>Ga0209379_10000002_pt1 | contig 901611 bp, 787 predicted proteins | sample tdDd001_FD_187124 | JGI IMG/M metagenome (GOLD analysis project Ga0209379, IMG submission 187124) | Marine sediment microbial communities from the Atlantic coast under amendment with organic carbon and nitrate - tdDd00.1 (SPAdes)... | ecosystem: Environmental > Aquatic > Marine > Coastal >... | reverse complement strand
TCTACAATGAAAAAAGATTTCAAAAAAAATTAGGATGCTTGGCTCCGATGGAATATCGAAACCTTGCATCCAAATGTGCGTAATTATTTAATTAAATTACCTGTCTACTTGACAAGGGTCAGTTCAACATTAGTCAGCTGGTTTTTTTAGAAGTTCATTCTTTACCTAATTCAACTTCCGAGATAACATGTTTATCTAGCGTATCTTCATTGTCATGAAGCGAAGTAATTTCGTTTTTAATCTCTAACATTCTTTCATCTAAAATCGAAATCATATTAGCACAAACCTTCAACCTATCTGTGATAGAAGACGGTGCTTCATTTCTGTATTTATAGTAAATCTTATGTTCTAAACTAGCCCAAAAATCCATCGCAATTGTTCTTATCTGAATCTCTATTCTAGTCGGTACCACACCACTGCTCAAATATACAGGAATATCTATTAGCAAGTGAAGACTCTTATAACCATTTTTCTTAGGATTTTTTATATAATCTTTAATTTGAATAATCTCAATATCATCTTGTTTTTCTAAAAGGTCAAACACTTTGTAGATATCTGTTGTAAAAGAACAAATGATACGAATACCAGCAATATCAGACAAGTGTTTCCTAGCATTTTCAATGGTTGGTTCGTAGCCAAGTCTAATAAGTTTTTCTGAGATACTATTAGGTTTTTTTACACGATATCTGATATGCTCAATCGGATTGTAGTCATGAATATTACGAAATTCCTCATCCAAAATTTGTAGCTTTGTTTTAACTTCATTAACAGCAAAGTTATGAACCAATAAAAGATCTCTCCATGGCTTCATTTCTTCTGTCATTAGGGCTTCGTACATTGATCCTCCTTAATCATCATATTAAGTATATCATTTATTCTGTAAAAAACTTAACGATCAGAGCATTCTTTATAATATATTAGGATTCTTTTAATTTTGTTGTATTACGTCCTGCTTCTTTAGCCAAATATAGCTGCTGATCAGCTTCGTCTAGTAATGCCATCAGTTCATGATTTGACATCTTGCTCATAACGGCACCAATACTCACAGTAATAAACTTCTCGCCTTCAGAATAATATGCTTTTTTTAATGTTTCGCAAGTTTCTCTTATAGATTCGATACACGCTTTTGCTTCCGAAACATCTTTTACTTTAAAGTAGCAAATAAACTCCTCTCCACCATATCGTCCTATAGCATAATTTTTATAGGGAAATTCTTTTATAGCATTGACTATATCAACCAAACACTCATCACCTCTAAGATGTCCCCAAGAATCATTGTATTTTTTAAAATAATCAATGTCCAAAATCAATAAAACATCATAATCGTCAGTATCAGTTATTTCTTCTAAATACTTAAACATACCTCTTCTATTATATACTTTTGTTAATTCGTCAAATAGACTAACTTCGAGTAATTTCTTGTTCTCTGACTTAATCTCTTCTAATTCCTTTTTTACAGTCATAACTTGAGACTTCAATTTATCACTTAAAACTTTTAGTTCTTCACTTTTGTTTTTCTCTTTAGAAGCATTTAACTCAATAGAAAGAATCTCTAATCTAACCGATAGGTTTGAAGCATCTATCTCCTTATCTTTCAGATGATATGCTTTCATATACTCAAAAGCTTCTTGATAATCATTATTTCTCTCATAATATTCTGACAACAGTTTATATATGATGCATACTTTCTTTTCTAACTTCATTTGGATAGAGCAATTTAATGCTTCAATTAGATATTTTCTAGGAGAACTTCCCTTTGCTTCAACCAAAGCAGCATAATTTATTAACAAATCAATCAAATAAAACTTGTTATCAACTTTATTGAATTTTTGTAAAGCTGATATATAGTATGCTTCAGCTTTATCATATTTTTTATCTTGAAACATTTTTCGACCTAGTTTTGTTTCAGCTTCACCTTGTACAACTATATCATTGTGTACAACAGCCAAATCATAAGCCTTTTGAATGTATGATTCAGATTTTTGATTATCTGTAATATAATATAACTCACCTATATTCATCGAAATAACAGATAGATGATCCATCAATTCATTATCTTCTGAAATCTCAAGTGCTTCATGAAAACACTCTAGGGCTTTTTTATAGCTTTCGGCCTCTCTATAAACCTCTCCTAAATTATTTAAAACAGATGATAACAGTTTTGCATCCATCAATTCTCTATGATTTAAAGTCCTTGTAAAGTATTCTAAGGCAGTTTTATAGTTTCCATAATAAAAATAAACAATACCAATGATATTTCGGCTTCTTAAAATCCAATAATCATTTTCTACTTTCTCAAATATTTCTAATGCAAGCAATGCATATTTTAATCCTTTTGTACCGTCAGACATAACACGACAAGCATAAGCCATATGGAAATAACACTTCCCTGTTTCTACATCATCAGTAGCATATTCTAACGCATTCTTAGCCAATTGATAGGACTTTTGAGGATTTTCTAGTGCTAGTTTCTTAGATTCATCTAATTTTTTATTCAATATTTCTTGCATAATAGTCCCCTCTCATAAATATTATACAAGATAGAAAATCATTAAAAAAGCATTCTAATAAGTTTTATGTGAAAGCTTATATATTATTCGAAATATATTGAATAATATAGTTTCTAAATGTGATTACTATTGTCACATCTTAAATATATAATCTAGTTGCACACTCTGACCACTAATGAATAAAATGTATCATATAAATACTCAGAAAGACGTTTTTGCATTGCGTTTAGCAGGATTAGTTTAACCATAAAACTATCGGGTATAATATCCATATAATTTCGTTCTGATGGGTCAGTTTCTTTACTATGAGGTTCAAAATGTTGAAATGATAGGAAGTGATTTTGTGACTCGGAATATGAATAAGGTTAAGAACAGTCTATTCATCACCTGTTTTCTAATTTTGAGTTTGATATTTGCAGCCTCAGTATATGGACTACAAACCTCAGACACTGAAGTGTTCTTTCAATTGAACACAAACTATGTAGAATTAACATACGGCGATAGCTTTAACTTTGATGTAAAAGTGAAAGGATTAAGCTGTTGTGATGTGTTATGGACACTTGATGACGATAGATATTTATCGGTAAGTAGTGAGGGTATTGTAAGAGTTAAAAATGATATTGCTAGTAGTGGATACGGTGAAGAAATTATAACTCTGACTGCTACATCGGTTTTAGGTAACTACAGTGACACGGCAAAAATTTTGCTAAGTGAACCACCTAGAAGTGCTATACTTCCAGGATCTGATTCATCTTTTAATACTGCTATCTTTGTTCAACTTAATGCTAATTATGTTGAACTAGCTGTTAATGATACATTTGATTTCAATGCTAAGGTTAAGGGCTTAGAATGTTGTAGCTTAAATTGGTCTCTTAGTGATAATCGCTATTTAACAGTTAATGATAAAGGGATTGTATCTTTCAAAGAAGGTATTGATAAAAGAAAAGTAAATGAAACTATAGTAACATTGACGGCTCGATCAGAAATCGGTAATTATTACGATACTGCATCTATAGAATTAATGCAGACACCAGAAGGAGCAGTGGAGACTTTTAATAGTCACATTCTTGATAAACTTAGAACTATTGATACAATGAAAACCTATGTCGTACCTAGAGATGAGAATAGCTTACGCTTGTATAAAAAACTCATGGAAATCGACAATTTTGAAACACCATTTGTACCAGTAGATTTATATTATAAACATCTTCAAGAAAAACTTAGAGAAATCGATTCGCTGTACTAGTAATCAAAGAATCTCGTAGTTACTTAAATAACATAGAGTTGACCCATAGAAAAGCCAGCACATTGTGCTGGCTTAATATCATTTTATTTGAACTGTATCACAACTACAACTGCTTTTTTCTCCACTATAAGGACAACCAATACATTTTACGCCTTTTCGTTTTTCGATAATAATTTTCCAAATCGATAGTCCAACAATTCCTAAAATTATTAATCCAACAATTATATTTGCCATAATATTCTCCTATGCTGTCGCTTTAATTCTGTTAGTCATCTTTTTATCACCTTTTCTCATAAGATAAATGACTGCTGATACCATAGCTACTACTGCTATAGCACCAATACTGAAACCTTCACCAAATGAACCAGTTGTGATTAAAGTTCCTATTTGATATGTTAAGAATGCTACAACATAACCCATACCGAATTGGAAGCCTATACCACCCCAAAGCCATTTTTTATTTTCCATCTCTGAATTCATTGCACCAATTGCTGCAAAACAAGGAGGTGTAAATAAATTAAACATTAAGTATGATAGTGCCGCTACTGATGTTAAACCCATAACGCCAGCAACTTCTGTTGCTCCACCTGTCATTTCTAAAGCTTCAGTATCAATAAAGTTTGTAATGCTGTATACTACAGCAAGTGTTCCAACTACATTCTCCTTAGCAATAAAACCTGTAATAGCTGCTGCTGCTAATTGCCATACACCAAATCCTAATGGAATTAGTAACCATGCAAATGGTGAAGCAATAGATGCTAAAATACTTGTATCAGGAGCAGTCTCAGATACTACTTGGAACTGCCAGTTAAATGTTTGCATAATTTGTACAACAGCATTACATAGTAAGATAATTGTACCAGCTTTTATAATAAATGACTTTGCTCTTGAGAATGTAGAAATAGTCGCTCTTTTAATACTTGGGAATCTATACTCTGGTAATTCCATAATAAAGAATGATCTTGCATTTTTTTCGCCTGTAATTCTAACAACAATTAGAGCTCCAATGATAATAATTGCTATACCCATGAAGTACATTAATGTACCTACCCATGCTGAGTCATTAAAGAATATGCCTGCAAATAATGCAATTACTGGTAACTTAGCACCACAAGGCATAAAAGGTGTTAACATTGCTGTTGTTCTTCTTTGTCTCTCATTTTTTATTGTTCTTGTTGCCATAACCCCTGGTATTGCACAACCTGTACCGATAATCATTGGAATGATTGACTTACCAGACAAACCAACTTTTTTGAAGAACCTATCCATGATTACTGCTACACGAGCCATATAGCCACAATCTTCTAATAAAGCTAATAGGAAAAATAATACCATAATAAGAGGTAAGAAACCTACAACGGCACCTACACCACCAATAATACCATCTAATAAGATAGCTTGAAGTACTGGTGAAACTGATTCACCTAGTGCACCTGCCACTAATTCATAGAAACTGTCAATCCAATTTCCAAGGTAATCAGCTAATAAAGGTCCTAAATGAGTTTGTGAAATCGAAAATACTGACCACATGATAACAGCAAAAATAGGAATTCCTAACCATCTATGAGCTAAGATTCTATCTGCAGCATCTTGTTGCGTCTGTTTGTTACTATTTATTTTTCTATTTTCTACAGATTCGACAACACCATTAACAAATGAATATCTTTTCACATCAGATGCCTTAACAGCTTCTTCATTAGTTTGATCAACAGCTTTTGCATCAAATGGTGCACTTTGAGTTTTTCCAACAATCATATTAACTTGTTCTATCAACTGATCTAAACCATTCTCAGTCGTTTTTGTAGAAATCGTTTCAACTACAGGACAACCAAGCTTTTGACTTAATAGTTTTATGTTTATTTTATTCTCTTTTTTCCTGTTCAGATCACTTTTGTTTAAAGCGACTACTACTGGGATATTTAATTCCATTAATTGAGTTGTAAAGAACAATGAACGACTTAAATTTGTAGCATCAACAATATTGATAATAACATCTGGATTTTCATTTTTTACAAAATCTCTTGTAATGTTTTCTTCAGATGTAAATGGTGACATTGAATAAGCACCAGGTAAGTCTACAGCAATAATTTCTTTGCCAGTCTTATTTAATGCTTTTCTTATTGGACCTTCTTTTTTATCAATTGTTACGCCAGCCCAGTTACCAACACGTTCAATCTTTCCAGTGATTGCATTGAATAAAGTTGTTTTCCCACTATTAGGATTGCCTGTTAGTGCAATTTTCATGATAGCCTCCTATAAACTAATGATAACCCTTATCAAAGTTAACCTCGGTTAACTTGTGTTCCAAATAAAAAGCTATATCTCGATAGCTTTTGCCAGTTCAGTATCTATACTATAACGGGCATCCTTTATACTAATAACAAAATTATCTGCTAATTTTGAAATAATAGTTACTCTTTCTCCTTCGTAACATCCTAATGTAAATAAGAAATTCTTAATCTCTACATCATCTGTTAGAATCTTTTTTACAACATACTCTTCATTCATCTTTGCTTTTGCCAGATTAGATGCCTTATCACTCTTTTTTTCTTTTCTTTTTAAATTCTTAAAAAAACCTTTGTTAAAAATCGTGTTTTCCATATCAGCAACTCCTATATTTCTGTCACAGTAATTTCATTATCTGATAAATACTTATGAATAGATGTGAGCATCTCTTCACCAATTATATGTTCCATCTTACAAGCATTCTCTGCTGCAACAGCAGTTGTTAGGCTTAATGAATGCTCTAAATATTTTGTAATCATTTGGTGATTATAATAAATACGCTTTGACAATTCTAAACCTTCAGTAGTTAATGTGATACTACCATAAGTCTCTTTATTGACAAGTCCCTTTTCTTTTAATTGTTTCATAGCCTTCGTTACACTGGCTTTTGAAACACCTAATTTTTTTGCGATATCAACACCATGTGCATGTCCATGACTTTGTTCTAATATGTAGATTGTTTCTAAATACATCTCCACAGATTCATTATAAGCCATGTACACTCCCTTCATCGTAATGATAATCATTCGCAGAGTTAACTTCAGTTAACAAAGTAATTATAGCTCCATCTGATAACTTTGTCAATGTTTTTTCAATATTTCATACTAAATTACTCGGAAAAAGAAATAAAAGATATTGTTTATTATAATCTGCTTCAAAAGACTCTAATCAGAGGCGTATAGCTATAACGTACTGACTGAAAATGTATCTATTTTAATTTTGTAATGAATACACTCGAGCATTTTTTTCTTTATTTTCATCAAAACTTCGTTAAAAAAATAACCCTCTATTTAAGAGGGTTTTGTCATCTTTTTTATAAAATCATGTCTATCAGTTGTATTGGTTTTCCTATAAATATTTTGTAAATGCTTCTTTACTGTACTTTCTGCTATGAATAATGTTGATGCAATTTGTTTATTCGTTTTATCTTTTAACAATAACTCAGCTAACATAACTTCTCTTGGAGTGAGTTGATAACTTTCAAAATCCAAGCACTTCTTTTCAGGTTTATCAGTTAAATCAAAGACTATTTTAAAAAGAGTGAAATACAAAATACCATAGAAAAAGGGTCTAGTTGGCTCAAAGTTATAGTCTCCTAATGAAAGCATTTTTAAAAAAAGTAAGGAACTTGATAATACCGCTGTTAATAGAGTTTGAAGTCCAAATAATCTTACTCTATCTATATTTTCCTTTTTATAACTGCTTAAATACAAAAGTGTAATACAACCCGCCATTACCAACATCATCTTTAGATCAATTATCAGTTCTAAGTTAAAATCTATTAAGAAACCCATTACTATCAGATAGACTGGTAAAACTCCTATCTCTTTAATTTTCTTCATGTTTCTCCTCTAACTCCAATATAATACATCTTATTTTAAAGTCTACTGGCAATAATAGTATCATCATAAAAATACTATAAGTGAATGAAATCATAGAAACTGAGAACGCACTATTTAAATTTGCCGGATCAGAAATAAATGATAGTAATGCAACCCATCCAATTAAAGTTGTTCCTAAACCAGACAACAACAAAGTCCATAAAGCTAGTTTTAATGACAATCTTGTTCTTTTAAGTTCCTTTACTGTATAAATGTTTTCTTTTGATACAGCACTTTTTAAACCACGCAAAAAATCTTTTGATAAACCTGCTGCACCAAGAATAACCGCAACCATTAAAATAGGAATTACAAGTGATGGGATATCAAGCATTGCTGTCAATCCTCCGAATCCTGTTGCAACAATCATCGTTCCTAATACAATAATAATAGCAATAATAAACATATAACTCTCCTTTCGTTTGTTAAGCTAAATGTAAATGTAATAACTTAAATAATCAATTATACCTAGGGAGAATTTTGGTAGTACGCCTAATGCAACTGTTGAAATTGCTTGTATCTATAAAAAAAGTAATTTCAACTCTGTTACTACAATAGATGCATTGTCATTTCAATCAAAAAAAATAAAACCCTCTTTCATTATATCAGTAATAATAAAAAAGGATAATAAATTATTTTACAGCTGCTATAACTGATAATTCTACCAAAATATCTTCTCTTGCCATTTTAGCTTCTACACAAGCTCTTGCTGGTTCAAAACCATCTTCAACCCAAGCATCCCATACACTATTCATATCTTGGAATAAGGCAATATCTTTTAAGTAAATTGTTGTCGATAAAATGTGTTTCTTATCTGAACCATACTTTTCTAAAAGTGCCTCTACTTTCTCAAGACATACTTTCGTTTGTTCTTTAACATCTGCGTCTTTTTCGCCATGTGTTTGTCCACATAAATAAACTGTTTGATTATGTACTACAGCTCTACTCATTCTGCCAGTACCTTCATATCTTTTAATTTCCATAATATCCTCCCCTTTTCGAAAATAGTATACCATCATTACATTCGTTTTACTAATGGTAATTTTACAGTACTTAAATTATAATGTTAATAAAGTCTTAAGAAATTTATAGGTTTACTTTAAAAGGTTAATTATATAATGATAATAGGAGGTATTTATGAGAATACTTGTATGCGATGATGATGTGGCAATTGTAAATGCCATCGAAATATATCTTAAAAATGAAGGTTATGATGTTATTAAGGCCTATAATGGTCAGGAAGCAATCGACTTACTAAAAGATAATGAAGTACATCTTATAATTATGGATATTATGATGCCTTATATGGATGGACTTAGTGCGACTCATAAAATTCGCGAAAAACACAATATACCTGTTTTGATGCTTTCAGCAAAATCTGAAGATATGGATAAAATTATGGGACTTAATATGGGTGCTGATGACTACCTTACAAAACCTTTTAATCCATTAGAACTTGTTGCAAGGGTTCGGTCTCAATTAAGACGTTATACTTCTCTCGGTAGTATTGTGACTACTTCTACCACAAGCCAATCAGGTGGATTAATCATTGATGATGAAACAAAAGAAGTTTCTGTTGATGGAGAAAAAGTTAAACTAACTAGAATCGAATACAACATTCTTCATCTACTACTTAAAAATCCTGGAATGGTCTTTTCAATCGATCATATTTACGAATCAGTTTGGAACGAGCCAGCTTATCAACCAGAAAACACGGTTGCAGTGCATATAAGACGGATAAGAGAAAAAATTGAAATTGATCCTAAGAATCCAAAATATTTAAAGGTGGTGTGGGGTGTTGGATATAAAATCGAAAAATACTAAAAAAAGAATCACCTATGTTCTTTGCCTTTTGATTATTACACTAATTATCAATGCTTTATTCTTTCTAACTCACAAAATGGATAGTTCCATGGAAATTGTTGTACAGAAAGATTATTATCAAAGCTTTCAGCTACGCGATACAGTCACTCACAATTTATATATTCTAACAGAAATAATCAATTACTATAAGAGTGAAGAAAATATAATCGACGGTAAGACACTTTTTTATGACGAAAATAGTCTTCCCTTTGATCTGCGAATGGAATATGAGGATTTTGAAGATACTTATCGAGACAATTATCAATTAGCTACTGATACTGAAGTATTTGAAGCTTTTATTGAAAAATACTCTAAGGAGTATGAAGTCTATAAACAAGAAAAAATCAATAGTGATTTATCAAGCTATCGTGAAAAACTTGCTTACTTAGAATCTAATGGCATAGAATATTACCTAGAGTCTAACGATGTAAAACTCACTAATGTTCCTGATAAAGACAAAAGCTACTTTATGTCGAGTGAAGTGTTTTATGTTTTTGATAAAGATAATCAAGCTTCTTCCTTTACAGACTATAAACCTTTTTTATTTGGTATGCATGCTCTTGAGTATTATCCTCAAGACACATTGTATATGACTGTAAAAAAAGAAACTTTAGATACGCAAGTACGTACCTGGAATATTGAAATGGGAATCTATAAGCCTTCAATCATCCTTTTATTTATATCTGGTTTGTTCTTAGTTGCAGGGCTATTTTATATGGCCTATGAATACAAGTCTGAATATTTCCCATGGGTAAAAAACTCCATGTACTTTGATTTAAAACTTGTAATTTTCATTACATTCGTAACACTTATCACAATATTTGAGGTTGAGTTCTATCGATACTTTGGCTTATATCTTGTTTTACCAACAAGTTTAATATTGTCTTTCACAACCATCAATATTTATCTATCAATCATTAAACATTATAAAGATAGAAACTTTGTTAAAAGAATACTGGTCCTACAGATATTCTTTAGCATTTGTAGATATGTCGGTACTATTTTTGCTAAACTACCAACCATGATTAGAATGATTCCAACTCCTTATAAAGCCAAGGATTTAGATCATATCATTTATGGTGTTAGAAGTATTTCTAACGGTGACTTAGATCATGACATCAAAACGAAAACATCAGGTCTGTATAAAACGTTGGCTGAAGATATAAATACCATTACTGATGGATTAAAAAATGCCGTTTACAATGAACTGAAAAGTGAAAGAATGAGAACTGAACTTATTAGTAATGTTTCTCATGACATCAGAACACCTTTGACGTCTATCATAACTTATGTAGATTTAATGAAACGAACAGATGACCCCGAAAAGAAAGCAGAATACTTAAAGGTCATTGATCAAAAGTCACAACGACTCAAAAATTTAACGGATGACTTATTTGAAGCTTCAAAAGTAAATAGTGGTAATATTCCGATCAACTTAGAGACTATAGATTTACAATTTCTTTTATCTCAATGTTTAGGAGAACTCAGTGAGAAAATGCACTCATCTGGTTTAGAGTTTGTTATTAACTACTATCATCATCATAAACTTGCGTTAGTAGATGGTAATTTAATGTTTAGAATCATTGAAAATATTATGTCTAACATATTTAAGTACTCACTTCAAAATAGTCGTGTTTATATTAATATAGAAGAGGATGATGATTATTTACTCTTAATATTTAAGAATATTTCAGCTTTTCCACTTAACGTAGAACCTCATGAACTCTTTGATCGATTCAAAAGAGGTGATTCATCAAGAACCACAGAAGGTAGCGGACTTGGACTGTCCATTGCTGAAAAACTTGTCTTTTTACAAGGAGGAGAACCTGAAATTCATATTGATGGTGATTTGTTTAAAGTTATTATAAAAGTAAAGAAAGCAGAAGCTATTTAGCCTCTGCTCTTTTTATAGATAAAACTTGCAATTAATGCTGTAAAAGGAACTGTCAACACAATACCAATACTACCAGCTAAGCCCTGAATTAACTCTACCGATAAAAATGGCATATTAATTAATTGAATAAACTCCATATTGTAACCCCAAATAATTAACATTAATCCAAGTGATCCTCCCATAAATGCAAGAATCAAAGTATTAGACATCGTTCCCATTATGTCTTTACCAATACTCATACCCGATTTATAGAGTTGTTTAAATGTTAATCTCGGATTCAATTGATTAATTTCTTGTATCGATGAGGCAATAGACATACTTACATCCATTACAGCACCCATAGAAGCAATTAAAATAGATGCGAATAACAGTCCTCTGACCTTTACGCCATACTCAAGTGCAATGTAAACGAGTTGTGTACCTTTGTCCATATTAACAGCTGTTATGTTTGCTAATCGACCAAATACAAAAGCAATTAAACCTGCAGCGACAATCCCCATCATCGTTCCCAATATCGCTACAAATGATTTTTCGTTAAATCCACCAATTAGTAAAAATGAAACAACAGCTGATATAATTGCACAAATTATTGTGATTATAATTGGATGGAATCCATTAAAGATCATTGGCACCATCACGAACACAAACATGGTGGCTGTAAATAATAAAGCTATAATCGAATAGAACCCTTGTCGACCTCCAAAATAGAGCATCACAGCTAAAAATAACGCTATCAGAATATACAGTACAGGTGACCGTTTATGGGCATAGACCCATAAATCAGGTCCATCATCATTCTCTGTTATCCCTACAATGATTTTTTGACCTTCATAGGTTACAACTTGATGACCTTGATCAACCGTATTTATGACATCTTGAATAAAACCTTTATGTTTACCTGTCATAACTTCTAAAGCGAGTATTTGCTTTCCTACTACCATATTTTCAACAACAGGATCCGGTTCTAATTCTTCCTTTAATACCATTCTGACAACCGCTTCTTCAAAATCCTGAGAATAAAAACTAGGAATATTCATACTGTCTTTAACCAAACCTGAAACGAATATAATCAAAGGTATTAATATTATTGTTGCTACTAAAAGTATTTTATGTATTCTATCTTGATTCATAACCATCCTTTCTATCCTATTGTAACCCTATTACGTCCATTCTGTTTACTTTGATAAAGCAACTCATCAGCTTTCTTTAATATGGTTTCTTTTGCATTATTATCACTTAAGGTTGCACCGATTGAAATAGTTGCTTTGATAGGAGGATCATGTTTTCTAAGAGATGATTTCTCTACAAGTAATCTTATACGTTCCAGCGCCTTACAAAATGTTCTTTCATTCACATCCTTAATGACTACTATAAACTCTTCACCACCCCAACGTCCAATAAAATCACGCCCTCTTAAAGCATCTTTAAATATTTTTGACAACATTATCAGTACTTCATCTCCTACATCATGCCCATAAGTATCATTAACCATCTTAAAAAAGTCTACATCAATAATACCAACACCAAATGACGATTGGTTATTGGAGTTTAATAGTCTATCCAAACGATTGTCTATATAACGCCTATTTGGCAATCCTGTTAATTGATCATAATAAGCTAACTCCTTTAATTCTTCAATATGTTGATTCATCTGAGCTTTGTTTTCATCTGTTGTAAAAGTCTCCACAGCACCAACAATCTCATCATTCTCATAAATCGGTACAACATGAACATGGGTCTTTATTCGTTGACCATCTTTATGTTCTAAATAAACAAAAGCTGTTCTTTCTTCTCCATCATCAAGAGTTTTCTGTAGTGGACATCCACCCTTACATAATTGAACAGTTTTTTCATCCATGTGATTTAAAATATTATCATAGCAACGACAACCTAGGACTTCTGAGCTGTTGAAACCTGTAATTGTTTCAGCACCTTTATTCCAGAAAGTAATCTTCCTATTTTTATCAACAAAGTAAACACCATCTTTGATGTTTTCTAGTATACTTTTATATAAGTCTTTTCTCATAGAAGCCTCCTTATTCTATGATAACATATTCACTTAAATTGAACATACATTTCAATTAGTAATTCTTTGAATTCTATTTTACTTATCAAATCTATTGAAACTGTATAAACCACTTATACATATTAAATCACCGTAAAAATGGACTTCTATTTTAATCAAAAAAAAGACATTAACCGATATAATGTCTCTAAATGCACAATGCTACAATGACAAGAACACCTAATTCTTTTCCTTTGATTTGATATTTTAATTTAAACTGCGAACATCATAAGGAGTGTGTTTATTTATTATAGTTTTCTTTATCATTTCCTACTATAGAACAATATATTCAATAGAATCTAAACCATCATCTGTTTTCTTTTTCTGATTTGGTTCTCTATTCTTTTTTTCTTCAGGATCACGACCTTCTCTTTGTTCCCGATTCATCATTTGCTCATCGTTATTCAGTTTTCCACTTTCATCAACACAAGCTGATAGAAAAAGTGCTGATATCACTATAATAACTATAATCGCCTTCTTCATTTTACTTACTCTCCTTAATCTCAACTGCTTGACCCTCCGTCAACATATTTTGTCCATTAGTCACTACTAAATCACCTTCTTGTAACTCACCGATAACTTGAACCATTCCGTTGTTTGTGAATCCTTGTTCTATATATATCTTTACAGAGTGATTTTCTTCTATTTTATAGATATAATCACCATTAATATCTGTTAAAACTGACTTTTTAGGTACTACATATTGATTCTCTGCTTCACTTACAGAATAATACACCTCTACATTGCTACCAATATTTAACTCTAGTACATCGTCTAATACAACGCTAACAGCAAAAGAATCTGTACCATTTATACCAACGGGACTAACCGCTTCTACATATCCTATTAATGATTCTTCTGAATGACTGATTCTAACTGCATCACCGACCTGAATATCATTTACTACTTTCCCAGCCACTACAGTGTCTATTCTTAGTTGATCACGGTTAATAATTGTAATATCATTTGAACTACTATTTTCTCCCACTGCTACACTAATATCCGATACTATACCTTGAATCGGTGATACGAGTGTCATTCCACTTAAGTTATAAGATGCTGTGGCGTTGATGTTGTTGTAGTTTTGTAGGGCATTATCATAATTTGATTTTGAAGTAGATAAATCATTATATGCATTATCAAAATCTGAAACCGATATATAACCATTTTCAAACAAAGTCTTAACTTTTTCATAGTCAACCATTTCTACCTCATATTTTGTTTTCATCGTATTCAAGGTATTTAACGCAGAATTCAATTGCTGATTGCTAGTAAGTTGTAATTGATCATCATTGATACTATATAAAGTATCGCCTAACTCGACTTCATCACCTATTTTTACATTCATCTGCTCCACAATTCCGGAACTTTGTACACCTATCGTCATTTCTTGTATTGGATACACTTTACCTAAAACGCGATATTCATCTGAAATAGTTTGTATTTCCAATAAGGCAACTTCAACAGGCAGTGTATTAATAGATTCTCTGTCCTTATTTGAAGATGTCACCCCACCTCTGTCTCCTGGAGGTTCTGCATCATCTTCTCGACTACTTTTATCACCTTTTCCTCTTACTTCATCTACAACACTATCATCAGCTCCTCTGACTGCTTCTTCTGTTTCAGAGCATCCAACTACTGATCCGATCAGCATCAAGGAAATAAAAACGATTATAGCAATTTTTTTCATGAGTTCACCTTACCTTTCATCCATCATTAATGGTATATACTTTCTAATGTGTGTCTTTGTTCTTTCAAAGATTAAATATAACATTGGAATAATCACCAGTGTCAAAACAGTTGCCACTAATAATCCAAAGATTAAGGCATAACCTAACTGTGCATATTCGTCACTTTTTAGTGCTAGAGGCAATACACCACCAATTGTCGTAATCGTTGTCGAAAACACTGGAATGAATCTTGTTTTTCCACCTTCTACGATAGCATCTATTAAAGACATATTTTCTTCTTCTCTCAGATAATTGAAATAATCAATCAATACAATTGCATCATTTACGGCTATACCGACTAATGAAACTACACCAAAGAATGCATAAGTACTAAAATTATTTCCCGTGAGGATTAATCCCCAAATCGATCCAATTGTTGCTAAAGGAATTGTAAATAAAACCACAATTGGTTGTGTTAATGAATTAAACTGTATGGCTAGTATCATAAATACCAAGAATGCTGCAAACCCCATACTAATGAACAGCGATGAAAATGTTTCCTCTATATCCGCTTCTTCACCACTTATATTAATCTCAATACCATTTGGAAGATTATAATTTTCTAATTGTATCTTAAACATATCTAATACTTCTGTAGCAGTATATTCATCAGTGATTTCACTAGTAACAGTTTCTATACGTTTTAAATCTTGATGAGTAATACTTAACAACCCTTTAGATTCAGTTATGTCTATGACCTGATCAAAATAAACTTTTGAACCATCTCTAGCTTCAAAAGTAATTGAACTATAATCTGATATACTGTCAATCATATTGCCTTCATATTGAAGAAGTATATCCATTTCTGATCCATTATTCACAATAGACGTTACAGTCGTTGGTGAAATATACTCTTTTATTGTTGTAGCAATACTACTTTCAGATAGACCATACTGATAGATTGCTTCCTCATTTACAGAGAGTTGAATTTCTGGCGGTCCACCTACTAGTGTCGAAGATACTTCTGTTGTGCCTGTTGTCTTTTTTAACATCTCAACAAGATCATCAGAAACTTTCGTTACTGTATCACTATCTTCTCCAGTAATCTCAATCATAATCGGTGATGCAGAACCTGTAAAACCTCTTAAAGTCTGACCTACTGAAATATTCGCTCCTACAATACCTTCTAAGTCCGCTCTAATTTGATCAATCAACTCAGTACTACTGATCATTCTTTCTTCCACTGGAACTATTTCAATGGAGTATGAAACCTTACTCGAGCTAACTTTAGAAACCACACTCATAACCTCATCATACTTCAATATAATTGGCTCCATTTGATCTGCTATTTCAACAGCATCCTCTAATAAATATCCTATTGGCAATGTCGAAGTTACATTTAAGGCCGTACTGTCTCTTTTAGGTAATAACTCAATTTTCAGTTGACCTGAAGTCACCATAAAAATGCTTGATAAGAAAATAATCGCGGTTATTGTTATCCAAATAAATACATTGAGTTTTCTCTTAATCGATTTTCTTAAAACTTCACCATATTTATCAATAATTCTACCGTGAGAACCACTTTTTTGGTCTTTAGCTTTTGTGAAGTATTGTTTATAAATCATAATAGCTGCAAATAGCGGTACCGAAATCCATACAAGCGAACTACCATTAAAGGCGAATGCTGTTATAACACATACTATTACAATCGATAATACTCTCATAATGTGCGGCAGTTTCTTATTCGATTTATGTTTACTCAAGAACCTTGAGCATAGTGCAGGCGTTACAACTATTGACATAACAAATGAGGCAACAATTGCAAATATAACTACTAAGGGGATACATGACATCATTTGTCCAAGCATACCACCAGCAAATGATAAAGGTACAAATGCAGATATAGTTGTTAATGTTGCTGCCAAAACTGCTGGTGCTACTTGATCAGTCGCAATCTTTGCAGATGAAATAATGTCATTACCTTCATCACGAATACGATCAATATTTTCCATAATTACAATTGCATTATCAACCAACATTCCTAATGCTAATATCAATGCCACCAAACTCATAGTATTCAATGATATCCCAAACAAACTCATTAAAGGAAACGATATAAATAATGACATTGGGATAACAAAGGCAACTATGACCGACTCCTTAAAACCAATAAAAATAAACAAAACTACAATTACCAACAGGAGTCCAGATAATGCATTAGAAAGAACATCATCTAAAGCTTCTTCTACGTTTACTGCATCTTCATTTGAAATAATTATATTTACATCCTCTGGTAAAATATTCTTCATTTCTAGATCTATGATATTATGAATTTCTTCGCTTATACCAATAACGTCTGAGTCACTCTCGCGATGTACACTAACAGAAACAGCAGGAATCATTTCTTTTGATTCTTGATAATTAGAATCGTATCTTTGAGAAATGGTTTCTGGATCTTTATATTCTTCTTTTATATCAGCAATATCTCCTAAATATACGGGATAACCATTAATTTGAGATACTATTAAAGAACCTATTGATTCAATGCTCTCAATAGAATCTAACAAACGTATGGTATATTCTAATGTGTCAATTTGATCAGATCCAATCGGATTTTCTTTTTGTGCATTTTTAATAGTTTGAGATACATCCTGAAGAGAAATATCATACATATCCAACTGTTGTTTGTCTAGATATATATTAATGGCTGGATCTAATCCTCCTGATAGATTGGTTTCAGATACACCATCAATTGATATGATTTTATTTTCAAGTAGCTCACCCATCGTCTTTAATTCTACCAAGGAATAGTCACCACTAATGGTTATGTCCATAATTGGTGCCTCTACTGAATTTAAAGATGATACTTTCGGTGTTGTTGCTCCTTCTGGTAAATCAACACTATTTGTTGCTGATATGACATCAGCATTAGCTTGTGTCATATCCCAATTTTCTTCAAATACTATACTAATCTGACTCGTTCCACTTGACGTCACAGATTTTATTTCAGTGATTCCTTCAATGCTGTCAATTGCTCCTTCAAGAACATCAGTTACCAAGCTTTCCATTTCACTTGGTGCTACCCCAGTATAATTGGTTGTCACCTTTATAACTGGTTTAATCATTTCTGGTCTTTCTTCTCTCGGTAATTCTATAAAAGCACCTATACCAATAGCAATTACCATTATGATTAATAAATACACAATTCGAAACTTCTTGATGAAGTATGATGATACCTTTCCTAATAAATTGAACTTAGTTTCCATTGCGCCTCCTTCCAATGTACTTAAATCATAATCGTCTTTCCTTAAAACTAACTTAAAGCAAAAAAAAAGATGAGAAAATTCTCATCTTTTGCATTATTTTATTGGAAAACGAACATCAAAGGTAGTTCCATTTTCTTTTGAAGACATTACATTTATTGAAGCATAGTGAAACTCAATAATCTTTTTAGCGATAGATAAACCTAGTCCAAAACTATTTTTAGTACTATTTCTGACCTTATCAGTTTTATAAAATCGATTAAAAATTTTATCTAATTCATCTTCGTCTATGTAAGTACCTCCATTATTAACTTTATAAACTATTTGATTTTTTACCTTTTTAAGTGTAATTTCAATGGTTTCACCTGTAGGTGTATACTTAATCGCATTATCAATAAATATGTGATTCAACTGCTTTATCTGTTCGGGTATACATTCAATTATAAGATCCTCATCAACATCACTCAACATTTTTATCTTGCTCTCATAGGCAATAGGTTCAAACATTAATACACTTTCTAAAATTATATCACTGATATTATGATACTCTTTATTTCTGTCACTAGAGAACTCATCAAACTTAGCTAAAAAAAGCATTTCTTCTACTAATTGTTTCATTCTGTATGCTTCTTGTTGTACATAGTTAATCCGATTCCGATTTATCTCCCCTTCCAGTTTTGCTTCATACAATAATTCCGAATTTGCAAGTATAACAGTCAAGGGAGTTTTAAGTTCATGCGAAGCATCTGATATAAACTGCTTTTGATTTTCCCAAGCGATTTCAGCTGGTTTCACAATCATCTTTGAGAGTTTGAAACTAATAAATATAAATGTAACCAATACAACTACTCCTATAGTGATTAGGTTTATTAGTAACCTCAATAATAGATCATTTTCCTGCTTAATATCAGTTACTAGATAGCTGGTATAAAGACCTTTTTCTTGTGAAGTATACCGAATATGATATTCTGAAACTTTACCTTTTTCATTTATCATCAATGATACAATTTTAGATAATTCCAAATCATCAACAAACAAATCTCCATTAACATCAACTATTACTCCCTCATTATCGATAGTAACATTAAAAATTGGATATCCCCTTTTTCTTGCTTTATCAAATTCTAAATCAACTCTAGTTCTAGCCATTTCTAACAATTGGTAGCTTTCATCTTCCATGGCTTTTGCAGACGAGAAATATAAATATGAAAACATTATAACGATAACAATCAGAATAATTAACATATTGGTAATAATGAAGTTTCTTTTTAATTTATTAATCATCCGATACCTCAATTCTGTATCCAACTTTCCGAATATTTCTTATCACAACCTTTGATTTTAAGAACTTAATTTTTTTTCTTAAAAATGAGATATAAACTTCGACGTTATTTTCAGCTGCATCAGAATCATATCCCCATATTTTTACAATAAGTTGCTCTTTTGAAAGTGTAATACTAGAATTATTTATCAAAACAACAATTAACTTAAACTCAGTATGACTCAATTTAGATTTCTTTTGATTACATGAAATTTCACAGACAGACAAATCTACTGTTAAATCTCCAAATTCAAGTCTATCATTATAGGATTCTGATTTTCTACGCGACAATGCATTGATCCTAGCCAATAGCTCTTTTGGTGAAAAAGGTTTTGTCATATAATCATCAGCACCCAAATCTAAACCCTTAACTTTATCATCAACTTCAGATTTAGCTGTCAACATGATAACAGGGGTTAGTACATTCTTACTACGAATTTTCTTCAATACTGTATAGCCATCATAAAGAGGAAGCATAACATCTAAAATTATCAAATCATAGACACCATTCAAAGCATAATAGAGTCCATCCTCCCCATTCGAGACCACATCAACTACATATTTATTTTCATTAAGAAGATCCTGAATTGAATTGGCTAAATTTAGATTATCTTCAACAACTAAAATATTCATCATTCTTCCTTTCTCTGAGATATTAAAGTATAATACCCATCATTCACACTTATACGCTTTATCTAATGCTGCTCTCTTCACATCAAATACCATTTCTGCTTACAAACATCAAATCTCATACTATCTTTACATATAAACTATTAAGCAATCAGCAAAATAAAATATACATAAAAAGCAATTTAACTCCATTTTTATTAAAATGACACTATCTAATTGTACATAAGTTTCCTTAAAAACAGCTGAAAATGATATCAAATACCATAGATTTTCACGATAGACTTATAAGAAACCAATCTTAATACAAACATATAAGAAAAATTCTCACTGAATGTGCTTAAATGCACTTTCATTGAGAATTTTATTGGTTTACACAAACTCTAATATGATTCAATACTGTTTACTTAAATAGAAAGTTCAACTGATGTCTTCTACTCTACTTTTAGGATACTTTCACCTTTAACGTATTGTTGCAAATGTCTAAATAACATATTATTATGACCAATAATCTCCAAACCATATCTATGAAATACATAGTTTGTTGTATGCCACTTAATTTGAGTCATAACTTGATATGGAATATCTTCTAAATAAAAGGTAAACTCCAAAGTCGATTGCTTTGGTAATGGAAGTCTAGTAATAATTCCAATACCACCTAAAGAAAGATCAAAAGCTTCCATCATCACTGGTGATTCAAAACTAACTCTTTCACCTATTTCATTGTAATAATAATAACACCATAGCTTGACCCGATATGGTACTCTATCATGTATCCTTAAATTACTCATATTCTCTCCTTATCTACTTCATTTTACATTTCATCACATGAAATAGCAATATAAGGAATCCTATTAACTATCAATATTTAAAATACTTATTGAATAAAATAAAACAGTGCTCTATTCAGCACTGTCAATTTTTTCTATAAGTAGGTTTATTATCTGATCTAAAGTGTTTCTAGTAATAGTCAAATGCTCATTATCAACAACATCTAATATATCATCAATAAGTTCACCTCTTTTTATCATCAAACGATTATTAATTATTTGACCTTCCTCAGTCAAATACAACTTCTTTTTTTGACCATCTTTAACTTTGTACACTAATTTTCTTTTAACCAAATCAGATACATAATGTATGATATTTTTTTCATCACGCTTATAAATAACTGCAAGTTCTGATTGAGTTGAACCTTCATATCTATAGATCATTCCCAATAAAGCTTGTAATGAATTCGGAAGTTGATAACTCTCATCAATGACTTTTGAGTAATTTGACATCATTGTTCTTAGGAAATAAGCTCTATCAATGATATCATACACTTTTTTATGATGTTCATATGGATCCATAAGTACTCCTTTTGTCCATTTAAACACAAATTAAGTTAACTTACAAGTCGTAAACAATCGCTTCATATGGACGAATCATATGAGAGATATCCTTATAGTTAGAAATCATAATTGAACCTCGTTTAAGAGACTCTGGTAATTCAAAAGTCTTTTCTGAATGATTCAAAACTACCAATAGCTTTCTCCCTTGATAGCACCTCTCAAATACAAATAAATCTTGATGTTCTGGATAGAGTCTCTTGAAATCACCAAAAACAATTATTTCATTTTGTTTTCTAAGTTGTATTAACTTCTGATAATAATAGAATATGCTCTCAGGATCAACTAAATTACTAGATACATTTATAGTCTTATAATTAGGATTAACTTTTAACCATGGTTCCCCATTAGTAAAACCACCATGAATCTTATCATCCCACTGCATTGGTGTTCTAGCATTGTCTCTTCCATCTGCATAAATACCATTCATCATCTCTTCATGGGAAAGCTTATTAGGAACTAAATCATTATATGCATTAATCAATTCAATATCCTTATACTCAGAAAACTCAAACTTTACATTTGTCATTCCAATTTCTTCACCTTGGTAAATATATGGTGTACCTTTCATCATATGAATCATAGTCGCAAGCATTTTTGCTGATTCCTGATGATATTTCTCATTACCATACTTAGATACCACCCTTGGCAAATCATGATTATTCCAGAACAAAGAATTCCAACCATTGTCTTTTAACTCAACTTGCCATTTTGTTAAGATATCCTTAATGACGCCAAAATCAACTGGCTTTGAAGCCCATTTACCAAGCGCTTCATCATGAAATGCAGTAACGTGTTCAAACTGAAAAACCATAGATAACTCATTTCTTGATGGATTTGAGTAAAGCTTTGCAATTTCAGGTGTTGCTCCCCACGTTTCTCCAACAGTCACAATATCTCTATGACCAAAGGTCTTTTGGTTCATCTCCTGCAATCTATCATGAAGTGTTGGTCCATTACCAACGATTTTTTCATCTATGTTTTTACCAATTAAATCAATAACGTCCATTCTGAAACCACGAACGCCTCTATCTAACCACCAATTCATCATTTGATAAATATCATTTCTCATAGTTTCATTATCCCAATTCAAATCAGGCTGTTTTTTTGAAAATAGATGGAAATAATATTGAGATGTCTCATTACTCCACTCCCATGCAGGACCAGAAAATGTAGAAATTATATCATTTGGATAACCATTATCACCATCTCTCCAAATATAATAATCTCTATATGGATTATCCTTTGATTTTTTAGATTCTACAAACCATTCATGTTCATCAGATGTATGATTAACAACTAAGTCCATCATAATTGCAATTCCTGCTTCATCACATTTTTTGATTAAAGTATCAATTTCATCAAGTGTTCCAAACTCACTAGCAATATTTTGATAATCAGATATATCGTAACCATTATCATCCATTGGAGATGCATAAACAGGACTTAACCATATAATATCTATACCTAGAGTTTTTAAATAATCAACTTTCTCTAAGATACCATTTAAATCACCAATACCGTCACCATTGCTGTCTTTAAAACTCCTTGGATATATTTGATAAATTACAGCATCTTGCCACCAATTTTTTTTCATAAAAACCCTCCCTTTTTTTTGAAGTATAACGATTAAAGAATGTTTATTCAATAGGTGTATAATACACCTATATTTAGAGTTCGTCTTTTTACATTCATATAATAATCAGCTGATAGGAAGTTTAAGCAACCTCATCTCTTAACTACTTCAATAAAAGTTCTGATAACTCCTTCACACTTTCTACAATATATGTTGCTCCAGCTTCAGACAGCTCATTATAATCGCCATATCCATATAATACACCAATAGAATCTAAACACTGTGAGTTAGCACCATCAATATCGTGATGTCTATCACCAATCATTATTACTTCGCTCTTACGAGGTTGATTACAAGACTCTAAGGCATATTTTATTACCGCACCCTTTGTATTTCTTGATTCATCCATCGTAGAACCTGCTATAAAGGTAAAATAATGATCCAACTGGTAATGCTTCAGTATTTTCTTGGCAAAAATCTCTGGTTTTGATGTAGCAATGATTAGCTGTTTATCGTTTTCTTTTAAATCAATTAGTAACTTTTCAATACCCATATACAATGTACAATCAAACATCCCTTTTTCTCTATAATACTCACGAAAAAAAGCTACAGCTTCTAATGGATCCTGAATTTCATCATACTTCTCAAATGAATCTATAAGTGGTGGTCCCACAAACTTGTTTAACTCGCTTAGATCATTATAATAAATACCATATTGTTTTAGAGCATACGCTGCAGCACGTGTTATTCCAGGTGCTGAATCCGTAATTGTTCCATCTAAATCAAATAAAATCGTGTTGTACATATCGCCTCCTTTTTCTCAATTAAATGTTTTTGATTATACAACTATTCTTCTTATTGTATAATTATTTATTTTATTATTAAATACTTTAACAAAATAAAAAACACTGATTTAACAGTGTTAGATTTCGGAAAAATATTTTGCCATATCATCAATACTACTCGCTCTCATATCTTCTCGGAACATTGGAATTTTATATATATGAGATACTTTGAATTCTTCATGAATTTCTTCTAAATACTTAACTTCATTTTCTTTCTTACTCTTCCAAAAATGGTCTTCAGATTCTGGGAGAATTCTATTTACTACCAAGTATTTAACCGGAATATGGTATTTCTTTAACAGTTGAACAGCTTTCTTCGTTTCCTCAATAGGTAATCTTTCAGCGTTCATAACAAATACGAAACTCAAGCTTTTCTCATCCATCATAATACGACGAGCTTTTTCTAAATTATCCTTTCTTCTCATAAGAATTTTTATTATTGGATCCTCATCACTTGTTTTACCTTTTGCGCGATCCACCATTTTTTTTAAGGCCATACTTTTACGACGCTTTTTTAACAGTGTTTCCATCCATGCACCTAACATTTCAGGGAGTGAAAGTAGTCTTACAGTGTGTCCCGTTGGCGCTGTATCAAATATAATGTAATCATAGTCATTCGATGTTTCGTTAATGATTTGAATCATTCTATCAAACAAGGCTGATTCATGAGAACCTGGAGACACTCTAGCAGCATCCAATTGTTGATTCATCTCATCCAATATAATAGGACTTATAATTTGACTCATATTACCTTTAATCATATCAATGTATTCATCAGCTTCCTTTTGAGGATCAATTTCTAATGCGTCTAAATTATTTCTTAAAGTAACAATTTTAGATCCTATTTTTCTTTCAAATAAATCTGACGTTGAATGAGCAGGATCTGTAGAAACTAACAAGACTTTATTACCTTCATTGACTTTATTAACAGCAAATGCAGATGAACAACTCGTTTTACCTACGCCACCTTTTCCACCAAAAAATAATATTTTACTCATAATCACTCCTATGGATCCATATCAAGTGAAGCACCTCGTGCTTCCCAAACAGACTTCTTACTGTCCATACGCTTCATCCAATCTTCTAATTCATCTCCTAGATAAGGTAACAACTCTAATGCATAATAGGTTGTTGGCATATCAATCCCCAGTAAATCTGAATAACATAACATCATAAACTGATCCAAAGTTTCTTCAGCTTCGGCTTCTATATGATGTACAGATTGACCTTTAAAATCTAACGCTCCTTCAAAGAACAGTTTTATATTTTCCAAAAATGACATAACAAACTCCTTAGAAAATTAAGCATAGGCATAGCCTATGCTTTTATTTTAACCTACTTTTCTATTCTCAAGAGAAGAAATATTCTTAAATGCCTTAAACGCTTGTACAATAAGAACAATCGCTAAACCAAACAATGCTACTGAGAAGAATAGTAATACATAATTTTCTAAATTTGCTACGATCAATTGATAAAGTGCCGTTAATGTTACTGCAAACATAAAGAACATTGGAATAGTTGCCATTCTATGCTCCTTACCCATTGCTTTAAGCCATACACCTAATGCAAGTAGTGCAATTGCTGATAATAACTGGTTTGCTGAACCAAAGATTGGCCATATAGCAGTCCACCCTTTAAATGCTAACATACCACCCATTGCTACTGTAATACCTGTTGCAACAAATCTATTTGTTAGGACTTTGCCTGTAGGTGATAACGTCTCACCTCTATTTGAAAAGGCTTCTTGGAAGATAAATCTAGCAAGACGCGTTGCTGTATCTAAACTTGTTAATGCAAATGCTGAAATTGCAAGTGCAGTAAAACTTGTACCAACTTCTGCTGGTAAACCAAACGATGACATAAAACTACCTAAACCAGTTGAGAAGATAGTTACAGGATTTGCAAGCTCAGCTGCTCTATCTGCTGAAATATACGCAACAGTTATTAAAGCAATAACTGCTAATACACCTTCAATTAACATTGAACCATAACCTATTAGCTTAATGTCTTTTTCACTGTCTAGCTGCTTTGATGTCGTACCAGAACCAACTAAAGAGTGGAAACCTGATATTGCACCACATGCTACAATAACAAATAACATTGGGAACATACCTTTTCCATCAACATTGAATGCTACCACTGGTGCTAATTCTAAACTTGGATTAGCGATAAAGATACCTACTAAACCACCAATTAACATTGCATATAATAAGAATGAGTTTAGGTAATCTCTCGGTTGTAATAAAATCCAAACTGGTGTTACACTCGCTACAAAGATGTATCCAAGTAAAATTAACATCCACGCTTCTTTTGATAAAGAAAGTGGGAATAAATTACCTAACCAAATACAAACTACCAATAAAACTACACCTATTACACTACCAACTGTTAAACTTACGCCTCTTCTGTATACGAATACACCAAAGCCTACTGCTATAGCAATAAATAGAATTGAAGCTGTAGCTGCTTCTGGAACACTTACAAATGTACCTGCAACAATATTAGTAAATGCAGCAACTACTAGTAGCAATGTTAACCATGAAAATACAGAAAATAACTTTTTACCAGAAGTACCGATATGCTCACCGATTACTTCACCTAAAGATCTACCGTCGTGACGAACTGATGCAAACAATGCACCCATATCATGTACACCACCGAAGAAAATTGAACCGATTAAGATCCATAGAAATACTGGTACCCAACCAAAAATTGCTGCACCAATAGGACCTACAATTGGTCCTGCCCCTGCAATTGAAGAGAAATGATGACCCAACAGTACAGGTGCTTTTGCTGGTAAATAATCCACACCATCATTTAACGTATGCGCCGGTGTTTTTCTCTTGACATCAATGCCCCATTTTTTTGCCAAGAATGCACCATAGGTTGCATAAGCAGCTAAGAAAACAACAACTGCGATTAAAACCAAAAACATTGCACTCATATTATTACCTCCCAATAATATATAATTAGTTCATAATAAACCTTTGAAGATCTGGTCTTCCAAGTTTATTAGTTATCCCGTTCTTATGAACAGGATCAATTAACATAACTTTAGTGTTAACCCACCCCTTTAATCCAAACGAAAAGCTCTTATAGTATTTAAACTTTTCAATCTTCTTCTGAGTTTTCTCATCGGGCATTGGCCCCTCAAAGATAAACGTTAACACACTAGACATATGCTCACCATCATGACTGACAATTTTATCAATATTCTCTTTGATGAAAGCTTTAATCCATAAAATATCCGCATCGGAAATCGCAGATTCCATTTTTTTGTGAAAAATATACTCATTACTTGTAAATGCATATACCTCTACATTTTTAAGAAGCATATATTTTGCATTTCTTTGATTAAAAGAAGCATACAAATCAAATTTTTCTTGACCTAACTCATAGTTTTCTTCTATATCAAAATAGGCTTGTAAACTTTCTTTTAGATATTCTTTATATCCCAGCATAAAAAAATCTCCTTTCAAGACTATTTTAATTATAGCCCCAAAAGGAGAAATATTAAGAAATTATAAACTCAGTTGTCCATATTCATGACTAAATTGTACAAATCAAGGATTAAGATTAGATAATATTCATTAAATCCTTAAAATTTTGAACATAATTTCTCGAAATAGGAATTTTTTCATCAGTACCCTCTAGTTCAACTTGGTATGTACGATTAAACCATGGTTCAATATGTGTAATAAAAGATACATTAATTAAATATGATCTATGGCATCTAAAAAAATCACTATCAAATAAATTTTTTTCAAAATCCTGTAGCGTTGAAGAAGAGACATACTCATCCTTAATTGTTTTAACAAGAGCCCCCTTATTTTCTGCTTTAACAAAAATAATTTCACTGAATTTTACAGGTACTATTTTCCCATTTTTGTGAAAACATATATGTTCTTTTTTCTCTTTATTGAGTTGTGACAATACTTGACCAATTTTATTTTCATAATTAACCTCATCTAAGTGTTGAACAACCCTGTCCAAACTCGACTGAAGTCTTTCTTCTGAAACTGGTTTTAATAAGTAATCAATAGCATTTAACTCAAAAGCTTTTATTGCATGTGTGTCATAAGCAGTTACAAATACAACACGGCATTCCACTCCATGTTCAACCAAAGCTTCCACTACCTCTATTCCATTCAATATTGGCATATTGATGTCTATGAAGAGTACATCAAACTCTAATTCCTTAACCTCTTCTAATAGTCTCTTTCCATTTTCAAAGGTTTCTACAATATCAAATCTATAGTCTTTTGATATTAGATAAGAAAGTTCATCACGTGCTGGTTTCTCATCATCAACTATAATGCATTTTATCATACACTCACCTCACCAATACTTATTCTTACTTTTGTTCCTTTGTCCTTCTCCGAATCTATTTCAAACTCGTATAAGTCTCCATATATTGCTTTTAATCTTCTCTCAACATTGCTCAGTCCAATGTTATTACCTTTAACAGATTCACTCATACCAACACCATCGTCTTCTACTTCAATGTGTAAGTATTCCAAATCATTTTTCACCCTTATAGTAACTGTTCCACATGATTCTTTTGGAAACACACCATGTTTCACTGCATTTTCTACAAGAGGTTGTATTAGTAATGGTGGAATCTTTCTATCAATATCATGACTAATTTCATAATTTATTTGAAGTTTCTCACCGAAACGTGCCTTTTCTATTTTTAAGTATGCCTCAATATGCTTCAGTTCATCCCTAACTGAGATCATATCCTTGTTAAACTGCATATTATTTCTATAGTAATCCCCTAAGTGAATCATCAACTCTCTTGCTTCATCAGGGTTTGTTCGTATTAAGGAAACAATTGTATTAATTGCATTAAATAAGAAATGAGGATTTATTTGAGCTTGTAACGCATTTAATTCTGCCTTATCTCTTAATCTTCTTTCCTCATCTATTTGACTGAGTTCCAACTGAGTTGTAAATAAATTTGCCAATCCAATGGCCAACTCCTCGTCTACTCTAGAAATATTATTTTCCTTATCCTTGTATAATTTTAGTGTCCCAACAGTTTTATACTTTAACTTCAAAGGTACTAGGATAGCACTTTTAAAATTATATGTCGCATAAAAATCATTTATACCACTTACATTTTGATTAATAAGAGGTTCACCTGTGAGTAGTACGTGTTTAGTCATCTCAGTTTCAATACTCTCACCTACTCTTTCATGATTATTCCCAATACCAGTATGTGCTAAAATACTACTTTCATTCGTAATTGCAACTGCATTAAACTCTGTCATCTCATAGATTATTTCGGTTATAGCAATAGCTGCCTCTGATGTTAATCCCATCTTAAAGTATTGTGCAGTTCGATCAGCAATACGCAGGGTTTGTTCAGCTCTAAATGCCGCTTCAGAATCCTTTAATTGTCTGATGTTTTGAGTCACAAGCACAAAAACTGCTATACCAATCGCGTTCATGATAATCATAGGACCACTAATAATAGAAACTAGATTTTCTGCATAACTAAAAGGTCTGACGATAATAAGTAAAATGGTCATCTGTAATATTTCAGCCACAGAACCTGTTAACCATGCAAATAAAACCGGTTTTGATGTTTGCCAGAATCGATGACTTAAATAACCAGCAAAGACTCCCTCAACGATAGTCGAGATTGCACATGCAAAAGAAGTCATCCCCCCAGGATCAATCATATATCTATGAACTCCTGCAAAGACTCCAGCCAATCCACCGACTAACGGACCTCCTAATAAGCCACCTACTACAACACCAATAACACGTGTATTCACTATGGCACCTTTAAAGGCTATACCACTTAATGTTCCCAAGATCCCCAGACCACCGTAAAAAAGGGCCATCACTAGTTTTTCATTAAAGGTTAATGTGTTTTTTTGGGCAAACACACTTTTAAAAGCACGTGTTTTTGAAAAAACAAATGCCAACATAATAATTAAACCTACTCGATTAGTCAATTCTATAAATAATTCTAACAACTCATGCATAGTAACCTCACATTTTCTATATTTCCTATTGTATAATTAAACTGGCCAAAATTGAAGAAATTTTATTATAATCTCGATTTATCAAACCTTTTCATGGTAAAATTATGTAAAGTGAAAGGAAATATTATGGGAAGATATAAGAAAAATATTAAAAAGTACCGACCTTCAAAAAATAAGTATACTTTAACTCTACCGAACTATAATCAAGATCCATTATTCAAACCAGAAATCCTAATCAAACCTGAACGAAAAATGCAAAGAAAGCAAACGACTAATGACTTTGAAACCTTAGCACAAAGTTTAGAAGTTACAACAAGTGATTGGAACACAGATATTGTTATACCTGAATTTGAAGAGATCACTTTGGAAATTCCCGAACTTGAAGAAATTACTTTAGATCTTTCTGAATTTGGTGAAGTTAATTTAGACGCTCCTGAACTTGAATCAACAAAAGATATTAATGATTTATTCATAGAAAACATCATTAGTGTAGAACATACACCTAAAGAACATTTTGAATTACCAAAGAAAAAAATTGAACAAGCACAAAAATCATATAAAAGCCAAACTTCAATATATGATGAAGATACTGTTAAAAACATACTTGATAATGATTTAGACAAGATTGTTTCCGCCGAACCAAAGAAAAGAACATATGCACCTCCAAAGTATGATGCAACGGGTGATGACTTTGATTTCGAAAAACTAAAGCCATTCGCAGGTGTTATTGTATTCGTTCTTTTTTTACTTTTCAGTGGCTGTTCTTAAGGAGTAAATAATGAAACCAATCGAAAAATTAGCACTAGCATTAAAAAGCTCTCCTGGCGTAGTTTTTACAGGAGCAGGTGTAAGCACAAATTCTGGTATTCCTGACTTTCGAAGTGAAACGGGTTTCTATAATAAATATCACGAAGATGATTTGGCCATAGAAGCTTATTTCAATAATCCAGATAAATTCTATAATGCTTTTTGGGAAAAATTTTCTAATGTTTTTGACGCAAAACCCAATGATACACATAAAATTCTTGCTGAACTAGAGCAATTAGGTTTACTAAAAGGTATCATTACTCAAAATGTTGATCGTCTCCATCAAAAGGGAGGATCTAAAAATGTTATAGAATTTCATGGAAATATCTTTGACTATAATATGATTCAAATCACAAATAAAAGCAAACACCTCTATAGAATTATTCAATCAGATGTTCCTATACAATCTCTATTAAATGGAAATCAAATCGATTATCGAAACGGGAACTATCTTTACAAACCACAAGTTGTATTATACGGTGAGGGAATTACTAAATGGTCAGAGAGCGTCTCATTATCAAACGCTGTGAAAACACATATTATTATTGGTACATCTTATGTAGTTTCTCCATTTAATATGATTTCATATGACAATAAGTATGAAGATCTACAAGTCTTCATAATCAATAATGAACCAATTGAATATCACGGTCGTGCCACTCAAATTATAGGGGATTGCTCAAAAATATTAAGAGAACTTATGACGTACATAAAATAATGCACCGTAAGGTGCATTACTCAATTCTATTTTTCCCCTTCTTTTTAGCCTCTAACAGCTTCATATCTGCTGTCATAATCATTTGACTATAACTAAAATGCTTATATGTCGATACTCCACCACTGATTGAAACCTTAAGATCCTTCTGATCAAACTCAAGAGCTGAAATACAGCTTCTTATTTTATTAGCAACTTGGAAACCGGCATCTTCGTTCGTATTTGGTAATATAACTAGAAATTCCTCACCACCATATCGGCCTACTATGTCAGACTCTCTAATAGTATCACTTATTGCTTCTGCCACTCGTCGAAGTACATCGTCTCCACATTGATGTCCGTAGGTATCATTGACACCTTTGAAGTTATCTAGGTCAAAAAGCACTATTGATAAGTCTTCATCATAACGCTCTGTACGAATACACTCTTCTTCTAACCTATGAACAATATATTTATGATTGTAAACCTGCGTTAAACCATCTGTAATAGAAACTTTTAATAATTTTTCGTTGGATTTTTCCAGTTCTTTCATCAAAATATGTTGTTTAATGTGATGTTTTATCCTAACTAAAAATATGTTCGCATCAAAAGGCTTTACAATAAAATCATCTGCACCTGAGTTTAAGATATGTGATATTGTTTTAAAGTTTGATGTTGAAGATATCATAATAACAATATTATCTTTTTCTGCAGCCTTTAACTCACCAATGATAGTTTCACCTGTTGTATCTGGTAAAACTAAGTCTAGAATATAAATATCATAGTCTTTTGGACTTTTTAATAGAGATTTTGCATCATAAAAATAGTCAACTGAATCTATGCCATTTAATTCAAAAATATTCTGAATGATCTTAATCGTCAATACAGAATCATCAACTACAGCAACCCTTAAAGACTTCATCGTATATAGTAACTCATCGTTTAATTGTATTGCATTGATATAAGATTTTAACCTATTATGATTAAAACTCTTCTTCAATTGATAATCAACAACACCTAAATCAAATAGTTTTTTTCTTATTTCTAAATTATCATAAGAAGTCAAAACAACAATTGGTATCATTGAAAAATCAGAATCAGTTAAAGACTCTATTAATTTTTCTCCATCAACATCATCCAATTCAAGACCCGTTATAATTAAATCGACTTCTCCCTTTTTAAGGATTTCATAGGTATCTTTTTCCCCAGTTGCTTCAATATACTCATGTCCAAGTGATTCAATAATGTCTTTAGATGCTACTCTAATCATTTTACTGTGCTCAATATGTAGTATTCTCATAATCGCCTCCACATTTATATATGCCCGTTTTTTTTTGATTTATGCAAAATTAATGCTAATCACTATTTTTTTATGATACAATCTAGGCAGGAGGTTATCATGAATACATCATCTTTAGATACAGTTATGTTTTGTCTTCAATTCATTAAAGATAATTTTGATGAAGCAAGTCAAAGAACTATGTGTCGTACTTGGTTGAAAACCGCTACAGACACCATACAAAAAGAGAACCTTGGCAGTGGTGATTTTGTCATCAATGAACTAAAAGATATCGATCAGTATCTTTCAGGTGCAAGTGCTTCTATGACATCAGTGGATGTCCTAACAAAATTAGATACTATTTTTAAATTATTATAAAGAAAGCTCTTACAGTTGTAAGAGCTTATTTGTTTGCTTTAATTATTTCTGCAAGTGCTTTTATTGAACTTTCAAGTTCTTCAAACGTTGCATATGAGTACGATATTCTCAAAGAATCATTGGATGTAGCTTCATATATATAACCCGGATTAAAAAGAATTTTTTTTTGATAAGCGGCTTCAAAAACTTTGAACATACTGACGTCTATATCGATATTAATCCATATATAAAAACCACCTTTGGGTCTTTTCCAAGTAGCAAACTCTGAAAAATATGTTTCAAGCAAGTCCATCGTAAAATCAAGGCGTTTTCTTAAATATGATCTCACATATTCCATATGCTCATCATATAAACCTGTAGATAGGTATTTAGCAACTATCAATTGAGATACTGAGCTTGACCCATAATCCATTTGCATTTTTATATCTGCTAATCTATTAATAACAGTTTCTGGACCAACAACCCATCCAATGCGTAAACCAGGACTTAATGTTTTAGATACACTTCCCACATACAATACATTTCCAACTTTGTCCATCGATTTAAGACTTGCTGGAGGTTTTTCCTCTAACCATAAATCACCATAAACATCATCTTCAATAATTGGCATTTTAGACTTATAACATATATCTAAAAGTTGCTTTCTTCTTTTTTCTGACAGAACAAAACCTGTGGGATTCTGAAAGTTAGGAATCGTATACAAAATTGAAGCATGATGTTTTGGAATCTTATCAATTATTTCATCAGGTACTAGACCATCTTCATCTACAGAAATTCCCATTCTCCTCATACCAAGCGTTTGTAAAATTTGTAGTGAATACAAATAAGACGGTTTCTCAACAAAAACTGTAGACCCTGTTTGCAACAATCCCATTGTAATCAATTGAAATCCTTGAAGTGCCCCTGACACAACTAAAATATTCTCTGGTTTTACATGAATATTTTTTTTGGCTAAATAACCGCACAAAGCTTCACGTAACTCCACCATTCCAGTTGGCCATTCATAACCTAGATGCTCTATTTCTGAGGATAATCGCGATAAAACATATGACATACTTTTTTTCGGATACACCTCATGTGATAGCTCCCCAGAACTTAATCTTCTCATTGTAGTATCAGGATCAGAATCATTGATCATCTTGATAGTTTTATAGTTGGGTAAATGAATCCCATCTTCAATATAGTTTTGCCATCTAGTCTGAGATAAAGCAAGTAAAGGAACAGTAGATGCTATTACAATCATTCCACCACGTCCTTTACCCTCAATTAAACCATCTGATTTTAAAATGTCTAAAGCAGTTACAACTGTAGAACGATTTACATCAAATAATTCAGCCAAAGTACGTTGTGATGGTAATTTCGATCCAATCGGCCAATGACCATGATTAATACGTTCTTTCATATATTCTACTATTTGTTTTTTTACAGGCTTTCTTTTGTCTGGTTTCCAATCAATTGATATCATAATTATCCTTTAAATACTTTTATTACATCTTCACTAAGAGCCGCATATAACATTGGTTGATAATAGAGTTCAAATTCAATAATATCTCCTAAGACATAATCAGTCTCTGAAAGTCCAACAATTAAATGATCACTACTACTGCCTATTACTATTATTTTATCATCTTTTGGAATAAGTTTCTCGTGACTTCCTATGTCTTGTTTTCCTATAGCAAGTATACCTCTTTTTTGATATCCATAATCAATATACTCAGGTTTATTTCCAAAGGCATCGTACATCATTTCTCCTATTGGATATGATGGTTTCTCTTTGATTTCAACAAGTTCTGCCATTAACACAAACCCATCTTTTTCCAACTGTAATTTACAGCCATAAAATTCCTCTAGTTCTCGACCTAATAGTACCGATTCTCCTACTCTTAAATGATTGATTCGATTGGGCAATTTACCTTCAGATATCAAGGGAATCGTTGATGTTGCACCTCCTGACACAATTTCAATTTTTCTATCGATTTTGCATTCAATACGTTCTGTTACTTCTATTAGTTTAAGCATATTTTCTTGAGTCGGTCGAATTGATCCATAACAGCTCAAATTGCATCCTATCCCCTTTAGATTTATGTGCTCTAGATTCTCAATCTGGAAAGCGACTTCAATCATCTCTTCCTCATCATAATATCCTTCTCTTAAATCTCCCAAATCCAACATCAAAATAACATCATGAGTTTTGTTGTATTTTTTTGCTACCTTATTCAATGCTAAAATGGTTTCATATTCTGAGTTTAAACTTACATCAGCATAATGGATTACATCATCAACTTCTGATAACATTGGAATTCTTAATAACATTGTGTCTACACATGAAAATGATTTAATTCTTTTCAGGTGGCTAATTCTAGAACTCCCTAGAGATTTACATCCCGCTTCAATGTACAATTCTGCAACTTCATTCATTGAAGCACAACCCTTTATAACAGCTGTCATTGCAATATCTTCTTTCACTAAAAAATCCGTTAGAATATTCAGATTTTTCTTCAGCTTATTTTTATTGATTTCTAGTCTTGGATACATAGACACCCCCATCTTTTCTCTATTGTAAACAACAAATAACAAGATAGCATCACCCAAAACAGTTCTTTTGGTTCCAACCAAAAAAGATCACTTTAAGTGATCTCAATCATTTCTTTCTCAGGATAATAGATAATTGTATATGCTTTTACTGTATCTTCGCCAATATTCTTATATGAATGTTTAACGTTCGCAGAAAATTTTATAGAATCACCAACGTATAAATGATAAATAGTTCCTGAAATATCCACTTCCAAAGTACCCTCATGGACCATTAAATATTTCATGATTCCTTCTCCATGACCATTAAAGTGCATCGTATTCGACTCATTTATTTCTTTTATATACACTTCAATATGCTTTTGTGGATCAAATGGAAAAATCGTTCTAATACTGTACCCTTCTTCAGAGACAATCGGTTGACTGTCTTTACCTCGTACTAGGTGAACTTCAACTTTCTTTTCATTCAGCAACCAGCTAATTGGAATTTTTAAACCATCTGCAATTTTCCATAATGTTGTTATAGACGGATTCATTTCAGCTTTTTCGATTCCACTTAGCATAGTTTTACTCACTTTAGTTAGCTCTGACAACTGTTGTAAAGTCAAACCAGCTTTATTTCTATACTCATAAAGATTACTACCAATACATTCTTTTAATTGCTGCATTTAACCTCCAAAATAACAATAACGCATGATATGCGCTATTGGTAACGATGAGTCATAACTGTTACGGGGTCTTGTAACAATGCTTGGGGAAGCTTATATGATTTCATCACAGTAAACAATATAATGAACTTTCGTTCTATATACAGAATACGCCTAAAATTTTTCGTTGTCAATATAAAGTACAAAATATAAATATAATGAACTTTTTTCGGAATATTGAAAATATAACTACTCACAATATTAGTTTATTGAAATTCTTTGGACACTTTCCTGTTTACTAATGTATTGATTAAACTTATCAACATAGTTTGTCAAATCTTTTTTCTTAGAAAAAGCCATATTGGATATCTCCTGATCCCTTTCAGTATAAATATAACTTGATTTTTTAATACTTGATGTATCCATCTCATTTAGGTAATAGTCGCCAACTGATTCATCCATAATCAAAACATCTATTTGTCCCTTCATAAGTTTTTTTATCATAATTCTTTCATTGATATTATCTACTTTATTTAATGTTGTATCATTATCAAATCTAGAATAGTACTCATAACCTTCCATAACACCGATTCGAAGGTTTCTTAAGTCATCATAGTTCGAAATAGCTTGATTTACGTAGTAAAAAGCATAACTGCATTTATCTCTATAACACTGACTAAAATCCATATACATGGTTCTTTCCTTAGTCTTAGCGATGTTAGGTATAATATCTACAACACCATCTTTAAGCATTTCTAATGCATCATCCCAATTCGCAATTTTAAAATCAAGCGTCACATCTTCCCCTCTAAAAGCATCTTTTAATAGATCGACATCACTACCACTAAATGCATCATTCTCTTCATCGTAGATGTAGTATGGTTCATTTGGAGTAGATACAACTTTTAAAGTTTTTGCCTGCTTTTGCTTAGACTCAAGCACGATTCCTACATTTCTAAGAGAATCCGAAGCATCAGATAAAACACTTACAGATTTGTTTTGCTCATCTAATCCCATACTGATATTATCAGTATTTCTTGCAACTTCTTCTACAGCTTCATCTAAATCCTTTATCAATAATCTAACATCAGTAAAAGCTTTTAACATTTCAGTTGAAGAATTTGCGACATTTTGATTCATTGTATAAAGTGATGATGTTGATGCTTCAACATCACATAAGTCCGAACGTGAACTCTCTAAGGAAGCTTCTTGCACATGAATACGTTCAATTGAATCTGACAAATTACTGCGTGTACTATTCGAAATTGATATAACTTCTTTGATTAAATCTGTAATAGATTCGACTACATCTGACGTTTGAAAGGAAAGTTTTCTTATTTCCTCTGCAACAACTGCAAATCCTCTTCCAGATTCACCTGCTCTGGCAGCTTCTATCGATGCATTCAAAGCTAATAAATTAGTTTGATCTGATATTTGATCAATTCGATCAATCATTTTTTCGGTTTCTGCTGTTTTTATCTCTAGGTTTTTAACAAAAGTAATCGTCTTATTTAGAGATTGACTCACTTCAGAGAAAGCTTCAATTGTATCGACAATATTATCAACTTTCTGTGATACAGTTTCAGAAGCTGATCTTGCTACTTCTGATATTTCAATCGTCTGATTTGTATTATCTTCAATCTGTGCGAATACTGTTTCCACATGTTCTGTAATAGAATTCAAGTTTGCTGTTTGCTCTTGAGTATTCGCAGATAACTTCATTACTCTATCTAAAAGATTGTGCATTTCAATTGAAAACTCATGAGTAAATGATGAGAATTTATTGCTTAAAAATAGTACTTTATTAGATTCTACTGGACATCCCTCATTTTTTATAACTTCTTTTATCACAGTTTTTTTTCTTCTCCCTAATAGTAAAATAATATTAAGAATCACAGAAACAATCAACAATCCTATCCACAACATTAGTAGCCCCCTTTTTTTATTCAGAAAATTCTGTTTTCTCTAAGGCTATCTTACATTATATTTGATTATAAATCTATACAATAATAGATTGAAGTTATGTATTCGCATATAAGAAATTATTTAAACTTCTGATGTAAGCTTACAGTATTATGTTCTAAATCTATTGTACATACTTCATTTAGAATGTACTACTATACAATATATAAAGACTAATTCTTTTTTTCTTATTTTTGCCAATTTATTTATAACCATAGCTTATCAATAAATAACTTATATTTTAATAGAGAAGGCAATATCATATAGTCACATGATCAATAAAGTAAATGTTAAAGAAAAAGTTTACAAATAAAAAACACCCTAAGGTGTTTTATGGTGGAGATGATGGGAATTGAACCCATGTCCAAAAGTCTGTCCTACATACTTTCTCCGAGCGCAGTTTAGATTCAAATCTTATTTGTTATCAGGTCTCTAAACAAACGAAATAACAAACCAGTCACGATAAATACCCACTAATGTCATGACACCCATTAGGTTCGTCCATTGCAAAATTATCCAGTCCTAGCGCGGCAATAGAGAAAGGCTATCTAGGAGTGGGTCGCGGCAATTACGCTGCGATTGCTAAGTTATTATTTTTAGCGTTTATATTTAGTATCCCAGTTCTTTTACGTGTACCCCAGGAAAAAGAAACACGGCTCGCTTATATATATTCTAAACCCCTGTCGAAACCTGTACATCCCCTTGTATAATATCCACATGCGAAAGTTTTCCACAAGTAGTTTTTCACAAGATATTCAGTGTTTATCAACAGTTATCCATACGTTATTCACATATCGTGTGGATAACTAAAGGTTTTTGAAAACTTATCCACTGTTTTTTATACATCAAGTAGTATAGTAATGCACAAATATTGGACTTACTAACATACTTATCAACTTATCAACAGATATCAACATGTTTTTCACATGTTATCCACATTAATAGCGTTGTTTATCTCTTAAAGCTCTTTGGATATCTCTATTGGCATCTTTTTTAGCAAGATCATGACGTTTGTCATGAGTTTTTTTACCCCTAGCAACACCTATTTCAAGCTTAACAAGACCTTTATCATTTAAATAAAGTCTCAACGGTACAAGTGTATATCCTTTTCTTGTTGTCAAAGAAATTAACTTCTCAATTTCTTTTCTATGCAGCAACAGTTTTCTAGTTCTCAAAGGATCTGGATTATAACGATTACCCATTTCATACGGGGTAATGTTCATGCCTTGTATAAAAACTTCACCATCTCTAATAACTGCATATGATTCTTTTATATTCGCACGTCCCATTCTTATAGATTTAACTTCAGTGCCCTTTAAAACAAGACCTGCTTCTAAAACTTCATCTATAAAAAATTCGTGCCTAGCTTTTTTATTATTAGCAATAAGCTTTTCTACTGACATACCGACTCCTTTAGTACTTACTGAGTTTACCAAAAAAAAACACCTGCGTCAACTAGGTAACACAGGTGTAATTTAGTTTTAATCAAATCACGAGATGCTTTCTAATTGCAATAGCAACTCCACTATTGTCATTACTATCTGTCACTTCATCAGCAGCTTCCTTTACATGATCTCTAGCATCTTTCATAGCAATTCCTAAACCTACATGCTCTAACATAGAAATATCATTTTCATTATCTCCTAAAGCCATTACTTGATGCTTATCTAAGTCATACATATCGATTAGAGCTTGAACAGCAATGCCTTTAGATGCATCTTCATTAAAAACGTCTACGAGTGTTGATAAAGAGAAACAAGAAGTAATTCCAGGTATCTTAACCATTTCTTCATGTGCTTCCTCGGCACCTTCTTCATCTATATAGATACCCAACTTATAAACAATATTTGACTCTATTATTGGACGAATATCTTCAACTACAGCAGTTTTAACAAGACTTCTTTTAGGATCTTTTTCTTTCCATTCATTGTACTTTAAAATCAGACGTTCATTTCTTTCTGCATAAACCGTATCTATTGTGTAAATATGAAAGTATATATCATACTTTTTGCAGATTTTTATTATCTCTAACATTGATTCTGTAGGTACTGGATAGTGATACAGTATTTCATCTTTAACAGGATCTTTTATGACAGCACCATTACATGCAATAATAGGTGTCTTTAAATTTAAGTCCTTTGAGAATTCAGCTGCTGAAGGATAGATTCTACCTGTTGCAATTACAAAAGGAATATCCTTTTCTTTAAGATCTTCTATAACCTGTCTATTATCATCTGTTATTTCATGGTTTGAATCTAATAATGTCCCATCTAAATCACAGGCAATTAACTTATACATATTACTCCTTTTTATCTACAATCGTAAAATCAATTTCACGATCCTTAATACTTACTTTTTCAACTCTAATTCGTACTTCATCACCAATATGGTAAGTTTTTCTTGTATGCTCACCAATATAAAGCATATTTGACTCATCGAATATATAATAATCATCTGATAAATCAACCATTCTTACAAGGCCTTCAATGGTGTTTTCTAACTGAATGAAAATACCAAATGAAGTTAATGAAGAAATAAAACCATTAAACTCTTCTCCAACATAATTTGACATATATTCTGCCATTTTTAAATCAACCGTATCACGTTCAGCCTTTTCAGCTATACGTTCTTGTTTAGAAGCTAAATCAGCTGCATTAGCAACAATAGCATCTAATTCATTAACACGTTGATTGTCAATTGTTCCCTTTAATGATTCCTTTATAATTCTGTGTATTTGCAAGTCAGGATATCTTCTAATAGGTGATGTAAAATGACAGTAATATTGTGCAGCCAATCCAAAGTGACCATCATTAAACGGAGAGTATTTGGCCTGTTTTAATGACCTTAACATCATTTTATTAATAAGTGGTTCTTCCTTTTTGCCTTCTACTTGATTTAGAAGTTTTTGAATTTCTCTAGGATGAATCTCATCTAGGTTACCTTTTATTGTATAACCAAAATTATGAATAAGTTTATTAAATTCAGCGATTTTTTCCTCTGTAGGATTTTCGTGAACTCTATATACAAAAGGAATTTCTAGCCAATACATATACTCTGCTATAGTCTCGTTAGCTTTTAGCATAAACTCTTCTATTATTCTATTAGAAACTCTTCGTTCTCTAATTTGAATATCTGTGACCAAACCTTCCTCATCAGTAATAATTTTCGCCTCTGGGAAGTTAAAATCAATCATACCACGCATTTCACGACTTTTTCTCAAAATAGCAGCAAGATCTCTCATATTGGTAAATACTTCACTTAAGTAATCATATTTACCTAAATGATCTTTACCTTCAGTCTGACCATCCAAAATATCAGATACATCTGTATAGGTCAGTCTTTCATTACTGTTAATAACCGACTCATAAATCTGCTGATTAATCACTTTTCCATGATCATTAATTTCCATTACAATACTCATAGTTAATCTATCCTCGTGAGGATTCAAACTACAAATACCATTAGATAATACCTTAGGAAGCATAGGAATAACTCTATCAACTAAATACACTGACGTTCCACGTTTCAAAGCTTCTACGTCAAGTTTAGAACGTTCTTTTACATAATGAGTTACATCTGCAATATGCACTCCTAGTTCATAGTGACCATTCTCGAGCTTATTAATAGAAATAGCATCATCTAAATCCTTTGCATCAGCACCATCAATCGTTACTACGAGGTCCTGTCTAAAATCTTTTCTTCTAGAAATTTCTTCGTCTGTAATAACTGTTTCTATTCTATCTGCTTGACGTAAAACTTTTTTAGGGAAAGCTTCTGGCAAACCATGCATTCTAATAATCGACTGAATTTCCGCTTCATGCGTTCCAGCCTTACCCAATATATCAATAATTTTACCTTCAGGATTTCTATTTTGCTCAGAGTATTTTATGATCTTTACAACTACTTTATCACCAGACTCAGCACCCTTTGTATCTTTCTTACCAATATAAAAGTCTCTGCCCATTTTTTTGTCATCAGCAACAACAAATCCATAGTCTTTACTCGCTTCAAATGTTCCAACAACAGTATCGTAGGCACGCTTAATTACACGTTCTACTTTACCTTCACCGCGTCTGTTTTCTTCAGGTTGCTTTGTCAATTTGACTAAAACAGTATCTGAATTCATTGCAGTGTTCAATTCAGCTGCCGGAATAAATATATCCGATACTCCTTCTTCTTCAGACAATAAGAATGCAAACCCTTTTTTAGTGACCTGAATTTTTCCTGAAACTAAACCAAATCTCTCAGGAATTCCATATTTATCTTTCTTGGTCTTTAACACTTTTCCTTCAGACTCTAACTCATCAAGTAGCATTAAAAAATCATCGCTATCATCTTTATCTAGTTCCATAAGCTTAAATAGATCAAAATCAAATATAGGCTTTGTAACGTCTTCTTTTAATATTTTTAAAACTTCATTTTTAGTTACCATCATTACCTCAATTCTCTACATCCTATTGTAACATGATATTGACTATATACCCATAGTTAAGAAACTTCAAATAGTAATACACCTAATTTAACATACTCAAATTATAAAATATCTTTATATAACATCAATTTATGAGTTTTTTCAACAATCCAATAAAGATTCAATTCATGTAAAAAAAAATAGACTCTACTGAGCCTATCTAATAAAATTCGTATAAACTTTTCTTTTTGCCTTAGGACCTTCTATATCACTCTCTCTAAGATTAAGCATATAATAGAAATTTTCTCCTAATGTCTCCATTAATTGAACGCCTTCTGCATCTTCATGTGCATCACCAGGTTTTGTCCCATGAATTACATTCCAATACATTGATGTAGGCATCAACATTTCACAATAGTTTAAGTAGTGATTCAGTGCGTTAAATGTTGTCATACCACCAGTTCTTCTAACAGCAACTACTGATGTACCAACTTTTTGTCTAAACAGACCACCATTCATACCACCCACATAGAATGCTCTATCTAAAAACGATTTCATAGTACCAGCAATACCAGCATAATGAACTGGCGAACCAATGATAATACCATCAGCGTCTTTCATTTTTTGAATCCAACCATTTACTTCGTCATCTATTACACATTTTTCATCTTTGTTTTTAGCACACTGATTACATGCCAAACAACCTCTTATCACCTTGTTTCCAACATGAATAACTTCAACCTCTACATCATTTTCAATCAGTGGTTTAGTCATGATCTCAATCGCTGTATGTGTATTTCCCTTTGCCCTTGGACTTCCATTAAATGCAATAACTTTCATAGTTACCTGTTATGAAGTGACCTTTGTCAAGTGTTTCGACAAAACTCCCTCATTTTACCTTTCTTAAATTGTGCGCACAGGTACAGAGGCAAAGCCTCAGACTTAACAGTTCCCGGCATTGGCCACTCTGTTATACGTGGATCAGATTTCTCTGCCAACAGGCTAATGGTTCGCCGCAAACGCTATAATCTCCTAGCGTGAATCAATGTATTTTTAATACAGTGTCAACAGAGGTAACTCATAGATCGTTTAAACCTTCTTTGTTATCTAAGACTTCGCCTTTATACCTGCACACTTAAGTTTAAATGCGTTTATTAAACTATTACGCATTTATTTAACTATTTATATCTAACTACTCATAATCGAGTGTTTATACTAATCCTTTGTTCAATAAATCATCTGATTTACGCAATATTATCAGTCATCATCCCCCACATAAAGCATGCTAACTCTCTTGCTATTGCTGATTTTGCTTTGTTTCTATTTACGTTGTTATTTAAGGTTAATTTATAAAACTTTCGTCTTAATCTCTCATTTGATTTGTCAGCATAGGCAATCACCTCTGATGAATTTCCTTTCTGTCTAGCTTTTAGTGCTTTAGACTTATAACCTATTTGACCTTTCGTGTAACCTTGAGCTGACTCCGTCAACAGCTTTCTTAAGTGACCATTTCCAGCTTTGGTTATTCCTAACCCATTCCGTCTCTCATCACTTGTATCTTCACCTGGTGTTAAACCTAAGAATGAACTAAAATTATTTGCTCTTGCAAATCTATGAAAGTCTCCAATTTCGACTAAAAATGATAATGCGGTATGCGTCTTAACACCAATAAAACAACTTAACTTCTTAACATTCTCCTCATACTTTTCGCCTAAAGCTAACTCTTCAATTCGTCGATCTAATCTTTCTATCTTGTCAACTAAACATTCGTAAGCAACCAGATATTCATCAAGAGTTTCTTGAAAGACACCATCTAATTTTAGCGTCCTTAACCACTGCTTATGCTTAATTGTCCAATGAGTTTTTCCACCTTCAAATTTACAACCATTACGTAGAGTGAATGCTAATATTTGTTGTTTGGTACTCTTTAACATTTTCATTTGGTCATCACGCATACGTATAAATTCTTTTATGGCATTATCTTCATCAGATAATACAAATACTTCACTATAAGTCTTTAATGCTAAACACCGAGCTATATTCGCTGCATCTCTTTTATCAGTTTTAACACGTCTATTATTTGTCACAGCCATTGTTGTTGGTGCTAAGATTTTACAGTCTACACCATGATCTGTTAACTCATGGTATAAGGAATAACCTAAACAACCGGCCTCATATCCACATAAAAAATGTGGAGCCTTCTGGATATCTATCTCTAACACCTTCAATGTATTTAAGAATCATTCTATAGTCAGCTTTTATTTTTTGCTTGTATTTAACCTCATCATCAGAAAATGTATAACAACACAAAGTATAACTCTTCTTATGGACATCCATTCCTACATAAACTATACTATTAAACATAGTGGCCTCCTTTTTTGTTTGCGGTAATCCCTATTTTAGTAGTCTATTTCAATTACTATTTTATAGGTAAATCCACGAGTTAACAAAACAAGGGGGTCACTTCATATTATCTCCCTTATTCTACAATCATATATCAAATCTAAAATAAAACAAGTATGTACTTTTTAGTTAGTTATATAACCATTTGGTTAGTATTGAATGAAACTCGAAATCTTGATAAAATAAAGTGAAAAGAGGTTATAATGCTAAAATACAATAATAAAGAATTTGTCTGCCATTTGGATTTCGCAATGGAGTTTATTAGAAGTAAATGGAAAGCTGTTATTTTGTGTCAACTAATCGATGGACCAAAACGTTTTCTGAAGCTTCAAAGAATATTACCAGGTATAAGTCATAAAGTTTTAAATGATAATTTAAAGCAACTTGAACTCGATGGTATTATTGAAAAGAAAGTATTCCCTGAGGTACCCCCAAAAGTAGAATACTCTTTAACTGAAAAAGGAAAGGAACTTATTCCGGCCCTTAATACCTTACAGGATTGGGGTAAAAAACACTACTAAAAAAGAGCTATCTCATTTGAGATAGCTCTTAAATTATATTATTTAATAAATAAGTTAGATAAAATACCTGTACCCATTAACTCTGCAAATACAAGTGAAACAATTGTCATTAACTTAATTAAGATGTTAATAGAAGGACCCGATGTATCTTTGAATGGATCACCTACTGTATCACCTACAACACTAGCGCCATGAGCTTCTGAGCCCTTACCACCATAATGACCTTCTTCAATGTACTTCTTAGCATTATCCCAAGCACCACCAGCGTTAGACATAAAGATTGCCATTACAACACCTGATGCTAAAGCACCTGCTAACATTCCACCTAATGCTTCAGGACCAAATAAGAAGCCCATAAGAAGTGGTGAAACTACAGCCATAATACCTGGTAAAATCATTTCTCTTAAAGCTGCACTAGTAGAAATATCAACACATTTCTCGTACTCTGGTACTGCTTTACCTTCCATAATACCTGGAATTTCTCTAAACTGTCTTCTAACTTCTTCAATCATAGCACCAGCTGCTTTACCAACTGATTCCATTGTCATTGCTGAGAATAAGAATGGTAACATACCACCTACGAATAAACCAACAACTACAAGTGGATTAAGAATATCAATACTAGCTAAACCAGCAGTTTCTGCAAATGCAACAAATAATGCAAGTGAAGTAAGTGCTGCTGAACCAATTGCAAAACCTTTACCTATTGCAGCAGTTGTATTACCTACAGCATCTAGCTTATCTGTGATACCTCTAACTTCTTTTGGTAATTCACACATTTCAGCAATACCACCAGCATTATCTGCGATAGGACCATAAGCATCTACTGCGATAGTAATACCAGCAGTTGATAACATACCTACTGCAGCAAGTGCAATACCGTATAAGCCCATAAAACCATATGATACCAATGTAGCAATACCAATTAAAATAATTGGAGCTGCTGTTGAGAACATACCTACAGCTAAACCAGAAATGATTGTCGTTGCAGGACCAGTTTGAGATTGCTCAGCAATCTTCTTAACATGCTTATATTCTTCTGAAGTATAAACCTCAGTAACTTGACCAATTAAGATACCAGCTGCTAAACCAGCCACTACAGCGTAAGCTGCATTAAATGATCCAAAGTACATATTACTAAATACAAATGCAATAATTAAAATTAAGATACCAGATACATAAGTACTCATTTTTAGCGCTTTATGTGGATCTGAACCATCTTTACCTTTAACAAAGAAAGTACCAATAATTGATGCAATAATACCAAATACTGCTAATGTTAATGGGAATAATACACCCTCTGATGAGAATGATGAACCATTAATCATTAATGATGAACCTAATGTAATCGCTGCAATAATTGAACCTACATAAGACTCAAATAAGTCAGCACCCATACCAGCAACATCACCAACGTTGTCACCAACGTTATCTGCAATAGTTGCAGGGTTTCTAGGATCATCTTCTGGAATACCTGCTTCTACTTTACCAACTAAGTCAGCACCAACATCTGCTGCTTTAGTGTAAATACCACCACCCACTCTTGCAAATAGAGCGATAGATGAAGCACCTAAACCAAAACCTGTTAAAATTGTATGATCTCTAAATGCTAAGTAAATTACAGAAACACCTATTACACCAAGACCTACAACACACATACCCATTACAGCACCACCAGAGAATGCTACTGATAATGCTTTGTTCATACCATTTTCTTTTGCTGCATTAGCCGTTCTTACATTAGCTTTTGTTGCAACTCTCATACCAAAGAAACCTGCTAAAGTTGAGAATATTGCACCAAGAACAAATGCAATCATTGTTTGGATACCTAATCCAACAGCTATTATAACCGCTAATACTACTACGAATACTGCTAAAGCTTTGTATTCTCTCATTAAAAACGCCATTGCACCTTTTTGAATGTATGTAGAAATTTCTTTCATTCTATCTGTTCCTACATCCACTGTATTAATTTTAGAAACAACTAAATACAGCGCAAAAAGTAGAGCTAGTACCCCGACACCAGCTGCTATTAATGGAAATACTCCTAATTCAAACATCGACTGTCCCCCTAATTACTAAACTTGACTAAAAAATTATCCAACAAAAATATACGCTAAAACTGAGCAAATTAAAAATACTATTGCAGCAATTTTTGTCATTCTATCAAATATTTTTTCCCAGCCTTTAGCTTCATTCTTACCAAAAATCTGCTCAGCGCCTCCGCCGATCGAACCTGATAAACCTGCTGACTTTCCTGATTGCATTAAAATACTAGCGATTAAAACCAAACTTGAAAGCGCAAATAATACTTTGATTACTACGTCCATTGCAGTACCTCCTTATACTTTAATTTTATACAACGGTATTTTCTATAAAATAAAAAAATGGCACCACAAAATAGCCTCCGTCGTATTTAACATAAACATTTTATCATAAGCACCCTGTAAAAGCAATAAAAAAGATTTTTACATCTCTGTACTTGTTAAATGTTCATAACTTCTAAAATATCACAAAATTCAAATAGTTTAGTAACGAGGTTTGTATACCCAATATAAGGACAGTGTTTGAATTATTAAATTTTAAAATCCCGGCTGACTCAGCGTCAGCCGGGTAAGTATAAATTACTTATTTAAGTTGTAGAATACACCTCTACCAGCATAAACTGCAGTAGCGCCTAATTCTTCTTCAATTCTTAATAATTGGTTGTATTTAGCCATTCTATCAGATCTTGAAGCTGAACCAGTTTTGATTTGACCAGCGTTAGTTGCAACAGCAACGTCAGCGATTGTATCATCAGCAGTTTCACCTGATCTATGAGAAACTACAGCAGTAAAGCCAGCTCTCTTAGCCATTTCGATTGCTTCTAAAGTTTCAGTTAATGTACCGATTTGGTTTAACTTGATTAAGATTGAGTTTGCAGACTTCTTCTCAATACCTCTAGCTAAGTACTCAGTGTTTGTAACAAATAAATCGTCACCAACAACTTGAACCTTATCACCAACTCTATCTAATAACTTAGCGAAACCAATCCAGTCATTCTCGTCAAAACCATCTTCAATTGAAGTGATTGGGTACTTTTCAACAAGACCTGCATACCAGTCAACCATTTCATCAGTCGTTCTCTTATGGCCACCTTCTCTTTGGAAGTGGTAAGTCTTTTGACCGTCTTCGCCATCTTTAGTACAGAACTCAGAAGCAGCAGCATCTAATGCTAAAGTGATTTCTTCACCTGGCTTGTAACCAGCAGCTTTGATAGCTTCCATAATAATATCTAAAGCACCTTCAGTACCTTGAATCTTAGCAGGAGCATAACCACCTTCGTTACCTACATTTGTAGAGTCGCCATTAGCTTTTAATAATTTACCTAAATGATGGAATATCTCAGCACCCATTCTTAAACCTTCAGCGAAAGTTTTAGCACCAACAGGTTGTACCATGAATTCTTGAACGTCTACAGCTGAATCAGCATGTGAACCACCGTTTAAGATGTTCATCATTGGAAGTGGTAATTCTTTAGCGTTAACACCACCAAGATATTTGAATAATGGTTGACCTAAAGAGTTAGCAGCAGCTTTAGCTACAGCAAGTGAAACACCTAAGATTGCGTTAGCACCTAATTTAGCTTTAGTCTTAGTACCATCTAATTCAATCATTAATCTATCAAGTTCAACTTGATCATATGCAGACATACCAACAACTTCAGGAGCGATGATTTCGTTTACATTCTTAACAGCCTTTAAACAACCTTTACCTAAGTATCTAGCTTTGTCACCATCTCTTAACTCGACAGCTTCTCTTTCACCAGTTGAAGCACCAGATGGTACAGCAGCTCTACCGAATCCACCACACTCTAATTGTACATCAACTTCTACAGTTGGGTTACCTCTTGAATCAAGTATTTCTCTAGCGTATACATCAATAATTCTTGACATAGTTTTACCTCCATAATAGTTTAATTATTTTAAAAGTGATTTTCCTGTCATTTCTTCTGGAACATCTAAGTTCATCAGTTCAAGAAGTGTTGGAGCTAAATCACATAATTTACCTTCATTAAGTTCTCTATCAGTACCAATCATTAGTAATGGTACATCATATGTTGTGTGTGCAGTTTGTGGTTTACCAGTCGTCTCGTTTACCATTTCTTCTGCGTTACCATGATCTGCTGTAATTAAAAGCGTACCACCCTTTGAAAGAACTTTATCTACAATTCTTTCGATGCATTCATCAACGGTTTCTACAGCCTTTACAGCTGCATCTATAACACCGGTATGGCCTACCATATCAGGATTAGCATAGTTTAAGATAATTACATCATGAACATCTTTATCAATTTCAGTTTCTAAAGCATCTGTTACTTCATAAGCTGACATTTCCGGCTTAAGATCATAGGTAGCAACACTTGGCGAATTAACAAGTACTCTTGATTCACCTTCTTCAGCTTCTTCTATACCACCGTTAAAGAAGAATGTAACATGAGCATACTTCTCAGTTTCAGCAATTCTAAGCTGAGTTTTCCCTTGCTTTGATAAATACTCACCTAAAGTATTCTTCAGTGTCTCAGGCTTAAATGCAACAGAAACATTATCTATAGTCTTATCGTATTCAGTCATGCAAACATAAGTTACATTTCTTTTAGCTCTTTCAAAATCGCTGAAATCTGTATCTACAAATGCTCTAGTTATTTCTCTAGCTCTATCAGGTCTGAAGTTAAAGAAGATAATAGAATCATGATCTTTAACAGTAGCATCTTCATTGATAATTGTAGGCATAACAAACTCATCGTTTACACCTTCAGCATAAGAAGCTTCTAATGCCTCAACAGCACTGTTCATTTTTTTGCCATTACCTAAAACTAAATTGTTATAAGCAATTTCAACTCTTTCCCAACGCTTATCTCTATCCATTGCATAATAACGCCCTGAAAGAGTGGCAATCTCACCAATATTTTCATCTTTCATGTAACTTTCCATTGCTTCTACAAACTCAATTGCAGATTGTGGTGGTGTATCACGACCATCTAAGAATGCATGTACATATACTTTTGAAATATTTTCTTTTTTAGCAAGTTGTAATAGACCTTTCAAATGCTCAGTATGACTGTGAACGCCACCTGGTGAAAAAAGTCCCATTAAGTGCAAAGCAGAATCGTTTTCTTTTACATTTTTTACTGCAACATGCATTGCTTCATTTTCAAAGAAGTCACCATCTTTGATTGACTTCGTAATTCTAGTAAGTGCTTGATAAACAACTCTACCAGCACCAATATTTAAATGACCTACTTCAGAATTACCCATTTGGCCATCTGGTAATCCTACAGCTAAACCACTTGTATGAAGTTTAGTATTCGGATATTTTTCAAAATAACTGTCCATGTTAGGTGTATCTGCCAAATGAATCGCATTGAACTCACTTGGCTTATTTAACCCCCAACCATCAAGGACAACTAAAGCTATAGGCTTTTTCATATTGTCTCCTTAAAAGTTTACCAATTGCATGAAGCTATCAGTTTTAAGACTTGCACCACCAACTAAAGCACCATCAATATCAGATTGATTCATAATCTCTTCAACATTTGCAGGCTTTACAGAACCACCATATTGAATTTGTACTGATTCAGATGCTTCTTCGTTGTACATTTCTTTTAATAAACTTCTGATAAATGCAATTGCATCATTTGCTTGCTCACTAGAAGCTGTTACACCAGTACCGATTGCCCAAATTGGCTCGTATGCAATAACAACATCTGCAAGTTTTTCAGCAGGTACATTATTAAGACCTTCAACGATTTGAGCCTTAACAACATCTTCCATTTTGTCTGATTCTCTTTCTTCTAAAGTCTCACCACAACACATAATTGGTCTGATTGCAACTTCTAAAGCTTTTAATACTTTCTTGTTTACAGTTTCATTTGTTTCGTTGAAGTATTGTCTTCTTTCAGAGTGACCGATGATTACATAATCCATATCGATCTCTTTTAACATTGCTGGAGCGATTTCACCAGTGAAAGCACCAGACTCTTCGAAGTGCATATTTTGAGCGCCAATTTTTACATTAGAGCCTTTAGCAGCTTCTTTCATATCTTTAAGCATAGTAGCAGGTGCACAAAGCACTACTTCTACATCTGTATCTACAACTTGACCTTTAATTTCATTAACGAACTCAACAGCTTCTTTAATAGTTTTGTTCATTTTCCAGTTTCCAGCAATAATTGGTTTTCTCATGATAGCCTCCTATTTGTTATCAATTGACTCAATACCAGGTAATACTTTACCTTCTAAGTACTCTAGTGATGCACCACCACCAGTTGAAATATGTGTGAATTTCTCAGCAAAACCCAATTGAATTGCTGCAGCAGCAGAATCACCACCACCTATAATTGTTGTTGCACCGTCTAAGTTTGCAATTGATTCACAAACACCAACAGTACCACCAGCAAAGTTTGACATTTCGAATACGCCCATTGGACCATTCCATACAACAGTTTTTGCACCTTCTAGTTTGGAAGCAAATAACTTTACTGTTTCAGCTCCAACATCAAGACCCATTTCATCAGCTGGGATAGCATCTACTGATACTGATGCAAAAGGTGCATCATTAGAGAATTCTTTAGAAACAAGTGCATCTACAGGTAAGATTAACTCAACACCTTTAGCTGCTGCTTTATCCATTAATTCCTTAGCTAATTCTACTTTATCTTCTTCTAATAAAGATTTACCAATTTCTTTGCCTTGTGCTTTCATGAATGTAAACATCATACCACCACCGATAAGAATTTTATCAGCTTTTTCAATAAGATTATTGATTACACCAATCTTATCAGAAACTTTAGCACCACCTAAAATAGCCACTAATGGTCTCTCAGGCGCTTCAACTACACCACCGATGAAGTCAATCTCTTTTTGCATTAAGAAGCCTGCAGCAGCTCCTAAGTGAGATGCGATGCCTTTATTTGATGCATGTGCTCTATGAGCTGTACCAAATGCATCATTTACAAATACATCACCAAGTGACGCCCAGTACTTTCCTAATTCAGGATCATTCTTAGTTTCACCTTTTTCAAATCTTGTATTTTCAAATAACATAATTTCAGAGTCATTTAATGCATTAACAGCTGTTTCTAATGCTTCGCCTCTTGTTTCAGGAACAAAAGTTACCTCTTGACCTAATAATTCAGCTAATCTTTCTGCAACTGGCTTTAATGATTTTGTTAACTTGTCTTCTTCAGTCTTCACTTTACCTAAGTGAGAAAATGCTACCACTCTACCACCTTCAGAAAGAATGTGCTTGATTGTTGGTAACGCTGCAACGATTCTGTTATCGTTAGTAATAACGCCATCTTTCATTGGTACGTTAAAATCTACTCTAATTAAAACCTTTTTGCCTTTAAGTTCTAGATCTCTTACATTTTTCTTAGCCATAAGATCGGGATCCTCCTATCATTTTCCTTATAAGTTGTTTTGATTATCAAAAGTTAATAATTAAGTCATTGTATAAACAATATAATTACAATTGGGGGAAAGTAATTAGATTACAATGCTTAATTATTAAGTTCTGACCACCAAGTGATTTTAATCATAAACAAGTGATTTCTAATCATCTATAAAGTGATCCATGTGTAAATAATTTGGGGAATAAATTATAAACATCAGAACAAACGTCATAGCGGATAAACCGCTATGACACTTATTTAAAAATTAATTATGCGTTGAAAGAAGCCATTTTCTTAGCTAATCTTACCATTTGTGCAGTGTAAGACATTTCGTTGTCATACCACATAACAACTTTAACCATTTGCTTACCATCTACTTCTAATACTTTAGTACAACCAGCATCGAATAAAGTACCATACTCAATACCAATAACGTCTGTAGAAACGATTGGATCTTCAGTGTAACCTAAAGTCTCGTTAGCAGCAGCTTTCATTGCAGCGTTGATTTCTTCAGCAGTTACTTCTTTACCTAACTCTACAGTTAAGTCTACTAATGAACCTGTGATAGTTGGAACTCTCATAGCACCACCGTCTAATTTACCTTTTAATTGTGGTAATACAAGACCAACAGCAACAGCAGCACCAGTAGTTGTAGGTACGATGTTTGAAGCAGCAGCTCTACCTCTTCTTAAGTCAGAGTGAGGACCGTCTAATGTAACTTGGTCATTTGTATATGCGTGAATAGTAGTCATTAAACCTTTAACTAAACCGAATTCTTTATCTAAAACTTGTGCAATTGGAGCTAAACAGTTAGTAGTACAAGAAGCACCAGAAAGAACTGTTTCAGAACCATCTAAGATATCATCATTTACATTATAAACAACTGTCTTCATGTCGCCTTTAGCAGGAGCAGAAATTAATACTCTCTTAGCACCAGCAGTAATGTGCTTTTCAGCTAATTCTTTAGTTCTGAAGAAACCAGTTGACTCGATAACTACGTCTACATTTAGGTCGCCCCATGGTAATGCTTCAGGATCTCTCTCTGAATAGATTTTGATTTCTTTACCGTCTACAGTGATTGAATCTGCACCAGCAGTAATTGTATCTGACTTGTATCTACCTTGAGCTGAGTCATACTTTAATAAGTTAGCTAATGCAGATGCACTAGTTAAGTCATTTAATGCTACAATTTCAAACTCTGGGCTATCAAACATTAATCTGAATGCCAATCTACCAATTCTACCAAATCCGTTAATCGCTACTCTTGTTTTCATTATTCTTCCTCCATCTTTGCAATTAAATATTATTCAATATTTTCTTTGCTACTTCCTCATCTGTCACTAAGACAAGATTTCTATTTATTTTGCAAACCGCTGCAATTGCTTCGGCTTTATCAACACCGCCTGCTACTGCAATCAGTTCTTTAACTTGGTTAAGCTTCTCGAGTTCCACACCAATAGTTGTGATCTCATGAACTATATTACCCTCTTTATCAAAGTAATATCCAAAAGCTTCTGCGACAGCTTCTTTATAAGCAATATCTGTTATAGAAGCATCATCTAATTGTCTTCTTTTGGCCATCACGTCTGCACGTGCTATTCCAAAGATTAATATATCCAATTTTTCAAGCATTGAAACAATTTCTTTTATTTCTGGCTCTTTTAAAAGTGTTGTTTTAGCTTCTTCTGATATCCAATCTGGTGTATATAAAAGTTTATAATTGCAATTTAATTTTTCAGCTAACTTTTCTACCAAAGTATTCGCCTGATAATCCGACTTTCTTCCAAGACCACCTCTTGCTGGTAAAATCATTAAATTATCTTTCGATCTATTTTTTGGCTTAAACTGATTGATTACTGTATAAACTGTCGATCCTCCAGTAATACCAATCACTTTATCTTTATCTATTAACTTTTTAGTATATGTAGAAGCTTTTCTGCCAATTTCATCTAATGTTAAATCACTATCATCATTAACCATTGGCGCAATTATTACCTTCTTTATATTTAAGTATTCTTTAAGCTTTGTTTCCAACTCATGAATACCTCTAATTTTTCTAAAGAAAATTGATAGAACTTCAATCGTTTCTAAACCAACATCCGTAATAGTCATACCTTCTAATGAAAATTCTAGTAAACCTTGCTCTTTTAAAATGTTCGCTTCTTTTCTTATTATTCTTTCAGTTAAATTGACCTTTGTCGAAAGTACCCTTCTGCCAATAGGTTGTAACAAACTAACAACTTTTAATATATTGTATCGATTTTCTAACAGCTCGATGGTTTCAGGTGCAACTTGCTTTAAGACCTCAGCAACTTCACTAAAATTCAATTCACTTTCTATCTTCAATACAGCACCTCATTCACTATCGGGTCGGTTTTAGTCCCTAGATGCGTTTTTTGACCCATCTATCCCAAAAAAAAACCTCTTAACGTGTATTATTGTATCATAATCTGAGTAACATGCAATAGAAAAACTCAAATTTTATACATTTTTTACACGAAAATTGGTTTAAAATTTCTTTCGTTTTGAAGTTGATGGAATTCGAAGTTCAGTCCTGTACTTAGCAACAGTTCTCCTAGATATTTTCACACCTATTTTATCAAACTCAAGTGATATATTCTGATCACTTAAAGGCTTTTCTTTTGGCTCTTTTTCAATCATTTCCTTTATAATAATCTTAATGCTTTCTGCTGAAATGCCTTCGCCTCGATTTGTAGCGACACCACTTTGGAAGAAATATTTCAGCTCATAAAGACCATTTGGACATTGAATGTACTTTCCACTCGTCGCACGACTGACAGTCGATTCATGTACACCTATTTTATCAGCAATTGTTTTTAGTGTTAATGTTTTTAAATAGATGGGACCTTTTTCAAAAAAATCAAACTGATATTCTAAAATCGCTTCCACCACACGATAAATTGTATTACGTCTTTGTTCAATGCTTTTAATTAATCTTAGCGCTGCTTGAAGCTTCTTAGATATATAATCCGAAGCTTTCTCATTTGTTGCCCCGTCATTAAGCATTTGTTTATAAAAATTATTTATATATAATTTTGGTGCAGTTGATTCATTGACTAAAATAACAAATTCATCATCAATTTTCCTAAGTGTAACATCAGGCTTAATATATGCAATATCTTTTAATGAAGCAAAAGCTCTTCCTGGTTTAGGTTCAAAACATCTTATTGTTTTTATTGCACTTTTAACATCTTCAATTGATACTTCTAACTCTTTGGCTATTTTTCCTAGCTTATTAGCACCAACATCTTCAAGGTAATCAGTAATAATTCTGTATACCAATTTGTTTTCTATATGTTTATAAACGGCTTGAATTAATAGACATTCACTTAAATCTCTTGCTCCAACACCAACTGGATCAAAAGTTTGAATCGTTAAAATTAACTCTTCTAACGTATCTTCATTTATTTTAAAATGGTCCATAACATACTTATCATCCATATGTAAATAACCACTCGGATCAATACATTGAACGATGTATGTTGCTACCCTATAATATCTTTCTTCTATTAATGTATATTGTAATTGTGACAACAAATGTTCATGAAGCGTTATTTCGGAAGCAACAAAATTATCATAATTGACTTGTTCTGCTGATTCCTGATACTTCCTAGTTCGAGACTTAATCTGAATATCATCCGAAACTTGTGTCCAATCTATTTTATCCATTTTTGCTTCTAACTCGTTCTTCTTTGGTTCCTCTAGTTTTGAGGTGTCTGTTTTATCAAGAATTGGATTGGTTAAAAGCGCATCATTAATAAACTCATTTAACTCCATAGCATTATACTGAAGTATTTCTATGGACTGCTTGAGCTCAGGCGTCATAACAAGTTTTTGTGTTTGTTGTAAATTCAAATTATAACCAAGTTTCATATGTCACCTTCCCTATCACATTATAGCAAGATTTGCCTTCTTAAACAACGGCATAATTTCCCATCCATATTGCATAACCCCAGCATTACTGGGTATAACTACAATGGAGGAAACATATGAAAACAATTTTACTCATATTAGCAGTCTGCTTCTCATCTTTTTCTATAGCCGGCACTCAAGCGCCTGAGCGAGTCTTAATCATAAATTCCTATAATGAAGGATATAATTGGACTAGCGAAACTATGAACGGCATCATGGATACTATCGAGCCAGAATTAGATGTTCGTGTAGAGTATATGGATATAAAGAATTTTTATTCAAAAAGTGATATTCAGGCATTTCATAGTCTTATGCTGCACAAATATAGCGATATAAACTTTGATGCTATTATTACAACTGATGATGCTGCCTTTAGATATGCTAATGATTATAGAGAAACTTTTAATAATGCACCTATTTTTTTTATAGGAGTTAACTCAAAGGATAGCTATGATTTTGCTTCCTATAATAATGTATATGGTATTATTGAAAAAGTTTCTATTAATGAAACAATCGATACTGCTAAAACTTTGATTCCAACACTTAGGACCATTCATGTTATTGCAGATAGTTCTCCAACGGGGCAATCTACAACACTCGAAATTCAGAAAGCATTAGACAGTCACTATAATGTCATTTACTATAAGGATAAAACTTTAGAAGAAATCGAGTTCAATTTGAGACAAATCGATGATCCAAATGCTATAGTCTTACTTGCATTTTACATCGTAGATCCAATAGGCATATCATACGATACAAATATTATGACTGAACGAATCTCTGATGCTTCTAATATACCTGTTTTTGGACTTTATGAGTTTAGTCTTAATTATGGCATTATAGGCGGCAAACTCATTTCTGGTTACGAACACGGTCGTGCTATTAATGACATTATGACAAGCTATTTTAGCGGAGAGCTTTCAGATACCTATATAAAGACCTTCGATGCAAACCTGCACAAATATGACTACAATGCTTTAAAGAAAGCACAATTTACAGATAGACATTTACCAGAAAACAGTAGAATCATTAATAAGCCTCTTTCATTTTTTGATAAACATACAAATGTAATTATCGGCAGTGTTTTCGTAGTATTCATTCTTATGATGTACATTCTTGTATTACGATACCAAGTAAGATTTCAACATAAAAAGAATCTTATTTACAACTATAAACTAAATGAGGCTAATAAGCTGGCCTCTTTAGGTGAAATGGTTAGCAGGATTTCTAGTGAACTCAACGAACCCATTGGTAATAGTTTAACAACAGCTGGCTACATATCAACAGCTAATGATCAACTACTAGAACATTTTAATGACGGTAAACTCTCTAAATCATTACTACTAGAGAAACTTAATCATATTGAGTATTCTTCTGATATCTTAGTGGAAAGTTTAACAACTGCAAATGATCTTATATCTGCATTTCAAGTATTCTCTAATCATCACGAAGCTGATGATGATGAAAAATTTGATTTAGCTTTCTACTTGAGAAATCTAATTAAGACATACGCACCACTTCTTTCAACACACAAACATAGAATACTTTTAATTAGCAAAGAAAATTTGATTATCAAAGGTAAATCTAGAGATTATTATAAGATATTCAACAATCTTATTCAGAATTCCATCGAACATGGTTTTAAAGATCTAGAGAATAAAGAGATACGTATTGAACTCATTCAAAACAACAAAATACTCATGATAAATTATCATGACAATGGCAATGGTATTCAAGAAAAAGAACTAAACAATATTTTCAGTCCACTTTATAGTACAAAAAGAAAAAGACATCATGGTCTAGGTCTGAGTCAAATAAAAGATCTTATCACAGGTTTGAACGGAACGATTAGTTGTCATTCTACACCTCATGAAGGCTTCTTTTTAAAAATTGAATTACCACTACTAAAAATATGAAAACTATGTTTTCATATTTTTATATAGTTTATATTCTCAACTATACCTAGGAAATATATAAAGAAAAAATAACGCATTTTTAATGCGTTATTTAAGTTCTATATCACCTGATACAGTTTTAATGTTAATATCATATTGACCTAAACCAATCTCTCCAATCAAAGAGTGATCTTTCTTTTTAACTGAACTCATCTCTAGATTTACATCTATATCACCGGATACAGTATCTAAGTCTAATGCAGCATTATACGTCTCAATAACTAAATTGACATCTCCTGATACAGAACCTAATGCAACATCACCTAATTGCTCAGTTATTTGTAAATCAATACTTCCCGACGTTGTATCAATATCACAAGAGTCTAATTGAGACTTAATAGATATATTACCTGATACAGAATCTATCTTTGCATAACCTGCAATCATATTACTAACTTCACTTTCACCCGACACTGTTTCTAAAGCTATGTCATTAGCATCCATTTCACCAATTTTTATATTTCCAGATACCGTATTAATCTTAAGAGATTCAGATTCTACTTTTTCTCCCTCAATATTTCCACTAACAGAGGCTACTTTCATAGAAACTTTAAGATTTTCTGGTAAGTAAACTTTCATTTCTGTAAAATGTGGACCTTTCAAGTTATTCCAATTTACATCAAATTTCACAGCTCCTTTATCATCAGTTCTATAGTCAGGCTCACTGTCTTTCTCACTAAAAAATCCGTAGTAATGAATCAAAGCAGTTTCTCTATCTTCATAGATAATCTCAATATCACCAGATATAGTACCCACTTCTAAACTATCAATATCCTTTTCTTTGACTTCTAAAGTCTCTTCGACTGCATAGAAATCACTATCTAAATCACTTTTAATTCTTTCAAACTCATCGTATCCTGAAAACCTAACAGCTTCATTAGAACCAAAATTGTAATTCACAGTGCAACCAGATAAAAACACCCATGCAATTAATCCCAAAATAAATAATCTCTTCATACCATCCTCCTAGCACAAGAATAACATGGTCAAAATTACGGAACAATAGTATAAAATAGTTTCTAATGGTTTTCTAATGTATCTCTAATAGACGATTTGAATTAATGTCTTAAATCGATCTTCTTCTCCGAAACTCCCATCATTTTCAGTCAACATAACTGTAATCATTAAACCATCTACTGTTGCTGATAACATTACCGTTCCTTGCATTTCAACAGTTGTAAAGTCAGATGCATCTTTGAGATATTCAGTATAGAATTCTACAACATCATCCAATTTATCCTCCGTCATAAAACCAATCATTGATTCATCGCCTTGTTCCATCGCCATTTTAACTTCTGTGTAGGCAATATCATAAACAGGAATTATATCCTCCGGGTAGCTCTCAGGCCAAGATACAGTATCTGGAATTACCAGTTCAGCAGGTGCTTTATCTATTTCATCGTCTTCATTTTCTATCGTATCAGTATCTCCCATATCAAACTCTTCCATAACAATCAATGTAAATGAATTTTTATAACCAAAGCTTTCATCCATAGATTTAGAAACCGTCACAGTATAACCTAAGCCATCTAAGTTACCCATATTAAGATATGTTTCATCAGAATTTTGTTGCATGGTAACGTCAGAACCTTCAAGTACTTTTTTATAGAACTCAACGATTTTATCAAACTCCTCATCCGTAGCACCCATTATCATAAATGAACCATCATCGTTTTCAGATGCAGCAACTATATGTGCATCCTTAAAAACAGGTATAATATCCTTTGGATAACTTGCAGGCAACTCAATACTTTTATCCATGTCATTTGACACTGTCACTTTTGTACCATCCGTTGTAGTGATTTCAGTTTGATCATTATCGACCTCGACATCTTCTACACCCTCTTGCGCTTCTAGTACTTTTTCTTGTGTTTCTAGCGCTGCATCTTTTCCACATCCAACCAAAATCAATAAGACAACCAAAATTATTATCATAACTTTCTTCATCATCTCATCCCCTTTCAGTATCTGTCTACCCTTTAATACAAACTTAAAACAGACGGCTAAGCCGTCTGTTATGTTAAAATCACAATATAATCACTCAAATAAAGCTCCGTTATCTCTTCTTTTATTCTTTGCTTACATGGTTCCTTAGGTGATATACAGTATTTCGTTGAAGACTCTATTGAATCCTTTAAGGCCATACAATCAAGACAACCTATCATGTTATCCTCCTTTAGTATCTTTTAAGATCTAAGTCGCCAGAAGTTGTTGTAGCTGCAATTTTGAAAGCATCACTGCCAACTTGACCTCTCATTCGCCCTTTCTTTTGAGTTCCAATAACAGTCATTGGAAAACCACAAGTTAAACGACCAGATACACTCTTTGCTACCACTTCAAACTCTGAATTTTTAGGTAGTAATACATCTAAATCACCTGAAATAGTTTTTATAGTCATATCTCCATCTAACTTTTCATACTTCATTTCCAGATCACCTGAAACACTTGAAAACATCATGTTTCCACGGAATAATCCGATTTGACAATCTCCTGAAGTTGTTTTTATCAGACTGTTCACTGAGTAAATAATATCAGCCGATACATCGCCTGAAACAGATGTAAATCTAAAGAAATCACTATCTAAGTAGTTTAAATCTAAATCACCTGAAACTGTCTTTACACTTAAACTTTCTTTATACTTTCTAGGTAATCTTATCAACAATTCTCTTCCACTAGATTGGAAATTGAACATCTTTTTCTTTGATGCGTCTGATTTTTCAGTTATCTTTATTTTCTTAGAATCTTCTTCAACTACTACAACAAACCTATCTTGATCAGCTGGATTATATTTAATGTAGTTTACAAGAATATCTTCTCTCTCTTCTGTTACAATATTCACATCAGTTGATATCACATTAATTGCAATATCTTTTTTTCCATCACAATCAATCGAAAACTCCTGAGCAAGATTATAGTTCCTCACTTCAGAATCAGGCTCCATTTTAAACTCATCTTGAGAGAACTCAGAACCAACAGAAGTTATATCTATATCATTTAAAACTGATAAAGTTTCATCTACAACATCTTTTGTAATATTAGCTGTTTCTCTTCCCAGTTTTGACATTTCTTCACCAAATTTTTTGGCCTCTTTTCCTAATGACTTCAAATCACCCTTAAAACTTTTTCTAAGAGTATCAAATTCTTTTCTAAAGTTTTCATTGAAAACATTTCTGAAATCATCTCCACTAAATTCTTTTTTAAATTTTTGACCATTAAAATCTACATTAATTTTTACTTTCTCTCTTATTTCATCTGCTCTATTCTTTATTTCATCGACTTTTGCATACAAAGCATCTTGTGCATCTTCATCCATATTGTCTGATACATCATCAAACGCATCTTCTATTTCTTCAACAATATCATCTATTTCTTCTTCAAGATCATCAACCATCTCTTCTAACTCCTCAGACAGCTCTTCTAAAGCCTCAGCACGGTCTTCCTCAGCAGCTTCTAATGCTTCCTGAATATTTTCTTGAATACTTTCTTTAGACTCCTCAGATAATACGGTACTCTTCTCAAGTTTATCCAAAGCATTTAAAAGTTTTAACCCCTCATCTACAGAAATGATTTTTTGCTCAACCATCTCTAAAATCTTCATTTTTTCACTAGACATACCATCCTCCTACAAATCTTTAATCAGTCTCATGGCTTCTTCAGAAGTCATTTCGCCATTTGATAACTTCTCCAATATTTTTTCTTTAGTTAATTGCTGGTTCTCAGTTTGTTGTCCATATCCTAAAGCAACAATTACTTGCTCTAAATTTTTCTTAACTGTTGGATAAGATATTCCTAAATCCTTTTCAATCTCTTTGATGTTGCCACGATTTTTGACAAAAATCTCAATAAAGTATTTTTCTTCTTTTGATAAGTAATTGAATTTATCTAATTTAAATTCACCTTTTATCGTTGTGTGGCAGTCTGAACAATGAAGCTCAGTTACATCTAGTTGAGATGAACATACAGGACATCTACCTAATACATTTCTTTTCATACAACCTCCTTAGTCTTATCTTAATTTCAATATACACCCTTTTTCTTATAACGTCAATACTTAAATTAATATTATTAACTCGTAACTTAATTATATTAATAATTCTATCGTGAAATATCAATTTGTATTTTTATGTAAAAAAAAAGACCAAAATCCTAAGATTTTGATCTTTATACTATTATCTTTTACCAGCATCGTAGCTTTCACCAGCTGCTTTTGGACCAACAGTATTCTTACTGAATAGTAACAATGCAACAAGTGTCAATACATACGGCAAAGCTTTGTATAGTTCTTGAGGTAATGCTAAAGCTTTAAGTGTTTCATTTACTCTAGACATATTCGCCATTGTTGTCATGAATCCAAAGAATAATGATGCACCAAGTACTTTCCATGGTTTCCACTGTCCAAAGATCAATGTTGCTAAGGCTAAGAAACCAAGACCATTTACAGCACCTGTAAACTCATTGTTATAAGTTAAAATTAAGATTGCACCACCTAAACCAGCAAATACACCTGACATGAATACTCCAATGTATCTCATTCTGATTACGTTGATACCCATTGATGCAGAAGCTTGAGGAAACTCTCCACAAGATCTTAATCTTAAACCAGCTGGCGTTTTATAAAGTACAAACCAAACAATCACTAACAATAACAATACTAGATATGTTGTTAAATACATTCTTGTAAAGAACATATTACCGATCACTGGGATTTTACTCAATACAGGAAAATCGAATCTCGCTACACCAGATAAAACAGCAAGTCTTTCTGAACCTGTTAATAATTCTGACAAGAATAAAGTTAACGCTGCAGCAAGCATATTGATTGCTGTACCGGATATAATCTGATTGGCTTTCAAGGATATACTTGCATAAGCATGGAGCAACGAGAATAGTCCTCCAGCTAAGGCTGCAACAATTAATGCAGTTGCTAACATCCAAAAGCTTACCCCTTGTCCAGGATCTAAACCTAGAGAGAATAAATGTATTACATAAGCACCAACAAACGTACCTATAATCATTAAACCTTCAAGACCAATATTTACAACTCCTGATCTCTCTGAGATTAACCCACCAATTGCAGTGATTAGAATTGGCGCTGTATATGCAAGTGCATATGGAAATATATCATATAGAAACTCTAACATTATTTAGCACCTCCTTTTTTCACACTCTTCGAAGATTTTTCTTTGTGTCTCTTTAAATCAAATGTCGCTATTTTTTTGATCATATTTTTAAATAGTAATGATGTTGCTGAGAAATAAATAATTACCGAAATAATCATTGGAACCAATTGATTTGGAATATTGTCTAAGTTCGCTTTTACTGTACCACCACCAACTTTGAAGAAAGCAAGTAATAATGATGATAAAACAATACCAATCGCTGAATTAAGACCTAATAGAGCTATTACGATCCCATCGAAACCATATGTTGGTAATTTGTTGATTGGAATATGGTCCGTATTACCTAAATAGAAAGTAACACCTGCAAGACCAGCCATCGCACCTGAAATCATAAGTGCATGTAATATTCTTTTATTAACTTTGATACCAGCATATTCCGATGCATCTTTATTATAACCAACAGCTTTTAACTCATAACCAAACGTTGTCTTATTTAATACAAATGCATAGACAAGAGCTGCTGCTAATGCTACAAATAGACCCAAGTTTACATTTGCACCATCAAACATAGTCTTCATCCAACTCACTCTTAAAGTCGCAGACGGTAAAACTTTAGCTGACTCTGTTTCAAATTTTGGAGAAAGAATAAAATTCTTAACTACAAAACTCACAACCTCAAGTGCAACATAGTTCATCATAATGGTCGTAACAACTTCATTAACTTTGTATTTGGCTTTCAATATGGCTGGAACAAAAGCCCATAACGCACCTGCTGCTGCTGCAGCAATAATTACTAATGGAATATGTACAAATCTTGTTAATCCCTCTAACTGTACACCTACAACCATTGCAGCTAATCCACCAATTAACATCTGACCAGATACACCAATGTTAAAGATTCCTGTTCTAAAAGAAAAGGCAACTGCTAAACCAGCTAAAATTAATGGTGTAGCTTCGAGCAATAATGTACCAATTTTTCTGAAATTAGTAAACTCACCATTCTTAAAACCTGTTGCACCTTGGAATATATACTTAAATCCTTCTGCTGGATTATTCTTTGTAAATAAAAATAATAGAGCTCCAACAATTAAACCGAACAAAATAGCTGCAAATGGTGCTATGTGTTCTAAAGTTTTTTCTTTCTTTAACCATTCTCTCACTATTTTTCACCTGCCTTTTTTGAACCTGTCATCATAAGACCCAATTCGTTTTCATTAGTATCTTTTGAATAAACTGTATCCATAATCTCGCCTTCATACATTACAGCAATTCTATCAGACACATCTAATACTTCATCTAATTCAAGAGAGACTAAAAGAACTGCTTTACCAGAATCTCTTTCTCTTATTAATTCTTTGTGAATATATTCAATAGCACCAACATCTAGTCCTCTAGTTGGTTGAACAGCAATTAATAAATCCGGACTTCTATTAATCTCACGAGCAATAATTGCCTTCTGCTGATTACCACCAGACATACTTCTCGCTGTAGTTTCACTACCCTTACCAGATCTAACATCAAATCTTTCAATTAATTCATCAGAAAGTTTTCTAACTTCAGATTTATTTATGATACCATTCTTAGATAGTGGCTCCATATAGTAAGTTTGTAATGCCATATTCTCTTCTACAGAATATTCAAGTACCAAACCATGTTTATGTCTATCCTCTGGAATATGACCAATACCCGCTTCAGTTCTTTTTCTAATCGGATAATTTTGAATTTCTTTTTCATTTAAAGAAATCTTTCCAGAAGTTAATTTCTTCAAGCCTGTAATTAACTCAACTAATTCAGTTTGACCGTTACCTTCAATACCAGCCACACAGAATATTTCGCCAGCTTTCACTTCAAAAGAAACATCATGAATGATTGGCTTCTCAGTTTTTCCTTGAAGAGTTAAGTTCTCAACTTTTAAAACAGTTTGCTTTGGCTTGGCTTCGGTTTTTTCAACAGTAAAGTTTACATTTCTACCTACCATCATCTCAGCCATTTTCATTTCATCTGTTTCTGCTACATTTACAGTACCTATGTAACGTCCTTTTTGAAGTACTGAACACTCATCGGCTACTTGCTTGATTTCAGCTAATTTATGAGTAATTAAAAGAATTGATTTTCCTTTTTTTATTAATCCCTTCATAATATTTAGAAGTTCTTCAATCTCTTGAGGTGTTAAAACAGCCGTTGGCTCATCAAAGATAAGCACTTCAGCATCTCTATATAACATCTTCAATATTTCGACTCTTTGTTGCATTCCAACAGAAATATCTTTAATCTTCGCATAAGGATCTACTTTAAGTCCATATTGCTCACTAATAGTAGAAACCTTTTTAGCAGCTGAAGCAATATCAATTGTGCCGTACTTAGTTCTAGGCTCCATACCTAAAATAATATTTTCTACAACAGTAAAATCTTCGACTAATTTGAAATGTTGATGTACCATACCAATTCCTAAGTCATTGGCAATATTAGGATTGGTAATCTTCACTTCTTTACCACGCACTCTAATCATACCTTCTTCTGGCTGATATAAGCCGAAAAGAACACTCATTAAAGTAGATTTTCCTGCACCATTCTCACCTAAAACAGCATGGATTGTTTGTGGCTTAAGTTTTAATGTGACATTATCATTTGCTTTGATACCTGGAAATTCTTTTGTTATATTGAGAAGCTCAATAATATAATCCATTCTTTCCCTCCTTTTCCTCAATAACAACTGTAACCGATTACAATATAGTTGCTAGTTAACAAAAAATATTATATATTTTCAATTCATACTTGAATAAACATATACCCGATTTACAATATAATAACCTGAATACATCAGGTATTTTTCGTTTTATTCAGTTTGTCTCTAAACCATTATTGTAATTGGTGTACTTCTTACATTATACATTATAATCCATAAATAAGAAAAGTCACTAAGTACTAATACTTAGTGACTTTAAAATTTCTTAGTACTCTACGCCATCTGGAGTAGTGTAACCATTAGCTTCTAAGAACTCGCCTAAAGCTTCAGCAGAATCTGGAGCTACAACAGATGAGTCAATTAAACCAGCTAATACTTCGTCTACTTTAGAAACTGTCTCAGCTGTTAAGTTAGGGTTCTCAACTGGAAGACCAACACCGCCTTCTTTAGCTGTTAAACTAATAACTTGACCACCTGGGAAGTTGCCTTCTAAGTGAGCTTTAATGTAATCAAATGCAGCAACATCAATTTTCTTCACAGCTGAAGTTAAAATAATTGAAGTACCATCTTCGATAATACCATCTGCATATTGATCTACGTCAACACCAACGATAAACACGTTCTCGCCAGCAGTTTTTCTTGTTTTTGCTTCGTTGATAGCACCAACACCAACACCACCTGCAGCAGCATGGATTACATCAACGCCTTTATCAAACATTGAAGCAGCAATTTGCTGACCAGCAGCTACATCACTAAATGTACCTTGGTATAAGTAATCAATAACTTGTGCATTTGTATCATAGTTAGCGTTTGCATAAGCAACACCAGCAGTGAATCCCCAACCAAACTTTTGTACTGGAGGAATTTCCATACCACCGATGAAACCAATTTTACCTGTTTCAGATTGTAACGCAGCAGCTACACCTGCTAAGAAACCAGCTTCGTGCTCAGCAAAGAATACTGAAACTGTGTTTTCTGCAGTCATTTCTGGAGCAGCATCTAATAATACGAAATGAACATCTGGATACTCTTCTTGTGCAATTGCGATTGCTTCACCAAATTTGAAACCTGGTGTAATAATGATCTCGTGATCAGATTCAACTAAGTTAGCAATTTCAGTTAAGTAATCATCAGTTGTTTCACCACCTGGTTGTAAGTATTTCTCAGCTACGCCGAATTCTTCAACAGCTAATAAAATACCTTCCCAAGTACCTTGGTTAAATGATTTGTCTGTAATAGTACCTGAGTCAGTTACCATACCTACTTTTTTACCTGCGAAATCATTCGCTGGCTCTGTAGTTTCTGTTTCTGTCTCTGTCTCTGTTTCAGTTGCATTTTCTGTCTCTGTCGCTGTTTCTGTTTCTGTTGCATTTTCAGTACCAGCATTTGTGTTTGCAGTGTTCTCATTTGAACCACCACAAGCTACGAAACTTGCAGCTACTAATAATACTACTAATAGCATTGCTACCGTTCTTTTTAACATGTTAGTTCCTCCCCTAATTTCTTTTATATTACTAATGTAATACGATGCGACTTATGTCGCAAATTAACCATACACTTAATTGTGCTTCATTTTACATAAAAACACAATATAATTTATATACAAACATATACTAATATTTTCTGTAAATATGTCACACATAGCACTTGAATTAACACAATATTCTCATACATCATCCCTCTAACGACAGAAAAACGATTTCCTATCAGTCAAAGAAAAGTAGACGACTATAACATTACTGTTTTTTAATGATTTTGTTTTCAAAGTGCATTAAAAAGTTACAAGAACTTCTTTTGTGAATCAAAACCTTAACAATTGCAAGAGATACTCTTGTATAAGGTACAAAAGTATTCTAGAAGAAATAAGGACATTTGTCCACTAGCATAGAGATACCCATTTTCTTTTTTGTTAAACATACACAAAGGATTTTTGCGCATTTCTAAGCAAATGTTTACAATTTGTATAAGTGTTAAAAATGTGTCACATTTAACGACTTTTCTGACGACTGAAACAAGGTCGTTTCAACACATCTATCAAAAGTAAAGCCCTTTCATTTGAAAGGGCTTTACTAAGTATTTGCTTATTATAGGGACATATATTAAGGGCTTATCCCTAAAATGACTTTAACAATCAGGTTTCTGTGATGCAACAAAACCTGCTTTAGCTAAGATTTCAATTGCCTTAGCTTGATTCTTTTCATTAACCAATACAATTGGTCCAGTACAACCCATGCCACTCTCAGCATAAATTGACTCTTTCCATAAAGCTGTACACGCATCATCTAGGTCCATAATATCAATACCTGAGATATCTGAAGTAACAACTTCTTTTGGAGGCGCAACAACTTCTTCTGTTGAAGCAGCTGGCGCTTCTTTATGGAAACTCTTCAAAATAGCATCCAAACCAGCAGCTTTAGCTGCCTTGAATTCTCTAGCAGCAACATTTACAACGTCGCCTTTAGCAAGAGATGCAGCATACTTAATAGCATTTGCAACTACTGGCACACCTGACGCTCTAGATAAAATTAAGATCGCCTTATCATAATCTATACCGATTCCAGGACCATAACCATAACCTAATGCTTCATAGCTACCGCCTGTTGTATAAGATGAAAATACTTTCATCATAATATTACCTGTTAATGTATCAGTAACCATGATATCAACAGAACCCATTAATAAGTCATTACCTCTCATAACAGAACCACCATCGGCTCTTTTTGACTCTCCAAAGTTAATTGGATAACCATTATCAGATAACTCTCTTAAAGCTCTCTCAACACCACGTGCATTATCAACATTCAAAATACCAACTGTAGGATCTTTTTGACCCATAGCTTTAGCAGCTACAATTCCGTATAAAGCATTCTTTACCATTGCCTCAGAACGGTTTGTTGCTGAAGTACCTGTAGTTGTTGCAATGAACATTTCTTTACCAACACCTGGTGTAATTACACGACCAACTGTCGATACACCAATTGGGAAACTATAGTGCATTGTCACACAAGATTGGATATAACCGCTCTCTAAAAGCTCTTCCATTTTCTTATGCATATCAGCTTCTGTTTCTACTTCTACAACTTCTAATTCAGTGTCTACTTTTGGACCTATAAGTACGATTTCAAAGTCCGCAGCATCTCTAGCAGCAAGTTCAGCACCTTGAACTAAATTCTCAATACCATGCTCACTACCTAAAGTTGTAATACCAACTCTAACTTTTGCACCGAATGAACCAGTTTCAATCGCATCAGCGATTTCCATAAAAGTGTTCCCCAATATCTTCTTAATATTTTTTTCAGACATTGTACACTCCTATTCTGCTAACATATGCTTAGCGAAATCTCTCATAGCTTCAGCAACCATTTTGTTCACTTCTTCTTTTGATACTGTCGATGCTTCTTCAACTTTACCTGGGTTTCTTTCGATCATAACAGATACACCATCAAATAAGTTTGTCATTCTTCCTAAGAATAATGAACCCTTACCAACAATCATAGCTCTGTTTACATCACCATTTGTCATATCATCTATTGCAAATCCTAAGTACGGAACACCAGATGGAATGTGACCTTGAGTAGGCGCCCATCCTTGCATACCGTGGTTTTCACCAAATGTTTTTAAGTCAGCTCTTTCTAATTCTTTTCTCTTAACACCAAGCGCAGCGATCATTTTATAGTTCGCTTCTGGAACATCACCAGCACCAGCAGGCTTAGTGATATCTGGATTTTGCATTTCTACTGAGTATCTGTCTACATCAGTAATTTTTAAACCAGCAGCATCTAACGGCATAGTAATAAGTGATTGAATAACCGCTTGTGGAGACGATCCAGTTCCTACTGTATGTCTACCAATGTAGTCTGAAACTACAACCGGGTTAATACCATCATTAGCACTTATAAGCACTGCGAAACCACCTAATACATCCTCGATGATTGGCATTTCTTTCTTCACATGGTCTTTACCGTTCATACCTAATTTAGCAGTTGCACCACCTGCAACGATTACTACATTCTTGTATGTACCAGATTTAACTAGTGAAGCTGCAGAAATTAATGCATGAGTTGGAGCAGCACAGAAACCTCTTAAGTCAGATCCTGTCGCATTTACAGCACCACAAGCTTCAGCAATCGCCTTAGCAAAGTTACCGCCACCTCTTTGATTCATGTCACCACATGCTTCTTCTGAACATTCGATAACATAATCAATGTCTTCAACGTTAATATTATTGTTTGCTACTAAGTGTTTAAATGCCAACACGCCTGAAGCCTTTACAACAAGGTTTTCAAACATTACATGAGCATTTAAGTTAGGGTCAACATCATGCGCTTTCTTAACACAACCAACTAATTTCTCGTTGTGGTAGATTGCTTCAGAATGAGCAGCTACTGCTGTTTCAATATCTGTTAATTCAACACCTTCACCTAACCCTGCAAGTTCTTCCTCTGTAACTAATTTATGCTCTGCATATTTCGCTTTAAATTCAGCAACAAAACCTTTTTCTAACATTACTAAGTCAAACACATCTGCATTTTTAAGCATAAGGATGAATTCTTCTTGAGGCATGATCTCACCAAATTTACCAAAACGTTCTGCATTTGGCACATCTTTACCAACCCATGGCTTTTCGATTTCAGCAAGTTCTGCTGGCGTCATGTTACCAATATAAGTTTGGTTTGGTGCATAGTTCACCACTTCTTCAAAAGTTCTTAAGTGCTTTGGCACTGCTTTTAAGTAATCTGATTCTGGATTGACTCTCATCTCAACAGTTTGAGTCGTACCATTGTGCATAATCATATCTTGTGTATGCACTAATACATAACCCGCCGCTTTAATAACAGCATTATTCATCACTACACCTCCGTGATTCTACTTCAATTTTTTATAAAAATAGGGAGATATAAAATCTCCCTATTCTAATTTCTAGTCTTCGAATACTGTTTGCTCAGTAACTTCAACTGTTAATGCATTTAATGCTTTTTCTACAATTCTTCTTCTAACTTTTTTCTCTTCAACTTCACTTAGATTTGGATCACCAAGTGGATGAGGAATAGCAATAGCTGGAACAATTCTGTTCGCACCAACTGTTAAAGAAATTGGTACTACTGTACAGATGTGTACTACTGGGATACCAGATTCTTCGATACCCTTAACCATCGTTGCACCGCAACGAGTACAAGTGCCTCACGTAGAAGTTAAGATAACAGCATCAACGCCATCAGCAATTAACTCTTTTGTGAATTCTCTAGAGAACGCTAATGAGTTCTTTACAGAAGTACCGTTACCTGTAGTAGTGTAGAAGTATTTGTATAACTCACCGATTTCACCAGCAGCTTCTTTTTCTCTTAAAATATCAACTGGTAAAACTCTATCTGAGTCAGCATTACAGTAAACTGGATCGAAACCACCGTGAGCTGTTTCATATGTCTCACTAGTTAAGTCAGTTACTGATGTAATGTCATATCTTCCGTAGTTTTGAGCAGATGAAGATGCGATTCTATCTGGGTTTCCTTTAGGAACGATACCACCTGAAGTAACTAAAGCAATTTTTGCTTTTGATAAATCAAGGATAGCTTTTCCTGGCTCTACATTATCAAATGCAGGCATAGGATACTCAGTAACAAACTCAGTTCCTTTTAATTTAGAAACAAGCATGTCAACCGCTCTTTCAGCACCGATTTTTTCTTCAAAGATGTTTTTTCTAACACCTCTAGCTAAGTAACCCTCTTCAGCAGGAGTTCCAATAGCTTCACCCTTAGCAACTTTTAGAGTTAACTTACCTAAAGCAGGTACAGCTTTTCTCATAGTTGCAGCAGAGTTACCAGTTGCTACTGTGTATACAAATTTCTTGTACATATCAGCACCTGGATTTTCTTCGTACATTGCAGTAACTGCAGGAATATTAAGTACTTCTTGTACTTCTTTTGACATAGCACCACATGCTACACCATATCTACCAGCGTTGAACGCAGGACCTGCTACGAACACGTCAGCATCGTATGACTTAATCATATCAATAATTTCAGCTTTTACTTCATCGATGTTTTCGTTGAAGTATGAGTCACCACAGATTACTGTAGCAATGATCTCAGCGTCTTCTCCGAAAGCTTTGTTAAGAGCCATACCAGGACCTACAAAACCATCTCTGATTTCTGGCTTGATATCAGCTTTTTCTTCGCCACCAATGCCTGCATAAAACTGATTGATATAATGAATTACTCTTAATTTGCTCATTTTATCCACCTCTAAACTCTTATATGCACGTTATCACGTTTTATCCGATTTACGGTATTTCTAAATTTCCAATAGCTCCACGAGCTATTCTTACAATTTTATTGGAATCAAAATGTTGCTATGTTACGCTACCGGGTTAGAGTATTGTAACATTATACTACTATAAGTATTTACAGAACTCGCCTCTGATGTTGTTCATTTCAGTTTCGATTTCCTCAACTTCAAGAACCATTTCCATCATGCCAACTTGCTCATCATATACATCAAAGTTTACAGCTTCTTTGAATGTAGGCTCTACTGCATGGTATACAGATAATCCTAATTCAACACCAGCAAGTGATCCAGCGAAAGTTGGATCTCCAGCAGTTACTGTTTCTGCAGCTAAACCTGCAGATTCTGCTTCAGCAGCACCAAATACCACAACGATATTTTCAGCTCCATGTTCTTCTGTTAATGCTTTAACCCTATTTTGATTTTCCAAATCCATTGCGCCTGCAGCCGTTCAGACAAAACATTCTGTTGCTGAATATACTACAGTAGCAGTTGAAACAGTCTTTACACACTCTTCAATTGCTTGACCCGGTACACCGTCACGGTCACCGATAATGATTACTTTTTTGTTTTCTAAAATATTCATTTAAGTCGTCCTTTCATTTATCGATTAGCTAGATATTAGTAAGTTCTAGCAGTTAATTTATTAAATCCTAATTCGTTAGTAGCACCTGTGATAATTTGAATCTCAGCTACAATACTACCGTCTTCTTTTAATGAACCATTGAAACCACCAGCGATAGTATCAGTATAATCTATCATACCAATGATTCTGTCCATTGGAGGTAATGTAATTACTTCGTTAGCGTTACCACCAGTAACAACTGCATCAGCAGCTTTATCAGCATCAGCAAGTGATTGAGAAGAACCATCTTGGCCTGCATACTCATCTGTTACAATTACAGTCTTTACGCCTTTACCTTCAACTTTTTTACAGTTCATGATTAAGTCTGTATCTGGGTTACCGAAACCTTCTTGAGAAACGATAGCACCGTCAAGACCCATGTATTCAGTTAATTTTGCTGTCCAGTCAGAAGATCTTTCTTTATCAGCTAAGAATACGTTTTCATTTGTGATAATAACACCCATAAAGTTAATTTCTTTACCGTGTTGTGCATATAAGTTTTTAATGATTGGGTTGTTTAAGTGATGGTAAGTAGTGTTCTTGTCACATGCAGAAACACAGTTACCGCTTAAGATCGCGCCATCCATTACTTCAGTTGGATATAAAATAGTTGGAACAATTTTCTTTGCATCAACACCATATACGTAAGTATCGTGTAATAAACCTTGAGTTTGAAGCATATAAACGTATCCTACTTTTGGTAATTCTGGATACTCATTAGCTTGCTCAAATAAAGGCTTAGTTTCGAAAACTTCTACTTCATCTGGTGTTAATTCTTTAGCTAACTCACCTAAGTATAAACCAGCTGTTAAACCAGCATTTCTTGCTGCAGCTTCATACTCATATTGTGTTAAGCCATCTTTTGGTTCAATAACAACTACAACGTTGTTAAGCTTTGAGAATGGTGTGTACTCAGCGCCAACACCACTCATATCGATGATACCTTCTTGGAAACCAACGATTTTACCAGCAGTTACTACAGCTGCACCTTTTAGTACGTGAGTTCTACCTTCACCTACTGTTCTTACTTTGTTCTTCACACCTGGGAAGATACCACCGTTGCCAGAAACTTTCACTCTTGGCTCAATAACATCTTTAACTGGTGTAATTCTTGTTGATTCACCTGGTTTAGCTAATTCAATGTTAATTTCAGCAATATGGTCGTCTTGTAATAGTAAATCTTTTAACTCAGCCTTATTTACAAACAATACGCCATTTTCTACCTTACTAACATCCCCAAACTGAACATCTTTGATTATGATATGTCCTAGTTCTAAACGCATGGATGCCACCTCCTAATAATTATAAACCACTTTATTTATCTCCCTGCGGGGTCCCCCAATTGAATCCCCCGCAAGGTAAACACATTAAATATGTGCTTCGATTAAGTTTTTGATGCCTTCTTTAGATGCATCGTCTTTTGTTACTTCGCCAACTTTTTCACCATCTTTGTAAAGAATGATTGTTGGTAAACCAAGAACTCTTTGAGAAATTGCTAATCTTCTAGCTTTCATTGTGTTTAATTTAGAGAACACAACTTTACCTTCGTACTCAGCTGCTAAAGCTTCTACGTCTGGCATTAAAGCTTTACATGGCTCACAACCATCTGACCAGTAATCTACAAGTACAAAACCACTTGCGTCTAATACGTTCTCTTGAAAATTGTCTTTATCTAGTATTAACATACTTACCTCCTTATATATTTAAGCTAATGCTTACCTATCTAATATTAAATGACTCTGAGTTCTATGTTTTCACAACTCATCACCAATTTATCTAAGTTTGATTATATGATTAATGACCAAACTTGTTATCAATATACTTTTCAGCTTGTACAGCAGCAATTGCGCCATCAGCTACAGCAGTAACGACTTGACGTAAAGTCTTTTGTCTAACATCACCAGCAGCATATACACCTTCAACATTTGTTTTCATATTAACATCTGTTAAAACATATCCAGCCTTATCTAATTCAATTTTATCAGTGAATAAACCTGTTTGAGGAAGGTAACCAACGAATACAAATACACCCATAGTACCATCATCTTCATGAGCAACATGCTCAGTTAACTCACCAGTTTCTCTGTTTCTTAAAACAATAGATTCTACCATACCGTCACCCTTAACTTCAGCAACCTCAGAATTCCAGATAATTTCAATCTTTTCATTCTTAAATGCTTTCTCTTGGATTGACTTAGCAGCTCTTAATTCGCCTCTTCTGTGAACTAAAGTTACTTTTCTAGCAAACTTAGTTAAGAACATTGCTTCCTCTACTGCAGTGTCACCACCACCGATTGCGAATACTTCGAAATCAGTAAAGAAGTCAGCGTCACATGTTGCACAGTAAGAAACACCTTTACCTGTTAATTCAACTTCACCTGGGCAACCTAATTTTCTTGGAGATGCACCAGTTGCAATAATAACAGCTTTACCTTGATACTCAGCGCCTTCACACTTAACAACTTTAGTGTCGCCTGATAAATCAACGTCCACTACTGTTGCTTTAACTCTTTCAGCACCAAACTCTTCAGTTTGCTCAACCATTCTAGCGATTAAAGAAGGACCAGTTTCTTCTTTTATACCACCTGGGTAGTTAGCAACTTCATCAGTTGTTACAATTTGTCCACCATTTCTGTCTTTTTCAATAATTAAAGCAGACATCTTAGCTCTTGCAGCATATAGACCAGCAGCTAAACCTGCAGGACCAGCGCCGATGATGATTACATCATATAACTTGCTCATTTTAATCCTCCTGTAATTAACACTCCAGCTGATTCAATTGCACTTCTTATAAGTCCAAAATCAATCAGTCTAAAATCATCTAAAATTTTTGCAGGCCAATCTTTCACTTCATGATTACTTAAAAACTTTTCTGTGACTTCAATGGCACTGTCAATCATCATTAATGATTCTACATCTAATGGACCTGTTTCCTTTGACATCATAATAGATTTGAAAGGTGTTTCATTAGGCTTCACACTTCCTGTTAAGGGGTGTGTTAATAGTTTTGCACCTTTATGTACACGATCTCTACAATATCTCAGCACATCGAGAAATTTGTACTCCTCAAAATATTCTATTTGAATGTCATCTTTATATGTATTATATACAGATTCATTATTAGTAATAATAATCATGATTGTCCTTTCTTAAAACATCCTCTTTTTACCCAATAGATTATGTTTAAATCGAAAATAAAAAAAGGAAATGACAAATAAGCTCGCCACTTCCTCTGTTAATAACCTGAGAGTTTCTTCCTTCCATAAAAGGAATTGCCCCGTCGGTGCAAAATATATTTGCTTTCCAGAGATCTGTCCGAAACCGGTCCTTTTGCCTGAGAAATTCATTGTATACGGGCATGTATACAATTTATGCCTTCGGCGGCTCATAGAGCTCTCTCCCTGTTTCATCATTCAGAATCATATATAAGATTTTCGTTTTCTGATTTGTTACACGTTGATTATATAAAATTAATTCTCAAATTGCAAGAAAAAGAATGATATATTTTTGTCATAATCAAAAAAAATCACGAAAAATGTATTTTTTATAGAAAACGTTTTCCTTTTTGGTAATTCATGGGTACTTTTTAGTATGTTATGCACGGAAATAAGCACTTCCTGTTTTTTTACTTAGAGTACTGAAACAACTTAGTTTGAGCAATTTTTTTCTCACAAAAAAACCAACTGATTTCTCAGTTGGTTAATGATTATGCTACGTGATTATCTAGAACTGCTGTTGCAATATTACTTGCATGATCACCAATTCTTTCAAGATTGTTTATAATATCTAAGAATAATACACCAGCCGCCGGCTGACACTTACCTTCATTTAATCTTCTAATATGCTTCTTACGTAAATTCTTTTCCATTAAGTCAATTTCACCTTCACGTTCAATTACAGAACGAGCAAGTTCATGATCAGCATCTTTTATTGCAGTAAGCGATTGCTTAAATGACTTAATAACACGATCACTCATATGTTTTATTTCTTCCATCGCACTTTCAGAGAACGTCAAATTGTTTTCAATTCTATAAACAGTCATCTCAGCTAAGTTATCAGCATGATCACCGACCCTCTCAATATCACCGATAGTCGAAAATAAACCATCAATCATTTCTCTCTGTTGATTCGTGATACCTGTATTTGTTAATTTCACAAGATAATTTGCAATATCATGCTCTAAGTCATTTAAAATTCTTTCAGTCTTGAATGTCTTCTTCGCTTTATCCATATTTCCTTCAACGAAAGAATCAACCGCATATTGGAACTCTTTTAATGAAATTTTACCCATATGAAGTACTTCTCTTGAAACCTGAGCCATAGCAATTGATGGCGTTTCTAAAATACGTTCATCAAGATATTTAACGCCTTCAACTTCATCTTTCTCATCTTCAGTTTCTGGAATAATAAGTTTCGCAAATTTAACCAACAATGGTGCAAACCATATTAGAATAAATGTTGTTACTAAGTTAAAGATTACGTGTGCTGCAGCAACTTGCTTAGCAACATCAAATCCGAATTGTCCTGCCAATACATTTTCTACAAATGTTAATGTAACACCCTTTAATAGAATAACGAACAATATCGTACCTATCAAGTTAAAGGCTAAATGCATTACAGCTGCTCTACGAGCATTTTTATTTGCGCCAACAGATGAAATCATCGCTGTAACACAAGTACCAATATTTGTACCTAATAAAATTGGGAACGCAGCTGCCAATGAAATATTTCCTGTTGCAGCTAAACCTACTAATATACCTGTCGTCGCTGATGACGATTGTACTATTGCTGTCATAGCAAAACCTACAAATATCGCAGCAGCAGTATTAAAGAAACCTGGTTCAGCGAATGAGGCTAATATTTCTTCTAATACAGGATTTGATTTTAAATCACTCATACCATGTTTCATAGTATCCATACCTAAGAATAACAAACCAAAACCTAATAAGATTTGAGCATATTTCTTAGTTTTTGCATTCTTGCTGAATAACATCAACAGAACACCAATACCTATAGCAAAAGGTGCAACATCTGTTAATTTCAAAGCAACTAATACAGATGTCATTGTTGTACCAATATTAGCACCCATAATAACACCAATAGCTTGAGTCAATGTCATAATACCTGCATTAACAAATCCAACTACCATAACAGTAGATGCAGAACTACTTTGAACAATTGCTGTAACAAATGCTCCGACACCAACACCAATATAACGATTCGTTGTTAAGGCTCCAACAATAGACTTTAATCGATTTCCAGCAGCCTTTTCCAGACCTTCACTCATCAAATTCATTCCATACAAGAATAAACCTAAACCTGAAAATAACAATACAAACATTTCCCAACCTGGAGTGCTCATCAGTTCTTTCATAATGTAAAAAATTCCTCCCAATAAAATAAACAATAACTAACAAGGTTACTATACACTATTCAAACCAGTCTTGTGTTAAGATTGTGTTAACTTTGTTAATAATTGAAGCATTGTGCAACAACAAAAAAAGCAGGTTTTGTGTATACTACACAAAATACCCGCTTATCATTATTTTAAACCCGGAAAATCAAGTTGTCTCAATGCTTCAAATGCTACTATATTTACTGAATTAGATAAATTAAGTGATCTAACATCCTCATGACTCTTCATAGGAATTGTTATTTGCTTATCCTCATACTTCTTATGTAACCATTCAGGTAAACCTGCCGTTTCTTTACCAAATACGATAAAGGAGTTTTCAGAATAATTAACATCTGAATAAAACTTATCAGTTTTGGTTGTTGCTAAATAAATATCTTCTTTACCGTACTTCTCTAGAAAATCTTCTATACTTTCATGTACTTCTAAATCAAGTAAATGCCAATAGTCTAATCCTGCACGTTTTACTGCTTTATCATCAATGTTAAAACCTAAAGGCTTTATTAAATGTAATTTCATTCCTGTAATAGCACACGTTCTCGCGATTGTTCCTGTATTAGGTGGAATTTCTGGTTGATATAAGACGATATTAATCATTATCTCTCCTTAATTGAAATGTCAAAGTTCATCGTACCGAGTTCTGAATTTAATGGTACACCAATAGTTGTCATTGTAGATGATGAAATTGTAATGCCATCTCCTACCATTAAAGAAGGTGGTGTGATATCAACCTGAATTTCATCGTTGTATAATAATGTAGCAGCATTACCCATAATCATATTTCCCAATTCAGATAATGCAGATTTAGACATTTCATCTAATTCAGTTACTGGCATACCCATCATCATTTTAGATGCAATACCCATAGCCAGTTCCATAGTCATACTTATTACAGCTTGACCTTGAATTTCTCCAGTAATCCCAACAACAATTAGAACACTCGATGGTGTAAAAGGGCTTGATTTCATATATGGTTTGCCTGTAGTAAAATCTATTTGCGCAATCATCTTTAATACTTCAGTACTTGCTTTTATAAATGGATTTATATATTCAACTTTCATTCGAACCTCCTGATATTGTCGCGATTACTTCTCGTATACCCATATTAACAAAGAATAACCTATACTTCTTAAATTTTCATTATAATTTTCCCGATTGGATGCCTATATATATCGATAGCCCTTGCCGGACAAAGTTCCTGACAACAGAAACACCTTATACAGTCTGATAAATGTATTTTAGGTCTATCTTCAACCATCTCTATAACCTTTGCAGGACAACACTTTGCACATTCTCCACAACCTACACAAGTTGATTTAATAACAGGTCGTGGTTTTATGACATAATCTACAATATTGTCTAACCATTTTGGGACTCTATTATCCAGCAATCCAACACCTTTAATGCTTGGAATTTTGTAATCGAATACTTGGAATTCATCAATGGCATCACCAAGAATCGTTATGTCTAAGTCTTGAACTAATTTTCTTTCATAACAGCGTTTAATAGTTGGCACCTCAAATGGATCAATACCAATAATTTTACATGCTACCATATCTAAATGATACGGGGAATCGGATGCAATTACAACCCCTATTTCTCTGGGTTCACCACCTGATGGTCCTGCTCCTTCCATACCTACAATACCATCCATAAATGATAATGTAGGTTTTGCATTCAAACAAACATCCACAAGCATATTCGAGAAGTCCTCTATTGAAGGTAGTGTATAATGATACTCCGCCTTCTTTAAACCTGGGATTGTACCATACATATTCTTTACAGCACCAGTAAACAAAGTCATTCCATGAGTTTTTAGTTTTGAAACCGAAATAACATGATCGACATCATTTATGACATCTATGGTCTCAATCTGCTTCATTAATAATGCATCCTCACAAGTAGAAGTAAAACTATCAAAATTTTGATTAAGCGTTATATGTTCACTAACAAGATCTTCATAGCCACAAACTTTGTAAATACCAGCTAGTGCATTTTTGTTATAAGGTCCACCCGGACTGTCACCGATTACAACTTCTAAACCAAAATCAACTAGATGTCTAGCTAAAGCTTTAACAAAATTTGGATGTGTTGTAGTTGCTTCTTCTGGTTTTCTTTTCATCAACAAGTTGACTTTTAATAGAACCTTTTGACCAACTTCAAAATACTTTTCTAATCCACCTAGATCATCAATATTTTTTTTGAGTTGCTCGTATATAAGTGTTTCATCGTAAGATTCACACCCTCTTAAAGATACATTCATTTACTCTCCATTATACAAACATTGAGATTAATACTACAACGCCTAAAATAATTCTATAGTATGCAAACACTTTAAAATCATGTTTTTTAATAAAATTCATGAATACTGCAATAACAGCATATGCAACAACAAATGAGACCACAGTTCCAATACCAAGTAACAAATATTCATAGTTAGTAAAATCAAATCCTGCTTTCAATAACTTAATCAGAGATGCACCAAGTATTACTGGAATAGCCATAAAAAATGAGAATTCAGCTGCTACAGCTCTTCTAAATCCCATCACCAAACCACCAATAATAGTCGATGCCGAACGTGACATTCCAGGTATCAGTGCCAAACACTGAAATATACCTACTATAAATGCTTCTTTATATGTAATCTCATCTTCATGAACAACTCTTTCAGGCTTCGGTTTTGATTCTATAAAAAGCAAAATTAAAGCACCAACTATAAGTGCAATAGCAACCGTTAATGGATTAAACAATAATTCTTCTATTTTATCTTCATATAAAACACCAATCACCCCTGCTGGAATAATCGCAACAATCACCTTAAGCCATAGACTTATATAACGTTTGAATTTATCCATACTTTTAATATCATCCTTTTTTGGAAAAGGCGGAAATACTTTTTTCCAAAAGTAAACAATAACCGCAAGAATCGCACCCGACTGTATGACTATATTAAAAACATCATTAAATTTACCTTCTAAAGACATAAACCTTGACACTAAAATTAAATGGCCAGTACTTGATACAGGTAAGAACTCTGTTAAACCTTCAACAATACCTAAAATGATAACTTTTATAATATCCATAGAATCTCCTTTAATGCATTCATTAGTATTTTATTCTTTTCTCTATTCTTTATTGCAACTCGAAAATAACCAGATTCTAAACCATCATAATTTAAACAGCTTCTTATCATAATACCATATTTTGAAAGCTTTTTGTCTAAATCATCAATACTCTTAAAAAAAATATAATTCCCTTCTGTATTAAATACTTCAATACCCAAGTTTTTCATTTCAGCTATCATAAAGGGTCTTTCTTCTTTAATCCATTCTTTAGTTCTATCAATAAAGCTTTCATCCTCTAAAACAAGGCTTCCAGCCTTTGCAGCAACACTATTAATAGACCATGGCATACGTGTTGTTCTAATACTATTCAATAGTTCCTTATTCGATGTCATTAAATAGCCAATTCTCAACCCTGGTATAGCAAAGAATTTTGTTAATGATTTTGTGATTACAAGATTACTATATTCATTTATATAAGATACCATAGATGCACTTTCCTCATCATATGTAAAATCAATAAAAGCTTCATCTACTACTATCATTTTCCCGGTTTCTAATAATCTCAGCAAATCTTTTCTAGGAGTTAAATATCCGGTTGGATTATTCGGATTACAAATAACAACGCCATCGCTCTCCTTAAGATTCAATAGCACTTTATCAATATCTAATTCAAAAGGTGTGTCTATAGTTATTAACTGTATATCACCAAATCTCTTATAAGCCCTCTCGTATTCTACAAATGTAGGCACAGGAATTAATGTCTTGTTTAACTTCAAATGTTCTGCTACTAGAAATATACATTCAATACCCCCATTTCCAACAATGATATGTTCATTTGAAATACCTTCAAATTCAGCTATTGAATTTACAAGTTCTACATAATCGGGATCTGGATAATTCTGAATACTATCCAAATCACTAAATGCCTGACGAACACCATCTGGTAAACCTAAAGGATTGATATTGGCACTAAAGTCCAAAATATCATTGATAGGGATATTATTCTCTTTCGAAAACTTGTATACATTACCACCATGTTTTTTTATCATAACGTCCCCCATCTTAACAAAAAGAAAATACCAAAGCCAACAAAAGATGTCATATATAGAAGCTTTCTAGTCATATATAAATCATTTACTTCGATAGACTTAAAAGCATCCCCCATTGTTGGTTTAATGGATACTTTTCCAAAATAACTCGCTTTACCGCCTAATTGAATGCCCAGTAAACCAGCTGCTGCCGATTCAGGATAAGCACTATTTGGACTAGCATGATTATGTTTGTCACGAGATAAAATTGATATTCCACGCTTAATATCCATTCTTAGGAAGAATCCAGCTATTAGAATAAACAATGCGGTTAATCTTGCTGGAATATAATTTAAAACATCATCCCATTTAGCTGAAAAATAACCATAATGTAGATACTTTTCATTCTTATACCCTACCATCGAATCTAGGGTATTAACGCCTTTATAACACCATCCAAGTGGCGCACCACCAATAAAAATATAGAACATAGGTGCTATGACACCATCACCTAGATTTTCTGCAATCGTTTCAATTGAAGCTTTTATAATATCTTCTTCTGTCATCACATCTGTATCTCTACTTACAAGGTAGCCCACCATTTTTCTCGCAGTTTCAAGATCACCTTCTTTTAATGCACGGTAAACCTTTCTTGTTTCTACATCCAAACATTTCGTCGCGAAAATTTGATAAATCATAATACTTTCAAGTACCAAACTCAACAGCGGATGAATCTTATGTAATGCAAGCAGCATCGTAAATGGTACAACAAAAGACAGACCCGATACCAATATTAATAGTATCAAGCCTTTTATTTTCTGGATAATCGGACGATCATCTATATTCAAAAGTAATTTTTCTAAACCACGTACCAAATGACCAATAACTCGAACTGGATGATATAGAAAGTAAGGGTCTCCTAGTATCAAATCCATTGTATAGCCTATTGCAATCTGTATCATTTTACCAAGCCTTTATAATGTCGTAAACTTTGTCCATATCAATATGTTTTCTAACTACATCTGCAAGTTTTTCATATTCTGTCTCTTTGAACTCATCAAAACTTTGTACTTTTGACGAAAGGTCATCTAAACCTTTTTCTTTTCTAATATCATTTAGGAAAGTTCTTGTGAATTCAATGTCATCAAAAATACCGTGAATATACGATCCAAACACTTTACCATCTTCAGAAATAGCACCATCCATAATCGATACAGATTTATCAAGTTGTTCTGTTATTTCAACGAAAGGCATTGCTTTAGAGCCAAGAGTTGTTGCACCCATATGAATCTCATATCCAGATATCTCAAGTTCTTTCAAACTACTAATTGCAGATGAAGTTATTTTCCCTTTTACTTGGGTAGTTGTTTTTTCTGCTTCAAATACTGTATCAGTATCTAATAATCCTAAACCATGAATTTCTGATATTGCACTCTCTGTATGTAGTGGATCGGATAATTTGTTACCTAATATCTGATAACCACCACAGATTCCAACAATTCGCTTACCTTTTCTAGATAGACGAATAATTTGCTCCTCTAACCCAGAATTTCTTAAATAAATTAAGTCCTCGATAGTATTTTTAGAACCAGGAATAATTAAAACATCTGGGTTTCCAATACTTTGACCTCTCATAACATAACGTACATTTACATCTTCTTGTGTTTCAAAAATATTAAAATCAGTGAAGTTAGATACATGAGGTAAATAAAGTATTTCAACTTTTATTTGGCCTTCTTTTTCTAAATCATATTTAAAACGCTCTGATAAAGAATCTTCATCTTCAATTTGTAAATGAGTATATGGTACAACACCCAATACAGGTACACCAGTAAGTTCTTCAATCATATCTAAACCAGGTTTTAAAATATTAATATCACCTCTGAATTTATTGATGATAACACCCTTAATTCGTTTCTTTTCTTCTTCAGTCATTAGCATTATTGTGCCATAAATCGAGGCAAATACACCACCTCTGTCAATATCTCCAACCAAAATGACTGGTGAATCAGATAACTCTGCCATACCCATATTTACAATATCATTTTCTCTTAAATTTATTTCAGCAGGACTCCCCGCTCCTTCTAATACAACAATATCATATTGATTCGATAACTTCTGATAAGCATCTTTAACCATGAATTTAAGCTCTGGTTTAAATTCATGATATTCAACAGCACTCATATTCTTATGTACTTTTCCCATAAAAATAACTTGTGCCTTTTTATCTGTAGAAGGTTTTAATAGAATTGGATTCATCAAAACATGAGGTGTCACTTTAGCCGCTTCAGCCTGAACAACTTGTGCACGTCCCATCTCTAATCCCTCTTCAGTAATAAATGAATTTAGAGCCATATTTTGTGATTTGAACGGTGCTACAGTGTAACCGTCTTGATTGAAAATTCTACAAAATGCAGCTGTCAAAATACTTTTTCCTACAGATGATGCTGTTCCTTGTATCATAATTGATTTATGCTTCATTTTTCTTCTCCATTTTATATGTTAAACACGATTGAATAAACCCTTCCGCTACTTGTTTGTTACTGTAAAAATGAATATGAGGATAACCCCCTAAACAATTATACTTCATAAAACCACAATGCCAAGATAATAATTCCGTTTTTTTCTGTTTTTTAATATCATAAGACTTAATCGATTCCAAATCATTTGGTGTCTCTAAAACAACTGACCGATGAAATTCATGAGCTTTAAAAGATAATCCGTCATCCCCTAATGGCGTTTTTCTATTTTGTGACACTTCAACATAACCAAATCGTTGAAGTCTTTTAGTCATTTTCGAACCATTTTCAAAGATGCCTAACATCTCAAAACTCTCACCATCTAAGTTTTCAATATAAGATGATAAATACATCAACCCACCGCATTCAGCATAAGTTGGTAAGCCACTTTTGATATATTTTCTTAGAGATTGAATCATCGTTTGATTCTGAGACAATTCTCTTGCGAACACTTCTGGAAAACCACCGCCTATATAAAGACCATCTAGTCCTTCAGGTAAAAATTGATCTTTTATAGGACTAAATTTAATCAATTCACATCCCATTTCCTCTAGTAAATCTAGATTATCTTGATAATAAAAATTAAAAGCATTATCCAGCGGTAAACCTATTCTTAGAACTTTAGTTTTATATTCTGCCTTTGTAAATTTGTGAGCTTTAGCATTTGAAGCCAAAGACATTAACAAATCTAAATCAACTGTTGATTCAATCATCTTTGATACTTCATCTATTTTACTATCAAGCGCCTCTACCTCAACACTTGGAATCAAACCCAAGTGACGACTTTTAAGAGAAATGTTTTCATTCTTAGTTAAGTAGCCAACACATGGTATCCCAACATGATGTTCAATAGCCTCTTTAATCAGTTGATAATGTCCCTCTCCAGAAACTTTATTAACAATGACACCTGCAACTTCAACATCAGGATCAAATAACTTAAATCCAAGAACCATTGCAGCTGCACTTGCTGCAACACCAGCACCATTTATAACTAGAATTGTCGGTGTATCTGTTATTTTTGCAAGATGCGCTGAACTGCCAACTAATGATTTTACATCAGCACCATCAAACATCCCCATAACTCCTTCCATTATGGCAATATCTGCATCGTAAGAATGTTTTCCAAGAAGCTCTTTTATTACGTCCTCTTCAAGCATCCAAGTATCTAAGTTTCTAGATGAAACACCCGTTGCAAAAGTATGAAAAGCTGTATCAATATAATCTGGTCCAGCCTTATAGCCTTGCACCTTGAGCCCTCGGTTTCTTAAAGCTCTCATAATACCTAAAACAACAGTGGTTTTACCAACATCACTGCTTGTTCCAGCCAACATAATTCTCATATATCTCTCCTATAAATTTAGCCCAGTTAAATAATGATAATCCTCAGTATACTCAATTACTGAGAGTTTACAGTTTTCAACAGAATATCTCCAGTAGTGTTCAAAATTCTCAGCAATTTCATGAGCAAGTATACACCGTATTACACCAGAATGTGCAACAATCAAAAGGTTCTCTACCTCATAAGTTTTAAGAATCTCTTTATATGTATCAACTATATTATCGTAAAACATTCTTAAACTTTCACCTTCTGGAAAAATGTAATTTTTTGTGTCATTATGCCATATTTCAATTTCCTCAGGATATTGTTCTTCAATTTCCTTATAAGTTAAACCTTCAAACTTCCCAAAATTCATTTCTTTTAACCCATCATGAACTATAACCTCATGATCAGTAAATACTCTTGCAGTATCTAACGCTCTAGTCAAAGGACTAGAAAGCACCACATCAAACATCATCTCCTCAAAACGAAGATGTGCATCTACAGCTTGTTGTTTCCCTAAATTCGATAACTTCGAATCTGTAACACCTGAAAATTCATGACGAACATTGCTTTCTGTTTCACCATGGCGCAAAAGATATACTTTCATTCTAAACTCCTAAAACCAATATATAAATCATCAAGTAAAAAACTTCACTTAATTCAACTACACATCCTAAAACATCTCCAGTAATACCATCAATTTTTGTATACACATGATATCGATAAATCAAAGTTAAAACAAGTACTATCGCACTCACAATCAACAACTCTGGTTTTAAAATATGTACAACTAAAGTTATGAGTGTTGCAACAAACAATTGCAACTTAGTTGTTTTTTCAATGAAAAAACCACCCATGCCTTTTTCACGAGCATATTTAGAAATTGCAGCCATTAGAACAACCATACATCTTGAAACAACAGGCATTATAATAATTACAAGCAATGGCTCTGTAATCGAATACAATAGTGCTATTTTTAAGATAAGAGATATCACAAGTATCAAAACACCATTTGTTCCTACTCGACTATCTTTCATTATTTCTAACATCCGCTCTTTATCTCTATAGCTGTAAAGACCATCAAAAGTATCAGCAAGTCCATCAAGGTGAAGACCACCTGTAATAAACACTTCAAAGGCAACTGTCAAAACGGCAGCAATCATTGTAGTACTTATAAGTGATACACCATAAAAAACAGCTGCCATTAAAAGACCGATGATTAAACCAACCACAGGAAAATAAATAACACCTTTCGAGAAATCCTCTTCTGTCGCTGAAATCTCAAATGGAAGTGGTAACTTTGTTAAAAATTGCAACATCAAAATTAAACGTTTCATATTTACCCCTTTATCTTTACAGGAATACCCGAAACCGTCATAAAAACTTCTTCAGCTATCGATGCCAAATATTGATTAGCACGACCTGCAAAATCCCTAAAGATTCGGGCTAATCTGTTCTCAGGAACTATACCTGATCCAACTTCATTTGTAACCATATAAACTATAAGGTCTGTTTTCATTATTTCCTCAACCAACAATTTTAAATCAGCTGTGATTTTATCCTCTACTACATCAATTTCTTCTTCAGTTAATCTATCAAAGTCAAGTTTATCTTGGAACATTGTATTCGTTATTAAAACTGTTATACAATCTAATAAGACAACATGATTTTCTTTTGAAATCTCTTGTATGATTTCATGAACTTGAGTTGGTTTTTCATATGTCATCCAATAGTTTGGTCTTTGCTCTATGTGTTTTTTTATACGATTTTTCATAGCATCATCAAATGCAATTGCTGTAGCTATATAAGCTGTTTTAGTCTCAATTTTTCGAACTTCATTCTCGGCAAAAGTAGATTTCCCACTTCGTGCACCACCTGTAACTAGTACTATTTTTCCCATAAAATCTCCTTTGTACATAACTTATTATAGACAAGACTTTCTTAGATTTCAAACATATCTTATGATTATTGAATAATCATAAAGAGCATACCAAAATGATATGCTCCAAATATTATAAATCCTTATAATTCTCTTGTTCTTTTTTTTCTATTTGACGTTCTTTTATTTGCTTATAGAGTACCAGAAAAACACCTACAACTATCAAAAATATTGCAATTTTTAGAATGATAGGCATTGATGCTATTAATATTTGATATGAAACATAACCTAATAGAATTAGTGATCCTAAAACAATTAAATACGATCCCACTTTACTCATTATTTGCTTCCTTTTGCTTTTTGAAATCATTTTTTGCTATAACCATTTGATCCTTAAGAGATTCACTTAAGAACTTTTCGTTTTTAAGGATTGGACTTCTTAAGCCTAAAGAAAACCACTCCATAGCCTTTTTAAAGTTTCCCTCACGACGATTCAACTCACCTAAAAGGTATAAAATCGTCAACTCCTCTTTAGGATTATCATCAAGATTCTCTTGCATATAAGCTTCTTCATAAGTCTGACGAGCGTGAACAGCAAATTTCTCAGCAAGCGGACTATTCATATCTCTATAGAACCAACTTAATCTCAAGCATACTTTTGCTATAACACTCGGCTTATAATGTGATACATTATAATTCAATAATGCTAATTTATGCACCTCTATAGCATCGTTCAGTGACCTAACCTGACAAAAATCTTTCGACTTCCATTTCAAAGATATTTTATCATTTATGGTTTTTTTAATTGCCTCATTAACGTCATTAAAATCACTTTCAAATCTAGCATGACCACAATTTGGGCAAACATTTACGCCATAGAAAGTAGGATTATCAAACTCATATTCTGCTTTAAAATCTGATTCTCTTTTAACCACTTTAATACTCTTTGTTTTCACTTTTTTAGTCGTAAACTTATGTTTACAAACTGGACAAATTACAGATTTATCATACAAATAAATTTTGATCACATTCCTTTCATTTGGCGCCAGTATATTTCAATAACATCACCACTTTTTAGGAATTCTCTATAATTAGCTTTTTGGCCATTTAGTGTTAATTCTAAAATTCCCTGTGGTTTACTGATATCAAAATCAATATATTCAAATACATCAACAAAAACCATCTTTCTATTGATATCTTTTATCGAAACTGACTTACCATTCACCAGTAAGTCGTAATCATAACTCTCAATAACTATTGGTTTTTTTTCAACTTCCTCAATAATCACGTCATCAACTTCAATATCTTGGATAACTTCTTCGCTTATGAGGTCTGTAATACTTGGTACTTCATCTTTTATTCTTGTTCTAACAATATCATCTACTTGCAACAACCTATCTCCAGTTGCCACTTCGCCGTTTACATACATTTCTACTTGAACTGTATCAATACCTCTAAATAACATCAAATCTCGTAACGTTCGCATCTCATCAAATGAAATTTCATCTCCGCTTTGAATATTATAATCAAGATTACAGTTTAAGTCATTCACTCTAATATTATGTTTACTCTGAATACGTTCATCATTAAAAATAAACTCAAAGGGTTGAACCAAATCGTTTAAGGACATTTTTGCATCTAAACCTTTTTCTCCGGTTTCTACATGAATCACATCTTTATTTCTTATTTTATAGTCCAAACTTGCTAAACTACCATTCACAAAAATTCTTGATGGAGTTCCATATCCACCTTTTAGTACTCGCGATTTATTGTTTAGTGTGTATGCTAACGATTGACCTCTCTCAGGTAATAGAGCTCTTGCATGATAGCCTACTAATATTAAGGCATCTGAAACAGTTAATATTTTAGAGTTAAACAATCTAACTGATTTTTCATTTACCATTATTTGTAGAAAATCATTTTCTTTTTCTTTAATCGCTGTAACACCAATTCCTAATGGTGTAATAAACTCCGGCCCTTTTAGTGATTCACCATCAAATGTGATTTTCTCTAAAGTTTCCACAGGTTTAATAACAACTCTTTCTTTTGGTAACTCTAATTCAGCCGCAAGTAGGTCCGTAAAGCCCGGTATTTGACAACCACCACCTATACAAAACACAGCACTTGGTGACTTCTCATTAAACTCAAGAATTTGCTTAGCAACCATTTCAGCTGTTTGTATCATCACATGTTTGATCGGCGTCACGATTTCTTCCGTAGTTTTTTCATGTGTCATACCAATAATATCAGTAAAAGAATGAACATCTAAATGGTTTAGAGATACCTTGAGTTTTTCTGCTTGATCAAAATCTAATAAAAATTGCTTAGCAATTTCTTCTGTAAAATGATCTCCAGCAGAAGCTACCATACCAAAAGAAATAACTGTTCCTTCTTTTGTTATTGCAATATCTGAAGTACCAGCACCAACATCAACAAGTGCTAGATTCAGTAATCTTAATTTATGTGGTATAGCTACATTGATAGCAGCAATTGGCTCTAATGTCATATTTAATACTTCTAATCCAACACGATCTACAACAGTATATAAACTATCTACAACTATATGTGGTAAAAAGGTAGCAATTAATTCTACTTTTAGATTATTACCTCTATGATCTTTGGGATTAATATTGATTAAACCATCAATATAATAATTACATACATTGTAACCCACACAATAATAACGACTTTCACCAGTCTTCTTATCAATTTCAATTTGTCCCTGCGCAGTTTGTATTGCCTCCATCTCAATATTGTTAATCAATTCTTGAGTTATGGTTTGTCCTGCATCAAGTTCTCTTTCGACTGCAATTCTTTCAGTTTTTAAAGCACGACCAGCAGCTGCGATTGCAACATTCTTAAACGTCGTGTTATTTCTATCTTCTAAGGTCTCTTTAACACTTCTAACTACTTCTACAACCTTTTGTATATCATGAATTTGCCCATCATACATAGCACGATCTGGGTGACCTTTAATTTCATAATCCACAATTCGATATTGATCACCTTCTAATATCGAAACAACTCCAACCACCGTTCGAGTACCTATATCTAATGAGAATAAAAACTCGTTCATAACTCACCCTCCCAAATTAGTATAACATATTAAGTATGTTTCTTATAATATTTACATAGAGATGAAATTGAGCATCTATCACATTCTGGATTCCTAGCTTTGCAAACTCTTCTACCATGGAAAATTAGCAAATGATGTGCTAGAATCCAACGTTTTTTTGGAATCTGTTTCTTTAAATCTTCCTCTATAACAAGGACATTCTCAGTGTTTGAAAAACCAATACGATTTGCAAGTCTTCTTACATGTGTATCAACGGCCATTGAAGGTATCTGAAAAGCTACACTCCTTACAACATTAGCCGTTTTTCTTCCAACACCGCTTAAAGATGTCAAATCATTCATTTCAGTTGGAACTTGTCCATCAAAATGTTCTAACAAAGCTAAGCTGAGATCATGAACATAACCAGCTTTTGAGTTGCTCAATCCTAATGTCTTAATGTAAGCTCTAATTTCATTTGGTGTTAGTCTAATCATTTTTTCAGGAGTATTGGCTATAGGAAATAGTTTTCTAGTGGCTTCATTGACTTTTACATCTGTCGTTTGGGCAGAAAGTACTGTTGCTACTAAAAGCTCATAAGGTGATGTGAACTCTAACTCGCAAACTGCATCTGGATGAGTTTCATGAAGTAAATCAATAATTTTATTAGCTTTTTCTCTTCTCATATATTCTCCATTATAGTAAAAAATAATCATATCAATTTCTTTTAATGTCAAATCAAGCAAACTTTCAGTCGCTATATCATTCAACAAAGAAAGAAAAATCCTAAGAGCACTTAGGATTATAACTTTAAATTCTTTAGCTTATCTTTAAACAAGCTACCAATTGTTGTTTCTTGAGTTTCTTCCTCTAAAAATTCTTCAAAATCATCATTCTCGTCTTCAACAAGAGCTTTTATACTGAAACTCATTTTTTGATTTTCTGTATCTATACCAATAATTAAAACTTCTACTTCTTGACCAAGTTCTAAGACATCAGCTGGTTTACTAATACGTTCCTCTGATATTTCAGAAACATGTAATAAACCATCAATACCACTTTCTAATTCAACAAAAGCACCAAAACTTGCAAGTCTGACTACTTTTCCTTTAACAACATCATCTTCTTGATAATACGCATCCATATTTGTCCACGGATTATCTTGAACATCATTTAATCTAAGGCCAATACGCTTCGATTCTTTATCAACCTTTATTACAGTTACTTCTACTCTATCGCCAACATTAACAACATCTGACGGATGTTTAATTCTCTTCCAAGATAACTCCGTTATATGTATTAAACCATCAGCACCACCAATATCTACAAATGCTCCAAAATCAGCTAAACGAGTAACTGTTCCAGTATATATTTGACCCTCTGTTAAAGAATCATATAATTGCTTGCCTAATTGTTCTTTTTTCTCAGCTAAAATAGCTTTTGCTGAAAGGACAACACTGTTCTTTTCGCGGTTATATTCCATTGCTTTTACTTCAAGTTCTTCACCAATATAACTCTGTAAATCTTCAACATAGTTAAGTGCAAGTTGCGAACCTGGAATAAAACCTCTAACACCTTTAAAATCACACGTTACGCCACCTTTAATAGCATCTTTAACCTTAACTTTAAAAGTTTTTATACCTTCGATACTAGCGTCAAAATCATCCCATACTTTAATATACTCAGCACGTTTTTTACTTAACAGCAAATTACCTTCGCCATCATCAGCTTTTATAACAAGTACAGTAATTTTATCGCCTTCTTTATAGTGTTCCATTGGATTAATTGGATGATCATCTAACTCCTCAGCAGTTACAACACCATCCACCTGGCTGCCTACATTAACCAGTACTTCATCCTCATTTGCAGAAATAACAGTACCTTCTACAATATCGCCTTTTCTTAGTACCTGCATAGATTTTTCTATTTCATCCATGTAGGCATCCATTGATTCTGTCATGAAAACCCTCCTTAAATATTAATCACCATTATTATACACTAGAAATATAGGTCATTCCAATAGTTTAATTGACTTTTAATATGTACATTTTCATGTCATAATTAATCGTTTTCATGTTAAGTAGCAAACTTGAATCTTATTTAAATGTAAAATATAGTTAATACAGAATACAGAAATGGAGGTATTTATGAAGCGATTTATTGAACCCATCTTAATTTTAGTTATCGAGATTCTACTGTTAATATTCTTAGATTTTGATAAATCAGCCATTTACTTACTAAGCGGCCTTACATTCGGCTACTTCTTTATAAGGAGATCTATTAATCAAAATCAAGCGGTTATCAACTCTCGCGCTCATAAAATTCTTGCAGGTAGTTTTAAGGGAAATCCCATTGATACTCATACACTTCAAAAGAATATTGAATTCGAGCGAAAAGTAAGTAACAATCATGTAGAACACATTCACGTAAAATGGGTCCATCTACTACTATTTCTTTTAAATGCACTTGCAATCGTTTTAGTCTTATTAGATATATTACCCTATTAAATAATGGGATAGGCAAAGCCTATCCCAAAATGAAGTTACTAATAGATTGTCCAGGTGGTACAATAGGCAATACCTTTTCATCCTTATCAATCTTACATTCTATCAGTAATGGCTCATTTACTTTTCTTCTCGAAAGAACACTTTCAAGTTCTTTAACACAAGTTACCCTATAGGAGTCAATCCCATATGCTTGTCCTAGTTGGATATAATCCACTTCATTATCAATACAAGTTTCTGCATAACGTTCATCTTGGAACATCCCCTGCCATTGTCTTACCATCCCAAGGGCTTGATTATTAAACAATACAATGGTTATTGGAAGCTTATACTTGGACACAGTAACCATTTCGTTGCAATTCATTCTGAAGCTACCATCCCCAGTTATCAAAAGAGATTCTTTATTACCTGCCGAAACACCTATAGCTGCACCTAATCCAAAACCCATAGTACCTAGTCCACCAGATGTAATAAACGATCTCGGTGTTTTAAAATCATAATACTGAGCTGTCCACATTTGATGTTGACCAACATCAGTAGAAACAATCGCTTCCTTAAAGTGTTCGTTTAATGTCTCAAATATCTTTTGTGGATGAAATGGTCCAACATTCTCTGTAACTGGTTTATATTGATGAATTTGTGATTTCCATTTATCTCTTTTTTTAATAGATAAACCACGTTCTACCTTGATCAACATATCTTTCAAATCACCTAACACGGTTAAATCTGCTTTTATATTCTTACTAAACTCAGTTTTATCCACATCAATATGCACAACTTTACTATCGGTGGAAAAAGTCTTCGTATTTCCAGTAACACGATCACTAAATCTTGCCCCAATCGCTAAAATTAAGTCACTGTTTGCAATAGCTAAGTTGGTTTCAGGAAAACCATGCATACCAACCAATCCAAGTGATAACTCATGATTTCTAGGAAAGCTTCCTAAGCCCATCAGTGTGTTAACAACAGGAATATCATTTTTCATAGCCAGTTTACGAAGAGCTTCAGAAGCTTCTCCTAGCTTAACACCTCCACCTGCATAAATTATAGGTCTCTCTGCATTTTCAATTAACTCAACAACTTCTTTAACTTTGTGTGAATCTGCAAAATCAAAACTCGCTTTTTCAAACAGAGATCCATCATGATAGGCCGTTGATTGTAAAAACACATCTTTCGGTATATCAATTAGTACAGGACCAGGTCTACCACTTTTGGCAATATGAAATGCATCATGAACTGCTTGTTCCAAATCTTCTACACGCTTAATAAGCATATTGTGTTTGGTTATTTGAAAGGTAACGCCTGTAATGTCAATCTCTTGGAAAGAATCTTTACCAAGAAGACCACTTGGTACCTGGCCAGTTATAACAACCAAAGGTACTGAATCCATATAAGCAGTGGCAATACCAGTAATAGTATTGGTTGCACCAGGACCAGAAGTAGCAATACAGACACCTACTTCTCCAGTGGCTCTTGCATAACCATCTGCTGCATGTACAGCTCCCTGTTCATGAGCAGTCCTATAATGTTTAAAGCCACCCATTCTATAAAGTGCATCATATAATGGAATTACTGCACCTCCAGGATAACCAAACAAAACCTCTACACCTTGTTTTTTCAAAGCTTTTAATAAAATTTCAGCACCATTGTTCATTATTTTTTCTCCCAAATTGCTCCCTTTGCCGCAGAACTAACACCAGAACGGTATTTTTCTAAATAGCCAGGGTATGATTTATGAATGATTTCATGTTTAGATTGCCTTAAGGCAATTTCAGTCACATCAACAAGTAACTCTAATCTCCCTCTAGGTATATCAATTTCAATCAGATCTCCTTCTTCTACAAAAGCGATTAATCCACCTTCATAAGCTTCTGGAGACACATGACCAATTGCAGCACCTCTTGTGCCACCTGAGAATCTACCATCTGTAATTAACGCTACCGAATCATCTAATCCCATACCATTTAATGCAGCAGTAGGTGTTAACATTTCTTGCATACCAGGTCCACCTTTTGGACCTTCATATCTAATCACAAGAACATCCCCTTTGTTAATATCTCCAGTAAAAATTGCCTTTGCACAATCTTCCTCAGAATTAAAAATTCTTGCAGGACCTGTCATGACCATCATTTCAGGTAGTACTGCTGATTTTTTTACTACAGCACCTGCTTCCGCTAGATTACCAAACAAAACTTGAATACCTCCTGTTTTACTATAAGGCTTTTCTAGACTTCTTATGACCTCTCGGTCTCTCACCATGGAGTTTGCTAATTTATCGCTAAGAACTCCTTCAACGGTCATTACATCCATATGAAGCATCGGACTCAATGTTTTAAGAACACCACTGATTCCTCCAGCAGCTTCCAAGTCCTCCATATGGTGAGGTCCAGCAGGACTCAAGCGACAAATATTTGGAGTTTTTCTACTTATATCATTAATCTTATTAAGATCAAGTTCCACGCCTGCTTCGTGTGCAATAGCAGTTAAATGCAAAACTGTATTAGTAGAACATCCTAATGCCATATCAGATATCATTGCATTTTCAAATGCTTTTTCAGTTAAGATATCACTTGGCTTTAAATTCATTTCTAAGAGTTCCATAATCTTAATACCTGCTTCTTTTGCCATGCGAAGTCGTTCCATATAGACTGCAGGTACTGTACCATTTCCTGTTAATCCAAGTCCTAGTACTTCAGTCATACAATTCATCGAATTCGCAGTGAACATTCCAGAACAAGAACCACATGTTGGGCATGCATTATCTTCGATGTCTTTTAACTCAGCTTCATCAATTTTTCCAGCTTTATATGCACCGACACCCTCAAAGGCTGATGTTAAATCAATGGCACGACCAGATTTTGTATACCCCTTTAACATCGGTCCACCACTGATGAATATACAAGGTACATCCAATCTAGCAGCAGCCATTAACATTCCAGGCACAGTTTTATCACAGTTTGGAATAAACACAAGAGCATCAAAGCCATGAGCTCTTGTCATAATTTCAACACTATCTGCAATCAATTCTCTGCTGGTTAATGAATACTTCATCCCAACATGATTCATTGCAATACCATCGCAAACAGCAATCGTTGAAAACTCGAATGGTACCCCACCAGCCATCCTCACACCATTTTTTACAGCTTCAGCAACTTGTCTAAGATGCACATGGCCAGGTACAATTTCATTGTAACTATTAACCACACCAATAAATGGTTTTTTCATTTCATAGTCTGTTAAGCCAAGTGCCTTTAAAAGAGATCTGTGAGGTGTTTTTTCTACGCCCGACTTAATAACTCCGCTTCTTAAATCCACGACATCATCCCTCTTAACTTTTGACCTACATCAACTATATCATGCGTCAATTCTTGTTTTTTAATCGCGTTGAATTGTGGTCTATTTATCTTATTCTCGTTTAACCAGTTCTTTGCAAATTCACCATTTTGAATTTCATGAAGTACTGATTTCATTTCCTCACGAGTTTCCTTATTCACAATTCGCTTACCAACCATATAATCACCATATTCAGCGGTATCACTTACCGAATATCTCATTTTCTCAAATCCACCCTCATATAGTAAATCTACAATCAATTTCAGCTCATGAAGACATTCAAAGTAAGCAATTTCCTTTTGGTATCCAGCATCTACTAATGTATCAAAACCAGCTTTAATTAGTTCAGTAACACCACCACATAAAACTGCTTGTTCACCGAATAGATCCGTTTCAGTCTCCTCTTTAAAAGTTGTTTCAATAACGCCCGCTCTTGTTGCTCCAATCCCTTTTGCATAAGCTAAACCTTTTTCTTTAGCTGTATTTGTATAATCTTGATAAACAGCTAATAATCCAGGAACACCTTTACCTTCTTCATAAACTCGTCTTACCAAATGACCTGGACCTTTAGGTGCTACCATAAAAACATCTACATTTTCTGGTGGAGTAATCTGACCATAGTGAATATTAAAACCATGTGCAAATACCAATGCATCACCTTCGTCTAAGTTATCTTTCACTTCTGCCTCATAGACATCTCTTTGCTTTTCATCCGGAATAAGCATCATTACTACTTGTGATGACTTTGCAGCTTCAGCTACTGGCATAACAGTCAACCCATCAGCCTCAGCTTTGGCTTTCGAACGGCTACCTTCATACAATCCAACAACTACATCCACACCACTTTCTTTTAAGTTAAGTGCATGCGCATGTCCTTGGGATCCGTAACCAATTACTGCTACTTTTTTGCCTTCTAATACTTTTAAGTCACTGTCTTGATTGTAATACATCTTCATTTTTAATATTCCTCCATCAATTCTACATCCCTAATTCCCACTATTTTTTCTAAATGAGCCATCGCTCTGTTAAAACTTAAATCACTTGAGTCCCCTAATCTAATTTCTAATTTAGAACAAGCATTGGGGGGGGATGACATCTTTACATCACTGACTGTGAACTCTTTCCTTCTCAAAACACCAACAACCTTTAATAGCGTATCCACACCATGATCTGCTTTCGCTTGCAAAAATTTTTCCATCATTTCCTCCTTTTGTAAAAAATTGATATTAAAAAAAGACTCTTCTATCCATACGAACCTAAATTCATAAAGATAAAAAAATCTTCTTATAGTCCGTCAGGTCGCAAGTTAATCTTGTTCAACCATATAGTCCTGTAACGTGGACAGACGTTTCACCCTACTCATTGTTCAGGCAAACTGCTCAGGAGCTACCATTCTATACTAACCTGTGTCAATTTTCACCAACCATTGACTCTCTACAACAGATACTCAGTATTTTTCTTCTCCATCAAAGCATTTTATAGGTCCGGGATCTTAGAGACGAATTCTAAATCCGCGGTACCACTCTAATTACACATATGTGTCTCTCTTACTCAGGTCGCAAGCTAATCTTGTTCAACCATATAGCCATTTAACGGTGGCAGGCGGCATCGTCTACGTATCGACGAGCAGTTCAGGAGTGATTTAAGTAAAAGTCTTGTTTATCATCTTTCAGCACACGATGACTCTCTGCAAAACAGTTTCTGTTACTTCTGTCTCCATCAAAACATTTGATTTATTAATTGCAATTATACATATACGCAATTTATGTGTCAATACTTTTTTTATATTTATTTATACAAATGTATAATTACTTATTTGTGCAAACATTTCGAAAAATTACAACTTCTTTGTTTTCTTGCAATTTCACCTAAATTAAAAAAAATGTGTAGCACTTGCTACACATTTAGCTTTTTATCTTTCAGTTTTTTATCAACATACTCTTCTATCAGCGTCTTAAATAATACAACTACCGGTACACCAACAAGCATACCTACAACACCTGCAATTGCACCACCTGCCGTTACTGATATGATAATCCAGAAGGCACCAACACCAACTTTATCACCTAAGATTTTTGGTCCTAAAATCAAACCATCAAACTGTTGTAATGCTACAATAAGTAATATCACAATAAACACTTGAACAAACGTTCCACTTGCCAATGTGATTAAAACTGCAGGAACAGCACCAATAAATGGTCCGAAATAAGGTATAATGTTCGTTACTCCGACAAAGAATCCAATCGATGCAGCATTTGGAATTTTGAATATTGCCATCAATACGAAACATAAAACACCAATAATTGCAGAATCAATGATTTTTCCTACAAAGAATGCTGAAAATATTTCATCACTTTTTCTAGTAATTCTTAAAAGTTCATCTGCAGTATTTTTTTCAAATACAGCATAATTTAGTCTTTTCACTCTACTAATTAGATCAGCTTTACCACCTAACATATACAAAGCAACAATAAATGCCATAAACACACTATAAACACCTGATGAGGCACTTCCAAGAGCTAATAGAGCTCCTTCTAGAATAGTCGTAGTCAACGTTCCTAATGTAGCAAGGATCGATTGTAAAGACGATTGTAAAGTAGTTATGACTTGATCAGCTAAACTACTATCAATTCTATTTAGCAAATCTTCTAAAAATCCTAAATCATAGCCCTGATTTACTAGATCAGTAATTTTCCCTACAATATCAGTGATACTGTTTACCAAACTTGGTATTAAAACAGAACCCATTATTATAAGCATACCAATAACCACAAAAACAGCAATTAAGATTGAAAAACCTCTTCTAATTTTTCCTTTGCTTATTTTAGTGATAAATCGCACCATAGGATCCATTAAATAGGCAATTACAAAACCACCTATTACTGGCGACAACGCCTTTTTTGCAACAGGAAATAAATCATAATTACTTAAAACAAAATAGAATAAAATACCACCAAAAACTAGCATGGCGATAAAACTTCTTTGGTTAAATTTCTTCATACGTCCTCCTTAAGAACATTGTAGAGGATAATCATTAGAACTACAATAAAACTTTCTTAAGATTTATTTAAGAAAAGCGCTCAATGAGCGCTTTTTTACAATACTTCTTTAACTGCTTTTACAATATCATTTGCTGTTAAACCATACTTCTCAAGAAGTTCAGCAGGTGTACCAGATTCACCAAATGTATCTTTCACACCAATTCTTCTCATTTTTGTAGGATGATTCTCAACAAGTACTTCAGCAACAGCACTTCCCAAACCACCTAAGATAGTGTGTTCTTCAGCTGTTACAATACCTTTAGTCTCTTTAGCAGCTTTAATTACCGCTTCATTGTCTAATGGCTTGATTGTATGCATATCAACAATTCTTACACTGATACCTTCAGCTTCTAATGTTTCAGCAGCTGTCATCGCTTCAGCAATCATGATACCTGTAGCAATAATCGTTACATCATTACCTTCTTTAATTGTATTGGCTTTACCAATTTCAATTTTTGACGCCTCATTATATACCACTGGTACTGGAGCTCTACCAAGTCTTACATATACAGGACCATTATATTCAACTGCTGCTTCAATAAGCTTATCAGCAGAAACTGCATCAGCAGGATTTAATACAACCATATTTGGAATAGATCTCATAAGCGCTAAATCTTCTATAGCTTGATGAGATGCACCATCAGCACCAACTGTTAAACCAGCATGTGTTGCACATACTTTAACATTTAAGTTAGGGTAGCAAATTGCATTTCTAATGATTTCAAATGCACGACCTGCAGCAAACATAGCAAATGTACTCATAAATGGAATTTTGCCTGTTGTTGCTAGACCAGCTGAGATACCTGCAAGGTTTTGCTCTGCAATACCAACATTTATAAATCTCTCAGGGCATACTTTTTTGAATTCTGCTGTCTTAGTAGATTTTGATAAATCTGCATCTAATACAACGATATTTTCATTCTCTAAACCTAAACGTGCTAAAGACTTACCATAAGCTTCACGTGTTGCAATCTTACTCATTATTTAGCACCTCCTAATTCAGAAATAGCTTGTTCTGTTTGCTCTTTACTTGGTGCAGTTCCATGCCAAGAAGCTTCGCCTTCCATGAATGATACACCTTTACCTTTTACAGTTTTTGCAATTAATACAGAAGGCTTACCTTTTGTATTTTTAGCTTCTGCAAAACCAGCTTGAATCGCTTCTAAGTCATGACCATCTACATGGATAACATGCCATCCGAAACTTTCAAACTTTTTGTCTACTGGCTTGATGCCCATTACATCTTCATTTGCACCATCAATTTGTAAACCATTATAATCTAACATTGCACATAAGTTATCTAACTTGTAGTGTGCAGCACTCATAGCTGCTTCCCAGATTAGACCTTCATTCAACTCACCATCACCTAATAGTGCATAAGTTCTATAAGAAGCATCATCTAACTTCGCAGAAAGTGCCATACCAACTGACGCTGAGAATCCTTGACCTAAAGAACCTGTTGACATATCAACACCAGGAACATAAGTCATATTTGGATGACCTTGAAGCATATGACCCATTTTTCTTAATTGTACTAATTCAGAAGGATCAAAGAAACCTCTTCTTGCAAGTGTTGAATATAACACTGGTGCTGCGTGTCCTTTTGAAAGAACAAAACGGTCTCTAGAAGTCATTTCCGACTCATTTGGATCAATGTTCATCTCATCAAAATATAACACAGTCATTAAATCTGCTGATGATAATGAACCGCCTGGATGACCAGAACCTGCTGCATGAACCATTTCAACAATATCTTGTCTAATCTGACTAGCAACGCTTTTCATTTCGCCTAAATTCATTGTTTTCCTCCATTTATATAGTTTACCCTTTACGTGATAAAAGAACTTTTAATAGAAACTGAGGTAACACCAAACTTCTCTTTATACGTTTAGGATTGGTAATGACTCTATAGAACCATTCCATACCAATATTTCTAAATAGTTTTGGTGCTCTCTTAACTGCGCCTGCCCAAACATCAATAGCACCACCAACACCCATCGATACTTTTACATTCAGTATTTTTCGGTGCTTGTACATCCATTTTTCTTGTTTTGGCGCACCCATTGCTACAAATAATATATCAGGTTTTACTTCATTAATTTTATCTACGATTTTTAATTCTTCAGTTTCATCAAAGAAACCATCATGGTAACCAGCAATAACAATATTAGGATAAATCTCACCAATATTCTTAGCAGCTTTTTCCACATTCTCATTACTCGACCCTAGTAAGTATATCGATTTTTTAGCATTATTGCAATACTTCAAAATACTTTCCATCATTTCTATACCAGGCAATCTTTTTTCAAGACCTAATTTCTTAATTCTTGATGCCATTATAATGCCAATCCCGTCAGGAATTACCAAATCCCCTTCGGCAAGTATATCCTTATACTCAAGATCCTTTTGTGCCATCATAACAATTTCAGGATTAGGAGTAAAAATCATTGAATAAGTTTTCCTGTTTAAAAGATAGAGAAACCTTTTAAACGCACCTTCTTCATCAACTTTATGAAATTTAACACCAAATAGTTTTACTACATTATCATCCATAAAAACCCCTAATCTATCATAGCTTCAATATTGCTATTGTACTTCGTTAACAAAACTTTGTATTTGAACACATCACTTTTTAAGCGCTTCTTAATTTCTTCACCATTATCTAAATGATGATGAATCGACGTAACTAAAAAATCTGTTTTCATATCATCGATACTACAGATTGCTTCTTCATGTATCGACTCTAAAAATGCATCAATCTTCGGGTCATAAGTAATCCCTACCATCGGTGTTTCAGAAACAGCAGCAAAAATCAATGCATGCAGACGTACACTTACCAAAACATCCACAGCCTCAACGATACTAAATATCTCACTAACATTATGCTTTTCATTAATGCTAATTAACTGATGCTGACTTTTAGATACTATCTTTTCTATCAAAGAAAGATCTTCTGAATAATGAAAAGGTATCAACACAATGTTACAAGGAGTTTCTTTTAATCCATTAATTACTTTCACAAAATCATCTGATACATCTTTTACTTTTGAACCTTTAACTGCAAAACCTATAGTTGGTAGATTCGGATCAAAATTACCATAACTATGGAATAATTCATAACCTATTTTAGAACCAAACTTCTTAAAGCTGATTACAGGATCTGCAGTGACATCAATTCTATATGGTTTCACACCATAACTGATTAACTCTTCTTTTGAATATTTATCTCTAACACTGATACAAGACGCTCTATTAAAGACGAACTGAACCAATTTTTTACTTCTTCTTCTATAAATTGGACCAATACCATGAGAAAATATAATGATTTTCTTCTTAAATATCATGGCCACAAAGTATATAAATAGATAGTAATAGATACTTAAACGACCTGTACTCTCTTGTAAAAGACTACCGCCACCACTAATTAAGATATCTGATTGATAAATTGTTTTAATCACTTTAAATATACTACTTCTATCAACAGTGTTTACATCAAAGTTCTTAGATGTTTCTTCAGGACGTTGAGATAATACAGTCAATTCTATTTCTCTATCCATCTTATTAAATTCTGCTAGCATAGCTTTAAGAATGGCTTCATCACCAATATTCCCAAAACCATGATAGCCGGAAATAACTAACTTTTTCATCCTATGCCCCTAGTTCTTTTTCTTCACTTTCATATGCTAAATAACGTTTTTTCATTTGTTTTATTAATCGTTCAATACCCTCAAATATAAGGATACCAATAAGTCCTATAATAATACCAAAACCAACAGCAAATAGTGTTCTTACAATCGACAAATAAATCGGTGCTCTCAAATGACTGAATGTATTAATGATTGATGTAAACGTGATCATCGCAGGTAGTCCTACTAAAGCTATCAAAGGTTTATAACCTTTGTAAGAAATATAAGAGAACATCATTAAAGCTGGAATAGCAAATAAAAATTCTTTTAATCTAGGTCTAGCTAGTAATACAAGTTCCAAGAAATTCCTAAAAATCATTTCTATATCAGATGGTTGAACAGTCGTTTCGTGACCTGATCTAGCAATGTAAATAAATAGCACTCCAGCCCCTATTAGAGCAGATAATAAATAACTCACTTTTATTTCTACGTTTAAAAATCTTAGTAAATCTTTTGGTAAGATATCATTACTTTTGATTTCCTCAACTGATCGGTCATAACCAAATTTTAGTAAATATAGAACAATAAATACAACAAGTGGTATAATTTCACTTGCCTTTACACCTCTGAAAAATTCTATTTCAAGTAGATATTTTGAATGTGATAATAAACCACCTACAATCATACCACCTAAAAGTGCTAATGCACTCATAACTAATGTAAATAATATACTTCTACCAATAATCTCATATAATTTGAATACTTTACGATTTGAGATCAAATCTTTAGCAAACGCAACTAAAACAACAGCTCCCAGACTGGAAATCACAATAGCTGCTGCTAACGCAAGAAGTTGTCGTCCAAGGTTTGGTGCCACAACAAGCGCCGCTGCAACAAGTACACCACCTACTGCTAGAATTCCATATTCAAACCATGATGGTAATTTAAAGAAATACCTGCAGGCTAAAATCATTATTGCAACCAAGCCAAAGCCAATTACTACACCACTCCAAAGATTGTCAGATTTAAATGGCATTAGGCTATACTCACCTAATTCTAAATCATGATCTTCAAGTCTATTAGCTAGTCTATCAAATGAAGCTTGATATTCTTCAACGTCTACAACATAAGTTTCCTTATCTAACAGAAAAGGTCTGAAATAAATGAGACGGATATTCCTCTCAGTAATCGCTCTAAACATCACATTTTCAATTTCTTCGCCACCATCATAATTATAATACTTAAAACGTTCTTGCATATAACCCATAATCGGTAACATACGCACTGCTTGATAGTTCATATCATCTGTTAACTGCATTAAACCATCTTGATCTATATTTGATCTTTGAACAGACGTCTCAATTAGTACAGGTTGAATTTCATTGTCTGTCAGATAATTATATAACTCATCATAATTATTAGGATAACCAAGAATCTCTTTTCCTGCAAAAATAATCATTCTCGCATCAATATCAAGATCTTTTAATGCTGCATCATAAACATCAATTAACTTATCTGGAAATCTAACATTGTTCCATGGTCTTAAATTCACTTCAAGATTACCATCTTTAATTATCTGAACTTTTTCAGGATCAAAATCTATGCCGTAGTAATAAATTTTTGAACCCATTATCTCTTGATGTTCATAAATTGGTTTACCACTTGTATCCAGGGATTTATATATTTGAGAATACATTACTTCTGATTGTAGACCATCTAATAAGATTGCATAATGATCACCGTCTTCGTATAATGTATAAAACTCTTCAGGATAGTGTTTTTTTAGTCCATCTAGTATGAATGTCTTTAAATCCTGATCTGATGAAACTACAACTACATCATTTAAATCTATCTCAGTATTTTGCACATATTCTACAAACGACTTTGGGTATCTAAGTTCCCATAAAGTGTCTTTTTTAATGTTATGCAATACTTCTAATTCTAATTCATATCCTTGATCGACTAGACTCTGAAGTGTTTCTTCCGTCAGTGAAACTGACTTAGCACCCATCTCAGAAAACTCATTAAACCACCAAGTCAGATTCTCATCAGACTGCTTACTAAGTTCTTCCATATCATCATAAGCCAAAGTAATTTCAACCGATTTTGCTGAAGATTCTACAGCCATTCTATCATAGACATTTATACCTGTTGTGATTACAAGTGCAATAATTAAAACTATATAAATTATATTCTTTTTCATGTTTGATACCTTCCTGCCTTAAACGTAATTAAAGGTTTAGTTGTCCTAAACCTTTTTTGCCTATTCTATAGAATAACCGCCACTAATCATTACCCAACCATTATAGGTCATTTTTACACCACGACCATCTGATTTAGGTGTTAACAACAAATGATTAAGTTCTATCGGACTATTAGTTCCAACATCATAGCCAGTAGTTAAATCAGAGATTCCTCCACCTACACCTGCAATGGCTACAGCTTCACCTGATCTTAGTATAAAAAGACTATTTTCCTCTAAATGAACGGTTTGCCCTTCTTTTACTTCAAGCACCTTAAAAGCAACACTGTCACCATTTGGTTGACTCTCGAGTTCTGCCAAACGTTCATCAATACTTGCATTTAAAGCATTTATGCGTCCCTCAACATAACTTTGGGTCACAATTGGATCACTTGAAGATCCCGCGTTATTTGCTCCAATAGCAGTACCACTGCCTAACAAGAGTATAATAACAATGATTAATACTAAATTTATACTTAATGAAAATGATTTCTTCATAAAAGCCTCCTTCACTCTAGAATATTTTACTATAACTCAGCTTTGAATACAAGAAATGTAGCGAATGGATATGGTATCTTAATATCTAAAAAAAATTAAAATCTCTGGCAACTTTGCCAAAGATTCATATAATAATTAATCTTTCAGACCAAACAAAAATCTTCAAATGCATGGCATACGAAGAATTTCTATGAATTAATGAAATCAACCAGTTCTAAGCTGATTAACAAAGCTTCATTTACCTGTTCCATATAAGTTTCATCCAACTTACCTAATAACTGCATTAACCGCTTTTTATCAATAGTTCGAATCTGTTCACCCAAAATAACCGAGTCCTTATTTAAACCATTACCTTTACCAGGCAACTCTACATGAGTTGGTAGTTTGGACTTTGTTATCTGAGCCGTAATAGCGACAACTATGACAGTTGGACTGTATTTATTTCCTACATCATTCTGGACTATCAATACAGGTCTTTGACCACCTTGCTCCGATCCAATTACTGGACTTAAGTCGGCAAGATAAATCTCCCCTCGTTTAATCGACAAAATCATCACGCTCCATCAATTGATTAACTAATCTCTTTTCATAAGACATTAGGTCGTCAGTAGAGCTGCTCATTCCTGATTCTGCAAATCCTAAGTTGATCTGTGCCATTTCTTCATAACCACTCTTTAGAACGGCATCATTATAATGGTATACACTTCTGCGTTTACGCTTCATATTTTCTCCTAGCCTCTTAAGAATATTATACTAAAGAGACAAAATATAATCAACTACTTTAACGACCTTCCCTGAGCTTGTATATACCCTAGGTACACGTCGATTAATCATACAAACAACTTCATAATTAATTGTTCCTAAATGATTTGCTATATCATCAATGGTAATTTCCTGCTGACCATCTTTACCAAACAAGATAATTTCATCACCAATTGAAACATCAACACCTGTTACATCTATCATACACTGATCCATACAAATACGACCAATAACTGGTACTGTCTTCTCTTTTCCCTTAATAATCGCTTCTGCTTTAAATGTTAAACTTCTTGAAAAACCATCTGCATAACCAATTGGTAAAGTGCCAATTTTTCTAACATCATCAGTAATATACTTATGTCCATAACTGACTCCTACATTTTGTTCTACCTCTTGTACTCTAGAAATCTTAGTATGTAAAGACATTACTTCTTTTAGCTTTACATCTGCTTTATTCACTTCATCAGATGGGTATAATCCATAAAGCATAATTCCTGCTCTAACCATATCGAAATTATACTCAGGAAGGTCAATAATACTAGCACTATTCGAAACATGATAAATATCTAATCTAATGCCCTTTTCTTCTAAGCCTTTTCTAACAAAATCAAAATTCTCAACTTGTTTTTTAGTCGTCGTTTTATCAAATTCATCAGCTCTAGCAAAATGAGTATACATACCTTCAACAATTAAATTATCACATTCTATGATTTTTTCTATCGCCTCAATAGTTTCAACTTCAGGCATCATACCTAGACGAGTCATACCTGTATCTAATTTAATATGAACTTTCAGATTTTTATTAAGAGATTTAGCAATCTCACTAAAAGCTTTAGCTTGTTTAATGGTATAAATAGTCTGAATTAAGTTATTTTCTATCGCTAAATGAATAGAAGTCTCTTCTGTGTATCCTAGAATTAAGATTTCAGTATCAGAATAAGATTTTCTTAGTTGTAGCGCTTCTGTCAGTGTAGCAACAGCCAAACGATCAGCGCCATTTTCAAGAAGTGTTTTAGCAATATGTACTGCACCATGACCATAGCCATCTGCTTTTATTACTGCTGTTACTTTTGCATCATCTCGAGTAACACGTCTCACTTCTGAAATATTATGTGCTAAATTATCTAAATTAATTTCTACCCATACTGCTCTATTTAACATATTCATCCCCCTTAACGCCTGCGGCATTTGCAACAGCATATGTTTTACAATGAGATATGGAAACCAGAACTGAATTAATTCCTCTATCAGTAGCAATTTTTTTAGCTTCCCCATGTAAAATAACAAACGGTTGTCCATACTCTGTATGATGAATCTCTATGTCTTTCCAAGTATATCTAATACCTGTCCCCAATACTTTACTAACCGCTTCTTTCGCTGCAAAAAAACCTGCAATAGTCTCAGCCTTCTCGCCTTTTCTATGGTAATACGATTGCTCATATTCTGTAAATAACTTATCTAAAAAAGAAGATTGTTTTGCAATGGCTCTTTCAATTCTATCAATTTCAATTATATCAATTCCTATACCTAGCATAAGGACCTCCATTTAAGTCATTCAAAGGGTTTAAGCGATTTCAGTATAGCACTATAATCTGTGCATTGCAAGAAAAAAAGACTACCTTTCGGTAGTCTATACTGGATATGTTTTATTTTCTCTATCAACAAGCTCTGAATCTATTTTATACTTTTCAGCTTGTCTATATTTAAAGAAGTTCTCAGCAACCTGTGGGAACAATGCATATGATAATACATCTTCTTCTTGCTCTAAGTATTCCTTCATCTGATTTCTAATATCAGTTAATTGTGGCTTAATAATATCAGCTGGTCTACAAGTAATGATTTCTTCATTACCAATAATTTTATCGATCATTTCCTGTTTCATAGGAACAGTCGACTTACCATACATTCCTTTTACATAAGCTTTAACTTCTTTAGGAATAATTTTATATCTCTCACCAGAGATAACATTAAATACAGCTTGAGTACCAACAATTTGACTCGTTGGAGTTACAAGTGGTGGGAAACCTAAATCTTCTCTAACACGTGGTACTTCTTTAAGCACATCATCAAACTTATCAAGTGCATTTTGCATTGATAACTGAGATACTAAGTTTGAAAGCATACCACCTGGTACTTGATATAAAAGTGTATTGATATTTACACTTAACACCTTTGGATTCAAAGTACCATCTTTCATGTACTTCTCTTTTATTGGATTTAAGTGTTCAGCAATCTTATTTAATCGCTCTAAATCTAGACCTGTATCATACGGTGTATCTTTTAACGTTGCAACAAACGACTCCGTTGGAGGCTGTGATGTTCCCATTGAGAATGTAGATATTGCTGTATCGATGATATCAGCACCTGCTTCTATTGCTTTAAGATACATCATGCTTGCAAGACCACTCGTCGCATGTGAGTGAAGTTCCAAAGGTACATTTGTATTCTTTTTAATAGCTGAAACCAATTCTTCTGCATAATAAGGTGTCAATAAACCTGACATATCCTTAATACATATAGAATCAGCACCCATGTTTTCCATTTCTTTAGCTAACTTTACATAAACATCAGTTGTATGCACAGGACTAATTGTATACGAAATAGCTGCTTGGGCATGAGCACCTTCTTTTTTTGTTGTTTCTAAGGCAACTCTCAAGTTTCTAGTATCATTTAATGCATCAAAAATTCTAATAACATCGATACCATTTGCTACTGACTTCTTAACAAACTCTTCTACAACATCATCAGCATAATGTTTATAACCAAGAATGTTTTGGCCTCTTAATAACATTTGTAGATTTGTATCTTTTACTTTTGATCTAATTTTTCTTAATCTTTCCCATGGATCTTCGTTTAAAAATCTTAAACAACTATCAAAAGTTGCTCCACCCCACATCTCTAAGGCGTGGTATCCTACTTTGTCAAGATCCTCTAAAATCGGCTCCATTTCATGATATTTCATTCTAGTCGCGATTAATGATTGATGAGCGTCTCTTAAGACGGTTTCCGTTATTTTAACCTTACTCATATTTTCCTCCATTATATAGCGATTTTGCAATTTTGTAATATTTAAATTGCAAAATTTCTTGTCATGTTCATTATACACAAAGTTAAACGTTTGTAAAATACAATCGATAAAAAGAATGGGTATATGCAAATTTGTTTTGTCAAGAAAGTTCCCCTGCATTTTATCACTTAGTGTTAGTACCTAGTATTATATATGTAATTGTCTTAAAATTCAAATTTTATGTTTTGTTACAAATATAAAAACTCAGTAATAAATACTGAGTTAAACGTGTAAATCTTTTCTATCATAAATGTAATAACTTATCGCAAAAGCAATAATAATAACAAGAAAAGCTAATAAAAATGAAAAATCACTTAAACCTTCAAAGTAAATTCTTTTTCCATCAAAGTATTTGAAGGGTGTTAAATACTTTATACTCTCAAGATTATGATTGATGTCTATTATAATAGATAATAAAAAAGTTGATAATAAGAAACCAGAAGAGACACTTGTCGCCTTTTTAGTTGATTTCATTAAAACACCAAATAGTAAACCTATTGAAAAGTAAATCATTTGAATCATCAACAAACCAATCATCAAATTAGAAATCAAGTTATTAATTGAAGGACCTTTATTAAAGATGTCAACAACAACTACTGACCCAATCCATGTTACTGCATTTATAATCGCTAACGAAATTAAACTAGCAATAATCTTCATATGAATTACATAACTTCTTTTAACTGGCTTAACCATTAAAAAATCTGCTGTCTTATCTCTTTCTTCTTTTGATAGCACAATAGAACCTTGCATTATTGCATGAATACCTCCGATTACAGAGAAATATAAGAAGAATACAACATAATAACCACTCGCTAAAGCTAAGTCCATACTACCGATACCTAAAACGGCCTTCACAGCTATCGGTAATGTATCAAATAATTCATTTGCTGTCTCACCAACATTTGAATAGCCTTCATACTTGATCATACCAACATATATTAAAAAGATAATACTGCTGGACCAAATAAATAGAGAACGCCGAATTGATTTTAACTCTCTTAAAATAATATTCATAAGTCCCCCTAAACTGTTGGTAAGTCCTTTTTCATCTGTTTATAATATGAAACACCTATAAACACAATGATCAAACAGCTGTTTAATAGTAACCACTTAAAATCATAAGACATATTACTATAAAGTCTTCCTACATGAAAATATGCAAAAGGTGTTAAAAAGGTTAAAGGTTTACCTTGTATTGACTCATTAAGCATATTTAAAATGAAAAATAAAAAAACGGTTCCAAGAGATATCGGTACAACTGTTTTAAGTTTGTTCATGAAAACCGAAACCATTAGCCCTAAACTCAAAAAGAATAACTGCGTTAAAAACAAAGAGCCTAATAATAGAATCAACAAAACTAACGAATAGCCAGTTTCAGATATTATGTTCAAAGTTATGGTGGCAGCAACTGAAAAAACAATATTAGTTATAAAGATATAACATAATCCTACCAATACTTTAGAATGGATGATCGAGCTTCTTTTAACAGGTTTAGAGTATAAGAAATCTGCCGTCTTATCTCTTTGTTCATTGGATAAGAGTGATAAACCTAAGGTCATCGCTTGTACCCCTCCAATCAAAATGATATAGGTAAATAAAAAACCAAAAAAACCAATTGCAGACGAAAAGCTCATCACATCTAATCCAAACGCCTGCATTAAATACTCAGGAAAGGACGAAAGAATTTTCTCTACTATTTCAATACTGTCTAGAAACATAGGATAAATACTGGCAAATACGACTAGCACCATCACTAACCAAAAGTTCCAAGCCAATGTAGTTTTATAATACAATCGCATTTCGTGCTTAAAGATATTCATAAGCCCTCCTATACATAATAATGCATAAAGATTTCTTCTAAAGTTGGTTCCTCGATAACCATGTTTTTAACATCTCTTGAATGAAGCAAGTGAATCATCTTATTCATATCACCTTTATATAAGAAATTAACAGAGTCCTCTTTGACGATCAAATCATTTATCCCATCCAACTCAAAACCACTTGTATCATTGAGCTCGATGATAAACCTCTTATAATTATCACCTTTTAAATCTTCTATATTATCTACTCTAATCATCGATCCGTCTTTTATAATACCAACGCGATGACACAACTTTTGAACTTCAGTCAAAATATGCGATGAAAACAATACGGTTGTACCTTTCTTGTTTTCTTCTAAAATCAAAGAAAAAAACTTTTGCTGCATCAAAGGATCTAAGCCACTTGTTGGTTCATCAAGAATCAAAAGCTTCGGTTCATGTAAAAGTCCTTGTACGATACCCACCTTTTTCTTATTACCATATGATAAATCTTCTACTTTTTTACTTAAGTTCAAATCCATAATTTCCGAAAGTTCATGAATTCGTTTCGTACAGTCCTTCTTATAAAAACTCGCAGAGTACTTTAAAATATCCATCACTTTCATATTGTCATAATAAAATACTTCCGATGGTAAATAACCAATATCCTTTTTTATAGAGTATCCTTCTTTGACAATATCTTTTCCAAAAATCGTTGCATTACCACTCGTAGGATAAATCAACGAAAGAAGTGTTCTGATCGTAGTTGACTTTCCCGCACCATTAGGTCCAATAAAACCGAAAATTTCACCTTTTTTTACATCGAACGTCACTTTCTCAATACCTCTTTGTTGGCCATAATACTTTGTTAATTCATTTATTTCTATAACATTCATATTGCCTCCTAGAATCTACCTCGAATGACGACCTCTTCAATATTGTATTTATCCTTAAGTCGCTCTCTATATCCATGCATCTCTTCTAATGTAAAATACTGAAACTTCAAGTCAACAATTTGATCTTCAGAGTATCTATATTGTTGCATCACAAATCTTTTTGAGTGAGATACCATCTCAAATAATGCCTCTACATCACTATGAAAATCTTTCATCATTGTTGTCCTAAACTCATAATCTATTGAAGAACTCTTCAAGATACTCATAGTTTGATGAATCTTAACAATATCAATTTCTTTACCGATAGTAGAAGTATATTTATGTGAAACATTCTTGATATCCATTGCGATATAATCAACAAGTTCCATTTCAAGTAAACGCTGAACAACATCAGGTCGATAACCATTGGTATCTAGTTTAACATCATATCCTAAAGATTTAACATCTTGTAAAAATGATGTTAAGCCAGTCTGTAATGTGGGTTCTCCACCGCTTATAACAATACCATCTAGGATGTTTTTTCTCTTTTTTAGATGCCTTATAACATCAGACACTGCAACACATGAACTGGGCGACATTAATTCCTTGTTGTGACAATAGGGGCAATTGAAGTTACACTCTGAAGTAAATACAACACAGGCCACATGATCTTTATAGTCTATAAATGACGTTTTTAGATAATCCGCAATCATCATAGCTCAAAAGTCATCCTCTCATTATACTCTTCTCTTTTGCCTTCGTTCCAATTCTTAACCGGACGGTGATACCCCACAATCCTTGACCAAACTTCAGTTTCTTCATTGCAATGAGGACAAGTATAGTGTTCTCCTGCTAAATACTTATGTTCCGGACAAATACTAAATGTCGGTGTTAATGTAAAGTATGGAATTCTGTAATTATACATCACTTTTTTCAATGTCCTTTTAACCATATTGATGTCTTCTATACGTTCTGGTACAAATCCATGAAATACTGTTCCACCAGTATACTTTACTTGTAATGACTCTTGATGATCTAGTGCATCAAATAGATCTTCTGTTTGTCCTACTGGTAATTGAGTACTATTTGTATAGTATGGTTCCTTAACACCTGATGTTAAAATGTCCGGATAATCTTCACGGTCTCGTTTAGCAAACCTATAAGCTGCACCTTCAGCAGGACTCGCTTCAAGATTATATAAGTGTCCTGATTCTCTCTGAAATCTAAGAAGTACTTCATTCATAAAATCTAGAATTTCTTCAGCCAGCTGTTTCCCAACAGGCGTTACAATGTTTTCTGTACCTCCTGTAAAATTTAAAATACATTCATGCATTCCATTTGGACCAATTGTTGCAAAGTGATTGTGCCAGTATTCTTTGTAAGTAGCAAATATATCGTCTAAATAATATCTCGAATAAGGATATAAACCTTTATGCATATTTTCTTCTAATACTTTACGTTTGGTTTCTAACGCATCTTTAGAGATTTCCATCAGTCGTTCCAAACGATCCATTAAATCTTCCATATCATTTGCGATATAACCTAATCTAGCCATATTTATTGTCACGACACCTATAGAACCCGTTTTAGGATTTGCACCAAATAAACCGCCACCTCTTCTTAAAAGTTCCTTATTATCAATCCTTAAACGACAACACATTGAGCGTACATCTTCAGGGTCCAATTCAGAATTAACAAAATTACTAAAATAAGGTGTACCGAATTTAGCTGTCATCTCCATTATTTTATCAGACACTTCATTGTCCCAATCCCATTCATTGGTAATGTTGTATGTAGGAATTGGAAAAGTAAACACTCGCCCTTTCGCATCTCCCGCCATCATAATCTCGCAAAAAGCAAGATTAATCATATCCATTTCCTTTTGGTAATCTACATATTTTAGATCATATTGAAAATTTCCGCCAATGATTACAGGTAGATCCCTATGTGTAACTGGCACTTCCTTATCCATGGTAATATTAAAGAATGGTGTTTGAAAACCAACACGTGTCGCAATATTCATATTAAAAACAAATACTTGCATCATTTGTTTCACTTGTTTAAAGTCTAAATTATCATTCCTTACAAAAGGAGCTAATAATGTATCGAAATTAGAGATTGCCTGTGCACCGGCTGCTTCTCCTTGTAATGTATAAATAAAGTTCACCAATTGCATTAAAACAGCTTCAAAGTGCTTCGGAGGTGAAGATTCTACTTTACCTGGAGCGCCACCAAACCCTCGTTTTAATAAATCTTCTAAACTCCATCCGCAGCAATAGGTGCTTAAAAGTCCTAGATCATGAATATGTAACTCTCCTGATTCGTGTGCATCTTTTACAGAATCTGAGTAAACTTGATTGAGCCAAAAGTGTTTTGTCGCTTTTGCAATAATATGATTATTTAATCCTTGTAAAGAATAACTCATATTAGAATTTTCTTTAACTCGCCAATCATTCTTACCAATATATTCATCAAAAAGAGTTAATATATCCATTGCAGACTTCTTTGATTCTCTAAATTCTAAGTGTCTGTATCTATATTTAATATATGCTTTAGCAGTCTTATGTTCCCCCATCGCCATCAAAGATAGTTCAACAGCATCTTGTATCTGTTCTACTGATGGCGGCTCATTAGATATCTGTTCATAGACCTCATTTATAACTCTATCAGTCACTGCTACAGCTAAATTTTTCAGAGTATTTCTTGAGCGGTCTCCTCCAGAGACCACTAAAGCCTTAAATATTGCAGCTTCTATTTTTTCTCTTTCAAATGATGTAACCTCTTGATTCCTCTTAATGATTTTATCAAACATCTTTATCACTCTTTCTACTATATATAGTATGATATTCTAACCTATCTACAAGATAAGCAGAAATAACCGAAAAAAATATAGATACACACCTATAGTGTCCATTTACCCACAATTCACTCTCTAAACCACTTATCGATCGATTCCATCTCTCGATAAGACACCTTTTTTATAATAATGCTTAACTTCTTTCATCTCAGTAACAAGATCTGCATAATCTATTAAAGCTTCTGGAGCATATCGTCCTGTGATAACTACTTCAACATCCTCATTTCTCTCATTTAAAACATCTAACACTTGTTCAGTTGTAAATAACTTAAAATACAAGGCTATGGTTAGTTCGTCTAATATAACAACATCATAATCCATCTTTAAAATACTTTTAATTTTTTCTAAGCCTTCAAGAGCAAGTGCCACATCTTTCTCAGTTGGTTCCACATCTATGAAACAATGCTGCCCATATTGTTCTATTGTTATGTTCTCAAAATCGTTTTCAAGCCCTGTTTCATGATACTTCATACTTTTTACAAACTGACCAACATAAACTTTTTTTGAAGCATATAAACTTCTTACAGCTAAACCAAATGCAGCTGTTGTTTTACCCTTACCATTACCTGTATAAATATGTACATATCCACTCATAGCAAATACCTCATCTTTCATGTATAATGACCTTACTTGGAGGTCATATGAAAATTAATCCTAAAATTGTTATCCTAATTGGTGCTCTCGGTGTTTCAACCTCACCAATTTTAATCAAATCATCACATTCACCAGCACTTACAATTGCCTTTTATAGAATGCTAACAACGGTTTTATTACTTACACCTTTCATTCTAGCAAAAAACTTACATGAATTAAAAGCCTTAAGTAAAAAACAAATTGGTCAAATCATGATCAGCGGTATGTTCTTAGGGTTGCATTTTTCTGCATGGATACTATCCTTAAAATTTACAACTGTCGCAAGTGCAACTGTCCTTGTCAATACAAGTCCTGTTATACTCTTGCTTATTACATACTTCATATTCAAGCAAAAATCCTCTCGTACAGAGGTTGTTGCCATAGTCTTTGCCTTTCTTGGTAGTGTAGTTTTAACACTAGGTGATTTCTCCGGTGGTTCAAACGTCGTTCTTGGAGATTTGTATGCTGTCGCTGGTGCTGCATTTATTTGTGTCTACCTTCTTATTGGTAATAAAGTTAGACAAAACGTTACTATGCCAACATATACATACTTAACTTATACATTTGCAATGATCACCATATTTATAAGCAATCTGTTTGTAGGTCAAGATATGATAGTTACTGCGCCAAGAGAGTATTTATTATTTTTAGGAATGGCTGTATTCCCAACATTACTCGGTCATAGTTTATTTAACTGGTCACTGAAATATGTACAGGCAACCTTTGTTTCTATGGCAATATTAACAGAACCAATTATTGCATCCATTTTTGCAATATTTATATTCAAAGAAATTCCTACAGTATCACAAATTATCGGTTCAGCAATTATATTAGGTGCACTAGCTGTTTATAACAACGCAAGAAAAGCATTGGCTTAAAAACCAATGCTTTTTCAAAAAATAAAAATCACTTGATTCGCACCAAGTGATCTTCGCATAAAATATTAATAGGGGGGATTGAAGTTTAAAATCATCTATTTACTATGATATCTCTCTTCTGAATACATCATACCACCCCCATGTGTAGTTCGTATGTACACATTGTTACAGTACTGTTAACTATTCTCCAATATTACAGGAATGGACTGATTTTTAAAGAAAGAATATATATAGGTTTCCTTAACTTTTTTACCTGTAATACTTTCTATTGCTTCCTTATAAAGTTCGAGTTGTGTTTTATATCTGTCTACAAGTATTTCACCATCACCGTAAAGGTAATCTGTCTTATAATCCAGAAGTACAATTTCACCCTCTTCTTCAAAATAGCAATCAATAATTCCTTGTATGAAAATATCATCTTCACCAGTCATCTCAAGCCTTTTTTTCAAAACAAAAGCCTTTTCTTTAAACACAGAATTTGATTGTCTATACCTTTTACCTAAATCAGAAGTAAAGAAATGAGTTAATCTATCAACATTTATATACTCCAGATCCGATTCATCGATGATATTTTTTTGAACCAAGGCTTCAATTTGACCTTCGATATCATGATTTTCTCTATTAAGCTTTTGCATAATAAAATGAGTTAATGTCCCTATTTCAGCAGCTGTCTTTTGCTTGTCCTCAGCTAAAAATTTTGGCGTCGTATTCAATGGATCTACTTTAACAAGCATCCCCTTCTCCAATTGTTTTAACTCTGTAACACTAAACTTCGATGGCAGTTCATGAAGTTTATGAGGATATTTATAATCAAAGGCATCTTCTAGTACCGTTTCACACAATACATCCTCATAGGATTCAAGCTGACTTAATATATCTTTCAAATCCGTATGTTCTTCCAAAGTATCTGTATACAATGTTTCTCTGGAAATCAAATGAATACTAAAACTTGAATCATGTTCTTTTAAACCCAGATAGCTTTTTTCAGCAATATCCCATATTGGTTTACTAACAGGATGTTTTGAAAGTATCATCATCATCCAATCCAAATAGGATTGACCATTCATAAGATTATAGATTTGATCGCCTCTTGTCCATTTTTTAGCATGACTTTCAATATCTTTTGCTGTCCCATACATGATAAGTTTATCAACTGCACGTGTTAATGCTACATAGAGAACCCTCATCTCTTCTGACAAACTTTCCATACGAATTTCTCTCTTGATTAATTTTTTTGGTAGTGTATCAAAAGCAACACGATGTACAGCATCAATATATTTCGGACCGATTCCTAGGTTCTTATGTAGCAAGACTTCCTGATAAGCATCTCTCAGATTGAACTTCTTACCACAACCTGCAACAATCACGACTGGAAACTCTAATCCTTTCGACTTATGAATACTCATGATTCTAACAACATTTTCACTTTCACCAATGATTTTAGCCGTCCCCATATCGGCATTGCTTTTATGCATTTTATCAACAGTTTGAATAAAATGATATAGACTGGCATGACTTGATACAGACATCTGTTCTGCACGATCAACCAAAAGTCTCAGATTCCCCTGCCTTGCTTTTCCTCCTGGCATTGCACCAACATATTGATAGTATCCAGTATCAATCATAATTTGCCATATAATCTCATCTAACTTCATATAAAGTGATTTTTTGTGATAGTTTTCTAAGAAAAGTCTCATATCAGCAATCTTAGCTTCTAATATAGGATTTCCTGAGTATTCAAATAAAGCAGTATAGTAGTAACTTTTTTGATTTGATAATCTTATCTCGATCAATTCCTCTGTTGTAAAATCAAAAATTGGCGATCTTAAAACTGTTAGTAAGGGCATATCTTGATAAGGGTTGTCAATTAACCTTAATAAGTCTACAAACATTTTTATTTCAATTGCATCAAAATATCCACCTTGAAAATCAGCAAATAATGGAATCCCATCTTTCATGAAGATATCATTAAAAACAGGAGCCCATGACGAAACTGCACGCATTAAAATAACAATATCACTATAGGCAATATCAAAATATTCACCTTTTTTTCTGTTATAACTCTTTTTTCCAATTAATGATTTTATATGCTTAGAAATCGCTTTTGCCTCTATTTCAGCAGCATTTAATTCTTCAAGTAATGGATCTCCAGAGTATTTACCTTCCACTATATTCACTTCTACAGAAGCATCTTCTATCCCACCAAAATCAATGCCCGTATAGAGTTTGGCATCATCATCATAACTCATTTCACCAAATGACTCTGACATCAATGATTCAAAAATAAAATTTATGCCTTCAAGAACTTCTTTTCTACTCCTAAAGTTTTTCTTTAAATCTATTCTTCTATCAACTGCACCAGCATCTTTTGAATAGCTATAGTACTTCTCTAAAAATAAAGATGGATCAGCGAGTCTGAATTTATAGATACTCTGTTTTACATCACCTACTAAAAAAACATTATTGTCTCTTTTGATTTTTTTTATTAATGTTTCTTGTACAAGATTAGAATCCTGATATTCATCTAAAAAAATATATCCATATTTCTTTCGGTAATAATCTTGAACCTGTTCATGATCAAGCGCCTTTAATGCTAGATGTTCCAAGTCATTAAAATCCACATAATTCTTTTCTGCTTTTTCTTCTGAAAACCTTAAACTATACTTCTCAACCAAATCATACAAAGTTTCCATAAAAGGTTTAACTAGTTTAATATCATCAAGATAATCTTGAAGAGATTTATGTACAAAAATATCTGATATCTGATCAATCAAATCTTTATATTGCTTTCTAAGGGATTTCACTTCATCGATTAAGTGAGGATCAATTTCTTCTTTTCTATCTTTCTTAATTGATTTTAATCTCATATGACTGATACTTCTAACAGCATCATCAAAGGACTCTAAATCAGCCAGTTTTTCTTTAAGCATTAGAGCATGGGAAATATCACTTTGAATCATTTCATCATACTCCAAAGGGCCATCTGGTTCAGAAGTTAAAACCGCTGCTGACTCTAATATTTCTAGTGATGCATCTAGATCAAAGAGGATATTAGACTTAAGTATTTCTATGAACAGTTCTGGCTCATCAAGTTTTTCAACAGTTTGCTTTAACCATTTTAGAGGTTCGGGTTGAGACTGTATAAACTGATACGTTGAATGAATTAGGTTAGCAACTTTCTTATCTTGTCTGTTTTCACTATAAGCTTCTACAAACTCAATAAAAGACTCTGATGCTTCTTCGTAAGCATCTTCTAATATCATGTCCATAACTTCTGAAGCCATAATACCGAGTTCAATGGTATCACCAACTTTAAATCCAGGGTCTACATCAATAAAATGTGCATTATTCCTTACAACGCCTATGCAGAATGAATGAAGTGTCATTATACTTGCCCTTTGAATCTTGTTTACCTGTTCTCTTAAAAAAGGATTATCCGAACTTTCAAGAGCTTCATATAAAGCTGCAACAATACGTTCTCTCATTTCGCTAGCAGCTGCATTTGTAAAAGTTACTATTAACATTTCATCTATAGATGCACCAGACTGAATAATCAACTGGATAATTCTTTCAACCAAAACAGCAGTTTTACCTGATCCAGCTGCTGCTGAAACAAGTAAATTTGAATCTCTAGATATAATTGCTTCATTCTGATCATGCGTCCAATTTGGCATGGTTGTCTCCTTCTCTAATAGACTCTAATACTTCGTCGTCTTTCATATTTTTTAGTAACTTGTAGCGGTTACCAAAACCTTGATCAAACTGACAGACGTTCTTATAGTCGCAGCTCATACACCCTGTTACAGCACCTAACTTCACAGGATCGATGGCTGTACGTCCATTTGTAATCTCATCACCAATATTCTTTATAAGATCTTTCACATGACCAATTAACATATAGAATTCTTCTGCTTTAGCAACTTTTGATCGACTACTGATACTGTCATCTTTTTTTAGTTCAAACGGAATCACTGTAGATTTTCTTTTATCAATTATTTCATTATCCATCGCCTTAGCAATATTGATGTTTTCTACCATTAAACCATCCATCTTCAATGTCTTCAAGATTTCTTGTTCTGTCATGTCTCCTTTTAGAATTTCAGACTCCAATAACGGATCATCAATTTTGAAATAGAATACACCTGCAGGATATAATTCATCAACTTTAAAATATTGTTTATTTTCTAGTATTGCATCTAGATAAATCATTAATTGGATCTGTAAACCTTGATAAACCTCTGATAAACTAAATTTTTTACTTCCAGATTTATAGTCAATTATTTTAATATAATTCTTACCATTTTCCTCATACATATCCACACGGTCTATTTGTCCTTCCAACATCATACGGTCACCATTTGAAAGTTCAATGATAATAGGAGGAACTGTATTAAAACCAGACGCAGAAAAACCAACTTCATGGGCATAAGGTATAAACTGACCTTGCTTAACTTGAGTAACAAGTGTCCATGCTGCTCGCTTACCCACACGTTTTAATTTTTTTATCATATATTTGATTCTTGATGATGAATTAAATATGTCGTGTTTGAATCCACTCACCAATTCGTCAACGATTTCTTCAATAAGTTCATTAGTACGTTCTTTATCAATACTCATCCAATCTTCCTGATAAGCTTTCATTTTGGCATCAAACATCTCTAATGATTTGTGAAATAAGGAACCTATGTCTGGTAAGTTGATTTCATATTCTTTTCTTTGTTTAGGACGAAGTCCATAATGAATAAAATGAGAAAATGGACATCTTGAGTATCTCTCAAGTCTTGATACACTTGACAGTAGTGGTAGTTGATACAAGGATTTTGCTTGCTTGACATCAATATTTTCCACTTGATTATCATAGAATAATGCATCTGGTAGTTTTTTTACTTTGGATTGCCAAACATCATTTTTAGCATACCAGTTTAAAACCGAAAACCACTTTTCATCAATATTAAAATCATCTGCATACAATCGCAACTGTTCGGTCAAAGATTTATAGTGATTTACTGCATTATAAGCATCTTCTGGACTTGGCGTATCCAAAACATGACTCTTCACTTTTAACTTTTCAAAAATTCTCTCAAGCTTATCAACATATATAGATGGTCTTAAAGCTTTACCCTCTACATCAGATAAAGCGAAACTAAATCTAATAAACTCTGTAGCCTTAAGTAAAGCTGTATAGGTCGAGAAGTAATCTCTACTTAAAATGCTATCTGCATCTGTTTCTAGATCAATACCATTTTCTTTTAATATTATTTTTTCATCATCTAATAGTAATCCTTCATCACTATATTTTTTAGGCAAAACACCATCATTAAGTCCTATTACATAGAGTACTTTTACGCTTTTTCCCTTTGAACGCTCAATATTGTTAATGACAACTTGATCAATACTAGGAGGGATTAAGCCTAAAGATACTTCCATAAATCCAGCTTCCAGAATTCTAATGTAATCTTTAATCGTTTTTACATCATCACCTTCTAATTCAATAAGTTGATCAAATATTTCAACCACAATATTCCAAACTTGTGCGCTCTCCTGTACCTTTGAAAAAGCTTGTTCCTCTTTCAAATATTCTATCCACTTACTTGTCTTTTCTGGGATCTGACAATCTATCAAATAATGATACAAAGCTTTGGTCATTTCTGCTATAGAAGACTTTGCAGGCATAATATCTTTAAAGGCAAATAACGGTTCTATAACTTTTCTACGTGCATTTTCAAGAGCTTCATCCTCTATACTATTTAGCCACTTATTACCTCTTAATCCATGCGAAACAATATAGTTCTCGAATTGATATGCCTCATTATTACCAATTTCACAAAGTCCTGATTTCATCAAACGTAGAACATCTTCTTTTTTAAAACCACTATTTAATGCACTCAAAGAAGACATTATGAATCTAACAATTGGATGATTCATAATGCTCACTTTATCATCAATAAAATACGGAATCTTGTATTCATTAAAAATACGTTTGATTATCGAAGTATAACCTTCAATATGGCCTGTAACAACAGACATTTCATTGTATCGATATCCTGTTTTGATCTTCTTTAGAATATCTCTTGCTACACCATCAACTTCATCATACATATTATTGTTCATGTGTATACTTATCAATTCATTCTCTTCTTTATACACTTTATATGGGTAAGCATAAAATTCTGTTTTCAAATGATGCAATTCATCGTTTATAACAAGATCTTCAACCAAATGTTTATGTTCTTTTATTTCTTTTGATTCAGCAATTTTTCTTAGTTTTTTCAGTGTCTTGTTCACAGGTTCATAAATCTCAGAGTCAATGATCATCGATAATGATATCACTGAGCCCTTTGCGATAGAAAGCATCTCTGTCATTAAACTGTATTCCTGTTCTGAAAAACTATCAAATCCATCAAAATAGACAACTGTATCTAATAAAATTTCTGATGATTTAAGTCTACTAATAACTGCTAATAACTTGTCTTCCTCATCAAAGTATCCACCTTCCATAAAGGCATTGTAATAATCTAAAATAGTTGCAATATCATGAAGTTTGCGATTAATTAACGTTTCTGTCCCACTTACTTCTAAACGATTCTTTAACAAATCACCATCAATGCCCACTCTTTTCATTTCACTTAACAATGTCGTCAGCTTATCTATAAAGCCAATCTTCTTTGAAACATCAGAATAGACTAACAACTCTTCTGAATGTTTATCCAAAATGGATCTTAGAACCATTGCTCTACCTAGCTGATTTATTTCGGTTTCTTTAAGATCACCAGTATCATTGATTACATGGGTACAAAATCTATTAAAACTCATCACTTCTACATCTAAAATACCTTCAGTATTCAAATCATTTATCAACTCGATTTCAGCCTGAAGGGTATACTGTTCTGGGACAATCATCAATTGATTAACTGTTCCAAGTCTTTCTTTTATCATTTGATGTATGTATTTACTTTTACCACTATTTGAAGGACCAACTACATATAATATCATTATTTTCACCTCTCTATAAGTATAACAAAAAAAGCCCAAAATATGGGCTTTTTTTCTACTCATTATCTGTATCAAAACCTTCTAAAGATTCTTGTAAATACGTGTTAATGACATTTTGAATGTGAGCGTCTTTTAAGATCACTGCAATCTCAATACGTCTATTCTTTGCATATGCTGCTTCAGAAGTACCACTATCAATTGGTCTAAATTCCGAATAAGCACTTGCTGCAAAATATTCACCGTAGTCATCCGCTAAATCTGGATTAGATGCCATTAAATAATTGACAACCGTATAGGCTCTACGAGCAGATAATTCTCTATTGTATTCCTCCGTCGATCTTTCATCAGTATGACCTTGAATACTTATTGCATCAATATTTTCACGAATACTTGGATCACTTAACACATTTTCGAAAGCTACAGCTAAGTTATCCAGTAGTACTTTACCACTATTTTTTATATCTGATGAATCTGTATCGAATACCAAGCTCTCATTGATAATAATATTTCCATTATCACCTATGGTAACAAGTGCTTCACCAGAAGCATTGGTTTCACCAAGTTCATCTTCTATGGATTGTTTAACTTTATCAAGCACATCAACTCTTAACAGTGCAATACCTTCCAGCTTAGCTCTTAAGCTTGCAAGTTCTTCATTACTTTGTTCAATAATGTTCTTTTGGTCATCAATGGACTCTTGAGCCAACTTCAAATCTTCTTTACCAGCCTCTAGTTCAACTTGAAGAGCCTTTAATGCAAGGGTATTACTTTCAATTTCTAACTTACTCATCGAAAGATTTTCTTCAGTTTCTGATAATGATTCCATTTTTTCATTTAAAATCAACTCAGTATTAGCTAGCTGTTCCTCTAAAGCACTTAAAGTCTTCATAGTCACGATTTTTTCCATATAAAACACCAATACCAAGAAGAATAAGATTAAAACAACTGTAGAAATCATATCGGTAAATGCCGGCCAGAAATTTTCAGGTTCTTCGTGGTGTCTAACTCTACGTCTACGCAGTTTCATATTACCACCTACCCGTCTTTTCTTGCTAACTTATCAAGTGTTTGATTTAAGTCATCCACTTTTTTATGTCCAGCTTTCATATCAGCTATATTTTTATCCATTTCATCATTTAAATCATCAAAAGTTACACTTAATCTTTGTATATTGGTTCTTAAATGATGATTAAACTCTGTAAAATCTCTTACATTTTCAGAGAATTGATTTAATGAATGATCAAATCTAACTACAGAAGTCTTTATTGATTCAGCAGTTAATACCATATCTCCAGTTGCTTCTGCTAGTTGTGTAGTTACTTCAGTTGTAATTGTTCTTAGATTATGTGCTAGTGTATCATTAAACTTATCAAAGCTTAAAGATAATGCAGTATTGCCATCTTCATCTACAGCACCTAATCCATTGTTTGATGTCATTAGATTATTGTCTAAAAACTCTTCCATATGTGTAATGAAAGATTCTTTTAAATCATTTAATCCAAATAAAACACTCATAATATTTGCAAGTATAGAAGCTCCAATACCAAACATTGATGTTACGAATGCTACAGACATACCTGTAATTGAACTAATTAAGCCATCTGTAATTACATCCACACCTGTTATAGCTTGAGTATTTGATAACATCTCTACTAATTCACCAATCGATAATATCAGACCATAAAATGTACCTAATAGACCTAATACAATCATCATTGATACTGCTTTTTTTACAAATCTTTCACCTAAAAGAACATTTTTTAAATGAACATTGATATTTTTATCAACGATTGCAACAGTGTTGATTTCTTCAACATTATTATTTAAAGCAACATTAAAATCATCAATGATATCATTAATCATTCTAAACTTAAATAATCTGTTTTTTCTGTTTTCCTTATCAGAAATATCTCTTATTAAACCACCATAACTACGTCTGATCATCACTGAAAATACCAGTGTACATAAAAACAAAGCAACAATAATTACGATAATTGAAAGTGCGATGCTATTTAAACTTTGTAATGCTCCCATGTAAACCTCCTTCTTATCCTATGTATATTGTATAGATTTGAAGGCTACGTTACAATACCAATCTTGAATTGTAAGAAAACATTAACCTATCATTAATATTTGAAATATAACGTAAAAAAAAGAATGTTTTTGTTTTAACAATCTTTTCCAGGGTATTTTATAATTGGGAGGTGCAATATGAGAACTAAGTGTGGGTATCCTATTCCAACAAACCTGAGAGTTTTCAAAACCCATTACAACTATTATCACGGTATTGGGAAACTCTCACAAAAAGAATGTATCGATCGTTCACTTCTCGTTTCAGGTGTCACATTTGTCGATCAAGGTGAGTTTAATGAATACGTAAAAGAAAATAAGCTCGATAACATTCTTATATAAACTTTAAAAGCACTGCTTTCGCAGTGCTTCCTCATTTTCTTATCATAAATAGACTAATATTAGTCTGTTTTGTGAGTATCTTGATACTCTAATAAGAGCTCTAACAACTGCTCTAACTCAGTTGAACTAACCTTATCTAATTCCGCTTGCAGGAACTCAATAGATTCTGTAACATTGTCCATCTTATAATTACAATAAGCTATGTATCTTACAACATCTACATTGATTAAATTATTCTCATATAAATTATAAAAATATTCTAATGCTTGTTCATATTCTTCTTTCGCACTGTAGTAAATTCCCATACCATATAAAGCATAGAAATAATCAGCATCAATTTCTAACGCTTTTTCATAAGCCATCTTCGCTTCTTCTACATTTCCTAAATCAAAATAAGCATTCCCTAAATTTGAATATTCTATTTCACTTTCTTTTCCTAAGTTAACGGCCTTTTGTGCCGCCTCTAGAGCCAATTGGTATTCTCCAATTGCATCATAACATAATGAAATGTTATTCCAAGAAGTGTCATCTTCAGGATCAATTTCAACAGCCTTATTCAGCAAATTAAGAGCTTCTGTATAATTTCCCATACGAATAAACTTTAAAGCATCTCGATTATGTGTTTCCACTTTTGATTCACATCCGAGTAATGAACTTCCAATTACAAAACACAAGATTAATATTAACACTTTTTTCATAGTAACCTCCGACATCAGTATATCATGATTTTAAACTAAAAAAAATAAGAAAAGGCAAGTGCCTTTTCCTACTAGTTTATACGATTTTCAGTTTTAGTGTCAAAGAAATGAATTGCTCCTATATCAAAACCAAATGCGTGTTTTTCACCAGGTGCATAATCATAGTGACCAGGTGTTGAAATAACTAATTCTTTATCATTTTCTAAACGAGCATAAACGATTTTTTCTTTTCCAAGCATCTCTACAACATCTATAGTTGCTTCAAATGTATCACCAAATTTACCACCACTTTCAAATCTCTCTGGTCTAATACCAACAGAAACAGGTTTACCTTCAAATGGTTTTAAAAGCTTTTCATCATCTGGCGTTGGTTTAATTTTAATTAACTCATCACTTGAAACAAAGATACCTTTTTTCATTGTCCCTTCAATAATATTCATTGTAGGTGAACCAATAAATTTAGCAACAAATATATTCTCCGGTTTATTGTAGAATTCATCTGGTTTACCAAATTGTTGAATCTTACCACCGTTCATTAAAACAATTTTAGTTGCCATAGTCATAGCTTCCGTTTGATCATGTGTTACATAAATTGAAGTTGTACCTAACTTTTGATGCAGTCTAACTAGCTCAACTCTCATATGCTCACGAAGTTTAGCATCCAAGTTAGATAACGGCTCATCCATTAGGAAAACACTTGGTTTTCTTACCATCGCACGACCTAATGCCACACGTTGACGCTGACCACCAGAGATATCCGATGGCTTCGAATGAAGGTAATCCGTAATTTGGAGTACTTCAGCAGCTTCCATAACACGATCATGAATAATCTTTTTACGTTCTTTTCTCATAGCTAATGAAAAAGCCATATTATCATATACTGTCATATGTGGATAAAGTGCATAAGATTGGAATACCATAGCGATATCTCTATCTTTAGAAGCAACTTTATTCACTCTTCTATTACTAAATAATAGATCACCCTCAGTAATTGAGTTTAATCCTGCAATCATTCTAAGCAAAGTTGTTTTACCACAACCTGATGGACCTAAAATAACACAAAAATCTTTTTCTTCTATTTCTAAGTTAATATTTCGCAAAGTGAACTCTTCACGACCTTCATATTTTTTACCAATATTCTTTAATACTACGTTCATGACGTCCTCCTATCCCTTAACAGATCCTTTTGACAATCCAGATACTAATTGCTTTTGTAATGCTATAAATAGAATTACAATTGGTATTGCTGTTAATAATCCACCTGCTGCAAATGCAGGTTGATTAAGCGTTCTAAAATCCGAAATCAGCGTCTGAAGACCAGCTGCTAACGTGTATGACTCAGGATTTGTTAACAATACCTTCGGCAATAGGAAATCCATGAATGGACCAATGAATGACCATAATGCAATAATTGCAAGCATTGGTTTTGCAATTGGCATAATAATTAATCTATAAACTTTCATACTTGAACAGCCATCAATTCTCGCAGCATCATCAAGTTCTGTCGATATTGAATCTAAATATCCTTTAAGGATAAATGTATTACCAGCAATACCACCTGCTGAATAAATAAGAATCAGCATCATCTGTCTTGTAAAAGCAGGAGTGATATTTGCAATAATTGAATGCATTGTGTAATATGCTGTGATACCTGCAAATGTAGGTATTGTTTGAATTAACATAATTGCCATCAAAGATGCTTTACGTCCTTTAAAACGATATCTCGAATATGCAAAGCCTGTAAAAGATACAAAGATCAAAGTTAAAACGGCTGTTGATATCGCAATAAATATTGTATTACCAACCCATTTTAAATACAAGGTTTCAGCAAATAAATATTCAAAGTGCTCCCATGAGAACGTAAATTTATTGTTCAACATTAAATACTGTCCTTGTTCGCCATTAAAACATGAAATTACCATTTGAGTTAATGGATATAATATAGCGATCGTCCATAGTGCTAAAACAAGGTATGAAATTACTACACCAATCATCCCTACTGCAGTCAAAGGCTGTTTATCAGAAAGATATAATTCTGATTTCTTTTTGAACAATTTCATTATAACTTTTCCTCCTTAAACGCCTTAGAGTTTTTAAATCCTATAAATGCAAATAACATTAATCCAATAGATATAACAATTGTTATAGCAGCACCAATAGCTTGATAATCATTTTCCATTGTTAATTTATATATATATGAAATTAACAGATCTGTAGATCCAGCTAAGTTACCATACTTTGTTGGATTAAATGGTCCACCGCCATTAAATAAGTAAATAATAGAGAAATTATTAAAGTTAAATGTATACTGTCCTACTAACAATGGTGCTGTTTGGAACAATACTATCGGTAATGTAATTTTTCTTAATTTCTGCCAAGCAGTTGCACCATCAATTTGAGCTGCTTCATATAAATCTGCTGGAATTGCTTGAAGTACTCCTGTTGATAATAAGAATACATACGCACTACCTAGCCAGCCTTGAAGTCCTATAAGTGTAACCCTAGACCAAAACGGATCATTTTTAACAACAAGCCAATCATCTACACCAATTAATTTAAAATAATGCAAGAATGAATTCAAATGTGTCGTTAATATACCATTCTGAGAGAACATAATACTAAAGAACATGATTGTAATAAAAGCAGGTACTGCCCAAGGCAATATAAACACAGATCGGAAAAATGCTTTTCCTTTAATACGTTCATTATTTGTTATAAGTGCTAGCATAAATCCAATTGCAATTGCAAGTGTTGTCGCAAGTACTGTCCATGTTACAGTCCACCAAAGAATCTGCCAGAAAGGTCCACCCGCTACTCCTTCGCCCATTGCAATCATCTTATAGTTATCAATTCCAATCCATTGAAATTTATTCTGATGATCAGGATCTAAGTTTGTAAACGATAATAAAATCGCTGTTGTAATTGGTACCAATACAATAAAGATAATTGCAAATAACGCTGGCATTGAAACCATATAAGGGAATCCCTCTTCAGTTACATTTGTCCATGTTTCGAACCAATTACGTTGTCTGGTACCTTTAATGCGTTTCTTTTCTATCGTCAATACATCTTTAAAAGATATAATTACAATCGCTACAACTATTAAGACTAAGAAAAGAGCCATTATCCCTTCAATCATAAATATGATTGAACGATCAATTTTTCTTCCCCCTTCAGCCAATGTCATCAAACCTGCAACACCTTGACCCTGATAATTACCAAAACCTAAGGCATATGGAATTGCAACAAAATACATAAATGCTGATAGTAAAAAGAAAAATAGACCTTTAATGTATTGCTTGTTTAGTAGTTGACCCACACCAGGAAGCATCCATGTTAAATAAGCATATATCGGTGATTTTTTTTCGATTTCAACAGGTGTTTTTCTTCTGTAATCAGAGATGTTAGATTGCATAACATTCAGGTCTCTTCTGAAACCTTTTGATAATTGATATTTAATATTACCAATTAACTCTTTATTACTTTTCTTAGGAGAATCATATGACTTTACAGTCAATGCCTCATCCATTTTTTTCTTAAGCTCTCCACGTTCATTGATGAGTGCTTTTTTAGATATAAGACCCTTATTTCTTTTTTCTACTAAGATAGCACATCCATCATCATAGATTTTCTTCTGTTCAGTTTTAAAAGCTTCGAATGAAGCTTTTTCCTTAGCTTCGTCCTCATCCTTAATTTTCTTGCCTTCAGCAATTGTTTCTTCCAAACGCTTTTCATTAAGTAATACACTTTCAATAATCTCTTGAAGTTGCTCAACCTTGATACACGATTCCTCGTATTTCAGTTCAGCATCATAACTAAGTGGAACATATTTCTTGTAAAACACCAAAGCTTCTTGACTTCTAAGTAGATTAACTTGAAGTTTTAGTACTTTTCTGGAATATTGTCCATTCACTTTTTTCTTGTAAGAAGCTACCTTTTCTCTCAAAGAACGCTTAAAAGCTTTTTCATCTGTATGGTAATCATTCAGTTTCTTAATATAAGAATGATTCTTTTTACCAGCTTTCAAAGTTTTTAGTGTTTCTTTAAGGCTTTCTGTATTGCCAGATCCTTCTTGAATTTTCTCCTCAAGGATTGCGACTTCTTTTAAGTATAGATTTTTTCTTTCGTACTCATTGCCAATCTCGTCGTATAAGTACACATTGTATCTAGCCAAAATACGCCCCCTTTCTATAAACCTTTATTTTGATTAATAATACCAACCAATGACAACACGGTGCCAATTAGTACTATAAATAAAACATTGTTGATATAATAAAATATTGATCCAAATTGAAGTGTTATTAAGTTAAATGCAAAACCGCCACCCAATAGGACCGTCCACATAAAAACAAACAACTTATTAATTCTTATTTTTGAATAAGCAAAATAAGTATGAATACCAAATGCCATTGGCACAATCACTCTTTGAAAAAAATACGACAAAGTCGCGGTTACATATATATTGTACCCAGCTTCTCTTGTAATATTAACTTGATTTTTATACCATATATCAAACAAAGTAATATCTTTAACTCTCATCATCGTTTCTAATGACATAGAAAGAATCATAACACTTAAAGATATTAGAAAGATATACATATGTTTTTTTGGTAATTTAGTACCCGAATGCATGTTTCCACCTCCATAGCGCCAAAGAAGAGAGGTTCCCCTCTCTTCTAAACACTATATCACTTCATTTAGAAGTTACCCATCATTGCTTTAAATGCAGCTTGAACTTCAGCATATGCTTCTTCAACAGTTGCTGGCTTTACAGCAGACCATGATAAAACAGAATTTTCCCAAGTTCCCCATACGTTACCCCATTCAGAGAATAAAGGTCTTGCAGGTGCAGCATTGTATGATTCGATTACAGCAGCTACTACTTTTTTATCAGTTTCTGATAAATCTGAGTTAGCATAAGTATCTGCATCTACATTTTCTAAAATCTTACCAGTTGACTTAAAGAAGTCTACTGCGTAATCTGTGTTAACAATTTCTTCGATCATAGCTTCAGCTAATTTCATTTGATCGTCGTTACCTTCAACTCTAGCATTTACAGCTAAGCCCCAGCCACCTTGCCAGTGAGCAAGAGGTGAACCAGCGATTGTTACTTGGTTAATTGGTAATACAGCTAAGTCAGCACCATCATTTGACTTATCAACGAAACCTTGAGTTCCCCATGGACCATCAATTCTTAATGAGTTAGTACCACCAGAAGTGAATACTGAATCCATGTAACCCCATGTAGCTTCTTTATCCCACATATCTGTACCAGCTTCATCATGAGCTTGCCAGAAGTTGAATAACGTTTTGAATACTTCTTGCTTCTCTTGTGGAAGATCAGCAAAATCAGTTGTTAAATCAGTAAAGAATGTACCATCTTCTTTTATGCCTAACATCTCAATATTACCAGCGTTAGCCATTGCAACACCAAACCATGTGTTATGAGCTGGAATTAACATATCTTCATAGTTTAATTCATTAAACTCAATAGTTGATGATAAATCTAAACCGTTTGCCTCAGCATTAGCAGCGTTAGCAAAGATGATTAATGTTTCTATATTCATTGGGAATGCTAAGTAGTCTCCGTCTACATTGAAGTTACCACCTAAACCGTTATCGTAGTCCTCAAAACCACCAACAACGTTTGCAATACCTTTAGCATCTAATGAAGCTAAAAATTCATTTTTGGCAAATCCATAAATTCTATCAGCTGGAATAGCAAATAAATCTGCTACGTCTGGATTTGTTACATCTGTACCATCTAATACATCGATGTGATCAAATGATCCAGTTTCAATAAAGTTGATTGTAGCTTTTGGATTCTGCTCTAATACTCTTTGCTTAGCAGCTTCATAATACTCTAACCAATCTGATTCTACTTGAACAGAAATAGTTGCTTCTAAACCAGTTGCTTCTTCTACTTCAGTAGTAGTTTCAGTTGTTTCTTCATTAGTAGCAGTATTTGTACCAGCATTTGTACCAGTGTTAGCATTGTTACTACCACAAGCTACCATTGAAAAAGCAAGTACTAATACTAGAAGTAAACTTACGACTCTTTTCATTGTAATTCCTCCTACAGTCATATCTAATTTTTTCCACCCTATAATGCATACGTTTGCATAAAAACCACGAACCACTCGTGTTATGGCTACTTATATGATAATATATGTTGCTATTTTAAGCAAGAGTGAATAACAGTTTTTTTTTACAAAAATGACATCATTCGTTCTTGATAGTCATCTTAAGCATTGCAAATACACGCTTCTTTCTTTCGGTTTTTTAAGAAAATGTTTTCATACATTTTATGGAAATTAAACATACTTAACACATATTAATCAAACTCAAACTCAAAATCAATGCAATCGATTGCTCATATAGACTTGAGTAATAAGATACTGCGTTTGCACAGTTAACATATTTTGTATGTTTCGTATGTAAATTCTACTAGACTTCAACTATAAACGTTGTATTTTACAGCAGTCTATGAATTGTTACATAAAAATAGAACTGATGCATTGCAATCAGTTCCAAATTAATACAGAACTCTCTTTTTCTCTCGTTATCAAAACTACAATTCGAAATTCTATACTTTTAAAAAGCAACAAAGTGATTTTTCACACTCCTCTTTGTCATATTGTCAACTACTGATGTAGATTTACAAGTCTTCAATATCATCTACTACAATTATTTCGCTTGTAATCATTCCCATCCAACATGAATATGTGTAAACTCCTGTCTCAGTAGGAGTAAACACAACCATGTTATCTCCTGGAATGAGACCAAGTTTGACATTGTATTCAGGAATTTGTAAAGCTCCATTACAACTATTTAAATTCTCTGCATCTGCATAAAAATTCAGATTAACTGGAATCCCCTTCTGAAGTACAATTGGCTCATATGTGTATTTTTGTATATCAACTTGCACAGTTTGAAAATCTGTATCTGATTCAACATACGCTATTACTCCTGATACACTTGATTCCACTGCTTGTACAGGTTGACTGTACCCTGCTAAAGCGATTCCTCTATTAAACATAACAACACCCATTACAACAATTAACACAGCCCCAACTTTCACAAAATATTTAGAATATTGATGTCTCATATGTGTGCTAACAATACTCAATCCCAACATTAGAGGTACTGTACCTAAACTAAATATAAACATAGCAAGTGCTCCCTTTACAAAAGAACCTGTTCCTAATGCATATAATTGCATCATTTGAAGAGGGCCACATGGCATGAAACCATTAACTAATCCTACTATGAATGCACCATTCTGTTTTTCGCTATTAAATAGCCATTTAGCAACTTTATCATAACCAGATATTTTAACAGAAAATTTAGGAATTAAGCCAATCATTTTTAGTCCTATAAGAATCATAAACAGTGCAGCAATCGAACTAATTACACCTCTAGTAAAATCACTAAAACTCAATACAGAGCCCAGTAATCCAACCAATCCACCAATAATTGTATAAGACGTTACTCTTCCAAAATTATATAAGAAACTACTTCTATACTTACTTAATGGTTTACCAACTGTTATTGATGTGACCTTTCTCGAGTTAACAGCTATATTTATTCCTCCACACATTGTAATACAGTGAAGTGATGTCAAAAGACCAATCATAAATATCACACCATAACCAACTGTAGAATCAAGTGACATTTGACCGAAATCAAAGTACTTTCCAAACAAAAGAATTAGGAATAAGACCCCTGCTGAAATCGACCAAATTGATTTTTTTGCTAGTGAATTTGAGGTTATGCTATAACCTGTTGATTCAACCAGTTCCTCAAGGTCAGCTTTAGTCATATGTTCTTTTAGAGTAATTTCTACAACACTGGACACATAATCAGCCTCAACACACTTAACTTTATTATGCTTCTTTAATTCTTGTTCAATATGAATCTCACAAGCTTGACAAGACATACCATCAACATTAAACCTTCTTTTTAAACTCATTAATTCCCCCCTAATAAATCCTTAAATTATCATGTAATATATGACACAACAATTTGTAGCTCTAAAATAAAACCGCGGGCTAATAAAGAAAGTAGCTCGCTCTATCACAATGGCAAAACTCCTCGTTTAATCAAAGGAGTCCTCGTTAGAATGATTTAAAACTAAATCATCTTTATACATTGGTAATTCAATCGTAAAGGTACTCCCACTATTTAACTCTGAGTTAACAATTAAGTTACCACCCAATTGAATGATATTTTCTCTAGCAATGTATAATCCTATACCATCACCATTAATGAACTTTGAATTTTCACCTCTAAAGTAAGCTGAAAAAACTTTTTTCTTATCCTCATTGGATATGCCAATTCCTGTATCTTGAACTTTAATCAGTAATTCATCTCCTATTACTAAAGTAGTAACCCATACTTCTCCACCTTCTTCAGTGTACTTATAAGCATTTGTGAGAAGATTGAATATTGATTGACTTAATTTATATCTATCAGTTACAACTTTGTAATTCCCGCCAGAAGTCACATCTAGCTTGATCGATTTAACTTTGAATTGAGTCATTAATCCTGAAGTTATCTGTTTGATAATAGAATCAATGTTAACTTTCTCTAAAACAATTTCATCTACATCTTTATCTGCATCAATCATGCCACTCATATTTGTAATGATTGATGTGAGATTCTCAATTTGATTTTGACATATGTTAAGTTCTGTATCAGACACTTCAATAACGCCATCCTCAATTGCTTCTAAATGCGATTTTAGAATTGTTAACGGTGTTCTCGTCTGATGCACCAAACTATCTATCAAAGTCTTTCTACTTTTTTGCTTCAATCTTAGTTTGACATCTAAATCTTCTAAGCTATCACGAATTGTATTTACTTCTCTTATATTAGTAGGAATAGGGACAATTACTGATCCTTGCTGAACATTCGAGGCCATTTTAGCAGTCTCAATCAGAGATTTACTCATCCTTCTACTAATAATGATGCCTAAAATAATGACCAAAATCGAAACAATTAGAACAGATATAATGCTATTCGAGAACAATGAAGAATTGAACTTCTTAGCTACATACGAGTTCTCATCAACACTATGTGATGTTACATTTAAGTAACCTACAAGCTTGTTATTCGTAACGAGCTCATACTGTCTCACTTCATCCGAAGTATCCTTTTTCATCATACTTCTCATCATACCTGGCATCATATTACTTGGCATTTGATAATCATCATATACTTCAGCCAAAAGATTTCCCTCTGGTGAATATAATTTAATTTCAATAATAGGATCTGTTAGATGAGCCTCTAGTTGCATTTCAATTTGTTTTTGCGTAGCTTCTTCACTTGCCAGAACATTTTTGCTATAAGCAATTATTTGATTAATATGAATCTCATAACTCTCAATAAGATAATCCTTAAAGTAACGATCAGTAAGTGTAGAAAATATTATGGAGTTAACAGCTACTGATAAAATGGCAACTGCAATCAAAATAAGCAACCAAAGCTTACGTATTGTCATTATCTCTACCTCCAAATATATAGCCTGCTCCGTATTTTGTAATTAAATACTTAGGTGATTTGGGATTGTCTTCAAGTTTGTTTCGCAGCCTTTTAATATAGCTGTCAATATTTCTATCAAATCCCGTATAGGCAATCCCAAATGACAATTCTATCAGTTGCTCTCTCGATAGTATCTGTCCCTTATGTCTCATAAAAGTATGCAATAGTTTAAACTCAGTACTTGTCAGATCTATAACTCGTCCTCTTTTTTCAACTTTCATTGTCGTAGGATACAATTTCAAGTCACCAATTATTAAAATAAGTTCATCAGCATTATGGTAGACTCTTCTCATAAACACTTTAACACGACTTATGAGTTCCCTAGGGCTGAATGGTTTAATGACGTAATCATCAGCTCCCCTATCAAAGCCTTTTAATCGATCGATTTCCTCTTGTTTTGCCGTTAACATTATTATTGGAATATCGGATATTTCTCTGATTCTTTCTAAAACCTCAAAGCCATCAATGCCAGGCATCATAACGTCTAGCAATATAAGATGGAATTGAATATCAGAGAATAACTCTAAAGCTTCAAATCCATTAGATGCCAACACACATTCGTAACCATCTTTCTCTAGATACTTTACTACAATATCGCTAATATTTTTTTCATCTTCTACGACAAGTATTCTCATAATGCACCTCAAGTTTGCTGATTTGTACTAATTATTTTCTACATTATACACTTCAATCACATCTACTAAATTACCATGCCACTCATGATACCATACATCTCCAGTAAGTCCATTTACACTTAATATACCCATAGTTTTGTTATCTTTATCTATATGGAATGTAAAATATCCATAAAACTCAATGAAGTCTTGACTCAACTGTAAATTATCGTAGTATTTATCTAAATAACTAACACCATAATTATATGCTTCTTCATGATTAATTGCATGATCATAATCTATATCATTATAATCATAAGAATTCATATGCCTTCCAGACATCATTCCACGTCCAGACCTCATACCACCACTTCCATGCATACCATACTTCAAGTTCCACATCATATTAGGACCAAAATCAGGATAAACATTTCCAGTATATGGGTTGACAAGAAGTTCTATAGCGCCTCTTCCTGTCTCTTCTTCTACTACAGAAAAATAATAGTCACTATCCTCATAAATAAAAATATCAGAAATAACTAAATCTGTTTCATAATAAGTAAGATAGTCATTTACCCTTTCTTCTAGTATTTCTACAGACAGGAGTTCATAATTTTCATAGTTATCAAAAGTATCAAAATCCATCATTGGAATGTTACCATTATGGTTCTTCACATTCATCATCTTATTTTGAGTCCATAGTGTTTGCTTGTCTGCATAAAATTGTTCTGTCTGCGAGCTATTGTATCGACCAAACCACCCTGCTGTAATCAATAAAATCCCTGCTGTAATCACAAATATGCCTTTATTTTTCATCTGGACACCTACTTTCTTTCTATGACACTTTTACGATTTAGATACTCCTCTTCATTAATTTTCCCGTTTACAAATTCAATTTTCAAGAGCTCTAGTACTTCTGTAGAATCATGTTTCTTATTTTTAATAATAAGTGCAATTCCAACAATCAGAATAACTACGCCCACTAGCAACAATATATTCCAAAATCCAAACATATTAGAACCACCCCACAGAGGGCAAAATCCATTTCCAAACCAATTACCTCGCATCATTATTTAACCTCCTTATAATCATCATTTTTTCAAAGTCTCTTTCATCTGTAAATAAGTCGTTTCATCAATTTCTCCTTTGGCAAAACGTTCTTTTAACAGTTCATCAGAATTTTTTGAAACTAATCTAAAACCTTCCGATTTACTGTTATTTGAATTGTAATAAAGAAAAATTAATATCGCTATTACTGGTAACCACATCATAAAATACCTCCCTTCTTCTATATCTTAATTATGTACTAAAAATATGACTCAATTATGACTATCACAGAAAGTTCAATATACCTATGATTATCTTAGTTTGATACATATAAAAAAAGGTATAAATATATTAAGATACTTTATAGAAGAAAGGATATACCAATGAAATTTATTGTTCGCTTATTACAAGTTTTTGTATGCGTTGTTCTCTTTCTTTTAGCAGGCTATATCGTTGAAGAAAGAGATCAGCTATTTAGTTATAATGAAGAGATTGATACAAATGAGATTCTATCATCTCATGATGATCAGATTGAAACAATAAGTAATGAAATCACCACTCATAATGTAGATGAGAAAAAAGTCCATATTCCAACTGCTCCAATAGAACATGACAACAACACAGATGTAGCTGAAGAAAAAAAAGTCCTAACTAAAGAAGATTCTATCTATGATATGGACCCAATAGATCCTCACACAATAGGACATATATACGATATGCTTGAAATTATTGAACAATTTAGAACATCTCCACATAATGATCACGATTTACTTATCAAACAACTCAATACTAAAAATTTTATACATTTTGAAGATGAACTTGAAGATAAGAATATCGCACTATATGAGGTACTAAAGAATCTGATGAACGCCATTGAAAAGCATGAAGATTTTTCAGATACAGAGTCAATCATGATTATATTAGATGATATTTATCTAATACTTGATAATATTACAAAGATTGAATAGGAGTATAATTTGATTACATTGCCATATAAAACATTGAAACTGCTAGGGTGGACTACAGTAATTCTGGTTTCTCTCTCAGCAACTTTTTACTTCTTGTTGCTGATAAATAAAAAAATACAAAGAAGTAAATCTAATCATCCTATTACTACAAAACTTAAAAGGCTTTTGAGAAAACTAATACCATTTATTCACTCTTACCACTCTGCTTTGGGTACAGCTGCTCTTATTACTGGTATTGTTCACGGCTATTCTCTTCTGCAATCAGTAGAATTTCATTCAGGCTACCTCCTCTGGATATCCATAAGTTTTATGGGAATAACCGGATTATCAATGAAAATATCTAAAAACAAGTCCTTTTATAAACGTATTAGGATGATCCATAGAGTTATCATGTTTATTACATTATTACTATTAACCTATCACATTTTGTCTATGAAACTTTTACTTTGATATCAGTAAGCAAAAAGGAGAAGCACGCTTCTCCTTTACTATTTTACTTCGATTACCTCAAAGCCAATATCGCTAATCACATTCTTAAACTCATTATCTGATATCTCGTTAACCATTTCAAATGTAGCAGACTTATTCGAAAGATCTACATGAACGTTGGAAACACCATCAAATCCTTCTAAAGTGCTTTTTACTCTTGAAGAACAGTGACCACAAGACATACCTTCAATAATTAATTCTTTTTTCATTATTATTCCTCCACATATTACTAATTATTACAGTTTTGAAGCCTTCTTAATCCAATCATCAGAACTCTTTTCAACAATTAACTCATCATTAATAAATCCAAAAGCTTCCGTCTCATATGCTGCACAATTTTCAATACAACCAACTTCTACTTTATCTTCACCAACCTCATTCTTTAACAGCTCAATGTTAATGTTTGAGCAGTGCTCACATACTTTAATCATACATATACTCCTTTACTATTATCAGAATCCTTAAAGCTATTTTGAATAGAAATGTGAAATTACATCTATTTATTCTTTACCAATTAAGTATTCATACATCTTCTATAAGTAGAATATCATTAAGATATGCAAGAGTCAAGAAAATAATGTCCGTTCTGTCTATTTTTGTCCATTATTGTACTATTTTTAATACTGGATTACTTAATTTTTGTAGCTAGCCATCATTCTTGCAATACCACCACCATTGTGAACATTAGTAAAACCCTTTTGTCTCAGGATTCTAGCAGCATAGGCACTTCTAGCACCAGATGCACAGTAGAGGATGATTTCTCTTTCTTTACTTCCCAAATCAGATGTTTTCATCTCTATTTCATCTAACGGAATATTAATTGCACCAGGATATGCACCATAAGAGAATTCCTCAACAGTTCTTGTATCAACAATCAAGGTCCCAGTTACATTCTCTTCCTTGAATTCATTTTGTTGATTCTCACTTTCATCTTGTGCTGTTTCTCCAATATATTTCTGTTCTGGAACTGATAGTTCCATAGAAAAATTCAACGGTTTGCTCGCTCTTACATGATGCGCTAGACTCATATAACCACCGCTAACATTTAATACATCTTTAAAACCTGCACCTTTTAGCTGACGTAATGCTTGATGGCCTTTTTTACCAGTTAGATCATATAACAGAACCAAATCATCCTTTGGCAGTTGATCAAGCATTGAATACAGCAACTCAAAAGGAATATTTACCGCACCATCCACATGAGATTTCTCAAAAGAAAATATGTCTCTTAAATCTATCCATAATGCTTTTCTCTCCTCTAAAAATGTATCTAATTCACTAACTGTCAATGCAGGAGAATAACCTGAATTTCTATTTTCAGCAACATACGCAGCCATATTGATTGCATCGTTTGCATTTCCTAGTGGAGGAGAATATGCAAAATCCATATCTGCCAAATCCGAAATTGTTAATCCGGTTGCAACTGCGGTCGCTAAAACGTCTAATCTCCTATCAGCCCCGTCATAGCCTGCAGTTTGTCCACCTAATATAACGCCTGTTTTTCTATCGTAAACAACCAACACCGTTACAAGTTCCGCTCCAGGATAATAAGATGTATGGTTTTCTTTATGAACAACAATCGCATCAGCATCAAGTCCCTCTGCACGTGCAGTTTTTAAAGATATACCTGTGATACCAGCAACAGATTCAAAGACCTTTACAATTGATGTACCAATTGATCCTTTATATTCGTGTTTTTTTCCTAAAGCATTCTCAGCAGCAATTCTACCTTGTCGATTTGCTGGTCCAGCAAGAGGAATTCGAACTTTTTTACCAAGTACCCTATGTTCTAACTCAATCATATCTCCTGCTGCATAGATATTTTCATCACTTGTTTTTAACGTTGAGTCCACTAATAATCCCCCAGCTTCACCCATATCAAGGCCTGCTTCTTTAGCTAGTGTCAATGTTGGACGAACGCCAATTGACAATAAAACCATATCTGCACTCACCTGTGTGCCGTCATTAAGTATAACGTTTGAACTTCTAATCTCTGTTACTGCTTTGCCTGTATGCAAACTAACGCCATATGAAATCATTTCTTCTTGTATAACTCCTGCAATTTCAGCTTCCATGATTCCCATAACGTGAGGCATCATTTCAACAACTGATACTTGAATACCCCTTTTAGCCAATGCTTCAGTCATTTCTAAACCAATAAAACCACCTCCAACTACTACAGCTGTTGTAGGTTTGTTATCATCGATAAAACTAGTAATTTTATCCATGTCATCCAATGTCCACAGTTGAAAAACATGATTCTGCTCAGCTCCTGTAATAGGTGGTGCAATTGGCTTGCCACCTTGAGCCAAAATGAGCTTAGTATACTCAAACTGTTTTTCTTCTCCAGTTTGTGAGTTTTTGGTATAGATCACTTTATTATTTCTGTCAATTTCTGTTGCTCTTGTATGAATATAGACTTCCGTTTGATAAGCCTCATTAAAGCTTTCTGGACTTTGTAAAATCAATTTAGAACGACTTTTAATATCTCCACCGATATAATATGGTAATCCACAGTTTGCAAATGAAATATCTGCACCGGCTTCCAGAATTGTGATCTCAGCTTCAGATGAAAGTCTTCTAGCTTTTGCCGCAGCTGTTGCACCTGCAGCTACCCCACCAATAATAACTATTTTTTCCATTCCATTCTCCTAACTAATTATATATTCACCCCCTCTCAATAGGGGGTTGTCTACAGTGTAATAGCTTTTCTTAAAAAAGTCAAGTTCCGTCCCTGTTTGCTTTACTTATACATAATATTTAGATAAATCTATCTCTGATATCAAAAAAAAACACCTAAGATAAACTTAGGTGTCCAAAACACTTGTTTATAGAGAGCGAGTGGAACTCTATATAAACAATCTTAATATCACTTAGTAATTCATCATCATAGCATCAAAAGCTGCTTTTAATTCTGAATAAGCTTCTTCAACAGAGTTCGGTTTTACTGCACTCCACGATAATGTAGAGTTTTCCCATGTTCCCCAAACAGATCCCCATTCTTTAAAAAGTGGTCTATTAGCTGCTGCTTCATATGATTCAAGTACAGCTGCTACAGTTTTTTTATCAGTTTCTGATAAATCTGAGTTAGCATATGTTTCAGCTGAAACATGCTCTAAAATCTTACCCGTTTGCTTAAATAAATCTACTGCATAGTCAGGATTAACAATCTCTTCAATCATTGCAGTTGCCAATGTCATTTGATCAACATTGTCTTCAATTCTTGCATTAACAACTAAACCCCAACCACTTTTCCAGTGTGTTAGAGGATTACCATTAATAGTTACTTGAGTAATTGGTAAAATTTCTAAATCTGCACCATTACCAGCTTTTTCTGAAAGACCAGCAGTTCCCCATGGTCCATCTAATCTAAGTGCATTTGCTCCACCTGTAGCAAACTCACCATCCATGTAACCCCAAGTTGCATTTAAATCCCATACATCTGTTCCAAGCTCATCATGAGATTTCCAGTAATCATACATAGCAGTAAATACAGCTTGCTTGTCAGAATCTAAATCAGCCCATTCAGTTGTTAAATCAGAATAGAAACCATCATCTCTCATACCTAAAAGTTCAATATCTGCAGAGTTTGTCATAGCAATACCGAACCAAGCATTAAATGCAGGAATAAGCATATCTTCTGGACCTAAATCAGTAAACTCAATTTTCTCTGTTAAATCGATGCCATTAGCTTCTGCATTTGCAGTGTTGGCAAAGATAATTAATGTTTCGATATTCATTGGAAATGCTAAATAATCACCATCTACTGTTAAGTTACCACCTAAACCAGCGTCGTAGTTATCAAAACCTCCAACAGCATCAGCAATTGCCTTAGCATCAAGACTTGCAAGAACATTATTTTGTGCAAACCCTGTTAATCTATCTGCAGGAATAGCAAATAAATCTGCTACATCTGGGTTTGTTACGTCTGTTGAATCGATCACTTCCATATGATCAAAAGCACCAGTTTCAATTAAATTAATTGTCGCATCTGGATACTTTTCTAATACTCTAGCCTTTGCAGCTTCATAATATTCCATCCATCCAGTTTCAGTTTGAACTGTAATTGTTGCATTAAGACTTGAAGCAACATCTTCATCAATCGCAATATCGCTTGAATTATTAGCGACTTCAATCTGATTTTCAACATTAGCATTGTTACCACATGCCACCATTGATAATACTAAACAAAATACTAAAAGCATACTTAAAAATCTTTTCATCCTAATCCCTCCTACTACAAATAAATTATACTATTATTCTTTGTCATGCAAGTAACTATAAACTTCATACTTACGCCTATACTTTTCACATGGTTTAACTAATGAATAACCCTAACTCAATTCTAAAGTCATTCAATGTGTAATTCTATAATAAATGTTACTACCTTGTGAGCAGTGACATCTTTTATTAATGTCTTCAAGTGATATACTATAAAATCTTATTCCCATTAAGTAAAACTAAAAAACTAAATGGCTCTAGCTCTATAATGTCATTTATCGATTTAAGCGTATAAGAATGTTTCTCATCACTATTGTTAATTAAAATAGACAATTCATCATTATCATAAGTTTTCTTGATTAACAGACTATTTTTATCTTTTTCAATCCATTCGATACTATAATCCATACTTCTAAACACAAGATACTGGTTCCTTAATGAAATTAATTTCGATAAGAACTGATACAAAATATTTTCTTCAGTCAAGGCATCAAAGACCATACATCCTCTTGCAGTTTCAAAATTCCCCTCTAATCCAATTTCACTACCATATAGTAAACTTGGTGAACCAGGTAAAATAAATTGTAGCAAATAAACCAGAAGAGCCTTTCTTTCATCCTTACCACATACTGTTAGCACTCTTGCTGTATCGTGGGAATCAACCATATTGAACATATTAGGTATGATATTCTTAGGATAGTTCACCATATACTTACCTAGTTCATAAGTGAATTTTTCTACACTGTATTTCTCACGTATATCCTGAACTCCTATAAAACTCAAAATTACATTGAGTAATTCATAGTTCATCACACCATCGAATTGATCACCAGAAACCCAGGGATATGAATTATCCCAGTTTTCACCAATAATATATGCATCTGGTTTTACTTTCTTAACGGCTTTTCTAAACTCTCTCCAAAAATCATGAGAGACTTCATTTGATACATCTAATCTCCAGCCATCAATATCATATTTTTCAATCCAATATGTCCCAACACCAACAAGGTGTTCTCTCACAATTTTATTAGCTGTATTCCACTTTGGCATATAAGGAGCTGTTCCAAATATTCTATAATTGAGTCCGTTAATTACATCAATACGTGGTTCTCCAAACACATCCGCTGCATCTTTTAGATTTACTTCATCACCGTTTATATGGAAACAATCATAGTATTCTGACTTAGAACCATATTTTAATACATCTTGCCAAAACGGATGGTAATATCCACAATGATTGAATACACCATCAAGCATAACTTTGATATCTCTTAGATGTGCTTCTTTAACCAAAAAACCTAGCGTTTCATTATCACCAAATGCTGGATCTATCTTATAATAATCAGTTGTATCGTACTTGTGTGTTGAGGGTGATTCAAACATAGGTGTAAAGTAAATACCTGTAATCCCTAGGTCTTTTAGATAGTCTAGTTTCTCAATAATACCATGCAGATTACCTCCAAACACCATATCATTATTTACTATTTTCTCAGAGTCCCATTCCATCAAGTTATTAACTTGAGGACCCTTTTCACTTCGATTGAACCTTTCAGGAAAAATTTGATACCATATAGAAGATTCAACCCAGTCAGGAGCTTGGTAAATATCTTCTGTATTGATATATGGAAAGTTGAAATAGTGACTTCCTATTTCTGCAATTTCATTGTACTCATCTGCACTGCATATAAGATATGGTCCATAAAATAACTGAGTATCGTCATTTTCCAACATAAAAGCATATCTAATTCTTAAAGAATCTATTTGATCTATTTCACAAAACCAATAATCATATAATTCATCACTATGTTCTCTGTTCATTTCAATAAAAATTCTTTTACTAAGATCAAAACTCCATCCGCCTTGATCATCAGGAACATAACTATATGGGTCAAAAGCCACTACTTTCACATTAGCTAAGTCATCCTTTGCGCTTCTAAACCTTATATGAAGTGTCTTTTCATCGTATGAGTAAGCATACTTACTTTTGGGTTCATGATAAAATGCCTGTTTATTCACTATTATTCTCCGAAATCGTTTTCCTTCTGTATTAAAAATAATCTCAAGAATACTTGAGTTGCTATTTTCTTATCTTCTGCTTAAATTATACGCTTGTTAGGATATGAAAATCTAGATACTAATTTTGTGAAACAATCAAAAAAAACAAGCCTTTAAGCTCGTTATTTTGGTTATTATGTGAAACTAAGATATTAAGTCACTATTTAAATTGAAATCTACTTTGCTTTAACAAACCGATAATCATCTATTATTTTATACTTCCTCATCGCTCTATATAGTTGATCTCTTCTGAGTTCTAGATATTTTTCTTCTAACTTATGGTATTTTCCAGATATCTTTTGCTGTTCTAATCTATCTTCTATTAATTCTAGATCATCAAACCATAAAGGATTTTCTCCTTTTGATAAAGGATTAATAAGATCTTTTGAAATCTGTTTTAGCAAAATAGATTCTTTCGAACACTTTTCTAATTCTTTTAATCCTTGATTTAGCTGACCATCTAAGATGTAAGCCCATGCCAAATGATTATATATATATGTTTCATAAGTCGGCTCTTTTATACGTCTAAATAATTTTGCACACTTTGTTAGATACTGTATGCCTATTGCGTATTGATTTTCATAAACAAATATTTGACCTTTTATCATATTGACTGCAATCAATCCCATGATATTGCCTTCCTCACTATATAAATTTTGAGCCTTATTAATATAATCGAGTGCTAAAATCATATTACCCCACTCGAAATAGAGTTTTGCAAGTTCATGATGTACTTTTCCTGTTGTTTCTTCAGACTCTGCTTTCTTTAAGTATATTTCAGCTTTCTTAAAATCTCTGTTAACATCTCTGGTATCTATACCTTTATAGAGCATATAAATATGAAGTTGATCTGAATCCATATAATCAAGAATTGAATCTAATAATCTATCAACTGATTCTATTTCTTCTCTTTGATCACTATCTACCAATCTAAGATATTTAACAAGCAGAAACTCTATAATAATCGGAGAGCTCATTAGCTTCTTTTCATCTTTCTTTATGGTTTCGTATAACTCAGAAGCAAGGCCAAGTTCACCTTCTAATAATGCATGAATATAGTCATTGAAATGTTGCTTGTTTTCTATTATAAACTCTATGTCATCATAATATTCTAAGTTAAGTGCTTTAAAAATTTCATTAACAACTTCAACACTTGGTATAATCTCAGCATTTTCAATTCGACTTAAATAAGAAGGGACACAGATTCCCTCCACAAGTGAAGTCTGACTCATATTTTGAAGTAAGCGATTAACTTTTATAATAGATCCAAGTAACTTAGAATCATAAAATTTCCTATCCATTCTACAACCTTTCATCATCAAAATTCATTTTTTATGCATTACTCTATATATCATGTCTAACGAACGCTACACATTTCATTTCCACGGATTCATCAAATCCATGACTTCTATAAAGCAATTTTCATAAGTTTTGCACCAATACCTTTTCTATGATACTTCTCAAGTATCAAGATGTCTTAAATATAAATAGCACTTTCATTATCACCTATAACTAATCAATCCTACCAACTCGTCATCTCCCAAACAGTATTGACATACAGATAGTTCCGAACAACGTATGAAAACTATCTAAGTCTCATGTATATAATGCTAATCATTGTCAGGATATAGATTCAAGATTATCTTTACTAATACCCATCAACTCTTTATAATCAAACATCATGTCTTCCCAAATTGTTTTTGCTTTTATTCAAGAATGCACTCAACCCGATTTTATGTCTATATAAAAGTTTGATTATAGTCATTCATACTTAATATTCCTAATAATAAAACCGTACTTCAATTTAAAGTTAAAATATTTTAATAAATAATAGATATAACAATATTTCTGGCTCAATGCTAGGAGCTCGAAGTCCAAACGACTAGAATCAACAGTTCTATTCTATAAAGTTCCACATTTTTTAAGAATTGAATTGTATTTTTATATGAATTGATTCTCTTATATACTTGAATTATACCAAATCACTTGTTTATAATCTGTCTATCAGCCTAAATATAATCAATTCCTGTAAATCATAAATAGTTTGAATATCACCTGTATACTGGATCGTTCTAGGCTTAATTCTTTCAACACCTGGTATCAAGCTAGCAGTTTCAGCCATATTTGAGTCTTTAAAATCAATTTCCATAGTAACAGGTTCTTGTAACTTAAAGGCCTTCACTTTATTCTCATTCAGTGCTTTTTTCACACCGTTATATATAAGTTCTCTAGCTTTACTTGGATGAATTGATAATGCCGAAAATCTCGATAAACCTTTTTTAACAACAATGGTTTCTGTTTCTGGTATAAAATCATTCACCTCTTTTGCCAATGCCTCATCTCCAACTACTGCTATAAGAGGTACATCATAATATCCTGCTATAACTGCATTAAGAATAGCTTCTGTATTCATGGTTATGCCATTCATTCTAACGTTATATATTTTTCCACCATTATAAGTATGATCAATAACACCACCAAATGTTTGTCCAGCACCTGCATGACCAAAAACAATAAAAGCATCAAAGTTGTCTTCGATCATTTGCATTTGAAGACTCGATCTCATTGCACCACTTATTAATTTAGCTTCTGGGTGTAAATCTTCTAATATAATGTTTTCCATATCTGCATGAGCATCACAAACCACAATTTCATCTACATCTGAATCTAAACAAGCTCTTATAGCTGCATTCACGTCTTCTACTAGTCTTTTTCTGGCGATGTTATAATCAGATTTTCCTCTTGAAGTCTGCAGAGAACTAACAACCCCTTCCATACCTTCAATATCCGCTGATATGTAAACTCTCTTAATATTCATTGTTACCCCCTATGCCTTTCCTCTAGTAAATCTAACGGCTTCTATTAAACCATTTTCACCTACATCATAGATTGCGATAACTTCTGATCTCTTTTCAGTATCATCTACCTGAACAGATTCCTGATCTATAACAGTTCTATTCAAAACCATTCTATTAACAAGAGTACACTCTAAATACTCATTCTCAAACAGTTTTGCATATCTAGGTCTCATCGCCTCTTTGCTACCATATTTTAGCTCACCTGTATCTAAGTCATAGATTTTTACATCCTCTGAATACCATTTCAAGAATTCTTCTATATCACGATTGTTATAACCATCTAATTGTCCTTGTGCCGCCTCTTCGGATAATAAACTTAATTCTTTATTCATGTTCCCCCCTATTTGCACTTCAACTATAATTTACATTGTTATCGCTCTATCAATACTATTATAACCTATTAATGTAAAAAACAACTAATTTGCTTCGCGAATCGAATTAGTTTGCTGAAATATATTAATACAACTTCATATAAATAAATTACATATAGATGTGATAATCTATTTAACAAGTTCCAGTAAATATTTCATACATGAGTATCATCCATAAACATCAGCTCTATTAGTTACACTATAAAATAAATAAATCATCTCAAGTTCAAAAAAATAAGAACCCTTAGATACAATCTAAAAGTTCAAATACTATTACACACCGTTAGGGACTCGCTCCCATCTACCAGAACCAGTAATTATTTAACATTTATAGTTTCTTCGATAGCTGAAAAGACATGATTCCCATTCTATATATCCTGTACAAACCGATATCAATGACTTTGTTGGGAATTTTCTTAAAAGTGAATTAAACACAATATATATCGTTTAATCGAATTACTAAAAATCCACTTGTAATTGCATACATGAATATAATCAAGACTATACATACGATTTTAACTCTTCATTTAATACTACATCAGCAAAATCACTGTATTTACAATGAAGCATCTTCTCTTGCAATTTCAATAACTTGATCCATATTTAAATATCTGTAGGTTCCCAAACGACCACCAAATATGACATTGTCCTCTTGTTCGGTTAATAATTTGTACTTTTTATAAATCGATGAATTCTTGTCATCGTTAACTGGATAGTAAGGTTCATCACCTATTTGCCACTCCTTACTATACTCTTTAGTAATGACAGTTTTAAATTGATTTGTATTCTCAAAATGTTTATGTTCGATAATACGAGTAAAAGGAATTTCACTATCTGTATAATTTATAACTGCATTCCCTTGATAATCACTCATATTTAAAGTTTCTGTTTCAAATCTTAAACTCCTATAAGACAAGGGACCATACTGATAATTAAAATATGCATCAATCGGACCAGAATAAACGATTTTATCTGCCAAGGAATCCCATTCAAACTTATTCACAAGATAATCAGTATTCAACTTCACTTCGATACCATCAAGCATCTTCTCAATAAGTTTAGTATACCCACCTTCCGGAATACCTTGAAAAAGATCATCAAAGTAATTATTATTATAAGTATAGCGAACAGGCAACCTTTTGATGATGAATGCAGGTAAGGAATCACATGTCCTTCCCCATTGTTTTTCGGTATAACCTTTTATGAGTTTCTCATAAATGTCGTTTCCTACTAGATGAAGCGCTTGTTCTTCTAGATTCTTAGGAGCATCATTAATCACCTTTTGCTTCTCTATTATCGCCCTGGCATCATCTGGCTTTACAACACCCCATAATTTATTAAACGTGTTCATATTGAAGGGTAAATTATAAATTTCACCTTTATAGTTGGCTAGTGGTGAATTAATATAGTGCTTGAAGTTGACGAATTGATTCACATATTTCCATGTTTCCTCATTAGATGTATGAAAAATATGTGCACCATAAGTATGCACCTGTATACCATCTATTATTTTAGTATATACGTTTCCTCCAATGTGATTACGCTTTTCCAACACTAGACAAGTCTTATTTCTCTTTCTTGCCTCATATGCAAATGTTGCACCATAGAGACCCGAACCAACAATTATATAATCATATTTCATAACACCTCTAATTAAATCCAAATACTTTGTTTGATAACTTGTACAATATAGATAAAACATTTCTTGAAAAATAACTATTAGAGTATGATAATAAGCCTACTATATGCATGAGTAGTCGATTACGTACCCACAAACTCTCCATAGATATATCGGACCATAGTGCTTCCTTCTTTGATAAGCTTATAGCTGAACCTTCTCTAACAAGTATAACCGATGAAACAATGGTCACAATTTCAAAGTAATTGAACATATAATACCGTTTTTTCTTGTTGTCTATATCTTCCAAACTTACTTTATTCAACATTAATCGATTGACGAGTAATTGTTGATCCACCCTCTTAATCATCATAGCTTCATTAACGGACTGATTCTCACGACCAATAAAATAGCGATAAAGGTCTACATTCAAATAAAACATTTTTTCTACGTGTACCAATGGAATAAACACAAATAAATTATCAACATAGAAAGTGTGTTCAGGCAATTGAAGATGCGACTTCATTATTAGATCTCTACTATATATGACCGAATGCATCAGCATATACTGACCTTTCTTGAACTTTCCAGTTTCCTCCCATGTAAAAACTCTGTTCTCTGGCAATGCACCTGTATAATTAATTATTTTTTTCTTCTTCGCACCAACTTTTTCATAGACATAATTACAGATAAACATATCTATATGTTGGTTCTGTTCATTTATGTTCTCGAGTTTCTCTAAAACAGTTTTATAGGCTCTTAGATCAAACCAATCATCACTATCAACGACTTTGATATATTGTCCTTTCGCATGGCGAAGGCCTGTGTTGATTGCACCACCATGGCCTTTATTGGACTGGTGAAATACCCTCACCATATGAGGGTATTTATTTTGATAAGACTCAGCAATGTCTCCAGTTGCATCATATGAACCATCGTTGATCAATAGTATTTCTACATTTTCACCACCAGGTAATAATGACTCGATACATTTTTCCATATAATCCTGTGAATTGTAGCACGGAACAATTAGTGATAAGATTTTCATTTTTCATTTATTCCTTTATTTCTTTTCTGGAGCAGACTTAAAAATCACCTTAAATATTGGGAAGAATACCCAGAAAGATATTGCACTATTTATGATCATCGTTACTAAATCTGCTAAGGTTTCTCCCGCTCCACCCATATTCCAAGTATTCATAAACAAGTTATAGATTGGTACTTTATAAAGTCCTTGAAGAACAGCAGCTCCTATAGTAATAATAACATAAGCAATGAAATACCAAAATGCTGCTTTTTTTATACTGCTATTGGATTTAAAAGTTACATTACGCTGTGCAAAAAAATTGATTACTTGTGCAATGAGAATTGTAACTTGTACAGCTAGGAAATATGCGAGGCCACCACCACCGCCATTGGCAATCTTTCCAGCAGAGTAATTAAATATATAATATTCTGAACCATCAAAACTGCTTCCAATTCTACCGACTTGAAAATTAACACCAATCAAATTTGTCATTTCAAATATTTCTTTAAAAAATGGCATTAAGATAATTTGTAAGATAGTAACACCATTAGATAAGGCGAAAAACACGATGAACTGAGCGACCGTTGGATAACGACGTTCAAAATCTCCCCATTTATTTGCTATAGCTTTCATTTATTGTTTCCTTTTCTATGTCTTAGCCATTTTGATTACTTGATTTCAACCTATTTTCAAGCAACTTATTAGCCTTATTATTCTTAAAGAATTCTTTTATAAACATACCAAATCCTTTAAGTAATTTCCCATTCACTGCAACAAGTAGAGCTTCTACCATTTTCATATTTATCATACCGAAAGTCATTTTTCCTAATCCTCTAAAAGGCATATTGTATATATAAAGAATATTTAAATCTGGTTTGCCACGCTTAATGCTTCGGTCCTTTAGATAAGTTAGAATCTTATAGACAAAGCGAGCAAAACCACTCTTCGCATAATACATTTGACAAAACGCATCATTCGGACCAAGTTTACCTCCCCAACCAGTAGGTGGTATTGGTTTACCCAATAACTCTTCATACATTAAGTCAGACACATTCTGTATATCTGCTTGGTAGTAGCACATCATTTCCTCTTTCACATATGGATTTGGTGCATCAGTACCAATAACATGATGTGTATAGCTCAATTGGATGTCCTCGACATTTTTACCTATCATAATCTTATAATCAGCTGTTTCAACTTCCCATCGATCTGTTTTTGTATTAAAATATCTAAATGCCTTATCATCTAATTCGATGATTACAGTCTTTGATTCACCAGAATCTAAATAAACTTTCTTAAAGCCTTTTAACTCACGTTTAGCTCTAAAAATTTCATTTGATCGACATCCGATATACAACTGTGCGATTTCAGCACCAGCCACATCTCCTATATTAGTAATAGTAAACTCTACTTGATTTGCATTAACCTTCAAGTTACTATATGCAAATTCAGTGTAAGAAAGACCATAGCCAAATGGAAATCGTACTATTTTCGATGCAGTATTATAATATCGATAACCAATATAAATACCTTCTCTATGTTCGGTCGTTCTTTCTGTACCTGGAAATCTGTTTACTGCAGGTGTATCTCTGTAATCTAAAGGATAGGTCTCATTCAGTTTACCCGATGGATTTACTTTGCCAGTGATGACATTAAGAACAGCTTGTGCACTGGCCTGTCCTGACAAGTAACCATGTACCACACCCTTAGCATATTTTACCCATGGCATTGAAATAGCAGAACCAGCACTTAATACAACGATAATATTTTCATTCACATGACTTATTGCCTCTAACAGTTCAATCTGATTTTTATGGATATCCATATGTTTACGGTCATTACCTTCACTTTCACTAACTTCATCTAAACCCATATATAAAAGAACAACCTCAGATTTTTGGGCAAGCTTTACAGCTCTATCTATTAAACCTTTATCCTTACCACCATTCCTTTGAAAGCCCTTTTCATAACCAACAATAGGCATATCATAAGCATTAATAGAAGAGAATGCATCCTCTAGTATAGTCGGATTGACCAAACTCGAACCTGCTCCTTGATATCTCGGGAATTTCGCAAAATCTCCAATCAAAGCAATAGAAGTATCATTGCTTATTGGTAATATATTATCATCATTCTTAAGAAGTACAATTGACTGCTCAGCTGCTTCTCTTGCAAGTTTATGGTGTTTCTGTACATAATCATAAATCGGCTTGTTTTTCTTTAATTTTACTGTTTTTTCTGCTAATGTAAGTATTTCGTCTACTCTCTGATCAATAACCGTTTCATCTAAAAGACCATTTTTTACTGCATCTACAAGTGATCGAATTGAATCCCCGCCTGGTGCTGGCATCTCAATTGTACTACCAGCCTTAGCACCTTCTACATTATCATTCGAACCACCCCAGTCTGTTATGATGCTACCATCAAATCCCCATTCTCCTCTGAGAATATTCACAAGCAGGTGTTCGTTTTCATTTGTATAAATGCTATTTACTTCATTGTAACTGGTCATAAGCGTTAATGGCTTCGCTTCTTTAACTACTATTTCAAATGCGGTTAAATAGATTTCTCGTAATGTTCTTTCGTCAACAATACTGTCACTTACAATTCTTCTTGTTTCCTGTGTGTTTACTGCAAAGTGTTTTGGACAAGCCGCTATGTTTTGACTTTGAATTCCTTTAACCATAGCTGCAGCTAATTTCCCTGAATGATATGGATCTTCAGAAAAGTATTCAAAGTTTCTGCCACAAAGTGGACTTCTTTTCATATTTAATCCAGGACCAAGCAAAACATGTACCTCTAAGGCACTTGCTTCAACACCCAAAGCAACTCCTACTTCTTCACACAAATCAATGTCCCAACTATTTGCAAGGGTTGCTGCGGTCGGAAAACATGTAGAAGGTTGACTCTTGTTTATTCCTAGGTGGTCAGCCTCACCCATTTGTTTTCTAATCCCATGAGGACCATCAGACATAAAGATTGAAGGGATATCATATTTTGCAAAATCACGACTCTCCCAATGATTTTTGCCTGAAAGCATAGCTGCTTTTTCTTCAATTGTCATCCCTGCTATAAGTGTCTGAAATTTCATGTTATGCCTCCTGATTACCATTCTTGATGATTATAATTTTGTCTTTTTTTCTTCTAGTTGCAACTAATAATCCTGCTAATAACAACAGAAGTACTGTACCCTCACCAATTATGTAGTAATATAACCAACTTTCAACGGTTTCATCCACTTCTGGTATAAAACCTCTGTTAACAGCAGCATACAAGATATTATGACTCGCTTTTCTCATATTTTGCTTTTCATAATCGGATTTCGAACTGACTTTTGTTCCCATAGTAGAAAGCATTATATCATTTCCTGCTTCAATACCGCGATTAGCATCCATATAGTCCGGTTTCATGACATAGTCACTAATTACAGCACCTTTGAATCCCCATTCCTCTCGGAGTAGATCAGTAAGCAATGCTTTACTTGCACCTGCCCAAACTGTTCCTAAGCGGTTGAATGAAGACATCATGCCTGTTGCACCACCAGATTTTACTGTCAATTCAAAAGGTTTTAAATAAATTTCTCTTATGGCTTGTTCATTACTCCAAGTAACAAGTCCAACTCTGTTGATTTCTTGATCATTTAGTGCAAAATGTTTAACGTAGGTGAAAACACCAACACTCTTCGCTCCTCTTACCATAGCAGCGCCCATAACACCACTTAAAATACTATCTTCAGAATAATATTCAAAGTTACGACCTGAAAAAGGAGTTCGATGAATGTTTACAGAAGGGGCATATAAACCTGTTACTTCATATACCTTTGCTTCTTCACCCAAACGTTTGCCCATTTTTTCTACTAAGGCTTCATTCCATGTTTGTCCAATAACAACCTCACTACAGAATTGAACACCAGATACACCATTGACAAGACCATTCAACCCTGCCGGTCCATCTATATCTATAGTTGCTCCTTTATCAATAGATTTAATAGCTGCAGTCTGAAAACCTCCTGTACCAATTAATGTCTTCATCTCTGAAATACTTAATTGTTCCAAAAGCAATGTCCATTTAGGATCATCATATGGAAGACCTTCAAGTTCCTTTAAAGTCAAACCATTATCCTTAATTAAGATTGGCTCAGCTTCTAATGCTTTTACGCCCTTTGTATCTGACAATGCATCAATTAAAACTTCTGAAGCTTCTTGATCTTTAGTTCTTTCTTTAGGAAATGTTCCTTCCCAATCTGCCCTAGACAGATATACCAACTCACCTGCTACATCATCAAACAGATTTGTAGCATTCTTTTGATCACTTTCTCTTGGTCTTTCATCATCATAGATGATCGTCTTATTCACCTTATAATTTTCTGAATCTATTACATCATGTGCATTAGACATTAGTATAATTTCATATATCCCTTCTTCAAGAACATAAGCCTTATTATCTATATAGTCATACGATGCCATATCTTCCACTGCAAGCGTTAACTCAATTGTCTCTTTTTCACCAGGTTCTAAAATTTTTGTTTTACCAAACGCAGCTAAATTGACATGGGATTTTTCTATTCCTCCCTCTGTATAAGGTGCTCTATAATACAGTTGAACAACATCTTTACCTGCAACATCGCCTGTATTTTCAACAGTAATAGTTACAGATATTTCATCCTTGTTAGATTTTAATTTGTCCATTTTTTGACTAAATGTTGTATATGATAAACCATAACCAAATGGATATTGGACAGCATTATGATAAGCTGTTTCATCCATTTCACCAGTCTTATTATCAACATATCGTGTTTCATAATATCTATATCCTATATAAATACCTTCCACATAATTTACAAACTTATAGTAAACCTCTTCGTCTCTACCCATATGATTTTTTTCATCATGTAGAGTGTTTGTGTAGGTAAAATCGCCTGCATTATAATACGCTGGAGAAGATGTCGCGTCGTAGGCATAAGTATCTACTAAACGTCCTGAAGGATTAACATGACCAGCAAGGATATTTGCAACACTTTTTAGTCCAGTAGAACCTGGTCCACCAATCATCAAGCCAGCATCAATCGCCTCGTCCTCTAAAAAACCAAGTTCCATGGCATTTGACGAGTTTATAACAACTATTGTCTTTTCAAACTTATCTTTTATCATCTCCAAAAGAGCTCTTTCATTTTCCGATAACTCAAGGTAGTGTTTGCCTGCTGTACCACCTTCTTGTCCTGCCATATCAAGTGGAAGATCACCACCTTCACCTCCTGAACGTGCAAAAACAATTAAAGCCGTATCTGAATAAGTTTTAGCATTTTCAATCATTTCGTCTGAGTACATATCAAGACCCATTTCATAAATGCTATAATCACCACCCGCTAATGCAAAGATGTTCGTCTCTGCTTTTTCAGGCTTATTCTCCTTATAAAATTCATATAACTCATCATTTGGTGTAAAGCCCGCCATTCGAAGGCCTTCTCTAAGAGTGATATTTTTAGATTCATCACCTGCACCAGAGCCTGAACCACCAAATATAATCGATTGTGATGCATAACCAAAAACATTGATATTACCACTTTGAAGTGGTAAAGCACTATCGCTATTCTTTAACAATACAACCCCTTCATTTTGAAGAAGCTCTGTTATTTCTCTTGAACCTGTTGTTACATCAGAAGCTTCCTCTTCTGTTACAACTTCTTCTGCTAAAAATTGATCTAATAGAATATTGTATCTATTAATAGCCACTGTTGCACCTATGTTGACTAACATAGCGATTATCAATAAAAACGATGTGATTTTCCTTAATCCTGAGCGTTTAATCCTTACTAAAAGGACAACTAATAGCAATATTGATACAACAATCGCAGTTATCATAACTAAATTTGTTAGTGAGTCAAGATTAATCATGTCAGAAAACATACCACCATCCTCTTCAGCTGCGAATGCAAAAGGATTGACTACCAAGCTAAAAAGAAGACCGATTACTGTTAATAACCCTGTATTCAATATCCTTTTATTCATTTTATCCATCTCAAATACTCTCCTTAATAATGATTACATATACAAATCAATTGAACGTGTTCATATTTCATCTTGTCATTATTTCTGTAACCTTAGATGAAAGAACCAGCTCTTTATCTGTGAGCTGGTTCTTATCAAACCACTAATTTGCTGGTTCTATTAATGCTGGAACTTTATATTTCTTAGTTCTTTCATCATTTATCACACCTGACCAGTTCAAGCCAAATGCAAAATCATAACTATTACCTATGGTATCAACATAAACTTCCATATCACGAGGTACATCTTCATATTGAGCTTCAATAGCTTTCATGTTTGCTGGCATCTGCATTGGTAATAAACCACTTGGTTCATATTTACCAGTTGCAATATCTAAGAATACTTTCTTGTCGATACCAAAGCCCATTAATATAGCATCAACTTTACTCTCAAATTCACCAACAACCATCGGATTTCTTGCATCTAAAGCAACAATTACTTTTGCCTCAGCTGGCATATTATCAACAGTATAGTTGATCATATCTAGATAGAAAGCATTATTTAAAACTGCACTTTCTCCAAAGTATGACGTATCATGCTCCGTCGTAACGATTTCTATACCATAAGTTCCTTCCTTTTCTTCAATTTCAAATGCTTTTGCTACTGATTCTGTTCTTACACTTGATGAATCAGCTGTATATGGTCCATATTTTAAAGAAATAGGTATGTACTTCTCTCCATCATGACCACCACCATATCTACCTAAAGTAAAGTTTTCAGGAGTCTTCGTGAATACAATTGCATAATCACATACTGAAAGTTCTTCTGGCGATGCTTTAATAATATCTTCATATGAAACTGTTGGGTTACCATCTTCATCAGCTGGTCCCGTTAGTGTCTCACTTAAAGTATCTGTTACAACATTAAAATATTGTTCAAGAGTTTCTAATTCAACTGGTAAAGTCGCTTTAGAAGGAGTTGAACCGAATAACGAAACTTTTTTCGGTATAAAGTCCATTGGTACATATACCGTCGCTTTCTCTGTTGTTTCTTCGACTTTAATTGTATTGCCATCATTTTTTAGCATGATAGCTGATTTTTGCTGAGCTGCATAACCAGCAGCTACCGCTTCTTCACCACCAACTACTTTTATTGCATTTTCAACATCTCTATATGGATTCTCAAATAAACCAACACGGAAAATGTTTCTTAGAACTCTTGTAGATGATTCTCTATAACGAGTCAACATAGCTTCTTCCCCTATGTCTTCAGCACCTATTTCAAATGCATCTAACAGTTTTTGAGGGAAATTTAATCCTCCAATTTGGTCTGTACCTGACATTATTGCTTTATGAACTCTTTCCACGCTATTCATTGTTTCAACAGTTTTCCCCCATCCCGTATCAACTGGGAACACTTCAAGTTCAGCATTAGTAACCATCCAGTCTGAGCAAATCACACCATCAAATCCATACTCACGAGCAAGATTATTTTTAAACTCATTAAATGCACTTGCTTCAAGTTCACCTAAAGAGCCATCCTCACTCCAACCGATTGAGTATGAAGACATAATTGCAGTAGCGGAGCCAGTAGCGCCATTAGAGTTGAAACCACCATCTACAAAAGGAATTAAACCAGTTGTAAACTGTCCACCTGGATAAATATTAAACTTTCCGAAAAAGTCATGAGCCTCTCGTCCGCTTTCACCAGCTCCATCACTTGGCCAATGCTTAATCATAGCGTTTACACTATGTTCCCCCCAACCTAAATCTGTTCCATTCTCGTCATAAGTAGATTGGTGTCCAGCAACTGCAGCATTTGTCATATCTCTAGAAAGCGCAGGATCTTCACCAAAAGTTGATACAAATCTATACCAGCGTGGCTCCGATGCTAGATCAATTTGTGGTCCAAGAAGTGTTGTAACTCCTAGAGCACGATATCCTATTGAAAAGTCTTTAAATACTTCAAGTGCATAATCTGGATCAAATGTTGCTGCTAACGCTAAGTTATCAGGCCATACTGGTGTCGTTCTTGGATTTGTAGAAACATCTACAGGGATACCAAGTCTAGTTGCCTCAGTATAAGCTTGCACAGAATTTATCCACTTGGTTTGATCCTCAACTGTACTTGATGTTGCAAAAGATAGCATAGTACGTGCATGGCCATCTAGAAGATCTTTCACAGTTTCCACGCCATCAGAAATTGCAAATACCGATGGGTGAATCATAAGTCCTGACAATTCTTCAACCGTCAGCATTTCAGAAAGATTTTGAGCTCTTGCTAATGGTGTCTCACGCCAGTCTTCATATTGATCAAGCAAACCATTCTTATTTAAGTCTTTAAAGGCAAAACCATCTAATTGAATTAGGTTCGCACCGGATTCTTTAGAATAGCTCAGTACAGGTCCCCCATTATTCTTTACTAGATAGAAACCATCTTCCGTTTCTTCTTCCGACCATTTCACATCTCCAGAACCTAATTCCTCAACTTCATAGGGTCCTTCATACACGTATTCATCCATTTCAACATCAGAAGTTTCTTCTTCAGTTTCAGAATTTGTGTTATTTCCATCTAAATTAGCAGATGCAACATTACCATTATTTAGCGCATTGTCATTCTGTGAACAACCACTAAATACTGAAAGCATCATAACAAGTACGAGCATCAAAGCGATCGACTTATTGAAATTAATCTTCATACAATTCTCCTTTATAAACACTTAATTACATTAAACATCTTACCATAATAAAAAAGCAATAATCGTTAAATGAATAATCTGTCATTTTTTTTAGATTTTCTGTTAGCGTTTTCCTTGTTTACATAGAAATTAATGTCTAACATTGTAATAGATTTCTAAAATCTAAAAAATTAAAATATAGATATATACTTTAATTGACATTACTTCTTTATTCGCAAAGTTCATTGTGAACATACACAGTACTTTTAAAGCAAATAGTAGAAACTTATTAACATTATCATTCTTTCCCTTTATAGTAAGTTGTTATTCCTAAAGAAAGCAATTCTTACTTTCTTCTCATTAAGCTATCATAAAGAAATCTTTATATGTAAACGTTTTCAAAATCTGACTATTTCATTAGATAATCTGTCATATGAGCTCATACAAATCGACTTGTATAATACAATTGATTCAAATATGGTGTGTTGCATTTATCTTTTAAATCCTGTATATTCAAGAAAACTAAGAAAGAAGGTGAGCTTGTGTATAGAATAGCAATCGTAGAAGACGAACAACATTATAGAGAGACATTAGAAGGCTATTTGTTAAGGTATGAAAAAGAAAATAATATCACGTTTGAGGTGACAACGTTTACTGACGGCGATGAAATTACACAGAATTTCAAACCTATATTCGATATTATTTTCTTAGATATTGAAATGAAATTCATGGACGGTATGGAAACAGCAGAATATATTAGACAATATGATAAAAATGTAATTCTAATATTTATCACAAACATGAGTCAATATGCAGTAAAAGGTTATTCCGTTGATGCACTTAGTTATTTACTCAAGCCAGTGCCTTATTTTGCTTTTTCACAAGAATTAGTACGTTCTATAAAGCAAATTGAAAAACGAGATACTAAATACATGATGATAAAAACTCAAGGTAATATTATAAAGATTAATATAGATGATATTCTCTTCATTGAAAGTAATAAACATCGTTTGATTATTCACACATATGATGAAGAACATTTTTTTGTAGGTACTATGAAGGACATGGAAGAAAAACTACAAAACAATGGATTTTACAGATGTAATAGTGGTTATCTAGTAAACTTAACTAACGTCACAGGTGTTAAAGATAACTTGGTCTTAATAGGCAAACACCAGCTACAAATCAGTCGACCAAGGAAAAAGTCATTTCTAGATAAATTAACTCAATCTTTAGGAGGACTAACCTAATGGAAATACTAAGTATTTCAAATATACCGCGACTATTCACTGCTTTGGCTGAGTGGGGTGCCTGCCTGGTTTTCATTTTCCCAAATCGGAGAAGATTCAAGAATCAACATCTTGTTATAATATCATTAGTTATGTTGTTATTATTTATATCATTTCATTCATTTGCGGACACTTTACCACTTTATTTATGGGTACCAGCTATGATAACAGCAGTACTACTTATGTTCAGCTATATAATACTCACTTGTAAAATCAATATCAAAACGGCTATTTATTATACTGCATTTGCATTTGTACTAGCAGAATTTGCTGCTTCCCTTGAATGGCAACTTCATGTATTCATTTTCGGAAGGAATTTGGTCGAACTTAACTTCCCAAGGCTTTTGTTTTTAATGGGAATCTACGGCCTAATACTTATATCTTTTGGTTTCTTAGAAGCTAAAAGATTAAATCTTGAATGGCAATCAAGTATGACACGAAAACATATCTTAAGTTCTATCATAATAGCTGTTATAGCATTCTCAGTCAGTAATATTAGTTTTGTGTCAACTAGTACGCCTTTTAGTGGTCAAACCCAACAGGAAATTTTCTATATAAGGACACTTGTTGACCTATGTGCACTGGTTATACTTTATGCATTACAAGAACAGTTTATACAACTGCACACGCAAGCTGAACTTCAATCCATTAATAGTGTTTTACTATTACAGTACGAGCAATATAGACAGTTTAATGAAAGTATTGAACTTATCAATCATAAATATCATGATTTAAAACACCAAATCTCAATAATTAGATCTGAAAAAAATGAAGATTTAAAAGAAGAGTATTTAAATCAAATGGAGTATGGTCTTGAAATGTATGAAGCTCAGTTTAGAACCAATAATAAAGTCTTAGATTCAATTTTAACAAATAAAGCATATCAATGTCATGAGTATAATATCAATTTTACATGTGTAGCCAATGGTGAACTTATTAATTTTATTGATACAATGGATATCTGTTCGATTTTTGGGAATGCACTTGACAACGCTATAGAGAGTTCGCGACAAATATCAGATATAGATAAAAGATTGATTCGAGTTGCTGTTTATTCAAAAAATAATCTATTGATGATAAAATTTGAAAATTATTTTGAGAACAAGTTTGCATTCGATCCTGAAAATATAATTTCAACAAAGCCAGATGCAAAGAATCATGGTTTCGGTATAAAAAGTATAAAACACACTATAGGCAAGTACAATGGAACTGTCGCAATTGATACAGAAAACAACTGGTTTGTTCTATGTATTTTAATTCCTATAAATGGAGACTAAAAAATACTTGTTTGTTATTCAAGCTTAATAGTAATGTGTTCTACAAAGTCTTAAACTCTTTAACTTTCTAGTATAATCGATTAAGTTATATTATTCCATTTGCTAAATGTTAGGAATGTTTTGCTTGTCTACTCAATTAAATATTCAATAAAATTTCAATTTGTAAAAATAATACAATTTCACTTGACTGTGAGAGGGATTTGCTTTTAAATGTTATATAAGCGTTGGATACTACAATTCCTAAGGCTATTATGTAGTTAATTACTGTGAGTATTATAGAGAGATAAAAGGTGAAATGATGAAAAAAATAATTCTTGGTTTAATGATGGTTCTTCTTATTGGATGTAATCAAACCAATAATGTTACTAGTGAACCTATAGTTGAACCAGTTGAAAGTGTTGATTTATACGAGTCTTGTGTAGGTACATGGATATATGTTGATGAAGATGTGAGCGTTTTGTACCTATATGAAGATGGCACTTTTGCGTCAAATGATATTTCTTTGTTTAGCATTAATGAAGTTTTGAGTAGTCATTCAGTGATTGGCGAATGGTCTTTAGAAGATAATAAAGTGACATTCAATGCGACTAAAGACTTATCTTTATCTGGTTTTGAAGACCAAAGTGCAACTTTAGAATCACAATTAATAGACAATCGTCTAAGAATTGATAACCAGTATTATGAAAAAGAGAACTCCGCTGTTACAGTAAGTGTTGTTGAAGATTTTGATGGAGAGTGGCAAAGAACAGGTGTACACAAGGCTGATACGGGCTACGTTTTTATAGAAAATGTTCAAGACAATCTAATATACTTCAAAACAGAGTTGTACTCAGGAGGTAATACAGGTACATTAGCAGGGATTGCTACTATAATATCCGAAAACCAAGCACTATACATACACAATAGAAAAGATAGCACTTTAGAAACTATTCATTTTAACCTAAATGGGAATGGTCTTGATGTAAAATGTACACCTGGTATTTCTAATGAATTCGGTATGGGAGTCTTTATGGATGGTTTGTATACCTTAGATGATCCAGTATATACCAATGAAAATATTATGATAGATACTTTTGATACAGAAGAAAGAATCGATATTCTTAAAAAGCTTTTAGGAGAAGTAGGTTTTTCTTTCTTAGAAGTAGTCATGGACAATGGTTATGAAACTAAAGATGATGATTTAACATACTCTGGCTTTGTTGGAGGGGTAGGTTATGGAGTTAACATCTTAATGACAGAAGACAACTATGTTTATTGTCTGATTTACGGACAAGAAGACAAAGAGGTTTATTATAGCAATGATCCAAAAGGTAAAGGGCTCATGCATCCCTACTTAATGGATAAAGTTAGAGACTTTTCCAATATACGTTTTGTTTATGATGATAATAATGAAGTAATGATTTACGATGAGTATGTTTGGATTAACGGACAGTATTCAAAACCAAATGAATGGAATAACAGTATCACATGGGAAAGAGACATGAGTGAGTATGTGGAAGTCATTGTAAGTGACGAAATATATGATTTTCAAATTGTATCTTTAGACTTTGATGATGACTTTAATTTACTATATGGTGATCCTATTTTTGAAATAGAGACTTTGAATCAAACATTTGCCATGAACACCTATCATCCAGAAGGCGTACCTTCTGAAGCCATCGTTTTTAAAGATAAGTATGGTAAAGAACATTCTTATGTTATCAGTGAAAGAACACTCAGAGGTGAACTTTTCGATTTAAACGAACTTATTATACCATTGAACTATATGTCACATGAAAGAGTGATCAAAACATACTCTGATGATTATATAACAGTGCCTTATCTTAATTATTTGGGTGATACCATAGAATCTTATGTCCCAGAAGGATGGCAGTTACTGGATTCAGTTGACTTAGATTTTAATGGTGATGGCACAATGGATAAGGTCGGTGTCATTGAAAAAAACTATGAGGACAAAGATTACGATACTTGGGATTACCCTAGAATATTATTTGCATTAAGAGGTTCAGAATCCGGTTATATATTAGATTTTGAGGACATTAATCTTGTAAGACATAGTGATGAGGGTGGTGTATTTGGAGATCCATACCTACCACTAACAACTGATGGAAAAGACTTTGAAATCAACACTTTTGGTGGTTCTGCATGGAAATGGTCAGAACGATCACAGTTTACTTACATAGATGGAATTTGGTATTTAAGAGAAAAAGAAGATACATATGGTTATGGTCCATATATCACAGATTATTCATTGGATTATTATGATCTAGGTTATGGTATAAGAAAACACAACAATCAGGATTTTGATAGTATGGAAACTGGAGACTCTACGGATTATGAATTAGAGTTTGAAATTACATTAAATAAAATGCAAAGTTTGGTATCTTATAGTGAAAGCTGGTGGTTGACTACAGATCGACTAGGACAACTTCATCTAAGTGATTTATATGTTACAGAAGGTGTCAGTCCATTAGATTATGATGAAATAATCCAGGTGTTGAATGACCCATCTAATATAAAAGATATGAACCAAGATTATATAATGTTCCATGTTAGAAGCAACGAAAGACAAATGGAGCATATTCTCAGATATAATAGAAGATCTCATAGTGTAAATATTTTGTTAGATGCTTATAAATCCAGTAGTTTTTATGAAGTATTCGATCAAGTTAAACTCGGAGATGATGGACTTTATTATATAGAGAATCATATAGTAGAAAAAGATGATAAATCTTATATAGAAAAAGCTTCCATCCACAGACTAGATTTTTATGGTAAACACGAAGTGTTAACTACTATTGATAATGTTCCTGTCGATGGCGAGTTTCCTTATTTCTCTGTATACATAGAATCATTGAATGATGAAATGATTTACAGAGTCTTTGGCCAAGGTGTAACTAAGTATTATAGATTAAACTATGATAATTTAGAAATAGACTATTTAGGCCAAGTAACCAATGAATAAGTTATCTAGATTATATCAAAATATCTATTATGATTAGTAAAAAAACGAGATACTATTATGTATGAATAAGACCCCCTAGATATAATCTAAGGGGTCAAATGCTTCTGGCACACCGTGAGGGACTCGAACCCCCGACGAACAGATTCAAATCATATAAGTAATAGCATACTGTAACTTGATATAATAATTGGAATAGCACACTTCTTCATTCACAACATCATGTAATATACTATACTTATCTAAATCTTAGGTGGGAAAATGGTGGGAAGCCCACTACAATAAATATCATTTATAGGTATGTGTGCATTGATTAATGATATAAATAAAGACCCATATTGAAATGAGTCTCTCTAAAGATTTCTTTACTATTCCCACTCTATGCTGATACCTTCTCACAGCTTTCAACAATTTAGAACTGCTACATTCAATTTCTCTATTTTTTAGATTCTATGAGCCTTTTTGTGGCTTCCTTTGATATTAGTATCGATTTAGCATCTCGCCTATTTAGCACAGCTTCTTAAAAATGCACCTAATTCCTTAATACGAGAACTTAAGTCAATATCATGTTCATCACAAAATTCCTCAAGCCATTCGTAATCACGATCAGAACTGTATCTCTCATGATATCTATATAATACTTTCTTAATTCGTGATACGAATCCCATTGGATGTGTCATAGTCGCAGCAATCTTTTCAAATTCATCCTTAAAATTCTGACAATCAATCTCACCTTTTAAGTATTTCAAAAACAACAGTTCATAATAAGTAAATGGAATCACATCATCAACCAGTTCTTTTACAAGAGTCTCATGTGGTCCACCATACTTTGTATCATCAGATACAAACGCTTCTATTCCGATAACACTAGCTAACGCAACTGCATATGCTTCTCCGCGATCTCCAGCAAAAAGCTTCATGTTGTCGTTATATGCGCTATCAAACATAGACTTAATACCCATATCAACCAAATCTGCGTTTGATATCTTATTTATCCTACCCTCTCGAATATCCTCTTCAACTTGTGCGAATACAATACTATCATTGTCACTTAGTTCCGAATCAACAATATACTCATAAGCATAAATATTGTTGAAAGATGACAGTAACAAATCTTTTGAGTACGCTCTATATAAATGTATAAGAATATTCGTATCTACTGAAACATCCATATTTAAAAGCCCTCAAGCAACTCATCGAGGTCTACATCATCCTCTTGAGGTTCTATTCTCTCTATAACATCAGTATCAAACCCAACAATTTCTAGTGCCTCTTTCATTTTCTCAAATACAACATATCCATTCTCATAATTACTTAGAACATACTCGTAGTATTTATTTGGAACTTTAAGAACATCAGACGAGTCTATAAGATCTTCACTTAGATTCATTGCTTGAAATAACTTTCGAGATGATGCACTATCACGTTCTTCATATAATTTGTTCTTGTGTGTAAGGCTAATTAACTCAATTTCATAAAGACGTTTAACAATTGTTGCAAAACTAGCATTAAACTCAATTTGTATGCGTATTACGTCTAAAGCCCTAATATTTTTTGCCTCTTTCTCAAGTTCAAATCTGATATAGCTTCTTATTTGCTCTTCTGGTAATAGTAAAACAGCAGCAAAGTAATCAGCACGTTTTTCAATAAACTCATCAGTGTCTGAATTAATTTCCTGATCAACAATTAACATTTGCTCATCAATGTCTAAATCGAATATGCAATGCCCAATTTCATGAGCTATAGTAAATATCTCTCTAGAAAGTATTTCTGAGCTGTTCGAAACTATAACCTTCTTTCCTTCGAAAACAGTAGAAAATCCACATATTGTATCTTTCCCTATTGGAATTCTTATTAAATAGGCATTCATCTTATCAACTAAAGAGAATATATCATGAATACCATATGACTCGATTTTAAACTGACTTCTCAATTCAAGAGCAGCACGTTCAATTTCAAGCTTATGCCTTTCCATGCTTTATTCCCTCTTTCATTTTGTAATATAAGCGCTCATGAGCATTCATATACTCTAGAATCACTTGAATCTTATCAATAACCTCATCAGAACCAACATCCATATTGTTATCTCTGAAACGAACTTTTAATGGTTTCTGCTCTTCTGATACCCTCGTGATCTCCTTAGTCGATACACCAAAAACTTCAGCTATCTGCTCAATAGCTCTGTAGGTAATTGGCACTTGATTTGATTCAATTCGAGAGTATCTCTGTCTCGACATATCAAGTTTAACTGCAACATCCTCTTGACTGTATCCACGATCTACTCTGAGAGCTTTAATTTTTTGCGAAATAACGTAACTCATACTCATCTCTCCTCTCTTTGTAACTTAATCATAACATCAAAAGAGCATAATATCAACAGCTTGTTACACTTCCGTTACATTAAACTAATAATCATTATAGTAATCTGAATAACACTGCTGCATTTCATACTCCATATCAGCTTTCCACTCATTATGTACGGACATCATACTATCAACAGCATCAAGTAAATTCAAAATCTCCATAAAGAACTCATACACATTCTCAACATCAAATTCTTTCGACTCTGTAAAGTAAGCACATAACCTATTGTTTATTGGATATCTGAATATATCAGCTCTAACATCAATATCATTAATCTGATTAATGTAATTAAAGGCAATCTCATCTGTGGTATCAGATTCATCAGCATCGGCATGTTGAACGATCTCATCGATTATAAGATTCCACAAACCAACAATCTTGTGTTTCTTTTTGCTAAACTTTTTCAAAGCTTCTTGATAGCCATATGAACTTTCCTCAAACATAATCTGCTTTATCAGCAACTCTGTTGCGTTCCTAAATAAGTAACACATGGGCAAGAACATTTCTCTAGCACTCTGATTGTATTCCTCACCTTCAGTCGACATCATCAAATCATATAATACTTTCGGAGCGTCTTTATACGCTCTTACAAATGGATGGAACTTCTCATGGCTATACTTGTAACCAACAACACACTGTGCGTAATACTGACCACCTTCCTCAAATAGAGTAGGATCAACTTCTGGAAACTTATCAAGTTCATCAAATGTATTGAGATAGATGGACTTCACAATCTCATAAGCGAAAAGCATCTTGTTGCCAAACTTCACTAAATCAATATGAGTTTGTTCACCAAATAAAGTCTTTATACCAAACTCCTTATTGCCTTGCAAATCTTTATATATCGTAATACCAAATGGATATCTGAATGAATCTGATTCCTTATCAACATCATTGATGTTACAAAGAAAGGACTTCAGCCACTCAACGTAATTGGATTCAAGATCTACAGTTTCACCTATATGAGTTTCCAATTCCTCGAATAGATCTCTCAAGTTATGTTTTGTCCTATCCATTAAGTCTATACGCTGCTCTTCTTCAATAACATGAACAAATATACACGCCTTTAGACAAAGTTCTATGCTATGTCTAAATAGGAACGCTATAGGAAAAAAGAATGTATCTAGAACACTGATATCATTCCTCTCCAACATATAATCAGTAATGCTATACGCTGACTTCATGTACTTCTCGGCATAATCAAACAGCATAGTTTCTATCGAACCAGTGTTATGAATCTTAATCCTATAGCCACCTTCTAATTTGTGCATGTCCCCACTTTCTTTTACCCAATGGTGAACATATCCTTCTTCTCCCATCATATCTTGCTCCTTAGTCTCTATTTCAGGCTACCCGTAAGTTTGATATTGCTGTATCCAAATAATGCTAATTTAAGTATATCAGAAGATACTTTTCATTGCACCAGAGTATGTATCTAATGTACATGATTAAACTAGAACTGATAATAAACACTCCTTTATAAGAATAATTAGCAATTCAGATTCTCATCTCACTAAATGATTTTTAGTTTTTTTCACAATTAATTTATGTAGCTACACTACAATTTCCCAGGCAATTTCATATAAACTTAGAATAATAACACCTAAATATTTTTCATCTGACATAATTTTTTCTTTATTTTTTTTATATTCTCTTTTTACACGAATTCCTCAAAATATTTGTAGCTCTACTACAACAATTACAGATTTGACGCATAATTACAACAGTGTTATTCTTTAATCAGGAGGTATAAACGATGGAATATGAACAACAGAGAATAATCATGGATAATATATACGCCCTTCTAAAAAAGAATGGTATAAAACCTCGAGAACTTGAGAGGATGGCGGGTTTAACGAAGAGTCCAGGCTATCTTTCGCGCTTAAAGAACTTTGGACCTGACGGTAGGGGCCAAGCAATGAGCCTTAAACTACTAAAAGATATTGCTGACTGTTTACATGTATCAATAGACTACCTAACACTTAAGACTTTGAATCACACTACAGACGAAACTGCTCTTATTGACTTTTTTGAATCTCTATATACTATGGCTACTGAGGAAAGCATCTATTGGCAAGTCGTCACATTGAATGAACTCGAATATAGACGTGAAAATGATCATGAATTCGCAGATCTGTATGGACCAATTGCGACTACAATCGAACGAGCTACTCCAGATGATTACAATATCTATCCTGAAGAAATTGCAAGAAGTGTACAAAGGGTATGTGAAGATGCACATGGTTTTGTCGTATGGTCAGGTTGGTTATCGCTTAAGAAAGGTCGCGAAATTAACAATATAGTCTATACTTCTTCACATCCTTCAGATAACTTCTATTATGCTAGTATAGATAATATAAACAGTACTTTATATCTTTATCGAGTGGAGTACACTGATATGACAAATCAGCATAAGCTTACTGACATAATTGAAGCATATATTGTTAAAAATGAGGAACAATATTATTTGTGTAATTCCTTTGAATGGGGGGACTACATTTCTTCAAAGCTTAGAGATCTTTATCAGATCGCAAAAGACAATACTTCTGTGACTAGACTTGATGAAAACGCAAGAAAACTTCTTAATCAATTTAATAATGATTAAGCAACAAACATATCGAAGAAAGGATGTTTTACTATGAAGAACAAACTTCAAAAAAAAAATGAAAACCAAGTTTCACTTTCAAAAGCATTAACTTATATTTCTGATTTACATTATGACCATCAGCACAATGTGATTAATGTGATCTTTATAAAAGAAATTAATGTTTCATTCAACTGGAAGAGTAAAGAATTCAAGTTCTCTCGCTTAGCCTAATATATCATATCTCCTTTCAACCACCCTTCGCCATATGATAAAGGGTGGTTTTTAGTTTGAATTTAGTCTTCTACCTAAAATTTAGCATCATCAATTCATTATATTATTCAACTTATCTGTTGCTTTCCTTAACTCATTAAGATTAGTATGAGCATAAATATCAAGTGTAGTTACAATTGTGCTATGACCTAGAAGATCTTTTATGCTTTTATGGTCTGCTCCCTCCTGAAGAAGAATAGTAGCATAACCATGTCTTTTATGGTGAGCTCACCATAACAGACATTATGTAGAGTTCAGCGTTATGTAGAGTCATTTGCTATAGGCATTGCAAAAACACATTAGTCAATAAAAACACTCTCCATAACAATACGACTCCAATAGCAAATATTTAATACTTAAATAGATAAAATCATTAATATAATAGAATTATTCGTGTAAATATGTCTTTAAGTAATATATTTTCTAGTAGAATAAAATTTGTTATGGTGAGTGTTAAGCTGATAAAATATGTAATTTCAATGACTACCATGATTCACTCCACATAATAAAATACTCTACATAATGTCTTAAGTCATGTAATCTAATATGTCTAAACTTATGTTTCTTAATAGCTTCTCGAAAATGATTTGTAAATTTAGATGGATTAATGAAATTACCATCTCTTTCGGCAAAGACTAGGTTATTTGGATTATAACTCTCTCTACCATATTCAAGTGACATTTCAAGCTGCTTCTTTTTTCTTTGTCTAAAGACATCTAATACTAGACCACCAATAGGGACAACTCTTCTAGACGATTCTGTCTTGGTATCCTTTAGTTCAATTACTCTGGATTTCTCACCTTCTTTCTTTGTATGACTAATTGAATACTTAACATGTATTTTTCTACCTTCAAAATCAATGTCGCCCCAAGTAAGTGCTAACACCTCACCTCTTCTCAAGCCAGTTAAGGCTGATGTAACAAATAAATCATACAGTTCTTCATCTCTTGCCACATCAAGAAAACTTCTTAGTTCATCAACTGAAAATGGATCTATCTCAAACTTTTTCATTTTCCTCTTAACTACATAAGTAGCAACATTCTTATTAAGTATTTCACACCTGACAGCGTGTTTAAGAGCTGAGTTAATAATAGTATGTATTCTTTGAACAGACCTTGGATTTAAACCACCCGTACCATCATCTCTTCCCTCTTCATATAGATAATTATAGAATTGCTGAAGCTCTTTTACTGAGATTTCTTTAAGTCTATAGTTCCCTAAATATGGAACGATGTGATTTCTTATAACACTACGATAGTTGTCCAAAGTTGTCTTCTCTATGGTATTTACCTTGCATTCATCTAGCCAATAAGCCATCCAATCCTTGAACTTCATATCTGCTTCAATCTTATATTTTCCTTCCTTAATTTCTTGTATGACTTCCGCTAATCTTCTTACAGCTTCTTCATAAGTATCAACTGTAAAAGTTCTCCTCTTACTTTTCTTAGTCTTAGGGTTATAAGATACTGTATAGGTACAATTATAGCGTCCTGTTCTCTTATTCTTGGTAATACACCCTTGACCATTACCCCTTCTTTTAGGCATTTCTTTTCCTCCTCTCATACTTAGTTATGAATAATCCTCTAGAATTTACTTCAAAAATTAAAAAAGAAGTTTTCACTTCTTCTTATTTTTTACCTTCGAACTAGATCAAATACTCAGACATAACAAATGAAAATAACATTAATACCCTTCCTACAAAACAAGAAATTTATTGATTGTGTGTATAGCAAAAATCTATGTAAACTCATAAAACTTAGCGGACCCGACTTCATTATTCGGGGGTTCAAACATATTAAACACCTTTCAAACAGTTGAAAAAGCTAGGTGATTAATCATAATCTCACCTAGCTCATCATAATTTCCCACCATTTTCCCACCAAAGGTTTAAAAAATAGCCGTATTTATATCTTTTAACTTACCAAAGACTCAGCATATTAAGCTTTTTTATATCAAGCCTTTTCCAACTCTTACATCTTCAATTTTACAGTATAGGTTTCATTGTGTAAATCATTTCAAGTCAAGTCTCATCTTTAGCCAAATAGTCATTTAGGACATCTTCGATTTCCGATGCTGCTTCGATCAACATGCTAGGCATTATATGGATATAAATAGAACTAGTAATTGAAATATCTGAGTGACCAAGCAGAGTTTGAACAGTTTTGATTCGTACTCCTTTCTCAAAGAGTTTTGAAGCATAGGTATGTCTTTTATGGTGAGCTCACCATAACAGACATTATGTAGAGTTCAGCGTTATGTAGAGTCATTTGCTATAGGCATTGCAAAAACACATTAGTCAATAAAAACACTCTCCATAACAATACGACTCCAATAGCAAATATTTAATACTTAAATAGATAAAATCATTAATATAATAGAATTATTCGTGTAAATATGTCTTTAAGTAATATATTTTCTAGTAGAATAAAATTTGTTATGGTGAGTGTTAAGCTGATAAAATATGTAATTTCAATGACTACCATGATTCACTCCACATAATAAAATACTCTACATAATGCCTTAGACAATGGAAATTCTTTTCATCAATCTCTAACTTAACTAGCAACCTTTTATAACTTCTTAGCACGTTCCTACCGTTTAACGGGTTACCTTCTTTACTAGTAAAAACAAAAGCTTCAGGATCTATATCACTTACATCGGTTAAATATTTCGTTTCTAAGTACTCTCTCAAAACAGTTACAACAGATTCTGGGATAGCTATTGTTCTTATCGAAGTCTTTGATTTAGGCTTTTGTGTCTCTTGAAGATAATAATAACTACCATCGCTATTAATATACTTATTCGTTCTTAAGGTTCTATCTACTTTTATAGTGCATTTTTCAAAATCTATATTTTTAACTAGTAAACCTAGAATTTCTCCTCTTCTCATACCCGAACCTAAAGCAAGTATTATGATGGGTCTTAGATGATGTTTATCTAAACCGTTTATGAGTGTTTCTAACTCATCATCTGTGAATATATCAATTTTTTTCTTATCTTCATCATTTGTTGAAATTGTAATATGTTTACTCTTAGCTGGATTCTTCAAAATAATATCCTCATCTACAGCGTAGCCAAAGAATATCTTTAGTAGCTTATGGATATTCTTTACCACACTTGATGATTTACCCTCAAAGATCAAATCATTGAAGTAAGATTGCAAAACTCGTGATGATATCTCATTCATCTTTTTATTATATAATACGGATTGCTGTAAGTAATTTCTAAAAGTCCCCTCATAGCGTTCCTTAGAGCTCTGAGCAAGTTTTGAGTTCAACATTATATCATAGATCCATTCTTTCAGTAGATCTCCAAATAATTGTCGATCGTAATTGGCCACTAAACCTTTTTCAATGGATTGCTTGTATGCATTTAACTTTGCCTCTGCCTCTTTTTTGGTTTTCCCATAGAATTCTCTCCTGATTCGTTTACCATCTGCACCTCTACCGAACGAAGAAGTGGCTCGAAAATACTTCGAGCCATTCTTAGTGTAATTAGTCTTTTTTGCCATTACAACACCACCTTAAATTATTCTTCTTTCTTTGCTTATCTTAATCAGCCAATCCTCAAATGGTACCCTGAATATCAACACTTTTGATTTTATCTTGAAGTAAGGAAAATCAGAGTTTTCATTGTTATCATTAACTAAGCGATACAACGTATCTTTACCAATGCTGTATTTTTCAGATATCTCACGGATAGTCATTACAGGCTTTTTATTTAAGCTAAACTCATTTGCATTTGATTCACTTTCATAATTACTATACATTTCTACCTCCTTGCAATACTAATCCACTACTTCGTCACCACTTCAAAAGGACATCTAAATCTAAACACTGTCGTATCAGCTAGTTTTATAGCCTCTTGCATATACTTAAATAAAAAGAATGCTTGTTTTTCAGTGTAATCGCGACTTCCAATGTAGTGCTTATAATACCACTCCTTAAACTTGTTGACCTCTTGATATTTAGGACTAATTTTTACTTTTCTACAATACACTCTTCTGAATCTATGGATATGTGAGACTAATATCCGCCATAGATCCATGTTTTTTACTAGAGAACCATCCGATTTGTAACCACCATTATTGAACCAAGTAAACATAATATTCTTGTTGATTGAATCTACAATATACTGACTCTTCGTATAAATAACAACATCATATTCTCCAGTAGGCAAGTATTCAACTGCTCTAACTATAGATAGTAGTTCTGATCTAGGCAATGTAATATTGTTCTCTACACCATATATATATTGTACCTGCCCTTTATTCTGTAAAACTGCACCATAAGCAGTACGATTTCCATATAATTTAGCTACAGAAAAAATGTTTATCCATTCAGGTTTATCTTTTTGTTTCATTATCTTCCTCCTTTTTGTTTCCCTCTACTCTATTACTCTATTACTCCAATCTAAAGGATCATACCTACAAGATCTGCCATCTTCTTACGATTGATTACTAGATAACGTTTGTAATCTATAGAACCGATTTTGTAGCCATGTGTTTTAACAATTGTATTACGTCCTTCTCTAGTTTCTGGTTTTACAAATATAACCTGATGTTTCGCCAAATCAGCATACAGTTTTTGCTTTGATAAAGAGTATTCTTTGCCTTCCCTTCTGTAATAAGATTGTATAGATTGATATACAGATGGAAATATATAGTAATTAGACTCATCATAAAATCCGACAAATCTGTCAAAGCTAGGTCCGCTATAGTTGATATCTTTGATTTTCAGTTCACCCTTATCCAACATTTCCTTTAATGCAATCAAAAACATAATTGCAGGTTTCTTTTCTAGGATTTCATCAGAGTTTACTTTGAATAGCTCATACAACACATTTGTAGACTTGTTTATATATTGTGTGATATAATTTTCATCAGCAAGTTGTCTGTCTCTCATATAATCTGCAAAAATATCATTAATAATCATCATTGTCGAAAAATTATCGCCATAACGATCATGGTTGAATAAATCTTCACTTGAATTATAGAGTCCAGTTACCTTTTTGCTAACAAGTTCGCGATATTTTAAAGCACTATCACTAATTTGATCAATGATATCAAGTGCTCTCTCTGATACGTATTCCAAGAAGAAATGAATCCCGGTCGAATAGATTGTTCTAGTTAGCTGTAAAGCTCTAATTTCACTTTTGGATTTAAGGATCTTATGCTTTTCGAAGTGAACAATTGTCAATCGAGCATCCTCAGATTCAATTGAAGTTTGTCTATCTTCTGCAGTACAAATCAATCCAACATCAGGACGTTCAGCTTTCATTACTGAAAGTTTATCTTCCCCTTGTTTAACATGGGACCTCTTCCGTGAATGTCTTTCTCCAACTATTCTGGTCAATCGGTTTTTCATCTGTGTAAATCGTGCAAATTCAGCACGTGTACCAGGCACGAAAAAATCATCAACCATTGCAACATAGCTATCACACGACTCGATGTAGGTTGTTATAGCCGTCAAGGTATCTATCGTACTTAGAGCAACTTCATCTTCTAGGTGTGTATTGTAAATCTGAGAAAACATGTGACATATTGTAGACTTATAAGCACCACTACTTCCCCACACCCATAATACATGTCGAGGTTCGAACTTAGCCAATCTAAACAATCGGTTTAGCAGACTCAGTAGAGTGTATAAAAATACAGGTAAAGTCATACTATAATCAGCTATATTCAACATTTCTATCATATGTCTAAATGAAATTCTCTCACTTACATCTGGTCTTTTTACTAACACAAACTCAGGTCTTCCTCTAATATTGGAATTTGGATCTAATGAACCACCTCCATGGATAAAATCAAACCGACCATTATTCAATACCCATCCCATGTTTTTTGTATTCTGAAAATTAACTTGATTTGATATTTTCTTATCAAGTTCTTCACTCATGAACGCTGAATAATCGTCATCTACCCTATTGAAGCTAGGAGGTAATGATGAATGAGAACGTTCACTGAGTGATTTTTTAATATCGCCATAAGTCTTTATCCTTTTAAATTGATCATTTAGACACTCTTGAGTCTCTTGATATTTATTTAAACCACTTATCTCCTCTAGATTAGACTTACCGATGCTCTCATCAATGCTTAATGTACCTAGCTTGTTATTATCACTTTCATTCCTTTTAGGACCATCTCTAGGATTATCACTTACATCATGTAAACTATTATTGTTTTCATCAAGTTGACAATTGATATCCACATCTGAGTTAATCAGATTACCATATAAATCAAATTGCGAACCATCTTCACTGATTTTGCAAAATGGCTGGTTTAACTGACTTTGATTATCAGGTGGTTTTTCTACTAGTTTTGGCTTAATTTCACTCATTCATATAGCCCTCCTTATTCTGTTTTCTTCATATTAATTAAAACAAAAACAAAAAGATTAATAAGGGACACATATACAACTTTTAGAAATTAAAACGAAAAACCAGTAGAGGTAATCTCTACTGGTTCCAGAATTTATTTATTAGTCCTATTCTATTTTTTCACAGTTAAATAACAATCAATGAAGTCCAAAAACTGATTGTTGATTTGAGTTCTATCTATGGTCTTCATTTCATAGTTTTCTCTGTATGTGTTGTAAAAAGATTCTTCAACTTGCATATCCCAGAATCTAGAACTTGTGCTCTCTCGTACTTCTTTCAATGTGTTGATAACACTTTTATACATTGCATTAATAAAATGAGTCGCAACGTCAATTTCATCTAGTAATTTTTCATTAGTAGTAACATTTCCATTCTTAATCTTTTCAATAAATAACTTTAACATACGACTTCTTATATCTGTAAACTTGTTATCACTCAAGATAACAATCGCTCTAGAAACCAACTGGTATTGAACTACATCAGTAAGATCATCCATGTAATCAACAACTACTTTAAACATATCTATGTTATAGTAAACATCCAATTTTCTGATAGCAAACATTTTCAAGTATTTATCACCTTTTAAGTTTGTTATGTAATCTACGTAATCCAAGTAATTTTTGAAGAAACTGTTCTTATCTTTAGGATTTAGGCTTAACCATTGCCTACTCTTTTTATTGGCATCATCATTTAAACCTGAGAAATAAAGCAAGTAGTGAACTTCAAAACTTGTTATTTTATTACCCATTTGCAGTTTTGGTGAGTTATGAAGGTTAAATATTTCGTCTGAAGGATAGAATATTCTTGGCATTCTTCTAATCTTAATCTTCAACTTATCATACATGAGCGAAGTGTTTAATGGATCTCCATCTATTATGTCATGGTTCTTCAAGTTCTTCTTAATAGCATCTTCCAAAGCAACAAACTCTAACGACCTAAAATAATAGAAATAAAAAATGTCCATCATAACATCATAAATGAGTTCGAATCTGATTATTGAGTCATCCATCCCCTCATAAATTGACTCTTTCTTTGATTGATAGTAGAAGTCAAAAATATTGAATAAAACCTTGGACAGTACATTATCTTTTGGATCTACATTGAACTCGATATCCATTTTGCAATTACCAATTAGTTTTAAGTAGTCATGATTTGATTGATTTCCATTATAATACTTAATACTATAACAGAAACTAAAATAACTACCTATTGACTGCAATATAGAATCTGATTTTAGTCTACCACTATAAAGACCATTTTCTATGTTTCCATACACTGAATTAATAACCACCTCAGCATATAAAGCAAACAAGCTGAAGAAATCAATATATTTTTTTGTACGATTGAACTGCCCCTTAATGGAAGTTTCAGAAATAAACTCAATAAAGAAGCCAGCTAAGTCAACCCTTAAAGAATCAGTTATGATAACCCTTGAGGCATCATCAATTAAAGATACAATTCTATTATCTATCTGATTATTTTTATCCTTATTTATCTCTATTGAACATGCATTATCCAGTACTTCTTCTCGTACTTTATTAGCTTCACAGATAGAATAATAATCAAATAAACTATTCATGTCAAAGTTACTAATATGATCAATTTGTAAACGTTTCTGCAGAATAGCTTTCAGATCTAACTTCCTATTTCTATCAAAATTTATCTTCAGATCAATATGCTTCGAGTTCCTATCATTGTGAAAGCCACTTGGAAACATCATATTTTAAAACTCACATACACCCAAATCCATGCTATAACGACGCAATAAATATTTTGACTCTTTAAACAACTCTTTCGGTATGCTAGGAGTACTGAATCCTTCTTTTTGTTTTTGTAGAAAGTACTGTTCTAATTGATCACCAAGATAATCAACTGCTTTTCTATAATAATTGTGGATGCTTTCTTCATCTTCAATTGAGTTTAACTTAATATGTATATCTTCTGTAAACTGCTCTTTGATATATAAAATATCATGATACATAATTCCAAGGGTTAAATGCTGTTTACTCAATTATCTTCTCCTTGTTGTAAGTAGACTTCATCATTTAAGATTATACTTCTACCCAAATTATATATCAAAATGCACATCACATAAAAGAGTTTCATCCTACATAAAATTGATAAGATCCTAGACTAATCCTCAAACTGTATTACGAAATATTAAACCCAGGTTGCATCTTGGCAACCTGGGTAATCTTTCTTAAATGTGTTCATTCTCCTTAAAGCTATAATACGATTCATCAGCGATAATAATATGATCTAATAATTTCAAACCAATTAATCTAGTTGCTTCATCTAATCGTGAAGTAATTTCTAGATCTTGATTAGATGGATTGACGTCACCTGATGGATGATTATGGCATACAAGTATATTGCAAGCATTAACTGCTAACGCTATTTGCAACACAACTGCTGGTGAAACCAGAGCACTAGAAATAGTTCCTTGAGAAACAAGTGCGACGGCTTTAACTACATTCTTCACATCTAGACACGCTACTATAAACTTCTCCACATTGGAATAATCAATTATATTTCTCAATAATTCAACTGCATTCTGAGGTTTGTTAACCTTCACAGTATCATAGTAAACTTCACTCTCCTTACATACCCTAATAAAGGGTTCTGATTGTAATTTTTGAATTTTGACTACATCAATTCCTCTTTTTATAGTTTCCATTATTTTCTCCTCTCATAAAGATGCTTTCACTATTTACTATAGAAATAATATATAAGAGAAGATTTTAACTCTATCAAAATTTGTCCAACATCCTAATAAAAAATAAGGTCAATTAAACATAGGAAACTAAATACAGCCAAAGAAAGTTAAAAGAACTCAAAGAAAATATCATATACTCATAAGCAATAATTTTGTCAGAATCCTTTTGCTTACTTATATATTATTACTATGGCCTAGCCATAGCATGGTTAGATCAAATTTTGACTATCTATCAATGATTTATCAATAAAATCCTTTATGGAGGACCTAGGTATCCTCCATGATCTGCCTACTCTAAAAGCACTTACCTTCCCACTATTCACTAGCTTGTAAGCATAACTCAGACCTATTTGAAGCTCCTCAGCCATTTCTGCTAAACTTAAAACATCGTAATCATTGTTGAACATTGTTAATCACCTTCTTTCATTTCTAATCGTTATTTAGATGTTCTGATTCTTATACTCGATAATTAAATATAATAAACCAATGCTATTATGCATTGGTTTATTCTTCTTCGATAATTTCATGATATACCGAAATTCTGATTGATTTTTCATCTAAATAAGGATCTACTAAGCTATCTATAAAATCTTTAACCAGACTATTTAGTAAATTTGATTGTGCTTCATGGTTCTCTTGTGTTTCGAAAATTATTGTTACCTGACTTGTCATAGCTCCTCCTAACTGTTTAACCATAAATTAATAGATTGTTAGGAGGTTAGTTAATAATCATTTACTTTGAACACAAAATACCAACTAAATGATAAATAGAAGATTTTGATCTTAACTCCTTTGCCAATCAATGATGGAGTGTTACTATTAAGTCTATACTCCTTTACACATTAACTTAGTCAAAAAGTGTTGCGTATTTCTTCAAGCCCTTTAAAAAACTTCCATCCATTTTCAGATAATCCTGTTACTAAATCTGCAGGAGCTGATGGGGATTTAAAAGCAATATTTACTTGAGTAATCAATTTTCCATTCACTTCTTTAATCTTCTCATTTTCAATATAACTGTCTATCTTATCATTTCCTCTAGTATAACGATTACTATTTTTCCATTCTTTTGTTGATTCTGGTGGTCTCTTTACTTCACTACCAGCTGCAAGTACAAATTTACCATCTTTAACAAATATTTTTGCATTGTGCCTTTTTGATGGATAATAATATTTAATCGTACCCTGATCTTCTTCTAATCTACTTATATCAACGCCTTCAGCACTCATTAGAAAGGTGATTTGCGTAATGAAAGCCTCAAGATTTGGAAGATCATATACACTTACATTAGGTTTATTGGGTCTCAAATCTTTATTAGTTAATACATAGCTACTTTCTTTAAACTTCTGAATAAAATCGTACTCCAAATAATCAATTGACAGCTTATCAAAACTATTATTATCTGTTACAAACAACATCGCGTATGACCAAAATTCTTTTTCTTTGACATGTTCCTCAATCCTCTTAATACCATTTACAGACTGTCCAATGTAAACTAGATTCTCATCTTCACTATCGTTGAATAAGAAGTATATTGCATAATTAGAGGCTGATGGCAACTCATAAATCTTCCTATAACTTTCTTTTGTAAAGAAGAATCCCTTAATCTGATTTGTACGATCCTGAAACATTTTAAGATTTGCTGCCTTTTTTATATCTGGATATAAATATGTAATCGATTTTTGCATCACGTCCTCCTAATAAGAAAATAAAATTAGATCAAGATGATTAATACTCTTCTAGTTCTTCAGCTACATTGCCATTCAACATGTTCATTTCTCCATAGAGGCAATCCTCACAAATGCTTTCTATATCAAATCCCCCACTAAGGAGAAAATCTCTTAAGAGATTATGAATCTTAATATTGACTTTAAACATAGGTAGTGTAGTTCCTTCAATTCTCTCAAAAAATTCTTTAGCTTTGTTCTTATCAACAGTATTTTTTAACTCGTCAAATCTATTAAAATCATAGATATTAGTTTCTGTCAGTACAGAATCTAGCATGTCTCTTAACTTGATTTCATCAAGTGCGAAATTCTTAACTAGTCCTATAATTTCTTTATTTTTTGCGTTTTGTTGATATCTATTGATATAGTCCCTAAGAGTCATACCTATTTCTAACTTTACGTCTCCCGATTGTATGTCATGTAGGAATATATTTGCATATTTTTGATCTTCTTGAGAAAGTGTAGCGAAAGATTTATGTAACTCGTTTAATGTCTCATTAAGTTGTTCAGAATCGACATTTTCTTGATCCAATAACTTAATATACTTATCAAATCTTGAATTCATATAGTTAGTATCAATCACTGCTGTATCAATCTCTGTAAGATAACCTGCTATTTCAAATGGAACAGAATCACTACCGCCTCCACCTCCTGTATTTGAGAAGAGTTCCTTATATCTTAAAGCGAGTATCAAATAGGTATTCTCATCTATATCAAGTGTAACATTTTCAATAAGATTGCCATCAACATCATGAATCTCATAAACTAACTGACTCCATTTAAAACCTTGAACTTTTGATGCATCTAAATAGTTATTTAGCTCTTTAAAAAGTTTTGCGAATCTTCCCCTTTCTGAGAGATTATCTGGTAATTTTGAGAAGTTCAATATATCAGCTCGTAAGAACAATTCCTTTATCTCTGCAAAAATTGAATTAATTTGACTTAAGTTATATGCTAATTTTGGAACGAATAGACCTAATGGTTTATCTCCCGAGTATAGTTTAACAGCTCTCTCAATATTGTGATGCATAGTATGAGGGAATCTATAATATCTTATGGTTCCAAATCTTTTCTCATGTCCAAATAGACGATTTGTTCTAGAAAATGCTTGAATAATATGTTCATATTTTAGAACTTTGTCCAAGTACAATGTATTCACCCATTTAGAATCAAAACCTGTTAGCATCTGATCAACTACTATCAATACATCAAGTTGCTTCTCAGGTGTTCTTTCAATCATTGTATACGGTTCCTTATGAGCCAGTCTAGCCGCAACATCTTTCTTGAATTTTGCATGTTTAGCCAAATTGAAATCTAACTCATATGTCTTGTTATAGTCCGAAATTATCTCAACTAATCCATCTTCTTTATATTGAACACCACCGTTGTTATCTATAGTTGGATCAAATAAAGCACTGATTTTCAACGATGGTTTAGATTCTTTTAGTAACCTATAGTATGCAATAGCTTCAGGAATACTACTTGTAGCAAATATTGCATGAAACTTCCCATTATGGCTAAATTGCATCCAGTTATCCACGATATCACTAACAACTAACTGTTGATGATCAAGCCTTTCATATTGAGCTTTAGGCAGATAATCTTCAATACCTTTGATCCAAGAACCAGATTCATCCTCATAACCTGCCATACTTACCTCTGCTGAGTTCATGTATCTATAATAGATTCTGCTCTTTTGGGGATCACTAAGAGCTTCTTCAACAGAAGCTGACTTAGCCTTCATTAATGCAACCTTTGTTCTTATATCACGATCTCTATAAGTTAAAATTTTGTATGAATCAAAACCTAATACATTCTGATCTCTAATACCATCAGCTATACTGTATCTATGTAACTCATTCCCAAAGATTGTAGCAGTAGTGTTCAGTTTCTTTTGATTCTCCTTATGAATTGGTGTTCCAGTAAAACCAAAAAGCATTGAGTTTGGGAATGTATCTTTTATAGTTGTTAACATCTCCCCAAAAGTAGACCGATGAGCCTCATCAATAATAAAAACTATTCGCTTAATGTTAATCAGTTCAATATCATGATTATTTAGTCCACCTTCCTCATCTTTTATATTGCTCATTTTTTGAATTGAACTGACAATCAGGGTATCACTAGGATTGTCACTCTTCAACTTCGTTACAAGTACGTGAGTATTTTCAGTTGCTTGAACTGATTCACCATCATCAGCAAAACTACGATACTCTTGTAGGGATTGAGTACCTAGTTCAATTCTATCCATTAAAAATATTACTTTATCAGCCTCTTTCGAATCAGCTATAAGTTGAGCGGATTTGAAACTTGTCATTGTTTTTCCTGAGCCTGTCGTATGCCATACATAACCACCCAAAATGTTATTGCTTTTCCAGTCAACTTTTGAAACTCGATCTGATATCCTATTTGCAGCAAAACATTGATAACTTCTCATTACTTTCAATATACCATCTGATTTATCCGCAACAGTGTAAAATCCTATTAGTTGATGAGCCATTGGGATAGATAATAGTTTTGAAGCAACGCTACTCCAATCATTAATTGGTTCGTTATTAAAGTCCGCCCAGTGGAAATAGTAATCTTTGTTGAACTTTCCATCAATACCAGGATTAGCGAAATAAACAGTTTCATTTGGTTCCATGGCAACGAAAACTTGGATTAGCGAAAAAATTCCCGAGAATATTCCTTCATGAGAATACTTTTCGATTTGATTGTACGCTTGACTCACAGAAACTCCACTACGTTTTAACTCAATATGAATTACAGGCATACCGTTAATGAGTAGCATTAAATCACCACGTCTATCATTTAATATTGGTGAAAAACTCCTAAACCTTGGTTGTTGAACAATTTGATATCTACTTTGTCCAGCAGCAATCTCATGCCTATCATATATCTTTAAACTAACCTCTTTTCCAAAGTGATGTCTATCATCGACATTATCTCTAGTAATGGATACAGTTTTACCATTGATAAAACTGTTTAACTTCAAAGGTGTTCTTAGCTCAACAATTTGCTCAATTATCTGCTGCATCTCACCATCAGTTAAAGGATAATCATTCAGTCTATCAATATCTCGGTTGTTCTCAAATAAGATATCAGCCCAATTTCTTAGCAAATCTTCTTCAGAAGGATTCTTTATAAGTGTTTCTTCCCAACCCTTTTGTATAAGTATTTTTATGAGCGCTTCTTCAAAGTCAATCTCTTTTGTGAATATCATAATATTAGCTCCTTACACTCTATTAAATAAACATCTTTTCTAAACATGATTTCTTAATATTCTTTAACTTTTCTAACTTATGCTGGTGAAGGGTGATAAGGTTGTCAATCGATTTCAAAAACTCTCCAATTTGTTCTTGTTCTTCCATTATTGGAATCTTAATTGTAGTGTTCTTAACCAAATCTGAATTCAGATTTACTTGACTACCTGGTTGTCCAAATTGTTGCCACATAGGACGAAACATTTCAAACCATTGGAACATAAATTCTTGATTAAATTTTGGATTCAAGAAGATTAAAAATCCATCATGAACACCTGTCTCAACATAGTTAACTACTGGCTTTCCAACCGTAGCAGCTATACTTAGAAGTAGATGCGGTTCATACAAAACTCTTGTCTTCTCTTGACCTGCTTTTGATATTCTTTGCTCTAAAAATCTAATCCTACCATCTTGTTCAGTTACATCTGATATTCTGAGCCATCCAACTTTAGATTTATCATCAAACCACTTCGGATCTTTTATAGGTCTCGGACTTGCACCACGTACAATATCAGATAGTTCTCCTAACTTACACTGTTCCCATGTGTCAGTGAAACCAGAGAACCTTACTTTGGGGACATTCTCTCCTTCTTTTGGAAACATATTCTCAAGCATAGATTTTTTTATTTTCCCAAGCTTATCATACTTATGCTGGTGAAGGGTGATAAGGTTGTCTAGGTTCTGAAAAAAAATTCCTATTTTTTCTTGTTCATTAATACCTTTTGGTGATATTATACTTGTATTTCTTAGTGATGATTTTGAAATTGAACTAACTTTTGTCCCTTGCATTAATGGCAATAATTGATCATGATATGCATTTGAATTCATATAGTAACCTAAATAACCAGGTGCGAACTCTTCTGCAGGTCTACAAGGTATTGTATGTAATCCAGATAGAATTAACTCATTATCTAAACCCTTGATTTCACAACACTTTCCGACTGTTTCATCCTCAGCTGCATCTGCGATAATAATATCTCCATTTTTCAGATAAGAACTCTTATATTTATCAGTAATACCATGATTTTTTATTAATGGTAATTTATCATTTTTTACATTTAAACAATCACCAAACTCAACCAATATATCACCGTAGTGAATATTAAACACCTCACCATGCTCATAGCTCAATTCAGCTCTCGAAAGTGAGTTGTTTTGTAAATAAGTAAACACATTTACGAATTCACGTTGTTCCCAATCATCAGTATAATCGTTGAATCTTATTTGAGGAGTTTTATTCTTATTCATGTTATTACTCCCCTTTTAAAAGTGACTTCAACTCACTTAAACCTTTCATATCATACTCATTTCCTACCAGATTATCAATCAGAGAAGAGAGTGATTTCTCGGTCTCTTTAATGTTTTTTTCAACATCATCAAATGTAATTTTATACTTTTCAGATAGGAATATTACTTTCGAGACTAAATCATCAATAATCGAATATGGCAACTGATGAAATGCTTCAATCAACGGTTTATTCCATTTAAGATCTATTAGTCTTAACGCCTCATCATTTGATAGAGATTCTATTGTATCCTTAGTTTTCATATGTAACTTATCACCTTCAATTTTGATTCTTTTCTTCAGATTTTTCTCCTCAGTGAATAGCTCATCTATCTTTATAATTTTATATTCATATGATTCTTCTGAAAAAGAACCATTTACATTTGCTTCCTTGATAAGTCGCTTAGCTTCTTTAGTGATTTGTGCTTTCACAAAACCATCACCATTGTCATTAATAGTTTCAGCTTCTTTATCTTCTTCAGTCATTGAATCAAGAATTTCTTCTAGCTCGCTTGTTATCTCTAAGCTCCTATTTACAAGAGTATTAAGGAACTCACTTTCAGTCTTTAATAAGTTCCTTTGAACTAGTTCGAATGGTAATATATGGCCAATCCAACCTTCTTGCACTTCAACATCTTTGCCTTTCTTCTTTTTAATAACGATGTTAGGATTAACTTGCTTAATTGAATTAAATCCTTCTGACTGAATTATTTCAATATCTCCAGATATTTTGAGCCATTGATCATCTAGCAATTGGAAAGCAACGTACTTGTCTATTAATTCAACCATTTCAAGGCGTTTAAATATGTCGATTGCTAAATCATTTTTCTTTTGAGATAACTTGATTGAACTCATATCACTTACCAATTGATTCTTCAGATATTCACCAATATCTGAAAATGATCTACTAAATGAATCAAAATAATCTTTAATCGATTTATGATCCAAAATTGACTTTTTAACATCATCAACAACCAATTCAACATAAGAATCAGAAGTACTTCTAAAGATAGACTCTTTTAAACCTGGAAAAACTATCCAATATTTATCTAGAGTCTCCAACTCACTATTAGGAATCCCACCAAACATAGAAGCGTAAATATCCCAACTTTCATTTGGTTCAGATGAATCTACATATCTTGGTATATTAAGATTATAGTCATTTTCTCTTACTTCTTCTCTTGTAACAACTCTAGAGTACTTTGATACATCAATTCTGTTTACTACAGTATCAGTTATTCTTTTAATATCAGAAGAACGAAGCAAATTATTCTTTCCTACTTTAACGAAACCTTTTGATGCATCTATTATCTGAATATCGGTATTTCCGCGTTTCTGCTTCAAAACTAGTATTACTGTTGGAATACCAGTACCAAAGAATATGTTAGCAGGTAGTCCTATTATTGTGTCTATATGATTACCTTCAATTAAATTCTTTCTGATTTCACCTTCTTCTCCACCTCGGAACAAAACTCCATGAGGCAAAACAATAGTCATAATACCGTCTGGTTTTAAATGATATAAGTCATGCAATAAGAATGCATAATCAGCTTTGGACTTTGGAGCTAAACCAAATCTTGCATATCTTGGATCTACCTCTTGATTGGTAGGATTCCAATGTTGTGAATATGGGGGATTTGATACTACAGCATCTACATACAAAGCATTATATGAACCAATTGGATCACTTTCATCAAAATAAGGCCAATCCTCTTCCAATGTGTTACCATTACGAGTAATGATATTACTTGGTTTAATATCTCGCATAACTAGGTTCATCCTCGTAAGATTGTATGTATTTTCTTTGAGTTCCTGTGCATAATATTTGATATTATGTTTGTTGTCCATATGTTTTGAAATGCTATGACCAATATTTATAAGTAAAGAACCTGATCCACTAGTTGGATCATATATCTCAATGGATTTTTTATCTTTTAGATGATCAGCCACAATTTCTGACATTAAAAGTGAAACTTCATGTGGTGTATAGAACTCTCCAGCTTTCTTTCCAGCATTTGCAGCAAACATACTAATCAAATACTCATAAATAAATCCTAATACATCATAATCTTGCTTACCATCCATAGGAATATCTTTAATCAAATATATCAGTTCACTAATAGCCTTAGTTTGCTTACTAGCGTTTTCACCTAACTTACTAAGTCCAGTTTCCAATGTTTTAAATATACCTTCAAAAACCTTTTTATGAACAGGGCTTATTAATCTATTGAAAGCTGATAGAGCATCTCTTACATTTGATACATTAAAATCATTCCCCATTTTTAACCATGTTGAAAATAGATTCTCATAAGATATAAAATAACCTATATTATTCTTAAAATGATTTACAATTTCCTGATCACTCTCATTCAAGTTCTTGATATCATCATCTGTAAAATCGTCTTTTTTTGCTTCTCTGACTAATTTATCAGAAAGATACTTATAAAAAATAAAACCTAATATGTAATCCTTATACTCATTAGCTTCTATTTTTGAACGCATTTGGTTTGCTGATTCCCATATTTTTGCTGCTAATTGCTGCTTATTCATTTTATCCGTCCTTTAGTCTTCTACGACTCTTCTATTATCTTTAGGTTTTGTGGCATTACCTGGTATAATCCACATCATACCTACTTTTTTTGCACCGTTTATTCTACCTTCAGAACATAACACTTGTACTCTTCTCTTGGAAATATCCCATTTATCAGCTGCTTCTTTTGCAGACATAAAATCCATGTGTATCCTCCTTAAATATACTCTCTTTATTATATTCCTAACTGCGAACATTATCAACGATTTCAAACCGTTTGATATTAAATTTTATATACTTGATTGACCTAAAATAACATCATTTGTACAATAGATTCTAGTTAAATTTATCTTATACGATACTATAAAATACTATCTGGTTTTACCACTTAGGTGGGAAAATGGTGGGAATAACATCAAAAACGACAAGAACCCCTAGATACAACCTAGGAGTTCCAATACTTCTGGCACACCGTGAGGGACTCGAACCCCCGACGAACAGATTCGAAGTCTGCCACTCTATCCAACTGAGCTAACGGTGCAAAGTCTAATAGTATTATAACAAATAAAACTATTAATTGGTACTATTAAACATATATTATCTCAGCTTTTAATTCTCTTGAATCCAAATGAATAACACCATAACTAGGACCTATCTCTCTAGGTCTAGAAATACTACCTGGATTCATTAACAGATGATGACCTTCTTCAATCATTGGCATATGCGTATGACCAAATAAAGCGATATCAGCTTTCAATTCTTTTGCTTTTTCATCTAAATGAAGCAGATGATGTTTAACTCTATAACGATGACCATGTGTAATAAAAATCTTATAGTCACCTACATTAATCACTTCATGTGATGGTCCATCTGAAGCAAAGTCTACATTACCAACTACTCCAGCCATAGGAATATCATAACAATCTTTTAGCTCTAAATAATCATCGTAACAATCACCAAGATGAATAATCATATCACATTTAGTTTTATCAATCACCTGATGCATTAAATTTGTATTACCATGAGAATCACTGAATACTAAAATTTTCATTTAATCATCTCTTTCAACTTCTCTTTTAAAATCTCCAATGCTTTTGCACGATGACTTCTATTGTTCTTTTCTTCTGAAGATAACTCAGCAAAAGTAAGTCCTGATACTTCATCTATAAATAAAGGATCATAACCAAAACCATTGCTTCCCTTATATTCAAATCCAATCTTACCAAAGGCTTCACCTCTAGCTACAATTTTTCTACCATCAGGAAATAACATAGTGATCACACTTACAAACTTAGCACTTCTATTTTCTTTAGGTTCTAACTCTCTAAGTAACTTTTCATTGTTATTTTGGTCATTCGAAGGTTCACCTGCAAATCTTGCAGAGTACACACCAGGATTTCCATCTAGAGCGTCTACCATAAGTCCTGAATCATCTGCTATTGCAATAGTTCCTAACTCATCTACAACAGCTTTTGCCTTAATCAACGAATTGGCTTCAAATGTTGTACCATTTTCCTCAATTTCAATATCAAGCCCTGCTTCTCTCATCGACATAAGTTCAATGTCAAAGTCTTTTAAAATAGCATGGATTTCCTCTAATTTATGTGCATTATTAGATGCTAATATAGCCTTCATCTTATTCTCCTAATATTTCTTTTTGAATATCTACAAGTTCTTCGATACCCTTTTCAGCAAAATCCATTAGCTTGTTCATCTCATCTCTTGTAAATGGTCTTTCCTCACCCGTGCCTTGGACTTCTACTATGGTCTTGCTACCTGTCATGATAACATTCATGTCAATCATTGCAGTTGAATCTTCTTCATAACATAAATCAAGAATTACTTCATCTTCTAATATACCAACACTAATTGCAGCTAAATGATCTGTCACTGGAATCTCTTCAATTAGCTTTGCATCCTGAAGTTTCTTCATTGCCATAACCATAGCAACATATGCACCTGTTATAGAAGCTGTTCTTGTACCACCATCAGCTTGAATAACGTCACAATCCAACCAAATTGTTCTTTCACCTAGTTTTCCTAAATCAACAATCGATCTTAAAGAACGACCTATCAGTCTTTGAATTTCAGATGTTCTACCATCTAACTTACCTTTGGCTATATCTCTAATCTTTCTTGTATGAGTTGATCTTGGTAACATACTGTATTCAGCTGTTACCCAACCTTTGCTTTGTCCCTTTAAGAACGGCGGAACTTTTTCTTCTACAGTTGCAGTACAAATAACCTTTGTGTTACCCATTTCTATTAAAACTGATCCCTCTGGATGCAATAAGTAGTCCGTTGTAATCTTTACAGCTCTTTTCTCATCATTGTTTCTATTATCTATTCTATTCATAATAATCCTTTCTTCTTCTATCTGAAGTTTATCATAAATCTACACAAAAAAATAGTTGAGTACTCCCAACTATTCTCGTAAATTCAAATATATTAGAGCAACATCATCGGTAAAATCGCTACCAGCAGTTTTATGTAAGAAACTAAATTTCCAAAAGATATTCTCTAAGAATTTTTTCGGATCATCCGCCATAATGCTTTTTAACTCTCCACAAGACTCTTTCACTAGGGTCCAATGTGTATAATCACTTGATTTTCCAGTACTGAATAGTCCGTCTGTATATACAAAAATACCGTCACCTGGTTCTAATGCCACCTTATACTCATCATAAACAGTATCCTCCATGATACCAACAAGCATACCACCATTTTCAATAGCTATAACCTCATCCGTTGATTTCTTATAGATGATTGGATAAGGTTGAGCAGCATTTGCATAAGTCAATTCACACTTTTCTATGCAACCTACAAAGCTTGTGAATACAATAAAGTTACTGTTTTCATGATCTCCAAAAATCTGAAATATACGTTTATTGACAGCTTCTAAGAGTTTACTCGGTGTCATACCTTCTTGATCAAGCGACATTCTAAATAGGATTTTGATCATTGAAGACGCCATACCAGCAGCTATACCATGACCAGTGACATCAGCAATCATGAACCAAACTTTGTCTCCTATTTCAACACAATCTAAAAAGTCACCTCCAATCCCTAATGAAGGATGATAATGTATTTCAAAATCAACTTTTTTAAATGATGATTTTACAGGCAACATGAATCTTGCGAACTCATTAGCATTTTTTAGTTCTTGGTTTAACTCAATATTCAATCGTTCAATTTCTTTATTTTGCTCATGCAAACGTAGAGCATTCTTTACCTTTAAGGGCAAAATTATTTCAATATCATCTGGAGAGAAAGGCTTTGTGAAATACTCTATCGCACCCATTTCCAAAGTCTTTTCTATACTCGTAATTTCACTTAATGCTGAGTTAACAATTACAGGTATATGATGATATAAAGAGTGTGACTTTAAGTATTCTAGTGTCTCAAAACCATCTTTAACGGGCATAATTAAATCGAGGATGATTAAATCAATTGAATGATGCTTTACTGTTTCAATAACAGCATCACCATCTTCAGCCTCAAAATAATTTATATTATCTAATTTGCTTTTTAGAATACTTCTAATAAGCATTCTATTCATTGCCACATCATCAGCAATTAAAATATTATACATCATATCACTATTCCAATAAATCTTCTAATTTCATCAACTTAAATAATTGTCTGACATTCTCAGATGCATCCGCTATTGCAAAGCCAAGACCATCTTTCAAGACTGACTTATATAGCCCAATTACAAAAGTTACACCTATAGAATCTATGTTTTCTACAGAACTCAAATTCAAAACAACTTCATCTAGTTCATCTAATTCCATTAAATTTTCTGATACAAAATGATTAAACTCTTTTACATTGGGTGCAATTAAGTCTTCCTCTAAGAATATAGTCATTCTGTCCTCTATCACTTCGTTGTACATATTATAATCCTTTCTATGATATATCCAAATTCAAACGAATTGTACTTTTTTCCATTTCAATGTTAAAATTCAAGTCCTCTATTAATTTAAGCCCCCGCCTTCGTTCTCTCTTATCGTTACCTAATGCTTTATAATAACCATCACTTTTTACAAAGCCACTGCCCTCATCAGATATCTCAATTCTTAACAATGGTGCTTCATAATAAATCTCACAGGTTATGTGTTTATGAATATCAAAATTATTGCCATGTTCTACAGAATTATTCATCAACTCCCGCAAAACAAAACTAATTTTAAATAGTAATGATTCATCCGAAAGTTCTGGGTGATCTTCCATCAACAATAGAACATCTCTTACACAAACATCAACTGCTTTAAAACTTGATTGTATCTCATTTTTATAAATCATCAATACACATCACTCCATAGGAAATATCTTCGTAAGATTTTCCTTCCAATTCATCTGATAAATGCCCCAACAAGAAATATCGTATTACAACTTTCTAGGTACAAAATAAATATCTACTCTCTTTAATTTAATATACAAAAAAAGTTCTATCTAAGGGAAATATACCCTAGATAGAACAGTTAAAACAAGACTACTCTACAAAGTCAACAATACCTTCAACTATTGCCTCTGCACACTTTTCAAGATAAGATTCACTTAATAATTTCGGCTCATCTACAGAGTTTGATAAAAATCCTAGTTCTACTAGAACTGCGTCCATCTTCGTCAATCTAGTAACAGCAAGATCTGGTCTTGATACAATTCCTCTATCTACAGCGTTTGTATAATCTATTAATTGAGCTTGTATGTCTGTTGCTAATGTCTTATTATTTCTTGAACTGTCTGGCGCATACAAGGTTTCTATACCTTTAGCAGATGAATTACCTGCAGAGTTCGCATGAACGCTAATAAATATATCTGCACCTAATTGATTTGCAATACCAGCACGATCATGTAACTGAACATAATTATCTCTTTCACGAGTCATGTATACTTTGAAACCTGCATTTTCTAATTCTTTCTTTAAAATCAACGATGCTCTTAAAACAACATCCTTTTCTTTTGTACCATTTGGAGATACTGCACCTGGATCATGTCCACCATGACCAGCATCTACAACAATTAACATATCCTTGTATTGTGAATTCTTTAAGCTCGCATTTGCAAATGCGATACTAAACTGCTCATTTACTGATCTCACTTGATATTGTGTATCCTCAACAAGATAGACTACAAATTGATATTGATTTCCTGAATCAATTACAGAAATCTTATTTACAATACCATCATCTTCTTTTTCGTCACCAATATTGAGTGTCTTCTTAACACTATCTTTTGGAACTGTAAACGTTAAAGAATTATTATTAGCATTGTAGTTAACTGGATAATTACCAGAACCAAGTACGTCTAGACTAAATTCTGATGTTGCATCTGCTAAATTTCTCGAATAAGCATACGAACCATACAATTGATTAGCAACATAAACCACTATCTTAGAACCAGCTGTATCTACAAAAACATTTTCTGACGTAACATCATTTTGAAGATTCACTGTAACTCTTGTAAATCTTGTTCCTTCATCGTAAAGACTACTGTTATCAAACTGCTCATACATAATAGAATCAATACCATTATCTTGAACAATCATAGCATTATTGGCTTCTTGTAACTTAGTGTGAATAACATCTACTAAAACTGTATCACCTAAGTTTGTTACATTAAATGCAGGATTTTCATTGGTCTCTATAATAACTTTGTTTTCATCAACATCTACATATTTTACTGAATTGATTAGTTGAACAACCATTTCTCCTGTAGAGGTATCATAAGAAACATCACCATTTCTATAGTAACCTAATCCAACTACAGCCCTTACACCACCTGGGTTTGTCGTAAGATCTGTCAATTTCACATCATATATTTCCTGAATTACATCATTGATAAGTAAACTTCCGTATTTTAATGGTTGATCTAACTCTAAATCAGTATTATGAAAATCAAGTGTTAAAGTATCTTCTTCACCAACAGACTGACCATCTACACTAAATGAAGTCATGGCTACTTCTCCAGTAACCTTAAATCTTAGTTCAGGATATGTACCACTGTCATCATAACGAATACCAGTTATTGTCTGATGAGGTTTATTAATTGATACTGTTTTCGTAGTACCTTCCCAGAATATTTCATATCCAAGATGTTGCGTAATGAAATTAACAGGTACCATGGTTCTATAATTGCCTTGATAAGCCATTAATTTCGCTGGTACACCATTAGGTAAATCAACCGTTTTACCATTCACAACGGCCTTCGAACTTTCTATTGTTAACACAATCGTATTGCCATTATGTGTTACCGTTACTTCCCTTGTAACATCATTCCAACTTATTTTCGCACCAATTCTATCAGTGATAAAACTAATTGGTACCAAAGTTCTATAATTACCATCTAGATTGTATAAAATTGCAGGGACATCTGCTAAAACATCGTTACCATCAATTAGCAGATTAACTACTTCATATTCCCCAGTTGTTTTGTCTTTTCCATCGGTTAATTCAACAGTTTCATATTCTGCATACTTATTAGCAAAAGCTACATTGGGTATGGCCATTAAACATATTAAAAATAGTATGATTATTCTCTTCAAAATTGCCTCCTAGACTTCTATTAATATAATTTTATACGCTTTCTCATTCAAAAACAAGTTTGTCATCTAATTTTAATTAAAACACAACTTTGTAAAGTTCATCACTATCTGGTGGTGTTACATAGCTCAGTCTCCCACGCTTTTCTAAATACACATCTTTATGGGTGATTTCTCCGATTATATTCGCCTCTATTCCCTCTGCAACCAAAGCCTGTATTAACTCCTGCGCTTTTGTAGGTGAAACACTCATAAGCATTGTACCGCTAGATATTAATCTTAATGGATTAATCTTATAATGTTCACAAATCTTAAGTGTTACTTCTGGAATAGGAATGCTCTCATATTTAATAACAGCTCCTAAACTAGCACCTTCACAGATTTCCCAGATTGCACCTAAAAGACCACCCTCGGTGATATCGTGCATACTGGTAACACCTTGTTTACCCGCAACAATACCTTCCTTAACAACAGACACCTTATCAAGCATATTTTTTGCAGTTACAATCAGCGACTCATCAAATATGTCTAGTAACTCTTCATACTTCTCATAAGCAATGATACCAGTGCCTTCTAAACCAGCAGTTTTTGTCATCACAAGAAGATCACCCTCTTTTATACCATTATTACTAAAAAGTTCATCTAACTTTTGCTTACCTATTGCAGTTGAAGATACAACAATTCTATTCACTGCTGATGTGATCTCTGTGTGCCCACCTACAATCTCAACATTCAGCTTTGATGCTTCTTCATGAGCTTGAGTCATGATTAGCTTTAAATCTTCTTCAGTTGTACTTTCTGGTGCTAAAATTGTTAGTAGTATTGCAATAGGTGCAGCACCATTTGATGCAATATCATTACATGAAATATGGACTGCAAGCTTTCCAACTTCACTAGCTGCTCCCGTAATAGGATCTGTTGTTAATAAACAAACCTCATCCCCATATCTAACACCAGCACAGTCCTCACCAATACCGGATCTTAATACTACATCTTCTCTTCTATATTGAATGCTATCCATAATAATCGACTTTAACTGATCATTATTTAACTTGCCTATCTTCAATTAACGTTCCTCTTTTCTCACTCTTGTAAAATTAAACAATCCTTCATAACTTCTGGACCAATTCATTAATTTTTTACTGATCAAAACCGGTTCTTGTGTATTAAATAATGGAATCATTAAGGAAATATCATCCACATCTTTAATAGCCGATTCATATAATTTGTGTAAACTTGTATCATTATAATCTATAGCTTTTAATAGAATATTATTAAATTGCTCACTAGAAAATTTGGTGTTATTCAAACAAGTACCACTAAAGAAATATTTAAGCATATGCCTTGGTGAATACTCAGAATAAAAATGACTGTCTAAAATAATATCATAAGTTCCTGACTTTAAAATATATGCATAATCAAAATAATCCTTAGAATCTACTTTAACATTAATACCAAGTGTATTTCTCCATGACTCAACTAATGTATTCGCTATTTCAATATCATTTTGACTTTTGGTTGTTACTATTGTCAAATCGCATAATTGCTCAATTAAAGAAGTGTCTATTTCATCTAATAATCTATCAACTTTATCTGCATCAACATAAGATTTTTTTGGATTCATTGAATACATATCTCCCATATATTCAACTTCACTCGTACTAATCTTTTTAAGTTCTTCTATAGTTTTTTCATCAAATATCGAATAAGCGACCGAATCTACAAGCAAATCACTGTAAGGATTGACAGCAGAACGATCAATACTTAAATTCAAAAGTTGTCGAACCTTAATGTTCTTTAATGGTAATTCCACTGGATTGATATTGAAACTATAGACACCAGGCTTCTTTAATATCTGAAAATCTGACTGATTTTCCATTAAGATTCCAAATTGTGAAACATCAATATTCTGGACAATATCCAACTCTCCACTCAAGTATTCCGAGTATACTTTCTTATTATCGGTTCTAAAGGAGTAATGAATTTCATCAACAACAACGTTATAGAAATCATGATAATGAACATTTTTCTTTAATACCGCACCTGATGAATACATATAACTTTCTAGAATAAATGCACCATTAGTAATATCCGATAATAGAATAGGTATTGGTAAATCTAGATCTATAATATCGCTTCTTAAAGGCATAAAAGCAACTGTAGAAAGTTGTTTCAACAGATTCTCATTAGGATGATTCAAAATAATTCTCATATGTAAATCATCAATTTCTTCTACTGAATGTATCATTGCATCAAAATATAATAAGTTGATTTCATTGAAATAATTATTCTTTCTCTCCCATGAATAAATAAAATCTTCAACTGTCACTCTTCTACCATCAGACCATTGAGCATTCTTTAGTTCGATTTCATAGATCAAACCATCATCACTTATATCTATAGTTCGAGCCATTCCCATTCTTACAAGACCATCATATGTTAATGTTAATCCTTCATACATCTGATTTATAATTTGCTTTTCCACATCAGACGAATGCATACTAGGATAAAAAAAACGTGGCTGTCTATCGGTCGTCCAATTAAGAACTGTTTTTTCTTTAGTCACTGGACTAACATTAGTTTTTTCTTCGCATGAAAGCAAGGCAAATGAGCTTATTAATATCAACAACATCAGTATAAGTCTCTTCATTAGACCTCCTCTCATACTATTTTATTCTAACATAAAATACAAAAAAACACATTATCCGTTCAAAGGATAATGTGTCTTAATTTATTCACATATCACATATTATAATAACCCTCTGATTACATAAGAAAACCCGTGCATGACACGGGTTAATTATCTTACTTATCAATATAAGCTCTACCAAAGAAGAATTTACCAAGAACAGTTCTTTCAACGCCCTTTAAGTATTCTTGTTGGTGAATAGGATCTACATAGTTATAGATTGGAATGAACCAAGCATCTTCTACTACGATCTTTTCAGCCGCAGCTAACATATCATATCTATCTTGACCTGTAGCATATGCAGAATCTTTGATTAACTTATCAAACTCTTCGTTTGACCACTCTGGTGAGTTAAGTGGAGAACCAGTAGTGTAGAAACCGATGAAAGTTAATGGGTCAACGTAGTCGCCAATCCAACCACCACGAGCCATTTGGAACTCATGAGTTTTTCTTAATTCCTGGAATACACCCCACTCCATAGATGATACTTCCATATCAATACCTAAATGAGTTTTAAATGCATCTTGCATTTGTTGAGCTACTAATAAGTGACCTTCAGTTGAGTTAGTTACATACTCGATAACTGGGAAACCAGCACCGTTAGGGAAGCCAGCTTCAGCCATTAATTCTTTAGCTTTAACAATATTATTTTCCATATCGTAGATATCCACACCATATGCTAATGCTTTATCAGTAAATTCCTCACCGTTAGTATCTTTGATTCCTGGAGGAATAAAGTTGATAGCTGGAATGTTACCTTGGTTAAGCATATCTGTGATTGCAACTCTATCGATTACTAACGATAATGCTTGACGTACTCTAACATCTTGCAATTCAGTTAACTTGTGAGCGTTTAAGTTAAGGTAGTAAGTACCTGGTCTAGCTTCGATCATGAAAGTAGGATCTTCAACTAATAATCTTGGAATTTCTGCAGGTGGCAAAGTTGTATTGAAATCAAATCCGCCAGCTTCGTATTCAGCTAGTGCAGCAGTACCTTCATTGATCATCTTAGCAACGATTTTGTCTATTTGAACTTCGTCAGCTTTCCAGTACATTGGGTTCTTTTCAAGAACGATTCTGTCACCAGGAACGTATTCAGTTAAAATAAATGGACCATTACAGATAACTGTAGATGGATCAGATGCCCAAGCACCATCAGCTTTAGCTTCAACAGCTTCTTTTCTAAGTGGCATTAATGTAGAAAAACCAGTTAAACCAACAAAGTAATCAGCAGGAGCTTTTAAAGTAACTTCGAAAGTTGATTCATCGATAGCTTTACATGAGTCATAGTTGAACTCATCAAAAATCCATGCATAATCAGATGCAGTAGCAGGATCAGTGTTTCTGTTCCAAGCATATTCGAAATCAAATGCAGTTACAGGTTTACCATCAGACCATTTAACACCATCTCTGATATGGAAAGTGTAAACTAAACCGTCTTCAGATACTTCATGGCTATCAGCCATAGCGTATTCAGGTTTACCGTCAACTTCTCTCATTAAACCTTCAAATGTGTTAGTTACAACGTGCCCCGAGTTAACAGCAGCACTTAGACCTGGGTCTATTGTTTCAATTGTACCACCAAGGTTCCAGTTCATAACCATTTCAGTTTCTTCTGGTTCAGTAACCTCAGTTTCAGTTTCTGTTTCTGTTTCAGTTTCTGTTTCTGTTGCTGTTTCTGTCTCAGTACCTGTATTAGCAGGTTCGTTTGCTGCGTTGTTTCCACCACAACCTACAAATAACGAGAATACCAAAGCAACAACTAACATTAGAGTTAATAGTTTTTTCAAGATTTTTTCCCTCCTTTTAATCTTTCCCTATTTTATTAAATGCTTTATGTTAACAGCTAAGCTGTGAACACCTTATTAGGTTGTTTCATTTTTGTAATATTTCACACTTGCCTAATTATATACCAATATAAGCAAAAAATCAAATATATTCAAAATATTCATAATATTCAAACTGTGAAGTATGGTATCACCTGAACACCTTTAATTTCAAGGTGTTCAGGCAATATTTAGAAATTAGAATTGTTTACTTTATGACAAGCAACCCAATGATCATCCTTCACTTCCATAAGTTCAGGTATCTCCTCAGAACACAGTTCTTTTGCATATGGACATCTAGTTCTAAATGTACATCCAGATGGAGGATTAATTGGAGAAGGTACATCACCTTCAATGATGATACGATTTGAGTTTCTCATTATCTCTGGATCAGGAATCGGAATTGCAGATAATAGTGCTTGTGCATACGGATGAAGCGGTTCAGCATATAAGTGATCTGAGGTCGCAATTTCAGCCATCTTACCTAAGTACATAACACCAATTCTATCAGAGATATATTTAACCATTGATAAATCATGAGCAATAAACAAATAAGTTAAGCCACGTTCCTTCTGTAAATCTTCAAGCATATTTACAACTTGCGCTTGAATCGATACATCTAAAGCAGAAATTGGTTCGTCACAAATAATGAAATCTGGATCAACAGCAAGCGCTCTTGCTATACCAATTCTCTGACGCTGTCCACCTGAAAACTCATGTGGATATCTACTCGCATGGTCTTTTGATAAACCAACAGTTTCTAATAGACTAAAGATTTTTTCTTGACGAGCTGCACCTTTTGCTAAACCATGAATGTCTAATGGTTCGCCAATAATATCAGCAACAGTCATTCTAGTGTTTAAAGATGCATATGGATCTTGGAAAATCATTTGAATTCTCTTACGATAACTCATTAATTCAGATTCTTTCAAATTTGCAATATCCACACCATCAAAGATAATCTCACCAGCTGTAGGGTGATACAATCTAATTAGTGTTCTACCAGTAGTCGATTTACCACAACCAGATTCACCAACAAGACCGAAAGTCTCACCTTTTCTTATATAAAAGGAAATGTCATCTACTGCTTTTACAGCAACTTTTGCATTTCCAAAGAAACCCTTTTTAATAGGAAAATGTTTCTTAAGATTTTTTACTTCTAATAATATTTCATTGTTATTTGACATTATTTGTCCTCCCTTCTAACGCCTGTATCTACTTCTACTTTAGGCGCATCCGGATGGTTTAACCAACATGCAGATCGGTGGCCATTCTGCTCAAATGTATATTCTGGAAATTCATCTAAACAAACTTTCATCGTATATGGACATCTCGATGCAAATGGACATCCTACTGGTGGTTTTAATAAGTCTGGTGGTGATCCTGGGATAGGAATTAATCTTTCATCTTCATCAATGTCTAATCTAGGAATAGATTTCAATAGTCCCATAGTATAAGGATGTCTCGGACTATAGAAGATGTCATCAATGTGACCTTCCTCCATAACGAGTCCACCGTACATAACAACAACTCTCGAACATAAGTCTGCAACAACACCTAAATCATGTGTAATTAAGATTATCGATGTTTCAACTTTTTCCTTCAGTTCTCTTAAAAGTTCTAATATTTGAGCTTGAATTGTTACATCCAGTGCTGTTGTTGGCTCATCAGCTATCAATAGATCCGGTTCACAGGCTAACGCAATCGCAATCATAGCACGCTGTCTCATACCACCAGAGAATTCATGAGGGTAATTATCTATACGCTCTTCTGGTGCAGGAATACCAACCAAATCTAGCATTCTTATGGCTTCTTTTCTTGCTTCACTTTTTGATAATCCTCTGTGAAGTTTTAGACCTTCCATTATCTGATTACCAATTGTATAAACAGGATTCAAAGAAGTCATTGGATCTTGGAATATCATTGCAATTTTATCACCACGAATACCAAGCATTTCTTTTTCAGACTTTTTAACAATATCTTCACCTTGATAAATAATCTCGCCCGATTTAACTTTACCAGGGAATTGTAATAATCTCATAACAGATAAAGAAGTTACACTCTTTCCAGATCCTGACTCACCTACAATACCTAGAATCTGACCTTTTTCTACATTGAACGATACACCTCTAACTGCTTGAACCTCACCTAAATGGGTATAAAATGAGGTTTTTAAATCTTTAACTTCTAAAATATTCTTTCTCATTTTACACCTCTTACTTTCTCAATCTCGGGTCAAGTGCATCTCTTAAACCATCACCCAAGAAGTTAAACGCCAATACTGTTGCAGATATAAACAATGCTGGGAAGAACAATTGGTAAGGATAAGCATTCAAGTTTTGAGTAGCTTCCTGTGCCATTGTACCCCATGATGCTACTGGTACAGCAATACCAATACCGATGAAGCTTAAAAATGCCTCAGTAAATATTGCAGATGGAATACTCATTGCTAAAGATACAATGATTGGACCCATTGCGTTTGGAATCAAGTGACGAGATAAAATTCTTCCTGTACTTGCACCAATTGTTCTTGCTGCTAATATATACTCTTGTTCTTTAATACTTAAAATTTGACCTCTAACCAAACGTGCCATTCTAACCCAGAATACAATACCAAGTGCTAAACAAATGGTAAAGAGACCGGTTTGATTAAAGAATACTTGAATTAAGATAACATAGATTAAAAGTGGCACTGTAGAAATAATATCTACGATACGCATCATCACATTATCCACTGTACCGCCAATATAACCAGAAATACCACCATAGAATACACCAATGATGAAGTTAACAAGTGTTGCAACAAATGCCACTGTTAATGAAATTCTTGCACCATACATAACTCTTGAGTAAATATCTCTACCTAATTGATCAGTACCAAACCAATACTTATTGTTTAACATAGTTTTAGATGTCACAAGTTCTTCTTCACCGATAAAAACTTTATATACAGGTATTTCTTTTAACTTTTTGTCTATTTCAGATCTTTCAGCATCTCTTTTGTCATCATCAGCGATGTCATCAAGTTCAGCTTCAAATCCAACTCTTGCCTCTTTCCAGTAGTAATAAGGAACAAAGATAATTTGATCTTCTATTTGGAAGAATTTAAATTGATGCATTGCTTTTGGAAGCGTTAAATACTTTTCAATAGAAGCAAATTGCTCCTCAGTTAATGCAGCATTGATTTCTTTTTTATATCTTCTATATTCCATTTCAGGAACAGGATCATCAGCTATCTGTCCATCCTCAACTAGAATAATTTTGAACTCATAAGGAATTAGATAGAAGTATGTATCTTCATCAAATTTATATAATTTTAGAATTGAAGGAAGATTTGAATTACCATTATTTATTTTTCTTTCAGGCTGCAAAACAAACAATGCGTCAGCAGCAGCATCATCACCAGCTGCACGAAGTTTTTCAACATTTTGCTCGTACTCTCTATTGTTCTTCCACTCAACTACAACTGTTCCTAGGTATCCCCAAATGATTAAAACAACAACTACAACTAAACCTAACATTGCCAATTTATTTTGCTTCAATCTTCTCCAAGCATCTTGCCAATACGTAAGACTCGGACGAGCAATTACGTCTTTTTCCATAGATTCACTTGGTACACGTTCCCACATTTCTGCAGGTATCTTTTTCACAGACATAAATTTCCCCCTAATCGTTTAGCTTAATTCTTGGATCGATGTATACGTAGATGATATCTACTAAGAATATCATAACGATATACAATGCAGCATATAGAATAACAGTTCCCATGATCATGGTATAATCTCTACTTTGTACACTTGATACGAAGAAATCACCCATTCCTGGAATACCAAATAGTCTTTCTACTACAAACGAACCTGTCATTACAGCAGCAATCATTGGTCCCATGTATGTGATAACTGGTAACAATGCATTCTTTAATGCATGTTTTCCAATAACAACAAATTCTGATAAACCTTTTGCTCTAGCAGTACGAATATAATCTTGACGTAATACTTCTAACATACTTGAACGTGTTAATCTTGCAACGAATGCCAATGAAAATCCACTTAAGGCTATAACTGGCATAATATATGCTGCCGGTGTATCCAAGCCTGTCGCAGGTAACAATCCCCACTTAGTTGTCAAGAAATATCTAAGTCCAGCACCAATTACGAATGACGGAACTGCTACACCAATTGTCGCAAGTATGGTAACAATATAATCCTCCCACGAGTTCTGCTTTAATGCAGATGTAATACCCAGTGGCATACCAAAAAGAATTACAAATATTGACGCTACTCCACCTAACTTAGCTGATACAGGGAATGTCAGCTCAAGTAAACCTCTAACTGTTTCACCTTTACGCGTATATGATGGTCCAAAGTCTCCTGTCACAACGCCAAAAAAATAATCTTTAAATTGAACAATTAATGGATCATCCAAATGATACTTTTCAATAATTGCTTGCTCTATCTCTGGCGGCAACTGCTTTTCTCTAGTAAAAGGTCCACCAGGTAGTGCTCTCATTAGAAAGAATGTTAGTGCAATTACAAAGATCAAGGTAATGATCATACTACCAATTCTTTTTAAGATATAACTTCCCAAACTTTACACTCCTTTCGACAGTTCAATCGAACTCCCCCCCGAAGATGAATAACAGTAATTAACGAAATAAAAGTTTTGTATCGAATAATATTCAATAGATTAAATAAATCTAAATTATCATTTGATATAAAACTTATATCTTTTCTTTTATTCATCCCATTTACAAGTCTATGATACCGTAAATAACTAGATTTTTCAATGTTTTCAGAATATTTAGTCTCATTACGAAAACGAAACATTTCTAGAACCCTGTCATCATGCGGATTACAGGAGTTAAGATTTTTTTAAGATTTGCATAGTTTTCACTCTAAAATAGCAATTTTTTATACTTGAACTACCATTTTCGAGAAAAAAAATGCTCAAAAACAACAAAAAAATAAGGAAAAAATAACATTTTTTCTTCCTTATTTTCTTAATTTCAGCATTTCTTAAGCTTTATATAACAGTTAGATGACAAGAATAGTCATAGTTAAGAAAACGTTAACATTTATAAAACTCCCAATGATTTTAGAAACTCAAGTCCCTTTTCTTCATTTAGTGCTTTGACACCAAGTGTTTCTGCTTTAGTTAATTTCGAACCTGCTTTCTCACCATAAATGACATAATCAGTCTTTTTACTAACGCTACCACTTACTTTTGCACCAGCATTTTCGAGAATAACTTGAAGTTCTTTTCTACCATAGTTTTCTAAAGTTCCTGTTAAAACAAATGTTAAACCACCTAACGAAGTACTACCTTGTGATTTCACAGTAAACTTCAAACCTATTCCCTTTAATGTATTAACCATTACTTTTGCACTGTCTTCTTTAAAGAAGGAAACAAAACTTTCGGCCATCTTTTCACCGATTTCATCAATTTCAACCAAAGAATCTTTAGAGGCATTTATCAAATCATCTACATTACCATAATGCGATGACAATACCTTGGCAGCTTTAGCACCGATTAACGAAATCCCTAATCCGTTAATAAACTGATGCAACTCATTTTCTTTTGACTTTTCAATAGCTTCTAACATCTTTTCAATCGATTTATCACCAAAGCCTTCAATTTCTGACATTGCAAGTTTGTATCTATCAAGTTCATATAGATCTTCAATTTTCTTTACAAAACCTTCTTTTAAAAGCATTTGAATTACAGCTGGTCCTAAACCATCAATATTCATAGCATTTCTTGATACAAAATGCTCCAAGCCTCTTTGAAGTTTTGCTGGACAAATAGGGTTTGAGCATCTTCTTGCAACTTCCCCATCAAGTCTCACTGTATCGTAACCGCATTCAGGACATAAATGAGGCAATTTGAAGGAAATCTCATCGCCCTTTCTATTCTCTTTAACGACACGAACAACAGCAGGAATAACGTCTCCAGCTTTTTGAATAATAACTGTATCACCAATACGAATATCTTTTTCATCAATATAATCCTGGTTGTGAAGAGTTGCAAAACTAATAGTCGATCCTGCAACAAAAACAGGCTCTAATTCTGCTTTCGGTGTTAAAACTCCCGTTCTACCTACTTGAACAATTATATCCTTTACAACAGTTTGTTTTTCTTCTGCAGGAAATTTATAGGCAATTGCCCATCTTGGGCTTTTAGCTTTAACGCCTAAACTTTGTCTCTGAGACAAGTCATTCACCTTTACAACCATACCATCTATATCATAAGAAAGTTCATGACGCTTAGAGATCATCTCCTCACAGTGACCAATAACTTCCTCTATAGTAGGACATCTAAAAATCTCTGTTGTTTTAAAACCTAACGTCTTTAAAAAATCAAAGTTTTTATCATGTTTTTTTATTTTTTCGTCACCGCCGTTTAAAACATTAAACACGAAAATATCTAATGGTCTTGAAGCTGCAACTTTTGAGTCTAATTGTCTTAAAGAACCTGCGGCTGCATTTCTTGGATTGGCAAAAGGCGTTAAACCAGCCTCTTCTTGATTTTGATTTAATTTTTCGAATCCAGATTTTGAAATGAAAACTTCGCCACGTACTTCAATGTCAACAGGTTCAGATAGACGGAGTGGAATCGATTTAATTGTTTTGACATTCTCAGTCACATCTTCACCGACTTCACCATTCCCGCGAGTCGCACCTTGAACCAATAAACCATTCTCATATTTTAATGCAACTGATAAACCATCAATTTTCATTTCAAGAATGTATTCTACATCAGACACTTCCTTCTTAATTCGCTTATCAAAATCACGTAAATCGTCAGCATTATAGGAGTTATCAAGGCTCAACATACGCGTAGTATGCGTCACTTGACTAAAGGCATCTAAAGCATCACCTCCAACTCTATTAGTTGGAGAATCATCGGCTTTTAACTCGGGATTTTTTTCTTCTAAATCAGATAATTCTTTTAGAAGCATATCATATTCATAATCAGTAATTGTTGGTTTGTCTAAAACATAGTAATTATGATTATGTTCATTTAATATTTTTGTTAATTCTTTGATTCTCTTCACTCAATGACCTCCAGAGGTGCTATGTCTGCTTGTAATTTCTTAATTCCCTTATTATCAAAAGCAATTGTCAAAATACCATTCTTGTTAGAAATAACCATACCTTTGCCAAATACTTTATGCATTACTTTAGTCCCAGCTTTTACTGCATCAGGATCACTTATAGCTGAAGTCTTCACCTTACTCTCAGCCTTCGCTTTTTCCTTTATCATATCCATACTAAGACCAAAACTGATTTTTTTTCTTTTTTGAGCAACCTCAGCATCTCCAAAATACTCTTTCGGAATCTCTGAAATAAATCTTGATACTTGATTTACTTGTGTTTTACCAAACATCGTTCTAGTCGCAGCATGAGTAATACAAAGCGATTCCTCAGCTCGAGTGATACCAACATAAGCTAGTCGTCTTTCCTCTTCTAGTTTTTCTGGATCCTCAATTGATCTAAATGATGGGAAGATATTTTCTTCAACTCCAACTAAATAAACGTGCGGGAACTCTAGTCCCTTAGCTGAGTGCAACGTCATCATTACAACAGCCTTTTCTTCATCATCCATCCCATCTATATCAGACTGTAAACTTGTTTCAGCTAAAAAGTCTTCTAGAAGCCCTGTTTCTGACGTTTTTTCATATTCTACAGTTGCAGAAACAAGTTCCTTTATGTTATCAATCCTCGACTGAGATTCAATGGTATTTTCTTCACGAAGTAATCTAATATACATAGTTTGATCAATGATACTCTCAAGTATTTTTGTGACTTTCACATCATACATTTTTTCTCTATGTCGATCTATTATGCTTACAAAATCTTTCAAGCCAGTGTTGATCTTATTCGAAAAGGTATTCATCTCAACAGCCATAACAATTGCATCAAATAAAGTATCGCCCTCTTCTCTAAGAGCCTGGATTTTTTCAATTGTTTTATTACCAATACCTCGTTTAGGTACATTGATAACTCTCAGCAAACTAATTTCATCTTGCTGATTTTGCACAACACGCATATAGGCTAATAAATCTTTAATTTCCATTCTGTCATAGAACTTTAAACCCCCATAGATTTTATATGGGATATTATACTTCCTAAAAGCCTGCTCAAATACACGTGACTGAGCATTTGTTCTGTATAAAATAGCATACTCGTTGTAGTTATTACCAGAATTAAAGCCATCATGTATTTGACCAACCACATGAGCCGCTTCATCAAATTCATTTTGAGCTTGATAATACTTCAAAGGCTCACCGCCATTATTAGATGTCCACAGTCTTTTGTCCTTACGCATCATATTGTTTTTTATAACAGCATTAGCAGCATTCAAAATAGTTTCAGTTGAACGATAATTCTGCTCTAACTTAATTACTTTTGCATTTTTAAAGTCTTTCTCAAAATCTTTAATATTTCTAATATCTGCACCACGCCATCCGTAGATAGACTGATCTAAATCACCTACTACACAAAGATTTTTGTACATATCAGAAATCATTTTAATCAATAAATACTGTGCTTTATTGGTATCTTGATACTCATCTACAAGAACGTATCTGAATCTTGTCTGATAATACTCAATGGCTTCTGGACTTGTATCCAATACTTTTATAGCATTTATAATTAAATCATCAAAGTCCATAGCATTATTCTCTTGAAGTTTTTTCTGATATAATTTATAAACCTTTATAGCTGCACTGTAAGCATAATCACCTGAATAAAGCTCTTCAAACTTTTCAGGACTGATCATCACGTTTTTCGCTTCGCTTATTTTAGCTTTAATTGAACGATCTGTATTTTGCTTATCATTAATATCTAAAGTTTTCATACATTGTTTGATCAATGTCTTCTGATCTAATGTATCATAAATTACAAAATCAGATGAGTAATTAATCTCTTCTGCATATTTTCGAAGTATACGTACGCAAACAGAGTGAAATGTACCAATCCACATACCATTTGAAACATCGCCTACTAAATGATGTATTCTTGCTTTCATTTCTTTTGCCGCTTTATTGGTAAATGTAATGGCTAAGATCTTACTAGGAAATACCTGTTTTTCCTCTAATAAGTAAGCAATTCTATGAGTTAATACCCTTGTTTTACCACTACCAGCTCCTGCTAAAACTAATACAGGACCATCTGTTGCCTCTACAGCAATACGCTGCATATCATTTAATGTACTTAAATCCATGACTCTCTCCTTACGAATATACGTTCCTTATATTATAACATAGCTTACAAGCACTTTGTAGTCTACTATTTAAAGAACCTTAAAAATATACAACGTAAAAGGCACACCAAAAGGTGTGCCTTACTATTGGGATAGAATCAGTAACTTTGTACTGTTATTACTCATACTTCTTTACGATCTATACTAAACTTTAAATAAAAAACTCGGTACTACTCTGAAATACTTCTTTAAACCTTAAAACTAAATTACGTGTTCTCGTGATTCTAATTTAAACTTAAAACTAAATTACGTGTTCTCGTGATTCTAATTTAAAACTTTAAAAACCTTTTCTGAGTTACCGATTCCATCAGGAAGTAATCTTCCTAGTCATTATATACCCACGAATATTGGTTTCTAACATTTATTTTCTAACAACTATATTCAAGTGTTCAGTTGCTTGTCTATACTCAGGTTTTTCACAACATAAGCAAGCCATTCTTAAATAGTTTTGATATAGTTTTCCTGACTGTTCAGACAACCTTTTCATCTCCATATGCATACCAGAAAGAAAACTTTCAGCACCTGCATAAGTGAGTAAATGTAGTCTAGAAGCCCTTACTTCTTCTATGGCGTTTTCTGGTGTTGTAAAATAAGTTGTTGTAAAAGATTCCTCATGACTTAATCTCAAATCACCCATCAAATAGTCATCCATTTTACTTAAATCTTCAAATACGTCAGGACACTCAAACACACTTGATTTTAAAACACCCAGAGTGTTAATATAAGCGATTATTGCTGTACCACCTTCTTTAAGGATTCTTCTTATATCATGCAAAACCTTTAGTCGATCATGTAGATCGTGTAGATGATACATAGGACCTAATAATAACACACCATCAAAGGTCTCATCTGGAAGCTCAGATAATTCAGTTGCACTTTTATGCAGAAACTCAGCTTCGTAGCCCTCTGATGTTATTTTATCTTTTGCTATTTCCAATTCCTCATTTGATATATCTACCAAAGTCATCTTATAACCCATACCTGCGAGTTTTAAAGAATAACGACCTGGACCTGAACCAATATCGATAATTTTACCGGACACTGGAAAGTATTTCTTTATTAAATGCATGGTTGTTTCAAACTCAACTTGACTGTATGACGTCGATAATCGATCCCATTCTTGATGAGCATTTTGATCATAATACTTAGCAACTTCACTCATAATACACCCCTTATCTTATAGAAGCATAATTCCCTCTTTCTGACATGCTTCATGTATTTCTTTCGTCCAAACACTTGCCTGAACTTCACCAATGTGTCTCTTTCTCAAGAAGAACATACAAATTCTAGATTGTCCAATACCTCCACCAACAGTATAAGGTAATTCTCCTGCTAAAAGTCTCTTGTGGAAATCTAATGATTTTCGGTCTTCAGCATCAGATTTCTTTAACTGTGCTTCTAGAACTTCTTCACTTACTCTAATACCCATTGAAGACATTTCAAATGCTGACTCAAGTATTGGGTTGTAGAATATGATATCCCCGTTCAAAGACCAATCATCATAATCTGGTGCTCTGCCATCGTGAGGTTCACCTGATTTAAGTTTATCACCAATTCCAATTAAGAAAACAGCTTTTTTTTCTTTTGCAATTGCGTCTTCTCGCTCTTTTGCAGTTTTTTCAGGATACATATCTTCTAATTCTTGAGCACTAACAAATGTAATCTCCTCAGGTAAGATCGGCTTAATCTCAGGATAACAATCATGTACTTTTTCTTCTAAGCTCTTAAATGTTTTATATATTGAATCTACAATTTCTCTTAATGTCTTCTCTGTTCTCTCTTCTTTTGTGATGACTTTTTCCCAATCCCATTGATCAACGTAAATCGAATGTAAATGATCCATCACTTCATCTCTTCTTATTGCATCCATATCGGTGTACAGACCTTCACCAACTTCAAATCCATATCTATGAAGTGCCATTCTCTTCCACTTTGCAAGTGAATGAACAATTTGAACATCTCTACCTAAATCCATAACATCAAATTGAACTGGTCTTTCTACGCCGTTTAAATCATCGTTTAAACCTGATTCCTTATATACAAATAATGGTGCCGACACTCTTGACAAGTTTAATGCTCCAGCTAATTTTGCTTGGAAAAAATCCTTTACAATTTTAATTGCCGACTCTGTTTCTCTTAATGATAAATCTACTAAATAATCTTTTTTCATGATACCTATCTCCTCTTCGATTGAATAATTAACCACTTTTTTGTAATAAAAAAAGCCCAACATCCCTACATAGGGACGAAAGACATATTCCGCGGTACCACCCAAATTAACTAATCACAGTTCACTTATTCGGTACAAATATTATACCTATCAACTATAACGGGCTGAATCCGTCTAAGTCTACTCTTGCGATAGCAATTTCGGTTAGATGCTCAGAGATGTTTTTCTGTATTAGATTACATGTTGGCTTCCACCATTTCCAACTCGCTAGATGTATACGTAATACTTACTCTTCTCGTCATCGCTTTTGAATCATAAATTGCATTGTGGTTATTCTTGCAATTTGTATTTCATTTTTTACAATCATACAAAAGTTCTGAATATATGTCAACACTTTTCAACAAATATTCATAAATATTTTTATTTATGCATAAATATTAAGCAATAAACCTTCAATTTCACCAATTTTAGTTAATAACTTCAAACTAGATTTTTCTTGCTGTATAAGTTCCTCTGTTAAACTAATCATCTTTTCATCAATCATAGAAACCATACGCATTATTTTTGATCGCCCAGCACGTCCATGACCACGTCTTTCAACGACTTTCAAACCAAAGTTCACAGCTTCTTCTACAAATTGTTTCACCATTTCTTTGTATTCTAATAATATTTCTACATCTCTTTTTTCAGTTAATTCACGGCCTTTATTCTTAATATCATCCAACATTTCATCAAGATGAGACCTCTCACCTTCTTCTTCTGTTAAGGCAAATATTTCATCAAAAGCAAGTGAAGGCTCTACTCGCTTCACATTCTTTTTTGAGGTTCTTTCAGTTCTTCTAACGCTATTTACTTTCATGTTATGCCCTTTCCGCCTGATCAATAATTTCCACCACACAACTTATTAGTTCATAAAGTTGTGGAGGAACATTTTCCCTTAAATCCATATCAATCATTTCCTTTAGTTTATTAGGATCCTTTTCAATAGGAATATCTGTTTCTTCAATCATACCACAGGCCATATTAAATTTATCACTATATTCATAATCTAACTCATATGCTGAGTATTTATTTTTCATAGTTTCACCTCAAATCCATCTTCAATAATATCATCCTTTATATCTTCATTTAACTTTTGATACTTGATACTTGATGCAGAAAAGCCTACTTCTTCCAATCTTTTCAGACCTTCTGATACAAATGGATTCATCCTATTTTCTATATCATCTCGATCATTTTTTATAGTGATATTGACTTTAGCATTATTGACGTCCACTAAAACACCAGTATCACCTAATTTATTTAAATGAATAACAAAATAAAGTCGACTATTTTTCCAATCAATCTTTTGTCTGTCTTTCTTAGCATTTACATGAACTTTTATATTCTTAAGTTCACCTTCTAAAGTAATTGGTATATTAAAGGTCATCTGTTGCTTATTTGACTTAATTTCTAGTTTGTTTAAAAGTTGTTGTCCAGTTAAATTCTCTAAAGTATCTTTTGCTTGAACACGTTGATCAGCTGATTCTTCCAACTTAAGCAAGATCATTTTTAAATTAGCAGGTGCTTTTTCCTCACGTTGCTCTTTAACTAAACGATCTGAAACCTCAATCTCATGATTTAGGCCCATAGTACGTAGGGTTTCAAGTACAGCTCTAGGACTTGATTTCATCTCTCCTTCAAACTTAATTGGCATTGACTTAATCAATTCCTTGTTATATAAATTTTCCAAAAGAACTTGCTTAGATGCTACAAACATTTTTTGCTTTACCGGTTTATAAATGATACTAGCTACGCGTTCCTTAACAGATTTAATAATCTCTAAAGCTTTATCTACATCGTTATCTAGAAGATCTTTCGCAAGTTCAAGTTCACCACTTGATTGTAACAAATCTCTTTCAGTTTTCATATCTGTATACAGCGGAACATCCGTCTTCATAATAATATGATCTAACTTATCAATTACTTGAGAAAGAACCTCTTTAACTGGCACAGATTCAGGTTTTTCAATAATTTGATCCAATTGATTAGAAACTGCCTTTTGATAGATGTCAAAAGTCTTTTTTGTTTCAGCCATTTTCTCAGTCATTGTTACTTGAACCATTTTCACTGCAGGTAATTCAGATTTAAAAAACTCTGGTTCTACAACAGGAAGAATCATTTCTGCAACTTCTTCGAGTGATTCTCCTAGTGTTTCAAATACTTCCTCAAGAAGCTCTAGCTCATCAAGAGGATGATCTGTTTCAGACATTAATATATTTTTTGATTCACTCGTCTTACTATGTTTAATTTCTGATTCTTTCACTTCTGAAAATACCGACGATGAATCTAGACTCATTTCCATATTTTTTCCTTCATGCTCTATGAAAAAAGACTCTGATAAGCTTTCCTTAATAACTAATTTTGCAGCGTCTTCAAAAGTCATACCTTTGTCCATCAATGCTTTGATCTCTTGACGTACTTCTTTAGGAAGACTCTGTAAAAACTGTCCTCTTGGATTCTCTGGCATCTTAACATCTACAGGCTCACTCGTATGCATAGCCCGATGTACAGTTTGAAGATTTTCTTTTGTGATTTCAATGTCTTTATCCATGCTTTTTTGTAACGTCTCTAATTTAGATTCTAAAGTACCTTCAGTCTCACTTAAAAAAGCCTTCACTTCTTCCATTTTCTCAGGTGTAAGCTCTTCGCCATTTTTATTAAATAATTCTTGGATTTTCTTTTCTTCCACACTATACTGCGTTTCTGCTTTTTTTGGTTCAACCTTCATCAGTTGAGTTTTATTGACTTCAGGAAACAATTTATTTAAAATTTTCATAGTTTACTCCATTCTTATCATTAATATCGGTATAAACAAATTATTTCATTAGTAAATTTTTTTCGCATTTTACGTTTAAAGCTATTATTTTGGGGTATATACTTTAATGGCATAGTCATATGCTGAACCAATAGCAAATTATATGAAAATATATGACGCAAAACTGTAGGGTCTAAGTTTTGATTTTTATTCACTCGATATTCATTTATCCATAATAAAAACAAAATAAGATAGCCAGTTACCAAAAGCTTTTCAGAAATAGCTAACTATATGAAAGTATGGGACGCAAAACTCTAGGGTCTAAACATATTTTACACACCTTATCTTAATAGGACATCGGACATGATTTGTAATTAGGATAATAAAATATGCAAGACAGCCAGTTGCCTAGAAAAGTTCTTTTGACAGTTACACCCCTCAATTTGAGGGGTGTTTTTATATATTATAAAAACCAACCGAAAGGTTGGTTTAAGCACTCTTTTTTTGTAGAAAGTATGTTCCAAGTAACATATACACGATACCCATACCTACAAGAACCAATACACTAAACATCACTTCATTCAAACCAACCCCATAGACCATTATTTTCTCAATGGCTGAAATCGCCCATTTCTGAGGTGTGATATTTGATAGTAACAACAATGGTTTTGCTGTAACAATTTCAAGTGGCCAAAAGCATCCACCTAACATAGCTGTTCCTGTTAAAATAACTGGCGAAATTGCTGATAATTGCCCCATTGTATTGACAAAATTAGATAAAAACATTCCTAATGCTGTTACGCAAAATACAAATGCTGCTACCACAATCATCATATGAACAATACTACCTGCCCAATCCACTTTAAAAAAATATTTACTAATAGCAAACATACTGCTGACCTGTATAAAACCAATTAAAAATACTGTAATCAAATTTCCACTTAAGATGGATAACTTTGATATAGGAGATATCAACAGTCGATCCCATGTATGATACTGTTTATCCATTAAAATATCTGAAATACCAAATACAATTGTAAACATGGCAAAGAATAAAGAAAAACCAACGACAGAATGTTTGACAGAATCATAAGCTTTACTTTCAGTCAAACTTCTTGATTCAACTTTTATAGGCTCTTTATATGTCCTATGTTCCTCGAACGCTTCTCGTGCATATACAGAAGTATCTTCAGCAACAATGTGATTTAACATCATAATAATTGCCTCATCACTTTTCACTTGGTTGATACCAGAACTTAATAAGCTATCCATCTGCAAATTCGACATATTTTCACTCGTAATCAATTTTTGTACTTCTACTTCGCCTTCAAGTACATCTTTTGCAAATCCTTTTTCAAAGTAGAAGGCACCTGAAACATCATATTTTTTTACAGCCTCTTTAGCTTCTTCTAAAGAATAACTGATCATTTCATAACCATCTTGATTATCTAATTTTTCTATTAGTAACTGACTTATAGTGCTTTGATCTTCATCTATGACCCCAAAATACGTAACCTCACTTGTGTAATCAATTGAAGAAAATACACCAATCATCACAAGCGTCATCGCTGTCATAATACCGATCATTTTAATATCATCTCTTAATTTCATCCATCGGAGTTTTAATATTGCAATCATACTGCCACCTCCTCTAATTGAACACTATGATGACTTTTTCTATTGGAAATAATTATTAAACCAATAACCATAAATACAATACCATTGAGCATCAATGAAATCATCGATGGCAACATTTCTTGTAAAGTAGCTTCCATCATGACCTTTTGGAAAATTTCAAGTGCAGCTCCATTTAATAGGATTCTACTGATCCACTGAAACCAATCAGGCATCATAAACAAAGGGAAATAACTTCCTCCAAATAGAGCCAGTATCTGAAATAATCCACTCTCTAGTACATTAACAAGCTTTAAGTCTCCAGCCTTTAGTGACAAAGCCGATAACAATGTACCAAAACCTGTAACTGCAAACGCTACAACTATAATAGCAATAATTAACTGATAGAAATTTCCCCAATAGACACCAAAACCGAATTTTGATGTAATAATCATTAATGAAATTTGCATAATCACAATAATAAATATCAGAGCAAGTTTTCCAAATACAATCATTGTCGAAGATATTCCTGCACTTTGTTGACGCTGGAGTGTGTAGTTTTTTTTCTCAAGCAACATAAATTTAGCACCATAACTTGCACCAAATAATAAGAACATGGCCATCATTGCAGTTGAATAATACTGTCCCGAATTCACCAATTTTAGCTTGTCAATTTGAAATATCTTAGATGAAACCTCTACTGGTGACCGTTCTTGATCTTGAAGTGTTTCCATCACTTGATCAACAATGTTTTTTTCAACATCAAAGTGATTTAAAGTCTCATATGTGACTTTATTCATAATCATAATTTGAGACAATTCATTCATCACACCACCGATTAAATTCTCAACTATATCAGAACTATATTGGCGAGATTGATTTCTAATAACCTCAATATCTAACTGTTTTCTAAATGCTGGTGACATATTTAAAGCAAGATCTTTTAAGTAATTCTTCGGTAAAATCACAACACTTGAAATACTGTTATCATCAATTCTATTTAAAGCCTCTTCATAGCTTAAAAGCTCATAATTAACAAAAGATAATGATTCATTGTCTAAAACATCTGTAAGAATATCATCTAGTTCTTCAGCATTTTCCTCGCTTAGATAATCACCTCTATCCTCCAAGGTATATTCCTTAACAATACCAATATTTATTTCCCACACATCATCTTCGTCAGAACCAAAAGATCCAGCTAAAGCAACACTTAAAATTGAATACAGAATAATAGGCATAGCAACAAGAATAATCAAGGCTTTTTTATCACCAAAGACTATTTTTATATCTTTTATAATTAGATTAACAAGACCCATGGTCTCCTCCTTAATCTCTTAAAGCTTTACCAGTCAATTTTAAGAATACAGTCTCTAGATTAGGATTCTCTACATCTATAGAAGTCATCTCGATGTCAAACTGACTAGAAGCCTCCACAACTTCTTTAATTAGGTTTTCTTTCTTTTTTGTGTAAACAGTCAATTGATTTTCATCAACTTCAACTCTTTCAACATTTTCATTATTTTCTAACACATCTTTTATACCATTAGGGTCTTCTGCAAAAGAAACAATAACTTTTCTGTCTCCATTAATAGAAGATACTAAGCTATCCTTTGTACCAGAAGCAATAACCTGACCTTCATCCATGATGTATATTCTGTCACATAAAAACTCAACTTCTTCCATATAGTGACTTGTATAAATAATCGACATTCCATTTTGATTTAACACCTTTATAGTTTCTAATATATGATTTCTAGATTGTGGATCAATACCTACTGTCGGTTCATCCATAATTAATAACTCAGGATTATGAAGAAGAGCTGCACCAATGTTAATTCTTCTCTTCATACCACCAGAATACTTTTCGACCTTATCTTTTAAACGATCTTTTATCCCTATTATCTCAGAAACTTCTTCAATTCTTTCTTTCAACTTATGACCCTTCAGTCCATAAGCATGACCCCAAAATTTAAGATTCTCATAACCTGTTAGAGTTGGATAAAGTGCGATTTCTTGTGGCACAATTCCTAAAACTTTTTGAATCGGTTTCGGGTCTTTTAAAACATCAATTTCCTTAAATTCTATTAATCCAGTATCCGGCTTAATCAAAGTAGAAATCATAGAGATTGTTGTTGATTTTCCTGCACCATTAGGTCCCAAGAGACCAACTATTTCACCTTTTTCAACTGTCAAATCAATACCTTTTACAGCTTGTAATTGACCATAACTCTTCTTTAGATTACTTATTTTTAACATAACTCCTCCTACTTCCTAAAAGCTTCAAAACCCTCTAATAACTCTTCTATAGTAACGAACTCATTATCGTTTAATTCAGGAAACTCCAGTTCTTGTTTCTCATGCATATCAAACAATTGATAATCCGCATGGAATCTTATTTCATCTAATACTTCCTTCATAAAGTCTTTAAATGATAATTTAACATCATACACATGATGAACAATATATTTATCTATATCAATATATGCTGTCATTTTAAACTCTTCAACAACAATGTTATCCATGAACATATGAATACCATTCATCATTTGTTCAGCATCTAAATCATGTTGGTAAGTTTCAAACTCTCCATCACTATAATTATATGTTTGGTACTTTGGTAACTGTTCAATAAATTTAGCGTCATTCTCTAATAAAATGAGAACCTCATTCATAAAAGCCTGAACTTGATCATGACTAAATGAAATCACAAACTTTTTAACTTTAACTTCACCTTCTGGTGTGTCAATGACTTCATCACCTAGATTGACAACATCTTCTTCACTGACAAGTGCTAACCACATTCTTTTGATTTCTTCCTCTGATGCCTTAGAAAATGGTGGTTCAGTATATAAGTCACTATTCATATTTAAATCTAATAACGATAAGTACTTACCTAAATAAGGTACTTTTAAGTATTCCTCATCATAATTTTTATAATAAACCAAATCCATACCGATGGCATCATTTCCAATATACTGTCTAGCTATCGTTTGCTCTTTTGAAAACTTTGCAATTTGCTCATAGACTATCGATCCAAAAAAATCATCCAGTTCTGGATTCTTGTCCTTTACATCTATATTAAAATCTAACTCCAAAGACATATCCAATTCCGACTGTCCATCTTCAATTGTTGAAGTTTTTTCACTTGCCTCTTGATAATACTCAAGTGCATCAACTTGGCATCCAACCAAGAATATAATCATTATTAACCATATCCATTTTTTCATAATAACCTCCATCTCTTTGTAATCATTGTAACAAAATATCAGAGTATTGAATTGTACCATTTGTCACATTCACACCATGACTTTTGTCACTTTTTTGATTTCAAAACATATATGGCAAGTTGAGTTCTATCACGTAATTCGAGTTTTCCAAGTGTCTTAGTAATATGATTTTTAATCGTACCCTCACCTAGAAACATCTTTTCTGCAATTTCTTTATTACTTAACCCCTCTGCAACATGCAAACATACTTCTCTTTCTCTCTCAGTTAAGCTGTCTATATTATAACTTTCACTTGGTATTTTCGTAAATTGGTTAACAATTACTTTCATGGCTTCACTACTCATCTGAACACCACCACTTATAACTGTTTGAATAGCATCGATAATAATATGTATTTCTGTATCCTTTAATAAATATCCCGATGCACCAGCTCTAATAGCATCTGTGATATATTGTTCATTATGAAAAGTCGTCAACATAATCACAGGAACATCTGAAATCAATTTTACTGCTTCTACACCATTCATTACTGGCATTTGAATATCCATAAGAATGACATCAGGTTTATAGAACGAAACCATTTTTACTGCTTCGTCTCCATTTTCACATAAACCAACCACTTCAATATCTTCACTTTGAAGAATCATTTTTAATCCTTCTCTGAATATTTTTTGATCATCTACAATCATTACTTTAATCATCTGTCACCTCAACATATCCTTTAACAACAAATCCTGTTTCACTGTCAATTTCAATCTTCCCATTCAGTGATTCAATACGCTCACGCATACCTTTTAAACCATAACCTTCTGTAATGGATGTTGCCCCAACACCATTATCTCTTATCTCAAAGGTATATGTTTTTAAGGCCTTCTTCACCTGAATATTTATTTGATCAGCTTTCCCATGTCTAATACTGTTGGTCATACACTCTTGTATCAACCTATATAAAACCTCAAAACAAACTCTATTGTCAATTGATTCAGGAAGCTTATATTGAATATCTATGTTAACACGTTCTTTAAAACGTTCTATCATCTCCTCGATAGAATCTCTAATCATTTCATCTTCGTTTCTAAGCGTCTCAACCACTTGTCGTATTGTTCTCATACCTTGTCTTGCTGAGCCCTTCGCTTTTATCAACATATTTTTTGCCTGCTCTGAGTCCTTATCAACTAAAAGTTGAGCCATTTCAATTTCCATTATCAATCCCATCATATCATGACCAAAAGTATCATGAATATCTCTTGCAACTCTATTTTTAACCGCAACTCGTGTTAAGGACTCTAATTGTTCATTTAGCACCTTTTGCTTCTCTTTCTCTTTTTTATTTTGATGAATCAAAATTAGACTAAATACAATTAAAATATGAATTACTATCATAAAAACTATTTCTGATAATGTACCGAGATTTTGCCTATAGTAATATAACACACCATAATTATACAGAGTTACCATAACAATCAAGCCAACAATCACCTTTTTCCATCGACTCTTTATTTGTAACCCTGTCTCTAATAAAAGCATCATCAATAACATATAGATATAATAGTTGATAACAAACCTTGATAGTCTCCCCATAATCACAAGGAGAAGCACATCTAAAAGAAGTGAAGGTCCTTGAAATTTTACAGGAAGTTTATTCCTTATAAAAGGTAAAATCATTAATATTATAAAAAGTGTCAGTAATATCAGCAGTCTCGAACCAACAACATTTTCTAGTGAGATAAAGCCCACTGCTATAATACTGATCATAACCATACGTATCCAAATCCAATTTTTCATATATTCCTCCACTTACATTATTACAAATAAAAGCATTAAAAAAAAGCACCTATGTGCTTTTAAATAAATGACACCCCATATAATGATCATTAACAATACCAACTGCCTGCATATAAGCATATATAATTGTTGGGCCTACAAAACTAAATCCACGTTTCTTTAAATCCTTAGAAATCTTTTTAGATAATTCTGTTTCTGCTGGCACCTCATCAGCACTCTTAAATCCATTTAGCATAGGTGTATGATTGACATATGACCATAAATAGTCACTAAAGGAACCAAACTCCTTTTGAATTGCAATAACTCCTTTAGCATTTTTAATCACAGAATTGATTTTTAAGCGATTTCTAATGATTTCAGGATTTTGCATTAATTCCTCAATTTTTTCTTCGGTATAATCTGCTACCTTTTTAACATCAAATCCATCAAACGCCTTACGATAACCTTCTCTACGACGTAAAATTGTAATCCAACTTAAACCAGCCTGAGCACCTTCTAGGACCAGAAACTCAAATAGTTCCTGATCATCATAAACAGGTTTGCCCCATACTTCATCATGGTAATTTTCATACAACTCATCACCTTCACACCAAAAACATCTATTCATAAAGTTTTTTCCTTATATCATAAGCAGCCATTTTACCACTTGAAAAAGCATATTGAATATTGTAACCACCTGTATCTCCGTCAATATCAACGCATTCACCGATGAAGTATAATCCTTCAATATTAGACTCATAAGTCTTTTTCTTTAAAGCAGATGTCAATATACCACCAGCAGACACCATTGCAATATGAGATTTGCCAACTTTTGAAACCACAATTCTATAATCTGTCAGTCTTTTAACCAAAGCTTTTCGATCACTTTTCTTTAGTTCGCTAACCTTAACATCTTTTAATCCAAGAATGCCTAACACCTTATCAATAAATCTTTGAGGACCTAATGGTAGTAAGACTGTTTTAAGTAGTTTTTTACCATGGTCTTTTAGTAGGAGTTTATCAAGTGCCTCAGAAGTAATATTGATGAAATTAATAAATAACTCATCTCCTTCAAACATATTTCTAGATGCATTTAGTATCACTGGACCACTATAACCAAAATGAGTCAGTAATAAATCACCTTTGTATTCACCAAGCTTTTTACCTCTAAAGTGGTTGATAGATACATCTTTAAATGATAAGCCCATTAGGTCTGAATACTCGTGACTTTCTAAATAAACTGGAGATAAGGCATATCTATAAGTTTCATAATCAACATGAAGTTTTTTTGCAAATCGAATGGCATCTCCTGTTGAACCAGTCTTTGGATAACTGATTCCACCAGTAGCCACAATAACTGATTTACTGTTATAAGTAGCTTTTTCTGTTTCAACTATAAAATCAGATTCTTTTGAGACCGACACAACTGTTTCATTTAAATTAATCTCTATATCAGCTTTAATATCATTAACAAGAACATCAATTACCTCTTGCGATTTTAAAGATTTCGGAAAAACTTTATTATCATCTCGAACAATAGTTTCTAGTCCTAGTGAATTCATTTCATTTATCAAATCGCTATTTTTATAGTTCATCAAAGCATATCTTACGAATCGCCATTTATTATAGTGATTCTCATAATTCTTCATTTCTCCTGCATGTGTTAAATTACATTGCCCTGCTCCAGAGAGTTTTAATTTATCTCCAACAGAAGCTTGTTTTTCTAGTAACAGTACCTTCAGACCTTTTAAAGAACTCGCTGCAGAAAGTCCTGCAGGACCACTACCAATTATAATCACATCCCAAATCATGGACGCTCCTTTCACAGACTTTATTGAAAATCATATATGCTTCATTTACAATAGAATAAAGGAGCAACTATGATTCTAAACGATAATAAAAAACTCATCAACTCATTTAAAAACGGTGTTGTACCTGAAAATCACCTAGATTTTGTATTAACAGGTCGCAAAATAGAAATAGATGAACTGAAAAGATGTTTTTCACAGACACAAAATGATATTGGCACTATAAAATTTATTACTGGACCTTACGGTTCTGGAAAAACATTTCTACTCAATTATAGCAAAAATATTGCCTTAGACTTAGGTTTTGTTGTAGCTAAAATCGAAGTAGATTCCAGTTTTAAGTTTTATAATTTAGAACACCTCTATTATCACGTTATGCACAATCTTTATGTTCATAACAATTCATATAAAAAAACAACTTTTGAAAACATTTTTGATTTATGGATTCGTAAACTCAAATCCGATAATTACAAACACCATGCGGCTAAAGAAATACAATATGTTATTTCTGAAATCGGGAAATACAATCAATCTTTTGCAAGGGCCTTTTTATCATATATCAAAGGTAAAATTAATGGGAGCAATGATTTAACAAATGCCATTGTTTCTTGGATTACAGGTGAAAGCAATATCCCATTTCAATTAAAAGAGCAAATGCAAATTAAAGGTCGTATAGATAAATCTAACTCCATCGATTTTCTTAAAGCATTTACAAAACTAATAACACTCCTTGGTTATCAAGGCATGATTATTATGGTCGATGAAATGGACTCTATTTTAAACGAACGTTCTGATATCAGGAAAAAATGTTATTATAATCTTAGACACCTAATTGATCTAACAATTGGAAATCAGATCCCAAATACCTGCTTTATCTTTAGTGGTAGTCAGGACCTGTTTACTTCTGAAAAAGGTATTTCTAGTTATGAAGCTTTAAATCAAAGATTAGGAACGGCTATCGATGTTCACCAGAATATAATGTTAGATATTCGTCAACCAGTTATGCATCTAAAAAGATTACCTTTTGATATATTCTATGAACTTGGTGAAAAACTAACCTATATCTATAGAAAAGTTTATCCTCTAGAACTTAAAATATCAATTGAATCTCTTAAGAACTGGGTTTTCTTAACTTATAAGGAACAAGGAAAATCTTATGAGGAAGTCACTATTAGAGAGTTTATAACTAAGTATATAGAAATTATGGACATCATCTTTCAAAATCCAAAACATCATATTTTTAATTCTGAACTCTCAGCAAGTATTGCCCATAATCAAATGATTTATAGGGCTGGAAAAATAATGCAAGGATGATTACTCATCCTTTTTTTCTATATACTCCTCGTATATTTCAATTCTATTATCTTTCATCAATCTTCCTAAAGCACGTTTAAAGGCTTTTTTACTCATTTGGAATTCTGCTTTAATAGCCTCAGGCGATGATTTATCATGGTAATATAACTTGCCACCTTGACTTAATAATCTCGAATAAATTTTTTCTGCATCAACAGACATCTGATCAGCAACTAACTTTCTAGTTGCAAGGTCTAATTTATTGTCTTCTCTAACACGAATAACTCTAAGGCTAACAGTATCACCCATCTCATAATTCTCAAAGTACTCATTTTTAGGAATCATTCCCACATACTTATTATCAACTGCTACAAAAACACCTAATTCTGGATTTATTCTAATCACAGTACCTGTAACTTGATCATTTGCTTTGTATTCATGCTCTGTTGATAAATAATCATAAACTCTTGGTGTACCACATAATCTTTCTGATTTATCAATATATACATAGAATAGGTATGACTTATTCTTTTTCAAGTTCATGCCCATCTCTTTTAAAGGTACAAATAAGTCTCTTTGTAAACCAATATCTACAAAAGCACCAAACTCAACTATTTCTTTAACTTTTAATACTGCAATTTCTCCAACTATTGCTAAAGGTGTTTTCATAGTTGCAACCAAACGATCTTTTGTATCCTTATACAGGAAAACCATAATTTCGTCATAAACATCTACTTCACCAATTACTTCGCCATATGGCAATAGTACTGCTGATTCCTCTTCTTCTGTCTTTATAAAAAAGCCACCCTGACTTTTCCCGACAATCGTCAATAACTGAAACGCTCCTAATTTATACATCATAAACTCCTATTCTAGTATCCTTACAACATCTTGCATCAACAACTCAACTTGATGTTTATCTGCAGGTAATGTAAGGTAGTGAATGGCGCCACACGCCATTGCCTCAAATGCTTTTTTATTTTCACCAGGCTCAATCATTACAACTATTTTTGCCTGTATATCATAATCGATAATTCTTTTTACAGTACTTAAACCATCATACATTGTCATATTTAAACTCATAATTAAGAGATCAGGGTTTAACTCCACATATTTATGAAAAACATGAAGACCATTTCTAGCTTCTCCAATTATACTGTATCCTAAGGTTTCCAATATTCTTCGTATTTTCTTCCTATAAACCACATTTTCATCGGCTAGAACGATTCGCATACTCACCTCTAGTTTTCAATAACCATAATCTTCAAACAACCTTCTGAAATCAGTAATTCTGAAACAATCACTTCTTTCTCTTCTAAAACCTGTCCAAACATTTGTCGACTCATAATTACTGGATAATTATTTTCAACCTTTTGTCTATCATTCTTTAAACTATCAACAGTTTTAGATACCACTTCATCGATAAACATACAAAGTGCTTCATTCATAACACTTAAATTTGATCCTTTATATTTCATACTTAAACCATATGAACCTATCAACTGATAAATAAATTGTTCGTCAGCAGTAATTACAATTTCTCTTTCAACATAAGTCTTAATCAACAAATAACTAGAGATATCCAACAAATTTTCTTCTGCTACCTTCATCTTTTTGATCTGCCAAGACGAACTTAATCGTTGTTTCTTACTTGCCTTAGTCAACACTCTTTCAGCTTGCAAACTTATCTCTTTGACAACGGCTTCATTATTTGCAGGTATAATTTTCTCATCATGATCACTTGGAATTATTATTTCATATGAAACACCATGACCAGGAGCAGTATTTACAGAAATACTACCACCGACATTATCCACAATTTCTTTAATACTTCCCATACCAACACCTCTACCAGCAACATTTGTAGGCGTTAAATATGAAGTTACACCATCTTCAATGACCATACTTGCAACTTCGCTATCTGAAAGTTTATCTAAATCATCAATTGAGAACTTACCAAGGATAAAAAGGCGATTTTTAATTTCTTTTATATCAATACCTTTACCATCATCTGAAATATTAAGTTGTATATCACTGCCTTTTTTCCTTATAACACATGAAATCGTTGTAATCTCATCTTTACCTAAGGCGATACGTTCATCAGGATATTCCGCACCATGAGTCACTGAGTTCTTTAATATATGAATTAAACCTTCAATAAATTCTATATATGCTTGTCTATTTATTCTAATGGCATCACCTTTAACCACATAGTTAACCATTTTACCTTGTTTTTCTGCTAAACGCAATATATATTCTTTGAAGGATAACATTATATCACGTAGATCAACTCTTTTTAATGAAGCCAGTTCTTTAACCAAGTTATGATTCTCACCCAAAGTCTCCGACATCAACAAATAAACTCGATTAAAAGAGGATAAATCCACACCTATTTTCGTTCTATTATCAAAGAATTTTTCTCCAAGTTTCTGATGTAATATTTGCATATCAATTCTAATAACACCTTCTAAATCATAGGCGATTAGTACCCTCGAAAACTGATCTAATGTCAAACCTTCAATATTATGTAATCCATTAAACAATTCATTCTCTACATCTGTAATTCCTCTTACAGTTGAAGTCATATTATATTGATCAAATACACCTTTATAAGTATGAACTCGACGTAATATCTTAAATATATTATCTTCTACTGTTTCATCAGAATTCAAAATTTTAGTAACATTCTTTGCAAATTCAAGAAATGATGATAAATCTGAGAAAAACATTTCAGAATTTCTCACCACGGCTGTTACCATTTCTGATATTTCTTTTTCTTGTTCGTGCTCACCTTCATAATCATATTTATCTTTTATTTCAGCATGAACAATTAAAACTTTTTCCCCATGATGTTTTGTCATCATATGGTATTGCATACTATATGGTGCATTGTGAATAATTAGTTGCTTATCTAAAAGCGATAGAAACAGTTGCTGCCTAATTTGATCTTCAGCTTTAAAAATCTTTTGTACAACTGATTTAAAGTACTCTGCATCCTCATTGTTTATTTCAAAAAGTAATTTCGATGCATCTACATTGTCACCTTTAGACTGATCAAATAAGAGTCCGTAAGCCATTTCAACACTATACTCTTCATTTATTACCAATACATTTGTGTTTAAAACATCAATTACTAACTCCAAGTTCTCATAGTCACTTTGTCTGTTCGTATTTAACGTTGCAAATTCATTCTTGCTTCTAATTGCATTTGCTTCCAAACCTCTTTTTTTTCTGTTTAAACGTTCAAAATCAAGCTTAAGTGATTTTATCTCATTGACTTGCTCAGCATATTTTTGCTCTCTTGCAATCAATTTACCAATTAAAACCGCACCAATCATTATTGCAACTACAACATATGATGCCTCATAAGAAAAGTCATATGCAACAACAACAATATCATTGATTAAACCAAGTAAAATAATAAAAACTGCAAAAGTACGTATTTTATCTAATGTATGTTTACCCATTTGCCAGTTTAAATACATCACAATTAAATAAGTAACAGTAATAAAATAATATCCTATCACTAATTCAGAAATCAAATCTAATGTAAAAATAAAGATAAATACCATTAAGATAGCCATCACTGTCGAAAAAGCTATTCTATATCTATTAATAATATTCTCAAATACATAAGTTTCAAGAATGTACATCATACTGAGTAAGATAATAAATCTAAACAAAATAGTTAATCTTAAACCTAACTCCGAAAAAGACCGGTCGCCATAGATTAAATGAATAACCATCAAAGATATAATTATCATCATAATAACCATGATAAACAAATTCTCACGATCGTGTCTCCATGATGTCATCTCACTATATATTTTAAAGCCCAAATAAAAAATAATGGTTCCAATTGCTATCATCTCAAAATCACCAACATGAATTAATCTTATAATTCCTGCTATACTCATGTGATTCAGTCTTGGCAAAATTATTAATGCTGTAGTTATTATTATTATAAGTGATACGATCTGTCTACTATATTTTTTCATAAGTTCCCCTCATCACAATATTATACTACAAGATCGTATTGCACACAAAAATAGCAGTGGTTTCCCACTGCTATAAATTAGTTTTGAATTCTCATTAAAGGGGGTATCACAAATTTATAAATTACACCCATAATTACAGTAACCAGTAAACCTTTAAGCAAATTAAAAGGTACAACACTAAATAATATGAAATCCCATAGTGTCTCCATAAATTGTCCAAATACTGGTAAGTTCGCTGCCATATCTACAAAACCTGTTACTTCCATACCAAACAAATTAGCATACAATGGTAATAAAACAAAATAGTTTAATCCTGCTCCAATTACAGTCATACACACTGTACCAACCAAACCACCAATTACAGCACCTTTTAAAGAAGGCATTTTCTTATATATAAGTCCAACTGGCACTACTAACGAAACACCAATTAATAAGTTAGCAAGTTCCCCGATACCACCTGTCATGGTACCATTTAAAATAAAGTTCAATAATACTTTGATCAGTTCAACAAGTGCTCCAGCTATCGGTCCCATAACAATTGCGCCTATAATTGCTGGCAAATCAGAAATATCTAGTTTTAAAAATTCTGGGAATATCGCCAAAGGTGCTTCAATTAACATTAATACACCTGCTACTGCACTCAATAGAGCAATTTTGATTAAATAATTAATCTGACTGTTTCTTTTCATAAACTTCCTCCTATTACAATCCTAGAAGAACAGCAAAAAACCCTGGCAAAAACACCAGGGCAAAAATAACAAAAACACCATTCTTCTTCCATCCAGACTTTACTGTCGGTCTTGGAATTTCACCAAGTCAACCCATTGGGTTCGTGGACTATCACCACCGGTCGGGAATTTCACCCTGCCCTGAAGATATTAATTTATACACATCATAACAGATTACTTGTTATCTGTCAATTCCTTAACAATAGGAAACTGTATCGTTAATTCTTTTGTTGTATTTTCATACTTTGAGGTGATTAGATGGCCACTTAATCCTCTTGAGACATATATCTCAAGTTCCTGTATCAAATCATCATCACTCTCTTGTTTTAATGAAATTGTATTGCGCATTATATTGACCATCACTTGGTCATCATCAGAAAAGAACTCAACACTTATATGATTGTTTTTCCCTCTTCCTGTATTCATCAAAATATTTAAAACTAGAAAACGAATGGTACCTACCAGCAACTCTTTATTTTGATATAGATTAATTGAAGAGTCGCATGTTACTTCAATAGAAAAAGCTGTGTGCTCCTCAGCAAATCCATTAATACTTGAATCAATAACATCTTGAATTTCAAAACTTTCTGAAGGATTATCTATATGTATTTTCACCATCTGATTTAACAGCTCTTTCATAACATAAGTATAATCTTCTTTAACTAGTTTTACTTTTTCTACATAGGTTTCCTGAACCGGCTTCAATTGATCTACAATCTGTACAATCCTATAAAACTCATCGTATTTTATATCTTCTTCTGATATTTTATGATCTGACTTAACAGCATACTTTAATGAAGTAATTTGATGATCCACTTTTTTCCTCATAGTTTTATAGACAAGAAGAAAGAATCCGACTGCTACAAAAATTACCCCCACCATAATATGAATTAATACACAAAGTCTTTTATCATTCTTTATTCGAGCCTGCTCATATTGATAAACATACTCATTCAAAATATCACTCTTATTTATTACTAACCATTCTATCGCTGGGTATGATTTATAATATAAAAGTCCTCCTTCTGGAGAATTTCTACGTTGAATTTCACCATTTGTCTTATCAATCATATCTTTAATTGAATCTTCATCTAAATTTATGTGACCACGAATTGATTGGCCATTATAATCATATATAATTAATTGAAGTAACTGTGAATCAGGAATTGTATTTAATCCAGTGAGAATACTCTCTTTATACAATTCTACAGTATTTGATCTTTTTTCATATACACCAATATAGTATTTTTCGTCTACAGACTTAATGATTGACAAGTACTCTGATAAAGCACCATTTTCTGACCATTTAGAAGAAAATTTTAAAGAATTATCTTCTATAAGTCCTTGTGAAAATAACTCTACAATTCTTTTGCCAGAATCATCCGTTATATCTTGTATGTAACCTTCGAAGTGTTTCAAATCACTATAAATAATCTGACCAGACTTATTTATAACAAAAATACCATCAATAAATTCTCTACCTGCTAGTAGCATTACCGAAGACTCTTTGACTTCTTGATCAGGTTCTTTCAAAACATCATTAAGTGCTTCTTCCATGATATTATATGCATATGTTTCTATCGTTTCTTCAATAGATTCATCCGAATCTAACGTAACCCCTACACCTTCTTCTAAGAGAGTTTCTGTTTGGGCAATCATTAACTCTAGATCATTACTATTACTTATTGAATTAAATAGAAACAGAAGACCAAAAAAAACTATTATTATAGATAAAACACTGATTGTGATTAACAAGAATATGGATATTATACTTCTTTTCTTCATATGTTTTACCTCCAAATATTAGTTTATCACAGTTTTGTTATAACTTAAAATAAATACTTTTCTTATTTTTTCACAAAATAAAAAGTGGAGATTAACTCCACTTTAACCACCTCCAAAAAGGTGAATAACTTTCACATCGTCGCCATCATGTATTACTTTAGAATGATAATCCTCAGGTCTCACATGCATACCATTAACTTTGACAACAATCATATGATCCATATATCTTTTCTGTTTCAACAGTTCCTCTATCGTCAAACTGCCTTCATTGTGAAAAGGTGTATTATTGACTATGATCATATTACCTCATTTCTACAGATGCTTTTCTACAACTTCTATCAACTCTGGTAAATCCATTTCCAAATCCTTTAGCTTTTCAACTGTTGGTACACCATTTGGAGTCCATCCTCTTCTTAAGTATACAGCATCTGTTAACTTCTCATATTGACTTTCTCTGTATTCTCTTGTTTTAGCCATTTTTTCTTCTAAAGATAGGTTCGTAGGATCAATTCCTTGATTGTCTTTCAACTGACCATCATAACGTTCTTCCCTAGATAAATATTCTTCTTTTGTAACAGGTCCCATAGAACGATAAGGAGCAGCATCATGTACTCTTAAACCTTTACCCATTCTAATATTAAAGATTCTTTGGAAATTATACACTCGTTCAGATTGTCTGATCAACTCATCTTTATCTATTGATAAACCTGTAACACCATTAAATATATTCACATAGTTTTGTACATGTTCTGGCATTTTTGCTGGTTCATCAGCAGTTGCGTTACTCTCAGGCGTTGTATCATTCCAAGGCAATTTACAGAAACCGCATAATCCAAACCAAGTTCTAAACATAGGGAAATAATGTAAAGCTTCCGCTTTATCCTCAAAACTAGGAATCTGATTGTTAACCATATCCATAAAGATTAACCATGCCTCATCATGTTGAGGTCCTTTATTTGTTAAACCATAACCACCTTGCTGAGCCAAAGACTCTTTCGACATATATTCAGAATACTCTAAGCCCTTTTGCTCCATACCTATATCATTTAAGAAAGCTCTATCGGCACCAAATTCCTTAACAAAGACATCTTTCATCTTTCTGATACCTAGACCAGCAATCTTACCAAAGCCTTCACCTCTAGACATTTGATGGATAAGTTCATAAGCAGCCCATTTATTTCCGAAGTTTAATTCTAATCCACCAGTATTTTCTTTATTAATGATGCCTCTTTCATAACACTCCATAACAAAAGCAGTTAAGGTACCAAATGAAATTGTATCAATACCATAAGTATCACAATAGAAGTTTAACTCTAATATTGCATGTGCATCAAACACACCAATATTAGACCCACAACCTGCTGCCGTTTCATACTCAGGACCATCTACACATACTTTATCACCTTTGTAAGGACCTGATTCTAGTTTAAATCCTTCAGCAGCTTTAGCACAAGATAATGAACATCCATACCAACAGCCATCAGGTGAATTTTGTGATAAATAATTTTTAATAAATGTACCCGAATCAATATTAACAGTATCTTTATGAGAACCATATTGATAGTTATGAGTTGGTAATAAATCATACGCATCCATAACTTCTACAATATTTGCTGTTCCAACTTGTCTCATGCGACATTGTACATCATCTAATTTATCAATTTGTTTATGAATTGTGATACCCGCTTTGTTAATTGGCGCAATATCATCAACATTGTTCATATTGCCATGCGTTCCAGCATATCTGATTACAATACCTTTAACTTTTTTATCTCTAAAAACAGTACCGATACCACCACGACCCGCTTGCTTTAATCTAGCAACTTTCTTTCTTGTATCGTAGAAAGTAAAATTAAGAAGTCCGATCAATGTATTTTCAGCAGCAGTCCCTGCTGTTACAACTGAAACATTTCTCATATCATCTTCGTCTTTAGCATACATTTCTGTTAATTGTTCACCTAATACATGACCATCAACAGCTTCTAAAGGTGCTTCTTCTATTTTAACTGTACCGTCATTACCATCAATTACGATAATTACATCATTCTTAGCTTTTCCTTGAATCTCTAGAGCATCCCAGCCTGAAAATTTAAGAAACGGTCCAACGTAACCACCAACATTACTATCAATAATCATATCTGTTAATGGTGATATAGAAACAACCAATGATTTCCCAGTACCAGGGTATTGAGTAATACCACATACAGGACCTGGCGCAATAATAATTTCATTTTCAGAATCTTGCCACTTCGTTTCAGGCTTCACTGCATGCCATAATTTATATAAGCCAAATCCTTTACCACCAACAAACTTATCTTTCATAAATTGTGTAACAGGTTGTTCTTCAATATGGTTATCATCTAAATTGATATAAAGCGTACGATTTGCATAACCCTTATCTAATTCTTTTAATTCATAATTAAATGTGTTTAAAAGTTTATGTTCACTCTTCATTTTCTCGATTTGCATGATTCCTCCTATAAGCTAAGCGCACCTTGTTCACACACATTTACACATTGACCACATGAAACACACTTAAAAGGTATCAAGTAATCATCATGCTGTCTCATTGCGCCTGTAGGACAAAAGCCTACACAAATCAGACATCCAACACATCTATTCTTATCTAACCTAACAATACCATTTGCATCTCGTTTTAACGCTTCTGCAGGGCAGACATCAATACATCTACCACACTGATTACAGACATTAATTAGACGACCACCATTTTTAGGTAAAATCTGAATACATGACTTTTCTCTATCGTTTTCTCTTTTGAATAACGTTGAGCACTTTTCTTCACAAGCACCACAACTGATACATTTCTCAATCGCTATTTTCAGTACTTTCAATACGACCTCCCTATTCTCTTTGCCTTATATGAATTATAAACTTATTTTTCTGAAAAAACAACAGAATATTTTATACTTTTATACTTTTAATAAACTTAATTTAAGTATAACTACACTACACAACTGATGGTTCAAAAACGAGTTCACCCTTTTCAAATCTATAAAGGTTTAATGCACTGATGTCAATGGAAGTTTCTTCTCCCATAATCATTTCAGCCATTAGTATGCCAGTAGCGGGTCCAAACATAAATCCGTGCCCAGAAAAACCAACTGCTAAGTAAAATCCTTCTACTTCATTTACAGGTCCTAATATAGGTTGTCTGTCAGGTGTTAAATTATACAATCCTGCCCATTGACGTATAACCATAGCTTTCTTTAGTGGAGGTAATAATGTCGTTATCGTTTTTGCCATTTCATCTAGGAAGTGCCACCCCGAATTGATATTACCGTCTCTCGGTTCTCCAGCATCACCTCTCCCCATTACCAAACCACCATGAGGGACCTGTTGACAATAAAAGTTTCCCGTAAAAGACATCACCATCGTTGATAAAATTGGATCAATCGGTTCTGTAACTAAGATTTGATGTCTTTCAGAGTAAACCGGCAAATCAAGACCCACCATATCTGCAATCTCTTTTGAATGACCACCAGCTGCATTAACAACTTTATTAGTTTCAATTAATCCTTTATCTGTCACTACACAAGTAACTTTTCCATCTTCAACAACAATATCTGTTACTTCAGTATATTTCAAAAACTCGACACCAAGCTTTTCAGCTGCATTTGCAAATGCAAGTGTTGCATGGAAAGGGTTCAAATGACCATCTTTATCATAATATGCAGCACTCACATAACCTTCTGTATTTAGTATAGGTACAATTTCTTTTGCTTCTTCTAAAGTAAGTTCCTTTGAATTAATCCCCAATGAATTTTGCAAAGCAATATTTCTTCTAAATTGCTCTTTTTCTTTATCACTTGTTGCAAGGAGCAAATAACCTCCTTGTTTAAATTCAATATCACCATCATACTCTAATACATCGTTGGCTGTTTCAAAAAAGTCACAAGACATTTTTGCAATTTTACAGTTCATTTCAGTACCCCATTGTTGGCGAATACCTGCACCACATGCGCCTGTTGCACCACTCGCAATAAATCGTTTCTCAACAACGATGATATTCTCCATACCTTTTTTAGCAAGATTATAAGCTATAGCAGCACCAGAAATACCTCCACCAATGATTACAATGTCAGCTTTTTTATTCATCGTTATCCTCCTCTGCATCCGCAATGGCTCCTAAACTTACAGCATTAACGGGTGGTCTATTTCTTCCAGGTGTTAACTCTTCAATAGGTGTTCCTGTTATAATTGAGAGTTCTCTTAAAATAATCGGCATACAAGTTCTACCTTGACAAGGCCCCATACCTGTTCTCAATACACGTTTTAATTCATCAAAAGTGGTGTATCCTTTATTGATAGCTTCTCTTATTTCTTCAATTGTTACATCTGAACATCGACATACGATTGTTTTATCTTCCATTATGACACCACCTTAATATTTCTAAACGTTTTTAGATGTGATTTATCAACAGCCACAGTTACAAGTGGTGTTCTATCCATTACCTTATTGTTCATGATATTCAAAACTTCACAATCACATATTTCTTTACCTTCTCTATTAAGCCCTTTAACAATTTGGCCCTTTTCTGGTAACGGAATAAACTCATATGGAATTTTAAAGCTCACTTTTTCTTCAGAATATGTATAATCAACAACCATAATAGCCAAACCAGGACAATTGAACACACATAGTGAACATCCATTACATTCCTCATGGCTTAGAGATGGTAAATCATTGATGTCTTCAAATGGTTTCATTGCACCACGTTTACAAGATGTCGCACATGGATTACAAGGAATTCTTTGAAAACATTCTATAATAGCCACAGGGCCTTTTTTTAGTCTTTCCATAGAAGGAAAGCTACTTTCTATTTGTTCTTCAGATGCTATACCTGTTTTTTCTAACATAACTTCCTCCTATAAACTCGCCTTAGCCATACCAGAACGAATATGATCACCCGCATGACCAGCTCTTAATGATGCTAATTGAGTATGATAATCAGCATATAAATTGTCGAAGTCCTCATGTACTTGTCCAATACTCTTAGCTGCAGCAAGTCCAGCTATATGGCCTTCTACCATTGCACTACTTGCCTCTTCAATTCCACCAACATCACCGGCTATATAAATCTGATCCAAAGATGTTTTAAGATCTGTATTTCTAAGTGGTACATAACCACCAAACTCTCTAACGAATCTCATTTCACATCCTGATTGAAAGAGAAGTTCAGATAAAGGTGATAAGCCTACTGACACACACATAACATCTACATCAAAAGTTTGCTCAGTTCCAGGTATCGGTTGCCATTTATCATCCAATTTCACAATAGTTGCACTTTTAAGAGAATCCGTACCATCAGCTCTCTTCACTGTGTGACCAGTTAAAATTGGTACGCCCATTCTTCTAATCTTAGAAGCATGAACCAAGTATCCGCCAATTTTAGGTGAAGCATCTAAAATAGCCTTCACATTCACACCAGCTTGCATTAACTGATAAGATACAATTAAACCAATATTACCTGCACCAACCATTAAGACATCATGACCAGGGCGTACACCATGTATATTCATTAGTGTTTGTACAGCACCAGCACCATAAATTCCTGGCATATCATTGTTAGGGAATGCTAATGACTTTTCTGAAGCGCCAGTCGCAATAATAATTCTTTCAGGACGTACTTTAAAATATTTATTGTTTTGCTCTATTGAAATGACACCATCCTCGTAAACAGATAATACGCAGGCATCTTTCAAAATCTCAACTTTATCAAACTCAGTCAGTTGGTTGATAAGAATATCTGTAATATCGATACCTCTTGTTCCAGCATATTGCTTTTCTGATCCAAAAAACATATGCGTTTGTTTGATTAACTGTCCACCAAGAATATCACTTCTCTCACATAACATAACTTCTGCACCTGCTGAAGCAGCTGATATGGCAGCACACAGTCCTGCTGGACCACCACCTACGACCAATACCTCTATATGCCTCATTTGATTTCCCCCTTGCCTTCTTGAGATTTAACCACCATACCCTCTTTTAATGGTTCTGTACAGATTCTCACATTTGCCACGCCATCAACTTCCATTAAACACGATGAACAATTGCCTATCGCACAATAAAATCCCCTTGGACGATGATGTTCATGACTATGACTTAATACTTTAATTCCTGAAGCATGAAGTGCAGCAGCTATCGTTTCACCTTCATAACCTATAACGACTTTACCATTACAAGTAAACTCTACTTCTCTGCCTTTATTAAAGTCCAATACTGGATGCTCATGAATTCTCATAATTCCCCCCTATATATTTTTTTATATATAATAAAGCACAAAGCATGCCAATATAAAACGGCTATTTTTCAACGTATAAAAAAAGATATGTCAGTATTCTGACACATCTAAAAACTTGTAATAATCATTCTTAATCCCCACTATTTAAGTGTACATTTCAAACAAATTGAAATCACACGATTTTTCAGATAATTTAGAATATTGTTATAATATTAACAACACAAGGATTACGTCAACATTCCGACACTGTGTCAAAATATCGACACCTACTCAAGGCCATATTTGTCCATCTTGAAGTAAAGCGTACTTCTAGGAATCTTTAGCAGCTTTGCAGCCATCGATTTTGACGAAGATTGATCCAAAGCAGACTGTATAGCTTCCTTTTCAGTTTTTTCTAATAAATCGTTCAATGAATATGAAGGACCTACTTTCATTTTTATAGCCATATTACGTATAACATCAGGTAAAAAACTATCAGATATTTCTATCAAACCATTATTTTTTGACAAAATAACCATTCTCTCAATGATATTTTTCAGTTCTCTTATATTACCTTCCCAATGATAACTCTTCAATAACACCATTATTTCCTTAGGCATCACCAAATCTCTGCATCCATAGGTTTCTTTGAAATCATCTAAAAACTTATTAGCAATTAGCTCAATGTCTCCTGGCCTTTCACGCAGAGGCGCTAAATGAACGCCAATTCCATTTAATCTAAAATATAAGTCTTTTCTGAATAAGCCCTCATTACATAGATCTAAAAGATTCTTGTTCGACGCTGCAATTACACGGACATCTACTTGAACAGGTTGATTGCTACCAACAGGCACTACTTTACCATCCTCTAATACTCTTAATAGTTTAGCTTGCATCTCAAGTGGCATATCACCTATTTCATCCAAAAATAAAGTCCCTCCACTAGCAAACTCAAATCTTCCTACTTTACCAGATGTAGATGCACCAGAAAATGCGCCTGATTCATAACCAAACAACTCACTTTCAAATAGATCTTTTGGAATTGCACTACAATTGATAGGTACAAATAATCCTTTTCTAGAACTTTCATGATGGATTGCCCGAGCTAGAACTTCTTTTCCTGTACCACTTTCACCAGAAATCAAAATATTTAACATAGACTTTGATACCATTTTGGTGAGCTTAACAACTTCCAACCACGATGTATCACTTCCTACCATCGTATCAAAAGTATAACGTTCTTCACCAATTGCTTGTAATTCCTTTTGAAGCACTTCTAAATTCGACTCTTTCTTCTTTAGAGCTTCGGTAATCTTAATTTGCTCTGATATATCTTTATCATAACTAATAGCACCTACTAGAATTCCTTCTTGATATAAAGGACTTGCTGTTATTAAGTTATGACAACCTTCTCGCGGTAAATTATAGACATCTATATATTTTTTCTGAGTTTCTAATACTGTAGGTAACAAAGCTGTTGGGAAAAAATCAGTTAGTACTTCACCATACATTTTTTCTCTAGATATTTGATAAAGTGTTTCTGCACTCTTATTCCAAAACTTAACCCGACAGGATGTATCAATAATACAAATAGCCATATGAATATTATCTAATATGGATGCAATGAGCACACTATTATCATCATCTACCTGTTGATACATAGAAAGTATCTTTTGCTTATCCACAAACCCATGCACATTATCTACAGCAATTCCATAGTATCTAAACTCATCATATGACCCATCTAAAAAATCCTTAATCACCATATGACCATCAATGGCTTCATGCCATTTATCATCTAGAGATTTTCTATTTAAATGTAACGATAAAACATCGTATGTGGATAAAATAGCATACATATTTTTCTTATGAATCATTATAAATTTATGGTGATGATCCAATAATTCGACTGTCGCCTTGTCTAAATCAAACGACTCATAAGCATAAACCAATACATCAAAATCCATCACATCTTTTAAAAGCATTTTATCTATTACTAACTTTTCAAGAATCATATATATTATCTCCTTTTAAACAGTTTAACATATATTTAAACGACACCACAAAATTTTATTTCTGTATACGAAACATATATGATATAATATAAAAATAATGAATTTGGAGGTTCTATGAAAAATAAAAAGGAAATGATGCTAAAAGCACCAATGGTTAAAGTTGTCTTAATGATGGCATTACCAGTGATGATGTCTAATCTTATGCAAACATTATACAATCTTGCTGATACATACTGGGTTGGACAATATGAAATGATGAAGGGTTTTGAAGGAGAAATGCTCTCAGCAATCATCTTAATTTTCCCTGCAATAGGAATGCTATTAGCACTTGGAACCGGGATATCTACAGCCTGTATCAGTCTAATTTCTCAATACATTGGTTCTAGTAATGAAAGTCATGCAAAAAAAGTTGCTGCACAAGCTTTAACATTTTCATTTATAGCTTCATTGATACTAGGCGTTATTGGTGCAATATTTACACCTCAAATCGTAAAACTCCTTGGAGCTGAAGGTGCGGTACTCGAAAATGGTATCATTTATTTACGATTAATGATGTTTGGGTTACCAACCGTTTTTTTATTTTTTACCTTTAATGCTATCAAACAGTCACAAGGTGATACTTTCTCACCAATGTTATTTTCTATACTATCAGTAACCTTAAATATCATATTGGACCCAATTTTAATGATTGTTTTAGATATGGGAATTGCAGGCGCTGCAATCGCAACCATATTCTCAAGAGGTATCTTCATCATATTTGCTATTGGCTCTTTATTCAAAGAGAGTAAAAGACATATGAAATTGGATTACCATGATTTGAAACTTGACTTAACAGTTATAAGACAAATCTTCCAAATCGGCTTACCTGCTTCTATAAGTAGTGTCATGTCATCATTTGGTTTTGGTGTTCTTAATAATTTTGTCATCGGATTTGGTGTCCCTACTCTAACAGCATTCGGTATCGGGAATCGTATTACAGGTTTAATTCTTATGCCAGCTATGGGAATCGGTAGCGCATTAGGGGCTATTGTTGGTACTAATTTAGGTGCAGATAATATCCCACGAGCTAAGTCTGCTGTAAAAGTAAGTTTTCTGCTCTCATCCGCTATATTGATTACTGGTGGAGCAATCATATTTTCGCTGGCAGAACCAATCGTATTACAGTTTAACAATGTCCCTGAAGTCGTTCACCAGGCAACCATATATTTAAAATTAATTATTGCCACCATTCCATTAATGGCAGCATTCTCAATTCTAAATGGAACCTTTATTGGATCTGGACATACTGGCCTGTCATTGTTTATTTCAGCAGGTAGACTATGGCTCCTAAGGATTCCTCTAATTATCATCTTTAAAAACTTTACTAATCTAGGAACTAATTCAGTTTGGTATGCTATGATTCTGAGCAATCTGATTATATGTCTCATTGGATATGGTATCTACAAAACAGGTACTTGGCAAACTAAGATAGTTAAAGAACCTCGTGTAAAAGTTGCATAATAAAAAAGGTAGAAACTCTACCTTTTTTTTAGTCCTATAATCAATCCAATACCAATAACCACCAGTATAGCTCCAACAAACAAAACGGTATCAAAACTTGAGGAAACTGTTTTAGTTGCTAAAAATACTGATGTAGGCCCATCTGCTCCTCCAATAACACCAATTGCTGCTGGTGGTGTCAAAAGTGAATAAATAATAAACCCAAGTACAATACAGATAATTGCAATCACTATTTTCTTCATATTTCTCCCATATCACTAAAAAAACTAATTTGATTCCTACCTCTGTCTTTTGCCTCATACAATGCATTATCAGCATTGTGAATAATCTGCTCCATTGTCATTTCATTGGATGGTATAAGGGTATACCCACCAATTGTAATTGTAATAAGATCTCCAATTGGCGAATACTTATGTTCTATAGCATGTTCCTTAATATTAAAAGTCATTTCCTCAGCAACTTGATATGCTCCATCATAATCCACGTTTGAAAGAACAACAACAAACTCATCTCCACCATATCTTGCAACAAAGTCAATTTCCCTCTTAAGTGCGCGTTTTAACAGACTTGCTACTAAGAACAAACACTTATCACCTTCAACGTGCCCATAGTTATCATTATATTCTTTAAAAAAATCTATATCGATAATTAAAATACTTAGTAACTCTTTTTGTCTTTTGGCACGGCTAAGTTCTCTCGAAAAATAATCTACAAAGCTTCTACGATTAGGGATATTGGTCAAAGCATCAATATAACTCATATGTGAAAGTTTTTCATTTAATACTTCCAACTTATTTTGTGTCTTTATTCTTTCCTTAATTTCTGTAGATAACTTTAACGATTCCTGAGAATTCTTAATAGCAATCGCAATATGTGATGCAAGTGTCTTTAATAAGTTTAAATGATAAGAGTTATAAGCAGCCTTGTTGCTACTTTGTACTGTGATAACACCAATAATCTTATCTTGAATTATCAGAGGTATCGCAATTATTGACTGAGATTTATGCTCTAAGTTATTAGCCTTATAATCTTCCTTGTATAGGTAATATTCCTTTAAATAATCTTCAGTAAACACAGATTGTTTGTTGCGAACTACCCAAGCTACAACACTACTTTCATCATGAGTATCAATATCCATCGTTTCTAGAGGTTCACCATATTGGAGCATAAAATCTGTTGTTAACAGTTCTTTCTTCTCATCATATAAGAAAATGCCAAACACAGTTGCATCCATAAGTTTATTAATATTCTCATACAACACATAAAGAATTTTTCTTATTTCAAGCGTTGAAGTAATATCTTGACTTATGGTATTAATAGTGTTCATATCTTCATACAGCTTTTGAATTTCATCCGTCTTTCTACGAAGTTCAACATTTCTTAAACGATAAATCTCTTTTTCGTGCATGGCCTTTTCAATATTTATCTGAGCATCAATATTCTTTTGATGTTCTTCTTCAATATCTTTTTCGTAAGTTTCTCTTGTATCAGCAAACATTTTATAATATTTAATAGCTTCTACAAGGTTCTCTTGAATCTCATAAATTTTTGCTGCATGCAGTGCAATAATACCAATACCCTTTTTATTTTCAATAATCATGCTGATTTTCATTGCATCTTCTACATACTCAAGAGCATCATTATATTGTTTTTCATCAATAAGGATTTCAATCATTAATTCATAGGCTTGTATCAAAGTATGCTTTTCATGCAAACGTCTCATTATATCTATGCTCAAATTCAATTCAGATTTTGCTTTTTCTTTGTTTCCTATAGTTTTATATACCTTACCAATAGAATAATGCGCATAAGAGATTCCAACATAATCCTCTTCATTTGAAAAATGATTTTCTGCTGCTCTTATTTGATCAAGTGCAGTTTCAAATTCACCTTTTTTATAATGAACATCTCCAATATTCAACTGACAAATACCAATCATGCTATGATAATCACCTTTTTTTGCTAGATCCAAACTCATATAGAAATAATCTAGAGCATCATCTAACATCTCAAGATGATTATAAATGTCACCAATGTTATTTAGAATCATTGATTCAGTATTTTGATCTGGATAATCCTTTAAATTTGAAAGCCCTTTCATATATAACTCTAGAGCCTTATCATAATTAAGCAAGTCAAATTGGATTATACCGCAAATATTATAAGCAATAGTGACTTTTTCTTTCAAACCTTTTTCTATAATAGAATCCAACAAATCGTCAGCTAATTCTACAGCTTCAGAAACTCTTGACATCACAATTAAAGCTCTTACTTCCAATGTCCGAGCATCAATCATCAGTTCCTCATCTTTAATGTCATTTTTAAATTCTAAAACTAGTTCATATGCTTTTAGTGGATCACTTCTCAGTATACTATCCACATACTCTAATTGTTTTTTCATACTATACTCCTTCTTATTACATAATACCCTAAAGAAGAAAATCTATCCATATTTTCATGAAAGATTGACTAAATGAGTAAAGTATATTATTCGTGGTATAAATCTATAAAGGAGGGCTTATGGCAGTACAAAGATATTCTCGAAATGAAATGCAGGCAATTATAGAAAGCATCTTAAAAAAAGATGTCACACTCCTACCAATTGGCAATCATGAATTAAGAAGACATCTTGTTTATAAAGTTAAAACAGAAGACGGTGACTTTGCTTTTAAGTACTATTATCAAGATACCTACGGCGGAAGAGAAATTTCAACTTTAAAACTATTAGATCAATCTAACATCAAACATGCCAAACTCATAGATTCTGGTACATTTGGCTCTGAACGCGAGTGGCTCCTGATGGAAATGCTTGATGGTATGCCTATGGATAAAATTATGAAACATATTCCTGAAGAGGAACTTCTAGATATCTATAAAACTATGGGAGAAGAACTTGCTAAACTTCACGAATTTAAATCATTTAATCATTATGGAAGTCTAAATGCAGATCTTAATTATATTAGGCCATACGACAATTTCAAAACTGCTTTCCTTGAAAGCAATCGATATGCATTTGAAAAAACAAAAAATTGTGATCATGATATAAAAGATTATCTTCTACATGGTCTTAAAATGATCGAAAACAATCTCCATCTGTTAGAGAATATTACAACACCTACTCTAACACACTTTGATTATTCACCACGAAATATCTTCGTTACTAAAAAAAATGGTAAAAGAGCGTTTAAAGCAATTCTTGATTTTGAACTCTGCAGGCCTTGGGATAAAAATGCTGACTTTACACATCTTATGTTAAGAGATTTTCCTGAAAATCCCAAGTTAGAATCATCTTTTTTTGAAGGGTATAAAACTTATTCTAAACTAGACAATAATTTGCATAAAACCATGGATTTATATATGCTAACTCTTTGCGTCAATGTCTGTTCTTGGGCAAAAGATCTTGCACCTGTATATTATAATTTAGCATATGATAAGCTGTTGCATTTGTTGACCCAATCCAAAAACCTAAAATAGGGACACGATTAAGTGTCCCTAAATGCTTCCTTCATTTTCTTCAATGTCAACAGTTCATTTTTTATATAATCTGTTGGTTTAAAATTCTCATCATAAGATAAATACGGACCAATATCCGGTACTCTTGGTGTAATCATAACTTCTCTTAAATGTTCCAAACTGAGTATTCTATTATTTATCTTCGAATAAATTCTTTCAATCTCAGTAAAAATTACAAGCGAGTTCTCTAAACAAACTTTCGATAACTCATAAAGAGATTCTTTAGAAACATCTTTTATATACCTTGGATATACAAATGGCAACATCAAGTTCACAGATGGTAGTACATTTAATGGAATATTTCTTTTAACTGAATCACCACCAATAAATGGGTACACATCAGATTCATTAAACCAGACCCGTATTTTAGGAATATAATAAGCACTTGAAATATTCATCCCCTCTAATTCAAACTGTCTCTTTCCTCTTTCAGACATAATGCCTACAACCACTTCATCTACATCAATATGTTCCAATCTTAGGTAATGGTTAATGGCCTTTAAACGGTTGCCTTTGTCTACTAGATCATCTACTAAAATTACAGGTTGATCAAATGCCTTTAATACTTTCGCCTGTTCCTCAATAGAAATATAGCCTGGATATGATGAAACATCATATTTCATTATTTCCTCATCATAATAACGCTCTGTATGGAATGCTTTTGTAATTGTATTAGGCAATAACCACCTTTTAAATATATCACCATAAGGCACACATATTGAAGGTCCAAGGCCACTGTTTTCTAGTAAGGATACATTATTTCTATTTGCAACTTGTCGAATCAAGTGATTATAAAGCATGGATCTATCAAAAGACAGAACAAGAGTACCTGGGTACAGATTCACTACAGCTTGCTGTAAATTTGTTCTCACTAATTTAATCATGTATCTGATATCTTCATTTTGCCTATAATCAGCTTTCATCCTTGTCGTTCCATCCAAATTAATCACAACAGGTCGTCTCATATCTGCTGAAAACAGGATTTTTTCTGAATAGGTACATTGATGTTCTACAAAACCACTTCTAAAAATTACGCCCTTAATATCCTTAGACATCTCATGTGGATTATGACACTTTATCACAGCATACTCATAGCCTAATGGAATTAAATGCATCAGTGTTTCAGTCAAAATTATTTGATCTAATGCATGGTGCTTTTCGTTAGGCTTCATGGCAATCTCATCAATAATAAGTAATTTATCTATTTTTTCTGTGGTAATTTCCATTAAGATATCTAAGTTCTTTATTTCTTCAAACAGATGTTTTCTTCTTGCTTTTGCATAAATCGAAAAAGCTAATATTGAATCAGTAGAGGCTTCCAAAACCATGAGAACTTCTCTTTCTAAACCTTCAGAGCTATTGTACAGATCTAATATACGCTCACAAGGCAAATCAAATGATTGACACAAATCACTGATATTTTCAATATCCACTAGCGGTTGTACACAAATTTTCATATCACTAAGAGGAACTACAGATTTAAACTGAGGTTCATTTTTGTACAATCTATTTTTCTTGATAAAATCCATGGCAAGATCATCTACAACATCTGATGAATCCCAATTTTTATCAAGATTTCGACGTATCTGAGCAACATCAATCATATCAAACTTATATTCAAGAGATCTTATAATAACATCCCCACTCATATGCTCAATACGATTTTTGATTAATCTTTCATGTTCCTCAGAGTGTTTTATACTCTCTCTCTTATAAACAATATGTGGCATATCATAAATCTCATGATGAACATTCTCATAAATAGGGTCACTGATCAATGCCTCTTCACCAATAATGAGATAGACTTTTTTCTTATTAAATTGATTCTTTAACTTCTCTAAATACTCTTTGCTTCGCAGATTAATTGGCATATGCTGCGGAAAAGTATGAACCCGCATCTGATCTGCAATTGACATATCAACAATTCTTTTACGCATCAACGAAGGTTGTGTTCGTCTACGCCATTGAAACTCAGAAATATGAATAAAAACTTCAAATCCCATACTAGAAGCATCTACAGCAGCTGATTTTTGACCTAAGGAAAAAGGATCAAAAGTACCGTTATAAAATGCAACCTTATCATATGATTCGTAACTCATTTCACCACGAATAAGCTCATAATCTGTTATAAATTTATACACATAATGCAGTCCCACAGAATAATTGAATATGTCTAATTGATCTTGATTATTGTCCATCAAGAAGAAGTATAATTTTTTATAAATCATACTGTAAATCTTGTATCTATCTTCTAATGTTAAATGAGTATTACCGATTATTTCTTTTGAAAGTACGTTAAATGCACTTTGAGAAGTTAATTTATCTCCCGAATAAAATCCTTTGAAAACACAACCTAATAAATCATCTAAATAATCTGTAATTCCAAGACTTAACCATTTGTGTATCATCGTTCCTAAAGTATCTAATAGAAGCACTCTAATTCTAACGCCAGCATTATTCATTTTTATCTTGATATCATCAATTATCTCATTGTATTCTTTTAATTCTAATGTTGGTACCAGTTGACCTAAAAAATGTGGCATATATCTAGTAAAACCATAACCCTCAATTTCAAGTGCTCGAATTAACTCGATTACAATATCATTTTTCTGTTCACTGGTCAGTTCATCAAATAAATGTAGCAAGTTTTCTCCAGCTTTATTCCTAACAGACTCAAACTCACTCACTTTAAGAATATTGCAAAAGTGCATGGATGTGTAAAACTTTTCTTTCTCATCTTTACCCAAAGAATGTTTGTAAAGCATTTCAATTTGAGCAATCTTAACAGACTTAGGCGTAGCAGATTTCAAATTGCTTAAATACATACTTGATTTAGCGGATTCAAGCGATATCTTCAACTGAAGATTTTTTAGAATAGGATCCAAAAAATAGCTTTCAACCACTGAACCACCCTCAAACTTACGATTAAAACATGAAATAATTTTATCCTTATGCCTATTATCTGCTAAATGATTCAGCTGCATCAATGCCATCATTTTTATTTCATTTGAGACATCAATATTTTGCCCAATAAAACTCACAATCACTTCTAAATGCTTATCCATATATCTATCTGGTAGAATATCAATAATCTCAAGCATAAAAAGAATTGCAGCCTCATCTAGTTCTTGCTGGTAGAACTCTATTAAAAGAGTTGTTAACATATCGCTAAAAACATTTTCAACATGATTGTATAGACTTTTTAACAGCTCCTTGTAACTTGTAATTTGTCTTTGCCTCTTAATTGGTGTCATTCGAACATCACGATAAATAAACTGGCTTAGGATTGATTTAATCAAGTTAAATTTTGTTTCTACTGTATATATAACCTCCGCACGTTCTGGTAGTTCTTTAGTATAATTTTCATCATAATCAGCAATCAATATTCCTATTAATTGACTTGCAACCTTTCTGATATCCTCTTCAGTATGTATCATATAACTATTTAAAAAGTTTATTGTAATCAACTTTTGTTCGGGTGTAAGGTATGTAGAATACTCTTCAAATATAAATAAGTATCTTCTGAGCATCAAAACATCTTTCTCATCTTTTGCTACTTGAATCAACTCATTTAAACTATCTATATGTCTCAATTGATGCATTAGTTGAATACTCTTTTCAATAGCCAAGACTTTAATATGATCTGTGATATTTTGACCATGATCTAAGATATCATATTCTTTCTTATAATCTGAATCACTCTTAACTATACTGTGACCTTTGTAATTATCAACTACAGTTTGAATACCTAGTGATTCCAAATACATATGGAAATTTTTTAGCTTAAAGTATACACGTTCATAACGTTTCTTTTTCTTATCATCCACATTATCGAGTTTTTCAAGAATCACCTTAAAAGATTCATCAACTGATAAGAATTTCATTTTAAAATTCCCAGCTTTACTTTTATCTCGTTTAACGCAAAAATCAGAGTAAATAAGAACCAAAGATTCTACACTTAAACTCTCTAACTCTAAATCCCATGTGGAATGATAAACTGCAACATTCTTTATATATTTGATATCTAATTCGCTAAACCAGTGATAAGTATAATAATAATGATAATAAGCAATTTTACTACTTTCCTCAGGTCGACATCCAAACTTACCGATATCATGTCCTGCTGCAGCACCTGAAACTCTTCCCAAATCAATAGGCACACCTTCTGCTTTTAATTGTCTTGCTATTTTCAAGGCTAGATAATGAACACCCAAAATGTGTTCAATGGTAGAATGACCGGTTACTTCATAATTCAGTTTCATCATTTCATATATATATTGATCTGAAAAAGCTTCAGAAAATTTCTTATATTCACTTTGATCCTCAAGGTCTAACACTTCATTTTTTGACAAAAGTTCAAATGGATAGACACTCATAAAAGTCTCGTCTTCTGACTGTTTTTGAAATTCACAAAACACTCTTAACATTAACAAATAAAGTTCATATGGCTTGTGACTAAAATTTAGACCAATGGTTACTGCGTCAGGAAAAGACTTAGATAATGTATATTGATAACATTGCATCAAAAAATTTTCAGGCATAGGCTCATCAAAGATATCACCATAAATTGTTTCGTAAGCCTCTTTTAAGGCAATACATGAAAAATCTTTATTCTCTATATGCTTCAATAGTACATGATAAAATGACTTCGAAGATATGGCATCAGTTAAGTATTCTTTTTTTAATTGCATCATCAAAAGAAAACGCCAGTTTGAAACGCGTCTTCTGATAGTCGTAACCAATTTAGCTGTTAATTCTCTATACATAAATAACTCCTTTACAGAATTATACCCATTAACTTTCAAAAAATTCTGTTAATTCATTATAACAAAAAACACAATGCTTAGCATTGTGATTTTGCAATATCCGTTCTATACATCATATGATCAAAATTTATCTTTTCTAGTTCTTTATAACTATGAGCTCTTGCCTGATTTAAATGATCATTTAAGCTGACAATCGTTAAAACTCTTCCGCCATTGGTTAACACTTGTCCATCTTCTAACTTTGTGCCAGCATGAAAGACAATTGTATCAATATGCTCAAGGCCGTGAATAATCTTATTTTTCTCATAAGCTTCTGGGTAACCCCCAGATGCCATCACGACACCAACAGCATGTTTATTTGTCCATTCTAACTCGATACTTGATAAATTCCCATCAATACACGCTTCAAGAACATCTAACAAATCATTTTCCATTCTCGGTAATACAACTTGAGTCTCAGGATCGCCCATCCTACAGTTAAATTCTATGACCTTAGCCTCACCATTTTTAATCATCAAACCAATAAAGATGATGCCTCTATAATCTATATTTTCTTTAATAACACCTTTTAAGAAAGGTTGTAAAATCGTTTCATTAACGTGTTTTTCTAGCACTTCATCAAACAAACTACTTGGTGAATATGCACCCATTCCACCAGTATTTAATCCAAGGTCATTATCATATGCTTTCTTGTAATCTTGAGCTGATGTCATTGGCTTGATGGTTTTACCATCTACAAAACAAAGTACCGAAGCTTCTACACCTGTTAAAAACTCTTCGAATACCACTTTAGCACCTGCTTCACCAAATACTTTTTCGTTCATCATTTTATCAAGAGTATCAATCGCATCATCATGATTCTCACAAATTACCACACCTTTTCCTGCTGCAAGACCATCTGCTTTTATAACCAAAGGATAACCAAATACATCAACATATTCTTTTGCAGATTCTAGGTTGGTAAACTCCTTATATTTTGCAGTAGGAATATGATGATTCTCCATAAAGGCTTTAGAATAAGCTTTACTACCTTCAAAAGTAGCACCCTTTTTATTAGGACCAAATATCTTTAAACCTGCATCTTGAAATACATCAACAATTCCCATTACAAGTGGAACTTCTGGACCAACTACAGTTAGATCAATATGCTCTGCCTTCGCAAAGTGAAGCAAACCATCTAAATCATCAGCAGCCAAAGGCATACATGTTGCAATTTCAGAAATACCTGCATTTCCAGGTGCAGCAAATATTTTTTCAACTCTCGTACTTTGATTTAATTTCCAAATAATTGCGTGCTCTCTAGCGCCACTACCAATTACTAATATTTTCATAAGACCTCCTAGTGTTTAAAATGTCTCATTCCTGTAAATACCATAGCAATACCATATTTATTCGCCATATCAATTGAAGCTTGATCATTTTTTGAACCACCTGGTTGAATAATCGCTTTAATACCAGCTTCTGCTGCTGCTTTCACACAATCTTCAAACGGGAAGAAAGCATCAGATGCCATCACACCACCTTTAAGGTCCATAAACGAGTTTCTAACAGCATTGTTTAAAGCCCAAATACGACTTACCTGACCTGGTCCAATACTAAGTGTTTGGTCCTCATTTGCCATTACAATACCGTTTGATTTAGTATGTTTACAAACCTTCCAAGCAAATTCTAAGGCATTCATTTCATGACCTGTAGGTATTCTTTCTGTCACTACCTTAATATCATCTTTTAAAGAATGGTTCATATCTTGAACCAAGATACCACCACTTACTTTCTTAATATCCATCGAGTATTCACGATTTAAGATGTCTTCAAGAACCAATAAACGAATATTCTTCTTCTTTGTTAATACCTCAAGTGCTTCATCACTGAAACTTGGTGCAATAACAATTTCAATAAAGATCTTGTTGATTTCCTCTGCAGTACGTTTGTCAATCTCTCTATTAGCAGCTATGATTCCGCCAAAGATAGATTGAGGATCACACTCATAAGCTTTAGTATATGCATCGTACATATCAATACCAGAACCTACACCACATGGATTTGTATGCTTAACAGCTACTACTGTAGGCATCTCAAATTCCTTTAACAATTCAAGTGCACCATTAGCATCATTGATGTTGTTAAAAGATAGTGCTTTACCGTGTAGTTGTTTTGCGTCAGCAAGTGTACCTTTTGTCTTCTTCACTTCCTTATAAAAAGCAGCCGATTGATGAGGATTTTCTCCATATCTTAAGTCTTCAACTTTTTCATAAGCAAGTGTCATCGTATCTGGATACTTTTCACCAATTCTTTCACGTAAGTATCCTGCGATTAATGTATCATATTCAGAAGTATGTTTAAATACTTTTAGAGCGAGCTCATATTTTTTATCTAAACTGACTTCACCATTTTCTAGAGATTCAATTACTGGTGCATAATCACTTGGATCTACAATAACTGTTACATCCTTATAATTTTTTGCTGCTGAACGAAGCATTGTTGGACCACCAATATCAATATTCTCAATGGCCTCATCTAATTCAACACCTTCTTTTTCTATTGTTGCCTTAAACGGATATAAATTAATAATTACAAAATCAATTGTATTTATTCCTAGTTCATCTAATTGATCCATATGAGATGGAAGTTCTCTTCTAGCTAAAATACCGCCATGAATTACTGGATGTAAAGTCTTCACACGACCATCTAAACACTCTGGAAAAGAAGTAATTTCTGAAACATCTGTTACCTTTAAACCTGAATCTCTAAGTCTCTTTGCCGTACCACCTGTAGAAAGAATCTCAATATCCATTTCGATTAATTTTTTTGCAAAAGATACAATGCCTGTTTTATCCGATACACTGATTAACGCTCTTCTCATCTTAAACCTCACCCCTCAAACATTTATTAATGCTCTCGACCAATATCCTATGTTCTATATTCAAAACCCTTTTTTGTAAACTTTCTGGTGTTTCGTCGGAAAACACCCTCAATGACTCTTGTATAATAATTTGTCCTGTGTCCACGTGTTCATCAACAAAGTGAACTGTTGCACCGCTAAAAGTTTCCCCTTCTTTTATAACAGCTTCATGAACCTTCATTCCGTAGTATCCTTTACCAGAATACTTAGGAATCAAAGATGGATGGATGTTAATTATCTTATCTCTAAATGCTTTAATAAACGCAGGTTGTAGGATTTCTAAGAAGCCTGCTAATACAACTAAATCAGGCTTCATATCATTTAAACAATCTACCAATGCATCTGTACGTGTAACTTTATCAGGATAATTACTTTTCCCAATGACATGATTTGATATTAAATGATGTTTTGCTCTTTCTAAACCATAAGCTTCTGGATTATTTGAGATAACACCAACAACTTGAGCTGAAATACATTTTGTTTCACATGCATCAATAACGGCTTGTAAATTGGTACCACCACCCGAAATCAAAACAGCTATTCTTTTTAGCATAAGTTAACACCTTCTCCTGTTTTAACAGAACCAATAACATATGCTTTTTCACCTAATTCAGAAATGATATCAAGTACCTTTTCCTGATCTTCTTTATCTACAATCATAATGAAACCAATACCCATATTGAAGGTTTTAAACATTTCCTCTAATTCAATTTGACCCTTTTCTTGAATAAAGTTAAACAAATCAAGTTTTGGCCAAGAATTCAATTCCACGTTAACACCAAAACCTTCTGGTAAGATTCTTGGAATATTCTCAATAAATCCACCACCCGTTACATGAACCATTCCTTTAACAGATACTTGCTCAAGAACTTTTAGAACTTCCTTAACATAGATCTTAGTTGGTGTAATTAACGCTTCTCCAACAGTACAATTTAGCTCTTCAACTTGATCATGAATATCGAGTGCCAAAGCATCAAAGAATAACTTTCTAACCAATGAATAGCCGTTAGAGTGAACTCCAGTAGATGGTAAACCAATTAAAACTTGACCGTCATTAATTTCTGAACCATCTATGATTTTATCTTTGTCAACAATTCCTACTGTGAAACCTGCCATATCATACTCATCATCACTATAGAAACCTGGCATTTCAGCAGTTTCACCACCTATAAGAGCAGCACCTGATTGTTTACATCCTTCTGAGATACCTTTTACTAGATCAGCAACTTTATCAGACTCAAGCTTTCCTGTTGCAATATAGTCTAAGAAGAATAATGGTTTTGCACCTTGTACCAACACATCATTAACACACATTGCAACAAGATCAATACCGACTGTATCATGTTGATCTTTCATAATTGCAATTTTTAATTTTGTACCTACACCATCTGTTCCAGATACCAATACTGGTTTAGTATAACCCGTTAAATCCAGTTCAAACATACCACCAAATCCACCTAGACCACCTAAAACTCCTTTAGTAAAAGTTTCTTTTACGTATTGTTTCATTTTTTCAACGGCTACTGCGCCTTCTTCAATATCCACACCGGCATCTTTGTAAGTCAATCCACTCATTTTACACCTCTATTCGATACACTATATTTAAATAAACAGTAATGAAATACATAGCTAAAAGCTATGTATTTTTAATTTCTACAGCCTTATTGGTCTCAAACATCAACTTGTTTGCTGATTTTGGTACTTCTAATGGATAATCACCATTAAAACAAGCCACACATAAATTGTCTCTTGTTTTGTGTACCGCTCTCATCAAACCTTCAACACTAATATAACCAAGACTATCTGCACCAATCATTTCACATATTTCATCAACTGACTTCACAGCACCAACTAATTCTTTTCTCTCTGGTGTATCAATACCAAAGTAACAAGAATGTACTACTGGTGGTGAACTCACAAGTACATGAACTTCTTTTGCTCCTGCTGCTTTTAAAGATGCAACGATTTTCTTAGAAGTTGTACCTCGAACAATTGAATCATCAATCATAATTACTCTCTTATCCTTAATATTTTCTGTTAAAGGATTAAGTTTAAGTCTTACAGCGAGTTCTCTTGATTTTTGATCAGGTTGAATAAATGTTCTTCCAATATATTTATTTTTAATTAAACCCACACCATATGGGATTCCAGATGCTTCAGCATATCCAATTGCAGCATCTATACCAGAATCAGGTACAGCAATAACCACGTCTGCATCAATTTTATACTCTTTTGCTAATTCTCTACCAGAGTCTCTTCTTGTGATATATACTGATTCACCATCAATCTTACTATCAGGTCTAGCAAAGTATACATATTCAAAGATGCAGTGAGATTTTCTTTTTGAGTCATCATAGATAATTGATTCTACGCCTTCTTCATCAATGATGATCATCTCACCTTTTTCAATATCTCTAATGAATTCAGCACCTACAACATCTAATGCACAACTTTCAGAGGCTAATACAAAACCACCATCTAATTTACCAAGACATAATGGTCTTAATCCATTAGGATCTCTGACTCCAATTAGCTTATTCTCACAGATAATTGTTAGGGCAAACGCACCTTTGATTTCTGAAATAGCTTCTTTAATAGCAGATTTAAATCCATGACTATAGTTTCTTGCAATCAAGTTTGCAATAACTTCTGAATCTATAGATGTTTGGAAAATAGATCCTTCATCTTCTAAACGTTCTCTTATTTTATTCGCATTAACTAGATTACCATTATGAGCGAGTGCAATACTACCACCCTTGTAATTTACAACAAGCGGCTGAGCATTGGATACATAGCTTTCACCAGTTGTAGAATATCTTACATGACCAATTGATACATCACCTTGCAGTCTTTCTAAGATTTTCTTATTGAAAACATCTTGTACCAATCCCATATCTTTATAGTAGTTCATGGCGCCTTTATTTGAAGTTGCAATACCTGCACTTTCTTGTCCTCTATGTTGTAGTGCAACAAGTCCAAATCCCATCATTTGAGCAAGCACTTCATTATTAGGGGAATAAATCCCCAATACGCCACACTCTTCTCTTAATTTATCATCAGTCATTTTACCCTCCAGACTATTTAAGTCTTTGCAAAACTTCTTGATAGGCATCTTCAACATCGCCTAAGTCCCGTCTAAATCTATCTTTATCTAATTTTTTATCTGATTCAGTATCCCATAATCGACAAGTATCTGGAGAAATCTCATCTGCTAGGATTACTTTTCCTTCAGAAACACCAAATTCAATTTTGAAATCTACTAACTTAATTTTTCTTTCTTTAAAGTAATCAACCAAAACATCGTTAATCATAAATGCATATTTTTTTATAACTTCAACTTGCTCTTTTGTCGCTAAATCTATTGCAGCAATATGATAATCATTGATCATCGGATCACCTAAATCATCATTCTTATAACAGAATTCTAAAACAGTCTCATTCATAACAACGCCTTCTTCTAAACCTAAACGCTTCGCTAAAGACCCAGCAGCAATATTTCTTACAATCACCTCTAAAGGTAAAATTTCAACTGCTTTAACAAGCATTTCACGCTCATTTAAAAGTTTAACAAAATGTGTTGGTATGCCTTTTTCTTCTAACATTTCAAAGAGAATAGCTGACATTTGATTGTTCACAGCACCTTTGTCTAAAATTGTACCCTTTTTGACACCATTAAATGCAGTTGCATCATCTTTATAAACAATATGATAGATATTTGCATCATCTGTTTTAAATACCTTCTTAGCTTTACCTTCGTATAACATTTCCATTTTTTCCATGAAAGCCTCCTACAGCTTGTTAATTAGAATTTAACGCTTTAGATTGTCACTTTATTCACTCTCATAGTAACACCACAGTCGTTATTTGACAATAAAAACACGAACAATTTTCAGCCACTTTATATAAAAGTACGGATTAGTGATTTGTATACTTTTTATAAGCCTCTAAAATAATTCACACCAGCTTCAAATATCTTCATTTCTTTCTCGCCATAAATATTCTTAGCAACACCATAACCAACACGCTCTGAATGTCCCATTTTACCCAAAATACGACCATCTTTCGAAGTTAAACCTTCAATTGCATACAAAGAACCATTAGGATTTGTAATGCCATCGTATGACGGTTGACCATATTCATCTACATATTGAGTTGCAACTTGTCCATTTTGAATTAAGTCTTTTAACATTTTTTCATTAGCATAGAATCTACCTTCACCATGTGATAAAGCAACTTCATGAACATCACCAACTTCTACACCATTCAACCATGGAGAAAGGTTTGATGCAATTCTAGTTTTTGCATATCTTGCAATATGGCGACCAATTTTATTGTAAGTAAGTGTAGGGCTATCATCTTCCAAAGCTTGAATTTTACCATAAGGTAATAAACCTAATTTAACTAGCGCTTGGAAACCATTACAAATACCAATCATCAAACCATCTCTATTATCTAACAAATCTGAGATAGCAGATTTTATTTTGTCATTTTTAAATACAGAAGCAATAAATTTACCTGATCCATCAGGCTCATCTCCAGCACTAAAACCACCTGGTAAGGCAACAATTTGTGCAGTTGAGATAGCTTCAGCTAATTGATTAATTGATGCTTCAATCCATTCTGGCTTAAGATTTCTAATTAATACAACCTCTACTTCAGCACCCACTTTTTCAAAAGCTCTTTTTGTATCATCTTCACAGTTTGTACCTGGGAAAGCAGGAATAACAACTTTAGGTTTATCATATTTCTTCTTTGCTTTTAATTGACGAGATGAATTATAAGTAATCGCCTCAATATGTCCATCTACATCTTCTTTGATTGGGAACACATGACTTAAAGGTTCATTCCAAGACTTTTCTAAAGATTCTAAGTCAAAACTCTGACCATTAATTACAGCCTTAAATGCCTCTGTTGTTTGTCCAATAACTTCATAATCCAAAGCATCTGTCATTTCAACAACAATCGACCCCATCATTCTTTCAAACAATCTATTTTCATCAATTTTAATATCAAAACCAATAGCATTACCAAAAGCCATTTTTGCAAGTGCTGCAAAAGTTCCACCTTCGGAAACAGTATAAGCAGATACAATCTTTTTATCCTTAATTAATTCTTGGATCTCTTCATACATACGAGTCAACGCTTCAAAATCCAAAGTTTCATCACTGTTTCTTTTTGCTTCAAACAATACAAGCTTCGAACCAACTTCTTTTAATTCTGGTGATATAACATCATCAACGTGCACTGGTGCAACAGCAAATGAAATTAGTGTTGGAGGCACAGTTATATCTTTAAATGTACCTGACATTGAATCTTTACCACCAATTGCAGCTGTTTTGAAAGCATCTTGAGCCACATGAGCACCTAAAAGTGCTGCCATCGGCTTACCCCATTTAACCGAATCACGACCCAGTTTTTCAAAGTACTCTTGGAATGTTAATCGTACATTTCTATAATCACCACCCATTGCAACAACTTTCGCAACTGAGTCAGCAACAGCATACATACCACCATGGAAAGGTGACCATAATGCTAATTCTGGATGATAACCATGTGTCATCATTGTAGCAGTCTTAGTTTCAAGACCCTTCACAGGAACTTTTGCTACCATCCCCTCTGTTGGTGTTTGATATCTCTTACCACCAAATGGCATCAAAACTGAAGAACCACCAATGGTACTATCAAAGTGTTCAATCATACCTTTTTGAGAACACACATTTAAATCTGATAAGACACCAGTAACCTTTGATTCTAGGTTGTCTATTGTGCTATTAAAGAAATCGCCCTTAACAGGTGGAATAATATTAACTTTGATCTCACTTGTTACACCATTTGTATCTAAGAAATCTCTCTTAATATTGAAGACTTCTTGTCCTTTAAAACTCATCACAAGTCTACCTGTATCTGTAACATCAGCAACATATACAGCTTCTAAATTTTCTTTTTCTGAAAGGAAAATGAACTTTTCTGCATCTTCTTTCCTTACAACAACAGCCATACGTTCTTGAGACTCAGATATTGCCAATTCAGTACCATCAAGGCCCTCGTATTTCTTAGGAACCGCATCTAATCTAATATCTAATGAATCTGCAATTTCCCCGATAGCTACTGATACTCCACCAGCACCAAAGTCATTACATCTCTTAATCATTCTTGAAAGTGTTTCATTTCTAAATAATCTTTGTAGTTTTCTTTCAACAGGTGCATTACCCTTTTGAACTTCTGAACCACACTCTAAGATTGAATCTTCAGTATGTTCTTTAGAAGAACCTGTTGCGCCACCACAGCCATCTCTACCTGTTAAACCACCAACTAAAATAACAACATCACCCGGAGTTGGTACTTCTCGAATTACCTCTGATTTTGGAGTAGCTGCAATAACTGCACCAACTTCCATTCTTTTCGCTAGGAAACCATTATGATAATACTCTTTAACATGACCCGTTGTTACACCTATTTGATTACCATAAGAGCTATAACCTTTTGTTGCTCCAGTTGTAATTGTACGTTGTGGTAATTTCCCAGGTAATGTTTCATCAATTGACTTTCTTGGATCACCTGCTCCGGTAATTCTCATAGCTTGATATACATATGCTCTACCTGATAACGGATCTCTAATAGCACCACCTAAACAAGTAGCAGCACCACCAAAAGGCTCAATTTCAGTTGGATGGTTATGTGTTTCATTTTTAAACATTATCAAGTAATCTTCTTCAACACCATCTACATCTACTTTAACTTCTATAGAACATGCGTTTATTTCCTCGGAAATATCTAAATCCTCTAAAAGACCTTCATGTCTTCTCTTTTTAGCAGCAATGGTACCTAAGTCCATTAAACATACTGGTTTATGCTCTCTATCTAATTCTTTTCTATCTGAATAGTATAATTCTAAAGCATTCTCAAGAGCTTTAGAAAACTCATTTTTCTCAATTGTAACATCCGTAATCTTAGTAAAGAAAGTAGTATGTCTACAGTGATCAGACCAATACGTATCTATTGCCTTAAGTTCTGTTACCGTCGGCTCTCTATCTTCTGTATTAAAGTACTTTTGAATATGCTCTAAATCTTCTTTGCTCATAGCAAAACCTTCAGAAACTCTGAAAGCCTCTAAAGCATTCATATCCATCTTACTGAATCCCTCATAATGTTTAACAAACTCAGGTTCTTCTGTCATCATTTTTAGAGACACTTTCTTTTCGAAACCAATTTCATGTGATTCAACCGGATTAATTAAGTACTTCTTGATTTGTAACTCTTGATTTTCTGTTAATTGACCTTTAATTGCAATAATTTTAGAAGACTCAACCAATGGTCTTTCCATACCTGTAATTAACTGAACACATTGCTCAGCAGAATCTGCTCTTTGGTCATATTGTCCTGGTAACAATTGAATTCTAAATACTAAATCCATATCTAAGAATTCAGTTGTTTCATAAACACGATCTACATTAGGCTCAGAAAATACATTTTCCTTTGCCACTTTAAATATTTCATCATTCATATTTTCGATTTCATAACAATTGATAACACGAACCTGCAATAACTCTAAATTCAAATTCTCATTTAATTCTTTTAAAAGGTGATCACCTTCTACTGTAAAACCTTTTTTCTTTTCAACAAATATTCTTCTTACCATCGAAACCTCCACAGTTCAAATCTAATTTCATCTTGATTTTAACACAGGTTAATATATAATTATAATTAATAATAATAATACAATTGATAAGGAGAACTAATGAATGGATATTAACTTTGAATTATATAAAATATTCTATTTTACAGCTACTAATTTAAGCTTCACAAAAGCGAGTGAACAGCTTTATGTTACGCAATCATCAGTGAGCCAATCCATTAAACAATTAGAAACAAAACTTGATACAAAACTCTTTATTAGACATAAAAAAAAGATCAACCTTACAGAAGAAGGGCAGATCCTATTTACTCATGTTTCACAAGCATATCAGCACTTAAAAGCTGCTGAAAGAAAAATCGAAAATTATAGTCTTGGTGAGATAACCATAGGTGCAAGTGATACTCTATGTAAATACTTCTTACTACCTTATTTTAAGAAATTTCATAAAAAGTATCCTCAGATTAAAATCAACATCATCAATCAACCATCTAGACAAACACTTCAAATGATTGGAGAAGGTTTAATGGATTTTGGTATTGTTGCCATATCCAAAGACACTGCCTATGATAATATTAAACTGATTAAACTACAAGACTATGATGAAGTGTGTGTTGTTGGAGAGGAGTTCCATAATCTAATTGGTGATAAAATAACACTTGATCAATTGGTAGAACATCCAATTATCACTTTAAGACAAAATACCAATACTAGAAAGTATATGGATTACTTTTTCAAAACAAATGGTTATGTGTTAGAACCTGAATTTGAAATGGTCAGTGTTGATTTGATTCTTGAAATGGTCAAAGCAGATTTAGGTATTGGTTTCGCAATGGATGATACACTTAAAAACCAAGAAGAGCTCTACCAAGTTGAACTCCAACCTAAACTTCCTACACGTCAAATATCGTTTGCTATATCTGAGAGTTTACCTCTCTCAAATACAGCTAAAGATTTTATGGATCATATGTTAAAGAAAACCTAAGGCAAAAGCCTTAGGTTTTGTGGTTATGATCATGGTCATGAGTATCTATTTTCTTTCTCTCATCAAGAATTAAAGTATCCTTACATCTTTGATATTCTGCCTCAAAAGTACTGTGACCAACATTATATTTTTCCAGCATCAATTTCTTAACATTCTCCAAATAATCACCAACTTCAGATAGGCTCAAGTCATCTACAAAAGATAAATGTGCAGAAAAATGTATGTCATCATCTGTTAATTGCCACACATGGACATGATGAATATTCTCAACATATTCTAAAGTTTCAATTTCACTCTTAATGTGGTCTAAATCTAAATGACTCGGTGTAAATTGCATCAGAACTCGTAATGTTTCAAACAAGAGTTTTGCACTTGTAAACATCAGATAAGCAGCAATAACTAACGAAATAACACCATCTATCCAGAATACTTTAAAGTAGTACATCATAATACCACCAATCAGTACAGCTATTGATGTTAGCATATCTGAAAAAAGATGTAGATAGGCAGATCTCATATTCATGTTGTTTTCTGCATCGCCTTTAATAATTAAAACAGATAATCCATTAACAACAATACTTAATCCTGCTAACAAAATAACCGTTAATCCTGTAATTTCTTGTGGCTCAATTAATCTACTTATACCTTCTATGAAAATATTAATTGCAATGACAATGATTGTTACTACATTGATAAGTGCTGCAATCACCTCTGCCCTTTTATAACCATATGTTTGTTTAGTAGAATATTTTTTGTGTGTAAGTCGATCTGCAATCCAACTGATAATCAACGCTATAACATCACTAAAGTTATGTGCTGCATCAGATAATAACGATAAACTACCTGATACTAATCCACCAATAACTTGTGAAATAGTAATAATTAAATTTAGTATAATTGTAATGCCAAGTCTCTTACCCTTTAAATCACCATGGTCATGTCCATAATGTGAATGATTATGTTCCATATTACCTCCTCATATGAATAGTTGTTCATATATTCATATGATATCATAATATCTCAATTTAGTCAAACAAAAAAGGACTTTCGTCCTCTAGGCGTTAATGGCTTTTAATCTATTGATACGTTTTAAAAATAGCTGAATAAGCGGACCAGTAATAATAACTGCAATTAATGAACCGTAACCGATCGCAGCTCCTAGTGCAACACCTAGTACTACAAATAAAACATCTAGACCAATTCTTACATACTTCAGTTCTAAATTAAGTTTAGAAACTAAAATCATGGTTACACAGTCTAAAGCACCAGCTCCCAGTTCTGCACCTATATATAGGGCTAGACCCGCTGACATAGTTACAACACCTAAGATATTTATAAGCGCACCAGTAGTAAAAGTAAATTGCATGAAGAAATCTAGCAAATAACCTACCAATAAGGCATGAGCAATCGTTGCAAATCCTAAGCTCTTTTTATCAACAAAATATACTACGACAATTAAAAACATCATAATCATCTGTGAAGCTCTACCAATTGAGACATTTAATAAATTTGCAATCCCAGAAAACAGTACTGTTACTGGATCTGCACCAAAACTTGATTTTAAAATCAAAGTAATTCCTAAGCTTAGTAGTACTAAGCCACCTAATAACATCAATATTTTTTTCATATTTTCTCCATAAATAAGGCCATCAAAGATGGCTATTTCACACTGTTTCTTTCTTTTATTGTAAAATCAATTACATGATCTTCAACATCTGATTTCTCACTGATTAAATCAATAATCATATTTCCTGCAATCTCACCGGTTTTGATATAATCAAAAAATACCGTTGTTAAAGAAGGTTGGAAAAACTCTGATACATCATCGTCGCCTATTCCAATCACCGAAACATCTTCTGGTACTCTGTAACCTTCATCTATCAAACCGCTGATAATACCATAGGCCATTTTATCATACCCTGAAAAAATAGCTGTAATATCATTATTTTCTTTGATAAATGACTTGGCAGCTAAATAGCCTTCTTTATTATCATGTCCTGCAGTAACCATTTTTGTGTCTTGCACTTCAAGTCCTGCGAGTTTAATACCATCCATATAACCTAGTCTTCTTAAGTAACCTACAGAGTTTAATTTATCATCTAAACCGATGTAACCAATCTCTTTATGACCTTTCATAACAAAATAGTCAACAATGGCCTTCGAAGCATTGTAATCATCAAATAATACTGCTGGTATATCTTCAATTTTTTCACCAATTGTAACGATTGGTAGTTCATACGATTCAATATACGCCTTTGCCTTATCAGTAATAACTCCAGGAACATAAACCAGTCCCTCTACATGACGATCTAAAAAAAACTTAAACAAATTAATAAGTTCATCACCGACAACATCAAATTCATCACAGGTTGTAATAATCAATGAATAGCCCTTAGATTGAAGGATCTTCCCCATACCTTCCACTATGTATGAATAGATACTTTGCTTTAGTGAAGGCAATATCACACCAATTAAATTGGTTTTCTTTGATACCAACTCTCTTGCTAATCGATTAGGCTTATACCCTGTCTCGTCTAAGACTTTATCAACTTTTGCTTTTAACTCTGGTTTTACTTTAATATTGTTCAACACTCGTGAAACAGTTGATTTTGATACACCTGCCATTTTAGCAATATCATTTATATTCAAAACAACCTCCTTATTTCACATAGTGTCAACCGATAGTTATAAATAAAATTAGAGAATATACACCGAACTGAAACCGGTTTCTGTTCTCGATATATACTAGCATACTCTTAATAAGTATGCAACTCTTTGGTTAACTATTTTGCAAAAAAAGATACCTGACTATTCAGGTATCTTAACTAATCTAATTGCAAATGCATCTTTAGGATGAAAACTGCCTGTTTTCAAAGCTTCTCCTTCACCATCATAAAAATAGTAAACTAAACCATCTTTGTCTTTCGCTAAATATAAACAACCAATATCTGTCCACTGATAAACACCTGTGAAATCATACATACCAGCAAAAGATAGCTGGAACTCACTCTCTCTTAGACTCTCTATGCTTGGATATTTTGATATTAAGCTATTCCATTCTTTTGGTGTCGGTAAACGCCAACCTTCTGATATCATCGATTCAACCATTTTAAGATTATACAACTTGGAATCATATCCATCTACATCATAGCTGGTTAAATCTTGTCCTTCTAAATCACTAGTGGTTCTCAAATCTGATGTAATCCAAAGTGTACCTTCTATATCAATTGTTTCATATACATTTCCATCAATATCCGTATATGTTATTTCCTCTTTGATATCCTCATTACTACATGATACCAGTAGTAAGGCAATTAATATTATCCATATAAATCTCATAGCTACTCCAATCTTAAACAGTTGATGAAGGTAATATTTAATTCTTCGTTTCCAGAGATACATAATATGAGTTTGCAGCATTAAATCCAGAAAAACTTTTAAGAACCAAAGAATCCTCTCCTTCAATGAGTGTTCTTTCAACAACTTTTTCTTCTACATAACCTTCCAAAATAGAATAGCTTGTATCATTGTTTTTTTCAATGCTATCTGGAATCTGGTCTAAATAAATAATTTCAGTAGCTAAGAGGTTATTTGCATCATCAAACTGCTTTAACTCATAATAATCAGAAGGACTCAGATACTCAAAGTTTACTTTTGCCTCAAAACTTTTTTCACTTGTTTTATCCCCATTTTTTTCAGTGTAAGTTTCTGTAATCCATTGACTAAAGGTTCCACCAACATCCCCAGAAATACCTGAGCCAGCCAGTAAATAAACTTCGCCTTCTTCTGTTTTATACACAGGATTTATATAACAAACTGAGCGTTTATCATTACTCAAATAGAGCGTTCCCTCAATACCCTCTTTTTCACCACCACAGGAGATATGAACATCATGTACATAACCATCTCCTGAAACACTGTATACTTCGCCATATTCCTCTTCATATGTAAGGCTTGCAAAGAGGACTCCTTCAATGCCAAAGTCATACTTATCAACTGAGCTTTCATCATATGTTGCATACAACCTCTTGCGATATTCATCTGTCATTGATATTTCAGTACCATTAAACAGTTTATCTACATTGTCGTTTAAATACTGATCCATATCAAACAAATCAAGATGTTCAAAGGTTATATAAACGCCCATTAGTTGATCTTTTTGCTTAATGTCTGCACCATTTTCTTTGGCTAACTGACATCCAAATAGATTGATACTAAGTAGTATAATTAGTAATAATTTCTTATTCATCTTCATCCTCCAACTGGCCATCAAATTTTATAATATCACCCACATCACAGCCCAAATAGAAACAAATTTTATTTATAGTATGAAAGCGAATTCCTTTTGCTTTCCCACTTCTTAAGATTGATAAATTGGCTTCAGTAATACCAACTTTTTTACAAAGTTCTTTAGAGGTTATATTTTTTTCCTTTAGAATCTCTGTTAAATATACCTTTATTGCCATTTATCCTCCTAGACAAACATATCTATTTCTTCTTTAATTTCCTTTGTTTCTGTAAAAAAACGAGTGAGTAACATTGTTATTAATACCAATAATATTGAGGTAATTGGAATTGTTAATTTGAAATCTGCTTTAATAAGTGATTTTGCAAATAAAAGTTGTATCACATTAAATGCAATAACAGATACCGTTGAAACAATAATTGCCTTTTGACACACAACTTCCAAAGCACGAGCTTCCTTAATCATCTGACTGCTGTAACGGTCTATTTTTATTTCATCTATCATATCAAGTGCTTTAAAAGAAATAACTACTCCAAAGAATGTCGGCAGAGATATCACAAGATATTTAAGAACAATAAATATATCCGACATTGTCAAACCACTCAACTCTGTATTGGTGACTCTTATAGCTTTTATTTCACCTATGACATTGAAGGGAGTTACTGCACATATTGCGATAACAAATATTGCGGAAGTAAACATAATGGCTATTGATAGATCATTTAATAAACGACCTGTTTCAATATTTGAAAATCTTCTTAATAACTTTAAAATCACATAGCCTATTATTACGATATAATTAACGCTCGATAAAATAACAACCCCAAAGGATTCTAAGCCACTACGTACAATAATATCAGTCATTTCTCTTGGATTTATCATGAAATATAATGAAATGTAAAGTAAAATACTTAATACGAGCAGTAAGACATCTTCTTTAACCACACTCAAATTTCTATATTTCTTTAATAACAGTATTAGAGGAATTGATGATATCCCTATATAAAGAACAATAGCAACTACATTGCCTAAATCACTTGATAACGATAACCATCTAAGTACCCCTGATATTTGGGAAAATGGAAAAGAAATTATATCCTCATAATCTAATGCTTTAAACTGACTAAATATAACGACTGTAATGCCTATAGTAGCAATAATAGCTAGTATTCTTTTTAATCTTTCTCTACTCATACTTCCTCCAAAATTATTGTTTTATTATAATTATAGTTACAACTTACAGTAAAAATTATTGTTTGTCAATAATTTGTAAAGAAATGTATTCTTATTTAAGAGTAAAAAAAAAGTACTCTATGAGTACTTTTATCTAACCACAGCTTCCAGCACATGAACTACATGCTGATTCTTGTTGCTCAACTGGACGTACAACATATCCGCCACCTGATAATTCTACAACAATATCGCCCAATTGCTCATGAAGATCTTTTGCCATGATGAATGTTACATCGTTAGATTCATCTTTAACGTCATTTTCACTTAACTCATCCAGAGTTAAACCAAAGCTTGGACCACTTCAACCCATACCTGCAATATAAATTCTAATATTGCTAGGTTGGTCTGCTTGCTGTTCTACAATTGATTTAATTGCATCAACAGTCTCTTGATTAGTTTGAATTTTCATGCAAACCCTCCTTTTCATTATATGTTCTAAAATTCGAACTTCCATTAATTCGACAATTTTAGTATACATTATATTCTATTATAAAGTGATACAGCGTATCACTTATACACAATTATAATCTAAGAACTAACACTGATAAACCAAGTATAGCTGCACCTACAGCAAAAGTTATCCAACCACTAATTAAATTAGCAGTAAATGTTCTTTCTTTCTTTTCTTTTATATCAGGAGAAATACTTTTACTAAGACGTTCTTTTCGACTGGTCCTATTTGTTATATTAGAAGCAACAAACGCACCATATGACATCACCATAATTCCTGCAACTGTTAACGAGTCTGAGAAAGTAATCTTAGACCATCCTAAAACCAATGCAAAAATTGCTGAAACTACTAATGCAACAACAAAGATAATTAAGTTTTTCTTTAACTGTGCTTTCATATCTGTTCCTCCAAAATACGCTATAATCATAGCACACTTTTTTGCCCTAAACAAGAACTTATGTTACAGTTTACCTAAATTCCTACTAAAAAAGTGGGGTTTTTATAAAAAACTATACATTAGCACTAAATTAGTGATAATTATGTGCATTTAGTTTAAAAAATGATAATATTTTTTTAGATTTTCTTAATATTCAAATTCCTAGACAATAAAAAAACCGAGAAGATAAACTCTTCTCAGTTATTTTCAAAAACCAAATGTTTTGATTCTGCAATATAAATTCTATGTATGTTTTCAGTGTTTATTGACTCAATAAATTCTTCTAAATTATCATGAGTAAATATCAGCGAAACACCACAATCAATACTAAGTTCTCTTGGTGCTGGCATTGTTTCATATTGCAATCCATGTTTTTTCATATATTTTTCTAAATATAGAACACCTGAAAATGTATGAAATATAACAAGGTATTTCATTATTTAATACCCTTAACCAAAAGATCGTTTAACGAAACTTGATAACCACTATTTTCTAAAAATCTTTTCACATTCTGTTTAGCTGTTTCATTATCGGTAATCACTTCTATTTTTTCTGGCTTAGATTTTATTGCTTTTTTAGTTCTTAATACAGGTTCTGGACATGATAAGCCTGAAGTATCAATTTTCATTATATAACCTCCCTATTTACTATACTCACAAATAATAAGAATACCAATAGTACAATTAAAGCAGTCATTGTATTTGGAGCTGCTGCAACCATTTTTAAGTTATGAGCAACTCCAGCTCCCATCATTAGACCCATAATAGTTACCGAAGAATCTACATTACCTTCACTTGATAAAATCAACTGGCGAAGGGGACAACCACCTAACAAAACAGAACCCCATCCAGCAACAAACATACCTATAAAGTTGATGTACCAAACATTATGAGCTGCAGGTTGATCAACAAATCCTACATTAAAATTACCAAATAGTAAGTTTGTAACAAAAGCACCTAATAAAATACTTAAAAATCCTAATAATAAATAATTATCTTTAAATAAAATAATATCTCTAATTCCACCAACCATACATAATCTTGTTCTTTGTGCAACAACACCTGTAATCAAACCTGCTACTAAAGCTAGTAAAATAGGTGCATGTGGTGGTAATTTACCATCCACACCAAAGATAAGAAATGCCGGTTTAGCTATCACAGCAACAAGTAAAACCACCATAATTACTGGCAACATATATCCACCTGCTTTAGGCTGCGAATAATTTCTTTTAAGTGTAAAACCGTTATTTAAGAAGATTACACCAACTCCTATACCTGCCGCGAATCCTGCAATCCCTAAAATCGCATTCAAGTCACCACCAGCTAGTCTTAACACCATACGAAGTGGACAACCTAAAAATGCCAAAGCACCAATCATAACAGTCATCCCTAATAAGAAGCGAGTAAACGGTGCCGAACCACCTTTAACATTAAACTCCTTAAAAAGCAATGCAGATATAAATGCTCCCAATACAATACCAATTACTTCTGGTCTTATATAAGCAAGCTTTGAAGTACTGTGAAGACCGATACTTCCTGAAATATCTCTAAGAAAACATGCAATACAAACCCCCATATTGCCTGGGTTACCAAATTTCACCAACAATCCTGACATAATACCAATGATCAGGCCACCTAGTACAATCATTAATTTTCTATTTTTCATAGCCCCTCCTTAATCCATGCTCATTTTAACAAGGCCGAGAGAAAAAGAGAAATCAAATGATTGAATAGATCATAATTCATAAATAAGTAAAATCTATTGTATACCAAATCAATCAAATTAAGAGTCTTCTATTTCGTCACTCACTTCACTGAATCATCTTGTAGAATAATTGATAGATTAAAACCCAATTCTAAAAAAACTAGATGCAGTCAGCACCTAGTTCAGAGTCACATTATTTTTACATATTAGCCAGATAAGCTTCATATTTTAATTCTTCAAGTTTTTCAGCTTTACCTAACACCATTTCTTTTAGACCTTTTTTATAACTTTCTACTCTTTCATATACATCATCATCAAATGTAGCTATCATTTCAGCAGCCAATATACCAGCATTTTTTGCACCATTTATAGCAACCGTCGCAACTGGAATACCTGGAGGCATTTGAACAATTGAGTACAATGAATCTACACCACTAAGTGTACTGGTCTTTACTGGTACACCCACAACTGGTACCGACGTCATTGCAGCAACCATTCCCGGTAAGTGTGCCGCTCCACCTGCTCCAGCAATAATAACTTTAATACCTCTTTTTCTTGCTGATTTTGCATAGTCAACAAGTCTATCAGGAGTTCGGTGTGCAGAAACCACTGTTAATTCGTATGCTAAATTAATTTCATCTAAAAACTCTGCTGCTGCTTTCATTACTGGTAAATCTGAATCACTGCCCATTATGATACCAATCATTTGTTGCCTCCTATAATCTTTATCGCTCTATATGCATCATCTGCTTCTTTTCTAACTGTCTCAATATCAGTTCCCATAACAGTCAAATGTCCCATTTTTCTACCCGGTTTAGAAAACTCCTTACCATAAATATGAACTTTTACTTTAGGGTTTGAATACGTAGACTCAATACCTTCAACAATCGTTGGTCCAGCATTCCCAGATCCTAATATGTTTCTCATTACAATTGGGGAAATCAAATTTACATCACCTAACGGTAAACCTGTTATAGCTCTAATATGTTGCTCATATTGTGATGTTAGCGTGCCTTCAATAGTATAATGACCTGAATTGTGTGGTCTCGGAGCAACTTCATTTAAGTATACCTCTCCATCCTCATCTAAAAACATTTCAGTACAGAACATACCTACACCTTCAAATATTTCCATAACATCATGAGCCATCTTCATAGCTTTTTCTTTACTTTTATCTGCCATTACTGCAGGTACAATAGTTTCATCTAAAATACTGTCTTTATGAATATTTTCGGCAACTGGATAGATTGTTATATCACCTGTGATTCCACGGCAAGCAAGCACAGATATCTCTTTTGTGAAATTCAAAAATCTTTCTGCCATTAAATCTACTTGACCTGATCCTAAAGCTTTATATTGAACTTCAATATCTTCCTCATTCTTAACAACAGCATTTCCCTTGCCATCATAACCGCCAGTAGTTGCTTTTAACATATAAGGATATGAGAATCTTTCACCTGCAGTTTTCATATCTTCAATAGAATCAACTTTTATAAATTCAGGCATCATAACACCCTTTTCTCTTAAAAGCGATTTCTGTGTAAATTTGTCTTGTATAATTTTTAAGCTACTTGCAGTTGGATACACTTTATGTCCATTCTGCTCAAGTGCCTCTAAAAAATCAGCATGTATATGTTCAAATTCATAAGTAATAATATCAACAGATTCAGCCAAAGTTTTATATGCTTGTTCATCATGAAATGATGCCACAATATGTTTATCACTAATACTATGAGATGGACAGTTTTCTGTCGGATCAAGCGTTACAACCTCAAATCCCAGACGTTTTGCATCTAAAATCATCATCTTGCCTAACTGGCCACCGCCGATTATACCTATTTTCTTTTTTAATGGATTCATCTATACCCCTCCAATTTCTTAACAATATAAGTGTACAAAACCCTTTGCATCTCGTCAACATTATTACTGAAAACATTCTAATTTCAGCGAATATCTAGAGTTTATCACCAAGAACAAATCCGAACGTTTATAGCAACTTACCAAATAAAATATGTATATATTATAATAAGTTCATATTAGTGTATCCACATTAAAAAAACTGCAATCTAATTGACTACAGTTTTTATGTTATTCCTTTCTTTCTAGGGAACACGCAAGTAAATTTAGTGCCGTTTTCATCACTTTCAACAGAAATGGTACCACCAAACTGAACGCTAACAATATTGTAGACAATGTTCAAACCTAATCCGCTACCACCTTTTTTCCGATTTGTAGTAAAAAATGGATCAAAAATCTTATTTATATTCTCTTGATCAATACCAGAACCATTATCCTTATATATCATAATGATTTCTTCTTCAACAGTCTCTACATCGATTGTCATAATACCTCGTGAATCATTGAAACCGTGAACTATACTATTTAAAATGAAATTGGTTACTATCTGAGAAAAGTTGCCCGGATCTCCATACAAGGTTTGTTCATCAGAACAGTTAACAATGACTTCATGATTATTTTGTTTTAATTCATGATGCAAACTCTTCAGTGTAGACTTAATGTTAATGAGTACATTAAAATTCGTTGTATGAGCATATGTTTTATCTACAGAAATTTGTTTAAAACTGCGAATCAAATCATTTGCTCGCATCAAATTTTCTTCAATAATAATTGTAGACTCAACTAATTGATTAATGAAGTTTTCGTACTGAGTTTTGGTCATTTGAGCATTTAAGAGCTTACTCTTACTTTCTATGGCTTTGGCCTTCAAATAGGAGCTTACCGAAACTGCTACTCCTAATGGTGTATTAACCTCATGACTTATTCCAGAAACCAAACTTCCAAGAGATGCAAGTTTTTCCTTTTGTATCAGCTCTTCCATTGCCTGTTCTAAAGCCAATGTTCTTTCTTTAACCAGTAGCTCTAACTCATGTTTTTCTTTCACCATTAATTGTTCTACAGCCTCTTGAGCCTCTATTAACTCAACGATGTTAACCAATGTAGCAATAAGTATACTGACGTTATCTCCACTTTTAACTGGAATGACTTTTGTTTTAAAAATATGTCTTTCATTCTTCGAATCACGATACTCATATATACCATTGTGGCTTTTACCAGAGCTTACTACATCTTGGATATTATTCTTCCAAGTTACTTTGTTTTCTTGATTAGAAATCAAATCATAGAATGATGTTCCCTTCAATGAGTCTCTTTCAAGCTCTGAATACTCCAATAATTGATTGTTATAAGTTAACACAATACCTTCAGTTGTCATACTGAAGATTAGCGCATCAGAATTTTCGATTAAGGAACGGTATCTCTGTCTACTTTCAGATAATGAATCAAAAGACTCTCTTAGTTGTTCAATCATATTAACGTATGCCATCTTCAGATTGTACACTTCTCTAAAATCAAGTCTACTTGGCGTAAACAAAGAAGTCGTTAGGTTTTCCATTTGAACAGAAGATACATTTCTCTCTAACTTTAAGATAGAAGATATTAATATATTCAGTACAAATCCACCAATAATAATACCAAGAAAACCTATGATGATTATCGTCAATCTTACACTGTAAAACTCAGATTGAATAGCACCTATCAGATCAGTTTCAGGGACAACAACTATAAAATACCAATCTAGTCCAATTGATGAATCGATAGGAGAAATCATAGTATATATTACATCTTCACCAGTTGAGATTTGATGTACGGATTCGTATTGATGTTCTTTTGATAAAAAGTCAGCTGAATGAGTAATTAAATAATTTTCACTTTCAACAGCATAAGAAAATTCTGTAACAGGCGGATCGGACTCAGTTACATTAACTAAAATCTCATCCGTTGAATGGGCAATTACCCTAAAATCGCTATCTACTAAGTAAAGTACACCCTTATTCTTATTTGTAATACCCTTTAAAAAAGTGTTGATACTATTTAAATTAACATCTAAACCAGCAACAGCCATTACTTCCAATGCTTCATTTTGTATTGGTATAATTGAGGTTATGGTTGTATTCTGTATTTCATCATAATTGACATATACATCAGACCATTGTGGCACAGGATTGTCAACAACTGGTACATACCATGGTCTTGTTGTTGGATCATAGTTTTCATAGGATGCAACAATTTCAGTATCTCTCGACTCACCAGAAAATATATTTAACATATAATCTGTCATTTCATCTTTTACCATTAAACCATAAGTCGAGTCTTCGTTAACTCTATAACCTATATAGTTTTTGTTATGATCGCCATATCCAATAGCACTAATTTGAGGTAAGCTAAAGGCCGTTCTCTCTAAAAAATCTAACATAATAGATTCTAGTGCTTGATAATTCTCATGGTCGAAGTATTTGTCATGTTCCATCAATCCAGCAAATAATCCATTGGCTAAATGAGGATCCATCAACAAGTCTGTCAGATCATCATTTGCAGCTTTCTCCATTGATGTCATCAATGACTTACCATGCTCTGATACTAATGTATTGTATGTTCTATTAATCATCATTGAAAAAATAATTGCAATAACAATTGTAATCAATAATAAAGGAAGAAGTAAAGCTGTCCTTATCGATAATGAATGTTTCATTTTTTCCTCCAAACGGTCCTTATTATATAGATACTCGAAATTCAAATTTTTATTCATTAAATATTCTTAAATAGAATTGCATTACCTCTTGATCATATTCAAATATATAAGAATAGAACATAAATGTGAACTAATTACATTTTTTTAACATCATGCAAATCAAAGCAAACCTATGCTATAATGAGTTATTAACATTGATTTTTGAATTTTCTTTCAAATTACATAAAATTCATAATCATTTTTTTTCGGGGGGAATTAGATAAGACATACATTGTATTTCAGGAGGTTAGAATGAACAAAAGACTATCAAAACTATCAAAGATTGTAATTATTATAAATATTATATTGGCAATAATTATTGGCTCAGTTCACAGCTACAATCTCTACAGAATTAAAGAAACAAATGAAATAATTTTTGAAACAATGGAAGAAAAACAAATCATTAGGAAATCAGCTATTTATCTACTGGAAAAAGAAGGTGTTGATTTATTTCTTGGTCAAGAACTCACAACTTTTTTCGGATTTTTCGCATCAGTTTTATCAATTTTTTTATTGTATAAGTTCTCTAAAACCAATAGTTTCTTCTATGGTTTTTCAGCAGCATTTACAGGTGTCTTCACTTCATTCATAGGCGGTTTCTTGCTGTTCTATGTCATGTTTTCTGGTAAGGGTGAAACCTACACAACATCTAGTAGAGTTTCCTTTAAAGACGAATGGGAAAAATTTATTTACGATACGAGCATTAAAGAATAACCAAAACCCTACACAAGTAGGGTTTTTTTCATTATAGATATGGTAACACATAATTGTTAATCAGTTCAATTCGATCTTTCGCACGAGGCTTAAAACTAGATACTATTGAAATAACCACATTCTTACTCGGACAAACATATATGACATTTCCACCATCACCAATTGCTGCATATCCTTCATTTACAAGCCACCATAGATAACCATAGGAATACTGTTCCCATTGACTATAAGTTTGAGTACTTTCCTTCAACCATTTTTCAGATACAATTCTCTTATTATTATATAATCCACCACATAAACACATCTCGCCAACTTTATGTAAATCACTTACATTTAATGCAATTCCCCAGCCAGCCGTATGAATACCATTAGGATCAGCAATCCACCCATCTGATTTTTTTGCTCTTAAAAAGGCAATATGACTTTCTTTATCTTCAAGTATTTTACTTTCAGGCGTCTTAATTCCTAAGGGTTTGAAAAGATTTTCCTTGGCAAAACTCTGAACAGATTGACCGGTTGCATTAACAAGTATTCCAGACAATATTTGCATTCCTACAGTAGAATACTTAAACTCACCAATAGTTCCCTTTCCACCTAAGAGATCCAATGCTGATTTTGTCCAATTCATACTTGAATATACCTTTGTATATGGCTCAGACCTATATTTGTAAGGTGCAGTCATCGTTAGTAAGTGTTTTATTTTAATCTCTCGAATTTTCTTTTCACCTCTCTTTAAGATGTAACCAGGAAAATAATCTAAGACAAAATCATCAACACTACCAATCAATTCTTTATCAAGCGCTATACCAATTAATATCGAAACAATACTTTTAGTTACTGACGCTATATGTATAGAATCCGTGTCACTAAACTCCTTAAAGTACTGTTTATAAAGTAAATTACCTTCTTTAGAGATCATAATCCCCATAACGTTTGAATATTCTTTTGTAATAACTTCTTCTAGATGCTTCAATTGATTTTCATTCATATTTATTTATATCAAGTATGTGCGCATGATACTTGAATTTCTCCTTCTCTTATTTAACCAACATTGATTAATCTAAGTTTATTATGATATAAAATGATATTCAACACATATTTTAAACATCAAAAAATCCTACGAACTCGTAGGATTTCTTTCATTTTAACTTAACCTTGTCTTAAACAATATTCTTCAACATTGACAATAATTTTTTCGATTTTTCCTTCTCTATCAAAAACACTCTGACTAATTTCTTTCGTTAACTTAGATGTATTTTCAAATGTATAACGATCACCATTTTTATAACATACAGTAATGGATTGATTGTTATTCAAGGCATAAACAACGGGTACTGTACAAACTGTAAAAGCAAGTTGTCGTTTATCTAACTCTATTTCCATACTTGGTAGAGACCATGTTGTTTTTTCTTCTAGAAACTCCGATACAGATAATAATTGAGGTTCAAATCGAAGTTCTCCACCTTTTACCTTTACGCCTAACTCAGCAAATCTAGAAATAAAATCTTCTTTTACCTGACCTGTCATACCAGGCTGTTGAACACCTGCAAAACCTGGTGTATGTGAATAAGCATCTGTTGGGAAAGCACCATAGTTAATCGGTGACTTTTCTACACCAATACCTGCTTTTAACTCATGGAAATAATCCGAAAGTGCATTTAAATCATCACTAGCAGCATTTTTTTGATCTACAGATTCATAGCTTTCTTGAGTTGCTAATACCAACTTAGATACCATATGCCAATAAATACAACCAAGTCCTTCATACTTATAAAAAGTGCCTGATCGACCTGTAAATGCATGATGATTAAATAAATCACTAAATATTTCTCCGACAACAATTACATCATCATATTCATATGATTTTGTCTTCAAAATAGCTTCAACAACTTCTTCACTGTTTCTAAACTGTCCATTAAAATGATAATTACCATTTACATCTTGTTCAATAAAACGTGTATAACCTTTTTCTAGCTCAGCTTTCAAAACAGTCGATGATTCTATTTTCTCTTTCGAAACGATATTCTTCTCTAAAAATCTTGCTAATTCACGATTAGGATAAAGCATATAACTGTTTTGATCTTCTCTGTATATCTGGCTTTCTCTTAGACTTTTTAGAACTTCAAGAGTCTCGCTAGTATTTAATGCTTTTGAACTTAAGACTGCAACTTGACCTTCTAACATTTCATACAAATACGAAATACTACAACTATTATCTGTAAACTTGACTAAGTTGTAAGCATTGTATAATCCATCTTCTCTTTTATTCTTCTTAATTGTATCCTTTAAATGCGCATTGGTTACTTCTAAGAATACTCCTAACGATTTTGTTGATATAGATTTCTTATCTCCAGAGAATCCATTTGAGTAAATCACTTGTCGATACGTTTCACCTATACGACCTAACTCCGTAACTATATCAAGACGTACTTGATCATCCATCTTTAATGTTTCATTTTTATCTATCACTGATTCATCTAAGTATTTAGAGTTCTCATTTAACACTTCAAAAATATTTTCAAACATGGTATGAACTTCTGAAGATACCATAATATCCTCATTAATATCATCAACCATTTCAGCTAAGAAACCAATACATCTGTGCATATAATAGAGTGTTACCATAGAAACTCCATTACCAACCAATGCATTATTAGCATCATTCCATTCAGGACGCTGTGTATTTAACCAAATACCACCTTCTGGTATATAGTTTGATAATTTAGAAAGCACCATTACAAGAAGTTTTTCCATTAAATTAACATAATATGGTTTGTCACCTACAAATAACAGTTTACCGTCAGAACCAATCTTATTAACTCTTTTTTCAACAAGTTCTTCACACGCATCATCAAACAAAATAGTGTTTCTTGGATCTTTGATTAAATCATCAAAGTTCTTGATTCTATAAGGTACATTTGCATATACAAAGGTTTCTTTTCTTAATAATTCTGCTAATTTCTCGGAATTATATTTTTTAGAAAGCTCCATTAACTTCAGTAGATATATTATTTGATGGTCTCCCCAGTATCCAATATTTGACCATGGGTCTTCGGGATCTAAAAGTTCCCAATCGATCCCCTCTTTTGTTATTCTATAAGGATTGTAACCATCAGCTGTAGAAGCATTCACAAACTTTGATATAATGCCTTCTACATACATCGGATATGATAATGATAATGCTTCCCAGTTTTGAAAAATATCTCTCCAATTTCCTTCAAAGTTTAGATTTTTCTCCCCGTTTCCTTTAGTAAGTTCAATGTTAAACTTATTCCAAGGACGACTAGGATCGCCATGACGTCTTGAATATGTCAAAGGTAAATATTCATAGACAAGACGTTCTAAATCAACATCCTTTTGACCTGAAATATTTTCCAATAAGTTTCTATAGTGTATTACATCACCCAATGAGTCTAAATAACCTAAATGCTTTTGATAAATATCTTTGTTCCATGTGTTAATGAACTGCTTTAAATCTTCCAAATTAACATTATAACCATCTGCATAAATACCTCCACGCATAATGTTAAACAAAGTGTTTGAAAAATGTCTATAAGCCACATTTGTATGACCTGTTAATTGAAGACCATCAGCTTCAAAAACAAGTTTTTTAAGTTTCTCATCTCCTTTTGAAATATCCATATTCAAGTTACTTAAAATCACTTTCTCATCCTCAAGTTCTTGAATTAAAGATTCTATTCTAACAGCACTCTGATTTATTTCAGACACAATCACCCATTGAGTTGATTCTTGAGCTTTTAGCGAGACAGTACTTGATACATAAAAAGCACCTCTTCTACCTTTTATGTCATCTTCTGTATAAATACTTTGATCACTATTAAATGACTTTACCTGTTGTTCTGAAAGTAAGAAGATAGGATTATCTAACCCTTTTGTCCAAACAGTTGTTGACTTCAGTGATTCACTAGGTTCAGCCTTATCAGATATAATAGAACTTAGAGTAAACAAACCTAAACCAGACTGTTCAATTAATTCATTTCTCTTATAACCATCAACTAGAGTACTTTTCGTTGTTTGAAGTAATTGATTAACCCCATATGGTAGAATATTACGAATACCATCTAAAACTTTAGCAGATAACTTATTCTCTGATAAATTAATTAACTCAGCCTCTTTTACGATGCCATAACGATCACTTGTTTTCCATGTATATCTATAAGATATATTTAAATCGTGGTTGATTTCTTCAAACATAATTCTGTTACCAAGTGTGTTTTTATATAAATTTCTCGTAATCTTATATACATCTGAATTATGTATAGCAAATGGTTCCCATATAAATCTTTTTTCTTCACAAGTAACAATCATGCTCGTGTGAGAACCGGTTGTTTCATAACTCTCATGAATCTTGTCATCAGTATAATATGGAAATAAAGCGTGTTCAGGACTTTTACGACCAGCAGTTAATCCACCAGTACTAGAAACGAATAACCAAAAATCCTCTGCACTAACAATCGTCATAAAAAACGGATTCATTTCATCATAGTTTTCAATTTTAAAGTATGTATCATCTTTCAGATCAACGGTTTCAAAAGAGACATCCTTTTTATGTGAATTTAAAACTGTATTACCAAAATACAATTCTGAATTTTTCATTGTAAATTCCTTTCAATAATCAATAAATAGCCTTCAAAAAAAGACCACTCAACTAATAATACATTTAGTGGTCTAAATAATTGTTCATTCCTTAAATAATTAACCTTTAACTGCACCTGCTGAAATATTTTCAATTAAATATTTAGAGGCAAATATAAATACCACAACAATAGGGACTATCGATATAGCAAATCCTAGATAAACAGCACCTTGATTTTGATGCCAAATCTTTAAGGCCTTTAAAGAGGAAATTACCATCGGCAGTGTTTCGTTTTCTTTCGAGCTTAATATAACTCTAGCACTTAGATAATTGTTCCATGAACCGATAAATGTAAATATTGACATAGTTGCTACACCTGGTGCCATTAAAGGCAAGGCAATCTTGTGGAAGATATGGAACTCTCCAGCACCATCAATTCTTGCCGATTCTATAATTGATTTACTCAATGATGAACTGATATAGGCTCTTAAGAAAAATACGGTTCCGATAGACGCTACTGCTGGAATAATTAAAGCAGCATGTGTGTCCATTAAACCCAACTGTGTCATCCATTTAACATAACCCAAGAAAGCCAGTTGACTCGGTATCATCATAAACACGAGAATGAGACCGAATAAGAAGTTTTTACCTTTAAAGTTATACATATAAAATCCATAAGCAGTTAATGCTGAGAAATACCCAGATAAAACAGTTACCAATGTGGCAATTTTTAATGAGTTAAAAAAACCACCGATAATATCAACATTATCTACCAATATTTCATAATTAGCCTTTAAACTAGAACCTGGAAACAATGTGATCCCTTGAGTTGAAATCGCCATTCCATCACGGGTCGCATTGATAATTACAATCCAAAACGGAACAATTGCGATCACTACTAGAAATGCTAATAATGTATAAACAATTGTATAAACAACAATATTCTTGCGTTTTCGCTTTTTCTGATCTTTGATTTTCTTTAATTGCCTTTCATCAAGGTCATGATTTTTATTACTCATTATCAACACTTCCTTTCAAAGCAAGCTCCTTCTTTCTAGCCTTATTATCTTTGCGCTTTTGAAGAAATTCTTTTAGTTCTGTTCTATTGGTCAAAACAGTAAAAATAACTGTAAAGATCATTATCACAATAAACAATGCAAAGGATAATGCAGAAGCATAGCCGTAATTTTTATAAACAAATGCCATGTTGTATATATAAACAATCATTGTATTTAGACTGCCTTCTGGGAAGCCTTTACCATCTGTAATTAAAAATGGAATATCAAACAGTTGCAAACCACCAATTAAACCCGTTACCATAACATACATCAATATAGGCTTAATTGAAGGAATTGTGATGTTCTTAAGTATTTGAAATCTTCCAGCTCCATCAATTGATGCTGCTTCAAATGTTGCCTTATCAACTGCCTGAACCGAAGCCATAAACAGTATAAATGAGTTACCAAACCACATCCACGTTTGAATACCCGATACACTCATTTGAGCAAGTATTGGATCGGTTAACCAACCAATTGCATCACCAATCCATCCTAAATTAAATAGAACTTGATTCACAACACCATAATCTTTGTCTAACAGTTTTGCGAAAATCAGCGATATAGATGCCGCTGCAATTAAGTTCGGTAAATAGAATACGACTCTAAAGAATCCTAATCCTTTAACCTTATATTTTATATCTGAAAAAATTAATACAAGTAATAATGCTAAGAATATCTGAAAGAAGATATTAACACCCCAAATTTTTATGGTATTAAAAAATGCATCTAATACATTTGGGTCTTTAAAAATTAGCTTAAAGTTTTCCATGCCTATCAACGTCTTCGGACCATATCCTTTATATCTAGTAAAAGAAAGATACAATGTAAAGAAAATTGGATAAGCATTAAATAGGAAGAATACTAAGAAGAATGGAGAAATAAAAGCATATCCAATTCTATCTCTTTTCTTATTCATGTTCACCTCCACATACAAAAGTAGACTTTCGTCTACTTCTGCTTATAATCAATTGAGTTATTCAGTTGGTAATCCTTCAACATAAATTTCAGGATAAGTTACTTGAACGTCAGCATAGAACGCTTCAAGTACGTCTGCTACAGAATTGTAATCATCAGCACCTTGTTTGTAGTTTGTAACATGGATACCTAGAAGATCATTTAATCCTCTATCATAAGTTGTTACATTTGATAAGTTGATCTTAGCAGCTTCGTTGTTGAATACTTCTAAGTGATTCATACCACCTAGTGATTCGCGACCTTCAAAACTTGCAATGACAGGAGCCATTACTGATTCAACTGAATACATATCACTATCTGCTGCTTGACGTTCTACCAAACGTTCTTTATCAAATACCATTGATTTTAAGAATCCAAATGCTACTTCTGAAAGCTCTGTATCTGCATTGATTCCTAAGTAAGTACCACCCCAGAAATATGAGTTAGGACCAGAAGCCATACCCCAGTTTCCTTTAAAGGCTGCAGCTGCATAAGCATCTTTAGTTGCTTGATCAGCATCTTCAGCAGGTTTGTCCATTGTATTGCCTTCTTCATCTACCATTTCCATATTTGGTTCAATAATATACTTTAAACCCCATGTTGGCATTGAATAAGCCATAACTTGCCATGTGTTACCTTCAGCATCTGTTAAGTCTTTGTCCATTGCATCAAACCAAGGACCACTCCACTCAGCAGCATTTGCTGTTAATGAAGTTTCAATTGTATCACCATACATTTCTTTTACTAAGTTAATGTAAGGAATTTGCTCTTTAACTTTTTCAGCATTTAATTTACCATCTGCATCAATCCACATTGCAGGATCATTTGTACCAGCAGCAAAGAATCTTACTGCTTGATCATCTGGGAACAATCTCCAGTTAGGGTTATAAGCTTTTACTTCCTTTTGAGCAAGTAATAATTTATCAACTGTTGCAAACTTATTTTCGTTCATCCAGTTTGTAACAGCTGCGTTATAATCTTCTGTATCTTCAGTAGGGAAACCAGCTTCACTGCCCCATATTTCTGAAGCCATATCTGTTTTAAAGAAAATCGCACCTGGCGTTACTTGCCATGATAATGCAGCTAATTTACCAGTTACAGGATCAATACCTGATTGCCAGATATAATCTTTATAGTCAGCTTTTTCTGCAGCTAAATCTACATCTGTATCGTTTTCCATCATTGTTTCTATGTCAGCATAATAGCCTGCTTCTATAAATTGCTTAATGTGATCTAATTCACCAGTGAAGATATCAGGACCATTACCAGACTCTAATGCCGGTAAAATTTTATCCATATAACCATCTTGGATTGAAACTGCTACAAATTCTACTTCTAAACCTTCAAAAGGTTTTCCTTCAGCTGTGTAAAGTTCTTCGAAGTGAGCAATGTCACCAGCTGTATCTAGTTCATCTGTAAATGACCAGATCACCAATTTTTCTTTTGAGTAATCTTTTGATTCATCTACTGCAACACTCGGCGCTTCGTTAGTACCAGATCCTTCGTTAGCACCATTACCACAAGCAGTAAATACCATAAGTACCGCTAAAGTAATTGCAAACAGTGTTAATAATTTTTTCATTGTATCCTCCCTATAACAAAACTTGTATCAACATTTATTCCTGTTGTACTAATAATATATCAAATTACGAAACCGGTTTCAAGGTTTTTTTGAGAAATCGCTTTCTTTTTCTACCAAACAGGTCCAATATACAATTTCTCTCATACATACACACCTACAATTAAATCGTCCAAAACAATATAATAGAATTGCGTTTTTGCAATACTTAAGAGTCTTTTTATTGTTTTGCAGTCTATCTACACTCTAAACTCAGTTATACAAACACACCGTCATTCTATCTATCAACCACAACAAAATAGCGATGCTTTTATGTACAAGTTCAAGCACGATTACGAAACCGATTCCTTAACTGCTTGTTTCTTATCATTATTGATTCTTAATTACAAATGTTGTAATTGAATGATCTGGTAAGTTAATATTGATACCTTCTCCTTCAACGACTAGAGCCATTTCTGCTATCCAGCCTTCATTCTGGGCAACAACTACAATGTCTCCATTAGGATTCTTAAATGCTGTCGCATATACATCTTCTTTTGTTACGCTTAGTTCTAAACGTTTTGCACCAACTTCAATGTATTTAGAAAAATGTCCAATGTAGTAGTAAGAACTATTGTAGATTAACTCTTCTTTCTCACGATCATACATAATAGGCGCTTCGCAGTAATTGTAAACATGGTTTGGACCACCAACCTCATTAAGAACAAGATTCCAATCAATCCAACCTCTACTCCAATTATTAAAATCACCAATAATATTTCTACCATAACGCTCTGCATTAGACCATGATCCTAAGTAGCCATTAAACTGTGCATTTTCAGATGTCGTTGTCAGTTCAACGCATCCCTCTGTAAATAGGATATGCTTATCAGGGAACAAGTTATGTAATGCTGAAAGATTTTCAAACTCCTCACTTACATACCAATGGTTACCCGTTCCCCAAACATATTTAGATGCTTCCTTATCAGAAAGTACAACAGCACCACGTTCAACCATAACATCTCTGTTATGATCCCAAATAATGATATCTGTTTCTGGATGTGTCTTTTCTAATGTAGGCCCTAAGTAATTCTTAATAAAATCACGTTCTTCCTCAGCAGTATAAATACACGAATCCCATGTTTGGGTTGCTAAAGGTTCATTTTGAATACTAACTGACCATATATCAATACCTCTCTCGTTCATTCCATCAATAAATTTAACATAGTAGTCTGCCCATGATTGATAGTATTCTGGTAATAGCTTGCCACCATAATTCATTTCTTTGGTATCTTTCATAAAACCAGGTGGGCTCCATGGTGAAGCCAATAACTTCAATGGTTCTTTTGCATATTTCATTGCATCTTTAATCATAGGAACAACCCATTTATCTTCATGAGCCATATCAAAAGTAGCTAGGTCTTTATCGCCTTCTTCTACATAAGTATAATTGCCTAAAGCAAAATCACACGAATGAATATGAACACGACCTAAGACATAACCTAGTCCCCCTTCAGAAAAATAAGCTTTGATTGCTTCATCTCTCACTTTTTCAGGTGCTTCAGATAAGGTATAAGCAGCTGCTTCAGTAAATGCACCTCCAAATCCCATATGCTCCTGATACTCATAATTGGTATTTATAGCAATAACTTTTCTTCTTGAATCATAGTTACCCGTTTTACGTTCTGGTAAATCAAACCAAAACTTTGCATCTTTCTCTTCAGATCTTATAGATAGTATTTTCATATAATCCCCTACTTTCTTTTATATACCATAATAATTTGCTTAACTTTTCTATCTCGTACTTGTATGGCCAAATCACCTATAATATTTTCAAATCGTTGACCATCTACTAAGTAGTAATCGACAATAACATCCTTAGAATAGGTAGGAAGTGATGTCTCATTTTCAATAATAAATTCAATCTCAGCTAATAGAGTCGTCTTAACTCTCCCCTCCTTAAAGAAGTCATTATGAATTAGTGGTGTTGGTGCAAACTCAAGCTCATCAGTACATCTAAACATCGATTTACCAAACATCATTAGGTTCCAAATACTTAACAACTCTGCTGTCGAACCACTAAGCCTTGCTACGAATCCCTGTCCTCGTACATTAGGATTAGGATTTAGACTGCTTGCAATAAAACTTGAATTTTCAAGTGTTGAGCGACCATAAACCATTGGATCCATAAAGCAAACTAAATTTGTTTTTATTTCTTCGAAAAATATATCGTACAAACCACCCTTTAACAATCCTAGAATATACTTATAGGTCATGTGTAAAAAGTTACTTTCACGTTCTAACCATCCTGGTGTAAAAGCTCTAATTCTTCCAAGTTCATAACTCATTTCATCTAGCTTTTCACTTGTTTTATACGTTTGAAGAACACTGTCGTACATTTCAGTTTCTTTTACGCTATTGTAGAGAGCACGGTTATCTTCTAAAGTACCGATCTTTAAGCTTCTTGCAGGAGCTTCTAAGAAATTTGGTATATCAATCAATTCAAACGCTTTAACTTTTACAGCTTGAAGACCGTATGATGTTTGATCTTTTAATAACTCATATTCACTGACCTTATAAGTGTTATAAGTTGGTATTATGCCACTATTTTTTTCTTTAGCACGAGCTAAACTGTCCTCCAAAATCTTCGAGAGACTGTCTAAGAAGGCTAATAAATCAACCCTTTTCACAATAGTTTCTTCACCGATTACACCATCTTTTGTTAACTCTCTAAAATCTTCTCGTGCTGTTGTCATCTCATCCCAGCGCTCAAATAGAGAAAGATCTTTTTCTATCGTTTCATTTATCTGGTTCATAAGCAATTGATTTTCTTTTAACAGGCTAATGTCTTTTGTTGTATTACATTTTAGAAAATCAACAATTCTATAAAGTTCAATGGTCTCACTTATACCAGAACCAAATACACCTGGTAAACCATTCATCGCATCGTTCCATCCAGGTTTATTGGCTTCCATCTCAACACCCATACCGAATGGATCTAATGATGAGAATTTCATTAATACAAGCGTCATTAATTTCTGTACTAAGTTTGTTCTATAAACATCACCATTTTTATCCTTTATCCAATTAGCTTGTCTAAATCTATTAGAATGTTCTTCTTCTTTGATTGATCCATATTGTCTAATATCACCATTCTTTGTTAAACCATACTTCTTATTTCTAGGCAATACCTCAACAGGGCTGTCATAATACTCGTATGACTTATCATCATAAAGAAGTGATTCAATTTGATCTGGATAGACACTCAAATAATTTTCTATTAGATCAAAATTATATGTAAAGTGGTCCACCCAGTATCCTTCTCCAAATACAGCTTCAATGTGTTGAGTAGAACCTGCTATTACTAAATCTATAAATGCTTCTTCTGTGATACTTAACTTAATATTATCAAGTAATATTTTCATGCTAATCATACCTGGGGTAAACTTTTCAGAAAACACCGCAAGCACCTTTTCTTTTCCAGTTAAGACATATTTATCAGTCAACTTTATTGCAGTTTCATTATCAATTGTGAAAGTCGTACCTTGTACCCCAAGTGGATTGTATCCATCTAGCTGTATTAAGTTCATAAAAGTTTTGATGTTAAATAATCCCGCTTCAGGAACAAAGAATACGTCACTCCTACGATTTTGATTCACATCTCTAAAATTACCATTCCCTTGTGAATAAAACTCAGGTGCCAGTGAAAAGAAATTATAATCCCTTTCAGGATCACCATGTTTTCTTGAGTAAACATGATAAATTTTCTTATCATCACCTTCACCAAACGCAAGAGGATAACCTCCACGTAACATATTATCAAGAAAATTTTGCTTAAGATAAGCATCAAACATAGGGAATCCAGTCTCTGTCTCAACAGCATTCACTAAATTATCAATCACCTCTTCGGACTCTTTAAACTTACTTTGAATATATTCTTTCTTAGCAAATGATAATGCTTTCTCATTGATAATTGACCGATTAGATACATGACCAATAATCGTATTAATCTCTAAAGCACCATTTTTTTCAAGAGTTCTCGAAACTGGTGTAAATCCACAAGGCACTTTATTAATTACAACTTGATTATCCAAATCAAGAGATTCCAAAGACTTATTTTTCAGCACTATAGGAATGCTTAACGATGTATCATATCCAAAGATCACTTCCGTATCTACAATTGGTTTTATCAATTGTTCATCTTCTGTAAAAGAAAGATAGAAATGTCCTTTTTCAATCATCGAAACTTCTGCTTCGTCACCACTAGATGCTCTAAATTTATAAAAAGGAATGTTATTTTCAGTATTTTCAACATCCATCCAAGAGCGCATTAAATTAGACATTTCTTTATAACCACTATTAGAAGTACCCGACGGCAGTATAGATGCAATCCCATCTACCACTTCGATTTGTCTTTTAGCTCCCAAATTGATTACCTCAACCATTCTAACAAGACCAGCTACAGGTTCATTTGGTAAACCAAAGTAAGTAACCTTGTAATGTATGTTTTGAGTGTCATTTATCTCTTCGATCATAAAATGACCTCTCGAAATATACATATTCCTTTTAACAACATCATCGGTATTTACTGAAAATGGCTCATAAATAGTGTCTTCTACTTTTACAAAGCTCCTAAAACCATATGTGTTCACATATTGATAGCTTGTATTAGCTGGGAAAAACTCTAAGATTGGCTCATCTTTATCTCTAATACCAAAGCTTGTTAATCCCTGACCTCTATTGGCATAAAAAGCCCATAAAGGAATGCCTTTAACACCCGCAATGCCAGGCAAAAAGCTTGAAAATGTCTTTTGCTTATCATAATCCTCAATAACAAACTGATTATTTTTAAACGAATAACTCATGTGTCCTCCTCAGTTATTTCAAATATAGCTTTTCTTAATAGCGAAACCTTTTGAGCAACGTTCCGAAAGCGGTTTCGTGTTTCTATATTATCACATGACTTTTCAAAAATAAAGAAAGAAAGTACATTATTTTGTACTTTCTCTAATAATCAGCTCAACCGGAACACGTTTTATAATACCCGGATCTGTACTGGATTCTTTATTTATTATTGATATTAAATGCTTTGCTGCTTCTGTTCCTATGGTAACTTTGTTCTGTGAAACTGTCGTTAACGATGGAGATGTATATCTCGTTAGTTCAATGTTATCAAATCCTATAACCGACACATCTTCAGGTACCTTATATCCTAATTCTTGCAAGGCTATTATTGCCCCAAGTGCAATATCATCACTAGCTGCATATATTGCATCTGGTACTTCATCACTTTGCTTTAGCAACTGTTCCAAAGCTCTTTTCCCACTATTATGATCATAATTATAAGCTTCAACAATCATATTCTCATCTATTTCAATATCTGCATTTCTCAAAACATTTTTGTAACCCTTTAAACGTTCCATAGCAGCATAAGACCGTAATGGTCCAGCAATATGAGCAATACGCTTTGCACCTTTTAACATGAGATATTCAACGGCCATCCGAGTACCTTGATAATTATCAGATATTACTGTTGGGACATTTATAAGACCATTATCAACAGTTACAATTGGTATACCACTTTGTGTTAACTCATTTAAATTCTCATCGTTCACATCAACAGTTAGAATAAAAACTCCATCAATATTTTTATACTTACACCATTCCAAATATGTTAATGGTTGTGAACCAACTTTTTTAGATACAAAAGTTACCTCATAGCCCAAATCTTCAACATATGATTTAAACGCCTGCAAAACACCACTAAAAAAATGATGCTCTAGACCGATATTCAAATCTTCACTAAATAGAACACCTATAGACCAACTGTTCTTAGTCGCCAAACGTCTCGCACTCGAATTAGGTACATAACCCATTTCTTTGGCAACAGCAAGTATTTCCTCTTTACGCTTTTTACTAATTTCCTTAGAATTATTTAATGCTTTAGAAACCGTACTTGATGCGCATCCAACTTTCTTAGCTATATCATAAATTGTTACCATCATCTTTTCTCCTATACCAAAATATTATACCAAAAAAAGAAGAATAGAAATATAGCATTCACAATAATTACAACTATTCTAGAAAGATTGTACATCAAATACTGTCGAAAGCTACCTATATTGGGTCATTACACCACAAAATAATAGACCATAACCTTTAAATAAAGATTATAGTCTACATATATGAAGTTTCTAATATTTATCAAACTCATTCTCTGTCAATAGTATTTGGGGACTCTCATCTCTAAACTCCAATTGTTGCTGGATAACAGATTCATTTGTAGCCTTTTTCAAATTAAATGACTTAACTTGCGAACTCAGTATATTCGACTGCCCTGATAGTTCTTCACTAGCTGCAGCTGTTTCTTCAGCAGTCGCACTAGTGGTCTGAACTACGTCAGAAATTTGTCCTAATCCCTCATTAACTTGATCTATACTCTCAGCCTGTTCTTGTGATGATTCAGCAATATGAACGACAAGTTCTTGTACAGCATTGATACTTTCAACAATTTTTTTCAATGACACTGAAGTTTTATTAGCAATTTCAGAACCTTGACCTACTTTTTCTATCGATCCCTCAATTAGCAAACTTGTTTCCTTGGCTGCTGAAGCAGCACGACCTGCAAGATTTCTAACTTCCTCAGCTACAACAGCAAAACCTTTACCATGTTCGCCTGCTCTTGCAGCTTCTACAGCTGCATTAAGTGCAAGAATATTGGTTTGAAATGCAATGTCATCAATTACTTTAATAATCTTTGAAATATTATCTGATGACTCCTTGATTTCAAGCATAGAATCAAGCATATTCTCCATTTCCTTTTCACCCTCTTGAGCATGAGCAAACGTCTCAGATGATAACACTTGTACTTGTTTGGCACTTTCAGCATTGGTCCTAGTTTTAGAGGCAATTCCCTCTACAGAAGCTGTTAACTCCTCAAGCGAACTGGCTTGTTCAGTTGCTCCTTGCGACAACATCATACTTGAATCTGCCAATTGTTTTGAACCTGACGATACCTGATCAGAAGCACTATTTATAGTTGTCATGATATCATTAATATTAGATGCCATCTTTCCAAAATTCTGCGCTAATATGCCAATTTCATCTCGCGTATCAATTTCTACCGACACATCTAAATCTCTATTGGTAATTGATTCAGCGACTTTCATCAAACTGGTCATAGGTTTGGTAATTGAATTTGTGATAAAGATTGTTAATACTATCGATAACCCAATTACTACTAGAATCAAAATCAGCATATTTCTAATAACAGCATTTACATCAGCATCTATTGTCTCTTTTATTCCTACATCGAGTTCGTCTATCAAAGGTTGTATTTTTGCAACTGCTGCCCTATATTCCCCTTTAATTCCTTCATTTTCAGAATAACCAATATACTCATCAGCTTGTAGAATCTGTTCAAAAGCTTCTAAATAGACATCAGCATCGTCCTTCAACTGATTCTTGATACTTGATGTAATGTCCATACTATTAATGTATTGCTTCATTTCAGCAATATTTACTACTAAGTTATCATGATATTTTGTATCTTTTCGTAACATATAATCTTTTTCATTTTTTCTGGCAGTTAAAATTAAATTCTCTAAATACAAGTCATTATAACCACTTGTCCTATCAGATAGGTCATATATACTCGTTCTCATTTTCCCAGGAAGACCATAGTCTTTATAGCCTCTATCATAATAAGCTTGAACTATATCTCCAAACTTCATATCATATTCCGAAATGCTTGATTCTATTTTGTCTAAATCAATTTGCATGGTTTCACTACCTTGAATGGTATCAAATCCGCGCATTTCCTTAAGATGTGTATTAAGCTGTTCTACAGATGTTTGAAACTTTTGATAGTATTTACTTTGACCTGTACTAAAGAACTCTTCGTCAGTTAATTCTCTCAGTAAAAAATCTTTTTCATGTTTTCTCAACTCTAGAACATAAGCTTGTGTGCTTTTATTCTTCTCTAATAACACAGCTTTATTATTTGCAATATCAGTTATCGATAAATAACTATAGCCACCTAAAATAATGATAATAAATAACATGATAGATGCATTTACAATCAGTTTCGATTTGATCTTTAAGTTTTTCATAATACCTCCCGAAAGATTATTGTATCCCTTAGGTGTACTACCCCAAATAATGGGAACTATTCAAACAACGAATATTTTCTAAATATTTACTAAGTAAAGTATTATGCCAGATTACATAATAGTTTATTAGTATTTATGATAATCCTTTATCTACAAAAAAAGGAAATCCTTTTCTACAAAGGATTTTCTATTAGCTCACTTAAAAACAAAATTGTAATTCTCTAATTATATTCAGGCAGCATATCACCATGTGCTTCTATAAGATCATCACATAAAGACTTGATTTCATCTAAAGAAAGTTCACTAGATGTATGAGGATCTAAGTACGCAGCTTGATAAATTTTACTTTTATCTTTAGTTAATGCAGCCTCCACAGTCAATAACTGAGTATTTATATTGGTCCTATTAAGTGATGCAAGCTGTTCTGGTAAATTCCCCACTCTAGTAGGTGTAATCCCATTTTTGTCTACCAAACACGTCACTTCTACAACACAATCATTTGGCAAATTACTAATCAAATTATCATTTAATACATTTCCATTAATTTTAAATGGAATATCTGTTTCCATTGCTTCAATGATATAGGATGCATACTCTAAAGTTCTTTCATGTTGAATATTCTTATCTTCTATGAGCTCTCTACCAAGTGTTTTCCACTTTTCTATTTGATCAACACAACGTCTCGGATACTCATCTAAAGGAATATTGTATTTTTCAATGAGTTCAGGGTGTGTTGATTTAATGAAATAAGGTAAATACTCGGCATTATGTTCACTCGATTCTGTCACATAGTAGCCAAATCTATCCATCATTTCATAACGAATCATATCACTATGCTTTTCAGATTGATTCTTCTTTATTGCCTTTTCTTTAATTAGAGGATACAGATCTTTTTTGTTATCGGTAATTTCTAATAACCAAGCCATATGATTAATTCCTGCTATTTTCCAATTCAAATCCACCGGCTTAATATCTAAATCTCTTAGCAAATGATTTGCGCAGTCCTGTACGCTATGACATAAACCAACTGTTTTTATTTGCGTCCCCCTTAACATTGCACCAGTTATAGACGACATTGGATTCGTATAGTTTAATAGTAAGGCATCAGGACATACCTCTTCCATCTCTTTTGCAAACTCCATCATAACAGGAATTGTACGTAATGCTCTGAACAATCCACCAATTCCAATTGTATCTGCAATTGTTTGACGTAACCCATATTTCTTTGGTATTTCAAAATCGATTACCGTAGAAGGTTCATATCCTCCAACTTGTATCGCATTAACTACATAACTTGCGTCTTTCAGGGCTTCTTTTCTGTCCAAATAAGATTTAATTGTTGCTCTATTGTTATTTGAATTTTGATTGATATTACAGATAACTTTCTTAGATTCCTCTAGCCTTATAGCATCAATATCAAACAAAGCAATTTCTGAATCTCTAAGTGCATCAGTCACTAAGATATCACCTAATACATTCTTAGCAAATATTGTGCTTCCTGCACCCATAAAAGTAATTTTTGGCATTTCTTGTTCTCCTTTTTATTTTTTTAACTTATACTTATACTATAGAACCGCTAACATACTTTAACTTTTACTTAAAAAATGATTAGGAGTTCCTATGAATGAAATGTATATTTATAGAGATTATAGTAATAGATTTGATACCAATATTTATATCAGACAATTTGGAAAGCAAGTCTGTATGCCAAACCATTCTTTTGGACCAGGCACAAGAGACCATTATTTGCTTCATTTTGTTGTGTCTGGAAAAGGTAAATACTATTACAAAGATCAAGTATTTGAAGTTAAATCTTCACAGTGCTTTTTAATATGCCCAGATGAACTTGCCTACTATATTGCAGATGAGGATGATCCTTGGACATATTACTGGATCGGTTTTAGTGGTAGTCGTGCTCATCCGTATTTAAGTCAAATTGCCTTGACGAAAAAATCTCCAATACTTAATGTAGAGGATATGGACTACATTATCTGCTGTCTTGAAGAAGTCATAGAAAGTTCAAAACTCATCCGAGGAGGAGATTTACGGATGTTAGGTCATTTGTATATTCTTCTATCAAAACTTTACGAGGAATCTAAACGACCTATAGATCAAACTTTACAAGATGACTACATCAAGAAAGCAGTCGAATATATTGATATGAATTATATTCATAATATTTCTATTTCGGACATTGCTGATAGTTTAAATCTCAATCGAAGCTATTTTAGCAGCCTTTTTAAGAAGAAACTTCAAGTGTCTCCTCAAAACTACTTAATACAACTAAGAATTGATAAAGCTTGTGACTTACTTATACGCAATCAAACACTTTCAGTAAATTATATAGCTCAATCAGTTGGTTATACGGATCAACTCGTTTTTTCGAAAACCTTTAAAAAACTAATTGGTATGTCTCCTTCTTCTTTCCGAGATAGTAACTTAACGACAAAGTAAGTAATATACAAAGTTAAAGAACATAGTACTGGTATTAATATCTGGGATAAGATCATCAACAATATAGAAATGACTACAATTAGCGAAACGACAAAATACTTATACCAATACACATGGAAGTGAATGATTCCATTTTTTATAAGAGTTATTAATTTAACTCTCTTATTTTTTTGAACCATCGCACCCATCAGACTCATGATAATCTCAATACATACAAAACAGTATAAAATGTTTACATAAGTCGAGTGATAAGATAAGGTCATTTTACCTAAGACGAATAGTGATGGTAGCCAAAGCAGTGTAATCAAATTAATTATAACTTTCTTTAAAAAATCATCTTTAAAACTCATCATAAAGCTCCTTATAACACCTTCACATCTACCTTCTATTATTTCTGATACAACATGATAACCTGATGAAATTGCATTAAAAGATGTAAAAATAGGTATTGAGCAAATAATAATTAATAAATTCAATAATAATAAATCAAAGACTCTTTCGCCCATCTCAAACCACTTTGTGTTGAGTAACTTCATAGTTCCTCCCTTACTTAATTGCACTATCAACCATACCTTGAACAAAGAATTTCTGTAACATCAAGTATATAATCACAACAGGAATAATTGCCATCAACGCTGCAGCTGCGGCTGCATTTAAATTACTTGATGATTGACTAAAAAATGATGATATAGCAAGTGTGACTGTCCGCATCTTAGGATCTTGTAAAAAGAACAGTGAAAATTGATAATCATTCCATGCTGATACTCCAGTTAAAATAATCACTGTTGCTGTCACCGGTTTTAATAGTGGCAGAATAATTTTTCTATAAATCTGAAAATCAGTACAGCCATCAATTCTAGCCGCTTCATCGATTGCTACTGGAATAGATATAATAAAATTAGAGTAAATAAAAATACTCAAAGGCAACTGGAAAGTTGCGATAATGATAATAATTCCCCAAAAGGTACTTATACCACCCATCTTAGATAAATTAGAATATAGGGGTACAAGAATACTTAAAGGCGGTACCATCATAATAGCTAGTATTAGATTCAAAATACCTCTATTTAATCGGTCTCTAATTCTAGCAAGTGGATAAGCGGCCATAGCACCCACCAAAACAATTATTGTTACTGAACATACTGTGATGATCAGTGAATTTTTCATTGCATCTAATATATTTGCTGTTTCAATTGCGGTTATAAAATTGCCCCAGTAAAGTTCTTTCGGTAGTAACCATCTTGAGGACATATCTGTCATTGGTTTAAATGCAACGTTAATTGTAATGTAAAATGGTATGAAACTAATTGCTGATGCTAAAAGAGTCAACAATAGTTTAATTATTTTTTTCCCCACTAGATGTCTACCTCCTTTGATTTAAAGAACTTCTGAGCAATCAAACTTACCGATACAATAAATATAAACAAGAATAAACCTATTACCGATGCATATCCAGCACTTTGATTATTAAAATAAGTAAAATTAACAAGTGTGGACAAGGAATGTGTCGAATATCCAGGACCACCATTAGTAAGGGCTTTTACCACATCAAATAACTTTAATCCACCAATCAGATTGAGAACAACAGATGTAGAAATTGCTGGCATTAGTAGTGGTACTGTAATGTGAAAGAACTTAGTTGAAGCTTTAGCTCCATCAATATCTGCTGCTTCATAGTACATTTGTGGTATACCCTGTAAACCTGCTAAATAAATAACCATCGATATCCCATAGAATTGCAATGTATTTACCAATACAATGATCCATACAGTTAAAGTACCCTGTGTTAACCAGTCAATAGGCTCTTTACCTAAGGCAATCAAAATATCATTTAAAGCGCCACCATCATACTGTAATAAGAAATACCACATATTACCCATGATGACTGCCGCAATTAATACAGGCATATAAATCATGGTTCTACCTAAAGTTCTTCCCTTAAACTTTGAGTTAATCAATAGTGCTGTTGATAGACCTGCTATTTGCTGTAAAACAGTACTTCCTACACCATAAACAATTGTATTTAAAAAGGATGACCAAACATTCTTATCTTTAAACATAGCTATATAGTTTTCAAATCCAACATACTTGTAAGACTGTGAAAACCCATTCCAATTGGTAAAAGATATTTTTATACCTGTCAGCATTGGATAAATAACAAATATAGAAAACAACAATAGTGCTGGAAAATACATCAGTTTTGTATTGAAGTTGTTGTGTTTCAGCTTCTTGATTTTTCTTTGCATAACTTCCTCACTCATTTATAAAGGCAGGTAGGATTCAATCTACCTACCTTATCTTCTATTGTTGAATTAATCTCATATAATCAGTTTTCATCTTGTCACAAACTTCTTCTACAGTCATATCTCCAGCTAATAACCCTGTCGAAGTAGACTCCATAGTCTCCCACATACCACTAGGTAAGTAAGCACGGTCAAAGTAATTGTAACCACGTAGATTACTATATGTCGCATAAGCATCAGCAAGTTTTCCAGTATCAGAATCTGCCCCTTTCAATCCAGCTGGCGAAGCACTTGCTGTAGCAATTGATTTCATGACTTCTGGTTTAGTGAAATACTCTAATAATAACAATGCTTCAGCTTCATATTCTGTATCTTTCCAAACACCAAAAGCATTTCTTTCACCACTAATTAATGTTTTTTCATCATCCTCAGATGCTGATGGTACTGGCATAAATGAAAGATTTGCATCCTCATTGTATCTTCTAGCTTCTCCAATAACATAGTTACCGTAGAACTCAAAACCGACCTTACCCATAGCTAAATTTTTTGCAGAATCAGTGTATGAAGAAGATAACTTGTCTTTGTTTAAGAATCCTCTTTCATCTAAAGTTAATAGTAAGTCGCAGACCTTAGACCACTCACTCCATTCAAAATCACCATTTAGAAGCGCTTCAATATCATTACCAGATTCGTTAGTAACATAAAATGATGGTGATACCCAATCTAAGAAGTTTGCAACGGTCCAATAATCCTTACCGCCCATATGAATTGGCGTATAGCCTGCATCTTTAATCTGTTGACACGCAGCTAAGAAATCATCCCAAGTATTGATATCTTCAACAGAAACACCTGAATCTTCAATAACATCAACATTGTAAACAATACCTGATAAATCCATATCAACTGGTAATACAAAGAGGTCTCCCTCATCATTTGTGATAACATTTTTTATACCTGAATTTACATCTTTTGCCCAAGCTTGATCAGTAAGCGGTCTTAAATACTCACTATATCTTGCTACAGACCAACCATGAGTTGCCCATAAATCTGGTAAATCATTGGCACCCATACGCGTTTTCATAACTGCTTCATAATCAGCTACACCTGAAATAAGTTCAACTGTTATGTTCGGATTTTCTTTTTCAAACCCTTTTATCGCATCTTGAATAGCAACTGTAATACCTAAGTCGGTTGCATGATTGATCATAAATGTAAGTTCTACTTTTTCAGTTGACACCTTATTATTTTCATCAACCCCTGAACCTGAACTATCTGCAGTATCTCCGTTACACCCCACAAACAAAGATAACATTAGTGCAATAACCATCCCAATATATAAGAATTTTTTCATTGTTCCTCCCTATCAATAATCTTAACTTCACCTCTAATTGATCAATTAGTTAATTAATTCTACAAGAAAAAATATATAACACATATGGCTTTATGTTAGCTGGTATGGTTCTTATGTTAGTCATTGATAAAATATTCAGATTACTCAAAAAATGAATAAAGACCTTATGAGTTAGATTATCTCGCAAGGTCTTCCTTTTGATTTCCTATCCAATTTTATTTTTACTCAAACTCTTAATTAATATAAACAGATTTCATCTAATCAATTCCCTTGCCTGAATCAGTGACTTCTAATATTCCTTTTGGATACGGATTAAATATCAGCTGATCTTTCAAGTAACTTTCATTAAATCTAATTACCCATACATATATTAGTGAAATTGGTACACTATAAGGTATTTTTTTACTATTATATTGCTCGAGTACATCCAAAAAATAAGCTTTTTCATCCTTGGATAACTCATTTTTAAAGTAACCGAATAGATGCATTAACATATTAATATTACTACCTCTACGCAATGGTTTTTCGAGCGTTTTTCTTAGTAATGTGGAGTAACAGCCAATAACCTCATCAATCGGCTTTTTATCATGATTAGCCACTAAATGACCAAGTTCCTTTTGGTACTTTTGATGGTATGACATCAATAAATACTTATGATTACTATGAAACTTAATCAGCTCATTAATAGACTGTTTTTCAATAATCTTATCATAGCGAGCAAATGCATAGATTCTAGTAAGGAAATGATCCCTAATATTATAGTTTGTTAATCTACCTTCATCCTCTATTGCCAGACCTGAAAAGGATTCAATTATACCACTCCCAAAAAAGCCATTTGTTTTTTCTCCTAATGACGGTGATTTACCTATTGCTTTATATACCTTAACATCCTTAATACCACAAGATGGTGATCTACTTTTTAAAATAAAACCATGAACTTTATCATATTTATGTTTTTCAACAAAATCTTCAACATAAGATTTCATTTCATATGAAATATCTTCTCCAGTCATAGAAGTAACAAGTCTATAAACTCCATTTTCCTTAATTATTCGAATCGCTTCCCTTGGCACAGTTAATCCAATTTCTATTTCAGGACAAACAGTCACAACATCTAAAAACAAGTCTAATTTTTTTACAAATGGACTTTTTGCCTGACTGGCATCATACCTGCAGTTTCCATGTTCAATACATTTGCTTATAACAATTTGAGGTCGAATTTCAGTATTACTGTTCATTGATTTCTCCCTTTTTTTCGATTTTTGATTTAATTAGAAATGCCTCTCCAACTATTATAAGAATTATAGAAACAATTACAGATATTATTACAGATGTATACTGACTATTAAAATAATCAGGTGAAATATGTTTAATAGCAATCCCTATATAAGCCCATATAATCACTAAACCATACGAAATACTTCTATAAAATCGTATTGCTGCGAATCCAATTATTGCACCAACTAAAATAATTACGTCAGTCCATAAGACTTCACTGACTCCAAACTTTGACCAATTAATTGCTACTAAAAATGTCGTAGTATTAGCAATTGTTGCAACCGTAATCCATCCAAAATATACTGAAAATGGTATCCTTAAAAATATAATTTCTTGCTTAGACAATTGGATATTTCTTAAATTCATATTGATTCTTATTAGTGAAATCAATATTACTATCATAAAGATCAGACTCAACCATATCATTTTATAATGCCATGCAAATATCCAACAGCTGTTTATTACAGAAGAAAAAGCAAACCAAATTCCAATTGACTTGAACATAGGTTTTTCATATATTTTGGTACTATTTGCTAATTGGTATATACTAAATCCAAAGAGGAGTATATAAATCACACCCCAAATGATGAATGTTATACCTGCAGGCGCAAACATATTAGGATAGGAATCTGATATAGAACCTGTATTCATGCCATTAATAGGTAATGCATTGGCTAATCCATTGACACTAACCATAATTAAGTAGGTTAATAGAACTATTAATGAAAGTATATTTTTGCTCTTTTGATTCTCCATAGTAAATCTCCTTACAAAATATTGCTCTTATTGTTATGCTATAATTATCATATAGACATAAGTTCTAAATAAAGGTGGTAAAAAATGAAAAAAATAACGATTGATGATACAATGCAAAAAGGATTCTATTACTTAAGCGAACCTATCGGTCAGAATTTTCATCCAGACTTCAAACCAGAACTAACTCCTAAAGAAATGCTCGAGCTCGGTGTTTTCGGTGGTAAATATATGACTGATTGTACCAATGAATTTCCAAGTGATTGGTTTGAAAATGCAAAACTTTCTCCAAGCGGAAAAGATATTTCATTAAATTACTTCCAAGTAGATGCCTCACTTTCACTTAAAGAATGGCAAGGAAAAGGATGGATACACCCTACCGATCCAAGGGGTTGGTTTCAGTGGTACTGTCGATATTTTCTTGGTCGTAGAATCCCTGAAGAGGATATCAGACAAATCAAGCGTTGGAAAGCAATAAGAAGACATGCAGGTGCAATTAGGAAGAATTGTTTCGAATATGATTTGAATTGTCGAAGAAAACAACGACAGGCTTTGCTTCATTGGGCTTATGATAGTCGTAATATATAATCTTATTCTGTTCTATAAGCAGTTTTTAAGAAAACTCTAGTTACAATACTGATATTATTAAACCAAACAAGTTCAATTGTATTTATGATTTGACTATAAAAGTATCTGTGACAATATAATAAATTTTGTTTCATGCAATATATTTATATCACTACCCTTTAATTATCTAAATAAGCATGAATCATGCGATTCAAAATATCTATCAACTTCTTACTATAACAATCTAATTGAAGTTCTAATCACATAATCGTTCCTCATATCTAGTGAAATTGTTTCTATTTATTTGACAGAGATAAATAAACATGATAGAATCATCGTATAAATACGATTAAGGAGCTTTTATGACAAAACTACTAAGTACAATAAAAGATTTTATCCCATGTTGTTACGAAGAATTTGATGAACAAGATATCAAACTCATTGTGACAATCACAAAAGCTTTGGGAAATGAAGCACGATTTGAGATTTACAATTTTCTTAAAGTCCATCATGCTTGTATGACCTCAGACCTTGTAGATCATCTACCACTTGCCCAATCCACCATTTCACAGCACTTAAAGGTCCTGAAAGAAGCTGGCATAATTGTAGGAGAAGTTGATGGTACGAAAACCAATTACTGTATAAATCGCGATTTAATGAAACGTTATAAACAATTGATCTCTCAGGTATTATAACCTGAGAAATTTTAGACTATCATAATCGTATTTTTACGATTAAAGGAGATTATTATGAATGAGTTATTAAGAGTATTTACATTTGTCCTAAACAATTTGATGCATGTTTGGCCAATCCTAATTATTACTATTCCAATATCAGTAATGATTAAACACTTTGATTCCCAAAAGCGTATCCAGAAGATTTTAACATCCAACTGGCTTTTAAGTGTTGTTATTGCAACTGCAGTTGGGGCAATTGCACCGTTCTGTTCATGTTCTATCATTCCTGTAATTGCGGGACTTATTGCCGCTGGTGTACCCATTGCTCCCATAATGTCCTTCTGGCTTGCCAGTCCATCTATGGATCCTGAAATATTTTTGTTAAGCACTGCAAGTTTAGGTGTTAATCTGGCAATAGCAAGAGTGGTCGCTACTGGTATTATGAGTCTAGTAGGAGGGATCATTGCACATTACTTTATTGATCTTAAGAGAAGTGTAAAGAAAGGATTCTACACTAACCAAGCAACTGAAAAACTCAGTAAAGAAGACATGAGAAAGCAAATATTTAAGGAAAGCCTTCAGACCTTATTTACTTTACTTAAATTCCTACTGTTGGCTTTTACTCTAGAGGCACTAATTGTTTTTTATGTCCCAACAACATGGATCACCAATTTATTTGGTGATGGTACTGGAAGCATTCTTAAAGCTACGCTTATTAGTATTCCACTCTATACAACTAATTTATCCGCACTAGGTATTGTATCAGGATTAATGACTAAAGGACTTCCAGCTGGTGCTGCACTGTCATTTTTAATCGGTGGTGCGACAACGACTATACCTGCAATGGCAGCGGTTTATAAAATTGTAGAGAAAAAGATCTTTATTCTCTATATTTTCTTAGCTACATCTAGTGCATTTATTTCTGGACTGATCTTCGAATGGCTTGTTAAATAAATGCTGACACTCTAAAAAGGGAAATCTCATGATAGAGACTTCCCTTTTCTTTATTGTCTATCTAATAAAGTTCTAACACTTCTTTTCTAGAAGTATGCAGACTTCCTCTAAATCTGTTTTTACAGATTCAAGTGACTTCATCCAGAATTCCTTACTTGTAATATCCACATCCATTACTTTAGCAACGTCTTCAATAGTTGCTTTAGTCGTTAATAGTAACATCTCATCAAATCGCTTTACAAAACTCTCTGGCGCTTCATTGTGCATTGCATATAAACCTTTTGCATAAAGAAAACCAAATGAATATGGGAAATTGTAATAATGTCTTTCTAAATAATAGTAATGTGGTTTTGTGAGCCATGCATATGGATTAAGATATTCTGGATCAACTGAATCACCATAAGCTTTCAACTGAGCTTCTTCCATAATAGCATTAATTCTTTCTACCGATAATGTATTATTTTTTGCTTCAGAAATGACTTGATCTTCAAACCAAAATCTCGAAATAATGCCAATCATTAATCGCGTTGCCTTCATGGCATTTAACTCTAATATATAAAGTCTTTCATCATCTGACATCATGTCCATCAAGTGGCTACCAATAACCTGCTCACAAAATGTAGATGCTGTTTCCGCAAGTGGCATAGGGTAAGTCCAGTCATACGGCGAATTTTCTTGAATGATACTTCCGTGATAAGCGTGACCCAGTTCATGGGCCAAAGTTATAACATTACCTAACTCATGGTTATAGTTTAGTGAGATTCTTGATTCACCAACATAAGGCATATTGTTGCAAAATGCTCCACCACGTTTACCTGTTCTCGGTTCAAAATCAACCCATTTTTCATCAAAAGCTTTTTGGGCAACAGCCCCTAATTTTGGTGAAAACTTTGAAAAACTATTTAAGACCAATTCTTTTGCCTCATCAATTGAGTACGACTTATCTACACCTCCAACAGGTGCTTCTAAGTTGTACATCTTAAGTTTTTCACCATCTCCTAAATAGGCAGCTTTGGCTTTGATATACCTTCTAAAAACAGGAAGATACTCTTCAATGCTCGATAACAAAGCGTCTAGTGTCTCTTTCGACATTCTAGATATACTTAATGTTTCGTCTAATACTGAATCGTATGCTCTGGCCTTTGCCATCATATTTCCTTGACGTTTAATATTCGATAAGGCTAATGCTATTGGCTTATCAATTGTCTCATAAGCTTTATTTATCGCTTTAAAAGCTTTTTCTCTAACTTTATCATCAGAATCAGACATATATTTATTTACTAGGTTAACTGGTAGAACCTGCTCTTTTCCATCAAGTTCCATTGGAACAAGTAAAGACGAACTTAATGATTTTTGTAATTTACCCCAGCTTTCACCTGCTACTAAATTCATTTGAGCAAACAGATTTTCTTCTTTCTCAGACATCATATGACAGCTTTTATCTAGTAATTCACTTATATGAAATTGTCCCTCGTCAAGTGATTTGATATCAACATTCGCTTCTTTTAACCAATACTTAAATCGTGTCATCGGACCTGTCAAGGCTGTCATTAGGAGTTCAATGTTCTCCAATCTATCTTTAGCTTCCATATCTTTTGCATTCATCGTAAATCTTAGATAAGGATAAGTCTTCAAACGTTCACCCAGTCGTTTGATTTCAGAAATAAGTTTCAAATAATCCATTATAATCGTTTCATTTGGATCTTCAAACGCCTTTGTCATTTCATCAAACGAGTTAAGTTTCTTTTTAAGTTTTTTTATATCTTCATCATACTTTGCATCAAAACCATGATACAAAGAATCTAACTGCCATCTCATATTATCTCCTCTTTTTTAGCATCAAGGTAAGAATTTCAATAATTAAACTTCCCATGAATACTTATTCTTTTAGTTCATCAAATCATAAACTAAACCAAGTAATAATTTTACACCTTTTTTCATATCAGCTTCATAAACATCAAAAAAATCATTATGGTGAGGTGCTTTTAGTTCAGTACCTAAAATAAAGTAACTTGCCAATCCACCATGTTCTCTTACACGATTCATTAGATAGGTACAATCTTCACTACCGGCCATAACACCTTTATCTTCTATTACTTCAAATATATCTAATTCAGATGCAACTTTTCGAGTTCTTTTTATCATCTCTTCATCACTAAATGAACTTTCAGCACTTCCCATACCAATAATCTCATACTCACACATATGCATATCAGCAGATGATTTAATCACATTTTTTGCTGCTTCCTTCATATAATCACACACATCTGTTGTATTACCACGTACTTCAAAATCTATTTGTGCATGATTTGGTATAACATTTCTTCCTGTACCACCTTCAATTCTACCAACATTAATACGGGTAGCACCATCCTTATGGCGAGAAATCGAATAAAGATTAGTAACAGCAGTACAAGCTGCCAAAATAGCATTTTTCCCCATGTTAGGAGCATTTCCAGCATGACTTGAAATACCTTTAAATACTGCATCATATTTCTCTGTTGCTAAAAAGCCGTGTACACCGCATATAAGTTTACCTGACACCTTCGCAGATGTTCCTATATGCATACCAAAGAAATAATCTACATCATCAACTACGCCTTTACTAGCAATACTTTTGGCACCACGTACGCCTTCTTCAGCAGCTTGAAATATCAGTTTTATTTTCCCAGTAAAGTCATCCTTTAAGGACATTAAGCTCTTAGCAAAACCTAATCCTATAGCCGTGTGACAATCATGGCCACAAGCGTGCATAACTTTCTCATTTTCAGATCTAAATCCTTCTTGATTAGGAAAATGAACTTCACTTTGAGATTCATCACAATCAACTGCATCCATATCAAAACGGAATGCAACTGTTGGACCCTCTCCTAAATCAAGTTCTGCCATAACAGATGTGAAACCACCTTTCATTTTAGTAACGAAAGTTTTATCTGCTCCTTGCTCTATGGCTCTATTATAATGATAATCAAGTACCTCATCCTTTGGAAGACCCATCATATCTGATGGTTCCATTATCTCTTTTCCTATCAAGACCTTATAGCCCATATCATTTAATTGTCTTGCGACTTTCGACGCAGTTCTAAACTCTGTCCATGCAGATTCTGGATACTTATGAAAATCTCTTCTATTTTCAATAATGTAACCCTCTATCTGATCTGCAATCGCATTAATCTTTGAGGTTATCATACGATCAATCTCCTCCATTATATATTTTCTCTCTTTATCTTACACCTGATATTTTTTAAACCAGTTATCCATTTCTTCTAACCAAACCAATCTAGTCTGAGGTTTACCTTGCGTCATAGCATTATGACTACTATCATTCAGAATAACCAATCTTGAATCTACATCATGATACTTGAGTGCAAGAAACATTTGTTTTGCCTCAATCAGACCACATCTATAGTCTTTTTCTCCATGAATAAATAGAGTTGGTGTTTTGACCTGATTCGCATATTTAAGTGGTGATCTATCCCACATAAGATCAGGATCTGACCATGGGTCTCCAGGCATTTGATCCGTATTGTAGAAGTAACCAATATCCGTTGACGTTATTTTTGAGAACCAATTGGCTATTGAACGTTGAGATACTGCTGCTTTGAATCGATTGGTATGACCCACAATCCAGTTGGTCATAAATCCACCATAGCTTCCACCTGTCACAAATAAGTTTTCTTTGTCTATTGGATATTTATCTACAACCACATCTGTGAATTTCATAAATATGTCATAATCAAGTTCACCCAACTCACCCGTAATATTACTAAAGTCATTGCCTCTACCACATGATCCTACTGGATTAGTAAAGAAAACATAGTAACCCTGACTGGCCATAAATTGCATTTGATGTGAAAAGTTTTTACCATATATACTTTTAGGACCACCATGAATCATAAGGATAGCAGGATATTTTTTACCTTCCTCATAGCCATAAGGCTTTAAAATCATAGCATGCATATCTATCCCCAAATGATCAAACCATAATTCTTCCATTGGTGCAATGTATCGTTCTTTATAGATTGCTTCATTAAGTGAAGTTAATTGTTCTAATTGACCATTTGAATATCTATAAATTTCATGTAATCTATTCTTCATTGCTGTAACCACAATAAATCCATCATCTATTAAATCAAAGCAAGAAGCAGTACCTAATTCTTTATCTATACTTATCAGTCCTTCTGAAGGACTCATTGTAACAAGACTGTTTTCAACACCGTCAGCTGACACAAAGTATAAATAGTCCTTTGAATAGATACTTGTAAAACCAGTGCCTTTCTTACAATCATTTGATATACTTGCAACTACTGCATTATCATAAAACTGCACCATGCTTGCTATACCATTATCTAATTTAAAGAAACACGGATTTTCTTTTACACCGTACTTCTTCATATCTGTACCCATAAATACTAATTCATCTCCGATATAGCCCGCTGTAGCCACTGAATACTTACCAGAATCAAGCTTAGTAATTAAATCACCTGTTGTTAAATTATAGCTTAGAATTTCCTGAGTTGCATTTTTCTTGTGCTCAAATGTACTTGCAACAATTACCACTCTATTTTTATCTACTTGGAATGAATGTACTTCTGTTAAGGAACTCGTTATAGCTGTTGTTTTAGATTCACTTATTGAATAAGCATACAATCTTTTTCTCTTTTTGTTTGAGTATCCAAATCCATCAAGCCAAAATGGAATTTCATCTATTACCCTATAACAATCCTCATCCTTTGTTTCATTTGTATCATAAACATCTAAATAGTAGATTGTATCTACTCCATCAAACTTGAAGTTCGTCACAGTTTTAGGTAATTCAACTAGCAACTCTTTCTCTGCGTCATTTATCTTGTACAAATTAGAAGAATTTGATTGATCTTCCTTCACGATAATTGCATCATCAATCCAAAACAACATACTTGTTTTCTTATTATTTGTGATTTGAGTAAGTTTCTTGCTATCTAACTCCAAGCTGTATACATCCTTATTATACTCGTTGTCTTCCACACTCGGTTTATTTACAGTAAAAGCAGCATTTTTTTTAGAATTTGATATAACTAAGTCTGATATAGACTTATAGTTTTCAAAATCGTCTTTTGTGATTTTTTTCATCTTAACCTCCATATCACGATTCTTGGTGACTCAAATTTGAATGAATATTTCAAGTAAAATATCTTTCTTTAAACATAGTTAAAGTTGACTTACCTATTAGTTTCGGACTAGTATAAGTCATAACCTTATCACCATAATAGCATGACTACATCAAGTTTTCAATATTTTCTGAAATATACAGAACGTAAAAAGAATCTAAAATGCTTTATAGCATATTAGATTCTCTCTTGTTAAAGTTAATTCTATAAATTTGTCTGGGTCTACCAGTTTTAGAGACACTTTCCTTAGCAATTATCTCTGCATATCCACCCTCAACAATAACCCCTAAAATTCTTCTAGCACTTCTAATGCTGACCTCTAATAAAGTAGCAATTGATTTTGCATCAAAAGCATCTGATGATGTTCTTTCAACAATAGACTGTATTTTGCTTATATAAGCAGGACTTAATTTAATTTCATCTGAAATTCTTAATACTTCTTTATCATCTACTCTAATTGCATAACTTATCGCTTCTTTTTTATCATTAGTAATTGGTCCCGTTATCTGACCTTGTTCTTCTACAATAAAAATAGCCGATTTATCAATCTCCATTGCATGGTTTAAGGCAATTCTAGCATTTTTTTCTGCATCATAAACTGTATTGCCATAGCCAACGCCCGATGCAAATACAATATTTTTATGGTTGCCATTACTCATATTATTAATGAAATGACTATTCTCCACAGTTGAACTAATAACACCTCTTGTAGAAAATATCATATATTCATCTCTACCAAAAGGAAAGTATGAACCCAGAATCTCTTTTGTATAATCAATGATTCCCTTCTCAAAAGTATTTTTGATATTTAGAAAAGCATATTCTGAAGCATGATAGTTTCCGATACCTTTTAATTTCACAATTTGAACCGCTACTTGAGTCGCTCGGATCTTTTTTACATCAACGGCATATATCGCCTTGGTAATATACTCTCTTATTAAGAATGTTGTTGGAGTAATTTTAAATACAGGAATATTTTTTGCTAACAAATCATCATATGTTTTACTTAATCCTGTTATCGCTATATTTGTTTTTCCTTCTTCCCAAAGATCACAATGTTTCTTTTCTAGTACCTCATAGTCGATATTCTCCTTATAAGGTACTAAATAATACTTATCAAAAGTTATTCCAACTTCCTCAGCAACTTCTAAGAGTGCTTCCTCCTGTATCGAATCAATGCTCATTTTGCTATAATCAATGCCTAAATGATCCATTTCATACATAGCTTTAAGTATACTAATACCAACTCTTGGAATATAAAAATTCGGTTTTTCTATAACACCAGCACGTTTAGCAATATAGTAAGGAATATGTCCAGAAAACAGCAACACGTCCACTTGTCTTTGACATTCAACAACCCTACTTATGGTCTCTTCCTTTAACTCATATATATAACTATATACTTCAATTCTATCTTCGTATTCTTTGGCAACCTTACATATTTTATCAACTGAATCTTCTGGTCCAATAATCCCTAATCTAATTCTCAACTACACACCTCATTTCACATGATTCATTAAATCACTATTATCATTTTATCACTATATTATCTATTTATAAAATATTCTTTTATATGTACCTCCAAGCAAACACTATTTAAAGTCTGTACATATACCTTTCATTCGTTGACTTATGAGTTTGAATTTGGTAATCTCTTTTAAGACATAAATATGTATTGGAGGAAAAAATGAAAATAGATTTGCATGTACATACTAAAGAAAGATCATCTTGCTCAATTGCATCAGCTGAAGAACATATAAACCAAGCTAAAAAAATGGGCTTAGATGCAATTGTCATAACGGATCATGATTGTATGGTAGAAAAAGATATTTTAGATGAACTTAATGACAGATATTCACCTTTCAAAATTTTTGGAGGCATAGAACTTCGTATCAATGAGTCTGGACATGATGAAGATATACTGGTAATCGGCGTTCATGAAACTGAGTTGAGTGAACAAAAATGGACTTACAGGAAACTTCATGAATTTGTTATCAGCAAAAACGGGTTTATAGCACTTGCTCACCCATATAGATATAGAGATTTTGTGGCATTGGACATGAAAGAATGTTCTCCACACGCTATAGAAATTTACTCTTCAAATATTGGTGAGGATAAAAAAGATATGAGACTTAAACTTGCAAATGAGTTAGACTGTCAACTTATAACGAACTCTGATGGACATAGCGTTGATTCCATTGGTAAATACTACAATCATCTCAATAGAACACCAAATGATGAAAAAGAACTTGTAGAACTACTTATAAACGGGGAATACACAACTGTTATTAATGTCTAAAGTCGAAACAGGACTCTCTGACTAACAAATAATTGTCTAATAGACAAAAGTAGTCCGATAATCCTATATAATTATCAAATATTATTAAACTTATCAATCCCCAAAACAGTTGTCAAAAGACAAGGTTTTGGGGGTTATATTAGAAAATCTATAGAATATGTGTATTGTCCAAAATTATAATGAATTCACTTATTATTTACTAACATCTGCTAGCTCATTTTATGAAGGGCTTCTTTGAAGAATAAAAAACACTCATTAACTTCTGTTTGAGTTAACTCATTGTTTAAATAAAGAAAATTAAACTCTCTTTGAACACGAAAATCCTTTACTTTTAGCTCAACTAGATCTCCTGCATCTATTTCTGTACGCACAGAATCTCTATACATGAAACTTAAGCCAATACCATCTCTTACAAGAGTTTTCATGAGATTAACGTTTCCGATTTCTATAATGCTTTCAAAGTTGTCTAGAGTTATGTTTTTATCAAACAATGCCCTTTCAAGTACATTTCTTGATCCAGAGCCGTTCTCTCTAACTATAATCTTTTGATTCCTTATATCCTCTAAATAAATTTCTTCTCTTCTAGTTAGAGGATGACTATTAGGAGCAACTAAAATAAAATCTTCCATTTTAAGAAGTTTTGACTCAAAATCAGCCTTATTAAATAAACCTTCTACTAAGGCGAACGTCACCTCTCCCTCGAGTAACATCTTCGTGACTTTTTCTGTATTATCTACAAACATTCTTATATCATATTTATCAAATTTTCTGATGAAATCACTTATAATTGGTGCTAAAGTAAACTCACCAATTGTAAGAGTTGCAGCAAAACAAAGTGACTTGCTTCCACTTCTCATTTCATTTAGCTTTTCATTAAGTATTTTATTACTAATCATAGCTTCCATACAATATCTCTCAAACAATATACCTGCATCGGTAAGTGTTAGAGTTCTATTTGAGTATTCCACCAATTTCACTCCATATTCGCTCTCTAAAAACTTAATATGTTGTGTTACAGCTGGTTGTGTAATACATAAAATTTCTGCTGCTTTTGTGTAACTTCTAGTTCTACAAACCTCAAGGAAAGTTTCTACTCGAATATCTAACATAAGGCCTCCATAATTATATTTTATAAATATGCAATTATTTATAAATACATTTTATAGCTTAATGATGTTAAAATCAATCTCTGTGACATCTATAAAAACAACTATACACTAGTTATTAACTTCAAATAATATTCAACTGCATTAATTATACTCTGAGTCTTGATTAGTAGATACCACAATATGATTGTGGTACAATTTAACAGTGATATAAATTATAAACAATAATCAGCAATAGAGTTCAGGAGACCAAACATGAAATGTAGCAATTGTGGCAAGAAAATCAACAAGAACGATAAATACTGTCAAAAGTGTGGTTCAAAAAATGAAATCAATCATACTTTGACTGAAAAGGAAAATGCAAGTAACGACATAAGTCAAGGCTTGAAGAAGGTAAAAGGTAACTCTAAGACTGTAAAAACTATAGTAGGTTTTCTAATAGTCTTGGTATTGGCAATCGGTATTGGATTTATCGTTAAAAATCCAATGTTAGAGATGGTTTATGGGAAACTTGCAGAGTACAATATTGAGAAGGATTTTGACGAATCCATTGAGTGGGCACAAAAAGTTTTCAAAATTAATCCTGATAACACTCTTCTAGCAGAAATATATGTTCAAGGAGCAGAAGAATTAATAACATCCGATCCTAAGGTAGCAGTCAAATACCTAAAGAAAGCATCTTCATACGGTGATGAGGATGACTATAAGTCTCTTCTGGCTGAAGCATATGAAAACTACGCTGAGGATGAAATTAACAAGGATCCAATAAAAGCTCTAGAATTAATCAGTCAATCAATGAGTTATGACAGTTCAAAGACTGTTGAAAATACTTTGTCTGATATTAGTTCTGAAATAATCGAAAACTTAGCAGATAACGATCTCTACGACACTCTATTCTCTATAAGTGCAATCTTTGAAAGCAGTGATTCCGAGATAGTCAAAGACACTATTATTGATTTATATCTTGAAATAGCAAATCAAATTAAATATGATGAGTACGATATAGCATTAGAGATTGTAACGATTCTTGAAGAGTATGACAACAGCGAGAAAGTAAGCAAGTTCTTGAATGAAATGAACATGATGAATAATTACGATATTAAGATTGGTTTGGTCACTGATTCAGGTTCCATCACCGACCAATCCTATAACCAAAACTCATGGGAAGGAATTTTAAAAGCCGAAAGGGATTTTGGCATAGAATCAAAGTACCTTCAACCATACGGAATGACTACCTACGACTACTTAGATGAAATAGAAGAATTAGTCTACGAGGGATTTGAGATTATTGTTACCCCTGGATTTATGTTCGGTGAAGCAGTTTATATAGCTCAAGATGAATATCCAAATGTTCAGTTTGTAATGATTGATGCAGAACCAATTAGTGGTGACTATTCTGATTTCAGAATTGAAGAAAATACACTTTCTATCTACTTTACAGAACATGAAGCTGGATTCCAAGCAGGCATAGCTGCTGCATTAGAGTCTAAAACTGGTAAGGTTGGATTCATAGGTGGTATGGAAATACCTCCTGTACAAAAATATGGTTGGGGATTTGTTGCTGGTGTTGCCTATGCCAATGATACATATGGAACAAATGCCGAAGTTACTGATTACATTTACCAAGGGTCCTTCTCAGAGGTCGAGGCAGGACAACAACTCGCTGCTAGTATGTATGATAAAGGCATTGATGTTATCTTTGCTGCCGCTGGTGGTGTAGGTTATGGTGTTATCAACGAAGCTAAAACTAGAACCGCTTCTGGTGATGAAGTTTTTATTATAGGTGTAGATGTGGACCAGTATAATTCAGGTCTCATTGAAGATGGTAGATCTGTCATTCTAACATCTGCTATAAAAAGAATTGATACTGTTACATATTACATTATAGAAAACTATTTGAATGGAAACTTCAATGGCGGCCAGAAACAGTTTTATTCTATCAAAGATGATGCTGTAGGACTTCCAAATGAAAATCCAAACCTAGCAAATCACACAGTTTCAATGGTTAATGATGCCTCATTAGCAGTAAAAAATGGTTCTGTAACAGTTCCAGAAACTTTGTATGATCTAAATTACTTCTTAAGCAATTACAGTTACTCAACACCTTATGGTGTTTCATATTAGAAGATCTTAAATAGAAAAGATGTTAACAATAGTTAGCATCTTTTTTGATACTTAAATTTAAGAGAAAATATACATACAACTCTCTGATTTTCAAATTACTTTTAGTTATAAAACTAATGTGTTAACTCCATCACAATAGCTTCATAAGCAAATTTTATAGATGTATAAACATTTATAATTATATTTTATAGATAAATACTGCTACAATCAAATAGAAAAATAGATAGAAGATCGGAGACCAATATGAAATTAACAAAAGACTGTTTTTTAGGAATCATCCTTACAGTAGGATTGGCAATTGTTGCTCAAACAATAAGTAAATTCATTCCTTATCACTTAATAAGTGCGGGAGTATTTGCTCTCATTCTAGGGATGCTTTTAAATCCTATTGTCACAAAAAATAATAGTTACGACAGTGGAATTAAATTCACATCAAAAAAAATACTTAAACTTGCAATTATCCTAATGGGGGCAACACTTAGTATTTCACAGGTTGTTGAGGTTGGTAGATTCTCATTAATTGTTATGGTATTTACCCTTTTAACAGCATTTGGTGGCGGATATTTAGTAGGCAAGATATTTAATATGGACTGGAAATTATCATCATTGATCTCAGCTGGAACAGGAATATGTGGTGGTTCAGCTATAGCTGCTATTGCGCCTGTAATTGAAGCAGATGATAGTGATATCGCTTATGCAATTTCAGCTACATTCCTATTCGATATTATTATGGTTGTAGTCTTTCCTCTCATGGGACAATTCTTCAGTATGACTGATCTGGGATATGGCTTATGGGCAGGAACTGCAGTGAATGATACATCATCAGTAGTTGCTGCAGGTTATGCATTTTCAGATATCGCAGGTAGATATTCAGTCATTGTTAAATTAACTCGAACGCTTTCTATCGTACCAATAGTTGTTATATTCTCATACATTAACAATTATGTTGGTAGAAAAACATTAGTTACGCCTGAAGGTTTTGAAGAAAATGTATCTTCAAATAAACACATCGATGTTAAGAAAATTTTTCCTTGGTTCATCATCATGTTCCTAGGTGTAGTAGTCATTAAAAGTACTGGTATAATTACAGATTCCATGAGTGTATCAATATCTAGTTTAAGTAAATTCTTAATGATTATGTCACTTGGGGCAATCGGACTCAAAACGAATTTCAGTAAATTAGCAAAGTCAGGATTCAAACCTATGCTACATGGATTTATTATCTCATTATTAGTTGTTGTCGTATCATTTATTATGCAGATGTTACTGGGGATCAGTTAAACTAGTCATAAACACTTAATTCGGATATATAGAAGATTAGACAGCGGTCAAAAATGTATGTTCTATTTTGAATGTGTGTAATTGCTCTTCCGTTCTACACGATCAAAATACAACATACCTACTTTGACTATTATCTATTGTTTAATTTCATGTCCGTATCAACCATTTTCTTGAAAGAGATAATTAAAGCTATCATAATTAATACGATTGGGATAGCAGTTATTATAGACACTGTTTGTATAGCGAATAAAGGTCCATCTATGATTAGAAGAGACATAGGGATAAATCCAATTGCAAATGCCCAGAATAAACGATTCCATTTTGCTGGCTCTTGTCCCTCTTCAAGTTTCTTAGTTGTTACAGTGGCCAATATATATGATACAGAGTCGAATGTCGTTGCTGTAAAAACTGCAGCAGCTACTGAGAATCCTACTATAACTATTTTGTTCATTGACAATGTTTCTAGCACACTTATGATTGCTATCGGTCCACCACTCTCGTTTAAAATTCCAACTACATCTAGTTGATTCGTTAATTGTAGATGAAGTCCTAAATTACCAAACACAACAAAAATTATAGCGCATCCAAGCGTTCCGAAAACCATTGATCCCAATATAACTGTTTTTACTTTTAACCCTCGTGATATTCTAGCGATAAATAATCCAATCAAAGGCGACGATATAATCCACCATGCCCAATAGAATACTGTCCAGTTCTCTGTAAAACCTGAGTTATTAACAGGATCCATCCACGTACTCATTCTAAAGAAGTTCTGAAGTAACAAACCAAAACTCGTTGTACCCATTTTTAATATGAATAAGGTTGGTCCTGTAATAAGAACAAACAATAAAATAGCAATTATCAATCCGATATTGATGTTACTCAACACTTGAATACCTTTTTTAAGTCCTGAATAGGCACTAATAGAGAATAGAACAATAACGACAAAAAGGACTGCAAGATTTAAGGTTAAGTTCATCTCTATTCCAAGAATATTACTTACACCTGCTGCAATCAATGGTGTACCCAAACCTAAGCTGGTAGCTGTTGCACCTACGGCTCCAAAAATGAAGAATATATCTACAATCTTACCAAAGATACCATCTACTTTTGATCCAAAAATACTCCTTAGAGCTTCGCTTATTTTAAATATATGATCTTTTCTTACAAAATAACTATAAGCTAATGGTAATGCCGGTAAAGCATACATTGCCCATCCGATGGGTCCCCAATGAAAAATACCATATGTCGCTGCCATTTCAGCTGCTTGCCAAGATCCGCTTTCCATTCCAAATGGAGGATTGCTCAAATAGTATGCCCACTCTATGGATCCCCAATACATGACACCGGATCCTATTCCTGCACAAAACAGCATGGCTGCCCAGCTAAACTTGTTGAATTCTGGCGCTTCTCCTTTAGGTCCTAGTACAATATTTCCATAATGACTAAAGGCAAACCATAATGCTGCTATTAGAGCAAAAATGCCCATCCATATATTTAGAAAGCCAAAGTTAGTTGTTAAAAAGCTGTTAATCTCATCTATAAGTTGTGTTGCAGTATCAGGGAATATTACTATTGGTAAACACACTAAAAGAATAACTGTTATTGATAAGAAAAATGTTACTCTATCTATTTTAACTTTCGTCACTATACCCCTCCTTCAAAAATATAATGAAACACTAAATGCATTTATGTCAGTATATAACACAGATGCATAAAGTGTCTATTATTAAATATTAATCAATTACGTCTAGTGCTAGCTTGATGTTCCATATAATAAATCCCAATGCAGCAATTATTATAACTCCTTCTAAAAGACTACTTCCAACAGTTTGTGTAGCTAGCAAAGCTTGATCTAAACCATAATCCATAACTAAACAATCTCCTTCCTATTGTCATTTCTCAGTTGTCTAATAAATCCACTAACTTGCATAATTACAAAGAAAGTATATGGAATACCCATGAAAACAGCAACTGCCTTCACACCACTGAGTGTACCTGTAACAACATTTGCAAATGAGATTGTTACCATGATAATTGACCAAATTAAAGTTCTTGATACTGGAGCATTTTCAACACCATTACTAGTCATCATACTAAGCGATATCGCAGCACTTGTTGCACCTGTAGCCAAGAAAACAATAATTAAAACAACAAAGATAGGTCCAGTTATTGAGAACAATGGCAATGACTGAAGAACCATGATAAATGATAAGTAAACATCATTAGGATTCTCAGTAATGTATTTTGCTATTTCACCCGTTCCAGCTATATCGTCTAATAAACCAAATCCACCGAATACTCCAAACCATGCTACTAAGAAAACAGTAGGAATTAATATTGAAGCCATAACAAACTCTTTTATTGATCTTCCCTTAGAAATTCTTGCAATGAATACACCCATGAATGGCGTCCATGAAATCCACCATATAAATGTTGTTAAAGGCCAGTCATTGAACCATCCTTTTGCTTCGAACATATAAGTATTAAAACTAATTGGCAGTATTTTTGTAATTGTAGTACCCATTGTTGTTACTATTGATTCCATAAAGTATCGAGTAGGACCTACACAGAATACAAATATCAATAATGAAATAGCGATTATAACATTAACATCTCCAAGCACTTTCATACCCTTTTTAACAGGTAATAATGCAGGTAAAGTATATACTAAGAATAATACCAATAAAATAACTAATGAATATGTTAAACCTGTTAAATCAAATCCAGTGATAGCCTCTAAACCATTTTTAACTTGGAATACACCCATTCCTATAGATGCTGCCATAGTAAGTGCTGCTGCACTTGCTGCAACAACATTGGTTACACTACCAAGCTTCTTACTCCACTTTTTATCTTTGAATCCTTCTTCTATAGGCGTTCCCGGAAGGAATCTAGCTCCTCTACTGTAAGTAAAGTATGCAATTACTAAACCAGAAATAGCATAGATTGTCCATGCAGGTAATCCCCAGTTGAATAGTGATAGTGTCAATGCATTCTTTGCCGCTTCAACTTTAGTATAGCCACCTGATACTCCTAGTGGTGATTGAAGATAATGTACCATTGGTTCTGCAACACCAAAGTTTACAAGTCCAACACCAATTCCTGCTGTAAAAAGCATTGATATCCATGAGAATGTAGAAAATTCAGGTTTGGCTGTTTTTCCACCTAACTTTATTTTTCCGTACTTGCTCATCGCAAGGAACATACATATTCCAAAGAATGAAATCGGAATTAAAATTGTAAACCAATTCATATACCCATGGAATTTATAAACCCATCCCCATAAAGTTGTAGTTAAAGACTCAGGATTGATTAATGACCATACTGAAAAGATTCCAGTAACCATAATTGCCATCCAGAATAATTTCGATGATTGTTTAACAGGTTTTCTGTCATCAACTATCTCAGTCTCAACTTTTAAAACTTTTGCTGTACTGCTCATTGTTATTCTCCTTTCAAGAAAATATATTTATGTTGATATTTTCATATCAATAATTAAAAACTCTTATACTAAGATTTTGGCAATATCATTGAATGCCTTATGAAGATTTTGCATCAATCTTTCACCAAGATACTGATTGCTCTTTTTAGTTGATATAGTCAAAGCAATATTGTGTTTTTTTATACCATAACCCAGTCCAAAACCATCTTCTATAACTGGTCCAAAGCCAAAACAACGGATATTTTCACTACCAAGACCACTTGTCGAAATGAAATCACTTTTTAGTTTTTTATAACTCGCATCATCAAATAAATTTAAGGTCTCATCTTTGAAATACATTTGTTGCATTTTACTTAAGCCATATAAATGTCTTTCAATACCATTGCCACTTTGACAGGTTTTGATTCTTGAAATATGAGCATTAACTGCATCTAAAATCAACTTCTTCAAAATATCATTGTCGATACATGAATCAAACTGTGTAACCAATGTCTTTACAGCTTCTGTAACTGGTCTAGTACATTCAGTTCTACCTTCTCTATACTCTCTCATAGCAACTGGTTCATATGTGCTTTTCAATGAATTAAAAGTTCTATACTGTGCCAATTGCAAGGCGATATGGAAAAATGCATCTGGACTAACCCCCAGTGATTTTATATGCTCTTTTCCAAAAGTATTAAATCCCTTTGTTTGTGTATAAATTGACTCTGCTATTTTTCTATGAGCTTCTATGGCATTATTTAATAGTCTTTCAATGTCCTTAGAAATGTTCCAATCTAAATGATTGAAAGGGACTTCATCAACGTCTTTACTAGTAAAAACATGAGTATTCGAAATGATATAGTCATATATAGAATCCATAATACTAAACCATGTCGTACCATCAGCACCAGTATGTTCATTGTTAAACCCAATCTGACAATCTTCTGTAACAATGATTTGACTAGATTTATCAAAATATCTATTACTTCCATCTGATAATAAAAATGCTTTGATTAAATCGTTTTCTGTATTAAACTTCTTATCTAAACAAACGACAAGTACAGCATCATTGACCAAATCTAAATTGTGCCTATTCTTATTGTCTTTCAGAAGTTCTTCGTATATGTCTGCGGCTATATCTCTTGGTGCAGTTGTAAATGCACCAATACTACATTCCGGTGCTTCAAGATTCAACTCTACAATCTTATCGATTGCCGCTGAAATTAATTCAGGACTATAAATATTCCCTTTTGAATCTGAAACAAATACTTGAAATGTTCTTCCCATATAAAGAAGCATGATGTAATTATTTACTTTGCTATCTTCACCCAATTTGTATAAATCTTCATCCTTACAAGGAATACGTACTGCTTTTAGTGTATTCTTATATTGATTCATACACATCGGTACTTTACGACCCATATCAGGTTCCATAGATTCATCGCTAATTGAAAAGTATGTCTGAACTGATTTAACAATTGCAAGTGCCATTAACTGTGAATACGTTAGTTTATCTTTGAAAGCTTCATTTTCCATGACAGCATAATAATTCATATTTAGTACCAATGGACCACGATAAGATAAATACATTTCATCCCACATAGGTTTTAACCAGCTTTTATTTGTATCTGAGTTACTAGAACTAATCAACCTATCCTGAAGCTTAACACCAAGGCCATCAGGTTCTATAAATTCCCCAACTACATTCTGCGTCTTACTATATTCTTCTTCGGTCACCAATGGTTTGATCCATTCCATATACTCACGGATTGTCTCAAATAAATCCGGTATTGGTAATTTAGCTAATGTGTCATTATATCTATACATGATCACATCCCCCTTGATTATTATCACTGTATTCTGCTACTAACATTGCTAAAGCAATGGAATTCAATTTCGTTCTTTCAGAATCTGCCCTTGAAGTCATAATAATCGGAACCTTTGCCCCTAAAATGATTCCAGCAGCTTCAGCATCACTTATAAAAGTTAACGCTTTGTACAATACATTACCGGCTTCAATATTTGGCATTAATAGAATATCTGCATTTCCAGCAACATCATGATCAATGCCTTTCTGAATAGCTGCTTTCTTTGAAACCGCATTGTCTAATGCAAATGGTCCACCAACTGTGAAACTCATTTCACCTTCACTTAGAAATGCATCTTCAATTTCTTTTGCATCTACAGTGGCTTGCATCTTAGGATTTACTTTTTCTTTTGCACAAATCAAAGCAACTTTGGGATGATCAATTCCAATAGCTTTCGCTGCTAATACAGAATTTTTGATAATCTGCTTTTTACCTTCCACATCTGGTGCAATATTTATAGCTGCATCTGAAACAATAAGAACTCTCTCATATGTCGATGAAGAAATCACACCGACATGACTCAGTAAATTATCTGTTCTTAAGTTTGCCTCTTTATTTAAGATCGCTTTTAATATGACAGATGAATCTACAAGACCCTTCATTAACATATCAGCCTTTTTATTTGTTACTTGTTCTACTGCAATTCTCGAGGCTTCGATTGGATCTAACTCATTGATTACGTCAAACTCACTAATATCAAAATCTAAATCCTTACAGATTTTTTTTATTTTTACTTCATCTCCAACTAATACACCATCTATAATGCCTTCTGAATGAGCAAGTTTAAGTGCTCCTAAAACATCATCATCTTGTGCTACTGCAACTGAGATTGTCTTTCTATTTTTTGTTTTACTCAAACTTAAAATATCATCAAAATTTTTAATCATTTGCCACCTCTAATATTCTATAGCTTCCTCAATACCTCTAAGTACACGTAAACCACCTTGAGCTAGTGCGTTTAATTCATCTTCACCAGGAATAACGACAATCTCTCCTAAGAAACCAATTCGCTTTTCTATTGTACTGACAAACTTTTTAGAGTATGCAATACCACCTGTAATAATAATTCGATCTATATTTCCACTTAATACTGTTGCAGCAGCACCAATATCCTTTGAAATCTGATATGCCATTGCTTCATACACTAAGCTTGCTTTTTCATCACCTTGTAGAACTAATGCTTCTACATCTCTCATATCACTAATGTCTAGATGGCTGACTAATCCACCTCTACCAACCAATTGTTTCTTAACTTCGCTCTTAGAGTAGTCTCCTGAAAAACACATATCTACCAAATCACAATTAGGAATCGCTCCAGCTCTTTCTGGTGAAAATGGACCGTCTCCGTCTAATGCATTATTTACATCTACTACCAAACCTTTTTCATGAGCGCCAACAGAAATACCGCCTCCAATATGTGCAATAACAAAATTACAATCCTCGTATTTCTTACCTATTTTTTCAGCAGTAATTCTAGCAACAGCTTTTTGATTCAAAGCATGAAATAGACTGCTACGTTTAACAGATTCTATACCAGTAACTTTTGCAACATCAGACATTTCATCAACACATGGAGGATCTACTATAAAACCTGGAATGCTTAATTGACCAGATAATTCATATGCAATCATTCCAGCTAGATTTGAAGCATGATTCTTTAGAATCGCACCTTCCTTTAAAGCTGTGAAAAGCTTTTCCTCAAGTTTATAAGTGCCACCCTTTAAGGGCTTTAAAAAACCACCTCTACCGACAACACCTGTCAGAGATTCTAGCGATACTCCATTTTTATTTATTGCATCAATTACAGCACTCTTACGAAACTCATATTGATCTACAACAGTTTTATATTGTGATAACACTTCATTTTTATGTCTTAAACTTTCTTCAAATAACAGTTTTTCATCATCATAGATTGCTAATTTTGTCGAAGTTGAACCCGGATTTATAACCAATACTCTATTCTTCATTTGTTCCTCCTTAATAAAAATGATACTCACTACCAATAGAGTATCATTATTTTTATTACCGATATGACCATTTTTTCATCTTCTCCAACCAAGTTATTGACAACTTTTAAGTATAAAAATACAAAAGAACAAAAAAAATGCGCTCGAATGCCCCTTTTTTGTTCTTTCGTGTTGCCAATTGTAATTATATGAAATACTCTATATGTATACTCTACATTGGACTAAAGGAGAGAATCATGAATTCAAAATACGAAATAATAGAACATATTGCGAACCTTCCCTTCTCATGTTATTTATGGGACGGCTCTGAACAACCTATGAACTGGCATAACGATATTGAAATTATTATGATCCTTGAAGGCTCTCTAAAAGTTGTGATAAGAGGTATTGAAAGTAATATGAGTAAAAATGATTTACTCTTAATAAACAGTAATGAAATTCATCATCTCAAAGTCGATAAATCCAATAAAAATCACCCTGTTGTACTCATCTATCAATTTGATCCTGATTTTTATCAAAGTTATTATCCAAAGTTTTCAGATGTTTCATTTCATTGCAACAGTGCACAATTACATAAAACGCCAATGTCATACGAAGTTCTAAAAAAACAACTTGTAAAGCTAATGTGGCTCACTCTGAACAAAACTGAAACATTTCAACTAGAAGGTCTTCAAGTCTCGTTGGAGTTGTGCGAATATCTAATTGCACACTTCTCAACAACACTTATAAACCCAACTAATAGTCAAGATCAGATACAGCAAAGATTAATTAGATTAATTGATTATATTAACAAACACTATGATAAAAAAATAAACCTTGATCAACTGGCAAACATTGAGTTTATATCTCCTCATTACTTGTCTAAGTTTTTCAAGATGCATGTAGGCATAGGTTTTAATAAGTATCTCAATCAATTTAGAATAAACAAATCATTGAATGAACTTTTATATACCAATAAAACAATATTGGAAATAGCACTAGATCATGGATTTTCAAATTCAAAATCATATACTAAACACTTCAAAGAACTCTATGACAGCAGTCCAAGTGATTTTAGAAAAAGAGATGATTTTCATCAATATATTCAGCCTAATGAAGGATCCAAAAACAGTCAAAGGAGCCAAGATGTTTTACTGGAATATGTGGAAAAGAATAAGAAAACTGCGGATTATGGATTCATACCGGTAGATCCAATCACTGTAGATTGTCATCAGCTTACAAGTGATAAATTTGATTTTGAGAAGATACTTTATTTTGACTTCGTTTATGATGGACTGAACTCTAACTGGCAAAATAACTTAACCAAAATACAAAAAGAAATCAATTTTGATTATATTAGATTCAATGGTATTTTTAACAAAGGTATGTTCTTCTATAGTAAAAAAGAGCTCTCGTATAACTGGTATAATATCGATAATTTATTTGATTTTTTTATCAGTATAAACTTGATTCCATTCATTGAATTGACTTATATAGAGAGCGAATATTCCCTAAAGAATTGGCATATTTTACTTGAAGAGTTTCTTTCACATTGTGTAACAAAGTACGGTCGTCAAGAAGTCTGCACTTGGAAATTTGAACTTGCAAGCGAAGACAAATCATACGACCAAGCAATCTCACTCTACACATCAACGTTGAATAAACTAAGTAATAATTTTGATTTTTTAAATCTCGGCATTCTATTTTCTCCTGCGAAAGACTATGAAGAAAGAGAGTATTTAAGAAACTTTAAAGACAAGAATATAAAATTTATGTCAGTTGAAATGACAGAAGACTTATACTATAAAAAACAAGATCTGGCGAATCAATTATTTCACAATATCAGTGTAAATATGGGATTAAAACTCTATTATATTAGTGTCTACAAAGACAATAATTTAAATGATACGTGTTATGATGCCAATGCACAGGTCTTTAATAAACTCACTAACTTTAATAACATAGATACTCAAGTTTCTTTTATTGATGACTTAAGAAATACAAAAATATTTCATGGTGGTCTAGGTCTCTTAACTTATAATGGCCTTAAAAAACCAATTTACAATGCTTATCATTTATTAAATAATTTGCGTGGTGATGTTATTAGCCGAGGTGATAAACATATTGTTACACAAAATAACAATATTATCCGGGTTCTAATACACAACTACGATGAAGAGGCTGCTAAAATGTATAGAAAGCAAAAGAACTTGCTTTCTAATCAGTCTTATCAATCATTTAAAAGTATTATTGAGCAGAATTCATCAAGACTAGTCACTATGTCTTTAAAACTAGACTCTGGATTATACAGAATTCGATCAAATACTCTCAATGATAAAAATGGTTGTATTTTTACACAATGGTTTACGATGGGATCGCCTTCTAAAATGAATAAAGAAGAGTTCGATTACTTAAAATCAAAAGAATACATGAAAATAGAAATTGCCACTACTGAAGTTGTTGATTCTTTAATCATAGAAGAACTTCTCAACAGTAATGAGATAAAACTACTAGAAATTCAAAAACTATAGTAAGCATTCTATAAATTGCATCTCTATAGAAGCGTTGCTGAATTTACGATTCTTGAGCAAATCAATAATTACTTAATCATTCCAGGCAGTGTATAAAATCTTAGGAAGTTTATGACATTCTCTGTTAACACTTACTAATATCAAATTAGATATAGGACATTGCCAAATAGTTTCACGACCACTAAAAAAACCTCCTATAAGATTTGTATTAACAAGTTTTTATAGGAGGTAAACTTATATATTTAAATATAATATATACAGTAAAAAATATGATAAAACTTAAGTATGTTTGCAAAACCCTGTTTCAAAGCTGATTATATATGTAGCATTTAATCAATTACTTTCACGAAATACATTCTAATCTGGAAAGAGCTATATTTATCTTTATTGTTCTTCCCAGTTTGCAGGATACACCACATACATAAAACGTGCAAAATCTGGAACAGAGAATTGTATTTTCGTGTTTTTAGGAATTAGAATGATATCACCTTTGTTACCAATAACTTTTTTCCCATCGATGATGATTTCCAAAGTACCATCAATAACATAATCAATTTCATCATAATTCAAAGTCCAATCAAAAGTTGTCTTTTCCATTTCCATTATGCCGCATCCTAACCTCGGACTTTCCTTTAATGAAAATACGTCCTTCAAAAGCACACGATCCCCTTCTTTACCCGTATCAAACGGCTCAGGTATAATTTCTTGTGTTTTTACAGAAATCACACCGCTAGAATCTACACATTTAATGTTTTTTTTACTGTGCGTTTGTTGCTCTTGAATAACCCTTTTTACGATTTCAACTATTAATTCTTGGTTCATATTTTCCATCTAATAGCCTCCAAAATGACTTATATTGCTACATCGTTGTCTTCTTCAACTTTAACTGAAGCTTCTTCTTTATTGATAAAGAAAATAGCTACTGCTATTGCTGTAATACCGCCAACAATCTTACCAACTACCATAGGGAAAATCATATCTTGAGCTACACCAGCAGTAAAGCCTAAGTGATCACCAAATACAAATGAAGCACTTACTGCGAATGCAACATTTATTACTTTACCACGCTTATCCATATCTTTCATTAAACCAAACATCGGGATATTATTTGCTAATGACGCGACTAAACCAGCTGCAGCAACATCTCCCATTCCTAACAATGAACCTAATTTCAATAGTGGCTTCTTAAATACTTTTGTAATAACAAATACCATTGGATAAGCACCTGCTAACATCAAAGCAATTGCACCAACAATTTCAATACCATCTGATACTGGTGCCATACCTGGAATAACAACAAAACCTGTTAAAGTTTCAACTGTAATAGCCGCTAACCCTGCAGTAATAACTGCAACTACACCTTTACCAAAGACAGTAAATCCTTTGATCATTCTCTCAGGAATTCTCCATAAACCTAACGCCAATAATAGTGAAACAATAATAATCGGAATTAAATTTTTCATAATCATAGTAATATCAAATCCAGCAACCAAGCCACCTACTAAACATCCAATTGGAATTGTAATCAATCCTGCTAAAATACCTTTTGCCAAATAAGGATGGTCCTCTTTATTAATAATTCCAAGTGCAACAGGAATAGTAAATACAATTGTTGGTCCCATCATTGAACCCAGAATCAAACCTGCAAATAGACCTGCTTCATTTGTAAGTGCTAGTTCCATGGCTAAAGGATATCCACCCATATCATTTGCTAATAATGTTGTTGCAAACATGGCTGGATCTGCACCTAAAGCCGTGTATACAGGAACAACAACTGGTCTTAAAATATTTGCTAGTACAGGCGCTAAAGAAACAACCCCGACCATAGCGATAGCCAAAGCACCCATTGCCATGATACCTTCTTCAAACTGCTCACCAAGTCCAATCTTATTGCCTATCATCCTGTCTATCGCCCCAAGGACCATAAAACCTACCATAATATAAACGATAATTTCATTAATACTCATATAACCTTCCCCTTAAATACATAACTGTCATCCTAGTTTTTGTAACACTCTCTCAATGATTTGTTGTATAACCGATACGTCAGTAATCTCGTATTTATCAGTTAAGAGTTTGACCAGTTCACAAGTTACCTTACACTCATCATAATCTAAATTTTCTGATAAATCCACATAACAACATGATGTGAGCTCTTCTTCATTTGCCTTTGCTACATCCTTTTCACCATAGCAAATTGTTATGCCTCTGTTCCTGATGATGTCTTTCGCCCCAGAAGTCAGAATCATATCTTTTTTTAGATACACCTCACTTTCACATAAATCAAAATATTCCTCTATGTTCCTTTTTGTGATTAATGTCTTACCAATAACTCTCACCCCCTATCAAATCAGTCGTTCCATCAAGTCCAAACTCGGTCGTGGTATAACCGTTTTGTAAACGAGCATACCTGACTCTTTACCTATGTTTGCGCCTGCTTCAACTGCACAAGTAACTGCACTCACATCTCCCGTTAAGGTCACAAATGCCTTTCCTCCTATTCCAAGTCCCAATCGTATTTCTACAATAGACACATCAGCAGCTTTCGCGGCAGCATCTGAAGCAACCAAAGCAGTTGCAATACTAAAAAACTCTAACACCCCTAAGGACTTACCTAGTTCAACTTCTGAAGTCCCTGTAATAGCTGGTATTATTTGAGTATGAAGTTTAGGTAATAATAATTGATTAACAATACCATGCATACCTGTAGCCTTACCAGCCTCAATCGAAGCTTTGACTGAACCTACATCCCCAGAAATCATAACAATGAACTTTCCAGGACAGATGGTATTTGCCTGCAGAAGTTTTACATCAGCAGCTTTAACCATTGCATCCGCTACCTCAAAACCCATAGCTATACTATTTAGTTCAATTAAACCTAGTGTCATTACCATCTAATCACTCCGTTCAGTAGATTTGATCCTAATAAAATCATTAACATCCACAACTATGCCTTCTACACTAGCGTGTATGTTTGCACCTAGTGTTCCTTCTGAGACTTCTGCTATCTTATCTCCCTTTTTCACACAGTCTCCCACTTTTACAACTGGGATAGATGCACTTCCAATATGTTGCTTTATACCGATAGAAACTACTTCATCTTTATCCAATTGATATCGTTTTTTATCATCTATATGAATATGCTTATATTTTTCTAGATTTAATCTTGATATCAATCGAGTAGTATTTACCCTTCTATACTCACGCATAGCGTGAGTTACTATTTCTTTCTTTACATCCTTTGTATATCTAATACCATGTTTGTATAATTCTTCTTTTACATGTTGATTCATTGTTTTAGGTGACAACTCCATTGGACATGCATACATTTCACATACACCACATTCACAACAAAGCAATGCTTCTTTTAGTGTATCCAAGTTCTTTTCACCATTTCCCATTGCTCTCATAACCATGTGTGGTCTAAGATTATGTCCTATGAGATATCTTGGACATAAGTCCGTGCACATTCTACATTGAATACAAGTACTTGCTGCTCTACGAATAATGTGTGACAAACTCAGATTTTTCTTCAAATAAATGAGATGATCCTTTGGTAATACGATAATCCCGCTCAATGTTTTTGTCACATAAGTCTTTGCAAGTTCGTCCTTACCACATTCACTTCCCATCATAGGACCGCCAAGAAGAACAGAATAATCGTCTAAACTTGGACCACCTGCATATTCAAGGCATTTTTCAAGCGTAACACCTATGGGAACTTCTAAAAGAATCGGCTCATTAACTTCACCTGTAATTGTAACCAATCGCTTTACTACAGGATCATCTTGATACGCATTATAAATATCTACTAAGGTCGCTACATTGCTTACAACACAATCTACATCCAAAGGGATACCTGCTTCAGGAACCGAAGTACCATTAATTTCATTTACTAGAATTTGTTCATCACCTGCAGGATAGAAATTCTTACTTTCAAAAATTTCAATATCCAATTTTTTCATCTTTATGATATTTTTTAGTGAGTCTATCTCCTCATGGTATTTATGCTTAAGCCCAATGACTATTCGTTTAGCATTCAAGTGCGATGCAACTAAATCAATTGCGTCAACTAATACTTCAGTATTATGACGCATAATGTACTTATCGGTCTCTAATAGCGGTTCGCACTCTGCTGCATTAATAATAAATGTGCTGACTTTTGTATCTAGCTTTATATGACTCGGAAATCCAGCACCACCAGCACCCACAACTCCAGCCATTTTTATCTTTTTAAGTAAGTCCATTGATTTCCTCCGAAATTTCAATGGTTCTATCAATATCTATATTATCCACAATACCAACAACCATTGCATCAATCGGTACCTCATCTACTCTACTTGACTTTCGTGCTGAACTTCCGGTAACGACAAGTACTTCTTCACCGATACCTGCCCCAACACAATCTGCAGCTATCAATTCAGGTAACAGTTTTCCTTCATAATGGTCAATAGGCTTTATGACCAATAACTTTAGTCCATTTAAACCGTCATCTTTTCGTGTAGCCCATACATTTCCTATTACTTTACCCACAATCATGGTATCACTCCTGACTCATTTGAATACTCGAGGTTCTAAGTAAATCTCTTGCGAGAGGTGTCATAATGGTTTTCCTACTTAGAACAAGTTTGCCTATTTTCTTATCAACAAGATTTTGTATAGTTTTTTCCGTTACTAGTTTGTCACTAATTTCTACAATTCCTTCATCAAAACCACAGTTCACAGTATCTTCAATCTTTATAACATTGTCTATACAATCTTCAATCACAAGTAAACCATCAGATTTCAAATCATGATAATAATTATGAATTCTGCTAACTAACCCTGATTTGTTCTTGATATCTAAATTGAACAACTCTACATCTGCTTTATGAACAAAAATTTTCTTTTGATTAAGAATTGCTTGAACTGCCCAATGACTGATATCATCTAATGGCAAACCATTCCAAATTGATGCAATTTGAGTGCAAGATAGTTTGGGTAAAAGTATACCTTCTTGCTCATCTATCACAGTATTAGGAGAAAGTTTCTCAATTGCGTATGACTCACCATATAAGTCAACTACATCATCAACAATGCTTTCACCTATATAAATCAGTTGCTTTCGCTCTGAAAGTGTAATATCAAATGACGTCTTCAATTGTGCCATAACTTTACTTATAATTTCATCTATTAACTTGTCATCCATGACACACCTCCTCACTTTATGCAATTCAATGCAATACCTAATGGTGTAACCAGCAAAGGATTGGAAGGTTTAAATGTACGTATGCCTATAATTTTCTCAAACACCGATTCAATATTTGGCAGATAACAAGTTCCACCAACCAAACATATCTCATTAACTTCAAAACCCTCGATATGCCTCTTGACAATCGTTGCCATTTTCTCGAAAACAGGTCTAACGGTCAGACAAACTTCACTTCTTTTTTCAATATTCTTCTTGAAATCCTCAGCATCTTCAAATGAAAGTTTATACCTACCAGCTATAACCAAGGACAAATGTGTACCTCCAGTTGCTTCATCAGCTGTATAAATAACTTCACCATCTTTTAGAATTGATAAGCCTGTGGTTCCTCCTCCAATATCAACAATCACACCATTTCTCATTTGAATCACATTATTGGCAGCACTCGGTTCATCCACCACCGATATCACTTCCATTCCTGAACTCTCAACAACGTATTGATGTGTTCTTGTATCATTTTCATCTGTACCTGGTGGTACAGCTATACATGCTTTTTCAAGCGTTATACCAATTCTTTCTTCTAGTTTATATTTTAATCTTTTTACAATCTGGCAAGCTCCCATATAGTCTACAACCAAACCATCTTTCAAGACTTGCGCAAACTCCATTTCTAGCGCAATTGGCTCTCCTTTGCCACTAATAACCACTAAAACAATATATGCTGTCCCTAGATCTACACCGACATAGATATCTGTATCTATATGCATTGTTTCCTTGATTGCACGATGGGCTGCAGCAATTTTATTATTAGCAAGATCTAAGTTCATTCTTTATCTCCTATCACCTAAGGATAATTCCATAGGAAGTATTATCAAATCCCACAGCATTCGCTTCGTCATAATCAATATGCATACTCAAACGGTAGTTTGTATTCACCCTTACAATTACATCATCAAAGATGAGGGCACGCTTACCATTTATCTTAACTTTCACGATTTCTCGATCACTAACATCTAGCATTTTTGCATCATCTGGTGTCATGTGAATGTGTCGTTGAGCCACAATAACCGAATTTTCTACTTTTACTGCACAGCTATCTGAACAGATTACGATACCAGGTGTATCATTTAAGTCTCCAGATTCTCGAACTACAGGTGGTACACCAATTTTTTTAGCATCGGTCATAGAAAGTTCCACTTGTGTTTTTTCTCTGCATGGCCCTAAAACTGTTACATTTTCTAAGACGCTTTTTGATCCTACCAAAGTTACTTTCTTGTCCGATACATACTGTCCTGGTTGGGACAAATCCTTTAATTTATTTAATGTCTTAGTACCAAATAAGGCAATCGCATCTTTCTCACTCAAATGAACGTGTCTACCAGATGCTTCGACCATTATTTTCCCATCCATTTCTTTAATTATTTTTTTTACACAATCTATGATGGTTTGAGTATTAATCTCGCTCATAATCACCTCTTTTTATTCAGATAGAAACCCGATTTAAAACGACACATCAATACATATATTCCACTACTCATACGATTCAAGGCCTGTATTAAATCATTTCTTTCCAATATTAAATCTTTTCTAAATGCCTTCATGGCTGCTATTTCAGTCTCGCGTACCATCGTTCGTAGATCATTGAGTTCAATCAACGGATAGCCCATATCAACTGTTGGCATAAAATGACTTATCCCATAATGTTCTTTTGGAGCATGGGAATGCTTCCTTATTTGATCAAAAGACAAGCCAAATAACTTGATATCTTCAAGTTCTTCATCCATAACCTCTGCTCTTAAGATCTTCCTGATCAATGTCAGAACATCTTCAAGATTTTCCGATAACTGCAGTTCGTCATGCTCAAGAAATTGATATTGAGCTTTCAGTACACAACTCTGTAGACTGTCTAATTTGCCTCTGAATACAATTCTATTATCATCTTTGAAAACTAATTTATTTCCGCTTATATGAGTCATAAACTCTGGCTTCTCTTCGTACATACCTCCGTCATAATTTGATATGAACTTTGGCTGGAAGTCACCTTTAAGTTTCTCAAATTTTTTGTATTGGTTTTCACGCTTATCTTGTTCACGACCAACTTCAACATCTACAATTTCAATTTGCTGTTCTTTTAAGTACTGCTTTGCAGAAGGCGTTAGTATTGTGTTTTTATCTATCTCATATCTTTTAGGAATATTTCTTTTAAACTCTGATCTGAGGAGTGTTTCCGTAATAACACTCATAGGCATCCTCCTCTCATTGAAAGGTTGTAGCAGGGGTGAAAACTTCACCCCAACTCTGTTACTTTTCTACAACAGTTGGTAGAATCGCTTCAACTTCACCATGTGGTCTTGGAATAACATGAACTGAGATTAATTCTCCAACTCTTTCTGCTGCAGCAGCACCAGCATCCGTAGCTGCTTTAACGGCACCAACATCACCTCTTACCAAAACAGTCACTAGGCCGCCACCCACTTTTTCCTTACCAACTAGTGACACATTAGCTGCCTTAACCATTGCATCTGCTGCCTCTACTGCGCCAACCAATCCCTTTGTTTCAATCATTCCTAATGCATTTAAAGTTGCCATATAAATCCTCCTTGTTTATTATTGATTTAATTCATTGATAACCATTCTACAAATCGCCTCGATATCTAGATCTGTACATCTATCTATCTCGGCCTCGCTTTCCTTATACGCCTTGACACCATATGCCATACGTTTGATGTTGATTAAGTGTTCTGGTGTTACATTATCCGAAGTTGCACTTCCAGCGACAGTTCCACATCCCAATGTAAAAGATGGTGCCAAATTTGTACTTAACCCAACTGCACCGTGTGTGGAAGGTGTGTTAATCAACAATCTTGAAATTGGTTTTTTTAGAGCAAACTCCCTAATAACTGCTTCATCATTGGAATGCATCGACAATGTATGACCCAAACCGCCATTCTCCAATAATTGATAACACATCTCACAAGCGGTCTTCCAATCTTCTGCAACATAGAATCCAAGTAACTGAGTCAGTTTTTCTTTTGAGAATGGGTATTTAGGTCCAATACCTATTTCATCACTCAGTAAGATTCTAGTACCTTCAGGGATTTTTATGTTCGCAAGCTTTGCTATGTAATCAGCAGACTTACCAACAATTTCTGGATTCATACCACCTCTTGAATTTTCCATGATAGCTTTAACTTTCACTAAGTCTGTACCTCTTAAAAAATATCCGCCATTTTTTTCAACTTCTTCTCTAACTTGTTTTTCAATGCACCTCTCGGTGACTATTGCCTGTTCTGAAGCACATACCGTGCCATTATCAAAACTTTTACTTTCAAATATCTTCTTAACAGCATCTTGTATATCAGCACTTCGCTCAATATAAACTGGAACATTCCCTGGTCCAACACCTAGTGCTGGCACACCCGAACTGTATGCTGCTTTAACCATTGCTGAACCACCTGTTGCCAAAATCATGTTAACGTGCTTATTAAGTTCGTTAGTACCTGCGATCGTCGGCATGGTAATACAAGTTAAGATATTCTTTGGTGCCCCTAAAGATACTGCTAGATCCTGAAGTGTTCTGACAGTTTCTAATATACACTTGGATGCAGAGGGATGCGGGCTAAAGATTATTGAATTCCCCGATTTTAATGCAATCAATGTCTTATAAATAACTGTCGATGTAGGATTTGTAGAAGGTATTATGCCTGATATAACGCCCATAGGCGTTCCAATTTCAACAATTCCAAGCTCTTTATCTTCGCGAATTATTCCTACGGTTTTCATACATTTAATGTATTCATAGACGCCTTTACTCGCTAACTCATTCTTAAGTTTCTTGTCTTGCCATTTACCAAACCCAGTTTCTTCGTTTGCTAATCGCGCTAATCTCTCAGAATGTAAATAGATACCTTCAGCCATACCTTTCACAATCTCATCTATCTTTTCTGAATCATAAACTGAAAACTGTTTTTGTGCAGTTCTCGACAATTCAATTAAGTTTCTAACTTCTTGAATTGACATTAGATCCTTATCAATTTTCATTACTCTCCATCACCTCGCTTTATATCTCTTCGAATGGCTTCAAGCAGTTCTTTTTTTCTTGCATACTTTATTTGTTGTCTTTCAATACTAGATATTCTCAATTCACGAGCCATAGAACGAATCTCAGTAACTTTTAAAGACTCAATCCCCTCTGGACCATATAATGTATACTCTTTATCTTTAAAGAATATTGTATCGCCTTTGACCACTTCAAACGTATCTTTGCTAATGTTAGCATTTTCTTCTATAACTAGATTCAAATCAGATGCTAAGTCTTTTTTACTCTCCTCTGACAATGAAGAACTGTATATCATTGGCTCTAAATCACTTGCCATTCTAGCGATAACATGTGCAGATACAAGTTCTCCAATTCTATCTGCTGCAATACTAGCTGCTTCAACAGCCGCTTTAACTGCACTTACATCACCTGTGAACTTAATAGTTACATAACCGCCAGTTACCAGTTCCTTATCAATCAAAGTTACATTTGCAGATTTTAATCCAACATCGGCAGCTTCTATTGCACCAATTAGTCCAACTGTTTCAACCAATCCTAAAGCACTTCCCATAACGCCTCCTAGTACTTCGTTGGATTATCAGCTACAAATTGAACTGCTTGTGCAAATGCGTCACATGCTGCTTTACATGCAGATTGACTTCCTGTTAATAAACCACCACCAAAGTTTGTTTCAGAAGGTGGTCCAAAGAACTCTGTCATTTTAACATCTGCAGCCTTCAAAGCTGCATCCAATGCATACATAGACTCAATTGGAGGAGCAATTAAATAAGCTAGTGCTTGCCCTTCTGGTATATTAGCTAAATCCGATAAAAAACTACCTGTTCTAGATACACAATGTGCATAATAAGCGATACTATCATCTTCATTTGCACTATAAAAACAGGCATCATTCTCAATAAAATCTACTGCGGCATCAATGCCACTTCTAACTTCTGCAGGTGTTGGACCTGATAAAATACCAATAAACTCACCAGCTAATTTGGTATTGGCATTAGCAGCTCCACCGTAAAATGATTTTGCATATGCCACTGTCACTTCTGCCTTTTTGGTTGCTTCATCTAAAGCTGTATAAGCCACATCATCACAGTCTGCTGTGATAATTCCTACTGATCTATGACCATTCGGTAGTTCTAACTTTAATTTTAAATCCTCATCTACGTTTGGAATCATCTTAATACTTAACACAGATGCTCTTAATGGATCGTTTCGCATAACATAACCTCCTATAGTTTTAATTCAACGCCACTTTTCTTTTCTTTTAAAATTGTATTTAATATATCTGCAATATGTGCTCCTGCTTCTACTGCAGGTGTTCCACTCTTATGAATGTTAGATACAACTGTTCTCTTTGACTCTGCAATTCCAACCGTTCCCTTATAAATCATGTAACAACTCATTGATTCACCTGTCGCAAGTCCAGGTCTTTCACCGATTAGTACAGCAGTCACTTCGGCATCAAGAACTTCTGATACATGATCCATTGATGGTACTCTTCCATACTTAAGGAAAAAAGGTGTTCCCATATTGATTCCATGGGCTTTCAAACCTTGTTCGATGGCTTTAAAAGCATCATAAGCATTCGCTTCAATAGCCGTAGATGATAAACCATCAGCAATAAATACCTGTACTTGAGGAGAGGATTTACATTGGGCCTTTAGCTGCTCGATAGAAGTCTCACTCAGTATTCTTCCTAAATCAGGTCTTGTTAAGTATTCATCTTTATCTTGAATGACTGTTTGAGCTTTTAACCAACCTACCTTTTCTATAAACTCATCAGATACATCACTAAATACAGCATCTTGAGCCACAGCATGATCTGCTCTAAATCTAAGCATTGTTTCAGTGGTATACCTTGTACCAGCTCTCGAAATTCCCACTCTTGCAGGTGTTGATAACTTATATTTTTTATAAGCATCTGGATTTTCACTATTCTCGATACCAAAATAATCTTCAATTCGATAACTCGTCAAATCCCTAATTTCATCAGACACATTACATACTGTTGGTTCTACAACGGTCTCTCTGTCCTTGTTCATTTCTAACATAACCTGTTCAATAATATTCTTTAAATTACTTTCACTAATCATATCCTGCCTCCCTTCTATTTCATAAAGATAGAAGCATCGCCTGCCCTATTTGTAAACTTGCCATCTTTGATAATTCCCATTTTAATCATCCACTCCTCAAATTCTGGAATTGGTTTTAAATTGAGTGTATTTCTTAAGCTTTGTGCTTCATGATAACCAGTACATTGATAATTCAACATAATATCGTCTCCAGCAGGTACACCCATGAAATAGTTACACCCTGCAGCTGAAAGTAATACTGCTAAATTTTCAATGTCATTTTGATCTGCTTTCATATGATTGGTATAACATGCATCAACGCCCATTGGAAGACCTGTCAACTTACCCATGAAGTGATCTTCTAATCCTGCTCTGATAACTTGTTTACTATCATAAAGATATTCTGGTCCAATGAAGCCAACGACTGTATTAACTAAGAATGGTTGATACCTCTTTGCAAAACCATAACACCTTGCTTCCATGGTTAACTGATCTGCACCATGGTGTGCATCACTTGACAACTCGGATCCTTGACCGGTTTCAAAATACATAACATTCGGTCCTGTACTCGTTCCCTGCTTCAATACTAATTCTCTTGCTTCTTGTAACATATCAGCAGTAACTCCAAAAGCTTCGTTGCCCTTTTCCGAACCAGCAATAGATTGGAAAATCATATCTGAAGGTGCACCTTGTTTGATTGCATCCATCTGGGTTGTCACATGAGCAAGTACACATTGTTGTGTTGGAATTTCCCATTTTTTCTTGAACTCATCGAACATTTTTAAGACATTGGCAACGCTATCTACAGTATCGTTTACTGGATTAAGACCAATAACAGCATCCCCAACACCATAAGTAAGTCCTTCCATAAGTGACACCATAATACCGTCTAAATTATCAGTAGTATGATTTGGTTGGAGTCTGATGCCTAAAACGCCTTCCTCACCAATTGTTGTGTTACAATGAGCAGTAATTTTGATTTTACTTGCAGCATAAACCAAATCCAAGTTTGACATCAACTTAGTTACAGCTGCGACCATCTCTGAAGATAAACCTCTAGAGATATGCTTGATCTGACTGCCTGTTGTCTTATCATCTAAGATCCATTCTCTAAACTCAGAAACAGTCCAATCTTTTATATCATTGTAGATAGACATATTCATATCATCGTGTATAATACGAGTAACCTCATCCTCCTCGTATGGTACGACAGGATTATTTTTTAAATCTTCTAGTGTCAAATTGCTCAATACCTCTTTAGCTGCAATTCGCTCTGTCACAGAAGCAGCTGCCAGCCCTGCCAGTCTATCACCAGATTTTTCTTCATTTGCTTTTGCCAATACTTCTTTAACATCATTAAAATGATAAACAGTATTGAACAATTTTGTTTTTAGTCGCATTCTCAGACCCCTTTCATATTTCATATTAATAATCAAACAACAAAGTTTTTATAATAACTGGAACAACTTGTCCACCAACTACAGGACGACCAATGTCAATATAATCTCCATTGCCGACAAATACTGAATCTAGGCAAATCACAGGTTGTTCCACATCCACTTTTTCACGTAACGTCCTACCAAGCACCTTAGCATTGTCGCAATCAATTAGAACAATCAATGGTATTCTAGAATCAGTAAAGCGAGACATACCGTTCACAATATCGTCTGCAAGTTCTAAAATATCTGAAAAACCATGATGCCTACTTCCTCTAATTGATAGAGCAACACATGACTTGTCATAATAAGCATCAAACCAGTTCAATTTCTGCTCAATTGATTGCGCTCTAGCTCTACCAATCAGTTTCTCTTCTTCTTCACTCAACCTTACTATTGGAACATCTTTTAATGGTAAAACTGTTTCATCAAAAGACACGGTGCTTCCACTAACATCAGTCGTATGTGATCCGGCACCAACAACTGTCGCTCTAATTGTTTCAGTACCACTTCGCACACTCAAATTCTCATTTTGAAATTTTTCCTTGATTGATCTTCCTAGCAAGATTCCAATATCACCAAAAATAAACACATCATCTGTTTCATTTTCGATACAATCAGCAACACCACCAGAGAAGCAAACATCATTAACAACGACTTTTTCAGACAAACCATGATCCGTAATCAATACAGATAAATGCTTTGTTGCTGACTTATGATTGATAACTTCAAGTAACACTTCTGCCATAATATCTACAACAACAGATAACTCTCGACAATCTACTGTTTGTCCAACTTTTAAGTTTAATCCTGCAACCTGACTAAGCTTTATCATCTTTTGAGATAGATAACTTATTCTTCGATTATCATCAACCTTTATCAATCGTCCACCAACATCAAGACATGCAGTTTCAATTACATCTCCATTTTTAAATACCGCAATATTGGTTGTTCCACCGCCAATATCATAATTAGCAATCGTACATCCGTGATCCTTTGAAAGCTGGCTAGCACCCGATCCTTTCCCCGCTATGATTCCCTCCATCTCTGGTCCTGCTGTGGCGACCACAAACTCACCAGCAAGTCCACTCAACATAAGAAGAACTTCTTCTGCATTCTCCTTTCTTGCTGTTTCACCTGTGATAATAACAGCACCAGTATCAACCATATCAACAGCTATTCCAGCTAATCTATATTCCTCTTCTATCAATTGCCTAACACCTTTTCCATCTATCAATGCTTCATTGATCAATGGCGTGAAGTGAACTTTACTTTTATAGATGATTTCCTTACCTACAATCTTGATAGTGGGTACTGTCCACGCTGCAGCGGTATTCTTAATCGTTATCCTACTAAACACAAGCTGTGTAGTAGAGGTGCCAATGTCGATGCCAACACTAATGATTGACTGGTCCATAAAATCTCCTCAAATAAAAAACGACGAAGTAAACATAGCTATGCTATGAATCTCAACGTCGTCGTTGCTCGAATATACATCGTTGTATATTCTATTCATTTATTTTAATGCTGATAGAAATCAAAATTCGTCCTTGTTCCCAAACTATTCGATTCTATTGTGTAGCATCCTTTTAACTTATCCTTAATGATACTATCAACAATCTTCATTCCTAGGCTACCAGGACGCACTGAATTTGGATCAAATCCGATACCATTATCTGCTACTGTAATATTAGAGTATTTCTCACCCTTTTTTATGATGATTTCAATTTTGCCATTATAACTTTCTGTAAAAGCATACTGAATTGAATTTTGAAGTAACTCATTCACAACCAATGCAATAGAAGTTGCAATATCAGATTTCACACTTAGACTGTCTCCTAAAATTTCTATATCAATTACATTTGATTTCTTTGAAATTTGAACCATATTATCAGATATTTTACTCAAAATCGTTTTAATGTCTACATCGTCAATACCGTTCTGAGCAAGTATTTCATGAGTAACTGCTATAGAAATTATCCTACTAATACTTTCTTCAAATGATTTTTTTATGTCCTCATTGTCAATTCTTCTTGACTGTAATCTTAATAGACTGGCTATGGTCTGTAAGTTATTTTTTACACGATGATGAATTTCGCGCATTGCAACAGATTTTAATATCAGTTCTTTTTCAATTGCTCGTTCATCAGTCACATCTTTTATGACAACTACAATACTCGCTTGATCTAATGCCCCCATAACCATCGTCGCATACTTCACAAGTAAGGTCATGTTAGCCAGAGATACCTCTGATACTTTCGGTACAGAGCTATTTAAAATTTCGGTTATCCCTGTTCCATCTAAAACAAGATTTTCAAAGGATAACTCTAAAAGATCATCCTTATAACCTAGCTTCTGATATAAAGATGTTGCAACTGGATTAAGTGATGACACTTTCCCATTACGATCAAAAATGATTACACCATCATTTAAGTAGGTATGGACATCTAACTTAGTGACCATACTCCCCACTAAAGTATCATATACACCTTCACCAATTGAAGATGGTACTTTTGCACTGTTGCTATCTATTTCAGAAATATCCTTTTCAACAATCAGACAACCAATTACTTGGTTATTCTCATTAAAGATAGGTTCTACATTTTGCTTTACCAAGATGTTTTCTTGTGTGATAGCTCTTAAATCTCTCGTTGCTACACCTAAATCCAAGGTCCGCATTACAGCAGGTTCATTCGATCGATAGGCTAATTGTCCTACTACAGAATCTTTATACAATGAATTTCTATTTGCAGGTTTTGCTTCTGCAACAACAATTGCTGCATCAGGATCCCTAGTCTTACAATCTATAAAAACATCTGCTTGTAATAAATTTGATATAAGTTGTAAATTTTTTGATGTACTCATAATTAATTTAATCTCTTGCGGCTGTAAACTCGTTTGTTTTCTGCATATACTTTCTAAGATAAAATCACTTCCTTTGTGTATTTAAGACAATCATTTCTGCAATTTTTTTCATAGAGCATCGCTTATCCATACTCAACTTTCTGATATAATTATATGCCTTATCCTCCGAAAAGCCCTCATTAATGATCAAAATGCCTTTTGCTTTCTCAATGATAATTCGTGATTCATATCGTTCAGTTATTTTTTTTGCTTCTGTCTTTATTTTGAGAAACTCATCTGCTCTGCTTAAAGCAACTTCAACTGCAGGAATTAAGGATTTTTCTACAATAGGCTTTACTAAGTAGCCCAAAACACCAACATTTGTTGCCTGATTGATAAAACTCTTATCACTATAAGCTGTTAATAGTAAAACACCACCTGCCAAATTCTCCTCATTTATGACTTTTGATGCTTGTATACCGTCTAATAGCGGCATCTTTACATCCATTATAACTAAATCCGGTTTATACTTTCTACATAACTCAACGGCATCAAAACCATCTATAGCCTGACCTACAACGTTGTACCCAGCCTCTTCTAGAATTTCTAAAACATCCATTCTAGTTATAGGTTCATCGTCAACAATGACAATATTCCTCAGCATAAATCCTCCTAAATATTATTCGATTTTCCCTATCTTGCTAATAATCTTTTAATATCGTCTATACCTATATTATCTAATGCACTAACTCTATATATCACCTCAGCACCTGCTGAGTTCAATATTTTTTTGGCTTTTGATACATCAGCTGCATTGGAGTCTATTTTGGTTATTATACCAATAACCTTTTTATTAAACATTTTTGCAAACCCAGGCGGAAAATAAGAATGACCACTTTCTGCATCTTGAACCAATCCAATAATGGTAACATCATAAGACATCGAAACAATCGCATTATAAAATCGTTTATTTTCTATATACTCACCAGGTGTATCAACTATTCCCTCATAAAACTCCATGGCTTGTGTCTTTTTGTATTTTAAGGATTCCTTATTAATGGCTTGAATTAAACTTGTCTTTCCAACACCCGTTTTACCAATTAACATCAATCGTTCCATATCAAGACCTAGTAAGCATAGCAGGTGTAAAATGAAGCACATTTTCTAGTACATTAATGATTTCCTTTAACCCAGCATCTACATCGGAAACATCCCCCACTACAACAAGAGAACCACTAAATCGATCTAAGAATCCGATATCTACGCCAGATGTTTTCACAGCCACATCAGCAGCAATTATAACAGCTTCACTTGGAGTAATCGTTAGAACACCGATAGCCCCCTTTTGATCTTCAGACAATCCCAATTTCTGTCTTACACTCTCCATTGGATTTGCAATTATATGTGCCAATGTAACCTGCTTACCAGGAACATATTCCTGTATAACTCTTTGTTTTTGGTCAAATTCCATATAATACTCCTATTTTGATTATAAAAAAAGCTCGCAACAAAAATGTTGTGAGCCTCGTTACTCATGTATCAATACGCCGTTGTATTAATAAAATGGTATCATACAGGATAACATATTTCAAGTCTATTTATCTTTATTTTTAGAATTTTCTGAACAATTGTAAAATTAGGTAGATCACACCTTTCATCATTCATCAATCAAACTTGATTATATATATGTTTTACAAGAAGTTTTGCATATCTATCTAAATAAATATTTATATTTGAAACGATTATTCATGAACCATTACAATAAAAAGGTTATCTCTTTTATGTTTAATACTTTGGATGACTAGAACAATATTCTAAGTATTTCTGTCTAGCTTCAATAATTGACAGTAAGTCGAGTAGATGGGTTTAAATTAAGAATTACCTTCTGTGTTCAAACACTCTGGCTGTTATTTAATTAGAATTAAGGACATCAACTTCGGTAGTATACTTTTAAATTATTATGAATAAGTTAATGTTTTATACCTCATCCCACATCTTCTTTGATCCATAGATAAGTGTTACAATGAAACAAGTACGTCACAAAGTATATTATAAAAATTAATTATCTACATAGGTGCGGAGGCTACAAGATGAATTGCTTTAAAATGTGGGATAGTAAAATTGTATTTAAAAATGGATGGTATTTGTATCTTGATGGGAAAGGCAATAATTCTGTTATTTCTCCACAATGTGCTAGAGAAATCGAAATAAATCATTATCGATATATGGCTGATATGGATACCAGCCGTGGTGGAATAGAACCTGATTACGCCTTTAAGGGTAGAGGATTTGATTTAATTGATGGTCAGTATGTTTATTTGAAACCATTAACAGTAGAGTCACTATCTAAGGGACAAGAGGTTTATTCGATAAATAATAAATTAGTGATTCCCTCAAAGGTTGGAGAAATAAACATCAATTATGTACATCGAAACGCATTTACTGATATTCATATTCTTGAAGAAGTGTTTGTTCCAGAAACAGTAACTGCAATTGGTATTAACGCATTTTCAGGATGTAGCAATCTAAAAATAATGAATCTTCCTAGAACGCCACTAACTATTGAGAAAGATGTATTCAAAGATACATTCCTTGAGAAATCATTTAATGGTTCAGCATTCTATATCGGAAAACATCTAATTCAAGCAAATAAAAATATATCCGGAGAATATAATATAGCCAATGGTACCTTATCTATCGCAGCTAATGCATTTGATCAATTTATCAACCTTAAGAGTATAACAATACCAAATAGTGTATCTACAATTGGTTATGGCGCATTCTCAGGATGTATTAAACTAGAAAAAGTCGATATGCCTGAATCACTCGAGCTTCTTGGCGATTCTTCTTTTTATAACTGCCATTTATTAAAGAAAATTATTGTACCTGAAAACGTTAAATCATTAGGCAAATCAACATTTGAAAATTGTACATCTCTAGAAGATATACAATTACCCAAATCATTAACGTCAGTAGGATTTTCATTTATTAAGAACACAAAAATATTGAATCAATTCCGTGCAGATAAAAGTAATGTTCTCTACATAGGAAAATGGTTAATTGAATATAAAGCGCAGTATGAAGGTGACCTGATTATTAAGTCAGGGACTATAGGGATTGCTGATCAGAATTTATTATCCTACAACTTCAAAAAAAGATGTATCAGGTCAATAAAATTCCCCAAAAGTTTAAAATATATCGGCATGAGTGCATTTGAGAAATGTAACGCTTTAGAAGAGATATCACTGCCAAAAGGTTTGCTTGAGTTAAGAGTATCTTCTTTTAGAGATTGCATAAGTGTCAAGAAAATCATTGTTCCAGAATCTGTATCACTTATTGATACTTGGTCGTTTATGGGATGTGAAAATCTTAGCGAGATATCAGTATTAGGCAGATCAACAATAATTACAGCTCCTGCTATAACAGGTCGTAAAGACAAAAAAACGGTATCTATCATTGGGCTAAAAGGATCAACTGCTGAAGAATACTGTAACAAATATGGCGAGCAATACTCTCTACAATTTAAGAAGCACAAAAGAAAATTTCTAAGCTTCATAAAAGCCTAATATTCGCATATTAGGCTTAACCTTTAATAAATAAAGCTTGCTAGCAAAATATAATCATTCGTCTGGCTGGAAGAAAAGTCTGATTCAGCAAAACAACCTTATAGCGTTTCAAAATCACATACCACTTCATAATTTTCATTTCAAGAATGGCGTCTAAATGAAATCCATAGTAACTAAGTTATTCTTTATTTTAAAGGCGTTTCTATGTGATCTCAACTCGTTAGGGATTTCTCTTTGTATACTGAATAATATGTCCTTTAACATTTAGAAATGTCATCAGACCACCATATAGGCTACCAACAAAGTTAACTTTACTCGTCCCCTCAGATGTTATACTGCAGTGAGTTCATCTGTATTATACATCAAAAGTGATGGAACGACTATGATTGTCAATTCCATCACTTCTGTGATTTTTTTACGCAGCCTGTTCTATAAACAACTGCAGTGAGTTAAATTCTTAAGTGTTTTTTCGCAATGTCATAGAAACACTTACACGCCTCTTCTTCAGAAGCAAAACTACCAAACTCATTTTTCTTTCCACGCTCCATATAAAATACATTCCATGTGTCACCATCTTGAATTATATGGTAAGCATCATCCTTTAATGAACCGTTTATCGAATAACTGAATCGATTAGCTTTACTTTTTTCCATTGTGCTTCTTAGTTCTTCAATTCTCATTAGTTGATAACCTCCTTAACAACTTTCAAGAAACCATCATCTATTAGTTGTTGTACTGATTTCCCACTACCTAGATAATACTGGATTCCCATACCTGGTTGTCCAAACCATGGTGCAATTTCACCATCACTAACTTCAATTGGCTTGAGAACTTCATATACAAAATAATCACTAGTTTCTTTCTTTCCTGGGTTCAATGCTCTTGCACCGTATGGTGTACCTTCAGGCGATAGATACGCTCCACCTGGATGTCCATATCGGTCAATTGTTGAACCTACTTGTAGCGTTTCTGGATTTGATACACCATTCAAGAAACCATCAATATTTGGGTCTCCTTTAGTACCAGGCCAGATAATATCCATGTTCTCGTCATAGTATTTACCAATCCAACCACTTTCTTCAGCGATTGAACGTTGTAACTTTGCAATATCAGCTTCTGTCCAATCAGCCTTTTTAAATGTGTCAGCCATTAACTCATACTTATCAGTATCAGCCCATTTCGAGATATTCGAAGATTTTACAATTTGAATAGCGTCATCAACGTTTGCAGCTTTACCTATATCTGCTACTACATCAACAAGATTACTCATCCCCTCAGATGTGAACTGCAGTCAGTTCATTATATCTTAAAAAAGTGATGAGGATAACCCTCACCACTTTTCGCCTTATAATGATAAATCTATATCTGATTCATCAACTGTCATTAACTCTAAGAAATCATTGTTTTTGTCAACGAACTCTACTTCATACTTATAGGGAGATGCATTCAAAATTAGCAATACAACACCTTTCGTTCCACACTTTATTTTTTCACTTAAATCATGTTTCGCATATATAACATCATATTCTTTTATCATGCATTTCTCCTTTTAGTTATTTTTTCGTAGGAATAGCAGTAACTAACCTAACGACACCATCCTCAATATTCTTTATCCATGCAAACTTCACGTCAATTACTTTTCCATTTGCACCAGTGATTGAGATGAACTGGTCAAACTTCGTTCCATATTCTGTAACAGCTGTTTGTACAGCATTTGCAGGATTGAACTCGATTTGCTTGGCAAGGTCATCCAAATTATCTTTTGTAAACCCTAAAGCATCTCTAAACCATATAGCTTTATCTCCACCTACAGGATGGTCCAAGTCAAGTAAATAGTTAGCAAGTTTATCATTGACACTTTGCTTTGTTAAAACAAGATTACTCGTCCCCTCAGATGTTGTACTGTCGTCTGAGAAAATGAATGGCAACAGTCTTCAAACCATTGCCACTATTATATCATGCAACCTTTTCCTTTGTCTCCTTTTGATGAATATTTGCAACTTCAACAAGAGGCATTCTGTACTCTGTTTTGGTTCTCATCATGCCAAAGATGATGTTCACGAGCCTCCTCATGACACAAACGAGAGCTTGTCCTTTGGACTTACCTTCCTTCATCTTCTTCTGGTAGTAGTTGTAGAATGCTTGATTTCTTGGGATCCTGCTACCTCGTGAGATTTGTACTTGTTGTACTGCTAGAAAGTAGAAAATGCCGTGTAGCTTTCTGTTTCCTTGCTTTGAAACCTTGTCCTTACCTTTCCCTGCACTTGAGAAATTCACAGGGGAAATTCCTGCAAACTTGGCGAGTTTGTTAGGGTTCTTGAATCGATGAATGTCACCAATCTCTGCAATGAGGTCACAAGACGTCACCGTATTCACTCCAGGCATGGATTTTAGTCGATAGCCTAGCTTTGCTTCAGTTTTCTCCATGATGGATTCAACTGCCTCGATTTCTCTCTTTAGGTACAAAAGCTGACGAACCAAACTTCTCACAATCTCGTCTCGTTCCTCTTGGTAATCAGTTGTTGTATTCCCATCTGTACGGATGATGTCCATGATGGCTGTTGCCTTTTTCGTTGAGAGTCTATTGCCACTTGCTTCACGTAGTACCTCTGCCAATCCCTCCACAGTGAAGTCTTTCAGATGCATTGGTGATGGATAGGTCTCCCAGAAATATAGTGCTGTTTGTCCTCTCACTTTTGAGAAGAACTTGTTGTAACTTGGGTAGTGGTGCTTTAGTTGTTCTTGTAGTTGATTCGTTGCCTTTGTTTGGTCTTTGATGAGTAGGTTTCTTCTGTTGACCAATTGACTAAGTGTCCAGTGCAAATCTTGTGGATTGGCATCAGGTAGTCTATCCAGTTTATGCAACAAGACCTCTGCTACACACTTAGCATCATGAGCATCATTCTTCTTGTACTGTGCATCTCCTTTACGATAGCCTGCAGCTAGAGCCGCATTAACTTCTTTGGTGATGAATCCCATTTGACGTAAGAACACAGCCAATGAACGACCATTACCACCCACATCCTCCAATCCGAAGATGAGGGTTCTTCCATCTGCTTTACTCTTGATTCTGTCAACTAACTTGATGAACTCAGAGGGTTTATTCTCAAACTCGTATGTATCAATGACTGTTGAAAAACAATCCATTGTCACAGCAGTATGAGTGTATTTATGCAAATCGAGTCCAATGTAGACCTGACTTAACTTTTCTTGATATTCTTTTGGAATTGCCATATTTTCTCCTTCCAGTATGACGTCGGCAACCTCAGATTCGAGCCTTCATCACCAAATCATTGGTCATGGGCATGGGGACGAAAGCCAGTCCGTATTGCTGGAAATGTTGCCGATGGCAACTTTGTTCCAATGAACCATCACATTTATGATATATGCTTGATGGTCAGTTATTTACGATTTATTATGATTGATTTCAATTATGTTCAGTTGGACTCTTGGACGCATGGACGCTTCCTTTCAGACCATCAGTTCTCCAGAAAAACAGGAAACCAAATGTCATCCAGAACAATGTGTCCATGTGTCCTTTTTGCCCAGTTTATTCGTATTCTTTGATGAGACGAATACCTGTGTGGTATCGGAAGGCATTAGAGCGCCCCGCTGTCGTTTCGATGCCTCTTTTCTTAGCTTCAGCTTCAAATTCTCTCCAGAAAGCTTTAGCACTGATGTTGGCTTGGTTCTTGTAACCATTTTCTTTTGACCATGTTTTGTAGGCAGAGTAGACAAGCTTGTTATCCACTCTTTCTTCTGCTTCACCTGCTACAACTCTTTCATCGAAGAATTGAATCATTAGACTCAACTCAATCTTGTACTCTTTGAGTAGCTTGTCACTTGCCTCACATGGTGAAAACTTGAAGTCATTTTCTTGTAGTGTTGCTAGACCTTCCATTGCCAGATTGAAGATGCCAGGTAGTTCCTCATACAATTTTGTGCGAAGGTTAGGGTCATTCTTAGTACCACCAAAATGTTTTGTGAATGGTAGAAAATCTAGTCTTCTGAACAGTCCATCACTTCTGTCATTGGTGAGTGGTAGATTGTTGAATGAGAAGACCATTTTACAGTATGGTCGAAACATGAAACTATCCACCCCCTTATGAGCAGCATTGATGAGGTCTTCACCAACAATCGCTTTGAAGTTCTGACTCGAGAAGCCTTTATTACCCACTTCATTTTCTGATGCAATGTTTAGTAGTTTATTATACAGACTCGCTCTTTCAAATCTATCTTCTAGGTCTGCTAGCGAAACGTTACTGACATTATCATTGCCATTAAGGGCAATTAATACAGCAGAGTACACGCCCTTACCGTTACCGCCTGCACCAAACATGAGTAGAGCCTTTTGTGCTTTAGTTTCTGAAGTGACACAATATCCTAGCCACTCAATAGCTTTTTGAATTCTTTCTTGGTCACCTTCAAACACTTCATCTAGGAACTGCTTGAAACGAGGACAATCAGCCTCATCGTCATACTCAAATGGTAGTTGAACCGCACTGTAGTAATTGGGGTCATGTTCCACGAGTTCATGACTCTCTGTGTTATACATGCCATTTTGCAGATTAATGAGGTGCTTATGTTGATTAAGTGGTTCATCTGTAAAAAGCATTCTACGAAGAACTTTCAACACTTCACCTTCATGCTTAGATTCATACAATCCTTCTTTAACACTTTCCATTTCTTCGAAAATGTACTGCCCCATTTCTTCTAGACTTACGACGTACCATGAACCAGTATGGTATTCATAAAACATCTTGTTCTGTGAGTACAACAGCTTGGATTTCTTCACGATTCTCTTAGAAAACGTCACCGAGTTAAAGCCGTAGATGTCGCCATCTTTGTTGAACACAAACCCCATTTCATATAGAGCTCGTTCAACCTCATCCATTCGATGGAGAGGAAATTTATTATTTTTCATTGCCATTTCTGACCTCCTGTATTATACTGGTGATGCGCATCACAGGATTAATCAATTGATGCCTTAATTCTACAGGAATCAGATATTTAGACAATAACAGAGGTCCTTGCCCAAATTGGGTAAGGGCTTTTTTAACGACTACGTCCTAGGGTAAAACCGAATGTTACAATTATATTACAAATGCCACCAAATCACCTTTTATGTCAACAAAAGCACAACTATGGACGTCACTTGTTTTCAGTAGAACTATTGATTTCACTGGGTTAGGACGCATGGACGGAAGAAACACAGAAATTCATGTAGTTATTATTTTTTTCTTATCCTTTTCATAGAGAGAAAAGAATCTATCCAAGCGCCCCTCTTCTTGGCTCTCATGGATTTCTGCAAAATTGTAACTATCCAATTCACGCCCAAACGGGCAAAAAAATAGCAGGTGATTGTTGACCTGCTACTTATTGATTTATTTCTTTTTCTTCTTGGTAGTCATCAAATGAATGGTAACTGCTGTGGTACTTCCCATTGTGAACAGTTCTATGGCTGTTTTAATTGCTATTGGTATTACTATCATATTATCCCCCTACATTGCTGTTGCGACTTGTTCTGTTACTGCTAGTAGTCCTAATGTTACTACGAATCCAATTACAAACCATTGCATATCATATCTCCCTTTCCTTGTTGTATCCATTTTTCTATAGCTTCCCCATGTACTTCTGACTGTAGGCATAAGACAATTCCCTCTGCATCGTTGAGAAGTATAGTAACTCTATAGTATTTGATCCCATCAATCAAAACATCATCGACTGCTTCAACTGCTTTATCGATTAGATAAATTGTCTCTTCATATAGTCCTATTTCAGGCAGATGATGAATGCTATCTGATATTTCTAATATTGCTATCTTACCGATTTCTGTGAAATCATAGGTCAGATAGTCTTCACCCAAATTGTCATGAACCAGTTCCTTGAAGAATGCTTTTATATCTAGTTTGAGCCCTTCTGAAATATTACTTGTAGTAATGTCATCCCAACTTGTTATGATTATCATTTTGCCTCCTTAGAGCATGTTGACTGCATTGATTTTCTCTTGTCTACTACAACCAATGTAGAATCTCGCTGTTGTTTCAATGGATGCATGACCAGCTAGTTGACTAACTGTAGAAAGTGGTACTCCGACAGATATTAAACTGGTGCAAAAGTGATGTCTGAAGCGATGTGGGGATAGCTTATGACTTAACTTAGCTTCCTTTGTGATTCTAGTGAGTACTCTATTGATGGCATCTCGATTTAATGCTCCTCTTTGTCCTAATAGTAAGTAATCTGACTTGAAATACTTATTATGTCTTCTTTCCAGCAAATACTTCTTAATGCTTTCCACCAACTCTGGCTTCAATGGAATCTCTCTGTATTTACCACCTTTACCAATGACCTTGAGATGATGTGACAGAAAATCAATGTCCTTTATCCTGATGCCACAGAGTTCTGAAACACGTACTCCAGTAAATAGCAGTAGTTGTACGATTACCTTGTCCCGAATGTGTTTGGCATTCTCTATGTGAAAGAGAAGTGATTCCACAGTTTCATCCGAATAGACCTCAACAGGTTTTTCAGACCCTTTGGCAATCTTAATTCTATCTCGCCCCAGTTCCACTACCTTGTCTGTCATGATGCCTTCGTGGATGAGAAAATCATTGAAGCTTTGTATGCTGTTCAGTTTCTTGTTGATGGTCGTTGGTTGGTAGTTCTCTTTGATGAGATGGTTCTTATAGCTGTTGATGGTGAATCTGTTGAGACTCCCTTCAAATGTCATTGATTTAGACTCAATGTATTTTAGGAATCCTTTGGTATCACCTGTGTAGCTTTGAATGGTCTTTTCTGCCTTGCCTTGCTCTCTGAGGTACGACTCGAATGTTTCAATGTAGTCCATGTGTGACTCCTTTCCCCACGAAAAAAACAATGGTAGTCTCACCATTGGTTTCTTCACTCGTATTGTCGTTTTATCGTGTTTTCAATTCAGTTCCTTTGGAATGTCCCCACTTTCCTATCTGAACCGTTTTTACCTACTTACCATTTGTTTCTGATGGTACTCTCATGTCATTGACTGCAGAACTAACATTATGCAGTGTGCTTTGTTTTCTCAAAAACAGAAAAAGTGATGGAACGACTATGATTGTCAATTCCACCACTTCACTTATAAATTATGTCGCGAGATTATCGCATTTTATGTTGCGAGATTTTACTCATTAGTAATCTCATTTATCCAATTGAATATTTCACCATTTAAAAATCCATTGCAATAATCGTTACCTTCAGCAACTTCCTGCAAATTTAGAATTTCCTCACCTTTTTTTGAATAAATAAGCTGATAACACTTTTCAGTATCAAATATATTCATAGTTGAAAACATAGTACTTGAAATCACATCCTTAAACAAAAGTAGAAAACCTTCTTTTTGCTCAGGTGTTAACTGCTCTACAACTGGTGAGATTTTATCCATTATTTCCTTATACGCAGGTGCAGTCATTTTCCCAGGTTCAAAGAAACACTTAGCATATTCTATTCCTTTTACATAGGTTTCCTCAGTAAACTTTTTTCCAAACTCTTTCAATACCTTTTGCTTATCCATCTTTACCTCCATGCAACTCAATCTATTCCAATTATACTACGAAAAAAGTGATGGAACGACTATGATTGTCAACTCCACCACTTTGAGTGTTTTTATGTTGTTAGTTCGAACTATAAATGTAGTGACTTTATCCAAAGCATTTAGTAATACATATTGAAATTAATCAATTATAACTTCTTCCTGTTGGAAATCAGCATACTTATCAATCTCAGCCTGCCACATCTTACGCAATCCTTCAGAAATGTTTGCACCTTTACCTCTTGCAATTAAATCCGCCTCGCGTTCTTCAATAGAAAGCTTAAATCTTTCATCGATGTAATCACTTTTACATTTTTCGATGAAAGTATTAAACTCATCACAAATTAAATCAGTTCTCCCACCTAACTCATGGTCTTGAAAAAATACCTTCCCGTAACTATCATTTGATATACCAATGGTAATGTAATTACCAAATGAATCATATGCAATTGGGAATAATGAATGTTCAATCCATTCACCTAAGCTTAATGCATCTACACTCAGCTTGACATCTCCCAAACCATAATATCCTCTTACATCAGATGAAAGTTTACCCGATTTGAACTTTGTTTCAGGTGTATAACCACCATTGTATTTTAGAAGAAACCTCTTGTATTGCTCAGGCAAAGTAATGCTAAACTTATCCTCATAATAAGAGATTCTTTCACTAACATTTTCATTGTCGAATTTTGATATTAACATTTAAACACTCCTTATTGATTTAAACTATGACCACCTATGTGTCTGAATTTCTTATGAATATCCTCTTGTACAAGTTGCATTATACCATTTTCAATATCATGGTGAGCAACAAAGCCAGCAGGTATTTCATTGATACCATAATCATTCTTTAAAACTTCCTTTAGCTTCGCCATATCTTTTGTTCTATCACCAGTAAATGAACCAATATTAACTCTATCAAGAACTGGATGTAGGTATTCATCTGGGAACTTAACAAAGCCATCAATGTATGGAACCGCTTCGCCTGCTGCTGATGTATATGTCCATATTTGCTTACCATCCACAGTCTTTATGTTCACTTGTCCACCATTTCCTAACCACTTCTCAACATTAGGTGAGTACTTAGGCTTATTATCTGCTAAGAACTGAGTAATATTACCATCATAGGCCTTTTTCATGTCGTCCCAGCTACTGAACGACTTTCCAAGATTACTCGTCCCCTCAACAGACTCTTCAATAATATTATTAACCAAAGATATATGATCGTCAACGACTTTCTCTCCGATAGCCTGAGATTTTGCAACCTTTTCCTTTAAATTTTGGCCTAATCTCATGTCAATTTCTGTTGCCCCAGTTTTTTCAATCAACTTGTCTTTAACGACTTTAAACTTTGGACTTTCCCATACTTTTTCCAGAACTTCAAATACATATCCGATAGAATTTTTACCAGCTTTTACTAAAGGTAATATTTTCTTAAGTATAGCTTTCATAATAACTCCACACCCACCTGTGATGAGTCCAGATACTGCTTCGAAAGTAAGCTTTCCTAAGACATAACCGACTTGATAACCTAGTGGCTTTTCTAACTTTTCAATAAGTGATTTGTATGTCCCTCTAATAACTCCTTTCCATATTTTAATAGTGAGTTTATTCCATGCTAGTAATAACTTAATAGTTAGAGTACCCTTCACAAGATTCTCCATGTAACATTTAGAGGTCTCTTCAACCTTACTAATAACCAAATCTTCTAACTGATTTCGTCCATCTTCAGTACTAATATATGTTTTAAACTCTTCAGCTAACTCCTCTCCAAACTTAAAGAGATCTATGATGTCGACTATATCCTCGGTAAGACCAAGTTCAAAACCACTTCCAAAGGTGTCAGCTTCATATTCCAATTCTACTTCAAATTGATCATTAAAATCATTTAATATTGAATAATCAAATGAATCTACACCATTTTCAAAATACTCATAGAAACGTTTATTTAAGTTTGGTAACTTGTTAGTTTTTAACAAGAGTTTCATTTCATTTAGACAAATCTCAAGCCTTTCCTTTACTAAATTATACTTCCCACTTATCTTAACTTTTTTCTCTGTATTACCTTTATCATACTCTTGTTTACAACTTAAATAACTTTCATAAAGAGCTTCCAGTTCGTTTTTTCTTTCTAGAATTTCACCTGATATAAACTTCTTATTCTTTGAGTAGTATTTAGAACTTTCTGCAGATGCTTTTTTCAACCAGTTCAAATAATCGGTTCTTGATACCCATATACCATTACCAACAGGATACTTTTGTGATTCATATTGACCACTTGGCATCCTTACATAGAATCTTCCTTTATCTGATATCATGTTGAATATCTTGTTTTGTACACTTTCAAAATGTATTTTTAACGTAAGCGAATTATGATCATTATAAATTTTTTTTAAGGAGTTATAGCTACTTTCTTCATTTTTATGATATTCTCGAACTTGTTGTTCAAGGAAAATCAACTTATTTTTTATTTCAATTGAGATTTCAGCTTTTAGTTCTTCATCTCCTTTATGATCATCATAATATTTTGCTAATGTAGCAATCGATTTTTTGGCATATTCTGGAATTACAACTGCATTGCCAGAATCCTCTTTTAGTTTATCAAAAGTTTTTTGATCGCAATACTCAGTTTCTGTGAATCCATTTTCACGTTGATAAGCTCTTACAATTGCTTTCAGTTGACTGCTATACAAACCATCTACATTGACATCTTTTTTTAGTACTTTCAAAAGCTTTTGAATTTCCTCAGTTTTAGCATTATAATTACCATTTACTAGATTATTCTTATAGAGTAACTCTATTTCTTCAATCATCTTGTTTACTGTGTCTTCAACTACAAAATCAGATTTAAATAATCTATAAGCATCTGAATCTGTTAACTTATCTCTCACTGGATAACCAAGATTTTTCAGATCTACTTGATATTTATTAAACCATTCGCCATCTGTTGAATCATAGTAAGCTGAATCAAAGCTACTAATATCTCGTCTTCCAGTAGATGTTGTGTACATAAAACTTGAACCTACTTGAATAACATAACCAGCAGGTACTAGTTGATCAGCTACTATATAATACTTTCCAGCTTTTAAGAAAGCTCTGTCTACAAGATTACCTTTAGAATCCCATACATTTGCAGGTATGCCATCACTTTCATTGAAATCATTTAACAAAGAATCGTATGTAACTTTATCGCAATACTCAGTTACAGCAAAACCTTTTTCAACTTGGTATGCCTTTACAACATTTTTTGTTTTCTTACCATACAAGCCATCTATAATTATTTCCTTTTTTAGCTCTTTTAGAATAATTTGAATTTCTTCAGTTTTTGAATTATAAATTCCATTTACAAGATTACTTTCATAGAGCAATTTAATTTCTTCAATTTTTTGATTTACAGCATCATCAACTGAAAAATTTGATTTAAAAACTCTTTGAGCATCAGAATCATCTAGCTTATTAGCTACCGAATAACCAAGCTCTTTCAAGTAAACTTGATACTTGTTAAACCATACACCACCTGATGAATGATAATAAGCCGGATCAAAATAATTGATACTTTGTCTACCAGACGAAGTTATAAATTTGTAAGCAGACCCTACTTTAATAACATAACCTAGAGGTACTAAGTTACCATCCGACACATAATAATCTCCTCCTTGTAAAAAGGCACCCGATACTTTATTACCTGTAGAATCCCAAATATCAGCATCAACTTTTGGTGTTTCTTTTATTGTTTTATACTGTCCCTTTGATCTTTCAAATGTATTCTGATCAAAGCCATCTATGTATTCAGGACCATTAGCTGTCACTACACAAGCTTTATCTCCGATCATGTATACATAACCAATTGCCAAAGGTTTTTCTGTAGAAATATTGTAGGCTCTACCATCTAAAACAATGCAAGAAGTTCTTTCACCTTTTTCTGTCCAAACCTTGGGATGACTCACACGTTTTTCTAAATAATTCTCTCTAGATTTAATCTTTGATAACAAGCCGGATAGATGAGATTTTGAATTGACAATCGCTTTTATTTGTCTCAGTTTTTTAGTCAAGGCTGTCTTTATCTGATTTTCATAATCCTTATATTCTCTAGACTCTTTTTTTCTCTTTTCATCATCTTGTTCAGCTTTTCTCTTTTGCGCTGAAGTATAATACTTACCATGTGAGGTTTCATAAACCCTTGGCTCAAACGTTATAGACTTTTGCGCGACATTATCACTAATTTTCATATAGTAGATACCACCTGCATATGAGATATAGCCATTTGGAACTCTTTGATGATTCATCAAGTAAGTCTTATTATTTTTTAAATATGCAGATTTTTTACTTCCATTAGGCGCCCATACATATGTCGTGTATACTCTTACAGCTGAAGAACTTTTGATGTTCCACTTAGCAGGAACCTTAACTTTATATCTATTTGATCCTTTAATTTCCTTTTTCACTGTTTTATAAACAGCCGATATATGACGTGTTCGTTTAACCTTTTTTTTATAAGGAACTCTCCTCGTAACATAGTGAGATTTTTCAGGTACTTTTACAGTTTTTTTATTATAACCTGTTTTTGCCTTTTTGATTGGTACATTTTTATATACTTTTTCTTCTACAGTAGTAGCAACCCTTTTTGTTTTATGCTTATATACGGGTTTTACATAGGTAGTTTTTTTAGCATATTTAGCAGGTACCCATTGTTTTCTTGGAATGCCATCACCTTTTTTGTCATATACCCACTTGTAATAACCTTTCTTAACAAGTACACGTTTCGTAGTCCAATATCCATCCTTAATCTTTGTTTTGACATCTACGTTTTTGTACTTAGTAACTGTTTGATAACCAAAAAAAGTCTTTTTGTAGCCAGTCGTTACATAATAAGTATATGGTGTTTTAACTACTTTAGTCGTTGCTGGGCTATCAACTACTTTAACTCTTTCATCTCGATGTTTTGTTATAGTAACAGTGTAATCTTCTTCTCTGGCTGGTGAAACCAAAACACGTTCATTAACAAAAGATGTCTTACCGGGTATTACTGTGTAACTACCTCTCGTTGGTTTAACACTCACAACTTTATAAGTTTCACCAGTTTTAACAAACTTAACGAAATATTTCTTACCACTACTTTCTCCAATTTCACTACCATCCACAATCTCGTATCTTTCATCACTGCTCTCAACTGTAACAGTTGGTTCTTCTGCAAACATTATTAATGTAGGCATCAGCATACTAAAGCATAGAATCAATGAGATTAATTGTCTATAAATTTTTTTTCTCATGTTTACTCCTTTTATGTTTTTATTTAAATGTTTCGTTATTTGGGCTCTCCTTTCTCTTGGTTAACAAAACACAACTAACACATTTAGACTCAACATAATGCATTGAGTTTCATCTGCAGATACGTCATCGCCAAATATCCATATCCACTTGATTCATACTTAAAAATTAAGTATAGTTATTATAGATGAGTTTCATCTAACTAAGCTGAGAACAGTTGTCGCCAAACAATTATCCTGTTCTCAGCTATTTATATAACTGCAATCAAAGATAAGATTGCAGGTGTCATCACAAATATCAGCATCGCTGGCAAAACCAAAAGAAGTAATGGCATAAAAAGTTTTATAGAAGCCTTCTCTGCTAATGACTTTGCTTTTTCAGTTCGCTTCTTCCATAATTCTTCTGATTGCTCTAAAAGAATCTGTGAAATCCCAGAAGCACCTTTTTCAAACGATTGAATCATGGATGATAGAAAAATACTCAAGTCTGTACATTGATTTCTATTAATCATCCTTTCAAAAGCTTGCTTTCTAGAAAATCCCATATCCATTTCTAATATGGTATCTCTAAATTCTTCTGATAAAATATCATCTTTTGTTCGAGTAATTTCTCTAATAGCTTCAGTTAGCGACTGCCCTGATTCAACAATTACAGCAATGGAACTTAGAGTAAAAGGCAATCCCTTCTGTATATCTGCTATCCTTATTACTTTTAAGTTTTTAAGCCATAAGTTGGGCCAAAAATAACCTATAAAAGGTAATGTAATAGCCAATATTTTATACAGGTTAAGCTTAAGGAATCTAAACAGTATAAAACCATATAGTATTCCCAATACAAACATACCTACTTTTAAACCCATATACTTATAAGGATCAAAACGATTTTTTAAACCTGCATATAGTAGGTTTTCACTAAGTTTTTTTGACCGATTATATTTGACTTCATACTTGAGTATCTTCAAAATCTTACTACCAAAATCTGCAATTCTATCAAGTATACCACCTTGATTTGTTATTTTTTTTCTGTTCGATGTCTCATTAACAGCTTTTAACAAGTTCTTAAAATCGTGATTCCAAACTTGCTTGTATCTCGGTCTAAATGAAACAACACAAAGTAGACCTACTAAGCAACTTATCAAATAAATCATCTTATCCCCCACTGAAAACCTGATTGACTTCAAGTGTCTTTTTCTTAAAGTCAAATATCTTCATAAAGTAAAACTCTACATCTACTGATGTTTTCACACTAATCATATTATTATTTTTTACTGTCAAGGAGATCAACTGAGCATTATCAAAGTTTCTCTTTAACATTTTTTCCATTTCACTTCTAGCGAGTGCTTCATCAACAACAACAGTATGGCTTAGATTCCATATTTCCTTATCATATGCAAGTAAAATTGTTGATTTTCCTGCTGCTTCAGTAGAAGACTCTAATAAGGCTTTTTGATACATTATATAACCTGTATCTATAATTAAACCAATCATACCTATTAAGAGTGGCAATAAAATTACTGTCAAAATTAACACACTCGCATTTTCATCCTTTATTAACTTCATTCGTCTTTTCCAATATAGTATTCTGCTGTATTAGTAATAGTCACTGACTCGTTATCTAAAACAAAATCTGCGAATGGTAGTATAATATCAAAATCATATTCTACAGTAACTGATAACATACCATCCTCTTCTGAAACTGAGTACCTTCTCCCCTTTCCTGGCAAGTTCTCTTCAACCATTTTTAAAGATGCAGCTTTAATATCACTTTCTTTTTCACTTTGTGTCATTTCATCATTTCTCCAAATGGTTGCACCATATCTTGCTCCATTGGCAGCAGACATAGTAACAATGATTTGTGAGTAAATTAGTAGACTAACTGTTATACCAATCATAATAAACATCAATATAACAGGTAAGACAATAGCTGTCTCTAAGACTGCTTGTCCACTTTCCTCTACCACCTTATTCTTCACTTGGTGTTGTACCTTTTAATGAATTTAGAAGTGCATCAAATATGTTTTTTATTTCATCGCCAATTAATGAAAAAGCACCGATTGCACCAATAAGAATCAAACCTACAATAAGTGCATATTCTGATACTGCCTGTCCATCTTCATCCATCATTAAATCTCTAAATACTTTCATAAAAATCCTCCATTTCTGAATACATAATTTTTTCTCTATTTAAAAGCTTTGACTTATCAAGGCTAAATACAAACTTATCCTTAACTTTCACTTGTTTACCAAGTGTAGACAAAGTTATCTCACCATTTTTTACCCCATGGACCTCAATAATTTCATCAACTTTTCTCGTACCATCTGGCATTTTTTTTATATAAACAATAATATCAATTGCAGACGCAATCTGCTTTTTTATCGCTGATATAGGTAAATCCAAGCCTGTCATCAAAACCATAGTTTCGATACGACTAATCATGTCTACAGGTGAGTTTGCATGACCAGTAGTAATAGAACCATCATGACCTGTATTCATCGCTTGAAGCATATCTAAAGCTTCACCACTTCTTACTTCACCTACAACGATTCTATCGGGTCTCATTCTTAAAGCACTTTTAACTAAATCTCTTATCGAGATTTCACCCTTTCCCTCTACATTGGCTGGTCTAGCTTCCATTCGTATCAGATTATCCACTTGACTTATCTTCAGTTCAGCTGAATCCTCAACTGTAATGACTCTATGATCTTCTTGAATATAACTACTAAGAGCATTCAAAAATGTAGTTTTCCCCGAACCTGTACCACCTGCTATAACGAAGTTGTAACGTGCTTTTACTAGACAATTCAAGAAGTCTTTTGTCTTATGAGTTAAAGAACCAAATGAAACCAATTCTTCCATAGTAAAAGGATTCTTAGGAAATTTTCTAATTGTAACAACCGGTCCATCCAAAGACGCTGGTGGAATAACAATATTTACTCTTGAACCATTTGGAAGTCTCGCATCAACAATAGGATTACTCTGATCTACTTTTCTATTAATAGGCGAAACAATCTTATCAATAAGGTGCATAATTTCTTCATGGCTTCTATAGTTTAATCTGTTTCCTTTATGATCTCTGAGGATATTTAACTTTCCTTTCTTTTCATAAAAAATAAAATCAGTACCATTAATCATTATTTCTGTTACATCATCCTCATCAATATAAGGTTCTATGACACCATAACCAAACATAACTTGAAGAATGCTTTCACTCATTTCAGCCTTTTCATTGTTGGTCAAAACAATGTTCTTAAACTGAGAGGATAGTAGGTCATCTATGACTAACCACGTCGATGCCCTAACTTTTTCTCTTCTCTCCTCATAGGTTAAGTTTGAAAAATCAATTTGATCAAAAAGTCTTTGCTTAATTGTGTTAAAAAGTTTTATTTTTTCATCATCAAAATCAAGTTGACCTGTTCTGAGTTGTGTTCTTGTATGTTTAATATAGGATTCTAAATTCATTGTTCCTCCCATATTTTTTTTATTCCTTTTAAGAACTTTCTATTATCAACAAGATCACCAGAATTATGACTATTAATAAATTCATTCTTTAAACTTGGTATTTGGCATTGAAACTCTATGTTTATTTCACTTTCAAATTCCTTAATATTAATAGCTATTTGCTTTGTGTACTTATTTAAAATTACCTTTAGCTTGTACCTATCAACCATCAACTTATCCAAAATTTCTGTAAACTTCATTGTTCTCCAAAAGACTGTAATATCCTGTATCGTAACTAAGTTGATATCATCAGCAATCTGAAAGAGTCTTGCATTTCTCTCCGAAAGTTCAAATGATGTGTCAAATATAATATGATCATATTCTATAAATTCATTTATTAGGAAATCAACAAACTTATAATCTAACTTTTCCATCTGAATAGCATCTGTATTAAGTAACACATCACACTTCAATTGCTCATTGAAAACTATACAATCTACAGTTTCATTGTTTGCCTTCATAAATTTATTGGATAGGTAACCTATACCATTCTTTCTTTTGCTCACCCGTATAATCGATTCAAAACTTCCATGGAGTGTAAAATCAACAAGTAATACTTTCTTCGATTTTGCTAAATATTTACTTGAATACAACGCAAGCGTTGTTTTACCTACACCTCCTGCAGCTGAGCAAAATACAGATACTCTACTCATCTTCTCCTCCCTTCATAGTTTCAAGAATGATCTTATTGCTATCAACAGCTAACTCCAAATCTCTCACAGCTGATTCTAACTCTATAACAAGTTCATATAAGTCTTTTTTAGCATTTTCATTCTTTTCGGTTGCAAGTGCTTGCTTAGCAGCATTCATAGCATTAAATGCAGCTTCTAAGTTTTTTTCAGCCGATTGCAACTCTCTTTCCAAATCACTTAGTGATTGATTTTCATCAGACAAATTATGAACACTATTCCCTGATTGATCAATCAACATATAGCCCGCTTGAAGTAGTTCATGATAAAGGTCTTCTGGTAACTTCGGTATTATCGATACGTCCTTTGAGTTCTTTTTGGTTAACATAAAGTCAATGTTGCCATTGTATTTAGCCAGAGATAAAATCATCCCTTGCTCAGGCTTAACTATAATTTGAACATCCATTGAAGATTCTGATTTTAATGAAAGCACTTGATATACTTCTATTTTTTGTAATAGTATAGAACTATACATACCACCTGTTTCATTACTTGTAGAAGTATAAATAAGATCGATATATTGTCCTTTTTTTAGGTTTCCTCCTAGTGCGTGTGTTTTGGGGAGTGATATAAAAGCTAGTCTTTCTCCTTCCTGTAAGAAGTAATCACTATTAAGCTCACCTGAATCATCCATCACATCATCGTTTTCACTATCCTTAATTAGAAAGCTATTTTGGCTTAAAACTTCACCTTTGTTAATTGGAGAAATAACTACTTGATTAATAATCTCACTTTCACTTAAATAGGCTTCACTAAAAAAAAGAATATACTCTTCATAACCTATAGAAATTGACTCCAATAGGGTGCCGTCAATAATAGTTTCAACATCTAAATCTTCCTTAGCAATATATATTGTCACCTTCTCATCTAGACTTTCTAGGTATTGGTATGTCAACAACACAATACTCAGGGATAGTAATACCATTAGGATTATTCTTAATACAAATTTTTTTTTCAAATTTCACCTCGCTCCTCTCTATACCTCTTAACAACGGCATCAATACTTGTAGACAAATCACATTCAACTATATCTACTACTGTCTTTTCAAAAAATTTTACTTTCCATGGTCTTACACAAGCTATTTCAACAACTTCTTTTGAGCGATTGAATCCTATAACATTAATATCAAACATCATAAAACAGGTATGTATCCCTCTGCAATTTGCAATTAAATAAGCATTGTTGTTATAAATATTTTTTCTAAACATTAGACCTTTGAGTCGAAGATAAAAAGTATTTAATTCTATTATTTCAATCAAAATATTCCTCCATGTATTGTATAAAAAACAAGACCACAGTGTATAGGTACTGCATAAGGTATAGACTTTTCCAAGTTAAGTGTTATCAAAATAGGAAACTTAGACTTTAAACTTAATATAAATAATGCCATTAGCGCACCGATAACACTAAAATAAACACAAATATTTATTGATGTCATCAGTCCTAAATGACCTGTTAAAACAGCAACTAGTTTAACATCCCCCGCACCTACTTGCTTAAGTAAATATGGAATCAGAAGTATGCAAATGCCTAAGATAGTGTTAACTATGTAAAATAAGCTACCTTTAAGACTTTCACTATATGTTGTAACTAATATTCCAGCTATCCAAAAGATCAACAAAACCTTATTTGGTATCTTTCGGTACTTAATATCAAATATCATTACAATAAACGTCATAACTAAAGATAATCCAATCATCTATACCTCTATATCTATAATTTTTTTTCCTACAAAATAATTTATGACCAATAATATCGTTGCAAATATCATCAGTAATCTACCTACCAAAGACTCGTACATAGGAGCCATATATTTAGGTGATACTATACTTAAGATTAAGACCATGCAAATAGGAAGGATGGTTAGGAGCTTCGCTTCAGACCTTTTTCCAGAAACCAATGTGTTTATTTCATGCTCTATTTCAATCCGATCAGATATGATACTTGAAACACACTCTATTACCTTGATTAGATCCCCACCCTGTTTGTTAGTCATTAATGTTACATTAACAAAATCACTTACATCTTCTAATTCAGCTCTATTCTTAAAATTTATAAGCACATCTTCAATAGGCAACATCAGATCTAATTCGTATACTATTGTTTCAAACTCAATAAGAATTGGTTCTTTCGCATCCGCCAAGTAAATTCTATTCAAATCTTCATGTGTTTTTACTAAACCATTTCTTAAAGAACTCCCTGCTTTAATCGAAGTCGACAAAGCTCTCAATGCTTCCCTAAACTGATAGTTTAGAAGTTTCTTATATTGCTTCTTTCTATTTTTACTAATAATATAGGGTAATCCCGAGCTTAAAAATGTTAGAGTTACAGCGGAGGCCATGGATCTAAAAAAAATATTACTCATAATAAAAACGATTAAACCAATGGGCACAAATAACTTAAAGTACTGCTTTCTTGATAATGACTTGCTGATTCTTACATCTCGATTTTTTTTTACAGTTATATCATTTAAGACAGCAAAAGTTTGTCTAATTTCCCCTCTTTTACTGCTATGTCCAAACATAACCTTTATTATAAGGTTGTACAAAAGTGCCACAAGACTTAATAACATCAAACTAATCAGTAATTTCATCATTTACTCCATTCATAAAAGCAATATTATAATCTATCACATTATTAAAGTAATCTGTTGTAATAATCAATCTTGATACTTTACCTTCAGATGAAATATTGATATATTCATGTATCCAAGCTGTTAATGAATCTACTGGATATACATCCTTTTTAATAATCAAACCAGAAAAATCTCCAGCAATTTGCTTTTGATACTCAAACAATCTTTTAGCTTCATCTTCACTCAATTTATCAGAGAAAATAGTTTTGCATTCTAATCTTAAATCCTCTAAAAATCTATCTACATCTATATCTGAAATAACCTTAAAATCGTTGTAATAACCATAATAATATACATTTTCAATACTTTTGTAACTATTTGCTTCCAGTATTTTATTGTCCAAAGAAGTTTCAATAACACCATCCACATAATATGTTTGATTATCAAAAGCAGAAAAATCTATGCACAGTGCAAAGGCTTTTTCGTAACTAACGTTGATCATTCCTGCTACCATTTGCATATCAGATATATGATTAGCTGCTACCTTCTTCTTCATTAGGCGAATGTAATCCTTGAATGTTTCCACATTAAAAATTGAAGCCAGCTCATCGGATAACAGCGAATACAAATAAACATAATTGTCTTCTTCTAGATAGTCTTGGAATATGTCAGCATTAGTTTTTATTGACTCATATATTTCATTCTCAGTTTCTATATAACTTTCAGCTACTGATGCTCGATTCTTAGAAACATAATGAGATATATCCAAATCGCTATTCATACTTTGCATTCTTGAATTACTATCAAGCAAAGGAACATACCAAATATTATTCTTTTTTTCCAATAAGACTTTGCATTGAAAGTTTTTTAATAGGTACTTATCTTCATTTAATTGAATTAATTCATAATCATCTAAATCAATATATGTATCTTCCAAAGAAGTTAAAACATCTTCAGGTAACTTAAGCGGAATCTCCTCTTCACAATTATCTACTTCATAACTAACTGAGAATAACTCATCCTGTTTTATGTTGATCTCTAGAATCTCACTACTAGTTTTACCAAAGAACGTAATTTCATTTCCATTTACCTGATAGGATTCGATACCATTAAGATTATTGAATATATTTTCTAAAACTTGATTCTCCTTTAAATACTGTCTATTTGACGATGAACGAATCAGATCATAAGCTTGTGAGAATTCCATATTTACAACATGATTGCTAAACATCTCAGTTTCATTAATATCACTACTACAAGCGGTCAAAAATATTATGACAATTATACCTATGACACCACTAAAATATCTCATTTAATTCACCTCTATATATTGCTGCTACGTTATAACTAACAATTTTATTATTATCATCAAAAGTCACAATCAACTTTCCTAGTTCTTGATCTCTTGTTATAAAAGCTACTTCTATATTGAACTGACCTGTCATATGATAGCTATAGCCATTATTCATAGCATATATACTATCGAAGGAGCCAATAATTTTTTCTTGTAAGTTTATAAATGATATCAATTCCTCTTTTGTTTTAAAGCCTAAACTGTTCTTTTCTATTTCCCATAATGCGTCATAATCCTGATACTTAAGAGCTTGAATTAGATTGTTTAGAGCCTCAACCCTATCACTATAATTTTCATCATCAGATTGGTAAATAGATTTTCCTTCTAAAACTGGTTCTGTATTATAAACACCTGAATCATTAAATTCTACATTGTATTTCTTTGATGGATATACAAAAAATGATAAGATGTCATCCTTAATAAGGCTTCTATCATCTGTTACCACAACATCTTCTTTCACCTCTATAAAACTTGTAAAACCATATTCTTCAGAATCTGACATCATATACTTTCCATTGCCATATAGAAGATAATTTTGTACATCATAATCAACTTCAACTTCAAATATACTTCCATGATAGATAACTATTTGTGATATTGAACATCTTCTTTTCATCAAATCTAAGTAAGTCGTAAATTCATCAAAATTCATTTTGCTTTGATACTCTCTGCTCATCATGGAATATAGACGTTTATAGTTTGAACTTCCAAACTGATTAATACTTTCATGCGCTAATGCCTTACTCGATTCAATATTCTCATGATGTTTTTTTTCATAAGCTTCTAATAAACCTTCACTATTATAGTAGTAACTTGCATCCTGAGTAGGTAAAGAGGCGAGTATGCTATCTTTTGCTTCCTCAAATTCAACACAGTATAATCCAATTAATTCCAGTTCCTTATTTAAAATAAAGTTCACATGAAATTCACCTTTTTTCTCCTCATTAAATGCAACGGTAACAATATCATTTGATGTATCATCCTCTTTCGACCAAAATATAATCTTGTAATCCCCATACCTCGGTTGAATAAAAGCCATTTCAGTTTCAATATATTTTTTTAGAGCACTGCTTGAGTTAATATGTAAATCAAGAGATGCACCAAATGACTTGGAAGTATAATCAAATATCTTATCCAAATTGTTACTCTTTAAATAACTACACAGTAACAGTACTCGCTCTGAAATATATGTTGGTATTTGTGATAAGATTTCATCTGATTCTGTAAAAACAATATCAGCAATTAGCCATTTGTATGGCTGTTTCTCCCATATAATTTTGAATTGAATTTCTTTGTTAAGTGAATTCAATAAAAATGTATACTCAATTTGTGTTTCAGATTCATTTACAGTTTGAAACTTATAATTAGTTATGTTATTTAACGCATCACTTATTTCATCTAAGTATTCTTTATCATGTCTTGTTTGAAATCTAACACCTTGGTATTCTGAAATATCAATAGTATCAGATTCTATCATTTTGCGAATAATCTCATTAGATAAAATTTCTAGTTTATTCTTATCTGTTTGACATGAAACTAGAATTGGAATTACAAAAATGACTATCAAACTACACACTATTCTCTTTAGCATATTCACCTCATCTGTTAAGTCTAGCATCTTTGATGCGTGGTTTATGTTTAGTTATCTCATACTGATAATCCTTCAATTCATAGGTATAATTAGCAGTAATAGGAACTGCCAATAATGCATCAATGGACACTTCCATAGAAATCTCTTTATTCATCTTTTTCCCTCCTTCATCACTTGTTTCTAACTTTACAAGATGAGACAATGACTTTATTTACAAAATACTAAATAAATAATACAATGGATATATATGGGTAAATGATGAAAAAAATCTGCATTTATTTCACTGGTTTTTCTTGACAATTTTAAAATTATTTTCATTTTATCTATATATGTTTATGCAGATTAGAAATTAATATGAGGAGCAATATGATTTATGATTTAGAAAAATTTGGAAACATAATTTCAAAACTAAGAGAAGAGAAAAAATTGAACTATGTAGATGTTCAAAGGCAGAGTGGACTGGATAGAAACAAACTTATGAAACTAGAGTATGGTGAAGTAGAACCGACACTTAAAAATCTTAAACAGATGTCACAATGCTTCGAAGTAGATACTATAACAATTTATGCTTCATGCGCTATTACTAACGATGATGACATAGTCAGACTCTATATAATGCTTGAAGATGAGGCTGAGGACAAAGGCAATTATTCACTAAGTGATATAAGTAAGGAGCTTATGAAAATTGAACATGATATGTCCCCTAATAAATGTGCCTTGATGAAAAATGTTTTTAACACATTCCGAGTATGGATTGAAATATCAACATTAATAGATTCTAATAACGAAAATGATTTAAGAAAAGTGGAATATCTCATAATAGACCATTTCAGAAAAATTCATCCTCACTTCACAATTAAACGATTTAAGTCATATCATTATGATCTATTTGAACTAAGAATTCTGTTATTATTAGCTTTTTCATTCATGTCAACTGAGCAATCAAGTCAAGGTCTAGAGTTATGTGATTTTATTCTAGACAAGCTAAAATACGAATCTGAATCCAACTTGATAGCAAACAATATAAAATCACGAACTTACTATATAAAGTCATACTCACACTTTCTTTTATCTGAAGATATGAAGAGTATTGAAACTGCTAATCAAGGAATTGAATTGGCTAGAAACAGTGGATACATAAAAATATTGCCAGATCTATATATCAGAAGAGCAATTGGCAAACTTTTATGTAATAAGAACGATTACAAGAATGATTTCATGTTAGCTTGTATGACGTGTGAAGCCTTGGGAGATTTTAATACACTTGAAAGCATCAAAAAAAGTATCAGTGAACATTATAATATAAATCTTGATGATTACTACATTTCAGCACTATAAGAAGTACTTTATGCTTAAATATATTTAAATTTATTATATTACCTAAATTCTTATTCCAATATACAACCTAAACTATTTCGTAGATTAATACTGTCAATTAAACATGAACTCTCAACAAAAAAATCGCTTATAATCAAGCGATTTTTTACTACTCTATTTCATCTATTCAACTAAGATACTTGATGTAACTTATATATACGTTAAAACAAACCAACTTCCACAATTTTGTTATTTGTCGATTGTACACCATTTTGGCTCAAATGACCCAATAATCTATGGACAATCACAGTTATTCTTTTGCGACTCATAATACCTTATGTCGAAATTTCTTAATATCAGATCCTATCTAGAAAAATTCATGAATTAATTATTTAGATCCAAGGTTATTTCTTTAAAGGTTTCATCGAGTTATATAATTGCCTCCATGAAATCAGTAACAGTAAAATCAGGCCACAGTTTTTCATGAAAAATTAGATCTGAGTTGGCTGCTTTCCAAAGCAAGAAACCACTTAATCGTTGCTCGCCTCCTGACCTTATTATTAACTCAGGTTTAGGTAGGAATCCAGAATACATATGTTTTTCAAGTAACTCAATAGTGATTTCATCAACATTTTCTTCTAGTAGAATACTATTAAATGCTGATACAATTTCATCTTGTCCACCATAATTTAATGCAAAGGATACTATTAATCCATTACAATCACAGGTATCAGTTTCAACTCTTTCAATTGTATTGAAAAGAGAAGTTGATATATTATCTCTGTTACCTACAATTCTAACTCTTATATTCTTAGATTTAAAATTATCTATTTCCATCAAATTATGATCAATCAGTTTTATTAGTTGCTCCACCTCTTTCTTATCTCTATTTTGATTATCTGTCGACAAAGTATAGACCGTTAGGTACTTGATATCTAATGTCTTGCATTTATTTATAATACACTTGAGTACTTCAATCCCTTTTTTGTGTCCACAAACACCTGGCAAGCCCCTTTTTTTAGCCCATCGTCTATTGCCATCCATAATAACTCCAATATGTTTTGGAAGAAGTTTACTCATATCTTTACTTTCCATATCGTCTGTCCCTTTTTTTGTATTCATTTATAGCTTCTTGTAAATCTTCATGATTAAACTCAGGCCAGCATTTTTTGCAAAAGACTAACTCAGCGTATGATGACTTCCATAATAAAAATTTCGACAATCTTTTTATGTTTGCAGTTCGAATTATGAGATCAAGTGGCGGTAAATGTGAGGTATAAAGATGCTGTTCAACTTCCTTTTTTGTTACAGAAATCAAAGTATCACTTTTGTCTACTAAATGTTTGAAAGCATTAATGATTTCTTCATGACCATCATAATTGAGAGCAATTGTTATGTTCATACCACTACAACAAGCTGTGCTTTCAGATAATTCACAGAGAATGGCCTGCCTCTCTTCACTTAGAATATTCATTTTCCCAGCAAAGTAAACTCTTATATTGTTTGAAATAAACCAGTATTTATCACCGAACATTATTAATAGTAAATTTATCATGACTCTCTTTTGTTCATCACTATACAAAGTATTTTCTAAAGGATCTGCAAGCAAAGTAAGATTTGAAACTCCTAAATCAAGACAGTGTAAGCAAGTTGATTTTATAACCTGAAGACCAATCTTATAGGCATCAATTATATCCAAATTATTTTTATCTGCCCACATTCTATTTCCATCCATTATTACACCTATGTGATTTGGAACACTGATAAGACCACTTCTAAGCATTTAAACTCTCCCACATATTAATTATCAATCTATTTAAACATTCTTTGACCTATTATAAAAAATTTTCTCCACCTGTTTTTTTGCACTCTAAGGAAGTTAGATCCATAAAGTAATAGTTTTATGTAATATTTCAACATAGATTTTAGGCAAATCTATCACATAGAATATATTTATAACCAACAATATTCATCTACCTTCATTTTGATTATTATTCACTATTTAGAATACTGTCAATCATGAATCCAAGTATAGAAACTGTACTTATTACCAAATCCATTCATGTACAGACATAACTGATAAGTCCCTCTCAAGTTCGTTAAAGAAAGCTGGTCCTTCTAATAACCATATGTATGTCTTATATCTATTGATACAAACTATCCTTTACTTAATCTTTGTAATTCCATATTTATGTAATCATGCATAAACTCTGACTTGTTAATTACAGAGTTTATTAGTTCTTCACTAGTTTTTATTGCTGTCTCATATTCATCATGAGTAATAAGTTTCATTTCTACTGCTGAATCTAGTTCATCCTTATCCAAAACTTCTATTGCCATATCAGGATCGACAACTACATCTAAGAACATATCAGTATAAAAAGGAATTCCTTTGCTATCGACATTGTTATCTTTGGTTATATCAAAATACCATTCTTTCACATTCAGCTTACTATCAGTAAATACACTCAGACACCAATTCTTATCTATGGGCATATACATTAAACATTTGTATCCATTTGAAATTAATATTTCATCCGAATCATTGTAGTCAACAAAAACATTGAACTTAACCTCATTTATATGAATAAAAGCAATATATGCATTCTGATCTTTTAAGAACTCAAAATGTGTACTATAATCTAACAGCCAGTTTTTATCTATATCCGAAGCATCTAAATATCTTTTTTTCATCAAACTATCTCCCCTTGAACCTTAAATATTTTCGTAATGTAGATACGTGCATTGGATATAAATGTCGCTCATTCTCCATTAATAACTCTAGGTCCTTTAATGAAATCCATTGCAATTCTTTAGATTCATTGGATTCTTTCAGATTTCCTTCACCCGCTTTACAAATAAAAACTGACACCATAATTGGATATTTACTTCCAATATTCTGAGAACAGGAAAAAGGCTCATAATTGATAACTTTGTACTCATTATCACTATATACTTCAGTTCTATTTTCACCTTCTATATAATCCAAGCTAAGACCTGTTTCTTCAAAAACCTCTCTTCTCAGACAAGTGAAAATATTTTCATATTCACGTATTTTCCCAGCTGGAATTTCAAATAATCCATAATCTACATCATTTATCGATTTACATCTCTTTTGTATTAAAATGTGCAAAATACCATTGATATTCTTTTCAATAATTGCACCAACTCCTGGAATACTAAACTTTTCCATCAACATCTCCTACAATATAATCATCATATGTCTATTACACAACAAACATCTCTAGTGAGCCGAATAGTAATAACTCAACCCAACATTTCCATTTCTTAATCAATTCTAATCTATATTTTTGTAACAAACAATCGATTAAACTTACATATATGTGACATGATTGTAAGGTTCAAAATTAGTCTATCTAGCAAGATCATACTGTCTTCAGACTTCTGCATATTAATTATATTACTTAATATAGAATTGAAAAAAGTCATGTAATTTTATTCGTATAATTATTATTTTTCGTACAAAAAAGACACCTACATTCAAATGCGGATGCCTAAATATTATCCTCTATTCAATTTCCTTAACTCTTCCCACAATACCACTCTCAAGCATGACCTTTATGCCATGAGGATGATTGTGAGACTTAGTCAGCAATTTTTTAACAACACCTTCTGACAACTCTCCTGATCTTTGATGCTGTTTTTGAACAACTTTAACTTGATTGCCTACTTTTACATTCACTCTTTTTGTACCGTCCATGCTGGCCTCTTTCTACTTTAGTCTTAATTTTCAACAATGCTCACAGATTTCATATTAGATTCACAAAACTTTTTTTATGAACACCTCTGTTAGCAATCCATTGTAATACGCAATCAGGTTTTTGTCAATTTAACCTATAATACGACAAAAGAGTTTTGATTAATGTTATTTAAAATGTCATTTAATATATAGTATTAATTTATAATGATAGCTTCAGTTTCAAAATAGTCTTAACATGGCGGTGTGTGGAAATCGTACCCATCATTGATGTCTCAATATATTGGTTTCCCAAATGTGTGATTGATCATAAGCAGTAAAACAAATCACGACTTCACCTTAACTCATCTATCAAAATAATAAACTTTTAAAAATGAAGTAAAGCACTGGTAAAAATGTAGCTGGCAACATATTTCCAACTCTAATTTTAGTAATTTTCAATATGTTTAATCCGATGATCATGACAAGCAACCCACCAACAGCTGACAATTCATTAAGTGCCTCCATTGGTAAATAACTTGCTAACAATCCTGATAACAGTGTAATCGAGCCCTGATAGATAAATACAGATACTGCTGCCAATGGGACTCCAATACCTAAGGTAGACGAAAACACCAGCGATGAGACGCCATCTAATATAGACTTAGCAAATAATGTACTGTGGTTGTTGCTTACGCCACTCTCTATTGCACCTATAATTGACATTGCACCAACACAATAAATCAAAGTTGCAGTCATAAAACCTTCTGCAAGATTACCATGGTGTTTCGAGAATTTTTTTTCCAACAATTCACTTAAACAGTTCAGTCGATCCTCAATCCTAAGAAATTCCCCCACTATGCTGCCTAGTGCCATACAACAGATTAATAATAATATATTCTTAGTTTCCAATGCACTCTTTAAACCGATCAAAATAACAGATACTGCGACAGCATTCAATAGTGTTTCACTGTACCTTTTGCTTAAATTGCTCCCTAAACCACTTCCCAAACTACCACCAAGCAAAATACTTATTGCATTAACAACTGTTCCTAACATACTCTCTCCTTTTCTAATGTAATTATAGAGTTGTGAACTCAGATTATATTACATATAATAAAGCTAACAGTTACTGTAATGTCAAACGATAATTTAGGAGAAAATCGGAATGGATATAAAATTCACTGTAAAAGAACTCTCTAAAATAGTTGGTATCTCAAGTAGAAATATCCGATATTATGATGATATCGGATTATTCAAATGCAGTGGTACTCTCGATAATGGATACCGTTATTATACAATTGATAAAATCGAAGAAATTTATGTGATTAACTACTTAAGACATATGGGAATTTCAATTAAAGAAATCAAACAACACCTACAGAATCGTAACATTGATGAATACAGCACAATTCTAAATAAACAACTTCAAAAAGTTACTGATGAAATACTTCAGCTCCAGAGAATTCAACATCACATTCAGAAGAGGATCACTTCTTTAGATTACATCCACAACCTTCCAAGCCTTGGAGTAATCACTGTTCAATCATTACCATCACGCAGAATATTACTGCTAAAAAAGCAGATAAAAAAGCAAATTGATTGGGAATTGGCAATGAAACAGATTGACACTAGCAGTGATTTACTTCCAAACATCTTCATAGGGGATATAGGATTTTTTGTTGATATGGAAAAAGTAAATAAAAGGGGAGCTGAAGAGTTTTCAGGTATGTTTTTGTTGGCAGATGATCCCATTTACAATTCATCTTCAGTGACTTCAGAACTTACTGCTGGAAGGTGGCTAATTATCTATATTAGAGGCGATCATCATGAAGCTAGAAAATACTATGATCTACTTTTAAATTACGCAGAAGAAAACACACTCTCTCTTGGCTCTTTTGCCGTAGAACGCACCCTACTTGATCACTATATTTCCAGTGATCCAAATTTACACATTACAGAAATTTCAATTCCGATTATTGATTAGTATCATAAAAATAAACGATAATATAAAAGCATTGTTTTGAATTCTATTACCACTGATGACCATCTAAATATGCACTTCTAATCAATAACATTTCTCTTTCGTCAAAATCATGACTCTACTTTATTATTGGGTAGCCTAGTTCACAATGTATCTACAGCAAAACAGAAAAGTCATGTAAATCAATTATGATCTACATGACTTTATTTTGAGTACACTTAAGGCTCAATTTTAGTTTAGAGAATAACAGAGACTCAATCAAAATTGTATTGAATGCGGACTTAATATTTTATCTCTGTAGCTTCTTTAATTGTCCATAACTCTTTTTCTTTCACTAATCTCAGTTGTTTAATTATAGGATGCCTCTCACTATAGACTTTTACAGTAATTTCATTGTTATTTACCCATCTAGTACTGTATACTCTCCACTGTCCAATATTGAAACTTACCTCTTCATTAACGTCGTCTTCATTGATACTATACAAATTAATAGTTGTAACCCCTTCACCGTAGCTTAAGTCATCGCCAATTATATAATCACCATCTGGTGACAATAATGGATTGTATGGCATACTATGGGTTTCCTCTCCAGTGTTCATATTTATCACAGTGCCGTAAATACCTTCCCAAGCATGATACATCGTTAAATAACCCTTACGTCCTAGGAAATCGTAAAGTAAATAACGTGTTGCGTCACCACCAGTATAAAATCCAGTGATGCTATCGTCTTCCAATATTATTTCTAGCATTTCTCCAGCATAGTCAAGAGCTTCCATCTGATTTACTTTCTTGTAGACATAATATCTTGCATTGTCAATTACGAGTTCATACCATACAATAATTTCATCATCCATCAGCTGAATTGCATTAAGACTAATTGGGTCAATTAACTCTTCCGAATCTAACCTGCCAACTATTGGACTTTTATAGTTATTTGATTCATAAAGATCTAGATAAATGTTTCTATCATCTACTTTTGGATTAAGTGCATCATCTCCAATATCAAATACCACAGTATGATGAAGAAACTCACCGACACTCTGTAAACCTTCATAACCTGAATAAGTAACATAGTTTCGGTCACTATACCACTGACTGATTGCACCACCTACCATATCTATTTCATAAGTATCCAAGTGTTTTAACGTTTGACCTATACCATATAAATCTATTGTTGAACCCTTGTCATATTCTAAATAAGTCATGACATAATTGGAATCACTAATTCTCCTAACATCTGTTCCTAAGTATGTCATGATAGCAGTTTCTATATTGATACTATAGAATTTATCAGAGGATCTAACAATTATATAAGGCGAATCAGATACATTAGTTGGCATAAAGTTAATATTTCTTAAGTCACCTGAAACAACCTGATCATTTGAGTTAATAATTTGATAGAATTCATTTTGCCTACTTGAAAAAGATACACCTTCATTTATGTGGTTTCTATCATAAACCTCTCTTAGGATATAACCACTTCCACTATTATACCAAGCAAACATCTTGTCTGGAAAAACTTGTAACGTGGTTGTATAATTCTCTTTGCTTTCAAGGGAATCAGTACCAATAATTTCAGAAGTTAAATCCATATCTTTAAACACAGGTGCAACATCACCGAAGTTGTTCATCATTATATAATTATCGCCTTCACGCTTTAAGAATGCACTATTGTAATAGTAGTGTCCTATTAACAATAAGTCATCAAACTCGGTCACCTTTCTAATCCTATTCCTTAATTCAAATTCGATGAGTAGGATTGGATCAGATGAACTAACATCATATATATAAACTATTGAGTCGTTTTGAATAAGCATTTGTTGATTATTATGTATGAAAAAAATGTTATCGTAAGGAAGTACAATATTACTCTTATAATTTGTTACATAATACGAGTTGTCAATATCATAATTGATATATCCTCTATTATAGAGTGGTGATTCTATTATCCTAGATTGTGTTGACATCATAAACTGATCACTATTTGACAAAATCACAGTCGCATCATCATCGATGTTGTACGAACTATAAGACGCATACATTTCTTTACCATTGATATTTGCAACAATTACATCGAATGTTGAAAATCCATCAAAGTATCTCCTATAGCCTAGAATATCTTCACTCTCCACGTAGCCTGTATATTCATATTTATCAACCTCACTATTTGAAATTTTATAAGGGGAATCATAAGCATGCATAAACTGATTATCTTTAATATATTCAAATTTAAATTCTTTTCTTTTCTTCAACTGATTACCAACAATTTCATAACACAATACATCTGTAATTGAGCTACTATAGAGTCGATTAATTGCTCTATAACCATTTCTATCTTTCATTATATAGAGATAGCCTCTAGGAAGTATATGCATATCATTATAGCTATATCTTTGTTCCAACTCCAAAGTTGTATCTCCCAAGGACTTGTTTTCTCTATAAAGCTTTCTTTCTTCTTCACTAATATATATTAGACCATCACTTGATTCTATGAATATTTCTCTGTAACCAAAGGAGATTTCGCCTGGGTCATCTTCTGAAAAGGCGAATTCCACTAGACTATTTTCTGTTTTATAGTAAATTGGCCAAGTAATTGTCAACAGATCATCATAACCATCGAAATATACGGATGTATCCAAATATTGAGTTTCATACCAGGTAATTAATCGACGACCACTGTATATCCCTCTAAATTCCTTAGATACAATTTCGGATTTTCCTATAACAGCAACAAGATCAGCATCTAAACTCATATCAGAATACAAATATCTAGGTTCTTCACCTCTTCTAGTTACATACCAACCTGCTATCCATCCAATTGAACCATCATCCAATTGAATTTCATACCAATACTCTCTCGTCTCATCATCGATATACTGATTAGTAACATTATAATTATCATACATGACTAATGATGATAGTATTTCAGTATCAATACTAGGTCCAGATCTCACATTAAGCTCATTAACACGTACAATTATCTCAAATGACTCAAATACTTCTTCCTCCTCCACATCAACTGTAGAACTTGAGGTTGTATTTTCATTTTGATCAACTTCTTCTATATCTTCAACTTCTTCTAGTATCTCATTAACAACTTGATTTTCAACTAGTTGATTGTTTATATTACTCGTCATATTACTACCATCACTTGTAACATTATTTTCTGAGCAACTTATCAGCAGTACACAAAATACTATTATAAAAAGTTTTTTCATAGTCACATCCTAAAAATTCAATATCTGTAATTTACTAAGTATTCCTAGTAAAAGCTTATAAATAGCATACCCATCATTTCATCCATTTCTTATTCACTATTATATACTAAAATTTGGTATAACTTTCATTTAATTAATTATTTTTCAGCTACTCAGATCAAAAGTAGAATGGACTTGAATATACAGAAAAGTCATGTAAATCAATTACGATCTACATGACTTTATTTTGAGTACACTTTTAATTCCATTTTCCATAGAAATATGAATAGTATATGGAATATGAAACACATGATATAACGTAGAAACATATAAAGTAACTACATGATAACTTCTACCTATTCCCACTCAACTACTAGAATTTGACTCTTATTAGCTTCTAGTATTTTGAATGGTTTCAGCTACTGACATTCTTAGTATTATTCATATTGTCCGTCCATTAATACTTCAACATAGTCAAAAGGCAGTCATATCAGATTAAAATCAGAAATACTCGAATCTAATATAACTTATTTACTTCAACCATTCTAATGATTTACTATCCCATTTTCTTTCATAAGTATCATTGTTTTTTATACATATTATAACCGGTAATAAGAATGATTTAATCAATTCAATTAATACAGAAAATTCTACTTGCTCCATGGCTCTCTTTTTCTTTAGAAATGAGTTCCATCTCTGTTGTCGAGTCTTATCACTTATAAAATCACTATCAAACGCAACAATGTCATTCAGTTCTGTTTTTCTATGCTCAAAGGTTACTCTAATTGCCGATACCAAATTACTACCATCAAAATCATACTCTTTACAAAGAATATAGATATCGTAGAAATCTTTGTATCTACTGTTAACATACCCTAGAGAAACTATTGCCTCTAGCTTTTCAGCTACAACAGTCTCTATTGAATATGTATATATTTTTGCAGTTTCCATTTCTAGTAGTGTTGGGAACTCCATTAAAACTCGCTCTGGATAAACGATATCACCAAATCCGACATCAATAGATACAGGTACTTTGGTTTTGTCTAACCTTGCTATAACAGAAATATTGACACCGGTATACTCTTTAAACTCTGTTATCGATTTTACAAGCATTGTCTTTAAATCGAATACAATAGCATCATCCGTTTCAATTGCAAGAATTTCATTGAACATTTCTTTCATTCGATCCACTGAATTTTCAATATTCTTTCCCAATAAATCTATATCACTAGTTGCTCTAGAAAAATCACCTTCAAACAAGGCATATAAGAATATACCACCTTTTAATGTGAAGAAACTATTATATTCAGAAACCGAAAGACGATAAATTGTTCTTTCCAAGCAATATGTTATTAATACATCTTGAAACAATCTTCCATTATCTTTAGCCTTATTTTTCAATCTTGATTTTATAGACTCTGGACTAATCATAATAACACCTCTAAGTAAGTAGATAAGATATCATAACATTTTAGCTGCTTACTATATTTGATTAATAGGTTTAGATTTCGATTTTCTTTACTTAGATAGCTTTTCAAAATTTCTTTTGCCTCTTCTATACCTATCTTATTACGATAATTAATAATATCAGCAACAGTTTTTTCTATGCCATATATTCTAAAGCAATTTTCACCTATCGTAATGTCTTCAATGCCTAGTTCATACTTTAATCCATCAAAATAATACAACTTAAATATAGGCCAATCGGGTAAAGTTGTTATTTTCTTTTTTTTCGGAATTGCTATATCAACAGCATCTGGAATGAAGCTTGTTAGATTATAGTATACAGCAGCACTCATAAGGCATACGACCCCATCTGGTGCATATGCACTAACATAAAAAAAATCATTATCATCTTCCTGGTAATCATTATTCTCATAGTAGCTCTTATTTAACTTTGTAAGATTTCCCGAAAGCACCAATTGGTTGATTTTATAATACGTTAACCCTTTAGCCATTAACTCTTTAGTACTGTATATTTTTTTATTTTTTGATAGTGGTTTCAAAGATTTCATTCGAACCCTCCTTAAAAATAGTATACACTATAACAACTTCATTTAAAACAAATACGGCTGTTTTCACAATCGGCCGTATTTGTTTTAAATAGCACAAAAAATCAGACACTCCTTTTGATAGATTGTCTGATTCATAGGTCAAATTTAATTAAATATTCTATTCCCACTCGATTGTACTTGGTGGCTTAGAAGTGATGTCATAAAGAATTCTGTTAACACCATCTACCTCGTTAACAATTCTTGATGAAATCTTATCTAACACTTCATAAGGCAGTCTTGCCCAGTCAGAAGTCATACCATCAATTGATGTTACTGCTCTAATACCGATAGCGTGTGTATGTGTTCTTTCATCACCCATTACTCCAACTGTTTTTACGTTAGGTAATGCAGTGAAGTACTGCCATACATCTTTCTCTAAACCAGCATTTTTGATTTCTTCTCTTAAGATTGCATCAGACTCTCTTACTAAGTAAAGTGCTTCTTCATTAACTTCACCCATAATTCTAATTGCAAGACCTGGACCTGGGAAAGGTTGTCTCCAAATTAGTTCAGGATTAATGTTTAATTCAAGTCCTGTTTGTCTTACTTCATCTTTAAAAAGATCTCTTAGTGGTTCACATAATTCAAACTCAATATCATCTGGTAATCCACCAACATTGTGATGAGATTTGATAACTTCAGCAGTATCTGTACCTGATTCAATTACATCTGGATATATTGTACCTTGAACTAAGAATTTAACACCCTCAAGTTTATTTGATTCTTCTTCAAAAACTCTGATGAATTCTTCACCAATAATTTTTCTCTTTTTCTCTGGATCAGTAACACCTTTTAACTTACCAAGGAATCTATCTTGGCAGTTAACTCTTATCAAGTTCATATTAAACTCTTTACCAAAAGTTTCTTCTACTTGATCACCTTCATCTTTTCTCATTAGACCATGATCAACAAAGATAGCTGTTAAGTTATCGCCGATAGCCTTTTGTACAAGAATAGCAGCAACAGATGAATCTACACCACCTGATAAACCGATGATTGCTTTTTGATCGCCAATTTGCTCTTTTATTCTTTTAACTGATTCATCTACAAAGTTAGCTGTTGTCCATTCTCCTGTACAACCACATACTTCATATAAGAAGTTATTAATTAAATCTCTACCGAATGGTGTATGCTCAACTTCTGCATGGAACTGAACACCATATAATTTCTTTTCTACATTTCTCATAGCACCAACTGGTGTAGAAGCTGTAGAAGCAGTTATCTCAAAACCTTCTGGAGCTGTTTCAATATAATCAAAGTGACTCATCCAACACGTTGAACCATTTTCAACACCTTTAAACAAACGGTCATTTTCTTTGATCTCAAGCTCAATCTTACCATATTCTCTTTGATCAGCATTTGCTACTTTACCACCAAGAACATGTGACATTAATTGTGCGCCATAACAGATACCAAGAACAGGAATACCTAGTTCAAATACTTCTTTATCAATAGTAGGAGCGCCCTCTTCATATACTGAGTTTGGTCCACCAGTAAATATAACACCTGTTGGTTGTTTTTCTTTGATAGCTTTTAATGCATTCTTATAAGAATAAACTTCAGAATATACTTTTGCTTCTCTAACACGTCTAGCAATTAACTGATTATACTGTCCACCGAAGTCAACAACAATGATCATTTCTTTGTTTTCCATGAAACTCTCCTTTTATACGTTTATTTGATAGTTAGCAGGTTCTTTAGTAATCGTTACATCATGTGGATGCGATTCTTTTAAACCAGCTCCTGTGATTCTTACAAATTGAGCTTTCTCTTGTAATACTTTAATTGTTTCAGATCCACAGTATCCCATACCTGATCTTAAACCACCAACTAATTGGTAAACTATTTCTTTTACAGGACCTTTATAAGCAACTCTTCCCTCTACACCTTCTGGTACATATTTCTTAGTGTGATTTTGGAAGTATCTATCTGAACTACCTGATTCCATAGCTGCTACTGAACCCATACCTCTATACGATTTAAATTGTCTACCCATATAAATAATTGTTTCACCTGGTGATTCCTCACAACCAGCAAACAATGAACCTAACATAACTGTACTTGCACCCGCTGCTATTGCTTTTACAATATCACCTGAGTATTTGATACCACCATCAGCGATAATTGGCACACCATACTCATCAGCAACTTCTGCACAATCCATAACTGCCGTTAACTGAGGTACACCAATACCTGCAACAATTCTAGTTGTACAAATTGAACCAGGACCAATACCAACTTTAACACAATCAGCACCTGCCTCAATTAATTCTCTTGTACCATCTGCAGTTGCAACATTACCTGCGATTACATCTAAGTCAGGGAATGCAGCTTTGATTTCTTTTACAGCATTAATAATGTTCTTAGAATGACCATGTGCTGAATCAAGTGCGATTACATCAACACCTGCTTCATAAACAGCTTTTACTCTATCTAACATATCTGGTCCCATACCAATAGCAGCACCAACAAGTAATCTACCTTTAGAATCTTTTGCTCTATTTGGATAAACAATTACCTTTTCAATATCTTTAATAGTAATTAAGCCTACAAGTTTACCATTATCATCTACTAATGGTAGCTTTTCAATCTTATGTTTTCTTAAAATAGCTTCTGCTTCATCCATTTTAATACCTGCAGATGCAGTTACTAAATTTTCTGAAGTCATAATCTCTTTAATCAGTTTATCATTATCTTTTTCAAATCTAATGTCTCTGTTTGTAATAATACCTACTAGGGTATTATCCTCATTAACAACTGGACAACCAGATATTCTGTATCTTGCCATTAACTCTAAAGCTTCTGAAACATGATTATCTGGAAATAAAGAAAATGGATCTACAATTACACCGTGTTCACATCTTTTTACCTTGTCTACTTCTAAAGCTTGTGACTCAATTGACATATTCTTATGAATAATACCAATACCACCTTCTCTAGCAATAGCGATTGCGAACTTTGCTTCTGTAACTGTATCCATTCCTGCACTTAAAATTGGGATATTTAGTTGAATGTTTTTAGTTAGCGATGTTTTTAAGCTAACTTGATGTCCTAATATTTCTGACTTTTGTGGTACCAATAACACATCATCATAGGTTAAAGCTTCTTTAATAATTTTATTGCGCATGACACTCTCCCATCTTATATTTTACACTCCATTAAACTTGATTTGCGTCAAGTGATTTATTATCAATTTTTATAGCGTTTGTTAATATTTTATATAATATACCCTTTTAACTGTCCCTTGTCAACCTGGTTATTGATAAAAACTTTATAAGAAACGTTAATTTTTCTTATAATATAATTTTTATAACACACTTTGCATATTTATTCATTTTATGCAAAAGGATATTTACATATGCTTCATTGAACTTATAGACACACGAAATAATATCCGATAAAATAGAAGAGCACATAAAGGAGGATTTATGTTATTTAGACATTTAAAGAAGATTCTATTTAAGTATAAGTTTCAATATGCTTTCGGAATCTTATTTATCATCATATGTGATGCGCTTCAACTATATACACCAGCTGTGTTAGGGCAACTCACAAATGACATCGAGAAGCGAGTACTAACCCAAGAAAAAGTCTATCACTATATGTTTTTAGTCATGGCCCTCGCATTAGGCGTTGCTCTTTTTAGATACCTATGGCGAAAACTGGTTGTAACAACTTCTAGACGAATTGAATATGATCTAAGAAAGAACTTATTCAATCACCTTGAGAAATTATCAACAAACTACTTTCATCATAATACAACGGGGAGTCTTATGGCTCATGCAACCAATGATATCAATTCCATTCGAATGAGTTTTGGTATGGGTGTTGTTATGATAGTTGATTCGAGTTTTTTGACTATTTTCACAATTTATAGAATGCTTACACAAACAAATATCAAATTAACACTTCTAGCATTAATACCAATGCCATTTATCGCCTTAACAACTTTAATTATGGGTGGTGTTATTCAAGGTCGATTCAAAAATGTACAAGAAGCATTTGAAGATCTAACAACAAAAGTTCAAGAAGCATTTTCAGGTATAAGAGTTATAAAAGCATTTACAAGAGAAGACAATGAAAACGAGTCATTTGCAAATGCAAATGAAAACAACTTAAAAGCTAACATGAAACTTGTTCGTATATTCGGTATCATGTTTCCACTCATCATGTTTATTTCCACACTCAGTTTAATCACTGCTATCAGCTTAGGTGGTATCATGGTTATCAACAATGAAATCGAATTTGGTAAATACGTAGAGTTCATGTTGTATCTTGGTCTATTAACTTGGCCAATCTTAGCTATTGGTTGGGTAGTCAATGTCTTACAAAGAGGTATTGCTTCATTAAAGAGAATCAACGCTATTATGGATGAAGAACCAGAAATAGTTGATGCTGTAGATGCAAGCTATATCGATAATTTAGAACCTTCTATCCAAATTAAAGATTTAAGTTTCATCTATCCAAAAACTGAATTGGATGTTTTAAAAGACATCAATGTATCAGTACCAGCAGGTAAAACACTGGCTATTGTTGGTAAAACCGGTTCTGGTAAAACAACGCTGGCTAACTTAATGCTTCGACTTTACGACGCAAAAGACGATGCGATTAAGATTGGTGGTCATAGTATCAATAAAATGACCATGAAACAACTTAGAGAAACAATTGGTTATGTACCACAAGATAACTTCCTCTTCTCTACTAAAATAAAAGATAACATTGCGTTTTCAAATCCTAGTATGTCGCAAGAGGATATCGAATCAGCTGCTAAAATAGCACACGTGCATGAAGAGATTTTATCATTCCCAGATGGCTATGATACTCTACTTGGTGAAAAAGGCATCAACTTATCAGGTGGACAGAAACAGAGAATTTCCATAGCACGTGCAATTGCTAAAGATCCTGACATTATTATATTTGATGATTCTTTATCAGCAGTTGATACAAAAACTGAAAATAGTATTTTAAAGTACTTAAAACATGAAATAAAAGAAAAGACGGTTATTATCATTGCCCACCGTATTTCAACAATAAAAGATGCCGATGAGATTATTGTTCTAGACGAAACTAAAATCATCGAACGTGGTAAACACGACGAGTTGGTTGCACTTGATGGCTTATACAATGATATTTATAAGAAACAACTACTTGAAGACAGAGTAAATAGAGATTAGAAAGGAGGCGTATATGGAACATTTTGAAGAAAAGAAACTTGATAAAATAGTTGATTTTAAATTACTCAAACGATTGAATAAGTATACGAAACCTTTTTATTGGATTCTAGTCATCAGTATACTAGCAGTATTTTTATCATCCGTAGCTGATTTATTAAGACCATACTTAACAAGTGTCATCATTGATGATTATATTACAGGTTACAAAGTAGAAATGAAAGTTTCAGATGAACCCTTTGATCATAATAAGAACATCTCCTTTGAAGACAAGTCTTACTTAAGATTACAGTACTACAATGAACTAGACTCAAAACCCAATACAATCGGTTCTCAGCAATTACTTAAGCAAGGTGATGATTACCTTCTCTTAGATGAATATGTAAGACCTAACATAGGTCCTGAGGATTATACACTAGAGAAATCAGGAAACCAATTCAAACTCACATTTATTAAGGATGGTAATAGTTATACAGGCAGGCTTTTAACTCATGAAGACTATAAAATATTTAGAGAAAATGATGTCAATGGTATCATAAAGATCACAGTAATCTTACTGCTAACACTTATCATAGCATTTGTGTTTACTTATATTCAAACATTAACCCTCAATTATGTGGGGCAAAAAGTTGTTTATAATATGAGAAAGGATTTGTTTGATCATATCCAGCATCTATCTATGTCATATTATGAGAAAAATCCCATTGGCCGATTGGTAACACGTGTCACAAATGATATGAACAACATCAGTGAGATGTATTCCAACGTTCTAATAAGTTTCTTAAAGGATTTTATCATCCTAATCGGTACAATGATTATTATGGTACGAATGGATTGGAAGTTATCACTTTTATGTTTTTCTACACTACCAATCGTTATATTTGTTTCGTTCCTATTTAGAAAATACATTAGGGCAGTACAAAGAATTATTAAACTCAAAATTGCAGAAATCAATGCTACTTTAAGTGAAAATATCTCAGGTATGAAGATCATTCAATTGTTTAACAAGGAAAAACATATGGATGAAACATTTGATGAAGTCAATACTGAACACCTTAATGCTTGGTTAAAAGAAGTGAATATTTACGCCATTTTTAGACCCTCAATGAACTTAATTTACTCATTAACATTGGTACTTCTTATATACTTTGGCGGTAATGATGTTATTAGAGAAGCAGCTAATCTTGGTATCACTGAAGAAGCTGTACGACTTGGAATTGTTGTTGCATTCATCTCATATATTCAGCAGTACTTCAGACCAATCTTTGACTTAAGTGAAAAATTTAATATCATGCAAGCAGCCATGGCTTCAATCGAAAGAATTCTTCTAATTTTAGATGATGATGAAAGCATCAAGAACGATCCTTCAATTCTGTTAGATGAACCTTTTAAAGGGAGTATTGAATTTGAAAATGTCAACTTCTCTTACAATCCTAACGAGCCAATTCTTAAAGATGTCAGTTTCGATATTAAAGAAGGAGAAACAGTTGCTATTGTAGGTGCTACTGGATCAGGAAAAACAACTATTACCAGTTTAATCAGTCGATTTTATGATATTCAAAGTGGTTGCATCAAAATAGATGGTCATCCGATTAAGGATGTCGACCTTGAATTCCTAAGAAGTCAAATAGCAGTTGTTTTACAAGATGTCTTCTTATTTGCAGGTTCTATTAGAGACAATATTACACTTGGTGATAAAATGTCAGATGAAAAAGTTAAGGATGTCGCACAGTTTGTTAATGCAAGTCATTTTATAGACAAACTTGATGACACATATGATCATATCTTAACAGAAAAAGGCTCTACTCTTTCAGCGGGTCAACGACAGTTGTTGTCCTTTGCAAGAGCGCTCGCTTTTGATCCATCAATTCTAATATTAGACGAAGCAACTTCTAATATAGATACTGAAACAGAATTATTAATTCAAGATGCTATTACAAAATTGATTCAAGATAGAACCACAATAATCATTGCACATAGACTTTCAACTATCCAACATGCTGATAAAATCATTGTCATGCATAAAGGTGAGATTTGTGAAATGGGTTCACATCAAGAACTTCTAGAAAACAAAGGTCGTTATTACGATTTATATCTACTACAGTATCAAGACGAAAAAATATCTTAAAAAATAGCTCCATTGCTTAAGCAATGGAGCTATTATAGTATTCAATTGGATTATTTATGCTTCTTTTGCCATATAAACTGTCATGATTGGCTTCATCAATAAAACCAATACAACCGCTGTTATTGCAAACTCAGCAACTAAGAAACTACCATTGTATGCAATTGATGCTGTCCATGCAGCTGGAGTTGTAAATGTCGCTCCTTCAGGTGCAAAGAATATAACACCACTAAGAACGTGTGATACCATTCTTAAAAGTACCGCAACCACTGTTGCACCAATTGTTACAATAACACCTTTACCTGCATTGCTATTAATAACTTGTTGCATACTATTTTTCGCAATTCCTGCAAATCCTAAACAACCAAAAGCGATTGGATAATCAAGAGCAGCTTGTGCAGGATGGATTACGTAACCACCTAATACCATTTGGAATAAACCATATACAACACCAACAAATACACCTTGCTTCCAGCCCCATCTCATTGCATAAATTAAAATAGGAATCATGCTACCTGGTGTTACAGAACCACCTGCTGGCATTCTAAAAATTTTGAACTGCGATAAGATTGTAGCCAAAGCAATCATAAGACCTGCTTCAACAATCATTTGTGTTTTCTTATTCATAATAAGTCCTCCCTAAGACGTGTCATCAAATAACCAAATACATTCAGTCATCTGATAATTACCTATTACCCATGTATTAGATAATTAAATTTAAATAAAAATAAAACCATACACGAAAGTGTATGGTTTAAAAGCCAATCATACACTTTCCTACGCTGGTGTTAACCAGATCAGGTTCAAAGGGTCATACCGAAGTACTCTCAGCTTTCGCTCCCCTAGTGATATTACATAGCTATCATAACAGATTTCTTATTAGGAATCAACTACATCATTCCTGGCATTCCGCCCATTGGCATTGCAGGTGCATTATCTTCTGAAGGAATCTCTGTAATCGATACCTCAGTTGTTAAAAGTGTTGCTGCTACTGATGCAGAATTTTGAAGTGCAGATCTTGTTACTTTAGTCGGATCTACAATACCTGCTTCTAACATATCTTTGTATTCATTGCACTGAGCATCAAAACCAGTCATGTCTGTTTCATACTTAAGTTTTTCTACGACCAATGAACCTTCTCCACCAGCATTGTGAACAATTTGTCTAACAGGTGCTTCTAATGCTTTAAGAATAATCTTTGCCCCTGTTTTTTCATCGCCTTCTAAAGTGTCGATTAGAGCTTCTACCGCTTTTGTTGAACGAATATATGCCGTACCACCACCTGGTACAATCCCCTCTTCCACAGCAGCACGAGTTGCATGTAAAGCATCTTCTATACGAAGCTTTTTCTCTTTCATTTCAACTTCAGTTGCAGCACCTACATGAATTACTGCTACACCACCAGATAACTTTGCAAGTCTCTCTTGAAGTTTTTCTGTATCAAATTCAGAAGTTGATTCTTCTATTTGCCCTTTAATTTGTGCAATTCTTGCATTAATGGCATTTAAATCACCACGACCTTCTACTAAAGTTGTGTTTTCTTTATCCATTGTAACAGTTCTAGCAGAACCTAATTGATCAATCGTTACTTGCTTTAGATCAATACCAAGCTCTTCACTCATAACAGTTGTACCAGTTAAAATCGCAATATCTTCTAACATTGCTTTTCTTCTGTCACCAAATCCTGGTGCCTTTACTGCAACAACTTCAAAAGTACCACGTAATTTATTCACTACAATTGTAGCTAAAGCTTCTCCCTCAATATCTTCAGCAATAATAACAAGTTTTAAGTTTTGTTGCATTGTTTGTTCTAAAATCGGAAGAATTTCCTGTAAACTTGTAATCTTCTTATCTGTTACTAAAATTAATGGATTAGAATAAGTTGCAACCATCTTATCAGGATCAGTCACCATATAAGGTGAAATGTAACCTCTATCAAACTGCATTCCTTCTACAACTGATAATTCAGTCGCAAAAGTTTTAGATTCTTCGATTGAAATAACACCCTCTTTACCCACTCTCTCCATTGCATCAGCAATTAGATCACCAACGACTCTGTCAGATGCAGAAATTGAAGCAACATTAGATATCGAAGCTTTATCTTCAACTGGTGTACTAATTTCTTTAATAGTACCTACAGCAGCTTCAACAGCTTTGAATATACCATTTCTAAGCATCATAGGATTGGCACCTGCAGCAACATTCTTAAAACCTTCTTTAACAATTGCCTGCGTTAACAGTGTTGCTGTTGTTGTACCATCACCAGCCACATCATTAGTTTTTACAGCCACTTCCTTTACAAGTTGAGCACCCATGTTTTCAAATTTATCTTCAAGTTCCACTTCTCTTGCAATTGTTACACCATCATTGGTAATCAAAGGTGCTCCAAATTGCTTCTCAAGTATCACATTTCTCCCCTTAGGACCAAGTGTAATTTTAACTGCATTAGCAAGCTTATCAACACCAGCTTCTAATTTTTTTCTACCTTCTTCTCCATACAATACTTCTTTTGCCATTTTATCCTCCAATAACTGCTAACAAATCAGTTTCCTCAATAATTATGTAATCCACACCATCTAATTTTAATTCAGAACCTTTATATTTAGGAAATACCACACGGTCTCCTACTTTAACTGTCATCTCAACTAAATTACCATGACTCACTTTACCTGGTCCAACTGCAATAACCTCAGCAACTTGAGGTTGTTCTGTTGCTTGTCCTGGTAGAATAATCCCACTTCTTGTTGTTGTTTCTGCTTCTACTTGTTTAATTAAGACTCTATTGCCTAATGGTTTTATATTCATGTGAACCTCCCTTTATTCTCATTATAACTAATTCTTTTCTTATCCAAATATATTATATAAAATTTTAATTTCTTTTCATAGAAAAATCCTCAAATAGAGGATTCTATTTTGTACTCTCTATGATATTAACCCAATCAATGGCTTCTAAGTAATAATTTGAAACATCTAAAAATTCCATACTATAAGGTTCTATGAGTAGTTTTATATCTGTCCAGTCTCCTTTTTCATATTTTTCTGTAACAATAAGTAAATTTGTAAAAAGACCTGGATCTCTATAGAGTGCATGAATAATTTCTTCATCTAATGGAATATCAACAATAATTTCATCCATTCTTCTGTCCAAAATTACATCTGCTAGAGATAATAACCCAATTAAAAAACCTTCTGATGCATACTGTTTTAACTCGGTCTGTTTTATCATAGCCTCTAACATTTTTGCACGTATTAGAGACATACGTGTTAACTCCTTAGGTTGATCATCACCTACATCTCTGATCATCAAGAGAGAAAACCATTTTTTGAGTTCTTTGAAACCAAGCATTGTTAATGCATGTCTAATTGTTGTAATTCGATTTCTTGAATAGAAAGCTGCTGAGTTTACAAGTTTCAGTAGTTTAAATGTTATCGAAAAATCTTTTTTTACGATGTCTTCTAATAGATCATAGCTAGGTTCAGCCTTATTAAGTTCAGAAAGTAATAGAAGATATGTGTTGTTAAACATTCTAAAGTCATTCCCAGAAACCAATACAGGCTTAGAGAAGAAGAAACCTTGAAAATAGTCATATCCTAGTTTAATGGCTTCTTCAAATTCATCTTTTGTCTCAACTTTTTCTGCCAGAAACTTCACATTATGATGTTTATATTTTTTTATAAGTTCTGCACGTTCCCTTACTGTAGTTGATAAAAAATCTACTTTTATAATATCCACTAATCCAACGACATTCTCATAGGAATAACTACTATCAAAGTCATCTAGTGCAAGAACATACCCTTGTTGTTTTAACACTCTACATTGTTCTAGAAACGTATCATCTGGGATAACATCTTCAAGTATTTCTACTACTAAAACATCATTAGAAAACATCTTTGGTAAATCATCATCAATGGTCTCCTTAGTAAAGTTAATAAAAGCTTTTTTTCCACCAAGCATATTATCTAAACCTAGATTTACCAAAGTGTTAAAAACAACTTCACCCGTTTTTTGATTCCCATCTTTATCATCATTAAAACCTTCTTCAGAACGGTACAATAATTCATAAGCGAATACATTCATATTTTTATCAAATATTGGTTGTCTTGCAACATGTACATTCATATTTTACCTCACTGTAAACACACCTCTGGTAATTCATACTCCACTCCAGCAATTAATAGATTCTGTTCTTTCATTAAGTCTCTGGTATAGAGTTCTACTCTACCAACAACTTGTTTAACTATTTTTACTTTAGGCCTTAATGGAAATCCTAAATCCATGTCTTCAACAACTCCGATTTCATTATTGGTTAGTCTTACAACTGTTCCAACTGGATATGGAATAATAATCTTAACAAACTCATGAACCAATTCTGGATCTAACTGCTTTACACTAGCTACCATCATTCTTTCATTGGCTTCTTGAGGATCAAGGGCTTTTCTATGAGGCCTGTCAGAAGTCAGTGCATCATACACATCACATATACTCACTATTTTAGCAAGTTCTGAAATATCATCCCCTTTTATTCCGCTGGGATACCCTTCACCATTTATCCATTCATGATGCTGCAAAACTATTAAACGAGTATGAGCATCAATATCATAATTATCTTTGAGATAATCATATCCTTTTTTAGGATGAGCATGGATAATCTCTTTGGCTTCATTATCTAAAAACTCTTTCTTTTTTAACACATCATAATTCAAAAAATTATAACCTATATCATGTAGCAAAGAACCTACTGCTAAAGTTTCTAGTTTTTTTTGGTTTAAACCCAGTTTAATCCCAAATATAACACTTAAAACTGCTACATTCACTGAATGTTGATACAAGTATCCATCAGAATTCTTTATATCCACCATATTTATTTCTTGATGTTTCTTATTTAATAACTCAGAAACCAAGTCAACTGCTACCTTGGACATATTCCTAGCCGTATCATATTCCATTTTTTTTGCTTCTTTTAAATTTGAACTACTTGGTTTGTTTAGCCTATCTAAATAAACTTCAAATGAATCAAATACATTTTTTACTTCTTTGACTGATTTTATACGTAGTTCCGCTGAAATAATATCATCTATTATATCATTACTAAGTAAATCAGTAATATAAACTGAGTCATAACCTAATTGATTCAATCTATCTTTTCTTACTTCATTTAAGTCAGTGCCTTGTTTAGCTAATATCTTTCCATCACTGTTATAGACCGATTTACCTAATTTGGCACCCTTTTGAACTTTATCTACTGGTACTCTTCGCATATTTCACTCCTTCTATGCATATATACCCAAATAATAAAAAAATGCACTATTAAAGTGCATTTATTTTAAGAATCTTTATGCATGCCATACATGTCCATTATCTTAATCGCTGTTTGCAAACTGTATCTTTGCTGTTCGTCTTCAAGATTAGTACCCGTAATCTCTTGGATTCTATTCACACGATACAAAACTGTATTATAATGTGTAAATAATTTTTCCGACATTTTTTTTAGATTACCATTGGCTTCATAGTACACTTTTAAAGTCTTTACTAATTCAGTATCTTTTTTTCTATCATATTTCACAAGTGATTCTAATGTTTTTTCATAAAAATCTAAAAGTTCATCTTTTAAGTCACCATGACAGAAAATTTTATAAATACCAAGTGCATCAAACTCAATAATGCGTGTACTTACATAATTATCAGAAGCCATAACTGCCTTTTGAGAATCTTTTAAACTACGATACATATTATCTATACCATTGTAGATTCTTCCAATACCGATAACGAACTTAAGATTGACCATTTTTTGAACAATAATTTCTTCAATCTGCTGACTTAACATACGTACTTCATCTAAAGGATTCTTTTTATCTTTTAGCATGAAAACCACATTAATTTGAGATTTTCTATTAGCCACTAGATACACTAATTCTTTACTCGTACAATATGCATCAACCAAATACATCACCTTAGATATATCTCTGTTAATATGTTCAAAATCATCATCTTCTGATTTTACAGCAATTGAAAAGGTACAGTAATCTGCATCTCTATCAAACTTATAGTAATTTGATCTTTCAATGGCCTTTGATTTTCTAATCTTGTCATTAGAAATTAAATCATCAAAGAATTCCACTTTATATTTATTCTCAATTTCTTGAATCGAAATTTTTTTTAAAAGCTCTAAAGCAATTATTGAAGATGCTGATTCAAGAACCTGAATATCTGTTAATCTAATTTCACTGTTACAATTTGCTAAGAAGATATTTCCGTATACTGTATTTCTCGCAATGATTGGAATTGCATAAACATCACGTTCCTGATTTTCAATGGTTATCTTAAACTTAGTTGTACGTGTATTTTTTGTTGATATACCATGTTTTTTAAAATAAGCATCTATTTCCGATTCTCTTCGATTACAAACTTCATAATTTTCAATAGGACAAATGATTTCATCAAAGTAATAGTCTTTAACGATAATGTTATTACCAACTTTATCACTTAAGTCTTTCGCCACATCTAAGATACTACCACCCTTTAACAAGAGTTCCATCATATCATTATGAATAGCCTCAACACGTCTAATAACCTTTGATTGTTTATCAAAAATCTCTTTTAGAATAGGTTCCATAATATCTGCGAAAGAGATATTATAATCTAACTGAATAATTGGCAAACCAATTTCATCTGCTAAACGTAATAAATTTTCATCTAATGCTTTTAAATAAGGCTGAATTTTAATCGCAATGGCTTCAACACCACAATTCTTCATACCAGTTAATAGCTCTACTTGTTCTTCAATTGTGATATTTCCAAAATGGACAGCAGTTGTTAATAAAAACTCACCTTCTTCTATCCAATTTAAAATTTCTAAATCCGCCATGATGTTGACACGTGTTATAGTGTTATCTAGATTGTTTACGCCAGCTATGACTTGACAAGATTTTAAAGGCTCCAGCTTCATTGCTTCAGCCAAAGAAATTCCTGTTTCTTTTATCAATTTGCCACCTCTTCTAACATTGATTGTTTTTAAGTACTTTGTTATTATATTATAAACCATAATGAAAAAAAAGTAAAAAGTCACATCTTTTTTGTGTAAAAAGTACAAAAACGTCGCTTTTACATAAAAAACGACGTAATTTCCTAATCAACTATGAACCCAGCTTCTTCAAAAGTAATCATTTCATCATTCATAAAAGTAGCGGCTTCGATAATATTAAACATAAGAACTGCACCCGTACCTTCTCCAAGTCTCATATTCATATCCAAATATGTTCTTAATCCAAGAAGTTCCGTAGCTTTTGAAGCACCCGTCTCCAAAGAACTATGAGAAGCAAATAGATATTCTCTTACTTTTGGTTCAATTAGAGTTGCAATAAGTGCAGAAGCAGTACAGATAAAACCATCTACAACTACTGGTACACCATAGGCTGCACCAGCAATCATCACACCAGCCATACCACCGATTTCTAAACCACCAACTTTAGACAATATATCTATACCATCTGTTGGATCTGGTTTATTTACTTCTATACCTCTACGAATAACTTCTGATTTATGTTTTACTTTCTCTTGCGGTAAATTTGCACCAACTCCAGTTACTTGATTGGGATCTAATCCTCCTATAACAGAAACAATAGCAGAACTTGGTGTTGTATTACCTATGCCCATTTCTCCAGTTGCCAACAACTGCACACCAGAATCTATGGCTTTTTTCGCAACATCAATGCCTGCTTCAATGGCTCTAATGGCTTCATCTCTCGACATTGCAGGACCTTTTGTAAAATTGTCTGCCCCATATTTTATTTTTTTATCAATAACTGGTTCCTTGACCTCATTGTCGATGCCTACATCAACAACAATAACCTCAGCATTAACGTGTTTTGCAAGTGCGCAAACTCCCGTTAACCCCCTAGTCATGTTCATAACCTGTATTTTTGTTATGTCTTTCTCTGAAGTTGCTACACCTTCTTCAATAATACCATGATCACCTGCACAGACAATCACTGCTTTCTTATTAACACTTGGATGAACTGTTTTTTGAATTCCTGAGAGTTTAACCACAATATCCTCTAGTTTTCCTAAACTTCCCTTAGGCTTAATTAATAGGTCCACTCTTTTCTGACATTGTTCCTCATATTCTCTACTTCGATGTTGTATTTTTTCTAACGTTTCTTGTAGTAATCCCATATTCCCTCCAGTCGTTTGGAAATTAAAGAAATCATGTTCTTCAAATTTGAACGTCATACCATAAAAAAGATTCATGCATAAGCATGAATCTTTAATGTCATTCTAGCACAGGTTTTCAACTGTGTAAATTAGTAGTTACCTTGAGCGTGCATAGCTTCAGCAACTTTTACGAAACCAGCAATGTTTGCACCAGCAACTAAGTCATAACCAAATCCATACTCTTCAGCAGCTTTCTTAGCATTGTCATGGATATTTTTCATGATTTGTTGTAATTTAGCATCTACTTCTTCTTCTGTCCAAGCAATTCTCATAGAGTTTTGTGACATTTCAAGAGCAGAAGTTGCAACACCACCTGCGTTAGCAGCTTTAGCTGGTCCAACTAAAATATTGTTGTCTTGTAAGTACTTAAGTGCTTCGTTAGTTGTAGGCATGTTTGAACCTTCACATACAATACCAACACCATTAGCAACTAATTTCTTAGCATCGTCTAAGTGAATCTCGTTTTGAGTTGCACATGGAATAGCGATATCAACTTTAACGCCCCATGGCTTCTCGCCAGCAAAGAACTCAACGCCAAACTTATCAGCATAATCTTGTACTTTATCGTTTCCGCTTGCTCTCATTTCTAATAAGTAAGCGATTTTTTCATCAGTGTTAATGCCAGCAGGATCATAAATGTATCCGTCTGGACCTGATAAAGTTACTACTTTACCACCTAATTCAGTAATTTTAAGTGCAGCACCCCAAGTTACGTTACCGAAACCTGATAATGCAACTGTTTTACCTTCAAATGTATCGTTAGAAGTTGCTAACATTTCTCTTGTGAAGTAAGTTACACCAAAACCAGTTGCTTCTGGTCTGATTAATGAACCACCATATGTTAAACCTTTACCAGTTAATACGCCATTCTCAAATGCACCTTTAATTCTTCTGTATTGACCATATAAGTAACCGATTTCTCTACCACCAACACCGATGTCACCAGCAGGAACGTCTACGTCTGGACCAATGTGTCTGTAAAGCTCAGTCATGAATGATTGACAGAATCTCATAACTTCAGCCTCTGACTTACCGTAAGAGTTAAAGTCAGAACCACCTTTACCACCACCGATTGGTAAACCAGTTAATGAGTTCTTAAAGATTTGCTCGAAACCTAAGAACTTAATAATACCTAAGTAAACTGACTTGTGGAATCTTAAACCACCTTTGTAAGGTCCGATAGCACCGTTAAACTGTACTCTGAAACCTCTGTTTACTTGAAGGTTACCTTCATCATCAACCCAAGGTACTCTGAAAACGATTTGTCTTTCAGGCTCAGAAAGTCTCTCAAGAATATTAGCATCTACCCATTGTGGGTTCTTTTCTAATACTGGAGCTAAAGAATGAAATACTTCTTCAACTGCTTGTAAAAATTCTGGCTCTGCACTGTTTCTAGCTTTAACACGTTCAAATACTTCATTAATGTAATTCATGTTAACATCTCCCTTTTATAATAAGCATTTACTTTATATAAAGATTGATAATAATTTATCAATCAGAACAACCGAATTTCATAAAAAAAACCCTTTTTGTCGTTTTCAAAAGCCCCCAATTGATGTCAAGTAGAATATCTTGACGCAAACCACAAGGAAAAGGTTTTCCTTATTGCCATTTCTTATATCGGATTGTTAAAAGTTTATTTTTCTTTTCAACTGAATCGTAACATACCTCAAAAAGATTGTAAACAGGTTTTTTCAATCTTTTTTTATACGTAAAATTCACAATTTTCTGACAACGAGTTACTTCTCTGCAAAGTCACTAAATTGAATGCTTTTAATGACTATATCGATATCAATTACATTCATTTGAGTCATAAGTTCCAAATGATTTTTAGTATTAACAAGCACTTCATTTGCAGTTTTGTTAATATGATATCCAAATTTGACAATTAAGTCGATTTCTACTTTCAATCCCTCAGGCTTTTTATTGATTCTAATTTTCGTATATTTCTCAATACCTTCTGATAATTTTATACTCTGAGAAACAATTTGAATCAATGTTTTATTAGATATGGTGTACTGACCAATTTGACTAAAGGTCGGTCTAACAACAGATTTTTCAATAATCTTATCCGATCTACCAAAAACACGACTAAAGATCTTTAACGAATCCAGGAAATAACCTGAAAAATCTTTCTTAACTTCTACCGTTGGTAACGGAATAACATGTTTACCATAATGCATTCGATGAAATTTAGCTGTTTCTATTTCAGCTTCAGTAGAAACATCCTCTATCATTATAATTTCATCAATCGGTTCGATGTCCAAATTTCTTGCAATCTGATGTACCATCTTCTCAGAAGTTCCAATAATCATTAATTTATCAGGATTGATTTCTCTAATTTTATTGGCCATTTCAATTTTCGGATCATCATAATGAAATATTGCTCTCTTAACAGCCGCTACTTTTGTATGTTCTCTTTTGGCTGAACTTCCGATAATCTTGCGTTGACCTGAAATTAAAATACCATCATCTATGAGATATTTTATATGCCTTTCTCTTGCGACATTCATGGCCTTGTAACTCTTACCAGTTCCACTTTTTCCAACTAATGCATAGACTTTCATAGGACCTCTTTCTATTTAACATCTATAGTTTATTATCCTTGAATGCAAAAGTCAAATTAAGAAGATTTAATTTGTTAATTTTTTGACAAAACCTTAAAAACCAAGTAAATCACTGGGTTTTAGAACTTGTGTCGATAAAGAATGATTCTCATTTTAGTTTAGGAATTTTCATTTATTTTTACACAATTAAAGTTGTTTAATCTAAAATATTGCACTATAATCAAGGGGAATTAAAAAACTAATAAGGAGGATTTATCATGGCTTATAAAATTACAGATGCATGTATCTCATGTGGCGCTTGTGAAGGCGAATGTCCAGTTAGCTGTATTTCTGCTGGTGATGCTGCATACGTTATCGATGCAGATGCTTGTGTAGATTGTGGCGCTTGTACTGGTGCTTGTCCAGTTGACGCTATCGTTCAAGGTTAATTAAATTACAAAACACCATGTTCATTGAACATGGTGTTTTTTTCATAGTTAAAACTATTTCATATACTGTGTTTGTTGAATTTTAGACAAGAATTTAACAATTGTTTTTTCTTCATTAATTGTCATATCCCTTAATACAAAATCTAAAAAGATCTCTTCATGTTCACCATACGACTTCATAATATCAAGTCCTTTGACACCAAGAATCAGATAATTAGAGCGCTTATCGCTAGGATTCTCAACACGCTCAATATAACCATGAGTCATCATCTTCTTTAAAACGCCTATTAATTTTGTACGTTTTAAAGGTATCACTTCAAATAATTCATTTTGAGTGATTTGATCATGATCGTGTAAATACTCTAATAACATCAATTCAACTGCGCCAAAATGCTCTAACTTTCTATTTTTATCATCTACAATTCTTGTTTCATATACCAACATCAATTGCTTCATGATTCGTTTGATGTCCTTTTGGTAAACAGACATAGAACTCCTATCTCTTAACGATTACAGCTTCACCCATACCACCACCGATACAAAGCGTAGCTAATCCATAGTTTGAATTTCTCTTTTTCATTTCATGTAACAATGTTACTAATATTCTTGCACCACTTGCACCAATTGGATGACCAATAGCTATTGCGCCACCATTAACATTAACTTTTTCAGTATCTAATTCTAGATCATTAATAACAGATAGTGCTTGAGCAGCAAATGCTTCATTAGCTTCAATTAAGTCAATATCTTTAATTGATAAGTTAGCCTTTTTTAAAGCTTTCTTAGTTGCTGGAATTGGACCAGTACCCATAATTTCTGGTGCAACACCTGCTGATGCATAAGAAACGATTGTTGCTAAAGGCTCAATACCTAATTCATCTGCTTTTTCTTTTGTCATAACAACTAAAGCAGCAGCACCATCATTAATACCTGATGCATTACCAGCTGTAACTGAACCTTCACGGTTGAACGCTGGTCTTAATTTTCCAAGACCCTCTACAGTTGCACCTAATCTAATGTATTCATCATCTTTAAATTCAATTGGATCTTTTCTTCTCTGTGGAATCATAACTGGTACGATTTCATCTGTAAATCTACCTTCTGCTTGAGCTTTTTCTGCTCTATTTTGTGATGCAACAGCAAGCGCATCTTGTTGTTCTCTTGTAAAGCCATACTTTTCTACGATATTTTCAGCTGTAACACCCATATGGTAATCATTAAATGCATCCCAAAGACCATCATTTACCATCATATCATATACTTTGCCATCGCCCATTCTTTGGCCCCATCTTCCGTTTGGAAGTAAATACGGTGCTTGTGACATATTCTCAGTACCACCTGCAACAACAATATCGTTGTCACCAGCAATAATCGTTTGTACTGCCAAAGAAACTGTTTTCAAACCTGAACCACAAATCATATTGATGGTTGTCGCTGGTGTGTGATTAGAAAGTCCAGCTTTTAAAGCTACTTGTCTTGCTACACCTTGACCCTGTCCACCTTGTAGTACACATCCAAAGAACATTTCATCAACGGTCTCAGGATTTACCTTTGCTCTTTCCAAAGCTTCTTTAACAACTGTTTGTCCTAAATCAATAGCACTAACAGATTTTAAAGAGCCACCAAAACTACCAACTGCCGTTCGAACAGCACTTGCAATTACGATTTCTTTCATTTTCTGCCTCCTTTAATAACTTTATCCTCGAGACCATTATATCTGTATAATGAAAAAAAGCCAATACTTTCGTATTGACTAATGATCTTGATTCAAGAAATAAGATAAAGTAAACAGGTTCTCAATTAAATGAATATTTTCTGCTACAACACCATCTTTTAAACGTAAATCCACTGGTGTGAAGTTCCATATTGCTTTAATACCACTATCACATAAAATATCTGCAATGTTTTGAGCAGAACTTGTATTGGTACAGACATAAGCTATATCAATATCATTTTCTCTTACATAATTACCTAATGCATCTACATCACGTACCTCTACATCGTTAATTTTTAGACCAATTAGTCTTGGATTAACATCAAACATAGCCTGAAGTTTATAACCAAAGCGACTAAAATTTGTGTAATTTGCCAAAGCTTGTCCTAAATTACCAGCACCAACAATAACTGTTTTGTACTCACGATCTAAACCTAGAATCTTTCCGATCTCTTTATACAATGCCTCAACATTGTATCCATACCCTTGTTGCCCAAATCCCCCAAAATTATTTAAGTCCTGTCTGATTTGCGAAGCTGAAAAACCGATAATTTTACTCAGTTCTTTTGAAGAGATTCTATTGATATCTCTGTCCATTAACTGACTTAAGTATCTATGATATTTGGGTAATCTTCTTATAACCGCCATAGAAATTTTGTTTTCTTTCATACACTCACCTTTACAAAAATTGATTGACTTTTGCAAAAATTATATCAAGATAAATTATTTTTGTCAATCTTATCACAATCATTGTTCACTTTAAAGAACAATTATGTTAGAATATAATGAACATTTAGGAGGCTTTTATGGTAGTTTTATCATGTACCGATATTGATAAATCTTTTGGCACAACTGTCATTTTAGAGAAAATATCATTTTCAATCAACGCTGGAGAAAAAATCGGTCTGATTGGAAAAAATGGTGCTGGAAAATCCACATTATTTAAAATTTTAACAGGCGAACTAGAATACGACACTGGTCACCTATATCATCACAAAGATGTTAGTTTAGGTTATCTAAAACAAACAGCAGCTTACACGGAGGAGACAACACTCTACGAGTTTTGTCTACAAGTCTTTAGTGATGTAATTGAACTTGAGGAACAACTCAGACATTACGAACAAGAAATTTCTAGATTAGCAGAACAACCGATTGAGTTAGAAAAAGCAATGAGTACTTATGCATCACTAACAGATGAGTTTAATGATATCAATGGTTATGCTTATAAGAGTGAAGTACGAGGTGTACTATTCGGTTTAGGTTTTGTCGAATCAGACTTTACACGCTCAATTAAACACTTCAGTGGTGGTCAACAGTCTAGAATTAGTATCGCTAAATTACTCTTAACAAAACCCAATATACTGCTACTTGATGAACCGACAAACCACTTAGATATTGAAGCAGTCAAGTGGCTCGAAGGATACTTGAAATCATACGATGGTACCATTGTTTTAATTTCACATGATCGTTATTTTTTAGACCAAGTTGTTAACAAAGTCTTTGAGATAGAGAATCATAAACTAATATCTAACCCAGGTAATTACACAGATTTTGTTAAGTTCAAGAAAGTTTATATTGAATCATTGCAGAAGCAATTTGAGAATCAACAACGTTACATTAAAGAACAAGAAACACTCATTGGTAAGTTTAAAGAACGTGGAACTGAAAAACTGGCTAAACGTGCTAGAAGTCGTGAAAAACGATTGGAAAGAGTTGAAAAACTCGATAAACCTACTCAAGATAATACACACGCAAAACTAAAATTTTCACCAAGACTTAACAGTGGAACCGATGTTTTATTTGTAGAATCTCTAAAAAAAGATTTTGATACGACGGTCTTCAAAGATGTTAGCTTTAACATCTACAAAGGTGAAAAAATTGGACTTATTGGGCGAAATGGTGTTGGGAAAACAACATTGTTTAAGACTATATTAGATGAAAGCTATAAGACAGATGGTAAACTAACTTATGGTCATAATGTCCACATCGGATATTTTAGCCAAGATCAATTGGAACTTAATGAGGACAATAACCTTGTTGAAGAAATATCTGATACAAATCCAAAACTTACAGAAACAGAAATTAGAACTTTACTCGGTTCTTTCCTATTTAAAGGTGATGATGTCTTCAAAATTGTTTCTAATTTAAGTGGTGGAGAAAAAAGTCGTTTATCACTTTTAAAACTCATGCTTTCAAAAGCAAACTTACTCTTATTAGATGAACCTACAAATCACTTGGATATCATCTCAAAAGAAGCTTTGGAAGATGCTTTAGAAAATTATGATGGTACGATTCTATCAATCAGTCATGATAGATATTACTTAAATAAGATTTCATCAAAAATTATCGAGCTGACACCTGAAGGTGTTAACGAATACCTTGGTAATTATGATTACTATACCAGTAAAAAAGAATTACAGACTTCTTTAGACACACCTTTCGAAGAAGTAACAGTGACTAAAACGCAGTTAAAAGATCAAAGAAAAAAAGAAAAAGAAGAAGCAAAGCTAAAAAAACAAAAGAAGCAAGCCTTTGAAGCATTGGAATCTAATATTCACACTTTAGAAGCACGTATCGAAGAAATTGAAGCACTCATGTGTGATGAAGCAGTTTATTCTAACCCAGAACGATCAAAAGAGTTGCATCTTGAGATAAATACTCTTAAAATAGAGTTAGAACAAAAATACGAAGAATGGGAAACATTCATTTAAAGGAGAAAATATGTTTGAAAAAGTAAAAGCTATTGTTGAATATCAACTTGATCTTAAGGATTCAAGTATCATTACAAGAGAAACAAGACTAAGAGAAGATTTAAAAGTAGATTCACTAGATGCTGCTGAGATTATATTAGCCATCGAAGACAAACTTGATGTAGAAATTCCAGATGAGTTAATGATGAACGCTAAAACAGTTGGCGAAATCATGGATTATTTAGAAGCAAACTACTAAGTTGTTTCCATCTATAACAATTATGGGTACTCTAATGAGTACTCTATTTTTTTTGCAATTCATACAGTTTGTCTCTCCCTCTCTTTTGCTTTTATTAAAGCCTACATAAGTTAAGTAAACAAAGAGTATAACTATTTCTAATAATATAACTCCCCATATGAAAACAAGTTATAGTCGTTGTTAGCAAAAATATATTTTTGTATAATGCTATTTGTATGTTCAAAGAATATCTAAATGAACAACTAAAAAATGTATAGAGAGATCTATCAATGGAGGAAGAATTATGAATAGCAAAAAAATAATCAGTATTGTACTTATATTGATGTTGGCATTTAGCATGATTGCTTGTAGCAACAATGAAAGTGCTGGTGCTGGAAATGTAGAGAGCATTCCAAATGAAGAGAATACTACAACTGAAGAAGTTGAAGCAGTTGACGAAGTCTCAGATGAATTAGAAGAAAAAGTAGTGGTTTATTCTACTCATGGAGAAGCCATGTTAGAAATGGTTGCTACTGAATTTGAAAAAGAAACAGGCGTGAAAGTTGAATTCATCAACTTAAAAGGTGAATTAGCAGATCGTGTCAGAGCAGAAAAAGAAAATCCACAGTCAGATATTATGTTTGGTGGATCATCAGCAGTTTTCATGGAATTACAAAAGGAAGACTTGTTCGATGCTTATAAACCATCATGGAGTGATAAGGTTGATCCATTGTTTAAAGATGAAGCTAATTACTGGATTGGAACAATTCAAACACCTGTAATGATCTTCTATAACTCTGATGTAATTTCAAGTGAAGATGCTCCTAAGGATTGGGCTGATTTAACTAATGATATCTATAAAGATCAATTAGTTTTTAGAAACGCATTATCATCATCTGCTAGAGCCACATACTCAAGTTTATTACAACAATATGAGATGGATGCTAATATTGACGGTGGTTGGGAATTCCTTAAGGGCTTAGACGCAAACACAAAACAATACTATAGTAGTGGTTCTTTGATGTTCCAAGCAATTGGTAGACAAGAAGCAGGCATTAGTTTTGCAACACTTAATTCAATCATTGATAATAAGGTAAAGAATAGTCTTCCATTAGAAGTGGTTAATGCAGAAAGTGGTTCTCCAATTATCACAGATGGTATTGCACTTGTTAAAGATGCTAAACATCCTAATGCAGCTAAAGCATTCATCGACTTTGCAGGAAGTGCAAAAATTCAAGCATTACTAGCTACTGAGTTTAACAGAATGCCAACAAATGCAGACGCATTTGAATCATCACCTTCATGGATGGGCGAAATTAAGATTACACCTATGACAGTTGATTGGGCAGACTTAGCTGTTAAGTCATCTGAATGGATGCAACAATGGGATGCAGAAATCAAAGATACTAATAAAGACGCTGAATAAAATTTATGACATATAAGATTTGAAATGAGAAGTACCATTAAGTTGGCTTCTTATTTCTATATTCAATACAATTTTAAAGATTAGAGGCTATATATGAAATTACTTTCATTAAACAATATCAATAAACACTACGAGGATAATCAAGTTCTAAAGAATGTCAATTTGACCATTAAAGATGGCGAGTTTTTTACATTTTTAGGTCCGTCAGGATGTGGAAAAACAACACTACTAAGAATTATCGCAGGTTTCATCTCTCATGAAGAGGGACAAATCATCTTTGAAGATAAAGAGATCACAAATCTACCCGCAGAAAAAAGAAATGTGGGTATGGTTTTTCAAAACTATGCTCTCTTTCCCTTTATGAATGTATACGAGAATGTTGCCTATGGTTTAAAAATCAAAAAAGAAAAAAAACAAATTATTGAAGAAAAAGTTAAGAAATATCTTAAAATTGTTCGACTAGAAGGTTACGAAAAAAGAAATATCTCCGAACTATCAGGTGGAGAGCAACAACGAGTTGCTCTTGCTAGATCACTGGTAACACAACCCCAGCTTTTATTATTAGATGAACCTTTATCAAATCTAGATGCTAGATTACGAGATAATATGCGTAAAGAACTCAAAGAAATTCAGAGTACTCTAGGTATTACAACAATCTTCGTAACCCATGACCAGACAGAAGCTTTAACAATGTCAGATCGTATTGCAGTCTTTAACAAAGGTGAATGTGTACAGGTTGGTACACCAGATGAAATTTATTCAGAACCAGTTAATACTTTTGTGGCAAACTTTATTGGAGAAACTAATTTACTTGAAGCTAAGATAGAGAATAATAAGGTAAAGTTAAGCAGCAATACTTTCTTAAACATCTCTAGTGAAGCTGAGGGAGATTTTATTTCAATCAGACCTCAAGATATAATGATCACTAATAACCTTCAAGAAAAACATAATGTTATAACTGGCACCATAAGTCAACTAAACATAAGTGGACATTTACTAGAATACGTTGTACAAGTTGACGAAATAGTTTTGAAGATCATTGAACTCAATCAATTTACATCTCAAAATCATCCCCAAATAGGACAGGAAATCAGCTTGTATATCCATCCCAATGCCATAAAAGTCTTAAAAGATAAATAGGAGTATTTCAATGCAAAAGAACATAGATAGAAAATCATTTCTAATAAGAATCCTCATTATCGGGCTTTTGTTGTGGGTTTTAATAGGTTATATACTTTACCCAGCTTTAAAAACATTGCAAATAAGTTTGATAAAAGATCAAGCATTGTCCTTTAATAACTACAGTACCTTTTTTATGACAGAATCATATCTTGTATCTTTAAGGAATTCTGTACTACTAGGCATATTGACAGTCGTAATATGCGGCATAATCGGTACAACATTGGCATTCTTTGTTCACTACTTCGATTTGCCATTTAATCATTTCATCGATAAATTGTTATTGCTTCCTGTTGTGTTACCTGGATTAATTATTGTGTTTGCATTTGTCCAATTATATGGTGAAAGTGGATTAGTGACCAAAACCATACAGACACTCTTGGGACTTGAAGAAATCCCCTTTCATTTAACAGGTCTTAAAGGAATCCTATTTGTTCATGCTTATACTCAATATGTCTACTTCTATATGAATATTTCTTTAGCAATCAAGCACATTGATAGCTCCGCTATCGATGCCGCTAAAAATCTTGGTGCTTCCAATTGGCAAATTTTCAAGAGCATTTTATTACCCTTTATAAAACCTGCTCTTATTGCCTCAAGTATCATAACATTTATGACCGGTATAGGCTCCTTTTCTGCACCAAGCATTATCGGAGGAAGCTATAAAGTTATGACAACTCAGATTTTGTTGTCAAAAGCCAATAATTTTATGGATATAGCAGCAACTCAGGTAATTATTTTAACAGCAATATCATTGATTTATTTAGGACTTCTTAGATTTTATGAAAACAGAATTAATTTCCAATCATCTGTTAAGAGTACGCCTTTAAAGCCTAGAAAAATTAAAAACATGGTTTTGAAATGGACAGCTACTGCTTTACCATTAATACTCGTTTTATTTATTGTTCTACCGATTATCACTATTTTCATATTATCTTTTGTTAAACCAGGAACTTGGATGATAGACATTTATCCTAGAGAATTTTCTCTAGACAATTACATCAAGATATTTTCAAAAAAAAGAGCATTAGCCCCTTTTACTAATAGTATCATAATGGCAGCAATTACGGCGTTTCTGTGTGCAGTGGTTGCTATCCCATCATCCTATATTGTTACTAAAACAAAATCAAAATTCAAACCAATCATAGAATTATTAATTATGTTACCTTGGGCTATACCATCAAGTGCAATTGCCATCAATATGATTAATGCTTTTAACAAATCAACTATATTTACTGGAGGTAGAATACTTGTTGGAGGTTATATACTACTTCCAATAGCTTATTTTGTAAGCTTAGTACCCCTGATGTTTAGAAGTGCCAATATATCCTTTCAGAACTTAAACGATGTTTATATTGAAGCTTCAAAAAGTCTTCAAGCTAATCGTCTCCAAACATTACGAAGAGTTATTCTCCCCTTTCTTACCCCTGGTATGATGGCTGGAATAATTCTAATAGTAATACGATGTCTTGGAGAATACACCATTTCTGCCTTCTTATATACAGTGAGCAATAAGCCTATTTCTATTGCAATGGTCAATGGAATTTTTGAGTATGAGATAGGTCTATCAATGGCATATGGTGCTTTAGTTGTAGTGTTTGCATTCATAGTAAACATATCTATCAGTAAATTACAAAAATCTTAAGGAGCGAATAATGAAATTTAAAACAATAACAGATACATATAAAACTCATAACGAAGATATTTACGGTGTATCAAAACATGGTTTTTGGGTCATTGATGGTGCTTTACCATTAAGTCATGCTCATCATACCGATAGCTACAGTGATGTGGTTTGGATGGTCAATTGGTGGCAGAACTACTTAACAAAGTCATTAGATCAGATGGATAAAAGCATTGTAGAGATTATGGAAGAAGGTGTAGATTTAGTTAACTCTGACTATAACCAATTCTTCGAAGTAGAAAAACTGTCAAAACTGGATTGTGCATCAGCTTCCATAGCAATAGTAAGAATAAGAGAAAATAAACTAGAAAATTTTGTGCTTGGTGACGTAGAAATAAATCTTCATCATACTGATGGCAAAATAATTACCTTAGTTGACAAGAAAATGGAAGATATGGATAGCGAAGTTATCAATATGATATATAATAGTGAGAGACGAATCGAAGATATTGTCTTTAACGGCTATACTGCCGATGAGTTGAAAGTGTTAAGAAAAAATAGAATGAAAATGAATTCTGAAGGTGGCTACTATGTTTTAGAGCATGACAAAACAGCTATAAAACATGGTATATATGAAGTATTCAGCATCGCTGAAGTGAAAGATGTTTTGATTATGAGTGATGGATTTTCGTCCATTTATAACAAATATCACTGGATTAATCAAAATCAGTTATTTGAGTTGTGTAAAAGCGAAGGTTTAGAGACAGTACTTAGAAAGATTAGAGATCTTGAAGATAATGACAAAGACTTTAATACGTACAAACGCCTTCGTCTTCATGATGATGCATCTGCTATTCATATAGAGTTGTAGCTTATATTCAGAATACAATTAGGAGATTGTATGAAAACATCTTATTTAAGATCATTTATAGAAGTGGTCAATTTGAAAAGTTTTTCAAAAGCAGCAGAAAAGCTATTTTTGTCACAACCAGCTATTACTAAACAAATTAAGAGTTTGGAAAAAGATCTTGGTGTTGTATTTTTAAAGAGGGGATACAATGATATTATCCCTACGCAAGAAGGCCAAGAGTTTTACAAGTACGCTTCCACAATTATAAATAAAGAGGATGAGATTTTTCAAAAATTTAGAAAACACGATAACGATACTTCTGGCACACTAACCATCTACTCTAGTACTTTGCCAGCGAATTATCTTCTAGATGAAATCTTGTATTCCTTTTCAAATCAATACAATAATATTTCCTTCAACATCAAAAAGAGTGACTCTAAGAAAGTCTATCAGGATGTTAACTCCGGTTTTATCAATTATGGATTTACTGGAATGTTACTGAAGTATGATAATATCGAGTGTATTGAAATTGCAAAAGATCAATTGGTACTTGCTATACCTGCTAACCAATATAAATTACCTGAAAAACCTGAAGTTAATTTAGACTTTCTATTAGAGCAAAAGCTTTTAATTAGAGAAGTAGGTTCAGCAACACTTAAAACTTTTGAAGAGGAACTTTCCAAAAACCAATGTTCTATCTCTGAATTGAAGATAAAAGCAGTGATTGAAGACAATGAAATCATTAAAAGAATGATTATTAAAGGTTTAGGTGTTTCTGTGATGTCTCGCTTATCTATAGATAAAGAAGTTAATGAAGGAACGATCGTACCATTAACGATCAAAGATATGGAACTAACCAGAAGTGTCTACTTCATTTATCATAAGAAAAGATATTTTTCAAAGACTGAAGATAAATTTAAAACATTTATTAGAGAGAAGTATAGCGTCTAATACTTGAGTAAATTTATCATTGCATTTATAGCAATAGCATCTAAGTAGTAATAGTAGAGTAATTTAAAAAGAGTATTCATCCAATTGAATACTCTTTTTTTACTCATTCATCAAACTTTTAATACAATCAACAGTTACTTCAGATAAATAACAACAATCAAAATAACCTCGTCATATTGTTCAGACTATTTCTACAATAAAATGGCAGTGATTTTGTCCTTAAACAAGCTCTTTTATGCATAAATATAAGACCCCAAAACCTGAGGTCTTATTTTTTTCTCTCAATTTTATGTATACCAATAATCATGTTGACTTAAACAGTTTTTATCAAAAAAAATGTTTTTCCACACCTTATTCACATTATCCACAATGTTATCCACATACAATTCATAGGTTTTATGAGTTTTTCTTAAAGATATCCACATTATCCACAATTTTATCCCCACAAAGTTAGTATAATTTTATATGCAATTTATCTATCTTTTTGGTTTACATAATATTTTTCGCCAAGCTTTAAATTGGATATTGCATTAAGGGTTTGGTCAGCAAATTGGCCGTTTATATATTCATAATATCCTGCAGATCCTATCATTGCAGCATTGTCTGTACATAGAATAATTGGTGGGAATTTAAAATCTATAGCTTTATTTTCTAGTTTTTCCTCAAATTCTTTTCTTAATCCAGAATTAGCTGCAACCCCACCTGCTAATACAATTGTATCAACACCAACTCTTTCAGCAGCAACTATAACTTTATCTGCAATAACCTCTACAACTGCCTTTTGAAAAGAAGCTGCAACATCTTCATCGACTATAGGTAAATTCTTTTGTTTTTGCTGATTCAAATAATTAAGTACAGCGGATTTTATACCAGAAAAACTAAAATCAAGACTATCTTTTTCTAAGTAAACTCTAGGGAAGTCAATGGCCTTTTCATTACCGATTTTAGCCAATTTATCAATTAATGGACCGCCTGGGTAACCAAGTCCTAATGATCTTGCAACCTTATCAAAAGCTTCACCTGCTGCATCATCACGAGTTTTACCAAGTATTTCATAGTCGCCATAATCTTTTATATGAACGATATGTGTATGTCCACCCGATACAACTAAGCTAATAAAAGGTGGTTCTAAGTCTTTATGTGCGATGAAATTAGCACATATATGCCCTTCTATGTGATTCACAGGTACCAGTGGTTTGTTAAGTGTAAAACTTAACCCTTTAGCATATGAGACACCAACGAGTAAAGCTCCTACTAATCCTGGTCCATAAGTCACTGCGATACCATCAATATCATCAAAACCAACACCCGCTTCACCCATTGCTTCGTCTACCACTTGACTAATTTTTTCTACATGGTTTCTTGAAGCAACTTCAGGAACTACGCCACCAAATTTCTTGTGGATATCTATTTGAGAATAAATCATATTGGACAATACTTCACGACCATTCTTCACAATCGCTGCAGAAGTTTCATCACAACTTGTTTCTATACTTAAAATGGTTACATCCATAATTACACCTTCTTTCTTTCGTTATTATATCACGAAGCAAAAAAAACTCAAGATGACTTCAATTTGAAAATGCTATTTGCACTAATCAATACAAGGAACATACCTAAAATGAGGATTATAGGCAATGTCTGTAATGAAGTTTTTTTAACAACTATGCCAATGATAGGTGGTAGAAATGCACTCCCAATGCCTGCAAAAGCCATTTGATAACCTATAATCGTTTGAGAAAGCTCTTTACCAAAGTGAATAGGTGTCTCATGAATCATTGCTGGAAAGATTGGTGCAAGTCCGAACCCAAATAGTAATAAGGCTATCATTAAAGCAAAGTTCGGAAGTGGTAGCATAAGTGTGGCCATTGAAACCAAGGATAAATATATACCATATCTAACCAGGCCCTGATTAGATAACTTAAAAGTTAGAAAACCACTGAAAATGCGTCCTATTGTAATACCGCCATAATACACAGCAATTAACCTTGCTGCAACATCAGGTGTTAATAACTTTATTTTAACAAGGTAACTCGCTCCCCATAAACCTGTTGAAAACTCTACCATGCAGTAAAACATGAACACCATTAAAGCATAATTCACACCTTTAGTCTTAATCGCATCTTTTTTTATATGTTCATCTGCAATCATAACCTCTTCTTTGGGCCACAATTTAAGTGTTAATAGAAGAATAATAGCCAAAGATAATTGAATCAAACTAATGGTTCTATAACCCATTTGCCAAGATGATAATAGAAAGCCCGACATAATAATAGGTCCCATTGTTGCACCAATGCCCCAAAATGAATGCAACCAATTCATATGATGAGCTTCATAATGAGTTGCAACATAATTATTTAGGGCTGCATCAACAGATCCACCACCAAAACCTAAAGGCACTGCAAAAAGAAGTAACCAAATATACGAAGGTGCAAGTGAATATCCAAGAAGTGCAAATCCAGTCATCATGCAACTAAAAAGCGTCACTTTTGATGTACCAAACTTACGAATAATACGTCCACTTAGAAAACTAGATACAATACTTCCACTAACACCGATAAGAGAAATATAACCTGCTGCATCGATTGGAAGATTCCAGTCTAGTTGAATTGTCGGCCACGCTGTTCCTAAAATTGAGTCCGGTAAACCAAGGCTTATGAAAGCCATATAAATGATAATGATTAATACCATAACCTCTCCTATACCAATTGTATGTACAAATCTACTATTTTCATTCGACACCATAATTTAATGGTCTGATTTTAACTAGAATAATCCTATTTATGTCTCTTGTCAAACAAATAAGAACCTAGCTAAGCTAAGTTCTCATACAACCATCTTAATAGTTCATAGTTCTTTATTGCTAAATCCTGATGGGCATCTTGCGTTGCAAAGTAAGCAATAAAAATCATTTGAATTGAATAAATCATATAGGGTACTGCATTTATTTCATCTTCTGTAAGAGGCATCATATTATTATATCCCTCTATTAAATCCTGATATTGATGAAGCCAAGTTTCTTTTTCCATATTGGCCTCTGCTAGTATAGACGTACATAAATAGCATATATCAAATAGCCTCATATTTTGTGTTGTTAAGTAGAAATCACCATATCCTACTACTTCATCTCCGTCAAAAAAAATGTTGTGTAGATGAGGATTTCTGTGAATAATACTATTAGGTAGCTTTTTTGATAAGGTTTCGAATTTGTGATATTCTTCAAAAAAATTCATACCCAGTTGATTTTCAACTTCTAATGTTTGTACAATATCAATGGCCCAGTTTTTACAGGTTTCATAAGTATTGGTTACTTTTTCAATAGGTTCTAAGGCTTGCAAAGTAATATGCAATTTACCTAATGCCTCTCCTAATAAAATTCGAGTCTCTTTTGACGATTTTATCTCATCAATAGAAAATGTCTTATCTTTAAAATGCTCTTTAACAACAACATATTGATCATCTACTTGCTCATAATATTCACCCTTTATATTCTTAATATAATTAGGTGTTCTAATACCATCATGATTTAACGCATCTGCAATTCTCTTACTTTCAATAATCTTATTGTAATTATTGGTGATAATAACTATATAATCATCAACAAGAAATTGATCTTTTCTCTGTTGTCTGTTTTCAGTGTATACAGGTTTAATACTATAGTCCTTTAGTGACCATTTTCTTATAAGTGTTTTTAACTTTTGTTCTGTAATCATAGGATACTTCTCCCTCCCTATGAAAAACACCTTAGGCTTATTATGTGTAAGCTTTTCTAAGCAAGCTTTTGGCGACATACCATAAACTTTTTTACATGCTTTGTAGAAGCTTGAGTAATCATCAAATCCATAATCAAATGCTGATGTAATCAATGATTCACCATTCTTTGTTTCATAAAGAACATACATGACTTTACGTCTATTGATATACTGTCTAACAGATAACCCAATTACTTCAGAAAACATTCGAGTAAAGTGATAATGCGAATACAAAACATACTCAGATACCATTTCTGTTGTTAGCTTGTTATGAAGGTGTTTTTCAATATAGTCTAAACTTTTGTTAATTGTTTGTATATTCATGAATATTTCCTTTCAGTACTAACTACAGTCTATCCTATTGTACGTATAGATACATTTCCAAACTTGCTAAAAGCCAGCATACACTGGCTTAAATCTGAAATCTATATCCAACACCCCATACGGTTTCAATAAAGGGTCTCGAAATATGTTTGTCTATTTTTTCTCTTAACTTGCCTATATGAACAGTTACAGTTGCACCATCACCAAAATAGTCCATTCCCCATATTCTGTCTAACAACTGCTCTTTAGTAAAAACTCGATCAGGATTAGTTGCTAAATAGTACAGCAAATCATACTCTGTTGTAGTTAAAGATATCTCATCATTATTAAGATAGACTCTTCTAGATTTAGGAATGATTTTCAAACTTCTAATCAAGAGTTCTTGTTCCTTTGGTTGTCCAACCAAGCGATTGTATATTGCTAAATGCGCTTTAACTCTCGCAACTAACTCACTCGGACTAAAAGGTTTGGTGATATAATCATCGGCTCCTAGTCCAAGACCTCTTATTTTATCAATATCTTCTTTCTTCGATGAAACCATCAAGAGTGGAATATTATGATGTTCTCTAATTTTTTTACATAAATCAAAACCATTCATACCTGGTAGCATCAAATCTAAAATAATCAAGTTATACTCATTACGATTCACCATTTCAAGACCTTTTAAACCAGTATTAGCAATTTCAACAGAAAATCCTTCAATTTCTAAATAGTCTCGTTCAAGTTCAGCGATGGTTTTTTCATCTTCTACAATTAAAATCCTAGTCATTATCTACCTCTTTTTTTAACTCAATCACTATTTTTGTACCATGGTTTAATTTACTATAAGCATGGATTCTACCACCATGTTGTGTCACAATTTGCTTAGAAATTGCAAGTCCTAATCCAGTACCGCCTGTTTCAGGATTTCTTGATTCATCTACTCGGTAAAATCTATCAAATATATATTCCAAATGCTCATCAGATATTCCCTGTCCATTGTCAGTTACTACAATTTGAATATATCCGTTTAAGTCATTCAATGTTAGGTCAATTTTTTTCTCTTCTTTATCCATGTACTTCATACTATTCTGTATGATGTTTACAAGTACGCGTTTCATTTGTACAGGATCAATATTAACTAAGATACTACCCTCTATATTCGAACTCATCACTATAGATTCAGAAGTCGCATTAAAGTCAAAACTCATCTCCTGAACAATTTCAGAAACAAATTCCTCCAAAGGTACTTTTTTCAGTTCAAATGGCAGTTTATTTAAATCCAATTTAGAGAATAAAAACAAATCATCAATTAGTTGGTCCATATCCTGACTCTTTTGATATATAACTTCTAAGTACTTTTCGAGTTTTTCAGGAGAATTAGCAACGCCATCTCGTATACCTTCTACATGCCCTTTTATTGAAGTAATCGGTGTTTTTAGATCATGACTAATGCTTGAAATTAACTCCTTTCGGTTTTCCTCAAACTTAACTTGATTTTCCAAAGACAACTTCAACTTTTGTCTCATCATATCAAAAGATTTTATAGTGGATCCAATTTCATTTTTTTTATTAGTGGATAAATCAAATGCTAAATCACCTTTTGATATATGATCTACACCTTCATTAAGCTGATTTAATGGTTTAATAATATCACGAGTAATAATCCACAAAACTGGTAACATTACAATTAGTAACATAACAATAAATGCTCTAAATGACTGTTTACCTATTTCAAATCTTACGTCTTCTAAATTTGATACATCAATAACAAAATAGTACTCCACTTTTTCATTTAAAACATCAAATGAGTGATCATAAAATATATATTCTTTCCCCTTAGAAGTAACATAGTTCTCATGTGGTTCAGATGCTTGATTGGGTATTAGATTTTTTATCACGGTCTCATCAACTGATAATCCATCAGACACGATGACCAAATCCTTAGATTTGACCACTACACCACCTTTGCTAAAGTTCATATGATTACCAATATTGTTGATATAATCCTCATCAAGAAGTTGCTCTGGTTCATATTTCTCTGCTTGCTTCAAATCTGCTAAAAGATCAATGACTTCGACAAAAATTTCATTTACAGGAATATCCTCTACGATTTCACTAGAGATCTCACTAATTGCAGATGTAAATAAACTTATACCCGAAAAAATGATAACAACAGCACTCACTAAAACAAGTACTGCATAAGTTATCATCAACTTTATTCTGATTGACATATCATCGCTTCTTTCTTCTCAAATAATTGATAACCTATTACACTAAAAAGTATATAATAAGCAACAACAGATAACAACAAGGTCAGACTACTAAAAAGCATTTGATATTGTCCCATTATGTGACCTAATGAAATTACTTGTATTTTGGGAATAATGATTCCCAAAACATTAAGAACCATAAATCCAATATATGAAACAATAATAATCATACCTGAACTATTAAAAAACATTGAAAACAAGCTACTCATCAAATTAATTAATCCCAATATTACAAATGCACCTATATAAGTTGTTACTGTATTTAAGTTTAAAGAAAAACCATCTAATATTGTACCAAAAATAAGAGAAAGTACGAACTGCATCATTAGAATTACAGCAATTAAAGTTTGTACACTTAAAAGTTTAGCTATATAAATCTCATATTTTTTTACAGGAAGAAGATACAAATTTTTAATTGTTTTATTCTTAAACTCAGTAACAAATGTATTACTACTAATATAGATTGCTATAAAAGGTAACATAAATGCCATCATTGTATTAAGAGACGATAATACAAATTGTCCGCTATTATATATACTTAAATTCAAACTGCTTTCACCATATATATAGATGCCTATAAGTCCCAAAAATAATACTGCATAAATGATCATCAATGTTTTTATGCTCTTCTTATGAAGTAATTTAGTCAACTCGATTTTATACATTATACAGCCTCCTTCATCTGAATACGTTCTAGATAAAACTCTTCTAATGATAATCCTGATAATTGAATGTCTTCCATTTTTCCATTAAATAAAGTTTTCCCTTTTGAGATAATTACCACTTTATTGGCTATGCTTTCAAGATCACCCACCATATGACTCGATATCACAATTCCAGTTTGACTTAGTGACTTTAAAATCTTCTTAAAATCAGCTTTTGCCTCAATATCCATACCACTGAAAGGTTCATCTAACATCAAGAGTTTTGGTTCATGCATAATAGCTCTGGCAAAATCAAGACGTTGTTTCATCCCCGTTGAATACATCTTAATTTTTTTATGCATCTCCTGCTTTAAACCAACACTTTCTAAGACTTTTTCAACTTTTTCTAAAGGTATTCCATAGATATCTACAAAGAGTCTTAGAAATTGAACAGCTGTCATATCTTCATAAAAGCATGGCTTTGAAACCATTGCCCCTATATTGGCTTTACTCGTTTCTGTCATAGATTCTCCGAGCAAATTTAATGTACTAAAATTTGATTTTGTTAATCCCAAAATGCTTGTAAATGCTGTTGTTTTACCAGCACCATTTGGACCTAATAGTAAAACGATGTCTCCTGATTCTACAGTCAAATCAAAGTTAAAGATACCATGAGAGCCATCATAGGCCTTCGTTAAATTTCTTGTTTCTAAAATATTCATCACGACCTCCTATAAAGATAGCTCTCAACGAGCTATCTTTCTTCTTTTATTTCATAAACTGTTTCATCAGTTAATTCAAATGACTTAACAACAAACTCATCTTTACTGTTATTAAACTCACTCTTAACTTCTAATTGATGCATTTCACCATTCTCATCTAAACCTTTTACAGTGATATTTGCTTGAACACCAGTAACATTATCTTCCTCTACAACAAGTACCACTTTAAGGTATTCAATTTCTGTTTCTGTTAACTCCGGTAAAACCTTTTCTAAAGAATTTAGTTCTTCAAACAATGGATAGTTTGCCATCTCTCCTGACATTTCATTACGTCTATCATAGCTTTCTTTATCACTAGAAGCCAAAATATTTAGTAACGCAGGCATCTCTTCTTTAGTCAATTCAAAGACAACATTTTCACCTTCTAAAGTAAAGTTATGTTTAATATCATCCATAAGGATATCCATGATTGCTTCTGATTTTGCATTAAACTCTTCAGTTACTTCAAAATCACTTTCAAAATCACTATGATAATTGTATTCATCATCACTTTGACTACCCATATAAACATCTGACCCATCAACTAAGTAAACCGTTTCACCTTGACTATACACTTCTAAAGCCTTGTCAATTTCTTCTGATTCAATTGTCACGATGCCATAACCATCTTCAGTTAGTTGATCTTCTGCAAATTCAGCGCTAACAGTCAAAGCAACTTCACCATTATCAATCACTACCACCGAACCTTCTCCATGACCAATCTCCATCTCCTGGTTATTTCTAAGTAAATCTTTAAATCTTTCATAGCCTGCAAATGTATCATTTCCTGCAAATACTGCAAATGATAACATCGAGATTGCTGCTAATACTGCAACAATTGTTATTGTCCTTTTCTTCATGTTATTCTCCTTTCGATTTGTTATTACATATTCATCATAAAAGAATAAGCTAAAGACCATATAATACAATTCTAAAAACTTTCTAAAAAAATATAAAATAAGTCGATAAATCAAAATTAACTAGATCAGCTTCATCAACGTTAAACTTTTATACAAAAAAAAGTCCACTCATTTCTGAATGGACTTACTAATCTTTTATAATCACTACTCGTATCTTAAAGCATCAATAGGATTTAATTTTGCAGCCTTATTGGCTGGTAATAATCCAAATAAGATACCTACAAGTGCTGAGAATGACCATGCAATAACAATTGTTACAAGATCTGCACTCGCTTGAATATTAGCAAACTTCGAAATTATACCGGCAATACCAATACCTAACAAAGTACCAATCATACCACCTATTAAAGAAATAATAACTGCTTCAACTAGGAATTGACTCATAATCTCCTTATGAGTAGCACCCAGAGCTTTTCTTATACCAATTTCTCTTGTTCTCTCAGTTACAGACACAAGCATTATATTCATTACACCTATACCACCTACTAAAAGGGATATTCCAGCAATTGCACTGATAACAGCAGTAATAATACCCATAACTTTATTAATTGATTCTAGTTCATTTTCTGGAAGATAACTACTGTACTTATTCTGACCAACATTATTATGTCTTCTTTCAACAAACGTAATTAACTGATTTAATACTTCTTGAGAATCTGCATCTTCTGCAATATTTCCTTGTAACGTATAAACATAGTCTTCGTTACCATAAATCTTTTCTACATAAGTATAAGGTACATAAGTTTCAAAAGATTGTTCCATAAAACCACCGAACATTGAGTTCTTTTTCTCATAAATTCCGATGATGTTAAAGTCTTGTAGTAATCCACCGACTTCTAGCTGAACCTCTTCTCCAATAACATTCTTACGACCAAACACAGCTTCAGCCATTTTATCACTAATAACGATACTTGTTCTTTTAGAATCAATCTCATTTTTTAGTAAGAAACGACCATCTATCATTGTCATATTTTCAATAGCATTAAAGTCATCATCAACACCATTTAAATTAACACTTGATTGCTTGTTCTTATTACTATTAGAATAAACTGAACCAGATGCATTTCTAGTAACACTTAAAGCTGATAACTTTTCAGAAAAACTTTCATCTATAGCATCGACATCATCGTGATTTAAAATATCTCTTGATAAAACATCTTCGGACCAATTCATATAGATGATAATTCTCTTTGCACCAAAATTCTCAAATTCTTTTCCAATTGCATTTTCAGTACCATTACCTAGTGCAACAACTGCAATTACAGATGAAATACCAATAATGATACCGAGCATTGTTAACAAAGATCTAAGTTTGTTAATCCAAATAGCCTGGAGGGCTGTTTTTACACTTTCTAAAAAATTCATTTACCCTCCTGTCTTATGTCACTGACAATCTCACCATCAGTAAATTTTATAATACGTTTTGTTTGGGCAGCTATTTCATCTTCATGGGTAACAATAATTACAGTTGCACCCTCTTTATTTAAACCTTTAAAGATATCCATAATTTCTTGTGTAGAAACAGAATCTAGATTACCTGTCGGCTCATCTGCTAAGATAATTGCAGGACTTGATACTAATGCTCTTGCTATCGCTACACGCTGCTTTTGTCCACCTGATAACTCATTTGATTTATGATGTGTACGGTCACCTAATCCTACTTTTTCTAAAGCTTCATGAGCTAGTTTTTTTCTTTCCTCAGCTTTAACTTTACCGTATATCAAAGGTATTTCTACATTATGAATAGATGGAACTCTTGACAGCAAGTTAAATGATTGAAAAACAAAACCAATTTTTTCGTTTCTAATACGTGCCAGTTTCAAATCATCTAAGTGTTCTACATTGATACCATCTAATGAATAACTTCCATCGGTCGATTTATCGAGACATCCAAGGATATTCATAAGCGTTGACTTACCAGAACCCGATGGACCAATGATAGATACAAATTCACCCTTTTCAATGTGTAAGTCTATGCCTCGAAGTGCTTTTACTTGTATTGCACCTGTATCATAGACTTTCCATAGATTCTCTATTTTTATCATTCTTTCACTTCCATTTCAAATACTACTGATTCTTCTGTTATCTCTTCATTTGGATTTAAGATAATATGATCACCAACTTGAATTGTTTCAGTAATAGCTTGGAAACTAAAAACGCCTTCTACACCACGTTCAATAATATGCTTAGTCACCGCACCTTCATTGACTGTGTATACAATAAGTTCATCTTCTTTATTCACATATACCGATTCATAAGGTAGAACCAAAGCATTTTCTACGTTTGCAGTTTCAATTTCAGCTTTAACAGAGTAATTTGGTTTTAATTTTGTTCCTTTAGAAGTTACATCAATTTCTACTTCAATAACCATTTCTTGACTTGCACCAACAACTTTTGCAAGTGCCTTAGAACCAATTTTTGATACAACACCATCAAAAGTTTCGTTTTCTAGACCATTTGCCTTAATACTAACTTTCTGACCAATTTGAAGTTTATGAATATCATATTGGCTTACATTGATGTTAACAATCAAATTATCTAAGTCTTCAACTGTAAAAAGTGGTGTTGACATACCAACAATTGAAAGTAACTTCACATCCTCAGTTGTAATAAATCCATCAATTGGACTCTTCACATACGTATCTTCTAATTGCTCATTTAATTCAACAATTGAGTTTTCTAACGATTGAATTCTTAACTCTTGTATTTTAATTTCAGAGTCTGAATTCTCATTGTTATAGTTAGCACGTGTCTCCTCAAAGGCATTTAAAGCCTGTTGATAAGTTGTATAAGCCATGTCTTTTTCTGATTTAGTACTTACACCAGCCTCATAAAGTGCAATTGCATCATTGTATGCTTTTTTTGCATCATCTTTAGATAATACAGCATTCTTATAAGACGTCTTAAAATTGTTATTACCTCTATTTACAATTTGTAATAGTGATTCTTTTGCTATCTCTAACTGAATTTCTGTCTCTGTAATTTGCTTCTCAATAGAAGATTTATCAAGTTCTAAAAGCACCTGTCCCTTAGTAACTTTATCTCCTTCTTTAACATGAATAGCTGTTACTTCACCAGCAGTTTTTGGAAATACACTGTACGATGATTCTGCCGTTATCATACCATTTGTGTTAACATATGCTGTTAAATCCTCAGATTTAGCGACACCAGTTGTCACATAAGTCGTCGAAACATCACTCTTATTTGCAAATGCTAAACCGAATCCAATCATAGCTACGATTAAAATAGCAACAATAATAAGGAATAATTTTCTCTTTTTCATTCTAAACTCCTAACTCCACCCACATAATTAATGCATCTTCTAGATTATCTGTATAATACTTTGGACGAATACCAGCTTCTTGAAAACCCATTCTCTTATATAAAGTAATGGCTGCAATATTAGAAACCCTTACTTCTAATGTCATATGTTTAATTCCATGAATAGATGCATTTTTCTTCATCTTCTCAACCAACTTTTTTCCTAAACCTTTTTTTCTATGATTTGGATGAATAGCAACATTGGTAATATGACCTTCGTCCATAACATACCAAACACCACCATAACCAATTATTTCTCCATCTTCCTCAATAACAATATATTTTGCCAATAAGTTTTTTGTTAACTCATTTTCAAAAGATTCTTTTGTCCAAGGAACAGAAAAACAGGCTAGTTCTAACGACATCACCTGATCCAAATCTTCCACAGTCATATTTCTAATCATTTCTGCTTCTCCTCATATTCTCTTTCTGCTTGAGACTTTCTAAGATATGTTACATGAACATCATCATAGTTTTTTTCCTCATTTCTATCAAAAGCAAGTTCACATAAACTTCCTGCTGAAGAAATATTGAGATGTCTCGGAGCAAATTTTGCACTGTCACCCATCACTTCTATAATACGGTCATGATGTTTTGTCGCACCATCACCAATAAAACAAACTGAAGGGTATGATTTTAATGATTCAAGTAAATCATCAATGTGAATCTGATCATCAGCTACAATACTTTTACCATATAGTCCTGTAAACACAGTATCACGTCTTGCATCCATCATCGCGCAAACATGATCATGTATAACATTTTTAGATAGACTTTCTAAGGCAGATATTTCTATCACAGGTTTATTAGAACCATGGGCTAAAGCTTTTGCTGTCGTTACCCCAATTCTTAAGCCTGTAAAAGATCCTGGACCTACAGCAACTGCTATTCGGTCAATATCTTCCATAGTTGTATCAGTTTGATTCAAAAGAGATTCAATCAGTACCATGAGTTTCTGAGAATGTGTTTTTTTATCATTTAACGTCATTAATCCTATTAACTTGTCATCGTCCATTAAAGCCACAGTTGCAACACTTGTTGCTGTATCAATGCCTAAAACCTTCATAAAAAGCCTCCAATTTCTCTTCTAGTCTCTTGCTCGAACCTTGTATTTCAATGACTCTTGTATTAAAGTCTTCACCCAATTTAAGTGTTATTCGATAATGTTCCTCAGGTAATAACTCTTCAATCATCTTCGACCATTCAACCAAACATATATCATCTGCGAAAAAATATTCTTCATAACCGATTTCATACATTTCATCGATATCATCTATTCTGTATACATCAAAGTGATTGACTTTATACAGTCCCTGATATTCATTAACAATGGTATAACTTGGACTCGTCACATAGTCATCGACCCCCAGTGCATGGATAATAGCTTTACTTAGGAAGGTCTTACCAGCCCCTAAATCACCATCTAATCCTATAAAATCACCAGGTTCAAGTATTTTTGCAAAAGCATCTCCAAAAGAGCTTGTCGCCTCTTCATTATGGCATATTAAACTAATCACTTGATTTCCTCTTTTCTATAATATATCTCTATTATACTATATAATTTTTTGAAGAACTTCAAGTTATATATTGGATTCTATCAAATACTTATTAAAGCTTTCTTAAGACTCCATGGGAATAGTATTAAGATTATTGTCAAAAAAATACAAAAAATCAATCCTAAGATTGATTTTTCCTGTAATAGAAATAAATATTCTATAATTTATGAACGATTTCACCATTGATAATTGTGTAAAGTGGTGATGATTGTAAATCAAATGGATGTCTATCCCAAATAACAACATCAGCATCTTTACCTTTTTCTAACGAACCAACTCTATCCTCAAGCTCTAATATTTCAGCCGCATTTATTGTAATACACTTTAAAGCATCTTCTTCACTTAATCCAGCTTTCATAGCAAGTGCTGCACACATATTTAAATGGTGTAGAGGAATAACAGGACTATCTGTCATTATCGCAATTTTTACACCTGCTTCAAGAAGTACTTTTGGTGTCTCAAACGATAAGTTCTGAAGTTCAAACTTTGTCTTATGACCAAATGTTGGTCCAACAACTGCAGAAACGTTTTGTGATTTAATGTAGTCTGCAATTAAATGACCTTCTGTACAATGTTCTAAAGTGATATTAACATCAAATTCCTTAGCAATTCTAAGTGAAGTAATAATATCATCCGCTCTATGAGCATGAGATTTCAATGGAATCTCTTTATTGATAACCGGTAAAAGAGCTTCTAACTTCATATCAAAAGCAGGTTTCTTACTTGCATCATCTTTTGCTAGTTCTAATTTTGCTTTGTATTCTTTTGCCTTAAATAAAGTTTCTCTTAATTTAGCAGCTGTTCCCATTCTTGTTGTAGGTGTTTCATTTCTACCGTTATAACATCTTTTTGGATTTTCACCAAATGCAATCTTCATCGCAAGCGGCTCTTTTACAACCATTTCATCTATAACATTACCATAAGTCTTAACAACACAGAACTGACCACCAACCACATTGGCTGAACCAGGACCTGTAGCAACTGTTGTTACTCCACCTTTAGATCTTGCTTCTTCGAAACTCTCATCCATTGGATTAATTGCATCAAGACCTCTTAAGTGTGGTGTTACCGGATCAGTAACCTCATTACCGTCATCACCTTCAAAGCCAATTGCTGTTTCCCACATTCCTAAGTGACAGTGAGCATCAATAAAACCTGGTAAGACATAATGACCTTTTGCATCAATGATTTCTGCACCTTCAGGCGCTTCAATTTGACCAACATCTAAAATCTTACCATCTTTGATAAGCACTGAACCATTATCATAAGTTTCGCCTGCCATAGTTAATACTTTACCATTTTTAATAAATAACATGCTTTCCCCCTTTATTTCGATTCACTAAATAACAAATTCATTATACCACTCATGAATTATCTAAGTCTAGGTTATTAAAGGCTATTTAGAAAATAAAATATCCATGTGCAAAAATACTGCACATGGATACACTTTTAACCTCTATAAATATTTTTACAATGTGTTTCTTTTACAAAGAATATTGCAGCAAAACCGATTACAATAGAAATATATGCAATCTTAAATGCAGCATTATAGTCAGCAATACCTGTACCGCCATTTAAAGCATTTCCAACAAGCGTTGGTAGTACTGCTGAACCAAAGAATCCACCCATGTTAACAATTGATGTTGAAATTCCAGCTACTTTGGGATTATTAAGCTCTTTGCCACAAGCCCAACCAAGTATAAATGTTGATGTTGAAAGGCCTAGTACAAAGAACAATGGGTACATAATGCCAATTGGCGGTTTACCACCACCTGCAAATATTAGTACTGACCATGTTAATAATAACATTCCGCCAGACACAAGCATTGGTAACTTTCTCTGCTTTAGAACATCCGATACTTTACCAATAACAATGCTACCAATTGCAAGTCCTAAAACGGCTGCCATCATATAGTTTGCAGCTGCACCCTTTTCAAGATCATATACATTCATCATATAACTGGTTCCATAGAAACCTGATAAAACTGTAAAACAACCAAAGAAACATGCAAATATAACAAAAGGAGGCCAAGTTCTCCAATTTGTTGCTACTTCTACTAGAGCTTTAACAAGATTAACTTTTTCTTTTGTAATATGCTTTTCTTCTCTACCTTCAATTTCAGCTATACTTGGGTAACCTTTTTCTTGTGGTGTGTTCCTTACAAACCAATAAATAAGTACTGTTACTACTAAAGTTACTATACCGATTGCAATAAATGTCGTACGCCATGTAAACATAGCTACCATCCACACAAGTGGTGTTTGTGCTATTAATCCCCCCATATTACCTACAAAAGAAGTAATACCTGACATTGTCCCGAATTCAGATTCTCTGTACCACTGAGATAAAATTTTAAGTGTTGATATAAATACCACTGAAACACCTAATCCAACAACAAATCGACCTGCAAAGGCAAACCAAACTGTTGGTGCTAAACCAAACATTATAGATCCAATTGCTGCCAATAGAGAACCAATTGTCACCGTTTTTCTTGCACCTAATGAATCTGCTAAAAAACCTACCGGAATTTGCATAAACATATAGGCATAAAAATACATTGCACCTAAACTAGCAAATGCTGTTTCGGAGATCTGTAAATCTCTTATCAAATCATCCTTTACCACACCTGCAGCAAATCTGTGGAAGAACACTATAATATAAGCTGTAGCCAATAGCCCCCATACAAGCCATCTGTAACGCATCATTGATTTTACTTTACTTTGATTCATAAACCTTCCTTTCATATATGACTAGTGTAACTTAATATTTCAAAAAAATCTAGTAACGTTCAACAAACTGTTGAAAGACTCATATAGTGATTAAACCAAACTAATAGACAACACTTACTCAAAATTCGCTTATAGATATGTTGCATAGATCAATTGAAAGCAAAAAAATATTAAAAGCGCTTCACAAATCGACCATTTTTGTCGATAAATGATGAGGATGCTTTCTTTTTATTGTATAATTATAAGAGAACAATATGACAGGAGATTTTATGAAATTATCAGATTTAATAGATATTCAACGTTTACAAGTTATCATAGATCATTTATTTGCATCTAATGGCATCCCAATTGCTATTTTTAATCCAGATAGTTCTGTTGTTGTATCTACACCTTGGCGTGATGTTTGTTCAAAATTTCATAGGGTCAATGGTATCACTTGTCAAAGATGCATTGAAAGCGATAGAGAGTTAAACAGAATCATTAAGGAAACTGGCAAATATGCTATTTCAAAGTGTAGAAATGGCCTTATTGATATCGGTGCACCTATAATTATAAATGATGAACAAATTGCAATGATCTATCAAGGACAGTTTTTCTTTGAAAAACCAGATCTCGAGTATTTTAGGAAACAAGGATTTCTTGCAAACTTTGATGAAGAAGCCTACATTAAAGCTGTCAAGGAAACTCCAGTAGTATCTAAAGATCAAATGAAGGAAATGATAGGTTTTCTCGTACAACTCAGTGGTTTTATAGCTGATATGGGTGTTGCGAATTTACAAATGCGACATTCTAATCTAGAACTACATGAACAAAACCAAGAACTCTCTGCAGTCTATGAAGAACTAGTAGCTACAGAAGATGAACTTAGAAATCATTATGATATGCTTATCGAACGTAATGAGGAACTTAGAGAAGCCACTGAAAAATACAAACTAGTCGCTCAAGGTGCAAGTTCAGTCATATGGGATCTTAATTTACAAACGATGGTAATAGATACATCAAAAAGCTTTGAAAATTTAACGAATCTTGAGCATATTGAAAAGCAACCTATCAAAAATTTGATTAATTTAATTCATCCTGAAGATATTGATAAAGCACTTTATATTTTTGAAGATGCACTTGAAAATGATGAAATATATGAAGATCAATTCAGAATCATCGATGCCAACAAGAAACAGAAATGGATTCATGCAAAAGGTAGAATTTTAAGAGAAAATAACGAACCTATTCGTATTGGCGGCTCACTAGATGATATAACCGAAAGCATCAATCATCAAAACTATATCAAACATATGGCCTATATCGATAGACTTACAGGCATTAATAATAGAAATCAAATGTTAACAGATCTTGAAAAAGCATTTGAATACCTAAAAGCACATCATGACAGTAAATTATCAATTTTACTATTAAATATAGATAATTATAAAGATATCAACGATCTTTATGGTCACCATTTAGGTGACAAACTTTTAACTTCTATTGCTCAGAGATTGAATAAAATATCAGATAATCGTCTTGTACTATATCGTTATGGTGGTGATGAATTTATCTTTATCATGAAAGAGGATCACCCTGAAGTTATTCAAAAAACAGCTGAGAGACTTCTAAGGTTATTCTCTGAATCATTCGAAATACTTGGAAAAAAATATAATTTAACAGCAAGTGTCGGTATTTCTATCTTCCCTGAAGGTGGTACAGACCCTGATAGACTCCTGTTGAATGGTGTTACAGCGTTAAAAGATGCAAAAAATAAAGGTAAAAATCGAATCACGAAATTTACATCAAGTATGCAAGAGGAGTTGAATCGTTTAAGACAATTTGATCATTCTTTGAATATTGCGTTAAAAAATAATGAGTTCTTCTTAGTTTATCAACCTAAAGTTGATATTGCTACTAATCGTGTTAAAGCAGCAGAAGCATTAATCCGATGGCGTTCGCCTGAAGAAGGCATTATTTTACCAAATAATTTTATTCCAATCGCTGAAGAAAGAGGTCTTATTGCAAAAATAGACTTATGGGTTCTTGAAGAGGGTATAAAACAAGTCATTGAGTGGACCTTGAATGGCTATCAATTTGACTATATATCTGTCAATATGTCTCCAGAGTTTCTAATGGATGGAGAGCTTTTAAAGCATGTTAGAACTTTAATATCAAAATATACATTCAACCCGAATAAGATTCAAATTGAAATCACTGAAAATGTATTCATTAATTCATTTGATGCTGCAGTTGCAGTATTAATTCAACTAAAAGAAATAGGATTTTCAATTGCACTTGATGATTTTGGGAAAGGCTACTCATCGCTGAGTTACTTAAAACAATTACCAATTGATGTTCTAAAAATCGATAAGCTTTTTATTGATGGCATGGTAGAAGATGATCAACCCATCATTGAATTCATCGTTGCAATGGGGCATCGCTTGAATATGAAAATTGTAGCAGAAGGTGTAGAAACTGTTGATCAATTAGATTTATTGAAAATCTATGATTGCGATCTTTATCAAGGTTATTTGTATTCAACACCGCTACCAGCTATTGAATTAAAGATACATTTAGATAAAAATTATAATGAAACTTTAGCATAAAATAACGCCATATGGCGTTATTTTTTTACAATTAATTTTCCTTTATTTACTTCAAAAGCTTTTTCCTCTAAAACTAAGGTAATCTTATCATTCATTTCAGTAATAAACATAGGGGATTGTACATTCAACTTAGATGCATCCATTAGAAAGTAGGTTTGTTTGGATGAGTTAATTACTTCTCTTTTAAATATTGCTTCTTCAGAGTCAATATCAAAAAAACCTTCTTTCGAAACTGCATAACATGATAATATTGCTTTATCTATCTTAAATAGATCTAATGACTTAAGTGCTTCTATACCAACGACGCTCCCAATAGGCCCTAGAACCTTCCCTCCTAAAATATGCAATTGAGCATCTAATTTATTCTCCAGTACTTCAATTCCTGTGTACATTGAATTGGTAATAATAGTCAAATTTTTCAAGGCTTTTAGGAGTGGTAACATCAACATCGTTGTGGTTGATCCATCTAAAAATAACACATCACCATCATTCAACTCACGAATAATTTCCTTCCCTAAATTCACTTTACTTGATGTCATCATTTTTTTTCTTTCAGAAATAGTTTTGTTTTCATATGACAAATCATCAAGAACAGCACCACCATGTGTTCTCACCAGCAGTCTTTTTGTCTCTAAATACTTTAAGTCACGTCTAATTGTATCTACCGATACATTTAGTAGATTGGCCATTTCATTTACTTTTATACTATGTTTTTCTTCAAGTTTATTCATAATTTTTCTATATCGATCTTGACTTAGCATATGTTCTCCTTGCATACTTTTACTATATTATACCGTTTTTTGCTTGTTTTTTGTAGTCTAATTGTGTAAAATGTAAAAAACGGCATAAAACTGCAAATACAGGCAAAGGAGTAATTATGATTAAAAATATCATCTTCGACGTTGATGGTACACTCATCAACACAACTCACGTCAATATGAAAGGGCTACAGTTTGCAATAGAAAAGGAAAATATAAATAAATCCATAAATGAGCTTACCAACTTTGATGGTTTACCAAGCCAAGTAACTCTAGAGCAATTAAAGATAAGAGATATCGAAACAATTCAAGATCTATGGCATAACTATGTAGAAAATCATGCTGATGAGTTTACCATCTATTATGCCATTCCAACAATTCTAAAGCTCCTTTCAAGTAACTATAATTTATCACTGGTAACTTCTCGGAATCGCCAAGAAATAAAATACGATAAGAAACTTAGACATTTAATGAACTACTTTGAAGGTGTTATCTGTTATGATGATACTCAAAAACACAAACCACACCCTGCTCCTCTTATTAAGGCCCTTAACACATTCAACTATAATTTAGAAGAAACTATTTATATCGGTGATTCAAAATATGACTATCAAGCAGCTTCAGATGCTGGTATGAAATTTTATAAAGCTGGATGGGGAAAAAAAGATTTTATAATAACGCCACCACATAAAAACCTCAAAACACCTATTGATATTTTGATGTATTTAAACTAGCAGATTCTTTCTGCTTTTTTTTATTGACACATCTTAAACCATATGTTAATATTCTCATATACTTATAAGTGCATATGAGAAAGGATATTTCATGAACAACATTATTAATATTTTTAAACTCTTGTCTGATGAAACAAGATTAAGAATCATACTACTATTAAAAGATGAAGAACTCTGTGTTTGCCAGATTACAGGTATATTAGAGATTTCTCAACCGAAAGCCTCTAAAGCCTTATCAAAACTAAGAGACCTTAATCTAGTCACAGATACTAGAAAAGATAAGTTTGTATTCTATTCTCTCAATGAAAATAATCCACTACTTATTTATATACTGGATTATCTTAACAGCAACATTCAAACATATTCACAGCTTGATGAAGACAATACACGTATCCAACTTAAAAATGGATTCCTAACAAACTGTGGAACATCAACTATCAAATTATAGGAGGATTTATGTTCATTTTTAAATGGCTAAACGCTCAGCTTCTAAAAATGGAATGGCTATCAGATCTAGTTGCTAAACTTGTTACCGATGTTTTTAAACTAGACTTATCATCTCGATTGGGTGGTAGTATCCATTTCTTTATCTATGATGTTATAAAGATATTTATCTTGTTATCAGTCTTGATATTTACAATTTCATATATTCAGAGTTTCTTTCCACCAGAAAGAACTAGACGTATACTAGGACGATTCAATGGTATTTCTGCCAACATTCTTGGTGCTTTACTGGGAACAATCACGCCGTTTTGCTCTTGTTCAAGTATTCCCTTATTTATAGGATTTACTAGTGCAGGACTTCCAATTGGTGTAACATTCTCATTTTTAATATCATCACCACTCGTTGATTTAGCTTCAGTGCTTCTATTAGCTAGTATCTTTAATTGGAAAATCGCATTTGCCTATGTTGTCGTCGGACTAATATTGGCTGTTATTGGTGGTACAGTTATTAGTAAACTCAAACTAGAAAAATATGTTGAGCCATTTGTATATCAAAATACTATGACAGAGGAAGAACAAGATTCAATGACAGTCGCTGACCGTTTAAACTTCTCAAAAGAACAAGTTCTCGATATTGTTAAACGAGTTTGGTTGTATATTCTAATTGGCGTTGGTATTGGAGCTGCAATTCACAACTGGATTCCACAGGAAATTATTTCAGCTGTACTTGGTCAAGATAAATGGTACTCTGTTATCTTAGCAGTATTTGCTGGTATACCAATGTATGCAGATATCTTTGGTACATTACCAATTGCAGAAGCGCTTGTATTAAAAGGCGTTGGACTTGGAACTGCCCTATCTTTTATGATGGCTGTTACAGCACTTTCACTTCCTTCAATGATTCTTTTAAAGAAGGTTGTTAAAACTAAGTTACTTGTTATCTTTGCAGGTACAGTTACAGTTGGTATTTTAATTATTGGTTATCTATTTAATGCATTTAGCTATCTGTTGATATAGGAGGAAATTATGAATATTAAAGTTTTAGGAACAGGCTGTAAAAAGTGTAAAACCCTTGAGGAAAATGTACAGAAAGCACTCTTAAACTCTGGTAAAGAAGCAAGTGTCGAAAAGGTCGAAGATGTGCAAAAAATCATCTCATACGGCGTAATGAGCACACCTGCTCTTGTAATCGATGAGAAAGTGGTTTCAAAAGGTAAAGTTTTAAAGCCAAAGGATATCGAAAAACTTATATAACAAAAAACAAAGACTTATGCTTTCGCATAAGTCTTATCTTTATTCTTTTATACCCTTCATACTTAAGGCAATTTTTTGTTTTTCTAGATCGATATCAATGACTCTAACTTTTACTTGATCTCCAACAGAAACAACATCCATTGGTTTTTTAACAAACTTTTCGCTTAAATGTGAAATATGAACAAGTCCGTCTTGCTTAACACCAATGTCTACAAAAGCACCAAAATCAACGACGTTACGTACCGTTCCCGGTAATACCATATCAACTCTTAAATCCTCTAGTTTTAGAACATCTGATCTAAATATAGGTTTTGGCATTTCATCACGAATATCTCGACCTGGCTTTTTAAGTTCTTCTACAATATCTTTTAGTGTAAAGTAACCAATATCTAAGTCTTTAGCAATCCCTTTTAGATGGTTTTCTATATCTTTTAGTCTCTCTTTACCTTTGTTGTTTTTCTTAGGCTGTTCAAACTTAAGACTCTTTAGAGCACTTAAACCATGTAAAGACTTTTGTTTACTTGAAAACTTTGAGTTATCTTTCTTTTTAGGTTCTTCTGGAATCTTATATGCTAATATTTTCTCATCAATATTTTTAAATGCATCATTAATGTTATCAACATCAACATTCTCTAAATCATAACCTAAAATCTCAATTAGCTTAAATGTTTGCTCATATGACTCAGGATGGACAGATGTGTTGTCTAAGATATTTTCACTTTCATGAAGTCTTAAGAAACCAGCACACTGCTCATACACTTTGTCACCAAGTCGCTTAACTTTTTTCAACTCTTTACGAGAATGGAATTTACCATTTTCATCTCTGTATGCAACGATATTCTTAGCAACTGTAGATGAAATACCTGAAACATATGCTAAAAGTGATGGTGATGCAATATTCAAATCAATACCAACACTGTTAACACAATCCTCAACAACATTCGTTAACGACTCATCTAATTTCTTTTGATTCAAGTCATGCTGATATTGTCCAACACCAATATGTTTTGTGTCAATCTTAACAAGTTCTGCCAATGGATCTTGTAATCTTCGACCAATTGAAATTGCACCTCTTATAGATACATCTAAATCAGGATACTCTTGCGTCGCTAACTTTGAAGCTGAATAAACTGATGCACCTGCTTCTGAAACGATAGTATAATACACTTGTTCTTCCATTTCAGATAATAGACTCGCTACAAGTTGTTCTGTCTCTCTCGAAGCTGTACCATTACCAATTGGAATTACATCAACTTTGTGTTTCTGAATCATTTGCTTCAAAATCTTTTTAGATTTTTCAATTTCATTTCTTGGTTCGTTAGGATAAATAGTTGCATAATCTAACAGTTTACCCGTTCCATCAAGTACTGTTATTTTACAGCCTGTTCTGAAAGAAGGGTCTATAGCCAAAATGGTCACATCTCTTACTGGTGGTACTAGTAAAAGTGGCTTTGTATTTTTTGCAAATACCTTTATAGCCTCTTCTTCTGCACGTTCTGTTAACATACTTCTTATTTCTCTTTCAATAGATGGAGAAATTAAACGCTTGTACGAATCTTCTATAGCAACATTCAACTCATTATTACCAATAGCATTTGAGTTGTGAATAGTTTCTAATTTTAAATACTCAACGATTTGTTCATTAGGGCTCTGAAGCTTCACTTTGATAAACTTCTCTTTTTCACCTCTATTAGTCGCTAATATTCTATGATTAGCTATGCTTTTAACAGCTTCTTTATAATCATAATACATCTCATAAACTGATTCTGCCTTTTCATCAGTAGCTGTCATTGTTAGGAAACCAATATTTAAATTCATGTTCCTAATCTTTTCACGATGTGTTGGATTATCCGAAATCATTTCAGCAATGATATCCATAGCACCTTGAATGGCATCTTTTGGTGTTTTAACACCTAGTTCTTCATTTATATACTCCATAGAAAGCGATATTAAATCTCCTTCTACAGTCTCTTGATTCCAAATAACCATAGCAAGCGGTTCCAGGCCTTTTGCCTTTGCCTTTGAGGCTCTCGTCTGTTTTTTCTGCTTGTATGGTCTATAAAGATCTTCAACACGTCTGAGAACTTCTGCAGCTATAATATCTGCTTTTAACTCCTCAGTTAATTTTCCTTGTTCTTCAATAAGTCTTAGAACTTCTTCTTTTCTATCCTCAAGATTTCTAAGATACATTAATCGATCATAAAGATCTCTTAGAATTTCATCCGATAAACCACCAGTCATTTCTTTACGGTATCTAGCGATAAATGGAACCGTATTACCTTCGTCTAATAACTTGATTGTCTCGCTAACTTGTCTTTCTTTAATATGTAGTTCACCAGCGAGAATTTTAATGATTTTATCCATAGCCCCTCCTATAGTTTAATTTTTTGCTTCAAATAAGCATTGATAAATAAATCTATATTTCCATCCATCACACTAGATATATTGCCGATTTCCTCATTGGTGCGATGATCTTTGACCATGTTATAAGGATGAAATACATAGGATCTGATCTGTGAACCCCACGTAATTTGAGAGTAATCTCCACTCAAATCCTCAATTTTTTCTTTTTGCTCTTGTTCCTTTAATTCTATAAGTTTTGCCATTAACATCTTCATAGCAGTATGTCTATTGTTTAGTTGTGATCTCTCATTCTGACATGAAACCACAACACCTGTAGGAATATGTGTGATTCTAACTGCAGAATCAGTTGTGTTTACATGTTGTCCACCAGCACCCGAAGCTCTAAAAGTATCAATCTTTAAATCTGCAGGATTGATGTCTATCTCAATAGAATCATCTAACTCTGGCATAATATCAACTGAAGCAAAAGAAGTATGTCTTTTACCTGATGAATCGAATGGCGAAATCCTCACTAGACGATGAACACCTTTCTCAGACTTTAAAAATCCATAAGCATTTTCACCTGTAATAGAAATCGAGACTGTTTTAACTCCAGCCTCTGTATCTCTTATTAAATCAAGTATCTTATAGCCATACTCAGCCTTATCACACCACTTTGTATACATTCTAAAAAGCATTTCTGCCCAGTCCTGGGCATCTAACCCACCTGAACCCGCATGAATCGTTAAAATAGCATTCAGATGGTCATAATCACCAGATAGTAGTGTTTCTAGTCTAAGTTCTTCACATCGACTGATTATGGCTCCTAGAAGCTTGTCTGCATCTTTAATATAAGCTGGTTCTTCTTCAGACATTTCAATCATCAACTCTGCTTCTTCCAAATCACTATTTAGAGATTCAAAGCGCTTTACTTTTTTCTGAAGATGCTTAGATTTTCTGAGAATATTTTGAGCTTTTTCGTTATCATCCCAGAAATTAGGTTCAAGCATTTTAGCATCTAGTTCTTTTATATTCTGCGAAAGACTAGGTATGTCAAAGGGACCTCCCTAAATCCTTAATAGCGCATTCCAATTCTTTTATTTCTTGTAAACACTTATCTTTTAAAATCATCTTATCCCTCGTTTACACCACAACATTTTTTATATTTTTTACCGCTACCACATGGACACGGTTCATTTCTTCCAACTTTTTTCTGTTTGCGAACTGTCTTGTTTACAGGTGCAGCTTTATTAGATTCACTTGTAATTCTAATTTTATTTTCTCTTGTTGTCTTTGTTTCGATATTTACATTCAGTACATACTTAACAGTATCCATTTGAATGGCTCTGATCATTTCATCAAACATATCAAAACCTTCCATCTGATAAGCTCTAACTGGATCTTCTTGACCAATACCTCTCATTGATACACCTTGCTTTAATTGATCCATTGCATCAATGTGATCCATCCAAGAACGATCAACAATCTTAAGAAGAATAAATCTTTCAAAGTCTCTCATACGCTCTGAAGTAACTTCTTTCTCTTTCGATTCATATTTATCAAGTGCAATCTTTTGAATATCAGATTTTAATTGCTCTTTTGTTAAAGACTGAATATCAGGATATTCTAATGAATCTAATGGTAAGAATACTTGATGTAAATATTCTTCAAGAGACTTTAAATCCCATTCTTCCGGATAATCATTGCCTGAACAGTGCATATCTATCGCACCTTCAATAATCTTATCAAGCATATCTAGAATATGTTCTTTAACATCTTCACCATGAAGAACTTTCGCTCTCTCTGCATAAATAATACTTCTTTGTTTATTCATCACATCATCATATTGAAGAACATGCTTTCTAATACCAAAGTTTTTAACTTCGACTTTCTTTTGAGCTCCTTCAATAGCACGTGACAGCATTTTCGCTTCAATAGGCATATCATCACTAACACCTAGTTTGGCAACAGTATCTTTCGCACGTTCACTAACAAATAGTCTCATTAAATCATCTTCAAATGAGATAAAGAATTGAGATGAACCTTCGTCACCTTGACGACCTGAACGACCTCTTAACTGATTATCAATACGTCTAGACTCATGACGCTCTGTACCTATAATATGAAGACCACCTGCATTTTTTACACGAGCAGCTTCTTCATCTGTCACTTCTTTATGAGCTGCTAAGAAGGTATTGTATTTTTCTCTACATTCTAAAATTAGTTCATCGTCATAATCTAAAGGCGAAATAGCTTTATTAATAATGTCTATTTCATAACCCATTTTAAGAAGATCTCTTTGAGACATATAGTCTGAGTTACCACCTAAAACAATATCGGTACCACGACCCGCCATATTCGTTGCAATAGTAACTGCGCCAAAACGTCCTGCTTGAGCAACAATATCGGCTTCTCTTTCATGTTGCTTTGCATTAAGAACTTCATGTTTTATTCCCTGACGCTTAAGGAGTTTTGACAAGTACTCAGATGTCTCAATTGAAATTGTACCAACCAATACAGGTTGCCCTTTTTCATGTTTTTCTTTTATATCTTCAATAATTGCTGCAAGCTTACCTTCAATACTTTTAAAAATTACATCTGGTTTATCTTGTCTTGCAATCGGTTTATTTGTAGGTATAACCACAACATCCATACCATAGATGTGCTGGAACTCATCTTCTTCAGTCTTAGCTGTACCTGTCATACCTGAAATTTTATTATACATTCTAAAGTAATTCTGAAGTGTAATTGTCGCAAGTGTTTGTGATTCTTTACGTACTTCAATACGCTCTTTAGCCTCAATCGCCTGATGCAAACCATTAGAATATCTTCTACCAAACATCAAACGACCAGTAAAGCTATCAACGATTACCACTTCACCATCTTTAACAACATAATCTACATCACGTTTCATCATATATCTTGCACGAAGTGCTTGATTAATATGATGCGATTTTTCCATGTGTTCAGGATCACCTAAGTTGTCTATATTAAAGAACTTCTCTGCTTTTGGAATACCACCATCATCTGTTAAGATAACAGTTCTTGCTTTTTCATCTAAATCAAAGTCCACATCACGCTTAAGCGATGAAACAAACATATCTGCTATTGAGTAAAGCTCCGTTGATTTAGCACCTTCTCCAGAAATAATCAGTGGTGTTCTAGCTTCATCAATAAGAATACTATCAACCTCATCCACAATAGCAAAATTTAAAGGTCGCTGAGTTAACTTACTATTTTCAATAACCATATTATCTCGAAGATAATCAAAACCAAATTCATTGTTTGTACCGTAAGTAATGTCAGCCAAATAAGCATCTTTTCTTTCTTGACCTGCAACACCATGAATGACACAACCAACTGATAAGCCTAAAAACTCATACAGTTTACCCATCCACTCTTTATCACGATATGCAAGATAATCATTTACAGTGATAACATGCACACCTTCTCCAGATAATGCATTCAAATAAACTGGTAATGTTGCCATTAAAGTCTTACCTTCACCTGTCTTCATTTCAGCAATACGTCCTTGATGAAGTACCACACCACCAACAAGTTGTACTGGATAATGTTTCATACCTAAAGTACGTACTGCAGCTTCTCTAACTGTTGCAAATGCTTCTGGTAGAATATCGTCTAATGCTTCACCACTAGAAAGTCTACCCTTAAACTCGTCTGTTTTGGCTTTAAGTGCCTCGTCAGAAAGCTTTGAATATTCTGCATCATAACTTTCCACCTGATTAACCGTTACCATAATCTTCTTTACTTCTTGATCATTGAAACGATTCGTTAAAAAATCAAAAAATCCCATTATACACTCCTTATATATTATCGGTTTGACCCCTAAAAAACTAATTAAAAAGGCAATAGATCATCTATTGCCATGTCTCATCTATTCATTCTTGAACCGTATGTATATTGAACCATCTTGCCTCTACCAGAATAACTTGGTCTAGCCATTTCACCAATGATAAACCAGAATAAACCGATTGTCATCAATATATCACCTACGGATAAAATTCTTGGAAACGGATAAGGTTTAGGTACGATGATAAATTTTGATACAAATTGCATCACGCCTGATGTTTCTGCAGCTATATAATTGATGACAGAGCCATCTATAATACCTTCATACAAAGAAGTCATTCCTGCAGCTTCTAATCCTGACATCGATACTGGCATCTTAAAATTATTTATTAGCATAAAAATAACGTTTAATACACCACCGATAAGTACCAACCAAACACCCTTTTTATCCAAATTAAGAGCCAGAACAATAAGCATAATAATCATGCTGAAAAACATTAAAAATACTGGCATACTTCCTATATTCTCAAAATTCCTTAAAAAGATTGGACTTAATGATAAAACCAATGAAAGTAATATCAAATACCATCCTCTTATATTCATATCTATAATATTGGTCAAACGACCGCCTCTAAATCCACCGACGAACATACCTAATAGCGTTGCTTCTAAAAACATTGCTTCCTCCAACTCAATTATATTACACTACTTTATTATAATGTAAATAATAAGCAGTTACAAGCGGTGGTGCTATTAACATTCTATAAAAAAAATGTGTCTATAATATGTCGATATCTTGTGATTTTATGGGATAACATATAATATTAAGGGAGATAAGGAGAAGCTATGAAAACTATAATAAAAATAACATCCACTTTAGTGGGATTAATTGCACTATATTTTATATTTATGACAGTAACAGATTACAAACCAAAGGAGATCATTTCACTTACTGCCGATCAAACAATAACAAATTCAATAACAAAAGACAGTATTCAGGTCACAACTTTTAATATCGGTTATGCAACTCTTGATGAAAGCGCAGATTTTTTTATGGAAGGTGGTAAGCAGTCAAAGGCCAAAAGTAAAGATGTGGTTCTAAACAACCTTGAGAAAATAACGTCTTTTCTAGTAGAACAAGATAGTGATATTTATTTATTACAAGAAGTTGATCAAAAATCACTTAGAACTAAAAATGTTAATCAATATGACTATCTCAGAGAGAACTTCAATAAATACGAAAGTATATATGCTGTCAACTATAAAGTACCTTGGGTACCTGTACCAATCTTTAAACCTTATGGATATGTAAACAGCGGAATTGTCATGTTATCTAAGTTCCAAGGTATCTCCAACCGTTATCAATTCCCCGGAGAAGAAGCTTGGCCTAGACAATTGGCACTCCTTGATAGATGCTTTACGGAAACTAGATATGATTATCATAATCAAGAACTGATTGTTTTAAATGTGCATATGTCTGCTTATGACTCTGGTGGTGTTATAAGAGAGCAACAAGTAAAATACTTAAAGGAACATCTAGAAAAATTAAGGCAAGATAATGCATACGTTATTGTTGGTGGTGATTTTAATCATGAGTTGCCTGGAACCAATGCCGATGATTTTAACACAGGGCCAAAACCCGACTGGTTAAAGACTATGGATACAGACTTTGAAGGGTACTCGTGGTATGTCGATAACAAACAACCTACCAGTAGATCCATGGAACAACCCTATAAAAAAGGCGAGAACTACGAATGTATCATTGATGGCTTTTTACTCAGTGATAATATTGAAGTAACTCGCGTCACACATCACAATCTAGAATTCAAAAACAGTGATCACAATCCTGTAACAATAGAATGTATACTCAAAAAGACCCCATAGGTCTTTTTAGTTTACTTCAAAAGTATCAATCATATAATTATAGTAAAATAGTATCTGCCCATTTAACACCTTCTATATAAGTCTTGTTAAAATCTTCAGCACTAATTCCTCTAGTATCTAAGGTACTTATCACTGATGGTATATCGCCAATTTCATTTAATATAATCAGCTCCATAACCTTACTCAGTTGATTTTCTACTCCAAGAAGAGCATCAATAACATCAGTATTTAAGGGAACATTGGTCAACAAGCTTGCCATTGGTCTTTTTAAAATGATATTAATCAAAGAAAGTAGGCCAAGTAAAAATAACTCTTCTTTCCTGTCTGTCATACCTAATAATGGTGCTAACATTTCAGCTTGTTTGCCTCTACGTAACGACATACTAATAATTTCATCGTATGAATCATGAGAAGAAAAACTTTTTAACATATTGATGACAATCACTTTTCTACTGTCTGAAGTCCCCAATCTTACAAGTGCTTGTCTTACATCTACAATCTTTTTCTGAGAATAATAAGCAGGAGAATTTAACAACTTTAAAAACGAAAGCGTCAAACCAGAATCCTTCTTAATTGCATCAGCAAGTGCTTTAAAATCAACTTCTTTCTGGTTGACTATTTCTAGAAGTTCCAAATAAATACTTGGTAGTGTAAGTGTATCAGAACCTTCAAAAACTTTTGGTTTCTGATAAAAATATCCTTGAAAAATTGTACAACCAATAGATTTCGCAAAAATAACATCTTCTTCTGATTCAACTTTTTCAGCCAACAGCACTTTATTATAAGGTTTTAATTTATCTACAGTCTCTGCCAACTCCTTATGGGTTTGAAGCATAAAATCCAATTTGATAATATCTGCAACGCCAATCAATTTCTCCAAATTCTGATCAAAAATAAAGTCATCTAGTGCAATCAAGTAACCACATTCTTTATAATATTTAAGCTTCTCAACCAGTTCTTCAGTAACCAAGCAATCTTCAAGAACCTCAATGACCAGTTGATCTACTTGAAACAAATCAGGAGCACCTTGAATAATTGTTTCATCATTAAAATTAACAAAAACTTTTTTGTTATTAGACATCTCTTGTATATCAAAATTTATAATTAGATCTTTAATTACTTTTAAAGTTGCAGTGTAATCATCGGTAACTTCAGCTTTATTAGTCAAACTATTTCTAAACAATAATTCATAGGCTAATATTTCACCCTTGACATCAAACATTGGTTGTCTTGCTATAAAGGTCTTCATTCACACTCCTTAGTGTATTGATTAACAGTATTTAATCATAATAAATACTACAGTTCGCATAATTTTTTCATACAATCATTGCAATTATACCATAAAGTAATCTATATACTCTCTATGTTAAATAAAGTTAACTTCTAATATTATATTTTGATTTTAAAGTTAACATAATATCCACGCAAGAATATTCTACACATATTTATAATGTATAAGACCTAAAAAATCCCTAGGACTAAATCCTAGGGACTATTATTTACATAGTTGGTTCAATTAAACCGTAATTGCCATCTTTTCTGATATATACCACATTAACTTCATCTGTATCTCCATTTAAGAATACAAAGAAATCATGGTTGAGCATTTCCATCTGAAGCACAGCTTCTTCAGGATCCATTGGTTTAATTGGGAATGTTTTTGTTCTTACTATTTGCTTATCTTCAGTCTCACCTTCGTAATCCGGAATTGCAGCAGCTTTAATGCTTGCATGTTTATGATATCTTTTTTCTATCTTAGTTTTATGTTTTCTCATCTGTTTGGTTAGTTTATCCATTACCATATCGATAGAAGAATACATATCCTCACTGGTTTCTTCAGCTCTAAAGGTTACGCCATGCTTAAGCGGCATTGTGATTTCTACAGTATGTCGATTTCTTTCAACACCTAGTGTCACCTTTACGTCTATGTCTGAATTAAAGTACTTATCGAACTTGTCCAACTTTCCTTCAATGTATTCTCTAATGCTAGGTCTTACACTAATATTTTTTCCGCTTACGATTACTCTCATACATCCAGCTCCCTTCATTTAAAAAAATTAAAAAGAACTTAGTAGAAACATGCGCCTGTTATTTGATTTTCTCCTCCCATTTTTTATTGCCGTTTCGTCTAAATCTTTCTAACAACTTAACTTGTTGTTAAGATAATGATACCCTAGATTTAGGATAATAATCATGTTTATCAAAGATTTTTAACAGAAAAATAAGTCCTCTTAAAGAAGCCTAAAATACCTTGAATATCCAACCATTTTATGAGAAAATAGTAATAACGGAGCAAGGATAAACCTTGTTCCGTTTTCTTATTTTTATAACTTTAAAATATCCTAACAGGCAAATACTTCATTTATTAATAAATACCCAAAAACAAGTCCCTCACATTTATTCTTAGTTCGTGAAATTCAAATGAACGAATAGCATCATCCTTACTAAACACTTTAAACTCTTTAATCTCACACTTATCAAAATGATACACGAATACAACTTTCTCAACAGGAGATACTATCCAGTATTCTTTAACACCTGAATCTTTATACAAATCCAGCTTTAAAACCATATCATGCGATCTGTTGTTTGGTGATAGAACCTCCATTACAAGCTTAGGTGTACCTAAATAACGTTTATTTTCATCTATGTTCTCTTTGTCACAGATTACTAACAAGTCTGGTTGTACAAGATTTGATTCACCTCTTCCCCTATTTAAAATCACATCAAAAGGACTTATAAAAGGTGTGCATGATTTATCATAAAAAAAAGACTTTAACTTAATACCTAACTCTAATACAATGTTCTGATGTTCAGCATTTGGAGAAGACATATTAAAAACATAACCATCAATGAGTTCATACCTTTTTCCTTCTTGATTAAAGTTCTTAAACTCCTTATAGGTCATTTTTTCATCAAGCTTGTATTCTGAGTTCGATTCTGCAATAATATATGGTTCCTCAATACCGATTAACTTAGCTATATCATATCCATTCTTTGTCACAGTTATATCCATACCATCTTTGGCAAACTTCAAATACCGTCCAAAATTATTCTGTAAAATACTTGTTGTAACTCTCATATCGCTACCTCCTAATTAAAGAATATATCGTATGTTAATCTTCGTCAAATATTTAGCTAATATTTTAGCTAATACGTTGATAGGATGAATATATAACTCATTCACAAAAAAAGACAGTAGTTACTTAAAAGTAACAACTGTCTCGAGTATTTGATTTTATACTACATCTTTAATAGTTGAAGCACCATCTCAGCATCACTTTTACCGTGAGCCATTAAAAACTGATTAACTTGATCAAGTATCTGAAGCTTAGCAAAATTCATCATTTCCTGAGCTATATCTAAATCTGTGATTCTACTTTCGGCAGCTTGAAGATTTTCAGCCTGAATGTCTAACCTTCTAATCGTTGCTTCTAATCCAGTTTGCTGGGCACCCAAACTAGAACTTTGCCTTAAAACTCTATTCAAAGCATCGTCTACAATACCAATATTCTCATCAACATCTTCAGAGTTAATATCTTTTAAATTATCCAAACCTAAAAAATCTAAACTCATATCTTCAATATGTACCTCTCTAGAATTACCTGAATTTGCACCAACCTGGAATGTAAAATCACCAGTATTATGCGAACCATCTAACAGGCCTATCGTATTAAACTCAGTATGCTCTCTAATAGCTACTAAGGCCTCTTTTAAAGTGTCTATCTCATCACCTATCTTATCCCTATCACGATCATTTAAAGTCCCGTTAGAAGCCTGTACATATAGTTCTCTTATACGCTGTAAGATATCAACCATATTCCCCATACCCGATTCAGCAGTTTGAACAAGCGATATGGCATCTTGAGCATTCCTACTTGCTTGACGAAGTCCTCTTATTTGAGATTTCATTCTTTCGCTGATCATAAAACCAGCAGGATCATCTGCTGGACAAGTAACACGTTTACCAGAAGATAGCTTTCCGAAAGATTTACTCAATTGATTTAGAACCATATTTCTGTTATTGACAATAGTTTGCATAGAAATATTATGACGAATCCTCATAATCCACCTCCAGACAATACCATTATACCCCATATTATTTACACACAAAATCAAATTGACAATAAAATTCAATGCTAACTGCTTATACTGTATCAAAGTTGAAAAAAACAATTATTGTACATAACTTAGACAAATTAATCTATCGAAAGTTTTTTATGGTAAAATATTCTAAGCGGACCCTAAGTTTTATATACTTGATCAAATATAACGATGAATCTAGTTCACGCAGAGTTTAGGTTTAATAATTCGCTGGTCAGAAAGGAGGCAATGATGCATAAGTATGATGTAAATATAATTGCTCTACTCTATACAAAATCCTTATAGGATGAGTTTTGTATAGAGATATTAGAATCATCCTAAGGGTTTTGTTCTTAAACGTTGATGAAACATAAACTATTTAAGGAGAACCCAATGAAAAAAAATAATTATATTCTATTTTGGTTAAGTCAAGCAGTATCACAACTAGGCACATCATTAACAGGATTTGCTCTTATCTTTTGGATTTATGGACAGACAAAGAGTGTAATGTCTTTATCACTGATGATATTTTGTCATTATGTCCCTTATGTCATCGTCAGTATGTTAGCAGGTGCAATTGTTGATAGATCCAAGAAGAAAACGATTCTTATTGTGAGTGATTTTATCTCATTCATGTTAACCGCGCTGCTACTCGTATTTTTCAATACAGGCAATGTGACCATATGGATGGTTTATATGGTCAATATAGTCAACGGATTCACAGGTGCTTTTCAGTCGCCTGCTTCAAGTTTGGTCGTTAAGCTTTTAGTAGATAAGGATAAACTCGAAAAAGTAAGTGGCCTTAATTCTTTTACGAGTTCCTTGATTACAGTTATCACTCCCGTTTTAGCTGCAAGCTTTAAAGCTTTTATTGGCGTCAGAGGCATATTGGTCTTAGATATGGTGACATTTATTTTTGCCTTTTTAGTATTACTATTTGGTATAAAGTTAACAAATGACAAGATTTCACAACATTCTATCACCGTAAAATCTATTTTAGAAGATACGAAAGTTGGTATTCATTACATCTGGAATAATCAAGGCATCAAAACATTGATTTTGAGTATGGCTTTAATCAATTTTTTTTCGCGCCTTACCTATGAAAATACACTTACTGCGCTCATTCTTTTTAGAACTGCAGGAAATGAAATGGTCTTGGGACTTGTAAACAGTATGATTGGATTTGGTGGAATTATTGGCGGTATAATAGTTACAGTTGTACCGATGCCTAAAAATAAATCCAAGCAGTTGTATGGTTTTGCATGCCTTTCATTTCTTCTGGGAGACATACTCATGGGACTTGCTGTTACACCTTTTACAATGTGCCTTGCAGGGCTCGCAGCTAGTTTGCCAATCCCGATGATTGTTGCAGCACAAAATGTCATGATGTATACCCATGTACCTGACCAAATCCAAGGTCGAGTTTTTGCAGCAAAAAACACCTTGCAATTTTTTACGATTCCAATTGGTACTCTTCTAGGTGGTTATCTCGCAGAGTATGTATTTGAGCCATTTATGTTACAACAGTCATCTGATATCCTATCTTTATCAATGTTTGTTGGCAGTAGTGAAGGTAGTGGGATTGGCTTGATGTTTCTTATTACAGGAATTCTAGGCACCATTTTTTGTCTCTTCTGTTATAATAGCAAAGTGATGCATCAACTGGGAAAGATTGATGTGAAAATATCTAGTCAAACTGTAGAACAAGTTGAAAGTACTAGTTAACTAAAATATTTAAGTATATCAAAGCCTCTTCAACGTGAAGAGGCTTTAAATATTCCATTGAGTTTACAATATTTACTTACAAAAACATTCAATACGATCCCAGATGACAGACAAGGATATAAGAATTTGCATTTAATGCGCATTAAGATGTTTATATTTCCCAATGAGAAACTTCAAACTTAATACAACAACAGTAGACAATAAAAAAACTTATAAGAGCAAAGTCTTCTCCTATAAGTTAAATAACTACAATAAACAGAACTTGGTAATTAGAAATTCATATTTAATCGTTTGCTAACACTTGCTTTGAACATATATCAATTGACTTAACCTTCTATCGGAAAAGTCTTTATTGAAATTTGGATATCTAGTGTGTTTTTGATTAATAATAATTCATTACATTTTATTGAAGTTAATCAGATTTCACACATAGATGATATAAATTTATTCTTCAAGATATTTTTTAAGACACACAATTTCATATGTGCTCATTTTCTTTCTATCTAAACATTCATACCATATATCTTCTTGCTCTTCAATAAATTTAATTTTATCCAAAAAATCTTCTGTATGATATTCTTTAGGTATTATAACCACTCCGGAATCATCACATACAGCAATAGATCCATCATAATAGTTCTTACTTTTGTTCAATATTTCTGAATCATATTGAAAATCTAGTTTTTTATTAAAGCATCCAATTGGACTTCGACCCTTTAACCAAATCGGCCAATCTTCTTTGATCAATCGATGAACATCTCTCAAGTTTCCATTTACTACAATTGCAGAAACTCCTTTATATAGCAATAAATATTTTGATACTAAATCACCAAAAATTGCACGTTCTTTACAATCAAATACATCTACTATTACTATATCATTCTCTTTTACATCCTGAACTTGTTCATGAACATCCCAATTAGATTCACAGTAAGCATAGATCCAGTGTACAGTTCCAACTTTGTACTTCTTACTATTCAAAGGATATACGCCATCAATCACACCTTTTTTACCCAGTGCATCAGCAACCTCTGTTGAAGAAACTCTATTTCTTTTTAAATAATCAATAATATCATTTTTCATTATATCACCTCTTAAACTTAGTTTATTGACTGTTTCACCAAACAATTTCATTTGTGCTTATAAAACATCTAATTACTAATATATGATTCAACTATATCTCATTAGGAATTAATAACTCTTAAAACTTCAAATGCTTCTACGTATTTTTTCCCGATTTTTATACCCCAACTTTTTGCAATGATCTCTAATGATTCTAAAGATCTAGGATGAGGAAAATCTCTGATTTCACTCTTATAGCACTCCATGGCCTTCAATTTATAGTCTAAATAATTAGTCACATCTACAAAATAATTAGGTGTAAAACTATCACTTCTATATTTGAAATTCCACTCTGTTGATGAAGGGGTTTCAAATAAATAGATTTCTTTCACTAAACAATCTTCCATAGGTCTTGTTGCTGTTTGAACTGCATCAAACGTAATTCTATGATCCTTATTTAAATCACCATAATGGTGTGTAAAAATAACTTCTGGTTTAATGGATTTTATATATTTTTCAATTTTTTTTACTACATCTAACATATTATAATCATCAAATCGATTATCAAGTAAGTTTTCAAAGTGTAGTTTACTAAAGCCTAGAATTTGACCCGACTCCAACGATTGCTTTTGTAGATCATCTATACCCGTTTTATTTTCGGGATTCGATTTTCTTGATGTAAGGCCTTCACCGAGTATTAAACATTCGACAGTATTACCTTCATCAACCAACTTTTTCACAGTTCCCCCGAGACCTAATATTTCGTCATCAGGATGAGCTGCTATTACTAAAATTTTTTTCACTATTACCCCTCCAATGAATCAAGTAATTTTCTATAATTCTTTAGCATAATCTTGTCTTTATATTCATCAGATATTTCATGTTCCTTACAAAAACAAGCAAAGGTTTCCATAGCATCCTGAAATGAAATGACTGGATAATCAGAACCATATAAAATCCTCTCTCCTTTAACTTTTTTTATCGCAAAAGCATAATCTTTAATTAGTGAGGATCCATTCCAATAATCCAAGGCAAATGACAGATCTATATATACATTATCATATGATGTCATCAAACTATGAGCATCGAAAATCTTCACCATTCCACCATGTGCTAATATTAACGGTTTACTAAAACCACTTCTTAAGATGAATTCTGCGAGCTCAACACCATTTGTTTGATACACCAACTCAGAACCATATGCACAACAAACAATTACAGCTATATTCAAGTCGCTAATATAATTCAGAAAATCAATCACCTTTTGATAATCCTTTTTTAAAATTCTAGATTCATAAGGCAAAATTTTAAGAATTTTAATATTACTTTTTTTTATAATCTCTTTCATTAAGGCAAAATCAGCTTCAATGTCTATTACAACACCAATTCTATATTTATCGGTTATATCCTTAGATAACCAGTCATTAGAATACCATTTATAATCTAAAGGCATAATTATTCCTGGATTTATATTTAACAATCTGGCCTCATCAGCAATCTTATCTAATCTTTTCATAACTGATTCAGATGTCTGCTCATTCCAAAACAAATCCTGATCCACTTCAATTTTGTTATCAACTACTTTATTTCCAACATATGAGTACATATGCATATGACAATCAAACATATTATTTCTCCAATATTAACATAAATTCCTTTTGAGGAATCGGTCTATAATCATGAAGTATACAAGCATTTGGTGTTAAATCGAAAGCGAATTCCAGCAAGGTAACAGGATTATGGTAATATACAAAAGATTCCTTCGGATAACTTTCCGTTAAAAAAGTACTTAAAAAGTCAACACAAACTCCTTTATGGCACTTATTAAATAACTTTTCTACAAATTCTTGAGTATACTCTAGATTATCTCCGTTACTCAACTTAAAGTTTAATACTCCATTAGCAACAATAATATCTGCATTTGGCAATTCCACATCATTCGTCATAATATTTGCTACTAAAAACTCTGCTTCTGGATACATTTTACGATTACTCTCAATGAACTTTTCATTAATGTCTACGCCAATATAATTACATTGTACATCGTTATCTAGAAGGTATTTATAGAAATCTGCAAATCCACATCCAATATCCATTACAGTCATTCCATCAAGTTTGAAAAATCTCGTCATCCTTTCAAATCTCACAATTTGATCATCAACTGATCCCCAACCCAAAGTCTTATGACCAACTCCCAAATCATTATAACGTTTTGTATAACGCTCAATCGTTGTCATTTCAATTTCTTTTTTACATTTGTTATTCAGCATACCACAACACCTCATCGTTCTCTAATGCCAACATAGCTTCGAATTCCAAGCATTTTTCATATATTTCTTCAAAAGAACTTCCACGACGAATAATCGCTCCTTTTCGTCCTAATGCTCCAGCCTCTTTTACAGAATAATTATCCGTTTGTTTCTTTAGATAACTAAACAATATGTCATCATCAGTTTTAATTAGTTCATTAAAGCTAACTCCTCCTGTTGGACTCAAGAAGTATAATAATACTGCCGAATTAGTTTTTTGTGGAATAAACTTTACATCAACTCCAAAAGATAAGTCAATTAAAGCTTTAGAAAAATCGAATGAAAATAATTCTTTTAAAATTATATTCGAAATATGTACTCCTCCACCTCTATTGGCAACTTCTACAAACCAAATTTCTCCAGTCTCTCTATTAATAATAAACTCAAAATGGCAGAATCCATAATGTAAATCTAACTCGCCAGCAATTCTTTCAGCTAGATCAAAGAGTCTTTTCTTTAATCTAATATCAAGATTTCCTGGATACGACACAACTTTTGCAACATTTTCACAACTTGGATAGTTCTCTTTTGTTGAGATTACTAATCCATGATACTTATGCGTATCACAAAATGCCTCTAAAGTTACAGTTTCACCAGATACAAATTTTTCTACAATACACATCCTCGAATGAGAATTTTCAATTGCCTTATAAAATGCGGCCTTTATTTCGTTCTCATTATTCACACGACTTATACCAATACTTCCTCTGTTATCTACCGGCTTAATTACAACTGGATAACCTAAACTACTGGCTTCAGAAATTGTCTCATCTAAATCCCATACAAGTCTAAAGTCTGGTTGCGGTGCAACCCCATTTAACATACTTCTCTGTAAATACTTATTATTTGTAATTGTCAATGGCTTAAGCCCTGGGCCTGGCAAATTGTATTTTTGGCATAAATATGATACCGCATACATAGAGTAATCACACTCATCAGATATTACAGCATCGGGTTTCTCCAATAAAAAAATATGCTCTAGCTCTGCTAGATTTCTTGAATCTACGTCATATACTTTCCCGTAGCCATGTGATATCTTTTTCCATGTAGAGCAAATAATAATTTCAAGATTCATTTTATCTGCTGCTTTCACAAGTGGTAACTGTTCCCAACCTACTCCAATAATCATTATTTTCATAACTATACCTAACCTAAATCATATATTCCATTTTCAATATTCGCATATTGTTTCAATAAAAACTCAATTGTATCTTCAGCATATTGCTTATTCGGATCAATTTCCTTTAACATTAGTTTTTCTCTTACTTTGAAATTACCCGAAAGGAAATCCTCAATATTAAACCCTATTCTAGAACTCCATGTATTGCATCTATCGCAATTGTATCCTAAAACCTTGAAGAAGTGTTTATCCTCAGTGAACAGAGCTTTTTTTATCGCTTTAGCCTTATAGGAATTAATAATATCTTTAAACTCTTCAGTATTAATATCTCCAATAATAAACTTATTATCAAAATCCTGATGACATCCAGAAACAGTTCCATCAGAATTAATCTTTAATGCAATCCATGGAGTAATACAAGGTTTATATTTTTCTTCCTTTTTTTCGATTTCATCATAGGAACCTGAGTTTGTTTGAAGACTTAGAAGTTCACCTTCATAATAGTTATCTATTGGCATTTTACTCCAAAAATCTTTTGCTTCATCTTTAACTTTTATGACTTCATCAATCATAACAGTTGAAATACTAATATAAATCGGGATCTTCAACTCAACCCTTGCTAAGTAAATGAATCGAATGATATTTCCTATAGCCCTTTCAAAATTTGCTCCAACCATAACTCTCTCATGAACTTCTTTGTCAATAGTATCACAAGAAAACTGAATTCGTGATATTCCACATTCCAGTAGTTTTCTAGCATTTTTTTCATTCATAGTGGAGCCATTAGTGATCAAGCTAACAACCATTCCTTTATCGCTAGCATATGCCACCATTTTGTAAATGTCGACATTCAAAGTTGGTTCACCATTACCAACTACTGTAATATATGATCCACTTGGAAGCCCATCAATAATGTTCTTGAAATTATCTAGTGTCATAAACTGTGTGTCCCGATTTGAGTTTTCTCTAGCACAGTAAATACAATTATAATTGCATAAATTCGTTGGCTCTATATAAATATTTAAAAAACCATCAACCGTAAAATCTTCGTCATTTAAGGGTTCTTTTTGTTCCCACTTCTTCAATATTTTACTTAATTGATCATATTTATTTTTATATAATTCTATTATGTTCATTTTAACTCCTACCCACACAGTTTTCCGTTATAAACTCACCTTTTATAATTTTTTTCTTTGCTACAAATTCACTTGATTGGTAATAGTCCCAGGAGGTTATCGCATCTTGTATCTCACACCTTTTAAAACCAATTTTATTAGAAGATATATTCTCTCCTTGTAAAATATCTTCTTTAGCAAATACCTTTGTAACTATTGTATCTCTAAATTCAAATTCAAAATTAGTCAACTCTCTTGAAAGACTGCCCAAGACTCTTTCAGTGTCTCTTATCTGATTAACCATCTTCTCAAACTCATCTGGTTCAAGTGCAAAAAAATGGTCTGGACCATCTAATTCTCTAGATAAAGTAAGATGCTTTTCAATCACCTTAGCACCTGCTGCTACTGCTGCTACAGTTACATCAGAACCTAATGTATGATCTGAAAAACCAATAATACAGTTGAAAGATTCCTTTAACTTATTAATGCGATTTAACTGTGCTTCACATGGTAACGTTGGATATTTTGCGACACAATGTAACAGAATTAAATTCTTGTTGTTAGTAGCTTCGAAAACCTTTACTGCTTTCTCAATATCACTCTCATCACAGTATCCAGTTGACATAATAGTAGGAAGATTGGTACTGCCAACAGCTTGAATAAGTTGTGGAAAACCGTATGTTTGCGGTGATGCAATCTTCATTAATTCAACATTGTTTTCACAAAGAAGATTTACTGCATCTAGATAAGTCGGAGCACTAAACCACAATAAATCAATTGACTTAGCATACTCATCAATTTGCTTATACCAACTTTCTTTCAGTTCGATTTTTGATAGCAATTCTAGAAAACTATTTTCAACCTCACATACATCATAAAGTTGTTCTGGTTTAATTGACTGAAATTTGACAGCATCTGCACCACTTTTTTTTGCTACATCCATCAATCTAAAAGCAGTATCAATACTTTGATTGTGATTCGAACCAATTTCAGCTATTATAAAAGTTCTGCTTCCACCAACAATATTTCTGCCGATTTTTATTGTCTTATTGAACATTCTTCCCCCAATTAATTAAATAGTTTGCACACCGTTCTGAACCTTTTCCATCTACCATATCATGTGGTAATTTCCTTAATAAATTAGAATCAAGCAAATTCAAGTCGATATTGTTATAATCCCCTAATAGAAAAATACCTTGACTTACAAGAGATTGAACCAGTAATTCTTGATCTTCACCATAAGAAAAAACAACAAATTTCTTCTGCATACGCATTACTTCATATACAGTAGAACCACAGGATGTGACAACCCCTTTTACCATTTCGAACTGTTTTTTCAAACCATTTGGACTAAATACTAATACATCATTCTTTTTCTTTGCCTTATTGATTTTAGAGACGAGCTGTTTAGAAAACCAAGGACCTATTATTATCAGTCTTTTATCACATTCTCGCGTCTTTTCCATTAATTTTAAAGTAATTTCAAAATCATCACTTCCACCGGTAGTTATCAGAAGATCGTATTCTTCTTTTTGATCTAGGGTAATATCCCAATATTGTTTGTTCATATTAAGAAATTTAGTACCCAACATCGCACCAATACACTCAAAATAATTAAAATTTTCAGCATATATATTGCCATTTATAACTATGCAATTGTTATATCGAATCCTCTTATAATCATCAAACGCAACAACGATTCCAGAAAAATCATTCACTACTTGTTCTAGTAACTCTTCAGAATACAAATATGAGTCTACAATGAAAAAATCACTCTTAATTTCTTTAAGCTGAACTTCTTCCAAGTTGTCAACAATATCATATTTAACCGATTCAATCAAATACTCCTCGTTAACTTCAGCTGAGATAAAACACCTCACATTAATATTGACATGATTCAACAAAGCATGAATTAAGGCATTACATCTATTCAGATGTCCTAAACCAACTTTGCCTACCTCAATAAAGAAAATAAACTCCACATTTCCTCACTTTCTAAAAATAGTAATTTCACCTTCTTTTATTTTATCAAAACCAAGTATCTCGAATATTCTCACAGAAGGTAAATTGTTTTCCTTCACCTTAGCAACAAAAGGATATTTACAAGAACATTCTCTTTTGAATTTCTCGACTCCTTGGAAAACCAAATGTTTCCCATAGCCTTGACCTCTATATTTCTCATCAATACTATAAGTTATATATACTTCCTCATCTCTTATGTCAAATCGAATCTGTCCAATTGCTCGAGTTCCTATCTCAGCAACATAAAGGAAAATATTTTTAGACAACATTACATTTTGATACCACTTTTTATGCTCTTCATAGTCAATCTTAGAAGAAGAGAACGCGTTTTCTCGTACCAAATAATCATTCGCCCACTCAAATATTAACTTGCAATCATCTTGTGTTATGTTTCTAAGACTAAGAACTGACTTCTGTATGATATGTTGATTCATAAGTGATATTTCCTTGTTTCCCTCTAACCATTTAATTATGTCGTCCTTGAAGAAATCATGTTTACCTAAATATAAGTCCTTATACATAGCGCTTATTAGTTGATAGTCAGCCTCAGTATCTAAAGTTATTCTATATTTTGAGTAATCAATATCATTAAGATAATAACAAATATTGTTATAATTTTCATATATATATGGTGTTACGTGTTCTCTTTGTAAATCCAGTTTTGCATCATTGTATGCTTTTTCCAACAAGCGAAAAGAAAACATCTCTACATCCAATCCTCTTGGAAATGTTCTATATTTCAGTTCTCTCCCAACATTTACAACAAACTCAGAATCAGACTTTTCATATAATGAGATCATTTCATCTATAATATTTGGATCAATTAAAGGACAATCAGACGTAACTCTAATTATCACATCTGAATTATATGATTTTGCGGAGTTGTAATATCTAGCTAATACATCACTCTCACTTCCCCTATAAAACTTATAACCTTTATCTACACATAATTCTTCTATTACATCATCTGCACTGCTGATTGTCGTGGCAATTATTACATCTGAAACGTTTTCAGATAATGAAGCCCTTTCAACTACATGTTCTAAAACAGATTTATCTGACAATGGTAATAAAATTTTACCTGGTAATCGCGTCGATCCCATTCTAGATTGAATTATAACATCGTACTTCACATCTACCTCCGGTTTTCAATAATTTCAGTAACTGAATTAATAACATAATCCACGTCTTCATTTGTCATACTTGGATGTAATGGTAAGGTAATTATACGTTCGTATAAGTTTTCTGCAACAGGACACAATCCTTTTTCATATCCTAATTTCTTATAATAGGGATGATAATATACTGGAATATAATGCACATTGACACCAATATTCTTTTCTCTTAGTTTTTCGTAACACTCTCTTCTTGAGATTTCTAAAAGTTCCAAGTTAAGTTGAATGATATATAAATGCCTAGATGTATCAGAATACTGTGGATCCTTCTGTAGTTTAATTCCATCACAATTACTAAAGGCCTTATTATAGCGATTCACAATTTCGTTTCTTCGCGAAATAAAACCGGAAATTCGGTTTAACTGAGAAATCCCCAATGCAGATTGAATATCAGTTAGCCTATAATTGAATCCCAGTGCTTGCTGTTCATAATACCATCCACCATTGTCTTCTAACATCAATTCTTCATTTCTTGTTATTCCGTGTGTACAAAACATTTTAACTTTCTCATACAACTCCTTAGAGTTTGTAGTGATCGCACCACCTTCTCCAGAAGTAATCGTTTTAACAGGATGAAAACTGAACTCAGTCATATCTGATAAAGAACCAATTTTTCGCCCTTTATACTCTGTTCCTATTGCGTGAGCCGCATCCTCAATAACGAGTAAATTATACTTTTTAGCAATTTTATGTATGGTATCCATATCAGCTGAAATACCACCAAAATGAACAGGTATAATCGCCTTTGTCTTTTCGGTGATTTTTGATTCGATTTGTTTAACATCGATATTGTATGTTTCTATATCTATATCAACAAATACGGGTTTCGCTCCAAGATATAATATGCAATTTGCAGAAGCCGCGAAAGTCAATGGAGTGGTTATGACTTCATCGCCTTCACTTATTCCTGCTGCATAACAAGCTGCATGTAAAGCTGCAGTTCCATTTGACATGACTACCGCATACTTTGAACCTACATATTCAGCCAATCTATCTTCAAACTCTTTTACCAATGGTCCAGTCGTTAAAAAGTCACTTTTTAAAGCTTTAACTACAGCATCAATATCATCATCATTTACATATTGTCTTCCATATGGAATATGTTTACTCATTCTCTTTCATCCTTATGATTTCTTCTCTCATATCCTCTACAGATAGCCATTCACTATTAGAGTCACTACTATAGCAAAACCCATCTTCTACTCTAGTTCCATCAGGATAAGATTTTTTTTCCCACCAGTCAAATTCGGGTTCAATAATATAATATTTATCAAACTCAATCGTATGTCTTGCGTCTTCATGAGTAATCATGACTTCATGCAACTTTTCGCCCGGTCTTATTCCAACAACCTTCGTTTCACACTCAGGTGCAATAGCTGTCGCTAAATCTATTACTTTCATACTTGGTATCTTCTTTACATAAATTTCTCCACCATTCATAGTGTCTAGTGCAATAACTACTAACTCGACAGCTTCTTCTAGTGTGATCCAGAATCTGGTCATTCTTTCGTCTGTAATCGGCAATGTCCCAGTTGATTTTATTTTATTGAAAAAAGGTATAACACTACCTCTACTTCCCATTACATTTCCGTAACGAACAACTGAAAATTTGGTTTTTTTATCTCCAACATATGCATTACCAGCTGTAAAAAGTTTATCTGAACAGAGTTTTGTTGCACCGTATAGATTTATAGGATTAGCAGCTTTATCTGTACTTAAAGCTACAACTTTATCTACCCCTTTATCAATAGCTGCATTAATCACATTTTCAGCACCAAGAATATTTGTTTTAATTGCTTCAAATGGATTATACTCACATTCAGGAACTCTTTTTAAAGCAGCAGCATGGATGACAATATCAACTCCATCTAAAGCTCTATAAACACGATCCTTATCTCTAACATTACCTATAAAAAATCTTAATCGAGGATCGTTTCCGAATTCAGCTTTCATCTGAGCTTGCTTCAACTCACCTCTTGAAAAAATGATAACTTTCTTAGGATTGTGCTCTTTTAAAATGGTTCTAGCAAACTGTTTCCCAAACGAGCCTGTTCCGCCTGTTATTAGTATTGTTTTATTATTCATAAATGCCTCCAAGTTATATTTTTTTACCTCTCAAATAGCATAATCAAAGCTATATATTTATAGTACATATTTGAAATATAATCCTATTACATTTCATAACATATTGGATCTTACATAAATTGCTCGAAACATTAACTTCTATTATACAATCATAGAATTTTTTTCTGATATATATAATTTAAACAAGAAAATGTTTTAGTTTAGCAACAAAAAAATCAAATAGTATTTAGTAGAGTCATTTAGATTAGATAATGTATTATCAATACTTCTAAATCAGTCCACTACACTCATTATACAGGATAACATTCAACATTTAAGTCATCCTTCGAATATATATAATTTATTCAAGTAAAATAATATATAGTTTTCTAAAGTTAGATTACTTTACGAATACAGTTTTCTTCCTTTGATTGTTATGTATAAGAAGATTGTATAATCCACTTGCTTATGTCATCACAAGTTATTTTCATAAATGTGGCCACTGTTTAACTTTCTAACAATTGTAGCCAATTGTCATCAGAAAAGATCCATTCAAATGAATGGATCTTCTAGGAATATCTGTTTACATTTATTTTAATCAAGTCAATCTCATCATATTATACTAATTGCATTGCTTTTTTCCAAGTATCTCTTAGTTCTTCAGCAAACCCTAAAACTTCTTTTATAATCTCAGTATTTTTTTCAATATTTGCATCAATTAGTCTTCTGTTCATATAGCTATAAATATCACTTAAGTTTTTACTAATATCATAAGTTTCATCTAGAGTACCATTTAATTCACTGATAATTGCTTGTGCTCTTAAAATAGAATTATTAGTTTTTTCAATGTTTTTCTGCTCATTGTATAATACACCCTGTTTTAAGAATTTAACCATACCATCATAAAGCATCATAGTTAACTCTTCAGGTTTTGCTGCCATAATTTTTTGTTCTAAGTAAGGATCTGCTTTAGCATCTGATTTTTTAGCTTCGACTATTGCTGGATTTTTCTCAACTGGCTTCACCATATTAGGCATTACCCTCGGTTTTTGATAGTTATAGATATTTTGCATAGCCATATTTAACACTCCATTCTTTTTTCCTATAGGCATTTGCAGCCTCACTCATTCTTTTTTTTCCTATAGGCATTTGCAGCCTTATTCATTCTTATATTTCTATTTTGTTTTTTCTTTTCATATTGATTAATTTCTTCAATTAAATCTTTCAATACTTTCATTTTAGGAATTCTAGTAAAGTCTATCTCTTCAAAAGTCTCAGTTCCTAATAATTCTTTTAATGTCGAATATTTTTCGATGAATAAAATATCGGTGTTTAATGTCTCTTTTCCGACCTTAAGAAAGCCATACTTAGTATCACTTAATTTTATAAGTTCATCAATTACTAGGTTTATTTCTGTAATATTCATATTAAGCTTTCTCATCTACGAAGAGTCCTGCGATTTCCCACATTTTAGCAATCATGTCTTGAATCTTCTTTGGAGGAAACTCCTTAATAATTTCATCAGTTTCGGTATCTTTCATAACATACATAACTGTCTTAGTCACATCATGTATTGATCTTTCAATAAAGTTATTATGTCTAGCCAATGTCTTATTAGCGACTTCAACAGCTTTATCTAACATCTCGTCATTTATAATCTCTTTATACTCATCAACACCTTGTTGAGATGAATATTCCTCTTTTTGAGGTTGAGATGATTTTACTTCCACTTTTTTATTGACTTTTGGCTGGTATGTAGATTTTTCAACAGATACTTTTTCTGGTGAAGCTACCGTCCCTTGTAAGCCACTCATACCATCGATTTTCATTACTATACCTCCTATTTTACTTTCATATAAATAATATCGTCACAACCATGATAATACTTAAGTTTTATTTCTTTTTATCTATAAAAAAACCTGATTCGCTTCCATTTAATGGAACATACTTGTTTTTCACAAAATTTGCTTTTTTGATCTTTCCTCTTTTAGTTTTTAATTCATTCATCGAATTTTTATCATCCAGCATAAACAATGACATTTTTTCTATAATTACTTGATCTAGTCTATAAATCTTTTCTATGAAGTCTTTTTCAGCTTGAGTTTTTTTCTGAGTTACATCAGATAATTGAGCAATTAAATTGTCTCTTTCATCTAACGTTTTTTCTATATACTCCATAGTTGTATTAAAGTCAAAGTGGGACTCTAAAAAAGTTTCAATATTTTTTGTTCGAGTATAGATCTCATTAAGTAGTTCCATAAGCTTAATATCACTCATATTCTTAAGCTCCCATTTGTTGTAATATAGAAGCCGACTGATTATTCATTCTCGATAGAGCCTGTTCCATTCTTGCAAATTGATTATAATAAGTTGTCTCTTTATCTTCCAACAATCTTAACAAATTATCTATTTTATCGTTCGCTTGTTTTATGTTCTTATACAAATCACTTGAAGTGTCTGCGGTAAAATCAGGGTTCCCGGCCTTTTTAATTAAATAACCATTACCGTTTGTAGTTCTAATGTTGTCCCTAATAATATCAAATAATCTGTTTGCCAAACCATTTTCATTGTATCTTTCAGATACAGCGGTATCATCTAAATATTTTTTGTCAGACTCGTTAGTAAACAATGCTATAACATCATTTGGCTTTTCTGCTAATGCTTTCGTAAGCTTATCTTCATCAATGGTTAATTTACCTTTTGATTTAAAGTCTGCAGTAGTTGTAATACCAATATCTTTTAAAGTAATTCCAACACCGTCAACACTTTCGTACAAAGCTCTTCTTAACTTCTCAGTCATTGACTCTAAACCGTTATCACCTTTTAACAAACCACTCTTAGCCTTAGCTTGCCAAGCATTTTCTTCTTCTTCTTCTAATTCTTTCTTTTGCTCTGTAGTTAATGGAGCATAATCATAATATTTTCTTTCCGAAACTTTATTATTAATCATTTCTATCAGATTATTATATTCATCAACAAACTTTATAATCTTATCCTTAACATCATCAGTATTTGATGCCACATCAATAACTACTTCAGTAGCTGAAGTCTCATTCAATGTTATTTCAGTTCCATCAATTTTAAAGGTATTAGAATCTCTAGTTGTCGTAATATTTCCATCTGGTGTACTTAGAACAAATTCAGCATCTTGTGCTGCGCTATAATCATTTAATTTCATAGCACTAAGTAATCCACCGCTATCTGTTTTCGTAATAGTACTCGTTGTACCTTCGCTGTTTGATGTTAGTGAAAACTTATCAAGTGTCGTATTATAAGATAAAGTTACACCTGCTGAACCATTGTTTATTTTTGTCATCATTTCAGCAACAGTATCCGTTGATTCGATACCAAAGTCACTCTTTCCATTTATAGTCAGACCTATACTACCAGTGAGATTAAAAACCTCTTCAACTGTTCTATTATAGTTAAGTTTATTACTCTGACCTGACACAAATTTCATCTCAGCTAACAATGTTGAATGTGCACTACTAATCTCAACAATATGTCCCTCTTCAACTACTCCAGCTTTTTTTGCAACAAAAGTAATTTCACCACCAGCATTACTGGCTTCAATGGTTGTACCAGGAAACTCCGCTGCTAATTTAGTATTAATATCTGCAACCATTGCATCGTTGTCTGCATAACCACCAGATAAAGTAATTGTTTTTGCTGTTCCATCAAGTGTAAATGTTAAAGTATTATTACCACTTGAAATTTCAGTATTAACCGTTGAATAATCTACCGCTTCAAAACTTTTTAGATCACCAATTACTTTGGCATCAGATTTATAAGTATCTTTAGTTGCAAGCTTTGAAATAGATGCAAACTTAATTTGACCAATTTGTGAATTTGCTGATGAGTTAACCGAAACAACTGATGTTGCGACATTATTCATCGTTGCACTTGCCTCAAAAACATTAAATGCTGATTTTGATCTAAAGTTAGTTGCTGGTTTCAGTAAATCAAAGTATTGATCTTGAAAGCTCTTAATCGCAGTTGAAATCTCTCGATATTGTTCCTTTTCCCACTCCAACAACTGCTTAGTTTGCTCAGCTTTATAGACTTTATTCTGTTCAAGTTGAATCAATTTTTTTACTGTAGCATCCGTATCCATACCAGATACCATACCAGTTAATCTAAGCATATCACTCATTTTCTACACCACCTATTCTATAACATAAATTTATATAACTATTATCGACCAAATAAATCAAATACTTTAGTAATATTTATCTTAATACAAACCATTGTAACGTATACATTAAGTCTTTTAGAGTAATAAAATCCAAACTATAAAATAGAAAGGAGATATGTATATTGGAATCGCTCGCTCATGTAGGTAAAAAGGTGATGTAAGGTAAATTATACATTAGAGAATAAAATGATTAAATGATAACAATAAAGAACACCTACTCAATAATTCGTAGATATAACTACATAAAAGATGTAAATATATGATATTGTACACGAGTAAAATATCACATACTCTATTTTGGTTAAAAAGATTAGCGTTTTGACAATTCTGAATTTTCAGGAAACTAAAACATCTAATTAACTACTGATAATAGATAAAAATTAAATGTGCAAAAGAACAATCTTCACAAGTACTCTTTATTCATAATACCTATTATGACTCAAAGTAAAAAAACGTTAAATACAGGTTAAAAATATAGCGAAGCAGAAATTATTTAATACAACAAAGTAACAAACTTAATAATCACGGCTTCACTGTAAGAGAATAGAGAATGTATTAAAAGAACATTCAACTACCCAATCATTAGATGTATTAATTTAACTTACGATAGAATTAACCAGCGCTAAATTTGTGTATAGTTAGTTTAGAAAGCTATTCAGCAAATTATTTTCTACCGTAATTATCACTATATCGAATAATATCATCTTCCCCAAAGTAATCACCTAATTGAACTTCTGTAATCAGCAATGTCTCATCTCCAGAATTTTCAATTCTATGTTTGCAACCTTTAGGGATATAAATATAATCTCCCCCATATACATTTTTTTGTGATTCGCCGATTGTCAGTAATCCTTTACCTTTGATGATTACCCAATGTTCATCTCTTTTTTTATGTTCTTGTAAACTTAAAGATTCATTGGCGAGTACAATTATTATTTTAGATTTCGAATATTGGTTTTGGAAAGTAGTTTTATACATTCCCCAAGGGCGATTGTATACTTCATATTCCAAAATCATCTCATCCAAAGAATCAAAGTTAAAAGATAAATCAAAATTATAATCCGACATTAGCATTATATGTAAATGCTTTTTTGTAATAAAATTTGTCAATTCTTTATTTCCATTAACAATTGGAAGAACATTTATTTTTGGTGATTGAAATAGGGTAATTACTTCTTCAAAACTTGATGTTTCTGATATATAAGCAAAAGAATAAGACATAACATCTACAACACAATTATCAAGATTTAAACCATTTAACAATCCTCTTCGGATATCACCATCAGTAATAATACCCACCAGCTCATTAGAATTATTAACTACAAAAACAAATCCTTTAGTATTTTTTTCTATCTTTTCTATGGCGTTACGTATTATTTTATCATTAATAATTATATACTTATCATCCATCATTATACCTTTATATTGTATTCATTGATTGATTTATTATAAATTAACCAATCAATAGCTTCTCTTACAGCACCTTCTCCACCACGCTTAGTTAGTACTTTATCAGCTCTTTTTTTAACTTCCGAGCTAGCATCAGCAACAGCAAAACTAAATCTTACTAAATCCATAACGTCCAAATCATTTATGTCATCACCAATATAGACAATATTACTCATATCTAAACCATATTTCTTTGCAATATCCTTTAAGGCTAACACTTTGTTAGAGACACCTAAACAGACTTCGTCAATTTTTAGTTTTTCTGCTCTAGCTGTCACAATATTCGAATTTTCACCTGTAATTATTGCGGTCTTAACACCTGCAGATCTAAGTAATCCAAAACCCATACCATCTTTGGTATTATATTTTTTCAGTGATTCACCTGACTCTGTATAATACATCCCTGCATCAGTTAGAACACCATCGTTATCCGTAACAACCATCATAATATCTTTAGGGATATTCTTCTCAGAGTTAATTTTTAATAGTGATTCTATAATAATCCAATCATGTGTTTCATCGATTTCATAGTAAGTTGCTTCATCCATTTCATGATAGCCAATATTACCAGAAAGCCTACATTTTGAAACTATAAAGTTATCATAACTTGTGATATAGAAAGAACCGTTCTCAACCAACATTCCTTCAAAATTCTGTCTCAACGGTCTTGACTCTACTTTGTAATTAACAGGATAAACTCCAGATGCTCCCTCTTTCCAGACAAATCTTTTTTGTCTCACAACTGTAAGTAAACTGTCATACGAGTTTTCCATGTACTTCTTGTACGCCTTTTGGAAATCTTCATATGTCACTATTGGATTCGTTGCTTGAATTAGAAACAGAATATCGTATTTATATTTTTGAGTGAACTCTTCCATTACCATTTCTGTTGAAGCGGAGTCCGTCGAACAGGCTTCGCTTCTCCCTATGATCTCAACCATACTCGAAAAATCGGATAAATGAGTTGAGACGTAATCAGAAACTACTGATTTTATTTTGTTAGAATCAGTTGCTACAAAGACTTTATCAAAAATATCACTCCTGATAGCTGCCTCTAATGACCAAATAACCAAAGGCTTCCCTGCGATCATTTTTATATTTTTCTCAGGAATAGATTTGCTTCCACCTCTCACTGGTATTAAACCATATACTATTGGTTTCTGTCCCATTTTAATTTTCTCCTTTGCTCTTTCTCTACTTCTAATAGATCCTGTTCTTTATAACAAAGTGACTCATAAACTTCAGTGAGATTGTTTCTTAATTCCCCTAGTTCATTGGGTTCAAGAGAAGCTGAATGATCAGTTCCTTTCCATGTTTTGTTAATCGTAAAATGTCTTTCTATTATAGTAGCTCCCAGAGTATAAGCAACTAAATCTATAATTCCACCACAATGATGTCCTGAATATCCAATATATTTAACCTTATCCCCATATTTTTCTTTTAAATATGAAATTTCCAATAAAGTTGCTTCTCGGCTAGTTATAGGATAACCAGACGTACAATGATATAGAATTGTGTCTTGTCCTCGTTTATTATCATCGATAAATTCAATAATTGACTCAATCTCTTTTTTTGTTGTCATTCCAGTAGAAATATGAATCTCTCCTTGATAATTTTTCGCCAACCACCCTAGCAATTCAAAATTAGTGTTTAACGCTGAAGGTATCTTTATAAATACAGGATTCATAGATGCAATTTCTTTCGTTGATGTCATATCCCAAACAGAACAGCCATAAGCAATGTCAATTGATTCACAGTACTTCTTTAACTCTATGTGTTCTTCAAGTGTAAACTCTAAAAATTCTCTATGTGCACCATAAGTTGCACCATAAGAGTTCTTAGGATTAGGATGTGGTTCATTATACTCTTTTTCTGATAAAACCTCTGTATTTGTTCGTTTTTGAAACTTTACAGCTGTTGCGCCGTTTATTTTAGCCTGCCAAACAAGTTCCTTTGCTATTTTAAAATCACCTTTATGATTACAACCAATTTCAGCAATAAGTTTTGCTTCTTCATATTTTATTATCAAAATTTCCTACTTTCTGTTTTTATATAATAATAAGGAGTTTTCGAAAAAGTTAACTTCTTCATGTGAACTTTCTCATCTTTTAAAAAATCATTTACTGCTTTTGTTTCACCCTCAAAAACATTATAATTGTCAACAATCAATATACCACCTATCGATAATTTGTCATAAAAAGTTTCAAGAATTATTTTTGCTGGCTCATATATATCTGTATCAATATGTAATAATGAAATCTGTACATTAGGATTCTCTTGAATGAAAGAATTTGACGTTTCCAGTATATCACCTTCTATCAAACTAATATTATTGAAACCTTTTTTATCTAGAACAAACTCCAGCTGTTCTTTTGAAATACTACTTTCACCTGCAATGTTTATGAAGTCATTTCGTAATTCTTTATCTGGCTCGTAATCAGTCTCTGGAAACAAGTCAAATATATCAAATCCATAAATTGCTTTTGACTCTTGCAAATCAAAAATATCTCTAAAAGATGCAAATCGTATTAGAGAACACCCTTTAAAAACACCAAATTCAAAAATATCCCCTGGAACATCTTTAACCATTTCAAAAAGTTTATATTGAGCAATACACTTTTCTAATCTTGATTTATCTGATGATAGATAAAAATTATTCTCAAAGTTAAAAGCTTCATCAAAATTCGGTAATTTAATCATACGACAACTCCTTTTTCTCGGCAACAACAATTAAAGTATCGCATTTGAGCTCACTTATCAATTTATTTTTGTAGTACTCATCTAACCACTCTAAAGCTTCGGACTCAGCAAAAGTCGGCGCATCTAACTCTGGTTTCCCATTAAGTATCCAATTATATGAATTCCTAACACTATACCTTTGAACACCTACTAAATCCACAATTTTATAACCATATAAATCAAGAGCATAACTAAGAGTTGCCTTATTAAAATATGATACATGAGCTGGTTGCCAATAAAAATTATTATACGCTTGACACTCCGACAACAAATAATCATCCGAATTAGGAACTTCAAATATGACTTTTCCATTTGAATTTAACAGTCTACCTATATTTCCTAAAAATTTCCTAATATCAACAATATGTTCTAAAACATGAAATGCGACAATTCCATCAAAACATTCTTGTTCTTCAAGAACTATGTCAGTAGAGATATCACGATTCTTCAATGTAACATCGTACTCAGATAATGCAGCATTTCTACGTTCTTCACTTATTTCATATCCAGTAATACTAACTCCTGCGTCTTTACAGTATTTAATAAACATACCATAACCAGAACCGATTTCCAGCAAACTCATTTCATGATCAAAATATTGATTTAACAAGTTAAAGCGTCTTTCATTATCTGGCTTAGCATTCTTTAAAATTTTACTCAATGAAATTTCTGAAAAGATTTCTTTAGCTTGCGTATCTTTCGAATAATAATCACATAATTCTTGAGAATTAGGCAAATCTCTTAACTGAAGATGTCCACATTTTTTGCATTTATATACTTTTCTAAATAAATCAGTCCGTACTCCTGTTTTTATTACATCAAATGAATCCTTTTGACAAATTATACAGCGATCCACACTACCTCCATTATACCCTTTTATTACCAACAATACCGAAGCAGTAATAGTCCAATCTAAATTACTTCTTTATTCATGTAAGCGTATTTCATTATCATTTCCTATCAAGCAATTCACTTAATCCATTATTATCTAAACGAAGTGTATTCTTAATTATTGCACCTTCCGATGTGAGATTATAGACTGGAATTTCAATATCATGAATTCTGCTTTCAATCCATTCTTTAAAAATCACTAAACTTCTCGCCGTTTTACAATACTCTCCGTTATAATTCTTTACTTGTATAAAGTCCCTATCAGTATCCTCAAGGTAAGTTGACCTATTAGCACCTTCGACATGAGATCTATTATTAGTATAACAAAAATCTGCTCCTGCTAATATAATTAACTTAGAGTGAGCATTAATTGCTATATCTATAGCAGTAGTTACAACCGATCCACCACTCTTAACAATATCTTTTTCATTTATATTGTTATTATGAAACTCTTGAGCACATAATATAACTTTGCCATTCCATAAATCAACTAAATTTTTACTTGCTGTATCTAAAATTAATAGTGGCTTGTCAATGTTCACATCTGCTATTTGTTTGTATACTTCAGTACTAGAATCCGTTATAATAACAAAATCCGGACATACTCCCTGGCTTAACAAGGGTTTTAACGATGTTCCAGATGCAAATAACAACAACTTATCTCTATTTTTTTTAATAAAAGGAATGTCCTTCTTCAAAGAAGGTCCCGCACCTGTTATCAAAACATTCTTATGACTAAACTCATTTATTATAGAAGATAATTTATGATGTACATGAATCATATTATACTCTAAATTATTTTTCATTACTTTTTCAGATTTTTTTAAACTGTTATAACGGATATGCTTTTCTTGAATTACTTTCTTTTTATCTTCATTATCCATTATATGTATTGAAGGAGTATGAAAGATTACATTATCTCCATCAGTGCTAATTTCCATAAGAGATTTTTTGTCTAAGTCCTCTATAAAAATAAACTCAACACCCTTACATTCGGATATTTTATCAATTGAAATAGATTCTTTTGCTAACTCATAGACCTCTTTGTTCAAAACTACAATTTTAATTTTTACATCACAGTTTAAAAACTTTCTAATATGATACCCAAATCCAAAACCAATAAAAATATACTCTTTAATATCGGCTCTAAAATATTTGCTAAAAACTATTGTGGATTCACGTTCAAGATCATACATACTATGTAGATGAATCTCTTTTGTATTACTTCTATATATGGGAACCATTTTATTTTCATTATTACTAATTGCTATTATTTTATTTTCCATTAATTGCTCCTTGCCATTTCCATTAGTAGTTGTGGACGCAATTCAAAAGCCAACACATCTGCTAATCCAATATAATTACTATGTGCAAGGCACTTATTACATTTCTCTAATATCAAAATAATCGCTAATATATCTATATTTTTTAGCTCAAAAAAATCGGTTAATAGATATGATAATTTTTCATATTGCTCGATACCAATATTTTCTCGAAAAACTCTAAAATTTGTTTCAGCACTATCAATTACTTCAATTAGATCACTAAATTTCTCCATTATTACCCTTCCATTGAATTACGTTTAATTCATATCAACATCATATGAGTCGTCAAATATCCACTCGCTATATTTTTGATAAACATTATTAATTTCAACGAGTTGATCTTTCAAATCATTAATCTCATAGACTTGTTTTAAACTATCCATAATCACTTTTATCGCAGATTTAGTTGAGTTTTCCATAACTATTAAAAGATCACGATGAAGTTCTAAATTAAACTGTATAGTTTCCAATGTATAACTCGAACTATTCAAGTTATTTATTTTTGAAGCTGCATCTCTAATTGGAAATTGGAATAACATTAACAAAAGACTTGTTTTTCTAATAAACAATACAATCTCTTCGTCAACAAAATCTATAGCATCATAAATTGAGTCAAGTTCTTCTTGAGTTTTGATACCTCTAGTACATATATTAAGAGCATTTGAATTTTGCATTTTCCCAGTTTGAATTAATTCTAGTAGATCTGTAAACTGAGTTGATAAGTAAGTGACTCCTTCTAAACTTTTTAAGAATCTTCCATTATCATCAGGTACCGTCATCGTTTTAAAACGTTCAAAGAAATTAGGAACTTCTTTATTACAATATTCTTCTAACACTTCTTTAAAAGGTCTAATAAGTGTACCATCAATTTTAGCCCCACCTTCAGTAGCATCAATCACAACACTGTTAGAAGCCTCAATCATTGCGTTATACGTGATTCGAAATTGATTCCATATAAATGTAGAAGGAATTTTTTCTCCATATATATCTTCAAGCCAGACTTCGACCGTATCTAATTCTACTTGCTCTATTAACTTAGCTTCTTTCGTGTGAGAATGACCGGTTTCAGAATATGCTAAATCTTGTCCGATTAAAATTATCGGATTACATTCAAGTTGATTTGCAACTTCAAATAATAGATGAGCAACCGATGAACCACAATGTATTATTCCTTTTTCTCCACCAGTAATCTGGTTGAAGTATTTTCCATACGTATCTTTATCTTTATAGAGTGCTAACGCGTTTTCAGGAAACTTTTCTATTATTTCTGGTCTCACTACAGAAGGTCCTACATAAACAATATCATTATCAAATTTTCTGTTTTTATAGAATGTCTCGTAAGTTAACATACGACGCTCAACACTTCCAACAATATGCGGCATAATATTCTGTTTTTCCAAGGCTCCTAGCGATGCATCACAAGATAAAATCAAAATATTATCTTCATATCCCTTTAGCTCATGAAGATTTTTATCCAAAGAAGGTCCTGTAGCAATTACTACAGCAGGTTTCCCCTTATAAAACTGAGCATTTTTTTCTTTAAATTCTTTAAATGAAGGTTTAGATAATGTTTCCTTCAAATTTATAATTCTATTTCTTATGCCATATAAGGTATCTCCTACATGATTACCTATTGCAAAAGTATAATTAGATTTGAAATCTCCTATAAAGCTCAAGATTTTTCTATAAGACCTTATTTCTGATATAACCTCTGTTTTTTTTACAATTGGAATCATATTTGTATATACATATATATAATCACCTAATAAAGTTCTTAATATATTGAGATCTAAATTGCCCTCTGAATCACCAGAAAAAATAATAACTTGATTCTTACATTTAGAGAAATCAACTACTTCTGATAGTTCATTTATAACTTGTTCATTTTGATATATTAGTAACAACATAGACTTATCATTCAAATTCTCAAGAATTTCATTTATAGTCTTAATACCAAACAAATCAATTCCAATATACATCGCAGAGTTCTTCGAAAAATCAATTGTGGTAATTAAATCTTCTTTTATATCAGAAAATATTTTACTTTTATCTTCTATTTTAGAATCAGAATACATACATCCCCTCCAGTTTTGAGCTTTAGCAAAAAATAATTCGTACTTTATCGAATTTATTTCACTTCTGAATATTTTTAATCTATCATTAGACACAAATAGTCAGCAAGTGACCAAGTAAAAACTCTAAAGCAATTCAATTTTTTCAAAAGATTAGATCCTAATGTATAAAATTAAATTATCAATATCAGTTTATTATCTATTTGCATCTTATTTTTCTATATTGTTCTTATAATTGAAATAGAAAACATATTTATACAGAAATAAAAAGTCGGCTATTGCCGACTCCTTATAAATGATTCAATCCAACTTAAGACGACCAGTATTACTATATTATCTTAATAATTGTAATACACCTTGTGGTGCTTGATTAGCTTGCGCTAACATAGATTGTGCCGCTTGAGAAAGAATATTATTCTTAGTGAAGTTCATCATTTCTTTTGCCATATCTACGTCTCTAATTCTAGATTCTGATGCTTGTAAGTTCTCAGCTCCAGTATCTAAGTTCTTGATTGTATGCTCAAGTCTATTTTGTACAGCACCAAGTTTAGATCTTTGAGTTGATACTTTTGTAATTGAAGTGTTTATTTCAGTAATCGCAGCATCAGCTCCTGCTTGTGTTGAAACAACAATAGCAGCACCAATTACACCAGTTCCCATAGTTGAACCGATAGTAACTTTAACATTTTGACCTGCATTAGCACCAATATGAATTGTAGCATCTAAACCACCTGTTAACAATGTTTGCGTATTGAACTCAGTATCACTTGCAATTCTACCGATTTCAGTAGTTAATGCAGTTACCTCTTCTTTAATTTGTAAACGATCTGCAGTTACATTTGTATCAGAAGCAGCTTGAACAGATAGTTCTCTCATACGTTGTAAAATTGCATGAGTTTCATTTAAAGCACCCTCAGCTGTTTGAATTAATGAAATACCATCTTGAGCATTTCTAGAAGCTTGAGATAAACCTCTGATTTGACCTCTCATTTTTTCAGAAATAGCTAAACCAGCAGCGTCATCGCCAGCACGGTTAATTCTATAACCTGAAGAAAGTTTTTCAATTGATTTAGCTCCAGCACCTGTGTTGATTCCTAATTGTCTATGTGTGTTCATAGCCATTAAGTTATTATTAATTCTCATAATATTCCTCCTTGAATATAATTAAAAGTTAAGGCATCCTTGCCTATACATTGATGAGTTATCACAATTACGGCCGTCTGTTATGAGTCACTCATATATAGTATCGACACTTTTTTAGAAATATTAACAAAAAAACAAAAAAAATTACTCATTAGAGTAATTTATCTTTATTTTTGTTTTTATTTTTTGCATTTTCGAAGCCTTTGCCTTTTAGATGATTAAGCAACTCTTTTGAGTTCAGAGCAGCTTTATTTTCTGCCATAATCTGATCAAATACTTCTTTCCTATGAATTTCAATATTCTTAGGTGCATCTATTCCAATCCTAACTTTACCATCATCTGATTCAATAATTTTAATTTCTATATTTCCATCAATTATAATGGATTCATTTTTTTTCCTAGAGAGTACTAACATTTAATTCTCTCCTTTTTTAAATATACTATGTTTATAAGCGTAATCCTCTTTTAAAATTACTTGTTTTGCTTTTTTTGTTCTAATGTTAATTATAATAGGAGATTTTAAATTAACAGTCACTTCCTCTACTGAATCTGGAATAATTACAGTTGTGTATACTATCAAATCTTCTATATTTTCTAACTCAAGTTGTTCAGTAGTAAATTCATCTAACTCAAAATCGTACTCTTCAACAAAAAGAAAAGGATCTGTAATAACAAACGTTAAATTAGTATCTTCAATAGATTGCAGCCAATGAAATGGTAATTCTTCTTCTAAACTACCAATAAGCAAAAATTCTTTAAGCCCTTCAAATCCGTACATAGCTTCTTCAAAATGTATTACATCTGATTCAGTATATTCTACTTCTCCTCTATAGTCCGTTTCAATCTTCAATTCTTTTCCTCCCATCAAACTTTCATATCTACTTTTTCACCTAAATATCTTATTGAAATACTATTATATTGCTTCATATATCTTTCAATCTTACCAGGTTGATAATCTATTCTTGGCTTCTGTGCTACAACTCTTTGATTGTTTTGTCCTTCAGTAACATTAATATTCACTTGCCCTTCAATAAGATCAATTTGAGGTCTAGTCCTAGGCATAGTAACCATACCAAATTCATGGTAGAACTGATCAAAAGCATTGTAAAGTCCTTGATCTGCTATAACATTACCACCCTCATGAACATTTGCAAGTTGGTTGCCCTGCTCTGCTATTCTACCAATACTCTCCTGCATCTTTTGCTTGGCAAAAGCAACATAATCTTCACTAAAAGATTTTACATCTTTTAATCCCGATTCATTAAAAGATTGATTTTGATCAATTGCTACTTTAGGAAGGGTTGCTTCTACCCTAACTTGTGGCAAGGTGAAACCGCCCTCTACCTGAGCTTTTGGTTGCTCTATAGATTGCTGTGGTTTAGTAATATTATGCCCAAGTATCGCAGGCGTTGTTCTAATTTCTAAAGCCATAGTCTCACCTCTATTACTATTATATACCTCTATTTATTTATTTGTAAACTTAACGAATGAAATCTACTAAAGATGGCTGTATAACTCTTGCTCCAGTTGATAGTGATGCTTTATACACATTCTCTGCATTTTTAAGTTTCATAATAACTTCTGACATATCTGCATCTTGTGCATCTGAAAGTAGCTGAGTAAAAGATACACTGTTAGAAGATATTTTCTTTGAAATCATTTCCATTCGATTTGATCTCGCACCAATATCTGCTCTCAAAGATAACATATTATTCATATGACTATCAATTTTTGTAAGCATTGAACCTACTCCACTATTATCTCCAACATCAAGATATCCTATCAACTCGTCTAAATCCTGCATCATTTCCGAAGTTCTAGTTCTAGGGAAATCTACAGTCAAACTTGGTGTGATATGTCCATCTGGATCAGAAGCCGCAGGTGGAACCGCTGGACTTGATGTACTGATTCTTAGTTGATTACCAGGACCAGGTACTGCAGCTATAGTATCTATGGTAACAACATCAGCACCAAACTCTGCTGTTGCCCTTGCATTCATGACATTTGCATAGTCATTTAAAGTCGTAAACGTATCTGTTGGTAATGGATATAATTTTTTCGAAACACCATTAACCACAACCATCATAGGATTGTCTTTTAGTATTTGCTGTTCAGCTGCTGTAAAAACACCATTATAAGTCGGTCCAGTAATTGATGCTTCTACTTTATCTACACCGGCCACTATATTACTTGATGCACCTGGATCATAGCCTGCTGTTCCAGCAAAAGTAATACTATTTGCTACACCATAATCAGCTGCTTCGACAACTAATTCATCACTCGCATTAAAATATGCTATGCCATTTGCACCTAATTCACCATTTATAGTATCTAAAACTAGTTCCTTATCAAGTTCCATTGCTGAACCATCTAAAGTCACTCCTGCTGGTGGTATCGTTACTGCTGCACCATTGATTGTCATATTAAGCGAACCTGGTGCATAGGTACCAGTTAAATCAAATACCCCATGCATATATGATTTTTGGGCTGCAGTACCATTTGCAATAGCAGGATCATTAGGATCAGTACCATCTACTGGCATAATACTATCAAGAATGTTGATTTCATCAACTGTGCCATAAACATCAAGCCCACTCGTCATAACATTCATAGATTCACCTACTTGAACTTCATATTGTACAACAGGCTTTTCATTGATTGTGTAAGCATCTAAATCTAAATTATATGAACCGTCATCATTCATCAACTTTTTATCTGTTTCAAAACCAGAGAATACATATCTACCAGCATAAGTTGTATTGGCATTGGTAATCAATTGAGATTTCATTTGCTCAATTTCTAACTTAATCTTTTGAGTATCCTCGGCAGTATTTGTGCCATTTGCCGCTTGAACTGTTAGCTCTCTAATTCTCTGAAAAATATTACCGTTATCTTCAAGGGCTTTTTCTGTTACTTCCAACCAACCCAAAGCATCTCTTGTATTTTTATCATATTGCTCGAGTTCCGCAAGATCAGTTCTCCTTGCTAAAATTTTTGCTGAAAGTACAGGATCATCAGAAGGCTTCCGAATCTTTTTCCCCGTCGCCAACTCGTCTTGTTTCCCTGACATATACTCTAAATTCTTGTTTACATTATAAAGAAGATTAGATGTCATCATATTATTTGTAACGCGCATAACTTACCTACCTTCCTACTGTTCCAAGTCTATTAACCACTAAATCAATCATTTCATCGATTACATTGATCATTCTTGCACTTGCATTGTATGCTTGCTGAAATTTAATCATATTGGTCATTTCCTCGTCTAAAGAAACCCCCATAATCGACTGTCTATTAAATTCTATTTGTTTCAATAGAACCGTTTCATTATCTTGATTTCTGATTGCATCTTGAGCATCTACACCAAGATTCGAGATTAATGATTTTAAGAAATCATCTGGTGAACCCCATGCATATAAACCTGTATTATGTCTAACTTCTGCTAGATCTAATGCATTACCGCCATCACCAGGTGCACCTTCAGCAGTTGCTGAAGCCGCAATCTTATCTAAATCCATTTCTATATCTTTTGCTAAAGTTAACTCTTTAGCTTGAATTCTATCTACAACTATATATTTTCCCTGAACAAACTTAATCGACTTACCTTCATAAGCTGGGTTATTTTCTAAAATTGCAGTGATATTTTCGTGAATCTTTTCATTTATTTTTTCTTCATCGGTTAAACCTGCTGTACCTGCAGTAACAGCATTTGAAACATCTACACCTGCTTGTCCGTTAAAACCAGATGTTAAAAGATAATCTTCAAATTCAGCAGTTGTCATATTGTTGATTGTAAACAGATTTGTACCTGTTTCAGCATTAAGATCATAACCAGACTTATGTACTCTATTAATTTCTGTTACCAAAGTATCCGCAAACTGATTGAGTTTATCAACATAATAAGGAATACCCTTTTGCTCACCATCAATATTATCTCTCATATCAATAAGTGCTTTTAATTTTCCACCAGTTGTATCAAATGTCGAGCCTGATTCCCACTCTAAGTCATTTAGTCTATCAAGATCAAATGGGTTATCTCTACTTGTTCTCTCTATTACTTTTAGTTGATCATAGTCATAGTGAGATACTAAGGCTCTTCCTGTAACATCCACATAGAATCTACCCATATCATCTTCATAGTAATTTATATCTACTAGTTCTGATAACTTATCTAATACTAAGTTTCTTTGGTCTCTTAAATCATTTGCCTTTTGACCATTCAGTTCTGTTTGATATATTGTCTCATTCAAATCAGCAATTTGTTTTGCATAACCATTGATTTGTGTAGAAACAACTTCTATTTCAAAGTCTAAGTTCTTTTGTTCTCTTTCTAAAGACTCACTTAAACCACCTATTGCCTCTTGCAAAGCAATAGAACGCTGTCTAACAAGTGCTCTAGTTGTTAACGATTCTGGAGCTTTATTAAGCTCATGAAGCGCACTAAAAAACTCATCCATAACAGTTGTAATACCAGAATCAGAGGGTTCATTGAAGATTGCTTCTAAAGTAGAATACACACTTGAAAGTGCTGAATACTCACCAAGTTTTGTATTCTCACCTCTATACTTTTCATCTAGAAACAGATCTCTGATTTGTTGTACATTGTCCATACCAACACCTTTACCAATGGTACCGGGCACTGACGGGAATGTATCTGGGCTATTCGCTTGCAGGGTGAGCCTTTGTCTTGCGAAGCCAGGTGTATTGGCGTTCGCAATATTATGAGACACTGTATTTAGTGCCATCTGATTTGCAGATAAACCTGAATATGCTACACCTAATCCAAAGAATGTTGAAGCCATAATATCCTCCTAAATCTTTCTATCGAATATACTCTTTCGCTCAACATCCGTGTCATTAGCGTCATGTTCATAATTCACACTACCATCTCCAACCATAGTTATAAGATTCAAATCAAACTGAACCTGCTCTATCGATTGTTCTAATAGTTGTCTATTTAAGTCATTTTTTTGACCTAGTATCTTAACTGTATTCATAAGTCTTGTCTTTATACCATCAATATTTCTTACTTCATGATCCGTCATAAATGGGTATAAATCTGTTAGAGCATTAATCTCAACCAAATCGTATTCCTTTACAAGCTGATTAAGCATCTTTGATCTAATCTGTTCTAACTTAACCAAACTTATAGAATAAGTTTTTTCTTTTTCCATAATTTTTTGTATTTCGGTTAAATCATTATTAACAATTGCTGTCTGTTTTTCTTTTGATAAAACTATGATTTCATCATAGATTTCTTGCTCTTTTTTTAAAGCTAAAATTAGTTGATCTATCATTTTCGACATTTATGCCCCTTTTCATATACCAAAACAGTAGAAAGGATTCGGCTGCGATCCTTCTCTACTGTTATTTTGCGTTTGACATCATTTTCTTGATAATATCTTCAGCAGAAGGTTTATAGTCACCTTTATTTATCTGTGATTCAACTTCATCAATCTTATCTTGTCTCACGTCTGGTAGTTTTTTGAAGGCATCCATAGCAGTTTGGAAATCAATTGAGCTTTGCGAAATATCCAGCTGATCTCTCTTCATCTCAGTTTTTCCAGTCTTTTTAACTTTTCCTACATTCTTGTTATAATTGTTTAATACTTTCTGTACTCTTACATTTGTATTTATTTTCATACAAAACACCTCCATTCAGCCGATACCTTCTAAAAAGTATATCGGCAGTGTGGAGGTGTTCATTAACCCTTTTTTATTTTTTTTTATGTTTTACATGCATTCCTTTACCAGAATCACCCTTTTCAGGTCTTTTAATCATTTTAGCTGCACTCTTTAAGTCCATGGTGATTTCTCTTTGACACTTATCACAGTACTTGCCTGAGTGGATCGCTGTACCACAATGTTCACATTGAATAACCATATTTTCTCCAATGGTTTCAAGCCTACCCTCTCTTAAAAAATTAAGTACCAACGTTCTGTCTACACCAAGGTTTTCTACAACCTCTTCTATGGTCGCACCAGGACAATCATAAAGGTACTCCTTGATCATCTTAAACTTTGTTTCATCGCCTTTTATACAGGCTGGACATCTTCTAAAGCCTGGTAGTGCATTAAATATCTTCCCACATGATGTACAATTTTTAACTTCCAAAATCTCATCTCCTCTATTCACCTACGGCAAATGTTATGACTAATATAAAGCCGCAACCATTTGATTTCAGTGCTTTCGAACACATATTAAGTGTTGAACCTGTAGTAAAAATATCATCTACTAGTATTATATTACCCACAATAGGTGTTTTCAACTCAAAAGCCTCTTCTAAAACAAAGCTTCTTTCTTCAGCTGTTAGTGCATAAAGAGGTTTTGTATTTTTTCTTCTAATCAAATCTGTAGTCATAGGCAAACCTGATAGTTTACTTAGATGCTTTGCTATCAATTGTGCTTGATTGTAACCTCGTTGTTGATGTCTTTCTTGATGAAGGGGTACAGGGACAATAACATCAAAGTCAACATCTAGATCCTTCTTAACTATAAAATCAAGCATATATTTAGCAATAGTATGTGAGATATACCTCTTGTCATGATACTTCAGACTGAATATCAACTTTTTAGACAAATCATCGTAAACAGCGACTGATAAACCTCTATCATAATATCTGCCGATGCCTTTACAGTGATGACAAATCATGTAGTCACTTTTCATGATCATACGACCACAACTTTCACAAACTGGCTCTATATTAAATTGTATGGAGCCTTTACAAATATCACAAAGCTCATCTTCTGACTGATTATGACATAGGACACATGTCAAATTCCTAGGGAATAGCATTTCTAGAAATGCCTCAATTTTTCTAAATAAAATCTTCATATCTTAAGTATATGATTCACTTTATGAAATGTCAAAATATTCCATATAATTTTGTTAAGTATTCCTTCTCTAATAGGTTAAGAAACGAATCTCTCCTTTAAAGCAATAAAGAACTTTCATTGTGAAAGCTCTTTATTTCTATACTTTATATTCTGTTGCTTGTAGCTCAATTTCATCGACAGGTTTACTGAAATAATAACCTTGAATCATATCACAGGACATCGATCTTAATAAATGGAATTGATCTTTTGTTTCTACACCTTCAGCCACAACTTTAAAATCAAAGTTATGAGCCATTTCAATTATGTTTTTTAGAACCTCTTGTCTATTTTGCTCAATGAATCGTTCTATTATTGATTTATCCAATTTCAACTTATCAATTGGTAAAAAAGTAAGATAACTAATAGAAGAATATCCTGTACCAAAATCATCTAAAGAAATTTTAATCCCAGTTGATTTAAGTTCTTCTAAGAAATCAATCACCTCATCAACATCTTCTACTAAAAGACTTTCTGTAATTTCAAAGTCTATCAACTCTGGTGACACATCGTATTCTAATAGTAAATCCTTTAGATAGTCAACTAATGACTTATCGTTAAACTGCTTAGGTGATATATTAATAGCAATTGGCATATTGATGCCTAATACTTTGAGTTTAGCCAAATACTGGACAACTTCTCTTATAACATATCTACCAATATCAAGAATCAAACCTGTGGTTTCAGCAACTTCAATAAACTGATCTGGGTAATAATTATTATTCTTTAGTCTGATAAGTGCTTCGTACCCCTTTACTTCTCCACTAATACTTTCAACTTGAGGTTGATAAACCAGCTTAAAGCCATTGTTATCAAGTGCACCACGAATGTTCTTCTCAATATCAGATTTTGCCTGTATATTACTCAATAATGTTTTATCAAACATTTTATAGTTGTCTTTTCCAAGTTCCTTCACAGCATACATTGCCAAATCAGTATTTCTTAATAGGATATTTACCGATGAACCATCCTCAGGAAATCTAGATACACCAATACTAAAGTTTACCAAAACTTCTTCTTTGCCAACCTTGATTGGTACTCTAAACAAATCTAACAGTTTCTCTGTAAATATTTCTAATTCCTCGATGGTATGATGGTCTATAATAAATAAAAACTCATCGCCACCAAATCTAAATACTGATTGCTCTTTATATTCTGTCAATTTCAATTTCTTTGATATTGCCTTAAGTACTTCATCACCATATGCATGACCTAAAGTATCATTAATTTCTTTGAAGTTATCTAGATCTAATAATAGAACAGCACCCGATTGATTTTCTGATAGTTTTTCCTTTAAAACAGTATCAAACTTTCTTCTATTGGGTAACCCAGTTAAATAATCGGTATTAGCTTGAGATTCAATCATCGCTTGATGTTCCTTTAACTCAGTAATGTCTAGAATAACACCTCGAAGAATTCTATTTCCTGTCCCTTCTTGATCTACAGTACGACCTCTAATCAATGCCCACTCATCTTTATCTTTATACTTCACTTGGCAATACATTGTATCAGATTCGCCTATACGGCATATTTCTACAGCTTGCTTTATACTTTCAACACCTTCCTTATCAAACATCAATGATACAATTTCAATCATATTTTTAGGTATAGGTATATTTTGATTCTTTAATGTATAAACGCCTAGTAAGAGCTCTGCTTCTAAATTTTCATAATTCAATTCCCATACTGTCGTTCTCGTAAACTCTACTGCCATTTCAAACTGAGCCTTCATTGTTTCAAGCATCGTTGTATAGGCTTTTATATCATCAAATTGCTCATGAAGTTGTGCCTCTGATGCGGCCAATTGTTGATGAGCTGCTGTCATTTCTTCGTTGGTTTTGTAAAGTTCAATTTCTCTCTCTTCTAACTTTCTGTTAATAGCTGTAAGCGAATCGTTACTTTTTCTAATACGTACGGTATAAATCAAAAAAGAAAACGCTAAAAGTACAGCTATAATAATCGAAAGTGTCATATTGTTTAAAAGAGACAGTTGATGATTGGTAATACTTTTATCCATCATACCGAGAACTCTATAATTGCTTACTGATAATTCAGAATATGCCAAAAACTTTTCTATGCCATACTTAGAAAGATCAACAACTCCTATAGTATGTTCATTTAACTCATCCCAAATTCTTCCGACTGCAGTAAGTTGATTTTCATTCAGTTGATCAGTTTTAGCTAATTCATAATGATACTCCTTTGAACTATCTAATATCAAGTTTATCTGTGAATCAGAACCAAAACTACTCTTATCTATCAACGACTCAATATAGGCAACTTCTATATCAATACCAAATACTCCAACAATCTCCGAATTATCATATATAGGTATTGCAATAGTAATAATTTCATCCTGTGTAAAATAATCTGTATAAGGTGTTGTATAGGTTAATCCGCCATTTTCTATAACTTCCTCATACCAAGGTCGTTCTGTAAAAATATAATCTGCTTCAACTCTATCATTACGATTACTTGTAATCGCCAGATTTGCTTTTTTTACACCTACCCATACAAGATTCAAATTAGGTGCAGATGCATTTATATCATCCAAGTGTGTAAGTATATCATCATACCCAGAAAATGATCTAACATCATCCTCAGAATTACTCGTTAATATGGCATCAATAAAAACTGGATCAATAGACATTTGACGAACAAGTTCAGTCATGCCATACAAATAGTTATCAATGGCATCCACAGAATCATCTATTTCATTCTCTAATTTATAGATGACTGTTTCTTCTAAGGATTGACGCATCTCAAAATTAAAGAATACTGCTGTAAAAATTAATCCACATAGTATGATTACAAAAATGAACCTCATTCTCAAAATCTTTTCGCCCATATATGCTCCTCTCAACTACTATTTTATACCCATTTTATCATACTCTGAATCAACAAAAGCATCTAAAGATTATTCTTTAAATGCTTCCTCTATTAATTTAAACATATAAGTCAAACCCGAGTTTCTCTTCACGTGCGAAATGTTCTCTATCATACTTTTAAGTTGAATTTCAGTACCCACTAATACAACCAGTGATTTTGCTCTTGTAATAGCTGTATAAAGAATATTTTTATTTCTTAACATCGGCGGAATACTAAACATAGGCATCACAATTACAGGGAACTCAGATCCCTGACTCTTATGAACAGTAACAGCATATGATAATACCAATTCATCTAAGCCGCCAAACTCATAAATTACTTCACGATCATCATCAAATAGAACCGTTAATGATTTGCTGTTTAAATTAACTTCTTGAACAAATCCAATATCACCATTAAAAACACCTTTGCCCTTTTCAAAGTTATAGCGTCCTTTCCATTCAATATTGTAGTTGTTCTTAATTTGCATCACTTTATCACCAGCTCTAAAGATGGTATCACCATAAGACTTTTCAGCTTTAGCCTTAGAAGGCGGATTAAGTGCGTGTTGTAGACATTGATTAAGATTAATCACGCCTGTAGGAGAATTCCTCATAGGTGCCAATACTTGAATGTCTTTTACAGAATCAAACTTATAAAAATTAGGTAGTCTTTCTTTACATAAGCCAACAATAGTATCAATCACTTGATTGGCTGATTTGGCTTTAATAAAGAAGAAGTCCTTGTCTTTTTCATTCACCCTTGGCATACCACCAGTATTAATAAGATGTGCATTTGTTACAATCATACTCTCACTAGCTTGTCTAAAGATTTCTGTTAAAAACACTGTTTTAATAAATCCACTATTAATAAGATCACTCAGAACATTACCAGCACCTACAGCAGGTAATTGATCCACATCACCAACAAATATCAATCTCGTACCAAACGAAACCGCATCAAGAAAACTGTTCATAAGTAAGATATCCAACATTGAAGCTTCATCAATTATAATGATATCTGCTACAAGAGGATTATCTTTATCTTTGTTAAATGCTAAGTAACCCGCATCACTAAATTGATACTCTAATAGTCTATGAATCGTCTTAGCTTCATTGCCTGTTGCTTCTGACATTCTCTTAGCTGCACGTCCAGTTGGTGCTGCTAAAAGTACCTTTAAGTTTTGTCTTTCAAATATTTCAATAATAGAATTAATAATAGTTGTCTTACCAGTACCTGGTCCACCTGTAATCACCATAACCCCTTGTTGAATTGCTTGAGATATGGCTTCCTTTTGTTGATCTGCAAGTGTAATGGAACCACTCTTTTCACAGGCTTCAATTTCTTTATGAGGATCTACACCTAACATCTCTACTTGCGAGTAATTAAGTTTTGAAATCTTTTTACAAACATTCAACTCAGCATTGTAATAAGGTGTTAAATAGATTACATTCGCCTCATCAAACATAGTTCGGTGAAGTTCACCCTTTATGATTAATTCTGTCATTTCTTGTTCAACGGCTTCTTTTGATACTCTTAAAGTATCTGAGGCTTCTTTAACAAGTTCTTCTTCATAAGCATATGTATGACCCTGTTGAGTAATTAATGTCATAACATGTTTTATACCACTGTATATTCTATACGGGCTATCTGAATCAACCCCCATTTTTTTAGCAATATCATCGGCCATTTTAAAACCAATACCCTTGATTTCTTCAGCCAATATGTAAGGATTCTCTGTTACTTTTTCTATGGTCTTTTCTTTAAAGTTATTGTAGATTTTAGTTGCATAAGCAAGAGAAATATCATACTTTTGAAGAAACATAACAATGTCACTCATAGCACGAGTTTCTGCATAAGACTTCACAATTTGATCCAACTTCGATTTTCCAATACCTTGGATATCTAAAAGCTTGTTGGGATTAAATCGAATGATATCTAAAGTATCTTCACCAAACTTTTCTACAATTCTTTCCGCCAATGAAGGTCCAACACCCTTGATAATACCAGAACCTAAGTATTTAATAATACTCTTAACTTCTGTTGGTTCAATCACTTCACAGCTAGATACTTTAAACTGTTCGCCATAAGTTTTATGGAAAGTTGGTTCACCCACAAAACGCATCATTTCGCCTTCTTTTACAATAGGCATATAACCCACAACAATTAAGATTTCATAGTCATGTTCTACAGATGCAATGGTATAACCATTTTCTTCATTTTTAAATATAATTTCTTCTACAACGCCTTGAATTTCCATAAATACTCCTTGATAGTTTCTATACAATCATACCATATATGATGTCATATATTAACAAGTATTTATTCAGATATAAAAACTAACTTGTCACTTAAATGAAAACTCTATAAACAATAACCCAACACCCAATTGAGTCTCTACTTTTAACTAAATCTAGATTTAGTTAATCGTGATTCAGTAAAAGTAATGCATTAAAAAACCACGTTCCGTAGAACGTGGTTAAATATTATAATCCAGCTTCTTCTTTTAAGATAGCAGCTTTATCTGTCTTTTCCCAAGGTAAATCAATATCTGTTCTACCAAAGTGACCATAAGCAGCAGTTTGCTTATAAATAGGTCTTCTTAAGTCTAAATCTCTAATGATTGCAGCAGGTCTTAAATCAAAGTGCTTTAAGATTAACTCTTGAATCTTCTCATCAGCAACTTTACCTGTACCAAATGTTTCTACAAATAACGATACTGGATGTGCAACACCAATAGCGTAAGCAAGTTCAATTTCACATTGATCTGCTAATCCAGCAGCAACAACATTCTTCGCTACATATCTAGCAGCATAAGCAGCAGATCTGTCTACTTTTGTAGGATCTTTACCAGAGAATGCACCACCACCGTGACGTGAGTAACCACCGTAAGTATCTACAATGATTTTTCTACCAGTTAAACCAGCATCACCATGAGGACCACCAATTACAAATCGACCTGTTGGGTTAATTAAGTATTTAGTTTCATCATCTAAAAGAGCTGTATCAACAATAGGCGTTACCACATGTTTGATTAGATCTTCTTGAATTTGTTCTCTAGTAACTTCTGGTGCATGTTGTGTTGAAATAACAATTGTATCCACTCTAGATGGCTTACCATCTACATACTCAATCGTTACTTGAGTTTTACCATCTGGTCTTAGATACTTTAAAGTACCATCTTTTCTAACATCTGATAATCTCTTAGCCAATCTATGTGCTAATGAGATTGGTAATGGCATTAATTCTTCAGTTTCATTACACGCAAAACCAAACATAATACCTTGATCACCAGCACCTGTTGATAATTCAGCCATTTCACCTTCACGTGATTCTAAAGCTTCATCAACACCCATAGCGATATCGCCAGATTGCTCATCTAATGCAACAATCACACCACATGTATCACAGTCGAAACCGAATTTAGCTCTATCGTAACCAATTCCTCTTACTGTTTCTCTTACTGTTTTTTGAATGTCTACATAGCAGTTTGTTGAAATTTCACCAGCTATCAACACCAATCCAGTTGTGATTGATGTTTCACAAGCTACTCTTGCATTAGGGTCTTGTGCGTAAATCGCATCTAAAATTGAATCTGAAATTTGGTCACACATCTTATCTGGATGACCTTCTGTTACAGATTCTGAAGTAAATAATCTTCTCATGTCTCCTCCTTGTTTTATATATCGTAATCTACACTAGAATAGTTTAAATTAAAAAAACCTCTTCCAAAAGAAAAGGTAGTATATCGCCTATCTTTCAGATTACTCTGTAGGAATTAGCACCGTGTTTTAAACCGGTTGCCGGACTTCATCGGGCCTATTCCCTCAGTCACTCTTAATAGGATATTCAATTCGGACTTAACTATATCATACGAAAATACTCTTTGCAAGTATTTTTTTCATAATTTCTTTAACTTTTTACCCAAGTATCTTCAATATAAACGGAACTGTTATAATACAGAATAAAGTTGATACAAAAATCATTTTTGAAGCCAGTTTAGAATCATTTCCATATCTAGAAGCAATGATTGCTGAATTTGCTGAAGTTGGCATAGCTGATAAAACCACAGGAATCGTCAACAACAAACCATTTAAACCTAACACCTTTAATACTGCAAAAGTTGTTAGTGGTATAACAATCAGTCTAATAGCACTTACAATAAATACCCATATATCTGTAAAGATACTTTGAATTTTTATTTCTGCAAGTATGATACCTATAAACATCATTGATAATGGCGTTGTGGCTGAACCTACACTCTTAAATGTATCTAACAAAACAGTAGGTACCTTTAGAGAAAATAAGAAACAAGCAAATCCCAAAATTACAGCAAATAGACTTGGATTCAAAACATGAATGAGTCTTTCTTTCATAGACTGATGTTCTATTTCATTCTGATGTCTAGACATGATGTAAACACCTAAAGTCCAAGTCAAGACATTAAAAGATAAATTGTAAATAGCCGCATAAAACATACCTTTCTCACCAGCTAATTCATACATAACTGGATAGCCCATATAACCTACATTTGAAAAAGTTATCATATATTGAAAGATGTCTCTTCTCATATCCTTTTGCTTTGTGACTTTTGTAAAACCATTTGCAAATAGATACACAACTGCATAGTAAACAATTGAAATAATAACAAGTACACCTGTTTCTTTTAAGACATCTTTAGAAAACTCAAACTGCATAGCTGTAAAAATATATAAGGGTAATGTAATATTTAAGACTAGCGTACTCAGATGACCTTTAATATCACTTTTAACAACATTTAGCTTCTTAGCTATATAACCAATCATTATTAATAGAAACAATGAAACGATTTTGCTTGTATCCATATTATTCTCCTAGAAACTCAAAAAAATCGGTATAACCACTAGTAATAAACTGATTTAGAATCGGATTTTCAGCTTCTAACTCTGCAATTTCATCTAAATCATATTCTTCTTTTAATCCTGTTTTTATCTTATTTAGTTGTTCATATTTAAAACAAGTCACTACCAATTGATGATCTGTAATAAAATACGATCCATACACATCACCATTCAAGTAGTACACTTGCTCTTTGGCATGGTTGTTATCTTTATTAAAAACAGTATAAAGCGTACCAGAATCGTAGATGTTCTTCATCATTTCGGGTCGTTCAAAATCAAACTTAAACGCCTTTGATGACGGCAAATAAAACATGGCAATGTATTCTTTTTTATTTAACTGAAACGAAGCTTCTCTTGGAGACATTATCAATTCATCAATGAGCTCACATAATGTAACTTTATCATCTTTAACACGAATTCGTGTCACAACCATTTTATAAGCATCAAAAAAATCAATAATTGACTTGCAGATGTAATCTCCTTCATATGGAATGATTTCATTCTTCAGAAGCACTGTCGGTTCATCTAAAAACTCATAATCAAAGTCACCTGATTGTAAGAGTTTCTTTTTACAGAGATGGTCTAAACCCGCCGTTCTCATCATGTAATAATTTATCAGCATCTCATCCGAATCAATCGTTTCACTAATTTTTTCATACAGTTCTATTTCAATATCCATAACATCTTCATCTAATAAATATTCATAGTCAAAGAAGTTTAAAGGAATATCATAAGCATATATTTCGCCAACCTCTATAGCTCTATAGATTAATGATATTGCCTCTGCTTTTGTAATTTCTATAAATCCAGCACCTAAGCCTCCCATAACAGAAGCCGTCATTGCTGATTCATCAGTTGCTTCAACTGTAACCTCAAATCGATCAAATCCATATTCTTCAAAATCCAAATGAAAATAGAGTATCATCTCTTCGAAATACATCTTCACACCAATAACACCCATAAGTCGTGATTTCGTCGCCTCAGCCTTTATGAAGTTGTATTCTGTCTCTCGATCATAAACTCGAGAATAGTCTTTTAAATGTATTAAATTTGGCATAAACCCTTCCTAACGACCTATTGTATCATAATTAAAGGCAAAAGCCCAATCTACGACTGGGCTACTCAATACTATTAACTATTGATAATACTTCTTTTTCTACTTTTTCAAGCTTATCTAGACAGTGCTCTCTTGTATCACCAACTACTGAGAAGTAAACTTTTAATTTAGGCTCTGTCCCTGATGGACGAGCTGCAAACCATGAACCATCTTCTAAATAATATTTTAGTACATTACTCTTAGGAAGTCCGTTATCCACTTTACCTTCCTTACTAGTAATACTTTGATCTAAACAATCCATAATCTTGTCCATTTCCAAACCCGCGACGTGTTTGATAGGATTCTCTCTTAATGAAGACATAATTCTTGCAATCTTTTCTAGACCTGCTTTACCCTCAAGAACAATTGATGTTAAACTCTCTTGATAATATCCAACTTTCTTATATAAACCATCTAACACATCAACAAGTGTTAAACCTTGCTTCTTATACTTTGCTACCATTTCTACAACCAACATTGTTGCAATAACAGCATCTTTATCTCTAACGTGAGTACCTGCTAGGTAACCATAACTCTCTTCATATCCGAACAAGAACTGCTTTGAACCATCTTCATGAAGTTTAATCTGTTCACCTATAAACTTAAATCCAGTAAGCGTACTCATCAACTCAGCACCATAACTGCGAATGATTTTTTCTGCCATACCTGACGTAACAATTGTATTCACTAAGAATGGCTTTTCTGGCATATCTTTTGTAGAACTTAAAACATAATCTACTAGTAAAACACCTGTCTGATTACCATTTAATGCAATATACTCATCACCTGATTTTACAACTACACCTACTCTATCACAGTCTGGATCTGTAGCAATAACCACATCAGCGTCTTTTTCTTTAGCAAGCTTAATACCATATTCAAAAGCACTTACATCTTCAGGATTTGGCGACTTTAGTGTAGAGAAGTTTGAATCAGCAACCATTTGCTCCTTAACAGGATAAAAATGCTTTAATCCTTTTCTCTTCATAATTAACTCTATCGGTCTAGCACCTGTACCATGAAGTGCTGAATAAACAACTTTTAAATCCTCAACTTCTGAAATAATATTAGCATCTATCGCAACTGACTCAACCATGTCTAAATAATCATTGTCTTGCTTTGCATCTAAATAAACCAATAAACCTTCTTCAACGGCTTTTTCCTTTGAAATATATTTCACTTCATCAAAAGACTTAATTTTATTAACTTCTTCTACTACCTTATCAGCATCTACAGGTAACAACTGACAACCATCATCACCATAAACCTTGTAACCATTGTATGCTGGCGGATTATGACTTGCCGTTACCACAACACCTACAGAAGCATTTAAATGTCTTACTGCATAAGATAATTCTGGTGTTGATCTAAGACTTTCGAACAGATACGCCTTGATACCATTCGCTGCAAATACAAGAGCTGTTTCTAATGCAAACTCAGGAGATTTATGTCTACAGTCATGTGCAATTACAATAGAATTTTCTTCATATCGATTCATTGCAAAATTCGCAAATCCTTGACTTGCTTTCCTAATCACATATTCATTCATTCTATTAGTTCCAGCACCAATGACACCTCTCATACCACCAGTACCAAACTCCATATCTTTATAGAATCTTTCTTCAATTTCTTTTTCATCATTTTCTATCGATTTCAACTCTGCTCTAAATGTTTCATCGAAGTAGTCATTGTTTAACCATTCATCATATCTTTTCTTATAATCCATGAAATCCTCCTCTTTCGCTTGACGCTATGACTTTCACACATCCTATTAACACTTGGTCTTTAAAAGTATGTGTATATAATCCTAATGATTTTAAAAACTTTATAAAAGAATCACCCCAATCTCTATGGTGATTTTCAAAACTTGATATTTTTGACATAACCTGTCCTGCTAACTCATCCATCGTAACCAATTGGTATCTATCTACATTTAGTAACTTTGCAACATATTCAAGAATATACACTTCAATCATGTTGTAGTCTGCATAATCTGGCATATCTAGTAGATCCATTAACTTTGGTATGATTTTTTCAAACAAACACCTTTTATACGGAATCATTTTAATGTTTAGAATAGAAGCCAAACTTTCGACTTCCTCTTTAGAAAACTTATCAAGAAGTTGATAGGTCTCTTCAGGGGACCATATATCTGTAATATAATACCACTGACCATAGTATCCTTTTAAAGATTTCAAAGCATCATAATAGCCCATTTTAAGGTTTCGCTCTATAATTTCTTTTCTAAACTCTATAGTTCCACCAGTATCATCCGATGGTCTTATGTAAGTAATATTGGCTGATTTATCTTTTACTTTCTGCTTGATACCACGCCCAAGTAGTTCAACTGCAATGATATTACGATAACCATTTTCAATAAGTAAATTTACAGGTAAATTGTCATGAAAAGCGCCATCAATAAAACTTTTACCACTCAACTTTTCTCGTTTGAAGCCGGGTAAATACGAAGAAGCAATTAGAAACTCAATAAGTTTACCTTCGGGAATCTGATCTAACATTATTTCTATTGACTTCATATCTGTTAAAGAAACCGTTACTAAACCAAAGTCCATCCCTTTAGCTCGAACTTTATCTTCATCAATATGATCATAAAGTGTTCTCTTAAAGTTTGTTAAATCTAGTCCCCCAGCAGCAATAGACTCTCTGACTTCTTTCATCAGTTTTCGATAATCATCTACTTGTCCTGTCGCCAACGATTTTCTGAATACATCTAGATTATCAGGAATGAGATGTTCTGGTTTAATATTTTCCCAAAACTCAATCATTTTTTCAATGCCTTCTTGTACATAATAAGCACCATTAATAGATCCTATCGATGTACCTGTAACACCAGTTATTTCAATACCCATTTCTTCAATGGCTTTTAAAGCCCCAGCATGGTAAGCCCCTTTCGACCCACCACCTTCTAATGCAACACCATATTTCATTTGTATCCTCCAGTTTATATATATCCAAAGAATCGCTTTATTAACAGTTACATACCATTATAAGTTTAGCAAATCCATTTTAATTGTAAAGTCAAACTCATAGATTTTATGAGATATAACAAAGGAAAACCTTATCCTTTTCTAATTATACGACGAAATGAAACCAAGCTAAGCATTTGCAGGAAAATATTTATATAAATTATTCTAATAACAATATGATATTAGTATTAAACTTGTTTAGATTTTCATATATTACTCACTTAGAGAAATTTTTTTCATAAAAAAAGACTTGAATATCATGTTCAAGTCTTATCTAACACCTATCTAACACAATGACAAGATAGGTGTTAGATATATGTGTATGAATTACTAAGCAAAATAATACTAGCATCTTATTCATACTGTAAAAAGATTGTTTTCTATTGTCTTCCTCTTGCATACTAAGATACAAAAAAGTGCTAACTTATTGATTAATCATAAGTTAACACCACCTTTAATATGCCTTATCCCACTTCTCATATTCAGTCTTTAAGTTTCATCATAAAAAGTAGATTATTGTAACTCTGAATAACACCAATGTGTTACTCTTTGTCTACTACACCAAACATGATTTCACCTTTACAAGCTACTTTACCATCAACTCTTGCAATAGCGTTACCTTTACCAATCCCTCTTCTTACAGAGACAATCTCTACTTCTAATTCTAGTACATCACCTGGTACAACTTGTTTCTTAAATCGCACACCATCAATACCCGCAAATAAAGCAAGTTTACCCTTATACTCATCTGATGATAATAATGCTACCGCACCAACTTGTGCAAGTGCTTCTACAATTAGAACACCTGGCATAATTGGTTGACCTGGAAAATGACCTTGGAAGAAAGGTTCATTAAAAGTAACATTTTTTATACCTATGGCTTTTTTACCCACTTCCATTTCAACAATTTTATCAACCAATAAGAATGGATATCTATGTGGAATAATTTTTTGAATTTCCTGATTTGTAAGCATTTAAGCCTCCTCTAAAATAGTTTGTTTTCTCAACTATTATATAGTGATTTAATTCAGAAATCAATTATTTGATATACAACAAAAAATCCGATACACTGTACCGGATTAACCTTTCATCTCAAATGAAGTAACTTCTTCTTCATCTACATACTTTTCAAATTGCTCATAAATCATATCGCCAATACCAATACCACCAGCTTCAGCCATTTGCTTGGTCATTTCTTCATCAAGCATACCTTCAAATGTTTTTTCAGCTTCACTCTTCTTAAAGATACCTTCCGATTCAGGAATGCTACTTCTCATAGTCTGCATCATCATATTTAAAAATACTGCTTCAAACTCATTTGCAGCTTTTCGAAGTTCTGAAGTATCACCAGTCTTCTTAGCTTCTTCTAATAGTTTATCAAAATCAGTAGAAGCTACAGGTGCATCTTGTTTTGATTGCTCCACTTGGGCTTTTGCTACAATTGCATCAACTTTCATAATCTCACCTATCTCTTAAGATTGTTTGCTAATTCAGACATTTGATCTGCAGTCTGGATTACTTTTGAACTCATTTCATATGCTCTCTGAGCAGTAATTAAGTTAATCATTTCTTCTACAACTTGAACATTTGAAGTTTCTAACATACCTTGAAGCACACTTCCTGCTGAACCATCCGCTGGAGATACAGCTACCCCTGAAGCGTTTGTTTCTCTGTATAAGTTACCACCAGCTGACTCTAAACCTGCAGGATTAGAAAATTTCATCAATTGAATAATACCAATAGATTCTTCTCTTCCATCTGTTCTTTTAACATTGACTTCACCATCTTTTGATATAGAGACTTCTGAAACATCTTCACCTAAAACAATATCTCCAGCTTCACCTTGTAAAAAGTAACCCTCACTGTTTACCATCTTAGTACCTGAAGCAGTTACACTTGCTTTGAAGCTACCATCTCTTGTAAAGTAAATATTGTTATTTTCATCTCTTATCTTAAAAAAGCCAGAACCATCAATAGCTAAATCATATGAGTTAGAAGTTTGTGTGAAACTACCACCTTCAAAAGATCTAAGTGTTGCACTTAGAGCCACACCATTACCAACTTCCATAGACGTTGGTCTTCCCTCGTCATTAGCAAAGTTTGATCGTTTTACTTGCTCATATAATAAATCTTTAAACTCAACTCTTGTCTTTTTAAATCCTGTTGTATTAACATTTGAAAGGTTATTTGAAATTGTATCCAAATTAACCTGTTGTGCTTTCATTCCCTGTGCAGCTGAATATAATGCTCTCATACTTCACTTCCTATTCTATAGTCTACCAATTTGATTAACAGCTTTATCAAGTGTGTTATCATATGCTGTTACCATTCTCTGATTTGATTCGTAATTTCTATACAGTTCCATTAATGTGATCATCTCTTCAAGATTGTTCGCATTAGATTTCTCTATATATCCTTGTCTGACTGAAGCTTCAAAATCTTCTTCAGCAAGTTCATAACCCTCTTCATATATAAAGTAACCAGAACCAGCTTTCTCTAAATCATATGTATTTGTAATATTATGTAACTGCATTTTATCCACAGTCTCTCCATCTACAATAACTTCTCCAAATTGATTTATTTGAAAATTTTCACCATCTATTACAATTGGTCCTTCTAGACCAGTTACTGTAAAACCTTCCGTTGTAACTAACTCGTTAAACTTATTCAATTTGAAACGACCATCTCTTGTAAAAGCAGTTCCAAAAGTAGATTCTACTTCAAAGAATCCTTTGCCATCTATGGCTATATCGTATTCGTAATCGGTTCTTTCAAGTTGTCCTTGTTCAAACATAGTCTCTGTTCTTTCAATCCTAACACCATGTCCCATAGTACCAATCACATTTGCTGTTGGTTTAAATATAATATTATCTATAATTTCTCCATCTACAAGAACATTACCAGAATTATCAAAACTCAATTCGCCATCATCAACTTTGATGTAGCCGTTTTCTCCATATATTCTATGTCCTTTAGTTGGATACAAACTTTTATTACCATCTCTGTAGAAGGTGCTTAAATAACCTTCATCGTCTACTCGTACTTCAGCAGAATGACTGTAGTTAAGTTCAGTTTTACCATCCATTTTGATAAATCCGTTAGGTGCATTAATTAAAAATTTACCATCATACTCTGATGATGTGAAACCATCGTTAGAATAATTGTAATTTTTAGATGAACCTCCACGTTTCATCAATAAAACTTCTTCAAATGACTCTGATAACGCCTCATCTTTTTTGAATGCGATAGTATCTATATTGGCTAAGTTGTTACTCACAACATCAATTCTTCTTGCATTTACGGACATTGCTGACCCGGCAGTATATAAACCTCTAAGCATAATGCCTCCTTCACTATTAATAGTATCGGACGAAAAACCATTTTTCTTAACAGAAAAAGCAATTTATCTTATGATAAACTGCTTATTTTTTAGTATCTATTCTTTTTTGAAGTTCTTCGTCCCGGTTGTGATGTTGTTTGTTCAATAACATCAAAATGTTCTAAAGATAACCCAGTACCTTTTGCAACACACGAAACCGCATCTTCAGCAATGTAAGTCGGGATACCCATACGTTTTTCTATAAGCTTATTTAAGCCATGTAACAATGCTCCACCACCAGTCATAACAATACCTCTCGAACTGATATCTGACGCCAGTTCAGGTGGTGTTTTTTCTAGCACTGCGTGAACTGCATCACACACTGCATTTACAGGTTCTTTTAAAGCATCTAACATTTCATCACTTGTTACTGTAATATTCTTAGGAAGACCTGTAATTAAATCACGTCCTCTACAATCCATCTTAATTGATTTACCTCTAGGAGAAGCTGTACCAATATTAATTTTTAACTCTTCAGCGGTTCTTTCACCAATCAATAAGTTATGTGCTTTTCTCATGTATTTGATGATAGACTCATCGAATTTATCTCCAGCAACTTTGATCGATTTGCTTACAACAATACCACCTAATGAAATTACAGCAATATCAGTTGTACCACCACCGATATCTATAATCATGTTACCGTCAGGTTTAGTAATATCTAATTCAGCCCCAATAGCAGCTGCAATTGGTTCCTCTATCAAGAATGTTTTACCACCACCAGCATCAACAGTAGCTTCTAATACAGCACGTTTTTCAACTTCAGTAACACCACTTGGTACACAAACAATAGTTTTAGGTCTAAAGAATCGTCTTTTACCACATGTTTTATTTATAAAATAGCGTAACATTCTCTCAGTAACTTCATAATCCGAAATTACACCATCTTTTAATGGTCTGATTGCAACAATATTCCCTGGTGTTCTACCAAGCATTCTTCTAGCTTCTGAACCTACTGCCAACACTTTGTCGGTATTTCTATCTATAGCAACAACTGAAGGTTCTTGTAAAACTATACCCTTCCCTTTTATATATACCAAAACACTAGCTGTACCTAAATCTATACCAATTTCAGCGCCTAATCCTAACATCAATTACTCCTCACTATATGTAGACAAATCATCACAATTTGTTAAATTCAATACTTACTATCTTATTGTACAATATAAAACGGTTGAAAGAAAAGTATTTTTGAATTTTTTTAATAGAAATTGAAGAAAATCATAAATAGTCCCTCATATAGATATTTCAATAGGTCTGGAATTCGCTTATATGTCAAAAATTATGCTATAAATCAACTTATGTTTATAAGTTAAACAAAAAAAATAGGAAGATTAACTTCCTATTGTACTCTTTCAATATTCACTCCGATACCTTTTAATTTTTCTTCAAATAAATCGTATCCTCTATCAATGTGATATATATTATGAATTGTTGTTGGACCATCAGCTACTAAGGCTGCAATTACAAGTGCTGCTCCTGCTCTAAGATCAGTTGCCTTTACGTTAGCTCCTTCTAGACTAGAACCACCTTGAATAATCGCACTATGACCTTCAACATTAATTTGTGCACCCATCAAAGAAAACTCAGTAGCATGCATAAATCTATTCTCAAATATTGTTTCTGTAATTGTACCAACACCCTCAGCAACAGAACTTAATGCCATAAACTGAGCTTGCATATCAGTAGGGAAACCTGGGAATGGTAAAGTTTTGATATCAATAGCATTCAATTTACCAGTTGATTTCACGTGTATATCTTCATCAAAAACTTCTACTTCACAACCCGCTTCTTGAAGTTTTGCCACAACGGCTTTTAAGTGATTTGGCATAACATTTTTAACCATAACATCACCACCAGCTACTGCTGCAGCAACCATATAAGTTCCAGCTTCAATACGATCTGGTAAAACCATATGTCTTGTACCACCTAAAGATTGTACACCTTTAATACGAATAGTATCTGTACCAGCACCTTTTACATTAGCACCTAGTTTGTTTAAAAAGTTTGCTAAATCTGTCAGTTCTGGTTCTTTGGCAGCATTTTCTATAGTTGTAATACCTTCTGCTAAAACAGCAGCCATCATAATATTTTCAGTTGCTCCTACACTTGGAAAGTCTAAGTAAATTGTATCGCCAACTAACTTTTCTGCATAACCTTCCACACAACCATGCGTTTGTTTAACATCTACACCTAAAGCTGCGAATCCCTTTAAATGTAAATCGATTTTTCTCTCACCAATAGCACAACCACCTGGTTGAGCAAGTCTAGCTTGTCCAGTTCTACCTAATAAAGGTCCCATTGTAACAATTGAGGCTCTCATTCTCTGAACCAATTCATAAGGCGGTTCTGTTTTTAACTCTTTTGCTGGTGTAATGGTCATTTCATTTCTCTTTGTCCATTCTACACCCATACCTAAGGCTACCAATATTTCTGCCATTACTCTAACATCTTGTAAATTAGGTACATTCTCTATTACACAAACATCTTCAGCTAATATTGAAGCTGCCATTAATTTTAAAACCGAATTCTTAGCGCCACTGATTAACACTTCTCCGTGAAGTGGGCCACTCTTTTGCACAACCAATTTATCCAATTGGAGTCCTCCTATCTCATGAAATGTGTATACAACATACAATTATATACTATTTCAAAGCGCTATTCAAGGCAACTTCCAATCTTTAGAAAGTTGGATAATCAACCATTCCGACATCCCAATCAATAAAAGATACAATAAAAGTTATCCCTTGGAACTATGGATTAATAAAGAAGATCTTTACATAGGTAAAATCATATCTGCTCACACCTTATTTCAAGTTATAATGTCCATACTACTACCTTTTATACGATTAGGAACTTTTATTACCTAATGGAAGCCATAACTAGTGAAAAATCCGCATTTCCTCTTAACTTCATTGTTATTGAGACGAGATTCGTCTCTAACAACGATTTCCTAGTAACATGATCTAACTATCCCTATTAATATACAGCCTTATAGTGAAGATATCCTCTCCATTAACAGCATAATCATATATCAAAACTACAACTAAAAAAGCTAATTCCTAGAGAATATAGGAATTAGCATTAATTGTTTTATGGCTGTTTGGGACACATTAGAAAATCACTTATATTTTATACGATCCAAGTTCTTTGCTAAATTCAGTCGTTAACTCTTTGAAATCAGAAATGTTTGTACCTAACTCTTTAATCTGATCTGTATAAATACTTACATTTGCACTAACTTGTTCTGCTGATGCGGAATTTTCTTCTGCAATAGCAGCAAGTGACTCAATGTTCGTGAAAACACTAGTAATCTTATCAGTTTCAATCATGAGTTTTTCAGAAGTTTTAACCATTACATCTGCAACTTCTTTTATAGTTGCTTTTGCTTCAGAAGATTCATCTACAGCCTTAGATAATTGTTCATTCTCACCTGCAAGGACATTATACTGCTTGTCTACATCACTTACTAAATCATCAATTTCACTCACAAACTTTGATAAACTATCATTGATTTGTTCTACAGCATGGCCTGTTTCTTCCGAAAGTTTCCTAACTTCCTCAGCAACAACAGCAAATCCTCTACCAGCTTCACCTGCTCTAGCTGCTTCAATAGATGCATTTAACGCAAGTAAATTTGTTTGTTCAGAAATACTAGATACCATCGACACAATTTCAGTAATATTTCGAGCACTTGATTGCAAGCTCATACCATTTTCTTTAACCACTTCAAACTTCTTTAAGACCACATTGATTTCATCAGCAGTTTTTTCAACATGCGAAAAACTTACATCAATTTTATCTACAGACGCTTCTAATAAATCTTTATTCTTACTTTCCTCATCTGCAATTACTTTAACTTCTTCAATGTTTTCGCTAAGCGTATTGATAGATGATTCAGTTTCATGAGCTTGATTAGTTGCAGCTTCTGCAAGTTGCTCTACTACATCAGATATTTCATCAGAAGTAACAGACATATTCTCTGATATGCCACCTAATCCATCACTAAAAGTATTCATTTCATCAGACATATTATTGAAACCAACAAAATTTCTTGCATTTGATTCTTTGTACTTATTTATTTTTTCAAACATCAACTCATAAACATCACCACTTTTAACAACCGTTTTTTGACTGTAATCATGCTTTAGTAGTTGATCCAGTTCTGAAAACACATATGAAATCGGACGATGAATTAACTTAGAAAGCATAAACGTCGTTACCGCACTAACACCAGCTGTAATTAAAACAGTCATCATATCAATAGAATCTACAAATAGACTCACTGGGATCATAGGAATCAAAGTCAAAATTGCAGAAAATAAAGCAACCTTTACACTTGTACTTTTAATAAAACCTAGTGTAAGTACTCTATTTAGTCTATAATTCTTAATGATTTTCGTTTCATACTCAAACGTTAATTCAAGTTCTAATATATCGCTCGTTCTTTTAATTTCTTTAATCTTAATTTTTTCATTAAAGTGGTTTTGAACCCCCTCTAACAAGCCCAAAAAGTATGGGAACATTCCTCGTTTAGATCGGTATGTAAAGCGTGCTTTATTACCTGTAAGAGGTTCCATATCTAATCCAGGAGGGTTTGCTCCTGAAAATCTTTTTCTTACAATCTGATGGACATCATTCATCGAACTCAAGAAATGAAATGCATGCTCATGTCTAAAAAATGCAGGATAATCATTACTAAAAGTAAGTACGTTATCTATTCCAATCTTATTCCAAACAGTATCATAAGTATCACCAGAAAGATTTGAGATTTTTTTTACAAAATCAATTACCTTTTTATCATCTACATCCACCAAAGGTGAAAATGTTCCATTACCTGTAAACCCAGCCTTTATAAGAGCTTCATCTACTTTTGCATCATCATATGTTTTTCTACAAGTTTTCACCCACGTAGAAACTACAGTACCTTTCATTACACCACACTCCTTCTTAACAAGAATACCTAAATATGTGCATCTACAACTATTATAGACTATTTCGCCAAAAATAATAAGCTTTTTATAAAGTATACATAAATAGTGTAGTAAAAACCCATAAAAAACAACAAAACAGCCCCTAAGGGCTGTTAACTGTTATTTATAAATTTGAATGATCCATTGATCTACCAGAAAGTCTGATACGGTTCATGGCACGTTCCATAGAAACCTTTGCTCTTAAAACATCTAACTCATCATAAGACTCTTCTAGACGCTTTGCAGCTCTATCAGCTGAATCCTTAGCACGATTGATATCAATTTCATCTGCCCATTCAGCAGCATCTGTAATAACAATAACACGTTCAGAATCAATAGTTAGAAATCCACCTGAACAAGCAGCATCTCTAAACTCTCCATCAATTTTTACTCGAATTGCACCTACTGAAACAGGCGCAACAACTGGTTCATGATCTTTCAAAATACCGATATCACCTTCAGTTGTTCTGACTATTGCCATCTCAACTTCACCTTCAAAGAAATTCTTATCTGGTGTAACAATTTCTAGTAAATAAGTACGCATAAAGATCCACCTTCCTCTTATAGAGTTTTAGCTTTTTCTAAAGCATCTTCAATAGTACCTACTAATAGGAATGCTTGCTCTGGAACATCATCATGTAAACCATCAAGAATTTCCTTAAAACCACGGATAGTTTCTTTGATAGGTACATATTGACCTGGTGTACCAGTAAATTGCTCAGCAACTGAGAATGGTTGAGATAAGAATCTCTCAACTCTTCTAGCTCTTGAAACAACTTTTTTATCTTCATCTGATAATTCATCCATACCAAGAATGGCGATGATATCTTGAAGTTCTTTGTATCTTTGAAGAATCTCTTGAGTTCTTCTAGCTATACTGTAATGCTCAGCACCAACAACATCTGGTGTTAAGATACGTGAAGATGAATCTAGCGGATCCACCGCTGGGTAGATACCCTTAGCAGAAATAGCTCTGTTCAGTACTGTCTTTGCATCTAGATGGGCAAATGTTGTTGCTGGAGCAGGGTCTGTAAGGTCATCGGCAGGTACGTAGATTGCTTGTACCGATGTGATTGAACCTTTCTTAGTTGAAGTGATTCTCTCCTGTAACGCACCCATATCTGTAGCAAGTGTTGGCTGGTAACCAACGGCAGATGGCATACGACCTAAAAGTGCCGATACCTCTGAACCTGCTTGTGTAAATCTAAAGATATTGTCAATGAATAGAAGTACGTCTCTACCCTCAGCATCTCTAAAGTACTCAGCCATTGTAAGACCAGTAAGCGCAACTCTCATTCTCGCTCCTGGTGGCTCATTCATCTGACCGAATACCAGTGTAGTCTTATCAATAACGCCAGACTCAATCATTTCATGATACAAGTCGTTACCTTCTCTAGTTCTTTCACCAACACCTGCGAACACAGATAAACCACCATGCTCTTTTGCGATATTGTTGATTAACTCCTGAATAAGTACTGTTTTACCAACACCGGCACCACCGAATAAACCGATTTTACCACCTTTTGAATAAGGTGCAATCAAGTCAACTACCTTAATACCTGTTTCAAAGATTTCAGTTGTAGTAACTTGTTCTTCAAAACTTGGTGCCAATCTATGAATTGACCATTTTTCGCCTTCAATTTGGCCTTTATTATCTACTGTTTCACCTAGAACATTGATCAATCTCCCCAGTGTCTTAGGACCAACTGGAACAGAAATTGGTTGTCCAAGGGCTGTACAGTCCATACCTCTAACTAATCCATCTGTCGAACTCATTGCAATCGCTCTTACCGTTGTATCACCAACGTGCTGAGCAACCTCTGCAACAATTCTGTTATCACCATTGATAATTTCAATAGCGTCTAGGATGTTAGGTAATGAACTTGCATCGAACTTGACATCAAGTACTGGTCCGATAACCTGCACAATTTTACCTTTTGCTTGTGACATTTAAACACATCCTTCCAATATTATTTAAGCGCTTCTGCACCACCAACGATCTCTGTGATCTCTTGAGTGATAGCAGCTTGTCTTGCCTGGTTGTAATATAAAGTTAAATCATCGATTAAATCATCTGCATTGTTACTTGCATTCTCCATAGCCACACGTCTAGCTGCTTGTTCAGCTGCTGCCGATTCAATCAAACCACCATAAATGGTAGATGATACATACTTTGGAATGATAAAACTTAATACTTCTTCCGGAGATGGTTCGTAATTAATAAATTCATAATCACTATCATCCATCTCTTCTTCTTGTACCCCGCGACTTTCTACAGGTAATAATTTAAGCATTTCAGGCTCTTGGCATATTGTACTGATAAACTTTGTATATACAAATTTTATCTCATCAACTTTCTCTTGCTTATATAAAGTAAGTGCCAATCTTCCGATTGCTTGCGCATGAAGAAATTCTGGTTTTTCAGAAATCCCTTCAAATGCTTCATAAACCTCGAAACCATTGCTTCTAAAGAAACTTCCGGCTTTACGACCAATCGTTACGATAACAGCCTTTTCAGGATCTTCTATATCATTAAGAACTTCTTTGTTGGCATTAACATTGTAACCGCCACATAGGCCTCTATCACCTGTGATAACAATATAAAGAGTTTTTCTTACTTCTCTTTTAGTTACAAAATCATGTTTTAAACTCTTTTCACTCTCAATGATACTTTGAACAGCATCTAATACTGTTTCAAAATAAGATTTTGTCAAGTTCATTCTGTCTTTCGCACGTTTCAACTTGGCAGTAGATACAAGTTCCATCGCTTTGGTAATTTGTCGGGTGTTGTTAACACTTTTTATTTTACGCTTTATATCGCGTGTTCCCATACCTGCCATATTTACCTCCGTTACTAGTTACGGATCTCGAAGTTCTCTTTAAACTTAGCAATAGCTTCGTCTAATAAGCTTTCGGTTTCTTTTTCCAATTTACCTGTATCACGGATAGTACCAGCAATCTTAGGATAGTTTTCATCTGTAAATCTTAAAATTTCAGACTCAAAACGCTTAACATTATCTACTGGAATATCCATTAAAAATTTATTGATTACTGCATAGATGATGATTACTTGGTGCTCCATAGACATTGTGTCATTCTGACCCTGCTTAAGGATTTCCATTAATCTTTCACCATGCTTAAGTGTATTTTGAGTGGCTTGGTCAAGTTCTGAACCGAACTGAGCAAATGCTGCAAGCTCACTATACTGTGCTAACTCAATCTTGATTTTACCAGCAACTTTTTTCATTGCTTTCGTTTGCGCAGCACCACCAACTCTTGATACTGAAATACCAGCGTTAACCGCAGGTCTTTGACCAGAGTTGAAAAGTTCTGCTTCAAGATAAATCTGTCCATCTGTGATTGAGATTACGTTTGTTGGGATATACGCAGAAACGTCACCCGCTTGAGTTTCAATGATTGGAAGTGCTGTAATTGAACCACCACCACACTCATCACTTAACTTAGCCGCTCTCTCAAGAAGTCTACTGTGAATATAGAATACATCACCTGGGTAAGCTTCACGTCCTGGTGGTCTCCTAAGTAATAGAGACATAGCACGGTAGGCAACAGCATGCTTAGACAAATCATCATAAATGATTAATACATCTTTACCAGCATACATAAACTCCTCAGCTATCGTTACACCTGCATATGGTGCGATGTATTGTAATGGCGCTGGATCTGATGCTGATGCTGAAACGATGATTGAGTAGTCCATTGCACCACTCTCTTCTAAAGTTTTAGACATTTGAGCTACAGTTGAGTTTTTCTGACCAATTGCAACATAAATACAAATTGTATTTTGTCCTTTTTGGTTGATCATTGTATCAAGAGCAATTGCTGTTTTACCAGTCTCTCTATCACCAATGATTAACTCTCTTTGACCTCTACCGATTGGAATCATTGAGTCAATCGCTTTGATACCCGTTTGTAACGGTTGGAATACCGATTGTCTCTCAATAATACCAGACGCATTTTGCTCGATAGGTCTGAACTTGTCTGTTTTGATTGGACCTTTACCATCAAGTGGTTGTCCAAGTGAGTTTACAACTCTACCAATTAGGTTATCACCTACTGGCACTTCCACAATACGGCCAGTACTCTTAACCATATCGCCTTCTCTGATTTCATTATCTGGACCAAGAAGTACTGCACCAACACTGTCTTCTTCCAAGTTTAGAGCCATACCATAGATTTCGCCAGGGAATTCTAACAATTCACCCGCCATACATTTTTCTAGGCCATGGACTCTTGAGATACCGTCACCAACTTGAATAACTGTACCTACATCATCTACTTGGAGTGTGTTTGAATACCTCTTGATTTGCTCTTTTATTACCGAGCTTATTTCTTCAGGTCTTAAATTCATGTTTATTATCACTCCTATTAAACTAGATTATAATTTCCGCCAACTCGTGCTTAAGATTTTCAAGCTTATGCTTTACTGAACCGTCCACAACTTTGTCACCTACTTTTACAACTAGTCCACCCATAATATCTGGATTGATTACATTATCAATTGTCACAGTTTTACCTGTCACTTTACTAAGCTTTGCTTCTAAAGCTTCAATTTCGTTTGCCTCAAGGGGAATCACTGATTCTACTCTAGCAACGACAAGTCCCTTTTCTTCATTTACAAAAACATTAAAGTCATCATAAACATCACGAATCACGTTACTTCTCTTTTTATCTACTAGAATTTTAAAGAAATTAATCAATGTATCAGAAACCTTCTCACCGAATGTTTCTTCTAAAATCTTTATCTTCTCATCTACTTGAATCTTAGGAGATTTAACGATTTCTAAAAATTCAGGGAATTCATCAAACGAATCCTTGACAAACTCGTATTCCGCTAAAATTTGATCTACCATTTGCCCCTCTACTGCTAATTCGAATAGAGCTTTAGCATATGTTTTAGATACTAATTTTGCCATGTTGTCTCCCCTACTTCATCTAGGAACTTACCAATCAACGCTTTATGTTGATTTTCATCAATGTCTTTTTCAAGAACTTTTGAAGCAGCTAAAAGTGATAATGAAACAATGTCTTCCTTAAGCTCATTAACCGCTTTTTGCTTTTCTCTTTCGATTTCCTTTTCTGCTCGCTTCTTAATTAATTCGGCTTCTTTTTCAGCGTCCTTAACTATTTCAGATGCTCTTGCTTCAGCTTTGGTAGAAGCTTCTCTAATCATCACTCTACCTTTTTCTTCAATATCGCCTATCTTACTTTCGTAATCAGCAATCAGCTTTTCAGCATCTTCATTTTTATTTTTCGCATCATCCAATTGATCTTCAATCATATTTTGACGCTTCTCAATCATGTCCTTAACAGGCGTAAATAAGAAGTGTCTCAATACTAAGAATATAACAATCGTATTAACAATCTGAAAAACAAGCGTTGCATCTAGGTTAACCAATCCCAATATAGTGCCGGCTTCATAAGGTTCTGCACCTGTTAAAGCCAATGCACCTATTAAATTAGATACCATCTGTTACGCCTCCTTATGTTATACTATTGAACTAATTTCACAAAATTTGTTACTAATGGATTTGCAAATAATAAGATGATTGCTACAACTAAGCCGTAGATACCAGTTGTCTCAGCTACTGCAGCACCTAATAACATAGTTCTTACGATATCACCTTGAGCTTCAGGTTGTCTTCCAACACCTTCTGCACCTTTACCAGCAGCATAACCCTGACCAATACCAGGACCTATACCTGCGATCATTGCTAAACCAGCACCAATTGCTGAAGCAGCTAAAATTAATGCCTTACCGTTTGTTACAACATCTGTAGCATTATTCATTGTTTCTTTTAACATCTCTGTGTCCTCCTCGAAATATGTAACTATTGTATAAAGTTCGTAAATAAATTAGTATACATTAGAACCATTGAAATTATAAGTGCATAGATACCAGTTGTCTGTGCAACTGCTTGACCTAAAAACATGGTTCTCATAATCAATGCTTGAAGCTTTGGTCTTTTACCAACTGCTTCTGTCGCTTTACCAGCAGCATAACCTTGTCCGATACCAGGGCCGATACCAGCAATCATTGATAAACCTGCACCAATAGCAGCACCTACCAACACTAAATCATACGCATTAAAAGCAACTTTGCCTACAAGCGGATTCGCAAACATTAAAATGATTGCTACTACTAAAGCTAAGATACCAGATGTCTCTGCAACTGCAGCACCTAATAACATAACCATCGTTGAAGACTTATTGTTCTTTGGGTTTCTCGCAACAGCTTCTGCGCCTTTACCAGCCGCGAAACCTTGTCCAATACCAGGACCTATACCTGCAATCATAGCTAGACCAGCACCTAAAGCTGAAGCAGCGAGAACCACACTTCGCGGATCTTGTTTAGAGAACCACTCAATAATGACTTTTAAGATATCTAAATCTGTAAACATGTGTCTCACCTTTCTTAGTCACTAGCCAATGAAACGAATACCATCGTTAACATACCAAAAATAAATGATTGCAACAGTCCTGCAAATAGATCAAAATACATGTGAAGTATTGCTGGAACAGGTATTAATGAAAACCAACCTAGTGCTTGATACACTAAAGTCATGATAATCAAACCACCAAGAATGTTACCGAACAAACGGAAACTAAGTGATATTGGTGTTGCAATTTCACCCATTAAGTTAATTGGTAATAAAAATGGCATTGGCTCTAAGAAACCTTTTAAATAGCCACCTACACCTTTTGACTTGATGCCAGTAAAATGGATCAAGAAAAATGTGATTAAGGCTAAACCGAGTGTCGTATTTAAATCCGACGTTGGAGGTCTCAATCCTAATAAACCAGAGATATTTGCAAAACCTACAAGCAATAACAATGTACCGATATACGGTGAGAAATGCTTAAACTGTTTACCCATAGTCGATTCAGTCAAATCGTAAATACCATCAACGATGGTTTCTACAATAACTTGCTTCTTTTTCGGTTTTATTGACATCTTTCTAGTTAAGAATATCGACAAACCAAATAATACTAGCATAATAAACCATGTAGTCGTAACAGTCTGCGTTACCGGAATCCCTCTTTCACCAAATGGGATCACGAAAATTATCTCAGGACCATTCACTTTCCTTACACCTCCTTTCCTCTTATGATGTTTTTGTAAAACTGTTTATCGTTAAAAAGATTTGTTATCATGATTGACATTTTGATTAACAACATCCCTAACACAGTACCGACTATATGTATATGTGGTGTAACCACAGCAACATACAAAACGATACCGTTCATGATGAATCTCATGAAATACTTCCGGACCGTATAATTCTGAGCTTTCGCTGGAGGCTTTTGAACAGCCTTTTGTAGTGTCATACTCAAATCTATAAATCCAAGCATCCCAATCGATGCACCAAATACTAAACCAATAATAAGACGGATTGCTTCCCCTGAAAAGAAAGCTACAAATATTAGAGAAACGATTATACTTAGGATAATCACCCATTTCATTATGTTACGTGTTAATGTATTAATTGATTCCATGTTTACTCCTTTGAATTCGGTTTGTAATCCTCTTGGCGTTCTTTTTCATTATCTTTTGCAGCTTTCATTACAAACTTAAACAAGTTAAGAAATGCACTAGAAACCCCCAAGACAATACCAACTAACAGAATCCATGGTGATGTGCCAAATTTTTCATCAGCCCAATTTCCAAAATAAATTCCCAGTAGAATCGGTGTTAACATAATGAATGCGACTTGTGATATGTAAGTTAAATTTTTAATCGCTTTAAAATCCATCTCTACTCCAGTCTATACCCTATAACACAGTGTTAACCCATGTTCTTTTGGGACAAAATAGTCCCATTCGAAAACATACAATTAAAGGGGTACTTCTACCCCTCTTTATTACATCATTTCTCTAAGATTTTCATCTATAATCAATGTTGCTTCTGTAACCGCTTGAATGTCTTCTACAGTAAATTGAGGATTATATTCAGTTAAAACTAAACCTTTCTCAGTTACTTTCATCACACCCATTTCAGTTACAATTAAATCTACAACACCTACAGCTGTTAAAGGTAAATTACACTCATGGTAAATTTTTACTGCACCTCTTGCTGTATGTTCCATAGCGACAATTACTTTTTTTGCACCTGTTACTAAGTCCATAGCACCACCCATACCTGGTACTTTCTTTCCAGGTATCATCCAGTTAGCTAAATTACCTTTTTCATCGACTTGTAACGCACCCAGCACTGTACAATCTAAGTGACCACCTCTGATAATTGCAAATGACATTGCACTATCAAATGTAGCTGCACCTTTTAATAATGTAACTGGCTGACCGCCAGCATTTGTTAAATTTTTATTTTCAAATCCCTCTTCAGGAGCTGATCCCATTCCAATGAAACCATTCTCAGAATGGAATGTTACATCAATGTTTTCTGGTACATAGTTTGCAACCAATGTTGGCAAACCAATACCTAAATTAACAAGATCACCATCTTTAAATTCCTTAGCAACTCTAGTTGCGATTATTTTACGAATTTCTTTCTTATCCATTTTGGCCTCCTTTCACAATCATATCAACAAAGATATGTGGTGTGTGAACAAAGTTTGGATCTAATTCTCCAACTTCAACAATTTCCTCTGCCTCAACAGCAACTGTATCTGCAGCCATAGCCATTAATGGATTAAAATTTATAGCAGAAAGTTCATAAACTAAATTACCTTTTTTATCTGCTTTACTAGCATTCAAGATTGCCAAATCTGCTCTTAAAGGTTCTTCAACTAAAAACGTTTTTCCCTTAATTTCAATTGTTTGTTTACCTTCTTCAACAATCGTTCCTAAACCAGTTGGTGTGATTACACCTCCTAGTCCAGCACCTGCAGCTCTAACTTGCTCCGCTATTGTACCTTGAGGTGTTAAAACCACTTCAAGCTCACCTTCATTCATTTGGCGACCTGTCTCTGGATTTGTACCGATATGAGAAGTAATTACTTTCTTTACTTGCTTATTTGCAACTAATTTTCCAACACCTCTGTCTGGGAAACTTGTATCATTACAAATAACAGTCAAATCTTTGATACCTTTTTCAACAATTGCATCAATAATTGTGTCTGGTGCTCCGCAACCTAAAAATCCAGCTACCATCAAAACCATACCATCTTCTAATTTAGCAATTGCTTGATCTACAGTTGAAATTTTATTCATACTGTCCTCCTAACATTATATATCCTATTTAGAAGCTTTTCTAAGTCAGATAGGTGTCCTAAGTCTATTTGACGTAACCACTGTCATCCTACAGGAGACATTGTCACAAAGTCAGCTTCCTCTACTGAAATAGGATATCATATTTTGACACTTTTATGAATAACCTCATCTTGTTTTTTTACGAAAAAAACCAGAAAACTCGTAAAAATACAAGGTTTTCTGGATGTCGGTATACAAAACTACAATTCTACAGTTTGTAATAGGATTTAATTGCATTTATTGTCTTTTCTACAGCTTTTCCATCACCATATGGATTAACTGCATTACTCATAGCATCATAAGCTTTTGGATCAGTAATCAATTCACTCGCCAATTGATAGATTCTTTCTTCCTCTATGCCAGCAAGTTTTACAGTTCCAGCTTCTATCGCTTCTGGTCTTTCAGTTTCTTTTCTAAGTACTAAAACAGGTTTGCCAAGAGCAGGGGCTTCTTCTTGAAGACCTCCAGAATCTGTCATAATCATATATGATCTATCCTCAAGATTTGCAAACTGAACATAATCTAATGGTTCAATTAGATGCACTTTATCCATATCAGCAAATATCTCATTTGCAATCTCACGAACTTTAGGATTAAGATGAATCGGGTATATAACTCTTATATCATGGTCTTCTACAAGACGTTTGATCGCTCTAAAGATATTTCTCATTGGTTCTCCAAGATTTTCTCTTCTGTGAGCAGTCATAGTAATAACCTTTTCATTTTCAAAATCTACATTATCTAAGAAGTCATCACCAAATTTGTAATCAGGACTAATCACCATTTTTAGTGCATCAATAACCGTGTTACCCGTTAAGAATATCCTAGACTCGGAAATACCTTCTTTTAAGAGGTTGTTCTTATTTGATTCTGTTGGTGAAAAATGAAGGTCTGCTATACGACCAGTTAAACTACGGTTCATCTCTTCAGGAAAAGGTGACCACTTATCAAAAGTTCGTAGACCTGCTTCTACATGACCAACATCTATTTGATTATAAAAGGCTGCCAAAGCACCTGCAAAAGTAGTAGATGTATCGCCATGAACCAAAATCATATCTGGTTTAATTTCTTTTAATAATTCTTCAATGCCATTTAAAATATTTGAAGTAATCTGTGTTAATGTCTGATTCTTTTTCATGATATTCATATCATAATCAGGTTTTACATCAAATACTTCCAACACTTGATCTAACATTTCTCTATGCTGTGCAGTAACTAATACAATTGATTCCAACTCATCATCTTTTTCTAGTCCCTTTACTAATGGGCACATTTTAATGGCTTCTGGTCTTGTACCAAAAACCGATACTATTTTTTTCTTCATATTCAGCTCCTTTACTAGCCATTAAAAGATACCATAAGCAAACTTTAGATTCAAATGATAAACTGTATTTTAATCTCCTGACATACAAATGTAAAAAAACACGACCCTGTCGTGTTTCTTTTTTTAGATGCTCTTGGACATAGCGTGTCCACTATAAGTAACGATAAGAGCCAATAACATCACTCCTGTAAGAATTACAGGTAGTATACCAGTATCTAATAACATATTTCCGATTGTTGCAATCAACAAACAAATTATCCCAACTACTTTTGTCATTTGAAAAGATTTATAAGCGGCTTTATAAATCTCTAGTTGCTCCGCCTCATCACAACTCTTTAAATACTCTTTATGAAAATTAAACTTTGATGGGTCACCTTTTAGACGACCGTCATATTTCTGAAGTGTTTTTATTGCGTTAAACTCAATTAATGTCGTTATCGTCATCGATACTACAAACAATGCTAAACCAATTAACATCACCAGAATCGGCATTTCTCTGGAAAAACCACTTCCAAAAACCATAAAATTTAAAATTGTAAATGTCATATTAAATGATAAAGCAAAATTTAAAGCCTTTTTCCCAGATTCCTCTACTTCAGTCACATTGTCTTCTGAAGCATCAGCTACAGTTTTCATGATTTTATGACCTTTAATTAAAAAATATACAGCAGGTATCAAAACAAAAACAATGATAAAAATTTGCATATAGTGCATATTTTCCATTAAAAAACCTTCCAAAGCCCGACCTATTTCTGTACTATCATCAGCGACATAACTACTAATGAATTTTGAAATAAATATTCCAAACACACCACCAAAACAGGCAAGCATAAACGCTCGTAAATACGATTTCTTATTCATCTCTACTCCTTGTAACTAAATATTTCTTCTACACTCACATCAAAAACTGATGCCAATTTCAGTACCAACGTAATTGAAGGATTATATTCTCCTCTTTCTATTGAACTGATGGTTTGACGTGAAACACCAACCAGCTTCCCTAATTCACCTTGATTTATACCAAGTCTTGCTCTTTGAACTTTCAAAGTATTGTGTAAGGGCATGTTTCCTCCTGACAACTTTATTTGTTATTTTGACAAGTTTGTTTGTCAATCCAATGATAGCACTGACAAGAATACTTGTCAACATACTCATCAAAAAATAAAAAAATACTTGAGCCATAACTCAAGTATTTAAATCACTTATTTATTTTCCATACCAAAAGTTCTAAAAATTGGTACAAACAGTAGAATCATTGTAGCAATAGCCAAAATCGAACCATTTGCTAAATCTTTATTAATCAACGCAACAGCAGTTGCACCCATTAATAATGAAATTCCATAAATCATTAGAACAGCACGTTTCTGATCTAGACCAATGTGTAACAATCTATGGTGGAAGTGCCCTTTATCGGCTCCAAAAATTGGTTTTTTATTTAGCGCTCTTCTAACAATTGCAAATAGAGTATCAAAGATTGGTAAACCAAGAGCAAGTACAGGAATAATCAATGTAATTGCAGTTGTTCCTTTTAATGTACCTTCAATAGATATCGCTGCTAAAACAAATCCTAAGAAATATGCACCAGTATCACCCATAAAGATACTTGCCGGATTAAAGTTATGTGGTAAAAAACCTAAACTTGAAGCTGCGAGTGTTAATGATAATATCGCTACAGGAACATTACCTGTTGTATAAGAAACATATGCAAAGGTAGCTGCAGCAATAGTTGCAATACCCGTCGCCAAACCATCTAAACCATCAACTAAATTAATAGTATTGGTGATACCAACAATCCAAATAACAGTGATTGGAATACTCAAACCATCAAAGAAAATATAGCCCGAACGTTGGAAGAAGTTTGTTAAGAATTCAATCCTAAACCCAAACTGTACAAGTATAAGTGCCGCTACGATTTGAATTACAAGTTTTAAACTCGCTCTCAAAGGCTTAACATCGTCAACCATCCCTGTTATAACAAGTATTGTTGAACCTAAGAAAATACCAATGAGTTTTTTCATTTCTATATCTGAAAATAAAAACATACAAATGGTAAACGCAACATATATTGCTAATCCACCCATTCTCGGAATCGGTTTTGTGTGTACACGTCGATCATCTTTCGGCACATCAATAGCACCTATTTTAATCGCAAATTTCTTAGCAACTGGTGTTAAAAAATAACTTAACACAAATGCTACAGTCATTGGCAATAAATATTTATCCATAAAAAGTCTCCTTATATCCTCATTTTAAGGTCAACTCATTCTATACCTATAGTATAAAAAAATCAAGTTTTTCATACTTAAGTAACATAAATGAAACCAATATTTATTAAACTTTCACAATTCTTAAGTTAATTTCTCTATTAATGACCATTTCTGTGGTCTAAGGAATCATCGTAGTATACCCAATCACAGACCTCTATTACACGGTAATGTTCTTTACTATCTCTGATAATCACTGTTTCAATACCAGCATTTATGATCATACGTTTACACATCATACATGCATTAGCTTCTTTAGCATAATCATTTTCTTTTAAATCTCTACCAACAAGATAAAGCGTACTACCCATCATTTCATTTCTGCTGGCGGAAATAATTGCATTTGCCTCTGCATGAACTGATCTACAATGTAAAGCTTGCATATCATGTCTTTCTTTGTTGCAGTAACCTAGATCATCACAGTTTTTTTGACCTCTTGGTGCACCCGCATAACCCGTTGATATTATTTCATCGTTGTTTACAATAATAGCACCATAATTTTTTCTTATACAAGTGCCTCTTTCAAGTACTGTTTCTGCAATGTCTAAATAATAATTTTCTTTGTCTTTACGATTCATATTTTTTCCCCCTTAAATAATCATCTATTCTAATTATAAACCTTTGAAACTAAAAAAAAAGTGAAAATCCGAAGATTATCACTTTTTGTTTAAGTTTATTCACAAAATCATTTACTTGTTATTTTGTACCAAATAATCTATCACCAGCATCACCTAGACCAGGAATGATGTAAGCATGATCATTTAATTTTTCATCAATAACTGCTACATAAATGTCTACATCTGGATGTGCTTCTTGTAAAGCTTTTACACCCTCAGGACAAGAAATCAAACAAGCAAACTTAATTTGCTTAGCGCCTCTGTCTTTAATAAACTGAATTGCAGCAATTGCTGAACCACCTGTTGCAAGCATTGGATCTACAACGATGATTTCTCTTTGCTCAACATCTGTTGGCATTTTACAGTAGTACTCTACAGGTTGTAAAGTCTCAGGATCTCTATAAAGACCTACATGACCAATTTTTGCTGAAGGAATTAGGTTCATAAAACCATCTACCATACCTAAACCTGCTCTTAAGATTGGTACAATTCCTACTTTTTTACCTGCGATTACTTTAGATTTAGTTGTGCAGATTGGCGTTTCAACCTCAATTTCCTCTAAAGGAAAATCTCTTGTAACTTCGTAAGCCATTAATGTAGCAATTTCTGTTGCAACTTCACGGAATTCTTTTGTTCCTGTGTTCTTATCTCTTAAAATTGTTACCTTGTGTTGAATCAAAGGATGATTCATTTCAATTACTTTAGCCATTTTTAGATCCTTTCTATTTAAAATATTTATCCTCAACTGCTGTTATCATATCGACACGTCTATTATGTCTGCCACCTTCAAATTCAGCGCCTAACCAAGTATCTACAATCTTAATAGCTAGACCTAATCCTACAACTCTAGCACCTAATGCTAAAACATTGGCGTTGTTATGAAGTTTAGACATTTCTGCACTAAATACATCACTTACACATGCACAACGAATACCTTTTACCTTGTTCGCTACATATGACATACCCAACCCAGTACCACAAATTAAAATCCCTTGCTCGACTTCTCCACGGCTTACTGCTTCAGCAACTTTTAAACCATACTCAGGATAATCTACTGAATCTGTAGAATCTGTGCCACAGTCAACAACTTCTACACCTTTATCAGTCACGTATTTTTTAATAGCTTCTTTTAATTCATAACCACCATGGTCACAACCTAATGCAATTTTCATTTTTGCCTCCTAAACGTTGATAACTTGATAACCTGCTGCTTTATTTAACCGATTCATAATGGCTTTACCCATTCTTACAGTATCATACCCCTCTGCCAGAACAATATCAACCCCTAATTCATCGAATCGCCTCAAAGTCTTAAATAAATTAGAAGCAATCTCTTCTAAATTATCTCTGCTACCTAAAGAGATAATATAATCTCCTCGGTACATACTTTTTGTTTCATCTGAACACATTATACCCACAGAACACTCATGTTCATCATGAAGTTCTTGAATTTTTTTTACCATTTTTGATATATCACCTGAAATAACCGTCACATCAGCCTCAGGACTATAGTGTGTATACTTCATTCCAGGAGCTCTTGGCTTTATATCATCAGACATTTTCTTTCCAAGCGCTGGATCAATTTGGATTTTACCAATCACCATTTCAATATCTTCTACAGTTATACCACCAGGACGCAATAACATAGGAGGCGTTTGGGTTAAATCTAAGATTGTTGACTCTAAACCAACATCAGACTGATCATACACCACAATCCCATCTACTCTACCATTTAAATCCTCAATCACGTGTTTTCCATCAGTTGGAGAAGGCTTACCTGATAAATTTGCACTAGGAGCTGCCACAGGGACACCTGCAAGTTCAATGAGTTTCTTAGCCACAGGATGTTTCGGCATACGTATAGACTGCGTATCCAATCCTGGTGAAACTCTTTTAGCAACAGTCCCCTTGCTTTTAAAGATTAAAGTAATCGCACCTGGCCAAAAGGCATCAATGAGCGCATCTTGAAGAGGTGCATATTCAACCAAGGTGTCTAATTGTTCAATATCTGCTATATGTACAATCAAAGGGTTATCACTAGGTCTACCTTTTGCCTTGTAGATCCCCTCAACAGCTTCATCTATTAAAGCGTTTGCTCCAAGACCATATACTGTTTCTGTAGGGAAAGCTACAGTACCACCTTCTCTTAGTATCTTCGCAGCTTCTATAAGCTGTTCATCATTTTCATTTTTTATTTTCCATACTTTTGTATTTTTCATAATCCACCTTCTATATCATTCAATATTTTATAGAAAAATAGCCTTAAACGCAAGAAAAAACGACATGAAGTCGTTTATTCTTTTGTAAGACATGAATCACAAACACCTTCCAATAAAAGATGATCATCAAGCTTATGATGGAATTGAGTTTCTATATAGGATTTAATAATAGAAAAAGATTGATGCATCTCCGGGTCAATGTATTGGAAAATTTGATCACATTTCTTACATACAAAATGTATATGAAAACTTTGTTTCGGATGGCGTATTTTATACAGTTTACTTTGTCCTCGATTTATAGACTCGACAATTTCTAATTGCTCAAAAATATCTAAGGTCCGATAAACAGTTGCAATACTGATTTCCTTACATTTGAAATATAAATCATCTGCGGTAATGTATTCAGTGGTAATAATCAATTCATTTAACAAACGGTTTCTTGCATGTGTCATTTTAAACCGCTCATTGATTAAACGACTATAGTAACCATACATTAGTGTTCGCCACAATCTCCTGCATGAGAATGCTCTCTACAAACAGAATTAGTAGACTCAATAGCACCTTTTACATAACCTTTAATAGTTTCTTCAATATCACCTTGTACACCAACAACAACATCAATACTATGCGCTGAAAATAGTTCTTGCGCTCTCGCACCCATACCACCAGCTATAATAACATCAACTTCATTCTCTGATAAAAATTTCGGTAAGAAGCCTGGCTTATGTCCAGGATTTTGCAAATATATCGAACCCATAATTTCTTTGCCATTTACCTCATACACTTGAAATCCTTCACAATGCCCAAAATGACCACTCACTCTGTTATTTTCTTTTGCTATTGCTATTTTCATAATTTAATCCTCTCTTTCAAAACTAAGTAACTCTTCTCAATTGCCTTCCCTGCTAAGGAATCCTTGTAATTGATTACTGGTATGCCTTCATTTATCGCTTTTTTAACATAACCATCAAATGGCACTTTGCCAATTATCTCTATTTTATTCAAATCACATAACTCTTCTATTGAAGCCGTATTACTTATATTGATATCATATTTGTTAATAATCACATAAGGCTTCACATTAAAATGACTTACAAGTTCTAATACACGTTTCATATCCTCAATTCCTGAGTAAGTTGGTTCTGTTACTACTACAGCAACATCTGTATCTGTTATTGATGCAATAACAGAGCAACCTACACCTGGTGAACCATCTAATAATTGATTATTGGAAAAGTGTTTTTCAGCTTGTTTTCTCACTTCTGTTACCAACTTCCCAGAACCTTCTTGACCTGCAATCATTTCGGCATAAGATAAATAACCACTATTGGTGTCAGATAAAATAACTTGTCCCGTAACTTCCTTATTTAAACTAATTGCAGATGCTCTACAAACATATCTACAAGCACCACAACCCTCACATTTCAATTCGTTAACATAGGGTTTAACATCAGAAACAATCGCCTTAAATCGACATACATCAACACATTTTTGGCAACCAATGCATATATCTTCATTTATTCGAGCAACTTTGGCACCAGTAAATGAATACTGCGAATTAATTTTTGAAGGAAACATCAAATGAAAGTTAGAAGCATCTACATCACAATCCACTTTTATAGTAGAATCATCACTCAACATCGCATAACACACACCTATAGATGTCTTGCCAGTTCCACCTTTTCCACTTATAACAACTATTTTCATAAGCACCTCCTTGAAATCAATGAGGCTATATTCAAAAAGGTTTCATTAAAGACTTTATCTTCTATAAGCATTTTACCTTCTGAATACATCATTGCTGCTTTCTTTGAAAAAGGAATTCGACCTAAACATTCAATACGCTCTTTCTCTAAGTACTCATCCATAAACGAATGCTCATCATAGCAATTAATAATCACACCAAAAGGAATCTTCAAATCTCGGACTAATTTTACTGCTTTTTCTAAATCATGCAATCCAAATTTAGTGGGTTCTGTTACTAACACTGCAAAATCAGCATTCTCACACGCTTTCACAACGGAACATGACACACCTGGAGGCGCATCTAGTATTCTATTTTCATAATGACTGGTCCATGATTTAAGAGCTGAAATTATCGGTCCTCCCATAGGTTCTTTTAAATTTAAGAGGCCCATTCCAAATCGTTCCGCACATTTAACAACACCAATACTTCTTTCAACCTCATGAATTGCATTTACTGGACACGATAATTTACAAGCCCCACAGCCATGACATAATTCTTCAAACAACATCATACGATCTAACATACCTACAATTGCATTGTATTCGCAAGCTTCAACGCATTTTCCACAAAACGTACAAGCATCTGTAAATTCGGGGTTTAGCAAATATACTTGTCGCATTTCTGTTTCCTTGTGTTTTAAGAAGATATGACCATTTGGCTCCTCTACATCACAATCAATATAGGAGTAATCCATAATTTTCGATAGATTTGTAGATACAGTTGTTTTTCCAGTACCACCTTTTCCACTTAAGACTACAATATCCATTATCTATAAGGTCCATCAATTAGATCGAATGAATGAGATTCAAAGCGTTTTATAGCGTCTTCTAAACTCATACCATGACATTTGTACAGTTTCAAACCACTTTCAGCCAATACACGATATGCTTTCGGCCCTAATCTCTCTGTTAACAATGCATCTGCATTTAACTCTAAAACAGCTTGTGCAGCAGCGACTCCTGCACCTTGATTACTTTCAGCGCCTTTGTTCTCTAAAAATTCAAATGAACTTGTCTCATTATCATATACAGCAAAGTATTTACAACGACCAAATCTTACATCAACAAGATCACCCTTACTATCACCTTGACTACTTAATACTATTCTCATAACATCACTCCTTTATAATTGGCATATGCTAATTATATTATAGTACTAAAAAAGCATATGTCAATAGCATATGCCAATTAATGCAAAAAAAAGAACGCATCCTATGATACGTTCTGAACTATTATGCTGCTTGCGCTTCCTTTGAAAATGCAAGTTTTAAAAGAGATGGTGTGACAATCGTTGTTACAAGCACCATCAAGATGACTGCTGCTAATTCTTTGTCACCAATGACATTCATCTTAACACCAAGAGTGGCTATAATAATAGCAACCTCTGCTCTTGGAATCATACCCACACCAATTTGAAGTGATTTCTGAGTTGAAAATCCAGAAAGTTTTGCACCTACACCACAACCTATTAACTTTCCTAGAACAGCTAATGTAATAAAAACTGTACCTAGGCCTAAAGCTGAGGCAGCGGCCTTTAAATCAACACCCATACCTATTGATACGAAGAATACAGGTGTAAATAGCGAATTCGCTATTTTATTTATTTCATGTGATACTTTATGTCTATGCGGCGTCATAGAGAACATAACACCTGCGAAATACGATCCAGTGATTGCTGCAACACCAAGCTCTTCTGATAAGAATGCTAATGCAAAGCAAACAATAATCGCATAAGTTACAATTTTAGTATCTAAATTAAATCTACCAACACAATATTGGCTTAGCTTTGTTAATCCATAACCAGCTAATGCGGCAATACCGAAAAACAAACCGATATTCATCAATGTTTTTCCAATGCTCATACCTTCTGTCGGCTGAACTGCTGCTACTACAAACGTTAATAATATGATACCTGCTATATCATCTATTATTGCAGCACCTAAAATACTGATACCCTGTTTTGTTCTAAGTTGGTTCATCTCGCGTAACGTTTGAACCGAAATACTTACTGATGTCGCTGTAGATATAACACCCATAAACAGTGCCATACCAATATCCTCTGGATGAATGAAATACATCCCTGTAAACACTAGAATACCTGGCAACAGAACACCACCTAAGGCAATCATGGATGATGATTTTCCAGATTCAATTAGTTCGTTAACATCTGTCTCAAGACCAGCTATAAACATTAAAAAAATGACGCCCATTTGAGCAATATTATCTATAAATTCTATCTTTTCAATAGATAATAATCCTAAAACAATCCCCACTATTATTTGTCCAAGTACAGCTGGTTGACCCAATTTTTTAGACACAAAACCACCAAAAGTAGCCGCTGCTAATATAATACTCAACTGCACTAAGAAATCCAAATTAGAATGCATAATATACCCCCGAATTTATATTACTTATACAGAGTGTCTTACAACGAAACCTTTGATTATTCATATGCGCTCTATTAAATTACATTTGCAATTATACGCCTTTTTCTAAGTCATTTCAAGGACTTTTTTTATGATAAATATTTTCTACAGACATCGCCATGCATACCTGTATACAGTAAGTACTACCCTAACTATTTTTTTAAAAAAAACGTTGAAATTTCAATGTTTCACAAAATATAGTTTGTTATTTTTTTATCAATTTGTTTTGTAAATCTAACTATATCCATCATGATCCACTCCACTTTTGCTTTATTTTAATTGTACAAAATTCAGTATTTTGCACGAACACTTTATTCATTATCCAAACACTGTCTAAAATTATCATCAATCAACTGATATTCTCTAACTACCATATCATCTAAATCCACAATTACTTTGTGCTCAATATCATCAATTCTAATAACATATTGATGGAATGACTTTTCCTTTACAACCGATACGATTTTGTAAGGATCATCAAAATAGTCATTCAATAAACTCTTTAATTTTGCTTCCTGAACCGTAATACTTGCAATCATAAGAACAATAACTACAAGTAAAATTATTTTTTTAATAATAACACCTCCAAATCACACATATAGAAACTATACCCTATGATCACGAAAATAATCCTATATTCAACAACTGCTTAACACAAGACAATTGGGGCAACATACAACTTTAAAAAACAATTCTAATCCCCTTTTTTACAAGGATTACTGAAAATCAATATGAGTATCGAATCGAGTGCTGCATTAGCAAATATTCTAAAACAATTATCTAGTATGCATAATAATCACGAAAGGTAACTCTTTTCAATAAAAGAATATACCGATACATCATAAAATCTACGTAAAACAAAATTAACCATTTTGATTCGTTAAGTAATCGATGTTAAATGTAAAGAGAGCCTAATAACAGATAGTTTCCCTAGCCTCTTCATTAGTTTTAACAAGGATGAACACTGTATTAAAGATGATGGTAAAGGTCTTGATAAGTCGCTTATTTGGTCTATTCTTTACAACTTCTATGAGCGGTACCACTACAGATTTAGGACTATTTATCGCTTACAAGCATGTTAAATATAAACTGCTCTAACGACAATGGATTTAGAGTTGATATCACCATACCAAAAACATAAAAAAGATTCATTCCAATTACAGAATGAATCTTTTTGCATTTTCTTAGTCTTCACCAAGTGTTTTTAATAAAATCGCTTGATTGTGTGTAATGATTGCATCAATCATTTCATCGATTTCACCATTCATATAAGAATCCAATTTGTATAATGTTAATGGGATTCTATGGTCAGTAATTCTTCCTTGAGGGAAGTTGTATGTTCTTATTTTTGCACTTCTATCACCAGAACCTACTTGAGACTTTCTCTCCTCAGCAATTTCAGCTTGTTGCTCAGATAAAATCTTGTCATACAATCTAGCTTTCAGAACTTGTAACGCCTTCTCTTTGTTAGATAATTGAGATTTACCATCCTGACATGATACTACCATTCCAGTTGGTAAATGAGTAATTCTAACAGCTGAATCCGTTGTATTTACAGATTGTCCACCATTACCAGATGATCTAAACACATCAATTCTTAAATCATTTTGATTAATTTCAATTTCAACATCTTCAGCTTCTGGCATGATAGCAACAGTTGCTGTAGAAGTATGAATTCTTCCACCTGATTCTGTTTTTGGAATTCTTTGTACTCTATGAACACCTGATTCATATTTAAGTCTTGAGTATGCACCCTTACCTTTAATCATAAATGAAGCTTCTTTAATACCACCAACACCTGTTTCATGAGAATCCATGATTTCAACTTTCCATCTTCTGCCTTCAGCATAACGAATATAAAGTCTCATTAACTCAGCTGCAAATATACCAGCTTCATCACCACCTGCACCTGCTCTAAGCTCAACAATGATATCCTTATCATCATTTGGATCTTTCGGCAAAAGCAAGACTTTTAATTCTTCTTCTAAATCAGGTACCTGAGCTTGAAGTTCAGATAACTCCATTTTTGCCATCTCTACAAAATCTGGATCATCGCCATCAGCAATAATTTCTTTTGATTCATTAATTCCTTCAAGAATAGTCTTATACTCTCTATATTTTTCTACAATTGGCGTGATCTCAGAATACTCTTTTGATAACTTCATCCATTGTTTCTGATCAGAAATAATTTCTGGATCAGCGATTTTATGACTCAGACTCTCGTACTTTTCTTCAATAAAATCTAGTTTTTCAAACATTTCTTACACCTATTACCTTTCATAACGTGCCAATACAACACGTTCAATACCACTTAAATCACAATGTATCTCTACATCTATAAAGCCCGCTTCTAAAAGCAATCCTTTTATAATTCTACTTTGATCGTGACCTACTTCAAAAGCAAGAAGTCCATGGTTATTTAAATACTTCGGTCCTTCTTTAATAATCTTTCTATAGAAATCATACCCGTCTTCTCCACCATCTAACGCAATTTTCGGTTCATGCGCTAATTCCTTCTGTAAACCATCAATAACAGTCGTCGGAATATATGGTGGATTGGAAACAATCACATCAAAGGTTTCATCAATTTTTTCAAATACATCACTTTTTACATACTTAATTCGGTCCTTTACATTTAATGCTACTGCATTCTTTTTAGCAATCTTAATGGCATCCTCAGAAATATCAACTGTTGTACAGTTAATGTTTTCTAGATAATGACACAAGGAAATATGAATAGCACCGCTACCCGTACCAATATCCAATACATTTTGATACCCATTTGATTTAATTTCTTCTATAACCAATGTTACTAGATTTTCAGTGTCACTCCTGGGTATCAAAACACCTGGTGCTACATAAAATTCTAATCCCATAAAAGACTGGTGTCCTACTATATACTGTAGGGGTTCACCAGCTTGACGTCTTTCTAATACTGCTTCATAAGCTTTTGCCTGTAATTCTGTTACAATTTCATCTTTATTCATAAATAAATATAAACTATCTTTGTTTAATACAAATTCAAGTAAAAGCTTTGCATCGATGAGATAATCGTCAGTAACAACCTTCAATTTTTCCTCACCGTGTTTTAATATATCATTAATTGATTTCATTTTCCAGTGCTTCCTGTTCATCTAGTACAGCCTTCAATGCTGTAATAGCTACTTCTAATTGGCCTTCATCTGGCTCTGCCGTTGTTATTTTTTGGAACATCATACCAGGCCAAGAGATAATTTTTACAACTACGTTATCATGTTTACCTGCATATTGAATCAACTCATATGCAACGCCTGCCACTAAAGGCATAAAAACTAGTTTTAAGAAAGCTCTATAAACTGGATTGCCAAAATTACCTAAGAAAGAGAAAACTACCACACTTAAAAGCACAACAATCAATAAGAATGAAGTTCCACATCGTGGATGAAGTCTAGTAAACTTTTTTGCGTTTTCTGGCGTTAATTCTTCACCTGCTTCGAAACAACGAATGGTTTTATGCTCTGCACCATGATATTCAAACACTCTTTTAATTTCTTTCATCTTAGAAATCAAAACAATATAACCTAAAAACAAAGAGAACTTAAAAACACCTTCTACAAAGCTTAATAATAAATCATTGTGAATATAACTGTTTAAAAATGAACTCACACTTGTTGGTAGTATTAAGAAGAATAGAATCGTAATCGCAAGAGCAAACACCATAGAAACTGCTACATATACACTGTCCGCTTTATCTCCAAATGTCTTATCTATCCATAAATCAAATTTACCTTTTTCAGTAGTACCATCATCAAAAAATTCCGCTGAATAATTCAATGCTTTTATACCAATAATCATAGATGCAATAAAACCAAATATACCTCTTAAAATCGGTATTTTAGAAAAACTTGTAAGAAAGCTCTTTTTTATAGGATCTACTTTTGTAATCAACTCACCATCAGGTTTCCTAACAGTAATGGCAATTTTGTTTTTGCCTCGCATCATAATACCTTCTATTAATGCTTGTCCACCAACAGAAGTGTATTTTGATTTTTCTTTAGTCATACTTACTCACCTCGATATTTAAAATAGCATGATGTACATAAAGACTGATAATCTACTTGATTTTCACCATCAATAGCAACTTGTTCTCCTTCGAAAACATAATGTCCATTAACTTTTCTTCCATTTAATGTAGCTTTCTTACCACATGTACATATGGTTTTCAATTCCTCTATTGTATGAGCAATCAATAAAAGACGTTGAGAACCTTCGAATCCATTCATCAAGAAATCGGTTCTTAAACCGTAACAGATAACTGGTATATTTAATGTAACAGCGACCTTTAACATTTGATCAATATGGAATGTCCTGAAAAATTGTGCTTCATCGACCAACAAACAATCAATTTTTCTGTTTTGTTTTTGATATAAATCAACCATCTCAAAAACATCATCATCATTACCTACTAAAAAATCCACGGGTTTATCTATACCTAATCTTGAAACAACCTTATTGTCACCTTTTGTGTCAATCATTGGTTTCATAATAACAGCATTCATACCACGTTCATAATAGTTATAACCAACTTGCATAATTGCAGTAGACTTACCACAATTCATTGCACCATATCTAAAATATAATTTCGCCATTTTAACCCCTTACTCATAATTCAAGTTACACGATACTATCATAGCATAAATCTAAACGCTTTGAAACATCTCGTTTCTTCCTTTAGAGATAATTAAGAAAAAGTAGCCCCTAAGGACTACAACAACTTTCTATCTTTTATCTGTTTTTTAAACAACCCTCTTATAAGCCTCTCCTTTTTATTATCTTTGACCCCCAAATATTTTGCTACAATTACAGTCTTTTCATTAAAATCAAAATACTGCATTATCTTGGTTTCAATTTCTACAAACTCATTAAACTCCTCAACCTTTAGATGAAGCGGAACTGTTAGTATTTCCTTTCGCTTCTCAAATATATTATCTTTATATTTTTTTGCAACTTCTATAACCAAAGAAGTACTACCTATTTTTATAACTTGAACATCCCATCTCTGACCTTTATTGTAATACATTGAAGTTTTCATCCGCCATGGAATTGAAAATTGTTCCTCAAGCGGTTCAAAGTTAAATTTATCAATAATCAATTGATCACCTATAACTCTACTAAGATGAATGTTGTACTCATAAATATCATTTAAATAATAGAAGCAAATTTTCGCACCGTCTATTTTTTTAAGATCATAATCGAAAGGACTATTTAAAAAGAATTTTCCTTTATTTTTTTGCATGATCATACTACCAGTGAGTGTAACTATTTTATCAATACTCTCATGAAAAAACATCAGTGCAACATTATGTATATAATTTGCACCTACTACAGATTCAATGTCATAGCGATTTCTTGTTTCTTTCAAAACATTCACCATATGTGGAATCAGAATAGGATCAAAATGTGTCCCTTCACATTCATACAATTCCTTAATAACATGATTTCGTGTTAGTTGCTTTTTATAAGCTCGCGGTGTTAACATGGCATCCACCGCATCTGCCATTATCAAAATTCTAGATAAAAGTGGTATTTCCGTTCCAGCTAATCCCTTAGGATAACCCGACCCATCATATTTTTCATGATGACAACGAATAATTTCTGGAACATCCCTTAAAATAGGTATATTGCTGATCTCTGCTTTGGCCATATCTGCACTATGATCGGCGTGTGATTTTATCCATTCATATTCTCTGTATGAATACTTCTTCTTGTTATTAAGAACATCATCCGGAACATATAGTTTACCTATATCATGTAAGAGTGCAGCAACATATAGTTTTACACCTTCAAGTACACTAAGTTTCATCTTCTTCGCCATTTTTAGGCATAAATTGGCCACATTTGAAGTATGAAATGGCATATTCTTATCTTTTACTGATAGTATTTCCATATAACTGTTAACCGAATAAAACAAACGATTATAAATTGCATACTTTTGACACATCATGTCAATGGTATTCTTTAGCACAAGCATATTAACCGAATTATTTAAACCACTCACTACTTCAGCTTGTTTTTCAGGTGCTACAGATATATATATTAGACCCATAACACTCTGACTGTTATTGTACACAGCTATAACAAACTCAAAGTCTGTTTTACTCATTTTATGTTCTTCTTTTAATGGACAAAGTAGAACTCGATCACTTAAAGTTAAATGCCTATATTTTGTGAAGTCCTCAGTTATAGCCATCTCTTTGAGCAAATGCATATATTCTATATCCATTTGCATAAAAAATTCGCCGGTGTCTGGACTGATTAAAACAGAAGACATCAGTTTGATTAATTCTTCATCTATAAGTACATCAATTACTTCTAGAAAGACTTTGTTAAAGGATTCAATTTCACTTAAAATAATGTTAGATACCATAAATATACCTCAATTGGTGTTTTTTCCATTATACATAAAATTATCTGAATAATCAAAAAAAGAGGACCTGTTTTTTAACAGGTTCTCAATTTGTTTAATAAGTATTTACCTTTATTTAAAGGATTTATTTCATTACGCTTCCGTTCTCTATAAATATCTTCTGGAGCTTCTTCGTAACTGTGAAAAAACGTAGAAAAAATACCCATACCACTTGTGATTGAAACAAACCGTTTTTCATAGTAGTAACTTGTTTCTACAGGAAGTTTTCCTGACAATATAAATTTGTCATTTTCCTCGATTGATACAATTTCAGTGGCTTTCATCTTCATTAAATCTGCTAATATTTTCCCAACAATTTTCTTATCTACTTTTATATAGAACTTATTCACTGGCCAAAGTAGTTTAGTCTTTGATTGATCTAAAGCTTCCATGAGTACCAAAGGTGTTAAGTCTCTATAATCAGAAGGCGTACTCGATACGCTATCAAACTCACCAATTGTTATAACGACCTTCGCATTGATTACTTCCCAACCCTTTAAACCTTCTCGAAGGGACTTTTCAATGCCATCACGAATGCCATTCTGGAATGTTTTTGGCAAATGACCGGTAGGTACTTCTGATTCAATCAAAGTAATGTCATGAGGTTCAATTCTTATTCCTACAGTTGCAGCAAAAGGACTATCTTTATACATATACATTGCAGACTCGCCTATTCCAACAGGCATTTCTTTAAAAATGGTCATTGGATCGCTAAATTGAACAATTACACCATATTTATGACGAATCATTTCATCAATAATTTCCATTTGGATTTCACCAAATAAATTTAGATATAAGTCTTTTGAATGTGGATCAATTTCATACTCTAAAAAGGGATCTGCTTCAGCTAACACATCAATAATACCAGCTAGCTCTCTTTTATTGTTAGAACTAATTTTGGTTCTAAAAGTTGGTGTACCTAAAGAAATACGTTCATAATCAAAAGGTTCTCCAATCGTATCTCCCACAGATAATTTTTCTGGCCCTGTAATCACAACAATATCGTTTCCAACAGCTGTTTTAGAATACTCTAACGTTCCGTTTTTCATTTGAAAAATGAATGAGATCTTTTCATCTTTAATCATCCCTCGACTAACAAGTACCCCACTATACAATCTCAGATATATTTGTCGTCTATTATGATGATCTCTTGTTATCTTAAAAACAACACCAGTAGGTTCTCCACTCGGGTTTAATTCTTTAGATGGTAGCAACGATGAAATCGCTTGTAATAATTCTTTAATTCCCAAATGATTCAACGCACTTCCGTAACACACAGGATAAATCTCTTTATCTTCTACCATTCTCTTTAAGATCTCTACTTGATTTTCAACCGATATTTTTTCGCCACAAATATACCGTTCAAACAATTCGTCATCATGGCAAGCTAGTTCTTCCATCATACTCTCTATTTGATACAACTTGCCAATTTCAATATTTTTATCCTTTATCTCAACATCATGCAACTCAATGATATTAGAAGACAACTCCTTTTTTATATTTTCTATAACAAGTGTTTTGTCTACACCAATCCTATCAAGTTTATTAACAAATATAATAATTGGTTTACCGAGTTTTTTTAATGAATCAAATAGTAATGCTGTATGGGACTGTACACCCTCCTTTGCAGAAACAACAAGTATTGCACCATCTAAAATACTCATGGCTCTTTCCACTTCTGCAACAAACTCCACATGACCTGGTGTATCAATTAAATTAATCTTTAAATCTTTATAGTTAAATGATATAGGTGTGGACTGTATGGATATACCTCGTTTTTTTTCTAGATCCATTTTATCAGTCATTGTATTACCATTATCAACTCTACCAATGTTTTCGATTACACCAGCTTCATACAATAAATTCTCAGTAACAGTTGTTTTCCCAGCATCAACATGTGCAAATATCCCTATATTTAATATTCTTTCTGTGATAATATACCTCTCTTAAGTTTTTAAGTTTCTTCCCTCTAATTGTCTTAAGTTTTTTGTTTAACATATTATCACTCTCCTTAATATTTTAGTTATTTAAAGTATATCACTCATCCGATAGGTATATTTTGTTAAAACTAAAAGTACCTGAATAAAAAGATCAATTTCCGTCGATTCCAAAGGTTTTTGTTGAATTATGAACCGTCTAATATATCTCTAGCTCATTCGTACAGGTAGACCATGATTACTTTGATGTTTAATCGTTTCAATATGATAAAAGCCTATCTGATAATCATAGTAGATAGGCTCTTTCGTTTCTAAAGTCTCTCTAAGTTCTATAATAAAATCTTCTAAACAACTTGCATTGATAGCAAGCATCTCTCCCCCATACTTTGAGTTATATAGCTCTTCTACACTCATAATCATAGCATATCTTATCGTTCCATCAACAAATGGCATTTGATCATAAGTTATAGTAATCCTATCTCCAATGAAATTCTGGTTAACTTTGCTTCTATGGCACCAATAAGTGAAACAAGCTGGTTTTTCACTCTTGATATGTTTCATGTAAGTACTATTTTTTGTTGAAATTGTAATTGCCTGTGATTTTAAATTCATTTTCTTTCCTTTCTACTAAAAATCGAACTCAACAAATTTGATATCATCATCTTCGAGCATTCTAGCCGGATAAAGATCCTTACCTGTAACGCTTCCCTCAATACCAGACTCAAGGTCTCTTCTTGATAAAATCACTGAGTTCTCTGGTGTAATTATATAGGAATACCCCCACTTAGTACCAATATTCAATGACTGTCTACCAATATTCTCAACATATATCCGCAAATGGTTTCTTGAACTATGATTAGTTAACAAGTCAAAGTTATAAAAGGACAACTTATTATTTTGGTAAGGGAAATATCTCAAGTCAGCTCTTTTTGCTTCTCCAATAGAATTTCTTATAATCACGCTATCTTGAAAAGTTCCTATATGCGCCCTTACTTTTGTCTGAATACAAACTTCATCACCTATACGATATGCGAAATAATTAAAGTACCATTCTCTGTTATCTCCCAAAGAGAGAATGCCATCAATATCAAACTGGACAAATAAATTTTTTAGTTTCTGAATTCTATTTTCCTCATAACTATCATAGTAATCCTTTATTTTTCTTATCAAATCATCATCTGCTTTTAATTCCAATAAACTCATCAAATCTTCAATGGTTTTACGATAACACTCATGATTTAGTTCAAATAAGCTCAAACTGTATTCTGTATTATTTGTCAAACAAGTCACTTTTAAAGATTCTCTATTTAACTTTAGTGACTTAACCATACTTGTAGTAATCAGACTCATATCATATAAAATGTTATGACCACAAACGACACCTTCAACTTGCGTGCAATTAGATGTCCTAATAAATTTCCACTTAAATAATTCTGCCATAATCTATCTCCTTTTTTTCTTATTCTTCATGAAGATATTCTAAGTATAATTGGACATCTACTTATTTAATACAGCATTAATACCTATACTGAATAGAGAAATTAAGCTTTTAAATACTTAAAACAAGGAAAATTTAGTATTTTGAACTACCGACAAGAAATATCCCCATTCATTTATAAACAATGCTAAGAGGAAAAAAAGATACGTTGAATCCAAAATTTTAATGTTGTCTGTCAAGAGTAACTTTCTACAAAAATAAAATAAAAGGATCAACTTTCGTTGATCCCAAATCTTACTTTTCTGGATATTCAGTTGCAATGATTTCTAACGCTTCTTCAATTGCCTTTAAAGAAGCATCAATATCTGCATCTGTATGTCTATAAGCGATATAACCATGATGATATGGTTGTATGAATAAGCCTCGTCTGATTGTTTCAGTAAAGAACCTTACCCTTCTCTCTTTATAATTTGCACATTTGTTAAACGTTATAAACGGCATTGGCGGAATACCTGATACTGATGCTGGAACATCATACTTCTTAATTAGGCGCTTACTTTCAGAAAGGAATCTTTCACCTTTCTTATAAATGTCATCAATTACATTTTCTCTTTCAAGAATTTCGATACATTTAAGAGCAGCAACCATTTCTAATGAATTAGGGAAGAATGTTGAACTCACAAATACTTTAGACTCTAACACATCCATAATATCAGTTTTTCCAACACAAGCACTAATTGGGTAACCATTTGCCATAGCTTTTCCGAATACAGCTAAGTCTGGAGTTACACCATAACGTTCTTGAGCACCACCCATTGATACTCTGAAACCTGTTCTGATTTCATCAAATACTAATACAACATTGTACTTATTTGCCAATGCTCTCACACCCTCAAGATATCCCTTAGGTGGTTCAATTACTGGTTTAGCAAGTGGATGACCTACAGGTGTAACTATAACACACGCTACATCGCCATCGTTTTCTTTTAACAGATTCTCAAGAGCTTCTAAATCACCATACTCAAACTCTTTAGTCATATCTAAAGTTTCTTGAGGAACACCGCCATGACCTTCAACACACCAGTCATGCCATCCATGGTAACCACATCTTAATACAATGTTTCTGTCTGTGTAACCACGCGCTATTCGTATAGCCATCGTTGTTACATCAGAACCAGTTTTTGCAAGTACAACTTTTTCAGCACAAGGAATTAGATCAATCAACTTCCTTTCTAATTCGTTTTGCACTTCTTGTACCATTGTAAAACAAAAACCTTTGTCCATTTGTGCTTTAACGGCATCATTAATTTCAGGTTCATGATAACCTAAGATAATTGGTCCATAAGCACATAACATATCAATATAGTCGTTACCATCAACGTCTATGATATGTCCATCGTACCCTCGGTCAATAAATACAGGATACTCTCCATCGATAAAGTTATAAGGTCTTCTGATACCTAATAACCCACCTGGTGACAATTTTTTGGCTTCTTCATACAAAGCCATCGATTTTTCCAAATTTAACTTTGGCATTTGTTTCATGTTCTTACCTCCATTCAATATGCCTCGCCTAGCATACACTCTATTTTGATTATTCTGGTTATTGAATCGCACCAAAACGAGTTTGAATATGAACACTTCACAACCATCATACACAATAATTCAAAAAAAAACAATAAAATCCCCAGGCCAAATGCCTGAAGATCCTATGTCCGTCCACTTTTTAAGCAATAGAAAACCGAGACATATGCCTCGGTAAACATTGTTTTTATAAACCGTACTTCTGCTTGAATTTCTCAGCTCTACCACCACGATCTAACGATTTCTGTGATCCAGTATAGAACGGATGACACTTAGCACATACTTCAAGTCTGATTTCATCTTTAGTAGATCTTGTTTCAAATGTGTTACCACATGAACAATGTACTTCTACATTCTTGTAATCTGGATGAATGCCTGCTCTCATTTAATTCACCTCTTTCTTTTTAAAATTCTTTATTCTAATGAATTTCTTATCCATCATTTTTTTCGTAAGCTATAATAGTATACCATAGTTTGAATTATAGCGCAAACGTTATGTTAACATAGCTATTATACAACATCACAACTTAAAGTCAACTACTTTTTCTTATTTGCATCAACAAATGCCTTGTTATTTTTTGTAGAAATGATTTTGGACATGATTGCCTCTGTCATATTTGAATCTCTTCCAGTTGAATAAGATCTTCTAAAGTTTCTCATAATCTCAAGTTCTTCTTCCGATAAAAGAAGTTCTTCTCTTCTTGTACCAGATTTATTAACATCAATAGCTGGGAAAATTCTTCTTTCCGAAAGCTTTCTTGAAAGCGTTAATTCCATATTGCCAGTTCCTTTGAACTCTTCAAAAATAACATCATCCATTCTACTACCAGTCTCTATTAAAGCAGTTGCAAGAATAGTTAAAGAACCACCCTCTTCAATATTTCTTGCAGCTCCTAAAAACCTCTTAGGTTTATGAAGTGCTGCAGGATCTAAACCACCTGTTAGTGTACGTCCACTTGAAGGAATTACTAAGTTATAAGCTCTAGCAAGTCTCGTGATACTATCTAATAGAATAACAACATCCTTTTTCTGTTCAACCAATGCTTTCGCTCTATTAATAACCATTTCAGCAACTTTAATATGATGTGATGGTAACTGATCAAAAGTAGAATAAATAACATCAGCATCTATAGATCTTTGCATCTCAGTAACTTCTTCAGGACGTTCATCTATTAAAAGAACAATTAATTCAACTTCAGGATATTCTTTTGTAATTTGCTTAGCTATTTTCTGTAAGAGAATCGTTTTACCAGCTTTGGGTGGTGCAACAATCAAACCACGTTGACCTTTACCAATTGGAGAAACCAAATCAATAATTCTCATTGCAACATCTTTGCCATCTCCTTCTAAAACAAAACGCTCATCAGGGTACATCGGTGTTAGCTTATCAAATCTTGCACGATTAGCTGCCATTGCTGGAGGCATTTGATTAATTTTAGTGACTCTTACAAGCGCTCTGAATTTTTCCCCACGCTTAGGCTTTCTAACTTTACCCTGTACTTTATCACCAGTTCTCATTCTAAATTTTCTGATTTGAGAAGGAGATACATATACATCTAGTTCACTCGTTAGAAAATTAGAAAATCTTAAAAAACCAAATCCAGATTCACTGATCTCTAAAACTCCCTCAGCTTCATCTTGCTCTAGTATTTCTCTATTATCATCTTCCTCAACATCGAATTTCATTTCTTTGTTAGGTGTTGATTTAACAGGCGTAGGAGGCTTTTCTACCATTTTTTCTTTTGGTTTTTCTTCTACTTTTGTCATATTCCCATCAATGATTAAATCAATTAATTGAGCTTTATTATATTTAGATACATTCTTCATGCCCATAGCCTTTGCAATTGCTTTAACATCTAATAATGTCTTATCCTTCAATTTGTTAATATCCAATTTGTTCTCCTTAGTTTTATTTTGTTTAAAATGATGATAAAATGTATGCATACGGATTGGAGCCCATATGAAAAAACTATTTCTGATTATCATCATTGGTTTTCTTATAGGTATGATTGCCTATAGTGAAGAAACCGAAATGAATTTATATATTAATCAAGTACCCATTGAATTAACTCAACCTGTGTTAAATATCAATGGTCAATTTTTTATACCTATGGAAGAGTCATTTAACAATCTAGGTGCACAAGTAGTCATAGATGAAACTATCAGTACATACTACTTGAACACTTATGTAAAAATTGATGTCGAAAACAATTATTATGCGATTAACGGGAAAAAATATAAACATGAATTTGAATTTAGATATGACACATTGTATGTACCTTTAAAACTCTTAAAAACTGCATTTGATTTAACTACAGAGAATGTTGTTAATCAAGAGATTTTCTTAAAGGCCAACAACATCATCCAATATAAAAACTATAACAGTATTCCTTACCGTTCTATATCATTCGAGGATGATGGTGCACGATTTTCAATTCCTTTAGATTGGAACAAACTTAATGACTCTACATATGGATATGATTCTAATTATGGTCGTATCAGCGCTAATTTTTCAACTAGACAGCTTAACGATAATATTGATATAAACGTTGTCATGGATACATTCTTAGAACACTTAACCATGACGTATCAAGATAGGTTTACTTTAATAGATTCAGATCAAAAAATATACAATTATCTTACTAGTAATGTATTATATCTCGAATCGAATGTCAACGATATTGACATAAAAGAACTTGTACACTTTATCCCATCAGATGATAAAATATATATTATGCATTTTAAATACCCAGAATATATTTCTGAAAGCTTTATTTTGCAAGTATTTGAAAATGTAATGAACACCTTTTATATTGATGAGTCCAGTTTCGATTCTAACGCTGAACACTATATGGAGTTTAAGGCTGCAAGAGATTATCAACTCACACTTTCAAGCATCGCTTACTCAAATATGACTGTTGATAATGAGTTTGAACTAGAAGGATATTTTAACACTGATGAAGTAATTGATTCTTTAACAATTACAGTCTCTAAAGGTGAAGAAAAATTAGCCTTCTATGTGCCAGTTGAAAATAACTCATTTAAGACACAAGTCTATATTCCTTTTGGATTGGGAAAACACAATATTAAAATTGGTATAACCCCCGAGGAACAAAAAATTACCTTTGATGGAAATGGACAACTTTTCATTGAAGAAGAATTACTTTTAAGATACTCAGTCGTAAACTTAAATAAAAAGAGTACAAAATATGTTATTCCGACAAAGATGGTACAAAGTAACGATCGGTATATAAAATCTATGTCAAACCTGTTAACAAGAAAATATCATACCGATTACTCTAAGGCAAAAGCTATATTTGATTTTATCCAATCTGATATAGAAGTTATGCAAATCAATGATACCAATTTTTCTGCAAGAGATGTGTATGAACAGTTTAAGGGCACCGAAGAGGAAATTCTTTTTTATCTGACAGCCCTGTTAAGAGCTCAGGATATCCCTACAAGATTACTTGAAGGAAAATCATTGTACAGTACTCATCAATGGGTTGAATGTCATTTAAACGGTTCTTGGATTATTGTAGACCCATTTGGAGATAGTACACGTTTTGATAACGAATCAAATATGGTTCTAGAACTAAAAGGCGGATTTAATAACTCCAATGCATTCTATAGGAATCGGTATTCAACAATAACAATACTTGAACACTAGCCAACAGTCGTTGGCTTTTTTTTGTATGTATTCAATACACTTAAAGCCAACAGGGTGTTCATTCGACTCATACTTCTTGCGGGCTCTAAAACTAAATGTACTTGCCCAGGATGTTTTGCTCGAACTGGCCACTTACCTTTCTTAGATTTAGATTCTATAAGCTCTAATGCTTCATCCATTCTAGAATCATAAGGACGATCAGCCCACCTAAAATAAACCATCGCTCTTAAAACATTGTACTTCCACCGCCATGGATAGGTAAATACAGTCATATTCTTGTTGATAACTTCCCCGGTTTTATCTGACTTAAAAAGATGATGTACTAATAAAAATTCCTCAGACGAACGTTGAATATCTACAAGTTCATCCAACCGATATGAATAACCATGTTTACGATAGCGTTCTATTCCTTCTAACATTGCTATGGTTGTATGAACCGATGAATGTTTTGCTCCACTTCTATTTAGTCTACAATTAAAACCACCATCATTCATTTTCTGCGATATTACAAAGTCTACTATTGAGTGCAATTTTGATTCATCAATACCAAAATAGCAAGCATAATTTAAAAACATACCATTGATGCAAACATCACTTTTTTGGAGTTCTGTATGAGGATTCACACCTCCATCAGGGGCAATATTTTCATCTGCAATCTTGTTAATGGTTTCCATGATTTCAGGTGTAACAGGCGCATTGAATAAACATAGATCTAGTAATGTATAGTGACTACATATCCATTTGGGTTGGTAGAACCGATTTCCCCAATGACCATGTTCATTTCTTTTGGATAAATACTCTTTTACCCATCCTTCACCTAACATAACGTTCTGAATCTCTTCCAATTTTGTCTTATCCTCAAGTAATTCCTTATAGGTCATATACTGAATTACAGGATCCCCTTCTAACAACCAATCAATCATTTTTCCTCCATATAAGATAACTCAAAAGACATTTCAGTATATTTTGATACTTCTGATTCACAGTAGATGTAACCCTTATGATTTTTGATTATCTCACTACTTATATATAGTCCCAATCCATAACCTTTAGTATCTCCTTTATTCTCTCCTCTATAAAACATTTCGAAGATATTCGCTTGATCTTCTGTTTTTACCCCTATCCCTTTATCATAAACGCTAATACCTACACCATTACCAAGATCTTTGAAGTAGATTTTCACTTCATCTGATTCATCAGAATACTTCAGACTATTATTTAGTAAATTGATGATGACTCTAAATATCTGCATCACATCAACATTAAGTCTTTCGTATGCAAAGTTATCAACAACATACTTAATTCTAGGTTCATCTTTAAACAGTTGTTGCAAATCACTAAGAATTTTTTCCACCAACTCTGAGGCGGGTATAAGCTTCATTTGATAAATATGTTCGTCTGAAACTTCATAAACAAAGTCTAGTACATCATAAACTAAATACTCAATGTTATTGGTACTCTCAATAATATTCTGTTTAAACTTTTCTAACATTATTTCATCAGATAAAACATCTGTACTCAAACCACTTGCATAACCTTTAGCAAGTGTTAGGGGTGTTCTAATATCATGGGATAGTGTTGAAATAAATTCTAGATTTCGCTTGTTTATGTTAGATAGTTCATCATCCACATTTTTTACATAATCTCTAAGTTTGTTATGTTCTACTTCAAAACTATGCATGGAATTCTCTAAGGTTTCCTTAAAACCAAGTATGGCTTTTTTAAAATCGCCAATTTCTATGGCTTCCTCATCAACTTGCATCAACTCATCGGGAACTTGTGATATCATCTTGCCTCTATGATGATCTTCTTCTTCAATAATCCTGTTAATACTGTTGGTGATGCTAATCAATGGTTTGGTAACATAATCTGTAATGTAAAAGCCAACAATGATAGCAACGAGTATTAACACACCCCCAGCTTTTATATATGTATAAGCCAAAGCCTTGCTTTTAGAATATATCTCATCTCTTTTTAGAACAGATATAATCTTCCATTCCTTGAGTCCTAAGTCTTTCATCATCACGAAATAGTCTTGCTTATCCAATGAAACCTTTGTGAAATCATATAAGTTCTGTTTATCTATTTGAAAAAAATTAAATTTTGACTCTATCTTAGTTTTGTCAGGATGAGATAGAATGTTATCAAATGAATCAACAATAATATATTCATTATTATTGACTTCAAAGTTCTCCAAAAAACTAGAAAAGTAGGATGCATGAATTGCAAGTCCAAAGTAGCCAATCACTTGTCCACCATCGACAACAGGTGTCATGTTTATCACAATTTGAGTTGATGTTGCCTGACTGGAAATCACTTCACTTGTACTGGTTTCACCTGTTTCAACAGCATTTGTAAAATACCATCTCTTATTACCATCCACTTTACCAATTGCTGAATCAACGGCTGCCGATACTATATAACCTTCTTTAGACATTAAAAATAAATCCATATATACTGGGCGTGATTCATTTTTTTCATGCATTAATAGGTCTAAATATGCATCCATTTCTTCTTGGCTTGTTTGACCATTAAAATAACCAATCACTTGATTGTCATAACTTAGTTTTTCAGTTTCTAAAATGATGTTAGATAATAAGAGTGAAACATTCTCTTTTGCTCGTGCTAATTGCTCTTGCATACGTATCTCAGCATCTCTGTTCATGATTTCACTAGATTGTCTATAAAACATCGATGTCGTTATCAGAATAACAACCGAAAAAACAACACTAATAATCAGTATCATACGTTCTTTAATAGTCATATTTCCCCCTTACTGTTATTGTACTAGAAAAGAATGACTGCTGACAAAAAAATCTCTGCTATTTATAAACAGAGAATCATCTTTGAGATTATTATAGGAATAAGTGTCCTACTGCTGCAGCTAATATCAATCCAAATATTGTACGCTCTATCCATACAATGATAATATCTTTCATTGATAGTGGAATTTCTGTTGAAACAATACAAGGTATTGAAGCAGAGAAGAACAGTACCGATGATACAGATACAACACCAATAACATATCTAGATAATAATGCCGTTTCCTTTACCAGAAGTGCTGGTAAAAACATTTCTGCAACTTCTAAACCACTTGCTTTAGCCACTAACATTGCATCTGGAATTTGAAGCAAAGCTGTAAATGGATAGAATATATAACCCACTATATCAAATACAGGTGTATACTTCGCCAAAATAAGTCCTAACAAACCAATTGATAATATTGATGGCAGAATACCCATTGCCATCTTAAAACCATCTATGAAGTTTGTTTTGATATTTTCAAGTAATGGTAATGAATCATGTGAAGCTTCTAAACCATCATTTAGCGCATTCTTAAATATGTTACCAGAACGCTTTTCTTCTACAATAACTTCACCAAAATAATTTTTATCTGATTTCTTGCTCAGCGGAAAAATTCTAACCGTGAGTGCTGTTACAACGAATGTAATCACAAGCGTTGACCAGAAATAGAAGTTCCACATATCCATTAAACCTAGAGTTTTTGCGACAATGATCATAAATGTTGCTGAAACAGTTGAGAAGCCTGTTGCAATAATTGCAGCTTCTTTAGCAGAATATTTACCTTCTTTATAGACTCTATTTGTAATCAATAAACCAATCGAGTAACTTCCAACAAATGATGCTACCGCATCAATCGCCGATCGACCAGGTGTCTTCCATATCGGCTTCATAACAGGTTGCATAATAACACCAATAAACTCTAGTAGACCATAACCTACTAAGAACGCTAAGAAAACAGCACCTACAGGCACTATCATACCTACAGAAATAACTAACTTATCATATAAAAATGGGACCATATCTTTTTCAAACATCCATGCAGGACCAACATTAAGGATTGCCATAAACGCAACCACCATACCCACAACTTTTGCAACTGAGAAAAACATGGTTACTTTATCCTTATTCCATGACTTGTTATAAAACGGATAAATAGCACCGAGGATAATTACTATTAAAGCATAATACTTACCTAAAACTGGTGATATCCCTTTAATAAAAGAGACAACATGGTCTAGTGGAATTGTGCTCTTCTCACCGATTGTAATGGGAATAAAAAACATAAAAATACCGAATGCACTTAATAAAATAAACTTCACCCAATCCGTGCTAGTGATGACGACACGTTCGTCTTGTTGTTTCAATTTTTCCATAACCCCTCCTTTGTTTAATTAAAGTATAAATATTCTGACAATTTAAATCACAAATATTATCTCGATTTATGCCTTGTTATCAAACTGTTATCATATGGAGTCTTTTTCCAGTTGAAATACTATGACATTAAAGGGTAAAATGAATTGAGGTGGACTAAATGAAAATTCTAATTGTTGATGATGACAAAAAAATAGTTTCTATGATAGAAGACTTTATGAGGATTAACAATATCGAAACAATCTCTTGTTATAATGGAAAAGATGCACTTAGACTTGCAAACGATTCTAGTATTGAACTGATTATATTAGATATTAACATGAACGATATGACTGGCTTTGAGGTCTGTAAGGAAATCAGAAAGACAATCCATGTACCTATTATATTTTTAACAGCCAAAACTACGCAAGCTGATAAAATATTAGGATTAGGAATTGGTGGAGATGATTATATCACAAAGCCCTTTGATCCATTGGAATTAGTTGCTAGAGTTAAGTCTCATATTAGAAGACATCAAATCTATGATAATGAAAAGCAAGAGATCATTGAAATAAGAGATTTAATCATCAACAAGAAAACACATGAAGTCATCATAAAAAAAGAACCTGTCGAACTTTCTTCAACGGAATACGCCTTACTTCTTTATTTATGTGAAAACAGAAATAGAATACTAACTAGACAAGAATTATTAACTAAGGTATGGAAGAGTCATATATACACAGAAAATACCGTCAATATGTATATTAAGAGACTTAGAGATAAAATAGAACTTCATAAAACAGAACCTGAGTATTTAATCACCATTAGAGGTGAAGGTTATGTATTTAAATAAAACCCGCAAATGCGGGTTTTAGATTATATAAGATTTAAAATTTTTCTAGCTTCGTCTACAGTAGCAACTTCTCTACCCAACTCTTTTGAGATTCTTACAACTCTCTCTACTAATTCAGCATTAGATTTCGCTAATACGCCCTTTGAATAGTAAACATTGTCTTCAAATCCAACTCTTACATGACCACCTAGTAAGATAGCCATTGTAGCAAGTGGTGTTTCAAATCTACCAATACCAGCAACTGTCCATGTTGCGTCTTCTGGTAAACAAGATCTCATGTACATTAAATCTTCAGGATGACCTGACATTGCTCCAGGAACACCAAGTACAAAATCAAAGTGTGCAGGCGAATCAACAAGTCCTTTTTTGATCAAACGCTTACCATTCTCAATCATACCTCTTTCAAATACTTCTAACTCTGGTTTTACACCAAGTTCTTTCATTCTTGATGCAAACTTATCCATAGCATCTTGAGTATTCATAAAGACATCTGTACCAAAGTTGCAAGTACCACAACTTAAAGTAGCCATTTCAGGCTTTAACTCTACTGGCTGAAGTCTTTCTTCTGGTGTATGCCATGTTGCACCACCTGTAGATGGCTGAACAATTACATTACACTTTGCTTCAATCTTTTCTTTGATTTCTTTGTACACATCATAAGATTGTGTTGGATTACCTTCTTCATCTCTTGCATGAACATGTACAATCGATGCACCAGCTAAATAACACTCATAAGCTGCTTCAGCAATCTCGTCTGGCGTTACAGGCAAATTAGGTTGGATGTCCTTTGTCACCTCAGCACCTGTAAGAGCCGCCGTAATAATTAATTTTTCCATGTTTCCTCCTCATTATATATCCTTCATTACGATTATATAATGGATTGGTCTTTATCACAACAGAAAAAATACATTCTCTTATTCGACCTTCAAACCGTGTATTTTCATCCAATAGTCGAGCCTGTTAAAAATTTTTTTATAGCAAAAGAAGGTCATTACTTGATAAACAAACACTACTCTATTAAAATAATGCAAAATAATATCCGTAGCATTCGCTACGGATAAATTATCTATTTTACTGCTTCTCTTATAGCATCACATAATACTTTGATTCCAACTTCTATGTTCTTTAAATCATCTTCTGTTGGTGCACCTTTATACTCTACTGGTTCTATAAATTCCCAATTAGCCTTTAGACGTGTATTGATATCATCAAGCTCTCTTTGAGCACCACCAGACCAACCAAATGATCCTAATCTAAATACTTTTCTGTTCTGAATTTTTTTCTTACCCATTTCTTCTAAAACAGCTGCCATCGGAGGGAACATTTTGTACTCATAAGTTGGCATTGCTAATACAAGACCCGTTGAAGACCAAGCTGAACCTAAGATATGTCCCCAATCTTCTTGAGGCACTCTATGAACATTCACTTTAATGTCTTCTTCTTTTTCCAAACAAGCGATCGCATGCTTAACACCTGTTTCAGTCATTCCATACATAGAACCCCAGATAACTGTAACTTCTTTCTTAGCAGGACCTTTTTGATAACTAGCATAACGCTTGTAATCTTCAATAATTCTATTAGGATCTTTTCTCCAAACCACACCATGACCTGGTGCTATGATTTTAATTGGAAGTGTTCCGCATTTTACAATTGCTTTTTCTACAAACATAGAGAATGCAGCTACAATATTAGCGTAATATCTCTTAGCTTCTTCTTCGTAGAACTGTAAGTCTTTTTCTTCTAACATATCATCGTAGTTACCATGATCTACTTTACCATATGATCCAAAAGCATCACATGAGAATAAAGTACCTGTATCTGCATCAAACGTAACCATTGTATCTGGCCAGTGAACATTAGGTATTTCAGCAAATTGAAGTGTTTTACCACCTAAATCTAATGTGTCTCCATCACCAACAATCATAATGTTTTCAGTATGATTAAAAAAAGCTTCCAACATTGGTGCTGCTTTTTTGCTACAAACTACTTTAAAGTCTTTGTGGAATTTTCTTAAATCTTCAATCCAACCAGTATGATCAGGCTCCATGTGATTTAAGATAACATATTCGATGCTCTTTGGATCCACGTCCATTTTTTTCATCAAATCATAAAAATGTTCAGGTACACCATCCCATCCACAAACACCATCGATGATTGCAGTTTTTTCACCCTTAACAACATAAGAGTTCATTGACACGCCATCTGGAACTTCCCATAAACCTTCAAACAACATATTTTCTATGTTAATGGAAATTTGATGAACACCATCAGTTACTTTAGAAACGTTCATATTCGACTCCTTTTATATAAAATTCTCATTGATAAACATTTAGTTTAGCATTGTAACAAGTAAAATAAATCTATTCAAAATCGTATCTTGCTCAAAACAACTACATTATAACAAGTAACTAAGTATACCGCAAGAGTTCACAAACCTATTTATCCTTTCATCAGTTAAATTTTGTTAATGAAATTGTCACAGAATATAAATACCTCTCACTAGAAAAGCATCAATTACGACTCATGTTATCCAATTATTTAAAGTAGTAGCAAATAACTCAGATTCACCTAGAAAACTACAAAAGTGAGCAAATATATTTGCCCACTTCTTTACATATCTAAACTATATTTTTCATATCATATTTTCTTTAACTATCATTTTTTTGTTTTAGATTTCACCTTTTTAAGTCTAAAGAAATCCTCTCGTTCTTTTTCCTCAAGTGCATTTTCAATATCCTTAACAATTTCTGTATACTTAGGAATCTGTATTTTATCCAAACCATTTGCACGTTTTTGTGTTTTCTTAATTTCCATAGCAAGCTTATAAACAGCTGTTTCGATCTCCGCAAGTTCATAAATTAAATATTTTACTTCATCAAACTTAGTTAGCGCATTATCAAAGGTTGCATTGGTCCTAAATAAGCCATAGGAAGGTTGAATTTGCTTTTTCTCATACTTGATTTTCGGAATCTCAACCCCCATCACAGATTGAAGAAGAACATCATAATCTTCACCCTTTGAAACAGAATTAGACAACTCCTTAACAACATTGGTACCTATAATGATATTGGTATATTGCAAAGAGTGATATGCTTCATCAAATATTTTAGCAATCTGAGATTGAATATTTTCAGCTCTAGAAACCAAACCCATCACTTCTCTTATAAGAACATTTCTTTTTCTATCTAAAAGGTCATAACCCTTTTTAGAAAATGAAAGCATACTTTTTGATTTCATTAAATTGGCTTTAGTAGGTGCCACTTTATTCATGCTAAACTCCTAGTAGTATTTATCCAGTATTTCATCATCAATTCTATCTAGCTCAGACTTAGGTAAAATTCTTAATATGTCCCAAGCTATTTCAATACTCTGATCGATTTTTCTTTCTTCTAGTTGATGTTGAGTCACAAATTGTTTTTCAAACGCTCTACCAAACTCTAGTATCTTTTGATCCACCTGAGACAAATCATTTTCTCCAATAATTTGAGCCAATGCTCTAACATCTTGTACCTTTGAATAAGATGCAAATAATTGATTTGACACATCAGGATGATCAATACGTGTATAACCTTCTCCAATGCCATCTTTCATCAAGCGCGATAAAGATGGTAATACACTTACAGGAGGATAGATATTATTTCTATGTAGATCTCTACCAAGTACAATTTGACCTTCTGTTATATAGCCTGTTAAATCGGGTATTGGATGAGAAATATCATCATTCGGCATGGTCAAAATAGGTAAAAATGTAATCGATCCTTCTTTACCGGAAATAACACCTGCACGTTCATACAATGTTGCTAAATCAGAATACAAATACCCAGGGTAACCTTTTCTAGAAGGTACTTCTTCTCTTGCAGAAGAAATTTCTCTTAATGCTTCACAATAACTCGTGATATCTGTCATTACAACCAATATATCGTAGCCTTGTTTAAAAGCTAAATACTCAGCCACTGTTAAAGCACATCTTGGCGTACTGATACGTTCAACAATTGGATCATCTGCAAGATTAAGAAACATCACCACATTTTCCAATACACCTGCATCTTCAAAACTACTTTTAAAGAAGGCTGCATCATCATTTTTTATGCCTATTGCTGCAAATACAACTGCAAATTTTCTTTCAGAATCTCTGAGTTTTGCTTGTCTAACAATTTGTGCAGCTAATTCATTATGTGGTAAACCATTACCAGAAAAAATTGGCAACTTTTGTCCCTTAATTAACGTAGTTAATGTATCAATTGTAGAAATTCCTGTTTGAATATAATCTCTTGGATAACTTCTAGCCACAGGATTAATCGGACGACCATTAATGTTAAAAGTCTCTTTACTGTAAATTTCACCACCTTGATCGATGGGTCTACCTACACCGTTAAAGGTTCTACCTAAGACTTCTTTAGAAATACTTATTTCAAAAGGCTTACCCGTAAACTTAATCGCAGAATTATATCTTGATAAGCCTTGTGTACCTTCAAAAACTTGTGCGACGACGCGATCCTCTTCAATCTTTATAACTTTTCCCATACGTTTTTTACCATCATTAGAGTTGATATAAATAATCTCACCATAAGAGGCATTGTCAACATTTTCAAGGATAATCAAAGGACCTTCAATTTTATCTATTTGTAAATATTCTTGTCTCATGTTTTCACCTAATTCTTATACTTGTTCATTAAGTCGTTGTAATACTTATCAATGTCTTGCATTAAGAAACCAAAATCCTGCAAGTCATCATTCTTAATTGTATACTTAATCCTAGTAACACGACTGTAGAGTTCCTGATCTTTAACCACAGAAATTGGAATACCCATTTTTATTGCTTCTTGCCCTTTTTCATATAAATAATTGATGATTTCAAGCATCAAGTGTTGCTTTTGAAGAGGTACATAGGTATCCTCTTTATGAAATGCATTTTGTTGCAAGAAACCTACTTTGATAACTTTTGCTATCTCTAGAATCAATCGTTGATCATCTGGTAAGACGTCTTCTCCAACCAGCTGAACGATATCCTTCAACTTATCTTCCTCATGAAGTACACGAAGCATTTCTGCCCTAAGTTCTAATATATTATCTGACACATAATTAGCGTACCAACCTTCTAACATTTTTAAATAACCGGAGTATGAATCTAACCAGTTAATTGCAGGGTAGTGTCTTGCATAAGCAAGCTTTTTATCAAGTGCTAAAAAGGCATTTACAAACCGTTTTGTATTTTCTGTAACAGGTTCTGAAAAATCTCCACCCGCTGGTGAAACCGCACCGATGATCGTTACAGATGCTTCTTGACCACATAACGTTTCAACTAAACCAGCTCTTTCGTAAAAGCCCGCAAGTCGAGATGGTAAATAAGCTGGATAACCTTCTTCCGCCGGCATTTCCTCTAAACGACCTGACAATTCCCTTAAGGCCTCAGCCCATCTAGAAGTACTATCTGCCATGATTGCAACATGATAACCCATATCACGATAATACTCAGCAATTGTAATACCTGTATAAATACTCGCTTCTCTAGCAGCAACAGGCATATTAGATGTGTTGGCTATTAATACAGTTCTCTCCATAATAGATTTCCCACTCATTGGGTCTATCAACTTAGGAAACTCATGAAGAACATCCGTCATCTCATTACCACGTTCACCACAACCTATGTACACGATAATATCTGCATCTGACCACTTTGCAAGTTGATGCTGAGTCATAGTTTTTCCAGTACCAAAACCACCTGGAATTGCAGCCGTTCCTCCCTTGGCAATAGGGAAAAAGATATCTAGAACACGTTGTCCTGTTAAAAGTGGTATGGTAAGTGGTTTTCTTTCCATAACAGGTCTTTGTTCACGTACAGGCCATTCCTGATACAGTTTGATATCAATAGAATCACCATATTCATCTTCTATAACACAAATTACATCTTCTAACTTATACAAACCATCTTTTACTGCAGATTTAACATAGCCACTCTTACCAGGCGGCATCATGATCTTATGTTTAATCATTTCAGTTTCTTGAATCCATGCAATTGGATAACCTTCATCCACATAATCACCTTCATCAACTAGTAAATGAACATCCCAATCTACTGTTTCATCAATTGAGATTAGTCCAATGCCCTCTGCAATAAAGTCTCCTGATATTTCAAATAACTTTTTCAAAGGTCTTTCAATACCATCAAACATATTCTTTAAAAGACCAGGACCTAGTTTTAAAGACAATGGCTTATGTGTTGATTCAATGGTTTCATTGAGTGATAGCCCCTCAGTTTCTTCATAAACCTGAATGGTACCTACATCACCTTCTAAAGAAATGACTTCACCAATTAATTTATTTTTTCCAACCATGACCATTTCACGCATCTTGAAATCGGACATAAAACATCCTTTAACAACAGGACCATTGACCATGATAACTTTAGCTTTGTTTTCCACTGAATTCACCCGCTTCTTCTAACATGTCATAAATCAACTGTCCCATGTACTTTCTATTATCTTCTATAACAGAATCTAATGAAAAATCGAGACGTGTGGTTTGATCAGACTTTAAGATAATCACACCACCTAACATTCGTTTATCACTTTCAATGACTGACTCACATGAAAGTTCCAGTTCACGACATTGCTTTATTAACATATCTTTAAATTTAAAATCATTCTTATTCACATAAATTTGAAATGCACCTAGATGATCAATAACATCACGATGTTCTTTTAATATATCCTTTAAATACACTTCATATTCCGCAGTAGTTACAAACTCTTTTGTATAGGCTTTAACACCCATTAACAATTCATCAATCATCGTTTTACGCTTTAAAAGCAAACGTCTTTTTCTTTCACTTCTAGCATTTGATAGTCTTTGAGAACGTTCATTTTTAATACCTTTTAACAAGGAATCCTCATATCTTGAACGATCTCTTTCGAGCATTTTCTTTCGTTCTTTCAGTTCAACTACCATTTTATTTTCCAAAGAATCTACTTTGTCATCATAGGCCTCTTGTTGACGATCGATAATTCTTTTAGTAAATAACTTCAATTTATCATTGACTGTAATCATACATACCTTCTTATAGTTTTAATCCAATTGATTCACGAATATACCGTGTTATAAAATCGCTTTGAATACTCTCTCCAGGTCCTGGCACTTCAACTAGCAATGTATTTTTTGCATGAAGTTTTCTTGCCATGACTTCTTCCTCAATACGAACCTTAATAGAATGTGTCAAAATCACTATTCCTATTTCAGGATTATCAATAAGTTCATCAATTTTTTTAATGATCAACTCATCATCTGTCATCACTTCTCCTCTAATACCTGCCATATTAAGGCCAAGAAGTGTATCTTCATTGTCACTAATCAAATATGATTCCATTACAACCTACCTATAATCATGATAGAGATAATTAATCCATAAATCGCAATACCTTCTGCTAAACCAACGAAAATTAGTGTCTTACCTAAAATTTTAGGATCTTCAGATACAGCACCTAATGCTGACGAACCAACAGCTCCAACTGCATAACCTGTACCAATTGTAGCTAATCCTGTTGATAAAGCTGCTGCAAGGTATCCCAATCCTGAAGATGACGATGTTGCTACTTCAGTCGTTGTATCTGTCATTGCAAACACTGCGTCTGGAACCAAAATCGCAAAAGCCATCAACATTAATGGTACAAATGTAAAAACATTCACTTTCAACATACGCTTTAGAAGTTTTCTTGATTTTTCATTATTTCTAATTAAATAGTGGATACCAAATCCAACAGTCACTGTCACAATTATTACATTTAAAGCCAAAATGAATTCCATTACTTTACGCCTCCTAAATTTTCTATCTCTACAGGTTCAAAGGCTAAGCCATCACCTGTGTAATATTTACTAAACATCTCATAGTAAACCAATCTAAGTCCTTGAATTAGGACAATTAAACCCTCTAATCCGATAACCAATAAGTTACCGAGTATAAACATACTTACTTCACCGGCCAAGGTACCAGTTATTGTAGCAATTGTGTGAAATGCCATAAATAAGCCTACATGGTTTAAAGCGAATGCACCAACCCTTACAAAAGATAAACTGTTACTTAACATACCAAGAAATGTTTCAAGTAGTTCAAAACCACTTTCCACATAGTATTCAGATGGTGGTTCATGATGAAGTGGTTTAATTTTTTTAATGATGTTTGCAAGTGGTTCTCTTATAACCATCAAAATTACCATTAAAAGTATCACAACTTTCATCCAGCCAATTGGTACCCATGTCCATCCTAAAAAGCTTCCCGCTGCAAACATCAAAACTGCAACAAATAGGATAATACCTGCAATACCATTTCTACCAAACAAACCTTCTTTTAAGTCCTTTTTCTTGAGCTTGTTAATAACACTGTATGTATAACTGATCATTAAAAATACCAAACCTGTTACAACACCTGCAATAAGCATTGTGTTTATATTTTCAATTGGTCTAAGGAACACATTTAAAGGTATTATTTTTGATATTACGTGTTCATAACCAAACAAGCTATCGTAGAAAAATCCAAAAATCATTGAGAATACACCGATCCGCATAAGAATGCCTCCGTAACTCTCAACTTTTTTCTTCAAGAAAAAGCCCGCAAGGGCTAAGATAAGACCTTGTCCTAAATCACCAAACATGGCACCAAATAAAAACATATACGCTAATCCTACAAAAGATGTAGGATCTAACTCATCATAAGAAGGTGTCCCATACATATGGACAAGTTCCTCAAAAGGTTTAAATAACCACTTATTTTTAAGCTTTGTTGGCGGACTGAGTTTCCTAGTAACATCATCTACGTCTCGTGTACCATAAACAATACTTGCACCATATTTCACGAAATACTTCTCTAGATAACGACTATCAGAATCAGATATCCATCCTGTAATATAAACATAATTATTGGTGAGAGCTAACAGTTTTTTCATCTGTTCTATTCTTAACTCTAACATTAACTGAGCATAACAAACCATCAATGAAGCACCATGTTTTTCACGGTAATTGCTTGCTTCCATATTCAGGCCTTCCAACTCAGTATCTATATAATTCATACGATCTTTTATTTTTTCAATCATCTTTTCAGGAGTATCCAAGTAACCATCAATTAGTTTGATTTCTTCAAAATAAACCGATCTTAAGATTCTATCCGTCTCCAATTCTAACTCTTTTAAGGATACGACAATATAAATCTCTTTTGTCCCTTTTCTACCAATATGTAAAATTGCCGCATAGATATTATCATAATTCTTAGTCAATCTTTCCATATTTTCTTTAGATAAAATTCCAAATTTTACATTGAAAAAGTGAAGATTAAACAATCGACTGAAATCCACATTCTCATAAATACCATCAAGTATATTCATTTCCTGAAGTTGATTTTTTTCTTCTTCTAAAACTTCAATACGTTCTCTTATATGTGTTAATTCATCGAAAATATGATTGATATCATCTTCCATATCCTCGAATCGATAATTTTCTTTTAACAAGCTTTTGTCAAGAGTTCTTTCTAGGTTCATATAATCCATTAGCTTATAAAGCTTTTCTTGAACGGATTTGAAATCTCTTTTTTCAGAGAAACTATCAATCAAGCACAAACCCTTAACTTCCTCTATTAAGTCCTCATCTACTTTCAATTTAAAATTACTCTCATTGATCTCAGTCATAGCATTTACAAGATGTATTTTCTCTTGAAGTGCAATATCTCTTAACACATCATGTGCTTGAGCCTTTTCTATAACAAGATTCAATAATTTCATTTTTTCTACTGCCAAGATTTCACCTCCTATATGACTCTAATCAAATACTCTTTTATTTCTTCTGGTGGCACACCATAATGTTTTGCCTCTATCATGGTAAATAAATCACGCATCTCAAACTCCAATCGATGCGTAAAGGTTACCACCGTAATCATATTTAAATTAGACTCTCTTTCACTTCTAAGAAAATGCTTATATAAATAACGATCCATATCTCTTTCAAGATACAGCTCAGTATTTACATCATGACTAAACAGTTTCTTATAATGCGTTTTTGTCATCAACTCAAATAGTACTTCCTCATCATCTGCATATGACAATTTCTTCAATAAGTCATAATTTAAGAAATGTCCATTTGGTAAAGTATAGTTTAAAACTTCTTCAGATGAGAGCTTATAGAATTTTCGACCTCTATAGATCCACTGAAAATTCAGAAAATCTATATTCATTTGAAGAATTTCAAAGATTGGTTTCTCATCTCCTTTAAACTTAGAAATTTCAACCGAGAGCTTTGAAAAATAGACTCTATCAATATTCATCTCCATGTAAAAAAGCATACGCTCCTTTTCTTCACTGAGATAAAGCTTCAAAACTTTGTAATACAATGTATCTTTAAGCATCTCTACAAATTCAGATACATCTGTACAACTACTCAGTTCACGGTAATCTAATTTGGAATAAAACGATGCATTTGGATATTCTAAGTACAACTCTGAAATATCCTGATTTAAAATCAGGCCCCTCAGGAATGCTTTTATATCCTCAGCTTCATACCGTTTCATTAACAATCTAAAGAGTTTCTGATAATTCCCTGTTATAAAGCAGTTTATTTTCTTATACAAAGTGATGATATAATTTTTGATATGACTTTCTACATTAGCAATACTGTATTCATCCTCATTTAAATCTTTGAAGATATTGCTGTAGTATGTTTCCTCATTTAAATAATCAAAAATTTCTTTTTCGCTACCCAGTGTCAACATATTCAAGTAATCCTCATGGGTTAACAGCTTGCCAACCATACTCTTGATTTTTGTATTCACTGCAGCAAATTGTCTGACGTTAGACATATTTATACCTCATTTAAAAAAACATGCTCAAAAACCTTCTTGATCAGCTCTTCTTTGTGATGTTTCATGATGTCATCTAATCGATCGGTTTCAGAATAACACGTTTCCATTATAGCCTGCTCCTCCTTGATAGTTTTTGCTAAGATTTCTTTGGTCTTCCTCTTAGCTTCTACACGAGCGGCCTTCATATATTCTCTTTCAGACTTTTTTAAATTTTCTAATAATTTCTTGTAGTATTCATCTTCTACACTATCAAGCTTTTCTTCAAGTACAAGCCCCGCTTCATCTATTTCGTAAAGCTTTTCTAGTACTTCATCGATGTTAAAATCCTTCACTTTCACACCTCACAATCCTACTACTATGATAGCACTTAGAAATTTAATTTAAAAGTATTTTGAAGATAAAAAAGGGGAAACCTCCTAAGAAGTCTCCCCATATTTTTTAAACATACAAAGTCAAATTCATAAACATATATAATCTATACTGATATCTTTTCAACTTTTTCTTCTATAGATGTATTTTCAACAACTTTACCAAATACTTTAATTGCCCCAAATGCTAATGCATAACCTAATAGCAGTGAAATAAATGGATTAATACCAATTAATGCTGCAGGTAAGTATCCAACTACAACTGCAATAATCGCAACTGTTAATGCATATGGTATCTGGGTCTTAACATGATCTATGTGATCACTCGCTGCTGACATAGAACTCATTATGGTTGTATCTGAAATTGGTGAACAGTGATCCCCAAATACTGCTCCAGTAAATACTGCACCAATTGTAGCGAATAAGATAGTACCTGTTTCGCCACCACTTAATGTAAATGCAAGTGGTACTGCGATAGGCATTAGAATTGCAGTTGTTCCCCAAGAAGTACCTGTTGAGAATGCAATAATACAACCCAATATAAATACTGCAAGTGGAATAATACTAGCACTAATCTTACCTTCTAATAATCCAACAAGGTATTTAGCTGTACCTAAGTCTTTACACATAGAACCAATACCCCAAGCCATTACAAGAACAAATATTGCAATAACTAATGACTTAGCACCATCGATCCAAGCTTGCATTGCTTCTTCGAAAGTTAAAATCTTTTGTGTTAGTACAAGTACAAATGCAACAAATGAACCTGAGAATGCAGCCCACATCATAGCAGTTGTTGTACTACCAGAACCTATAATATCTCTAATTGTAGTAAAGGCAAATGGTGAATTGTTTACAGCATCAATCAGTGATTGGTTGTCTCCACCTAAAATGGCATTTTTACCTGTAAGATATAAACCAAATATAACCATAAATATAACTGTAAATACTGGTAATATTGCATTGATTGCTCTTAGCGGTGTACCATCTTTAATTTCCATTTCAGTTAATTCTTTTGATGCTAATGGTGTAGATCCATCAGCAACTAATTTACCTTCATATCTAGCACGTCTCTCAGCTTTAAGCATAGGACCGTAGTCTCTGCCTGTTAAAGCAATCATCAATACAAAACCTAACATGATTAACGAGTAGAATCTAAAAGGTATAGACTGAATAAATACTGAGTAAATATTAGCTTCAACGCCAATTGCTGCAAATGCATCTCTCAATAGACCCATTTCATAAGCAATCCAAGTAGAAATAAGTGCCATTGATGCAACTGGAGCTGCAGTTGAATCTGTTAGGAAAGCTAATTTTTCACGAGATATTCTTAACTTATCAGTTAAAGGTCTCATTGTTGTACCAACAAGTAATGTGTTCGAATAATCATCAAAGAAGATTAAAAGACCCATTGCCCATGTAGCAGCCATACCTGATTTGGCGGTTTTGGCCTTCTTTGCAAGCCACTCAGCAATTGCTTTTGCACCACCCGATGCTGCAACCAAACCAATCATACCACCCAAACCGATATCAAATACAATGATACCTGCATTCCATTCTGAAGCTACAGAGCCTGCTATGTACTTTGTTACAGTATTTGAAAAACCTTCAAATACATTACCGCCAGCTATGATAGTTGCTCCAACAAAGATTGCTGCAAACAAAGATGGTAAAACTTGCTTTGTTTTAAATGCAAGAACAATCGCAACTAATGGTGGTAATAAAGATAACAGACCATAGTGTTCAATAATTCCATTCATAAATAATTCCCCCTTCACTAAAAGCTTAAAGGGGGAGATTCAGATTACTTCAAAATACTTCGACAATTTTCAGAATTGTTAGAATTCAGACAAATTTTCTAAAAATTTATCCAATGACACACTACCTTTATATGCGTTTTTACCACGGACATAATCCATTTCTTTTTTTACAGCCTCAAAGTCATACAAACTGCTTGAATACCTTATAAATAGCTCATTCATATAATCCTCAATACCTAAATAAGCAAGATTTCTAAGCCCCTTGTTGATGGCACGTCGCATACGTTGACGTATGATTTTAGGATTTTCATCCATAGATTGACAAATGCATCTAATAGATTCATCAATACTCACAGCTTCAGATTGCTTCAACTCAATCACCGTCATAATATCTTTGCTGCCCTTCTCAGAATAGATGCCAAGATCTTTTAACACACTTTTTGCAACTTCATCATGTTTAATTTGAGAAGCAGGTTGGACATGACCAATCAAACTTACAATTTGGTTGAGCTTTCGAGTCGTTTCTATTTTCTCCTCAATATGTTTTAAAACAGTTAACACCTCAAAACGATTTATGGGTTTTGAAATAAAGAAGCTTATCCCCTGCTTATACGCTTCACCAATCATCTCTTTGTCAGCAACTTGTGAAATCATAATAAAAACTATATCTGGCATAACAGCACGTATTTTTTTTATAACATCCACACCATCATACTCAGGCATCAAGTAATCAATAATCACCACATCTGGTTTTAAAACAAGAATATCATCTATGGCTTTATTAGAATCTGTCCCATGTCCTATAACGCGATTGTTAAAGTCCTCTTCTACAATAGTCTTTAAAATTTTAACAATGTTGATGTCATCATCCAATATCAAATATTTCATGATACCCCCTCTAGATTCCTATGATCAATTGTCACAATAAAACTGGTGCCTTCCCCAACTGAAGTTTCAACCTCTAACGTTCCGTTAAATACATCTTCAACCATTTCTTTAACAAGCGTTAGGCCAATACCTCTATATATATCACCAGTTTTTTCGTTAAATTTTGTAGAATAGCCTGTATTGTATATATAATCTAAATCCTCTTTCTCTATGCCTGATCCATTGTCTCTAACATATATTTCAACTTGACTATTTACATCTCTAGCATAGATATAAACTTTACCAACATCACCACAAGCCTCTATACCATTATTAATGAGATTTCTAATGATAGACATCAAGTAAAAATGTTCTTTCACAAATACAGGAGATTTACATTTAAAGTTACATACAATATCAGGTTTACTCTTTAAAAAGTCTTTGGTGTTGTCTTCAAGGATCTTAAAGAGATCCTTCAAGTTTAACTCATCGAGCCTCATATTGTCACCATAGATTTCCTCGAGGCCTTTGACAGTCCTTAAATAGTCCTTCTTTATTTCATGTACATCTTTTGATAGATCAAGTGCTAAAAGTCTCAATGTTTTATCCTCTGAGACTTGATTTTTGATCTTATGAGATAATTTCATTAGAGCTTCAATTTGATTCATGTTCTTATATAAAAAATATATTTCACTTTTAAACCTAGAAGTTTGCATCATCAGATGCTGATATCTTTTCTCATGTTCTTGATGGATCATCAACGATGTATACCGTACTACAACAAATATTACCAGCATCGTTAAAAACGTTCTTCCTAAAGCTACAAGTGTTATTCCTTGTATCATGGACCACTCGATTTCAAAAAATTGTGTTCTTATTAGTAGTTCCATTAAGTTTGATAGAAAGTCTGAAAAGAATAGAATTATATAGTACTTTCGAGAAAAGTTCTCAGAATAAATTCTGCTCAGGATGAAAAAAACTAAACCATAGGTTATATAGAAAAATACATCTGGATAAATTCTTATTAACAACTCCGATGTAGGTATTTCAGTCAATGAATCTATAAGAAATCGCATACCAGGAGAAATAATAGCAACTAAACCGCCAAGTATAATAGGGTGAATATCGTCATTAAAGTAAAGAGACAATCCCAATATTATCGCTGTAAAAGTAATGATAAATCCCGGTACAAAGAAGCTGACGTAAAGTCTCGCCCCTAATGCAACTAAAAAAGCTATAAATATATATTTTTTAACTTTAGAAACTGACTTCAAAGGCATTTCCTTGATGTTCATAAATTATCTCTCCGTTTTCAATAAGTGTCAAAGTATAACTTTCAGATCGTTTTATAGATACGTCTACAATCCGACCATCTATACTCATATTTTTTAGATTAGCAAACATCCAACTCGCTGGAAGATGTGGTTTAAACATAACCTTGCCAATTCCTATTGGTCTGTAACCAAATAACCCTTCGGTGATAACCCTCATAAACAAAGCACTCTCACCAGATAAATGTTTCTGATTACCCTCTGGATAAGCTTCTATTGGATAGGGAATATGACTACCAAGCATTCTTGTAGTCACGTAATCCTTTAATTTTTCTTCGCAGGATGGCATTTCACCTATGAAAGCCGCCCTTAGAGCATAGAGAAGAGAGCGGTCCCAAACAATATCATGTGAAAGAGACGATTTTAAGCCTTTATCATGATGCATAAACTTTGAAAATATCAACTTCAAAACATCTTTTGAACGTTCCTTAATCCCCATAACAATAGGAACAACAGCCCAGGATCTTAAATCATCATCTTCTTCACAATACCTATAACTACGATAGCCATTGATGTTTTTACCAAAGTAATCTTCAATGGCCAAATGCAGTTTTTCTGCATCATTCAAGTAGTCAGAGGATTTATCCAATGAATCTAGTAAATAATGCATACTTAATAGTGCATCATAGACTAGAGAAGATGTAAATAAATTCGTTTGACCTGATGGCAGTCTATTTTCAAGTTCATCAGAATCACTTAAAATCACACCTGATTCATGTCGGTTGTTCAAACAATAACTTAAGGCTTTTTCTAGATGAGGAAGCATTTCTAATGCTAAAGCACGATCACTATAAGATAAGAGAAAACGACCTAAACCATAGGCAAACATAGCAGTATCACCACGATCACCAGCAACCCCCTTTATACCATCACCTTCGCAAATAATACTAGAAGGCAATGCACCTTGATCAAGGTATTTAGAAAACATTTTAAAGCCATTAATACTTTGAACCTGACCTAATGGATAGTTCATATAGCCAAACAATGGATTGGTATATTCACACTCATCGTTGGTCCACATACCGCCATAATAGCTACCACCACCAGGTGAATGCATATAACCTGATTTTGTTTTAAAAACACTCTCACAAGTTCGAATTTTAGTTAAGTTAAAGAAATAGTTCAAAGCTTCATCAGGCGACTCTAAAATCAAACTCGATGATAAATCATCCAAGAAATTACTTCTTTCTAAGATCAATGGATTTAATTCTACAAGTTCCTGACCGTGGTACTGGTAGTATGTTCTTGATTCTAAATCGCATATTTGACTACAAGCAAGGGTTTGACTCACCAACTTGCATTTTCTAAAGCATTTGGTCTTATAGTGATGATGATAAGGCTTCAATTTGAACCCAGTCACATCACCGATAAATTTAAAGGTCTCTATAAATACTTTTTCAGTCATCGATGGCATCATGGTCCATTCAAGTTTCAAATTTTTATAACGACAGTAAAATGTAAGTTTGCCATCAAAAGCAATCCTTTCAACCTGCCATAAAACCTCATGATTTCCATCAAGTACAGTCAAAGACTTTTCTATGTTGATACGCATATTGTTCCTGGTATGGACAATTCTCGAACGTACGTTAGGAAATGCAAGGTGCCTTGAGATTTTTAACTTACCATTAAAAACACCGTAAGTCACAATTGTTGATATCTGCTGACCACTCATTTCAAGGTGATTCAAATAATTATCAGGATTATCTATTACAATACTTTCATCTTTCAAACTATGAAGTTGTTTATTCTCTTTTAGTCTTCCCCACTTTGGAAAGTATGGAATTGGGTTCATTCTTTGAATCAACCATGGGTCTATATTAAACATAACAAACTCCTCAACTAACTTTATCATATAAATTATACAAGTTGGAAAAAAGGCAGCAATTTCATAATCAAAAAAAGAAGACTCGAGAGTCTTCAAAATTCGATCGTTTCATATTCTTGATTTAATAAGTCTATATACAGCATTTTCTTAGATAAGATTTCTGGCTTACCTAACAATACTTTTAAACCTTCAGCAACTTGTATTGAAGCAACTGTTGCAGGTGTAAAAGAAGGATTACCCAGTTCACTTTCAATTCCAGCATCAGCTCTATAAATCTTTTCTAGTGTTCTATCACCAGGCAGAATGGTTGAAACTTGACCATACCACCCAGCTATTGCACCATATATCATAGGTATTTCAAGTTTTTCACATACCTTTTGCAACATAAGCTTTGTTTGAATTGAATCAACAGCATCAAAGACCAGATCATAGCCATATAAAATACCTTCAGCATTTTCGTAATCAAGCATTTCTATTTTATAACTGATGTCAATGCTAGAATTCACACCTGACAAATGCTCATGAGCAACTTTTGCTTTATGTTTGCCAATGTTATTTTCTCGACTAATAATCTGACGGTTTAAATTGCTTTCATCAAAAACATCTCCATCAATACATATTAAGTTGCCAATTCCTAGTCTAGCGAGCATCTCAGCAATATAGCCCCCCAGTCCTCCACAACCTATAATTGCAACCTTAAATGTACGCAAGCGCTCATTTTCTTCAGCAGTTAACATTTTCATATTTTTAGAATAACGCATTTAACCACCACCTACAGGTGGAAATACTGATAAAGTATCTCCAGATTTTAAGGATTGATCAAAATCACCGTCACGACCATTCACCAGTAAAATAGCAACATCTTCTATTTCAATTTCTAAGTCATTTAGAATGTCTCGAGGTGTTACTGATTCAAATGTCATTTCTTTTTTCTTAAAGCGACCCAATCTAAGGGTCGCAAATAATCTAACTTCTACAGTCATTATAAACCTAATTTCTCCAAACGCTCTTTAGTAGGAAGACCCTCTTTAGTCCAACCACGAAGCTCATAGTATTCAGGTAATAAATCTGATAACTTATGTACCCAACCTTTAGAAGGACCTTCTGGAATTGGTTCTTCAAGTAAACGTTTTGGCAGTTTATCTTCACTAGGAGATACACCAGCTTCTAGGTTAAATTGTCTTTCAATATTCCAAATTCTTTCACCAGCTTCTAAAACTGAATCTGCAGTGTGTTTTGTACCACAAACTGCATTAATTAATTCCGCATACTCTTTAGCACCAAGTGCAAAAGAAGTGAACAGACACAAACCACATGAATCAATAGATGCTGTTAAGTCTTGGAATATCTTCGCCCATGTTGCTTTACCATCAAGTTCAAATCTGTCTAGCTTTTCAGGTAATGCTAAGATTTCTGGAGAAATCAAGTAACCTCTAACATGGCAACCACCTCTATTAGATGTTGCATATTGTAATCCTTGACCTTGAATACCTCTTGGATCATAGGCTGGAATCTCAAGTTTTTTAACTGACATAGACAAATCTGCTACACCATAACTATCTGTAAGTCTATAAGAACCCATTGCTAATTTCTTTCCGAAACCTTCTGCATAACCTAATTTTCTCATCCACTCAACAATTGATTCTGCATCGCCCCACTTAAGAGCAAGGCCATCTAATTCTTCCTCTTTAACATAACCTCTTTGGTAAAGTTCCATTGCAGCCGCTAAAGTTGCACCAGCAGAAATTGTATCGATTCCGACTTCATTACACATATGATTCGCCTTGATAATCTGATCTAAATCATTGATACCACAATCAGAACCAAATGCCCAAATTGTTTCGTACTCCGGTCCACCACCTTCGCCATCACCGATTCTTACATGACGACCACAAGCGATAGGACATCTATAGCATGCAGTTTTCTTTATTAAGAACTTGTCTGCTAATGTTTCACCAGAAATATCTTCTGCTTTATCAAAATATGATTCTTGGAAGTTATTTGTTGGGAACGCACCATTTTCATTAATAATGTTAACAAGTACAGCTGTACCATAAGTTGGTAATCCAGAACCTGTTACACCATTCTCTTTAATTTTTGCCAAACACTCTTTAAAGACTGATTTAAGAGCTTCTTCATCAGCAACTTGAGGTTTCGAAGAACCTTTAACCGTAATAGCTTTAAGATTTTTAGAACCCATTACAGCTCCAACACCTGATCTACCCGCTGCTCTATCTTTTTCATTCATGATTGCAGCAATCATTGAAAGTTTTTCACCAGCTGGACCAATTGTCATAACACGTGCTTTTTCAGGAATTTCTTTCATTAAGATATCTGATGTTTCAGAAACAACTTTACCCCAAATATGACCTGCATCTCTAAACTCAATCTTATCATCTTCAATATGTATATATGTTGGTTTTGATGCTTTTCCTTCTAAAATAATTACATCATAACCCGCAAATTTAAGCTCAGCACCCCAATATCCACCTGAATTTGAACTAGCAATGGTATCAGACAATGGTGACTTTGTTACTACCATGTAACGACCACCGGTTGGTGTTGGTGTACCTGTTAAAGGACCTGTTACTACTAACAGTTTATTTTCTGGACTAAGTGCATCAACCTCTGCTGATACTTCGTCTTTAAAAATCTTTGTTCCTAATCCACGCCCTCCAATAAACTTCTGAGCCATTTCTAAATCTAAAGCTTCTACCTTGTAACTTAACTCTGTTAAGTTAACTCTTAATACTTTACCTACATAACCGTACATTATTACCTCCCTTTCAATCAGATATTACTATCGCATAAATGATGCCAAAAAAAAGAAACGTTTAATCAATTAAACGTTCCGTTTCGATACACTATTTTATTATCTATTGTTCCAAAATCGAACATTGTTCCAAAACGATACAATGTTTTTCAATCTTTCTATACAAAGTATTTCTACCAATATTTAATACTTTAGCAGCAGAAGATATATTGCCACCAAAATGCGATAAAATTTCAATAATATGCTTTTTTTCAATTGATTCGAGAGAATGTAATTCTATTGCCTTAAAAGGTGTTTTTTTATCTATTTTAACCTCAGGTAATGATTCATAAGCAGGAATGGATTCAGTATTAATGATCAACTCTATCAAATTCTCAAGTTCACGAATATTTCCTGGCCAACTATAATTTTTGAGATAACTTAGATATTCTTCAGGTAAAACTACAGCACTCTTATTTAGCTTTTTTGAGACCCTCTCCATAAAATAATCTACTAGAGCTGGAATGTCTTCTCGTCTTTCCTTTAATGATGGCAATCTAATTGGTAAAACATTGAGTCTATAAAACAAATCCTTTCTAAAGTTACCTTTCTGAACCTCTCCTATTAAATCCTTATTAGTTGCTGCAATGATTCTAACATCAACAGGAATTTCAACACTACTACCAATTCGTGAAACCGTTGATTCCTCAATCACTCTCAAAAGTCTTGTTTGCATATCTAAGGGCATTTCACCGATTTCATCTAAAAATATTGTACCACCATCAGCAATCTCAAATTTACCTGGTTGTCCACTTCTTTTAGCACCAGTAAAAGCCCCCTCTTCGTATCCAAATAATTCAGATTCTATAAGATTTTTAGGTATGGCACCACAGTTAATGGCCACAAAAGGTTCATCACTTCTATTAGAGTAATTCTGAATCGCTTGTGCAAATATCTCCTTACCAGTACCACTTTCACCCATGATGAGAACTGTAGATTTACTGTTTGCTACTTTTTTTGCAAAGTCAACGGCATTCAAAAATATCTCATTTTCACCAATTATCTTATCAAAAGTATAAATAGCTCTCCTACCCATAATTTTATTGGCAAGCTTCCTCACCTTACGAATATCTTTAATGACAACAATCATTTGAGATACTTTATCAAGTGCATTAAGTATTGGATAGACTGATACATTAAACTGGACTTTATTCAGTTTAGAATTCAAGGGCATTTCCTCGTCTAACAACGATTGTTTTCTTATAATGGTATTCACTAGCTCATCAAAATTAGGTAATATTTCATGAAAATCCAGTTCTAGTAGTTCTTTATCATTAAATCCAAGCATCTCATTTACAGTAGGATTAAAAGCATGAATCTGACCTTTCAAATCAACAGTTAAGATTGCAGTAGGAATTGAATTCAGAATTGTTTCAGTATATTTTTTAGCATCAAGGAGTTTTCTGTTGTAGTCTTCTCCTTCAAGAATTTTCTCTATCGCATGAGCAGCAGCTACAACCATACCAAGTGTATGGGGATGAACCGATTCACTATAACCAGTCAAATCAATACTACCAATAGTTTCTCCATGAATGTTATGTATCGGTGCACTTGAACAAGTCCACTGATGATAGGCTTCGATAAAATGCTCTTCCCCTGATACTTGTACAGGTTGATTCTCATAAAGTGCAGTTCCCATAGCATTAGTACCTATACTGTACTCATCCATAAATGCACCAGGTACCATTTCATAGGTAAATGCCTCTTCTAGTATTTCTTCATCACCGACCATTGTTAAAATACAACCTTCTCTATCTGTTAAAATCGCAAAAAATTCTGACTTTTTAACAAAGTCATAAAGGTCATTCAAAAATGGTGCAGCTATTTTAATGAAAGACTCCTCTTTATGTAATCTTTTGATTAACTCATCACCCTTTAAAATGCGTTTACTTAGTACTTGTGATCTCTCTATTCCAAATGTTTTACATCGTTTGTGGGACTTTTCTACATATGATTTCATTTAACACCTCTCTTTAATTCTATAGGTATCACGATTTACAGTCAACACAATTAATATGGTGCAGATATTCTTTTAAAAAACACCCATACTCTTATAAATCAAAAGAGAACCTTATTTTATAAGATTCTCCAGTCTTTTAATGATTGTCACTTTCTTTAGAGTCTACGTTAAATGTCTCTTTTAGGTCATACAATAATGAAGACAGAACTTTTTTCACTTTACACTTCTTCTATTGTATCATTGTCTTTAGCTTGCAGATAGACAGCTGAGTAAATACACATAAATAACTTAGATGTGATAGATGAAATTAAAATGGATAAGATGATACCTATCGTATGAAACTTTAAAGAAACGAGCAAGACACTCGATACTCCAGCTAATAGAATCATAAGAAGCAGGAGTCTGAAATAATTATGTTTCACCAATCTAAAGCTATGCTTCATGGCTTTAAAAACTCCCATTTCGTCAAATATCATAGCCTGTAATGTAAAGTTTAACATCGGCATAAAAACTAAAATAAAAATTAGCAAAATAATAATCAGTATTACACCCAGTATCCCACTTGTATCAAGTGCGAAAGAACCAAACATAATCAATGTGATAATTATCATAAATGGAATCATCAAAACAAGTAAACCCAAATAAAATAGAACAACCACTTTATAGGATGAACCTATTTTTTTAAAAAGGGGTATTTCACCTGTTATAGTTTCTTTATAATAATAAAGAATCATAAGACCTAGGCCCATAGAAATGAATCCTATTCCAATAGAGATTAACTGACTCATCAACTGATTCATTGGATCAAGTACTATCAAGTTACCGCTAAGAATATCCTTATAAGTAGGGTCTAACAGAACCCTTGAGCTTCCAATCAGAAAATTTATAAGTGCAAGAATCATGGCTGGTTTGATTAGTTTCTTAAATATCTCAATGCCATCTTCTACACCTTTCATAATATCAAACTTTGTTTCGTACATATGTATAACTCCTTACTCAATCTCATTTATCAACAATTCTTTATACATATCACCAGGGACTTGCGTTGACTTATATAGAAGCGTTAAAAATACATCCCCGATTGGCATAAAATATACAACGGTTGGCAGCAAAAGAACTAAAATAGCATAAAACACAGAACCTACTGATATCAACCGAATTATAAACATCATGGGTAAAAGCATGATCAGGCCTATGCAAACTAAAAATCCAAAATACCTAAATATATTGTGTTTCATAATACCAACACTTTTTTTAATCCCCTCTACGGCTGAAACATCTTCAATTAGAATGCTTTGATTAACCAAGAGAAATAAATAACTTACTATGTTTAATGCAATGGTCAGAAGAGAACCGATAATCCTTGTATTTTCAACAAAATAGTATTGATTATAATATACAAGTAATGTTATCGGAACTTGGCAAATCAAAATTGATAGAAATACACGACCACTTCTTCTAAATGTATAACCCCATTGTTCTTTAGAAGTTGTCTCACGCTTCTCATAAATATCATCGGTCATTTTTATGTAGACATTTTTTATAAATATTGATACAAAACTCATCGGAAGCATTATCAAAGGTAAAAGTAGTATGGCTACAGTGGGTCCATAATGAAAACTTGTCACCACTGGTCGAGATGCAAGTAAAAACCAAATGAAACCACCTATGGCTAGACCATTTAGAAATAACAGAACTAAAGATACCCCTATGTATGTTTTCCAATTGCATTTTAGATAATCAAAGCTTTTTCCCAAAGTATTAAACATCTCTAATTTCTTTTTATACATTATCTCCCCTCATCTCTTTATCCTACAACACAAGTCTCACGAATGAATATGGTAGAACAATTTACTCTTATACCAAACATACCATATATTGGAATACTAAAAAAACTTCTACAAAAAAGTTAAGACTATTTTTATATCTAATAGTTTTTACTTAACTCTGTAAAATCTAATAAATTGTCCCTCTTTTATCTTTAATTTCAAAAAAGAGGCTTCATCATCAATGTTTATATCTACATACTCCTTTATTCTTTTGTCTTCATCTCCAGCCCAACAAGTAAATAGTTCTATGCTTTCACCTACCTCTAAAATACCATCTAAATAGTTATACAAAGCACCTAAATACTTAACATCACTTTGTGTACTGTCATTCTCCCAAATTAGATTTAGATATTCAGATGTAAGAAAATAAATATACTTATAAGAAAATATCCTTTCAAATACTTTATCAGGATACAACTTTTGTCCAATTCTAATACTAGATGGATTTTCATCACTTTCTATAATTATCATCCCTGATGTAGAATCCATAATTTCACTAGAACTTGCTATATCATACTCGTCACGAACAACTAATGTCGATCTATTTATCCAAATAATCGATTTTTCAAATTCAACATCCTCATAATATGTACCTTCTTCCAACTCATAGGATGCTGATATGTAATGTAAATAGCTCATTCATATCTCCTTAACTCAATATTTGATAGGGTATCCGAATCACTTTCAACTACTCAAAAAAAGCATTGATTAATCATCAATACTTTTAATAGTTTTATTCATTTGGTAAGTATCCATAATAATTGCTGATGCAATGATTAACAGAAACAAAATAATAAAATTGTATCTTGGTTGTCCTTCATAAACAAAATATACAAGTGAAATATACGATAGATTTAAAAATACAATCGTCGTCAATTCATTTAACTTCTTTTTCATTGAGAAAATAGCAACTATTATCGCCTTAAAGTTTAGAATAATGAACATCAATCCAAAGGCTGTACAGATATATTGAAGAATCTCAAATACTGAAATCATAAAATTAAACTGTCGCGTAATCTTAGCCTTTTCTGCTGGATGTTCTTCTAAAAGTTCTTCTCTATATTCATTCATAGCCCAAGCTTCAACATCCCACGAACCATTGAAGTAAGTACTATGAACTCTGATCACACCTAGCTTTAAAAATTCTACTGGGTTATTTTTGATCCATTCCTGTGCAGCTGGTTTAAAATCTAATTCTATATCACTAGCAATCTTCACTCGTTCACTTACAGTCTCTAAAGGGCTGCTTAAGTGTTGATCAATTTTTTCTTGTAACTGAGTTGTTTTATAAATATCATCAAAACTCTGCCATCCACCATGTACATTATTTTGATTGTTATTGATGTACAGGTTAAAGCCTGAATTGTATGAGATTGGAATAACTCTTCCAAACTTCTTATAATTTCTAACTGTCCAAGGTGAAATAATTAAAATCATAAAGGCGGTTACAATCGCAAGTAACTTCAGTGTTTCTTTATAATCTTTACTCTTTAACCATTCAACAAGTGCTATTAGAAGTGGATATGCCATAAAAAATGGTTTAGTCAATGACATAAAACCTGTTGCAAGACCTAAAATAGGGTATTTAAACTTCCAATTAAACTTTGTTACTTGAATGGCTATAAGTCCTGCTAATAGAAATGCAGACATCACTTCTGTTCCTATGGTATTACAATAAGCAATGTGTTGTGGCATAAAGATCACACCAATAGTTGCACCGAGTATAATACCTTTTCTCTTAGTTAACTTATGCAATATGTAATACACTAAGTATATTGTTGCCATAGACATAAGGACATTTAACCACTTTGCACATATTTCTGCATTGGTTCCCCATATCTTAAACCATATACCAAGAGTCGTAGAATAACCCATTCCTTGCCATGCTATAGGAAAACCTTTAAAGGTAAATCCAAGCCCTTGATATACATTATCTGCTACATGATAATAAGTACTAAAGTCATAGAGTTGTTCTGTTGGAATATTATAGATCATGTGTGTTCTTAAATATAAACCTAACAAACTGAGTAAAAATATTATAATATGTTCTACCTTTAAAATTTTCTTCATTTTAGTCACCCTATTCTATTATAAAAGCCAGAGTTAACTCTGGCTAGTATTTTATCTATTTTCTTTTGAAGCTTTAATAAAGTCTTTAAATAAAGGATGAGATCTTGTAGGTCTTGACTTAAATTCAGGATGGAATTGTCCAGCTACATACCAAGGATGTTTTGAAGCTTCCAACTCAACAATCTCAACAAGTCTTTCATCAGGAGATATACCTGAGATAATCAAACCATTTTCTTCGATAATATCTCTATAGTGATTGTTAAACTCATATCTATGTCTATGTCTCTCGTAAATAAGCTCTTCGCCATATGCTTCATAAGCTCGAGTACCCTTCTTTATTTTACAAGGATAAACACCCAGTCTCATTGTACCACCCATATCTTCAACATCATGTTGATCCAACATTAAGTCGATTACAGGATTTGTTGTTGATGCCATCAACTCACTTGAATGAGCATCTTTTAAATCTAGTACTGTTCTAGCAAATTCAATGACAGCAATCTGCATACCTAGGCAAATACCGAAAAATGGTACTTTGTTTTCTCTTGCATAGGTCGCAGCAGCAACTTTACCCTCAACGCCTCTATCACCAAAACCACCAGGAACTAAGATTCCATCCATACCAGCTAAGACTTCTTTAGCATTTTCATGATTAACTTCTTCTGCATGTATCCAGTTGATATCAACTTTAACATTGTTTGATAAACCAGCATGCTTTAAGGCTTCCGCTACTGATAAATAAGCATCATGAAGCTCAACGTACTTACCTACTAAAGCAATTTTTACTGTATCTTCTAAATTCTTTTCAATGTTTACAACATTTTGCCATTCTGTTAAGTCTGGTGTTTTGCATTCTAAGTTCAATTTCTTGCAAACTTTCTCAGCAAGACCCTCTTCTTCTAACATCAATGGTACTTCATAAAGTGTATCTGCGTCCATATTTGTAATTACATTCTCAGGTTCAATGTTACAGAACAAGCTAATTTTATCTTTAATATCATCAGATATTTCAGTTTGAGTTCTACAAATAATGATATCTGGTTGAATACCAATTTGACGTAGCTCCTTAACAGAGTGTTGTGTCGGCTTAGTCTTTAACTCACCAGCTTTATCTAAATAAGGTAATAGTGTTAAATGTATATAACATACATTTTCTTTACCAACATCATGTTTGATTTGTCTAATTGATTCCATAAATGGTTGTGATTCAATATCACCTACAGTACCACCGATTTCAGTGATTACCACATCAGGATTTTCCTCATTTGCTACTCTAAAGGCACGTTCTTTTATTTCATTTGTAATGTGTGGAATAACTTGAATTGTAGCGCCTAGATAATCACCACGTCTTTCTTTAGTGATAACGCTCCAATAAATCTTACCCGTAGTAACATTGCTGTTCTTGTTTAAGTTGATATCGATAAATCTCTCGTAATGTCCTAAATCAAGATCTGTCTCAGCACCATCTTCAGTTACAAATACCTCACCATGTTGGTATGGACTCATTGTCCCTGGATCCTTATTGATATATGGATCAAACTTCTGAATTGATACCTTTAAACCTCTAGACTTTAATAATTGTCCCAACGAAGCAGCAGTAATACCTTTACCCAACGATGAAACAACACCCCCTGTTACAAAAACATACTTTGTTGCCATTTTAGCTCCTTTCACAAACTCAATTTATATGAACACACCAATTTTATATCGAATTAACCTAAAAAAGAGGTGACCATCCCCTAAAATGGGATGACCTACCTCTTATAGAATCAGCTTAGATAGACACCCCTTCGGGGGTTCCATTATATACTCAAAAAATTAATACTTACTCAGTATATACCATGATACTATGCGATGCAAGCACTTTTTTTTGCAAAAAACACTGATTAAATTTGATTCATAAATCCTGTTAATCCAATAGATTACTGTAGTCTTTGAAACAAACGTTTTCATAATATCCTTACAAACACAAAAAAACCTCAAACAAATTGTTTGAGGTTTAACTCTATTCTAGAACAATAATTAGATCTGCTTCAAATAACTCACCCGATACTTCTACTCCGTAGATATAAACCGAATCATCCACCAAATAATCATTGATATTTTGATCTGAACCTTCTAATGAAACAATCCATACTTTATTGTTTGCATCAACTGCTTTAATTAAATTGATGTTCTTATGAATCTCAGTAATTTTTGCATTAAAGTGTGTTTTTTCAACTGATTGATTAATCGATATTCTATCTACAGCCATACCTGATAATTCTAAAGTTACATCTTGATCAAGTCTTAATGAGTAAAGACCATTGCTATCATCTGTACCTAAATTATTTACAACCACATTCTCTGCAATATTAAAATTCTTAGTATCACCATCTTTTGTCATAATCGATACTGACGGCGTACTACTAATAACAATCTCAGTGATTCTACCAGTTGCTTCAGTTGATAAACCTGTACCTTCTACAGCTGTAATTTTACCTTTCTCTAAGGTAATTTTTACGATATCGCCTTTAGCTAAATCTGAGTCAATATTAACTTTACCGATCTCACCATCAATTGTCTGCTCAAATAACTTACCATTTGAAAGCTTGATACTGACAACATCACCATCATTAAAGCCTGTCGATCTTTGAAGTGCACCATCTAAAACGGCCTTTGAAGATAAGGCTTCAATCTTTTTCACATACTCACCTTGATAAGAGATTTTAACAACATCTCCTTCATTAAGTTCATCTATTGATGAAGGTTGATAGTCTCTCTCTACTACTACAGAATTTAATGCTTTATAGTACTTAAATTGACCATTAACAGTCATACTAACAGGTCTAAATGTTTCACCATTAACAGTAACTTTCAGGCCAATACCATTTAAAGTACCATCAATAGCCGTTAAATCTTCTAAAACATTCAGTGTCTTTAAGTCTTTTCCGATAGCTGTTACAGATACATCCATACCAGGTTCAAGATTCTGTAATGCTATATCAGCACCATTCATTGTTAATGTACCATTTGAAGCATCATATACATAAAGTCTATTGTTGCTATCTCTAACTTCGATAATATTTAAATCATAATGAATAATCGATATTTTACCGTTCATACTTGTTAAAGTCCCTGCAGAAACCGGTGTATCTGGATTTGTTACATCAACTGTAACGTCCTCTAACTTATTTAAAATATTAGAAGATATTACTGAAAGAATACTTCTATTTAAAATAGAATTTGGATAGAAGTAATTATCTGTACCGCCAACTACAATTTCTTTTTCAATCAACAAGTTGATCCAAGGCCATTGTAGAAGAGTAATTTCGGCACCATCTTTATATTGAATTTCATAGAATTTATTTACATTGTCTTTAAGGTATACATTCATTGCTTTACTCATAAATACAGAAGCATCCACCTTGCTGATTACTTCAAATTCACCATTAACAAAAAACAAACTTAATTCAGATTTTTTAAGAATATTTTTTTCCAATGCATAAGCAATTGCTCTATGGTTATCTGGACCATATGGCTCTAATGTTTTTGGAATTAAATAAGACTCAATCGTTGGTAAGTGCTTAGTCACATAATCATCTGCAACATCTGTTGTTACATCACCTTTTAAAAGAGCTATTCTGTAAATTACATTAATGACTTCCATTTTTGTTGCATAGTCAGTAGGTTTAAACTCATTCGTTGAGTAAATCGGCATTACATCAGTATCCATTACTTTCTGAATATAAGGTTCAGCCCATTCTGCTTTATCAAGATCTATTACCTGACTAACATCTACGCCTTCAGCGTATACCATACTTGACATTAATAAACATAATACAAGCGCCAATATAAAAATTCTATTCTTCACTTCTTCCTCCTTCTGTAAATACAAAAAATTTACTATATATGTAATTCAGTAGGACGACTATTATCGTCACTATTATTTTACTGTAAAACTCATCAAATTTCACCCAAGAGACCAGTATTATCAAAAGAATTGTTTCTATTATAAAAACACCAATACGTCCCGTTAAAAATCTTATGCTTTCAGCTAAAATATTACCGTTACTTCTAAACACATATATCCTATTAGTTATATACGCAAATAGTACTGCCAAAGTTGCTGATAGAGTTGTTGCTATTAAGTAATGCAAGCCAAGCACTAAAAACAACTTGTAGCTTAAAATACTGATAAGTGTTGTTATACCACCAAATACTGAGTACAGACTAATTTCTCGTATGTTCATCATCTATACCTTCCTGTTTCTGAATGATGTAAAGTGGTCTATTTCTAACTTCTTCATATATTCTTGCAATGTATTCTCCAAGGATACTGATCTGAAACATTAGAATTCCGAAGAAGAACAACATAATTGTAATCGTTGATGTCCATCCTGCAATAGGATTATTTGTTACAAGTTTATAAATAATCCAGTAAATCATATAAATGAAACTAAATCCTGACATCGCTATTCCAAATACACTGAACAGTTTTAATGGCTTATCAGAGAAAGACAATATTGCATCAATGGCTAATCTCATTAATTTGAAATAATTATACTTTGTTTCACCGGCATGTCGACCATCTCTATTAAATTCCACACAAGTTACATTGAATCCAACCCAATGAGTAATTCCTCTAAAGAAACGATTGTGTTCATCCATTTTATTGATTTCATTAATTACACGTCTACTTAAAAGTCTAAAGTCTCCAGTATCCAAAGGTAATTCTACATCACTCATAAATTTGAGAACTCTATAAAACATTTTTGAAGTAAACTTCTTGAAAAAAGACTCCTTTTTTCTTGATTTTCTCTTCGCATAAACAACATCATAACCTTCTTTGAACTTTTGATACATATCCTCTATAAGTTCTGGTGGATCCTGAAGGTCACCATCTATGATGACAACAGCCTCTCCTGTAGCTTTTCTAAAACCAGCACTATTGGCCATTTCATGACCAAAGTTTCTTGAAAAACTGACAAGTTTAACAGTATCATCTGAACTTCTTAATCTCATGACTTCTTCAACCGTTTTATCATGACTTCCATCATCTACATATATGATCTCATGCGATGGTGTTATCTTGTTTAAAGTTTCTTTCAAACGATCATAGAGCGGTTTTACGTTTTCTTGTTCGTTCATTACTGGTATAACAATACTTAATTCCATTAATTTAAATACTCCTGATAATCTTGAGGTTCCCATCGATGTGTATCATCGAAATAGTCACTGTCCTTATTATAAAATTCATATAAAACACGATTGTTTACATCATCATCGTCCCATGTTAAATCATAATGTCTATATGACTCATCAATTTTAATTAAATTCCATGCATGATTAACTTCGCCTTCAAAACTACCATCTTCATCTACTTCACCAAATATTAGTCTGTTTTCTATACCGACTTTATCTAATAAGTATTTAAAGGCTTCAGCATAACCATCACAAACAGCTACACCATCGATTAAAGCACCATAAGCAGTATGAGAAATCTCTTTATAATCATTTTCCCCCAAAGGCTCTGGATCATATAAAATATGATTTGCTAAATAATCATGTAACGCTTTGATTTTCTCCTCTTCTGTTAAATCTTCTAATGAAAGTTCATCAAGAATGTCATCAGCTTGAAGATCCATCAAATTACTAATTGAGTCCGAGCTATCATCTTTAGCATAATACATACCATCACCAAGTCTAGACCAATCATCAAAATTGCCGATATACTCTACACCATTGTTAAATCTAGTAAAACCAAATCCAGTGAATAATTGATCTGATATCCCGTTTTCGTCAGTAGGAGCAATATTTATTTTACCATCTGGATCAATTCTCAGGACCACATCTTTTTCAATATTTCCACGATCAAATAATTCGTATCCCTCTCTGTATTGTACATATTCTAAACCTGTCGATTCATTGTCTCTATAAGTGTAATATGCATCATGTAACTTAGAATTATTTTGATCAAATGTCATCTGTTGACTAATACCTTGTCGACCATTTTCACCGTAATAGGTTACACCTAAAATATATCCTTCACTTACTTCAGTGTAAGAAAACCTCATTCCTATAGGTTGATTATCAACAAATAAACTGTACTCATATCCTAAATCATAAATTTCAGATAAGTAACCATTTCTCATATTGTTCTCAAACTGACCAAGTAAGGCACCACCTGTTTCAAAATCATAATACCCTAACCCATTCATTTGATTTAAATAGAAATCTCCATAATACTTATCACCATTATCAAAACTATACACATCATATTTTGCTTGCAAATCATTTATTAATGCTTGATGTTGATTAAGCTTATAATTATGCATCTGCAAAAATATCTCTTCTAGAGTTAATGTTTCCTCTAAAACTAAGCCACCTGAACTAGCAAGTGCAATAAGGTCCAATTTTATTTGAGTTTCTGATCCTAAGTATTTCTCCTTAAGACTCAGAATCTGTTCTAAAATGTCATGGTACTGTTCTCTAATAACCGGCATATTAGGACCGTCTTCATCATTTACATCTGCATAAATATCTTTGAACAACTCTTCATAAGATTGATCTACAATATATTCGATACCGATATGCCTCGTTTCCCCGTGCCATGTCACTATCGCCCCTGTACTCTCAGCAACAAATCTAAGTGGTACATAAGTTCTATCATTTATAATTGTAGCAGCAACATCTAATTCAACAGCTTGCCCATTGACATAAGCAGTTGTGCTATCAATATCCATCTCTATTTTAAGTCCTTCTTTACTTCCTGTAGCTGTTCTCGTTTCACCATTCCATGTCACATCCAATCCAAGAGGTTCAAATATAAATTTAACAGGTATCAAAGTTCTACCTTCGACAATCACTGCAGGTTCTTCTAACATCATCAACTCATCATTTAGACTTATGGTGATATCCGTCTCTGCAGAAACAGTAACTGTCATTAATAGAATCAGTAAAACAATACTAAGAGCTTTTTTCATTTATGCCTCCAATTTGATTGAGATAAGATTCAACTAACTGAACCTTACTTTTTTTAAGCCCTTCATTCTCTCTCTTTATTTCGGTTCTTTTCTCATTAAGTACCAATAGGGAATTACTTATATGACGTATCATCTCATCAATAAGTTCTACTGCTCCCACAAGTTTTTCATTTAGTTGATCACTTTCAATAACTCTCACCAAAAAGCAATCAGAAAATATCAATAGTCTACTAATATCTAAATGAAGATCTGTTACCCCTAACACATCCATCACTTCTATATGATATCTTCTTATATTCTGTTGAATTAGTACCAACTGTTCATTGGTTCTCTTTACAGATTCATGACCACAGTCAGAAACCAGTAAACCATTCTCAAGTATATCAATAATCCCTAAATCCTCTGCCGCTTCAAAGCTTTCTAATATACACTTAAAAGATTCTTTTAATTGTTCTCCAACTTCTTCTGCTTCTCTAATTTCTCTTAATATTTCATTATTGTAAAATAATTGATCTATAATCTCTTTTACTTGTTTAGAATCTTTCGAATCAATATTGAGCATTTTCTTTTCTTCTGACTCAATGAAATCAAAATATTTTCTTTCTATAGTAAATTTTTCTTTTAATCTATCACGACACCGTGAAATCTCTTTTAAACAAACATCGAGTTCTTGACAAGCAATTTCATATTGGTTGTTAGCAACCACCGCTTCTCGTTCTTCTTTATCTAACTTATCAATTAATGTACCTTTTAAAAGATGTACAAAACCTTCAAGAGATAAACCTTCTAACTTTTCTACATCATAGTTTTCTTTATCTAATGCAGTTTTCTTTTCTCTAACTTTCGCTTCTAATGATGCTTTATTTTCAATTAACATTTTTAATCGTTCTTCAGAGCGTCTTATCTTTTGTAAAGTTTCCGTTAAAGTTTGATACATTGACATACTTCCTCCAATTTGACATGATTCATCACAATAAGTATAACAAAGAACACTTTTCTAAGCACTAATTGCTTTAAATTGTAATACTTTCATAATACCTTAGAAATATTAAGGTTTCACCTTAAAGTTTTATTAATTAACCCCCTTCCCCTTGTCAACAAATCACTCATAAACTATCATTAAACATAAGAAGATACGAAAGGATAAATTATATGAACGAGAAAATTCTAGTTGTTGAGGACGAAAAGGAAATTGCTGATTTAATTAGAGACTATTTAACAGCATCAAATTACAAAGTCGTTATCGCAAGTGACGGTGAAATGGGTTTAGATTTATTTAATTCTGAGAAACCACAGCTAGCAATATTAGATATTATGTTACCGAAAAAGGATGGATTTGAAGTTTGTAGAAATATCCGTTCAAAATCAAATATTCCAATTTTAATGCTTAGCGCTAAAAAAGAAGATACTGATAAAATTATTGGTCTTGGTTTAGGTGCTGATGATTATATTACAAAACCATTCAGCCCAAGAGAACTGATTGCAAGAGTACAATCTCAATTACGTAGATTTACTGAGTTATCAACAAATCAAGAAAAGAAGGAAGTTCTTGCTTTTAATGGTTTAGAAATCGATGCAACTGCATATACAGTTTCATTAGACGGAGAAATTATTCCTTTCTCAGTTAAAGAATTTGAAATCTTACATTATCTAGCTTCAAATGCCAATCAAGCTTTGTCTAGAGAAAAAATATTTGATGAAATCTGGGGATACAATGAATATGGTGATATCAATACTGTCACTGTTCATATTAGAAAGATAAGAGAAAAGATCGAAAAAGATCCTTCTCGACCTAATTTCATTGAAACAGTATGGGGTATTGGTTACAAATTTAAGGGTGATAAATAATGTCAGCTGGCTTAAGATCAAAGATTATCTTAGCTTTGGCTTCAATTATACTGGTTCCTATCATTATTGTGATCTTGGCTCTTTTACTAATACAATTTAATGTCATTCAAGTTTCAGCACTTCAAGATATTAACTTAAGTAGTGTCACACTCACTGCACCAGGTAAAACAACTGAAGAATTAGCAACCTTATCAATCACTTTAATTTGTATCTATTTTATTTCTCTAATAGGTATGGTAATAGCTGTTTCAAAAGTTTTATCCGATTTTCTATTGCTACCTTTAAAAGAACTTAATTATGCAGCTGAACGTATTGGTTCAGGTGAATTTGATTTTAAAATTAGATATAAGAAAGACAATGAGTTCGGCAAGTTATGTCGTGAGTTTGAAGATATGAAAGATAAACTCTACATGACTTCAAGTAAACAAAATATTTACGAGAATTCTAGAAAAGAGCTCATTGCTAGTATCACGCATGACTTAAAAACACCACTTACTAGTATCATCGGTTATGTAGAAGGCTTGCAAGATGGTGTGGTTACCGATCCAGAGACCGTAAAGAATTATTTAAAAGTTATACATGACAAATCACAACGTCTGGATCACTTAATTGATGATTTATTTACATTTACACAACTTGAACTTGAAAAGTTCACAGTTAACGTTGCTGAAACTTCTATGAAATCTATGTTAACAGAATACTCGACAACTAAAATTAGAGAGTATCAATCTAACGAGAAAATAGCCTTTATCGTAGGTGACACACTTCATGAAGCTAATATAGATGTAGATGAATTTAGAATCGGTCAAGTTTTAGAGAATCTAATCAGCAATGCTGAAAAATATACCAATAGTTTCATAAAGTTATACACAACTATAGATGAATACCATTACAATATTTACGTTGAAGATGATGGTATTGGAATAGCAAAAGAAGACTTACCATTTATATTTGACTACTTCTACCAATGTGACAAAGCAAGAGAAACCAAACGTAAAGGTACCGGTTTGGGTTTAGCGATTTGTAAACAACTGGTCGAAGCACATAAAGGTAGAATTTATGTAAGAAGTGAAACTGGTCAAGGTACAGTATTTAAAATTAGTTTAAAATTACAATAAGCCTATCTCTCAATAGGCTTATTTTATTTAGTAAATAATATATGCACTTGTTTGAGCTGGTAAACTCATTGTTGTTGCCATTGATGTTAAAGCTGAAATTCTATCACCTACATTTACTTCCTTTTGGAAGTATGTCGATGCATTTGTGTGTAACACGATATCTACCATATCACCATTTTCTGCAAATGTTACAAAATAACTTGTCACATCACCATTCACCTTAATATCTTTTACAAATCCCTCATATGTACCCATATCATAATCATTGAAAGTAATTGTAGATGATTCTACTTCCATACCAATGTTTAAAATAGTATAGAAAAACTCAACTGGAACCATTGTTCTACCATTAACAATAACTGGTGCAGCAGATAAAGGGCTAGCTGCCATTCTATTCTTAAAGTATGCGTTCTCACCTACTTTGATAGATGTCCATTGAGCACCTTTATTAATGTCAACAGAATTAGTATCATCATTCCATGTAACTGTATAACCTAGAGCTCGTAATGTTTCAGCAACAGGCACCATATTCACACCGTCGATAACTTGTGGTTCAGTATCTAAATCAATTTTCACATCTGCATAATAAAGTACAGGTTTTTCTTCAATTACTACATCAGCAATTGTAACGATCTGATCTTCTTCTACAAATACTTTGTCTCCATTTTTATATACCAATACTGGTAAAGTTTCACCTGAACCTTCTTCAAAGCTTCTACCATAAGTAAAATCAATTGTTGAAACACCATCAGTTAAGACTTCAAAGACAAACTTGTGTTTCCCAGGTGCACCCATTAACTCACTGTCTACAACATATTCATCTGAAATGTACTTAACGTGTTCTGACTTGTTGATTACATATGTCCATGCATATCCTGTAGTCTGATTTCCATCTAAAATAATTGTAAATATGTCACCGTCTTGTTCTAAACCAAAAGGTTGTTCATTGATTAAAGTTGGTACAGCTGTATCAGCAAATACACCTGTTAACATCATTAAGATTAAAGCAATACTAATTAATTTTTTCATTTATTTTTCCTCCATTTTTTTCGTCCTTCGTAGTTTTGACGCACGAAAATAAAAAAGGTTCCAAAAAAAAGCTGAAAACTTTCAGCTTTTTAAAAACATATTTTCAAATGTCTCTGAATCTAGAGGTCTTCCCAAGTAGTATCCTTGAATAATATCACTACCTAACTCTTTTAAAATAGCCAATTGTTCTTCTGTTTCCACACCTTCCGCTACAGTTTTTAGTCCGAGACCTTTTGTCATCATAATAATGGCTTTTACAATTAAACAAACATCTTTATCTTCTTCAATGTTGAAAATAAGTTCTTTTGCTATCTTCAAAGTTTCTACATCAAATCGTTTTAAATAACTTAATGATGAATATCCTGTACCAAAATCATCAATAGCAATAGAGATCCCTAATGACTTCAATTTATCAAATACCTCTGTCATCATAATAGATGTATTCATCGCACTATGTTCTGTAATCTCAAATTCTACTTTACAAGGCTCAACATCATTCTCTAACAAACAAACTTTTAAATCATCATAAAATTCTTCAGAATTTAAAACCATTGGAGGTAAGTTGATGCACATTATTAATGATGAATCATATAACTTATGCCATTGTGACAACTGCTTAATCGCTGCTTCATATACAAAGTCATGAATTTGCAGTATTATACCGGTTTCTTCAGCAATAGGAATAAATTCACCTGGTGAAATAAAACCTTCTTTTTTATGATTCCAGCGTATTAAAGCCTCCATGCCAATTACTTTTTCATTTATTGCATCAAATTGAGGCTGAAAATATAGTTCAAAGTCATTCTCAAAATCTGCATTAGATAACAATATTTCTATATAATTTCTTCTTTCTAGACCTTCAATAAGTTGAGAAGTATAGAAAACATGATTCACATTTGAAACCTCATTTTTAGCATGATACATAGCAATATCTGCGCTCTTAACAAGATCAGAAGCCGTTTGTGCATCTTGAGGATACCTCGCAAAGCCTAAACTGGCTTCGACATGAAAAGAATATTTTCCTATTACAATCGTTTCTTGTAACAGATTTTTTATTGTTTGACTTACACCAGTCATTACTTTGGGTGAATCACCTGGTATGATAATCGCAAACTCATCTCCACCTATTCTAAATAGATCGTAATCAATACTTAAATGATGTGCAAAAAGCTTTGCTATATGTACCAGTACATGATCACCCATATGATGACCATGAAGATCGTTGATGATTTTAAAACGATCTAAATCCAAGTAAGCTACAGTAAAAACGATTTTGTTTTCAATACGCTCAGAGAGCACCTGATTAAAATAATCTCTGTTATATAAACCCGTTAACGAATCTGTAATTGCTTTTTTTTCCAATGCTTCTTTAGAAATTAACAATTCCCGTGTTCTTTCTTTAATCTCTTCCTCAAGTTTTAAAGTCATTTCATGTTCTTTATTATACATTACTTCAGTCATCATTAATTGTTGTACATAGTGACTGGTCACTTGATATACAACTAATATTAAAAGGATTATCACGATATGAATAACATCTAATTTACCTAGGAAAAATAACAAAGCTGGAGCAAGCAATGTAATCCACAATATTTTTGATAACCCATAATTTAAAGGCAAACTATCTTTATGCTCAAAATAACCTTCTGGATCTTTACTCGCGTGATATGAAGCTATTGCTATAGTAAAGAAGGAAAGTAGAAACAGAATATCGGATAAACTGTTAGTCTTATAACTGTTATTAAAATACTGCCATATATACAGTAAATCTGCCAATACGTATATTAAAAAACCATAATACAAATGCCTAATTGATACCTTTATCTTAAAGTATCTAGAAGAGACCATCATGGTTATCACAAATATTAATATCACAATATCTGAAATCAGATAAAACATATTTCCTAATAGATTTAAAGAAATCTGATGTGTCAAAAAACTAGAGAAGAATAATTCATATACTACAACACCTGAAATCAAGGATATCACAGAAAATTCTATAACCAATTGTCTTTTTGACCAATTATCAATAGCAAATAAAAAATACCAAATAATACTGATTAAGATAAGCATATTAGGAAGGGCATATAAAATCGTGAGATATCCACTATTTTCAGGAGCAATAGCTAGAACCTCCTTAAGTATATACCAAAATCCATCCGCAATAATCCAAATGGTTATAGCACCAATAAGAAGTTGCCAAAGCCCTTTCAAAATTGTGATTTCCTTGATATTTACATAAATTGCTACGGCTACTACAACAAGAAATAATATTGATGTTACACTAACGATTTCAAGAGATAGATAAGAACCCATAACATTAATAAGTAGTAACATAACCATTGTTATTATTAGACTTTTTTTCATCATTACCTTCATTTTCTACTTTTACATGCAATAATTTGCATTCATCTATAAACTAACAAAGATAGGATGGTTCACATCCTATCTTTCTGTTATATTATCATTGACCAATTATCACCTATATATGTTCTCGATACATCAGTTATTATTTAAGTACTTTTTATAACCATCTAAATCACTCATATCTTCAATATGTTCATAAATAATAAATTCAGCTGTTTGTCTTAATCTTTTTAGGGAAAGATTACTATTAAACTCCGCTGGATATAAGTCATAATATTCTACTAAAAATCCTAGAATCATTCGTGCTTCTGATTTGTCAAATATCTTATTCCTAAGACGACCAATAGACTTTGATTCTTCGTTTGATATTGGTCCATCACTTTCTTTCAATAAATAACGCATATAACCGACTAGGCAATCTCTACCATCACAATTACCACATTGATCAGTACCTTTACACATATTTTCTACTTTCAACTCTATTTTTGACTTTATTTGCTTCAACACCTCTGCTTGTCTTACAAATGCACTTTCACCGGCAAGTATAGACTGTTGGTGAAAACGCTTTAACAAAATAACTGAAAGACCAATTAATGCAATTGCAAATAGCATTACAGGTATGATATCCATCTCTATGGATTGATATATCTTCTGAAATCCAAAAATAACAAACATCACATATGCTGCCATTTTCAACTTCTCTTCAGGTATCTTTTTACCCAGTTTTAAACCAATAAAGATACCCAACAACGATGTTAATACCATTCCAGTAACAGTTCCCATTAACACCATCCATAAATATGTAGAATCTACAGATAAGCCTAAAGCGGACAATTGTGTTTTATCACCTAATTCTCCTAAGAAAAATGCTAATGATACGGTCACAATAGGACCATATTTTTCATTATTATCTTCAACTTCTTCATCTTCTATTTTTAAAGAATTAACTGCGAAAAATAAAAACATCAAACCAGCTATCAATCCAACGACTTGTGTTGGTATGAGCTCAAGAATCGCACGCCCTAATAATATGGCTAGTCCATGATTAAAAAAAGCACCAATGGCAACTCCAATAAGAATCTTTCTTACAGGATATTTTGTTGCAAATGCCATAGCTAGAAACTGAGTTTTATCACCCATTTCTGCAAAAAATATTAAAATAACAGCATATATATAATCAGCAAACATAATCTCTCCTTGTCTTTTAGCCTAATTATAATAACACGTATAATTATCTATTGCAACGTATAAAATCGCAGATATACTGCGATTTTTATTACTCAAATATTTGATTCAACACCTTACTAAATGCTTCCTTATTAAGAGGTTTGCTGTAATAATAACCTTGTATTAAGTCGCAATCCATTTTCAATAATAATTCAACTTGCATAAATGTTTCAATACCTTCTGCTACTACTTTCAGATTTAATCCATGAGCAAGTGTAACAATACTCTTAATAACATTACGATCTTTCATATTCAAGAATTTATCACAAAGTGATTTATCCAATTTAATGTAATCTACTGGTAAGTAAGTTAAGTAACTTAGTGATGAATAGCCTGTACCAAAATCATCCAAAAGTATAAGACTTCCTAAATTCCTTAACTCCTCAATAAACTCAATTGACATAGCTTCTTGTCCAAGTAAAATTGATTCTGTGATTTCAAATCTAATCAATTCAGGAGATACATTGTATTTCTCTAATAGAGACTTATAATAGGAAATGAATTCTTTGTCTAACAATTGCTTTGGTGAAAAGTTAATACTTATAGGTTTAACTGTTTGACCCTCTTGTCTAAAATCATAAATCACTTTAACTGCTTCTTTTAATACCCATCTTCCAATATCAATAATTCTATGAGAAGTTTCTGCTACTGATATAAATTGAGAAGGCTTTAATTCCGAATGTTTTAATCTTATTAAAGCTTCACTACTAACAATCTGACCACTCTTCGGTTCAATCAAAGGCTGGAATACCAATCTAAAACCATCATATTTTAATGCTTTATCAATAATTTTTTCAATATTATTTTTCTCATATACTTCAGCACGCATTGTCTCATCAAAATAAACATAATCATTCTTACTAGTTTTTTTCACATGATACATTGCAACATCTGCATTCATAAATAATTGCTCCGGATTTGTGCCATCATCAGGAAATCTTGTTATACCAATACTTGAAAGAATTTCATGTTCATGTTGATCTACAACAATTTTCTCTGCAATTTCACTCATAATATTTTTAACAATTGATTCAATATTCTCTTCTTTTTTTAATAGAATTAAGAACTCATCGCCTCCAAATCTCGAAACAAAAATATCATCACATACAAAACTATTTAGTCTTTTAGCAATAACTTTTAGTATTTGATCTCCATAAATGTGACCCAATGTATCGTTTATTTCTTTGAAATTATCAAGGTCTAAAAGTACTACTGCACCATATTCTTCATTATTAATAGCATCTTCTAAAGTAATCACAAACTGGCGTCTATTTGGTAGTTTAGTTAATGGATCTATCAGCGACATACTCTGAACCACTGCTTCTTGTGTTTTGAGTTTTGTTATATTAACAATAGTTCCTATTATAATCGCTTTTTCTTTGTGTTTTTTTCCGTGTACCAACCACCAAGACAAATGTCCACCATCATCATAAATTCTTACTTCTTCATGAAGTGACTCAGTTTTACCTTCACTATGCTCTTGAAGAGCATTCCAAAAACGCATTCTATCCTCTGGATAGATCATTTCATCAATCGTCACTACATCATTAGCATCTTGCTTTAAATCATTGTAGCTGTTGTCTTTAAAACCCAATGTGATATCCAACATTTTAGTCTCAATATCATATTCCCAAACCGACGAATTCGTAAACTCAACAGCCATTTCAAACTTGTACTTGATGTTTTCAAGTTCTTTAGCGTAAATTTCTTTATCATCTAATTGAGCTTGTATCTCTTCATCAAAAGCAGTTAATTGATGGTAGGCTGCTTCCAATTCTAGGTTTTTATGATACAGTTCATTATTTGCTGTTTCAACTTCTATATGCTTTTCCTTCAAAATCGTATCTTGTATAGCCAATTGATCATTCATCTCAATCAATGTTTGATTGTCATTTTGAAGTTTCATCAGTAAACTATACAATAACAATAGGATCATTGCTATCATTAAAAGTATACCACTCATAATACTTATATATAAGATTTGTGTATTGAGTTCCGATATTGGAATATAACTACAAATATACCAACCATCTATTTCAATTGGTGAAAAATATAAAAACACATGCTTGCTATCAAGTAATATTTCTTGAACTGAATCACTTTGATAGGTCATAGTTTTGAAAGGATGGTTTTCAGGCATATCCTTATCCAACGAGTGACTTACAACATAATTTTTAGCGGTTACCAAAGCTACATTACCATCATTTCCTATTTTAAAAGAAGCTACATAATCTTTTACTTCTTCCAAATCCAAGTCTAAACCAACATTACCAATAATTTCATCACCTTCATAGAGTGGTTTTACAAATGTAAGAACCTCAGTGTAATCAGCAACTTCTATATAAGGCTCTGATACAGAAACGATCTCTGGAGTTTCTATCATTTTCTTATACCAAGGTCTCTCAGAATATACATAATCAGAAGACAAATTTGCATAACCATCAGAGTAAACGATTTTATTTAGCGCATTCACACCAACCCATGCAAGTCCTTTGCTCTCATTAGCTCCATTAGAATCGACTAAGCTCTGCATTATAGGATCAATATTACTCGGATCATTTTCTAAGTTCTTAACATTTTCTACAATATATGAGCTACTACTTAGTTGATTCACAATTTCTCTATTCAAAGATAAATACTGATTAATGTAACCTGACAACAATTCTGTTTCAGTCTTTAACTGATTATGCATCATCTCCATACTGTTTTTTCTTAAAACACTATTAAAAATACTCACCATAATCATAAAAAAGATTAGAATGACTACCAAAACACGTCTATATATAATTAGTTTTCTATATTTTCTAGTAAAAGTCATGTATTCTCCTAAAACAATTATTGAACTTAACCAATTTAATTATATATGATACTATTAATATGTGTATACCCCATTAGTAATTTATAGAATCAATTTGGTATACGGTTGAAATGGAGGAGTCATGAAAAAAATTATTTTATTACTTGTTGGATGTCTTTTGATCTCATCTGTATCATTTGCGACTGTTGATGAACCGAGTATTTGGGCAGAAGATTTTGTAGAGGAGCTAAAAGCATACAACGAAATTCGTTCGTCTGCATTTGGTAACTATCAGAACAATATCACCCGTGGTGAATTTATTTACTTAACTGTAAAAATGATAGAAATTGTACAAGGTGAACCTATAAAAGTCGATTCTACTATTAGTTTTTCTGATACAAGTGATATTTACGCTTTGAAAGGTGCTAGTGTTGGAATCACATCAGGCATTGGCAATGGTAAATTTGGTCCAGATATGCTTTTAACTAGAGAACAAATGGCAACGCTTCTTGTAAACACATTGGATAGTCTTGATATGAGTGTTGCTTCAAATTCTGGATATGCATTTGTAGATGATGATGAATTCAGTTCTTGGGCATCAAATGCTATATACACAGTAAAAGCAAATGGAATTATGGATGGTGTTGGAAATGATACATTTAATCCATCAGGCAATACTACAACAGAAGCTGCAATCGTTGTTGTTACCAAACTTATTAGAAAAAACATTCATAAAATAGATAATGCTTTTCTAAGTAGTATGCACAAAGATGCACTTAATACAAAAGTAACGATTAATAATGAGGTAGAGGTAGTAATGGAAAATATCGTTTTATCCAACAAACCTTCTATCAATACGTTAACATTTACTTATTCACAAAAAAATATTTCTGACAAGGATTTACCAGAGTTTAGTTTGAGAGTTTTCTTTAGGGATGGTAGTTCTGAACTTATTAAAGGATTTTCTAAGTATTATAGTCCAGATACTACAAAATTACTAACTAAATCACTTGACTATAACAAGTCTAAGATTCCTGCTTTTGTAATTGTTGAAACTGATCAAATAAATATTAATCTCTATTTACCAGAAATGGCTAAATGGGAAATCAAATAAAAAAAACTCTCACTGTTAGGATATATCAATCCTATAAGTGAGAGTTTATTATTACCATTTTGTCAGTATTTCATAAACAACATTACTGATATTTGTCATATCAGAAATTCTAATGTGTTCTTCCAATGTATGACATGCAGACATAGCAATTGCTAAATTTACACAATCTATGCCCTTTTCCCGTAAGTTATTCACATCACTACCGCCACCAGTGGGAATTAATTTTGATTCAATCTCTAATGCTTCAAATGCTTTCATCGCACGTGATACAGAATCGAATGACTCATCAACTTTATATGTTCTGTAGTTCTTGATTTCGTCGAAAATAACCTCACCACCATAAAACGATGCAGCTTCTTCAAAACAAGAACGCATATGTGCTACTTGATTATCTAACTTTTCATCGTTTAAACTTCTTGCTTCTGCTTTTAAATACACCTCTGGAGTTACGATGTTTGTTGCCACACCACCTTGAATAATGCCTACATTTGCAGTTGTTTCTTCATCTAGTCTTAGCAGATTCATTCTATCAATTGCTCTTGCAGATATCATGATTGCAGAAATACCATTTTCAGGTTCTGTTCCAGCATGAGCAGGTCGACCTTTCACAGTAATCTCCATTGTAGTTTCTGATGGAGCAGAACTTATTATTGTTCCAACTGGCTTACCACTATCAAGTACATATCCTATCTTTGAGTTGAATTGCTTCTCATCAACATAGCGACTTCCTAATAAACCAACTTCTTCAGCTACTGCAAAGAATATTTCAATATCCGGATGAGATGCATTATTTTCAGTGATTGTTCTTACTGCTTCGACAATAGCAACAACACCACCTTTGTCATCACCACCAAGAATCGTTGTGCCATCTGACTTAATGATATCACCATTAACAATTGGATTTACACTATTCCCTGGTGTAACAGTATCCATATGAGCACTTAAAAAAACACTGCCCTCTAAATCACCTTTTTTCTTTGCAATAAGATTACCAATATTGCCGCCAATCTGCTCACCAACATTATCAAAACTTACTTCAAAACCAAGTGCTTCTAATTGCTTTTCTAAGTGTTTTGCCATTTTAAGTTCATTTCTAGATTCACTGTCAATTTGAACATACTCTAAAAAATCTTTTACTAATCTATCCTTATTTATCATAATATTATCCTCCATAAATAGAATACCATTTGTTTCGGCAATCGAACAACCTTTTTTAAAAAATATGCAAAAAACATAAAAAGAACCTATCAGACGATAGATTCTTATAAAATTTACTTTTTCCCTTTTGCTTTACTGTTGCTATTATTAGATGATGAAGACTTCTTAGTTTTTTTAGCTTTCTCTATAACTACTTTAACTTCTTCTGTTTCCTCTTCTGTTTCTTCTTCAATTTCTTCTGTATCTTCATCTATTTCAATATTTGATTTTCTATTTTCTTTAACAGCTTTCATGATATCTTTAACAGAAGCATTCGCCCATAATTCATAATCAAGTTCATCTTCTGCCATATAAGTTTGAAGCTTTTCTATCAGATTAGCTTTACCATTTGTAATTTGATATTGTTCTGCCATCATAAATCTCTCAGCATTTGGGTTTTCAGCATCTTCTTCTAAAATATCAGCATCAAGTAAATCGTCAAAATTCTCTTCTAATAATACTTCAATTGAATCACCAACTTCTTCTGAAGCAACAATAACTACATCTATCTTTTCTTCTGATTCATAATCAGCTGTTACTAAAGTTAAAGCCTCAGTTAATGTCATACCAAGGTATAACAACTGCTCTTCAGTTGGTTCTTCTGTTGGCTCTTCAGCTGGTTCTTCTGTTGGTTCTTCTGTTGGTTCTTCTGTTGGTTCTTCTGTTGGTTCTTCTGTTGGTTCTTCAGTTGGTTCTTCAGTTGGTTCTTCAGTTGGTTCTTCTGTTGGTTCTTCTGTTGGTTCTTCAGTTGATTCTACAATATAGTCCACAACCATACCATCTAAAATAACAAATGTTACATCTGAATCTAACGATACAGTTACATACGCAAATTCATCTTCAACAATATCTTCTTCTAACTCTTCTGAAGTTTCTTCAGCAGATTCCTCAGTTGCCTCTTGGTTAGGCTCTTCAGTTGTTTCCTCGATTGTTTCTACAACTTCTTCGCTTGTTTCAGCAAAAACTGTTGTCATTGTACCAAAAACCAATGTTGTAATAAGTAACATTACTAATATCTTTTTCATTTTTTCCTCCTAAGATAGTCATCCTTGAAGGTCAAAAAAAAGCTCCTACCCAACGTAGAAGATTCTCGACTCTTCGGTAACTGGCTGCCAACTCGTAAGTAAGGCCCTCTAGTTTTGCGTCCCAAGTTTTCACTTGGTTTGCCTTTATCGGATACATTGATTATATAATAGATCTTTGCTTATGTTAAGTGTTAAAGCACAATTCGGGACCTTCGGCCTAAAAAAAGGGACTTTAGTCCCGATTTCTACTATTATTTTCCAACTTCTTATATTGCATTTTTTCCCTCAAAAATGCACTAAAATATGTCATTTTGCTTCAAATCATCTATGAGTTTATTAGAAATCCATTTATCTTTATCTATTTCATCTAGTAAAGGTAGAAGATCATAATTCACTTGATGAAAAAGTACCTCAAGAGTATCAGTCTTAACAATTTCTACATAACTGGCTTTTGAATTTCCATGTTTAGGTTTACCAACCGATCCAGGATTAATAAAAGATACTCCCTTTACAATCTCATAGTTTGGAATATGTGTATGTCCATAGAAAATATACTTGTATTCTGTTTCTACAGAAACTTTTTTTATAATCTCATCACCAGCATACATATACTCAGAACTACTATATGGTGAACCATGTATAAACAGGATATCATCAACTACTATTCTTTCTGGTAAGTCTTTTAAAAACTGACGATTTTCATCTGTTAATAGTTGATTGGTATATAAAAAGGAGCCACCTTTGTTTAGTAGGACTTCTGATATTTCTTCTTCTTGATATTTACCTATATCAAAATACTTTTCATCATGATTACCTCTAATAATATGGCATTTTTTTTCTCTTAAAAAATTAATTACACCATTCGGATCTGTTAAGTATCCCACTAGGTCACCAGTACAATAAACTGTATGAATGCCTCTTTTTTCTATATCATCAAAAACACTTCTTAACGCTCGTAAATTACTGTGAATATCACTAATAACCGCAAATCTCATTTTTCTATACCTCTACATACTATTTTCAATATACAGCTAACTATAACATACTTATCTAAACTCTAGGATATGCTCTCTAACATAGTCTACTAGCATATTATGAATATCTTCCTCGTACTTATAAAGAGTTTCATTTAATGGCTCCCACAAAGATATACATTCATCCTTATAGTCCTCCATATATCTTTGACGAGTTAGTTGATCTTTAGGTACTATTCCTCTAAAAGCTTGCATTGACTCAAATAAGATATTTTTAAATTTTTCTGAACCTATGGCTTCAAGAGCATGATATATTTCCAAAGCATAATTCCCTGATTCCTTGAAGTAAAAGTTTTCAAATCCGCCACTATTTACTTCACGTTCCAGAATTTCAATCAAACAAAAGTGTCTTTCTGCTAAACTAAGCTTCTTCGCTTTTTTCTCGAACACAGGAGCTAGTAACTCATCAATTACAATAACCGCTTGTTCCCCTTTATACTTAGCTAATAATCTTGAAACTTTCTGACCTCGATTAAACATACGCCCTCCATTATTTCATTGATTTATGAATATACATTTTTTCATCTACCTGATTAACCAGTGTATTGTATATATATTTATCATCTTTAGTAACCACTTGATAGCCATAACTATAGGTGACCATATACGGCAACTCTTTATTATCATATATGTTCTTCATACTATTCGTGATGTTTTCTAGCTCCTTCATCATTTCCTCTTCATTGTATTTTTCTAAAACAATCATAAATTCATCACCAGCATATCTACATATTATTCTGCTTTCACTGAATTCTTTCGTTAAAATTTCAGAAAAAACCTTTAATGCCAAGTCCCCTGATAGATGACCATATGTATCATTAATTTTTTTGAAGTCATTGAGATCTAACATAAGAAGTATAAACTCCTTATTATGTGTTAACATATATTCCAAGTATGAATCAAACCTATGTCGCGAAAGTAGTCCCGTCAAATAATCTTTAGACGTTGAAACTGTTTCGAGGAAAATATAAGTGAGAACAACTGTTACTGCCATAACTGGCCACAACAGAAAAACACCAAATAAGGTAACCTGTAGAAAGGCTGTAATTACTGGTAATGCAACATACATCAATATAACCAGCACAACTTCTCTTTGGATCACTCTACGTTTTTTATAAGCTATAAAACCTATATATGCAAATACAATGATATTTAATATTGGTAAAACAATCATTCCAGATTCACGGCTATACACATTTTCTGGGCTTACTGAGAAAATAAATGGTTCAAATATATTAATTATTAGTAGAAAGCCGGTAACTATAAATGTATGTGCATATAACCACCTACGTTTCAGACGTTCGTATGATCCAAAAATATGATAATCAATATAAGATGCCCAGATACAAGTGATCAATGAAGTTGACCATGCAAATATCATATTGAAAAAATAATTTATGTAATTATACCCCTCTACACCATCAAATGCCCAAGATAAGACTTCTAACAACAGCAAATAAACCGTTACCCAAAGTAAACGAAAAAACAGATTTATCGATGTTCCTTTTGATTCTTTTCTTGCCTTTATTGTAATGAAAAACACAACTAACATAAGTACAGAAAAGAAGTTTATATCAAACTGTAAGAAAAATTCCATTCACCGATTTCCTTTCTCAAGTATAATGTTATTATACCCAGAACATGACGTCACTTCCTAGAATCCAAGTGAATTACAAGTTATTCTGTAAAACCCGTTATTAATACATTAAAAGAACATGACACTTGAACAAGCCATGTTGTTTTTTTACATCATGATTCTGATTCTATTTCACTTACAAGTACTGGTGAAAGCAAATATTGATATTGATTTCTAGAAGTAATCACACCTGGTGATTTACTCCCTTTTACAAATGAAATTCTTGTAGTTGATTCATTATTGGCTTTGATACCATCAGTTAAATATCTAATATTAAAACCAATAGTCAAAGGATCCCCCTCAACTCTCGCAGGTACTCTTTTAGATATCTTACCTACTTCAGATCTCGATCTAATTTCAATATAGTCTTTATGAACACTTAAAATAACCGAACTGTTGACCTTCTCAGCTAAAACAGAATTTATACCAAGAGCATCTAACAATCCTTCTGTGTCTACAGATACTTTTGTAAAAAATGTAGTCGGAATAATTGATTCATACTTGATATATTCTCCTTCTAAGAGTCTTGAAATCACTCGAGTATTATCCATTTTAAAAACAATATGTTGTTCATCAACAGATACTCTAATATATCTTTCTAAATCATGACCTAATAACTTTCTAATTTCCTTCAAAGTACTACCAGGAACAACATAACGCTTACTCATAGATGCCATATTTTCAACTTTTTGCTTTCTAAGTGCAAATCTATAACCATCAGAAGCAGCTAAAGTTAATTCATCTGAATCCAACTGGAACAATACACCGTTAATAATTTGATTGTACTCATTATCAGCAACAGCAAACAAAGTTTGATTAAGCATATCTAAAAAGACTTCCTCTTTAATGCCAATACTATCATTCGAAGCAAGTAACGGTAAGTCAGGAAACTCCTGATCACTGTAACCTTTTAAACTAATATCTAAATCTCTATTTTGAATACTCACAGCAAAATCATTTACTTCAATAGAAACATATTCATCTCTAATATGACGAATAACATCACCAAATAGTTTTGAGTCTACAACAATTGACCCTGGACTATCAATCTCACACTCCAGCGTTGTTTCAATACCTATTTTTAAATCATTTGCAGTAAGAGTTAACATTTGATCATTAGCCACTAAAAGTATTCCTTTGAGAATCGGCATACTTGGTCTACTTGATACTGCTTTTTGAACAATTCCAATACCTTTTATTAACTCATTCTTACTTACACGAATTTTCATATTATCTCCACTTTATCATCATATAATCATACTTTTCTACCGTATTTATTATATCACAAATAAAGGTAATTAATTAAAAATGAAAAATAATGTCAGTGTTTTTTCATCCTCAGATGTTTTATATGAAAAGCTATGATAAAATATGGCATAACAGGAGAAAAAAATGAAAAAATTACTTATTCTATTTATCACACTATTATTAGTTAGTTGTAGTACTTCAAACATTGAAGTTTATAGCAACCATTATGAAGAGCTTATACTAGCAGCTTCAGATTTAATCGATCAAGGCAGTTATCATGATGCCGTAGCAATCTTAGAAGAAGCTATCAAAGAATCACCAGAAACCAGCATCGCTTATAATTCAATTGGCTTTTGCTATTCAGAACTTGAGGATTATGACCAAGCTATCTTACTGCTAAATAAAGCAGTTGAACTCAACTCAGATTATTCTTTTGCTTACTCTAATTTAGGAAATGCATATATAGGGATCTCGGATGAAGAAAAAGCTACTCAGGCTTATGATAATGCCGTTAAAGCAGATCAAACTAACTCATATGCCTATTATGGTTTGGCCATCATCAATCGTGATAACAACAATTATGATAAGGCAATAGAAAACTATGATTTAGCAATAAAGTATTCTAAAGACGTTGATTACTATATCTCAAAACTTGATTGCATGATAACTTATGGTGAGTACATTAACGCTTTAACATTCTCAAATGAATCTATTGAGCTTTTTAACGATAACTATGAGCTTTTTGAACTTAAGGGTATGGTATTGGAACAACTTGATAAGGAAGACAATATTGTTTCTTATTATGAAGAACTTGAAATGAAATTCCCTGATGAATACAATATTTCGTTAAATTTAGGAGTTTATTTTTTTAAACTAGGAGAATACCAAAAAGCGCTTGATGCTTTCAACAGTCATTCTGAAAACTTTGATTCATTAGTCTGGAAAGGTTACTGTTACCAATACTTAGAAAATTATACAGAAGGCAAAAAAATTGCTAAAAAATTAATGACTAACTTTCCGAATAGTTACGAAGGCTATAATTTAATGGGTAATATTCTGGGTTTTGAAACCGATTATCTTACTGCATCAGTTTTTTATGAAGAAGCATTGAATCTTGCTGAAGATGATACGCCAATAGTTAACCTAGTGGCTAGTTTTAAAAATGCTCAAAGATATAAATTAGCCATTGAAAAAGGACTTACATTTGTAGACTCATATCCTCAAAGTTACGATTTACTCTATGAAATTATGCTTTCACAGTTCTATAGAAATGATTATATTGATACAATCGAAACAGCGACAAAATATTATGATCTTACAGAAGATCCAGAAGCTATATACTTAATTGCACTTTGCAATTATTATGCTGGTAATTACCAGCAGGCAACTGTTTATCTAGATAATTACCTCGAGATTTATCCCAATGATGAAAGCTCTTTAGAGTTAAAGGAATCACTTGTAACATTGTCGAGTTCAAAACTAGAAACCATTAAAGGATATTTTTATGACAATTATTTATACTCCTACAATGATATAGTATTTAATGAGTATCACGATCCTATCTCTGATGAAGATGTTTCATTGTTGATAGAACAAGTAAAAGATAAAAATGATCCATATACTTTTGTTATAACAGATACAGATTATGATTATATTATGGACACTAGTAATAATCCATTGGATGTAATTTCTTTAAACGAAACTCAAATCTATATGAAGTTTCATCGGTTTGACTATAACATTGATCACCACTTCATTGAAGCCATTGATGAAATCGAATCTCCTGATTCAAAGGACTTGATTTTAGATCTTAGAAATAATACTGGCGGTTCAACAGACAGTGCTAACAACATCCTCAATGCTCTATTACCAGAGTTATTGATTAGTCAGATGATCTATAAAGATGGAAACGCATATCCTTATTATTCAGATAAGAGTATGATAGCTTTTAATCATATTTATATACTTGTCAATGAAAATACCGTTAGTGCATCAGAATTACTAACACTTGGATTAAAAACATTTCTTGATGATGTCACTATAATTGGTCAAAATACTTACGGAAAAGGAGTCGGGCAAGATGTCTTTGAAGATAGAATGAATAAGAGAATTTATTATGTTGTAAGCCATTACTGGAATGTAAGAGAGCAAAATATATCAGGGGTTGGTATCATACCGGATATCATGATTGAAGGTCATGAACTTAGAAATTATCTAGATGAAATAAATTAAAGAGATGCAAAGTTGCATCTCTCTTTTTATGGTGTTAATCTTTGTTTATCCCTTGGAAACAAGGTTGTTCTTCTTATATTTTCAATGTTTAGCAGTTTTGCAGTAAGTCGTTCAAGTCCAATGGCCAAACCACCATGAGGAGGAACACCATACTTAAAAGCTTCAAGATAACTCTCATACTCTTCAGGATTTAATCCTTTTTCTCTCATAGAAGACTTTAACATCTCTAGATTATGTATTCTTAAACCACCAGTGGTTATTTCTAAGCCCCTAAATAATAAGTCAAAACTCATAGTCCCTTGTCCATTAGGCATGGTATACATTGGTCTTTTATATTTTGGATAATCAGTTAAAAATACAAACTCAGAACCTGTTTGTTCTCTAACATACTCAGAAATTAGAATTTCACCCTCTGGGTCTAGATCGCCTTCCAAGCGCTTCCCATATTCTTTATTAAGAATTTCAATGGCTTCTTGTAAAGTCATTTTAGGAATGTCCTTCATAACTTCAGGTAATTCAATATTTAAGAGCTCAAGTTCTTTCTTACAAGTTTTATTCAACGACTCAATTATACTAGTCAAAAGTTCTGTTTCTAAGTTCATCAACTCAGAAATATTTTCTACAAAACCCATTTCTAAGTCCATACTAGTATATTCATTTAAATGACGTATTGTACTGTGTGATTCGGCTCTAAAAACAGGTCCAATTTCATACACTCTCTCTAAACCAGCGATTACCATCATCTGTTTATAAAATTGTGGACTTTGGGCTAAATATGCTTTTTCGCCAAAGTAGTCTAATTCAAAAACATTAGCTCCACCTTCAGCGCCTTCTTTTACAAGCTTTGGTGTATGTATTTCTGTAAACAACCGTTGGTCTAGAAAGTGTCTAAACTCACTTGCAATTGCACTTTGAATTTTAAAAATACTCTGTTCTTTTTCATGTCTTAAGGATAAAACTCTGTGATTTAAAATAGTATCCAAATTAACATTTAATGTCGCCTGATTCACAGCGACTGGCAACTCACTATTAACCTCAGATAAAAGCTCAATTTCCTCAACTCTCACTTCATACATACCATATTTATTGGGACTTTCAACAGCTTCTCCAATAACAGTAATCACACTTTCTAATCTTAAGTTCTGAAACTCCTCTGGTTTCATAACAAGTTGTACAAAGCCTGTTTTATCTCTCAAAATTAAAAACACAACCGCTTTCAACTTCTTAACACGATAAAGCCAACCACTTACTTTTGTTTTCCCTACTTTGATTTCATTAATCATTGTTCTTTTCATTTTACACCTCCATAAGTTACGAAAGGGCGAATTATCGCGGTGCCACCTTTCTTTTAATCTTCAAAAAACAAAAAACATCCACTCCTGTTAGGAATGAATGTAATATCCACGGTACCATCCTAGTTGATCAAAGATCCTCTTATGTCCCTATAACGTGGGAATCCGATTTGCGCTAATAGACATTCACACAAACACCTCCAAGATGTCTTTCTAAATGTATATTCCATAAGTTTTCACCAACCACTTACTCTCTAAAGCCTAAAACATTTATACTTTTCTCTTCATCGGTTTTGAACATTTTAACTTAAAAAACGATGTCCGTCAAGCTTTTTTCTTTTCATACATTCTCTTATCCACATTTGTCATAATACTAGAATAAGACTCGCTAGTATTTGAATGACTATGATAAACTCCAAAAGTCATACTTATTTCACAAGGTAAAAATGCTTTACTATTAAAGACTTTTATTTCTTCTTTTAACCTATTACCAATAGAAACGCCACCTGTTTTGTTATCCTCTTGTACCAATAAAATAAATTCATCTCCACCAATTCTGAATGCCTCATCTCGTCTTTTAACATTTGCTAAAATAATAGATGCAACAACTTTTAGGACCTGATCTCCTACAGGATGGCCATAAGTATCATTGACAGATTTAAAACTATCCAAATCAATCATTACAATAGAAAACTCTTGTTTTTTACTTAATAGGTACTTTACACGTTTCTCAAGATGTCTTCTTGTGTACAGTCCTGTCAAATCGTCTTTTTGCAGACTATCTGTTTCAAATAAAATATAAGTTACCAATATGACCAGTGTAAGAGAAGGCCAAATAATCGTCAAACCCAAATGATTCATTTGAATCAAAAATGCTGTAATTGGAATAATGCAAATCGTCACAACAGTTTTGATGATTCTTTCATCTGCATACTTTCTTCTTATGATCACTGATACTACATAAAACAATACCGGACCATAAGCAAGTATAGACATCAGATAAGATAAAGGACCTTTCTCAAAATGGTTCATTGAGCTAAAGCTAAAAATCATGTCATTAAAATGATTAATAATCACCAATATGATTGCCAATAAAAAAACAACCATGAAACTTATAACAATCACTTTGGTTTTATGTCTTTCTCCAAACGTCTTGTATTCAAAGTACAGTACCCAAGCTACTGCTGGAAAACTAAACTGTAAGTACAAAATAGTATTATATATTCTATGCATCCTACGGCCATTAGGAGAAACATCTCCTTCATAAATCCATGATAATATTTCAACACCTAATGCGATAAATGTTGCAATCACAACAATAGAACACAGCCTATTGGATCTCGAACTACCATAGGAATGTCTCCAAATAATAATTTGCAGAACAACAAGAAGTAACATTGCATATATTGATAAATCAAATTTATAAAAATTCTCCAAACCTTCCACCTCACTAAGATGTCAATAAATCACTTCATAACTTTAAAATGCTTCAAGATTACCCTTGGTGTAATTGTTTCCCACTTTGATAGATGCAACCACCAAAAAAATATATAAGTTAAACCAAAAGTAGCAAAATGAAATACCAGCCAAATACCTTTTTCCATACCTGTGAGCGCTTTATTTTGATCGTAATAGATAATATATACAATCAAAATATATATGCTTACAAACATCATAATAATATGAAAGGGTACTAAGGCAAGCACAGTCTTTTCATTTATGAACTCATTCAACATGAATTGGATCATTGTATACATAAAAACTGAAACATAAATTGGCACCAATGCACCCAATAATAAATTAACCTTATTTTTCTTCATATGACCTCCAACATAACATCATACTGCATGGAAAAACAGGATCGTTCAATATCCTGTTTTAAGTAATTCTATTCTTAAGTGCTTCTATAAAGTTTAGTCCATGTATCTTTCTATATGCTGCTAATAATGCTATTACAACAAATAAGATAACCGTTATAGCTGTTAAACCATAATGTATTGGTTCTAAAAGAATATCAAAAGAATATAACTCCGTACTAAACGTTGATTGTAAACTCAATAGCATACTTCTAGCAATCGGAACACCAAGTATAATACCTAAAACTGCATTGATAATATTCTCTTTAAGTAAACTAACAAATATCTCATTTTTAGTGAAACCCATAACTCTTAAGGATGAAAACTCCAAACGTCTCTCATTAATTGCAATAACTGCGGAATTATAGATTATGGCAAATCCTAAGATTCCACCAAATAAAATCATAATACTCAACGACATAATCATCAAGCCAAGAAACTCTTTAAAGGTTTCTTGTAAGTCTTGTGTTGTTTGAATTGAAGAAACTATTTTGTACTTTTCGACTTCATCTTTCAAACTCTGATCCGTAGCAATATAAGCACCATTAATGTAAGCATCATCCATCAAAAGATGTTGCATATCTTCTAATACCATATAACCGTTAGCACCAAGATTTTGCTTAACAATTCCTGTTATTTTCACATCTATATCATCTCTACCTGGAATAAATGATGATATCGTTATAGAATCACCAATTTCAATTTCCATAACTCTAGCTAAACCTTCGGATAAGAAAAAATCATCTGGTTTCAAGTCTATCGGAGTAAAATCAGCATCTTGAAAGTTGAAAAATTGTGTATCCTGCTTTACGCCTACAATATTAACGACCTTCGATTTCCAATTGTGATGAAGTTCAAATGGAAACTCGAGTTTTCCTTCTATTTCATCTACATCCAATGTATTTCTTAAGTTATAAATGATATCTTCATTGGCTCCGGAAGAAAAATTAAGGACATAATCCATCGTTTGGAACTCACCATACATTTTATCAAACATATCATTAAACGCAGTTAACATGAAAAACGGCATCAATGTAATAGCAAATGTTAAGGAAATACCCATTGCAATGAAAAAGGCACGCTTTTTACTTCTAAAAAGATTTCTTAAAACCATTTTGTTGGAAAAATTGATATGCTTCCAAATCCAAGTTCTTTCCAAAAGGATTCTTTTACCTGTACGAGGTGGTTCAGGTCTCATAGATTCTGCTGGTGATATATTCATCGCTTTTCTAGAACCCCATAACCCTGCTGCAACAGAAAATATTGAAACCAATATCGCTGAAAGTAAAATCAACTCTGGTCGGAATATAAATCTAAGAGTCGGTATTGAGAAGAAATCAATATAAATTTGTGTAAACTGCATACTGAGTAAATACCCAGTTATAACGCCAAATGATCCACCAATTAGACCAACAACCACAGATAATTTAGTATAGTGGAAAATCACATCCTTGTTAGAGTAGCCCATTGATTTCAAGATACCAATCGCTAAGCGATCACCCTTTACAAGTCTAGAAATCATAACACCCATGATAAATGCTGCTACACCAAGAAATATAACAGGAACAGTTGAAGACGATTGTTCTAAACCCCTCATCTCTTCATGGATCATTCTATTTGATAATTGATCCTCTTGATCATATATTCTACTGACACCGAACTTGTCCAATTTCTTTTCAATAGTTTTAATATACTCGTCAACATTGATGTCTTGTTCCAATAAAAACATGACCTGATTATAACTAGATCCAACACCAATTGCATCAGATATAAATGATTCCGTTGTATACAAAACACCAAACTTGGTTGGTGCAGGTAAGAGTGTTTGCTCATTTTCCATTAAGTAAACATATTCTGGTGAAGAAACAATCCCTACAACTTCCAAATCATAATCTCTACCTGAAATATGAGGACTAATTGTATCACCAATCTGGATATTTCTCGCTACTGCAAATTTTTCAACAACAAGACATTCACTGTCAGATGTAACAACTGATTTACCATCTAAGGCATATAAGCTATTTATACTATCCTCTTGATAGCTTGAAGATATCAAACGAACATTAACTTTTTCATCACTACCAACATTCAGTGGAACATCATAAACAAGTCTACCTTCTGCTAATTTAACACCAGAAATATCATTTAAATCTTCAATATCTGATTCTGATATTTTCATAACTTCTGCAAAAACGTCCGCAAAATTATGCTCACCGTAGTGGTACTCAAGTGATGACTTTAAATTGATATAAGCAGAATTCATTGCAACATACATCATTAGTCCAAGCACAATTACCATCGAAAGTGCAATAAATTGCCCTTTGGAGTGACTCATATGCCGAACCAGTCTTACATTCAGCTTTCGCATTACCACTCAATCCTTTCAGGTGAAATTGGACTCTCATTAATATAGTTTTCAATGATTTTCCCACTTCGCATTTTTACTACTCGGTTTGCCATTTCTGCAATAGAAGCATTATGAGTAATAACAACAACGGTTTTATTGTAAGCTTTATTTATTTTGGACAACAATTCTAATATTGTAATACCTGTCTTAAAATCTAGTGCCCCTGTTGGTTCATCACACAAAAGTACTTTGGGATTTTTTGCAACAGCTCTTGCAATGGCAACACGCTGTTGCTCACCACCTGACATTTGTGATGGGAAATGTCCTTTTCGATCAGATAGACCAACATCCTCAAGTATTCTATCAATATCCAAAGAATCATCGCAAATCTCAGTCGCTAATTCTACGTTTTCTTTTGCTGTTAAATTAGACATCAGATTATAGAATTGAAATACAAACCCTACTTCTGTTCTTCTGTAATTTGTGAGTTGCTTATCATTATAGCCTCCCAGATGTTCATCGAAAAAAATCACATCGCCTTCTGTAGGAGAATCCATACCTCCAACTATATTCAGTAGTGTACTTTTTCCAGAACCAGAAGGGCCTAATATAACAACAAATTCTCCTTCATTTACATGAAAACTAACCCCATCTAATGCCTTAACAAAAACTTCACCCATTTCATATTGCTTCTTTAGATTTATTGTTTCGATAATCTTCATGTTCACCTACTTTATCTTTTGACCTTCAGCCAAATCATTAGTAATTACTTTCACAATTTCATCATTTTCTGATAATCCAGAAGTTACAGTATAATAGTCTTCTCCTTCAATACCAACTTCTATTTCCTTTGACTTGATAATGCCATTATTAACTATAAACACATAATGTTTACCTTGAGATTTATAAACAGCATCTATCGGAACACGTAGTGTCGTTTCTTTCGTCGTTACAAATTCAAGTTCTAGTGATTGACCAACAATGTATCCCACAAGATTTTCTACTGGTTCAACTTCGATTTTTACGCGATTCTGCTTGATTCCCAAATCTGAAACTGCTGCTTCAGATCTTGGATAGATTTTAATAATTTTACCACTAAAAAACTCATCTGTATTTTTATCTTTTAATACAATTGGCGTATCCATCGTAATTGTACTGTAGTCATCCTCTAAAATTTCACATACAAGTTTTAACTGACTTAAATCAGCAATATCAAACAATGGTTGTCCAACCATCACATAGTTTCCTGACTTCACATGACTAGCTAAAACAATACCGCCCATTGGTGAATCAACTGTATAATCTTCTAATTGTCTCTCTAAAATTTTTCTTTGAGCATACAAAGCATCAATTGATGCTTCATATTGAGATGTAACATTTTCACTAATTCCTTTATTAATTAACTTTGATTCATTAATTGCCATACCATATGCTTTTACAGCATCATTATAAAGCTTTTCACTTGAATCTAATGCAACTTTACTTAAGTTTCCACTACTATAAAGTGCTAAATTATCTTCATAATCTTTTTTTGCCTTATCTCTATTAGACCTCGCCTGTGAAGCTGCGATATTAGCATTATTAATACGTTCTTGATCTGCTGGTTTTGAGACTTCTAGAAGTTGATAATCCAAAGCTTTAATTTCTGCCTCAACGCCTTCTATTTGATAATTCAGTACATCATCATCAAACAGTAAAAGTACATCCTCATCTAAGACTTTGTCTCCAACTGATACAAAAAGTTCATCTACATTTCCAGATATAGCTGCTTGAACTTCGGCAGTTTTTACAGCTTCAATATAACCGTCTTCAGTAAAGGATTCTATAACATCTCCCTTATCAACCTGGTACAACTCAATTTCTACCCTCGTGGTATAATCATTTGCAAAATAACCACCAACACCTAGAACAACAACACAAATAAAAATGATTATATTTCTCTTACTCAAAAACTTTTTCATATTAACCTCTCTTTAATAATGATATATACTTATATTATACCACCAAACAAGTAAATTATTCGTGTATAAAACATTTAAAGACGCCTTTAATACCTTTCGAATTCCCAATTATTATCATTGAATTTAAACAATCCCAAAAGTTCTTTTTTATTGTATGCATCCCAAACAAATTCAACTTCATCTTCACTTAACCATTTAAACTGATTGTATTCCCATCCATAAAAGCTAAAATAACTATTTTTTATAATATCAAGATCGTTCATTTCGTAAAATCTAACATAATAGTTACCTTCATGCCATTTGTAGTACACAGCGCAAATACTTTCCCCTTTTGGCGATACATCTATATAACCTTCAACAATAAAGACTTCTCCGCTATCTCTATTAATTAAGTAAGTCTTACCATACTCATATCCTAGCTCAAGTACATAATAATTTAGATGACTGTATTCAGTGGCGATTCTGTAATCCATGAATCCTTCTAAAGTTACATCAGCAATAGAACCATTATTTAATGCAAACTTCAAGTTAAAGATTTCACTATCTACATAAGTATGTTCATAAGGATCTACAGGTAAGTATACATAACCTTTTAAATCCCCTTGACTAATCTCATACCATGCTATCAGTTCATTCTCGACAAACTCAAACTGACCAATAACTGCTATATTACCAAGATCAAAATCAATGATACCAACTTCATCACTGCTTCTATTTGCCTCTTGATATACTATTATTTCTTCAAGTGGTTTATCTACAAGAACATAGTGATCATCTACTTTTCTAATAGAAGTTATTTTATCATAGATCAAATGGTAGTTAACCTCTCTACCATCAGCAACAATATCAAAACCATCATCAAGCCAATTGATTGTAAAATAACTTTCTAGACTAATCTCAATTGTATCTTTGAGTACATAATCTTGATCCTCAAACTCATAAATATCTATCTTATCTTTAGAATATGTAACAACTATGTCACCTTGACTAAGTATCTTTTCAGTATCAATATCTAACATTTCATTTTTAAAAGCACTATAGATATAATATCTTCTCTGCGAATCTATAAGTATATAGAAACCTTCATGGTTTGGTAATTCATCAGAAACGCTTAAATCAATTGCTAATTTATTACCTAAATCATCGTATAACTGATTATGAAATCTATAATTGTTTGATTCAATCTTGACGTATCCACCATCTACTTCTAGCCATTCATTAATACCCTGTTGAGACAATTCTGTATATATTAATTCTCTCTCTGAGACTAAATCACTGTAATGTATTTTTCCTAAATACTTGCTATTATATGTATGATTTTCATATAGATCAAAATAAGTATCCCTTTTATTTTTAAGTGGTTTAATATCTAATGTTTTATCATCAAATCGGTAACTCTCTAGGTAGTCTTCACCTAATAAACTAGATAGCGATTCATCATGGTATTCAATTGTAAACCTAAACTCATCGCCAACAAAAAAGCCACGAACATATTCATTGTCTGTCCATTCCTTTGTGTAAAGCAACTTATAATCATCATCATAAGTATATAACTCAAAAGAGCGCTCTTTATTCAAAAGCATATACTTACCAGTAAAGGAAAGTATCATATTTCGAAGCTCAATAAACTCTGCTGTTTCTGTATGAATTAAGTAATCCCCAAATTGTGATTTCACACTATAGTAATCTTTAACTAATATAGGTTCAGCCGTTAGTTCCCCATTCAAGACAAACTTACCCTTCTCACATATAAAATCTACACTATTTACATCATATGTCTTACCAGTAGGTGCTATAAAATAACCTTTCATATCATCATCTTCTATGTAATAATATTCTTTAATCTCACCATCTACAACTTGAAAAACACTCTTATAAACATAAGTGGATCTAATTGTATCAGTTAAAACATTAACAAACGAACCACCAATTGAATCATATAATTTCGTATAAACTTTACTAACATCATCAACAATAGATACAGTCAAATAAGCATGGGGTGATTCTTTATCATCTTCGAAATAATATGTAACAATTTTATGTTTACCATAATCCAAAGTAAAAGAATCCTCTACTATATGATTGTCTACTTCAACAATTAATGTCTCATGTCCTTTTATTACATCTTTAATGACAAATGTTTGTGGCGAATCATAAACTGGCTCAATTAAGATTTCTGGCTTAATCAATTCAACAGACTCTGCCGTTGTATTGACCGCAGGTTGATGTACCTCTACTATTGGTCTTTCAATACCATCTTCACAACTTATCAGAAGAATAAATAACAACAATAAAATAATTTTTTTCACTTGATCACCTCTAAAATAAGGGTATCATATAAATGATGTAAAAAGTTAGTAAACAAAAAAATACCCTAACAGAATTGCATTCCGTTAAGGCATTACTTTTATTTATTTTTAGTTCTAAATGTAAAGTTGAAAGAACTAGAACTTATCTCGCCGTTTGTTAAAGCACCTTCTGCAAACTCAACAGTTACCCAAGTAAGTTTTGGTAGAGAACCATTAGGATTAATACGTAATGAGTGAGTTCCTTCAAATTCAATTACCATATCTGAAATACCTGTTATTGATATCAATTCTGGATGAATCGTAAAGTCTACAATATCACTATCGAACTCTATGATTATATCTGAAGATCTTGGTACATTTCTTTGAGAATCAGATGGATCTGTAGAAACCATATTGATGTTATCAGTTACTGGTGGATCTACTATGACTGTTTCAAACCAGAAAGAACTGTACATTGAACTGTTATCAACAACTGCGCCTTCTAAGAACTCTATTGTATATACAGTACTATCTTGTAATTCTCCTAAATTCAAATTAACATTTAAGCCACTTTGTGTTGCACCTTCATAAACAACACCATTCACTTTAACCAAGGAACTATTAAAAGTAAATGCTTTGTCAAATGTAGCTAAAACCACTGTATCTACAGCTACATCTACAGTCCCGTCATCAGGTGTTGAAGCAACTAATTTTGGTGGTGTAAATGTATCAAAAGTAATAAACTGTGCTTCGCTATTACCAGCAGCATCTAAAATAGCACCCTCTAAGAAATCTATTCTATATTCTGTTTCATCAAGTAATGTACCTAAGTTCATATTAATAGTTTTATTGTCTGTACTTAACGTCGCATCAGTATATGCTACACCATTAACTTTAACTAAAACATTACTGTCTACGTCTGTTACATTAAAGATAATCTCCTCATCAAATCTAAACTCAACATCTGTATTTACGTCTACATCTCTCGCTTCATGCGCAGGTGTCGATGACTGAATTAATGGTGCAGATGTATCTTCTGTAGGTGTAACAGCAATAACAGCGTTATATGCATTAACAATTTTCGGATACTTTATCCTGCCATCCAATCTACTATTCGGTTCTGCAGACTCATAAAGTTTCATAATTAAATCATCTGTTGATAAATTAGGGTTCTGACTTAACATCAGTGCCAAAACACCTGTTACATGGGGTGCCGCCATTGATGTACCATCTAACCAGTAGTAACCTATTTCAGGTTCCACTACATTGTAATCTACCATTGGCATTGTACTTAAGATCTCAACACCCGGTGCTGCAATATCAACTGAATTAACACCAAAGTTTGAAAATCTAGCCAATCGACCTCTAGAATCTGTTGCAGCAACAGAAATAATATTACTTAGACCATAGGCAGATGGATAATGTGGAATATTATCAGTATTGTATCTGTCATTACCTGCAGCTGCTACAAATGGCTTATTAAACAAGGCAATTGCTTCTTCTAAACCATCACTTTCACCATAACTACCCCAAGATGCATTGATTATATCTGCTTCCATATCGATAGCATACATAATAGCATCAATGGCATCCGATGTACTACCACCGTCTTGACCTAAAAACTTAATTGGAATAATTGTTACATCTGGTGCAACTCCAACAACGCCAATGTCGTTTAAGTTTGCAGCAATTGTACCTGATACATGTGTACCATGGTAATCCCAGTAGCCATCATAAACAGTTGAGTCATCATTAAAGAAATCCCATCCATTATCAAAAGTATTTATCATATCAGGATGTTCTATTACCTCATCTTCAAAGACTCCTGTATAGATACCCGTATCAATAACAGCTACCTTTACTTGAGCATCTCCCTTTTGAATATCCCAAGCATTGTCTGCATCAACACCATTTGAACCATGCATTCCCCATAGTTCTTCCCAAAATGTATCATTTGGTATAATTGTTGGGTATATTTTATAGTCAGGTTCTACCCAAGCAATTCCTGGTCTACCTTCTAATTTCTCAATAACTTCTTCAACTGTTTTTCCTTTGAATTTTAGTACTTCCATATTGTTAATACCGAGTCTTCTACTACTTGTGACATTTGCTATTGCCTTATAATTAGCTTTTGCCCATTCTGGAATAGTTGATTCATATTTAACAATTACAGTATTTTCTACATACTCAGCTTTAATTATTGGCTCTTCTATTATTCTATCTTCTGCTACCACTGTTGGTATAATCAAAATTGCGATCATTAAAGTTGTTAAAATTATTGAGAGTGTTTTTCTAAATGAAAACATAATAAGCTCCTCTCTTCTTTGTTCTATCTACTTATATGTATACCCTCATATCACACCCTTCTATCATTTTTGTATAAAAAAATGTCCAAAAAATTTATATTTTGTAAGTTTAATTCTAGAATTAAAACACACAGATTTCCTTTATCGACTGATTTCTAAATATTATGTACCCGAGTTAACATCAGAACTCTTTATTGATTGTTTTAAAGGACTTCAACAAGCTCTGAAATCTCCAAATAAAACAAAGTGTTGTTAATTGTCACAATTTGGCATATACTGTAATTAGATTTATATTTTGAGAGGAGTTACTAATGATTGAAGCAAACTACACACCAGAATTTAAACTACTCAAACATGCATATCTTGGATCAAGATCTTCTTTACAAGCAAAACTAGATTATCTAGCAAATATGGCCCAAGAAGAAATCTGGGATTATCAGAACACCAACGAAAAACAAATCCTTTATAACTATCTATGTTATTCCTATGATAGGCTTATAGAAGAGGACAAAATTGAAATCTCAGAGGACGAACAGCATATGTGCTTTAATACAGGCCTATTAACGCATAATGGAGCTGACATATACGCATTGTTCGATCTCAACAAAAATGATTTTGCAAATGAACATCAAAAGTGGTATTTATATGGATTCAAAAAAAGGACAGATCGTGAAATGCAAGAGTTCAGAAATTATCCAGACATAGCAGATTACTTTACTAAACCGGAAGATTTTATTTATAACAGAAATATGCCACTTGCAATAGATTATGACCATATCATAGATGATAATTATGAGAGATTCTTAGAGATTGGGCTCACAGACAAATACATGATACAAGGGCTTCTAGAAAATGCTGTTAAAAGAATTCTTGAGAAAGTTAAGAGAAACTACAAACTAGCCATTCCACAATTTTATACAGATAAGCAATCTGGCGAGTCAAAAATCCAACTTTTGATGCCTCTATTCTTACAACGTAGAAATCAAGCTGATTTAGCTCTTGTTGTTGATAAAGATAATTATAAATACATCGGTAAGACGATCATTCCTATAGAATGGGCTTATGCAAATTCAAGAAGAATTGTTAAGCCAGATGTTGATTGGCTAAAATAATAAACAGACCCAATTCACATAATTGGGTCTGTTTTTTTATAATTTATTCAAGATATTTTACATTACAGGCGATCACCACAACTTGGGCAACGCTTATATTTTTTCTTCAATTGCTCACCACATGAATGACAATAAGTATATGCCGCTTTTTCTGAATTAGTTGTTTGCTGTCGTTCTAATAGAATATCTACCTGGCGTGAATCTTCATCCAATGATTCTGAATTAACTTTTCTCTTTCCTTTTGTAATATGCTTAAAATGATTAAACAATCTAATAATTGACATCACTGTAAACATAATTCCAAACAATATAAAAAACTTTGGTGCTCCTGTTGTTGTTGCTGATACAGTCCAAAAGATTGCAAATACAACTCCAAATATAGTGCTCACCAAATGTGCTGGTGATGATTCTTTTCCTGATTTAATATTTCTCATTTTGCCCCCTCTTAGCTTCATGAATCTTGCTCCTGGTTACAAAATCTATTTCATTACTTAATTTCTGTGTGGCGAATCAAATTAACTTGAGCTTTCTCAATTTCTTCAATAAGCTGATCTGCATCTGCAATCGATAAAGCATCTGCAAAATAAACACATCGATTATTATAATCAAAACAAACCTTACGTTTTAGGTATATGATTAGGTTCAGTAGTTGTGATGATTTTTTATCGGAACCATCAGCGAGTCTTAGATTTTCTATTTTAAGTATATCATATTCTTTTATTGATTTAACACCAAGAGTACACTTTTCAATTACCCAAGTCTTATTGGTAATAACTATCTTCTCAACACCTTTGCAACACCAAATCATATTTGCAATACATACTAGTATTATGGCAACACAAGGAATCAACCAGTACAAATAGTAATCAACTAATATTGGTCTGTAAATATAATACAAGGTAGCTAAAACAATAGTCATATAAAATAATAGTAGGAAGACCTTTGAAACAATATGGCCAAAATAAGCCCTGTGTTTAATTGTGATTTCAAGGTTATTCTCATATCTACTAATCTCGTATGTTCCTTTCATACTAGCCTCCATTCGAGTTCTCTCACATATCCTATTATACCAATATTTCTCAATTGTTAGCAAGGTTATTTGCATAATATTCCCAATATCGGCATCTAATATATTATATAATTTAATATCCACTTATTTTCAAAAAAAGGTGGCCATAAATGACCACTTCTGATGTTTCTCTAACATAATTAATTTTATACAACTACTAAATTCCAATAATCTAAGAACTCAATAATTTCAGATCTTTATCCAAAAATTAGTACAACTATAATGCATGAATTTATGGATATGTAATCGAACCCTGAATCACGTGTTTTTTAGCACCTGTTGCACTTGGTACATTAGAAGTTCTTTTATTCATTGTTTCATAACCCAATAAAGCAAATGCCATAGCTTCTTTTTCATCTGGGTAACTACCTATTTCCACCTTACCTGAAAAAGAGTTTTGAATGTGTGCCATCATTGTTTTATTATATGCACCACCACCATTAACAACAATTTTAGACACATCAAATGCCTTAATATTACATATAATGGCTAATGCAGTGAACTTTGTGAGTGTTGCAATCATATCCTCACTCGAAAGATTTGACGTCTTAATCAAATCTTCAATAAACCATTCCCCGTATTTTTCTCTACCAGTAGACTTTGGTGGTGTACGATGTATGTATTCATCATTGAGAAGTGATTCAAGAAGATGCACATCAACTTCACCACGTGCAGCTATTTCACCATTATTATCGTAAGGCAAATCATAAAAGCGTTTCATCAGTCCATTAATAATCATATTCCCTGGACCAGTGTCAAAAGCAACTAAATCATCTATAGTAGCATTTTTGGGAATAATGGTTACATTTGAAATACCACCAATATTAAGCAAACAAATATTTTCGTCACAAACATAATTAGTAAAATCATAGTAAGGTACTAGTGGTGCACCTTGTCCTCCTGCTGCCATATCCATACTTCTAAAATTAGAGACTACTGGCACATTTGTTTCGCAGGCAATAACTGCTGGCTCACCTATTTGTAATGTAGATTTTAAATCACCATCAGGAATGTGGAATATCGTTTGACCATGAGAGGCAATAAAATCGAGGTTTTCTAGTGCAAATCCACTCTTTTGGCATACCGACTTAACAGCTTCAGAAAACAAATAACCCAATTCAAAATTTAAACTACATAATAATTGATTATTTGACTTTTTTAAGTCCATTGCATCACACAAACGTGCTCTTAAATCATTTTCAATTGGTAATGTTACAAAATCAAGTAATGTTATGTTCTTAGTTTCATCAATACTAACAAGTGCTGCATCAACGCCATCTAATGATGTACCACTCATCAATCCTACAGCATATTTATTCAAAATAACAACCTCCTTGAGTATGTTCTTCTGTATTTAATATATATTCATACTCACCTACAAACTTCTTTAGATGATCAACAAAAATAGGATGTTTCATCATACTTCCAGTTAATCCAATAGTTCTAGTCTCAATATTATGTTGCTTTATCATTCTATTAATTGTTTCCGATAATTCTATACTTTCATCAATAAATAACTGATTAATAATAGGTGTATTATGTTGTGCGAGTACATAAGCAAGCTCTGCAACTCTTGATTTTGGATGTTGATACAAGAACTTGAGTTCTTCCAAAGCAGTCAAATTATAATGTGATAATATGATTTCCAGAATCTTCGATTTAGAACCTGATTCTTTATCAAGTATTGCTTGCTTAATTGCTCTTATAGCAACACTATAACCGCTGCCCTCATCACCAAACAAATGTCCCCAGCCACCGACTTGAATAAATCGATCATCTGATTTATAAAGTACAACAGAACCGGTTCCTGCTATTACAAGTATGCCACCCTCTGGTAGCACATGATAATAAGCAAGTTCCACATCAGTTACAAGAATAACATCGACGTTATATTTCCTTTTGAGCAACATCTTTATATCAGTGGTATCTACAGTACTTGCTCCTGCCATACCAATTACAATCCTGCTAACATCTTCAGTATAAAGAGCATCTATAACTTCCATAAGATGCTTAAGTGCTTTTTCTTTATCAATAAGAATATTACCAAATCCAGATTGAGCACTTTTGATTTTATTATCCTTTTCAATTAAAGATGCCACGCATTTTGTCCCGCCAGCATCTATGCTTATTATCTTCATATTAATCCTCGATTGCTTTTGATACAAAACCACTTTCAAGCTTTCTCTCAGCCTCTTCTAACGAACAATTTCTTATAATCATCACTATAGCAAGCTTAGGTCTTCCTAATGATAAATCATAGTATTTCTCTGCTATTTCATAAGCCACTCCTGTAGCCTCAACGATAATACGCTTTGCACGATCTACAAGTTTTTCATTCGAAGGTTTAACATCAACCATCAAATTACCATAAGTCTTGCCAATTGAAATCATAGAAGCTGTTGAGATCATATTTAATATCATTTTTTGAGCAGAACCAGCCTTTAGTCTTGTTGATCCGGTTAATACTTCTGGACCCAAATCGACTTCGACAAACCAATCTACTAATTTTGATATTTTTGAATGTTTATTGCAACTAATCGCAGCGGTTTTTGCACCTACTTCATTAGCATAATTTAATCCACCTATTACATAAGGAGTTCTTCCTGAGGCTGCAATACCAATCACCATATCAAACGCTGACAATTCAATATTCTCTAAGTCTTTCTCTGCGAGTTCTTCTGAATCTTCAGCACCTTCTACAGATCTTATAAAAGCCTTTTCTCCACCAGCTATTAATGCCGTCACCATTTCAGGCGATGTAGAAAATGTAGGTACACACTCAACGGCATCTAATACCGCTAAACGGCCACTTGTTCCTGCACCAAAATAAATTAATCTACCACCTTGGTTAAAAGTTAACACAACGGCTTGAATGATATCTTCTATATCATCTAAAACTTCTGAAATAGCTTGTGGTACTAATTTATCTTCCTCATTCATTACTCTTAAAAACTCAGATATAGACATTTTATCTAAGTTCATCGTTTTACTATTTCTTCCTTCAGTACTCATACAACCTCACTCACTGGTAATTTACCACTCGCTTTTTCACCCTCTAAAATAGCTTGTAATGCGACAACAGATAAATTAGTTAACTCATAAGTAAAAAGTGTTGCATATCCATCAAAATATTCATAAGGAGATTTTAGGGCAACGAGAATGACTTTATTCGAATCCAAACTATTTATATACGGTTGTAAATCTGCTTTTGTTCTATAAAATATAAGAGTATCTTCATTAAAATTTAAATCATCATAACCGACAGCTTGAGGAAATTCTTTCCTTAACAAATCACTGTCAGGTATGACGTAATTATTACATTCTGTTATTTCGAAAGGTAATTTTCCCTTTAGAGTTATCGAAGATATCGCAATGGAAATAGCATTATTAAGATCACTCTCTTGTCTCAGCTCTTGATTCACAACTTTCCAAGGCTGTATTTCATTACTGATATTTTTTTTGTAGTCCCATATTCTAGAAACAGCTCTATCTATTATTTGCTCTGAGATGATCCCTTCTCTTACCGCTAAATATACCGATTCTAAACAAGCAACTTGCATCTCTCTATTACTACTGTACATCACCATATCAACACCTGCTAAGATAGCCTCAACAACCGCATTTTCAGGATTAAATGTTTTTGCTACTGCATGCATTTCCATACAATCAGTCATAATCAAACCATCATATCCCAGTTCATCTCTTAAAAGGCCAGTTACTACTTCCTTTGATAGAGTTGCCGGTCTTCTTTCATCAATGGCCTTAAACATAACATGAGATATCATGATTCCCTCAATCTTATCCTCTATCATCTGTTTAAAGGGTTTTAATTCTACTCTGTGCAATCTTTCTAATCCGTGCTCCACAACAGGTAATTCAAAATGGGAGTCTAATGAAGTATCTCCATGACCAGGAAAGTGCTTTGCTACTGCAAGCATACTTCCATTCTTGTACCCTCTTAAAGACGCACTGGAAAAGTCCGATACTAAATCAGGATTTTCTCCATATGATCGAACGTTAATCACTGGATTCTGAGGATTATTATTTACATCTACAACAGGCGCTAAGTTCATATTTGCTCCAAGTAAAGTCAATTCTCTTGCCATAATGTCAGAAGTAATTTCTGCATTTACAACTTGTCCAGTCGCAGATATGGCCATATTGCCACTAATCGGGGTTACCCCTTCTTTGATCCTTGTAACAATACCACCTTCTTGATCGATTGTTGTAAATAAAGGATATTTACTCAATTCTTTCGCACGGCTAAAAAAATCATAACCTTCTTTTGCAGTCTGTCCATTTCGAGAAAAATGGATGATACCACCTACATGATACTCTGAAAGTACTGTTTGTAAATGTTCATCATCCATAACTCCTACTATGAACATCTGACCAATCTTCTCTCTTAAAGACAATTCAGATATGTTCATTATTTATCTCCATATATAATCTTCTCTATACGTTTTCTAAACTTAATAATTTTGGTATTACTTCTTGAAGGATGCACACGATTAGATAACATTATAAAAGCTTTTTTTCTTTGAATATCTATCAACATATGCGTTCCTGTATAACCAGTGTGATAAAGTACATCTTCACCATCAATGGTCTTAACTATCCAACCTAAACTTCTGTAATCCTCATCAAAGGGCATTTCCTTAATAAGTAACATATCGACGGTTTTACTATCTAAAATAGAACCCCCTCTATCGATAATCATATTGGCGAACTTTTCAAGATCACTAACAGTACTGTAAACACCTGCATGACCTGCTACACCATCCAGTAAAAAGGCTTTTTCATCATGTACAAAACCACGTATCATACCTCTAAAACCAAATTTTTCTGTTGGTGCAATTCTCAAGATTTCTTTATGATTGTACCTTGTGTCAAACATCTCCAATGGTTTAAATACATTTTCCTTTAAGTAGTTTGGCATAGATCCAGTAATCTTCTCTACAATAAATCCCAAATACATAAAGCCAACATCAGAGTAAATAACTTTTGTTCCTGTTTCATACTCCAGTTTACAGTTTATCAAATCATCCATTAGGGGTTCAACGGTTGTCATTTCAGTTGTTCCATCCGTCAAAGCAGGATAACCTGATGTGTGAACCAATAAATCTCTTATCGTTATGTGCTTATACTTAATATAAGGCAAATAACTTTGAACCTTATCGTTTATTGATAACTTGCCCTCTTCAACTAGCTTCATAATCGCCATTGTTGTACCGATAACTTTAGATAAAGAAGCAACATCATACACTGTATCCAAAGCATTCTCTTCCTTTTGTGGATACAAGGCTTTATAACCTACATAATTAAAATGACTTTTACCATTTTCTATCAAGCAATAAGTTGCTCCAGGATAAACACCTTCCGCAACACCTACTGCCATTAATTCATCCAATTGCTCAATTTTATCCATAGTCACCTACTCTACAAACTTCAGAATACGTTCTGGATAGTGACAGGCAACAGAGTGATTTTCTGCTATTTCTTTAAGCTCAGGTTCTTCTTTTGTACATAAATCTTTTGCTACTGGACATCTAGGATGGAATCGACAACCCGTAGGTAAATTTGTTGGAGAAGGTGTCTCACCTTTTAGAACTATCTTTTCACGTTTATGATCAACATCTACATTGGCAAGAACACTGACGAGCGCTTGTGTATATGGATGTCTACAATCGCCTGAAATAATTTCAGATGGTCCAATTTCTACAACCTTTCCTAAATACATAATCGCGATTCTATCAGATATTAACCAAGCTAAAGATAAGTCATGTGTAATAAAGAGATACGATGTACCTTTTTCTTCTTTCATGTTGTACATCAACCTTACAATATCCGCTCTAATCGATGCATCCAACATAGAAACAGGTTCATCTGCAACAATGAATTCTGGAGATACAATAAATACAGCTGCAATTGCAACACGTTGTCTTTGACCACCACTTAACTCATGTGGATAACGATACAAGTAGTCTACACCAGGTTTAAGACCTGCGAACTCAAGTGCTTGAATTGTTTTTTCTTTTATTTCAGATTCTTTTAAGTTTCTCTCAATGAGTCTTAATGGCTCCGATACAATATCAACAATCATATACTTTGGATTAAGTGATTGATAAGGATCTTGAAAAATCATTTGAGCTCGTTTCCTAAATGACCTCATCCATTTTTTATCACCACCTTGATAGTCATCTCCATCGAATCTTATCTGACCTTCATGATGAACCAAATTAAGCAAGGCTCTTCCCGTTGTGGTTTTACCTGATCCAGATTCTCCAACCAGCGATAATATTTCACCTTTATTGATTTTAAAATCTACACCATCTACAGCTTTTACATAGTTCACATCTTTTCCTATTAAATCGCTAAAAAACTTTTGACGTATTTTGAAGTGAACTTTCAGATCATTAACTTCAAATAGAGTATTATTCATCATGACCTCCTAACAAATGACAAGCTGCAAAATGACCCTTACCAAATTCGACCGCATCAGGTACTTCTTTTTTACACTTATCTATGGCTTTGTCACATCTAAGATGGAATCGACATCCACTAGGTGGCTCTAATAAATTAGGTGGCGAACCTGGAATTGATTCAATCAATGTCTTTTTACCATATATATTTGGAAATGCTGCAATCAATTTTTGTGTATAAGGATGTTTAGAATGTTTTATAACATCTCTTACACTACCAATTTCAACAATATTACCTGCATACATAACAGCAATTCTATCACATGTTTCTGAGATAATTGATAAGTCATGAGTAATAATCATCATACTCATGTTCATCTTATCTCTAAGTTCATTAATCAAATCTATAATTTGAGCTTGAACCATTACATCTAATGCAGTTGTCGGTTCATCAGCTATAAGAACCTTTGGATCACAAGCAAGTGCCATAGCAATCATTACACGCTGTCTCATACCACCTGAAAACTCATGCGGATAATCATCTATACGTGTTTCATCAAGTCCCACAACCTTAAAAAGTTCTATGATACGTTCTTTTACTTCATCATCTTTCATACCAGGATTATGTAATAAAATAGCTTCTGCTATCTGAAAACTGATTTTCTTAACTGGATTTAAGGCATTCATGGCTCCTTGAAAGACCATTGAAATATCATTCCATCTATAAAGTTGCCATTCTTCTTCTGAATTTTTCGCGATATCATCGCCTTCATACATGATGCATCCATTATCTAAATAGCCATTGTCTGGTAACATCCCCATGGTTGAAAGAGCGGTTGTTGTTTTTCCACATCCAGATTCACCAACAAGGCCTAACGATTCACCTTCGTACAAATTAAAGCTAACATTCTCAACGGCTTTTACAGTTCCAAGGCTAATATCAAAGAAGATGTTTAAATCTTTTATTTCTAAAACTTTTTTTCTGTCCATACTATCTACCTCTTAACTTTGGATTTAAAATTTCGTCAAATGAGTAGCCTACAAAAGTGAAACTGATAACAAGTAAAATAATTGCCATCCCTGCTGGGACAAAGTACCACCAAGCACCAATACTTACTGCTCCATTCACAAATGCACCATTTAATATTTGACCCCAACTTACTGATAATGGATCACCTAAACCTAAGAAACTCAATGAAGCTTCTGCTAAGATACCACTAGATGTTGCAAGTATTGTTTGAGCAAATATTACTGGGAAGACATTGGGTAACACATGTTTGTACATAATGTATAAATTACCTGCACCAATTGATCTTGCGCGCTCAATATATGGTCTCTCACGAATTGACAAGGCTTGAGATCTTACAAGTCTTGCTGTTCCTGTCCATCCTGTGAAACCAATAACTAAAATAATATTTCTAATATTTGTGCCCATTAAAGCTGAAAGCACCATAATCAATGGTAACTTTGGAAGTACCATCATACCATCTGTTAATCTCATAAGGATTTGATCAATCTTACCACCAACAAAACCAGATGTTAAACCAATCGTCGTTCCAACAAATATTGATATAAACGCTGCAGAAAAACCAACAATCAGAGATGTTTTTGTACCACTTATTATCGCTCCAAACAAATCTCTTCCCAAGTGATCTGTACCAAACCAAAACTCAGTACTTGGCTTTGCTAGCATAGGTCCTTTGGCTACATCAATTGCAGAATAGGGAAATATCTTTGGTCCGAAAAATGCAATAATAAAGAATATTACCAACATAATAAAACCAAGTGTACCTATTTTATTACTAAAGAATGTTTTTGTAACTCTCTTAAAGTTACGAATTCGAACTTCTCTTTTGTCTTTTCTTAAACTTTTCTTATCTACCATGTGACCTCCTATTCATACTTAATTCTTGGATCGATGTACATGTAGACAATATCAGCTAAGAAGTTTGCTGTTACAACCGCGAAACTCGTTATGATAAATGACCCTTGTAATAGTGGGTAATCTCTAGCAGTTAATGCTTTTAGAAGCAATGTACCTATACCAGGCCACGTAAAAACTGTCTCTGTTTGTATCGCACCTGATACAATAAAACCTAGAGAAGTTGCTATAACAGTAACCATTGGAAGCATAGCATTTGGTAATGCGTGTTTTCTAATGATATACTTTCTATCAAAACCTTTTGCTCTAGCTGTGTTAATATAATCTTCTGTAAATACATCAAGAAGCGAACTTCTCATAATCATAACGTAACTTCCAAAGATAGCTAATCCTAATGTAATCGTAGGAATGATTAAGTGATGTAACACATCAAGTATATGTTGCCATGTTGTTATTCCTCTTAAACCTGGTGTTTCCATGCCAAAGAGCGGTACCCAACCAAGTTTAACACCGAATATCACCAGTAAAACCATACCAAACCAAAATGCTGGAATTGCATATATAAATAGTGAAAATCCTAATAGTCCCACATCAATTTTCTTACCACGATGCGATGCTGCAATAGTTCCAAAGATAATACCAAAACCTATGGCAAGAGTTTGTGCACAAAGTGCCAATACTATTGTATTTGGAAGTCGTGTTCCGATAACTTCCATTACAGGTTTTCTAAATGAAAAGGATTGCCCAAAATCACCTTGTACAATGTTTTTAAGATAAACAAAATACTGCTGATAAAGAGGCAGATTTAAACCGTAGTTTTCTTTAATTTGCTCAGCAACCTCAGGATCTATACCACTTTTTACGTACATAGACGTTGGATCACCTGGCATAACTCTGAACAAAATAAAACTAATGGTTAAAACAATCCATATGGTAATTAAGCTTTGAAATATTTTTTTTGAAAAATATCTTAAATTCATGTGACGCCCCCAAATAGATTCTTGTCAAAGAAAGGGATGTCTACCTAAGTAGAACATCCTTTCAATAATTAGAAAGTATAACTTTCCTAATAATTCTTACTTAATAGGTTTTAAGTTGATGTATGTTTCATCGTTGAAGATGGTACCATCACCAGCAAATTGTACAAAACCTTCATATTTATCATCTCTGTATGCATCATAATATCCTTGATAGTATAGTGGGATATATGGTGCATCATTATATATAATTTGTTGAGCTTCATGAACAGTTTTCATACGTTCTTGATCATCAACTTGTGTAATTTGTAAATCTACTAATGCATCATATTCTGGATTAGAATACATAACTTCTTGTCGTCCACCAATTTGATCTGTATGAAGTACTGTTAAGATAAATCCTGGATCATAACCTGGCGTCCAACCCCAAATATACATATCAAAATCAGAGAATGATTCAGAGTCTAATTTCATTGTTGCACCAAGAGTCGCACTATCCATAGGCTCTATGATTAGACCAACACCAATATCTTCTAACCATTTCACGATGAAAGGCATAGAATCTCTATAGTGCCATGCGTAACCATTTGTTAATAATGCAAATCTAAATAACAATTGTTCGCCTTTATCATTCACTCTAACTTCTACTTCACGACCTGAAAGATCTACAGTTTCAAATTTATTAAAACCTTCAGCTTCAAGTAAAGCAATCGCTTTTTCAGTATTGTATTCATGAGGAATGTCTAAATGCCATTTACCAGCTGACTTTGGTACCAATGTAGAACCTGCATAACCTACACCTTTAAGTACATTATCAACAAGTACTTGCTTATCTAAAGCAAAATCAATCGCTCTTCTGATATTTGTATTTAATAGTAATGGATTACCTTTAGAAGCAGGATCATCCCATGAGTTAATACCAAGCTCGGTAAGTTTAGGTTGCATATTCTTAAGAACAACTACATTTGCTTCTGTTTCTAAAGCTGTAGCTTGCGTACCTGATGGACTAAACATATCAAGTGTACCCGCCTTAAACGCTTGGAACATTGTATCTGAATTTTCAAATAAAATATAAAGTAAACCATTTACATGAGGTACTTGACCCCAGTAATTATCATTTCTTTCATACTCTAAATCAGTATTTTGAGGATTAAACTCACCAATTAATTTCCAAGGACCCGTACCTACTGGTGTTAGGTTTGTGAAGTTTAACATTTCTGAAACTGACATTGATCCCCAAATATGTTCTGGTAAAATTCTAAGTGATGATAGTGGTGTATCAACAAAGTTTGATACTGAAGAGTTATTTGTGAAAGTTACTTCATACTCACCAGTTTTTTCAATCTTTTCAATCACCTTAACATCAGCTTTTCTAGCAAATGTTGCTGTTTCATCTTCCATATTGTCTAAAATTATACCAAATGTGAAGACAACATCATCAGCATCAAATGTTTCACCATCAGTCCACTGAACACCTTCTCTTAACTTGATAGTCCATACTTTACCATCTTCTGATACAGTCCAACTTTCAGCTAATCTACCCACATACTCTAAAGTATTGGCATCTTGAGTCAAAAGAGTTTCATACATACGAAGTGCATTATGATCCACTTGTTGTGTTTGAGTAAATGGATTTGTATTTGTTGGATAACCTGTGATACCTAAGTTAACAACATAAACTTCATCCGGTTCAGTTGTTTCAGTACCTGTGCCTGAACTAGTTTCAGTACCTGTGTTACTACTGCCTGTATTAACGGGATCAGTTGCTGTAGAATTACATCCTACAAAACTGAATACTAATACGAGAACAAGTAATAAACTCATAATTTTTTTCATTTAATTACCCCCTGTAATATTCGATGACATCCAATTTTATATAATTCATTTATATCAGAGAACCTCCTCTAGATATAAAATGATTAAATAACATATTTGTTACTTTACTGCCATACAGGCAGCTTTCATGCTCTGAATGATAAAAATGATCTTTAAAATTTTTTGTGAAGAAGACCAATACATAATCTCCAATCGGTGTTCTAACAATCCCACCATCATTTCTAACATTATCAAATGAACCACTCTTTGACATAATCACCGTACTTGTATGATTACTTAAATAGTCTTCATCCAAAAGTGATGGTGCCATTGATTTAGTAAACATGGATTGATATTTTTGCTTTGAAAGAATCTCAAGAACCCAATCAGACATTTCTTGACTTAAGAAATTGTTTTTTAGGAGACCTTCAAATAGCTCACCATATTCTTTAGCAGTTGTTGATCCTAAATCATCATATATTTCAAAGTTCAATTCATTATGTAATTTGGTGTTCTTAAAACCAAATTCCTTAATAGAATCATTGATCTGATCTATTCCCAAAACATCAATAATACAATTAGTTGCAGTATTGTCACTTATTATGATCATAAGAGTTGCCATATCTTCTAAAGTAAGAACCACTGTTTGAGACAAATCTTTTAAAATACCACTACCATTTATATAGTGTTCTGGTTTACATTTAACCATTTGATCTTTCTTCAAAGTTTCATTCTCTATATTCTTAGCCAATGCAAGTAATATAAAGGTTTTTATGCAACTTGCAGTTTCATAAACAAGTTCCTCATCCTTGGAGATAATACCCTTACCATCACTACAATAGATCGCATATTCTCCACTAAAACCTGCCATTATCTGCTCCACTCGATTAATTAAACTGAAATTAGATTGGTCCATGCTTTTTTCTCTCCTTGATAACAAACAGCTCTAAAAGAAACAATTTCATCTGTTAAATCTAGATTTTTACTACAATAGATTGTACATTCTCTTAATGCATTGTAAGTCATTATCTCTACATCTGAATCTGTAATAATTTCAATATGTTTTCCATCCACTTTTATTTCATCAATCATTGCACCAGTACTGCTATAGTAGTTGCCTAATTGAATAGCTTTTAAAGGTTCAAGACCATCTTCTATCACAATAAAACCTCTAAAATACATCACCTTTCCATCAACTTGATAAGAATGTGAATCATCGACAGCAGTACATTTCAAGTTTCTATCTCTAAGTAATTTATCAAAATAGTCTGACGCATCACTATCTGCTTTTGAATTAAAAACTTCAATTCCATCATAATTTTTTAACTTCATTAACATTTCTAATGGAATCAAAATATTTTTGGGGTGGGCAATGAAAACCATGTTTCCCTTTGATTTTAAAAGATCGATGAAATTTTGAACTTCTTCTAACTTTGTATAAAATAAACTTTTATACGTGTTGTCATTGTCTTCAATGCTTGTATGACCATTATTTAATGTAAGTAAATGAAAATGATATCTTTCATCCAAATCAAGATAGCAATTGTATTCACATCCATCTAAGTGTTCATCATCCTTTTTATAATATATTCGATGATCAGTAATGGCTATAAAATCGTATCCATTATCTTTGTATAGTTTTGACAGTGAGCTTACATCAAACTCTCCATCTGATCGAGTTGTATGACAATGAACATTGCCTTTTCTTTTTTCTATAAATTTAATAGGATCTCACCAGCTCTTTTAAGTGCTTTACCTTTCTGAAGTGCAACACTTCCATTTACGATGACATATTCAACTCCGATAGGAGCCGCTATTGAATGATCATATGTGGCCTTATCAGCAATTGTGTTTTTATCAAATATTGTGATATCTGCATGATAGTTTAATTGAATTGAACCCCTATTTTCAAGTCCCATTAGTTTTGCTGGTAGCCCAGTCATTTTGTAAAGAGCATTTTCTAAACTCATCCATCCTAACTCTCGGTTTAACTTAAGATATCTTGGAAAAGTACCAAAACTTCTTGGATGTGGCATACCATCAACTTCATTTGGATTTAAGCTATATGCACTACCATCACTAATGACTGCGCAGTCTAATCGCCTAGCGATTTTATAAACATCTTCTTGAGCCATTGTAAAACGTATAGTTGGCACATCACAATTTAGATTTTCTAGCAAGTAAATCACAGTTTCAGGTTCAGAAACCTTTAGTAACTTACTAATTTCACGTATCGATTTTCCATCACCTTCTGATATCAGACCTTTTGTAGAAACTACAACAACCCTGTCTAATCCCATTTTGTAGCTGTTGTCAGCTTCAATGCCTTTAATAACAGATTCTCTTTCATGTTTAAATCGATACATCATCTTTTCTGTCCCACCATCATGGACCCAATTGGGTAACACTGCTGACAATCCTGTAGCTGATGCAATGTAAGGATACTGTTCAAAGGTAATATAAACCCCTCTTTTAGAAGCTGAATCTATTATATTTAGTAGTTCTTCTGCTTGATGCCATGAACCATATCCGAGTTTCAAATGAGAGATATGTACATGAGCACCAGAAGTCTCACCAATTTCAATAAGTTCTTTTACTGCACCAAAAACATTTACGTTTTCATTTCTAATATGAGCAGATATTAACTTATTGTGTTTCTTAACAATTTTAGCAAGCTCTATGTATTCCTTTGTATTTGCAAACATTCCTGGTGCATATGCCATACCAAGTGATAAACCATAAGCACCTGATGAAAGTTCTTTATCCAAAAGAGTTTTCATCTCATCTATTTGTGATTCTGTTGCAACCACATCTAAATCTCCAACAACTGAAAGTCGCAAAGGTCCATGACCAACAAGTCCTGCCCAATTGATACTCATAGGTCTTTTAAACTTCTCAATAAATGTTGTGATTGACCTTGAATCATATTCGGTTAATTCGAGATTTTTTTCCTGTAATTCCATACCTCTATTGGTATATGGAAAATATGAGAAACCACAGCAGCCTGTTAATTCTGTTGTCACACCCTGATAGAGTTTGCTATCATTTGTCGGATGCAAAATAAACGAGATATCTGAATGAGTATGCATATCGATAAATCCAGGAGAAACAACACAACCTTTTGCATCTATGATTTGCTTACCTTTAAGATTCTTATCTAAAGCTTTTATAATGCCGTCAGTTATGCCAATATCAACATTCAAAGTTTGATTGTCTGTTATGACTTCACCATTTTTTATTACTAAATCATACATTGACTCCACCTTATACTTCTTAATAACATCTACCCTTTTACTCTGGCAGTCTTCTTAGTAACATCTTAAAAAAGTTTTCTCCATAGACTTTTCTTATAACTACATCACTGTAACCTCTAGATTTAAGATTGTCTGAAATCAGTTCTAATTCTTTGTAGTTTATAACATCATGTTTCTTACCATCGTTATAATACAAATCACAAAAATCGAAACCAAATCCTACACAATCTTCTCCACCTATTTTAATGAAATGATCAATATGATCGCAAAGTCTCTCAAGTGTCTGTTCCTTGTCATCTACTATAAAAGTATAAGCATTAACGCCAATCACACCATGTCTTCTGGCAATGGTTTCAATTTGAGCATTTGTTAAGTTTCTTGGAATGTTATTTAACGATCTAGAATTTGAGTGAGAAGCTATTAATGACTCATTTGTATACTCAATTACATCTTCAAAACCTTGGTCATTTAAATGACTGACGTCTATGATCATGCCTAATTTTTCAGCATATTCAACAACTTGAATACCAAATGGTGTTAAACCACCTCTAATTCCTTCTCGAGGATTTCTGAAATAGCTGCCATCTGCAACATAATTTCTACGACTCCAAGTTAAGCCAATCGCTCTAACACCTAAATCATAAAATACATTTAAGAAATCTATATGATGCATAATTGGTTCTAGACCTTCTAGAGATAGCAAAATACCTATCTTATCTGATTGCATCACATCTTCTAAATCCGACTTAGTGTATACCATCTGAAATGATGATGACAAATCATTTTTTATTGCCTGAATTTGTTGCAATGCTTCAGAGAGGGCCATTTCAATTCTGTCTGTTTCAACAAAAATCGCAGCAATTACAAGCTTCACTTTTGCAGCATTGAAATCTTCAAGAAACAACCTGTCCAACACATTTTTTTCGCCTTTTTTTCTACGATTGTGTACAATGCCTCCAAGATCTAGATGCGCATCAATTGTAAAATTATATAATGTCTTTTCCTCTGGTTTTAACAACATAAATAACATTTCTCCATATCTTTAAAAAATCACTTAATTTGTAGTAGCGTTTAACATCTCTTTCTGTTTTTGATGCAGGATCATTCACAATTACATAAGGCTCTTCTTCCTGAGCAAAACCTCTAATGACCATCAAGTGGCCTTCTGGGTATGCTTGAGGTGCACCGCTTATAATTTCTGGTGTTTTTACAGAAGCAACAATTGGTATGCCTCTTTGAATATAATGAATCAGCTTTGCCACATCATGACAGTAATCTACATATGCTTCAAATTCACACGCGCCTGCTAATGCAACATTGTATGCCCAATTTCCATACGTATCCGAAGAATTATCATAACAGTTTCTTGCGACATCGATAGCATTCATTTCAAAACCATAGTAATTAAGTACCATTGCAAGTGCTGTAGGTGAACAAGCTATTATGCCAATGTCATGTATAAGCATCTGAGATACCATAGGTACTTCAAGATCTATATTCAAGACCTCTGTTAGCTCCATTGATTTGCTCTGTTCTATTGCTATAAATAAATCTTGAACAATTGGACTGTCATCACTTTCAGACTTTCTAGTGATTTCAAATGCAATCTTGCACATCGTCATTGGATTTTCAGAAATAACCTCATCAATATCCATTATGACATCTTCGTAATTCTGTTTTGGCACACTACCACGACTATAACTTTTACACCATTTACCATAACTCATCCACGGCGACCATTTTTCTTTTGATTTCACCTGGATAAAAACTTCCACATAACTACCAACTTCAACTAAAGCATTCCATGAAACAACCATTCTATTTGTTGAAGGTAGAGTAAGTTCTTGTGACTCAAATCGTCCTTTTATCATACCTTCTTCGATCTTATAACCATCATGGTATATCATCTGACTTAAGTTGGCTTTATCTTTTATATCATTTAATTTATAAACTAACATATTTATCCCCTCATCATAAACATTTGCAAAATACATGCCATTTATGCGAATTGTTGAATAACAACAGAATCTTCTGATTATTTAGAAAACAATTCCGTATTTGCGGAACGAATTATCTGTAAAATCTTCAAAAGTGTTGCAATATCTCATTCCGCATTTAAGGAATAAAGCAAAAAAAATAATAAGTATTTGAGTATGCACTACTCAAACACTTATTATAACTGGATTATGCATTCTCCGTATTTACGGAATTTTGCGTTCTTTAATTATTTTCAGTCGTTCATAAAGCTTTGTTTTTTTTATGTCTAGTATTTCCATGGCAGATTCTTTATCACCGCCAGTGTACAATAACACTTGTTCAATAATATCTAACTCTGTATCTATTAAGACATCTTTCAATGGTTTTAAGAAGAAGTCTTTATTCATATAGTTACGTTTAACAACTTTAATGTGAATATGATTCCCTACAATGATGTCTTCTTCACAAAGGTTAACAGCTCTCTCTAATACATTTTCTAGTTCTCTAACATTACCAGGCCAAGTATAAAGTCTGAGTTTTTCAAAAGCATCTGGAGACAGTTTTTTTTCTTGAACACCAACATTTTCGCATACTTTGGGCAACAGATAAGAAACCAACTCATAGATATCTTCAACCCTCTCTCTTAAAGGTGGTTGTATAATTGGAAAGACATTAATTCTATAATAAAGATCTTCTCTGAATGATCCATCATTTACATCTTTCTCTAAATTTCTATTGGTAGCCACTATAATTCTTACATTAACTTGAATTTCCTTGTCTCCACCAACTCGAAAGAAAGATCTATTCTGTATCGCTTGTAAAAGCTTAACTTGCATATTCTTAGACAAATCGCCAATTTCATCTAAAAACAATGTCCCCCCATCAGCTAATTCAAAGTAACCCTTCTTTCCTTTGTTACTTGCACCAGTAAAGGCACCTTTATCATAACCAAACATTTCACTTTCAATAAGTGTTTCTGGAATTGAATTTAAGTTTACCTGAATAAATGGTTGCTCATTCAACTCAGAAGCATCATGAATAGCCTTTGCTAATATACTTTTTCCTGTACCACTTTCTCCAAGAATAAGAACATTTGATTTAAAACAACTGGCTTTATAAGCAAGTTCCTTTACCTTCATCATACGTTTACCAGAGCCAATAATGGTTGTGAATAAGTGGTCGTATTTCTTTATATCATCCAATTGGGCATTGGCCATTTTTAGTTTCTTGAAGGCCAGATTTCGTTGGGTTTCTGCGATTTGAATTCTTGACATATCGTTCATCAAAAGATATGCACCAATAACTTTATTATCTCTTATAATCGGGTTTAAGGTTGATAGTATGCCGATTCCATTGATTGTACCATTCTTCCTTTGATAGCTGATTTCCTCACCTTTTGCACAAACTAACAAATCATGAATTATCTCTTCTTCTTCATGATAATAATTAATATGATTCTTATGAATGGTCATCTCTTGACTGCCTTTGACTTTTTCATAATAAGTTTTTCCAGTCATTAAATCTTTTAAATCTTCTTTCCAAATAGTATATCCACCCATTTGATAAAACTTAAAGGCCTTTGTTTTTCCATCTAAAATCACAATATGGTTAAAGTAGTTATTAAAATAGTAACGATAGTTTTCACCATGAACAGATATCTCAACAGAACGTTCCAAATAGTCTATTTTTGACACGAACTCAACTCCTAAGAACTTATCATCCATAGTAAATGTATCCAAAGTTCTATCAGGATGTTTCAACTTTGATTTACCTTTAACACCTGTTTTATATTGTCCTACAGCCAATAAGGATGTGCCTTTTTCTATACTTAGAAGGTCAATACCAAATGCTCTTAAATCATCCCTATTTATACCGCCTTTATCTGCACCAAAAGCTGTATAAGCCATAATAACAATATCCCCTTCATTAAGGGTACCTGAGGCATGATCCCATAAGCAATTTCTCTTAGCACCTAACATTTGTCTAGCTTTCGCATTGTATCTCATGATGGTGCCATCTTCATCGATGGCAATTAGTCCTTCACTCATTTCATCTACAAAGTCTTTTATCTCTAGTCTGTTCAATTTGCCACCCCCCTTACATGTAAATATAGCACTAAATTTAAAGATTCGCTACTATAATGATTGGCATCATAATTGCATTAAATTATAGAAAAAAGGAGAATGATTATGAATCTATTATGGGATAAATGCGACACCGTAAGGCTAGCAGAAAAATACGGTACACCTCTCTATGTCTTATCAGAATCGAAAGTTAGAGAAAAATGTCAGATTATACAGAAAAGTTTTCTAACAAAATATCCAAACACAAAAGCTGTTTATGCTTCTAAAGCTTTTTTAACCACAGCAATGTGTAAGATTATCGATCAAGAAGGTCTTGGTCTTGATGTTGTTAGTGGTGGTGAATTGTATACCGCTATTCAAGCTGACTTTCCAATGAATATGGTTGAGTTTAATGGTAACAACAAAACCGTAGACGAATTAGAACTTGCCGTTGATTATCAGATTGGAAGAATTATTGTTGATAATGCTTTTGAATTAGAGTGCCTTGAGGAAATCTGTAGAAAGAAAAACAGAACAATGGATATTTTATTTAGAATTGTTCCCGAAGCAGATACCGACACCCATGAATACATTTCAACAGGACATAAAACATCTAAGTTTGGCGTCAACCTTTTACCAGAAACCATTTTCAGCATTATCAAACAGGCCCATAAAAGTGATTATGTCAACTTCAAAGGTATTCATTTCCATGTAGGTTCTCAATTGCATGATAACAGCAGTCATGTAAATGCCATTCACAAAACATTGCACTTAATTAAAGACCTTAAAGAAAAGCATATTGAGGTGGAAGAATTAAATATTGGTGGTGGATTTGGTATATTCTACACTGAAGAAGATACTGTTAAACCATTAGATTATTTCATTGAACCCTCTATGAATACTATAGAAGCTTATTGTAAAGAACACAAATTGAGCAGACCAATGGTCATCATTGAACCAGGAAGATGGATTGTTGGTGAAGCAGGTATTACCTTATACAAAGTTGGTGCGATTAAAACCAATGGTGGTAAAACCTATGTCAACGTAGATGGCGGTATGAGTGACAATATCAGACCATCGTTATATCAGGCAAAATATTCAGCTGACATCTGTAACAAAATCTCTGATAAAAAGACAGATACAGTTACAATCTCAGGAAAGTTCTGTGAATCATCAGATATACTCATTAAAGATATCCAATTACCGAAAGCTATACCTGGAGATATTTTAGCGGTTTACAGTACTGGGGCATATACCTACTCTATGGCGTGCAACTATAATAAACAGCCTATACCTGGTGTTGTTCTTGTTTCAGAAGGCAAAGATTATCTCATGGTTAAAAGACAAACTTATCCTGATTTAATTAGAAATGAACTGATGCCAGCGCATTTGGAGGTAAAATGAAACCTAACAAATTAAATGTCGGTGATAAAGTAGCTGTTCTAGCACCAGCATCGCCGTATGCACATGAGGATTATGACCGAATTAAAAACAATATTGAAAAGATTGGTCTTAAGGCAGAACTCTTACCAACGTGCTATCTTAGTCACGGACATTTTGCAGGTACGGATGAGGAACGATTACAGGATCTTCATCAAGCATTTGCAAATGATGAATACAAGGGTGTAATTTGTTTAAAAGGTGGTTATGGTACACCTAGATTGTTAGATAAAATTGATATGAACCTCATCAAAAATAATTTCAAACCTTTTGTAGGTTACTCAGATATCACAGCCATACATATGGCATTAAATAATCTAGACTTGGTTACATTTCATGGTCCTATGGCATCGTCAAAACTCGATGATGATTATACAATTGATTACCTTAAGCAAGTATTACTGGATAATAAACCTATTTGTATTGAAAACCCAGACAATGAAAAAATCGATGTTCTTGTAGAAGGAAAATGTACAGGAAAAATTGTTGGTGGCAATCTTTCATTACTGATTTCTACATTAGGTTCACCATATGAAATTGATACCAAAGATAAAATTCTTTTTATTGAAGAAGTCAATGAACCTATTTATGTTATCGATAGAATGCTTACAAGTCTCAATTTAGCAGGTAAGTTTAAAGACTGTTTGGGTGTTATTCTAGGTACATTTACAGGCTGTCTATCCGATACTGACAAAGAGGATTTAAGACTAGAACAGGTCATAAAGGAAATCATCTTGCCACATAATAAACCTACTATTAGGAATCTAAGAGCAGGACATAATTTTCCTCAACCAACCATACCGCTTAATGTGATGGTTACTCTTGATACGTCTAAAGAGAAATTACAATTCGAAGAAAGTGCGATGTTATGAAACTAATAGATAAAATAACAAAACAACTAAATGATAATTATGCTTTTGTCATTGACGGTCCAGAATACATAGCCGTCAATGAACATAATAGCTTCAATCCTGCAAGTACTATCAAATTGTATATATTATATGCTGCTCTCATTGCAATGGATGAGAAAAAAATTCATAAGGATGATTTAATCACTCTTCCCGAAGATGAAATTGTCCCTGGAGCTGGTGTTATTCAAATACTAAATAACCGCGCTTATACCGTACATGATTTACTTACACTAATGATTGCTTACAGTGATAATACTGCTACCAATATCATGTTAGACGTTTTGTCTATAGGGTATATTCAAAACATCGTTGAATCATTAGGCTTAAAAGAAACCTTTGTAAGAAGAAAACTTTACCATATGATTCCTGGTGTTTTTAATGCATCTTCTGCAAGTGATTTAAATGTTCTCTTACATCATATATATGAAGGTAATAATATCAGTCCTGAAATGTCCAAATATGCATTAGATATGCTAGCCAAACAGCAATATAAAAATATTGGACAGCATCTTCAAGTCTGTGCAAGATGTAAAAACATCATTTCAGATAACACCTGTACTTGTGGTCTTTATATGGGAGATGTTGATCCAATAATGGTTCCTGTTTACTCTAAGTCTGGTGAAATTACAGGACATATTCACGATGCAGGGATTATTATTATAAACAATCAGCCTATTTACGTTACTATTCTAACGAGTGATCAAAAGAATAATCCTGAAACAAAAACTGTTCTAGGAAAAATTGGCCTTATTATCTACAACCACTATAAGGAGCATTCATGTTAAGAGATACACACTTAAAAATAAATATTGATCATTTAGAGCAAAACATAAAATCTATTAAAAACTATTGTCAAGATACAACTGTTGGTGCTGTATTAAAAGCCAATGCCTATGGTCATGGTTCTAAGTATATTGCTAAGTCTCTTTATGAAATGGGGATAAATACTTTTCTAGTATCTACTCTCCTTGAAGCTATCGAACTTCGACAAGAAAGTAAAGACTATAAAATCATCATTATGGGACACACACCAGATGCTTATTTAAAAGAGATCATAGCTTATGATATAATCCCAACTATTTTTACTTATGAACAAGCAAAAATACTGAATAAATTAGCAACAACTCCCATTTGTATACATCTAAAAATTGAAACAGGTTTTAACAGACTTGGAATGCAAATCAACGACAAAATAATTGATGTCATTAAGGAGATTTCTAAACTTAAGAATATTTTTCTAGAAGGTGCCTTTACGCATTTAACTTTGAAAAATAGAGAGAGTGACTTAGAGCAATTTAACAAGTTTCAAGATTTAATGAATCAACTTGAAGAAGAAGGCATTACGATTCCAGTTAAGCATGTTTGCGATAGCATTGGTATGGTTTTACATCCTGATTTTCATTTGGATATGGTACGAGTTGGTGCACTGATCTACGGACTCGAATCTGAGGAAAAAGGTGTGCTTGATATAAAGCCAATCTTAAGTTTTCACACCAAACCATCACATATCAAAACCATTAGAAAAGGTGAATCCATCTCCTATGGTAATCGATGGGTTGCTCAAGAGGATACAGTCATTGGCACACTACCCTTTGGCTACTCCGATGGCTATCCTAGAAATATGTACAGTAAAGGAAAAGTTCAAATCAGAGATCACTTTTACCCTATCATAGGTGTTATTTGTATGGATCAGTGTATGGTTATGCTTGATGATACCATTACATTAAATGACGAAGTTCATATTATTAATGAAAACATGACTGTTGAAAATGTTGCCAGAATTGCTGAAACTAATAAAAATGAAATTGTCTGTCGATTTACTGCTCGTGTGCCACGTGTGTACATCAAAAATCAACAGATAATTCACATAGAGAATGGACTAATTAAATGAAACTAGAAAAAAGAGTCAATGAAATTTTTGAGGATATGGTTGCAGTCAGAAGACATCTTCATAAACATCCTGAACTTAGTAATGAGGAATATAAAACACAAGAGTTCATCATGAACTTTCTAAAGGAATTGGACATAGAGTGCCAACCTTGTGCAAATACAGGTGTTGTTGCGACTATTGGAAAAAGTAGGCCTTGTATAGGCATAAGAGCAGATATTGATGCACTTCCTATTCAAGAAATAAATGACATCAACTATAAATCTACAAACCCTGGTGTCATGCACGCTTGTGGCCATGATGTACATACAACCATTCTTCTAGGTACAGCAAAAATACTTAAAGAAATGGAAAAAGAACTTCAAAATAGTGTGAAACTCCTGTTTCAACCTGCTGAGGAAACAACTGGTGGGGCGTTACCTATGATTCAAGAAGGTGTACTTGAAGGTGTCGATTATGTTATTGGACTTCACGTCATGCCCTACCTTGAAGTCGGTCAAGTTGAAGTCAAACACGGCCAACTTAATGCAGCTTCTAATGGCATTCATATCAAAATAAAAGGTCAGTCAGGTCATGGTGCTTATCCTGAAAAGGGTGTGGATAGTATCATGGTTTCTGCAAACTTACTCACAGCTTTACAAACAATTGTGAGTAGAAATACATCTCCCCTTGATTCAACAGTGCTTTCATTTGGAACCATTCATGGTGGACAAAAGGCAAATATTATTTGTGATGAAGTCAATTTAAAAGGTACATTAAGAACATTAACACCTGAATCGAGAGCATACAGCCTAAAGCGTATTAAAGAGATTACCAAACACATTTGCCTTGCACATCAAGCAGATTATGAGATTAACATTGAAGAAGGATACGAGCCTTTGATTAACGATAATGACCTTGTTGATTACATCAAAGAAACACTTGAAAACGACTTTGATATTGTTCATAAAGACAAACCTAGTCTTGGTGTAGAAGATTTTTCTTATTTTTCTAACAGAGTTAAAGGGGCTTTTTATCACCTAGGATGCAGTAATCATCGATCAAATTCTTTGCATCAAAATGATTTTGATGTAGATGAAAACTGTATAAAATCAGGTATCCTTAGTCAAGTTAAACTGGTTATGAACATGAAAAGAGCAGATTAATCTGCTCTTGTATTTTTTCTATGATTTTTAAAAGCATACATCTTTTCATCTGCAGATTCCACAAATTCATCCACTGTTATCTCATCTGTATAACATGAAATACCATAACTCAAACTCACTTGATAGGATCTTTTTTTACTTTTATTGAACATCTCAATATTTTCATCCAATCGTTCCAACATATCATACACTTCTTCATCATTGCCATTTGGAATAACCGTTAGAAACTCATCTCCACCTAAACGCATGGAATAGCTATCATTTGAAGCTACACAATTAATCATCTGAACAGCATCCATAATCAGTTGGTCTCCCATTGCATGACCATGAGTATCATTTATTTGTTTTAAGTCATCCACATCAAAGTAGATAATGCATAAACATGAATCACTGTTCTTTGCGAGTTCAAAGTCTTTTTCTAACAGTTCAAATCCCTTTTTCCTGCTATAAACACCTGTCATAATATCATGTTCAGCATATAAAATGACCTGGCCATGCATACTTTCAATTTCTTCTAACATATCATTGATACTGTGACTTAGTTCGCCAATTTCATCAACGCCTTTTACATTAACCCTTGATGCCAAGTTGCTAGTCAGTCTTATATCATTGATTTGATCATTTAAACCTATGATCCGATTAATGACAACATATCTAAACAGATAATCTAACAAGACTCCAAAGCAGATAAGAATTATTAATGTGATAATAAAATTCTCTAATTGAAATGTCTTACCAAGAGACTGAACTCTATTTTCCAAGTCAAAAGTCAATGTATAGTATGACTCATCATTTAACATCGGTATCCATACAATTGCCTGACTGATATCATTGTTGCTATAAATTAAATCATTCCTAAAACCATAGTCATTAACGACTTTTAGATCTTTTTCCAATGGCCCTGATTCAAGTTTAAATTCATGATTCAAGCGATAGGATAACTTTTCAAGATTATCTTCATTCATTGTTCTACAAAAAACCATCAATCCTTTTGGTACAGAACTCTTGTTGCTTGTATTAATCGGTGCTGATGTAAAAATAACAGCATTCTCACCTATCTCAATAAGTCCATTTTGTCCTTTAAACTTTTTAAATAGATTCAACGTTTCATCATCGATAGAATTCAGCTTTTCTCCATCAAAATGCTCTCCATAAACTAATTCATATTTATCATCCAAAATCAGAATATAATTTAATTTCATCAACTCATAGGTCTCTTTAATTAGATTTTCTTGAATAAAACTTTCATCATAAGTGTCTATGAAAGAATACGGTTGATCCCAGTTTGACCAATCCTCTAAGTTAATTTTTATATCTTCCATCTCAGCAAGCAATATTCTATTTAGTGTTTCCAATTCATTTTTAAATAATTCTACCTCTACATCCCTATAATGATCTAGTGTTATAAAATGAACAACTGTACTTACAACCACTAAAGAAAAGATGATAAAACCATAAACTATCCATCTTAATTTTCTATTTAACTTCACTATAATCTCCTTAGATACTTTATATAATATATACCAAAAAAAGCATCTATTAATCGTATATATATGAATATAACTTCATCACATGGAATTGTCACTAAAAACCAGCATAATCATTCTATTGCGTTTAATATAAATATGCAATACATTAATATCAAAATATAGAATATCAACTAAGTCACCTTGTGAAATATAGCTTTTAAGATAAGATATTACCAAAATTCTCCTTTTATATCTACCAAATTTCACCTTATAATTTTTCACTTCAATAAGCAGCTAAAAACTCTAATAACCAAAAAAAGTGTGGATAATTAATCTTAATAAGAAACTATCCACACTATTATTAACTTATCCTAACTTTCAAGAATCTTTACAATACCATGGTAGCCATCTACTTCTAAAAGATCACCATCTTTAATAATGTCCATTATACCCATCAGTCCACTTACACAAGGAATACCATATTCTCTTGCAATAATACCACCATGTTGTAAGGGTCCACCTATTTCCATTACCACACCAGCGGCATTTGTGAATATAGGTGTCCATGATGGTTCAGTGAATTTTGCTATTAGTATTTCTCCTGAGTTTAGAGGTTTCTCATAAGGCGAATGAAGAACTTTCGCTTTTCCTATGACTTTTCCAGGTGCTATTGCATCTCCGATAATATCACCATCTTTAATTTCCATCTTTGGTTTATAAATTTTACCTCTACTATCAATCACAAGAGGCCAATTATTAGATTTCATATAACCAGATAAGTTCGCTGCTCTTACAGCTCTGATATCAAAGGACTTATCCTTTTGTGCTCTATCAATCTCATCAGCTTTTAAGTCAAAAATATCATATGGTTTATCTAGTCTTCCATCACGGACTAACTGATCAGCAATTTCAAGACATATATCATGCAGTTTAGCCATGATGATGACAATCAAATACTTAGGATGTTCGCGGTATCCAAAGGTCGCTTTCATTCTTGTAGCAGCGTTAACAAATTTTTTCTCTTTTCCCTTTTGTTTAGCAACTTCTAAAAGTCTCTGGTAAGCTTCCTTTCTCTTTTCATCTACCGTTAATATATGATTGTCTTCTAGATTTATTTCAATAAGTTTATCATAAAGCATACCAACATCTTCATAAATTCTCTTTGATGCTACATCAATTTCTTTGAAACCTCTTGCTGAAAACTTGTCCATAAATTCATCAAGCATACTTAAAAAATCATTTGAGAATTCTCTTGTGTTCACTTGCTTTTTAAAATCTTCTCTTGATGACACTTTACTAAAACTTTCATCACTAGCCATCGCAAACAATAGGTGTCCCATTTCACTTGTTGGATTACCATCAAGGTCCATATTCATAGCAGACAATTCTTTTTCAACATCTTCATCTTTAAATATTTTAGCTATTTGAGCCTTGCTGATCATCCCCGTAAAAATAACTGGAGCTGTTCCCATCGCTTTTGTCATAATTGCTAATGCATCGTTTGCTAATACCGAGAAATCTCCTTTTCTAGAAAGAGTTGCGGTTTCTGCAAGGATCTCATCTGCAGTATTTTTATAACCTTCAATTGCTTTTTTATAGTTACCATAAACACCAGCTAAGGCTCCAGGAATCATAGTAAAAATTGATTTAAATATCAACTTTTTAGCTTTCTCAGTACCTTCAACTTTCCCCTCAAATGGATGAACATTCAAATCAATTGAGTCGAATATTTTCTTTATGTTTCCATCATAACTGTTGATAAATTTTAAACCATTCTTTTTACCAACAACCTTTTGAAAAGCCGTCATACTGAAATACTCTTTACCATAAATAGCAGGTGTAGAACCATTTGCCTGAGGAGTCATCATATTCATTTTTAATTCTACGAGCATATTCGCCCATAATTCCATACCCAAAACACTCATTGGTTCATCAAAACCTTGCGTAAGGGCAATTAAATCAATATAAAACCTTTTGTTTTTACCCGGTTCAGTTAATAATTCTTTAAATAGCGGAAAATGCGTTGTAATTGGTCTCGCTTGTAGTAGATATAATTTACCTTCAGATATTGCCCACTCGGTATCTACTGGATAACCATAATATTTCTCACAAAGTTTGATTAAGTCTGCCAGTGCAACTACTTGATCAGAAGTTAAAGATTCTGCAGTCTTATCACTGTTTTCTTTTTCTTCAATACCACCTTCATGGTTCAACCACAAACCAATCTCTTTTTTATTTATTTTCTTCTCGATTATTTTCTTTTCTACAACATCATATGTGTACATATCAGGTGTTACAATACCTGATACAATTGCTTCACCAAGTCCAAAACTTGAGTTAATTGATACTTCATCAAAACAGTTATTGAGTGGATTTAATGAAAAACCAACACCACTAACATCAGAGGCAATTTGCTTTTGTATGATTATCGCAATACTTGTTTTTGTTAAGTCTAAATCATTTTGCTTTTTATAAGCCATTACTCGGTAATCAAAACATGACGAAAATGCTTTGGCAACTTTTTCTTTCAAACCATCTTCTTTAATTCCTAAGTACGTTTCATACATACCAGCAAAACTTGTGCCTTCTAAGTCTTCTTCTGGTGAAGAGGATCTTACTGCATAAACTGGTCCAGATACCGAACCCAATGCGCTGTTAAATGTTTTCTCTTGTACAGCTGAGAAGACTAAGCTTTCTGCTAAGACTTTTACAGCATCACAAGTTTCTTTTGTTGGATTCTCCATAGCCAATTTAAAAGCTTCTGAGGATTTAACAGACTTTAACCATTCACTGAAAAAATCAACTGACATAACGAATCCCTCTGGTACAGGCAAACCAACCTGTGTTGTTTCCATAAGTGCTTTCGCTTTTCCACCAACTTGAGTAATCTTAGGTATTTCTTTTTCATTAAATAAATAAATCATACAAACCTCCTTAAGCTTCAACTTCTGAAATATTCTTAAAAACAGAAACATAATATAGGACTAATAAAAAAACTATGACAGCAATGAATATTGCTGATATATGAATGTCTATACGTTCAACTACAAATCCATAGATTAATGCACCAAGTGGCGCGCCACCCTTTGTAATCAAACTGACAATTGAAAATACTCGAGACATATATTGCTCAGGTGTTTCTTGTTGAACATATGTCTGCATTGGAATACCAACCAACATAAAAGACGTATAAAGTAAAAATAAACTAAAACTAAATAAGATGAAGAAGATCAGTGTATCGTTACCTAGAAACATTACTGTTGTTGGTTGAAGCATCACAGCATACAATCCAATAGAAATGCTGATGAGAATCATACCTGTAATAAAGATCTTTTTTAGTTTTCCCTCTCCAGCTACATAACCTGCAATGATACTTCCAACAAAAGCTCCTGAAAAGAGTATCAATTGTAAATAACCATAATAAGTATCTGTATAACTTAGGATTGTTCTAAAGAACATTGGTAGTACCACAGAAAACAAGGGTTGTACAAAAGCATAAATCACTAAGAAAAAAGTACATAAACTAAAAATCGTTTTAGATTGCTTAATGAAACTAAAACCTACTTTCAAATCACTCACAACAAGTTTTAAATTTATATTCGTCTTTTTATTTTCATGAGTATATTCAATAAACATCTCACTAATTGAGCTCAAAATAAAGGACAATCCATTAATTAAAAATAAAAGTGTGATACCAAATCTAACATACAATCCAACAGCCACCAAAGGTGCAATCATACCAGCTACAATTCTCAAAGCAGCAACCTTTGAATTGGCTTTACTCAGATCATCCTTATCAACGAGCTTCGGGAGCATCCCTTTACTTGCTGGATCAAACAAACCATAGAAAGCAGAAATAATTACTTGGAATACAAACAGTACAATTAAGTTCATATGTCCTAAGTAGGAGATATAGGCCAAAAGCAAAACACATAAGCCACTAATCAGATCAGATGTAACCATTATTTTTTTTCGATTTAACAAGTCTCCGATAACACCACCAAATGGGAATATAATGAGAATAGGTAGAATATACAGAAACGAAAACAAACCAATTGTTTTTGCTGAACCCCCTATATCCAAGATATAGAGTGGCATAATTAACATTTGGATACTAGAACCTAAATCGGATACAGTACGACCTGCTAACAACAAATTCAAGTTTCTGTTCATAAAACCACCGCCTTATTTGTACAGTGCCAACTTTAATTTCTCATAATAATGGTCACAGGATTTTTGTATTTCAACAATATCATCTTCGTCTAACATATCTCCTTTAATGGCAAGTGCATCTAGATACAAGCCTTTTAAAGTCCATCTTGAAATTTGAAGTACTTCTTTATAGGATAATCCTTCTTTAAATAGGGATTCATCAATGTTGTGACTATAAACCTTTTTACGCCATTCATTAAGTTGGATTTTCTTCTCAGATGTAAACAGCAAATCAATAAATTGATCTGTAAAGCTTACCATATGTGGATATTCATTCGCATACGATAGTTTGCTCTTTGTTATATTAGATAATCTTAAAAGGATGTCTGAATTATCCCAGTCTATTGTTTCTTCCATAAGTTTATTGTTTAACTCTGATATAAACTCTATCGTATAATCAAATAATTCTTGTTTGTCTTTAAAATGATGGTAGAAACCACCTTTTGAAATCCCTGCTGATTTTAAAATCTTATTAAGTGATGCTTTTTCAAATCCAAATTTTGAAAACTCCTCTAATGCCGCATTAACAACCGCTTTTATTTTTTCATTATTTATATTGATAAAATCACAACCTTTCTATGAAATCATATTTTCAAATCTAAACCGACCACATTGGTCTGTCTTTAGTATAACTCATTAATTCTGCTTTAGTCAAGAAAAACAGACTGAATCGGTCTGTTGCGTTATATTTTCACTAATTATAGTTACTTCTCCCCTTAAAATAGCTAAGATTATTACTGGAATAGCTTTTTTAGTATATAATAAAGCTAAGGAGGTACGTTATGAGAGTTCCATCTACAAAAGTTAAAAATTTTTTTGGTAAATATCTTAATAAAGTAATTGAGGGCGACGAAATTATTGTTACTAAAAATGGTAAAGGTGTTGCTAAACTTACAGCGTATAAAGATATTGTTTCATGTACGATAGGAGAAGGTGGGGAGGATTACTTCGTTAACAAACGCATCACACATGAAGAATTTCTTACAATCTCTGATAACTCAGATACTAGATATGAACTAATTAATGGTACCATCTATTTATTAGCATCACCAAGTCATGCTCATCAAATTGCAATAGGTGAACTATATGTACAACTCTATAATTACTTAGACAACAAACCTTGTATGGTTGCAAGCTCACCATATGATGTGAAGTTATACAATGATGCAGAATGCTTTGAGGATGATCCCAATGTGGTACAACCAGATATTTTAGTATTGTGTGATAAAGAAAACATCATCAACAACCGCTATGAAGGCATTCCTACTCTTGTCGTTGAAGTGCTCTCACCATCTACAAAGAAGAAAGATTTGTTTATTAAGTTAAACTTGTACTTCAACTCAGGTATTAAAGAATACTGGATTGCTGACTTAGAGAATAAGAATATGATTCTCTATTCGCTTGATACAGAGAACATTACACCTGTTAAGACAATTAAATTTGGTGAATCATTTACTTCCACATACTTTAAGGATCTAGAGATTCATACTCATAAACTACTCAACCTATTTTAATAATTACTTCAAACAAAGAAAGAACAGATCAATTATGATCTGTTCTAGTTATCATGATACTTCAAACCACTTTATTTCAGAGGCTTTCATCTTAAGCTCCATATGGCTATTCTCTAAGTAAATTATTGTATCTTGATCTAAGTCTGTGTTATTTACAACACAGTACTTACCTGTTTCAGGATAGTAATGTACATCTACATTGTAATTACTTGAATACCATTTTTCTAGCAAGTTTTCTTTTGATATAGCATACGTAATTGCTCGATGTAACAAACGATTGTTACAGAAACTATAAGGCAAACCACTAAAGTAAACGGTTCTACCCAAACCATAAGAATTGCTTGCTAAAAGAATATCTCCCTCATCCGTTTTAGCTAAAATATCCGTATCCTCAAAAGCATACATATTAAGCTTTGGTCTACCAAAATTCTTAACATCTAAATCTTTAGTTATAAAGTGATCTGATACAAGACCATGATTGTACTTATCTTTATTCAGTGTAAAACCACTTTCAAACTCAACACCTAATGCTTTGGATAATTGAATGTATTGTCCACCAAATTGAACAGCAGTAGGTTCACCCACTCCTATAAAACCTTTCCCTGAGTGAATAAACTTTCTTACTCGACTTAGAAGTAATTCATTTTTCCAATAGTCACCACCACTATAGCTGGTATTTGCATCACCACAATTAATGATGACATCTATATCATCTAATGCAGATTCATTTGAGATAATATCATCATATGAAATAAATCTAACATCGTAAGGTGCACCACTTAAACATTCTATCACACCATAATAAGCATAGTTTTCTTTGTGATAAATGGCATGATGCACCATATGTGCTCCCCATTTTCTCATATGTCCATCTGCTGTCAATACCGCCACAGTCGCAACAGTGTAAGGTGCTGTTTGATCAATATTGGATTGTATCAATCTGAATTCATCAGCTATTTCTGAAATACAATCAACAAATCCAGGGGCTTCTATGGCCAATTTTAAGTAGCCACCATAGCCAATTCTATCAATTGGTTTTCTTAAAATTGCTCTTCTTGCAACAATCCAGTTTTCTCGAGCTTCTTTAACTGGGTTACCTTCTTCATTAAATGTATCAGGGAAGAAGTAAGGTAGGAAACGACCTTCTCTATATTTTACACCCTCTACATCGCTGATCAGTCTTAGAGTTTGACCATTGCCAACAGAACCAACAAGTGCATCTAAGCCAATAGACTTAAACTCATCCATAAAAGGCTCCGTTCCAATCCAATGATCTCCTAAAAACATCATTGCTTCTCTGTTTTCCTCATGACATATATCAACAAACTTTTTAGCTAACTTAGCAACTTCTCTTCTCTGAAAAGCTTGAAAATCCTTAAACTCTTTTGTTCTAAAACGATATGAATTCTGATAATATCCTTCATCAATAATATACTCTGGTCTAAAAGAATACCCTACTTCTTCTTCAAATTGTTTTAATATATAGGGAGATACACTCGCAGAATAACCATACCAATCCACATACTTTTCACGAGCTAAATCATCAAATATTAATGTAAACTGATGAAAGAAGGTTGTAAACCTTACCACATCAACATATGGCTTTTCTCTTAAAAATTTTCTTAATCTCTCTAAGGAGTATGCTTGTGTTTTAGGCTGTCTTACATCAAAAGTAATTTGATGCTCCACATCTTTCCAATCATTAACCAATGAATTGTACATATGTACAGGATCCCACATAATATAAGCTAAAAAGCTTACTGTATACTCATGAAAAGGTGTAGGATTTTTTATGATTACCTCACCACTATCAGGATCATAAACCCATAAAGCTTTACTTAAAACTGTTTGAGTTGTTCGATCAATAACTTCCCACCATCTATAAATGTCCTCATCGTCATTAACTTTTAACATATCAGGATAAAGATGATCCATCAGACAAATTTTTAAAGATTCATCTAATGCAAGATATCGATCTGTCATGATATACATTTGCTGTACTTCATCTAAATTATTTTTAGCCCACTCATTATCTTTTCTAGTGGTATAATAGGTTGCATATACCTTACCATCTATGTTTTTTAGTTTATCTGGAAAAGTCGTTCCATCACAGTCTCTTAAGGCATCGCCTTTCCATTTCTCTATAATATTAAGTGTTTCATCTACAACATCTAAATCTGTTGGAATCGTCACTAAACCTTTTGTTATCATTTTTACCTACCTATATTTCTTATTGTAGTCATAAAGCAAATACATCAATATCACTACACCTACTAACATCGTTAACAGTCCAGTTGGACCTACATTTTTCTGTCCGATTATCACCAATAGACAGGCTAAAAGGAATAAAACAATTTTTAAAGTATTCTTCATTATCCTTTTACACCTCCTTGAGTCATGCTCAGTGTTAATTTCTTTTGTACCATCATGTATAAGATTAAAGTTGGAAGCATAATCATTACCAAGCCAGCATACATACGACCATACTCTACTGCACTCTTTTGAGCAGCCATTAGATTCATCAAACCAACAGGCAATGTTTTAGGGGCATCTTTTGCTGGCATCAATGTTAATGCAATGATGTACTCATTCCAAAATGCTAAGAAATTAAAAAGAATGACTGTAACAATACTGCTCTTAGCCATTGGGAACATGACATGAATCATGGTCTTAAAATCACTGGCTCCATCTATTTCGCTGGCTTCTTCAAAGTCTTTTGGAATAGACATAAAGAAACTCGTTAATAAGTAAATTGTAAACGGAAGTGCTGTTGCAGCATAAACCAAAGACAGCATTCCTAAATTATTTAGCATAAACTTGATCTCAAATACTGAAAATATTGCTTTGTCAAAACCAACTAGCATTAAAAAGATTGGTACAACAATGTAATTTACATTGATGAATAATCCTGCCATAAAAAAAGTATTCAAAAGCTTCTTTATCTTAAATTCATACCGTGCCAATACATAGGAAGCAGGTAATGCTACTACAAGCAATATCACCAGTGATAAACTCGTAACAATGATAGAGTTCATGAAAAACTCACCCATTCTCGCTTCCGTAAATGCTTCTACAAAGTTCTGATAGTGAAATCCTTGTGGTAGTGTAAATGGATTACCATAAAATTCACTATTCTCTTTTATTGAAGCTAGAAACACCCAACTTACTGGAATTATAATTGATAATGCAAAAGCCGATAATACCACATATATAAAAATTTTCATTAATCGTTCTGTTTTAATATTTTGTAGCATACAGCCTCCTAATACTCATAGTGCTCACGTTTTGTCACTTGGTTCAATGCCAGTGAGAAAACAAATGAGAATATGAAAATCACCACACCTATTGCCATACCATAACCATATGTGGAATTGGTATAAGCTTCTTTATACATATAGCTCAGGAATACTTCCGTTGAACCGTCTGGTCCACCACCTGTCATTGTTTTTACTAACAAGAAACTAATATTCACAGTACTTAATACAAAGAATGTCAAAGTCGTTCTGATATTGTTCCAAACAAGTGGAATCGTAATTTCAAAGAATTGTTTCATTCTAGAAGCACCATCTATCTTTGCTGCCTCATAAACACTCTCTGGAACAGCTGCCATACTCGACATATATATAACCATATAGTATCCTGTCGCTTGCCAAACAAGTGCAAACAACAAACTCCATATAACAATTTTTTGATCCCCTAACCACATATAACCATCCGAATTAAATAATCTTAAAAATGCATTTAGAAGACCATTACTAGGGTCATATATTGCACTAAATATTGCACTAATAACAACAATACTTAGTATATTGGGAATGTAAAATACAATTCTAAAAAAACTTTGACCTTTAATCTTCTCTCTAGTCATGATACCAGCCATAACAAGTGCTAGTGCCATTGTAAAGATACTCACAAACACCAAAAGAAACAATGAATTTTGAAATGCTTGATAAAAATTATCACTCTGGAATAGAATCTTAAAGTTATTTAATCCTACAAATTCCTTTTGTGGTGTATAACCTCCCCATTTAAACAGTGACATCTTAAATACATTGATGGTTGGTACCAGCATAAAAATTGTAAATAACAAAACTGCAGGTGTTAGACACATAAAAATAAATCTCTGCTGAGTTTTTTTCCTACTCACATTATTTCTCCCTTATAGAAAGGTGAAATGATAACATTTCACCTTCAAACTTTATTTCTTTGCTTTTCTTAACTTTTCACTAGATTCGATAACTTTTTCAATCCATTCATCTTTCGTTTTATCACCAGATACCAGTGAATTAACAGTTCCAAATAAATCTTCTGCAATATTTACCCCTTCTACAGCGTCTGTTGCTGCAAAAGAACCTACACAAGCTTTCGCGCCTGTTTCATAAATACCATAGTAAATCTTGTTATCACCCTCTAATGTATCAACAATACCCTTTACAGGCTGAACTGCATTGTACTTAGCAAAGATGCTTGCTGCTTGATCTGAGTATAAGAATGCAATAAATTCTTTTGCCATTTCAGGATTCTTAGCTGCTTTAGGAGCCCAAGCTTGTTCGAAGAATGTATATGAATATCTAGGACCATTCTCATTAAGTGCTGGTAAAGCTGTGAATCCCCATTTAAAGCCATCTGCACGAGGTGCATCTTGCATTTCTGAAATAACCCAATTACCATTCGGCATAAACAATGCTTGATTATCTAATATTAACTGTTGATTTTTTCTGAAGTTATCATTGTTTGCATTAGCTGGCACAGTTTCATGTGTATATCCTGCTAATTTATCAACAATTGAAAATGCTTGTTGAGCTTCTGGTGTTTCCCATATGCCTTCTGCATAATTCATACATTCATTGAAGAACTCAGGACCACCTGATCCATTTAGAAGTGCAAAGAAAAATGCATCATAATAACCTGCTGTTGGATAAGTAAATAAAGCAATGCCTTCTTCTTTAGCCTTATCACCTAATGCCCACATTTCATCCCAAGTTGTTGGAACAGTCCAACCTTTTTCTGTGAACAATGCTTCGTTGTAGAATAAACCACACGGACTGTAAAACATTGGTGCTAAATAAGCTTTCCCATCACCATATGGGGCAATAATTGAATTGTCTAAAAAGCCATCTGCTACTTTATCTTTAACTTTATTGCTTTCTCCTGGAACATTCATCTCAAATACAGATGATAGATCTAACATATTGTTGTCTTTAATGAAAGTTTCTGTTAATGCTGCAGGTCTTCCTACACCACAATGAATAACATCTGGAAAATCTCCAGCTTTCATACTTGGTCCAATCACATCTTCTAAACTCTTATCAGTGATTAATTCTACTTTTACATTTGGCACAGTTGCTTCAAAAGCTTTAACTGTTTCTTGCCACATTTCTGTACCGTAAGCTGATTCTAGTGCTGCGACCTTTAAAGTAACCACTTGATCGTCGCCACCAGCATCTGTAGAATCCGTAGATTCAGTTGATTCTGTAGAACCACACGCTACCATACTTAATACAAATACAAAGATACATAGTAATAAAGATAATTTTTTCATTTTCATCCTCTCCCTTTCACTTGATACGTCTATTGTAAGGATTATGTCATATTTAAGATATACTATTTGTTGTGTTAAATTTTATATATATTGCTTTATATAAAAAGCAACGCTAAAATTGTAATGACCTTACTTAAGGAGTTGAACTCCTTGAATCACAAAGAAAAATACACAAAAAATCGCAATGCAATATAGCGCTGCGATTTTTCTATTCATAATGAGACCACATTCTTAAAACTCTCACAACTTGTTTTTCTTCATTCACAATATAAACCAATCGATGTTGAATATTGATTCTTCTTGAATACATACCATCTAAATCACCAACCAATTTCTCGTAACTAGGTGGTGTAGTATTGGGATTCTCTTTCAACAAATCGACAAGTTTACGTGCCTTGTCAGATAATCCTGCTGATTTCAGTTTCTTGATATCTTTAATGGCTTTCTTGGATAATTCAACTCTATACATCTACCATTCTACCTCGTCAGCATCAACAAAATCATCATCAGGAGCATCTTTTGCTTCAGTCAGACTTTCTTTCATACCAGGAATAGACGACAGATAGAGAGTTTCAATTAGACTATTATAATCTTCTTCGCTAATAATTACGGCATTACCTTCTTTAGCATTTACATGGACAGGCTCATTAAATTTGATCGTCTGGTTTATGACATTATATATATCTTTTCTAAGATTCGATACACTTAATGTTAGCATAAAAACATCACCTCCTACTATCTTAAGTATAACGTACTTCATTACGTACGTCAACTACATGAATAATTTGCTTTCAATTGACCGTTCTTAACTCTTGACAAATTCACAAAGAGAATCATACTATTAATAAATCTATTGTTAGTAAGATTCCTGATGCAGTAAAGTTATCAAATTTACTGTATCAATTGATATTAAACGATTCTTGTAAATGTAAAAAAGTAATTTCTTATCAAAAAACAACTTTTCAAGTAAACCAGTGCTCAAAATTATACATTATTCCTTTTGTAATTCGATGGGGATTGACCATATGCTTTTTTGAATATTTGAGAAAAATAACTCTGTGATGAAAAATTGCATGTTTCAGAAACCTGAAGCACCGTATAATCCGTTGTTAACAACAACTCTTTACAGTGCTCTAACTTCTTATTATTAAGATAATTAATCACACTTATACCATATATTTTTTTGAATGAATGCGCTAAGTAATATTTATTGATATGTCCTATCTTAGATAATTGCTCTAAACTAATCTTTTCAGTAAAGTGTTTATCGATATACCTCTTAACAGTCGCACATTCTACAGTCTCAGAGTCCTCATATTTTTTTACTTTTAAATCATTTGATGATAAGAGCATTTGTAAAACAATTATATTTGTTAAGTGATTACAAATACTTACTCTCAAGTCATTTTCAATACCCAAACTCACTTCATGTAAAAGCATTTCTAAGTACTCTAAAATCATAGAACTTAGTTCATTATTTCTAACAACAGCATCGGTTTCTAAGCCATTGTATTTAGCAAATTCAAAAGATAATCCTTCTATGGCAAAAACAATGTACTCCAATGGTTTATTGGTTGTACTGACTTCTGCATGATAGGTATTTGGATTGATAATCACAATATCTGATTTATAGACATTATGCTTTTTACCTCTTAAGTTAAAGTAACCTTCACCACTTAATATATAAAAAATTTCAACAAAATTATGAGAATGTACATAGTTATTCCAGTCATTCTCATATTTTGATTTAGAAATATACAGTAGATCCATATCCTCTACTTCGTTATTCAGTTTCTTTAAATCATAACGATTATTAGCCATAATACCTCTCCTAATTTATAGACTCTATTATAAACTTTATTACAACAACAACTGACCATATAGTAAGCGGAAGTACAAACAACCACATGACTATAAAGGATACAAATGTTATAAAACGCTCTTGCAGATGCTTTGTCTGAAAGTACGAAATAAGACCGGGCAATAGTACTATCCCAACCATTAATAATACTGGCGAAATAAAATACAAGATAACATTGATAATCATTACGACTAGTAATGATATCCCAATATGCAACTTTCTCTCTAGTAAATAAGATAAAAATGATTGATCTATTAGATAGTTTTCCCATGATTCATTGAACTCTACAGTGGTACTTCCATCTTTTTTTAGTAAGACCAGTCTTTCAACGTGATTTTCAATGAGCTTCGTCATTTCCTTCATGTTCGAATGATGTTTGAATGCTAGAACAACTTTCTTGTCATGAATATCCATTTCTAAAAAAGCATTTCTAGGATTTTGAAGATGCAAGTTAGATACTTGAATATCGGAAAAACTTACTATTTTACCTTTTCTTCCAAACATTTTATACTTTATTTGGTCATTGTCTACTTCAAATGTCATTGGCCAATACTTTAGACGAATCACATTTATAAGTAGTATCCCTACCATAATCATCAAAGGTAAAAAAGGAGCCTCTGATAACATACCAAAACTTAAGACAATACAAACATACACTGCAAAACCGATGATTATAAATTCTCTTTTTGTATTTCTTCTTGATTTTAATTTTGTCATACACTGCCCACCTTACTATTTCATCTTACTGTCTATGAGGTTAATTGTCTAACATAAAATCTACATATTTAGTATGAACTCAAGCAAAATTTATTTCTCCATCTTTATATCAATGTACTCCTAAAAGCACATTTTAATGTCAATTATAAAGATTACAATCAGTAAACTTCTAACTATTTTCAATAAAAAAAGACAAATACACAAAGTACTTGTCTTCCTCACTATTTATTCATTTTATATCCTACGCCCCAAACCGTCATAATATATTCAGGTTTTGAAGGATCAAACTCCAACTTTTCTCTTAAGTTCCTTACATGAACGGCAATAGTTGGAATACCTTGATCAGAATCATAGCCCCACACCTTCTGGAATATTTCCTCTTTTGTAAATATCTTATTCGGTGTTTGTGCTAAAAGCAGTAGTAAGTCATACTCTATTTTAGTCAACTCAACAGGGGTACCATTCATAAAAACTTCTCTACTCTCTGTTTTTACTAGTAAACCTCTAACTTCAAGTTGATTCTCACTTTTTTCATTGACTTTAAGTGTTTGATAACGCAGTATATGTGCCTTTGCTCTAGCTACTAGTTCTGCTGGACTAAAAGGTTTTGTGACATAGTCATCTATCCTTAAACTGAATCCTCTGATTTTATCTGTTTCTTCCTTTTTAGCAGTTACCATAATAATTGGCTTATCAATGGTCAAGCGAATTGTCTTTGCAATGTCAAAACCACTCACCTCAGGAAGCATAACATCTAGTATATAAAGATCAAAGTCTTCTGAAATGGCCTTTTTCATGCCCAAAGCACCATTACTTATTAGTGTGACCTCAAAGCCAGCCAATTCAAAATAGTCTTTTTCCACTTCACCAATGGTATGATCATCTTCAATAATTAAAATTTTATTCATCTAATCCTCCTCTATTGGTAAACGAATTTCTACTAAAAAGTACTTACCTGATTCTGAATGAATGTTAACCTCACCTTGATGTTTGTCTACAATGGTCTTAACAATCGCAAGTCCAAGACCAGAGCCAGAGTTATTAGGATCTCTTGAGCTATCACCTCTTCTAAATGATTCCATTAAATCATTTGGATCATCAAGCTCTACACCTTTACCATTGTCTCTAACAGAAATCACGGCATAACTGTTCTCAAACCTCAATTGTACCTTTATCTCCAAATCTTCTTCAGCACCATATTTAACACTGTTGTTAATGAGATTCATCATTACTCGATGAAAACGTTGAATATCAATAAAAACATGATGGTCACTCCTATTAGCAATATAATCGAGTTTAACATCAAAATCATATTTAAGTTCATCTATTACATCTTGTAAATAATCATTGATGTTGATGCTTCCAAAATTATATTGATTGGCACCAACTTCTAAATCAGAATATACATTCAGTTCATTAATCATATTATCTAATGAATAAACTTTACTGATAATATTGTTTACATACTTCTTTTTCTTTTCATCATCTACAACATATCCATCTCTTAATGCTTCTGCGTGAGCTCGGATAGATGCTAGTGGTGTTTTGGTATCATGTGAGATTCTAGCAAGAAACTCCACTCTCTTTGCTTCTATATCTTCACGAATTTTTTGATTTTCTTCTAAAGTTTCAGCCATATCATTGATCGCTGAATTGATGGTATGAAGTAGTTTTCTTTCATCCAATTCAGGCAAACGTTTTGAAAAATCGTCGTTTTTATAGGATTGCATAACCGTCATTATGTTTTCTACAGGTCTTGAGGATTTTTTTATGATAAAATATGCAAAGATTATATTGATACCCATCATAACAACCACGACACCCAAAAGGTTATTGCCAAGTGTTTTCATCACTTGAAAAGGAATATTGCTGTATTTATAGATTATATACAAACTACCTTCTTCATAGTCTTGATACCTAAAATCAATTTGCCTTAGGATAACATAACCTGTTTGAATAACTAAGTTTTCATTGGTATCTTTTTTAAACTCACCATACTCAGGTAAATAACTTATATCTATGTCTTTAAAATCTTCTTTGAACTTTTCTAAAACCTCATTTTCTAAATCATATAAAGGTTGAATATTATCACCTTTTCTTACAATGACAAGTGTATCTTCTGCTCGTATTTCACTTTCAGGTTTAAATAATTGAAGTTGCTTTTTTAAAGGCTCTAAATCCTCATAATCAGGTTCCTCAGCTGCCCATATGTTTATAACTCTTGTCGCTTGTTCTAACAAGGAATTACCATAGTTTCTTAAAGGATCCGCATCTCCCGATAAAAACTGTGTGACATTATCCCCATATTGAATATATAGAAATAGGAAGAATAAAAGCATCGGTAAAACAAGCGTCAAAATCCACGCTACAAATCCCCTTAAGACAATATTATGTCCAAACTTAAATCTTCCTCTCATATTTCCATCCTTACTGAACAATTACCTCTGTACCATTAGTGACATATTCCTTACCATAAACAATCACGGGTTGTTCTTTACTAAGCTCACTTTTAACAGCGATTGTCTCACCTCTTAATGAAAGTACTTCCACAACATATTTCTCTGCTATACCTTCATTTACAGTATACACGAAACTCTCACCATTTTCCTGTAATAATGCTCTACTTGGTAACCAAAGTCCTAAAGAGGCATCTGAAGTTTGTATCCATAGCTCTGTATACATACCTGTTCTAAGTTCCTCTGAACTCCCGTCCAAAACAATCTCTACTGGGTAAACACCTGTTTTACCACTGATTGACACAGTAGAAACATGACCCTTAAAAGTCTTTTCTAAAGTCGGTACATACACTTCCACACTTTGATTTTCTTTTACATCATTGATGTACTTAGAAGGGATGTTTGCATCGATTTTATATGCATCAACAACCTCTATCACCATACCATTTTGAGTCGTTGCAAACATATTTTCTATAATCGTACTTGATGTAATGATACCCGATACAGGCGCTTTAATCTCATAATTATCACTCATAGAATCAAAAGTATGTTTTGTAGAGTTATAAGTCGTCAATGCATTCTGATAACTTATCTTCGCATTGTCATAACTCATCTCTGCACCATCTAATTGGGCTTTAGATGAAATACCATTGTCAAATAGTTTTCTAGTATCTTCTAATTGAGTCAGTGCATTATCAAGTGCTAGCTTAGCTTGTGAAACGCCATTTGAGGCTTGTGTCATTTTTGAGTCTCTATCCACTTCGAAATCTTCAGTTTCAATAGTAAATAATATGTCACCTTCATCTACATAATCTCCAACTACATAGTTAACTGTTGTCACATCACCATTTGACATGGCATTGACTTGATAACTATCTGAAGCTTTTATCTCACCGATTGTATAAACAGATTCATAAACATCCTCAGAAATTGCTGTTTCTATTTTTACAGGTACTGCTTCAACGATAGTTTCAACTGCATTAACAGGTGCTTTCCTTGCCGAGCAACCTGTTAATACTAAAAATGATAATCCTAAAACCAATCCTATTTTTAATTTATTATTAAACAATGTCATTTACCTCACTTTCTAAAGCCATCTTTTTTAACTGTTTTCTTGCTTGTCTCTTTTCTGATCTAGACTCCATCATAAAATACATCACAGGAATGATTAACAACGTTAATACTGTCGAGGCAATCAAACCAAAGATAATAGCATAACCTAGCTGTGAAAACTGATCATTGTAAAGTGCCAACGGTAGTACTCCACCCATTGTTGTTAGAGATGTAGCAAATACAGGTAAAAATCTCACTTTAACAGCCTCTGAAACAGCATCTCTTAATTTCATACCAACTGATCGTTGATAGTTTGCAAAATCAACAAGTACAATAGCATCGTTCACGGCAATACCAACGAGAGCTACAACACCCATCATGGCATAAACACCTAAGTTATTTCCTGTAATAATCAATCCCATAATAACGCCGATTAAAGCAAGTGGGACACTCATTAAAATAACAAATGGTTGTTGGAATGAGTTAAACTGAATTACCAGCACTGTATAGACAATCATAATGGCAATTAAAAAGCTCATCATCATGGTATCAAATTGTTCTTGTGTATCCTGGAATTGACCACCAGTTGATAATTCTACGCCTTTAGGTAATTCTATGTTTTCAATGGCTTTATTAAATTCTTGACCAACAACGGTTGGATTGTAACCTTTTTTTACATTAGATGAAACAGTTATAACTTTCTGACCATCACTATGTTCTATTTTTGCCATACCTTCACTATATTTGAGTGAAGCAACTTCAGAAAAAGCTATTTTCTGTCCCATTGTATTTGTAAAGAATATCTTCTCAAGATCTGAAACCGAGTTAATCGGTTGTTGATCAAAGTAAACAGTGATGTCGTAAGTTTCACCAGCTTCTTTGTATGAACCAACAGTTAAACCTGTAACTCGTTGTCTAAGATCATTGGCTATCATCGCTGGGTTTAAACCATAATAAGCAGCTCTGTTATTATCAATCTCTACAGTAATTTCTTTTACACCATTCTCAGATGATAATGTTGGATTATCAACACCTTCAATGTTTTTTAGAACAGATAGATATTGATTGGCTACAGCATTTAAATCTGTAAAGCTATCACCTTGAACACTTACAGAAACATCTGCTCCATTGGTCATCATACTCATCGAAGATTGACCAACTACATCAATGCTCGCACCTGGAATTGTTTTTGTCATGTCTCGAATAGACTCTAATAGGTCATAACCTGAAACAAGTCTCTCTTCTGTATCTACAAAGTTAGCTGTGATTGTAGCTGTATTTTTCTTGTTGCCACCAATATTCATATCAAATGATTCAATGTCCTCATACTCATACAATCTTTTTTCGATTTCATGAGAAATTGAATATGTGTCTGACAATAAATACCCTTCAGGGGCAGTAATAGAAATTAAAGCTGAACTCGGTTCCTCTGCTGGTAACATCTCTAATTCAAGAATACCAAGTGGTACCGTCATAACTGCAGCAACTAATATGATAAATGCCACAACGAAAATCATCCATCTTTTAATTCTTGAGTCAAAGAATTGTTGTAACCAGTCCACATACTTAGAAATAAAAGCATTATGTTCTCCAACAGATTCTTTTTTTCTTCTTCTTAAAACAATCTTTACAACCATTAACAATGTAAATAGAAGTGCAAAGATAATTGTATAGTTTGTAATAGCAAAATCATCTGTAAAAGCAACAAGAGTTAAAACAAATACCAGTCCTACTGATAATATGTCTCTCCATGTTGAATGTTTTTGCTCTTTCTTTTTATATTTTGACAACAATTTACTACTTAAGTTCGGTGTAATCGCTATCGATACAAAGAACGATGCCAAGATTGTGATTATTAGTGTTAGTGGTAAAATACTGATAAACTGTCCCATCATACCACCTTGCATAGAAAGTGGAATAAAGGCACCTACAGTTGTAATTGTTGCAGCTAAGACAGCTGGTGCAACTTGATTTGTACCAATTTTTGAAGCTGTAACTCTATCTAATCCTTTATCTCTAAAGCGGTCGATGTTTTCCATAATTACAATAGCATTGTCCACCAGTAAACCGAGTGCCACAATAAAAGCAACCAGAGAAATCGTATTGATGGTAATTCCAGATAACTGCATCACGATTGCAGAAATTAAAAGGGACATAGGAATGACTAACGCAACAATAATAGATTCATTTAAACCGATAAAAACAAATAGCACAGCAATAACAACTAAAAGACCACCTAGCGCACTTGTCATAACAGTATTGATGTTTTCAGATACTTGATCACTTTCATCAGAGGTAATAATTACACCTAAATCTTCAGGGTACATACTGCCTGATTCATCAGCAATAATTCCATTTATTTTTTCAGAGATGGTGATGATATCAGCACCTGTTTCTCTGAAAATCGACATATTAATAACTGGAGTTGCTTTCTCTTCTTGACTATGAATCCTAGAATACGTATAGGCTTCTGATTCTGGTGTCTTATAGCTATCCGTTATAGTTGCAACATCAGATAAATAGATATATCCATTTTGACCAGATGAAATAATCGTGTTTTCTATTTCAGAGATCGTCTCTGCTGCTTCATCAACTCTTAAGGTATAGTCTGTCTGATCTAAATCAGTACTTCCAAGCGGCATTTGAATATTGGTATTCGAAAGGGCACTTGAAATAGCATTTAGAGATAAGCCATATTCATACAGTAAATTCTGATCAACTGAGACATGAATCTCTCGCTCTTTACTTCCAGAGACATTGACATTTTTTACACCATCTACTTTTTCAAAAGCAAACTGTAACGCCTCTGCATAATCATTGATCTCTACTAGGTCATACGCACCAGTTAGAGTTAAATTCATAATTGGCAACTCGCCGGATTCCATTTGAATAATATTAGGATCATAAACCCCATCTTCAAATCTGATATCATTCACAGATGTCTGGACATCTAGTTTCGCCTGTTTCATATCAGTATCTTCATCAAATTCCAATATGACTTGCGAGTAATTTGCATTGGAAGATGAAGTCACTTTATTAAGCCCTTCAATGCCTTCTATAGCATCTTCCACGGGATCCGTAACCAGTGATTCCACATCTTGAACCGATGCCCCTGGATAAGCGGTTGTAATAAAAATATAGTTAATTTCAATATCCGGAATAGACTCCTTTGGCATTTCATTGTATGAAAACAAACCAACCCCTACAATCATAATGATCATAAGATAAACAACTCTATATCGATCTATCAACCAACTTGAAATCTTTCCTAAGAAATTTTTTTCTGCATTTAATTCAGGTATCTCTTTCATATAGTCCTCCTCTTTATAAATACAGTATAAATTAGAGTTATTTTTTCAAAAGAAAGAAATTCTAAAGAAATTTTAAAGAAAACGAAAAAAAAGGATAAAAGCATGGCTTTTACCCTTATAAATTATTACCATATACTCCAGAGTCGATTAATAAATCATAAACTAGAAACGATCCAAACAATCGCTATAATCCAAAACCATGCATAATACAAACCTACTTGACCAATTGAAAACAGATGTTTGGGAAACTCAGGTTGATCCTTTTCAGACAACAAATCATAGTCAACAATCTTTTTGCAATGATCGCATCTAATGAATACCCTTTTGGTCATCACCATTAATGGTATCCTAAACAAATAAAAATACTTTATAGCACCAGTTACAGTATGCTTACTATTATAACATTGACTACACTCTCTTGTTATTGATAGTGTCCTTTTAAGTTGTTTTCCCTTGATCCCATAGATAATCACGATTCTACCTCTCAGTATTCCAATATAACTAATATCGACTTATGGAAAACATCTACATTATTATCCAAAAGTTGTCATTTGCATTAATTATATCTTATATTACTTGATGTGTAAAACATCATATAAGATTCAAATACACTACTAAGAAGTAAACTATTGAAAAAGTCGTTATTGCCGATTTACAGAGCCATCTAATCCCCTTTGTAAGAGCCTCCTCAAAAGAAAAGCCTCTTCTATAATTCACTAGGCCAATGAATAATATGGTTAGCGTAATGCACATTCCTAATAGAAATGTTTTTGTTTGAATTAATAATGGCATAATAATCACTATAATAAGAATGAAAGTCATAACAAACTTTTTCCCTAAAAAGTAGCTACGAATACTCGGTTTGTCATTATAAAGATTCTGCCATTTAACTTTCTCTACATATGGTTTTGCAAGCATAAATGTACTTGAGTACTTTCTTAAATTATACTTAAACCGCCCTCTACAAACATCCTCAAGATCACTACAAAACGAGTCAAAATCTGGGAAATAAGTCTTCCTTAGTCTCAAACCCTTTTTCTTTTTCTTAATCACCAACATTGCTGATTTTTTACTATGAATACATAACACCACATGATCAATTTCAGAGAAAAGCACTTGGTATGTTTTAAAGAATGTCTTGATCTTAAAAGCATCATCTAAAACTGTAATAGATCTTGGTTCAAAGATTAATCGACTCATATAATAATATAAAAGAGGCACAAGAATACAAGCTGTTAATTGACTCATTATCCCAATAAATTCGGGATCGTCAATAAATAACTCAATGATCATCCACGCATTAAAAATTGTTAGGAGCATTCTGATGGTAAACTTGTTATAGTTTCTCTTCATAAGATCCCTCCTTTTCATTCGTCATATCTTTAACTAAATCACAAATTTCTTTATACGTTAAATGCTCATCAAATTTCGATGATAACATTTGGTCAGCTACACATATTGTGGTTAACTTATCCTCAAATTTTTCTTGTGAACGCTTTGTAAACTCATCTAAATGCCCTTCAGAAAATGTATCATGGTACTCACTGATCTGAATTTCATTTCTATAACATAAAAGATATTCTACTTCACTACCAAGGTCCGTCACTAAAACAATAGGATTTTCTCTGTTACTAACACCCGCAATCATATTTGCAAATACCATATTATCGTACTTCATACGAATTGAGACAAATCTGATTTCTCTAATTCGATCTTTCATATGTATATATGGTAATAACATAATTGACTGTTTGATGTTACTTCTTTGACCTCTTATTATTGATGAAGCCATCAACCGATCATGTATAAAACTACTTTGATACATGGCAACAGGTGCAGTTACAGCATCTATTTCTTCTAAAAAATCTTTATATTCATATCTCAGATTACTTTCTAAATCAAAGAAAAAGTCATCTGAATATATAAAAACGTCTCTAATATCTATTATCATATTTACCCCTTTATTCATTCATATCTTCTGATATATCCCCTAGTAATCTGATCCACTTCTCAAAAGACCCTTGTGATTTAAATAGGATTTTGATTCTATTTAAATCACTATAATTAAACTATAGGACATACCAACACACTAACAAATATAACATACATTTATTTGATCTTAGAAGAGTAAATGATCAGATATTTACAAATAAAAAGACACATCTTATTAAAAGACGTATCTTTTATTATTTAGAAGAATCTCTACTCCTCGTCACCATATCTCAAATATCGACTGTAATCATCTATGTGTTTCTTCTCTTTCTTTAAAAGGTAACCAAAATCTGCAGCCCGATAGCATATTTGTTCTACAAGATTATCAATATTTGTCTCTGTGTCTAAACCAAGTTCAAGGGTGTGTATGATAGATCTTTTCACAGCATTTTTAAAGGATTCTGCTGCATGTTTACTATCAACTATCTCTTTAGCATGTAGAAAAGAATCAATCCATTCCGGTACATTTTTCAGCTCAACTTCTAATACTCTAGCGATTTTTTCATGGTCCCAATCCTCTTCGACTGCCTTTTCAATAATTTCAACAGTTTCAGGCATATACTTTGTAAATCTAGTATTACCAATACTCAATTTTTTTTGATACTCATCATAACTGTAGCCATACATTTCTGCAGCTATATACCTGTACCTATTCATAAGTGCCTCCTTTTGAAATATAAATCAATCACAAAAGTCCTCAGTGTTACTACAAGTAAAACTTAAGCCTAAAATGTTTGATATCTATTATATACACTTTTTTTGAGCTTTCTATCATTTATTTTTATATGGACTCATAATTTAACTGGTAAAGTCATGGATACTAGATTCTCTTAAGGCCTTTCTACTTATTTTGACCAATCATTTTAAGCTACTTTTTTACTATAAAAAGAAACAGCATTCATGATATATAAAAAACACCATCAGTTAATTTGAACAGATGGTGTTATCCTTATTATTTACTTAAGATTTAACAAATCAATTTTTGCTGTATTAAAGGCTACAACTGATTCCTTTACTGCATATTCTGCTTTTAACTTTGACTCTTCAGCCTTTCTCAAATCTTCAGCATTAACTAAACCTAATTCATACTTCAATTGAGATTCCTCAAGTAGTTTTCCGTTTAACTCAAGTTGCTTAAGACTTAATTTGTATGAATCAAAAGCACTTAAATATTTATTATAAGCAGTTTTCAAAGCAATTTCATAAGAGTTTTGAGCTTCCTCTAAGTTGATTTCAGCAGCTAATTTATTGTATAGAGCAATTTTATACTCTTTATCCTCTTCTACATATTTAGAAGCATACAAATCATATTCAATTGTTCTTGCTTCTAATAAAACTGTTTTCTCATAAATATCTGAATATGAAGCTTGATTTTCTTCATACATTTTTGAAACATCGTATAAAGCATAATCCAAAGCAACAATTTCATCATCTAAATTAAACTGTGCATCCAATGAATTGCCAATAAGATGATTCATTTCAATTACAATTGCATCAATAGAAGCTTCTAATTCAAGAATTTTCATTTCTTGAGTTTGTACTTCGATTTTTTTATTAACCAAATCTGTCGAAATTGCAGTACCTAAATCAACTTTGATTTGAACATTATCTAAATAGTAATTTAGATTTTCTAAAAGAGTTTTATTAAGAGCCAACTCATCTTTTAATAACAGATAAGTCATACCTTTTTTATAAGCATCATTTTTCAAATCAACTTCTGCTTTTTCTATCGCCTTTTCAGCTTTCCAAACTTCCATAGCCGCTACAATTGGATCTGACTCCACCTTAATACGGTTATTAATATAAGTTACTCTGTCTCCACCTACTTGGCTAGCATTTAGTATTGCATCTTCAACTTCTTCTAAGTCTAATTTTTTATTCTCTAAAGTGATTTCTTTTGAATCAATAGTAATGCTATTTTCTACTGCAACAACACCTAATGTATTCAAGTTGAATAATTCAATTACATCATCAGCAAACACTATCGTACTCATAACCAATGTTAGAGAGATGATTCCAATAAATAGTTTTTTCATTACATACCACCTCCATAAGCGGGTCCTAAAAATGTTGCATTATGTAACTCATAATGCTTTGTGTTGTAAGAGTATATCATAACATCTAAATTGTTTTTTATGTTCGTTATCGCAAATTCTAGCTCTTTTATTGCACTTTCCGTCATGTAACCTTGGTTCACTTGAGCCATCAGGTCAGCATAATCATTTTCCTGTAATTGAAGTGTATTTTGCAATTGATCAATTTGTTGAGACATAATATTAAGATCACTTATAGCACTATAAATTTCCTCAGTGATTTCAATCTTCTTTAACTCAAGGTCATATTCTAATTTAGTCTTCTCTAATAGAGCATCCTTACGAGCTTTACTATTTGGATAAAAAGCAAGAAAATCTCCATAATCATAGAAATCTGCAATAGCTGTTTGCAGCTCTATTTGTCGCTCAAAATCAATAATTTCAAATCGATATTCAAAAGCATAGTCTAAGTAGTAAGAAGGATCTTTTAACTCAATCTCAAATTTTTCTTCTCGTTCAATGTCATACTTTTTATCTAAGTCATAACCAACAAACTTATTTAAATTTAAGTAGCTTTCTTCTAATTTTCTTTCAGCTTGATCCTTAGCATATTCTACTTCAATGAATTTAACTTCTGATTTAAGTAAATCTAATTGGCTAAACTGACCTAAGTCATACTTAAGTAATGCACCTTCATATTCCGACTTATAAAAATCATACTTTTCTACAGCCAATTCATAACCATCTAAAGAAGAAATAACTCCTATCGACAATTGTCTAACTAGAGTTTCAAATGAATTCTCAGTCAAATCACGATTACTTTTCAAAGTATCATATCCATATTCAACTTGCAAAGGAACAATGTCTCTCACGTACATTAATTGTGCCATTGTTTGACTGCTAATAGAAAACGGCAAATCTTTTAAATCCTCAACTCTTTTCGCCATCGACTTTGAATTCAACTCGGCTTGTTTAACATCATAAGCCATTTTAAGCACATTAAAATTCAAATTCTCTAAAGTCGAATTCCCATCAGACAAGTCTTCTTTTAGCTCAAAATAGCTCACATCAGCGTATACGACCGAAGCAATACTCAAAGTAAATATTAAAATTAAAACTAATATTTTCTTTATCTTCATAACATACCTCCATTAATATCTCTAATATATCACAATAGATGAAACGAAATTTATCTTAAATGTAAATTTAATGATTATTTAATCGTAAATTTAGAAGAAATTTAACTATTGGAAAAATATTCATAATATAAAATATGAGAACTACAGCAGAACAAGTTTCCTTCATTAACATGTTTCACATCAAAAAATCTAATTGAGATATTCAAGAAATTCTTACCCAAATAATACGGTTTCAAATCATTTCAAAAGATGATCACAGACCTATCATCAAAACTTGAAAGTATTGTATAACAATACACATGATTCTACTTAACAGCCAAATAATAAAAGTATAAAAAAAGAAATCAGAATTGTTCTGATTTCTTAAGTCTTATTATTATTCTAATGTACCTGTTTTAGAAAAATCATCTAATGGATTACCATCAGTATCTGTAATACCAAACATTGAATTATAGTACACATTTGTATCTTTGCTAAAACCTGTACCAGTAATAGTTACTTGACTAGCAGAGTAATCCACAGACTCTAGTTCAGCATTACCACCTGATACAGAGAATCCGTTATGTCCTGCAATAGAGAACGTATCTGAATCCAATGGTTCATTAAACTCTAGTCTTATCTTTTCATCTGAGATATAGTCATATTTCAATACCATCGGTGGTGCAGTATCTTTAACAACAAATGTTCCTGTTTCAAGAGTTTGTCCATAAACATTAATACCTGCATCTGATGAAACTGTCAATTTAAGTGTAGAACCAGTATTCACATCCTCATCGAAAACAAATGTAATCGTAGATTCTGAATTATCATTAACACCTGGATAAATTCTATCAATCGATAAGTCCTGGTTAAAGTCAAACTTATCATCATCAATGTCTGCTAATTTTTCATTTTCAACTGTTAAAACAACTGTATTTCCATTAACTAATTCAACAGATCTGATTTCTAATTTAACATCGTCGCCATCAAGTAATTCTAGTTCAGCATAAATGCCATTCATAAGATTACCAGAAGCATCAGAAACTCTACCAACAACAAGATCATGACCCTCACGCATATTGATGAAGTCAGATGGTACTTCTAATTCTACAATAGAGTTATCTTCCTTAATTTTTAAAGTAACCTCGTCATCATCTAATGACTCATCATCATAGAAGTAGTAAGCTTTATCGCCAATCGTCTCAGGATCCATTTCTTCATTAAAATCGATACGTATTATTTGAAGAGTATCATCATAAATCACAGCTGTAAAATCATCTGGATCAGGTCTAGTTTCATCTACAACTTCGAATCTTAGAGTATATTCATCTGCTTGATTGCCATTCTTATCTTCTACACCATTTAACTCTAATCTGTAAGAACCTAATAGATCCTCTGCAAATTCAATTTCCAAAGTATTTTTATCAGTAGTTACATAAGTCTTTATCTTTAAAACATCTCTATCGGCATCACGTAAAACAACATCAAAGTCCTCACCTGATTCAGTGATAACTTCATCAAAGTTCACCTCAACAGTGTCTTGTCCTGTTACTTTAATATCACCTACCATAGAAGGTGATTGATCATCTGCAACAATCTCAACTTTCTTAGCTATCTTACTGTTTTTATTATCCCAATTATCCTTAATAGATGACTTTTCAATATAAACATATGTCATACCACTTGGTACTTCATTTTCAAACTCTAATATCAACTCATTGCCATCAATTGATACATCAGTCGCTATATTTGATGTAGTAGAGTAATAATAGTTAGCTAATGTCGCATTCACCATTTTTATCTCAGAATCAAATACTAATGTAATACTGTTTTGATCTGCATCTTTATAAGAAACAATCTCTGGTGGATCATTGTCTATATTCATAACAACATCTTCTTCAACAGGTACAACTTTATAACCTTGATAGTCTCTCATATCTTCAACGGTTAAAACTTCATCACCATCTAAATCCGAATAAAAACTGATTAATGCAGAAGTATTGTTTTTACCTGCAGTAACCTTTTCTATGTAAATACTCGTACCAGAGTCAGTATCTGCTGAATAGTTCGCTTTTGTTGTTAAACCAGTCTTAATAGGTTCAGAGAAAGTTACTTTAATAACGTCATGGCTCACAGCTTCAACACTAATTACCTTTGGTAATTTTGTATCTAAGAATTCTAACGATACTTTTTCATTTAACCCAACCATATTTTTAACTTCAAATTTAACTTTTTCTTGTTGTTCAGCTGGTTCTGTTAATGTAATTATAACAGTCTTTCTGTCTTCTTGTAATTCAAAGTCTGACGAATCATCTAATACTGCTGTACCAGTTGTTTCAATAGAATAGTTTGATTCATCACCTGCATTATCAAGAGCAATGTTATATGCCACTTCAATCTGCATAAGATTGTTTGATTTTATAGAAACAATAGCAGCATCTTCTGGCTCTACTGGAATTTCAATATCTGATTCATAGTTCTTTAACTTTAATATCACACCAAGAGGATATTCATAATCCTTCGGTACAACATCTAAAGCTTCCCTCAATGCCTTAAATGCTTCTACTCTAAGAACTTGATTAGAATTTCTAGCATTCACTGCAATGTCTAATTCTTGAGCTTTTTTGTTAACTTCATCCCATGATACTTCATAGCCTAAAGCTTTTACAAACATAGCATTCACTTGTTGAGCAGTCATCGGTTCTGTTGGTGCAAAAGTACCATCACCCATTCCACTCATCCAACCTTGAATTTCTACATAAGCAACATACGGATAATACCATTCTCCTTTAACACAATCTGTATAAGAAGTATCAAAGATATATCCAGCAGCTACATCTTTCATACCATATAATTGAGATAACAGTACTGTGAACTGAGATCTAGTCAAAACACCATATTCATTGTAACCATCGCCATCACCTGAAATAATACCAAAATCAGCCAACTCCTCAGTAGCAGTTGAATCAGCAAATGTCGGTACCAGTCCAAAAATCATCATAATGACAATAACTAGAGATAACACTCTCTTCATTTTATTCCTCCTCAATATCCTAAACTTAATATATCTATTAAAATTATAACATCTGAACTAATGATATTGTACAATATCATTTATACCGTATTGCCATTGTAATAATTAACTTAAAATATCTATAATATTATCCTAAGAAACTTTATTTATTTCTATTTTAGAAAAATGCAATACATAATGTCCCCCACAACCCATTTTGACATAAAATGTTAAACAAAATACAACAAATAGGTCATATAGGTACTCATAAATAACATAATCAATGTCATCGGATATCCAAATTTAACAAAATCACTGAACTTATAACCACCAGCACCGTAAACCATTGTATTAGTTTGATAACCATATGGAGATAAAAATGCAGTCGATGCAGCTATTGCTGTCACCAGTAGAAACGGCCTAATATCATATGATGTTTGAGAAGCCAGTTCGTATACAATTGGTACTGATAAAACAGCAGCTGCATTATTGGTTATGACAGATGTAAAGAAGTTAGTTAAAACAAATGTTATCATCAGTAAAAACAATGGATTAAGTGTGTCAATCAACGGTACTAATCCAGATGCAAGAAATGCTGCCGTACCAGTGTTGGTGAGTGCTTTTCCTACCGAAAATGAAATTGCAATCAAAATAATGGTTTTGTATTCAATGGATGCTAATGATTCTTTCACTTGAATTGTATTAGTCACAAGTAAAAATCCAACACCAATAAGTGCAGAATGTAGAATGTTTAATCCTAAAACTGTAAAACAAATTGTCATCACAAAGGCTAGAACAGGAAACAAACCTTTTTTATTATGTTTAGTATCTTTTCTTTCTTCACTTGCTATAACAGATAAATTGGGACTAGAATAAATTTCTTGAAACACCCCTTTATCTATAATTAAGAGCAATATATCACCAAGCTTTGGTTTTACTGAACCTAATTTTTCTTGAATTCTTTCACCATTTCTAATTACACCTATTACAACAGAATGATACCTTTCTCTAAATTTCATTTCTTTGATTGTTTGATTATGTTTGCCTAAAGGCTGGGTTACAACTGCTTCAATAAGTAAAGTATGATCATAGTTAAAATAATTTGTATCAAATTCATGGTCAGTTTCTAAAACTAAATGATCGATTAAACGAAGTTCATCGATTTGGTCCGTTTGTCCAGCAAAAATAAGTAAATCACCCGTACTTACAATTTCATCTGGTGTAACTGGGAAAATCCTTTTATTATCTCGTTCAATACCGATTAGATATACCCCTTTTAAGGCTCTCAGATTTGCATCAACTATAGTTTTCCCAACAATACTAGATTCCTTTTTTACAATAAACCTGATAAAATGTTCATTTTGCTGTGAATAAGAAGTATCCAATACTTCTGGATAATCAGGGAGTCTTTTTTTGTATGTAATCAAAACATATAAAAAACAAACTAGAACTGCTGGTAAAGTTATTCTTGTTAATTCAAAGAATCCGATACCCTGCAAACCATATTCTTCCATCAAGCCACTTACAACTAAATTAGTAGAAGTACCTATTAATGTTAAAAGACCACCTAATATAGATAAATAAGATAATGGAATCAAAAGTTTGGAACTGCTGATACCTGTTTTCTTAGATATTTTTTTTGTGATTGGTATAAAGATGCTTACAATTGGGGTATTATTCAGAAAGGCAGACAATACAGTTATAATACTAAATAATTTTACTGGTTTAAAGTTTGAACCATTCAAATCATTAAATTGAGTAACCTTTTGAAAAGCAGAGGATCTTTCTACTGCTGATGCGATAACAAATAGAATTGCAACAGTAAGTACACCTTTATTCGAGAAACCCGCGACTGCTTCATCAACACTAATATAACCTAATGTCAAAAATAGTACTAACACTAATGAAAATACTTTAAGTGGGTCGTATAGCTCTTTAACGAGTACATATAACATAACAGCAACTGTTATTAATGTGACTAATATTTCCATAATTACTCCTAAGATTTTATCATCAACATTACCTTATTACATAGGATGAGATTACACAAATTAAATACATAGATTTAATGAAATTGAAATCTAATTAACTAATATAAAGAAAAATGAAAACCTCAATCAAAATTGAGGTTTTTCTATTTCTATAAATTCAATTCATTCTCTAATGCATTAATAACATAAAAACCTTTAGCATTCAGATGATCTTCGCGGTTGTATAGCATTTCCGTGCCATCCATCTGTCTAAATATGGCACCAGCTTCTTCGCAAACTGCTTGCATAGCTGCAGTATCCCATTCCATTGTTAATCCAAATCTATAGTATACTTCAGCTTGACCACTGGCTACCAAACATCCTTTTAAAGAACTTCCCGCTTGTGTCATATTAGCAATTTTATCAGAATATTTCTCAAGAAGTGCTTTTTCTTTATCACTCATATGTGACTTGCTGACAACCATTTTTAGTTTGTCTGTTGCTTGAGAAACTTGAATGGACTTACTATTCAGAAAAGCACCATGTCCTTTTAAAGCATAATACAATTCCTTTTTAACAGGTAGGTAAACGACACCCATGATAACTTTTCCATTTTGTGCAAGAGCAATATTAACAGTAAATTCATCATTTTTCTTAACAAACTCTTTTGTACCATCTAATGGATCAACGATGAAACAATATTCCTTATTCCTATTTTCTGGATCATCTGCAGACTCCTCAGAGAGAATCGCTGCTTCAGGGAATGCAATAGCCAACTGATCGACAATTACATCATTTGCCCTTTGATCTGCAAGTGTTAATGGACTTTCATCCTCTTTATAATCCACAGAAAAATCAGTGTGATAGATATCCATAATAACTTTTCCAGCTTCAACAGCTAATTTTTTTGATAGTTCTAAAACTTTCTCTAAATTCATGTAATACTCCTCTTAAAAGGTCTATCCTAAGATAGACCTCCAGTTTAAATTCTTTCGCCAATAAATTTAATTATCCTGTCAACAATTTCATCTACACTATTTTCAAGTGTATCAACGATCAGCTCAGGATTACTCGGTACATCATAAGGGCTAGAGATCCCTGTAAAGTTAGGAATTTCTCCTGCGCGAGCCTTTTTATAAAGGCCTTTAACGTCTCTTCGTTCACATTCCTCAAGGGGAGTATTTACAAAAATTTCAAAGTATTCCTCTCCAATAATTTGTCTCGCTGATTGGCGATCCTCTTCATATGGTGAGATAAAAGATGTGATTGCAATCAGACCAGCATTGTTCATTAAACGTGCTACTTCTGAAATCCTTCTAATATTCTCAATTCGATCAACTTCTTTAAAACCAAGATTCTTGTTTAAACCATGACGGACATTATCGCCATCAAGAAGCATTGTATGTTTACCCATAGCAAATAGTTTTTTCTCAAGTGCATTGGCAATGGTAGACTTTCCTGACCCACTCAAGCCAGTTAACCATAAAGTTAATGGCTTCTGTGCTTTTTGATTTGATCTTATTTCTCTTGTAATTTCAGTCCTTTGCCAAACAACGTTGGTTGCTCGTCTTAGCGAGTGTTCAACAACGCCACATGATGAAGTCATATTAGTGACTCTATCAATAAGTATAAAACCACCCATGGTTCTGTTATTTGCAAACTTATCAAATACGATTTCCTCTGATAATGAAATATCGACTTGAGCTATTTCGTTCTTAAATAATTTATCAGTTGGTTTTCTTTCACCTGTGTTAACATCTATTTTATGTTTGATATCCATTATTGTAGCTGGAATAACCTTTGTACCTAGTTTAAGCAGATAGTTTCTACCTTCAACTAGCTTCTCATCATCCATCCATAAAATAGTTGCTGTAAGCATATCTGCTACTTCAGGTTCATTTCCAGTAATAATTACAGAACCTCTTGATACGTCAATTTCCTTATCGAGTGTTACAGAAACCGGTTGACCAGAATAAGCTTTTTCAACGCTTTCATTGGTATGATAGATTTCTTTTATATGTGCAACTTCATTACTCGGAAGTACTTTAATTTGCTCACCAACAACTATTGAACCCTGTTCAATTTGTCCTTGGAAACCTCTAAATGTATGATTGGGTCTTGATACCCTTTGTACTGGTAACACAAAAGAGTCAGACTCAACACTGGTTTCCACATCAATATTTTCAAGATATTCAAATAACGAATTGCCATCATACCAAGGTGTATTTTTAGATTTAGTCGTTACGTTATCACCAACTGTTGCAGACACTGGAATTATTTCTAAACTTTCATATTCAAATTCTGAAATTAAAGCTTTAAAATCTCTCTTAATTTCCTCGTACTTGTCTTTATCGTAACCAACTAGGTCCATCTTGTTGATTGCGATAACAAAATGTTTTATTCCCATAAGCGCACAAATACGCGTGTGACGTCTTGTTTGAGTTAAAACTCCTTTTGAACCATCAATTAAAATAATTGCCAAGTCAGCAAAAGATGCACCTACTGCCATATTTCTTGTATATTGTTCATGTCCCGGTGTATCTGCAACAATGAAAGAACGCATCGGCGTAGTGAAGTATCGATAAGCAACATCAATAGTAATACCTTGTTCTCTCTCTGCCATCAAACCATCTAATAGTAATGAGTAATCAATTTCACCTTCATTGCTTCCAACTCGACTGTCCATTTCTAATGCTTGTTCTTGATCAGCAAAAACTAATTTTGCATCATAAAGCATATGTCCAATCAACGTTGATTTACCATCGTCTACACTACCACATGTTATAAACTTCAATAATCCTTTCATCCTAGAAATACCCCTCTCTCTTACGTCTTTCCATACTACCAGCAGCTTCATTATCAATAACTCTTGTAGTACGTTCACTTGTCGCAGCGCCTAAAGTCTCTTCAATAATTTCATCTAGAGTACTGGCTTTAGAGTAATTTCCACCTGTTAAAGGGTAACAACCTAATGTTCTGAATCTAATAAAGTCTTGTTTAACTTCCTCTCCTTCATAAATTCTCATTCTTTCATCATCTACTAAGATAATGTTGCCATCACGTTCAACAAATTCTCTCTTTTGTGAGAAATATAAAGGTACAATGTCAATCTTTTCTCTTTGAATGTATTGCCAAATATCTTTTTCAGTCCAGTTTGAAATTGGGAATACACGAATGCTTTCACCTTTGTGAATTCTAGCATTGTATAGTTTCCACATCTCAGGACGTTGATTTTTAGGATCCCATGCATGTTTTGCATTTCTAAAAGAAAAAATTCTTTCTTTTGCTCGAGACTTTTCCTCATCTCGACGACCACCACCAAATGCTGCAGTAAACTCATATTTATCAAGACCTTGCTTTAAAGCTTGCGTCTTCATAATATCCGTGTATGCTGCACCATGATCAAATGGATTAATACCATCTTTAATACCTTGTTCATTTGAATGAACAAGCATCTCAATGCCTAATTCTTTTGCTTTTCTATCTCTAAACTCAATCATTTCCTTAAATTTCCACGTTGTATCAATGTGCATAAATGGAAACGGTGGTTTTTCTGGATAAAATGCTTTTAATGCTAAATGTAACATAACAGAACTGTCTTTACCTACAGAATATAACATCACTGGTTTTTCTGATTCTGCTGCTACTTCACGTATAATATATATTGCTTCAGCTTCAAGCTGATCTAAGTGTGTATTGTTTTTCATTTAACCTCCACTTTACCCGTCGTGCTAGTGAAACAAATAGGAATGAAAGTTTTAGCTCATATAACGAGTATATATTGTAATAAGAAGACATCCTACAAAGCGCGGTAAGGAGAGTTGCAGACTACTTCTTATTAAGTTTAAACAGTATTTTAAGCTGTGTAAGAATCATCTTTCAAGTACAACAAAGTGGTTCATTGAAACCGTTCATTAAAGATTGTTCTAACAAATATTCGATAGTGTGATGATTCAAACAAAGTCTCCATTTCACCTGCTAAAGGTAAAACGTATAATTCAATATTGTAGATAAATTCTATTGTCACTTTATAAACTATAAATTGCTATTTCATTAATGTAATAGATTCCTACATAACTACCAGGATCAACTCTGATACTTCTTATTATACGGTTCTCAGGAAATTCAAAAACCAAGGTGTTTTCTCCTATCTCAATTGGTTTTGATATTACGTTTTCCTTATCAAACTTATTATTCCTATCACTATAATAAACTTGTACAATCGTCTTTTTTTCAGCTGTAATCTTAATTTGTAGTAATGATGATTCATTATAATATTCAGATTTAAATGCTGGTAAAACAAAATACGGATCATTTCCTGATGCTTTAATAAGCCATCTATCATCTTTAAAAGTTATATACTCAACATCCCTTGAAGATATGATTGGATATTCCTCCATTTTATAAGTTGCTGATGTTCTATCTTTTTTCTTATTTGCCCATAATAGGTGTTTAGTTGAATCATAAATTAGGATTCCTGTGAACATATTAAAAATTCGCTTCACTATCTCCTCGTTTTTCAATTGAAAATAATATACAATTACTTGATGCCAAATCAATAGTATTTTTTCTAAAGATAATTCGTCATACTTATTAAATTCAACTTCATTGTAATTATACTTAAACAACTGATTGCAATTTAAATATAATTGTTCAATCTCTTTATTACCTGCATAGTATGCTTCCATAACCTTACATAATTGATCGCTATTTTCGAATTCTGTATATTTTTCATTTTTTATGCTACTAACTTTACTTATATCTAATAGAGCCTTTCTAACTTTTCCAAGTATTCTTTTATTCTTAATGTACTTGTTACATAATCTTAAAAACTCTGTATAGTCTCTATTTAAAGAAATGTTTCGAACGACATCTATCGATTCAGTTTCATCCAACTCTATTCCAATACACTGTAAGAAATCATCAATTAATCTATTTTTATAAAAGATGTCTTTTGCAAATGTTTTGACTTCAATATTTTCATATCCAAAAATATCCGAATAAACCTTGAGCAGTTTAAAATAGTGAGAAACATGAGTATCATCAATCTGTTGAAGATATTCATCAAATGATGAAGAAACTGAACCTGTTTTTATTCCTTGGTAATAGCCACTAATTAAGTATTCATCTTGTCTTCTTAAATAGACAATTATTTTTACATTAAAATCCTTAAAAATTTCTCGAATACGTTTTACTTTACCTTTATGGTGAATTCCTCTTATGAAATACTCAGAACTCACTAATACTTTTGAACAATTCTGTTCTTCCATCTCAACCTGTAGTTCGTTCAACATATTATCTAGCGAGACTCCTTTTAACTCACTATAGGGCGAACCAAATCCAAGTAAATGACTCAAGGCATAATGAGCTTCCTCAATGTCATTTCCCCTGATAACTCGCATTTTTTTGCTATAAAGGACTCCTTTTTTTGCAATCAATTCAAAATTATTATTTAGAAAATTTTGTATTGAAGTTGTTCCTGTTTTATTCATTCCAATATGAATGTAAATTGTTTTCATAGTATCCCCTCTTAACTTTTACTCATTAGCTTTAAACTTTTACTTTTCAGACAATATATTACTAACATAATAAATATTCTTATTTCGGTTTTTAGTCCTTCACTTTTATATAAGTGATGAAAATGAATAGTATTAAAACTTTTCTTATTATAAATATTTTCAAAAATATTATAACCTAGTGTAATAAATTTAAATTCATTACGATTGAAATGATTTCTTTCATTATATAATGAACAATAAAAATTATGTCGTTCAACAACGTACTCCGAACCATTTAATAAGAATTTGATATTTCTATTTATTTTGTCAAATAAGAATTTCTTTTGAGGTTTGTAGCCTACTGAATTATTAGTATGTTGTCTATATAATATTGTTGCGACATTAACAGTTTTTATACCGTTTAATTTATATGCATTTAAAGCTGTCCACCAATCATGAAGTATACATGAATTAGAAAGAAACGGTAAAAGAAAAATTTTTAAATCACTTTTGAAAAGAATTGTACAACCAGTGGCTCTATTATAATGTAAGTAATCTATAAAGGTTTCACCATTACTATGTTTATTAACTAATTTCATATCTCGCAACATAGAATTAGATATGCAATTTAGGTTTTCATCAGTGACAATTAAATCGGTATGTACTAATGTTTTTTTAGACTTCTTTAGAAATTCTAAACTTATTTCCAATTTGTTTTCTAACCAAATATCATCTTGATCACAATACGCGATGAAAGGACTTGAAGACTTATTAAGAAGAAATTCAAAATTTTTTACTATTCCCTGATTTACTTTCTGTTTATGTAAACTAATTCTTCTGTCTTTATGTTTATATTCTTCTATAATCGACACAGTCCTATCCTGTGAATTATCATCTGAAATAATAAGTCTAAAATTATCATAAGTTTGATCTAAAATACTGTCCATTAAATCCTTAATGTATTTTTCACCATTGTATGTTGCTAATAAAATATCAATCATATCTTACACTTTCTTATAAATCATCTACATACATCTGAATTATATCTTTTAATTGCTTCCTCGACATCACCATCATATACAATTTTCCCTTGATCAATATATATTGCTTTCGTACAGAACTCACGAATTAAACTTTCAGAATGCGATGCAAATAGTACTGATTTGCCTGAATTGAAAAGCTCCATGACTTTCTTCTTTGACTTCTCTTTAAATTTTTTATCACCAACAGCAAAAACCTCATCAATAATTAATATGTCTGGATTTGTAAAAATCGCTAAAGAAAATCCCAGTCTTGCTTTCATCCCAGATGAATAAGTTTTCAGTGGTAAGTCAAAATAATCTTCTAATTCAGCGAATTCAATAATATCATCAATTATACTATCAATAAAACTATTAGAATAATCTAGTAACTTTGCCTTATAATAAATATTTTCTCGCCCTGTATAGGCTGGATTAAATCCTGCATTTAAATTGATAAGAGAGCCAACTTTCCCGTTAACCTCTAAGCATCCATCTGTTGGAAATGTAATCCCAGCTACAATCTTCATCAATGTAGATTTACCAGCTCCATTACGCCCAATCACACCCACAATCTCTCCATGAGATACAGAGAATGTAATTTCATCAAGCGATTTTTTGATTGATTTATTTCCTTTTTTTGTAAATAGCCAAAAAATCATTTTGAAATCTTTGTCGAACAAATAGAAATGCTTCCTTATTTTTTTAGCTTTTATAACAAAACTCAAGCTATCCTCCTTTTTGCCTTAATCATGTAGCATAATACTATATGAAATCTGAATAATATTTTCTTAATTTATATTGAATGAATCCTCCCAGAGTAAGTAGAACTATAGTAACCATCCAAAAATAGGTAGTATATTTGATGTTAATTGGGATATTAGTCACATATGCTTGTCTATACCCTTCTACAATATATACCATAGGATTCAGCTTGAGAATTCTAATGATTATAGTATTTGAAGCAACTTGATTAAAACTCCAAAGTATTGGTAATGAGTAAAAAACAACTCTCGTAAAAGCTGAATACAAATGCTGAAAATCAACTGAAATTGCAATAAACGCTGAAAATACTAAGTTGAAACCTACCATAAATATCATCATACTAAAGTGAAAATAAAGAAATTTAATAAGATTAAATGATGCAATATCACCAAATATGGCTAGCACTATTAAACCGATTATAATTGAGAAAGATCTATTAATAAATATTGAAATAACCTCAATTGTTGGTAATGTTGTAATCGGGAAATTAATACTCTTTATTATGGCTGCATTTTTTTTAATTGCATGCGTTCCTGAATTAATAACGTTATTCATGTGGAACCATGGTATTAAACCAGTGATTAAGTAAAGTATAAAATTCATTCCATCAATTTCTTTACTTCCTGACATTAAGTATCTAAATAAAATAAATACACCAAAATAAATGATATCCTTAAATATAGTCCATCCCATTCCATAAGTCGAACCAAGAGTTTCTTTCTTAGAATGTGCATAACCAAGCTTCAAAATTCGCTTGAAGTTCGTTATATGTTCCATAGCAACATGCGACACAGCATTGTACATAACTTACCTTTCCTCGAAGTATCAACAATATGTGAAACTTCTTTTTATATTCTACCTTTGATTATAGTCTCCAATAATCAAACTCTTTACTAAAAATCTCTTTACTATATATACCCTTCACATCAATAAAGGGAGGTTTATCTATAATACTTTTACAATATAGTTTTCTAAAACTTTCAGAGCTTATTTTTTTGTATTCCTCATGCGCAACTGCAGTAATTATAATGTCAATATTTTCAATGTCATCCCATTCAACAAGGCTCAAACCAAATTCGTTTAAAGCTGCTTCTTTACTTGCAACTGGATCATTCACAAGTACTTTTATACCATAATCATTTAACTCTTTTATAATATCAATCACCCTACTATTTCGCAAATCACCAACATTCTCTTTGAAAGTTAAGCCCAGTATTAAAATCGTTGAATCTTTGACTACGACTCCTGACTTAATCAGCATCTTGACTGTCTTTTCTGCAACAAATTGCCCAATTCGATCATTTACTGTTCTCCCTGAACTTATTATTTGTGACTCATATCCTACAAGTTTTGCCTTATAGGTGAAATAATATGGATCCACACCTATACAGTGACCACCAACTAAACCAGGGCTGAAATTTAAGAAATTCCACTTTGTTCCTGCTGCTTTTAGAACAGATTGAGTATCAATATCCATATGATCAAAAGCCATCGCTAATTCATTCACAAACGCAATATTAATATCTCTCTGACTATTTTCTATAACTTTTGCAGCTTCAGCTACTTTTATAGATTCAGCCCTATAAACACCTGCCTCAATAATTGTTTCATATAAACAAGAAATATTATCCAGAGATTCACTATCCATACCCGACACTATCTTGATAATTTTCTCTAAAGTATTCACTTTATCACCAGGATTAATCCTTTCAGGTGAGTATCCTACCTTGAAATCAATACCACACTTAAGATTGGAATGCTTTTCCAGTATCGGAACGCATATTTCCTCAGTCGTTCCCGGGTAAACAGTCGACTCAAATACTACAATGGAGTTTTTTCCTATTGCTTTTCCCACAGTTTCAGTTGCTCTTTCAACTGGTGTTAAATCAGGAATCTTATCTATAGAAATCGGAGTTGGCACTGCAACAATATAATAATCAAAATTCTTTATTTCTGAAACTTTATTTGTAATTTTTAATTTATCTAATGCTTTGATTAACCTTTCACTCCCAATTTCTTCAGTAACATCAACTCCGCTCATGAACTGATCTATCTTACTTTGATTTATATCAAATCCTACTACATCCACACCTTTTTCTGCAAAAGCTACCGCAAGTGGTAAGCCTACATATCCTAATCCTATAACTGCTAGCTTCATATAATCTCCTTTTATCAAATGAATCTTTAATCTATATATTCAATTTATGTGCAATAAACTTAGCTCGATCTTCAAATGTATGTTCCTCTATAACAATCTTATGAAGTTCGTCTACAATTTCATCACGTTCTTTAAAATTTTCTAAATAGAATTTCGTCTTCTGTTTTAACTCTTGTTTGTTGTGATATACTGGAAGTTTATCTCCAAACAAATCACTAATACCTCTTACTTCATCAGTTAGAATCAATGTTTTCGAAGCAAGAACATCAAATATACGGTTAGATAAAAAACCTTTATCTGCCATATCATCCCAGTGGTCGTTTAATACAATATTGCTTTGAGCATATTTTTTTGATAATTCCGAATTGCGTATATTAACCCCTGATATAAAATCTTTATTAATAAACTTTTCCCAATTTGTTCCATATAACTCCAAGTTGATTTTACTCTCAATTGCATATTTAACGGCTTTCCGATATACATTTCTGGAATTACCTACATACAGTACATTAATATTCTTTTCTAATTCGTGTTCATGAAATCTATTTATATCAGAACACTGCAGTAATGGATATACTTCGCTTTTTGACTCTTTAGCAATATGTTTTGCCCAATAATTTGAAGCAATAAAAACCTTATCATATTCATTATATTCATCTATTTTTACTTTGTCAGGATGCGACAAATTCCACATAGAATTAGTATGATATTTTTTCAACTTATATTTTGATAATCCACGTAAAACAATAATATTATCATAATACACATCAGTCAATTTATCCCAAGTATTAAGCAACTGAATATTCGCGTTTACTCCCTGATTTCTTAAACTAGAAGCTAACGAGATGGCAAAATGGTAATCTCCCCAAGTCTCTTTATCATCCCATTTTGGAACAGGAGTTTTTATCAAAGTGTTTTTTTTCCCATTTACATATTCGGATAAATCGCTCATTAACTTTGATGCACGTATATCATAAGTATGATAAGTCATCACAAACTCTTTTAACTCTTTAACTTTCTCGTTATATGCGGTAGTATCTCCCAAATAATAGTCTATTATTTCCTTTAATTCATCTTTATTTGAATAAGTTGGTAATAGTCCTTTAAATGTTTCATTTGCCCCTTTATGACCATTTGTAACTACTAATTTTCCAGCAGCTAACGCATCAAATACTCTACTGTTTACTGATCCATATTTTGCTGTTACATCTACAGCATCATCGATTATTATCTTAGCCGATTTATAAACAGCAGGCATATCGGAATATTGAACAGAACCTTTATGACATTGTTGGAATTTAGCTATTTCATTCCACCCCTTCCCATAGAAGGCTAACTTACAATCAAGTTCAGCTGGTTCTACATTATCAATTATATCTCGATGGGCACCCCAATAATGTCCTGTAAAAACAACATCTACATCTTCAAATTTTGTTGCCGTTTCATTCATATTAAATCTCTTGGGATTTGTTGCAATAGGATAAACTCCAATACTCCTTGGTTTATCACTCTGCATAAAAGTACGTGCTGTATCGCTTGATGCATAAAAAAGATCAAAATTAAAGTATCCTTGATTTTTTAACCATCTATCACACCAATTTCTAGACCACGCAATTTTGATCAGATTATGCTTTACACATTTAAGTTGATTTATATCAAAAGCATCTAATAACGAAATTACTATATCATAATTACAATTCAAATTATACCAATCATTATTTCTACGTTTTATATATTGCACTTCATGGCCTAACTTTTCAATTGAGATTCCTAGTTCATTTCCAGTAAAATAGTCTCCAGCTTTTACATCAGGACCAACATCTGTAACAACTATACCAAATGTTAGATACGATTTAGAGGTATAAAAATTACTCCTATTTAATCTATCATTAAATATTTTTTCTGACAGAAACTTATACCATTTCCCCTTAAATAATGCAATGTTTGATAATCTACGGTTACGAACATCATCATTTGAATTTTTTAGTTGGGTTCCGTATTCATGATGGAATACAGTTGAGTATGGACAATACATATTTATTAAATCTAGTGAATGAATTTTTAATCCTAAATCAACATCTTCATACCCATAATTATATCCTTCGTCAAATCCTTCAATGCGCTCAAATACTTCTTTAGATATTAGTATACACGCAGCTGTTAATGCTGGATATGACTTTTCACAGCAAGCTTCCATAAGATTATAAGACTCTCCTTGGTAATTATTGTAGGGTCTAATAAACTCTTCTTCCTCTCGAAAACGAATTCCAGCTTGTTGTATTTTTAGTGCATTCTTAAAATTAACTCCAACTGGTGCATTGGGATAAACCAGTTTTGGTCCGACAGATCCAATACGATCATTACTTTGCATACATCCCATTAGTTGCGTTAACCAGCCTTTTGTAACTTCGATGTCATTATTCATAAATACATAATAATCCGCATCTGAAATCAAAGTAGCTTGGTTGTTTGCCTCTGAAAAAGACTTGTTAACTTTGTTAAGAATAAATTTCCTTTCAAAGCGACAGTCATAATTTTTAACAAATTCGACAGAATTATCACTTGAATTGTTATCAACAAATATCATATCAAAGTTTGAATAAGCTGTATACTCTTCAAGAGTCCTCATAAGTGTTTCCAAATATTCTAACCCATCTCTATTAGTTATTATAATCGAAACCTTAGGTTCATCCTCAATCTTTTCATACTTTGCAAGTATACTATCAACGACTTTCTTTTTAGTAACTCCAAAATCATTATTTTGATCTGAAGTCATATGAACAATTTCATTTTCAGAAAAATCGTTACTTTCATTTCCAATTATATTTCTGAATTCTTTTTCACCGAATCTCAAATAATGAATCAACGGATTTATGCCAACCTTTTTTACATCAGCATTCTCTATAAAGTAAGCATTGGAATTAAACTTAAGTGAAGGTGCTCGTCCTTCCTTTCCACCATAATATAGGAAATGAAAATAAGGACTTATTCTACTATAGAATACATCTGGGTTATTCACCAAATAGTATTCTACATCAAAGTAATTGGTCTCTTTTAACATTAACATATTTTTTTTGTGCTTAAGAATAGCTTTTATACCCTCTCTAGCGAAAGTACTTATATAAAATTTATACCTACTAAATTTATTCTTTCGTTTTATTTCACCAAAATCCTCTTGTAAAAAACTATTCTCACATAGTATTTGCGCTATATTGTAAACAGAGTCTAATATTCCATTATAATTTTTTTCTTTTGCTAAAACATTAATTTTCGATACTTCCTTAACGATACTGTTATTCAAGTTCTTATAGGAATCCAAATTAGTTTTATACATATTCTTACTATCTTCTAAGACTCTCTCCTTATTTTTTAATACTAAGTTTGAATACTCTAACTCAGCATACATAACCTGCTGTTCTTGAAGTTGTATATTAATTTCACTTATTGATTTCTCCAGCAAAAACAATTTTTTGTTGCTTTCTTCAATAAAAGATAATTTATTCATCAAATCATTTTGCAATTCTGATATTTTCTTCGATTTACTATGATTTTCAGTTTTTAATAAAGCCTTTTCATCAGATAATTCGTCATTACTCCGATGTAAAACATCAAACTTCACTGACATTTCATTTATCGATTTTTCCAACAAATATATTTTTTTGTTACTTTCTTCAATAATAGAGAGTTTGTTCAATAGATTGTTTTGCAATCCTGATATCTGCTTAAGTTGTTGATTCAGTAGCTGATCATTACTTTCTAGTTGACTTAAATACAACGAATTTTCATCATTTATGATTTTTAACTTAGCGATTATTTTTTTCTTTTCTAGATTTAGTCGTTCTTTAGCATCTCGTAATATTGTTTCTGAAATTAACAGTTTATTTCTATCCAATTCCAACAACTTGCTTATTTTTTTGATACTTGCGTTTAATGAATAGCTATTATATATTTGATTAGCTTCCTCTAGCGGACATAATATTCCAAGTCCGTTGAAGCCATCCAAGACCTCAAAACTGTATTCATTTTGGCTCCAATCTATAAAGTCTTCAACAGCAGTTAAGCATCCATTCTCGCCACCCTCTTCATATATCGAGTTGTTCAAATGACCATTTATACCTTGTTGTTCTACTAACTCTGAACTCGTTGGTGAAATTCTAGATTTCTTATACGGATGTTTAAATTCATCGGGAATATTGCTTGGGTTATAATACATATCACGCCTTGCATAGGGCCAGTTCATATCATGTAGTAATACTAAAGATTTCCTATCATTCGAGTTTTTTTCAATCATTTTCAACTCGTTAAAAATGGTATAATAATTATGATCGCCATCCAATAAAACGGTATCAAAAGAATCAATTTTATTTAAAGCATTTAAACTCAGATCAGAAATCACTTCAATTTCTATAGTTAAATTGGGATCCAAATCATTTATGTCAAATTGTGGAGCAGTATCAACAATTGTCAATTTACATCCATGCTCCCTACAAAACGATACTAGGTTTCTTGAATTTTTCCCATCCTTTGAACCAATCTCTACAATATGTCTTGGTTTCCATGCGGTTAAAATATCTTTAATAGCAACATTCCAAAATCTATGCATATTCCCTCCTTATTTTCTTTTTAATAGGTTGTTACAAAACACTATCATCATTAGACATCTGTGTTTTTATAGAACTAATGTTTATTTTTCCGTTTTGAGTATAAATATTATGTAAACTAGTGCATCACTCCATATTACACAACGCACTGTAGAAAGGAGCACAGCGATTCCAAATCTTTTTATAATCAGATTACTTTTTCTACTTTGCCGATCTGGATCATGAAATAGATAAGCTCAATCCCTCTAAATCGATTACTATCTTCACACTTTTTTGATGAGTCTACTGTCTTTACAAGTTTTAATTCTAGGTCCATTTCACAAGTCATATTATACAAATTGTTGTAGATATAGAGACTTCACACTTGAATGATTGAGTAAAGAATTTATTATTTCTGATTTAAATGGTATTTCTACTACAAACTTGCTACTATATTTCATTAGTATTTCAACTGATTTTAGCAGGTTTCTGAAGTTTACTAAACACCTCAGAAACCACAATTATCTCGTTTAAAAGTCGATTCTACACTGAAATCAAGAACACATTTCATCATCTTATTGATTTTACTGATAATATTTTTATTTTACAGACGAGTATATTGCCAGCCCCTGATCTACTGATGCCACGGATTTGAGCTATTCACTTAAGAAAACAACCTCAAAAATATTCAAACTATTTTAAGGTTATCTAAAATAAAGGCTAAATCAAATCCAGCTGATAAAGAGTTTAACCCTGAAAAATATACCCACTGTAAAATACCCCAAATGAGTATAGTTTATCCAGATGTTAAATTTGCATATCTTAATGGCCATTTCAGCTATTCTAGAAAATCCGTCATAACAACTAAAGATTCGAGTCTGATTAGAGATATCAACTTTATTGTTTCTAATAACGCGATTATTAACGACCATTGACCCAATCAAATCAAGGTTTTAACTCCAAGCTTCCTAAAACAGGTATTAACGATGAAGAGATTCCAACTTATCAATATTTACCTGAATTATCCATGGTTTTTATAGCTATATTCAAATCTAATAATCATACTAATAAATCACTAAAATGACCAGCAAAACAATTGATGCTAAGAAACATATAATTGTCGATTACGCTAATTCATGTACACCATCTGAAGATAAATGAATTAGAATTGTTACAACTCATCATAATTATAGTTGCTTAAGTACTATGCAAGATTAATTGAAAAATCGATTAACTTAAACAAGCATCATTTCGTCAGTGAGAGAAAGATTAATCAGTACCAATCATCGTAGTATCTAGAGTGTAAAAGTTAGAAGTGCTCTAACACTCCAACCGTATGTGTTTCTAGCTGGAATTACTTAATTGATTATGTACGTAATTTCATTTCTTTCTGAGTATGCTAATGGATATCTTGCTTTAAGAACATTAATTACATCAGATAAAAGTATGATTCAGGAGTTGTTCTTTTACAGTCTTTTTTTGTTCTTTCACAGACTAACAAGATTGCCTGTAGAAAAATTATCTTTGTATTATGCAATTACCTATTTTTTAAGATATCATCCAACCACTCGCTGTTTTCCTTATACCAACTTATAGTCATTGCAATACCATTATCAAATGTATATTTTGGATTCCAATCTAATTCATTAGATATTTTTGTATTATCTATAGCGTATCTTCTATCATGTCCAAGACGATCCTCAACATATGTAATCAACTCTTCTTTTTTGTTTAGTTCATTGAGAAGCAATCGTACTATCTCAATGTTTGCCTTCTCGTTGTTACCACCAATATTATAAACTTCTCCAGCTACGCCATTATGCAACACTGTATCAATTGCCTCACAATGATCTTCAACGTGTAACCAATCTCTAATTTGCATCCCATCACCATAAACAGGTAATAATCTGTCATTCAAACACTTATTAATCATCAAAGGAATTAATTTTTCTGGATATTGATATGGTCCATAGTTATTCGAACACCTCGTAATATTAATAGGTAGCTTAAAAGTCTCAGAATAAGCTCTTACCATCAGATCAGCACTCGCTTTTGAAGCAGAATAAGGGCTATTCGGAGCCAAATGTGTATTTTCAGTAAACAATCCCGTTTTTCCTAAACTACCATATACTTCATCTGTTGATACCTGTAGAAATTTAACTCCCTTTTTAAATGTAGGATAACCAAATTCATCTTTTCCTGTCTTCCAATATTTTAGAGCGGAATCTAACAGTACTTGTGTTCCTAACACATTAGTTTTTATGAATATTTCAGGATTCTCGATACTTCTATCTACGTGAGATTCAGCAGCAAAATTTATAACGTAATCAAAATTTTCTTCTTCAAACAAAGAATCTACAAGCTCTTTATCTACTATATCACCTTTAACAAACCTATATTTCTTGTTACTTTCAATATCTGTTAAATTATTCAAATTTCCTGCATATGTTAACAAATCTAAATTGATTACCTTATAATCATGTTTTGAGAGCATTAATTTAACAAAATTACTACCAATAAATCCAGCTCCACCTGTCACTAAAATTGATTTCATTATTTGATTTCTCCTTTGTTAGTCACTTTTTTTATCTTATCAATCATACCCCTAAAAGGTTTAGTCATTCTCCAAGTTGTTGAAGAGATAATTTCGTCGTACAAGTTCGCTTTCAAACTATTTTCATTAGTTTTTTTCTTATAATCCAATAATTTGTCATTTACAATCAAACTCAATAATTCATATTGCGTACTTGATTTCTCATCTAAAACTGAATTATGTTCCTTTTGTGCAATTAAAACAGAATCTGACCAATACACTTCCCAATCTGTATATATCTCAAGCTCTTTTAATTGAGCAAATTTTGCTAATGCTCTAAACCCATCAGTATAAAACCTCCAGCAGTCAAGTGGATATTTATGTTCATTTCCACCTGCTGGGGCTATAACGCATAAATATCCACCGGGTTTTAAGATTCTTCTTAACTCCAATATAGTTACCCAAAAATACTCAATGTGTTCAAAAGCCTGACCCGATATTACTACATCATATGAATTGTCAGGAATCTCATCCCAAGAATAAGCATCAGCAATAATGATATCAACATTAGGGCCTTTCTCTATATCACATCCATAATAGTTCCATTTTTTTTCACTAAATATTGGCTTATATGAACCATTAACATCATAACTACCTAAGTCAAATATTGTCAATGGAAGATTCTGCTTTTCCAATAAATAATCATTCTTAAATTTCATCATTTTTTCGTATGACGACTTATGCATAACTATTACCTCACTTTGTATTTAAAAGGATTTTCAATTTCTTTGAAGCTACCTAATCGTTTGTCTTTTACTGATACTTTTACAACATCAATATTAGTTAAAGGCCAATCTATACCAATATCAGAATCATTCCAAATAATTCCTCCGTCATATTCAGGCGCATAATAATCTGTACACTTATAACTAAAAGTTGCAAATTCCGACAACACTAAAAAGCCATGTGCAAATCCTTCAGGCACATAAAACTGTTTCTTGTTCTCTGCAGAAAGTGTTATTCCTTCCCAATTTCCATATGTAGGTGATCCTTTTCTTAAGTCCACCGCTACATCAAAGACTTCCCCTTCGGTACATCTAACTAGTTTACCTTGTGTTTGTTTCGTTTGAAAATGAAGTCCTCGTAAAACACCTTTACATGATTTTGATTCATTATCTTGAACAAATCTCATCTTTAAGCCGGCTTCATGAAAATCTTTTTCATTATAAGACTCCATAAAATATCCTCGTTCATCTCCAAATATAGTTGGCTCAATAATCACTAAATCTGGTATCGAAGTTTTTACTACGTTAATCTTCCCCATATCATACCTCTTTTGAAACGCGTATCAAGTATTGTCCATATTCCGTTTTAAGCAAAGGCTCTGCTAACATGACGAGTTGCTCCTTTGTGATAAATCCCATTCTATATGCAATTTCCTCTAAACATGCAACGTATTGATCTTGTCTTGTTTGCACAGCTTCTACATAATTTGCTGCATCCAACAGACCTTTATGTGTTCCAGTATCAAGCCAAGCCATACCTCTACCGAGCAGTTCAACTTTAAGGTTTCCTCTTTTAAGGTACTCATTATTAATTGAAGTTATTTCAATCTCACCACGAGCAGATGGTTTTACATTTTTAGCAATCTCAATGACATCATTATCATAAAAATATAGCCCTGGTACCGCATAATTAGACTTAGGATTATTAGGTTTTTCCTCTATTGATATTACATTGTCATTATCATCAAACTCCACAACACCAAATTCTTGTGGGTTTCTAACATGATAACCGAATATTGTAGCCTCTTTTCTATTTACAGCTTTATCTAATCTTTCACTAAATCCATAACCGTAAAATACATTGTCACCTAGTACTAATGCAACATCCTCATTACCAATAAACTCCTCACCTATGATAAAAGCTTCTGCTAGTCCATTTGGTGCATCCTGGATTGCATAATTAAATTTGACTCCCAGTTCTTCTCCACTACCGAGTAATTCCTCATAAACTGGCAAATCTCTTGGTGTAGAAATTATTAGGATTTCTTTAATGCCTGCCAGCATTAAAACTGAAATCGGATAATAAATCATTGGTTTATCATATATCGGTAAAATTTGCTTGGATACTGCTCTAGTTACTGGATATAATCTCGTACCTGAACCACCTGCTAATACAATTCCTTTCATTCTTTTACCTCCGTTAAATATTTTTTTATTGCTGTTTTCCAATCGGAAAATTTATAGTTGAAATTCATTCTAAACATTCTATTATCAAGACCTGAATGCGCTGGCCGCTTAGCTGGTCTTGGGTATTCTTCTGAAGTACATGGTACCACTTCAATATTAATACCTTTAATTCTAAAAATCTCTTTAGCAAAATCATACCAACTACATATACATTCACAAGTACCATGGTAAACACCATATTGTTTAGAATTTATTAACTGTTCAATACCTTTAACAAGTTCAAATGTAGAAGTTGGTGAACCAATTTGATCATCAACAACTTTCAGTTCCTTATAACTCTCACTCAACTTAAGCATAGTCTTCACAAAATTACTACCATCGCCGTATAACCAAGCTGTTCTAATAACAAAATGTCTGGGATTGTGTCTTAATACGAAGTTTTCACCTTCAAGTTTTGTTTTCCCATAAACGGAAACGGGTGAAGTTATATCAAACTCATCATATAACCTTACATTACCTTCAGCATCTTTTATGCCCTCTCCATCAAATACATAATCTGTAGAAATATGAACAAGTGGTATATCGTAATCATTCGTTATTATCGCTAAGTTTCTTGGACCTAATGCATTGACCTTATATGCTAATTCAACATTTTCTTCGCATAAGTCAACAGCTGTATACGCAGCAGCATTTATTACTAGGTCGGGTTTATTCTCTTTTATATAAGAATGTACAGAGTCCATATCTGATATATCCAGATTGTCTCTCTCAGTTAATAATAAACTGTGTTTATCACTAAGCTGATTATTCAATTCACGTCCTAATTGACCATTAGCTCCTGTAATTAGTATTTTCATGCTAACTCCTTACAAATAAATTTTTTGCTGCTTTTGCAAGATACATTGCATATATGCCTATATAAACAATTGTATTTATAAGAATATTATATTTCTTTTTATAATGTTTCTTATGAAATACAAACATTGCCCTATAAAACTCCCATAACACTTTCCAATTTAACTTCTTACCACTTTGTCCACGATAATGTGTTACCGTACCTAATTGTGGCTGATACACAACTTTAAAACCACTCTTTTTAGCTCTATAACACCAATCAAGATCTTCTCCATACATAAAAAAAGTTTCATCTAAATAACCGATTTTATCAATAATCTTTCTAGGAATTACAAGAAATGCTCCTGAAATAGCATCAACATCACCCATCTCATCCTCACCCAATTCATGCATTTTATATGAACGGTTGCTTTTTAACTTAATCTTTTCATCCAAGTTCAACAAATATAACAACGCACTTTCAGGTGTTGGAAAACCTCTCTTACAGCCATGTTCAAATTTACCGTCCGGCAAAACTATTTTAGGTCCAATAATTTCACTGTAATTTTTAGTTTTTAAATACAAGTCTATATGACTGATAATATTATTATTAATCTCAATATCAGAATTCACAAGAACAATTACATCACCTCTCGCATGATTGATACCAATATTATTGCCATATGAAAAGCCCTTGTTGAAGGGATTTTTGACGACTTTCAAGGTCTCTGAATCAATAATATCACTAAAATAATCTTCTAAGGCTTCAATACTGCCATCATGAGAAGCATTGTCTAATAAAATAATTTCATATTCAACATCACTTGTATGCTTGATGATTGAATTAATTGTATTTTTCGTGAGTTCAAAAGTTCTATAATTAATTACTAATATTGATATCATCTTACTGTCCTATCATTGATCTTATTTTCATTGAAAACCATCTATAAGTATCTCGGATCATAACCAATTGGATATATGCGTATTGACCTATCTTCTTAAATGAAAACTTTTGCCTTCTCACAAATTTTAACGTTTTAAGTCCATCTATGAGGCTTCTGATATAGAAAATCCCCAGTTTGCTTTTAGAATACGAAATAACTCTTAGAACATATCCAATTAGAATGAACGGTAAATTCACCAAAATCATAATAACAGGCATATTCTTATAGATTAAATAGATAGAATTTCTGCCTGACAGTTTCGTTTTAAACTCATTTTTTCCTTTTCCACTGGTTCCGTTTTCAACATGGTATACCACAGAGTTTACATCAACAAAATTTTCATAGCCATATAAATTCGCCCTAAAGCCTAAATCAACATCTTCAAGATAAGCAAAAAAATGATTATCAAACATTCCCAGTTCTTCTAACATATCTTTTCTATATAAAGCTGCTCCTGCACACGATGAGAATGTCCTTTTGGTAACCAGATTTTCAATTATGTTGTCTCTGTCTTGTCTATAGGGCCACCCAAAGATAGTCATGCCATCTCCTGCACCATCTATTTGACTTCGTTCATAATAATTTAGCATCAAGGAATTTACTGAAAATATATTCTTGTTACTCTTCATCAGTTCAAGAGGACTTTTCAAAAAGTTCATTTCAACTTCCGTGTCATTATTAAGCAGATAGACATATGGATTTCTCGATGCTTTAATGCCAATATTAACAGCAGGTGAGAACCCTAAATTTGCATCATTTTCAATTAACACAGTTTTAGGGAATCTTTCTTTAATATACTCAATACTACCATCACTTGAACCATTATCTACTACAATCACCTCATATGTAGAGTCAATTGATTTAAAAACAGATGTTAAACAAGTTTGTAGATAATGTTTACCGTTATAGTTGGGGATTATGATAGAAATCAATATTTTCACCTTTTATTCTTATATATGGTCCTGCCATTTTTAGTGTTTTCTTTTAAATTATGACGTTCAAGAACTTCCTCATAAGTCAAATCAATATTCTCTCCACGTTTTAAAGTACCAACAATGATCTTTTTAACTGTTTCAATAATGATTTTTAAATCAAATAATACACTTGTATTTTTTATATATAATATATCGAACTTTATTTTCAACTCTGGTGTTGTTGCATACTTGCCCAATACCTGAGCAAGTCCAGTAACACCAGCCTTTACAGATAGTCTATAATGAAAATCTGGTATGGCCTTTGAAAATTCATTTATAAAAATCGGTCTTTCTGGTCGTGGTCCAACTAGGGACATATCACCCTTAATAACATTTATCAATTGTGGTAGTTCATCTAACCAAAACTTTCTGAGAAATTTCCCCAATCGCGTTACACGCGGATCATTCCTAATTGCCCAAATGGCACCTGAATTTTTCTCGGCATCTTTGTGCATAGATCTGAATTTATAAAGCTGAAACTTTCGGTTATTAATAGTCACACGTTCCTGAGTAAATATAATGGGTCTGCCTTCACTGATTAAAATTGCAAGAGCAATAATTAACATGATTGGCATTAAAATCACCGTAATAGGTATTGCAAGTAGTAAATCAAAACACCTTTTTACGATTAGTTTTTCTCTCGACAAATGTAAACTTTCAATTCTAAACATAGGTATATCAGAAACTTGTACTAGCTTTGAATTAAAAATAGCAATCTCGAAAGTTTTCGGAATAATATACAATGATTTATTGGTACTGATGCAATGTGTTATTATTCGATCCTTTATTTCACTTTGAATTAAATCTGATACATATATTTTGTCAGATTTATTTATATACATTTTAAAGTTATCAACAATCATAGGATCTATATAATAACTCAACTCTTCTTTATATATGTTACCTGAATATATTTTACTAACTAATTTTTCTTTTTCCTCTTCAGACCCAAATATAACTATTTTTCTAATGCCTTTTCTAAAGCGAACAATTTTAATGAATATAATCTTAATAAGGAAAAACACTACAGTTTGAATCATAAAAGACATCAATATAACCGTACGCGGCATTCCAAAGTCTCGACTGAAAAACGCTACTGCCATATATGTTACCATTATTAACGAAGTGCCAATAAGAACAATCGAGAAGTTCTCAACTTTTGACTTATTAACCGTTCTAAATAACCCAATGCTCATTAATATAACAATAGAAAATAATAATATAAATGGAATAGTTGAATAAAATGCATCGTAGTTATGAATTTTATAACCATCAAACATATCTAGTTTCAGACTGACGTAATAAGAGTAATAGATAGTGATACAATATAAGATTAGTTCTAATATTTTATAAATTAAACCATCTTTTTTAGTCACACTGGTCTTCATAGCACCTTCCCATCTCAATCAAAACATTTTAATTGTATAGCTTCTGATGAATACAATTCTTTTCAATCTCATATATAATAAACACAAATATGTGAGCATATACCTAATTTCATAGCCAGTACGTAGTTTGTGCACTATTTTATGTCGACACAGAGCTATAAATCCTATCTTTAGTTAAACTCGCACTACAGGTTAATTCGAATGACACTATTACTTATTGACGATTCAGAAGTAAACATTTCAACCGATGAATGCATAACATATTCAAGCGCGATAATACAAATGCAACTGATATCTAAGAGCCATGCTCATGATTGAATCCGATTGTTTAACTTATACCATCGGATCTATACAACTTTTCATTTACTCACTTCATTTTCTAATGAAAACAAATTGGCCAATCCCATCATGCAAAAAACCATATAGGTTACAAAAACAACGCTGTCATTAGCAATGCCCACTACTAGCCAACCAATTATTGACGCTATCAGTAAGGAACTTCGCATTTTATTCAGGGTATAATACACAAGATACAAGAAAAGAATTCCACCAACAAATCCAAAATTAATCAAAAGTTGAATATAAACATTATGTGGTTTATCAACAACTTCATTAGTCATTATTACAGGACGACCAATAAGATCCATATGGGGAAAGTTCAAAATATATGTGTCAGCTCCATAACCCAGAAGCGGTTTTTTCATAATTAACGGTATCGATCTATTCCAAATATAACCACGATTTGTAAACAAACGCTCAGATGCAGAAAGCTTAACAACATCAACTTCATTATTAATTTTCTCTTCGGTAAAAAGATTAAGTCCTAACGAAAATTGGGTATCATGAATCAAATCAAATCTCATTACTTGCCCTTTATCAAGAACTTTGTTTGTAACACTCACTGTAATTCTACCTGTACTATGTATCTTGTCCACAAGGAAGTCATATTGATCAACGTATCTGAACCGATGTCTATCTTCTAAGTCTTCTCTTTCTAATAAGTTCCATTCTTTATCATAAACTTTAATATCGTATCCAACAGGTTCAATGTGAAATGTGTCACCATTATCGATGGTAACTGTTAAAACAGGATCATCATAAGACACGTTTATAAAAGGATTATATTCAGCTTCCACTGTGGTTAATGAGTTGATTAACTTATCATATTGGCTTTGAAATAGATTTGTTTGAGAAACACCAATAATCAAAGCAGTTATTATAAGCACTCCAGTAATAATTCTCTTCTTCTGAAAACCCCTTTGGAAAATAAACATAATTAAATAAACAATAACACCTATCGCCAAAGCTACGAAACCTGCAGTTGATTTTGACCCAGCCAAAATAATTAGTTGTAAAACTAATACAATTCCAATCATAAGACGATATGCCACTGATTTTATTTCTGAAATCAGATAAAGTCCGATAGGAAAAGCAAAAGCCACCAAACTTCCAATGTAATTCGGATTATACAGTGTACCATATACTGTGCCTTTCTCAAGAGCTATATCAATGTTTCCTTTAAAGTTTTCATAATAGGATCCAAGAATTAAACGTTCCCCTAATCCACTTTGATAGAAATCCATCCCAAGAAACTGAAAAACACCAATAATCGATACGACAAGGGTGCTTAACATAAATGCCCCCATGATAATATAGGCTTCTTTCTTTGTTCTAACAAGATTGTAAATACAAAATGCAAAGGTTATATAAGACAACCATGTAGCAGTTCCTTCAAATCGTCCAATCCATCCGCTCCATGCAACACTTTTAAATTGCGAAAAACAAAAGGATAAAATTACAACAACAGCAAATGAGACTAATATCACCTCAAATAAATCTAACTTCCACGATTTTTCTGTTTCCTTCCACCTTATCAAAACTGTACCTATTAAAAGAATTATAGCGCCAAACTGAAGAGCCAATGCTTTATAATACGTAAAAAAATCGGATGTAAACTCAATAGGCCCATAAAGAAAATCTGCACTATCATAAACCTGTATTTTTTTTAGAAATACAATTAACGGAACAATAAATACAATAAAAGCTGCGAAATATATTAATTTTGTTCTTAATGATTGAATGCGTTTACTTTGTTTTCTCATAATATACCTCTTCGTTAATATATTTTAAAATAAAATACGAACCAATTTGATTATAACAACTATCATTGGTTGTTGATAGGTTTAACAATATCTGTAATGAACTTGTAAGAAAAATTCTTGATACAGGAGCTTCCTTTCAAAAGAATCATTTCGAATATAATTACCCTTGTATGTTTTCAGTACTAAGAGATGTTTGATCATATCATTAGCTCAAGTTTCACTTAAATTATTTTCATAGATACCTGTTAGTTCTCGTAGCAAGTGTGTTGTACATAAACCGTTTGTAGCAACAGACGTTCCAGTTTCTCTTAAATAAAGTTTGGTATGGGCATTAACATTTTTTTATCAGACTAAATAGCCATTTTTATACGACAAACGGAACTTAGTTTTCTGAGAACTATGATTATTCAAATCTATATCAATTATTATTAGTTAATAGACATTAACAGTAACCAGTGATATAAGAATTTATTATATACAGAGATCTCCTTACATGAATACTCACTATCAAAGATTATTATCAACTGAATTATGAAAATCTATGAATAGTAGTGCATTGAATTATATTACGCTAATAGCATCATCTATACAAATCACAGCACCAACAAAACATACTATATATATACGAGTACATAGTTAGTATTACCTATCCCATTTCTAGAGACCATCTCGGCATCAAGAACACCAATTCCCTATATCGTACTACATCATATGATGGTGAAATATACAAAGCACAATATCATTAATAGAAACGGTGCTGACCGATAAGAAAGCTATGTTCCATGCATATAATTGGTGTCATGCCCATTAATAAATAATTAATTATTTAGTGTAAGTCTTAATCCATAATATGAGATGGTGCTTATTATGAAATAAGAATACGAGAACGGTTAATTTCACAGATTATTCATTGAAATAAAATAGGAACTATCAGAATTACTCTTGCAAGGGCAATTTGATGACTGATCTTGTATGCTCAAAATAGGCTTGTAGCTGCAAATTCGTTGGTAGAACTAAAAAAACTTTGAAGATCTTCCTATTGAAGAATTATATTATGAGTTATCCTATGAAGAGGAAATTTGTCCCATATGCAATCTTGTACTTCATGAAACGAAAACTAAAACAGAAGAGAAATTATCATAATACCTGTTCAAATTAAGGTACTACATCATAAAAGCAAATCTACGCTTGTAGTATATGTGATTATGACTGTATAACAGGATCATTTACTAGCGCACTAACACCAAAACCAGGATTAACTGGAAGTTTTGCATCAAGTTCTACTTTGGCATATACGAGTGAAAAGAAGTACAATCAAGCAATCCCACTTCACAAACAATAAATCTCATTTTTAAAATTAGTATATGAGATTTCAAGATAAAATCTTGCTAACTAGACGATTAAGTATAGTGACAAGCGGCTTAGAATTCTGTACGATCGAATGCATCAGCTCTTATTGAAAGAGAACATTATTCATACAGATGAAACCAAGTTAAATGTATTAGACGACAAAGAAAATAAGAATAATTATATGCGGATTTATGAGACTACTAAGGAAAGTGATCATAAGATTTGTTTGTATGATTATAAAAATTATAGAAGCAAAAAATTCAGTCACGTTCTGAAATGGATTCAACGGTTATTTACAAACAGATGGTTATCAAGCTAAAGAAAATATTAAGGATGTGAACCTTTTAGATGTTTAGCTCATGCTATTATATATTAGACAAAGTTTTGGATACAGCACCTAAACGAGTAGACATTAGTAACTCTAAATCATCTGAAGTTCTTTCATCTTTCACGAGGATCTACAAATTAGAAAAGTCATTTATAGAGCTATCACCAAATGAGTTCTTTTTAATAGACTTGATAAAACAGAACCCATTTTGATAGCGTTCCATAATTGTTTGTAGATAGAATCTAGACGTACGCTTGTTGAAAGCCTATTAGGGCAAGCTATAAAGTATAACTTAAAGCAATAACCCAAGTTATAGGTGTTCTCTGTGATGGTAGGCTGGAGCTAGAAAATATCCGAGTTAAAAGATAGCCTCGACCTTTTACTATAGGAGATAAAAACGAACATTTCCAAATCGCCATTAGGCACAGCAATCAGAGGTATCTGTTAAAGCACTGTAAAAACTGTAACGTAAAACACTTTAATTCCATTTGAACAGCTTCCAAACATCAATACATCAAAATTAGATGAGTTGAATGCTTTGTTACCATAGTCAAAAGAAGTACAAAATATCAAACTTAAAAACCTTAAAGACTAGTAAAACACCATTGATCCTTATTTGATCAGCGGTGTTCCTATTTAAAATAGAGTTTAAAGTAGAGGTATGTGCGTTGTCTTTGAGCTTACATTTTCCTACGTACTTGTGACATAACAACTTTAACATCAGTACTCATTTTAAACCTCCTAAATTATCAACTTTCACAAACCAGAAAAAACACTCAAAAGTTATCGTAGTTTTCTGTTAATCTAGAATCTAGAATAATATTTTATGCTCTCTTTTAACATTTACTCATGATATACCGTTTACTTTTAAAAGAAAAAACAGCCTACCCTAAGGGCAGACTGTCTCAAATTCTTATAAATCGTTTGTTACATCAGCTGCAGTCCAAGATTGTACAACATTAGGAACAGTTGAAGCATCTTGAATTTCAACAGCTTGACCAGCTGTATAAGCTATTGTAATAACATCTGAAGTTGCAATTTCTTCAGTTCCTATAGTAAGAACTACAGTATTACCTGAAGCAGCAACAGAAGCTACAGTTTTAGAACCAGCATTAGCACCACCAATTGCAAAACCAGCAGCAGTTGGCTTGTTTGTAGTTAAATCTTGGCTCATAGTAATAGTGATATGAGTCGCATCTGTAACAACAATTTTTTCAACTACAGGAGTAGTATCAATTTCAAACTCAGCAATCTCAAATTCAGCTAAGTCATTACCAGCAACATCTGTAATATAATTAGTTGAAGCAGCTAAAGCGATTTCAATATCACCATCAAATCCAAGATAATCATTTATTAACTCGAATACAACAGAGTCATCAGTAGTAGCTGGATCAGCTGATGTTGTAGTACCTGTTACCTTGAAGTCAACGCCATTAACTAATACATCATTATCAGCTTTAACAACAAAGTCGTTACCCGCTAAAATAACATCTGAAATTACAACTTCTTCGTCGAAGATCACAGTAATAACACCAGCAGTAGTAAACGTTAAATAATCTTTAACATCTGCAGTATGAGTAGCTTCTCCATCACTATAAAGTTCAGGAGCTATTTTATCAACAGCAGGCTTTTCTGCAGAAGGATCTAATTTCTCACCAAATTTGTTTGCAGAAGTAGGATCATCAGCTATTACAGCTTTTACAGTATCTCCACCAATTGCAACTTTAGCATCAGCAGTTAAATCAGTAATTAACGTTAATGTAACAACTGTATTTCCATCAGAATTCATAGAAATTGCTCTCTTAGCCAAAGCTAAATTGTTGTCTGAAGCATCTTTAATCATTAAATCAGCAGCAGTAAAATCTTCTAATAAATCATCAAAAGTAACTTCAACTGTATCTTTAGCAGTAACTTTTACTGTATCAATCTTAACAACATCTTGGTCCACAATAGTAACATTACCAGTGTAATCAACAGTGTAGTTACCAGCAGCATCAGCAACTCTAGCAATAACTAAACCATTAACTTGAGGAACTAAATCAACACCTTCAACAACTTTAGTAGTATCAGGATCATCAATTGGACAAGTAATCTTAACGCTCTTACCATTGTTAGTTAAAGCGATTTCAGCTTCATAATCATCAATTAAATCAGTTAATGCAGTATTGTTTACAGTGTAGTTAGCAGGATCAACTACTGAGTAGTTTCCTTCTGCATTCATTTCTTCACCAAATGAGATAATAATCATTTGATCTTTCTCAGTTGAATTATAAACTGTAGCTGTAAAGTCATCAAACTTTGGAGCAGTTAAATCATCAACATCAAATTCGATTGTAGCAGTAGCCATTTCGTTTTCAGCTATATCTTCAATGTTTTTAACAACAATTGAGTATTTTCCAGATAAAGTATCGTTGAAATCGATTGTAGCTGTTTTAGAAGCGTAATCAATATCATCTATGATATCTTTAACTTCTTCACCATCTTTATCTAAGATTGTGTAATTATCTTCATCTTCAGCCATTTTAGAATCTACAGCTTCTGTGAATTTAACTTGGATTTGCTCTTCAGTTTTTACTTTTACAGAATCAACTTCTGGAGCAGTTTCGTCTAAAGTAATTTCAATTTTGAACATAATTTGTGCATTTTCGTTATCCCAAAGGTCATTTACAGTTTCTTTTAATACGTAAACGTAAGCTGTACCTTCTGGTAACTCATTATCAGTAAAGTTAAGAGTTAACTCTTTACCATCTGAACTTAAATCATCAGCAACAACGATAGCTTCGTCAATTGGATTGTTTGAGTTAGTGTGGTAGTAGTTAGCTGCAGCAAGATCTGCAATTTCGATTTCTTCATTGAAAATTAATGTTACGCCAGTAGTAGTTGCATCTTTGAAATCTACAACAACTGGAGCATCTTCGTCTTCAACAACAGTAGCAGTTAAAGTATCTTGAATAACACCAAAACCAGCTTCATCTTCAATAGCAGCTTTAACTTTAACAGTTACATCGCCTTCTTTTAAATCAGAGTAAAGAGTGATGTTAGCTTCAGTGTTGTTATTCATAGCTTCAACTTTGTTGATGTATAAATCGCCACCATCTACTGAGTAGTTACCTTTAACTTCTAAAGAAGTTTCAGTCATTGGCTCAGAGAAAGTAATTTTAATTGTATCAATACCAACAACTTCTGCAGAAAGTACTGTAGGAATTGTAGTATCTAAGAATGCAACTTCTTCAAATACAACTTCTTCTAAAGCAACTTCTTCAGCAGTTTCAACAGCATCAACTGTAACGTCTAACTCATCTTGTTGAGCAGCAGCTTCAGTTAATGTTAATACAACTGTCTTCATGTCTGCTTGTAAAGCAGCATCTGCGATATCCATGTCTTCAACTTCATAGTTGTCAGCATCTTCAGCAGAATCAACTTCTACTTCTTGGTTGAATACAACTTCAACTTGAATTAAGTTAAGAGCTTCTACAGAAACAACTTCTAACTCATCAGGAGTAGCAGGAGTAGGAGGAACATAGTTCTCTAAACCTAAAGCAGTACCTAATGTATCAGTTTCGTCCATTTTAGGAGTATCTAATAACTTAACCATAGTAACGAAAGCTTCGCCTCTTAATACTAAAGAGTCATCAGCAGCAACTGTATCGATACCTAATTCTTTAGCATCTTCGTTAGCAGTTGTCCACTCAGCTTCGTAACCTAATGCTTTTACAAACATTACGTTTAATTCTTGTGCTTTAACAGTGTCGTTTGGTCTAAAAGTACCAGCAGCGTCACCAACCATCCAACCTTTTTGTTGAGCGAAAGCAACGTATGGTACATACCAAGCGCCTTCAACCATATCAGAGAATGGTGCGTCGAATGCATAAGCAGTAGCTTCTGCCTTCAAACCGTACATGTCAGCTAAAATAACTGCCATTTGTGCTCTCGTTAACGGAGCATCTTCTTCTAAACCTTTGTCAGTACCAGCAATAACGCCGTACTCCACCAATTTTTCACCAGCTTCTGAGTTAGCCGTAGCTTCTTCAGCAAATGCAGGTAGAATTGATGAGAATACTAGCATGAATGCTAATACAAGAGATAAAACTCTTTTCATGTTTTAATTCCTCCCTTGAAATATGTAGTTCGTCTGGAGAAGGGATTTGATCAATACAACATGTCCCCCTTCTACATAGACTGTTGTTTAGATTGGCATATTAACCAATCCTAATGTAGATTATATCACCAGTTATGTTTTATGGACAATTATTATAAGCCTTTGTAACATAACTGTAAATTATAATACAAACGCTTGTTCTAGCCACGCATAACTTATGAACTTATATGTGTATTATACACTAAAAAACACGCCTGTAGGTTACAGGCGTGTTACGGAATCGTTAATCATATAATACGCATTCTTTCACTATTTGAGAACTATTTTGTAGTTAGAACCTCAATAGCCTTTCCTAACTGAGGATCTTCATTCAAATATAAGACAATAAGTTCATTCAACTTATCCTTTGTTTCAGGATATAGTGCATACATATTAGCTAAGTTATACGCTTCTTGGAAAGCAATAATTGCTTGAGAAGTCTTTTGATCATAAGTTCCTGTTAGATCAACATCATATCCTAAGAACTTAAATCTCTGTTGTGCACCAAATACATCTAAACTTGTAATACCATAATGAGAAATCTCTTTATCAATCATAGGTGCAAAACCTTCGATTATTAGCAACTCTTCTTTTGTCTTTAAAGGAAGATAAATGTCTGGTTCAACACCTACTCCATTTACTTTCTGCTTATTTGCAGAAAAATACTCTGCAGTTGTAACTTTTATAGCACCATCAGTCGCTAACTGATACAAACTCTGTACTGTACCTTTTCCATAAGTTGTTTCACCAATAATTGTACCTTTACTATTATACTTAATTGCACCAGCCAATATCTCAGAAGCGCTTGCTGATCCATTATTTACAAGAACAGCTAAAGGAATATCAAGAGCAGACGTCTTACCGTTATAATCTCTATCAATTCTTCCAGTGTAATCTACAAAAGCAATATTTTCATCTTCATCTATAAACCAATCTGCGATTTCGACTACTTCATCTAGATATCCACCTGGATTATTTCTTAAGTCGAGTACTATTGATGACATATTCTTAGTCTTTAAATCTTGAACTGCTTTTGAAAATTCATCAGAAACACCAGTACCAAATCGAATGATTCTGATATAACCAATATTGTCATCTAACATTTCATAAAGTACATCAGGAATCTTAATTACTTCTCTGACAATATCAAAGTTCAATATTGATCCATCTCTATAAACGGTTATTTTAACACTTGTCCCTGCTTCACCTATAATTTTATCAGTCGCTTCTTCATAAGGAACTGTAGTAACATCCAAATTATCTACGTGTGTAATAATATCACCCGATTGGATACCAATATTATCTGCAGGTGAACCTACAATAGGAGAAATAATCTTAATGCCTCTGCTATCCTCTTCTATATAAATACCAATACCAATTAAGCTTCCGTCTAAATCATAAAGAAATTGATCAAACTCTTCTTCTGAAAAATATTTACTATGTCTATCTAGTTGTTCAACAATACCTTTATAGGCACCTTCTATTAATTGTTCTCTGGTTACATCAAACTTATAAAAGGTCTCAATTTTTCTAATAAGTTCATCTATCTTCTCTAAGTCTACTGTATCTTCTGCAAATACAGTGAATGATGGTATCATCAAGCAAATAATTAGTAGTAGTGATATGAGCTTTTTTTTCATACTTTTTCTCCCTCTTATCTTAAGTGATAGTTTAAATTTAAACTATCTGATTATGTTTCTTCTATTTAAAGTAAATTTTTTTACTCACTTCCAATAATCAATACTTATTTAACTTGAAACATCAAGTTTATAATTCTACACGTAAGGGATTACTAAAATTGATTGCTAAAAACATACTTTTATCATCTTTGAAGCATACTTGTATATGTAAGTATAACACACTTTCCAAATTCACTTTAATATAACACTGTCCAATAAATTCTTTATCTACATCCCAAATGAAAAAATCATCTGTTATGTTTTTTTCAATGCGTTAACGTCTTTTGAAACTATATTTGATAGCTTATCCAAGAATTTTTTTGGTTAATAATCATCTCAATCTATATACGTCATCCTTATGTTTCTTTATATTCTTTGAATCTCCATCACCCATTATTCTTGATAGGTCTAAATAGGCATGACTTATAACGATATTTGAACTTCCAAGTCAACTGATGCAATTGTTATATTACTCTTTAGACGTTTCATTATTAATAAGAACATATAATTATAGAAAAAGTCGATATAACTTTCGCTATTCGACTCATATTTCTAGTATCTATTAATAATCTTTTCTCTGTAATCTATTCTTACATTGTCTTTCATATGATCAATGAGTGCTTTGATCATAGAAGAACCTTCTGCTCTTGTAACATGAGAGTTTGGTCTGATGGTGTTATCTGGAAAACCATTTACTAAGTTGATTTCATCAGCCATATAAATAAACCTCTTTGACCAATTAGGAATATCACTATCATCAGAGTATCTCGTTTCAAATGGTAACTGAGGCGCTCTGTTTTCTAAGCCAAGTGCATTAACCATAATAGTAATTACTTCTGCTCTTGATATCTTATCTTCTGGATTAAAGTAGTTACCATAACCATTCATGATGTCATTGTTATAAACAAAGGCCACATAATTATAGAACTCATAATCATTTGGAATATCATTAAACATCTGAGTAGAACCAGGTCTTAGACTTCTGATAATTTCTGTTTGAGATCTGTCTTCAATAGTAGCTATTGCATTCGAGATCATCTCAGCAAACTCAATTCTTGTTAATGGTTGATCAGGACCATAAAACTCTGAGTTGTTATTAATAATTTCAAGACTGGCTAAAAAGAAAATATTGTCTTCTCCCCAATGACCACCTGTATCCTTGAAATGAGGTATCACCATTGAATCACCATCAACTATTTTATCGTTTCTTATAGTCTCTTCACCTATATTACGTTTAGTTGTTGGTAGTTTATCCTCAAAGGCTGGCATATCATAAGTATATTGAAACACATTTTCTATTTCGTCAATTCTTACATAACTGCCGACAAAAGAAATGCTTTGAGGAGCAGTTGATTGATATTGAAAATCAGAAAACTTCTGATAACTGGCTCTTAAATCAACTTGACCATACCAAGATATTTTTTCTTCAGATTTAGGATCTGCAGAATCATAATCTGGATTCGGAATTTCACCATTTAGTGTCATCTTAGACATATACGTTTCAGCATTACCCCATAAATGATCATAACCAATCATGGCTCCTTCATCATGGTTCGATGTGATTTCTATAGTAACTTTGTTATCATAACTCTCAGGTGTACCATTTGTATAATATGTTCTTTTAAGATACATATTACCTGAGAAATAATCAACTGCAGCTGTATTATCATAAATCATAGACCTATTATATAGATATGAGTTTAATACATACTCTGTACCACCTACTGAAATAGTTTCATCAAGCGATGTTAACTCATATTTGAAAGTTGTTTGTTTGTATTCTTCTTTAGATGTTTTTGTTACTTTAAAAGAAGCAGTTCTATCAACTTCAATATTCTTATCACTATTAAGAAGTTCATAGTTATAGGTAATTGTAAATTGGTCTGAGTTCTCAGGAAATGTAGGAATCTGAACAATCCCCGTTAAAACAACTGGTTCTCCAGTAATAAACAAAACCTCTTGATAGTTATATTCATTATTATTTAAAGTTGGATCACCTACAAGACCCCCCTCAAAAGAAACCACCTCTGCCATAGCAGGTGTGATTATCATTGCTACTATCATTAATATCATTATAATTCTTTTCATAAGCGTCCTTTCTTACGTACCCACATAAGTTTATCGGCATAATCGTAACTTCACTTTACGTAACATATCTAATGTAACCTTATCGTAATATGAATACAAGGATATTTAGATATTCGTAAAGGTTTGTTAATAAGATTTGGACAGGCTACACTTAGTTGGACAGTTTTTTAAGGTCATGTAGAATAAAAGTATGCTAAAAGGAAACTATCAAGACTAACAGAAAAAAAGGACGTACACTCACTGATGATTTTAAAATCAAATGGTGCAACTCTACAAAAGTGGAGAGAAGAAATATGGCATTTTGAGATTGTATGATTTATCACCTTCAACTTTAAATAAATAGATTTAACAAAATAACAACTCTGGTTCATTTAAAGAAAAAGATAATCTGGCGCCTAAGCAAAAGCAACTGCTTGAGCTTAGAAAGAAATACAAACAACTTGAAATGGAGAATGATGTTTTTATGCACCAAAAAGTCTACTCAAAATAAGTTCTTAAAGAACTATTTTGTGGTAAAATAGTATAGACAATGAGTTTGATTTTAATTATTAGACTGTTGCTGTGAAGCGTAACCAAAGACGCATAATTCTGGTGATTATAATGTTGATGATCATCAAGTGACAATAACAGTGTTTAAAAAAAAGATTACAGTAACTTTTAATCTAAGTGCTTTTACTGAATTACAGAATAGAACTTTGAAAACATGGGTTCTAAAGGTGTTATTCGTTAAGTAGGTACTCTAGATCAAATTGAAGTTAGATTATTTGGTGAGTAGGATTATAAAACAATTGAACCAGAAGTTGTTAAAGGCAGTGCGGGTGATACTGATAACATGGATGACTTTGTAAATCTTCTACGAGGAAAAGATGAAAAAGCATTAACATCTGCAGATATTTCTGTCGAAAGTCATGTGATGGCATTCGTAGTAGAACATTCTAGAATTACTGGGAAATCAGTTGAAATAAAGAAATGGTTAAGGTGACACATGATTTTAATTACAGGTGGACTAGGTTATATAGGTAGTCATACAGTCGTTCAGATGTTAGTGGCAAATGAGAACATTGTGATTCTTGATAATCTATCTAATTCAAAAGAAAAAGTACTCGATAAGATTGAATTAATCACAAACAAGCGTCCCATTTTTTATAAGGGTGATATTAGAGATAAAAAAATACTAGATAAAATATTTCTTGAACATAAAATAGAAGCAGTGATTCACTTTGCTGGATTAAAAGCTGTAGGTGAATCGGTAAGACTTCCAATTCATTATTATGATAATAATATTAGTGGTACGTTGACACTTCTTGAGGTGATGAAAACTTATAGATGTAAAAAAATAGTGTTCTCATCTTCTGCGACTGTTTACGGCAATAATCCAAACGTGCCTTTCAAAGAGGAGTTTACATTATCGACTACTAATCCTTATGGATCAACGAAAAGAATGATTGAGGAAATACTTGGTGATGTTTATGTATCTGATCCAGAATGGTCAATTGTTTTGCTAAGATACTTTAATCCAATAGGGGCTCATAAGAGTGGTTTAATTGGTGAGGATCCAAATGATATTCCAAATAATTTATTACCTTATGTAGCGAAAGTAGCTAATGGTGAGCTAGAATGTTTGAGTGTGTTCGGAGATGATTATGATACCGTTGATGGTACTGGTGTAAGAGATTATATACATGTTGTAGATCTTTCTGAGGGTCATCTAAAAGCACTGGATTTCGCTAGAAAGCATTCAAAAATAGAAGCGATAAATCTTGGAACCGGCAATGGTTACAGTGTACTTCAAATTGTAGAAGCTTTTAAGAAAGCAAGTGGGAAAGTAATCAATTATAAAGTCACACCTAGACGTCCTGGTGATATTGCCAAATGTTATGCTTCTGCTGAAAAGGCAAAGCAGATTTTGGACTGGGAAGCAAAGTATGGTGTAGAAGAAATGTGTGAAGATGCTTGGAGATTTGTAGAAAACATGAATAAGTAACTAAATTAATAATATTAGATAAAATAAAAACATACATCTCATTCTGGAAATCCAGTTTGATATGTATGTTTTATTTTGAGTATAACTTAACTACAAAAAAATAAATAAAAAATTTTTAGAACAAGAATTATTTAAATAATTCTATAAAACTCAACAAAAACTAAAATAATAGTTCCACCATCAAAAGTTTTAATTAAAATTTTAAATTAATATATAGATTTTATTTTGAAATTCCAATAAAACTATATTAACAAAGTTTTTAAGACGAATTTGTTTAATTTTCAGCATTTGACATATGTTATAAATCGTATTACCATATGCATAAGATCATAGACGAAAGGATGGTATATATGACAACAGACAAAGCATCAAGTAAAAAACAGTTAACGATTGATAAAGGATTCACTGCAAAACAATTAAATAATGCTCTTAGTTTTAGAAAGACTACAAAAAACACTTTGAACATACCAACGACAGGTAAAGAAGTTGCCAAAAAGGCAGACATTACAGAAGAAACCTTCTCTTCAGTAAAGACTGGAAAATCAAAATACAACACAAAACTTATAACCGTCACAAAAATCGCTAATGCTTTATCTATTTCTCCATTTTACTTCACTGGATTTGTCTATGACGTTCAGTTTAGTAAATCAACTTATTTCCATAACTTACAACCCTGGTTACAAAAAATCGTCATGGATGAATATGACCTAATTCAAGAAATCGATAATGGTTTTATATTAAAACTACTCAGCTATATGTCAAAAAAAGAAGTTGAAAGGATAAGATTGAATGGACTTATTCAAAAGTACACCATACCATTAGAAGCATTTACATTTTATGCCTTACCTTCTGATGATGAACGTATTATCCATTCAAGAGAAGAGCAAATAATTCATTCAGCAAATTTGGTTATATTTATACAATCTTTTAAACACAAAAAATCAGATCCAAATAAGCTTACATATAAAAATGTGGATTTAGAAACACTTGAGCAATTGAGATTAGATTTTCATAATAAAACAAAAGACTTTACTGAAGAAGACTTTTATAAATTCAATTATAAGTTAGAATTGTTAAATAAAATTGATGATGAAGGCTTGAAAATGCTCACATTATTTACTTACTTAGGATTTGATAAGGAACTACAAGAGGAGGTTTTAACATGGATACATTAAATATTACTAGAATTAAAAACGGCGTACATATTGATAAACTAAAATGGAGAAACAGTATTGAGTCTTTTGAAAACTCGCCATACACTACATCAAGACTCTACAATACATTTCTATCATCAGCTATCAACAAATACTTTGACCAATGGTTATCAGAAATAGAAGATCTAGACGATTTAATGTGCCGTATAGAATTTATCCGAAAAATAGAAACACCTTATAAATCTGATGGCGTATATCCAGGAACAAACTTTCACAACTATCATAGCGTTGTCTTTGATGCTCACAGAAATGTTACATTTGAAAAAGAAAATGATTATATACATACCGCTAGTGGCAAAATGTTCTTTATGCCCCGATGGACACAAGTTGTTTTAATAGATGACTTCTGGCACATTGAAATTTTAAGAAACAAGAAAGTTCTTAGGTCATTTAAAACAGAATTTTCTCAAAAAGAACTCAAAAATGTTTTAGAGACTTACTATACCAATACCTATAAGTCTTTAAGTCATACATACTTTAGTGTTAATGTAGATACTTTAACAGTTGAGGAAATTTTAAATCTACCCGAATATAATTACATCAGATATGACTGTTACATGATGACCATTAACGATGAAAAGTTTGAATCTAAAGGTCCTGTTGGTTTACTTAGAACAATTGTCTCTGAAGTATGTTAAAAGATGCATGGGTCATATGCTATTATAGATATTTTGCTAAAAAGAAGATTTTGTTTTCAATTCCATTCACACGCTTATATAGCTCCTCTATCTTAATGGAGAAATATCTAAATCATGAGGGCTATCTAGAATATGGTTCTTTGGAATATGCTTTAAGCGAGACACTCAGTCACTTAAATATTAAGACAAACATTCTCTATAGATTTGAAGCTGATGGTCATATGGACCATTCACATTGTATTTTAGATTTAATGGAGTCTATGCAAGATGGTAGACTCCTTAAACTTACTACTGAGGATTATTCTGATCAGGAAATTGAACTACTTAAATCACTACCTATAAAACATACAAAACTATTAGAGTCCATTCCTTTATTTGGGCCAATTCTAATAGAATTTATACTGATCAAAAAACTCATGAGTCTAAAGTATCAATTTACTGTTAAAAACACCCGTGGAAAGCTAAAGAAAATAAACACTCAAAGCTTTAATGAAGTTATCTTATATGCCATGAAATATTCTGCTTCATTTAAGATACCATCTACATCAAGATACCAGTACAATAAAAATCACTTATATATGATTGCAGGGGCAGTTAAACTTTCTCGACTTGATGAATGAAAGGAATAATAGTATGAGGCTTAAAGAAAAATATAAAACACCTACCGATTTGCACGCTCATACTGTTTACTCTGATGGTATTTATAGCATTGAAAAATCTCTTCTTAAAAGACAAGACATTGCTAAAGTTCTTGGTGTTTCTGATCATTATCATTATCTTTCAGAAGATAGATGGGAAGAATATATAAAGGAAATCAATTACTACAAGAATAAATTTAATGATCATACTATTCTTGTTGGTTTAGAAATCATCTTTAGTGATCTAAAAGAGTATATCCACAATATTCGATTTAAGGATCTCGATTACTTGATTATTGAAGATTTTGAAACCATTTCCTTAGTTGAAAATTTTGAAACGGTCATAGATTCTCTTATAAGTAAGTTCAGTGGTGATATCATCATGGCTCATCCTAATTTCCCGACATGGAAACTCATCCTTGGTGAAAAAAGACTTTTTCAAGTACTGACCTACTTAAGAGATAATGAAATTGCTATTGAAATCAATGTCAATCAAGGATATTTTCATGGTATCGGTGATGATTTTTCAGAACTGATGAGTGATGAAGATAATATCTATGTCCAATTATTAAACAAAACTGATAGCCTTCTAAGTATAGGAACAGATGCACATGGTTACGAGGATGTTCTGTTTAGTCGGTTTAAAATGACCTATGACTTTTTACAAGGAGGTATCAATGTCTAGAGTATGGATTACAGGAGATACACATGGAGAATTAGAAATCTATGATCGATTTACAGAGAAGTACTTTCCTCAACTAACATCCTTAGATATGGACGAACGAGAAGACAATTACGTCATCATCTTAGGTGATGCAGGTATCCTTTTTGGAGATACCAATGATGATATTCTTGCTTTTTTAGAAGATATGCCCTTTATCACCTTATGGATTGATGGTAATCATGACGACCATGCACTCATAGAAGACTTAGAGCACATTAAAATGTTTGGAAACACTGTTGGAAAAGTAAGTGACTCCGTCTTCCATCTCATGCGTGGTAAACACTATCATATTCACGATTTAGACATCTTTACTTTTGGTGGTGCTAAATCCATTGATAAACATTTAAGACTCGAAAATGTAGATTGGTGGGAAGCAGAAGTCCCTAGCCACGAAGAATATGAAGAGGGATTGGAAACACTCGACTTATTACTGGCTGATACAGAATTAAATAAACTTTATGTATTGTCCCATTCTTGTCCAACAGACATCAAGAGCCATCTAGTGACATATGATCTTGGTATCATTGATCCTACAGAGTATTATTTGACCGAGTTCTACAATCGAATATTAGATAGCGACATTGAGTATCATCATTTTTTTGGCCACTTTCACGAAGATGAGGAAATTGATGATGTATTTACAGCAGTTTATGAGGAGTTCATCGAATTGCTATAGACAAATCTCTTGTGATTTCTACTGAAGTACTTAAGTATACACAATTTAAAATATAAATGTGGATAAACCTTTTTATTAAAGAATTATCCACATAGTTAATCACTTATTCTATTATAATAGTCTTATTCATTTCTTTTTCATTTGGATAAAATGAAAAATTAACCTCAATGATTGTATCCTCTAAGAGTTCTTTTTCAACTTCTAAATGATACTCTCTTTCAGTATCAGAGGTCATCGTTGATCTACTACTAAAGTAATGACCATTATACTGACTGAAGCTCACTCTTTCATCAACATTACCTTCAAACCTTACTGTATATCCAGTCGCAGATTCATTTATCCCAAGAAAACTTAATTTCTCATCAATGCCTTTGATCATTTCTTCCTTCTCTAAATCTATTAGAATTGTTGACTGATCTAACGGTAAAACATAAATACCATCTATTACAATTTCAAGTGACTCATAGTCATCAAAATAAGGCGTCTTAAAGTAATAGGTCATGCCAGATGTCATATCTCCCGATCTTACAAGACCATCAGAAATTCTTTCATATTTATTATCCCCTGACTGAATATAGATTTCTTTAAACTCATAAAACACTCTCTCATCACTGGATACATCAAGTTGTAAATTCATCGTTGTAGGTGTAATCTCAAGTGATAAAAATTCAAAGTCCATATCATCATGTTTGATAACTTTATTAATTACCTTCAGATTAGAGACATCCTTTATTTTCTTCTCTAGTTTAACAGATATATTCTCTAAAATTATATCATCATCCTTGAAGCTTACATTTTTATTATTTCTTGTCATATCAAATCTTACAGTCAATGTGTCTGGAAGTTTTCTATCAACCATGTTGACTTCTATGTTTTCTATATTGTCATCATTGAAGCCTCCATAACCAAATGAACCGCCTTCAATCTTACTCATATTTTCATCTAATAGTTCAAAATTTATTATGGCATAATGCCCTTCTAGCTTATGGTCTAATTCAAAAAATAGATTCAAATCTTGATCCGAGTAATAATAAGCTATTAATGATAAAGTATAATCCTCATCCTGATAAACCATGTCACCTTTTTCAAACAATCCTTTTTCTGCAGCTTCCTCATAACCACTGCCTATTCTAACGAGTTCTACGATTTCACCAATCACAGGAATATCTATCAAAGAATCTGCAAATGAGCTCGATACATTTACCATGACAGAAAATGATGTAAATATAACTAAAAACAGCGTTATGATACTTTGAGAAACTCTTTTCATATACTTTGCTCTTTTACCCTTATTTATACCTATCATTAATGAATTTATAACTTCATCTTTATTGTAATCATTCATAACTGACCTCCTTTTCAAGAGACTTCAAACCTCTCCTTAACCAGGTTTTAATGGTGTTCTCTGGTTTGTTATAGATTTCAGCAATCTCTTTAACCTTATAGCCTTCTATGTATTTCATCACAATCACATCTCGATACTTGGAGTTGATTTTTAGAATTAATTCATCTAACTCTATCTCCGATTCTAGTTCACAACCTTTGTTAACGCGCTCATCAAGCTCTACCCATTCGTATCTCTTATTTTTCTTCAACATTTGAAAACAAGTATTAATAAGTATTCTTGTGATCCACGTTGAGGCATAGGCTTCATTCTTAAGCTTTTTGCTATACTTAATAGCTTTATAAGCAGTCTCTTGCAAAGCGTCTAATGTATCATCATGATTGTTTAAATACTTGAAGGCTATTCTATACAGCATATCATGTTTTTCAACAATAGCTTCTTCTATATATTTCATTCATTTCTCCTTTTAAAAGTACTTTCATACTATTAGAGTCCTATAGATACATTATAGTTTCAACAATTTAATTTATATGCAAAAAAGTTCAGAAAGATTAATTTTCCGAACTTTATTTTATCTTAAGTAGCTTTAAATCATAACTAGGAAATGATATCACCATTTTCAAATATAATTCTATTTCTACCATCATTCTTAGCTTTATACAACAGTTTATCAGCAATTACAACCATGTCTTCAAAGCTTTTTAACTGCTTTTGATAAGATAAGACACCAGCAGAAAAGGTTACATTTATATGTTCTTCTTCACTAATATAAAAATGATGGCTGTTGATTATATCTCAAATTGTATGAATTACTGATTCTTGTTCCTCGTTAATATTTTTCAAGATGATGGCAAATTCTTCTCCACCAAATCGACATAGAAGGTCTTCTCGCCTGATATTCATAGAAATCAACTGAGTCAGTTCCTTCAAAATGTGGTCCCCTATGGGATGACCATACTTATCATTTATGGATTTGAAATGGTCTATATCAAGAATCATTAACATAAAATCTCTATCGTACTTTTTAGCCATATCGAACATCTTATGACCCGTCTCAAAGAGAACACGTCGATTCGAGATATTGGTTAAGACATCTGTATCAGCTAATATTCTGAGTTCCTTATTTTTTACTGCAAGTCGATGTGCATAAAAGAAGAACACCAATATTTGAACGAAATAAGTCATTAGAATGGTCACCATTCTAAATAACATCTTATGTTCACTGTTCAACTTTAAAAACTCATATGGTTTCAGTATAGCACCCATAATCAAAAGAAATGTTACAAAGACATTGATAAATAGTAAAGCATATCTATCTGCTTTCTTTTCTAAGTCGAAAACAATAAAAGTTATCGGTGGTACAATAAAGAAGAACATTATCATATACACTGCTTCTGGATACCATAACCATATTAAAAGGAATACTTGAATACCCAAAGCCATAGCCATGATCACTTTTCCTATTAAGAATTTTTGTTTTCTGTAAAAAATAATAGATGAACCATATATTAGAAAAATAATTACTGTCTGAAGTATCAACACTTGTGAAACTTGCAAACTTTGTGACACATAGAAAAACAGGAAAAAGAGAATCTGAAGCAACCCCACACCTGTAATGATATAGGAAAACTTATTTTTATCATGCAATTGATCTGAGTAACCTATGAATTCTAAAAATCGTTTCATTCTACTTCAACTCCATGGTAAATTCAAACATTATACTACGAGCAGATAATTACTAACATTATAGCATGAATCCCAAATTTGCACATAAAAAGAGCTATATCAACTTGAATTGATATAGCTCTAAACTTTTACTCTTCTACAGGTAATCCTGTTTGCTCAGAAAATGTTGTGGTTGCTGCCTCAATATTTCCATATGCCCAATGTGTTGGATTAATATCAATGTATTTTGTAAACATCGGACGATATTCTGGTCTAGCAATCAGCGTATTGATCATACCAACGATTTGTTCTCTAAGTGTAGGATCATTTGGTTTGTAAGAACCATCCTCAAAACCAGAAACAATACCTGCATTGTACATCATATATACATATGATTTTGCCCAATAATTATTCTGAACATCTTTTATAACAACTGGAGAATCATCGACTGTAATGTTTAAATAACTCCAATACTTTGCAAATACTGTTGCAATCTCTCCTCTTGTAATTGGATCGTTTGGTCTGAAGCTACCATTCGTATCTCCAACAAATATGCCTGTTCTTGAAATGGCTTGAACATATGCATAATACCAAGCATCCTCTTTAACATCTTCAAACTTCTGTGTCCCAGGATAATCTAAATTAAGCTTTAGAATTTTTGCAAACATGGTTGCTACCTCGGCTCTTGTAACTGCTCTCTGAGGACCAAATGTGGTATCTGGATAACCATAAACATATGGATCAAAGAATTTCACTGCACCCAATGGGTTGATTTCTTCATCAATGAAGAACACAGTAATAAATGCTGAATCTGTCTTTCCGCTATCTAAGTGAGTAACGGTTACGACTGTTTCACCTTGACCAATTGCTGTTACAACACCATTGCTATCTACTGAAGCAATATCCTCATCAGCTATTTCCCATTTAACTCTTTCATCATTTGAATTTCTAATCGTTTCGGTAAAGTCATATGATAAGAACTCATCAAATGCACCTGGACCCGCTTCTAATTCAACTTCCTCTCTATCTAGTTTAATACTAGGTTTTGGATTTGAAGAAGTAGATGGTCTAGATGGTTCATTTGGTTCATTTGGTTCATTTGGTTCATTTGGTTCATTTGGTTCATTTGGTTCATCAGGTTCTGAGTCTTTCTTCCACTCAGCAACTAGAGTAATAGGACCTGTGATACTTGTAGCAAAATTATAACCTACATTATCTAATCTCCATTCAACAAATGAGTAACCTGTTCTTGCTGGATTGGAAGGTTGACTTACAGGGTTATCATGAACAACACTTTTTGAATCTACTGCTGTACCACCATTAGAATTAAAAGTTACAAGATGTTTTACAACCACTTCATTCACTGTAATTGTCACTGTAGCTGTGTCTGTTACAAGACCATCATTTATTGTATAAGTTAAAGTTTCTGTACCATAAAAATCAGGATTTGGTGTGTAAACTAACTCATCATTTACAATTTCGACACTACCATTTACTGCAGGAGTAACGCCTTCAATTGAAAGTACATCACCATCTTCGTCAGAATCATTTTCTAATACATCTATAGTCACTGGATTACCTTCATCAGTTTCAACAACATCATCTACTGCAAGAGGTGCAGTATTATTTGATTTTACTGTTACAGTTACTGTAGCCTCATCTGTCTTATCACTATCACTAACAATATAAGTGAAAATATCTATACCCACAAAGTCTGCGTTTGGTGTATAAACCAATTGACCGGCTTCTTCAGAAACCACACCATTTGTTCCTTGAACAAAGGAATCAATAAATAAGTCATTGTTGTCTACATCATTATCATTAGATAACACATCAATTGTTACAGCTTCATTCTCTAATGTCATAACAGCATCATCATTGGCTACAGGAGGATCATTTATAGGATTTACTGTCACAGTTACTGTTGCACTATCTGTTTTAAAAGTATCACTGATTGTATAATCAAAAGTGACTTCGCCATTAAAGTTTTCATCTGGTGTAAATAGCAACTCATTGTTTACAATCTCAACAGAACCATTAGTAACTTCGCCTACAGATATAATTTCAAGTTCATCATTGTCTTCATCTGTATCATTCTCTAATACATCGATTGTTACTGAATGATCTTCATCTGTTGAAATACTGTCATCTTTGGCATTTGGTTTATTGTTCATACCATTAACTGTCACGGTAACTGTTGCAGTATCTGTATCTTTACCATCACTTACAGTATAATCAAATGTATCTGTTCCTTCAAAGTCAGGATTCGGTGTATAAACTAACTTACCTTCTTCTAGGGATACAGAACCATTACTAGCTTGTGTAAATGAATCTATAAATAATTCATCGTCTTCTGCATCTGTATCATTTTCTAGTACATCTATGGCAACCGAATTGCCTTCATCTGTTGCTTTATCATCATCTACAGCTACTGGAGCAGCATTTTCATTAACTGTCACTGTAACAATCGCCTCATCAGTAACAAGACCATCACTTACCAAATACGTAAATGAGTCAATGCCAGTAAAATTGATATTAGGTGTATATACTAGTTTGCCTTCAACTTTTGCCACAGATCCATTGCTTCCTTGACTAAATGAATCAATCAACAAGTCATCATCTTCTGGATCTATATCATTTGCTAATACGTTAATGGTAACTGAGCTACCTTCAGCAGTTATCGCACTATCATCTACAGCTACTGGTGATGAATTGCTATCATTGACTTTTACAGTCACTGTCGCTGTAGCTTCTTCGTTTTCTAAGTCTCTAACAACATAGTCAAATGTATCTTCACCTACAAAACCAGCATTTGGTGTGTATATCACTTTATTATCATCAATACTTACAACACCATTTAAACCATCGTCTACTGAGTATATTGTAAGCTCATCACCATCTACATCTGAATCATTATCCAATACATCGATCGTTACTGGAGTGTTCTTCAAGGTACTTGTCAAATCATCATTCGCTTCTGGTGCATCATTAACTTCATTGATATTAATTGTTACTGTTGCAGTATCTCCATCTGTAATCGTATATTCAAAAGTCTGAACACCGTGATCATTTGGTTCAGGAATATAAGTGAACTTATCACCTTCTAGAATTAGTGTTCCTTTTTCTGGATTCGTGTAATCAATTACATGAAAATCATCTTCTTCAAGGTCAAAATCATTCTTTAAAACATCAATTATAACAGTTTCATCTTCATCAATGTTAACTTCATCGTCTTCAGCAATTGCTGGATAATTTTTAGATGCATCTTTTTTCCAAGAAGTAACTTCCCATACAACACCACCATCCATTGATGAACCTGCTTCAAATTCAAATGGTGTATTTTTTTCTATTTGTTTTCCTTCATTTACACGGTATTTAACCGTTCCGAACAAGGTTCCATTTGAGTCATCATCTGCAATCTCTACTTTAACCATTGCACCTTCTTCAATCTTCACAGGTGTTGCTTTAGATTTTTCATATCTTTTAGTTGCTCCACCATCAATGGTTACCAATATTGCATCTGTTCTTTGTGAATTTTTAAATTCTATGATTACATATTTAGTAGCTGTCTCATCTTGAGGTTCATCAACTTCATCATCAGGTTTGCCACTACCCTGACCGTTACCATTATTTCCTGCAAAAGCTGTAAGATTTACAGGTGCAGTTGATAATAACAATGCTATAATCATCATTAATGCAAATACTTGTTTAAGAATATGTTTTCTCATATATGCCTCCCTTCAATTTTATGCTCATATATTATTCGATTCTATGATTTCATTATCTAATTCTTACAAATTACATACTATACAGTTTTGGTGGTCATTTTAGGGACTCTTTTTAAAAGCTTTTCACTTTTTTAGAATTCTCCAAATAACAGTAGATTCATCATAAAAGTATATTGTTATATTGATACCCATATATATACGTTTTACTAATAAAATATACAATAATGGTATACTTTTTTATTTTACACAAATAATATATATTTTCATCAAATTATTCAAACAAAAAACGCCGTATTTCTACGACGCTTCAAACTATTTAATCTTAAATTTATTGATGTTATTCGCTAACTCTGCTGACAATTCATTTAAAGCTTCAGCGTTTCTTGCAACTTCATCTACAGCATGATTTTGTTGCTCCATTGACGCTGTAACTTCTTCAGTTGATGCTGCTGTTTCTTCTGAAACTGCAGATATGTTTTCTATTGCACTTGTTAACTCACTTTTTATATTCGCCAAATCTTCAATACTTGTATTGACCACACCAATTTGTGAAACAATACCGTTAATTGATTTAAACACATGGACTATAGAATTATCGACTAGATCAACTGCTGAGTTTTGCTCTTCAATAACGTCGTCTAACGTATCCATAACTTTCACTGTTCTAGAGGATTCATCTTGAATACTTAAAACCAGCTTCCTAATCTCACTTGCAGAGTCTGCAGAATCCTCTGCTAATTTTCTTATCTCGTCTGCAACAACTGCAAATCCTCTTCCTGCTTCACCTGCTCGTGCAGCCTCAATGGATGCATTTAATGCCAATAAATTTGTTTGTTCCGAAATTGATGTAATAGCATCAATAATAGCTGAAATTGAGTTCGCCTTTTGATCTAAACTCAGTATTGCTTTTGAAACCTCTACATTGGATACCTTACTAACAGCTGATTTTTGTCTTAATGCAAGCAATGCTCTTTCACCCTCTTGACTCACATTAATCGCTTTTTCTGCATAAGTTGTCATGCCCTCACTTTCATTGACAAGGCTTTGAACAATCTCATTTAAAGAATGAGCTTTTTGTGCACTTATCTCAGCGTCAGAAGCTTGTTCAGATGCACCATTGGCAATATCAGATACGGTTCTTGAAACTTCATCTGAAGTCGCACTTGTTCTTTCTGCCATTGAAGCCAACGTTGATGCTGTATCCAACATCTTAAGACTAATTCCCTGAGTGATTTTAATAAGAGAACTTGTAGAATCTACCATATCATTTAAACCATTTGCTAGTTGTTTGGTTTCATCAAAGGTTTTTACTTCAACTTTTTCAGTATAATCTCCAATACTCACTTTATCCATAATTTGAGTTACTTGTTTGATAGGTTTACTAATACTTCGTCCTATTGCGATTGCGACTATCGTACCGATAATCAAAGCTACTACAACAATTATTACAATCATACTTATGAGTGAACGAACCAATGCTGTTACTTCATCTAATGGAATTCTAGAAGAGATTACCCAACCATTATCTAAATGAGAAAAGGCTGTTATAATTTTACTACCTTCAACATCTACAATCGCACTACCAGAATCAGATGCTTTAATTAGCTCTACACTTTCTGCTCCTCCAGAATATTCACCAAGATTCGTACCCATTTCATACTTCGGGTGAATAATAAAATTAGAATTTATATCTAACATATATAAGTATCCCGAATCATATAAAACCATATCATGTAAGTCATCAGCAAGCTCATTTAAATTTAGATCCATCCCAAACAGAGCAGCGGATTCCCCATCAACTACAATCGGAACCACGTAAGAAGTAATTAAATCGCCACTTTTAGATATATAAGGTGTTGTCCATCTAGCCTCTTGAGTTGTAAGTGGTCCATAAAACCAATCTTTATCAGATGTACCATCATAATAGGTCGGCAACACCCCTTGCTTAACAAACTCGCCACTTTCATCTTTTAATAGCCAAGTATCTGCAGCGCCTCCCAAAACATCACCATTAAAATACACATAGATACTATCTGAATAATCAATGGCCGGAGCTATCTCAGATAGTTTTCCGTACCATTCCTGATTAAACTCTTTAACATATGTATTATCACTTTTTGCCTTTTGCAAATCAAATTCACTTTTTACTGACTCTGATATTGTTAAGACAGCTGTTTCTATTTCCCTTAATTCTTTATCAAATTCTTTTGTATGGTTGATAACAATGAGCTCAGCTGTTGAAACACCTTCTTTTTCAATGCTTTTATTGACATTCCATGCAATAACACTACCAATCAAAATTGCACTAATCAATGTCACACAAATAATCGCAAATCTAATCTTGGACCCTATCCTTCTAAATTTCATATAGCCTCCCTAGTACGTTTAAAGTTCGTTTTTTCTGCATATTTCTTATTAGAATTTATTGGAAGTGATTCTAGGTATTATCGTACTATATAAAATTCTTTACATCTATCTTAAAGATCATTTATGAAACAATATTTCAAATAGTCAGAACATTTAGAGGTTTTTTGCGACATATGATTATGAAAAAAGCTAAGATTAATAGCTAAATCATTCTTTTAATAAAAAAAAGCGCCGTATTTCTACGACGCTTTGTGTTAATTGATCTTAAATTTGTTAATGTTATCAGCTAACTCTACAGATAACTGGTTTAGAAGTTCTGCATTTTTCGCAACTTCCTCTACTGCATAATTCTGCTGGTCCATAGAAGCTGTTACTTCTTCTGTAGATGCAGCTGTTTCTTCTGATACTGCAGATATATTTTCAATTGCACTTGTTAACTCATTCTTTATTTTATCTAAATCTTCAATACTTGTATTAACCACGTCAATTTGTGAAACAATACCTTTAATAGAATCAAATACTTGAACTATAGAATTGTCTACTAAATCAACTGCTGAATTTTGTTCTTCAATAACATCATCTAAAGTTTCCATAACTTCAACGGTTCTAGATGACTCCTCTTGAATACTCAATACAAGCTTTTGAATTTCACTCGCAGAGCCAGCAGAGTCTTCCGCTAATTTTCTTATTTCATCAGCAACAACTGCAAATCCTCTTCCAGCTTCACCAGCTCTAGCTGCTTCAATGGATGCATTTAAAGCTAATAAATTAGTTTGTTCCGAAATCGAAGTTATTGCATCAATAATTGTAGAAATTGAATTGGCTTTCTGATCCAAATTCGAGATTGCTTTAGAAACCTCAACGTTTGATTTTTTACTCACTTCTGATTTTTCTCTTAAAGCGACTAATGCCTTTTCACCGTCTCTACTAACAGTCATTGCTTTTTCAGCATATGATGTCATACCTTCACTTTCACTCACAAGACTTTTAACAATCTCATTTAATGAATGTGCCTTTTGAGCACCTAGCTCAGCATCAGCTGCTTGTTCTGAAGCACCATTGGCAATTTCAGATACTGTTCTTGAAACTTCATCTGAAGTAGCACTAGTTTCTTCAGCCATTGAAGCTAACGTTGAAGCGGTATCTGACATCTTATGACTTATTCCCTGAGTGATTTTAATCAAAGAACTCGTCGAATCAATCATATCATTCAAACCATTTGCCAACTGTTTTGTCTCATCAAATGTTTCTACTTCTGCTTTCTCAGTGTAATCACCTACACTTACTTTATCCATAATCTGAGTCACAAGTTTTATCGGTTTACTGATACTTTGCCCAATAATAATTGCTACTACAATACCTATAACAAGCGCAACTACTGCAATTCCAACAATCATGCTGATTAGAGAATGAACCAATGCTGTAACCTCTCTAAGTGGAATTCTTGAAGAAATTGACCAACCATTATCTAAATGAGAAAATGCAGTTATAATTTTACTACCATCTACATCAACAATATCACTACCAGAAGTTGACGCTTTGATTAATTCAACGCTAGCAGCACCACCTGGATATTCTCCTAAATTTGTTCCCATATCAAATCTAGGATGTACAATAAAATTATAGTCCTGATCGACCATATATAGATAGCCTGTATCATATAGAACCATGTCATTTAAGTTTTTAGACAGTTTACTTAACTCTAAGTCCATTCCAAATAAGGCAACAGATTCGCCATCAACTACAACTGGCACCACATACGAAGTAATTAAATCACCACTCTCAGAAATATAAGGTGCTGTCCATCTCGGTTCTTGACTTCTAATAGGTCCATAAAACCACTCTTGTTCAGGTGTATCTTTATAAGATGATAATGGTAACATATCTTGTTTAACAAACTTTCCACTATCATCCTTTAATAACCAAGTATCTTCGGCAACACCGAATATTTCATTGTTAAAATATACATAGATACTATCTGAATAGTCTACAGCGGGTGCTATTTTAGCTAACTTCTTATGCCATTCTTGATTAAAAGACTTTACGTATGTTTTGTCTCTTTTTGCTTCTTTTAAATCAAACTCCGTTTTTACTGATTCAGACATTGTTTTGACAAATGTCTCAATTTCATTAAACTCTTTATTAAACTCTTTTGCATGATTAATAACAATCAATTCAGCTGTTGAAATCCCTTCCTCAGCGATACTTTTATTAACATTCCACGCAATAACACTACCAATTAATACTGATATGATTAATGTCACACAGATTATTGCAAACCTAATTTTTGAACCTATCCTTTTAAACTTCATAAACCCTCCCTAATCTCATTTCAATTTTCTTGTTTTTTGTAGCTTTTCTTAGAAATCTCTCTAAGCACTATCGTACTATATAAAACTTTTTGCATCTACAATAAACTCAAATTTTTTATTATTTTCTTAATTTATATTTAGTAGTCGGTAGTAATTTATACAATAGTAAACTTTTGGATTTCTTAATGAAGTACAATAGTTTTACTCGCAATCTATGCTACAATAAATTGAATACAACTACGGAGGCGAATATGATAAATAAAAATCGACTGATTAAGGAATTTATGGACTATGTCACAATAGATAGCGAAACTTTAAATGAAGGGGTTTTTCAGAAACACATTGAAAAGATTCTTATAGAAATTGGGTTTGATATTTTTCCAGATGAAACGGGTAAAAAAATAAATTCTAATGGCAATAACATCATCGCAAGAAGGAAAGGAGAAATTACTGGAAGTATGCTAGGATTTTGTGCACACTTAGATACGGTTTCACCCGGTAACAACATTCAACCCTTCATTAAGAATGATGTTATTTACAGTAAAGGAAATACTATTTTAGGTGCAGATGACAAAGCAGGTATTGCAATTATTGTCGAGATCCTACGTTCAGCCATTGAACAAGATGTAGATTTAGGTCCTATCGAGTTATTCTTTTCAATCGCTGAAGAGAATGGCATTAAGGGTTCTAGATACTTCAGTTCTGATGTTATAAAGTCAAAAGTTTATTACATTCTTGATGGTACTGGTGATCCTGGTGAAATCATTATCCAAGGGCCTGGAACCAATCTATTGGATGTTACTGTTAAAGGGGAACCAGCCCATGCAGGATTATGTCCTGAGAAAGGTATCAGTGCCATAGAAGTCGTATCAGAAGCTATTTCAAAAATGTCTCTTGGTAGAAACAGCGAATTAACCACCTCCAATATCGGTACAATACACGGTGGTACGGCTACAAACATTGTCTGTCCTGAGGTTCAAATAACAGCTGAAATTAGGAGTTTATCTGAAGATGAACTCAAAAATCAGACAGATCACATCTGTCATGTTATTAAAGAAACTTGTCTTAAAAAATGTGCAGATTATAGCATTACATTAGACAATCCATACCAATCTTTCGAAGTTAAAAAAGATGATCCTTTTCTTTTATACACTAAGGAAGTTATCACTAATTTGAACTTATCCTATAATGCCATTTCAACAGGTGGTGGCAGTGATGCAAACAATCTATTTAAGAATGGTATTACACCTATCATACTTGGCATTGGCATTAAAGACTGTCATACCACTGAGGAACATATAGCTACAGAAAACTTGGAGTTGTCAGCGAAGATGTGTTACGAATTAATGATTAATTATTGGAACTAAAATGTTAATGAATATATAAACGGACAGTACAAATAAACATACTGTCCGTTACTTTGATCTATTAATTTAATGATGCAAACACTACTAAGGTTGCTTCACAACACCAATAAATAAAGCAGCATTTGAGCCCTCTTCTCTAATGATGTATATAAAAGGTTTATTACAAGTAAAATCAATTGGTTCACTTGGCATTGCTGAAGTAGTTTCAACTTCAATTACCGTTACTGCTGCAGCTTCTGTACCCTCTTCATCAACAATAATTCTAGCATTTTGGAATATATCACTAACATAAACATTCTGATCTTTTACTTCTATCATCCCAGAAAAATCTGCTTCCATCTCTGAAAACGATTGTGCCATTCCTTTTTCTTTCAAAACATCTTTAAGTGGATTTTTAGTCATATAATCTAATTTAGGAAAACTGATATTAAGCTCCTGATATGACATATCATATAGCATTTTATCAATATCTGAGTAATCTAGTTCATCTAAATACGATTCCAAGTTACCTTTAGGTAAAATTACAAACATACTACTATCACCATAATATCTCATACTTGCAGCTTGACATAAATCATCTTCATAATACGACATAGAATCTCTTTTATGCATCATATCCACTTCTGCAGTTTCATTCCCATAAAAAGGTTCTAACCTGGTGTTTCCTTTATAAAACTCACTTCTCCAAGTCCCCTTAAAGTAAACTGTATTCATTAAATAAGAAATGGCGTCCTCAGAAATTTCATCTAGAGTATCTTTCAACAGATGATTGGTCTTTTCTTCTACCCAAAGATTCATCTTATCAACAGTCGCGGGATCTTTAAAGTCTTCACTATAAACCTCTGCATTATAAAATTCACTTAATGAGTTTACAAACTCAGCCTTTGGTTCAATTGAATCTTTTAACCAAAATGAATTAGCTATCGTCATCTTAACAGAAGGTTCATCAGGGTTCTCTAATCCATTTAAATAATTAATGAGTTCATTATAACGCTCATTAAGTCCATTTTCCTCATCCTTCATAACTGTAAGTATACCTTCCTTGGTATCACTCTCAGCACCATTTTGAAGCATGGCTAATGCAAAAGATAAGCTTGTTGGTGAAAAAAGAACATTCTCATCCTTTTTACTTACAAAGTCTTTTACCAACTCTAATCCCATTTCATTTGAAGCATCAATACTTGTCTCAACATCACTTTTAACATCTGCTACCACATTTTCATCAAACTTTACCTCAGGCTCCACAATACTTGTTTTTGTCGAACATGATGTTAAAAGCATCATCATAACCAGACCTATTATCATTAATTTTCTCACACTAATCTCCCCTTTCTATCTTCATCCCAATATTTAGACGTAATAATTTCTAAAAAGTTCCAAATATTATTAAAGCTTAACACCCTTAAGGATGTTAAGCACTTTTTATATCGTCTGCTTCAAGTGGTTCACTAAAATAATAGCCTTGAATAATATCACATTTTACTTGTTTCAATTTCTCATACTGCTCTTTAGTTTCAATGCCCTCAGCAACAACTTTTAAATCTACACAATGAGCCAAATCAATCACATGACTGATAAATTCCTCATGAGTATCCAAAAATCTGTCCATTAAACTTTTATCAAGTTTTAGCTTATCAAGTGGTAAATATGTAAGATAATTAAGAGAAGAATAACCTGTACCAAAATCATCTAAAGCAATTGTGTGACCCAGTGATTTTAACTTGGTCATAAATTTAATGGTTTCTTTCTTATCTTCGAAAAACACAGATTCAGTGATTTCAATTTCAATATTACTGGCATCTACTTGATAATGGGTTAAGGCATCTTCAAGAACAGTAGTAAACTCGGAATCATGGATTTGCTTAACTGAAAAGTTGACCGCTACAGGTTTAACAGAATCCGTTTTCTGCCAAACCGATACTTGTCGAATAACTTCTTTAATCACCCACTGTCCAATAGGTATAATCATACCACACTCCTCAGCTATTGGAATAAACTTGGCTGGTGATAATACATTATTTTGAATTCTTAATAGAGCCTCGTATGAAATAACTTGGCCTGTTTGAGTATCATATTGAGGTTGATAAACAACCTTAAATGCATTGTTTTCTAATGCTTTGTAGAGCTCTTTTTCAATCTCTGATCTTTCTTTTAAGTTTTCCTTCATATCTCGTGTGAAATAAGCATAACTATTTCTTCCTGACTTTTTGACCGAATACATGGCAAGATCTGCATTCATAATCAAATCATCTACAGTGGAACTATCTTCAGGATATAGTGTGATTCCCATGGACATACTGATAACAATATGTTCGCCTTCTATGATCATCTTTTTTCTTATAGTATCAACAATTTGCCCGATAGCTACTTCAATTTCACATTCACTACTTATATGAATAAGAAACTCATCACCACCAAATCTTGATACATAGATATTTTCACAAGCTAAGTTTCTTAGCCTTTCAGCAATATTTTCTAAAACCGCATCACCAAACACATGACCCATCGTATCGTTGATTTCTTTAAAGTTGTCCAGATCTAACATTATCACTGCACCTGATTGGTCATTATCTAAAGTAAACTTGAGCATATCCTTAAAATTTCTTCTATTAGGAAGTCCAGTAAGTGGATCCAAATTAGCCATTTTTGAGATTGCTATTTCCTGCTTTTTCATCTTAGTAACATCCATAATGATACCATTTAATCGATGCTCATCTGTTCTTCGACCCAGTATTAAATACCAATCACCATTCCGAGTAATTTGACAGAACAGCTCTTCAGTTTTATGATTTAAGTAGTCTTCTAATGATTTATTTAATTTCAACAAATCTTCTTCTGAAAGTATTTTCATCATGCTATCATGCATAGGTAGAAAAGTGCCTTCTATACTTTTATCATCTATAAAGAAAGCATTGTTGTACATTATTGTTTTATCCTCAATATTGTATTCCCATACAGCAATATGTGTTAGCTCTACAGCTAGATCATACTTATCCTTCAACTCCTCAATACGTTTTAAGTATTCTTGAATTTCATTATATTGAGCTCTTAACTCTTCTTCAGATGATTGCACTTGATTAAAAGCTGCAATCACAGTTTCATTAGATTGTTTTAACGCTTTTTCTTTTTTTGTTAACTTTGCATACAACATATTCAGTTCATCAAAATTATCTGACATCCGTATCAAGATAATTAGGACAACAATCATCACAACTGCAACAAAAAATATGAATACACCGATATTCTTAAATAACTGAGTCGAATATGTTACTTCGTCATCTAATATAACAAAACCCACTACCCAATTGTATAGTTCTGTTCTTTGATAAGATATTCGATAGTCCTCATCTAATGAAACTTCGAATAGTCCGCTTTCATCATTCATTTGCTGTTCAACCTGACTACTTAAAGTAATCTCAGGTAAAACAACATATTCATTTTCTCTACTCAATAACATGGCATGACCGGATTCATCTACTGAATATTCTGAAACAAAAGTCACCAAGTCATCTAATAATATATCAACTCCCAAACTACCTATTAATCGTCCATTATCATAAATTGGTGAAACAATTGATATCACCATCTCTCCACTACTTATATCTGCATAAGGTTTTGTCAAAATTAATTCTGTACCATCCTCAATCATTTCAATGAACCAAGGTCTTTCTCTTATATCATAATCAGAATCAATTTTAAAATCAGTTTCATCTGCAACAATATAGTTTTCCTCAACAAGTCCTACCCAAACCAAACTTAATTCATCTGTCGATTGTCTAATATTCTGAACCGTCTTTAAAAACGCATCATATTGGTTATTATAAATACCATCGGATTCTGTCATTTTTACATAATCAATTAGCACATTATTGTTTTTCATTTGATTCACAATTTCTGTATGTTTCGAAAAATATAAATTAACTTCTTTCGCTATCACATTGACTTCATTTAACATACGACTATCAACACTTTCTTGTAGACGTTTATTCATAAATGTACCATATATTATTGCAAAAAATAAAAAAGCAGCAATAACAATAATAGCCAAAATGTTCAGTTGTTTTATCACTTTTCTCTTTTGCATATTTCCCCACCTCACAAATACATTATATCTAGTAATCCTGTATCTGCCTATAGTTTTATAACTAATTATATAGAAATCAACCCACAAATTAACAGTAAAATAATGAGCGTACTAACATAGATTACATTTTGGAAGTAATCGCCAAAATTGATTTCAAGCTCGTATTCCCCAATGTTTTCCTTAAAAATCCTCCGAAAGCCTTAATACCACTAGCAATGGTCACTATTATTTGATATATTAGCATTATATCGGAGATAAAAATGATTAAAAAAAATGTATTGAAACGACTCATTATTAGCCTAGTAATTCTAATTCTATTAGGCTTATATACACAACTAAATGATAATCAACATCTGCTCTATAGTGGAACTACAAACTCAATTGATGAATGGTTTTATAAGGGTAACCGCGCTGAAATTGGTGAGCATTTATACGTTACAAAAAATACACCCTATACACTAAGTAGTCAACTACCAGCAAGTTATAGTTCTACTGATCGGTTACTAATAAGATCTTCTTTGTCAAGTTTTGAAATTCACGTTGAAGGTGATAAAGTCTTTGACTCAAATTTAGACTATCCTAATCGACCATTAGCTAGTTTATGGCATATTGTTGAATTACCTGAATCTAGTGCAGGAAAGTCAATTGACATAACATATCAATCGCCTTATAGGGCTATGAATGGTATCGTCAATCCTGTAATTTATGGTTCCTCAAGTGATATAAAGCAAAGCATTGTATTAACTTATGGTCCAAGTTTAATAGTTGATATTTTTATACTATTTATAGGTATTGTTCTAATAATGGTCAGTTTTATTAACCCAAATAGCAATGCTTGGTATGTTGGTGTTTTTGCAATTTTTGTTTCACTTTGGTTAATTTCAGAATCTAGAATGTTACAATTTATAACTGGTGATCAAATAATATTAGCAAGCTTTGCATTCATATCACTTGCTTTAATACCTATACCATTTCTCCAGTATTTAAAGGGAATTTTGACAAAATCTACTCACAAAACTCTTGATGTTCTAACAGTAATTTCTATGTTTAACATAATAGTTATCATTTTATTACAAGCCTTACGTATTGCTGATTTCTACGAAACAGTTATAGTTACACATTTTATTATCATTACTTGTATTGGAATCATTATGATTTTATTGTATCGAGAAATCAAATTCAAGAAGAATGATCGAGCAAAACGATTTTCAATATCTCTAAGTATTCTCTTCGGATTTATTGCTTTAGAGATGGCACGTTTCTACATAAGCCAGGCAGCACAAGTAACAACTTTTGTTACCATTGGATTGTTGATTTTTATCTTAAATTTAGGATATATCACAAGCAAGGAAATGATTGTACTTTATAAAAAAAGTTATAAAGCTGAATTTTATGAACGCCTTGCTTTTCTAGATCAACTAACACAAGGTCCAAATAGAACTGCATTTGAAAGAGATCTAGAAGAAGTGTTTTTCGATCCTCTCACAAACAAGAATTTACGACTTGCAATATTAGATATGAATCAACTGAAAGCCATTAACGACAATTACGGTCATATAAAAGGTGATAATGCAATAAAGGAATCCTTTAACTTAATTCAAAAAAACTATAAGCACTTAGGAAAAACTTACAGAATTGGTGGTGACGAATTTGCGGTCGTCATAACCAAGGGTGGTGAAAAACACTTTGATAAAGCTACTAATAGACTATTAGATGACATTCGTTCTATCGATGATTTAACAGAATATCCATTTAGCATATCAATTGGAAGTGTCCTCTACAAAGATGATACCAGCATCGATCAATTAATACATCGCGCAGATGTAAATATGTATATCTGTAAAAGAAAAACTCACGAGATTACCTCGTGAGTTTATTTTGTATTGTCCTACAATACCTTTAAGAGCATTCTATTATTAATATCAAATTTGCCTTGACTTTTATAGATTACAAATGTAATATTTAATTAGGATTACATTTGTAATCTATCTACGTAGATTTTGGAGGTCATATGTCTAAGTATCAAATATCGGATTCTGAATGGACCATTATGAAAGTAATTTGGCAGTATCATTCAATCTCAGCAAATGAGATCATTGACCATTTAAGTACGGAAGTTGATTGGGCTCCTAAAACAATTAAAACCATGCTTAACAGATTGGTCACGAAAGAAATAATAGGATTTACCAAAAAAGGTCGGTCTTATCTTTATCATCCATTAATCAGTTCTTCACAAACTATTCAAGAAGAAAATAAGTCATTTATAAAAAAAGTTTATGATGGAGATTTTTCGAGTTTATTAGCGAGTTTTATTGAGCAAAATGAATTCAGCGATGATGAGATTGATGAGTTTAAGAAAATTCTTGAAAGTAAGAGGTCATAGACTATGTTAAGTACATTATTTAATAGAGTGCTTAATCTATCTCTTGCTGGATCTGTCATAGTCATCCTAATTATGATGGCTAAAATGATATTCAAAGAGAAGTTCAGTCCAAGATGGCATTACTGGATATGGGTAATTCTAATTGTAAAATTGATGATGCCTATTGATATTGAAAGTTCCTTTTCAAAGATGCCAAACATTGACTTAAAAGAAGAAGTATCTTTATCAATGACGATTGATGAGATACTACATGGAATGCCGGCTGAGATTAGTGTACCGATTGAAAATACAACCAAAGAAAAGCCTATAAGGTCTTTAACATACATACAATTAATTTGGTTTTGTGTTACAATAGGTTCTCTACTATATAAAATGATTCTCGAAGGCATTTTCATTAAGAAGCAAAAGATCTATGAACTTGAATTACCAATGTTCGACAACGTACTAAAAGAGTTGACATCTGAGCTGAACATTAAACGAAAGGTTAAGATATATATTGATCTAGAAAGTACCGTTCCTAGAGTTTATGGTTTGATAAAACCCAAAATTATCATTTCAGAAAAAACACTCTATGAGTCTGATATTAAAAGATTAAAACATATACTCTTACATGAGCTCAGTCATATAAAAAGACATGATATTTTTTTCAATATCGTTCGACACATTTTATTGAGTGTATATTTTTTCAATCCCATTATTGTTATAGGTTTAAGACAAATGGAAAGGGATTGCGAAACAGCCTGTGATGAAACCGTGCTCAAGATACTTACCCCAAAAGAGCACATCGATTATGGCCATACACTCATCAGTCTTATAAATAAAAAAGATAATGTCAACAACTTAGCGTTGTCTTTGGTAAAAAAGAAAGACATTATAAGGAGACTTAAAATGATTAAATCATACAAGAAAGCCTCTCTCGTTTCGAAAGCACTAGGCTTTGTATTGGCTGGTGGGATTGTTATAACCTGTATGTTCGCACCTCAGGCCAGTGCTGAGTATCAAGCAGAAATTACAGACGATGTATTCTCACCAACTAAAGAAGTAGCCCTCATTGAGGAAGTAAGTTTCACTGAAGAAGTTGTTATTGATGATGCTTTAGAATTTATATTTCCAACGGAACATCAAAAAATCACATCATCTTTTGGTGTACGGAAACATCCCATAACTGGAGAAGAGTATAAACATACTGGTGTTGATATTGCTTCACCAAGTGGTAGTGATATATTTGCTTCTGAAGAAGGTGAAGTAATTTACTCCGATTGGCTAGAGTCTTATGGCAAAATCATTATTTTAGAACATTCTGATGGTTATCAAAGTATGTATGCACATTGTAGAAGTTTACTTGTTAATGTAGGTGATACAGTTGAAAAGAATCAAGTCATTGCCACAGTTGGAGCTACAGGCAACTCAACAGGTCCTCATCTACATTTTGAAATCCGAAAAGATGGAGAAGCTATCGATCCTGTTACTCTAATTGAATAACAAAAGTGGGTGTTAGTTTTATAACTCTTAAGTCCCATTAGACGAGAAACCATGTCAAATACAGAGGTAGACTTTACTTCTATACTGACATGGTTTTTTTGTTCTGATGGCTATCTATTTCTCGAAAGCCACTTTTATAATGACGCATTGATTAATTGCGCTTGCTTCTTTAAGTATATTTTGTAGAGGATAAATGAAATCACATAACCCAATAGATAAAATCCAACGAATAACACTCGTCCGAAAGCAGTATCTGGCATCATTCCAATTGCATGGGCAATTGGCAAGAAGGGTAGTGTAAGAATAATGTGTGTGATGAATTGTTTAAGGACACTCCATTCCTCGATTGAAAAAATGATACTGATGAAAGCAAAGAAAAATCCACTGATGCTGTACATCACATATTGTTTAATAAACACAGAAGATTCAATAGAAATGATTTCGTGTTGCAATGATGCAAATAGAAACATCGTATAACTTAAAAACAATCCCATTAATATACCAATTAATCCTCTTCTTATGCCTTCTTTAAGATAACTCATTTTTTTCCCCCTATTCCTAAGTAGTTTTTGACTTTTGATACATTACGTCTTGAGATACCCTCACATTTGTCATTTTTGAAATGAACCAACAAGCTGCCGTTGAATTCTACTTCTATTCTTTTGATCATATTGACATTGGCAATAGCATATTTAGATAGCCTCACAAAACCGTGCCTTTTTAGTTTTTCTTCAATTATATATAGTTTTTCTTTTGCCTCATATTGTCTTTCCAAAGTGTCTAGCTTTACTTTGTTACCCTCACTATAAAAACATACGATTTCCCTTGGATCTAATAAGTAAATGCTGTCATTTGATTTACCGATGATCTTGCTGGTAGAATCAGTTTCCAGTTTTTCAATAATCTCTGTCACTTCGTCTGTCATCTCATTATTTTTTATTGAGACAATAAGTGTTTCGTGTACTGCACTGATATCAATTTCAACTTTCAATGTATCTCTCCTCCCATTTCTTAAGTTAAGTGTATCGTAAGCTTATTCAATTATCTATACGTTTTAAGTGTTCGGTCGATTTCTTGAAGTAAGTGGTCAAAAGAGTAATTCTAAATGATATAATTAGTACTTTCTATCCTCTGAGAACTGCTTTTATTAATCGGATTTGATTTCTAGTGGTACACTTTCTAATATATATTTAAAAAAGCGGAATACTTACGTCCTTTTGTCACTTCTATATCTAGGTGTACGAATATTCATTTAAGTTCAACTCTTCTAGATTTCCTCTCTTCAATTTGTACCGGTAATGATTATATTAAATATTTATGTAATAAAATGAAGGGGCTGTCCATTTCCAGACAGCCCCTTTTCCATTCAACTTTTAATATAAAATTTTAGTTTTCTTCTACAAAGATTACAAGTGCATCTTCATCATCTCTTAGAATATAGATGTAATCGCCTTCTTTTAAATCTTCTCTTTCAATACGTTTATCATTCTTAATGATAATCGCATCTCTATACTCAACAGCTGAGTTGGCTTTATTGGCATTCCAACGACCGTAGTCCTCTGCCCAATCATGAGAATCTGAGATAATAATTCTTTGATAAGTATCATTGAATTCAACAATTGATCCTCTTGTAAGTACAAGACCAGCCAAACGTTTATCCAATTCCTCTTTAATATCTGATTCATCCTTCTTAATCATATCTATCATTTGACCATCAAGTAAAGCCTTATGTCTAATGTTCATACCAATAACCTTACGATCATCGTCTGTAACAAAGAATGTATAGTATCTGTAGTAGTCTAAACCAGGACCTGATTTATTTTCATTTTCAAGTCTAGAGTAACCACCATGATAGAAATTGTAACTTGGCAATATCTTAAAGTCCGTTTTATTGGTAATATCCACAATGTCTAAATTATTAAAGTAATAGAACATAGCAGATCTAGTTTCTAAGACGTCACCCCATTCATTACCTGAAATAGTTGCATGATCTCTAAGATTAAATGTATAACCATATACATTTTCTATAGCACCGATATAAATATTATCAAATATCTTTTCTGCATCTGATGTGATTCTTACAATATTAGCATTATCCTGACCTCTATAATAATCAGAAACTACTATAACATCATCATTTCGGTCTATATTAGATGGATCTACAAGTCTCGAGTTCTTCAAGAAAATTGTTCCTTCATTAAAGGCAACATTTCTATTATTATCTTCAAGTTCAAAGTTCGCAATTACTTTGTCAATTGATTCTATTCTATCAACTGCAAAGTGTTCTCCTCCAACTGCTACAGAAACTTGCATAACTCGTTCAGTTGAATAATCATCTCTAACAGCAAGATAAACAGGCTTTTGCTTGTATAGTTTTGAAAGATCAGCTAAAGTAATCTTTTCACCACGTACATACATTGGAATTTCATCATCTAACTCAAACGTTTTGGAATATGGTTGTTCTTCTCCCATCCATTGTGCATTTCTTAAAATCGCTGGTTCAACAATTGTAATCTCACCTCTATACACATTAACGTCTTGAATATATCCTCTATAAACAGTTTGAATTAATTGTTCTTTACCTTCAACTTCAATTAATGAAGCTTCTTTTGAATAGATGTCATTAAAGTAAATCTTAACATTATCTCCAGGCAGAATGGCTCTAACATCAATGACATTACCACCCTTTAATACTGTTGCAGTATTTTCTGTTTTTATGGTCTCATAAACACCATCATCATATTTGACTTTTATGTTTCCATAATCATCAACAAAAGAGACAATACCCATACGCATTTTTGAGTAATCTGGAATGAAACCTGGATTTATAAAAGTTTCACCCGAAATTTTTGTAACATAACCATTTGTAATATCTAGAACAATATCCTGTCCATACTTTAAATCTGATATAGTTGCAAGTTCATGATTTATGACGATTCCAGCATAATTGGTTACTTCATATTTTTTTATTTGATCATTATAGTCAAATATAGTAACCATGCTTGAACCAGTCTCTTGATCGGTTGTCACAAATCTTACCGTACCACTAACCTGACTATGAGAAGGTTCAGTAACTCTTACATAAATGATGTTTTTCTCATTCTGAACAAGCATCTCAACAACATCTTGTTCTTCTAATAAATCAACACCACCAATGTTACCATCTTTATAAACAATGATATCATTTCTAATACCAGTATTCAGATTGTTATCTACAACAATATCAAATACCAGACCATTGTAAATTGTTGTTCTTAAACGATCAACTTCAAATGAATTACCATTTTCAACTTTTTCTTCTTTAATCTTTTTACTTATATATCCATAATAGATATTTGTATCTGTTGCATCGTCAGATTGTCTTTTAATTTGTTCTTGTATTGAACCATCATCGTAAATTTCAGCGTAAACTACCTCATTATCACGAATCAGATATTCAATTTGATCGCCAGTTTTTAATGATTTTGATAATCCAACTATACCATCTTCTAAAAGTACAAAATCGTTTTTTGCATTTGTTCCTAAATTATTCTTAGTTACAACTGTTGTTAAAGTTCCATCCATATTTCTAATAATGAAACGTTTTTCTTCTATAACATTACCGGTCTCTTGTACATTAGATGATTTTTCACCAATTACTAAACCAACATTTGATGTGATACCTAAAGCATCGTACATACGATCAACAGTACTATTTAATATAAAGGCTACTTCACCTCTTGTAATCTCTCTTTTAGGATTGAAGTTTCCATCATTGTCTACAGCCATAATTTGCTCTGTCACCATGATTTCAATTAAACCTCTATTGGCTGGTGTAATACTTGGCCAGTCACCAAAACTGTAAATATTATCTGTATTCTGTAAAGTAGCTTGAAGACCCAGCATTCGTGCAATCCAAACTGCAGTTGTTTCTTTATCAACAGGTTGATTTAAACCAAAACTCTCTTCGCCAGTAATTAATCCTTGTGCAATAGCATCATCTACATAAGCTTGTCTTGTAAGATTTGCTACAGCAGCATCACCCATACCAGCAGCTTGATTGATTACTCCTTGCATTACTTGACCTTCTCTACCACTCATACGAACAAGATATTCTATCAAATCTTGTTTTGTTATTGCATTTCCTGCATTAAAATCCATTGATCCATTTTTTTGAACAATGCCTAATGTAGCCATTCGAGCAATATCTCTTGAATAAGTTGTTTTTTGAGAATCCATAAAATAGGCATTTACATATGCTGCATACCCTTTTTTATAAGCATCTATTTCTATAGAGTTTGTGTCATCTACACCTATGCCTGTTAATTCTGGTACAGGAATTTCTGGTGGAATTTCTGCATATGCACTTAATACCGACAATATCATCACAATTGCCATAACAAGTGCGAACTTTCTTCTAAACATGAATGTCCTCCTCCATGAGTTTTCAGTCTCCGTCTTATAGTATATCGACCAATACTTCTCATAATTTTACTCTTTTATACTTTACAATTGTATTACGAAAGTAACTATATTTTTAGTAGATTGGTTGTTTTGTCATATAAAATTATTACTTCAATTCTATTAAAAGTTAATTGATTTAATTCCAATTCGATCTTTTTATTGCATTTTTTTACTTTTTTACTTATTCTGATAGTAGGGGGTCATATGGATTATAGCAAATTAGTAAAAGACATGATTGAATATGTCGAGGAAAATTTATATAAAGACTTTGATCAAAGCTGCATAATAGAAGATCTACCACTTTCTGAATATCACATACATCAACTCTTTCAATCAATCATCGGTTATTCTTTTTGTGAGTACATCGAAAAAAGACGCATCTCTGACCAAATGTATCGCTGGGCAGCTACAAGTAAAGAATGTAGTATTCGCGAAGTGGCAATACGTTGTGGATTCAAGAAGTCCAGAATCTTCTTAAGAAAATTAAAATACCACTATAATATATCTCCAAATCAATACTATAAATCATTTAATGGTTATGAATTATTCCCTAACTTTAACTTGTATAAATACTTAAATAATCCCACTCGTTCTAAAAAAAGAATCGAAACAAATATTATCGAACTGGACAGTTTTACCTTATACGGAAAATCAACAACTATTAAGCATGAGGAATATGTTACCAATGTAGAAAAAGCAAAATTTAGTGTTATTTCTAACTCTAAATTCAATAGTTCTTTAATCTACACCTGTTTCATTGGTTCAAAAGAAACTCTAAGAAATACTGAAATTTTATTTATTCCAAAAGGGAAATATATCTGCTTTGAAGGTATTTCTGATAGTTGGTTTTACGAACAGGCAACAAGATACGTTTACAGTACTTATCTTATTAATGAATCCTTTGAAATTAGTAACTATGGCATTGATATCATTCAAGAAAATGATTTTGAATATACATATAATAAATATCATAAAGTAAAAGTATATATTCCAATAAAAAGCGATCTTGGCTAAGATCGCTTTTAAGATAAACTCTCATGGTATATTGTTTCACTAACATCATATAAAATAACTTGATTAATAAAGACTTCCACTAAAGTTGCATCAAATTGAGTACCACTATGATTTCTCAACTCTGTAATCGCTTCATCTTTAGTAAGAGCCTTTTTATAAGGTCGTTCACTAATCATCGCATCATAACTATCTGCAATCGTGATAATTCTAGAGTAAAATGGAATTTCACTGCCATTTAATCCCGATGGATAACCTTTACCATCATATCTCTCATGATGATGTCTAATATAAATCGCTATTTCACTCAAATTATCTATAGAAGCCAATATTCTATAACCTTTTTCGGAATGTCTTTTCATTTCTATATATTCATCATCTGTAAGTTTCCCAATCTTATTTACAATTCGATCTTGAATAGCTACTTTGCCAATATCATGCAATAAACCAGCCAATTTCATTTCATCAGTGTCTTTTTCAGATAAATTTAAAGCCTTTGCCAACTTATATGAGTATTCCGAAACTCTCTTTGAATGTGCCTCTTCTCGTGGATTACTCTCGAGTAAAGTATACATCATTGTATCTATAATTTTACTTCTATAACTTGTACTAGAATAAATTTTTCTTTTAAAAAGCATATTTTCTGCTTCTTTTATTGTTTGATCAATGGTTTTATTCCCCTGTAATGCCCATCCAAGAGTAATTGATATATTAATTTGATCAAGCTTTAAGTTTTCTGATTGAATAGAAATTTCATGAACCTTATCCTCTATAAACTGAGCATTATAACCTTTAAAAACTATGACAAACTCATCACCAGCATTTCTTGCGACAAAACCATCTTCTTGAACTAATGTTGATAAAAAGGAAGCAACTTTTATTAACAAAGCATCACCAGTTTTTAATCCAAAAGTATCATTGATAATCTTCAAACCATCAATATCAACTAAAATAAGTCCCAACCCACTACTATTATCGCAGACTTCTCTTAAATAGTGACGATTTCTAAGTCCAGTTAAATGATCGTGATGCATATGGTATTCAATTGACTGTACTCTTAAAACCTCATCCGAAATATCTCTTAATAAACCCAACACCTCATTGTCACTATATTTGCTAAAACTTATTTCATAAAAATATGTTTGATCATGATCTTTTCGACTAAACTTAAGCGTTGAGGTTCGATTTTGATCAATTACTTGATAAAAGGTCTCATATGCAACATCTGTGTCTTCTGTCACCAAATCAGAAAGTTTCTTACCAGTCAGATTTATACCTGGAGCTTTACACTCCAAGATATCACCTTTTGTTGAAAAAATAAAAATCGTATCTGTAATAGCTTTTAATAAGGCATTATTCCTAATCTTATTCTCTACCATTGTGCGTTTCATTCGATGTAATTTTGAAGCATCTTTCTTTATGCATTTATTTAAGTATATAAAACAACAAAAAAATAATATGATTATCAAAACCATTAACACAGCGAGCATTCTATGTTTATTCAGTGCCTCATTAATATATGTTTCTGTGGTCGACTCAACATCAAAGTCAGTTGTATTATCAATAGCAGTTGCATCATGACTTTCTGACACTACATAAATACCGCCAAAACTAATCAAAATAAGAACTACCACTACAATTACGAAAGCGCTGTTTGTTTTCATCAACATTCCCCCCATACATGGTTTATTTTACCATTACCATATATTGGCGTCAACGTATTTTGTCGTTTTTCCGACAAAATACGTTGATATTAAAAATAAAATAGAAAAGGCCTACACCTTTTCCAAATTTGCTAACTCTATTATAAATTTTGTTTTTCCTTCACAAACACAGCTAATGGTTCCTTTAAGAACTTTTTCGACCATCTCTTTAACAATAACCAAACCTAGCCCTGAGGATTCATCAGATTTATTTATGCTTACGAATGGTTTGAACAACTCCTCCAATACATTATCATCAAACGTTTCACCATCATCTACAAAAATAAGCTGATTATCATTTATCTCTATAATCAGATTGGTTTCGCTTGTACACCTAGGTAAGATACCACTAATGATTAACTCAATAATCACCTGAGACAAGGTTCCTGGATAAGTCTTTATGGCATACTGTTCATGAACTAAAACCTGTGCATTTAAATTATATTTTCTTAAATCATAATTTAAACCTAAAATAGCCTGGTTAACATAAACGCCTAAATCTATCAACTCAATTCTTTGATTTCCTTGATCTTGGGCTATCTTCTTAAATGATGTAATCAAAGCTGCTGCATCTTTAATATTCTTATGCACAAGACTAGTACCTTCTTGAAGTTGATCCAAAGAAGTTTTATCCTGGAATTTTGTAATAGCAGTTTCTAGGTATTCAGCAGTGGTTAATGCTACATGCAAAGGAGTACTTATTTCGTGAGAAATACTTGATACCAGTTTATTGGTTAAATGATTCTTCTCATGTTCTATTAATAAATCATGAGTTCTATCTAACTCATCCAGACTATCTTGAAGTTTTTTATGACTATCTAGTAGTGTTAAATCCTTTTCAATGTTATTTTTAAGAGCAACAAACAAATCCATTTGTTCCTTAGTGTAGTCATTAACTTCATTATCTAACATACACATCGTTCCAAAGGATTCTCCACCAGGCCATTTCAAGGGTAGTCCTAAATAATTGATCATATTTGCTTTAGCATCAGGACTGTCTGCCCAAAAAGAATCCTCCTTGGCATTTTTTACAAATAACATCTGGTCATTTGCAATTACAGTCTCACAATAATGTCCCACACCAATACTAGTGTGTTTGTTCTTCACAAAAAAATTACCTTCATTAGAACTCTTTGCATAGACTTCTAAATCCTCTTTATGTAACTTCATAATCAATGCCGCTGGAATACCATACATTTGTACTGCCAAATCCAGTATTTCTTGCCACTTCTCAGCAACTTCTTTTTCAAGTGCATTCGATAGAGATTCATTTACTTTCACTTCTACTTGTTCTTCTTTACCTCTTACTTTTAATTTTGGGTTCATACATACTCCTAGGCAAGCGATTTTACAATATCATGTAATTTGGACATGGTACAATCTGTTTTACTGATGTATCCGTCAATATTATTTAACATTGAAAGATATTCTTCAGGTACATTTCCTGGTTGTCCCGATCGAATAAAAATACTAATATGATCATCAGTATGATTTTTATTAATATAGTCAATGACCCTATAACCTGCATTCACAGTTTCCATAATAATATCTAAAAAAATTAGCTCAAAAGTATGTTCACCAATCATTTCGATTGCTGAGCTTGCAGAAGCTGAGTATTTAACATTTACGTCTATTCCTTCGTACTGCAGAAGCTGCAGTGCCAATTTTGTCGATAAGTATACATCCTCTTCATCGTCTACAACCAATACATCAATTTGCTTCATAATTTACCTCCAAGGGTAGATACATTTTAAAGGTTGTTCCTTTATTATTTGAAAAGCATTCTATAGTTCCATTTAAAACTCTCTCAACTAAATCTTTTACAATGGTTAAACCGAGACCTGAACCTTCAGTCTCAGTATCATATCTTACAAAGGGTTCAAACGCCCTTTCACAGGACTTTTCCGTCATGCCTACACCATTATCAGACACAAGCAACTCAATACCGTTTGAAACAGATTCACCTTTGATTAGAATCTTTTTTTCTCTATCATCTTTAAAGGCATGAAGTGTTGCATTGATCGTTAAATTTAAGAGTACTTGAACCAATGCATGAGCATGAACTTTTACAGATATCTGATCATTAATTTCAATAGATATATCCACATGATGTTTCTTCAAATCGTATTTCAAAGATCTGATTACACTGTTTACGAAAGTCCTCAAATGTACTTCCTTTTGTTTCTCCATTTCCTTATCTTCAGTTATTTGCTTAAATGTCATCAACATTTTTGATGCCTGTTCTAAATTCTTCTGAACAAGGTTGGCACCTTCTCTTAATTTTTCTAAACTATCAGGACTTTTCTGTAATACATAATCCATATAAGAGGCTGTTGTAAGTGCCACACCAATTGGTGTGCTTATTTCATGAGAAATACTTGAAACCAGTTGATTGGTTAATTTATTTTTCTCAAAATTAACGATAAGTTCTTGAGTTTTCTTTATTTCATTAATATTTTTTGATAACAACATCTGTTGATTTAACAGATTCAAATCCTTTTCAATTGTTCCCTTAAAAGCATATAGGAGTTTCTTATCAGTATCATTATAATGTCTTGTCTTGTTATCAGAAATGCAAATTGTACCAAATACTTTCCCATTTGGCCACAAAATTGGCAACCCAAAATAACTAATCATATTTACTAGAACAGCAGGATTGTCTTTCCAAAGTTGATTGTGAAGTGCATTAGGTATTTCTAATGCTCGATTTTCTTCAATAACAGTTTCACAGTATATACCCATACCCAGCTGGGTCTTCTCATTCTTCTTATAAGGATTACCTATGTTTTCATTCTTTACTAGTACCTCTATACTTTCATTGTGTAACCTCGTAATCAATGCTGTCGGGACTTTATACATTCTACTTGCTATATCTATAATACCTTGCCACTTATCCAATAATGACTTGTCAATTTGGTCATAATTAGAAGACAAATCAACCGAGTTCAATTTATTCTTTTTTCTTAATTCCACCATTACTTCTAATACTCCTCCTCATCAGAGAACTTATACCCAAATTTCACCAATTAATGCAGATATCTTATTAAAATTAAAAGTTTTAATTACAGTTACTAGAAGCTTAAATAAAAAAAATCTACCATTCTTCCATGCAAAGCTAAATATGGATATCGGGAAATTTCTTCTAAGAATTCATCAGAAGTGGTATACTGATTTATGGAGGGCGTTATGGAAAAAAGACAATTAGGACAAACGGGATTAGAAGTTACAAGTGTTGGTTTTGGCGGCATTCCAATTCAAAGAGTTGATGAAAAACAAGTCATCGAAATTGTTGATGAGATGGAACGAATAGGTATAAATTTTATTGATACTGCAAGAGGTTATACTGTGAGCGAGACTTTTTTAGGTGCCGCATTAAAAAACCGTAGAGATAAATTTATCTTGGCTACTAAATCAATGGCAAAAGATTATCAAACTATGAAAGAAGAAGTTGAAACTAGTCTAAATAATCTTCAAACTGATTATATTGAACTGTATCAATTACATTTAGTTAAAGACCTAGATGACTATAATAATGTTATGGGACCAAATGGTGCTTATAGAGCTCTAGTTGAAGCTAAGGAAGCTGGAAAAATTGGACATATTGGAATCACCGCACATAGTGTTGATTTAATGATGGCAGTTATAGATGATATGCCTTTTGAAACTATTCAATTTCCATATAACTTAGTAGAACGTCAAGCAGAAGAATTATTTGAAAAAGCTGGTTCTAGAGGTATTGGAATCATTTGTATGAAGCCGATTGCTGGAGGTGCTATTACAAATGGTACACTTAGTATCAAATATATTCTGCAAAATGAAAATGTATCCGCAGTTATTCCTGGTATGGAGAAAGTTGATGAAGTCTATCAAAATGCTCAAGTCGCTAATGGTAACTATGTTTTCACTTTTAAAGAACAGCAGCAGGCTGATCAAATCGTTGAAGAACTGCATGGTAACTTTTGTAGGAGATGTGGTTATTGTCTTCCGTGTACTCAAGGCATCAATATTCCTTCAATGTTTATTGCAGAAGGTTACTATACACGATACAACATGATCTCTTATGCTGAAACATATTACGCCAAACAACCTGTTAAAGCAGGTGCATGTATCGAATGTGGTGAATGTATGAGCAAATGTCCATACAATCTACCTATTATAGAAAAAATGAAACAAGTAAAAAAAGTTTTTGGTGAATAAACAAGCCTCGGCTTGTTTTTTAACCTAAATCATTATGCTATCATTGTTTAAAATAAGTGGACTTTGATTATAAATGTTGTTGAAATATAAATTCAGTAATAATCATGGCATAATTAACTTACCGGTAACAGTTAAGAGTGAAAACTCTAAACTCCACTGATTTTCTGCAGGAAATCAGAATATCTGTTGAAAGGAGTTGATTGAATGAAAAACACAGAGGTGTTTACGAATTAAGCTAAAGAGGCTGTTTACAGTCTGAGCCGTTGATTATTCAACGGCTTTTCTTTATATTGCTTCAGTTACAGCCGCTATAGCATGAATTTCAGTCGTGTCTAAAACATCAATGGAAACATCTCCCTCATGGATTAAAAGTGGTATCTCAGTACAACCAAGAATAACCCCTTCAGCACCTTCTAAGGCCATCTTTTCAATAATTTTTATAAAAGTGTTCTTACTGCTTTCATTAATATCACCTAATATAAGTTCATGATATATAATGTCATGAATGATTTCTCTATCAAAATCGTTGGGAATTAGAGTTTCAATGCCCATAGATGTCAGTATATCTCTGTAGAAAGTGCCCTCCATCGTAAATTTTGTGCCTAATAGAAGAATCTTTTTCAACCCACGTCTTATAATCTCATTACCAGTAGCCTTAGCTATATGAAGAACCTTTAGTCCCGTTGCTTTTTCAATAGCAGGTGCCATCAAATGCATTGTATTCGTTGCTATAACAATAAACTCCGCCCCAGCATTCTTTAGATTCATAGCTTCATCTACCATAAGTTTTGTAAGCTCATCCCATTTATTCTGACGTTGTAAAACCTCCACATCATGAAAATCAAATGAATACATCAAACAATTAGCAGAATGCTTTTGACCTAACTCTTTCTTAACAGTTTCGTTCATAATACGATAGTACTCTAAAGAAGATTCCCAACTCATACCACCTAATACACCAATTTTTTTCATATCGCCTCCATTAACTACTAAATTGATCACTTAAATCTCATTTATACCTACCCGATTAACTGAAATAAAACCACAACTGTATAGACCTTTTGCTCATAAGTTGTATCATGCCCTCTTAACAAGAAAAATCCGTCTCAAAGAGACGGATAACTATTAATATCTTTTAACCAACAATACATAAGCACCTGGTAACTTAGTTCTTGAAGAAACCAAGTTATTTGAAGTATCTAGATAATGATCTAATTTTGTCCATGTGTTGGTTACCTTATTGAAATGATACATTTCTATTGCTGACTCAGGATAACTTGATAAAATAAGTGGATCATACTCCATGACAATATCAATCGTTCCAATCAACTCATCCACAACATTAATCTCGTCGTTGTTTCTTGCATCAAATCCAACTGTTACAACTTTTGACACAGCCTTATAACCTCTTGGAACCTGATTAAGCATATATCCAGAATAAGCATCCTCAATATCTGTCGATTCGATTCTACCGTAAGCACTTTGCTTCAAATAAAGTTCTTGGAACTCCTTTGTATTTAATGCCACAGGTGTAAATTGTACATCTAAACCATCATAATCTACTCGGACAAGCGAAGTATTACTTATAATCATTTGACCAGGTACATTAATAATACGTTTTTTCATATTGTCATAATTCGGTGTTGATAAATCAATGTAAATATACGACAATTTTGAGTTTTCGTTTAATGTTGTTACAACATCTGCACCAACAACTTCAGAAATAAAGTCTTTATCTGCGGGTACCCCTAAGTCACCATCCAAATCCGGATCACCAAGTTCTTCTACATCCTCAAGAACTTTATAATCTAGGTATTCTAAATTTGACCAATCCGAAGTACCAAAATAGTTTACTGCTTTCAAGCCGATGATCAAACGTTCATCTCTATCCATTGTCTCAATACCTTGTATACTTGGCAAACGATAAGGTTCTAAATCTGTACTGCCTAGATAAGACATTTCCAAATACTCACCTGTTTTTATTTGAGATACACTCTTTCTTCCTAAATAATAATATATCTCATAATAATTATGACCACTCGCTGTATAGTCAGAAATCCTAATGTACCTGTTATCAATAAGCTCTAACTTAAGTCCTACAGGATCCCCTGGTACAGGTACACTATAAAGTATAATCGCATCGTCATCAGATATACCACCATCACTATTAATAACCGTAATAGTATAAGGATCTTCTAATGGAATTTCTGGTGTTGTCACCCATAACTCCGTATCTGAAATGACTTCTACATCCGTTCCTAAATAACCGTCTGTTAAACTATAATATTTATCATCTTTAAACAAACCTTTTTCTCCAGAAGATTCCTCTTCATAAAGACTTCTCTCACCACCAAAGATAACTTTCGCACCATCATAAAACTCAGTACCTGTAATTTTAATACGCTGACCACCTTCTACAGATACCCACTTAACTGTAGTTCCATCTTCAAACTCATAAGTGTCATCAACAGTTGGATAAGTAACAATGGTAATCTTTGTATTCAGATCTGAAGCTCCATAATCTATGTTTTGTACTTGAATAATTTTATCTCCTGGGATCAAAGTCCCTTGAGGTGTAACAAATGTTAATTTGGTTCCACGCTCTGATACTGTTGTATTTGCAATTGGTACACCACCCTTAGAACCAATTGTGACTGTAGCACCATCTCTAAAATCAGTACCCGTTAATGTGATAATATGACCACCATATTGAGACGTTTCTTCTGGTGATATACTTTCAATTACAGGACCAGATAATGGTTGCTGATAAACAAAGAACATTGGCTTTTTATCATCACCATGAATATCATTTGGATTTGAAGAATTCGCCACACCATAATCAGTGTTTGTTACAAGAATAGGAAGTTCTAACCCAACTTGATTAAGGCTTCCAACTGGCACATCAACAATCAAAATATCTAAGGTTGTATCTACACCATCTACATTTTTTACAACAACAGATTTTTCAGCAATATTGGCTTCATTTTCACCAATATAAGCTTTTATATTTTCTCTAAAATCTAAACCTATCACCTCTATTTGAGTTCCACCTAAAACAGTACGTTTCGTGTAATAAGATGTACCATCTGGCGAATCCTCTCTCGGACCTACATAGTAGATTTTTGGTTCAGAAGCAGGATAAGTATACTGGAACGTTGATGTCGCTTCTCCAAAGTCAGGATTTGTTAGAAGTACTGGAACAGTACCAATAGTATAATAACTCGGTGTTGTCACAATTAAGTGATTCGAACTATCATATTCTGTTTTAGGGGCATAGCCTCTATCAACGAACACACGCTTATCATCAATTTCTATTTTAATGTACTCAAACACCAAGTTTTCATAAGTTGTACCATCATGAATCGTTGCCTTGGTTTCTATAGGATGATAGTAATCACCTGTAGGATTATTCGATGCATCCAATTGTCGTAACATTTCCATTGGTAAATAAACAATTGAATCATCATAGTTTTCAAATACTCTTCTATAGATTTTACCATCTTCTGTAGCAGATACTGTTAATGTATCATTACCACCATGATACTCTACTCTTAGATCGCCGGCTAATTCTACAGTTGTTCTTTCAGCGTTAATCAAACCAGAATTAACTTCGCCTCTTTCAATGTCACGATTGGTTATTTTTCCAAATCGAATACTCGAATCAAAATCATCTAATTCAACAATGGCATCGTCTACATCATTTTGATAACCATTGTATATACCATTATAGAAACCAGACCCATAAAAATCTCTCAATTCTTGACCAAGCTTCTTACCATGCGAAGGATTAATACTATCAATAACAGGTGTCGAAGATTCATAAGTATAAATCACTTTATTCGATACACCAGAATCATTATTTACAACATATACATTGACATCACCAGGTTCATGTTCTGGAGATATTACCTTTAAGTATCCAGAATCGAATTCCACAATCCTACCTGGAGTTTCTCCAAAGTAAACGGTTGGCAGAATAGGTGATACCAAGTACTCATCATAATATGGATGCTCAGGATTAAATGGATGTCTCGTAATTGCTCCTGCCGGTGGATTGTCTAATAAGTCATTCCACTGACCATCTTTGAATAAGTCAAATAATTCGTCTCCAACATTGTACTCTGGACCACCAATTAGGTTTTTATACGGCTCAAAGAATCTAAACTCATATCCAACAAGTTCAACTATTGTACCACCATTAGTCGTACCTCTCACAGGTAACATGGTGTTGATTTTAGGAGATGATGTAGGAATAATATACTTAAATCCCTTTGGTCTAGAATCTGTACCACCATCATTATTTAATATAACAACAGGTACCTCTAAAAATGAAACGTTAAAATCATTAGCCAAATCCTTTGTACATTTAGGCATTACAATGGTAACAGAATTACCATCTATAGCTACATCTGTCTCACTACCCGGAACAAGTACACCGTCTATATATACTGACATAGTGTCTTCAAAATCCTTACCATAAATTTTTACAGCATATCCACCATCTACAGAGCCTTCTGCAGGTTCAATAAGTGTAATCTTAGGTTGAGATGAAGACTGTTCAATGTAATAGAAACCTTCTTCTTCGATTTTTTCATCATATTTTGTATCAGGGTTAATAACTTTTAAATCTTTATATCCCTTACCAGAAGTCAACTGAGGTACACTAAAGGCAATTTGATTACTGTTTAATACTTTCGCCCTATGACCAACAATTTGATTGTTGTCATCTGAATTATAAGGTGTCTTCATTGTAAAAGTCACCACTGGATTAAGATCTGCTAAATTATTTTTTAGTGAAAAACCACTATCTGAAACATCAGTAATATAATACTTTTCACTGACATTTTGACGCATTATCATTTCACTAGATTCAATGTTAAAAGTATAATTGTTATCTTTACCATTGATGAATTTAATTGTATTATCAAAGTCTACAAACATACGGTAATATTCTTCAGGCGAAGTATCTGCAACAAAAACAACTGATTCTGCATACTCTGCAACTCTAGGAACTTCAGCATCGCCAGATTCAAAACCTTTAAACACAACATTATTGTTCATAGTAATAACAATTGTTTTACCATCAATTGTTAATGTAGAGGTTCCTAATTTATCACCATCTACAAAGTTATCTACATAATTTGCTGCTAGATTACCCACTAAAGTACCATCTTGATCATAAATGTTGGCAACTCCAGATTCATATTTAAAGATATATGAGACATTTAAATTGTCTGTAATAACAGGGTTACCATCACCATCATTTGATAGTGAATAATAAACATTACTATTATCTTTAATATAGATATTTTCTTTAAAAGGCGTTAACAATACTTCTTTCTGAGTATCATCCCTCTTAAGGAATGGTTGTATTTTGGGAACTTCATAGTCCTCAAATGTAATGTTATTTTCAATATCTAAATTGTATTCATTAACATCGCTACCATCTAAATAAACTCTAGTTCCAATAATTCTTAATGAATCAAGTCCTGTTAAAGTTTCTGCAGTTGGATCTTCTTTCAAGAAGTTTTCACCGTTGATTACTACATATGTGCCTGCGACACCTTTTTCAGGAACAAAATCCGTAATAATTGGATCTTGATTAAAACTAGTTACATAGTAAAAATCCTGTGTTGCTAATCCACCAGATGGATTCTGAACAACAATTTGTGTTTGTCCAGCTGGACCTGGAGGTGCAATGAATTTCAAGATAATTTTGTCACCAGATTGTGAAATATCTCTTGTGTAACTTGTTATTTCTCTACCATCTAACCAAAGTTTTGCACCTTCTTGGAAGTTATTACCTGTGATAACAATTTCCTCATTACCTTCTACAGTAACAACATTAGGAACAACCGATTCAATGATTGGAATATCATTTGTATCAACAAACAGAATCGCTTCAATCTGCATTTTCTTTTTACCTGCAGCCTGTGAATTTCTAGTTGGGTTCACAACAAGTACATTCTTGTAATCTGCTACATCTACATTAAGATTTCTTGGTAGTCTTGCAATAATTCTTGTACCAATATCGTTATTAGCCGTACCAGCTACTATCTCACCATTTGCATCTACAACTTTTAAATCTAACACATAAGGAGTACCATCTTCATTTTTAAGATAGTTATCACCACTGGTCGGATCAGGGGCACCAATATTATCACTCATATCAAAAATCAGACCCTTGTACTCTATACCATCTACCGTTTTTGTAGCATTAGGATCTATTCTGATATCATAATTTGAAAGTGATTGATCATTCACTGTTTTTAACAATACTATTGGATGATTCACAAATGTATTACTTGAATCATCTGTATATCGATTAACTAAGAAATTACTACCATCAATTACTAACATCATATCTTCACCAGTATAGTAATCTCCTGGATTACCAGTTACGTGCATGGTATCAGGTACCACTGATGTTATACTAGGAGTAATCGAACTCGGAATAAACTTAAACCCATCTTTTTCGACAACATTTTGTCTAAAAACATATTTAAAAGGCAGTACATCTGGATCACTATTCGTGTTGTAGTCAATCGTAATAACCATCTCTATATTAACATCTTTAAAAGGATCAGTTTCAGCATCGTCAGCGGATGGAGCACGCACAAATAAACTGTCAATCGTTCCTTGACTATAACGAATGTTATTAGAAGCATCTTCAAGATAGGTTACTTTACCACCAATCTTAATTATGATATCTTTTTTTACAGTTACATCAACTAAAACATTGATATCTTCACCAGCAACTTGCTTAGTTGTTTTGTACTGGGCTTTACCAGAACCATTGTCTTCATTATCATATGTGATATGAAGACCATCGATATCTTGAGAAATTGTTTCTAAATCCTCATCTACATATAAATCAGGAACGTTAATCGATGCTAGATTTCTACCATCAATTTGTACATCAGCCCCCTCTTGAGGACCCTGTGTTGGATAAATCTCCTCAATAGTTGGTAAATAAGATGCATCAACTACTGAAAATGTATCCGGTAAAACTTGTTCTGCAATAATTGAGTCATTTTGTGTATCTGTTAAAATTAACTGATATTCTAGTTCCTCAAAATCAGGATGGTCTGGAACCTTAAAAGTTAATCGGTCTGTATCACCTTCAAAATCTATAACAAGAGAAACAAATTCAGCTTCGTTAACTTCTGAAAAAGCTTGACCTAACTCAGTTACAAAGTAAACGCGATAATTTTTTGTATCACTTAAATCTTCTGCAGTAATATAAAACTCATCACCTTTTGCACCTGTATTAGGAAAAAGTTCTGGATTTGTTACACCTAAGTTTTGAATCAGTCTAAATACATTATGATAAACATAGATAATTTCTTTTGTATAAGAACCATCTGCTGTATTTTCATCTCTTAATTCAATACTTAAAGACTGCTCCCCTAAACCACCACTTGGTACAGGAGGTATATCAACTGTAATCTCATTCGGAGTATTACTACCGAAATCACTATAATCAAAGTACTCTCTTTCCAGAGTTCCGTAACTTGCTTTGATATTTGAACCATCAATAAGGTTTAAATTTGCACCTTTTAGTGTAATATCTTCAGCTGCATCAACATTGTATTTTGTCTTATCGGCATCACTGAAATTAGGAAATGTATCCAGTCCTAAATTAAATTGCTCACCATCTACAGCAAGTCTCGAACCAAAATTAATGGTTTCTTGTTTATCAAAGTAATACTTCTGAAAACCTGGTGTGTCAGTCTGTAATTCACCCATATCATCGGTAAAACCATTCACACTATCTTCAAATAGTATTGTAGCCGTATCTAAGTTAACACCCCATATTTCCACATAAGAACCTGTAATTTCATACCCGTTATGAACTTTACGGAAGATGATTTCTCGTACTTCTACGTCGTCTATAATAACAGCTGCTTCTGTAGGAATAATCACGCCTGATGTCAAAAAGACAATTACAGCTAAAAATAATGATAATACTCTTTTTTTCATGCTTGCCTCCTATTTGACATACTCAACAGTGATGTTGCCATCAACAGTAACTTTAAAAAATGGTTTGCTTGGAATGGTTGTTGTTTTAACACCATTTGACAGATTTATATAAACAGTACTAGATGAATTGAATTCTTTTGAAACTGGATCATAACCAGATTCAATCATTTCTACAAGTGCTTTAAGCGCATCATATTTTACAAGATCAGATTGAAATAAAACATTAATAAGATCTATCTGTTGTGATTGGATATCTGGTTTATAACTTTCCACCATATTTGAAATGGTGTATTTAACACCTGTAGGTGTTTTAAACACAACCAATTCAGAAGCTTCGTTGTTTGGCACTCTTAAACCATAAACTTCTGTAGAATTACTATTATTAAAGTGATTATCTACGTATTTGTTATCAATCCATCCATATTTTGAGGCAATCTTGTGAATTAAAACCAAAGCTTGCTCTCTCGTTGCATTAGCAGTTGGTGCTACTTGATTGTTACCAACGCCAGTTAAAATACCACTGTCAGATGCAAAATCAACTGCATCATAAGCCCATGCAGCAACAGCATCTTCGTCTGAATAATTCATGTCACCAAAAGAAGAAGTATCCTCGCCTAAAAGCTTTAGTTCCTTCACAAGCATAACAGCAATCTCTTGGCGTGTTACAAGATTACTTGGAGAAAACAATCTCTGCTCTTTTTCATTAAACCCTGTGCCTGAAGCAATTCCAATATTATAGGCTTTCGCTACCATCTTATTGTCAGAATCTGCAAACGGGTTCCATTCAATTAAATCATCAATTTTTTGATTGTTCGCTCTTGCATATAACCTTACAGTTAACTCAGCAAACTCCTCTCTGGTAATGGGATGTTGCATTTTGCTTGAGTCTAAAAGTTCCTCACTTGCTAGTCCCTCTAACAGCATTGCTTTTACAAAAGGTTCTGCCCATTCAGATGGTGAAGCAAAAACACTCGAAAGCATCCCAAAAAGAATGACCCCAATCAAAGTCATTGATAAGATGCGTTTAAAATTATTCATAATATTCATCCTTTCAGTTGTTATCTACCTATATTATATCGGATGAACGTCACAATTTCATTAGTGTTTCATTACACTTCTATTACTTTAATAAAGAAAAAAACAACCTTTAAAAGGTTGTTATGGTATAAGAATTTCTCCAGAAAGTACAATAGCAGCTTTTCCACCTACTAAAACCTTCTCTTTATCCACTTGAACATATATTTGACTCGGGCTATTCATCCAATAGCCTTGATAAGAATAAAACCTTAAATCATTTTCAGACCTTACTCCTTTATTATATAGACAAGCACCTAGAGCACCATTGGATGTCCCTGTCGCGGACTCCTCTGGAATACCACATCCTGGCGCAAAATTTCTACACCAAATATCTTTACCCTCTAAAGTAAAAGCATGCACACCAACGACATCTAATCTATGGCTTAACTTAACTAGCTTATCCATTTTAGGTACCATTTCTTTTAATGCTTCCTTTGACTTAACAGGTAACATAATGTCTTTTAGACCTGTAGACCATGTCTCAGGTAAAGCCATATTATCTATGCCAATCATCTCTTTTTCTATCCCCATGATGTCACTAATTTCATCTAGGTCAAAAGTCATCTCTATATGCATGGGATTAGCTTGAGTCATCACTACTTTGTCATCTATAAATTCAATGTCCAAGATGCCAGCTTTTGTCTTTTGCTTTAAATGTGTCTTCTTTAATTTACCCAACTCGTTTAATAAACTGAACGTTGCAATGGTTGCATGACCACACAAATCTACTTCCTCTAATGGAGTAAAGAATCTTACCTCAAAATCATAACCTTGGCCACCTGGTAAGACAAATGCAGTTTCAGATAGTTGCATTTCATTAGCTATTTTTTGCATTTGATACTCTGATAAACCTGCAGCATCAACCACGACACCGGCAGCATTACCACCATAAGCTTTATCTGTGAATGCATCAACTTGATAAATATGTCGTTTCATTGTTTTCCCCCTGACTTTTAAACAAAAGACTATATCATAATTCCATTATATCTTATACTAGATTTTTTTTAATCAAATAATGTTCAAACTGCTTTAAACTTTCTTCAAAGTTATCTCTTCCAAATCCCATTCTAAAATATTGTCCTTCAAATCCATATATGGATGATGGTAATAAAAGAACACCTGCATCTTCTACCAAATCTACACAGAATTTCTCGATAGGTGTTTCAAGATTCATTTCAATAAAGGCTATTGGTCCTGCCATAGGTCTAGAGTAGTTAAATAACTTTTTATATTTACTAAAAAAGCTTTCTGCAATAACCAGATTATTTTCTATGATTTTTGTATTTCGATTGAGTAATTTATCGCTATTTTTTAGAGCAATTGTTGCTATAAACTCTGATGGTGCACTACAACAGATACTCGTATAGTGTTTCATCTTAGTTAATCTTTCTAGTAACTCCTTATCCTTTGTCGCTAACCAACCAATTCTAAGACCTGCAAGACCATATGCTTTGCTCATCACACCAAGTGAAATACCTTTTTCATAACAATCCGCAAACCAAGGTCTTTTGATGCCATCCAGCTCAACGCCTTTATAAACCTCATCACAAAAAACATATATATCATGTTTCTTTGCTATCTCAATAATTCTCTTTAAAGCCTCTTCTGAAAAAGTAAAACCTGTGGGATTATTAGGACTGTTTATGATAATCAATTTCGTATTGCTTTGAATCATACTCTCTAGTTTATCTATATCCATAGTCCAACCATTTCCACTCATTTCTAGTGACCACTTAGATACTCCACAGCCAATTGCATTAGCGACTTCAAAGAGTGATTGATAAATAGGATACTGCGTAATGACATGGTCTTCTTTATCTAATAGAACATTCATAAAATTAAATATTGGTTCTTGTGCGCCAGCATGTACAAGAATATTATCAGCTGTCATCGTTTGATACAAACCTGAAATAACTTCTCTTAACTCGGGACTTCCTGGAACTTCTGTGTAACCCAATCCTTCATTTAAAAATCTTTCTTTTGAGCCTGGTTCTAATGCCAATACTTCATCTATAGACATCGATGCACAGTCTGATTGTGTTAATAAATAAGGTGCTGTAAATTCATATTTACCAAAAAATACTTCCAATTTAAAATCATTAATCTTCATCGTAACGCCTCCTTTTGTGTATAATGAAATTATAGAGCAAAAAAAAATCATTTTATCCAACCAATTTATTTATTACACCCAACCAATTAGGAGAAATTATGTCAAAAAAAATAACCCTCACTTGGCAACCTGATAGAAGTTCTAAAGTATCCTTAACAGACCAAATCGTATCTTACATAAAAAATCGCATCTACAAAGGAGATTGGTTGTGTGGTGATATTTTGCCATCACAACGTGCTTTATCACAGGTTCTTTGTGTTAATCGTTCAACGGTTGTTGAAGCCCTCTCCAAATTAAATGCTCTTGGTGTTATCGAATCTCAAGTTGGTAAGGGTACTGTTATTTCAAATAACTCATGGTCTATCTTACTTTCATCATCAACACCTGATTGGCAAAATTACATAACAAAGAGTATTCACAAATCTAATAATCCGATTATCCAATCCATTAACAAATATGAGTTTCAAGAAGATATCATTCGATTAAGTACTGGTGAAATTTCATCTGATTTAATGCCTCATGATTCAATATCAACGGTTTTACATCACTTAGCTGATATAAAAGTAGCTTATAATTACTTAGAACCTTTAGGACTCCTTGAACTGAGAACAGAATTATGTGAGTACTTAAAAAGATACAATTTAAATATTAAACCCTCTGAAATTTTAATCGTTTCAGGTTCATTACAAGCTTTACAGTTAATCTCAGTTAGTCTATTAGGCAAAGATTCAACGGTACTCGTAGAGGAAAACTCCTATGTAAAATCCTTAAAAGTCTTTGAATACGAAAAAATGGCTATGAAGTCTGTTCCAACAGATAGAGAAGGACCTATACCTTGGTTGATTGATGAAAAAAGAATAGGCGACAACACTCTTCTATACACCATTCCAACTTTTCATAATCCAACAGGTAATACCATGAGTACCTCGAGAAGACTTGAACTTCTTGATTGGTGTAAACATCATCATTTACCCATTATAGAAGATGATGCATATAGAGAGCTTTACTTTGATGATGTGCCACCACTTCCTATAAAATCATATGATGAAAGTGGTAATGTTCTCTATTTAGGAAGTATCTCTAAATCTCTTGCACCTGGTTTTAGAATTGGTTGGGTTATTGGGCCAGAATCAATAATCGAACGTTTAGGAGACATTAAAATGCAGTCCGATTATGGGGCCAGCTCTATCTCACAATGGATGCTTACCTACTTATTAAGAGATGGACATTATGAAAAACATTTAGATATTCTTAGAAAAGAACTAAAAGATAGATGTCTGCATCTCAATCTTTTACTAGAGAAATATTTCAACGATTTAGCATCATGGGAAGTTCCAAAAGGTGGTTTCTATATCTGGCTTAAATTAAACAATTCTATATCTACAGATCAGATATTTGATTTGGCATTAAAAGAAAAGCTATTAATTAATCCAGGACACATTTATGCTTTTAAAAAGCATACTTGCATCAGATTATCATACTGTTATGCCACCAAAGAACAATTGACAATAGGGATATCAAAATTATCCACCATAATAAGGCATTTACAAAATTAATCCCTATAATTAAAGTAAGTTTAGAATGAATACCATTACAATTGATCAATTAAATCAGATAACTTGATTGATTCCTTTTGTATTTGGGTAATTTTATAGAAAGTTTTCATGTGATTGGAGGTACAATTATTAAAGCAAATGCGAAATACAATATTATATGGATACTATTCATTATTATAAGTTTCTATATTGTTACAAGTAAAATCATCTCAACTGAAAAAGAATATCATAGAGATGCAGAATATATGGCTACTTCACTTGGTGTAGAATTAAATCTATTAATACAAGACCAATTTGATTTTATGGACTCAGTAGAATCTTTTACAGTAGTAAATCACAATAATGATGAATTTGGAGATCAATTCAATACATTCATTTCACCACTGTATAATACCAATGAAAACATCATAAATATATCGGTGGCACCTCAAGGTATCCAAAAGTATGTCTATCCAATTATAGGAAATGAAATTGTCATAGGTCATAATCTGATTGAGGACTCTAGAGAAAGAGTAAGAAATGATGTACAACGTACTATAAAAACAAAGGAAACCGCAATAAGTGGACCATATACATTGAGACAAGGTGGATTGGGTTTAATTGCACGTAAGGCAATATATTTGGAAAACAACTTTTGGGGACTGGTAATATTGGTTAGTGATTTTCAAAATATATTAGATTCTACAAACATAGTAATAGTAGAATCTGACTATGAAATTCAGATAATAAAAAGTGATGGTGAATTAATCTATGGAGATAAAAATATTTCTGGGAAACTTTTGGGAAACTATAAGATTGAACTACCTGAGAACTACCTTTCTCTTGTAATACTGGAGACTCCGAAATCATTAAGTAAACTTAGATATAGTCAACTGCTCTGGATAATGATAATTATTGTTGTTCTTATTCTTGCAAAAATAATTTATCAGCAAAATAAAAATCACTTATCACATATTGAAGCAGAACTAAGTCAAAGGACAAAAGAGCTAAATGCACTCAATAGAAAACTTGACTCTAGCAAAATGATGGCTGTTGAATCTATGATGAAAGGTCTAAGTCATAAACTGAGCACCTTCTTAGGAGCAAGTTTATCTTCTGTAACTTTCTTGGAGTCTGTAAGCAATAAATTTTTTGTAGAGATTAATTCTAATAATATTAACTCTAATCAACTCTTGTATTATCAGAAATCCTTTAAAAATGCATTGAGTTTGACCCTTGAAGGTGTTGAGGACAGTATAGCAATAATAGATAATCTTAAATACATTTCTACAAGTGGATCCAAACAAAAGGTATCTCAGTTCAAATTGAAGGAGTATCTAGAAATGTCTATACCTGATTTTGAAACTTATAATACCAATGCAGTCGTTGGAATACTCATTAAATGTCCGGAAGATTTGGTCTTAAATACTTATCCTAGCGCAATTTACCAGGTGATGACTTTGCTAATCGACAACTCCATTAAACATGGTTTTGTAGGAAAAACAAATGGCAATATTACCGTTGATGCTTCAAAAACATCAGGTGGAGTAAAAATTGTCTACTCAGATGATGGGATTGGTATTGACGTTGAATTACTAGACAAAATATTTGATCCTTTCTATACTTCGAATATGTCGAAATTTAAGGGGCTGGGTTTGTATACTGTTAACAGTATCGTAATGCAACAACTCTCAGGAAGAATAAATGTTCATAGTATAGCAGATGTAAAAACATCATTTACTCTAACATTGCCTAACTTAGATAATACCTCAATTATAGAAAACACATAAGTATAACTCAACAAACAAAAAAATCATGTAATTAACATGATTTTTTTATTTCATCGTCTTATTTCTCTTAACAATAATGATATCTCCATATTTATTAAAGGATACCATAACATCATGCGTTCCACTGATGATATAGATATTATCTAAATGAGACGTCTTTATGATTTCAGAATTTTGAATACCTTTTCGTATGATTTCAAAATCATCTTGCCTTCTAAATGCAATGCGATTATTAAAAATAATCACGTTTCTAGTTTTTAACGTGACATCATATTCATGATATTTTAAAGCCTTCTTTTCTATACATTCTAGAATCCTTTTATGTATATCAAAATCATTGTAATTAGTCTTTTGTCTTGTATGTTTGTTCTTTAACGACCTTTCAATATGACTGATATATGTTTTAAACTCTTTGGTATTATGATCCATCCCAGTCAGCAAATATACCGCTTCATTAAATTTCGCATTGTGCATATCAGTTGCTTCAGTGACTTCATAACCATGTTCGAACCTGTCATGAATAATAAAATCAGGTGATTCACAATCTGTAAATCTAATGTGACTGTAATCATCATAATACAAACCTAAAAAGTCAAAGAATGCTCGCCCTTCTTTCTTGAACTTCCACTTCAAGTATTCCTCTTTAATAATTCTGGATTTTATTTTAGATCGAAGACTTACAGGCATTTTAGACTTTGCAATAAAATCTAACGTGAGCAAGTTGAACCTTATATGGTACTCATGCCCCCTATAACGGAAGACATAATTGCAAAAGCAGTCCCCTGCAAGCATCTCTTCATGAGCTTTCATCATCCATATTTCATGATCTCTTTTAACGAGTTTTAAAAGTTCATTCAGCGTCATATGTCCCCCCTTTCTATTTATATACCCAAAAAAATAACCATTACAAATGGTTATTAAAGTCTTAATATTTTTTTTGTTTGCCCAATCAAGAAATGTGTTTCTTCTTTTAGTATTTTGTCCTGAGGAATAACCATCACTTGTTTTCCATTAAATAGCTTAGAAGTTTTATATCTTAAGTCATCGGACATTATCAAGTAATATAAGTCATCACTAGTATGATGATCTGTTTTGCTGAATAATTTCTTAATACACCCCATTTCCTCTTGGGGCTTTGTAATCATATTGACGGTAACGTGATCTCCCTTTAGCTTTCCAGATAAGTACACTGCATACATCATAAGCATGCGCATTGCATTCGAATAACTTCTAGATTCCGAAAATAATTGCTCTGCGTTTTGAACCTCTCCTTTGAAAGCGGTTTCTGAAACAACAAAAACAATTCTAGCATGCTCCTCAGTTTTTAATGATACTTTTAAACCTTCTGAAAGCAATACTGCTGCTAAGTAATGTACAGCAATTAATGGGTCATACCCTTCACTTGTTAAGATGTGTTCTACCTTTTCTTGCTGTTCTTGAAATAATAGAACATCTAAATATGCAAAGCGCTTGTTAAACTCCATTAAAAATGCTCTAACACTTTCAAGATTAACTAAATCTAATTTCATATGAGTTATATTAGATACAACTTTTTTATTAGAAGCTACAATAACTTCATGTCCTTCATGAGTTAGTTTTTCTATTAATTCTTTAGTTGTTGAAACAACTTCTCCTATTATGAGTATTCTCTTCTTCATAATCACCTACATTAGTTTTTCACATTTGATGGCAACAGATAATTGTTCATAAAATTCACCATCAGATGTTATTTTCAAAAGTTCTTTCATCTTTTGAATCCTATATCGTATAGTATTTTTGTGTTGATACATCTCTTCTGCTGTAACCATAATATCACCTTGATGTTTAATATAAGCTCTTGCAGTCTCAATAAGCTTACCATCATCATATGATTTAATAGGTTCTAAAACACCGCTAACGTAGCTTTTCATCCAAGTATCCTTATGAGGTAATAACATTTTGTATAAACCTATTTCGTCATAATGAACAGATTCTCTATTGTCTATTTCACAAACCATATTAGCATAAACAGCTTCTTTGATACTTTTATCTAGAAGCTGAATCGAAACTTGTGTGTCTCCATAACCGATATAAAAATCGGTTAGTTTATAGTCACCTATACTTAAAAGGTAACTCAAATCCAACTTGGTTTGATGAGGCCGTTTTTCATAGGTCAAAATAATAATTAAACCATCCTTATACTTAAAAATTCCATGCTCTCGCGGTTTTTTTCTACTACGTTTGTATCTCTCTGCAATTTCAATAATCGCCTCATCATTTATATACCTTTTTTCTTTTATGTAAAACACATGATGATAATTTAAGAAGTCGTCATTAAGTTCGTAAGCCATCTCCTCAACAAGAGTATGTTTTAACTCATTTGAAAACATAGTTTCAATTTTCGACTCGATAATTTCCATATAACTTCTTGAATGCATTCCTTTGACTAATCCCTCAATAATATCTTCAAAATAGACATCTGAATCAAAAATAAAAATAGGAATGTTATTCCGCGTTGCCTCTAATAGAACATTTAAGGATACACCTTTAACATATATATTCTTTATGGCAAGAGCTGCAATCTTACAATCTATCAAATCAAGAATTGCTTTTTCTATATCATCAGGTTGTTTTCTAATAGCTGTAAAAGTTGTTAAAACAAAATCCCCTCTTCTAAAACTACCACGAATCCCTTCAATAAGCTCATGATCTAAGATACCAATCTTATCAATTCGACTAATCAATTTAACATCGTGATTGAGAAGTTTTAATGGCTTTAATTGATTTAACTTCATTGCTTCTGAAATTGAAATTGACATATTCACCTCTTTTGTATTTTATACAATAATTCTACAGGATTTTCTGATACAGTACAAATACAATCGTCAGAATTTTCTATATAATAGATGCAAAGGATATTCAAAAGAGGAGGCGCTATGTTTAAAGTAAAAGTTTTAAATCAACAAGTTTTAGAAGAAGTTTTAGAAATGCCGATGGTTATAGATGCCATCGAACAAGTCTACACATTAAAGGCTCAAAACCAAACAGAATTATTTCCAATGGTTTTTCATGAGTTTAATCCAGGTGTCGCTGACATGGACATTAAATCTGGACACTTAAAAGGTGCAAATATTTTTGGTTTGAAGCTGGTTTCATGGTTTGGTGAAAACAAAGATAAAAATATGCCCCTTTTAATCGGTACAACAATGATTTTTGACAGTCAAACTGGTGCACCACAAGCTATCTTAAATGCTGACCATATTACAGGAATGAGAACAGGTGCAGCTGGTGCTATTGGTGCAAAGTATTTAGCAAAAAAAGACTCAAAGACACTGTTAATGGTTGGAACAGGTCATATAGCTCAATTTGAAATTGCAGCCACATTAATTGCAGTTCCAAGTATTGAAAAAGTTTTAATCCACGATCCTATGTCAATTGAGCAGTCAAAAAAATATGTTAGCAGTATTAAAGAAAAGTTAACCAACAACTTCAATATAAATAAAGCTGTACAATTTGAAGCAGTAGAAGAACTAGAAAAAGCAGTCGGCTCATCAGAAATCATCATCACAGCAACTCCCTCTAGAAAAGCTATGATAAAAAAAGAATGGGTTCAACCAGGTACACACTTAAGTTGTATAGGTGCTGATATGGAAGGTAAGCAAGAAATTGATGAACAACTATTCAAGGACTCCATTGTTGTTGTTGATGACATTGGACAGGCTATTAATGTTGGCGAAACTGAAACAGCATATAAAACAGGACTTATTACACAAGATGATATCTACTCAGAAATAGGTCATGTAATTTTAGGTGATAAACCTGGTAGAACTTCTGATGATGAAATAACAATTTTTGATTCTACTGGTATCGCACTTCAAGATTTAATGACTTCAAAAATTGCATTAGAGCTTGCAGACAAAAAAGGATTAGGAACAGTAATCGATTTATAGGAGGTAACATGAAAATCAAAGACTTTGGTGTTGAGATTTGGATGAATCTCTATGAAAACAATTGTAAATATAATCTAGCAGAAACTTGTGTAGAATCTATGACTGTTAAAGAACTTCTAACACTGGCTGGTAATCAAGACGAAGTTATGAACAATATCCTCAATATGCAAATGAGCTATGGTGATATAGAAGGTTCCGATAAACTTATTTCAGGAGTACGTTCTTTATATAAGAATATTGATGCAAAAAAAGTAGCAATTACCCATGGTGCCATTGGTGCGAATGCATTAACGATGTTTAGTTTAGTTGAGCCTGGTGATCGAGTAATTTCTGTTCTTCCTACGTATCAACAACATTACTCTATTCCAGAAGCATACGGTGCCGATGTTAAAATCCTTCAACTAAAACCAGAAAACAACTTTTTACCTGATTTAAAAGAACTTGAGAGTTTGGTAAATGATAATACTAAACTAATCTGTATCAACAATCCAAACAACCCAACGGGTGCATTAATGGATGAGTCATTCTTAAAAGAAATCGTTGAAATTGCAAAATCTGTAGATGCTTATATCATTTGTGATGAAGTCTACAGAGGTCTTGATCACGAGGGTTCAGGATTTACAACCTCAATTGCAGATTTATACGATAAAGGGATCAGTTCTGGAAGTATCTCAAAGACATTTTCTCTTGCAGGCCTAAGAATTGGTTGGTTAGTGGGTCCTGAGGATTTCATCGAACAAGTCAATAAAAGAAGAGACTATACGACCATTAGCTGCGGACGTATCGATGACTATCTCGCATCTATTGCATTAGAAAATAAAGATAAAATCATTGAAAGGAACCATAAGATTGTCCGTGATAATATAAAAATTCTTGATGAGTGGGTTAATAATGAGCCCAAAATTACTTATGTTAAACCAAAGTCTGGTACAACTGCATTTTTAAAATATGATTTTGATATGCCTTCTGAGGAATTCTGTATCAAACTTTTGGAATCTAAAGGTGTCATGCTTGTACCTGGTACTGCACTTCATACTGAGGGCTTCCTAAGAATCGGTTACGCCTTTAGCCCAAGTGCATTAAAAAAAGGACTTGAAAAACTCTCTGAATTTTTAGAGGAAATCATATGTTAGATTTAAGACTGATCATTGAAACAAAAAAACTCATTCATCCATATATCTATGAAACACCCTTAAGTATTTCTAACACTTTAAGCTCAAATGACAGAAATATTTATTTTAAGAATGAAGGCTTACAGCCGACTAGAAGTTTTAAAATGCGCGGTGCCTTTAGTAAAATGCTTCGTTTATCTGAGACAGAAAAAGAAAAAGGGGTTGTTGCTGTATCCTCTGGTAATCACGGTGTGGCTGTAAGTTATGCTGCGAAAATGCTTGGTATTGAGAATACACTGATTTTTGTTCCTGAAAATACTCCAGCATCAAAGATAAATACCATTAAATATTATGGTGCAGAACTAATTGTAGAAGGCAAGTCCTATGATGAAGCACATACTATAGGTATGAAGTATGTCAATGATCATCAGATGACTTTTATCGATGCATATGACAAAGATCCTTTAATATATGCAGGACAAGGTACAGCTGGATATGAGATCCTTCTTCAGAATCCAAATATAAACACCATTATTGTACCGATTGGTGGTGGTGGGTTAATATCAGGTATTGCTACAGCAGCGAAAGCTATTAATCCGGACATAAAAATTATTGGTGTCCAAACAGAAGCCTGTCCAGCTATGAAAGCTTCTATGGATGAAAAACACTTTTATCCTGAATACCCCTCAGAAACTTCTGTATGTGAAGCTCTTATTGGTGGTGTTGGGGAACTTGCATATAATTTATCAAGTCAATTAATTGATGATATTTTAATTGTAAAAGAAAAGACAATCAAAAAAGCTCTAAGACATATGATTTTAGAAGAAAGAACCATCATAGAAGCCTCGAGTTGCGTCGTCATTGCAGCTTTAATGGACTATCCAAATTACGACTTTGGCAAAGAGGTAGCCCTGCTACTTTCAGGTAATAATATAGATGTAAACCTTATGAAAGAAGTCATTAAATAAAGAACTAGGACATCCGCATGGATGTCCTAATCTATTTTGGGTTGAAGATACAAATGATCCATAGTATTACCTGTAATATCAATATCATCAATCAAATATTCTACTCTTGCGACTCCTTTTTTTAATACTATTTTTATCCAATACGGTGTTCTTAGATACTTATTATCCAAATCTCTTGTTGAATCTGCTAAGGGAAGAACATAATTTGAATACCAATGTTTATCGTCATTCGAAGACATATAGATTGGAAAAGCAATCTCTTCACCGACAATATCCTCATAACAATAAGTGTTGTTGTTATCATCTACATATGTCATAGCCATAAGTTCAGGACTCATCATAATTTCTATTTCATCTGGCTCACCAATCGTTTCAGCTTCTATATCAATGCTCTCTAATGACATAAAGCGATGTGGTTCATCTGTTAATGTCTCACCAAAAATATTCTTTCCACCATCCCAGTAGGTCCAAGCTCCCTTAACACTTATACTTAAAGCCTTTAATGATATTTTCTCTATCACATCAGTCTTTGAATCATCTTGGTAAGGTGTGGAATGAATAATAGCTTTATATGTTACATCATAAAAACCATCAGGAACTAAACTTGCTTCATAAGCATAAGTCCAACGATTAGCGGATTTTACCATATTGTAAGTTTCAGCATAACTTGTTCCATCATATAAAATTAATTTCACTTCATCCACATACTCTGATGTTTCACATGAAAACAAATTACTTCCAGGGAAAACAACCTCAGGAGTACAAGTGACGAGATTGATAGGTGTATTTATTGCAATATCAAAGAATTCAGAATCACAATTTATATGATTGGCTTTATCTCTTACAATAAGTTCTATTTGATATTCACCATTAACATATGCTTTTGGTACTTGGAATACCAAGTCCTCATAATGCCGTTCTTGGTCAATGACATGATATGCTTCATCGTAAACTATATCAGGTGATATTGGCAACTTATTTCTTACCCATCGATAAACTAACTCATGATCATATGGATACCTTGTTTCTATATCGTAAAAACGAAGATATTCTGTACCTGGTATACTCTCAAGACTAAAAGTGAACTCATTTGCTTTTAAAGAGGCTTGAAGTAATTGTGGTGGTGGTGTTTCAGATAAAGTAAAGATGGATATCTTAGGATCACTCCATACTCCTTCCATGTCTTTGACAGAATATCTAAATTCATAAGTACCAGAAGACAATCTACCAGGTACTGCATATATCCATGTAGATGATGAAGTATCTCTATACATAGCCTTTACATCACGAATACCTTTGTGAATATCTGAATACTGATGGTCTAAGTCATAAGACTTATCAATAAACCTAGTTTGATATTTTGAATCTACTGGATCATAAGTCCAATCTAACCTAAAATTAGCAACAGGTTTCCTATGGACCAAAATAGAGACATTGGATACATTGGACTCCTTGTCAAAAAAAGCTTGTCCAGTCCTGTCTTTAAGTAATGCGTAAATATCAAACAAGCCAACTCTATTAAATGATCTCGCTACATAATTAGTGAAACTAGCTTGTTGCTGATTATACGAAGTTCTTGCAAATGTTTCTAAACCAGTCGGATTATCATATACTTCTTCTTGCACATATTGATAACCATAACTAGTAATTGAATCCCCTTCAGTATCAAACATAATTTGATTTAAAGTAAACTTGTCACCTACTTGTACTAAGTACTTGGATGAAAAAGGATGTTTTGCACCAATAGCATCGATGGCTTTTCCCATTAATATATCCATATTTGAACCATCATTTTTAATAAACATCATTTCATCTGATACAGCATCTCTTAAAGCTGCATTACCTATAAGAATTACATTTACGTCTGCCATGAACCTTAGCTTATTCAAATCATCTAAGTTAAATGCGTCACTAGCTATATAAATGACATACTTATCTGAAGTTTCTCTAAATGGGTTAGTAAAAGGTTGTTTTACTGATTTATAGGCCGTACCTTTGTAATAACCAGTGTATCTGTTAACGGTATAATAATGTCTCTTTGTTGTTGTTTTGGTTGTACAGACTTCCTTTTGAGTATAATCTTTGTCACAGCAAGCACTATCACAATCACTACAGCCACAACCACGACAATCTCTATAACATATAGCATCACAATTAACATAGCCATTAAAAACGTTTTTAGTTTTACATGACTTATATTTTTTTTCTGTTGTATAGTAATCTTCATATGAGTTATTTGTTACATTGTACTTCGATAGTGTACCTGAAAAACCAGAAGAACTATAACTCAGTGATGAAGGAGGAGATGTTTCTCCATAGTATTTAGATGTATCAATCTGTTGCGTTTGAATATAAGTCTTTAAGTCACGGTACACCACACTCCCATCTAATCCATATAGACGGAGACTATTGTTGTAATCAATTCTACTTTCGCGAAGTTCAGTGATATTAATATCCTCTAAGTTTTCATCAGACATTATATACATATCAACCTTTTGAAAATTCTCTGGAATATCTAAATCAATCTCAACTAAAGGTCTTAAATTATCTACATAGAAAACCCTCTCTATGAGCTTATTTTTTTTATCAGCTCCAGTAATAAACTCAGCTATAGTAGGTTCGCCATACGATTCCTCTATAGTATTAACAATTTTGTAAATTCCTAACATTGTAGGAGCAAAAAAATTTAGCTGGTCTTCAGACTCATAAATTAACTTTTCAGCCACACCATCTTCATTTTCATCAAAATAAACTTTAAAGTTATTCGAGCTAATTACATCACCATCTAAACTATCTGCAGAATAAGTAATGTTGAGTTCTTCATTTCTCGATAATACATTGTTCCAAATATTAAAGTACACATTCGGTTCGAAGTCTGGCACAATACCAATATGATAATCCGTTGAAGTCGGTTTAGATCGAGCAGCGTTTGAAGCTGAAATCGTAGCCTTATAAAAACCTGATTTTTTAAAGAGCATATCTATTTCATTCTCTGTAACAGTCTTCATTTTCCAATCACTCATGGAACCATCTACAGCACTATAAGATATTGAATAAGTTGTAGGATATTTAGCTGTTACAAATGCATCTTCAACATCAGCAGATTTATTATATAGAGTAACCTTACGATTCTCTTTTAAGCTACCTTCAACAACTAACTTTGTTCTAGGTAAAGATGAATGAACATTAAAAGCTTCTGTATAAATACTTTCAACATCTTGATCATTTATAACTTTAAATTCAACCATAGCAATAAAGTTATTATGTGTTTCACCAAATTTGTACTTCCCACCAAAAAAATCATCCCACTCAACACTTTGTCCATCGATTTTTATAGATTTAGATTTTACAGTTTGTCCATCGTAATTAGACTTATCTTTTGCTTCTATAGGATCAATGTCAATAACATGATGAGGGATTTCTATATCTAATTCTATAGCCTTTTTGATTTCTTTTTTGAATGCAAATGTATCTACATAGGATGAAACAGAAGTCGAATTTTTTACAACTTGAGTTACTGTATAATGGCTATATTGATTATCCACAGTTATAAAATCATATAAATCGCTCACAAAACTAGTTGGTTGACCAATATATGTGAATGTCTCAGTACGCGAACCATCACAGGTAGTTACTTTTAATTCGTATATATCAATAATACCTATAGAAAAGTCTTGATAATCAAGCATATCTACTGTAAATGGCAGTGTTTTTGATGGATCACTTGGATCAGGTAATAATTGAACATCTTTTACATCAAAAATAGATTTAATACCACCACCTATATTATCAATATCAAAAGCACTTACAGTAGTATTAACAGCTTCACCACTTGGCGTATAAAAAGTAGTCCAAGATGAACCTTTTGCAGTAATCACACCATTTTTTATATCTCCCTCATCAACACAAAGTTCAAATACATATTCCAAAGAACTGTTGCCATTAACAAGAGTATTTGGCTTCGCTAAATGTGTTTCTATTTTATTACCAATTTGGAGTCTTAAGTTGATGCCCTTCATTTCATTTTGATGGTAATAGATGATTTTTTCAGCATCCGTATCAATTGATGCATCCAAGTAACTACCAACAACTTTAACTTTAATCGTTGATTGACCTAATCCATCAAATTTATAATTGCCTTTATCAAGAATCTCTACAGTAATATCCTGATCTTTACTTTCTTTACTATTAGCCTTTTCAGTTGAAAACATTTGATACCATAGTCTACCAGCATTACGTTGCATCATCTTACCTTCACCGTTAAACAATGTCGAGTTAAGCGAGTTGACATTTAGGTGATCAGCTACAGCATAACCTTGTTGGTTGTAGTCTCTTTCACCATCACCCGTAGAATTTTTCAAGACATCATTGACCATATCATCTATTTGCATTCTCAATTCTTTATGTTCTAATGGAAAATCTTTTTCGTGTCTTAATGATGTTGCATTTTTTGTGGAATCACCTATTTTTTCTCCATCTATTTCATCCCAGTAATGATAAATCCATTCTTTTTCAGACACACTCCTGCTGGAGTCTGAATCTCTTGGAAAGTCATTAGAATAGTAAAGATTACCATCTATTGTATAACCATGACATCTGTATTCACCTGTATAAGTTCCACTTCTATAATAACCACCCTCAAGAATTTTAAAGTCATTCTTCTGCTCTATTTTAAGCACATCTTCATAATTTCCATAAACCAAAACACCCTTTTCTTTATAGAGTTCCACATTCAAAAACAAATCAAAACCCTTAACCGTTCTAAACATAGATACGCTGTTATTTAGCACATCAGCGACATATCTTTCCACTTCCAAAGGACTGTATTCCTCACTCTCAAATAAACTGGTACTGGCATAACTTTCTGAGTGTAAAGGCATATATGAAAGTAGTAGTGCAAAGATCAGTAATAAAGATACTCTTCTCATTTTTTCTCCTATCTATAATCTTCCACATTAACGGGTTCTGAATCAGTTCTTCTAGTAACACATAATGTCACCCCGTTAGAAGTTGAGTAAAATCTTAGTTTTCGCCCATTTGAGTTCATTTCATAATCTAAATGACAATCTAAAATTGGCGTTTCTGATAGTTCAAGAAACTTATTCCAAACAAAGTCCACATCTTCAGCAAATAAGTAACTAAAAATCGCTCTCATCACTACTTCGTGTTCTAGAGAATCCCTATGGTTCCAGTTCCATATTTCAATCCATTCCTCATAATTTTTGCTATAATCAGGTGGTAATTTTCTAACTACAATTTCCCATCGCATATAATTCGGCATATAAATACCTGGAACATTATCAAGGTCGTAAAGATTTGAATATAGCCAAATTGAATGACCTGATGTTGGCTCTAGTGATGAAATTGCTGCAAAACCATGTTCCACATCTTCATTCTCTACAGCATTGGCTATCTCTAAGATGTTATAAATATCTTGATGTTCTGATGAATAGTATTCAGTGTGATCATTGAGTCTTGTGCTGTCTGATTTAAATACAAACTTTGATAAATCAAGTGACACTTTCTTTCTCTTTTCAGTTAGTGCAAGCCTAGTAATAAATACTGAAGCTTCTGCTCTCGTTAGGTTATTTTTTGGTTTAAATGACTTGTCATCGTATCCCTCAACAATGCCTGTTGCAAATACCCCAATTACACCCTCTAAATACTTATCATTTACATCTTCTATATCTATAATCAATGATCTAACTTGCTCATCAACTTCTGCTGTAAACACTGGATTTTCCTTTAGATAGGCATTATAGATAACTCTTGCAGTTTCTTCTCTTGTAATAAAACCATTCGGTTCAGTAAACATTAAATCGTCTAATTGAATAATATTTTCCTCAATAGCTTTATTTATAATGTTTGTTCCCCAGTAGCCATCAGCAACAGGTATATCATGGCCTAGTGATTTCATGATAAATGATAATAATTCAATTCTTTTCAACTGATTGCTAGGTCTAAATGTCCCATCAGGATAACCCGAAGTAATCTTTAGCTGTTTGATAATTCCCACCCAGTTCGAATACCATCCAGAATCATCAATATCAGAAAAGTCATTGTCTGCAAATACAGGTGTTACAAGAAGTACTAACATCATTAGGAGTAATATTATTTTTTTCATTGTAGTGATCAATCCTTTCTTTCTATCCTACTTTCCAAATAAACATCGTAACCCTCAGCAAGGTTAAATACTTCAAAACCTTTATCTGCTAATATATTGGATGCTCTTGTTGAACGATAACCTAATCCACAATAAATAAGTATTGGTTTTGATTCTTCTAATTCACTTAATCTACATTTTAATTCATCAACAGGTATGTTAATGGCATCCACAAAGTGACCTATATCAAACTCCTCTTTAGATCGTACATCCAATATAATTAACTCCTTTGTATCTTGTATGAACTCATCTACATGGCTGATACACACACTATTATAAGTAGCACCGCTACTTTCATCGCTACTACCTCAAGTGGTCGAATCCTTATCGGTTGCATCATTCTTTTGTACCAATGATCTATCACCATCTAATAAAATTCCATTAAAATTGATGATCAATCTGCCTTCTTCAATAGTAACAGGCAAAGCATCTTCTTTTCTTGAAACCAGCATTTTCATATTGTCAGATGATGCAATTATTCTCACCTTTCTTTTAAATGATTCACCTTGATAAGTGTGACTTACATCTTCTTCTGTTTTAATGGATTCCATTTCAAAGTATTGCTCAAGGAGTACATCTGCATCTTCAGCAAATAGGTAATTGAAAACACCTTTCACCAGTTCTATATGTTCTAATTGCTCAGGTTTTCTATAACTTTTTAATTCTATCCAATCCTCTGATTTAGATTGCGGTTCATCTACTTTGACTCTAAGTGACCACCTTTTATACACTTCTCTATTGTTCCTTGAAGCATAATCAAAGTCCTCTTGGTTAGAATAGATATCTATTTGATAATCACTTGCTTTTATCATGTTTACATATCCATTTTCAACAGCATCTACAAGAATCATTATGTTATAAATATCTTGATCTACGGGTAAGTACATGGAAGTAAAGGCTTCAGAATTAACACTTTGTGGTTCGTATCTAAAAGTACTAATATCAAGCCCATCTGTAAGTCTCTTCTCAGAAAGAGCAAGTCTTGAAATAAACACTGCAGCTTCAGCTCTTGTGAGATTGCTCTTTGGATTAAACTTACCATCGCCATAACCTTCAACAATACCTGAAGCAAGAACACCAATGACACCATCCCTATAAAGTTTCTCAACATCTTCAAAATCTATTATTTTTGATTGAGTTCTTAATTGGACTTCAAAATCTAATTCATCATTTTCTTTTAAGTAAGCATTGTAGACCACTCTTGCGGTTTCTTCTCTAGTAATAAATCCATCTGGATCAGTAAACATTAAATCTTCACTTTCACCTGAAATAATATTTAGTTCTACAGCTTTATCAAGAATACTCTGTCCCCAATACTCATTATCTAGTGATATATCATAATCTAAGGCTTTTAAGATTAAAGACAACATCTCAATACGTTTAATTTGATTGCATGGCCTAAAGCTACCATCAGGATATCCAGTTGTAATTTCAAGTTGTTTAATAGATTCAATCCACTCGCAATACCACTTTGAATCATCAACATCCTTAAAATTGTTGCCAAATGCTGAAGAATTCAGCACTACCAAACCACACAATATCAATATAATCTTCTTCATAATCGCTCCTAAACATAATTTCTCAAAACACAAAATTATTTTCTAATATTTACCAGTTTGTGTTATTATATACTGTATTCCTTTTTTTGTAAATAGCATAACTTCTCATTTCACCTGTTCTGCTGTATAATAAAAGAGATGAAAAAGGAGAACAATATGAAAATTATAATTGCTGTATTGATCATAGTATTAGGTATTGTCGGTTTTATGTTTTACAATTTTATGTCAGATGAAATAGTGGAGTTTGAAACATCTAACATCCAAACAATTGAAAGTGATAATACTAATCGTATTACTGTGGATAACCTCAATGAATTTAATAACTATTCACATAGAATGTCCACATATGAACAGACTTCTGAAGATCTTGTAAAAGCAACCGCACCTTTAATAAATGATTTAGATATGAACTACACACACATCTTCTATAAAGATGAACATTTAACTCATGAAGAATTTTCATCAGCAGAAATTAACATTGGGAAAATACATAAGGAATGTTTGATTGTGTTAGATCATCAAGTAACTCTAGAAAGTAATTTAACGTCAGACAGTTTTACATTTTATGAAGTTGAAGATTATGTTTTGATTCATGTCGCACCAACTCAAACGGGTATTTTCAAACTTTCATTTGATGATACTAACATACAACTTGAAAACATTGAGAAAAAATAACTTCGGTGAATCCGAAGTTTTTTTATTGTATATACGGGTATGTAAATACCAGGTGAATCTATGAAAAAAATATTTCTTTTATTGTGTCTTTTTATGATACTAATTAGTTGTACCGATGACACACATCAAACATTTGAATTATCAGAAGATGAAAAAGCCTGGTTAAGTGATAACCGGGTTATTTATCATGTACCCGATTTGGCATTTGCTCCTTATGAATATATTGATGATTACGATATGATGAAAGGTTTAGTTGCTGATTACTTAAAATTACTTGAAGAGATTCTCGATATTAACTTTGAAATTATCAACACTGCCTCTTGGACAGAAGCTTTAAACTTTGCAAAAGATAATTCAAATCATACATTGTTTATGAGTAAAACTGAGGCGAGAGAAAAAAACTTTGTTTTTACAGAACCATTTATTTTTGCCCCAAATGTTATGGTTATCAATGATCAAAATCATAAAGATATCGATAAAGAAAATATGTCACAATACACTTTTGGTTTAATCAAGAATTATGCTGCAAGTGAATACTTTAGATTGGTCTATCCAGATGCTTCATACTTAGAATACGATGAAATAAATGAAGCACTAATTGCACTAAAAGCAGGAAAAATAGATGTTTTTGTTGGTGATTTGGCGCAAACAAGTTACTATATTAATCTAAATAAACTTGATCATTTAATCGTCTACGAGTCAATTGAATTTGATTATAAGTTTCGGTTTGCTGTTAACAAAGACTCAGAGATCTTTATAGGCATACTTGACAAGGCTCTAGGTAGTATTACTTTGGAAGAGCATGCAAATATAAAGGAAAAGTGGTTTCAAGCTGAATACAAAGATTGGCTTAATAGAGACCGAATTAAATTTATCTACATTGGCAGCATAACAATTTTGGGAATAGCAGCTTTTATGTTTATTGCCATTATTTTATTACGACGTATTGTAAAAACTCGTACTTTAGAGCTCAAATTAATCAATGAGGAATTAGAGAAAAGAGTAGAAGAGAGAACTGAAGCCCTAGAAAAATCTATACATGATTTAGTAAATACACAAGATAAACTTATTCAGGCAGAAATGTATGCCTCGTTGGGTAAGCTTGTATCAGGTGTTGCCCACCAACTAGGCTCTCCTTTAGGCACGAGTATAACTAATATTGGCTTTGGTAAGAAAAAGCTTGAGAACCTCATTTATCAGTATGAACAAGAAAAGCTTAGTAAGTCTCTTCTTGAAGAAACAGTCTATGAACTAGTCACACTTTTACAGCAATCAGAAAGTAATCTAAAGTCTATTGGATCAAAATTATCTCAGTTTAAAAAATTAGAAAGCACACTGATTACTGATGAAAAAGAAAATATCCAACTATCAGCAGCAGTCTCTAAATCAGTACAGCAGATGCAAGTCCAGAATTTAATCCCCGATACGTTCTTAATTACAGTAGATGTCGATGAATCTATTTATTTAATATGTGCGGATCTATGGATTGATACAATTGTAAACAACCTTATCCTCAATGCAATTGAACATAGTAATATACCTTCTGACACGATTAGAATCATTGCTTATCAAGATAAGATGATTCATCTAATATTTGAAGATCATGGAAAAGGTATCACTAACATAAATGAGACAAAAATATTTGAGCCTTTCTTCAAACATGATTCTCTTAACGAACATACTGGGCTCGGTTTAAGCATCGTTAGAAATATCGCAGTCAATAAGCTTCATGGTAGCATTGAAATAAAAAGTAAACCTTATGAGCAAACACAACTTATTATTAAAATACCAAAAAAAGATGCATAGCATCTTTTTTAAACGACTTTTTTTGTTTGCCAATCTCCACGAATATAATAATACATAATAATCACAAGTTCTACGATATCGCCAACTATATAAGATATCCATAACCAAATGATGTTCATATCCAATAAGAATATCATTACAAAGGCAAATGGTATCGCTGCTAACCAACGACCCGCAACACTTGATACTAGGAATGGAAAATTATATCCCGAACCTGAGAAGACGGTCGAATAACCGAATAGTATTGCTAACAGAAACATCCCTATAACAAATACTTTCAACATGGGTTCACCAATGACAACAACTTCTTCCACGTTGGTAAACATCCTCATGATTTCTTCACCAAAAATGAAAGTGATAACACTTACAAATGAAATGACAACAAACCCAAGCTGTGCAGCAGATTTGGCGGTTTCTTTTGCCCGTTCAACTTGATTCACACCAAGGTTTTGGCCAACAATGGCACCACCACCCATCATCAATCCAATCAAAGGCATGAATAGAATACCCATAAATCTCATTCCAATGCCGGAAGCTGCAATTGCAACAGACCCATAATGTCCTATAAACTTCATCACAACAAAGTTACTCAAATTTCGATTCAATGCCTCTGCACCGTTAGGTAATCCAATGGTCATTAATTTATAATCAATGTGTTTGTCTAATTTGAACAAACCTTTAATACTAATTTTAATATAACTTTTCCCAGATATAAGATAATAGAATCCAATAACAAAGGCAATCGTAATCGAAATAACAGTTGCGAGAGCTGCTCCAAATACACCTAAACCAAATCCCTTAATTGTAAAATCTATAAATCCAAACTTAATAGGTAATGTATCAAAAATAAAGATTGGATCTAGAACAATATTCAGTACCGAACTAATCAACATCAAATAAAATGGTTTCTTAGAATCTCCAATACATCTTAAAGCTGTATTAACTGTATATGATGAAAACATAATTGGAATAAAGAAAATTCTTATATAACCATAACTCATCACAGATTGAACCACTCTAGGATTACTATCAAAGAATAATGCCAATGGTTTAATGATAATCATAAGTATAATACCTGCGAGTACAGCAATCAAAGCCTTAAATGTAATTGTTTGCTCTATAATTCGACTGGTTTTTTCTTTATCTCCTTCACCATAGCTTTGTGATATTAGTGAAATAGAACTAGAACCAATTATTTCATTAAGAACTTCTACCAACCAAAAAATTGTTGCAAATATAGTCACACCAGCTAAAGCTTCTACTGATAATCTTCCAATCCACATCATATCAACAACATCGTATAATGTTTGTGCAAAGAAACCTGCCATTGTTGGCAATGACATATACAATAAGTTCTTTTTTACACTTCCCTGCGTTAAATCTCTTGTTTTCATAACACCTCTCCTACCTAATATATTTTACCCAAATAAATTCTAAAATACTAGGTAGGTAATTATTTAGATTGTTTTATCCTAGAAATAGTTTTTATTTAGATGTAGATAGAACATCCAAATTAATGCAATCCATACCAGTATGAACATCATACCCATAATCCAGTTTTTCTTTAATCTAATAGGTTTTAACTCAGCTTTTGACCTGGCTATGATCATCACATCAATAGGGATCATTTTGATTGAGATATAAATGAAAATAGGTAGAATAATCAGGTCATCTACATAGCCAAGTATTGGTATAAAATCTGGAATTAAATCTATTGGACTTAATGCATATGCTAGTGTAAATCCAATCATAACTTTAGCCATTAATCCAATATCTTCTTTGGTGGCATAATATAAAGCTGTTATTTCACATTTTAACTTATTAGCCCATTGTTTTAGTTTCTCTTTCATTTTGCTCCTACTATCAGTCTATTCTGATTAAAGTTCATTTATCATCATACCTATATTAAGAAATACAATCCCCTATTTCACACAACTGCAAGTTATTTAGCTGATTATAAATTCTTGATGATTTGATAAGCTCATCATGCGTTCCTTTATTTACAATAGTACCTTTGTCCATCACAAAAATAATATCCGCATTTTTTATTGTTGATATACGGTGAGCGATGATGATTGTTGTTTTATTTTTCCTTATTTCATCAATGTGATTTTGTACTATATTTTCTGTTGTCATATCCAAAGCTGAAGTTGCCTCATCTAAAATCAAAACATCACTATTTCTTAAAAGGGCTCTTGTAAGTGCGAGTCTTTGTCTTTGACCTCCTGATATATTTGTTCCCTTTTCACCAATCCAAGTATCGTATTGATCAGGTAAATTCATAATGAAATCATGACACAACATTTTTTTTGACACATTCATTATTTTTTCTTCATCATATATATTTCCTAACTTCAAGTTATCTGAAACTGAAGTAGGTATAAAATGTGGTTGTTGAAAAACAATGGTCATATTATCTGTATATGAGTTATTGTAATTCCCAGCAGGTTTGTTGTTAATTAGTACTTCACCTTCATTAGGTTGATAGGCTCTTATGAGGAGTTGGGCTATCGTAGACTTTCCACATCCACTTTCTCCGACAATGGCGATTTTTTTACCAACAGGAAGTTCAAATGATAGATCCTTAAGTACCTTATCAGACGTATCTGAATAACTAAAACTTACCTCATTAAACTGAATTGATTCAATATTTTCTAGTGTTTCAATACCATACTCACTTATATCCTTATCCATAATAGATTGAATACATTCTACAGATGCAATCATGCGCTTCCCCGTTAATGCCTGATTAAATAGTAATCCTAATTCTGTTATAATTTGATCAACTAAAGAGAAGCTAATCACAAATTCACCAATTGATATAACATCCTGTAGAACAAGTACACTACCTAAAAAAATGACACCTAACTTTGTACCAAATAGCAAAGGCTCAGAGAACATCAAAATAATATTTCTATATATTCTTTCTTTTATAACAGCTTTATAGAATTCTTTATACGTTAAGTCATATTGTTTTATTTGCCAACTTTCTCTATTATTAGCGATTACCTCTCTTATACCTGAAACACTCTCTTCTATTCGTACTGAAATGTTACCTTTTTCTTTTCTTATACTGTGTGATAATTCTTTTGATTTTTTCCCAACACTATTCAGGAGAATATAATAGAATAGTGTTACAGCAAGTACAATTATTGTCATCGCAACATTTATTGAAAGCAAAAGACCTGTTAACAATATAATCGTTAACAGCGTTTTAATGCTTTCTGACATAAGCTGATTGATGGATAAATCACAAGCATCAGCGATATCTGTCCTTACATTATTTAAAAGTTTTCCTAATTGCTCTTCTTTAAGACTTTCATTCGGCAAATCATATACTATACTTAAAAATTTAGACACCAAATTTCCTTGTAAGTTATAACTAACTCTAGAAAAAGTGACCCTTCTAATTGTAAACCAAAACTTTGTTCCAAAGAAAAAAAGACCATATAGTAATAATAGCGGAATAAACATATCTAGCTGATTCTCATCAAAGACTAGATCAATAAGACTTTTTTGAAAAAACATTGCGATAGCAGGTGTACAAGATTCCATTATTAAAGCAAAATAACCATACACCAATAACTTCTTAGACTCCAAATATCCTAATAAATAACTTAACTTAGCTAGCATAAGAATCACCTCTTAAAACAAATTCATAGAACAATCCTTTTTTACTCATTAAAGATTCGTAATTTCCTTCTTCTGCTATTCGCCCTTGATCTAAAACAATGATTCTATCAAAATCTACAATAGTTGATAATCGATGGGCAATGGCAATCACTGTTTTATCTTTAGACACTTCATCAATTGTTTCTTTAATCATCAACTCTGTTGTATTATCTAAAGCAGAGGTTGCTTCATCTAATAACAGGATCTCAGGATTTTTTAAAATCATTCTAGCAATGGCTATTCTTTGTTTTTGTCCTCCTGATAGACTTGTACCATGTTCACCTACAATGGTTTCATAACCGCTTTCTAGATATTCTATAAAATCATGAGCTTTTGCTTTTTTAGCAGCTTCAATCACCTCATTATCTGAAGCATCTAATTTGCCAAATCTAATGTTATCTATTATTGACGTATTGAATAGAAATGTCTCTTGGAACACATAGCCTAATTTGTTTCTTATAGCATTCTTAGAAAAACTTTTCATGTCTGTACCATCAAATTTTATACAGCCACTAGCATCGTAAAATCGACCCAATATCTTGAAGAGTGTTGATTTACCACACCCCGATTCTCCAACAAAAGCAACCTTTTGTCCTTTAGGAATATATAAAGACAAATCATCTATAATCATTTTTTTGTCATCGTATGAAAAAGATACATTTTCTAGACCGATTCCTTGATTCAACGACAAATCGGATGAATTATTGGAATCTCTTTCAGAATGTATATTTAGAAAATCATACAATCCCTTAGCATATGTTAAAGCATGATACTGTGCAGGAATAATATAAAAAAAGACAGAGAAACCTCTTGATATCAATCCAATTAAGAAAGTATAACCTATAAAAGTTCCTAGTGTTAAAGAGCCCTCTTGAATCATTGTTAAGCCACTAATATAAACCAAAATTGTAGAAATCGTTAAAGTAAATCCTACTATAGTAAACCTAATATGTCTCCATAATATTGATTTCATTCTAGGCTCTTTGTAAGCATTAAAATTGTCTCTTACTTTATCAAGCATCCATTTTTCACTACCCATCGCTTTCATTTCCTGAGTTGCTGAAAGAGTATCATACAGTGACTGCTGATAGTGATGCGCTGCTTTTGTTTCTATATCTAAATACTTTTGAATACGTTTATTGGTCCCATGGTTAGAAAGAACATACAGCAAATTACCTACCATGGCTGCAAAGAAAAATATTGGTTCTTGTATAAGTAGAATTACTGAAGGAACTACGAATTGAGCCAAACTATAAATAAAATGAGGAAACAAAAAACTATATGTTTGCTGTGTTTCATTTACAGCATTTTCAAAAAGAGAAATCGTTTCTCCTGTTGAGACTTTATCATAGTATGGAAAACCCAACGATTGATATTTTTTCAAAAGATCTTTTTGCATATTTCTAGTTATTTTTTTAGATATAACTTGCTCTAACATACCTGAAATCATCTTTGCGAATATGATTAGAACGACGACTAATGCAAGAAAAAATATCTGATTTAAAAGTAAACTCATGGAGTTTTTAGGAATAATAGAATCAATAATATAGCCCATTCGCCTAGGTAACATAATTTCACCAAATATAATCATACCACCTGCTAATACAAATAAAGTAGTATGTAATAAATAGGGTTTGAAGTAACTTATCGTCCATTTATACACTTTCAACAATTCTTTTTTATTCAAGTAAACCTCCAAATATAATGGTTAAATATACTCTCTAATCATATCATAAGAAAAAAAGAAAAAAATTATTATAACCAAATATAATAAGGAAAGCGCTTGCTACATTCGAATCATTTCACAAAAAAACGAGCCCGAAGGCTCGTACAATACTTATATTAAATCTCTGTCTACTAATTGGTTTACAACAAATGATGCAACGTGTTCTGCATATGTCTTAGGACCAAAACCTGCATCATAACCTAACTCTTTTGCAAGTTCATGACTAACTCTAGGACCACCACAGATTACTACCATTTTCTCTCTTAAACCTTCAGCTTCAAGAAGTTCAACCATATTGGTTAAATTCATAATATGAACATCTTTTTGTGTAACTATTTGAGAAATAACAATTGCATCTGCATTTAACTCGACTGCTTTAGCAATTAACTCCTCATTCGGTACTTGAGAACCCATATTTACCGCTTCAATACCTTTATATCTTTCAAGGCCGTAATGTCCATCGAAGCCTTTCATGTTCATTATCGCATCAATACCAACAGTGTGAGCATCTGTACCTGTACAAGCACCTACTATAACTACGTCACGTTTAATGTGCTCTTTAATGAAATCTTCTACACCATACTTATCCATGATATCAACTTCTACTTTTGGTACTTCAATAGATGAATAATCAACAGTATGTTGGCATTTACCATAAGCAGTAAAGTACGTATAACCAACACCTAAGTCTTCTGAGTATACAACAGCTGCTTCTTCAATACCCATCTTTGTTAAAAGCTGCTTTGCTGCTTCATCAGCCTCATCACCTGCTGGAATTGGTAATGTAAATGCAAACTGCATTCTACCATCATTTAATGTATCGCCATAAGGTTTTACTTTTGTTAAATCGATTTGATTACTCATTACTTACCTCCTAACATTAGTTCAATAAATGGATTAAAGTACTGATCGTCTTTTTTCACAACACCTTCAAGACCTTTACCTGAAGTCATTGTACGCTTAACTTCAGCAAACTTACCTTGGGCAATACAGTTCGTTAAACCTTCTTGCTCAATTTCTTTTAGCATAGTTACAGACTCACTTAGTACAGATTGCGCTCTTTTTTGAATGATACCATCCTTCTTAAACTCAATCTCGCTACCTAAATCTTTCATGTTATTAAATACATACTGTGCATTCTCAATAGATAAATATCTATCTTGTAAGAATGGTGTATGAATAGCCTCTGTTAACATACCTAGTAATTGAATACCTTGATTTGTCATAATAGAAACAGCATTAAATAATGTGTTTTGTACATGACCTTTAAAGATGTTACCTGTCATATACTTTGTTGGAGGCATATACTTAAGCGGTGCATCTGGGAAGATATCTCTTGCCATTTGTGCCTGAGAAAGCTCTAGTAAAAATCCATTCTCAATGTTCGGATTCATTTCAAAACAGTGTCCAAGACCCATTTGCTCTTCTGGTAAACCAGCTTTTAATGCAAATTGCTCATTTATGAACTGTGATGTAAGTACTGTATGTGCTTCTTCAACAGCATCAGCAGTTGTTAAGTAGTTATCTTCACCTGTATTAATGATAACACCAGCAAAACCGTTAATAATTCTTGAGAAGTATTGGTCTATAAGTGTTCTTTGCATATTGATATCTCTGAAAAGAATACCATAAAGTGCATCATTTAACATAACGTCAAGTCTTTCAAAAGCACCCATTGCAGCAATCTCTGGCATACAAAGACCTGAACAGTAGTTACAAAGTCTGATGTATCTGCCAACTTCTTCGCCGACTTCATCAAGTGCTTTTCTCATAATCTTAAAGTTCTCTTGAGTAGCATATGTACCACCAAAACCTTCAGTTGTTGGGCCATATGGTACATAGTCAAGAAGTGATTGACCTGTTGTTCTGATTACAGCAATTACATCTGCACCTTGTCTTGCTGCTGCTTGTGCTTGAAGTACATCTTCGTAAATATTACCTGTTGCAACAATTAAGTATAAATAAGGCTTTGGACCTTCACCAAGCGTATTTAAGTAATTGTCTCTATCTTTTCTATTATTAGCAATTTGATCTACCGACTCTTGAGCGCATTTTGTCACAACATCTTTAATTTCGTTGTAATCACCCTGTGGAATTTCCATAAGATCTAATTCACCCACTGAAACAGCTTCTGCAATTTCTTGTGCTGATTTACCCGTTTGAATCATAGCATTACCCATCCAGTATGCTAAACCAAGTGGTAAACCACCTTTGTCTTTTACTGCATCAACAACAACATTCGGTAGTGGTCTTTCGATATCATCAATACCATCAACCCCTAATAATCTTAAAACCGTTCTTTCAACAGCAACTGTTGTATGCAAATCAATCATGCCTTGAATATCTTCAGCGATAACTTTTGCTGATTGTCTTGCTTCAGCTACTAAATCAAAATCTAAGTTTAATTTGTTCATCTTTCCTCCCCGTGTTCCAAGATACGTCTTGCATCTTCTAATATTTCATCATCAACACCCATCAATTTTGAAATTCTAATAGCATCTTTCGGTACAGCCTCAGGTCCTTCGATAACTTCTAATCTATAATCCATCAATTGATGTATCGTTTCTAAGTCACCTGCAATGTTAATTTTCAGATCTTCAAAATCAACATTTTTTAAACCTCTAACTTGTAAATGAAGAACGTCTTCCTCATCAGCCAATCCATCAAAGTGCGTTGTTATTACAGATACTGATTCTTTACATTTTAAGTAGTTGATAATTGCCTTACTTATGGCATAACCCTCTTTAGGATTTGTACCTCTAGCTAGTTCATCAATAAGTATCAGTCCCTTTTCATCTGTTTTTCTTAACACCTTTGACACATTAACCATCTCAGCACCAAAAGTACTTAAACCTTTATCAATCGATTGAGCATCTTGAGATGATAGAAATATAAAATTTTTCAACTCAAATTCAAATCTTTTACAAGGTACGAATAAACCTAATTGTGCCATGGTTTGCATTTGTCCCATCAATCTCAGACAAATGGTTTTACCACCCATGTTGGCACCTGTAATGCAAGTAATACCATCATTAACATCTATGGTAATTGGCATAAACTTTAGGCCCTCGTTTTGTAGATGTTCATTCACTTTTAAGTGAATACCTTCTTGAATCTTTAGACCCTTGCCAAGTAGGGGTCTAGTCATATGATATGCTATGGCAAAATATGCTTTTGCCATCAACAAATCCATTTGACTGAGCTTGTCAATATTTTCTTTAAATGCCTCTAAATGATCGTATAACTTTCTTGTAAGCATTGTCCTTATTTCAAAAGATTCCTCTTCCTCATCAAGTCTTAGACGATCAAGTTCTTGCATAAACTCTATAACATTTTCTGAAACTTTCACTTTGTAATTTCGATGCATCATGGTATCTGATACATAGATAACATCGTCCCTTTTATCAACTTCAGCCATAAGAAGTTCCTCATGCTTCTTAATGGTAAACTCATCATTTGGTCTTATCTTAATATTAAGTGCTTTTGAAACATTTTCACGAGCAACTTTTTTATTGTCTTGAATTTGACCTTCAAGCTTTTTCATACGCTCTCTTATCAGACGGAGTTTATCTGAATATCCATCATAAATATAGAAACTGTTAATTCCAATATCCTCAGGGTCTAAAAGTGAAATAACCTCTTTTAAAGGCGTCAATGTTAAATCAGAAAAGCATAGTTCGTCTTGGAGCATAACCAATTTATCCACTAACAAAACGAACTGCTTTACTTCAAATAATTCTGTAACACTTAAGGTTTCCAAGCTGTACACTCTCTCGAGTGTGAAATCTATAGACTTGAAATGTGCAAATATGCCTCTGACTTTCTTATAGGTCACTGGATGTTTCTCCATATGACTTTTTAAAGCAGATAATCTATCTAAGTGCGCTGATAAAGCAGATGAATCATCTGCTTTATACACCTTAAGCTCTTTTTTTCTTTTTTGCCCAAAAGGCGTCTGTACCTTAATCTTATTCAAGATATAATCCACATCTAATTGATGTCTCGATTCCTGTAAAAAAAAGATAACAACACCTCCTCTAAGTCATCACATTGATAACTGGCAAATCTTTCAAATAAAACTGTAACTGTTTTTGATATACATCAGGCTCAAAATAATATCCTTCAGGCGATGTGGGATTTATCGTAACAGCAATCAGTTTAATTTTATCTAAAACGCAAATACATACACCGATTTTATTAAAATATATCCAGTCTAAATAATCAATAAATATCCTCGTTGCATCTTTGACAATAAAAGTCGTATGCTTATAGTGAGGACTCGTTTTAACGATATCCATCACAGTCTTCGTTACCAGTGAACCTGGTAATATAACATAAGACGTATCCTTATTCATTGCCGCTGCAATTTCTCTTCCAGCATTTAATGCTGTTTTTAAATTAAGAGTAACAACCTCATCACCAATGATCGCAATAGACTTCTCTCTTATAGCCTCATCGGCTATAGCCCTTGTAGAGAGATCATCTACTGCTTCTAATTGAAACAATGTCGCTTGGTACACTGTTTTTTCAATGGCTTTATCCATATCTCGACTAAGCACAGCCCCAGTTGAGAGAATAGTTGCCTCTGTAATAGAAGGTGAAGCCGTAGTTTTCCGATCGATGGCTCCATCAACTATTATTAAGTCAGCACCATAGCTTTTCATTTTTTCACCCGATAGCATAATTTCATGGTTTGAACATGGTCCAGCTATCTGAATATAGCCTGCCATCATTACTCTACCAATAATTATTTTTCCCATAGAAGTATAGAAATTAGTCACTTCTAATACTTCCATTTTAGCTTCAGATTTTTCAAATAAACTTTCAGGTGTTGCTATGATGCTACCTTCATATACGTAGATAAGTGGCTTATCTGTACAAGTTACAATATCCTGTTTTTCACCATCTCGACCAATTGAGGTTAAACCTATAGTTTTCCCGTTCTCATAGGCCTCATCGAGTATCGCGTTCAGCGTTACTGTTTTTCCTGCATTCTTTGCCATACCTACTATAGAGATGGACTCATACTCACTAAAATATTCAAACATGTCCATCTCCTAAAACTTACTCGTGATGTGTTCTCTTTTCTCTCTCAAGTTCTTTTAACTCAATACTAACACGGTTTCCTTGATGTAAACCTGCAACTCCAAATAACTTATGTGGGTTTTCTGAAGTACATTCGTCGCATTGACATTCATTCTTGTATGGTTCTGGCTCAGCATAAGTTGTAATAACACCTTCATAGTTTCTAAGTACAACTTTATCAGCTGATTGAGAAATCAAGTATTGTGGCATTACTGGAATCTTACCACCACCACCTGGAGCATCTACAACAAATGTTGGAACTGCATATCCAGAAGTGTGACCTCTTAAACCTTCAATGATTTCAATACCCTTAGCAACTGGTGTTCTAAAGTGCTCGATACCTACTGAAAGGTCACATTGGTAGATGTAGTAAGGTCTAACTCTCATTTTTACTAAGTTATGAACTAATTTTCTCATAACATGTACACAATCGTTGATACCTCTAAGAAGTACCGATTGGTTACCTAATGGCACACCTGCATCTGCAAGAAGTCTACAAGCTTCTTTAGTTTCTGGTGTTACTTCTTTAGAGTGATTGAAGTGTGTATTTAACCAGACTGGATGATATTTCTTTAACATATCACATAATGCTGGTGTAATTCTTTGTGGTAATACAACTGGTGTTCTTGAACCTAATCTGATAATTTCTACATGCTCAATTTCTCTAAGCTTAGAAATGATATACTCAAGTCTATCATCAGAAACTAGTAAACAGTCACCACCTGATAATAATACGTCTCTAACTTGTGGTGTGTTTCTGATATATTCAATTGCCTTATCAATTCTATCTAATGGCATTACATCATCTTGCGCACCTGCAAAACGTCTTCTAGTACAGTGTCTACAATACATAGAACACATATCTGTAATTAAAAGTAAAACTCTATCTGGATATCTGTGTGTTAATCCTGGAACAGGTGAATCACCATCTTCATGTAATGGATCATCCATATCATTCTCAGTTTTATGTGTCTCAGCGATAGTAGGAATTGCCTGCATTCTTACTGGACATGTTGGATCATTTTCATCCATTAACATTGCATAGTAAGGTGTAATACCCATTCTTAAAATCTCAAGAGATTTGATTACGCCTTCTTCTTCGTCTTTTGTTAAATTAACTACTTCTTTAAGTTGCTCTAAAGTTGCGATTCTGTTTTGAACTTGCCATTGCCAGTCTGCCCACTGTTCAGGTGTAACATCTTTCCATAGCGATATTTCGTTATAATGACGCATAACTTTTCCCCCTTTTTTAAGCGTACAAGTCTGTATAAACTTTTCTAATGATTTCTGATTCTCTAATAATTTCTAATGAAATATTTGCATGGTCTCTAGCATAACCATTACCAATAATCATTGTTGTGTCCATACCTACGCCCTCAGCACCTAATGCTGCTGCTGTAAAGCTAGTTGCCATACTGAAGAAGTAAATAACGCCATCAGCTTTTGTTGCTAAAATACATGACATTTCTGTATCTGGAATATTAACACAGTTAATTGTTACATCACACATTTCGCCATTTGTGATTTCAGATACTTTTTCGTAAACATCTACAGAGTTAGTTGCATCTGCTAAAATAAATGAATTTGCAAAGCCCATATCTTTAGCACGTTGCATTGATTTTTCATTGTGTGCTAAACAAATAATATTTGCATCTGGACCAGCTTGCTTTCTTGCTTCATATAAACAAAGCATACCTGATTTACCAGCACCACCAACAACAAGAACTGTATCACCTTTTTTAACAAGTTTTCTTGTTTGAGCAGGTGCACCAGCAACGTCTAATACAGAAAGTGCTAAGTTCTCTGGAATATCTGTTGGCAATTTAGCATAGATACCACTCTCAAATAAAATTGCTTGACCTTTGATATCTACTTGGTCGATGTCTTTTCTAACTTCAATTATTTCTTCAATATTAAGTGGTGTTAATGAAAGAGAAACTAATGTTGCAATTTTATCACCAACTTTTAATTCTGTTTTACCTTCCATAGCAGGACCAATTTCTTTAATTGTACCGATTAGCATACCACCTGAACCTGTAACTGGGTTATGGTGCTTACCTCTTTTTTCAACGATACCTAACATGATCTCTTTAATCTTATCAACATCATTGTTAGCTTGTCCTTTAATTTGTGTAAAACTTGCTGAATCAATGTTCAATGTTTGAACATCAATTAAGATTTCGTTGTCATAAATCTCCATTGTGTTGTCGATTCTTTCAGCAGGTTGAGGCAACAACCCTTTTGGCTCAATAACACGATGCGTTCCAAATTTGTTTCCTTTTTTCATTTGAACTCCTCCATTAATAAATAATTTTACTCATAACAATCCAATAACCATGTTAGTATAATGCAATTATGATGCCAAATAGATAATCTGCACAAAATACAAAAAAAAACAGAAAAAATACTATATCTTGTGTTTCTTCAGGAAAATGTTTTCCTTTCGAGATATACAAGGTTTTGTAGCCGCCCATTTTTGGGCGCACACTATTTAATTCTTTCTTTTAACCATAGATTAGTCTATTTTCAATGGTTAAAGAATTATCAATCTCATACTCTATAAAAACAGTGGTCATTTAAACAATAAAAACAACCGCCGAAAATTAAGCGGTCGCCGAAAATTAGGCGCTATATAAAGTAACACCAAAGCCTTGTTTAGTTTATGTTTTCACTTGTTTTCAACTCTACTCTAGCACTTGCAGTTGAGGACTTCTTTCTTGTGAATAATGTACCTGCTATGAGTGCTGTTAACGGTGCAACCATAATCAGACCAATAGAACCCATAATGGTCCTTAGTACTTCTGATACCACAATCTTCATATTCATCATTCTTATAAAAGTTGTATCTTTGACCATAAATAGCATAAGAAGTGTTAGATAGCTCCCTGAATATGCTAAAAGTAGTGTTGTCGTCATTGTTCCAATAACTTGCCTGCCTACATTTAGCCCTGATTGAATCAGCTTCTTTCTTGATATCAAAGGATTGTTTATCATAATCTCATGCATTGATGCAGATACATCTACAGCAATATCCATTGCAGCACCAGAAGCACCAAGTATAATAGCTGCATAAAATATCTCTAATAGGTTCAAATTAAAGTAGCCACTAACAACAAGAGTTTGAACATAGGGTTCAGTCAATCCATAAAGGCCCATTTTAGAACCAAATATATGTGTAACGATCAAAGCAATCAATAAGCCTGAGATAGTCGAAATAAAAGCTGCTAAACCTCTCCTGTTAAAACCAGAGACCAGAAATATAATAATGGCTGATAATAGTATAACCGTTAGTGTTGTTAACAGTATGGGCGATTGCCCACTTACAAGTCCTTTAATTAGTACAAACCAAATTATCCAGATACTCAGTAGAAAAGATACTAGAGCTTTGAATCCTACCCATCTACCATAAACCAGTAACATAAGTGCCATAATTCCTACAAGTATCAATAGCCAAGGCGAACGATTCATGCTAATAGCTCTTGCATCTTTAACCTGATTACTTTCTACTGATAAAGCCATTAAAATATTGTCCCCAGCTTTGTAGATTTCATCATAATCACTTTGTCCCATTAAAAGATTATTCACATTAATAATATCATCACTGAAAGGTCCTTCTAAAACCTTTACTTTCAAGACCTGATGACCAATATATGAGACTCCAGAAGAAAGAATTTCCTCATCATCTATATTAATAACTCTTCCTCTGATTTCTTCTGAAGTAGTCCTTTGCTGCACAAGAAATACTGAACAACAAAGGATTACCGACAGAACTACTAGGATTATTTTTTTACTCAAAACTTACACCCATTATATCTGCTAAAGTCTTAGAAATATCCGTGTTGTCTACATAACCTAGAAACTTGTTGGAATCAACGCCGATTGTTGTTAATGGAATAGCAGTACTGGTGTGAATCGTAGTGGTCCAAGATATGTTGGCTCTTGTTGATAAAATATGTGCAACAGTCATCGGTACTGGATCAGCATCGTAATAACCGAAAGTTTGACCTTTATCTTGAGCGGACATTGCTGTATTTAGTTTCATAATCTCTGCTTCAGTTAAATCATTTAATCCAAATGAAGTTTCTAAAGTACGCATCAAAGCATCTCTATCACCTGAATACTTAATATCGGACTTATATGATAGTAAATCTGCAGATGACATTTTTACAGATTCTAATGCTTTTACATCTACAAAATAACCATGTGTATCCATGCCTAAACCTAAGCCACCAGTTTCATGATCTCCAACGACTAAGACTAGGGTCTCATCTTTGTGATTACGATAAAAATCTAACGCTGATTCTACTGCTTCGTCAAAAGCTAAAACATCTTGTACCATAGAAGCTGCATCATTAGCATGAGCTGCATGGTCAATTCTACCACCTTCAACCATTAGGAAGAAACCATCCTCATCTGTAGAAAGTAAGTCCAAAGCCCTATCTGTCATATCTGCTAAAGATGGTAATTCAGAATAACTATTCACTCTGTCAATTTCATATGGCATATGTGAATATGTGAATGCTGCAAATACTTGGTCTCCTTCGTTAAAAGTTGCTGTTTCAAAAGCATCTGTACCTTTTCTACCAATAAAAGTTGTATAACCCTTATCTTCAAATTCTTTTACTAAATCTCTGTCATCTTTTCTTTTTGATTTAATCGTTGCATCTGAATAGTCCGTTGTATTTGTAGAATACCCCTGAGGAATAAAGTATCTTAAACCACCACCTGCAAAGAAATCCACACCTGAAGCTAGAAGATCTTCTGCAATTTCATTTTCATTGCCTCTTGACTCATTGTGTGAAGCAAAAGCTGCAGGTGTTGCATGTGTTAGTCTTGTTGTTGAAACCAACCCAGTTGCCAGTCCTTTTTCCTCTGCAAGTTCAACGAGTGTTTTAACATCATTTAAGTCTGCATCTTTACCAATTACACCATTATTAGTTTTAACAGCTGATGCTAGAGCAGTCCCTGCTGCTGCTGAATCTGTAATTAAACTATTTGCTGAATGTGTTGTATTTACTCCAGCAATAGGTAGCTGATTCATTGACAACTGTCCATCAACTTTGTTAACTGTTTGATTGTAATATTCAGCAATTTGTCTTTGTGAAAATCCTAACCCGTCACCTATCAATAAAATGATATATTTAGGTGAAGCATTATTCTCTAGTTTCTCACTCTGAATATTTAATACATTCACATCTCCATCTGGCTGTTCCCACTCAACAATGCCTGCAAAAGCATAATTCATAGACAACATCATTACCAATACTAATGCAAAAACTGATTTCAACTTTCTCATAATTTAACCTCCATAGTTTTTATTACTTCCTCATTTATTCTAAAATAATTACTAGTATTTTAAATTATGGACTTGTAATTCATAAGTTAAATTTGCATTAAATGTGAGTAGGATTGTACAATTAAAAAGCAGTAGACAATGTCTACTGCAGTTGTTTCCAAGGTATTTTCTTTTTTATCTGTGTATCTTTATCTAATAAATATCTGTCTAAATAAGCCAGTATAGTCTGCTCATAGCTTTCCTTCGACTTTCCTGATGTATAACCTATAATTGTTAATCCAGGAGACAATTTATGTGCCATCGTAAAGTCTGGGTGTTTAGAGCCTTTTGGTTGAAGTACTTGATCAGTTATGATCCTTAATTGATTATCACTGTTGTACCCTTCCCATTGACTACTTCTAAAAAATAATGATGGCATTTCTAATGGTGTCACTTTTTCAAGTGGTTCCATCCAGGCATCCATTCCAATTACAAGCGAAACTGAATGTTCCATAGCATAACTGACTCCAGCACCACCACCTATAGAATGTCCTATTAAAGCTAATTTATCCATATCCATATGGTGATACAATACTTTATGATGATCATTAAGATAATAAAGTCGTTCGACTATAAACTCAAGATCTTCTTTATAACGTTCTATAACTTCAACGCCATCCTCAATGAGTTGATCATCTCTCATTAAATCCTGATTACATAAAACGATCTCTTCTGTATGAAGCATCGTTACCGAACTAATCTCAGTATGATCAGCAGCAACAACAATATAACCATGGCTTGCCAACAACTCTAACAAATTGATATGAAGTCCTGAAAGACTCGCCCAACCATGTGAGATGATCACGACTGGAAATTCACCATCAACCATCTCAACATCTTTATAACTGTTAGTTTTCACATTATTTATCTGTGACAATATCATTGGGGGTATTGAGTAAAACTCAGCAAATCCCTCTACCATACTTTCAGATTTAAACCATTTTTCTGGAGACTTACCTTCACTATCATTTGCAGGATAATAAATATGTACTGGTAATTCTCTCTCTCTCTCTTCATCAATTAAGTACATGGTTGTTGTTCCAACAATATACTTGCCTGTAGGGATTTCAATTTTTGGTGTTGAAAATATCACTAGAACCAAACTGGTTAAAACAAAGAGTATAACCATTATCACCGACTGCAGTTTCTTGAACATAGTTTTGTAGTAAAGCAGCCAAAATAGCGGTAAAACATAAAGAAGCGTTAGCTGCCATGTAAAACCATCAAATCTGATTTGAACGATCGTAGTGATTAGCTGAAAAATAAACCAGCCTATCATCTCCAAACCTTTTCTTTTTAGAATAACTATTCTAAATATATTGATACAAGTTAGTATCCATAATAAGAAAACAAATAAACTCATAACCACCCCTAGCTAAATAATGCTTTAATTTCATCCTCAGATAATCCTGTTATAAAGGTTTCACCAGGTTGAATCACCTGGTTGATTAAGGCTTTTTTTCTATCTTGTAATTCATATATTTTCTCTTCTATGGTACCTTTTGTAACAATTTTTATTACATGAACCGTTTTTTCTTGCCCGATTCTATGAGCTCTGTCAGTTGCCTGATCTTCAACAGCTGGATTCCACCATGGATCACAATGAATCACAGTATCTGCACCTGTTAAGTTTAAGCCAGTACCACCTGCCTTTAAAGAAATAAGGAATACCTCATTTTCACCTTCATTATATTTATCGACAAGAACTGATCGTTCTAAAGCTTTAGTTTTACCATCTAAATAAAAGTAACCAATATTCTGTTCTTCTAATAGAGTCTTAACATTTGAAAGCATACTTGTGAACTGTGAAAAAATAAGAACTCGATGTCCACCAGCAATTAATTCGTCCAACAATTCTTTAAGTAGATCCAACTTAGAACTGCCACCATCATAGTGATCTAGAAATAGTGATGGATCCAAGCAAATTTGTCTTAATCTTGTAAGTGCTGCAAGTGTCTTCATATGGCTTTTTTGATAACCATCTCTTTGATAAATTTTATGAAGCTCTTCTTTGTAGCGATTTAGGTGAGCCATATATACCTTTTTCTGCTCATCATTTAAATCTACAATTAGTTTATTTTCAATCTTATCTGGTAATTCCTTTAAAACATCACCCTTCAATCTTCTCATAATGAAAGGCTGTACCATTGATTGAAGAGAAGTTGGCTCATTATTCTTTATTGGTAATTCATACTTTGATTTAAACTTTGTCATTCCACCTAAGTACTGAGGCATAATAAAATCAAAAATTGACCATAATTCAATTAAACCATTTTCTATTGGTGTACCTGTAAGAGCAAATTTCCTTTTAATATCTAATGCTTTCAGAGCTTTAGCTGTTTTAGAACTCGGATTTTTGATATGTTGAGCCTCGTCAATTATACATACATCCAAAGCCATTTCCTGATACAATTCTAAATCATTTCTAACTAGTGCATAAGATGTAATTAGAAGGTCGTACTCTTCAAACTTATTTATTTTCTCTTCTCTTTGCTTTTTATTTCCATCTACAATCAAACCTCTCATCGATGGAAAGAACTTTCTGATCTCATTCATCCAGTTATAAACCAAGGATGTTGGGGCAACAATCAAAATTTTCTTAGCATGATCATCTTGTATTTCTGATTGTATATAGGTCAGTGTTTGAATTGTTTTACCAAGACCCATATCATCTGCTAAAATACCACCAAAACCATACTTAGATAAGGTCTTCAGCCAATGAAAGCCTGATAACTGATAGGGTCTTAAAGTTGCTTGTACCCCTTCTGGCAAAGCATAATTCTCTACATCAGGTGCTTCAATAAGAGATTTTAATTTCTTATCCATAATAGCAGTTTTACCAAGTGATTCATTGAAATAAAATGCTAAGTAAGTTGGTAAATGCTTTTCACCATCTTTTAAATCTTTACCAGTAAGTTCTAAGTCTAATAACATATCTGAAATTTTATCAAAGTAAACATCATCTAAGGACAAGAATGAACCATTCTTCAATCGATAGTATTGCTTTTTCAAAATAATATCATCAATGAGTGAGGCAATTTCACTTTGATCAAGCCCATCTACAGAGAATTTAAAACTAAAGAAATCTCCCGAAGATTCAAGACCAGAATGAACATGAACTGCTTCTTTATCCTTAACCTCTAGATGTTTAAATGCATCCGAATAAAACACATCCATCGACTGCTGTAAAGCAGGTAATCGATCTGATAGAAAAGAGAAAACATCGGATTCATCACTCATGTAATATCCCTTTTTTGAAACTTTAAAAGCTGATGATTCCATAATATGCATGATACGATTTTCATGTTTAAGATCTCTTAATAGAAATTGACTTTCTAAAGACTCAAACTCCTCTAAAGCATCAATCGTATACTCACCATAGATATGTTTGATCTCAGCGTAAATAACAAAGTCCTTTTGATCTAAATACAACCTACTTTTACAAGGATATCTCAAAAGTTTTTCTTCTAGTTTTTTATCAATAACAACTTCAGTCGAACGCTCAATTACTGGAAACATATAGGACATAAAATTATCAATTTCATCTTTTTTAACATCTAAAAAATCATATTGATGATTTATCATCTGAAATAAGGGATGAAGTTCTTTTCTCTGTTGCTCAGAGATAACATATACTTTCCCATCTTTTCTTAAAACACCATAATCTTCAGTGAGTGCATCATAACCTTTTAAATCCATTAGATTTAGTTGAAAAACACTTTCTTTTTCCTCTAAAACCAATTCTGGTTGAATATCTTCGTAAACAACCTCTACATCAGTAAAACAGTCTCTCATCTTAAATTTAAATGGTTTTTTTACCAGCTCTAGAAACTGCTTTAAATGATACTGACTCAAATGAATATCTTTGGTGTCAATGTTTTTATATTGCTGTTTTCTCTCGTTAAAACTGTTATAACTAATTAAAACACTCTTAAAAAACTCAAACAATTCTAAATCATAATCAGAAAAACGATGAACAAATGGATCAAATTCAAACTTTTTTCCAAAAATATGATTTTGATCTAAATGTGTAAAAAACTTTAGGGGTTCTTTAATAATATAATCAATTTCTTGTCCGATTTTCACGTTTATACTGGCTTCAAAATTACTTATAACCAATGTGTAATCTACATTTAGTTCTAAGTGTCCTTGTACTTCTTCAAAATCAGTATCCATATAATAATCAATTACTTGCCCTAAAGCCAACGTTTCAGGTGCTATGTTTTGATTAAACTTAGCATGTAATAACGTTGCAACAATATGTTTGCAAAATCCTGGATACTCATGAAATGCCCTACAATCGCAGAAAGCGTCATCTATTAATCCATCATCTAATCGAACATCCACATGATATGGAACAGTTCCTTCCACTTTAGCATAGATTCGTTCTAAATCAGGAGCATATGTTAACCTAGTCACTCGATTACCCTTATAATACTCATTACCTCTTTTAAAGACTGCCAATGAAGTTGAAGCTTTTATAATGTCTTGTATCTCATAATTTAACATATTATTTTATCCCCAAACGACTCAGCTTGTATTGTAATGTTTGTCTTGGAACACCTAGCATTTTTGCAGCCTGAGTCACGTTGTCATCGCTAGCTTCCATTGCTTTTTCTATCATCTGTTTTTCTAACTGCAGTATGGCATGATTTAAATTAAGATCATCACTTTTCAGTACGAACTCATCAGAGTAACTCTGTTTAGCAATATACGATGGTATATCCATTAATCGAATATTTTTCCCATCCAATATATGCATAGCCCCTTTAATAACATGTTCTAATTCACGGACATTACCAGGCCATGAATAACTCAAAAACAATGATTCCACCTTCTTTGTTAATCCCTTTACTTGCAAATAAAGTTGGTCGTTGAACTTCTCAATAAAGTACATCGTCAAAGGTAATATATCCTGTTTCCTATCCCTTAATGGTGGTATTTCAAGAGAAATTGAATTTAACCGATAGTATAAATCTCTTCTTAAATCGCCTTCTTCTACAGCTCTTAGAGGTTCTACATTAGAAGCAGCAATTACTCTAACATCGATTTTTCTAGATTGAACATCACCTACTCTTCTAATTTTACCCTCTTGAAGAACTCTTAAAAGCTTAGCTTGTAACTCCATTGGCATGGAATTTATCTCATCCAAAAATAAAGTCCCTCCATTAGCAATTTCAAATAAACCCAGTCGATCAACAGAATCTGTAAAACTACCTTTTTTAGTACCAAATAAAATACTTTCTAAAAGAGTTGATGGTAGTGCTGCACAGTTTTGAGCAATAAAAGGCGCACCTGACCGCTTGCCTGCATTATGTATACTTTGAACCAGTAGTTCCTTTCCAGTACCTGTTTCACCACTTACTAAAAGATGCATATCACTTCTTGCCGCTCGAGTTGCGCGACTTTTTAATCTCTGCATTTTAGGTTCTACAGATAATATGTCTGCAAATGTATAAACAGCATCATCGTCAACAATATCAGATGGTTTATTTATAGTCTTTTCTCTCAATATATGAACTGTCTCAGATAACTTCTTAACATCCGTGATGTCTTTGGAAATCTCTACAGCTCCAATGACTTCGCCATCCTTGATAATTGGTAAAGTTGTATTTAAAGCATGTATGGTTTTACCTTTATACGTTGAGTAGTCCTGTTCAAAGTCATATATCGCTTGACCAGAATTTACAACTCTTAATAAAGTAGAAGTCCCCGCTGTCAATGATGGATAAACCTCTAATAAATGTTTACCCAATGAGTCCTTAATATTAATATCATCCAACATAGCAACAATACGATTAGAAAAGATTAACTCTCCATCTCTGTTTATGGCTTGTACACCATTTGTTATATTATCAAGTACGATATCCATTATAGCTGGTTCATATATTGATTTCATGATAATCTCCCCAAAGCAACAAGCATTTGACCAAGTAAATGTGAAATGCCACCTAATTCTTCTTTATCATTATTTCTATAAACATAAGTATGATCAAGTTTTCTAAATAAATCTAGAATCATCTTTTCCAAATCAAAGGATTGATTAAAAACATCTAGGCAATAATTTAGTTCATTAACTTTCTTCAACAGTGGCATCCAGTATGCCTCTATCGTACCAGTAAGATATCCCTCTATGAATAATCTATTATGAACAACATATGCTCTATAGGGTGTTTCTGATAATTCTCCTGAGCGCTCAATAAGTTCAGTCGTTAAAAATATATTTATATGTCCATTAACAACTTTCACATCTGAGATCAATTTATGGCTCAACAAATAGTCAACCAATGCGTCAGGTTGAATTTTTTTCTTTAAAAGTATATTGGTTGTATAGTCACCAAATCTTCCGTTTGGTATTGTGACTTCTACTGGCTCATGAAAGTACTCTTCTAAATAATGCTTTAACCATATCATGATTTTATCTTTATCTCTAAATGATTTTTACTACTAGACAACTGTTCTAAGATCATTTGATACTTAATATCAATATACCCAGAAAGCTTCTCTAAATCCATCGATTTTTCCAATGACTCTGTTTCAACATTCATATCAAAAGCACCATATGGTGTGTGGTATACAGATGTCATTGGATGATTGATATCAAAAATGATTTTTGAATTCGTTTGACCCAGCCTCGTCATGGTAATCGTATCTTCTGATATCTTAAGCATTGTTTTAGAACCTTCCATACCAGATACTTCAGATTCATAATACATCAGAAAAATACTCCCATTTTTTTGATATAATTCACCTTCTGTTACCATTTCAATGGTATGAACCTCACCATCAATTTGCTCAATGGTTGATTTTATTTCTATCATTATTTCACTCATACAAACTCCTTTTTTTACTTACTCTTCATCATAACCTATATCGTGAAACTATTCAATTTTACCCATTATTATTTCTTAAGTTTCATTGAGAGAATTAATAATAAATCAGTGTTTAAATACTTCTATTCAGGCTATAAGTATAAATAGGAGGTACAAAGCATATGCCAGAAAAATTTAAAGTAGGCTGTGTTAGACCTACAATAGAAAATCAAGAAATTAAGGAAGACGTTGAAACAAAAGAAAAAGAGGTGAAACAAACTATGGTACAAGTTGGTAAAAAAGCACCTGATTTTACTTTGTCGGGTCATCAAAATGGTGAATTTTTTAATTTTAAGTTATCAGATTATCTAGGTAAATGGGTTGTATTATGTTTTTATCCTGGTGATTTTACATTTGTCTGAGCTACTGAATTATCAGCAGTTGCTGATAGTTATCCAACATTCAAAGAATTAGATGTAGAAGTACTCTCTGTCAGTGTTGACTCAGTCTTTGTACATAAAATGTGGAATGATCATGAGCTATCATTTATGGTTGAAGGCGGTGTTCCATTCCCAATGTTATCTGATAGTGGCGGGAAAGTAGGAACAATGTATGGTGTATACGATGATGAAGCAGGCGTTGAAAATCGTGGCCGATTCTTAATTGATCCTGATGGAGTTATTCAAGGTTATGAAGTATTAACACCTCCAGTTGGTAGAAATATACAAGAAACAATTCGTCAACTTCAAGCATTCCAACATGTAAGAAATTCAGGTGGTACAGAAGCAACACCTTCAGGTTGGCACCCAGGAAGAAAAACATTAAAACCAGGCCCAGATCTTGTGGGTAAAGTATTTGAAGAATGGTCTGTAAAAGACTCTAAATAGATAATAATAAAAAGGCACTCACTGAGTGCCTTAATAATCATCTGAATATTTATCTTCTGCTTGTCTTGAAAATTGTACAAAAAGACTCCCCTGATGAGTCAAAATACCATAATCACCTTCGACTATATAACCAATCTTATTCGATGGTACAAGATACTCAACTCTTTCACCATCTTCTAACTCAAAAGTAGCATAATGATTCGTATGTGAACGGTCTCCCCATATATGTTGCCTTTTACTAACTACCTTTGCACTTTTTGACTCTTCGGCTTTTGTTTTCTGCTTACCATAATTAACAACTCTTGATATCATGATAGCAAATACTAAAACAAAAATAATCGCTACCATAATCGGTACAATACGAAACATAATACCTACACTTTCAAATCCCATATTATCTCTCCCTTCAACTATTAAGTTGATAATAACATGAGATATAAGCCAAAACTATAAAGATTCCATTAATCTTTCATAAATATGAAAGTTCAGTTATCTAAACATATTAGATTTCCAACGTTTTGATTTAAAAACGTGTAATGGACTTCGGTTTTTCAAAGAAAAAATGCCTATCAATATCTCTTAGATCGTTACAAGTTGTTTCTAGTCGTCCCAAGTCATTCAAATTCTCTAAAGTAATTACACCTGTTACCCATGACGAAAAATCATTAATTGAAAGTGTCATATCAATCACCACACCCTTCCCAATTGTTGCATTAACAGTCTCCTTATTAAGATAAGTAATATGAAACTTTATGCATTTATGAGGAGAGGGCAATTTATCAAGTAGATTTTGTGGATTAAGAGCTAACGGCATTAGTCCCAATGATTTATCAGAAACTTTCAACGAAATAAGATCTTGAGTTTCAGGTTTTCTCGCAAAATATGTATTATTCAATATATGATGGAACTTATCATCATGTGTAGTCAGTTGAATATATGACACTTGATCTTTCTGGGTTTTAAAGAAACTCCCAAATGCCTTCAAAGCTTTCTTTGTATATAGCATTTCATGAACATGAAGCTTCTGTGCTTGGTTATTATTTTTATCCATACCCTCTATTGTAAAAACCATGTATCCTATAATTCTATCTTCATCTTTGGCTATTATTAGCTTACCTTTATTCATCTTATTTAGACGCCTTTTGTCTCCAGTCGTTAATAGACTCATACCATGGTTTTTTCTAGCAAAATCATCATAAAAATCAAAAATAGCATCATAATCATCTTCTGAACCATACGATAATAATGACCTATCCCCATCACCTAAGAAATCATCTGGTCGGATACAATATGTATATACAGGTACACCATAACCAAAGCCAAAATTTCTATAGAATCGGGTATTGAAAGGATACAAATGATATAAATCTGCACCATTATCAGTAGCCCTATCTATTGAAGCTTGAATTAGTTCATAGGCTACGTGCTTCTTTTTATGTAATAAATCAACAGCAAGTGAACCAATTCCTGCTGTAGGAATCATTTCACCATAAAAATTAGTTTCGAAATCATAATGAAGAGCTGTACCTAATAAACTATCTTCATAAGCTCCGAGTGCTACAATATCACTACCAGAAGTTAATTCCTTATAGATTTCTTTTACTTTTTCAACTTCTTCTTTTGTTCCGTTAAAACTACTGGCGTAAGCCATCTGTTGAATACAAGTCATCTTGTAAAAATCATTTTTAATCTCTCTAATATCCATAATTATCTCTCCCCTACATAAATGTACTAAAAAAAAGAATCAGCATCACTGATTCTAAATTTTTCTCAATATTGCTCTCACTGGTGACGCTTCAACATGATCAATGTTCATTGGCAAACCAATAAATTCATATATTCCTTCCTCGACATCTTTTAGATTTAAGCCTTCATATACTAACTTATCATTTCCTAATAACAGATTGTGTGTTGGATAATCTGGTTGTTCTCTTTCAACACTCAAACTGTCTATACCAATACCCTTAATATCTTCTTTTGATAGATACTCAGCTGCCTCTTCTGATAAATATACAAAATCCTCCTCGAAGTTATCTGAGTAACTATTTTTTGTTTTAAATAGTATAAAATCATACGTCGAAACATGAATGTTTAGTATATCTTTTTTCAAAATTCTTCGATTTAAATAGGTCATATCAAAAACATAACATTTTCCGATATAATCCTCTACCCTAAAATCATTAGAGGTCTTACCATTAGGTATCATATGTTTAGGATAATCCACATGTGTGCCTGTATGAAGGTTTATTGTCATTTCAGTTTCATATACAGGAGAAGAAAACTTACCAATCAACTTCGGTTTTTTCTCTTCTAAATTCTTATATACAGACATCTTTTCACTGATTTTTAAAGTGATATCAATCATCATATCCCTCCTATGCCATTGTGTTGACCAGTCTTTCAACTTCCTCTTTTGAAATCTTTAAGTACTCAAATACACCTTGATCCAGTAAGTTATGTGTCCCATCAGGTGATAGTACTTTTGTTGCATAATAATCTGCTAAATGCACCACAGAGACTAATTCCTTGTTTACAACTCGCTCATCCATTGGTCGATGATGGAACATAGCAGCTTCTACATAGGCATAAGGCAATCCCCAAGAATTAAGTAAATACGCTCCTATATCTTGATGAGTTGTGTGAAAACTATCTAATTCTAAGTTGACCAATATATGCTCAGAATTTTCAGCTTCTTCTATCATCTTACAATAAGTATCACTATGGAAAATATATAAAATTACTCTCCCAACGTCATGTAGTAATCCTGCTGAACCAAATAATGATGGCATACGTTTATTCAAACAGTTTTCATAGATTGCTAGGCACAGTCTATTAGTATCAATTGTATGTTGCCATAATTTATCCATGGAATCAGATGATGATGTAAAAAACGAATTTGTTAATACAATATTCTTGACATTGTTTAATCCTAGAGTCATCATAGCTTGAATAATGTTACCTGTCTTACGACCATAAAAAGCAGAATTCACCATTTTAAGTATTTTAGAAGTGATGGCTTGATCTCTGGAAATCAACTCAGCTACATCATCCATATCAGCATCTCTTTCAAGAAGCTCAGTTAACTCCATATACAGACTTGGTAAAGATGGCAATTCATCTAAATTATTTATCTTCCCTAGATTTTCTTCATCCATTAAGTAGATATTCATCTCTAGGATATTTTTAATGCTTAACTTCATTTCATATTTGTTCCAAGGTTTAAATAGGTACTGTGTTGCTAAACCTCTCTCAATCAGTTTTGTAATTCTTCTGGTTTCATTTATCTGACAAAGTGCAACTCGAATGACCTCAGGATATTGCATTTTAACTGTTGCAAGTAACGTTTCACCATCCATTTCAGGCATAGCAGCGTCAGAAATAATCATATCAACTTTCTGATCTGACATATATTCAAGAGCATCATGACCTGTAGTAAAATATGTGACTTTATAAGTTTCATCTTTTAGTATCTTTTCTAAATTTCTGAGAACAGTTCTTTCATCATCTACTATAATAATCTGTTTAATCATGTATCCTCCATTTAAACTTTTCGAATAACATCTCGTCTACATACTTTTTATCTAACTTTAAAAAAGTAAATACATTTATATCTACATCATTATTAGTTTGTTTTATATATAGATTTGCATAATAATTGGCTAAATGAACCACTGAAACCAGTTCCTTATTAATAATTCTATGATCCATTGGATTATCATGATACATAGACGATTCTACATACGCAAATGGTAATCCCCACATATTAAGTAGATATGCGCCTAAATCCTGATGTGTCACTCCAAAAATCTCCTTCTCAAGTTTTTCAATTGAAATACTTGATTGTTTGGCTTGGTCTAATATATTTCTGTAATCATCATAGTTATGATACAGTACAACTTTTCCAATATCATGCAGTAAACCTGCCGATGCAAAAATCCCTGGTATAGGCTTTTTAAGACATTCTGAATAAATTGCTGTAACAAGTTTATTAACCAAAGTAGAATGTTGCCACATATCCATTAACATCCCTATATCTTCAGTTAACTCCTCAAACACAGCATTGGCCAAAATAATGCTTTTTAAATTATTAAGCCCAATATTCATCACTGCTTGATGAATACTACCTGTTTTTCTACCATAAAAAGCAGAATTTGCAACTCTTAAAATAACCGAAGCTGTTGATTGATCTTCTTCTATAAGTGATGCAATCTCGTCTACAGCTGCATCATCAGCAACCATCTCAGCCAGTGATTGATAGATTTGTGGTAGTGTCGGCAAGGATTCCAACGACTGAAGCATTTTCATCATATCATTAGTATAAAGTGCTGATTGCATCTTCATAATCTTAATAATATTTGCTTTTAACTCTATATCATTCCATGGTTTAAAAACATGTAATTGCGCCAAATTTTCTAAAGTTAATCTTTTTACTAAATTAGGATGCCCTATATCAGTAAAGGCAGTTCGCATAATCTTTGGGTGATATTCTTTAACGTATTCCAGCAGTTTAAAACCATCCATTTCAGGCATAATTATATCAGTGCACAACAAGTCCACATGGTTCGATTTTATATATTCAAGAGCTTCCACTCCACTATTTACAAAAGCGTATTTATACATATTATCATCAAAAATACTTTTTAGGTTTCTTATTATTGTGTTTTCATCGTCAACGAATAGTATTACGTTCATAGCGCCTCCTACCACTTATGATACCCTTTAAATGGATAGGTTAAAACCGAAAAACAAAAAAAAGTATAGTCTATACTCTTTAAATTGAAAATCTTCAGAAATGATCTGACTATAGACAATAGTAATTATTATCCATAAAAATATTACCATATAAATTAACAGATTATCACCACTGATTTTACTTTATAATATAAATAAAAGGACTGCAAATGCAGTCCTTAACGTATTCTAAATCCTTCTGGAAGTGGATCTTCTGGATCAAGAAGTAACTTATTGATTCCCATAATATGTGCAGTTCCAGATACTTCAGTTAACACAGCATTGTAGCCTGCAATTTGAGTATCTTCTAATACTTTTGCACACATCAAGGTATCAATAATACTTAAGTTTCTAAGTGTATCACCTTTTTTCATTTCCCCTTTATGATAATGAAGCGCAACACGACCTCCTGTACCAGTACCGGTTGGCGAACGATCTACCTGTCCTTCAGCAAAGATACATACATTTTTTGTATCTAGAACATCACCATCTCTAACAACATTTTCATAGAAGATTGTTCCGTAGATTCCAGTAATTCCAGTATCAATTGGATGGACTATTTCCATTCTTTCTTCTACATCATATTTCATCTTCATGCCAATCTCAGTAAGAAGTTTACCGTACTCTGGAAGTACTGACAACTTCAACTTGTTGACATTCACATAAATATAAAAAGCACCACAATAAACTATATCACAGACAATATCACCATATTTTTCTAATGAAATGACAATGTCTTCTTTGTACATAAAACAAGGAACATTCTGAAAACGAACTTGTTTCACACTTCCATTTTCTACATCTGCAAATGCAGTAATTCTTCCAGCTGGCGAATCGATTCTAACAATATTTTCACCTTCTTTAGAAGGTATTCTTCCAAGTTCAATCATTGTTTTTGTTACTGCTATGATTCCATGACCACACATTGTAGATAAGCCCTCATTGTGGGTAAATAGGACACCAAAATCACCATCATCAGTTACTGGATCAACCATAATACAGCCATACATATCATCGTGTCCTCTAGGTTCTAGCATCATTAACTTTCTTAAGTCATCTAAATTATCTTTTACATAACGTCTCTTTTCCAATATTGTATTTCCCAGGATGGGTGGTAATCCCGATGTAATAATTCTTAAAGGTTCGCCGCCTGTATGAGCATCAATACAATCAATCATCAATTTTGAGTTAAACATTTACGCCTCCAACTTCATTCCCTTGTTAAGTTCTACTGCTTTTAAATATAGCTTTTCCGCTACAGCATTATCAAATAATGCCATACCAACCGATTTAAAAAACACAGTACCCTCTAGAAACTTTGGACTAAATAATTGAATGTCTGATTCTGAAATGATGCCACGCTCCAAAGGCAACTTTAAATCTCCTGTCTCGTTCTTTGCAAAAGGTGTATCTACTAAGATATGATCCATTTTTTTTAAGAAAGCATCAGAATACTCTCTCATATTCGGTTTAAAGGATCCTATCCCTACAAACATTTTTCCAGCAATGTTTTCTGTCTCGAATAATGGTACATATGATGTTGTTGCAGTTATGATAACATCAGATTTTTCAACAAGTTCATCTGATGATGTAGCAAAAGTTATATTATCAAAAGTATCTTCAAAAAGAGCATTGTAACCATATGAGTCGTACAAAACAATTTCATCAAATTCTCTTACACAACTTGCAAATAATGCTTGATAATATCCTTGTACACCACAACCAATAATACCTAAAACTTTTGCATCTTTTTTAGTCAAATGTTTTACAGCGGCACCGCCTACAGCACCTGTTCGAATAGCAGTTAAAACCTGTCCATCTATCAAAGCATTAACACGACCTGTACTTTTGTCATTTAAAATTACAATTCCATCAACTACAGGTAATTTCTTTTCTTTGTTTTCAGGAAACACACTCACTAATTTTGTAGCATAAGAGCTTTCTATTACGCAAGGCATATACAAAAGAGTATTCTCATCATAATGTATATGTATTCTGTCCGGCATAATAAAATCACCTTTTTCTTGGATATCATAAGCTCTTTCTATAGCAGAAATAATATCATTGCAATCCAAAAGCTCTAGTAAATCTTTTTTACCTAAATATAACACACACACCTCCATGTTTAGTAATAGTATAATATTTTCTGATATAACACTAAACATCACCCAATATTATTGTATTACTTAAATCACTCAATGTAAAGCCTATCTAGTTGATTATGTGCTATACTTGGTTCAGGAGGTGCAATAATGATTCAAGGAAAACTTATAGAACTTAGATTAATGAAAGAAGAAAATATCTCAGAATTTGTTCAATTAACGAATGACACTTCTCAAGTGGGACAATATTACCCATACATCGTTAGAACATTACCAGATACAATTAAACAATACCATGAGCATGGATTTTTCTCCTCTGATGGTGGTCGAATGATGATTTTTGATTTAAAGGGTAATCTAGTAGGTGCAATATCCTACTTTAGGAATGCGCATTATGTTAATGGATTTGAAATTGGCTACCAAATATTTAGAGAGGAAAATCGAGGCAAAGGATATACATCCGAAGCATTAAAACTCTTCTCTGCTTTCTTGTTTGAACATTATCCAATCAACAGATTGCAAATCTGTATGGAAAAAGATAATTTAGCGAGTGAAGCAGTTGCAAAAAAGTGCAAGTTTGAATATGAAGGTCTTATGAGAAATGCATGGACTGTTTCAGGCAGAAAAATATCTAACTTAGTATACAGTATGATTCGTGAGGAAGCTCCTAGATTAAAAGATTTGCAAAAAAATAACTGCTAAGCAGTTATTTAAGAACGTTTTCTATCATTTTATCAATTAGTGTACCATAGTTGATACCAGCTTCTTCAAATAAGCAAGGGTACATACTAAACTGAGTCATACCTGGTAAAGTGTTAATTTCATTAAGAATCACTTTACCAGATTTTTTTTCTACAAAGAAATCTATTCTTGCAAGACCTTTACATCCATGTTCTAAGAAAGCTTTCTGTGCATATTTCCTTATCGTCTCAACAGTTCCTTCAGAAATGTTTTCAGCAGGTACCGCCATTTTTTCCTCACCATCATCCACATATTTTGCTTCATAATCATAGAAGTCACTTTCAGCAACAACTTCTCCAACACCAGAAACAACAATATCTTCTGATTCCAAAACCGCACATTCTATTTCTCTTGCATCTACACCAACTTCAATCAAAACTCTGCGGTCATATTTCAATGCAAGTTCTAAAGCAGCAATTAATTCTCCTTCATTATGCACTTTTGTAATCCCAACACTTGATCCCATATTAGATGGCTTAACAAATAAAGGGTACTCTTTAATCCATTGTTTTAGTTCATTTAATTTATCATTAGTAATTGTCTCATATAATTCAAAGTAATCAACTGTAGGAATATTTGCCTGCTTAAGGATTTTTTTTGAAATAATTTTATCCATGCAAACTGCGCTGCCTAAAACCTTCGAACCTATATATGGAATCTCAATAGACTCTAACAAACCTTGTATACTACCATCTTCTCCATGAGGGCCATGAAGAATTGGAAAAATAACCTCTTGTTTATACAAAGCATCTAATACTTTAGATGATATTGGTCTACTTGATGAGCTCATTTCTAAATTATCTACGGAGTCACAAATTTGCCAGATACCCTCTTTGGATATATAAAATAGTGTTATACTGTATTTTTCATCATAAATTGCATCTAGAGCTGATTTTGCAGACATGATAGATACTTCATGTTCTGCAGACTTACCGCCAAATATAATACCTAACTTAGTTTTCATAAAACCTACTTTTTCTTATTTAATGTCACAACAGCTTTTTCTATTAATTCTACATGTCTTTTAGCATATTCACCAGCTTTTTTTGCATCCTTTTTCTCTATAGAGTCATATATTTTTTTATGCCATTCTCTTAATTCATCAAAGTTGGTTACTTCTGTAAAATAAGATAATCTATAACGTTGTACTTGTTCAGTAATAGCTGTTGCAATCTCAATCAACTTTGCATTATCTGAGGCTTGTAAGATCATATCATGGAACTCATTATCCAAACTAATCATCGACTCAGTATCACTATCATCTAAAGCTTTTAAAAATGCCTTATGAGTTCTTAGTAAACTTACTAGCGTTTCATCTGTCATTCTTTCTGCTGCAAGTTCAGTTGCAAAGCCTTCTAAAAGTTTTCTAACTTCTAATACATCTAACATATCCTTAAGTGATGTGCTAGCAACATATGCTCCTTTTCTTGGCACCATTTCTATAAACTTTTCTTTCTCAAGCTTTCTAATAGCCTCTCTAACAGGTGTTCTACTCACACCTAGTTGATCAGCAATTGCAATTTCCATTAAACGTTCACCAGGCTTCAATTCACCTGATATAATTGCATTCTTTAAGTAGTCAAAAACAATTTCACCCAACGGTTTATAATTCCTAATATCAATTTTGTTCATGTCTTCCCCCATCATATGTTGTTACTACAAAGACATCCTTGTATTTGCGCTTTAAATGCCTACTTGCTGTCTCTGCTTTTTTATAATTCTTAAAAATACCAAAAACTGTTGGTCCACTACCACTCATCATAGTACCAAGAGCTCCATATTCTCGCATTTTACTTTCGATTCGCCCTATGATCGAATACCTTTTAGAAGTTATTTCTTCTAAAACATTGTACATATTATTTGCAACGTATCTATAATCATTTCCATGCATTGCCTCAATTAAATTATTGGTCTCTGGATGATTTTTAATTTCATCAACTACTAGACTTTTATAAACAGATTGAGTTGATACCCCTATTGGTGGCTTAACAAGTACCATCCATACATTCTCCAAACTTGGAATAATCTCAAGTTCTTCACCAATACCTCTCGCTACTGCAGCACCACCCTCAATACAAAATGGAATATCAGCACCATGTTTTACAGCAATATCCTTCATTTCTTGAATTGTCATCTTTAAACCAAATAGATCATTTAAACCCATAATAACCGCTGCTGCATCTGCACTTCCTCCAGCAAGCCCAGCTGCCACTGGAATAATCTTTTTTATTTCTATATGAACACCTGATGTAATCTTGTATTTATCAAGAACATCTTTTGCAATTTTATATGCTATATTTCTTGGATCACTGGGTACATAGTAGCAATCTGTATGAATAGTTATATCCTTCTCTGTCTTTTTTATATCAACCTTATCGTATAAGGTTATTTGTTGCATAATCATCTCAACATCGTGATACCCATTCGGTCTTTTCCCTAGTATGTCTAACGAAAGATTTACCTTGGCATACGCTTTTAAACTAATCGAATCCATTCTCACCTCTAAATCATGTTTTTAGTATACAAAATACATTGTACGCAGTTCTATTATAATCAAAATACAGATAAAAATCTATACTATGCAGCTCGAAATTCTCTAAACAGAACAACTCTACTAATTGACTGGTACTTCAATCACTCTATTAGTCCTTGCTACAAGCACCATAATGCTGTTATCAGTATGCAATAGTAGAGATTAAATCTAAATTCTGTAATTCAAAGATTAGTTGGTAATCATAGAGAAGAGGTTTTTCTTTAAACTGAACTTAAAACACAATAAAAGACCACTTTTCAGTGGTCTAAAATTCTTTCTTATCTTTTATTTATACTGTTGGAGGTGTTCCTTCCTCATTACCAGCAACTGCATCAATTTGAATTAACGCATCATTAGGTAAAGCAGACACACCAACTGTTCTTCGTGCAGGTGTACCATTTGGGAAGTATGTTGTATAGATTTCATCAACAGCATCCATATCAGAAATATCCTTAACGAAGATATTTACTTTAACTACATCTTCCATAACATGATCCACACTCTCAATAATCGCCTTGATATTCTCTAAACATTGCTTTGTTTGATCTTTAATATTATCACCCGAAATTGCACCCGTTTTAGGATCTAAAGGTAATTGACCTGAAATATGATTATAATGAGAAAAAGCTACTGTTTGCGTAGATAACGAACATTTTGGTGCTTTCTCTGTATTATTTGCTTCTATAATGATTCCATGTCTATCTTCAACAAGTTGCGGTGGCGTTCCGTCACCATGTGCCACAACAGCCTCTATCTGTACCAAAGCACCCATAAGTAAATCCGATACTTCAACTACTGTTCTTGCAGGTACATATGCAACTGCTCTTGCGATTGCTGAATCCGGGAAAAATGTTGAGTAAACTTCATTGACAGCTTCAGTATCAGATAAGTTCTTAAGAAAAATATTAATCTTAACAATATTATCAAAAGGTACATCGATACTTTCTAAAATTGCCTTGATATTTTTAAGACACTGCTTTGTTTGGTCCTTAACGCCACCCTCTACTATTCTACCAGTTTTTGCATCAATAGGTAATTGAGCAGAAATATTATTATAATGAGAAAAGGCAACTGTTTGTGTAGACAAAATATTTGTTGGTGCATTTGCTGTGTTGTTTGTAAGCTTTATTAAGTCACCCGATTGAGGTGCATTTGGAATTGAACCTTCACCATGTGAAACAAGTGCTTCGACTTGAACTAACGCGTCCATAGGTAAAGCTGCAACTGCAACCTTCGTCTGTGTAGGAACATAAGTTGGGAAAAATGTTTTATAAACCTCGTCTACAGCATCAATATTTTTGATATTTTTAACGAAAATAGTAATTCTAACAATATCGCTCATAACGTGGTCAATACTTTCTACAACAGCTTTAATATTTTTAAAACATTGCTCAGCTTGCTCCTTTACACCGCCAGACACTAAATCACCTGATTTGGGATCAATAGGTAATTGAGCTGAAAGGTTATTGTAATGAGAGAAAGCTACCGTTTGTGAATATGGACCGATACCCTTTGGTGCATTTTCCGTATTTCTTGCTGATACTGCGTTATAATTACTCATAATTTTTCTCCTTTTTCTATGTATTCGGAATATTGGCAACATTCGTTGCACTTATTTTGCTCTATTTAGGTTGATAGAAATGAAAACATCTTTAATTGGATTACAAATCTCATTGTCTTCATGACTATTCAGTTAATTATTCTCAAAAAAATAGAGAGCTCGCGATATCATTTAATAATTAATGTTCAATTGTGTATGCCCAAAATGCAACTTACACAAAATCTTTTAATAATAGTGATATCGGAACTCAATCATTTGTTTAGAGAATTTCTCTAATTTATATCTGTTTGATATTAACGTGCTACAATTAATGTACCTGTTTTACCTGCAATACCATCTGCAGCTTTTTCTAATGAAGTAATAAGTGCTCTTCTGCCAGGCTTTGATTCAGCAAACGCCATACAAGCTTTTACTTTTGGAAGCATAGAACCAGGTGCAAAATGACCTTCTTCAATGTATTGATTACAGTCAGCCATATTAAGCTCTGATAACCACTTTTCATCTTCTTTACCGAAGTTAATTGCAACTTGCTCAACTGCTGTTAAAATAATTAGGTAATCTGCATCAACGATTTCAGCTAATTTTGAAGAAGCAAAATCTTTATCAATAACAGCTGGCACACCTACAAGTTTATTGCCTTCTTGTACTACTGGAATACCGCCACCACCAACAGAGATAACAACATGATTCTTCTCTACTAATGCCTTAACAGTTTCTTTCTCTGCTACATCGATTGGTTTAGGTGAAGGTACAACTCTTCTCCAACCTCTACCTGAATCTTCAACCATATCATAACCTTTAGCTTCGATTAAAGCATCTGCTTCTTCTTTAGAATAGAAAGCTCCAATCGGCTTAGTTGGGTTTTTAAATGCTTGATCATCTTTATCAACAATTACTTGAGTAATTACTGTTGCAACAGGAATCTGCATATCTCTATTTAATAATTCTTCTCTAATTGCATTTTGTAAATGATAACCGATATAACCTTGACTCATTGCACCACACTCTGGAAATGGCATATCAGGTGTACCTGCATCAGAACCTGCCGAAGTAGCCATTGCTAAATTAATCATACCTACTTGTGGTCCATTACCATGTGCCAAAACAACTTCATGACCTTCAGCAATAAGATCAACAATTGGCTTAGCTGTTTGCTTTACTAACTCTAACTGCTCTACTGGTGACTTACCTAATGCATTACCACCAAGAGCAACAACTATTTTATCTTTCATCAATACCTCCATACAAAAACAACAAAAACAACCCTATACAAAACTTCATAGAATTGAACATGATGCTCTCGTCACAATGTCAATTTTTTAGAATACGACAGCCCGTATGGGCTGTCATAATTGTTTTAGGTTGTTTCTTATAAGTTACCAGCAGTTGCACACATAACAGCTTTGATAGTATGCATTCTGTTTTCTGCTTCATCAAATACTACTGAGTTAGGCATTCTGAATACTTCATCAGTTACTTCCATTGCAGAGATACCAAACTTCTCTTCAATTTCAGCACCAACACCAGTTAAGTTATCATGGAATGCTGGTAAACAGTGCATAAAGATTACATCTTTGTTTTCTGTCTTCTTAACCATGTCCATATTTACTTGGTAAGGCATTAATTGCTTGATTCTTTCTTCAAACATATGCTCTTCACCCATAGAAACCCAAACGTCAGTATAAAGTACATCTGCACCTTTAACATCATCAATGTTCTCAGTTAAAGTGATTGTACCACCAGTAGTTTTACAAACTTCTAACATTTCTTCAACTAATGCTTCCTCTGGGAATAATTCTTTTGGAGCAAGTGCAACAAAGTCCATACCTAATTTAGCAGCACCAATCATCAATGAGTTACCCATGTTGTTTCTAGCATCACCAGCATAAACAAACTTAACTTTATTAAGTGGCTTAGCAACGTGTTCTTGAACAGTTAAGAAATCAGCTAAGATTTGAGTTGGGTGATAAAGGTCAGTTAAACCATTCCACACTGGAACACCAGCATGCTTACCTAAATCTTCAACAGTCTTTTGAGCAAAACCTCTAAACTCAATACCATCATAGAATCTACCTAATACTTTTGCAGTATCTTCGATAGTCTCTTTTTTACCCATTTGGCTACCTGTTAAGAAAGTTACATTAGCACCCTCATCAAAACAAGCTACTTCAAATGCACATCTTGTTCTTGTAGAGTTCTTTTCAAAGATTAATACAACATTCTTACCTGATAAAAGGTCACCCTTGATTCCAGCTCTCTTTTTAGCTTTAAGATCAGCTGATAAATTTAACATGTACTTAATTTCTTCTGTTGTGAAGTCCTTTAATGTGATAAAATTTCTTCCTCTTAAATTTACTGGCATTGCAAATCCTCCTTAAAATATATAACACTTCATTTCTTTTATTTTTATAATCCTTAGATTATTTATTAATAGGTTCTCTTTCAAGTGGCATTGACATACATCTAGGGCCACCTCTACCTCTTGATAGCTCCGAAGAAGGCATAATATGTAGCTTAACACCTTTTTCTTCAAGAAGTTTATTAGTAACATGATTTCTTGAATAAACAATTACTTCACCAGGTGCAATCGCAAGTGTATTCGAACCATCGTTCCATTGTTCACGACCAGCATCAATGCCTGGGCCACCACCACATCTGATTAAATCTACTTTTTCTAAACCTAAATGCTTAGCAAGTACATCTTCAAGAATCATTGTCTCTTTTTCTATTGTATATTCACCATTATCTCCAGCCTTTTTAATTGCGAATACAGTTAAAGGACCTTCGATTGCTGGGTGAATTGTAAACTTATCATAATCTACCATAGTAAATACAGTATCCAAATGCATAAATGCTCTAGTTTTTGGAATATCAAACGCTAATATTGTATCAAATGATTGTCCATCTGAAAACATTCTTTTCGCAATTGTATCAATTGCAGCAGCTTGTGTTCTCTGAGAAACACCAATTGCAATAACTTTATCAGATAAAATTAATTCATCGCCACCTTCAATCGAATAATCGAAATCTCTATCATACCACTTCTTAACTTCTTCATTCTCAAAGTTTGGATGATAAGAGAATATGTACTTAGCGAATATAGTTTCTCTATTTCTTGTTACAGTTGCCATATGATTTAACGAAATACCTGTACCGATCGTTGCAAATGGATCTCTAGTAAAGTATAAGTTTGGCATTGGATCAATAATAAACGGGTAATCACTCTCACACATATCAGCTAATGTATTATGTGCAGTAAAAGTTACTTCTTCTTTTCTAACACCAGCCATCATCTTATCTACCATATCTCTTAAGTTATCAAATCCCAAGAAATATTCCTTCATCGTTGCTCTCTTAGCATCACTTTCAATGCTTGTTTCGTTTAAGAACTCATCGATGAACTGATGCTTGATTGTTTCATTTTCCAAAGTTTCTGCAATGAGATCTTCTAAGTAGAAAACTTCCACACCATTATCTCTAAAGATTTTAGCAAAAGCGTCATGCTCTTCTCTTGCAATTTCTAGATATGGAATATCATCAAATAACAATCTTTCCATTAAATCTGGTGTTAAGTTCTCAATCTCATAACCTGGTCTATGAAGCAATACTTTCTTCAACCGACCAATTTCAGAGTTTACCTGTAACTTGATCCTGCTCATTTTGCACCTACCTTTATATCCCTCTATTAACACAATGCATAAATTGACATAAAATGTTAATATATTCACTTTCCGTGTCTTCCATTCAAGTATACAATCTGAGCAAAATCTTTTCAAGCCTTTATTTTGCAATGTTCACATAGATTTTATAAATTTATTGTAAAGTACGAATATTCATGCAATGCATACAGTTCCATATATTTACATTAATTCTGAAAGGTATGTGGTTCAAAGGGAAAACATTTTCCTAGTTGACTTATTTTGTATATTTATACGGCAAGATTCATAATTATAGCATAACTTTCTGAAAATTTAATATATTATAACCACGCATGATTCAATCAACCTCAATATATTTCGCAAATTCTCATTATTGTCTCAAAAAAAGCAGAATTACAAATGTAACTCCGCTGTATACATCCTCTAATTACCATCTAACATATCACCCAGTGCACCTAAGAGACTACCTTCACCTTGTCTATGTCCACCAGTTGATGGTGCATTTTTGTAGATTCTATCTGCTAGTCTACTAAAAGGTAGTGATTGTAACCATACTTTACCAGGACCTGTAAGTACTGCAAAGAATAACCCTTCACCACCAAAGAATGCACTTTTAATTCCTTTAACCATTTCTATATCATACTGTACAGTCTGCTCAAGTGCAACTAAACATCCAGTATCCACTTTTAGTTTTTCACCTGCCATTAGTTCTCTTTCTATGATTGTACCACTGGCATGAACAAATGCTTTTCCATCACCTTCAAGCTTTTGCATAATAAAACCTTCACCACCAAAGAAACCAACGCCAACTTTCTTTTGGAACTCAATACCTATGCTGATACCTTTTGCACAACATAAAAATGCATCTTTTTGACAAATAATTTTTTCACCATGTTCTGATAAATCAAGGGGTACGATTTTACCTGGGAATGGTGCTGCAAAAGAAACATTTCTTTTACCGTTACCACCATTAGTAAATGCCGTCATAAATAAACTTTCACCTGTAATTACTCTCTTACCCGCACCCATAAGTTTGCCCATAAATCCACTACCCTGGTTTGCCGAGCCATCACCAAAGATAGACTCCATTTGAATTGGATAATCCATATACATCATTGCACCTGCTTCAGCAATAACCGTTTCACCTGGATCTAATTCGATTTCTACAAACTGCATATCATCTCCATACAGGGTGTAATCAATTTCATGTGATTTCATTAACATCTCCTCTCAATGTGTAATTTTCAACAGTTTTATACTTAATTACAAATATCATATCAAAAAAATGTTAAAATAACCTTAACTCTCAGAAAAAAATAAATATTAGACATTTATTCTAACAAAAAGAGCATAAATGCTCTTTTTCTAGAATACTATATTTTGAACTTATCTAGGAACTGATTCAACTCTTCAGAAATTGTTGCTAAATTCTCACCTGAATTTGCAATTTCCTGTATTGTAGCCGATTGCTCTTCCATTGATGCTGATGCCTGTTGTGTACCGGCAGCATTTTCCTCAGAAACAGCCGACAGATTGTTAATTGAATTGATGATAGCTTCTTTACTTTCATACATATTTTTAGAAGAACTATTTAAGTTCTCTACAACACCATTGATTGTTTCAATTGCTGTAGCAATACCTTTAAACTTCTCTTCAGTGTCTTTCACACTAACGCCTTGCTCATCCATTATTTGTCTAACATATTCCATTGTTGAAACAGCCTCTTGTGATTTTTCCTTTAAATCATCGATAACGGCTTTTATGTCTTTTGTAAAATCATTCGATTGCTCTGCGAGTTTTCTGATTTCATCAGCTACAACAGCAAAACCTTTACCAGCCTCTCCAGCTCTTGCTGCTTCAATAGCTGCATTTAATGCCAGCAGATTTGTTTGATCAGCAATACTCTGAATCATAGCACTTGAATTCTCAATTTTCTCCGCGCGTTCATTGTTATTCAAAATAATATTATAGATGACGTCTGCAGACTTATTACTGTCATGAGTTTTCTCAATTAACTGAGCAAGAATTTCATTACCTGCCTCTTTAGCAGTATCTATTCTTACCGTTGCCTTATTAAGTTCATCAATGTCATTTAGATTATTCATCAATACCTGATCTAGTTCAGTTGTACTCAACAATGTATCCTCAGTATCCCTTGCCTGATCAGTAACACCTCTTGATATTTCATCAATGGTTCTTGCAACTTCTTCAGATACTGTAGCAGCCTCTTGTGAAGTTGCTGTTAGTTCTTCTGCCGAAGCTGCAACTTGCTCTGTTGATTCTGATGTTTGTCTTATAAAAGTAATGATATTTTCCTGCATTACTTTCATTGCATTATCCATCCTACCAATCTCATCTTTTCTGTTAAGATATGACTTATCTTGTGGATTATATCTAAAATCCAATTCAGATAGCTTTCTCATTTTAGCAGATGCACTTTCAATGGGTCTTGCAATACTTAAACTAACAAAGAAAGTTATAACTACACCTATAACACCAAATACAAGAGTAGCAGCAATAAATCCTATCGCCATTTCATTTACAACTCTTGTTAATTCACTTTCTTCCATACCAATAACCAAAATCCATGGTGCATTTTTCATTGATGAATAACCGACCAATCTTGTATTATCTTGAAAAGAATAACTTCCATACCCAAATGACTGCTTCAGCATATCAACCTCAAATAATTCCGCTAAAGCTTGATTGCTATCATCAGTTTTACCAGCTTCAATCACATTGTACTGGTTTTTAACTAATTCACGATCGCCATGCCCTACAATAGTACCCCGAGTATTTAATAAATAGGCATAACCCGTTTCTTTATGATCTAGCCCATCTATAATTTCACTGATCATCATAGCGTCCATAGTTCCAGATAACACACCAACAATCTTATCCTCATAATAAATAGGAGTTGCTATCATTATTACTAAATCCTCAGTCTCTTCAACTAGAATAAGATCAGAAATGAATGTTTGACCGTTAATCGCTTCATTAAAATAGGGTTGTTTACTAATATCAAAAGCATATCTGTAATCATCTAGAGTCACTGATTTACCTGTCTTATCAGATAAGACAAAACTAACGTACCCCGACTTCTCTAATTCCTTTACAAAATAAGAAGTATATTCATTCCCATTGAATAGGTCATCTATTAAATACGGATTAGATGCCAGTGTCTCTATATAGACTAATTCCTCATGAAGAACGGCATCTAGGTAATCTGATCCTTTTGATGCTGCAGATTGTAGTGCACTCATTTCACTTTCTACCAATGAGTTTTCTACTGTAAATATTGTATATAATCCCATGGTTCCAGTCATTAGAAATATAATTATAGAAAATACCATAATCATTCTTGTTTTAATTGACTTCATTTACCTCTCCTTTGAATCTATAAACTATTTACAATTTGCCCATACTAAGACGGTTGATGGATTAAGGGTTTCTCAAAATAGCTGATAATTGCAAGTGGAATCCACTTGATTAAATACATCGACTTATATTTATTACTGCTTATCACAACTTTTGTAACTTCCAATTTTTATAGTTAATTCATTTCTTTAAATACTTAATATTTAACTTTGTCAAATCCTTAAATGTTTTCTCTATTAATTCTAATTTTTTTTGTTCCAAAGCGTAAATGACAACTATATAAATTGTCTTCAATTCATTTTGGTCCAAGTCTTTGCCTACCTGTATGCACTTCTCTAGATTGGTAATGGCATTTGTACTCTTCAAGCAACTGTTAAACACGTCACTATTAACTAATTTTCTCAGTTGTATAAAAAAAGGTTGTATACGTCTATATATATGTTCTTTAGAATCTATCTGATGTACCCCCTGAAACAGAGTCATAATCAAATCAGATAAGTCACTCTCATTTAAGTTCTTAAAAGCTAGTGATACGTATTGAATATGAATAGCACAATACAACCAATAGGCCTCACATATATCATCTTCATTGTAACCTTTAATCGTTGTAGACTTATAAGGAACATAGTCAACATATCCCTCGGCTGCTAATCTTTGAAAAGCCTCTCTAACAGGTGTAGAGCTTATATTCAATTGCGTAGCAATTTCGTTTTCCTTAATTTTATGATTTGCTTCATATTCACCATTTAGAATCATTTCTCTAATCTCGTGATAAACAATTTCACTTCGTGTCATATATATTCCTCCACAAGCACATTCTGTATTCTATAGAATGTGCACCGTCATAGTACCATATGGTTCATCGTATTGTCAATGCAATATTCTATAGAATTTCTCAAAACAAAAAAAATCCCCCAATCTAGGAGATCAATTCATAAAGCTATCAAAATTATCTAGTACAAAACCCATTATATTTATAACCATCAACTCAGTTATTTCAACAGCTAAGTCTACATCCTTCTTTCTTATACTATCCATTAACTGAGAATAGTAATTATCAATCTTTTCCTTATCAGGCTCATCATTGATTAATAGTAATCGTTGAACATTGATAATTGCATTCAAGGGTGTGATGCTGCTCAATAGTATCTCACTTTCTGAAAGTAGAAATATCTTATACTGAAATTCATAATACTTATAAAAAAAGTTATCATAACTTTCCTCTTGGCTTTTTTTATATTCGATTTCTAGCTCTTCCAGTTTGCTTTCTGTTATTCTTTCAATCAAAAATTGGGTAATAAGAGCTTGTAATTTAGCACGAGCCATATAGGCCTGTTTCACATCTTTATACTCATATTTCCTAACAAAAACACCTTTGTAAGGTCTACTTACCAAAAAACCCTCAGTAACTAATCTATTAAAAGCTTCTCTTACTGGTGTGGGACTTAAATTCATACTTTTCGCAACACCCTGTTCTGTAAGACGTTGTTCTCCTAAGTATTCACCATTAATGATTCTATTTTTTATTATACTATACGCCTGATCACTTAAAGTCTCTCTATTAACATTTTGTATCATAACCTTTCCTCTCAAAGTATATTTACAAATAATATATTCTATAGATAATATTATACACAATTTTACTAAATTAGGAAATGAAAAAACCGATTTCTAGTTCTCAAAATCGGTTTTATTGTTTCTCTATTCATTTTCTAGTCTAATATAGACCTCAGATACCTCACCTTGTGTAAAAGTAAGTGTATTCTTTTTAATTTTATACTTAAAGGACTTGGTGCCCTCAGAATCTTGTATATAAATCGTATTTCCCTTTATCTCATATGGAATTGGTATATCCATTATAATAATAGATTCTTCAGTAATTACCATTGTTGCTATTTCTGAATCTATATCCTTAGGATTCCATTCACCAATGATACTTTCTTGCTCACAAGCAACTAAACATACCATTAATAACAAAAGAATACATACTTTTTTCATTGAAATTGCCTCTCTAAGATCAGCTCTGTTTCATCAATGAACAATATCAACTGATCCTCATTCAACTCAAATTTATACTCAACAGTTTCCAAACCAAGTTCCATTTTAATCTTACTACCTTTGATTTTATAGCTACCTTCGACATCAAAAAAGACTACTTTATCTTGATCAAAGGTAATTTCTACAATATCATTTTTATCCACCCAAGTACCAGAAATGTCACTGCCACATCCTACAAGTAGAAAAGTAAGCAGTATGAGTATACTTTTTTTAATCATTAGGTCTCTTAATTTTCTTAAAATACAACTCAAAATCATCTACATCAGGAAAGCTAATTTCTAAAACATCCTCTTCAATTTTAAAGTTATAGATCTGTTCTTCTCCATCCACAGTCATAATAATCTTCTCATCTTCGACTTTATAAGGATGAGTTTGTCCACCAAATGAACATTCCTTACCTTCAAATGTCATCATTTGACCTGTTGTTTCATCAAACCAAGAACCTTCTAATGGATTTTCCGAACAACCGACCAAGAGTATCACAACCATCATGATTAATAAAACTTTTTTCATACGTCCTCCTTCGTTCAGTTAATCCATTATAACATATAATTTATATGATTACTTATTTAGTAGTGAATAAGCTTTTGCAATCTGTCCGCCAACTCTTGCATTGTTATAAACAAGTGCAATATTGGTTTCTAAACTCCTACCTTCAGTAACTTCTTTAATTCTGCCAAGTAAAAATGGTGTAATGTCTTTTCCTTTAATTCCTTTTTCATTACATTCATTTAATGATGATTCTATTGCTTCATTAATACTTTCATCCATGGCCTCTGATTTTGGAACTGGATTTGCAATTACTAGACCACCCTTTAAGTTCATATCCCATTTAGCTTTTAATGTTTTTGCAGCAACTTCTGCATTTTCTAAACTATACAACACCTCAAAACCACTTTGACGTGTATAGAATGCTGGGAAATCCTTTGTTTGATAACCGAGTACAGGTACGCCCTGAGTTTCTAAATACTCTAGAGTTAATCCAATATCTAATATTGATTTAACACCTGCACAAACTACAGCTACATCCGTTTTAGCTAATTCTTGTAAATCAGCTGAAATATCAAAAGTCTCAGCAGCTCCTCTATGTACACCGCCAATACCACCTGTAACAAAAACTTTTATTCCTGCCATCTCAGCAATAATCATTGTTGTCGCTACTGTTGTTGCACCATGTAACTCATTTGCAATAATATATGGTAAATCTCTTCTACTTGCTTTCAATATGTCACTCGACTGACCAAAAAATTCTAGTTCCTCACTAGTCAAACCAACTTTTAGCCTTCCACCTATAACTGCAATAGTTGCAGGTATAGCCCCTTGTTCTCTTACTATTTCTTCAACACGTCTAGCAGTTTGAACATTCTGTGGATAAGGCATACCATGACTTATAATAGTTGATTCTAGCGCAACTACTGGTTTGTTATTCGCTAACGCTTCTTTCACTTCATGATTGATATCTATATATTTATTCATTATACCTCCAAAGTATTTTCATTTAATGTTTCACTAACTGTTGTTAAACTTTCCACAGTTAGTTTCGACAGTTTCAAACCATCAGATACAGCTTCAACAAACGATTTGCCTTTTACAAAGCCATATACTAAACCCGCAACAAAAGAGTCTCCTGCTCCTGTTACATTCACAAGGTTTGCTTTTAAAGCGGACGCTTGATGTAATCTTTTATCATAAAAAACAACACCCTTTTCTCCTAAAGTTACAACAACATGAGCAGCACCTTTTTGAACTACATCAGTTAATCGTTCTTCTAAATTCTCACCTTCGCCAAGCACATCCAATTCATAATTATTAGGTGTTATGCAATAGGCCTTGTTCAACGATTCTTTAATCTTTGCTGCTTTTGTAATCGATACCGGATCTATAAATAGTTTATCACCATAATGATTTGATACATACTGAATAATTGACGCACTAACATTGCAATCAACAACAATCGCTTTTGCAGCATCCAAATAATGATGATAATCCATAATAGTTTCTTTGGTCAACTTATCAATAACCGACATATCTGAAACAGCCACATCTAGTTCACCTATTTCATTTAAAACCTGCATATATATCGATGTTCTTTCGCCACTATATTTTTTTACAAGTGACATATCAATACCAACATTTTCACAATACTTTACCATACGATCACCATGATAGTCATCACCAAGCGCTGTGATTAATTTAACTTTCAATCCTAATCGCGCAAAATTTTCTGCAATATTTCTACCAACACCTCCATAAGTTGTGTTGATCTTACCAGGATTTGAATCATATCTTTTTATATCGTTCGATACATGACCAGACATATCAACGTTCGCACCACCAATCACCACAATATCATCAACGCCTTCTGTCAATACATAGCCTTTACCTTTAATGAAGCCTTTTCGAATTAAATTTGAAATATGAACAGCTACTGATGAACGTGTAATGTTCAACTCTTTGGCCAAATCATTTTGTGATATAAGGGGATTTTTTCTGATGAGATTCAGTATTTCTTTTTCTCTATCTGTCATTCTCGTCACCTCTTAACAATTGTTTATTTCTTTAACATATGTTTATGGTATCATAGACATAAAAAAAAAGAAAGGTTCTCACCTTTCTCATACAACTATTTGTCAATTTCTACTAAAACACATGCATGAAAAACAACTTCTAAGCCATTCGATTCAGCATAATCTATAACTTCCTCATCAAAAGCACCTGGTTGGAACCAAATATACTTGATCCCCATCTCAATTGCATCTTTTACAACAACCATGGCACGTTTAGGAGAAACTACCACGTTCACACAATCGAAAGGCTCTTTTATATCTTTTAATGAAGGAACTGTTTTAACACCATCCACTTCTTCATAAACAGGATTTACAGGAATAACATGGTGACCATGATCAACAAGTTTCTTATAAATCTTATATCCAAATTTTTCTGGCTTAGGATGTGCACCCACAACCACCCAATTCTTTTTATCCAACATTGTTTTAATTAATTTTTCCATATACCCTCCCACCCCCTATACTCGGGGTACTTTCATTGTATCTAATCATATCTATTTTTACAATACCCCATATATGATTCTTTATGCTTCCTTAATGCAAATTGGGTCAATTCGTGGTAAAATAATATGATAATAACTTAGGAGGTTACCCTTGAAAAACAAAGCAGTTATACTTGGTGCAAATTATTATATCGGCTTAAGTGTTATACGTGGACTTGGTAGAAACGGTGTTACTACAGTTGCTATAGAATACCAAGAAAAAGGCACATATGGATTTAAATCAAAATACTTAAATGAGAAACACATTGCACCTCATTATAAAAAAGACACCAAAGGCTTTATTAGCTATTTAATAGAATATGCAAAGAAACAAACTGAGAAACCAGTACTTTTTCCTTGCGCTGATCCTTATGTTGAAATTGTTGATCAGCACTTAGAAGAATTGCGTAAGTATTATTTAATCAATCAAACAGAGCAAGGTTTATTCACAAAACTCATGGACAAAAATTCGCTTTACGATATTGCAGTAGAACATGGTGTAAAAGTACCTGAAACCATTAAAACAACAGATTCTGAATTTGATCATAAAATTGATCAAATAAAATATCCTTGTATTGTGAAACCTTCAGATTCTCCAGCTTTTGTAGACGTTTTCAGGAAAAAAATGTTTAAAGTAAATAATAAGGAAGAGCTTCTCGAAGCAGTTAATCAGGCTAATGAGAAGAATCTAGAAGTCTTTGTACAGCGTATTATACCTGGATTTGATGATCATATGTATACATATGATTGTTATTTAGATCAGAATTCTAACGTTACACACTATACAACGTGTAATAAAAACAGACAGTATCCTATCAATTTTGGTGCTTCTGTTTATACTTGGCAAATGCATATCCCTGGTCTACATAAAATCGGTAAGCCCTTCTTAGAAGCAGTCGGGTTTAAAGGATTTGCTGAAATTGAGTTTAAAAAAGATGAAGAAACTGGTGACTTCTATTTGATAGAAATCAATGTAAGGACTACAAACTTTAATGTTATGTTAGAAAGAATAGGTCTAAATTTTCCTTGGATTGCTTATCAAGAGTTAACTGGACAAGACATCGGTACAAAAGCAGTCGTAGACTCTACAAAAAGAACATTTGTCTATGCCTTTGAAGATATTCTTGCTATAAAGGGTTATTTGCAAACTAGACAATTAACAATTGGACAAGTCTTTAGCTCTTTATTTAGAAAGAAATCTTATGCTATCTGGGCTTTAGATGATCCCAAACCTTATTTCAATGTAATTGGTATTCTCATCGGTAAGGTTTATAAGAAAATAACTAGACGGTAATATAAAATAAAGGAAGTGAACTAATGAATATCCTCACATTATTAGATGCAATCGATGTTATCGATTCCAAAGCTTCAAAAGAACTTAACATAAAAAATATACAATACCATTCAAAGAAAGTTACAGATGAAAGCTTATTTGTATGTATTAAAGGTTATCAAGTCGATGGCCATACATATCTACAGTCTGCAAAAGATTCTGGTGCTGTTGCTGCCATTGTTGAGGACTTTATAGATGTGGATATTCCACAATATAAAGTTGAGGATTCAAGGCTTGCTTTGGCATTACTTGCTGACAAGTTCTATAATCATCCTTCTTCAGAAATGAAACTTATTGGTATCACTGCGAGTAATGGTAAGACTTCTACATCTTTTATGCTTGATAGCATCTTAGAAGCATATCAACTTAAAACAGGTCTAATAGGTACTGTTATTGTAAAAATAGACGATGAGCAAATTCCATCTGTGTTAACGACACCAGAATCTCTTGATTTACATCATTACTTCAGGATGATGCGAGATAAAGGTGTTACCCACACAACTATGGAAGTTTCTTCTTCTGCTTTAGAATTAAAGAGAAGTGCTGGGACAGATTTTGATATTGTTACACTCAACAATATCACTCGTGAACATATTGATAATCATGGTTCATTTGAAGCTTACTACAACTTTAAGGCAAGTCTTATTAGAACTGCAAAACCAGAAGCTGTGGCAATCCTAAATCTAGATGATCCAATGAGTATCAAGTTAAAAGATGAAACAAAAGCAAAAGTCATTACTTATGGTGTTAATAATCAATCAGGTGATGTATGGATTGACAATCTTGATCTTTCAACGGGTAGAGCTATTTTCACGCTTCATAATAAACTAGGTTATGAACCTTTTGATGTTCATATTTCAATTCCAGGATTCCATTGTGTGTACAATTCACTTGTAGCTATTTCAGCTGCGATGATACTTAATATTCCTAAAGAAATTATTCAAAAAGGAATTCAAAATCTAAGTGGTGTTGAAAGAAGATTTGAATATATCTTTGAGGATAACTTTAAAATAATTGATGATCACTTTGCTAATGCAGGGAACATCGATGTAACTTTAGAAACACTTGATTATATGGATTATAAAGATTTACATTTTGTTTATGCCATTAGAGGATCACGCGGTGTAACAGTTAACAAAGAAAATGCTGAAGCTATTGTAAAATGGTCAAAAAAGCTTGGTGTCAACGAAATTATTGCTACAAAATCTATTGGTCATGTTATTTGGAAAGATGAAGTGACTGAGGAAGAGGAAAAAGTCTTTTTAGATGTGATGAAAGAAGCTGGTATTCAAGTACATCTTTTCAACCAATTAGAAGACGCCATTTCAAAAGCTCTTAATGAAGTAAAAAATGATGATCTCATTTTACTTGCAGGGTGCCAAGGAATGGATTACGGATGCAATATCGCACTCAATCAAATAGAGAAACTTAGACCTGATATTCCAAGAGATGTTTTAAGGAAGCCATTGAAATATCGTGTTGCAGGTTTATTAGAAAGTGAGAAATAATGAATGATAAAATATTAGGGATCATTGGCGGAATGGGTCCTGAGGCGACTGTCAGTTTTTATAAACGTATTATTGCCTCTACAGAAGTCACCTGTGATCAAGATCACTATAGAGTGATTATAGATAGTAATCCAAAAATCCCTGATCGTACCTCGGCAATTTTACATGGTACAACTTCACCACTACCAGCGTTAATCGAAACTGCAAAAAATCTAGAAAAGCTCGGTGTTGTTGTAGCTGGTATTCCCTGTATAACCGCGCACTATTACATAGATGATTTAAGAAAACATACATCTATCAATATTGTTAGCGCTATAGAAGCTGTTGATCATAAATTGAGAACTGAACATCAAGGGAAAACAATTGGAATACTTGCAACTTCAGGTACAGTCCAAACTAAACTATTTAATAGACAGTTAGAAAACCCTATCATATATCCAATAGCTGACAGCCAAGAAAAAAAAGTTATGGAAGCAATTTATGGTGAACAAGGTATAAAAAATGTTGGTATAACAAAAAGAAGCCTTAATCTATTAATTGCAGCAGGCAATGAGCTCATTGAAAGAGGTGCTGAAGTGATTATTGCCGGTTGCACAGAAATTGGTGTAATCTTGAATCAAGATCATGTGAACTGTGCTTTTATTGATCCTATGGATGTATTAGCTGAGGAAATGCTAAAAGACGAGTAACAATACTCGTCTTTATTTATTTTGATTTATTACCGAACCAATATATAGAAGCATTGGCGATAATAGTATCATTAGTGTCATTCTAAGAACATTCGGCAAGTTCATTGTAAGAAGCGCATAAAAACCATAATTAAAATATATCCCTGCGGATAACATCAAAGAACCGATGGTATCACTAAAATTAAATAAGATAAATCCTAATCCAAGCAATACAATATTCATACCTAAAATTACCCGTGCCGAAACTAATAATTTACGCTCATCAATATCAGCCATAATCCTAAATAGAACAATGTATGAAATAATGGTTGCGACTAGTACAGTAGGCATCCAAGTTAAAGAACCTTTTATTAAGTACCAAACAATTGCTCCTACTATGTGTGAAACTACATGAACGGTATAACCATTTTTAAAAGTTTTCTTCATAGAATACCCCTATATGTAATACATATACTCAGAACTGGCCTGCGAACGGAACTCTTCAATAAGTTCAACCAATTTAATTGATTTTAGTTTTTCTTCTAAGTGTTTATCAAGAGGTGAAAAAACAAAATCATCTATGACTTTTTCCATAGTGCTAGCAGTCTCTTCAGAAAATCCTTGATCACCCTCTATAGCAGTAATAATATCAAATACTGTAATTTGCTCCGCTGGTTTAGCCAATGCATAACCACCATTAGCACCCTTTAAGCTATCTACAAGATGATGTTTTTTTAAGCTAGAAATGACTTGCTCGAGATACCTCACTGATAAGTCTTCAACCTCTGCTATTTCGCGAACTGATAACCTTTTGCTTTCTAATCCTAAAATTATTAAACTTTTAATTGCAATTCTTGATTTACTCGTAATCTTCACTAAGTCCTCACTTTGTATTTTGTCCCGCACCCACTACACTTTAATAATATAGTTCCTTTATTTTTGGGAACACGCATCTTCTTTTGGCATTTATTGCAAGTAAATATTTTAAAGTCGATGTGCTTTAAAAGTGCTTCTTTGTTAAATCCAACAATCACTTCTCCGTCTATGAAAAATGAAGGTACTCCTCGCATATTGTAGTTCAACATTTCTTGTTGACTAGAAGGATCATTTGCATCTTTTATTTTATACTTAAAACCATGACTATTAAGGAACTCCTTAGCCGTATGACAATGTGGTCATGTCTCACTTGAATACATAATAATTTCTTTCATACTTACCTCATATAATGGACAACTTGGTCCACTTTCTTAAATCCTAAACTCTTATACAATTTTCCAGCACCTAAATCATCATATTGAAGATAAACTGAAGTCTCCTTTTTAAACATTTCATTCATCAGTTCTATCATACATTCTCTTGCATAACCCATACGCTGATATTCAGGATCAGTCGCAACACCTACAACTAAAATACTAAAATCACTCTGAGCAACTGAACGAATACCATTCTTTTCTATCATATACCCAGTCCCTCTTTGAGATATTAGTTTATCCTTCATATAATTTGCTTTAGGATATCCTGAGAAAACTTTCTTGTATAAGTTCTCTATAGCATATAAATCACTAATAGAAATGATATTAGCATTATTCTTTTCATATATATAATCTTTTCGATCCAATTTTGATATAACCGCTCCATGGTAATCAACTTTTAAATCTAAAACATCACACATACTCTTTGGACCAATCAAACTATTAAACTCCAAAGTTTTGATCAGCTCTTTAAAACCACCATCATCCACTCCATAATTGATAAACTGTAAATTTCCAGATGCTCTATGAAATAATACCGCTTCCTCTCCAATATAGATATCTTTAAAAGTTGAATAACCTCTTTCTAGTCCAAGAGCAATGAAATAACTTCTTGCATAATCCTTACTAACAAAAGACTTCAGAAAAGGCAAGTCTTCCAATGTTGCTTTTCTAATCATATAAGCCTCCTTAGTTAAATTATATCACAAGCTTTGCTTTTTTATCTTTGCACCTTTTAAAAATTCTTCTATAGATTCTGAATCCATACTTAAAATATGTTCTTCAATTTCTGACAGTGCGTCTTTAAATTGTTTAATCTCATTAAGTACAGGCCGCCTATTATCCATAATAAGTTCTGTCCATAAAGAGGTATTTATGTCTGAAACACGTGTGATATCTCTAAAACTTCCTGCTATACAATGCTTAGTTTTTTCAAATCGATCACATTTCATATAAGCGGTTGATAATATATGTGGCATATGACTTGTATAAGCGATTATATCATCGTGACTTTTAGCATCTAAGACTTCTATATGCCCACAACCCAAATCAGAAATAATATTCTTTAAAGTTTCCGTCTCAGAGCATACTTTATCAAATACTAATAGATAATTTGCATCAGTAAAAATAGTTTCTGTAGACTGAAAAAATCCACTTCCTTCTCGACCTGCCATTGGATGTCCTCCAATAAAACACACGTCTTCTCTGAGAAACTCATGTATAGATGTCATCATAAAATCTTTTAGACCTACAACATCAGTAATGATTGCTCCTGATTTGAACAAATGCATTTTTTCTTTTAAATAAGAAATAGTTTTATCCGGGTATAGACAAACAAATACTACATCCATTTCTTCTATTGACACCTCAGTTTGATTTCTAATCAGTCCATCACTGTAACATACATCTACTACCAATTGATCAATATCGTTCCCATATACATTGTATCCTTTATCTTTTAGACCTTTTACAATTGATCCACCTATCAATCCTAAACCTACTATTAAAATATTCATACAACCTCCAAAATATAAAAAAAGGACCTAAAGGTCCTTTTTAAGATACATAACCTATTAGAAAAATGCATACATGAAATTAACCAGCGTTTTGATAACCCCAGTAATAATAAGTATAAACATTTTTAGTCCAATTTGATTTCATATTATTCACCCATTTGTATTTTTATACATTAAACCATAATACAATGAATTTGTCAATCTTCTATTCGGTACAATCGACCAACTCGATCTCTGTAGGCTAAATCCAAACTAATATCATCATCTAAATTCAAGCCGCCTTCTTCCAAAATGCTTTTTACAGTTTCATATGCAAGTTCTGGTGTGTTGTTATCTTTACTTAAATGACCTAGTATAACATGACCTAAACGGTCACTATAACTTCGAACTCTCAAGATCGTTTCTGCGCAGACTTCATTAGATATATGCCCTTTTGTAGATAGTATCCTTTGTTTCAAAACATATGGATATGGACCTGACTTTAACATCTCCACATCATGGTTTGACTCAAGCATAATCAAGTTTGAATCAATTAGATTCGACAATAAATCTAATGGAACATGTCCAAGATCAGTAACAACACTAACCTTTAGATCATTCTTCTTAAAAGCGTAGGCAACTGGATCAGTCGCATCATGTGAAATCGAAAAGGGTCTTACTACTATGTCTCCAACAATTATATCTTTTTCCTTTTCTATGAAAACTACTTTATCCATACTAAACTTACCAAGTTTTACCTCGATTTTTTCAAATGTAGCTTTTGTTATATAAAGTGTTAATCCAAATTTTCGCATTAAAATTCCAGCACTCTTTACGTGGTCACTATGCTCATGAGTTATAAAAAGTGCTTTTAAATTATTAATCTCTGCATCGATATGATTCAAGCTGTTTTGAATATACTTACCGCTTAAACCTGCATCTAATAGAATACCAGTGGTAGATGTAGCAATGTATTGACAATTACCGCTACTGCCACTGGCTAATGAACAAAAATAAATCATCTGACCTCTTTCTATTTTGCGATGGCGTTTACTAAATAAGTCTCACCATCTGATGTCGTAATTTCATAAAAAATATTTGCTTCACCCTCTACAACTGCAGTACCTTCCTCATCTGTATTCAATTGATAAACCAATTGAATATCTACAATCTCAAGTGTTCTTTCACGATTCGGATTCTTATTGTATATTATTCTTACAAAATCATACAAAGCATATTCAGGTGAATTAAAAGTTTTTTCTCTCGTACCAGTACCTTCTACATCGTACCATACTCTTCTGAAACTAAGCAAATTCTTATTATTATATATAACGGTTAAAAAACTATCTCTAATAACTCTATCATTGTATTTTTGACCAAACTCCAAGATAACTTTTGTACCTGTATAACCTATGTCTCTTAGATAAACATCTTCTTTTGAGATTTTTAATTCATCAAGAAGCATATATGCTTGGTTTATTATTTCATCATCACTTAATACTGTAGATTCTAAGAAAACAGATTCTGAAGCCTGATAAAAAATCTCACCCTTTTGAGGAAACTCTATGGGTTGGGCAACAATTCGATTATCAGTATAATCATTGTGGTTATCCAAAATAGATGATACAAACTCCTCATCATAAACTTGTAAGTTTAAATTAACATTTTCAATATCCTGATTTACATCAATAATATTTTTATCAATAGCCACATATTTATCCGCCAATAGATCAACAATCAAATCTTGATCTATTTGGTCTAACTCAACAATTTTTCTTTCATTGTACAACGTCCAGCCCAATAGTGCATTTATAGCAATGAGTGCAACTATCAAAATGGATTTAATTCTTTTCCAATCCATTATTCTATTACCTCTCCATCTATCATAATTATTCTACTGGTTAATAAATTAATCACATAATATGTTTCATCAATTCTTATATGCCAAGTTGGTATTAGATGATTACCTATTACCATATATCGTGTTTCTAGTGATGTCATTTCTTGAAGACACATAAGAAAATAATCTGCTTTTTCTATAGTTGCATCGGGATTATCATTTTCATATCCTAAAACAAACATCACTTCATTTACTTTTAGAATCTGTGAAAAACTTCTATCTTCTTGATGATAATCTAATTCATCGTAGGTAATCAGTGGAGTCATCCTTGCTCTAACAAGTTCATCATTCGTAAACTTAACCTCAATTATACTGCCATCACGTGTATCATTTATATAATATGGTATACCATTTTTTGTGTAATTAAAGGAATAAACAGTTTCAACTTCATTTGGCGATTCAATCTGAGAATACCCTGACAAATAAAGTGTACTACCTAAATCATACATTTTATTAATCTGTTGCAAACTCATATTCAGTCCAGCTAGGAAATCAAGACTCAATTTTGAAGAATTATCACTCACTTTAGCAGTATATTCTAAACTTCCATCACTGTTTTTTCTGAGAAGTTTTTCACTGTAACCATACATATATATAACTTCATTATCTGAGTAAACAGACTTTCTAACAAAATTTAAATCATGGTCAAATACATTTTCTGCTGATTTTTCAATATCTACACTACTTGCTATTCTATATGCAGGATAACTAATATGCGTTGATAACGGTGTAAGAAGCATATTCTCTTCCAATAAGTCATATTTTTTTAAACTAGTTTTTAGTAAAGCATATCTTTCTTCTACTGATTTATAACTATCGTGTTCCGATTTATTTTCATCAACTTCATCAACTTCGTTATAAATACCATCAATCCAATTCTCAGGTGAAACACCATATATTTTATAATAGTCATCATTTTTTGCATCATAAAAATAGATAACATCCGTTGTATTAACCAACATTAAAATAGATGAAATCCTATAATCTAATTCCGAAACAACATCATCATATCCATACATTTTTAATAGTGCATCAAATGGAATATCAACTGGATAGTTAACTTTCACATAACGTCTTGTCTCAAGATCTCTCCATAAACTCTCATTAATTGGTTCTACTTGGAGCTTAAAAATACCATCATTAGGTATCATCGATAAATCTATGAAATTTTTTAGTACGTCTTCATACTCTGATCTAACTAGTATATTGTTATATGATCCCTTCGGAGTATACTCGTCATCATAAATCTTGATAAACAAATCCCCAAAACTAAAAACATAATTTTGGGGTCTTATCATCTTTATTAAATCGGTCTTGTTGTATACTTCAGGAACTTCTACAGCTTCAGGCTCCTCTGTCATAAACACAGTACCAGTTAGTATCAGTGCTGAAATCGTTAATGAAAATAAGAGAAAACTCTTAATCAACTCTTTCATTTGCCCTCTATTCGGAAACACTCTCACTAATGAAAACATCATTATCTATGATATTTTCAAATACATTTGGATTCTCAATAATCTTATCTGCAATTACTTGCTCTGAAACTACTTCAAATTCTAACTGCTTAATGATTACACCATCATCATTACTAACCAACAAATTATAAGAACCAGGTTCTATATCAGAAACTGTGTACTCATAGTATGGGAAAGATGGATCTACAACCATTTCCTGTTGTTTAAAAACATCTTCTTCAAATAATTGGTCATATTCTTTTTTCCACTTATCATAATTTGCTAAGGCTTCATTGTATCTCACAGTCACATCATCTAAATAGTTTACAGCTTCTATATCTGATTCAGATAATTGATAAATTGAATCTTCTTCTAATAATGATTCTTCAACTGATGATGAAATATCAGCAGCAACTTTTGCATCTTCTAATTCATCTTCTAATATTTTTACGTCATCTTCAGCAACTGTATAAGAAACTACAATCTTATCTTTTGATAAAGATTCTTCTCCAACAATATCAACCTCACCTAATGAAATCTTTTCCTCTTGAGGTTCTTCTTGAGTTTCTTCAATAGGCAATGCAGGTATTAAAGGAATCATATCTACATACTCTTTTTTATAAGTCTCTTCATCAAAATTAAAAGTTGGTACTACCTTCTTCAAATTAAGATACATTGTATCGTCAGTCTGAACATATATAGAAATAAACAAAGCCTTGTTTAATACCATTTTTCCTGATTCGCCCACTTCCGGACTTATAATTTGTATATCTTCTTCTGATGTATTATCATCTGCAAATACCATAATATTTGTTGATAACGTCATTACTACTATCAAAAGAAGTATCATAAACTTCTTAATCATAGTCGCTCCTCCCGCGATTTTAGTAACTTCATTATACACAACATTTATTACAGGCGTATTACAGCACATTTAAAACTCTATAACATCAAGTGGAATACTGATAATTACAGTTGTCCCTTTACCAAACTCACTTTCGATCTCAATGTATCCATCATGACCATTAATAATCTCTTTCGCTATAGAAAGACCCAGTCCTGTTCCACCTGCATTCCTTGTCCTTGCTTTATCAACTCGATAAAAACGATCAAATATATGCACTAAATCCTCTGCAGGTATACCAATACCATTATCCTTTACTCTAACCACACAAACATCATCACGACGAACTACTTGAATTTCTACACCCCCCTCTTCCGGGGTATACTTAATTGCATTAGAAATTATATTAATAAAAACTTGTTCTATTCTATGAAGATCAAAAGCACCTACCACTTGCTTCTCTGTTGTTAAGAGCTTGATACTTATATTCTTTTTAGATGATGCCATTTGAAGCTGTTTGATACATTTCTTAGTTAAATCAATATAATCATTGTATTCTTTATAGAAAGTAATACTATGTGAATCAAAGTTTGATAGTTGTAATAAGTCTCTAACCAACCTTGTCATTCGCTCCGCTTCAGAGTCAATTACTGATAAGAACTGCTTTTGAACTTCTGGATCATCCACATAGCCATCCATTAATGTTTCTGTGTAACTCTTAATACTCGTAAGAGGTGTTTTAAGCTCATGTGATACATTTGCAACAAAATCTCTTCTCATAGCATCTAGTTTTTCAGCATCTGTTATATCTTGTAAGACATACACGATACCTGTTTTTTCATTTTGATCATTCATATATGGGGCATAGCTAAACTTTACAATCGCCTCATTAATTGGAATAGATTTTGAACCAATCCACCCTTCTTCAGAAGCAATCCGATTATAAGTAAGAGATTCAGATATTGGTTCTATTAATACATCAAAATCCGTCTCAAAATAACCCTCAGTACCAAAATTTAAAAGTTCAATGGCTTTGGGATTCATCAAAATAATATGGTGATTTTTATCAACCGCAATAACACCATCTGTCATATGATTGACAATAGCTTCTACTTTGGTCTTCTCTAAGGATATTTCTCTTAGACTTTTCTTTAATCTTCTCGTTAAAAAGTTAAACGTTTCTGAAAGCTCACCAATCTCATCATTAGATTTTACTTGAACATAATGTTCAAAATCACCTTTTGACATCAATACAGCCTTTTTAGTAAGATCCTTTATTGGATCAGATATACTCTTCGATATAATAAAGCCTAATACAATTGTCGCCAAAGAAGATACCAAGATAACTTGAACAATAATTTCTCGAATTCGGTTGATGGTCAAATCTACAGATTCCAAATCTCTTCGTAGAATCAGAAATCCTGTATTATCACCATAATTACTAATAGAATAAACTTGAATCATTGATCGCTTATCATTACTATTACGAACAATCAGTTCTTGTTTTGTGCCTTCTCGTCTTGCTTTGATTATCATATTGATGTATTGATCTTCTTTCAGAAAAGTAGAATCATTACCACTTGTACTCTCTACCACATCAAATCTATCATCATCAATAACCCATACTTCTTCATTGATATTCAAATCTAACTTATCATTGTCCTCAATGATTGATTTTACTTTTTCGTCATTTTGTGAAAGCTCCGAAAGCTCTTTGAGGTCCAACATTAAATTATGTCCGACCCCATCAAGTTTTTGACTTGCTTCATTAACATGAAAACTATCAATTTCTTTTAATATGAATATCCCAGCTATGAGCATGGCAATTAACACCAATATGAAATAGATGGTTACAAACTTCCATCTAATGCTCCTAAACATTACAACCTCCTGAAGTAATAACCTACTCCACGTTTTGTCATGATAAACTTTGGACTACTAGAGTCATCCTCTATTTTTTCTCTTAATCGTCTGATTGTTACATCTACTGTTCTAATATCTCCAAAGTATTCATAACCCCAAACATCTTTAAGCAATTGCTCTCTTGTAAATATCTGATTTTCCTGCGTCGCTAAAAATTTCAGAAGTTCATACTCTCTAAGTGTTAGTTCAATAATTTCGTCTTCTTTTTTTACTTCATAGCGTTCTAAATCGATTGATAAATTTCCAGATTCAATTTGAACAGACTTGCTTGCTGATGTATCTGAATTATCAATATCTACACGTCTTAAGTTTGCTTTAACTCTTGCTAATAATTCTCTCATACCAAAAGGTTTGGTAATATAGTCATCTGCACCTAATTCTAATCCCAATACCTTATCAACTTCTTCTTCCTTAGCTGTTAACATAATAATTGGTGTATTAAATGACTCTCTAATTTTTCTGCATACTTGAAAACCGTCTAGTTTAGGTAACATAACATCTAACAGAATTAAATCCGGTTGAATGAGATATACTTTCTTTAAAGCTTCATCACCATCTTCTGCTACCTCTACATCATAACCATCTTTTAAAAGATTGAATTTAATAATATCCGAGATTGATTTTTCGTCGTCTACTACAAGTATCTTTTTTCTCATAAAATCCTCCTTGTACCCACTAGTTTAAAAAATAACTATAAACTAGTAAAGAATTTCAGTTCTAATGTTATAGAACTGTATTTTAAAAAAAGGCACATTTACGTGCCTAGTATGAAACATAGTTAATTGGATTAATTGGATTGTTATTTACTCTAATCTCAAAGTGTAAATGTGGTCCAGTCGAACGACCAGTACTACCACTCAGTGCAATCAATTGTCCTTTAAAGACTTTTTCACCCGATGATACAATTAATGATGAATTGTGTGCATATCTTGTCTCTTTATTAGCACCATGATTAATAATAATTAATTTACCATAGGTTCCCTTATATCCTGAGTATGTAACGATACCCCCATCCGCAGCATATACTTCCGTACGACTTGGTATACCAATATCAATACCTGTATGATAACCTAATGATCTTGGCCCAAACTTTGAAGTAATGTAACCTCTTGAGGTTGGATTTTTATATGTACCTGTACCAATTTTAGGTGGTGCAGGTTTTGTACCTTGGTAAACAATTTGATTAACCGGTTCTGTGATAATTGATTGATCTAATACCTTTTCACCAATCAATTTACCATTTTCCATATACATTTCTACAATAACTTCAGCCTCACCATGTTTACCAGCTTGCTTTGTCTTGTACTCACCTTCATAATATTTATCTGTTAAAACATTTGCTTCTCTACCATATGGTACAGGATCAATTCTTTCAACTGTTGAAATAGTCACAACATTAATAATTGGTTCAGCAACAATCAAACTCAATTCAGTGCCAATTTGTAATCTTTTTTCATCAATTCCTGGATTAGCATCAATCAAATCTTGAACATTTAGCTCATATTCTTCAGCAATAACCCAGAAGTTCTCACCCTGTTCAACGACATGAAGACGTTGCTCATTCGTACCTTTAACAATGTACTCCATAATTTCTTCGGGTGTTTGGAAACCATTACACTCAAATATATCTCTTTTAACCTGTTTAATAGCAATGCTTTCTCTGAAAATAACTCGTTCTTCAACTGCATCTTCAGCCAAATACTTAGATTTTAATGCATCTAGTATTTCTTCTGCTTCATGCTCTGTTTCAAAGTATGCAACTTCTACATTATCAACTAATATGGCATACATATCTATACCAACCATCATCGATTTTGAAACTGAATCATATACAGGTTGATCATCAACAACCGCTAATGACACTTTATCACCAGTTACATCAGCAGAAGTGATTACTTCAATAGTTGGTTCAACCATTTCTTCAGTTAACTCTGAATCTTCTGTTGTAGCAGTCAATTCTGTAGGTTGAGATTCGTTTAACGATAACTTAACGGTTTGTGTTTCTACTTGTACATCACTTATCTCATCTTCAACAACATCCATAAATGATGTTTGTTCCTCATTCAAGTTTACACTGACAACAGGTGCTAGCTCTGCCGGTTGATAAACCACCGTGAAATAGAATACTGCAACAATCGTTGTCATCGCCAAAGAAAAAATAACACCTTTTCTATGATTCATGATATAATTCTTACTTGTATTCAAAGCACCACTAAAATTATTGTTTTTTAGCTTCTGCCAACTGTCATTAAAAAAATCCTTAACGGTATGAAAAGAGAAGCGATTCTTCTTTTTATCAGACCTGCTTAACGATTGATTCTTATGCATATTTTGTTTCTTTTTTTGCGAGTGTTTCTTTCGTTTTTTACTCATCAAATATACTCCTAATAGCCCAATCTAGTCTTCAACATATATATTATAGCATACAGCAAGTCATTTTTGAACTTTTTATAGGGATAAATCCTTCTCAAATAGAAGATGTGTTACAAAAATCAACCTATTTGCCCTCATAATTTATGATTACCTCACAACTTGTGTAAAACATCTCTGGCTCTTTTCTTTTTTGATATGTTTTGTTTAACCATTCATTATGACTTAGGAATTCATCTAAAACGATTTTACGAGCATCACTTGGACAGTGATTTATACACCTAAAACACGTGATACATTTTTTTGTGTTTGTTTCTTTAGGATTTGAAAAACTAATTGCCTCAGCTGGACAATCAATAGCGCATTTACCACAAGTGATACAAGTTTCTGAGGTTGTCGGTACTAACGGACCACCAAAATCATGACGAAACTGTGTTTTAAAGGGATACTCACCTGGAATATTTGCCACTATCGTTTTGTCACATTGCCCATTATTTATTCTTCTTTTTATTTCTTTACCAAAAACTTCTGCAGCGATGCAATCATCTTTATCTGGTCGTCCAGTAGCTAAACCAATATCAAAAGCGTGTTCACATATAAACGCCCCTGCAGCTATATGATTAAAACCAGAGTTTTCTACTAACATACAAAGTTCTAGCAACGCATCGTCATAAGCTCTATTGCCGTAAGTAACTATAGATACTGCATTTGCCTGATTTCCTTTGATTTTCTTAAAAAAATATCGAGGTATTCTTACAACTCGTCCTGCATATACGGGAAAGGCAAACAAAACAATATCTTTAGGCGAAAACTCTAAATCATCTAGTCTATTTTGTGGTACTGTTAGATCAATAAACTCAACCTCTTCTCCGATGCCTTTTGCTACTTCTGTGGCAACTCTTAATGTCGTACCCATTGCGGAAAAATATATTACTTTTAATTTCATAACGACTCCTTTGTTAATTCATTATAGCATAGTTACCGATCACGAAATGTTCAATCGTAGTCTAATAATTATTTCTTCTTTATGCTATAATAAAACATATTTAGAAAGAAGGATTTTATGGGATTTTATAGACAAACAACTGATTTGGATTTTGGTGAAACATCCATTGAGAACATATTTATCAATGATTTCATGCCTATGGGAAATGGTACAGCTGTGAAGGTGTATCTATTAGGATTTAAATACAGTCAGGAGCATGGTAAAAGGAAAATAACACACGAGACTATTGCCAAGCATTTGAACATTCCACTAGATGATGTTTTGAGATCATGGGATTTTTGGGAAAGTAAAAAAGTCGTTAAAAAAATTACTGATGGTGATACTTACGACATTGAATTCCTATCACTTCGAGAGTTAATAGCTAAAAATATGTATACCAACAAGACAAGTACGAAAACCCAAACTAAAGCCAATATCAATTTATTAGAAGCCAGTAAAAATCCAGAAATAAAGAAGATGTTCTATGCTGTTGATCAGATTATGAGACGTCAGTTAGTACCTAACGAAAGAAATATTGTACTTGATTGGATATATAAAGACAACATCGATCTTAAAATTATCGTAGCAGCATTTAAATACTGTGTAGAAGAACGTGAAGTAAAGCATATCAATTATATTGCAAGTGTTGTAAGAGGATGGCATGATCAAGGTATTTTAACACTCAGTGATTTAGATCAGCATTTTTCTAAGAGCCAGACACACTATAATAACTATAAAACCATATACAGAACTTTAGGGTATGCCAATAAGTTACCATCTGCTGGTGATAAGGAAATCATGGATATTTGGTTAGATGACTTCAAACTAGAAATGGACTTTATTATCAAGGTTTTGACCGAAACTTCAAAAAGAACTTCAAATATTAATATGAACTATATGCATAAGGCCATTGAATCGTTATTTAAGCAAGGCGTAACGACACTTGAAGGTTTTGATATGCATCAGAATAATCGAAAGAGTAATCCTGCTAAGAAGAAAACTACAAATAAGTTCCATAACTTTGATCAGAGAGAGAAATACTCGAATGATGAACTTGAGCGTAAACTAGGCATTAAGAAATAGGAGCCCATATGGATAACCGTGAACTGAAGCTAATTTTTCAAAAGAGACGAGACAAAGCCCAAAGAGATCTGGATAATCGTCGACATGAAATATATGAAGGTCTACCTACAATAAGAGAAATTGATAAACATATAAACAAATTGGGACTTGGTATAGCCATGGCTGCTATCAAACATCCTGAAACCGCTCAGCTTGAAATGAAAGCTATTGAAGAGGAAATTAAAATGCTCAAAAGAGAACGAGCAATTGTGTTAACCGAACACAATATTCCTCATGATTATCTTCAACTACATTTTCAATGTAGTAAATGTGAAGATACTGGTTTTGTTGATAGTAAACCTTGTTCATGCTACAAACAAGAAATGATTAAGTACAGCTATAAACATTCAAATATTACTGATGTATTGGACCGTGAAAACTTTAATAGCTTTGACTTAAATATTTTTTCAGATGAATATAACGAAACTTACAAAACATCTCCTAGACAACATATGAAAGAAGTTTTATCGCTTGCTGAATCATTTGTCCATAACTTTGATAATTCTAGAAACAATCTATTATTTTATGGTCAAACAGGTCTAGGTAAGACATTTCTTTGTAACTGTATTGCAAAAGCACTTTTAGATAAAAATCATACTGTTCTTTATCAAACAGCCTTTAGAATTATTGACACCATTAGTCATTATAGATTCTCAAATAAAAAGACGCCTGAGATGCGTTTTCAATACGATATGCTGATTAGTTGTGACCTATTAATCATCGATGATCTTGGTACAGAAATGATTAACTCATTTTCGACAACCGAACTCTTCAATATTGTTAACTCAAGACTTCTCGAAGATAAAAAAACAATTATATCTACAAACTTTACACCTATGCAACTCAGTGAAAATTATTCTGAAAGAATCACTTCTAGGTTATTTGGTAATTATGAATTTATAGCCTTTTATGGAAAGGATTTAAGATGGGAATAGATCAATATATGTATGAAACTTACTATGAGGACTTTGATGATATCGAAGACGTTGAGTATGTAGAGTGCATCTTTGATGCCATAGATTTCGAAGATATCAAGAGTTGTCGATTTGAAAAATGTCAGTTTAAAGGATGTAATTTCAATGGTTCTAGCATATTAGATTCAGCACTTTTAAATTGTAGTTTCAGATTTTCAAACTTTTTTTCAACGACATTCACAGATTGTAAACTGACAGGATCAAGTTTTATTGATACCAATGTTTCTTTAATAGATATAACAGGTGGTGATTGGTCCTATACCGATTTATCACAACAAGACTTTTCAAAAAAGAAATTTATTAAAACGGATTTCAGTGGAAGTGATTTTAGTTTTACTAACTTGACTCAAGCCTCTATAGACGAGTGTCTCTTTATTGGTACTAGGTTTTTAGATACATTACTAATTAAAACCGACATTCGAGGATCAAAATTTGATGGAAACATTGTCCATACAAAAATGAAGGATACCAAAATTGATTTAGAACAAGCAATTTTGATTGCTGGTACTAAAGGAGCAACTTTCACACCATAACATTATCTAGAGATAATGTTATTTTTTATGAGTACATAAACAAAAAAACAGACGGCTAAGCCGTCTATTCCTAAATTTCAACTACTGGTCTAAGATCTTGAATCATATAATAGTAAAGATAATCAACATCTATATGTTCTTCTAAAAGTTCTACCAACTTATCTAAAAGCGAGCCTACATACACCGTATCGATTTCCTCTGCTTGTAATGCTTCCTTTAAAGAAGTTCTAACTGCTTGCACTTCTACTTTGATAGCCTCTACATCGGCTTTCTTTAGAACTCTGATTTCTAATAGTTCTTCTTTAATCAGTTCTCTTTCAGCTTTTGCTTCTTCAACAATAGCTCTAACTTCTTCCTTAGTTAGTTCACCATTATCATATTGGGCTCTTATTGCCTCTTTCTCAGCTTGGATTTCTAATCTAAAAGCTTCTTTTTCACTTTGGGCCATTTCATGAAATGCTTTATGCTCATCTACTGCAGCATTAAAAGCATCTAGACCATCAGGATTATAAGTTGAGAAAAGTTCTTCTAATTTTTCTCTTCTCTCCTCTAATGTACGTTCTGCTTTTACAGATCTTTCACTGACATCATCTGTTGTCTCCTCTGCAAATACAGTCATAGAACCTGTAATAACCATTAAACCTACCATAAGTAATACCATAATTTTTTTCATTTTGTTGCTCCTTTCTTGTTTGTATCTTTAGTTTAGAGAACAAATGTAAGAAAAGTATGTGAAAAAAATATGAGATTTATGAAATTAAAATTATTGTATCTGCTGCTTCATCGCTTCAATGTGTTTACAGTCCTCTTCTAGTAACTCATATAATGAATAACTACCGGTATGTGAAAATGGTTTCAAATCACTTAATTGAATGAGTTCAAATAACTGCATCTCAGATAAACTATACTTTCGATTATACTGATCATGTAATTTCTGAATGTCTTCATTTACACTTTCAAAAACAGGTTCAATAATATTGGTGTCTATATATTTTTCATACTGAAAGAGCTTTAGATATAGTAAGTTTAAATCTGCATATAACTCTCTAACCATTATAACCTCCCTAAGATTGCAATGCCAAATTGAAGCCCTCACCGTAGACCTCATCGACTGTGTTCATTGTAATAAATGCATCTAGCGCATTTGCCTTTATGTAATGTTTTAATTTAGAAAACTCTTTTCGGCTTAATACTACACTGATTATTTGTTTGTTTTCTTTAGAATAGCCTCCAGAACCATGTAAATAAGTTGTACCTCTTTTTAAAGTACTATGTATGTAATCTGAAATATGATCTGATTCATTTGATATAATAACAGCATGTATTTTTGCATTTAGTCCTGCAATAACTTTATCAATAATCAGACCGTTAATTAAAATACCAATAAAAGCATACAAACCAAGTACCAAACCAAAACAGACAGCTGCCATCAGTGTTATTAAGGAATCTGATAGAAATAAGGCTTTCCCAATATCTATATTTGTGAACTTATTTATTATCTTTGCAATAATATCGGTCCCACCAGTAGATGCATTTTGATAAAATACGATTGCCATCCCGATGCCCTGAATGACTATACCAAAAACAAGATTTAAGATAATATCATTAACAATTGCTCCTTGTAATGGGAGTAACCATTCCATCAAACCAATCATTGCAGACAATGCAAAACTACAATAAATTGTCTTGCTCCCAAATGCACTACCAATCATAAAATATCCCAGTGTAAACAAAAGAATATTGAATATCAGCATCAATAGGCCTAGATTTATATTCGGAAAATAATGTTGAATCACCATTGCTAATCCAGTTACACCGCCAACGGCTAAATCAGCTGGTATTAAAAATATTGATAAACCTATAGCCATAATAAATAACCCTAAATTCATTACTAAAAAGTCTTTAATTCTATTCATCTTATGCCTCCATATACGCAAAAAAACCAGCATAAATGCTGATTCCATCAAAAAGAAAGCCCTTTATATTATAAAGGGTATTATTACACAATTTCTGTGATAATACCTTCTCATCCTCGTGAGTTTAACAGCATCTTTCTTATTGGCAGGTCTCCTGACTCAAGGATCATCGCTCTATCTGCCTTCCCATAACATTGTTACAGTGGCTTTGGATATCGCTCCTCTTTTACAGTGGCGGGACCGTGTCGGATTTTCACCAACTTCCCTTTTAAGTGCTTCAAAAAAGCACACCAACAATCTAGTATTCACTTGTCAATTTGAATGTTAACACTTACAAAATTTCTTGTCAACACATAGATAATGAATAATATGTAATATTTTCTAATTATACGATTCTAAATGTAAGTTATGTCTTAATTAATTCAGTTCAGAATCTATACAACGCAGCTAACAGACGTCCTTTTATTAGATCATGCACTCAAATATCTCAAAATAACTTCCTGCATTAAAATCATATAAAGGTGATGATTCTAACATTGTTAAAGCTTCTTCCTTATCTTCTGCTTGAATCACCATAAAGCCAGCTATTTGCTTATAAGAATCATACATACCGTCTCTGTTCACGGATGTACCATCAAGAAGTGGTGAACCCATATCTAAAACATATTCTTGATACTTTTCTTTCCATAACATCCATCTTTTCATCATTTCTTTTTTATCTTCATCAGTTTGTTTCTTCATAAACTCATATGTCTCACACGTCGCACAACCAATTACCATATATCTCTTCATAATGCCCTCCTATTATACTAATACCAGAATCTAAGTTCTTCAATCATTTACTAAATTTCTGAGACTTAATTACCTAATTAACATAATTTTAATTAACGACATATTTGCTATTTTGAAGTAAATGGAAACAATTGAACTTTACTCTTTCTAAAAAAACTTGCATGAGATTTTGTGAATACTTTATATGGACAGATTTATTCACAATAAACTCTTCATACACTATTAACCTATATAAATATTAAGAGCCGAGTAAATTTACTCGGCTCTTTTATCTACATATTCTTTTCCCCAAAGATCCATCATCTCAAATACAGGGATAATTTTCTTTCCCATTTCAGTCATAGTATATTCTACAACTGGTGGTACTTCTGGATAAACAGTTCTAATTACAATTCCATTCTTCTCTAAAAACCTCAGTTGCTGCGTTAACATCTTCTGAGTCACACCAGGAATGGCCTTTTGAAGCTCATTAAATCTGAGGACACCTCTATGACCCAATTCCCATAATATCAAAGAGACCCATTTACCGGATACAATTTCCAAGAATACTTCTACTTCACAACGATAATTGTTACAACTTACTTTATTCAATCTATCTTCTGGCATACTGACCTCACTTCCTTTGTCTATTTTATCATTTCCAAATACAAAAGAAAAGACTGTGCTAAGCACAGTCCTATGATCTATAAATTGAATCTCTAATTATTGTTTGGCTTCTCTTTGGTCCTACTGAAACAATCTTTACAGGAATACCAACATGCTCTTCAATCGCTTCAATATACTTCTTAGCTTCTGTTGGAAGTTCATCATAAGTTTCACACTTAGTAATATCTTCTTTCCAGCCTGGCATTTCAATATAAACAGGCTTACACTTACCTAAAACATTTAAGTCAGCAGGGAAATGCTTGATTACTTGACCATCATACTCATAACCAGTACATATCTTTAAAGTTTCAAAACCTGATAGTACATCTAACAACATCAATGACATACAAGTCATACCATTAACTCTTGCTGCAAAATTCACGATTACTAAGTCTAACCAACCACATCTTCTAGGGCGACCAGTTGTTGTACCAAATTCATTTCCAGCAACTCTAATTCTATCACCATTTTCATCTTCAAGTTCAGTAACAAAAGGACCTTTACCAACTCTTGTTGTGTAAGCTTTTGTGATACCAATAACTTCTTCAATCATATTTGGTCCAATACCAGATCCGATTGCAAAACCGCCTGAAATTGGATGTGAAGATGTAACATATGGGTAAGTACCAAAATCAATATCTAATAATGTACCTTGAGCACCCTCTAACAATACTTTTTTATTTGCTTTTACTGCATCATACACAATTACTGTTGTATCTGCTACATATGGTCTAATTCTATCTGCGTAAGCTTTATAATTTGCAATAATTTCATCTGCTTCTAAAGGTTTGCCATCATATATTTTTGTGATAATTTGATTTTTTGCTTCAATTTGAGCACGCGCTTTTAATTCAAAAACTTCTTCATTCATTAAATCACAAATACGAATACCCGAACGTTCCACTTTGTCCATGTACGTTGGACCAATACCTTTTACAGTTGTACCAATTTTAGATTTACCTCTAGCTTCTTCTGCTAAACGGTCAATCTCCTTATGATATGGAAATACTACATGTGCTCTTTCACTGATCTTAATAGTAGAAGTATCAATTCCTTTTTCTTCTAAACCATCAATTTCCTTTAAAAAACCTTCAGGATCAAAAACCACACCATTACCAATTACATTTACAGCTTTCTTATTAAGAATACCTGATGGAATTAGATGTAATGCGTACTTTTTATCTCCTACCACAACTGTGTGACCAGCGTTGTTACCACCTTGACCTCTGACAACAACATCTGCTTCAGAAGCTAAATAATCAATAACTTTACCTTTTCCTTCGTCACCCCATTGTGAACCAACGATTACTACAGTCGACATAATGCACCTCGCTTAACCAATATTTATAGTTACAAGAAATGTAGCATAGCTACTTTCTAAATACACTTCATAACAAGAAAAAATACTCTCAGATTCTTTCTTTGTAACCCATAGACATCATATCAAAAGGTCTTCTCTAAGTCAATGAAAGACTCTATTTTTTCCGTATGTTTATTGAATATATACATAAACGTTCAGTTTTGTACGAATGTTTTTACGCATCCCTATATAAAACATTAACATTTAAGCTTAATATACTCCTTTTTTGTCATTTCCATAAAAATATAATCAGCCCACATTTCATCACCTACCATAAAGAAATCATCATATTTATTTATTAGTAAATCATTGAGCAATTGATTCTCAAAACTCTCTGGTTCTTCTTTAAAAATTTTAAAACCTACTTTTAGATAAGAAGCTTGCGCTCTTTTATTAAATTGAGCAACCCTAAGATATAAGCGTTCCATGTTTAAGACTTCAAAAAACTCATAAAAAATAGCTTTCATTCCTTCTGAACCATAACCTTCAGACAAATGATTAGGATCAAATACAATTCCCATCTCAGCTGATTTAGTCGACCACTTAATATTCTTAATAGTAATAAATCCAACCATAAGTTCATCCATAGTCTCCACTTTGTAAATTTTTCTAGAAAATATTTTTTTCTTAGATTTATACCAAAGATCAAAACCACGTTGAGTACTAATGTCAAAATTATAATGATAGAATCTTGGATCGATATGTTTACCCCATGCCATCATTTTAGGAACATCTTCTCGAGTAAGCTTAGATAAAATAATCATTTATTCATCGCCTCGCTCTAAGTTAACGAATTTAACAAGATCTCCTAACCAAGCTAATTCAACAGTACCAGTTTCACCATTTCTTTGCTTTGCAATGATGATTTCACCAATACCTTTCTTTTCAGAATCATTAAAATAATACTCATCTCTATATAAGAACATAACAATATCGGCATCCTGCTCAATGGCACCAGATTCTCTAAGGTCTGATAATATTGGTCTGTGATCAGCTCTTAATTCAGGTGCACGTGATAACTGAGATAGTGCTATTACTGGACAATCCATCTCTCTTGCAATACCTTTTAGACCTCTGGAAATTTCAGAAATTTCCTGCTCTCTACTTTGTTGCTTACCGCCTCCAGACATCAATTGCAAGTAGTCAATCATGATCATGTCTAGACCTTTCTCCATCTTTAAACGTCTACACTTCGCACGCATCTCCATAATTGTTATACCAGGAGTATCATCAATAAATACTTTCGCTTCTGATAATGGTGCACTCGCACTTGCAAGTTTAGCCCAATCTTCAGGTGTTAAATCACCATTTCTAATTTTACCCAATCCAACGCCTGCTTGAGTAGCAAGCATTCTTTGTACAAGCTGAGATTTTGCCATCTCAAGACTGAATATCGCAACACTTGCACCTTCGTTTTGTGTTGCTACATTTTGACACAAGTTGACACTAAATGCTGTTTTACCCATTGAAGGTCTTGCTGCAACTAATATTAAATCTGAGCTTTGTAATCCAGAAGTTTTAAAATCAAGATCCCTAAAGCCCGTTGATAAACCAGTAATGGATTCCGTCGACTCGTAGGCCTTTTCAATATCCTCATAAGTTTCTATCAAAATATCCTTAATTGCAGAAAATCCATCTCTATTCTTCTTTTGTGAGATATCAAATATTGACTTTTCTGCAATTTCTAAAACATTCTCAGCTGTTTCGGTAGAATAACCCATCTCAAGTATTTCTGTGGAAGCATTGATTAATCGTCTTAACATTGACTTCTCTTCAATAATCTTTGCATAATATCTAGCATTAGTTGTTATAATACCAGCTGTTGTTAAATCATTTAAATATTCTATCCCACCAATATTCTCAAGAGCTTCTCGTTTTGATAGTTCATCGCCTAAAGTAATCATATCAACAGGTTCATTCTTCTCATACAATGTCATAACTGCATCAAAAATTTCTGTATGAGCACCTCTATAAAAATCGTCGGCTTTGATAATTTCAACAATATCCAATATGGCTTCTTTGTCTAAAATCATTGCACCTAATACTGATTGCTCTGCTCGCATATCATGCGGTGGTGTTTTCATCAATTCCATGGTTCACTCCCTTTTATCGTCTACTACTATTGTATCTTATTCAGAACATGATGGAAATAGTACAGCTTTAAAAATTAACATAAAAAAGCCTTCAAATAACATATTTGAAGGCTTTTACTTATTTCATCTTTGCAATAGGAATTTGAATTTCTGTCAACCACTCTGATTCATCGTTCTTATTCCAAACCCCATCTATATAACTTTCTCTTGATAATCCAACAATTTTATAGTTGTTATCCTTAATCCATTCATAAGCAAAAGCATATGCTTCTCTAAATAAGTCATAGGATCCATTATGCAAAATACATAAGGCAATATCTACACCTTTAACTTGCTTGAACTTAACCAGTTCTGAATCATTACAATAATCAACCACCGATTCACATACTTCTACATCAATGTCTGTCTCCTTGTATTCACCATCATGGTATATATTAAAGCAATAAGCGGGTTCTGCACATACTGCTCCTAATCGCTTCATTTCCTCACCCATTTTTGGTACAACTTCAAAATAGCTATTATAGTTTTCAACATTAACCCTCATTGATGCCACAATCACCTCTGGTAAAGCTCTCAAAACAGGGTTATAAGTCATAATCACTTCTCCTCTCAAACGTTTTCTGTAATTTTGAACAGATAATAGTTTCTCAGATTCTATAAGAATATTTTTCCTCAGTTCTTGCTCTCTAACTTTCAAATAAAACTCTATACCCTTAGGTTCATCAATGATTTCCTTAATATCCGCTAAACTCAATCCTAATTGCTTCAAAGCAATTATTCTGTTTATGCGTGACAATTCTTTACTTGAATAATATCGATAACCAGTAAGTTCATCGATGTATGCCGGTTTTAATAAACCAATCTCATTGTAATATCTTAGTGTCTTGGTTGTTATCCTATTCATTTTTGAAAAAATACCTATTGAATACATATCTCACCTACTCATAATCGTATTTGAATGTTATTACTGATACTATCATACACAATACGCCTAGCAAAAGTAAAATTGTTATTGGAAGAAAATAGTCTTTCATAGAATGTCCCATACTAATGCCCTTTAGAATTTTAATACCATGAGTTAGTGGCATTATCTGAGCTACTACTTGTAGACCCTTAGGCATGATTTCAAATGGAACTGTTGCACCTGATAGAAAAAACATTGGAAAATAAATCAATGAACACAATAGATTTGACATACTCACTGAATTAGATATACTTGCAATCAAAATCCCCAATGAATAGATGGAGAATAAAATAAGTAAATAAAGGATTAGAAACGAAATAAGATTTCCTTCTAGCCTATATTCAAAAATAAGAACTGCTACAAGTATCACACCGACAGATGAAATAAGAGCTGTAACAAAATTTGTTGCAAATTGAACCATTAATAATAACAATGGCGAAGTTGGTGTAACTTGAAACCTTCTTAGTAATTTTTTTTCCCTATAGCTCGATAATGTTATAGGTATACCCATCAAACCAGTAGCACAAATACCTATTGTGATTACAGCAGGAACGGATTCTTGTATTCGACTTACATCCTTGTACAGAGTACCTAGTAAAAACATTAGCCCAATAGGGATAATAACACCAAATAAAACACCTGAGAAATCACGAATATTTAATTTTAGTTCAATCCTGAATAATGTTATAAATTTATTCATGATATGTCCTCCATATAAAATAGATAGGCTTCTTCTAAGGTTGAAGCTCCAGCACTTTTTATGACTTCTTTTGGAGTCCCTGAAACAACATATTTTCCTTTTTTTATAATCATCAACCGATCACATAAAAAAAACACCTCTTCCATGTAATGCGATGTCAAAAAAATCGTTAAACCTTTCTTCTGAAGTGCTTTCAAAATATTCCAGACATCTCTTCTAGCTTCAGGATCTAAACCAGTTGTTAACTCATCAAGAAATACTATTTTAGGCTTATTTATCAATGCCAGTAAGACCGACAGTTTTTGTTTTTGCCCCCCTGAGAGCATTGACACATACTTATCTTTTTTATCAGCTAATCCAAACTCCTCTAAGAGAACCCGATAATCAAAGGTGTCACCATAAAGAACGCTCATCATTTTACATATCTCAAAAACCTTTATTTTTTCAGGAAAGAAACTACTTTGAAATTGAACGCCAACCTTTGATAAGACTTGGGATACAGGCTGATTATTTATTGATACAGATCCCTGATCCTTCGTTTTTATATCTAAGATACATTCTATGCTCGTTGTTTTTCCAGAACCATTGGGTCCTATCAAGCCAAAAATTTCTCCCTTTTGCACTTGGAAGTTTAAGTTATTAACGGCTTCTAAAGGTCCATAATTTTTGCATAAATTCTTTACTTTTAACATTTCACTACCTCCTTACAATTAGCGTAAGGCTTACCCTAAGGTTAAAGTCAACAAAAAAACTCCATATATTTTGGAGTCTATGCTTTCTGTGCAAATTTCATTCTACAAAGCGAATAATTTAAGTTACTTTCAATAATTTTTTCTTTCATATCCCATAAATGTGGTAACAATCGTACTTCAACACTACACTTAGCTAATGCACTAAAAAGATCTGTTACTTTATGAACCGCAATCGGAATTTCTATATGTTCACTTACATAATAACCTGCAATTATATCCTGTAAATAAAAGTGTTCCCTTTCAAACTCATAAATATAAAGTGTCGTATTCTTCATTCTCTCATACCAATCATGTTCAATAATTACTACATGGTCTACCTGTTTGCTTGAAAAGAACGTCTCCTTCTCAACTTCAGTTGTTTCTGGACCTATATGATAAGTCAACCTTGGACAGTCTCTTGGTGTCAAAAAATTTACCATACACTTTTCGTTAACCGCCCACACCACTGGAGGGCTTTCTTTCATATCATCACGATATGATTTTCTCGGTACAAACACCTTAATATTTGAATCTTCACTTATATGAAACAATCTCATTTAAAATCCTTAATCAAACCCATAACTAAATCATCTCCCTCTTATTAGTTATAAAGTAATATGCCTTAGATATACCAAATCCATCAGATGTGTAGTTTATCTTAGCTTATAGCTTTTGAAATAATCTTAGCCTCTTCCTATTTCAATTCACTACTCACTCGACCAATCCACCTTATTCAGTTCATAATCCACACTCGATTGATTAAATCCTCTTTGATCTTTCCATGCATCAATGTTAATGTTTACCTTTTTAAATCCTAATGTTTCATATACATATTGTGCTCTCTTATTTTTAAGATTTGTATCTAAAACAATCTTTTCAACACATAACTCACTAAAAAGATAATTTATTAGCATTTTAAGATATATTTTTCCTAGACCTCTATCCTGATATTCAAAGTTACATATCTTAATCCCTATTTCAGCGATGTCATTCTTTATTCTATAGCTCATTTCACCAATAGAAATATCATCATAAACAATCATTATGCTATGCAAGTTATCATCTTGATTTTCAAGCTTTAATCTGAGGTTCTCTTTGTCCGTCTTTATACCATCTGGAAATCCAGCGTGTGCCATTATTTGACCATCAGACCACCATTCACATAAAGTATCAACATCATTAACAGATGCACTTCTTATCATCAGTTTCTTGTTACTTATTTCCATCAAACCACTCTTCTCTTAAAACTCCATAACTCACGGAATCGTAATACTCACCGTCAACAATTCTAGCTTTTCTATAGCAGGCTTCTTGTTTCATACCAAGTTTTTCAGAAAGCTTCATCATACCAAAATTTCCAGACCACGTTGTTAATCCTAGTCGTACAAAAGCAGGATGCATTTCAAAAACTTTGTCTATCCAAAGCTTGAGAGCTTTATACCCTATGCCCTTACTCCAGTAATTCTCATTAAAAATAACAATGCCAACTTCCATCCAATCTGTTTCTTTTGACTTGTAGTATTTACTTACAGTTCCTATCAACACATTGGTCTCTTCATCTACAATAGCCATCATGCCTTCTCGTGCAGGTTTACCTAGCTTAATGTTGCTACCCATTTTTTCTATTCTCTGATCCAAAAGTTCAACAGTATCTTTTCCATAATACGGTCCATTAAAATTATGATGTAAACATTCTGGTAAATTCCAAAGTCTATAACTTTCTAAATCTTCTAGTAGCAGTTCCCTTAAAATAATTTCCATTCTACCTCCCTTTTTTATATCTATTCTATAGAAAAACCTCTACAAAATGTAGAGGTAAATCAATTAAACATAATAATCCCTATGATATAAACTATTCATCAAGTACTTATGCATCATATGACCGAATAAAGTAATCCGCTTTTTAAGCTTACTTTCAAACAACTCAAAGAATTGATTAACAGTATGATACTCTTCTTCTGTAAATGTCTTATTACTATAAAGAACCTCATCAATTAATTTTTGCATTCTTTCATCTACAGTTACATCAATGAGCTTTGCATTCTTAATAATAACTTGTTTTGGTAAGCTTGCAATATCGATATCATCATCAATGATTCGACACATTGAGAGAATATAATGAATTCTTCTGTTAACCTTTTCAGTTTCATCTCCATCATGAATATCTTTTCTTAATCGCTTCATTTTTAAGATAACTAGTAAGATCATAGCAGCTGAAAAAGCAATATAGAAAAGTATTGTAATCACATCACTTGCAGAAACCTTCTTTTCAGTAGCAATTATTCCACCTTCTTCTTCAAACATATCCCTTAATCGATCATCGTTAATATCACCTGTAACAGCACTATCTGAATTTTCAGGAATGATTGTAACCTCAGTCTCCTCAATTTCGTCACCATTTAAATAAGCTGGTGTCGGCTCAAACTGAACCCAGCCTACTTCATCTATATAAGCTTCAACCCAGGCATGTGCACGGTTAGAACCCACTTCATATAGTCCATCGGTATCCTCAAAATCATTGGTCAGGAAACCCTCTACATACCTTGTAGGCACATCAGCCATACGGCCCATAATTGCTAAAGAAGTCGCAAAGTAAGTACAATAACCTTGTTTTTCGTCAAACAAGAAATTTTCCACAAAATCTTCATTTGTATCTATTGCACGTGTACTTAGTGTATATCGATAATTATCTCTAAGATAACGTTCCAATAGCTTCATTTTTTCATAAGGATCTTCAATTCCAGCAACAATCTGCTTTGTCAAAATTTCAGTTTTGTTTAATCCCACTGATGGCCATCCCATATAAAACTCTATGTTTTCCTCATCAAGAACATCATATTCATGAACAAACTCAGGGTTAATGTATTTAACTGAATATCTTTCTGATTTAATTCTATTGGATGCTTTCCTATAAACTACACTATCTTCATTCCCATAAATACGATCCTTGGTAAAGCTACTACTATAATACTTATACGGTGAAAATACCGTTCTTGATGTTATGTTTTCTGGATATATAATAATTTCTTCCAAGTACTCATTAGGAATAACTTCATCTTTATAGATGTTGTTTTGATAAGTCTCAAAATCTGTTAACCATTGTGAACCATCATAGATATTTTTTGTACGTCCTCTCAAGTACATATTTCCAGAATCTGCTTTGACACGCATAATAAGAGCATAATCACGTTCAATAATTGGACCACCTAAAAGATTATCATTGGGCGCATATATCGTTGAACTAAAACTAAATATCTTTGTATTTCCAAGATTCTTAAACTCATTTCTAACATTTGTTATGCTTGGTATGTGGGCATGAATCTTTTCATTTATTAACTCATTAGGCAAGATGAATAAAACAACAGATGACATCATTAATACCACAGTCATTAACACCGTACCTACAAAAATTGCAGAACTATAATTATAATACCTCGTTCTTTCACCGAGTCCTTTTGCCTGAATAACTAAAGTTTCATAAATCATAAACTGCTTGTAAACAGTTAAACCAATAAAGAATAGGGCAAAATAGCCTCTTAGATTTGATACATAGATAAACCACGCTACTATAAAATAAATGCCACTAACTAAGAAGACCTTCCAATCTACACGTTTCTCAAGTAATCGCATCACAATAACCATAATAGATGCGAAAATTAAAATTACAAATATATAATAATAAAACTCATGAAAATAATCTAAACTCTCAGTTAAGAAGTTTCTAATAAAATAGATGAATTGACCATAGAAGTCACCACCTAAACGGTTATATATAAATGTAGCGCTTTGAACTCCACCGGGAAATATTGTAGAAAAACCCTCTTGCATAAACGGTGGCAATACTGCTCCTAAACTATAAAACCATAAAAACTGTACAACCATTAATATACCAGATATGTATGACTTTATTGGTTTAATCAAATATAAAATGCCCCATACTGAAATGGCAATCACAAACAGCTTCTTGCCAGGTAAAATGGTTGGTATCGAATTTGTTGCTATAAGAGCTAAAGGATAACTTAGAAGGAATCCAATAAACAATATAGCTTTAGATTCTAACTTAGTAAAATATGTTTTTATCATGAGAATGCCTCCAATCTTTCTTTAAGGTCATCCTCAGGACGGATATGATAAATATGAACACCCATCCCTCTAATCATTTCTATGGACTCTAACTCCTCAGATACAATAATTATACTAATTTCAAAACTTCTTCTTCTAAGTCCTAAAAGAGTATGTATGAGTAACTCAGTAATTTCTGTAGTAACTAAAACTACAAATGAACCCTGCTCTAATCTCTTTGTTTCTTGATTTAACAGTTCAGAAAAGGTTATTTCTCCCTTTGCAACAAAAGTCACTAGGTCCTTTAGAACTGTCGGGAATGTAGATATATCTCGACTTTCTATTTGAACTAAACTATCTAGATGGTACATTAAAGATGTGTCATTGTTGGTTCTAAGAGCATATTTGGTAATCGATGCTGCAATTTCAACAACTTTGTCTTCAATTAGTCGATTGTTATCATGTTCATAATGACCTGAAAATGCGTCTACAAACACTGTCATTTTAGTACTTGAAGTAGCTTCATATTCCTTTACAAACATTTCACCACGTTTAGAGGATAACTTCCAATGTATCTTTTTAAAGCTATCTCCAGGTGCATATTTTCTGACTTTCCTTAGACTTGAAAAATCCTCATGACCACTCTTTGCAACTGATTTAGTACCCATATATCCGGTACAAGGCATATAAAAGTAATCCAACTCTGTTACTTTTGGATAAACAACTAACTGAATATCCTTTTCAACTACTTTTAATCTTTGAAAGAGTCTTAATGGATCTGAATAATCTGTACGAATTTCTCCCTTTGTAAATATACCTCTAGTCTTTATCTCAAAGTTTTCTCTTATATTTGTTATTTGATATGGGTTAAAGAATATATTTTCTGAAGGAAAAACCATTTCATTATGATTGTTGTATATTCTACACTGTATTTTGGCATGTGCAACTGGCATCATACTTGTATTGTTGGATTTTACTTCTATTCTTACAGGATCTCCAACTTCTATTTCATCCTCACCAATACTCAAATACTGAAGTATCATCTTACTGTTTCTTAAAACAATATAATGCATAAAAAGTATGGTTACGATCTCAATAACAAAAATAGAATAGAAAAAATAACTTCCTGTTAGAACAATTAATACCAAAGTGAGAAAAAGCAACAAACCATAACCCTTCATAGGTGTTGGTTTAATAAATTTCATATTCACCTACTTTTGTCTTAGTCTCGGTGCTTTAGTCACGTTTAAGATTTTGCCAATCATAGAACGTCCAGTTTCTCCTCTATACTTAACCTCTGGTTTTAGTACAATTCTATGAGACAATACATCTTCAGCAAGGACTTGAATATCTTCTGGTATAACAAAATCTCTACCTTCTACATAAGCTCGTGCTTTTGAGGCTTTATAAAGTGCAATTGCAGCTCTAGGACTACAGCCTAAAACAACATCTTCATTCTCTCTTGTTGCACGGATTATAGAAAATACATATGATTCAAGTTCCTCAGATATATGAACTTTTGATGCTTCTTCTCTCATATTCCTAATCTCTTCTGCAGTTAATACAGGAACTAGGTCTTCGGCGTATATTCGCTGATCTATTTTATCAAAGATGCGTAACTCATGTAATTCATCTGGATAACCAATTCTGATTTTAATCATAAATCTATCTAACTGAGCCTCTGGTAACGGGAATGTTCCTTCATACTCAATCGGGTTTTGAGTTGCCATAACAATAAAAGGTTCCTCTAATTTATAAGTGTTTCCATCCATAGTTACTTGTCGTTCTTCCATCGCTTCAAGTAAACTGGATTGTGTTTTGGGAGACGCTCTATTAATTTCATCAGCCAATACAACATGTGCATATATTGGTCCTTTTTTATAAACAAAATCTAATGCCTTTTGGTTATAAATAGATACACCCAGTATATCAGATGGTAATAGGTCTGGTGTAAACTGGATTCTGCTAAATGAACAGTCAATGGATTTTGCAACAGCTTTAGCAAGTGTGGTTTTACCGACACCAGGTACATCCTCAATTAAAACGTGTCCTTCTGCTAATAGTGCAATCAATACTTTACTAACAACTGCCTGTTTTCCAATAATTACTCGATCAATATTACTTAAAAATTTAGTTATCATAAAAACCCCCTGTGTAATTTTCAGTATATTATGAAAATTCAACGAATAAAAGATGTATTCTAAAAATACAACTTACATTTTTTTAACATCTTTTCAAAAAGATACTGAAAGCAAGAATATCACACATTCATAACTTAATATTGTTTTAATAAAAAAAGCGGACAATAAATTGTCCACCTCTTTTGTCCGCTAAGTTTATTCATCTATTTTATATGTCACTCCATGAACAGATTCATAGAACACAGGCTCCATGTCTGCCGGACAATTCTCACACTTGAACTTTGGAGGTACACTTGTATCTCCATCGTCTAGTATATCAAATTGCATAACTACATCTTCTGGTATATTCTCTTCTGCTCCACATACTGGACATCTATACAATACAAAGCTTTCTTCTTTGATCTTTGCCATTCGTCTTGCTGCCTTGCGTTTCGCTCGTTGCTTATCTTTTGTTTTCTTTCCCATAACTCTTCCTTACACATAGATTGGTGATTTCTTATAATGGACTTGCAGTGTTTCATCCATTATCTGATATTCATAGATTTCTCGTTCTATTTTGGCATATTCTCGCTCTTGTATCAAGGATAAAACACTTCCTATCTTAGGATAGACTATGTCTATCATCTCCATCTCTGTTTCACATTTTGGGCATGACAAAGGATCATGACCAAATGACATTTGTATACGCTTTCTCCATGATTTATGTTTATTGGCAAATTCTATTAGTTTTCCGCTTAGCATCTTTATAATCCTTGGCTTATCCTTACGTTTATTTGCATATATACCATAGTATCTGATCATCTGAAAGCCTCGATCAGGTATATGAGCAATTACACGTTTTATAAACTCAAACACGCTTACTGTGAGCTCTACTCTATTGCCGGTTTCTTTTTCATTATAATAATATGTGACTTTCTCTCCATCATAATCAACGATCCGACTGTTTGCTATCGCAGGCCTTCCAGTGTAACGACCAACGTACTTGATCGCACCTTTACTATTCTTGATTACTCTATCTGCAAATACATAGAAACCTTCTTTTTTCTCACTATATAATCTGTTTATAATGTTCTTTAACTCTCTTTTTTTCTTTGTTACATTCTCTAGCAGTGCGTCCAACAAACCCTTTTGCCAACTTCTTCTCAAGGATTTGTAATTAAAGTAATTAATGTTTTTCCATTCAGTTAACTTACCCATGCCACCTTCACTTACAATTACATGAACATGAGGATTCCACTTCAAATCACCTCCAAATGTGTGAATAACAGTTGCAACTCCAGGTGTATACTCTTCTTTTTTACTAACCTTTTTGAAAATACGTTTTAAAACTGAATAGGCTACTTGAGGAAGTAAAGACAACAGGTTTCTCTCTCGTTTGAAAAATATTCGAAGTTCTTCTGCAATAGTAAAAACCATGTGACGATGTTTAACTCGTATCATTTTTTTAGCCATGTTTTCTGAGCGAGCATCTACATAAATCTTTCCGCAAGAGCTACAAAATCGACTCTTACAGGTGAATCCAACTTTCTTGGTCTCACCACAACTAGAACATTCATATAATAAATGTCCTTTAGTAATATCTCCACAATCTAACATACGGCTTACATCTTCTAATACAACTGTACGTATACGGTCTTTGAACTGTTTTTCAAACGCACACCAATGATCTGAAAAAATCTCTTTTATACTATGCATATTTCCTCACTTGTAAATCTTTCCATAAAAAGTTTATCAAGTAATTTCAATACATTCAAGTACTTGAATCATCATTTCTAAAATACAAATTCCTAGACAATCAAAAAAGAGTATGTCATCGACATACTCCCTGAATTATTCTGCAACAACTTTAACTTTTAACTTTGCAATTACTTTTGGGTAAACCTTAATTTTAATTTCCTCTTCACCTAAAAGCTTGATTGGTCCATCCATAACAATTTTTTTCTTTTCAACCTTAAAGCCATGCTCTTTGTTTAATTTTTCAGCAATATCCTTTGAAGTAATTGAACCAAACAATCTCCCACCTTCACCAGCTTGTGTTTTAAATACCAATGAAACTTTTTCGATTTTTTCAGCCAATTCTTTAGCTTCAGCTAAATCTTCTGATTTTTTCTTGTCAGCTGATTTTTTTTGATGTGATAATTCACTTACATTACCATCAGTTGCTGGTTTAGCTAATTTTCTTGGAAACAAGAAGTTTCTTGCATGTCCATCACTAGTAGTGATAATATCACCTTTCTTACCAGTACCTTTTATGTCTTTTAATAAAATAACCTTCATCTTATTCCTCCTCTTCAAAAAACTCATCAATTACAGACTCAAGTTTTTCTTTCGCCTCTTCTATTGTAACATTAGTGAGTTGGGCACCAGCAACTTCTAAGTGACCGCCACCACCAAGTTTCTCCATAATTAATTGTACATTAATATCACCTAATGAACGACCACTGATGAATATCATGTCTTCATCCTTTTGTCCAATAACAAAAGATGCATTAATACCTCTAATATTAAGAAGTTCATCCGCACCTTGAGCTGCTACCAACTGAGGGTTAGTCAACTCTTTAGGACATACTGCAATAGCAATAGAATCCCTGTACATACTTGCAGTGCTTACAATATTTGATTTTGCAACAAATGTTCCTATATCATCTTGGAACAACTGTTTAACAAGGGTTGTATCAGCCCCTAATCTCCTTAAGAAAGATGCTGCTTCAAACGTTCTAACACCCGTTTTAAACGAGAAATTCTTAGTATCAACAGCAATACCTGCAAGCATTGCCTCAGCTTCTATCTTATCAATTTTCTGTTTGTTGTCAATGTATTGAAGTATTTCTGCTACCAATTCACACGTACTAGAAGCATAAGGTTCTGTATATCTTAATACAACTTTTTCGATTTGTTCAGTACCTACTCTATGATGATCAATTAAAACCACTCGATCTGTTTTCTCTAAAAGAGCTGGACATTCTGTAAAAGATGGGCGATGTGTGTCAACTACCACCAACAAATCTTTATCAGTTATCATTTCTAGAGCTTCTTCATCTCCAATAAATTTGTATTCATCATTATCAGCAAACATTTCAAAAACACTGAATATAGCATCATTAACTTGATTAAGAACAATGTACGTATCTTTACCCCTATTAACAACTGCTCTATACATACCAACTGCTGCACCAAAACAATCCATATCAGGATATCGATGACCCATAATAAAAACTTTAGGGGAATCATCAATAAGAGGTCTTAAACCATGTGCAATTACTCTAGCCTTTACACGATTTCTCTTTTCTACAGCCTTTGTTTTTCCACCATAGAATTTAAAATCGCCTTTCATTCTTACAACAGCTTGGTCTCCACCACGGCTAAGGGCAAGTTCTAATGCTGAAAAAGCATATTCTTCTAATTTAGATAAATTTCTTCCTAAAGAACCCACACCAATACTTAATGTAACAGGTGTTTTGTTACCCAAATCAATTTCTCTGATATCATCTAAAATTGCGAATCGTTTTGCCTCTAGATTTTCTAAGAACTTATTCTCAAATATAATTAAATATCTATCCTTCTGATATTTCTTCATTACGGCATTCATTCTCGATGCCCATAAATTAACTTTTCTATCAATCTCAGAAAGCACAAACATTCTTTTTTCTTCTTTTGTACCTTTTAAAACATCCTCGTAGTTATCAACTTGAACAATGGCAACTATAGAACGTTCATCACTGTATAACTCTTTGAGTTTTGTATATTCAGTAATATCAACCCAATAAAGCATAACAATAAAACGATCTTCTTTACTTTCTTTGTTAACCTCAACAATATTATAGAAAATTCGATAATATCTCTCACCTAACTTTGTATCTGAATATCCATTCTCCTCACTTGTTAATTTTTCAAGTGAAAATGAAGACACTAATTCATGAATGTCTTTACCTAGTAAACGTGTATCTGGAAACAAATCTGTAAAACTTGAATTGTACCAGGTTACTTTTCCATCAAGATTTAACAAAGTTAACGGAAAAGGTAAGTTTAATATTGCATATCTAGCAGCTGAATCAATTTCACCAGATAGTGATTCAATATAATCTTCCCATTTTTTTGATCTTTCATGATTTGATATCCAATTATAGTAAACCAAAAACACCCAAACAACTGCTGCAACAATTCCTAAATAGAGATGAAATAAAGCAATCACAAATGTAAAGATAGCAAGAATTGTCAAATAAATTCTTGTATTCGGTGCCAATAGTTTATTGACCTTTTTCCCCGATTTCATAGTGACCTCCTATTGATCTCTTTCTTCAATTCTTTTTCTGAAATCTGCATACATATCAACAAAACCAACCAAACCTAATCCAAACCGAATAATATTTAGTGGTCCTAAAATCGGTGAAATGAAATATGCAATCACAGATACAATTTTATAAGCTGTTTTATTAGGTTGCTTCTCAAACAAGTACCATAAGAATGCCATACCATTGATGTGTAAAATCATATAAAAGATGGATACAAAGTTAGATGCATAATACATCATACTTCCTTGATCAAATATTGAAACCAATGTAACAATACCCAAGACAACCATTATAATTAAACGTGTATTTTCCATAATTCTAAAATCTTTGAAATATGATTTTTTAAACGGAATAGCCATACGCTTCATAATCTTCTTTGATACCCAAAAAGATACCACACTATTCAAGAATGAGTACGTAATCAACAACGAAGGAAATAAAAGTTTCATCACTTCTACTGACTCTTCTATCATACTAAAATACATTATTAGTTCTTCTTCTGAAAAAATATTTAAACTAGAATAAACAACTTTAGCATCTGCGACCATAGTATTGGTCATCAACACAATCTCTTCAATGAACTCTACACCAAATAAGAGATCTAAACTATATAGAAATCCAAAGAATCCAAAGACCATAGCCAGTGTACTATAAAGAATGTTCTGACTGTTTCTCAAGTTTTTATGGTAACAATATCCCTGTATAATTGCTAAAGGCAAAACGAGGGTTGCAACTGTAACTGCATAAGTTGGATCTATCATTAATAAAATTGCAATCATAACAGCTGAAGCCATTAATTGCATTTTTAAATCGGATACTTTTCCTAACACAACAATGGGTATACCTATAATAAAAATTGCAAACTGAAAAAATGGTATAAAATATATAATTAGGCTTATTACAACTGCTAAAGCAACCATAAGGGCTGATGTTACGATTTTTTTTGTATTGTTCATATGCACCTCTTCCACAGTATTATACCGTATTATACTCCATTTTACTACTGTTTAACTTGTTTAACAACAAAGCTTATACAAGCTTAAGGAATACTCAAAAAAAAATCTAAGTATTTCTACTTAGACTTATTAACTCTATTTTGTGAAATTAATAAATGACTGAATCACTTTTTTAACTTCTGCTTGATCAACTTTACCATTTTCATCAGGATGCAACATACAAGATTCTGCATTATTTTCTAAAATCGCCAAACCTACTTTATTCACAGAAGATTTAATTGCAGCAATCTGAATCAGTATTTCATCACATGGTTTTTCATCTTCTACCATCTTTTCAATACCTGCTATATGACCTTTAATTGTTTTTAGCCTATTAATAATTTTCTTTCTTGGTTCCGATACCATAACATACCTACTTTCTGTACCTTCCTAATATATCACAAAGTATTTAAACTTTAAATAATATTTTATAAAATGAAAGGATTAGATAAACAAGTTAATATCTGACTCTTCACCTTCCGCTAAATAAGTAGCAACACCACCAAAGTTAACACCTTCGATGAGTTCTTCCTCTTTTACACCCATTAAATCCATAGACATATTACAAGCAACAATATTTACACCTGACTCTATTGCCTGCTTAATTAAGTCCTCTAAAGAATCTACATTATACTTTTTCATCAGATTTCTAATCATCTTTCCACCGATACCACCCATGTGCATTTTTGAAAGTGATAATTCTTTACTACCCCTAGGTAACATCCTACTAAACATTCTACCCATAAAATCTTTTTTAGTACGAACAGGCTCATGTTTCTTAATTACGTTTAATCCCCAGAAGGTAAAGAACATTGTTACTTTTCTTCCCATGGCAGCAGCACCATTTGCAATAATAAATGATGCAATAGCTCTATCTAAATCATCACTGAATACAACCATAGATTTATTATTACCGCCACCTTGCAGTGTTGGTTCAGCAGCAACTTGCCCCTTTTGAATTTTCGCAAAGAAACTGTTACCATCAAATCCATCATCTAAAAGACTATGTCCCATTCGGTCTGACCATCTTCCTATATCAGATCTAAAACCTGGATCTGTTGCAGTTACATTTAAAACATCACCTATTTTCATTGTGTCCATAGTTTTATAGACTTCCCTAATAGGACCTGGGCAACTTAAGCCACATGCATTTAGCGAGATTTCATCGCCTGCGGGTCTAGAAACCCCCATTTCTTTTTGAACATCAGGGTCGCAAATATCATTGCAACAAGTACCACCAGTACAGTGTTCATCATCATTCGTATTGCAAACAACACAGTTGTACGTTGAATAACCACCACTTAAATTATATACATCTTTGAAACCATTTTCCTTCAAAATTCTTAGAGCAATATAACCTCTAATACCTACAGCACAGTAAATAATATATTTCTTGTTCTTATCTAACTCATTTAAACGATCTCTTAATGCATCAACTTCAATGTTGATTGAACCTTTAATTGCACCCAGTTCAGCTTCTTCAGCAGTTCTAACATCTAATAATACTGCACCTTTTTCTTGTAAAGGTTCAACTTCATGCCAGTTTACCATTGGACAAACACCAGTCAATAGATTCTCTGCAGCAAAACCTACCATATTCTCTGGTGCTTTTGCAGATGAAAATGGTGGAGCATATGCAAGTTCTAAATCTTTTAAATCATAAATCGTACCACCAAATCTAATGGCAGTCGCCATAACATCCATTCTCTTGTCAACACCTTTGTAACCTACTATTTGAGAACCTAAAATTTTTCCGTCCATATCAAAGATTGTTTTAAATGTCATTGGGAATGCACCCGGATAGTATCCTGCATTTGATTTTGGATGTATAATCAATGTTTCATAATCTTTATGAAGTACTTTACCGGCTCTGATAAGATCTTTTTCATTGAGTCCAGTATTAGCAACAGTGATATCAAACACCTTTGCAATTGAAGTACCTTGTGTACCTTTATACGAAACTTTCTTACCAACAATATTATCCGCAACAATTCTACCTTGCTTGTTCGCTGGACCAGCAAGTGGAATCATCGCTTGCTCTTTTGTCATAAAATGTTCAATTTCAACTGCATCACCTAATGCATAAATGTCCTTATCACTTGTTAACATATATTCATCAACAACAATTCCACCTCTTGCATTAAGCTTAAGTTCTGCATCTCTAGCTAATCCCGATTGAGCTTTAACACCAATTGAAAGGATAACCATATCAACTAATAATTCTTTACCACTATTTAAAACAATTTTTGTTTGTCCATTGATATCCTCAAAATAATTCACACCATCAGACAAAATCAAATTAACTTTCTTATCACGCATATGTGCATGAATGCCTTGAGCCATATCAAAATCTACTGGTGCCATAACTTGATTCGCCATCTCAACAAGGCTTACATCAAGTTTTAAATCATGTAAATTTTCAGCCATTTCAATACCAATGAATCCACCACCAATAACAGCTGCCTTCTTAATATCTTTACCTTGAATATGATTAATAATTTGATCCATATGATCCATATTCCAAAGGATATGAATATTATCCGATTCGATACCTTTAATTGGTGGTTGAATTGGTGTTGAACCAGGTGATAATACTAATGTGTCATAAGTTTCTGTATAAACTTCGCTAGTTTCTAAGTTTTTTACTTCAACTGATTTTTTTTCTTTGTTGATTGATAAAACTTCATTCAATACTCTTACATCTACGTTAAATCTTTGATTAAATGCTTCTGGTGTTTGAAGTAGTAGATTATCTCTTTCTTGGATACTACCACCGATATGATAAGGTAAACCACAATTAGCAAAAGATATATATTTACCCTTCTCAAACATTATAATTTCAACTGTTTCATCATTTCTTCTTAAACGTGCAGCAGTGCTAGCTCCACCTGCAACACCGCCAATTATAACAACTTTTTTACTCATATAAACCTCCGTAAACCCCTCCCTGTGGGGGTGTCTTTTTTCTATATCATACAACATTCTTTAGATTACGTCAAATATTTCACAAAACTTTGTGAATTTTTTTTCTTCTACATTCTATATAACCATCTATAAGAAAAATGGCTCAAAAAAAATACACAATCTCTTGTGTATTAACAGCTACTACTATTTGATGATGACACTACAAATCCTTTTCTAAAGAAATTTGACATATAGTCAACAGTAAATGTCCCAAACTGGTCTGCAATATCTGTGTTTACAATAAACTTAATACCTTCTTTTTCTTCCATATGATCCTCAGTTGATTGCTCATCCAGAACAATACCAAATACAGGACCACCTCAACCAAAACCGTTTATCATAACTCTGAATGCTTTATTTACATCGTTATAACGATTTCTTAATTGCTCTAACGCTTCTTCTGTTACTTTAATTTTCATACGCACCTCCATCCCCTCTGTAGGGGGTATGTACATCATACAAAATTCTGAATTATTTGTCAAGAAAAAAAGTTATACACATTTTTATGCACACTTTTGTGGATAAAAATTATATCTCCTTTGCCTAGAATTTCAACGTTCTTTACGATATAATAAGCACATAGTATTTTTTTTATCCACAGGAGGTTGTGAATAATGTCGTGGAAAAGTCGTGGGGTACGTGGATCAGCATTAGAAGATCTTATTGTTTTTACAAATGAATATTATCTAAAGAAAAATTTGGCGAGAGTAGATAAAGTACCTATACCAATAAAGATTATTGAGCAGGGCAAAGATGGCATGATAAATAAGGCTTTTTATGAGAAGAAGTCTACTGTCGATTTCATTGGTTTCGTACAAGGGTCTACAGTCGTATTTGACGCTAAGGAGACCAATCTTTCTTCCTTGCCATTTAAAAACATTCATGCTCACCAAATTGAATACATGAAAGATGTCAATTTCCATGGAGGTATTGCATTTATTATTGCTCATTTTAAAATTAACGATAGCTATCATGTCATTCCTTATGAGACATTGAAAAGATATTATGACGAGGCAGATCGTGGTGGTAGAAAATCTATTCCATTGAGTGATTTAAATCCTGATTTTGAAATTAAGTACAATTATAATGGTATTCTCAATTACTTAAAAGTTCTTAATGTTTATGTTAAGTACAAAGAACATGATAAAATATAAAAAAGCAAATTCCGATAATGGAATTTGCTCTAATTTATTTTCTAACTTCTACAATCGTATTTGCAAGTAATGCAAATTCGTCAATTGTCAGCGTTTCTCCTCTTCTACCACCATCTATACCTGATTTTTCAAAAGCAATTTTTAAATCGTCTTTTGATACTTTCATAATACCAGATGATAATGCATTTAGAAGTGTTTTTCTTCTTTTGCTAAAGGCATCTTTAACAGTGTTAAAGAATGTCTTCTTGTCTAAAAGCTCTAGCTCACATGGTCTAACTTTTAAACGAATCACCGATGAAGACACTTTCGGTTGAGGCATAAATGATGATGGTGGAACTACCGTTACAATTTCGGGTTCAGAATAATACTGAACTGCTACTGACAGCGCACCGTAAGCTTTAGTTCTTGGTTTAGCCATCATACGATCAGCAACCTCTTTTTGAACCATTACAACAATATCAGATATTGGATATTCTTCTTCTAATAACTTCATTACTATTGGTGTCGTGATGTAATAAGGTAAATTGGCAACTACTTTCGGTGGTTGTCCTGAAAAATGCTCTTGAATAAGTTTTTCAATATCAACTTTCAAAACATCATTATTCACAATCGTTACATTATCAAAATCTGCAAGTGTTTCATCTAAAACTGGTAATAGGAAATTATCGATTTCAATTGCAGTAACCTTATTTGCTCTTGAAGCCATCTCATGAGTCATAACGCCTATACCAGGACCGATTTCTAAAATACAATCGTCTTCAGAAATTTCCGCACCTTCTACAATATCATTTACCACCATCTCGTTGATTAAGAAATTCTGACCTAATCCTTTTGAAAATTTAAAGTTATACTTTGCCATGATATATTTAATTGTACTTGGTGATGTCAACTTACCAATCATTTAAGACTCCTAACTGCTTCTTCAAATTGTTCTCTAGAAATGCCATAACCATTTAGACGTTTCAAAAATGTTTTAGCATTGCCATAACCAATTCCTAATATCTTACCTATTTGATCTCTTCGTTCTGATGCATTATTGCTTATAATTAAATCATTTTTTACAAGGTCACTTTGAGAAAATGTACTTAATTTCTCACAAGTTACTGCGTGCGCTTTTTCCAAAGCTTCAATAATTGATTCTGGTTTAGCATTTTCTACACCAATATTATCTTTATAAGTTGCTTCATTCCTTGGAATAAAGGCATGCTTACAACCTGGGATTCTCTGATCAATGCGCTTACGAATCTGTTCACCAGCATGATCTGGATCGGTTAATATAATCACACCACATCGTTCCTTTGCACTTTTAATTCGATCAAAAGTTCTTCCAGATATTCCAAATCCATGGGTAATAATAATTTCAGCATCAACAGCTTTTTTTACTGCGGTTTCATCATCTCGTCCTTCAACAACAATGATCTCTTTAATCTTTTTAATAACCATACCCCTTAATATAACTTTCATCTATTTCATCTTCAATGATATAAACACGAACATAACGTCTACCATATCGTAAGGCAGCTGCATTATTATTTATAAACAAATCGATTTTCTGTCCTTTAATCGCGCTTCCAGTATCTTCTGCTGAAGCAAAACCATAATCAGCCGTTCGATCCATTGATTCTACATAAACCTTAGAACCTAGCGGAATCACTCTTGGATCAACTGCAATAACACCTGGTCTTGCTTGAGTTCCTGAGTAAGTAATACCATACGCTGGATCACCTGGATATTTAGCACAACTTGCATAAGATAAATCATAAGCTGTTGCCTGGCAAATAATCACTTTAGAATATCTAAAAGGTAAACCTCTACTAGTGACAAAGAGTTCTTCTGAGCCTTTATTCTTGATTTCGCTTACAGGATCCTTTACAATGGTTTCCTTAACAAAGTTTCTAGACATCATCTTACCATTTTCATAGCGAATTTGATAAGTTAACTCCTTTAAACCTGATTCACCTGTTTGTACCAGTTCAATCTCATGTGGTTCTAAATCATTTACCAGATTAATTTCAGTATAATAAGGTACATCAGCCTCTTCAACTAAATACTCATCCCATACTCGAGTAATATTGATGTGGGCGCCTTCAGATATCTTAGCATCCATAAAAGGGGCAACTATATCCAAATCAGATACCTCAATATCATTCTCTAATAAAATGTCTCTAACATTATGATGTGTCGTCTGAACTTCTATTATCTCATTACCATCTCTGATATTTAATTTAAAAGCTCGTGCAATTTGTATAACTCCATGATGACCTATAGCAGAACTTAAAGTAGGTTCTATGACATCATCTGGTCCTAATAAAATTTCCAAATCCTCTAAAATGTCAGATACGTTCTTTTTAAATGTATACAATTCATAAGTTTTATCTTCATCTTCTATCGTAATGTAATTTATACTTACATTTCTAAATAATAAAAGGCTTACTGCTATAATTAAGAATAAGCCCGTTACAATTGGATAGAAAAGTGAAATTTTATATTTTTTCATAATCCACTCCTAAAACTACTATTAATAATATACCGTTTGAACTAAAAGTTCAAACAGTATACATAGTTTTAGTCAATATTAAAGTATTTTTTGGCATTCTTCATCGTTTGATTTGCTACTTCTTCATAACCAACACCCTTAATTTCAGCAATCTTTTCACATACATATTTCACATATGTTGATTCATTTCTTTTGCCTCTGTAAGGATGAGGTGTTAAATATGGCGAATCAGTTTCAATCATCAAACGATCTAATGGTACTGTTTCTACAACTTCTACTAGTTTGCGAGCGTTCTTAAAAGTAACTGGACCTGCAATAGAAAGATAAGCACCTAATTTAATATATTGTCTTGCAAGTTCTGCACTTCCTGAATAACAGTGAAGTAATACCCCTGTTTCAAAGGCATTTTCTTCTTTAAGAATATCCATAACATCTTGGTTAGCTTCTCTATCATGAATAATGACAGGCATTTTTAGCTCTTTTGCCAGTTGTAACTGCTTTCTAAACCAATACTTCTGAACATCTCTTGGTGAGAAGTCATAGTGATAATCCAGACCAATTTCACCAATAGCCTTAACTTTCTTTTTTCTAGCCATTGCTTTTATTAGACCTAACATCATATCATCCAATGATTTAGCATCATGCGGGTGTACACCTACTGCAGCATATATAAAATCATATTTTTCTGAAAGCTCTACAGCATTAACAGAAGATTCATAATCTGCACCAGGGTTCATAATTAAACTAACACCAGATTCATGAGCACGTTTGATGACAATATCTCTATCGCCATCAAACTTTATTGAATCCAAATGTGCATGAGAATCAAATAACATATTTCCTCCTAGCTTACTGTGCTACCAGCAGGCATATCAACTGTTACAAGTTTTAAGTCTTTACCTGATTCTGCAGCTAAAATCATACCTTCTGATTTTTCACCACGCAATTTCACTGGTTTTAAGTTTGCAACTAAAATTACTTTTTCCCCTACAAGTTCTTGTGGATCAAAGTACTCTGCAATACCAGAGACAACTTGTCGAGTATCATCACCAACTTTTACTTGAAGAACAAGTAATCTATCTGCTTTTTTATGTTTTTCCACACTTATAATCTCGGCTACTCTAAAGTCAATTTTAGAAAAATCATCGAATGTAATCTCAGGTTTAATCTCTGGATATTCAATTTTTTCTTCTTTTGGATATTTTTTTTCTATATCAATAGCAATTTCTTCTAACTTCTTTGCTTCATCAATTCTTGCAAATAATGGCTCACCAACACCAACTTTATCTCCTACAACAGTACCATCAAATGACTTGGCACTTTCAAAAGATACATTAACAGCATTAATTTGTGCTTGTATCTTTTTCGCTGTATCAGGGATAAATGATTCTAATAAAACAGAAGATATTCTAATTGACTCTAATAAGTTATAAAGTACTGTACCTAAACGGTCTTTTTTATCATCTTCTTTTGCTAAAATCCATGGACAAGTTTCATCAATGTATTTATTACTTCTTCTTAAAAGTGTCCATAACGATTCTAAAGCATCAGCGACTTTATATTCTCCCATTTTAGCTGTCACTGTTTCTACAGTAACTTTAGCCAAATTGATTAAATCCTCATCAAAAGCTTTATCTTCTTCTGTAATTACAACACCAGGTGCTTGGATAACGCCATCATTGTATTTATTAACCATTGCAACTGTTCTATTTACTAGATTACCTAAAACATTAGCAAGATCAGTATTTACTCTAGAAATCATATTCTCGTAAGTAAATGAACCGTCTTGAGCATAAGGCATCTCTCTTAAAACGTAATATCTAACAGCATCTAAGCCAAAGTACTCTACTAAATCATTGGCATAAACTACATTGCCTTTAGATTTACTCATCTTGTCGGTACCAGTTAATAACCAAGGATGACCTAGAACTTTTTTAGGTAGTTCAACGTCTAAAGCCATAAGGATAATCGGCCAGTAAATTGTATGGAATCTTACAATGTCCTTTCCAATAACATGAACATCTGCAGGCCAATATTTATTATACTTTTCACTATGATTTCCATCTACATCATAACCAATTGCAGAGATATAGTTTGATAATGCATCAATCCAAACATATGTTACATGACCTGGATCAAACTCTACTGGAATACCCCAATCAAATGATGTTCTTGAAACACAAAGATCTTGTAGACCCGGTTTAATAAAGTTGTTGATCATTTCATTTTTTCTTGATTCAGGTGAAATGAACTCTGGATGTGTATTGTAGTGTTCAACTAAACGATCAGCATAGTTTGATAATCTTAAGAAATATGCTTCTTCTTTTGCTTGCTCAACTACGCCACCACAATCCGGACACTTACCATCATTTAGTTGTGTTTCTGTCCAGAATGATTCACATGGTTTACAATATGCTCCTTCATAAGCACCTTTGTAAATATCCCCTTTATCATAAAGCTTCTTAAATATTTTTTGTACAACTTTTTTATGATCATCATCTGTTGTTCTGATAAATTGATCATATGATACATTCATGAAGTCCCATATCTTTCTAATTTCACCTGCGATATGATCCACATGTTCTTGTGGTGTAATGCCTTCTTCAATAGCTTGATCCTGAATCTTCTGACCATGCTCATCAGTACCAGTTAAAAAATAAACATCATAACCTTCAGCACGTTTATATCTTGCGATTGCATCTGTTAGGATTGCCTCATACACATTACCTATATGAGGTATCTTAGATGTGTATGCGATTGCCGTGGTGATATAATACTTTTCCATAAAATCCTCCTTTAATCCGTTAAAATAATCCATAAAATTATTTCCAAAAATATAAAAAGAGCCTCTCTCCAAGGGACGAAGGCTCGTTCGTGTTACCACCCTAATTTATAGTTAACTTGTTATAGATCCGTCAACTACCTCATTGTGAAATCTCACGATACTATAACGTGTATCATACGTTGAAGTCTTTCCTCTTCAATGCTCCTGGATCATTTTCAATATTACTCTCTTCTCTGGATTTCAGCAAATACCAGCTCTCTAAGCAAGATTTCGTATATCTCTTCCATTCATTGCATCATAATTTGAAAAAATTATATCACAGATTATAGCATTAATCAAACTTGGAAGCATTTATATCTCTAATAAGTGTAAAAATGGACATCAGATATTACATCTTGTACTAACTGATTTGGATGAGGATCATTGAAAGTATTATAAAATCCTTTTAAGTCATTCTTCTTTAGATGATCATCAAAAGCTTGACGTACATCTACCACTCTATAATCAAACTTGTCTGCTATAGTTAAGTACAAATAGTCATCTTACCTGATGGGTGGTTACGCAACTTGCTACATTTTGTGATAGAATGGTATATGATTTGGAGGTTAGAATGAAATTACTAAAAGACATTGAAAATTATCAAACAAATATTGAACAAGAAGTTTTAGATAAAGAAATTATATTAGATCATTTAAGGTATACAAAAGATATTTTTTTGAGAGAAAATCAAACTGCTCATATGACAGCTTCTGCATGGGTAATTAATCACGATAGTAGTAAAACACTGATGATTTATCATAATATATACGACTCATGGTCGTGGTTAGGTGGTCATGCCGATGGAGAGACTAATTTACTAAATGTCGCTATTAAAGAGGTGAAAGAAGAAAGTGGCCTTTTAACAGTTCATCCTGTTACAGAGGACATATTTTCAATCGAAATCCTGACAGTTGATGGTCACGAAAAAAGAGGGACATATGTGCCTTCACATCTTCATTTAAATGTAACTTATCTATTACAGGCAGATGAAGAGGATGAACTCATCATCAAACCAGACGAGAACAGTGGGGTTCAGTGGTTTGAATTGGATAAAGCTGTTGAAGCATCGACGGAACCATGGTTTAAGGAACGTATATATGAAAAATTAAATGAGAAACTAAAAAATAGAGCATAAATTTATGCTTTATTTTTTAATGATAACAATTTCTCCATTGCTGTTGTTTCAATTGACTCAATATCTCTAAACAACTGACTTACATCCTCTAATAAGGCTTCATTCTGTGTCATACTTATTGTCATCAAAGTTTCCGATAATTTATTCCAATGCATAGCTGATTCTTTATACAACTCGTATGCATCTTTGATGCGTGAATCACTAACCAAATAACTTGCTTCTTCTAAAAAATCTCTGTATAAATTTCTAAACATCGCACCACCAGTCCCCCCTTTTTCCATCATAGTTGCAAGAAAAGAAAAGTCTTTTACAATATCCTGAGAAGCTTTATACCATTTCTTTATATCCTTAGCAGCTCTTAAAAGACCCTTGTTACCAAAATTAGAGATTTGAGGGTTTAAAAATTTTTCTGCATTTTTATAAAGTGCATTGATAATTGAAACTTCAATATCAATTTTGTTTGGCTTTTTATCAATAACAAAACTTAAATTTTTTCCAAACATAGGCCCTTTTTCATTTCTTGCAAGTGATAGAGAATCTAAAGAGGTTTTCATTAAACCGCCTTGTTGCTGAGTATCTACTAAATAGGCATCCAATTCATCGTACTTAACGATCGCGGCAAAATGTCCTGCAAAATGTATTTTAGATGTGAAATACTCTAAATAGTAACAATCTAGCTGCAAACCTACCGGGCGGCCTTGATCAAGATACTTTTTAACAACTTCCCAAGCTTTCTTCTTTGATGTTGTGCGATTTTCTATCAATTCAAGATCTAAGTTCTTACATAAACACTGAACAATTTCAGCCTGTTTAGTACGACCTCCTAAAAATGGAAAACCATCTGTCCCCCATGGTAAAATAGCAAAATTTAGTCCTTCTCCTAAGCCAAATAACATCGCCTCTGAGTAATTAAAACCTAAGTAATGCATCAAAACGCCTATTGCAGTCGTTTCACAATGTTCTCCCTTAAATTCTAAGTAATTCATAATGCCTCCTTAAAGACTGTATACCCATTTATATTACCTATAATATATATTAACACCTCCACTAACAGTAGAGTCAATTAATTTAATAAGAGCTGTTGATAAACTTTATTTCAAAAAAACTTATACACATTTCTATGCACATATCCAAAAAAGAGCATGATTAAATCATGCCCTATAAAATATCTATTCATATTTCAAATGTACGAATGTTTACTATAAAGACAATTATCGTAACATAACACTATTATTCACAACTAGAGTACTGTATAAAAATAATACATCTTGATCGGAAAAATCGATAAACTCTCCAAGGTAATCATAAGGTACATATCTTGTATCCACTAAAGTTATTGTTTTATATGAACCTATCAGCAATGGAGCTAAACTACTTGAAAAAGAATCTCTAAAGATAATTAATTCCTTATCTGATTTTGAATCATTATTTGTTATTTTGATTAATGGTGAAGCGCCACCAAGAAAAATATCATATGGATCAATGCCCTCTAAATGTAATTTGTTATATACATCTATTTCCTCATTCGTCTCATAATTTATTACATCAACGTTATCAAACAGTGAGTGAACCAAATATGTTAAATTCTCAGGATTTACATTTATACTCGATTGTCCCGCATATGCACCATAAAAATCCTTATAACTGATCGCTTCATATTCTTTAAAACTATAAGGAAGTGAAAATCCCATTTCATTAGACAAGATTTCAAGAACCGGTTCTAAGTTTTCTTGCTTCCAATGTGGATCAGTTTTATAGTAGGAGTCTAACTTCAACACATTAAATAAATCAATGTAACTATAGTCACCCGTTTTTACATCATTCACTAATTTGTCATAATCTAGTTTAAGACTGTTGTCTGAACCAAAATAATTTTTATCTGGAATAATTGAAACATAAACGTCATTATCATTTAGATATTTTTCTTGAATCTGCGTTATATACTCTACAAATCTCAGTCCCATTTGTTGGTTATATGGATATTCTATTTTAATTAAGTGATCATCTACTAAATACATATCGTTTATATCTGACTTGCCAAACACATTTGTTTCGATAGCAACCTTTATCGATTTAAACATATCTCTAAAAGGCATATGATCCAATAAATAGGATTCAACGGATTCCATATAATCTCCACTCAAAAGGTCTTCCACTGAAAAAACTGGAAACTCATCGAGTCGACGCCTTTCACTAAATGAAATGGCTTTATCTGGTATAATAATTCCTATAAGCATTATAGAAGTAATAAAGAGAATAAATAATATTGATATAGTTTTCTTCATATTAAAACCTAAAATACAAAAATGGATTAAACGAAGAATCCACTAAGTACCCCGTAACAACTAGTAAAATAATCATACAAGCAAAGGGCTCAAAAACATTGATTATTTTTTCCAAAATAGAATTGCTCCTTAAATTACTGATTATCTGTTTTGCCACTGGTGTCGCACCTATAGCAGCAATAGCAAAAGTAAGAAGATAACTTTTTAAATAATATATTGACTCATGTGAAAAAATGGGTAATCCTTCAAAACCAAACATACTTCTAAAATGATGAGAAATTTCAACTAAAGAGTCATTTCTAAATATCACGAAACTTAAAGTAATAACAATTACAACATAAAAATGACTAATGATTTTACTTTTTTCAAGATATTTTAATAAGATAAATTTTTCAATCACCAAAATAACTGCAAACAAACTTCCCCAAATCACAAAATTCCAACTGGCACCATGCCATAATCCAGTTAAAAACCAAACAACTGCAATATTTCTAAACCACTTTAATTTGCTTACTCTATTGCCGCCTAACGGAAGATATACGTAATCTCTAAACCATTGTCCCAATGACATATGCCAACGACGCCAAAATTCACTAATACTTTTTGAAATATAGGGATAATTAAAGTTTTCAAGAAAATTAAAACCAAACATTCTTCCTAAACCTATAGCCATATCACTATAACCTGAGAAATCATAATATATCTGTAAAGCATATGCAAATGCTGTTATCCAATAATATAGTACACTAACATCATTTGTATAATAAATCATCTCAGCAAACTCACCTAAACTGTTTGCAATAAGAACTTTTTTACCCAAACCAAATATAAAACGTCTTACACCGTATGAAAAGTTATCAAATGAATGTACTCTATTATTTAATTCTTCTGATATGGTTTTATATCTAACAATTGGTCCCGCAATTAATTGAGGAAATAAAGAGACATATGTAGCTAATCCAATAATACTATTCTGTACTTTAGCTTCATTTCTATAAACATCAATTGTATAACTCATTGTTTGAAAAGTAAAAAAACTAATTCCGATTGGCAACTTTAAATTTGGAAGTGGAATTGCAGTATCCATAATCGTATTAATATTTAAAACAATGAAATCTGCATATTTAAACACACAAAGCATTAATAGATTAAGTGTAATGGATGAAATTAAGGCCCACTTTGCCTTCTTACTCCCACGATGTTTTACAATTATTTTACTATGTGTAAAATCTACTAAAGTTGATATTAAAAGAAGAACCGTGTATTTCGGTTCTCCAGCGAAATAAAACAATAAACTTCCAAGTAAAAGAACTACATTCTTAAATTTCCTTGGTGTTAAAAAATATAATATCAACATCACTGGAAGAAAATAATATATAAAACTAATACTTGAAAATAACATATTTACTCCTTTACTTCATAGTATCCATAAACGCTTCACTAAGAGCTTCAGAACTTTCACTCATAATAAGGATGATATTATTTCCAACGTTTTCTACTACGATATTCTCAGGTTCAACACCCACACAAATCCACTTTCTACCATCAACATTATTTTTAATGTCTGATTTAATCGTTTCAATATCTGATCCATCCTCAACTGTGAATAGTACAACAGAATGTGCAAATGATCCCATCATTGGCTCTGATACAGTACCTTCAATAAAATCAAAATTATTAACACCCAGCATATATTCCATATTTTCTTTATTTAACTCTGTGTAACCTATCATCGGAAGTTCCAATTCTGCTTTTTCATACATTGCTGCAATTATTTCTTCAAATGATAGCTCAGAATCAGTATTTTCTTCTACACTCTCTTGATTTTCAGAGTCGTCTTCTTCAACAACAGCCTCTTCGCTTTCATTTGATTCTTCCTCAACATTAGCCGATTCATTCTCATTTGATTCTTCTTCAACATTTGTACCATTTTCTGTTGAAACATTCTCTGAATTCGTGTTGTTTCCATTTTCTAAACCATTGCCTAAGTCTTCATTATTTCCACAACCTACCATCGCAAATGTTAAAATCAATGTTAATAATATAATAATACTTTTTTTCATAACTCTTCTCCTTTTTAATTTTATAGTTACAACAGATAGACGAATACAAATTAAAAAGGTTCCATAATCTTTTACATTCAGAATATTAAGTTAATTGTACCGCTTTACAAACCGTTCCGATGATTAGTAAATAGAAAACTTAGTAGCTTTATTTACCTCATTCTCATGGTTTGTAACATTAAATACAAGTTAATAATAGTTTCTCGTGAAACATCATTAGAAAAAATCTATTATACTATCTTTTAATATCCTTTTTTATTGTATCTAAATAAGAATAGACTGTTACTGGCGAAATCTGTAATCTTTCAGCAACTTTTTCAATAGACCCCTTAGCCATGAAGATTCCTTTTTCAAACATAAAACGTGTTAGCTCCAGATTGTCTTTCCTTTTGAGATTATTTACATCAACATGACCAATAATGTTATCAATCAGACTATCTATAATCTCTGAAACTGTTTTTTCTTCCATTTTTTGCAACTTGTCTGTTTCAGATTCTTTGGTTGTTTCATTGGCAAAAAAATCATTTAGGAATGTTGAAAACATTCTAAAATCTTTCATTTCAAAGTTTATACACAACGCTCCTATCACTTCATCCATCTCATCCCTAATTAATGAAGTAGAAGATTTTATTTCTCTACCGTCATTAGAATAAAATGTATAATTCGCTCTATAATCATTCTTAAATTCTTTTGATAGAATTACCTGTTTAACTAAATGATCAAACGATTGTCCGATTTCTCTATTTGTAATTATGCCATTTGCAACATAAACAACAGAATTCTCAGGCATTGTTAAATCATGTATAACAGCTTCACATTTTTTTCCAAAAGATTCACCTAACATATCTGCAATTGGGATATAAGCTTTCAACTTTTTGTTCATTTCCATAAAAACTCCTTATATAAAATTTTATATATTATTCTAACATACCAGAAAAAAATATACAATTTGATTAATATGATACAATAACCACCTGAATTTACAGTATTCAAAGAATTCAATAGATTAGAAACACATCTATAATTTTTTATATATTTAATTGACATGATATAATTTTTTATATATCCTTACATTAAGAAAGTCTACTTTTTCAAAATTAATACAATAAAAGGAGGTATACGTGAAATATATATGTAAATCATGCGGTACATCTTATGAGGTAAAACCCGAAATAATTAAATGTGATTGCGGCGCTGCATTATGGTTAGATTTTAAGGGAAAGTTGAATAAACAAGACATTATTAAAAATGAATTTTCATTATGGCGATATAGTAAAGCATATCCAATTCAAATAGAAGATGTAAGTGTAACTTATAAAGAAGGTTTAACTCCATTGGCTAACATATGCTATAAAGGACATAGTTTACTGATTAAACAAGACAATCTTATGCCAACAGGGTCATTTAAAGACCGTGGTGTGACGATGGTTACAAATTACTTAAAGAAATCTGGTGTTACAAAATTTGCAGAAGATTCTAGTGGAAATGGTGGTTCTTCATACGCTGGCTTTTCTGCACTTGGACATATTGATAGTAAAATTTTTGTACCAGCTGGAACTTCTGAAGGAAAAATCGGGCAAATGAAAGTCTATGGTTCAGAATTGGTGGAAATTAGTGGATCTAGATCAGATGTTACTACAGCAGCAATGCAAAATATTGGTGACAGAATTTATGTTGGTCATAATTGGCATCCATTCTTTGTACAGGGAGTGAAATCTGTAGGATATGAAATTTGGGAACAAAATAACTTTAAAGTTCCAGATAATATTGTATGTGTTGCTGGTAATGGTAGTATGGTTGTTGGTATATATATGGCATTTACAGAGCTCTTAGATGCCAGAGAGATAAAATCCCTACCAAGAATTTATGCAATACAAGCTGATAGTTGTAATACTCTTTATAGAGATTTTGTCGGTAAAACTATTAACTTTGAAGTAAAACCATCAATTGCAGAAGGAATATCTATATATAGATCAACAAAGCACGATTATGTTTTAGAAGCTATTAGACAATCTAATGGTGAAATATTAAGTGTGTCAGAAGAAGAAATTAAACACTCCTTGTTTGAAGTTGGTAGATTGGGATTTTATATTGAACCTACATCTGCAACTGGATTTGCAGGACTAAATCGTTTGATTGAAAATAATTCTATACAATCTGATGAGCAAACAGCAATCATTATATCAGGAAATGGTCTTAAAGCAACACAAAAAATATTGGATTTAATGAAGGAGAAAAAATGAGAACAATAGAAGAACATCTATCACTTAAACCAGCTGGACATTATTCTCTAGCAACAGTTCACAATAATACAGTATATGTATCTGGACAATTACCTATCGATATAAATACTGGCAAACAATTATTAGGAACAATCAAAGAACAATCAAACGCTGTACTTCATAATATCAGCGAAATTTTAAATAAAGCAGGAAGTTCCATTAACAAAGTACTTAAAGTAACTGTATATATATCAGATATTGGATTATGGAATGAGGTTAATGAAGTTTATGCAGATTTCTTCAAAGAACATAAACCTGCAAGAGTTATTGTTCCAACAAGAGAATTACATTATGGATTTAACATAGAAATGGATGTCATCGCCTATATATAACATAATATATTATAGACATCTATAGTTACTTCTGTACAAAAAAACACCCTCACATCAGAAATGTATGGGTGTTTTTGAAATTCGCTAGTCTGCATATAATGTCCAACTTCATTAAGTTGAACGACAGTGTTCAATTAAACTTATAACTTTCTTCTACCTTCTAGTGATTTACTAAGAGTAACTTCATCAGCATACTCTAAATCTCCCCCTATAGGTATACCATGTGCTATTCTAGACACTGTTATTCCTAATGGGGAAATAATCCTTGAGATATACATCGCTGTTGCTTCTCCTTCAATCGTAGGATTAGTCGCAACTATAATCTCTTTTATCTCAGTATTTGAGAGTCTTTGAATAAGCTCTTTCAACTTAATATCATCAGGTCCAATACCATCCATTGGAGAAATTGCACCATGAAGTACATGATACAAACCCTTGTATTCTCTAGTCTTTTCTATGGCAATTACATCTTTCGAACTTTCAACTACACAGATTGTAGATTGATCTCTTTTTTCATTACTGCAAAATATACAAGGATCTACATCAGTAATGTTAAAGCAAACTGAACAAAATCTTGTTTTTCTTTTGGCATCTACAATTGCGTTCGCCAAACTAAAGGCTTGGTCTTCACGCAAACTCAACACATGAAATGCAAGGCGTTGAGCTGTTTTACGACCAATCCCAGGTAATTTAGAAAATTCATCTATCAATTTTGAGACTGGTGCAATAAAATTCATAGCTTAGAATAAGCCTGGCATTTTCATTCCGCCAGTCATAGCACCCATTGCATCGCCCATTGCTTTCTCAGCAGCTTGAATTGCCTCATTAACAGCAACCAAAATTAAATCTTGTAACATTTCAACATCATCAGGATCTACAATTTCCTCTTTAAGTTCAATTGAAACAATTTCCTTATTTCCGTTAGCAACAACTTTAATTGCTCCACCGCCAGCAGTTGCTTCAAATTCCATTTCTGAAATTTCAGCTTGCTTCTTTTCCATATTTTTTTGCATTTGCTGTACTTGCTTCATCATGTTGCCCATGTTACCAGGCATTTGTTGTCTTCTTCCTTTAGCCATTATAATCTCCATTTCTATACTTTTATATTATTTTATCACTTTTAGTCTTGGAACTCTAATTTATTTTTGTGTTCCCCTAAAAAATTATATAATTTTTCTTCATCCGTTTCTAGACTTTCTTGTGAATTTTCTTCTTCATGGTTTTTTGTAATATATTTTACTCTAAGTTTTTGACCAAATACTTGATAAATTGCTCTTTCAACAAGTTCTCTATTTTCGGTTTTTTCAACTGCAATTAAGTGAAAACCATAACCTTCACCATAAGAAATCGTTACTGCATTATCTACAACTCCCTCAAAATGACCATCAGATAATAATACCTGAGTAGAAACTCGCTCATTTTTTACAAATGATAACACATCTTCCCATAAGTCCTCAGAATCATCATGACTTCTTTCCACTGCATCTTCATATGGTGTATCTGGAACATTGTCGTCAATTTCTTCAAGTGGTTGTCTCGAAGTTACAGTTTCTTTTGCTACTACTTCAACAGATTCTTTTTTCTTAAACTCATCTCTTTTAGGTTCTTGTCGTACTGGTTCTTGTTTTACTGATTCGACTACAGTTCTTTGAGCAGGTCTTCTTTCAAGTTGTTCAACCCTTTGAGTAAGTGCCTCTAAAGATGTTTCTAAATCTGGTTGAATCATTTTTATTAGACCAATTTCTAATATCACTCTCGCATTAGAGGACCACTTTGAATCTACTTCTACTTGAGTCAATATATTGATACTTCGAAGTAATAAGTCTAATGATACATAATCCGATTGTTCTTTTATACGCTCAATAGCATCTTCTGAAGCATTAATCATGCTAGAAAGATCAGAAGAAATTTTTGCAAGCATCAGACTCCTCATATAATCAATTAGCTGATTGGTAAACCTTTTTAAATCCTTACCACCCGCAACAACATCATTTAAATGTGTTAGCAAATTTTTTCCATCCTGATGATGAATCGCTTCAACAATCCCAAAAATTGTATCATCTGTTACCAATCCAAGAACATCTGTTAATACATCTAAGGAAATGTGCTTTTCTGTATTAGCCGCAAAACACTGTTCCAAAATACTCAATGAATCTCTTGCAGCACCATCTGCAAGTCTAGCAATTTGATCTAGTGCTACATAATCATATGTATAATTACTTTCCTCACAAATACCTTTCATTAGATCAGAGATATCATTTTGCTTAATTCTCTTAAGTTCATACTTTTGACATCTTGAAATTATTGTAGCTGGTATTTTATGTATCTCTGTTGTAGCAAATATAAACACAATATAACTCGGTGGTTCTTCCAAGGTCTTCAATAGAGCATTAAATGCGCCAATTGACAACATATGAACCTCATCAATGATATAAACTTTGTACTTCATATTAGAAGGTGGATATTTCGTTTTTTCTCTTAAATCTCTTATATCATCAACACCATTATTTGATGCAGCGTCTATTTCAATAATATCAATAGCATTATCTGATAATGCAGACAAACAATTGTCACATTTATTACAAGGATTACCGTCCTGTGAATCTGTGCAATTCAATGCTCTTGCAAAGATCTTGGCCGTTGAAGTTTTACCAGTACCTCTAATGCCACTAAATAAATATGCATGACCAACATTATCTGTTACAAGTTGATTTTTTAATGTCTCTGTAACGTGTCCTTGACCAATAACTTCTTCAAACACTTTTGGTCTAAATTTTCTATATAAAGCTTTATAATCCATTCAATCTCCTTTTAAGATGCCATTGATTCTAATTTTCTAACAACACTATCCATAACAGCTACAACTTCAGGACAAAATTGTGTACCACTGCAATTCTTTAATTCCAAAAGTGCTTCACCAAATGTTTTTTCCTTTTGATAGGAGCGATTGCTTGTCATAGCATCAAAAGCATCAGCAACACCTATTATTCTAGCAGATAATGGTAGTGAATCAATATCTATATCTGGATAACCTTTTAAATCAAAACGTTTATGGTGAAGTAAAACACCTTTTATGATATCAGGATGAAGTTGCATCTCTGATACTATTCTACCACCATTTAAAGTATGTTTCTTTATTTGTGTAAACTCTTTTTCTGTAAGATGACCTGATTTTGTTAATATTAAATCCGATATACCAATTTTTCCAATATCATGTAGTAGACCAGCAATATCAATATTACTAACTTCATACTCTGTTAGATCCATTCCTTCAGCAATCATTCTAGCATACTGAGAAACTCTAATTGAATGGTTTTCTGTATACGCATCTTTTGCCTCAACAGTTGAAGCAAGCGCCTTAATAATATTTAGGTAATTCATCTCAATATGCTCATACATTCTTGCTTTTTCAATAGCAGCAGATGCTTGATTTGTAAACACCTTCAATATCTTTAAATCAGCCTCTGATAGATTTTCTCTTAGACAAATTGACATAACACCAATAGTTGTACCATCATACTCAAGTGGAAGAAATACCAATTCCTTAGATTTCTCAACGATTGAATAAACTTCCTCATAATTCTCATAATCTGCTTCATTTTTTTCGGAAACTATAATGATTTTACTTTCTTTTATTGCACGCCCAGATATATCTTTGTCAATATCTAAAAACTGCTCTTGTACTAATCCATAATATTCACCAATACCTGCTTTTAACTCCAACTTATCTTTTTCATCTACCATTCTAATAGTACAAATTAATGGATCGAGTAATCTCTCAATTCGTACAACAATGTGTTTTAGCAAGAATTCCAACTTTTCAGGACGAGTCAAAATTTCACTTATTTCATTCAACGTTCTAGAAATTAAGTTTTTTTGATTCATCTGAGCTTCTAAATATCTCTCTTCAGTTATTTCTCTACAAACACCTTGAACTCTAACGAATTTACCTTGATTGAATATTCTTTTTGTACTACACAAAAAGATTTCCTCATGCTCATGAAATCTTGTAACAAATTTCAAGTCAAACTCATGACAATCGTCGTAAAATATTTCTTGATAGGCATCTTGATTTTTGTACTCTGGGTAGAGCAGATTATCCAGTTTAATACCAATTAGAGCTTCTACATCATAACCCAACTTATCAGAAACTACATTGTTTATATATATAATTCTTCCTTTAGAATCTACGACCCACATCAAGTCTTGAATATGGTCAACAAGTGTTTTACTTTGCTTTTCATACATTTCTAATTGCTTTATTGCATCTTCGAGTTGACTAAGAGAATCGTATAATTGCTCATTCATGTCTTGTACAATGAGGTTTGATTCATTAATTTTTTTAGACTGAAATGTCAGTGAATCAATATTCTCAGATACAGATACCAGCATTGTATTAAAGGCTTCATAAATTTCACTATACTCATCATCAGGCACATCAATTACAGTAACAATACCACGGTCCTTAACAGCTGTTGAAACAGTTGAAATTAATTTGTTGAGTGGTTTTAATAAACCTTTTGTTGAATACAAAATAACTTGAGTCATCATCAATAAATACACAATAAAAACTACAAAAATAAATATACAAAATTTTATAATTGAGTTTATTTCCCTGGAAATATCTTTATATAAGGCCAATGATAATTCAGTTCCCTCAATATCACGTTTTAAAACTATACTCTTCTGAGTAATACTTAATTCAATATCAACCTTCTTGATTTCAGATTTAATATTATCAAATATAACTTCATTATTATAAGAAAGATCAAATTTATATTTGTCGGTTAGTAATTGATTTACAGACTCCTCATATTCATTTTTATTGAAACCAATAATCAATCTAACATCATCCTCTTTAGAAAGAAATAATATATCATCAAACACATACATCTCTTTATCTAGAGGGATGCTTCCCTCATGATAATTCGTCAATAAAACGCTATTATCAGTGTAATAATAGTACTCTGCATGGCTTTTCTTTACCAGTTCTTTTAGATATTTTTCTCTTTTTATATGACTATCAAATAGGTTTTTATCATTTATAAATGGTAATGAGGTCTTCAATAGTTGATTTTTTTTGAAGTAGGTATCATAAATTTGATTTTCAACAGTATCAAATTTTTGTAAAAACATAGCCTTTTCGGCTTCTATATTTATATTGAGGTACTTATACATAAATATCAAAACAAAGCATACCATAGGTATGATTGTTCCTAAATATAATGTTTTCTTTAATTTAACTCTGAAACTCTTCCCCATAAACCACCTAAATAAGATCCTTATCAATTATTGTTTTTAAAACTTTTATAATTTGTGGACAGTATAGCGATCCGGATGAGATTACCATCTCAAGCCATATATCTTTTGATGTATTATACATACCTGAGGTTCTATAAATATCAAATTGATCCGCAACTCTTAAAACTCTTGCAAATAATGGTATAATTTCCATATGAGCTACTTCTGGATAACCAGTGAGATCGTAGTTTAAATGATGGAACTCTATACCATCTAATATATTCTCCGATAAACCAATATTTCTTAACATTCGTTTACCAATCACAGGATGTTCTCTTATTTTTTGTTTACCAATTTCACTCTCCTGTGCTTCGGTTGATAAATACTCATCTGATATTCCTATTTTACCTATATCATGAAGTAAAGCACTTACTTCTAAATCAATTATCTCGTCATCATCTAAATAAAGTTCATCTCCAATTTTTCTTGCAATATCTGCAACTCTATTAGAATGACCTATTGAAACAGTTTCTTTATCATCTCCAGCTTCTGCCAATACTTGAATCATTCTTAAATAGTCTTTTCTTAACTTCTCATAAATCAACGCTCGTTCCACTACAATAGTAATTGTATTAGTAAAAGTTTTTAAGGTTGCTTGTTTTTCTGTTAATGCTTCTTTTTCAACGACTAAAGTGATAATCCCTTTTCCAATATCATGATTTCCAACCGGTATGAAGACTATGGCATATCCTAGATTAAGCATTTTTTTATAAGTGGGTTCATCAATTGGCAAAGATTCCACATCATATACATAAAGAATTTCACTTCTATCACTCGCATAACCCAAACAACTCTCATCATACGAAATCGTACTTTGAATAAGATCATCATTCCCTACTCGTGATCTATCTACCAATTCAAATTCGTTGTCATCATTTAAAAATCTTATAGTAACTGATGACCATCCAAAAATAGCATCTAATTTCTCGAATACTGATTTGATAACTTGGTGCAAAGAAATATTCATTGAAGCTGTTTCTGTTAAATCCATAATTAGATTTTGCTCCTGGAGTTTAACATTAAAATTATGCAGTAATTCTTTGTCATCTCTAATATCACGACATATACCATACACATATAACAGTTCTCCATCATCAAAAACTCGTGAAGTACTTGCCTCAACTAAAATGAGTTCATTATGTGAATTAATCATATTTAGTTCAAACTTCTTAAAATCTCTCTCCTTTATTAACTCAAAAAAATCCAACTCTTCGTTGTACTGATTTGAGATAATTGATACAATTTTTTTACCTAGAAGATCTTCTTCAGAATAATCTAAATGATCTTTAAGTAAGTCATTAACAAAATTGATCTTTCCATTGCTATCAAGCACCCATACCATACCATTAATATTATTCAAAATTGAATGGTACTCTCTTTGAGATCTTCTTATTTTTTTATCTAATAACTTTTGATTCTTAAAAAGATTTTCTAATTCAATATTTTTATCCATTAAAAGTTGATTGGTCCTAGAAACTTCTTCTAATTGTTCCTGCAAAACTTTTTTATCTTTTTCAAACTGCTCTATTAAAGCATTGAATCTTGTAAATAAAGTAACAAATTCCTCATCCCATTGATCAATATTGTGTCCTGACGGATACAACTCATGAGTTTCATTAACATAATGAATAGCATCTCTAAACTCATTAAGTGGTACTGCTATTCTTACAGAACTACTGAAAGCTAATATTACGGTTAGAACACCAATAAAAACTAGAATTACTGACATATCGTAACTAATACTTCTGATCTGATGGTTATAAGCTTCAAGAGAATATATAACATATAAATCAATGTGTAATTTACTTAAATCATAATGATTTATTAGAGAATTTTCATCTTCATTAAATATCAACTCTTTTGCTTCGTATGATGACTTAATACTCTCATCATAATATATTATCTTCCCTTGTTTATTTCTAAGAATAATATTAGATTTAGAAAAAGCTGTTTCATCAGGTATAGAAGCTACAATATCAGAAATTAAGAAATCAACTCCCATTACACCATGAAATTGATTGTTCCTGTATGCAGCTATTGATATAGTAACAACCCAATCCTCTGATAACGCATCTATATAGGGTTCTGAAATAGAAAATTGATTTTCTTTTGCATTAATGTACCAATTACGTTCTCTGCCATCTACTGCAGGTTTTCTGTTGTTATCCAAGTAGTCATTACCAGATTCACTTGTATAGTATGCATTTATAAATGTTGGATTGTTTTCGAGAAAGTTATCCAACATTCTAAATATATACTCTTCTTTTTCATTAATCTCAATCATACTTGCATACAATTCTAATTCTCCATAGGAATCAGAAAAAAATGACTCTATTCTATATAAGTCATTTTCAAATTCAGCTTCAATCATTGGATTTATATTGTTATTATAATAAACTCTACTTTGATGCATAATAAATACACTTAATACCACTGATGGAATTAAGATTGCTGCTATCATTAAAATTAATATTCTTGTACGAAAAGCATTTTTCACAGTTGCCTCCAAGCCTTATTAATATTTTCTCATTTAGCGTATTAAGATGCAAGATAAAAATAGAAGTCTATTCAAATGAATAGACTATAATTATTTATATCATTAATTTTACTTTCACAAAATATAATAAAGAAATATGATTTCGGTTCACTTTTCTCTCTCTTCATTATCAATTAATATGAGTAACTATTACTATGTAATTTTCTTATGAAAATACCTAATCTTTATTTTACGTCATAAATTTTTCTACAATATATTGTGTTAACTGTTTACAAGTATTGCAAAATAACGTTTCTAAGATTTACATCAAAAAGAAAACAACCCTAAAGGTTGTTATTCATAAAGTTAAACCGTGCACCATTCTTCGAAGAATATAAACAAGCGTTACTCTACCAGTTAGCTCAAAACAGGCGCTCCTACGTCACATGGAAAGGTTTGCTTACTGCTGCTTCCTTCCGGACCTGACAGGATTCACAATTTCCCATTGCGTAGGACCCATTTTTCAACACCACTTATTAAAGTCAGACCCTACCAATAAACACCTCTAAACGGCTTCAATCCTGTTATAGCGGATTACAGGTTACAAGGCACCGCTAGCACCCCATCTAGCACGGTAAATATTTAAACTTGCTTGGCAAGTTTGTGATCTTTTTTCATTTGTCTCAAGGATTTAAAAAAAAACGAAATTATTTCTCTACATTCTCTTTCCATTAAATCACTTTCAACATGGACATGATGATTCAATTTTGGTTCATCAAGAACCTCAAATATTGACTTTACAGCACCAGCTTTTTGATCTGTCGCACCATAAAATAAATTAACAATTCTAGCTTGATATATCGCTCCAGCGCACATCAAACAGGGTTCAAGTGTAACATAGATATCACAGTCTGTCAATCTCCAACCTTGAAGTACTTCTGAAGCATTTTTTATTGCATTTATTTCAGCATGAGCAAGTGGTGATTTTTCTGTTTCCCGTGTATTATGTCCACGACCAATAATTTCACCATATCTAACAATAACTGCCCCTATAGGAACTTCATCTTTTTTTAGTGCCTTTTTTGCTTCAATTAAAGCTTCATTCATATAAAACTCATGAACTGTCATGATTAACTCCAAATTAAATAAGATATTAGCCTTAATTATTTTATCACAGCTTAGCAGCCTAAGCAATTAAGAAACTATAAAACTTCATTTTGCTAGACTTTTAATCTAACTAATTACACTTACTCTACTGTCTCAACAAGTACCAGCTAATATTACATATTTTATTCAATAAAGTATTATTACCCAGGCAATAATAAAAGTTGTAATCTAATTACAACTAATATGGCGCACTCGAGAGGATTTGAACCTCCGACCTACCGCTTAGGAGGCGGTTGCTCTATCCAGCTGAGCTACGAATGCACACGCTACATTATAACATATATTATATAAAATAATAATATCATATAAAGAAAAAGCCTTACGGCTTTTCAATAAAATAAATAATTGCTCTTCTATTTAAATAATGGTTATCAGTATTGTCTGATACATCTACTTGAATAGTACTACCAACGTTAATTGTTTTTATCAGAGATTCATCAACGCCTTTTTCTATTAAATATCTTTTAATTACATCAGCACGTTCTTGTGATAGCGATAAACCAAAATCACCATCATCATAGTATGGATAGCCATTAATGTGGCCTTCAATTGCAACCATATATTGATTTTGCTCTTTAAGTATCTTGACCCATTCATTTAATACTTGGAAGTACTTTTCATCGACTGCTGAAATATTCTTATCAAATAAAATTTCACTCTTTTTATTTAAATCAAATTCTAGAGTAATCTCTTCTGTGATTTCATTTTCTTGTGTAACCTCTTCTTCTAAATCATCCACAGTTTCAACATCTAAATTCTCATTTGAATCAACCACTTCATTATCTGCTACTTCATTATCATCTGCTTCTTGAGTGCTATCACCATTATGTTCTTCTTGGTTCGATTCTATTTGTTCTGAATTAATAAAATTTACATCCTCTGTCTGATTATTAAGCTGCGATATGAGAATAATCAAAATTAATATACCTACAGCTGCAAAAACTAACCAGCCTCGAGTTGTTACTCGATATTTCATTTGATCACCTTACTTAATACCATCAACTATATTGATGACTCTTTGGATTTCATACTCAATAACAGAAGATTGTTTCTCTTCAAATGTATGTCTTTCTTCAATATTACGTTTTAACATCTCTATACGTTCTTCTAACTCACGAATTGAACTTTCATTTTTTGATTTAAGTTCAGCGGTTTTAGCAACGGTTTCTTCCAATACCGTGTTCAATGCATCTATTCTTATGTATGCATCATTAAGAAGCTCTTCCTTTTTCAATCCAGATGCATCTAAAATATTTAATGCTGATTTCTTTTTAATGTCAATTGGTAAGTTTTCTGGCAGAGCTTTCATGAAAACTTCTGCTATGAAAATAGATTGCTTTACATCTTTATCAAGGTTTTTATTTCTATAGATTTCATCAATTGATAAAAATTTATTTTTTTCATATGATTCAATTAATACATCTAACTTTTCTTCGATTTCTGAATGTTGATCTTGTACTACTTCTGGTGGTTCTTCAACAGGTGGAACCGATACTAACTTTTCCTCATTCACTGTTTCATTAATTTCTTCAGTTTCTGGACTAGCCTCTTCACGTAACTCGATTAGCCCTAGCTTTTCTAATATGTTTTTCTTTGTCACCTATTTATCCTCCCTTAGTATGAGTTTATGTAAAATGATAGTCATTTCTTAACGTGTTGATAATTTTGCTTGATAACGATCCAATTGTTTTATCAGCAATTTATTTGCCTTCATTAGATCCTTAAATTTTTCTAGTACATCATTCTTTGACTTTAAATGATTTTGCTTAACAACTATTTGACTATTAAGATGTCTAATCATTGATTCAAGTTCCAAAATCTCATCATTAATCATAGATATTTTTTCAGATTTAAGTTTATTATTCATCTCCTGATAGATTTTTAAATCCTCATAGACTTTACTTAATTCCTCATCAATTAATCTTCCTGTCACCTTTTCCTTATTCACTTGCAATGAATTTTTTATTATTTCAACTGCTTCATCATCCAGATAGGTTACATTTTTTTTCTTTATAATATGGCCTTTTAAGGCTTCCTTATTACTCGAGATTTTTTTATATATCGTCACTTTACTTACTGAAAACAATTTTGCAACATCAATTACCTTATACATATTCACCACTATTTCATTAGTTTATTAAAGAAACCAGACTTTTTGTCATCACTTTTTAATTGAGATGTTTCTTCTTCAATTTTCTTATTAATACTCATTACCCAATTAATATCTTCCTGGAAGATATCCTGATAATGTTGAATCGCATCATCCTTCATTCTCAATTCTTTATCAAGCATATTTATCTGTCTTTTTAAATCAATAATTTCATTCTTAAGTAGCTCTTTTTTATTGATACTTTTTTCAACAAACTCATCGAGATGATCTGTTTCATCATCTATAATTTCTTCTAAGTTTTCTTCGATTTCAGTTTCTTCAATTACAGGATCAGTACCGAAAACTATACGTTCTAATTCCTTTACACCATCTTCAGTTATGTAGGATAAATGTCTTTCCTTTATTACATATGGAGAAAGTATATTATCATGAACAATCAAAGCTTCAAATATTTTAACTTTTTCAATAGATAGCATCTCTGCGACTTCGCTAATTTTGTACATGATATCCTCCTCTTTATAATCATATCAAAAGTCTTATATTAAATCTACTATAAATTTACTGTTAATTAACTGTAAACCGCTTAATCATGCTATATAACAACTTTTAGGACATAAACTATAATATATTCATTATATCTCTTTAATGCAAATAGTATAGCTCTTTTAATTGTTAACAGAAGCATATACAGTTCACAATCTAAAGTCTTTTATTTTTTCCCAATATTTAGACATGTATCAGAACGGGAAATGTGTGCCAAAACGAAACACATTACAGTGTAATGTGCCATTTTGATACGTTTCTATTTTTGAATTTTATATTCTCTCAGTTTTCTATACAAAGTACTGCGTCCGATTCCTAAAGCTTCAGATGATTTCTTTAAATTCCACTTGTAATATTCCAAAGCTTCTCTGATTGTGTTTTCTTCTATTATTGATAGTGTAAACACTTTACACTCATTGTTATTACAGGTTTTTTCTTGTACTTGACTTTTTTGATCAAATTCAGTAGATGGTTTATTAGCCTCTGAGTTAACAGTTAAAATCTTATCTTCTTTTTTCACATTTTCTTCAATCATATTTGATGCAGTAGTTTGCTTATCAAAATGTGTGATAAGTACTTCACATAATCGTTTATGAGCCAACTCTAATCTATTTGGAGTCATCACTGAAACTATCAATTGTTTTCTACTAGTCTCACTATAGATAACAATACTTGTAGATATATAATTAGTCAAAATTTTGTTGTAATGTTCACAGCCATTTACAGTTATAGACTCCCCTGTAATTAATGAAATTCCAGCAGCATTTGTTCCTATAGACTCCTCAGATAAATTGTTAAACTCAGGTAATTCTTCATATGTTTTTTCGCTTCTATAAATCACATTCCCATCATCATTAACTACATAAATAATGCTCTCATCCGAATTGAATGTTCTTAAATATTTTATTGTCATTGAGGATGAAATATCTAATGACAATATATCAATTGGATGAGATATAATTTTTTCATTCAATAATTCAAAGGATATATTATGTAGTTCTGATCTAATCCAAGAATACACAATTGCATCTGGTACAATTTTTCTATTGAGAACACCTCTCGTGATAAACATTGATCTAGCTTTACAGATTTCTGAATTTACAGACATATTTTTCTCCTGTACTATAACTTCTACACCAATTCTCTAATACTATTAATAATAGCTTTAATTTTGGCTTCATTGATTTTTATACATTATTTACTGTATTATATACCCCGAGTTATTTTCTTTCAATACAGCACGTTAAAAGCATTGTTTATTCTAGTAATTATGTTAAATTATTACATCTTGCGCTTTTGGTAAAATTTGTATGTTGGCATATGAGTCACCAATTATATTTCCATCAGCATTAATTAAAAGTCCATCAATTGAATGGATCTTAATCTTCTTCCCATAAAGAACTTCAACTACATCTTCATGAACATGATTCCCAGAAAAAACTTTTCTAAATAATATCGCGAATTTACTTCTTGATATTTTATTTATGATTACGACTTCAAAATTTTCACTATCCAATTCAGCACCAGGCGTAATCATCATACCCCCACCAAAGTATTTACCATTGCCCACTGCAACTAAATATACTTCTCTTTCTAATATTTTTCCGTCGATATCTATCGTGACTTTCTTACACTTGAATTTCATCAATGATGAAAATGTTGAATATATGTAAGCTGTTGAACCCTTTAAGTATTTTTTCACTTTTTCTGTAAGATTCACAATATCTCCATCGATTCCCATAGCTACTACATTCAAAAAATGTGTGTCATTAACCAAACCAATGTCAACTTTTTTTGTATTTCCATCTATTATTTTTTCCAAAGCAGTCTCAAAATTTCTTGTAACATTTATCATTCTAACAAAATCATTTCCGGTTCCAGCTGGTATAATACCTAAATTTGCCCCTGTATTAAAGATTCCATTAAATGTTTCTAGCACAGTTCCATCTCCACCAACAGCGATAACATCTGTATATCCTATATTTACTGCTTCTTTTGCAATTTTTTCTATATGTCCTTCATATCCTGAGATTGAAATCGAATAATGTATATTCTCATTCTCTAATCTATCATGTATAATATTCAAGGTTTTTTTTGCTTCTCCATGACCAGCTGCAGGATTGATGATAAATTTTATTTTTCTCATGCATTCTCCTTAATTACGTTCCCTTTATTATAGCTTAATTTCAGACTCTTTCCAATTATTTCATTAGAATTGTTTCACGTGAAACAATATGTCTATTGTATATATCGATTTCAATGTTTCACGTGAAACACGAAAAATGTATAACATCAGTGTTTCACGTGAAACATTTTCTGTATAAAAAACCTAGAAAAGCTTGTTTTCTACTCATAATCCACGTTTTAGGTTCTACACCTTAGCATTTTCAACGGTTCTGTAAAAAAATGCGCTATACCGACACATAAAAAGAAATTAGTATATTAGCTTTTATAAGCACTTTATTCCAATATAGCTTCATATATGTTGAAATTTCAACTTAATATAATAAAACAGTGTTTTTCAACACTGTTTCACGTGAAACATTACATAGAATAGTCTAAAAGCTCCAAAATTCGATTTAATTCCTCTTCAGAGTAGTAATTAATTTGAATTTTTCCTTTATCTTTATCATGATTAATAGAAACCTTTGTTCCAAAATATCCCTTCAAATGATCTTCGAAGTCCTGAATTACAGGATCTCTTTTTTCACTAGATAAATGAATCTTTTTTTCACCTTTAATGTTCTTAACAAGCTTTTCTAACTCGCGGACACTCATATCCTCTAATTGAATTTTTTTTGCTAATCCCAATCTCATTTTAGTATCTGAAACTGACAATAAAGTCCTTCCATGAGCTGTACTTAATTGTCCTGTTCTAACCATACGTTGAACTTGACTATCTAATTTAAGCAATCTCAAAATATTTGTAATATATGTCCTGCTTTTTCCAACAACCTTCGCCAATTTATCTTGAGTTAATTGGTGCTCATCTATCATATACTGATAAGCAATAGCTTCTTCAATAGCATTCAGATTTTCTCTTTGAAGATTTTCTATTAATGCGATTTCAGCGTATTCACTTTCACTAAATTCCTTAACAATTGCAGGTATTGTTTCAAGACCAGCTATCTTAGAAGCTCTATATCTTCGTTCACCAGCAACAATCTCATATTTTTCATTATCCAGTGGTCGTAATACAATTGGCTGAACAACACCATATTCTCTAATAGAATCCGCAAGTCTATTTAATCCATCTTGCGAAAAATCTTTTCTTGGCTGATTTGCATTGGGATGAATATTTTTTATTTTATATTCAACTACGTTGTCATTTGCCTTCGACTCAGTTACGTCTACAGCTTCCTGAACAATTAATGCACCAAGTCCTTTGCCTAATCCTCTTTTAGCTTTTGACATTTTATTCCTCCTGTGCAATTAATTCCCTTGCTAATTTTTTGAATGCATATGCTCCTTTGGAGTTACCATCATAATAAACAATTGGCATACCAAAACTAGGTGCCTCTGCTAATCTAACATTTCTTGGAATAACTGATTTATATACTTTTTCACCAAAATGTGCTTTTACTTCATCAAGTACCTGAGAGGATAAATTTGTTCTACCATCATACATACTTAAAACAACACCTTGAATCTCTAAAGACTTATTCAAACTCTTTTTTACCAATTGATATGTATTTAATAGCGAACTTACACCTTCTAAAGCATAATATTCACATTGAATGGGTATTAAAATAGAATCCGCTGCAATTAAAGAATTTATTGTTAACAGCCCCAACGATGGGGGACAATCCATAAAAATAAAATCATATTGATCCTTAATCTGATCAATTGCATGCTTTAAACGAAATTCTCTTCTATCTAATGTTGATAATTCTATCTCAGCTCCTGCTAAATCAACATTTGACGGTAATACATCCAAGTTTTTGTACTCTGTACTCACAATTGCTTCTCGGGGATCTAAATCATCCACCATAACATCATACAAACTATATTCAACTTCACTCTTATCAACACCAACTCCACTAGTTGAGTTACCTTGAGGATCGTTGTCAATAATGAGTACTTTTTTTCCTCTTCTAGCTAAACACGCACTTAAGTTGACATTGGTAGTCGTTTTTCCAACGCCACCTTTCTGATTAAAGATTGAAATTACTTTGCCCACTATATTGCCTCCTTTAATATCTATCTATCATTTTACACTATTCAGGTGATAAGTTACAGTAAAATAAAAAAGATATTTCCCGGGAAATATCTTTAATCATTCTTAGGTATTTTAATAACTATTTCAATATAGTCATCAAGATCAATCGTTTTCATTGATGAATTTGAAGATAATTCCTTGACCATATTAAAAGCTTTCTTTATTGTATTTTGATAAATTCTGTAATTAACTTTAAAAGTTGACTTCTGATTCGTTTTCTTGTATTGATTCAATTTATTCTCAACAAGTTTTTCAGTCTCTTTTACATTCAAATTTTTAGCAATTACATTTTTCAGAACTTTTTCTTGTTCCTTTAAATCACCTAATCTCAATAGTGATCTTGCATGTCTCTCGGAAAGAGAACTTTGCTTAAATGTATCTAGTATATGATTCTCTAACTTAAGAATCCTCATTTTATTTGAAATTGTCGACTGACTTTTACCAACTTTTTTTGAAAGCTCACTTTGAGTAATTCCATGAAGTTCTATCAACTTCTTATATGATTCAGCTTCTTCGATAAAAGTTAAATCTACACGCTGTAAATTTTCTATTAAAGCTACAACAGCAGAGTCCTGATTTCCTACTTCTAGTACGATTGCAGGTATAGACGTTAAATCAACTAATTGAGCGGCTCTAAATCGACGTTCACCCATAATTAGCTCAAACTGGTCTTCATTCTTTCTAACTGTGATTGGCTGTAAGATACCATATTGTTTTATAGATGTAGCTAAATCCTCTAGCGATTGATCATCAAATATTTGTCTAGGCTGATATGGGTTTGGTATAATTCTTTCCACATCAATCATTACTATATCATTGATTTTCTCCATGGTTACTCCCTTGCTTATAACGGTTTCTTTACTGGCTTACCTGCACGTCTTGGATATTTCTTATCAGTTGGTGCAATCTTCTTAATAATAATCAAAGTATGATTTTTAGTCTCAGATGAAGTTTCTACAGAGATAACTTCATCTATTTCTAAGTTTAAGGTCTTTAATGCATTCTCGGCTAAATTAATTTCCTCATCACATTTTTTTCCTTTTTGAGCGATGAAATAACCACCAACTTTTAAAAATGGTGTACAAAACTCCAATAAAATTGGTAACTCAGCGACAGCTCTAGATACTACTATATCATATTGTTCTCTAAATTCTAAATCCTGTCCGAAATCCTCAGCACGTCCATGTATAAAATCTATATCACTTAGTGAATTTTCCTCCGCAACTGCTTTTAAAAAATTTATACGTTTATTTAACGAATCCAATAAAGTAATTTTTAGGGTAGGATTATAAATTTTAAGTGGCATTCCAGGAAAACCAGCACCTGTACCTACATCAATAATTTTGTCGCCATCTTTAACTTTATTAGAAAGTAAACACGTTAGTGAATCAGCAAAATGTTTATCATAAATACCTTCACTATCTGTTATTCCTGTTAAATTCATGTGTTTATTCCATTCAACAAGAAGTGACTCATATGATAAAAATTGAGTCACTTGTGTTTCGTTTAATTCAAATCCTAACTTTAAAAATGTTTCTTTCAAAATATTAGGCTTCATTTTTTGATCTCCTTTTATAATCTAAATAGACCAATAACACTGAAATATCAGCCGGCGATACTCCTGAAATTCTTGATGCTTGACCAATAGAAGTTGGTCGTATTTCGTTTAACTTCTGTCTAGCCTCAAGTCGTAATCCATCAACTTTATTAAAATCAATATCTCCAACTTTCTTTTTTTCAAGCGATTTAAATTTTTCAACTTGCTTCAATTGCTTATTTATATATCCTTCATATTTAATTGAAATTTCGCATTGCTTCCAAATATCTTCTCTTAAAGAAGGACGACTTGGATCAAATTCAGAAATCTGATCATAAAAGATTTCTGGTCTCTTTAATATATTAGCAACTGTAATACTATCTCTTAAAGGAGAGCTACCTATTGATTCAAGATAACCATTAATTGCCTTTGCCTTAATTAAAGTTGATTTCATTCTATCTAATTCTTTTTCCATTAAAACAATTTTTCTTGCTACTCTATCATATCGTTCTTGAGAAGCTAATCCTAACTTAAATGATTTTTCTGTCAGTCTCAAATCAGCATTATCTTGACGTAATATTAACCTATACTCAGAACGTGAAGTCATCATTCTATATGGTTCATCTGTCCCTTTAGTAACTAAGTCATCTATAAGTACACCTATATAAGCTTCTGAACGATCTAAGATTAAAGGAGGTTGTTCATTCAATTTCATTACAGCATTTATACCTGCTATTAATCCTTGAGCTGCTGCTTCTTCATAACCACTTGAACCATTAAATTGACCTGCTGAAAATAGATTTTCAATATTCTTAAATTCTAAAGCTAAATTTAATTGAGTTGGATCTATACAATCATACTCAATTGCATATGCTGGTCTCATAATTTCAACATCTTCTAGTCCAGGAATACTTTTCATAAAACTAATTTGAACATCTTCCGGCATACTTGTAGACATACCTTGTACATACATTTCATTTGTTTCAAGTCCCTCTGGCTCAATAAATAATTGATGTCTATCTTTATCATGAAATCTATTAATTTTGTCTTCTATAGAAGGGCAGTATCTTGGCCCTGTTCCTTCAATTTCACCAGAAAACAAAGCAGATCTATGAAAATTTTCAGTTATTATATCATGAGTTCTTTTGTTTGTATAAGTTAACCAACAAGGAACTTGTTCAATATTCAAAGAATCGTTTAGGAAAGAAAATGGAACTATCTTTTTATCGCCATCTTCTCTTTGCATTTTATCATAATTCAGAGTTCTACTATTAACACGAGCTGGTGTTCCTGTCTTAAATCTTCTCATTGGGATATCATATGATTGAAGATTCTCAGTTAACATTAATGATGGAGCTAATCCATTTGGACCAGAACTAAACACAGCACTACCTATAAATATTTTTCCACCAAGGTATGTTCCAGTAGCTAATATTACAGCTTTTGAATGATATATTGAACCGATTGCAGTAATTACACCTTTTACTTGATTGTTTTCTACGATTAATTGATGTACCTCTGCTTGTTTTACATCCAATAATGGTGTATTCTCAATCACTTTTTTCATTTCAAGATGATATCTTGTTTTATCAGCCTGAGCTCGTAAAGAATGTACTGCAGGACCTTTAGCAGTATTTAACATTTTACTTTGTATAAAAGTCTTATCAATATTAAGTCCCATCTCGCCACCTAAAGCATCAATTTCTCTAACAAGATGACCTTTTCCAGTACCACCAATTGATGGGTTACATGGCATCATTGCAATGGAATCTAAATTAATTGTTAACATTAAAGTCTTTTTATTCATTCTTGCAGATGCCAGGGCAGCTTCACAACCTGCATGACCAGCACCAACGACTATAACATCATAGTCCCCAGCAAAAAATGTATCCATTTTAACCTCCACTATTTTCCTAAACAGAATTCTCCAAATATCTGTTTAACAATATCACTTTCAACAGTTTCACCTGTTACTTTTCCTAATGATTCCAAACAATCCATTGTATCAACTTCAATAAAATCATACGGCATACGATTTTTTGCCGCTGTTAATGCATTTTCTATAGAAGTTTTTGCTTCTTTTACTGCTTGAATATGTCTAGAATTAGACAATAGTTGATCATTTGATGAAGTAATATCTCCCTCATAAACCATATCCACTATTGCATTTTCAACATTTAAGATTCCCTCATCCCTTAATAAACTTGTTTTAATAATTGAGTGCTTTTTAAATGTATCTTCAATATGATCCCATTCAATTTTTGATTCTAAGTCAATCTTATTAATAATAATAATTGATTTTTTATCAGATACCAAATCAATTAATATTTTATCTTCTTCAGATAATCTTTCATTCGCATTTAAAACAAATAAAATCATATCGGCTTCATTAAAGATTTCCTTAGAACGTTCTACTCCAATTTTTTCTACTTGATCATTAGTTTCTCTAATACCAGCTGTATCAATAATTCTAATTGGAATACCTTGAATATTTAAATGTTCTTCAATTATATCTCTTGTTGTTCCTGCTACATCAGTTACTATAGCTCTGGCTTCTTTTAGCAGTGCATTTAATAATGATGATTTACCAACATTAGGTTTTCCTATAATTGCAATTTTTATACCTTCACGAATAATTCTACCATTGTCAGAATGATTAAGTAAGTTTAAAAGTTCCTTTTTAACCTCATCGAAAGACTTTTCGATTTCTTCATATGTCATATCTTCTATGTCTTCTTCAGGATAATCAATGCAAACTTCTAAATGAGCAACAACCTTTAGAAGTTTTTGTCGTACACTTTCTATTTTATAAGACAAACTACCTTCTAATTGATTATAGGCTAAATCAAATCCTTTTTCTGTTTTTGCACTAATCAGATCCATTACAGCTTCAGCTTGTGATAGATCTAAACGCCCATTTAGAAAAGCTCTCTGAGTAAATTCACCAGGCTCAGCCATTCTCACACCCAGTTCCAGTATATAATCCAATACACGTTTTATAGATATTATGCCTCCATGACAATAAATTTCTACAATATTTTCTTTTGTATAAGTTTTAGGACCTTCCATATATACGGCCATTACTTCATCCAAAACCTGATCATCTTTTTTAATAACACCATAGTACATCTTTCGATTCTCAAAAGATGAAACTGGTGAAAATATTTTTTTTAGAATATCTAGTGACTCATCACCACTCATTCTAATTATACCGATGGCACCTTCACCAATTGCTGATGAAATTGCAACAATTGTTTCATTTAACATACTATCACCTCTGTAAAATTGTGCATAATTCAAATACTCTGTATATGAATTATATATGTTTTTATACTTAAAAACAAACGGAAACCCAGTATTTCTACTGGGCTTTTATTACTTGTTTAAGAAAATAACAACTTTTCTATATGGTTCGTCACCTTCACTACGTGTACTTACAAACTTGTTATTTTGAAGTGCAGAGTGAATGATACGTCTCTCATAAGGATTCATTGGTTCTAATGTAATATCTTTCTTAATCTTTTTTGCTCTATTTGCTAGTTTGAATGCTAGTTTTTCTAGTGTGTCTTTTCTCTTTTGTCTATAGTTCTCAGTATCAAGAATAACTCTAATATATTCTTCTCTATTTTTATTTACTACAAGACTTACTAAATACTGTAGAGAGTCCAATGTTTGACCTCTTCTACCAATCAGTAATGCCATTTCTTTACCTGACATATCAATATACAAACTGTTTTGTTTTAACTTAACACCTAATTTTGTGTCAATGCCCATACTTGAAAGAACTGAAGCTAAGAAATCTCTTGCAATATCTTCTACGCTAACACGCTTAACAACTTTTACACGCGCTCGCTTACCACCGAATAAACCAAATAATGCTTTCTTAGATTCTTCTAAAACTTCAATATCTACTTCTAATTCATTAGCATCTAAATCTAATAGGGCTAATTCGATAGCTTCTTCTACCGTAGCCGCTTCTTTTTCTACAAACTTCATTATTCAACCTCCTTATCAACAAGCTTTTTAATAATCGGTTGTTGAATCATTTGGAATACTGAACTCACTGTCCAATACACCATCAGTGAAGCTGGATATCTCGCACCTAACATCAAGAACATAATTGGCATGAAATATTTCATACTCTTCATCATTGCAGCACCTTGTTGTTCTGTTTGAGCAGTACCTGATGTCATTGAGTTAAATGAGAATAATGTTACTAAAGCTGTTAATATTGGCATAATACCTGGAATAACACCTTGTAAATTTTCTGGAATAATTTTTGCAAATAATGGAATATTTGCTAATAAATCTGGGTTTGTTAAGTTTTTGATCCATAAGAATTCACCTGATAACATCGAATGCGCAATAGGCTCACCATTATGGTAAATGAAAGTATCAGGGTACATCAGCACTCTAAAGAAAGCAATCAATAATACCATGTTAATAATAAGAGGTAAACAACCAGCCATTGGGTTGATTTTTGCTTTCTGATAAAGCTCCATTGTTTTTTGTTGAGCTTTTTGCTTATCATGCTTATATTTTTCATTAATCTTATCTACAATAGGTTTAACCTTTTGCATTTTCACTTGCGATTTAGTTTGATTAATTGAAATAGGTAATAAAACTAATTTTAAAACAAGCGTAAATAAAATAATAGCAATGGCATAATCTCCAATAAGATTTACAGTAAATCCAAGAGCATAACCTAAAGGTATTTTTATCATACCTTCACGTCTTTCCGACTTATCTAATACCTTGTATACTTCATCATCTTTGCTTAGCGTTAATTTTACACCATCAGTTGTATAATTAAACTCCTTAGTTTCAAATTCTGTACTTTGAAATTTAATGGTTTTTACTTCATCTGCTGATTCTTCTAGAGAATACGTACCTGTTAAATTAACTTCATCACCAAAAAAGTTATTTGATTCAAAAGCATTATTGCTTAGTAGATCCAAAGAAATACCATGCTCATAGTCTTTCCAAATAGCGTCTATTGAATTCGCACTTCCGCACGAAACTAGTGATAACATCAATGTTAACACTATTAATAACAACCCAAGCTTCCTTTTCATGAAACTTCCTCCCAAATTATTTTAACGGATCATAACCACCCTTAAAGAGTGGGTTACACCGTAATATTCTAAATACACTTAAATATAATCCCTTAAAAAAACCATATTTTTCAAATGCCTGTAACGAATATTCCGAACAAGTCGGCGAGTATCTGCAATTAGGACCTAGTAAAGGCGAAATATTTTTCCGGTAAAATTTGACCAATGCAATCATTATGTGTTTCATAACTACCTCATCAACTTTCCTTTATTAAAGCAATATTTCATTGCTTTTTCAATCTCCAAATAAGTAGAATCTTTACTTCGTACTCTTGCTACAAATACAACATCGTATCCTTGTTTTAGTTTTTCATTATTAATTCTATATGATTCTTTCATCAATCGCTTAACGCGATTTCTCACAACAGCTTTCCCAACTTTTTTGCTTACTGAAAATCCAACCTGATTGTAACCTAATTGATTTTTACTGTAGTACATGACTACATGACGATTTACAACTGATTTTCCTTTTTTATAAACTTGATTAAATTGCCGTGTATTCCTAAGAGTATCAAAAGTCATTTTGCGCCTCCGAATTACAATCAATTGTAAAAAAAGACCACTTACGCGGCCTTATGCACTTAATTTCTTTCTATTCTTGCTTCTACGTGACTTTAATACATTTCTGCCAGCTTTAGTTTTCATTCTCTTTCTAAAACCATGCTCTTTTTTTCTTTGTCTAGTTTTAGGTTGAAGCGTTCTCTTCATAACGTATTGCACCTCCTCAAATAAATTTTTTATTTAAATGAGACTAACATAACTAAATTCCATTATGTCCATCACTTAAATTCTTCACAAACATCGCCTAGTAATTATACCTTTTCAAATTAGCAATGTCAAGTGATTTTCAGTGTCAAAAATAAGAAAGCATAACTCTGATTCATTATATCGCTATTTATAATCAATTTCACAGATTTATGCTTTATTTTATAGTTATTTTATATCTAATTTTTTGGATTGATTAATTGGTAATGTAATTTTAAATGTAACGCCTTTTTCTTCATTATTATATGCTTCAATTTTACCATAATGTTTTTCAATTATTTCTTTACTTATAGACAATCCAAGACCAGTTCCTTCATCCTTTGGCTTGGTTGTATAACCATTTTCAAATATGTGCGGTAAATCAAGTAAATCAATTCCAGTTCCATTATCACTGAATGTTAAATATACATTGGATTCATCAAAATCACTACTAATTATGATTTCACCACCTTTATCAGTCGCTTGAATTGAGTTTACAATTAAATTCATAAATACTTGATTCAGCATACTTGGAAAACAAGATATTAAAGGTAATGACTTATAATTTTCTTGTATCGTAACTTTATTTTTCCATAAATTTGATGTTAGTACAAGTACACTTTTAATACCTTCAATAATATCAGCATTTTGGAAGTTAGCTTGATCTACTCGAGAAAAATTCTTTAAATTTCTGATAATTTCACTTACTCTACTAGCAGCATCTATAGAAATTGAATTACTTTTACTTAATTTTTTTACTATTTTAGATGCACCTTCGTAATCATCTTTTTCAATTAAAGTAGTTAATTTTAATAACATCATTTGAATCATTTGATTATTACTTTGAACTGCGCCTAAAGGTGTATTGATCTCATGCATAATTGCAGCTGTTAATTGTCCCATCGAAGCCATTTTTTCAGACTGCACTAATTGCGCTTGGGTTTTTCTTATTTTATCCTGAGCATTCATTAGTTCATGATTTTGTGCTTCAAGTTCATCCTTTTGAGCATCTAACTCTTCATTTTGTGCTTCAAGTTCATCTCTTTGTTCTTCGAGTTCATCATTTACATTTTCTAGAATATGATAACTTGATTGAAGTTTTGATATAATCTGATTAGAATAATTAAGTAGTACTTTTATTTCAGTTGGTGGTTTTTTTTGCTCTATAACTATATCACCATATTTTATTTCATCTTCATCTGCGATTTTCTTTAACTGATTATTTAATATATGAATTGGTTTTAGTATTCTATATGAAAATGGTAATAAAATAACTTTTACTATCAATAATGTCATACAAGCAACTACGATAAATATAATAATCACAGGAATAAATAGTATTGAAATTAAACTTGTATTTAATGAAGTCGTTAGTGTGCCTATTTCAACACCTTCTTCATTTACTATAGGTATTATACTTTGTATATCTCTGAACCTCGATTGAGTAAATGAGTTATCATTAATATTAAATTCACCTGGAATCTTAAATATCTCATCATTTTCTATTTCCAATCTAATGTTTACTAGATCAAAATTTAGAATTTCAGTAATTGAAACAAACTCTTCAATATCATCTATTGCCATTGTTGTTGAAATAAGAATTGTCTTTTTTTCAGTTTCGGAAATAGTATCTCCTGTTAATGAATTACCTTCTATTATAATAGGTTGGCTTTCTTCATAAAAACTATTTTGAATTTCACTTAGCTTTTTTTCAATATCTTCTTCACTTGAACTAAATTGATACATTTCAACTATGTCATCAAATGAGATATTTTGGAGATTAGCATGCATCTTATTGACGTCTTTGTATCTATTCATTATATTGCTCGACATCATATAATTCTTATAGACTCTGTCACTTATAGTATCAGTAAAAAAATGTCCTATTGGTTTAATTAAAAAAATCAAGAGAACTAATATTGATACCAAACTTATTCCAACTGATAAAAATGAAGAAAATGAAAGGGACCTTTGCAATCTTCCTCTTAAAGTTCTTCTTCTTTCTCTTAAACAGAGTTTTTCTTTATTCATATCTAATCTCCTTACACTATGAGTATACATCTTTTATAAAGTACATAAACGCATTTAATAAATCTTTCATAATTTTTAATAGAATAAACACAACAATTAATCAAAAATATGATAGATTTATTATATTAATATAAAAGTGATTCAAATTGAAATAAAATGCATATAATATGTATATACATAAGGATGTGAAAAAATGAGTAAAATATTAGTAATTGATGATGAGCAAATGATAACTGATACACTTTCTACATTAATAGAGATGGTTCTTGATTATGAAGTGATCGCTATTAATGATCCAGAATATCTTCTGAACTCAAATCTTTTAAATGAAGAAAGTTTTGATATGGTCATCTCTGATTTTATGATGCCAAAAATTGATGGTATTGATGTTTTAAAAGCAATTAAGCAAATACAACCTGAAGTTGTACCTATATTATTAACAGGTTATTCAGACAAGAGTAACGCAATTAAAAGTATCAATGAAGTTGGTTTGTATTATTATCTAGAAAAACCATGGGACAATGATCAACTTGTTTCAATCGTAAAAAATGGTATTGAAAAAAAGAAACTAAAAGAACAAGTAGACAAAGACTTTATTATCATTCAAAAGAGAAATCAAGAAATTACTCGACTATATGATTTACTTCAAAAGAATTTTGATAACGAAAAAAGTAATATTTCAAATGTAATTATTTCATTAGCAAATATTGTAGAAGCAAAAGATTCATATACAGAAGGGCACACAAGAAGAGTTGCTGGTTTGTGTAGACTAATTGGAGAAAAATTAAACCTTGATTCTAGAGCTTTGAACACCTTAGAACTTGCAGGCATTGTACATGATATTGGAAAAGTTTCAACACCTGATCATATACTTAATAAACCTGGTAAACTTACAGCCCATGAATTTAGTATCATTAAAGAGCATCCTGAAGTTGGAGAAAGAATTTTAAAACCACTTACTTCTATGAATACAATTCTTCATCCAGTAAGACATCATCATGAAAAACTTGATGGTACAGGTTATCCTGATGGACTCTCAGGAGAAGATATTATTATAGAAACAAGAATACTTGCTATCGCAGATATTTTTGACGCATTATATACTGATAGACCTTATAAATCAGGTTTTAACATCGAAACAACTCTTAAAATATTGAAAGAAGAAGCTGATAATAATAAAATTGATATAAACATCGTAAATATAATTAGCAATTTGGTTGAAACAGAAAAAATCTTTACCGTTTATGAAAAAGAAAAAAAATTAAAGGAAACAGTAGAAAATATGTAATCTACATCTGGTCTTTTGACCAGATGTTTTTTTTATATAAAAATAAAACTATCATCATAAATATTATCATTTTTTTTACATAAACTTATTAACAGGCGTTTTACATTTAAGTTGTGGATAAATTTACGATAATAAATTGAAAATCAACAGTATTTCTGTTATCATAGTATCACATGTTGATAACTTAATAACTTTTCTAACATATTCACATATCCAGTGTATATGTTGATAAGATTGTGAATAAATATAAATTTTTTATGATTTATCCATAGGTAATGAGTCACAGACTCATTTTTATTGTTGATAAATTATTCTATATAAATGTGAATAACCTTGATTTTTACTAACAAAATTTACTTTTGCACATATAAATCACATAATCGCATTTTTTATCTAGTTACCTTTAATCATAAAATCAACTAATTTATTCGCATTTTTTTGTGAGTAAATCTGTATATAACATGTTAATTAAGTTTTATAGGGGGCAAATATGTACGACAATATTAGTGAAATATGGTCACAAGCTTTAGAGATAATTAAAGATGAAATAACCGAGGTCAGTTTCAATACATGGGTTAAACCATTAGAACCTGGTAAAATTATCAATGATCAGTTTTATCTCATCGTGCAAACCGATTTTTATAAAGATATTCTAATTAGTAGATATGCAGCATTGATAAAGAATGCTATTAAACAGATAACTACTGTAGAATACGAAATTGTATTTATTGTTGATGGTATCGACAATATTGAAGAAGATAAACCAGAAAAAAAAGAAGTAGAGACTTTTAATACTTCAACTTTAAATCCTAAATATGTTTTTGAAGAATTTGTTATTGGTAACAGCAATCGTTTTGCACATGCAGCTTCATTAGCAGTTGCTGAATCACCTGCAAAAGCATACAATCCTTTGTTTATTTACGGTGGCGTAGGACTAGGTAAGACTCACTTAATGCATGCAATTGGTCACTATATATTAGATCAAAATAAAGACGCAAAAGTTGTATATGTTTCGAGTGAAAAATTTACAAACGAACTTATTAATTCTATTAAAGATGATAAAAACGTAGAATTTAGAAACAGATATAGAAATGTAGATGTTCTGCTTGTCGATGATATCCAGTTTATAGCTGGTAAAGAAAGAACTCAAGAAGAATTTTTCCATACTTTTAATGCTCTACACGAGGCTAATAAGCAAATTATTATTTCGAGTGATAGACCACCAAAAGAAATCCCTACATTAGAGGAAAGACTAAGATCTAGATTTGAATGGGGATTAACAACTGATATTCAAGCTCCTGATTTTGAAACAAGAATAGCTATTCTAAGAAAAAAAGCAGAAGCAGAAAATTATCAAGTTAATAATGAAGTTTTCGATTTTATTGCTAGAAAAATAAAGTCTAATATTAGAGAACTAGAGGGTGCTTTAACAAGGGTTACAGCATATTCATCTCTTACAAATAAAGAAGTTTCTGTTGAACTTGCACATGAAGCTTTAAAAGACATTATTTCATCTAGTAAACCAAAACAAATTAATGTTGATATGATAAAAGATGCTGTTGCTCAACATTTTAACGTTCAGATTGCTGATTTTGATTCAAAACGACGTACAAGATCAATTGCCTATCCAAGACAAATTGCTATGTACCTTTCTCGTGAATTGACTGATCTTTCATTACCTAAAATAGGAGAGAGCTTTGGTGGTAGAGATCATACTACAGTTATTCATGCTTACGATAAAATAAGTAATGATATCAATCAGAATATTGATCTTAAAAATATCATTCTTCAATTAAGAAAAACACTAACAAATGAGTAACTCACAAAACCCTGTGAATAAGATTTAATAAAACTGTTGATAACTTCCAAAGCTATAGCATGTTATTAACATGATGTTTATCCAAAAAACTATCCACATGTTAATAACATGACAAATTCAGTTATTATCAAGTGTTCAATAGGTTATCTACAAATTCACAGGCCCTACTACTACTACTATTTTAAATATATTAATATATATACACTGTCACATGATTATTGGGATGTTATTGATAGGAGGTTATCCACATGAAACTAATATGTAAACAAAGTGATTTAGCTAATGCATTAAATATAGTACAAAAGGCTATTTCTTCTAAAACAACATTACCTATTTTAACAGGGGTTTTATTAGAAGCTAAAAATGGTACTTTAAAACTAACAGGAAATGATCTTTCTATTGGAATAGAAAAATCTATTGAAGCAAATACTATTGAAGAAGGTATTACAGTTGTATCTTCAAGAATATTTGGAGATTTTGTAAGAAAACTACCTAACTCAGATGTTGAGATAATTATGGAAGATAATAAGTTATCTATTCAATGTATGAAATCACATATAGATTTAGTAACATATGATGCTATTGAATATCCAGAATTGCCGAAAGTAGATGAATCAAATGCTTTTAGTATAAATAAGCAACTATTTAAAAACATGATACGCCAAACAATATTTGCTACTTCACAAGATGAAACAAGACCGATATTAACAGGTTCATATTTTGAGATAGCAAATCAGGAAATGACAATGGTGGCGATAGATGGCTTTAGAGTTGCAATAAGAAAGGCTCAACTTAATACACCAATAGAAACTAAAATTGTTATTCCAGCAAAAACATTAAGTGAAATAAATAAAATATTAGGATCAAGTGATGATAATGAACATATAAATATTTTTGTCACTGAGAAAAATATTCTATTTAAGATTGATGATATAAAAATAGTTTCAAGATTATTAGAAGGGGAATATGTTAAGTATTCTCAAATGATCCCAAATGAATTTAAAACTACAATAGAAATAAATACAGCTGATTTGTTAAATGGTATTGAAAGAGTATCTTTATTAGCAAAAGAAGGAAAAAATAATTCTATTAAGTTAAGTATAAAAGATAATTCTTTAGAAATTAGCTCAATAGTTGAAATTGGTATGGCTAATGATGAGATACCTTTAAAATTAGAAGGTAATACACTTGATATAGGTTTTAATCCTAAATACTTAATAGATGTATTAAAAGTTATAGATAGTGAAGTGATTTATATGGAGTTCTTAGCAAACATAAGTCCTTGTATAATAAAACCTCAGAATAATGACAATTATACATATTTAGTATTACCGGTTAGAATACCTAATAATTAATAGCAATAAACTCAAACAAATCACAAGAAAATCTTGTGATTTTTATCTTAAAGATAGTTATTTAAACTTAGTAACTAAAATAAATTTGAAAGTAACTATGCTACAATTTTGTATAAAGGAGAACTTATGAATATTGAAAAAAATGTAACGATAACAACAGAGTTTATAAAATTAGACCAACTTTTGAAATTTGCTGATGTAGTTGATTCGGGTGGTATGGCAAAAGTTTTAATAGCTGAATCTGCTGTTAAATTTAATGGTGAAATAATGACAATGCGTGGAAAAAAAGTAAGGGCTGGAGATACTGTAATAGTAGATTTAAGTGTTGTTGATTCTAATTATCAGGAAGTATTTGTTATCCACGTGCAGTAGGTGAATTATGTATATAAAACGGTTATCATTAACCAATTTTAGAAATTATAAGTCTTTAAACTTAGAGTTTAGCCCCAATGTGAATATAATTATTGGAGAGAATGCACAAGGTAAAACAAATTTAGTAGAATCTTTGTATATCTTAGGCTTTGGAAAGTCTTTTAGAACAACTCAGGACAAAGATCTTATTTGTGTGTCTGAATTATATACACATATAAGTGCTGATATAGAAAAAAAAAGTCGCTCAATTCAAATTGAATATAAGTACAATCAAAAACAAAAAAAAGAAATAAAAGTTAATGGTGTACCATTAAAAAAACTCAGTGAATTAATAGGTGAATTAAATGTTGTTATATTTTCACCTGAAGATTTACAACTCGTAAAAGGTACACCAGCTATTAGAAGAAAATACATGGATAAGAGTATTTCTCAAATATATCCTTATTACTATAAGTTATTGGTTGATTATAATAAAATTTTAAAACAGAGAAATAATTTATTAAAGCAAAAGCAGGTTTCATCTATGATTGATATATGGGATGAACAGTTATCTGACTATGGCGCTAAAATAATGAAATACAGGTTAGAATTTTTAGAAGAGTTAAAAAAAATCTGTTTTGATATACATTATGGTATAAGTCAAGAAAAGGAACATTTAAAAATTGATTATCTTTCAAATTATTTGCCCAAAAATTTGGGGGAATGTGATGTATATGATAAAATATATAGTGGAATGTTATCTAATTTAAAGAATCGTCTGGACTTAGATATTAAACGTGGTTATACATCTGTTGGTCCTCATAGAGATGACTTGGCTTTTTTCATTAATGATCGTGAAGGAAAAAAGTTTGGTTCGCAAGGGCAAGTTAGGACAACTGCATTGTCTTTAAAGTTATCAGAGATTACGATTATAGAAAAAATATTAGGCGAACATCCAATTTTAATTTTAGATGATGTGTTATCAGAACTTGATCAAACAAGGCAAAATCAGTTGATTAGTTATATTTCTGATATTCAAACTTTTGTAACAACGACTGAAGTGAAAAGTATTTTAGAAAGTCATATAAAAGACGCAAACATCATAAATATCAAAGATGGTAACATCATTTAGAGGTAGCAGGAGGTAAATATGGCAGATGTAGTACATGATGAATATAATGCCGAACAGATTCAGGTTCTTGAAGGATTAGAGGCTGTTAGGAAAAGACCAGGTATGTACATAGGTTCAACCAGTGTAAGAGGTTTACACCATCTAGTCTGGGAGATTGTAGATAATAGTATTGATGAAGCTTTAGCTGGACATTGTGACGAAATTCAAATTAGTATTGGTAAAGAAAATACCATTATAGTTCAAGATAATGGTAGAGGTATGCCAACAGATGAACATCCAAAAATGAAAAAACCAGCAGTAGAAGTTATTCATACTGTGCTTCATGCAGGAGGAAAGTTTGGTGGCGGTGGCTACAAAGTTTCTGGTGGTCTACATGGTGTAGGTGCTTCTGTTGTAAATGCGCTTTCTGAATGGATGAAAATTGATGTTTTTAGAAATGGTAAAATACATCATATTGAGTTTGAACGTGGTGCGACGTCTCAGGAATTAACAGTTCTTGGAGATACTGAAATAAAAGGAACTCGTACTGAATTTAAACCAGATCATCTTATTTTTGATGAACTTATTTATGATTATGATACGTTACGTGTAAGATTAAAAGAATTGGCATATCTAAATAAAGGTATTAGAATTGTTTTTAATGATGAACGTGATGATGAAAAAGCAGAAGAAATATATCATTACGAAGGTGGTATAAGTGAATTTGTTGATTATTTAAATAGAAATAGAAAAGGTATCCATGAAAAAATAATTTATGGTGAAGCCATAAAAGATACTACAACTGTTGAAATTGCTTTGCAATATACAGATGGATATACAGAAAATGTTTTTTCATTTGCTAATAATATTAATACACACGAAGGTGGAACACATTTAAGTGGTTTTAGAGCTTCTTTAACACGTATTATTAATGACTATTCAAGAAAGCATAATTTAATAAAAGAAAAAGATTCTAATTTTTCAGGTGAAGATGTAAGAGAAGGTTTAACAGCAATTATTTCTGTTAAATTGGAAGAACCTCAATTTGAGGGACAAACAAAAACAAAATTAGGAAATAGTGAGATTAGAGGTATAGTAGAGTCAATAAATGCAGATATAGTTGCAACTTTTCTTGAAGAAAATCCTAATGAAGCTAAAATTATTATAGAAAAATGTATAAGATCTTCTAAAGCTCGTGAAGCTGCTAGAAAAGCACGTGAAATAACAAGAAGAAAAGGTGTTTTAGACTCGATGGCATTGCCTGGTAAATTGGCTGATTGTGCTGAAAAAGATCCTGTTAAATCTGAAATTTATCTTGTCGAGGGTGATTCTGCCGGTGGTTCTGCAAAATTAGGACGTGAAAGACAATTCCAAGCTATTTTGCCGCTTAAAGGTAAAATAATGAATGTCGAAAAAGCAAACTTTACTAGAATATTTAATTCATCTGAAATTAAAGCGATGATTACTGCTTTTGGATGTGGTATAGGTGAAGATTTTGATGTTAATAAATTGAGATATCATAAAATAGTTTTAATGACAGATGCCGATGTTGATGGACGACATATTAATACACTTTTACTGACATTCTTATTTAGATATATGAGACCATTGATTGAACATGGCTATGTTTATTTAGCAATGCCACCTTTATTCAAAGTAAAAAAAGGAAAAAAAGAGCATTATGTTTATTCTGATAGAGAGCTAAATGAATTATTAGCTGAGATTGGTAAAGAAGGTATTACATTACAACGATATAAGGGTCTTGGTGAGATGAATCCTGAGCAATTATGGGAAACAACTATGGATCCGTCTGTTAGAACTTTGATCAGAATCAATATTCAAGATGCAGTTGAAGCAGATCAAATATTCGATACACTTATGGGTGAAAAAGTTGAACCTAGACGTGAGTTTATTGAAGAAAATGCTAAGTACGTTAAGAACTTAGATATTTAGAGGTGAATATGTTAGAACATAATGAAAAAATTATAGATACCGACATAAAAGATGAAATGAAAACATCCTACATAGATTATGCCATGAGTGTTATAACCGCTCGTGCACTTCCTGATGTAAGAGATGGTTTAAAGCCGGTACATAGAAGAATATTATATACAATGCATGAATTAGGCAATTTTAATGATAAGCCTCATAAAAAATCAGTTCGTATTGTCGGTGATGTTTTAGGTAAGTATCACCCGCATGGAGACTCTTCAGTTTATAATGCAATGGTTAGAATGGCGCAAGATTTTGCTATGCGTAATCCACTTGTAGATGGGCATGGAAACTTTGGTTCAATAGATGGCGATGGTGCTGCTGCTATGCGTTATACTGAATCAAGAATGACAAAATTAGCTTCTGAAATGTTAAAAGATATAAAAAAAGATACAGTTGATGTTACACCTAACTTTGATGAAACTTTGAAAGAACCAACTGTTTTACCAAGTCGTTTTCCTAATTTACTAGTTAATGGTACGAATGGTATTGCTGTAGGTATGGCAACTTCTATTCCACCTCATAATTTAATTGAGGTTATAGATGCGACTGTTAAGTTAATTGATGACAATGAAGCGACAATTGATGATTTAATGGAAATTGTAAAAGGACCTGATTTTCCTACTGGTGCAATGATAATGGGTATGGAAAGCTTTAAAAAAGGCTATAGAACAGGTAGAGGTAAAGCAGTTGTTAGATCAAAAGCGGATGTTATTGATATTGGAAAAGGTAAATCAGCAATTATAATTACTGAAATACCGTACCAAGTTAATAAGGCGCGTATGATTGAAGGTATTGCTGATTTAGTACGTTCAAAAAAAGTAGAAGGTATAACAGATTTACGTGATGAATCTAATAGAAAAGGTATTAGAATTGTTATAGAACTTAGAAAAGATGTTAATCCTAGTGTTTTATTGAATAAATTGTACAAACACACAGCTTTACAATCTACAGTAAGTTTAAACATGATTGCTCTTGTGAATGGGCAACCTAAAGTACTTAATCTATATGATATTTTAAAGCACTATCTAAATCATCAAATTGATGTAGAAACAAGACGTGTAAAATATGATTTAAGAAAAGCTGAAGATAGAGCACATATTTTAGAAGGTCTTCTTAAGGCGTTGGATCATATTGATGAAATTGTAGAGATTATTAAAGCTTCTGCAAATAGACAAGAAGCAGCATTAAAGTTAATTGAAAGATTCGTATTCTCGGAAATTCAAGCGAATGCTATCTTAGAGATGCGTCTTCACAGATTAACAGGTTTAGAAAGAGAAAAACTTCAGTCTGAATATGATGAATTACAAGAAATAATTAATGAATTGAGTGCGCTTTTAGCAGATCAATCTTTACTACTTGCAATCATTAAGGAAGATTTATTAAGAATTAGAGATAAATATGGAGATGAAAGAAGAACTGAAATAACTTTCAGTATGGATGACATTGATATTGAAGATATGATAGAAGAAGAAGATGTAACTATTACATTAACACATCAAGGTTATATCAAACGTGTAACTTCAGATACTTATCAGACGCAAAAGCGTGGTGGTGTTGGTAAAACGGGTCTTTCTACAAAAGAAGAAGACTTTGTAGAGCATATTTTTAATACTTCTACACACGATTACCTATTATTCTTTACAAACTTAGGTAGAGTATACAGAAAGAAAGCATATTTTGTACCAGAAGCTTCTAGAACTGCTAAAGGTACTGCTATTGTAAATATGCTTCAATTGATGCCTGGTGAGCTTGTGAATGCTGTTATACCTGTAAAAGAATTTAATGAAGGTTTCTTAATGTTAGCCACAAAAAATGGTGTTATTAAGAAATCTGCATTATCTGATTTTGATACTTCAAGAAAAACAGGACTTATTGCAATTAATCTCAATGAAAGCGACGAGTTAATAAGTGTTAAAATTACAGCTGGAGACGATGATGTTATTGTATTCTCTTCTAATGGAAAAGCAATTAGATTCTCGGAACAAGATGTAAGAAAAATGGGAAGATCTGCCACAGGAGTACGTTCAATACTACTTGCTGAGGGTGATCATGTTGTTTCAATGGAACTCATTACTCAAGATATGATAGATAAAAGTGCTCGTGTACTTGCTATATCAGAAAAAGGTTATGGGAAGAGAACACCTCTTGTAGAATATAGACAACAGACTCGTGGTGGTAAAGGTGTAAAAACTTATAACATAACAGAGAAAACAGGTCAAGTTATATCTGCACGAATAGTGACTGAAGAAGAAGATATTATGTTAATTAATTCAAATGGTGTTATTATTAGAATTAAAGTTGAAGATATATCTACATCTGGTCGCTCTACAAGTGGTGTAACGTTGATGAGAACTAAGGGTGATGACAGAATTATTGCAGTCGCAAAAATTTTAACTGATTCAGAAGATGAATTAGGGGAAGTTTCTGAAGAAAATTAATAAATATGTTTAAAGGGAGCTAAAATGGTTATATTAACAATATAGCCCCCTTTAATATTCTAAATATTAAAGTTTTGAGTTTACATTATTCGTAAACTCTTTTTTTTATTGTATAATATGATTAAGGCTGTGTAAGTATGGGTATCAAAACATAGGTATAGAGATTTTATAAGGGGGGAAGAGTTTTGTCATTAAAAATAGTAAAAGAGTTTAGTAAAGCTGAAAAAAGTTGGAATGTGGAATTAATTGGTGAACTAGATATTTTAACATCTGTTGACTTTAAGAAATCTTTAAATGATATGCTTGATGAAATGGAATCAAATATCAAATTAAATTGTGAAAATTTATTTTATATTGATAGTACAGGTTTAGGTGTTATTATAGGTTTATTAAATAGAGTGAAATCAAATAATTACAATATATCGATAATCAATGCACAAGCCAATATTGACAAACTAATAAAGATTTCAGGATTAGACAAAGTAATTGAAGTAGAAAAAACTTCATAATTAAAGAAGGTGTATTAATGAATAATGATGTTATAACAATTAAGTTACCTAGTAAAGCAGAATATGTTAGTATTGCAAGACTTGCCGCATCAGTTATTAGTAACACAGTTGGATTTGATATAGAAGAAATTGATGATATTAAAGTTGCTGTCGGAGAAGCTTGTAATAATGCTGTATTACATGGAAAAAGTGAAGAGGAAGTTTATGAGATTGCATTTAAGCTTTCTGAAGAAAAAATTCATATTGAAGTTAAAGATGATGGTGTGGGTTTTGATGAAGAAAAATATGAAGAACCTGATTTGAATCATTTAAAAGGAAATGGTCTTGGTATTTATATAATGAAATCCTTAATGGATGAAGTAGATATTGTAGTAGGCGATAATGAAGGAACAACACTTAAGCTGATAAAATATTTAGAAAAATAGACTTACTAGGGGCTGATATAATGAATAATAAATCTGACGAAAAAATTCGAGATGATTGTAATTATACGGAACTAGGAAATAAAGACTTGTTTAGACTATATAAACAAGTAAAAGAATCAGAAACTGATAATATAGAATATGAACTACTAATTAGAAATGAGTTAGTTCATAGATATTTATATATTGGTGAAATCTTATCCCGAAAATATGTTAATAAAGGTATCGAGTTTGAAGATATATTACAAGTTGCTTCATTAGGACTGATATATGCAATACAAAGATTTGATATAGATCGAGGATTTGAATTTTCTAGTTTTGCAACACCTACAATTATTGGAGAAATAAAAAAGCACTTTAGAGATAAAGGTTGGTCTATTAGAGTACCTAGAAGAGTGCAAGAATTATCTAAAAGAGTTAACCAAGCAAAAGTATCTTTACAACAAGAACTACAAAGAGTTCCTAAAATATCTGATATAGCTGAGTATTTAGCATGTACAGAGGAGCAAGTTGTTGAGGCAATTGAGGCTTCGCAAGTCTATACTCCTAAATCACTTGATATTTACTATTCAAGCAATGGTGATGATAAGGATATTCAATTAATGGATATAGTGGGTTCGGAAGATAAATCATTTAATGATATAGAAAATAGTGATTTCATAGAAAAATGTATGGAAAAATTGAATCCAATTGAAGTTAAAATTATAAGCGATCGTTTCTTTCATTCTAAGACACAAATGGAAGTAGCTAATGAATTGGGTGTATCACAGATGACTGTATCGAGAATGGAAAAGAAAATAATATTTAAGTTTAAAAAAGAATATAGTAAATTAATAGATATTTAGCCGTTTAAAACGGCTACTTTTTCTGAATATTAGAACTTCAATAATAGTGTTGACATTTGCATTTAAAATTGATATTATTATCAAGTCGCTGCTTGAGAGAGCAAAGATGAGAAAAAAAAGATTAAATATTTTCTTGACAGATAAGAAAATAAATGGTATTCTATTATAGTTGCTGCTTGAGAAAACGGCAACAAATAATAAAAAAATAATTTCAAATAAGTCTTGACTTATAAGATGAAAAATGATATTATTAAAAAGTCGCCGAGCTAAGTAAATGCAAGCGATGTAGAACATTGAAAACTGAACAGTATGAGCAAAAATACAAGCATACCATTTCGAAAGAAATGGCCCAAAAATTCCGTTTGGTTACGCAAGTAACTGAACACATCAAGATTGATGTAAAACAATCAAACCAGTTAATTAAGTCGAAAGACTCAAATTATCTTAAATTTTATTTAAGAGTTTGATCCTGGCTCAGGATGAACGCTGGCGGCGTGCCTAACACATG